>Ga0209579_10000007_pt1 | contig 762105 bp, 599 predicted proteins | sample Coa_R1_2_FD_187152 | JGI IMG/M metagenome (GOLD analysis project Ga0209579, IMG submission 187152) | Surface soil microbial communities from Centralia Pennsylvania, which are recovering from an underground coalmine fire - Coalmine... | ecosystem: Environmental > Terrestrial > Soil >...
CACAAACCGCATACGTTCGTCCATGACAGAACACTCCTTCCATGGCATCTCCTCTCCGCCCCCTTCGGGCCGAAAAGTGTAACCTATGTCTCCGGAACGTTCTGTTACCTATGTCTCGGAACGGACACATCATTTGCGAAGTTCACCGCGAACTGCTGCACGAGCTATTCTTGCTTCCAACCGATTCATAGCGTCAGTCACAACTTGGGGTACCGCCTTGATGTAGCTCCTCTGCGTCGTGCTGACATCTTCTTGGCGCAAGGTCGCTTGGATCACTTTGGCCGTCATCTCGACCCGGTCTCCCGAATTCGCGCATAGCCGGGCTTGATCGTCCGGTAGATCAGTTCAAGGCGTTGGTCGTAGGGCAGGAACGTACTCTTCATTGCGTTGATCGTGATCTTCTCGAAATCATCGAGCGTTAGCCCAAAGGTTTCGGCGGCCGCCTCAAACTCCCGCGTCATCGAGGTGGCACTCATCAGCCGGTTGTCGGTGTTGAGCGTCACGCGGAATCTCTGCTGATAAAGAATCTTGAACGGATGCTGCTCGAGACTTGAAATCGCGCCCGTGTGGATGTTGCTGAGAAGACAAATTTCGAGCGGAATGCGCTTGTCGAGAACGTACTGCGCAAGATCGCCCAGTTTGACCGCTTCTCCATCGGCGATCGCGATGTCGTCGATCAGACGCGTGCCATGACCGATGCGATGCGCTCCGCAGTACTGAATCGCCTGCCAGATCGATTCCTTTCCGAACCCTTCCCCCGCGTGAATCGTGATGTTGAAGTTCTCTCTCTGGATGTAGTGAAAGGCGTCGACATGCTTCTTCGGTGGATACCCGCCTTCTTCACCGGCGAGATCGAAACCTACGACTCCGCGCTCGCGGAAGTCGACCGCCAGCTCCGCCATTTCAAGGGAGACATTCATGTTGCGCATCGCGCAGATGATCAATCCCGAGCGTATGCCGAAATCCTGTCGTCCTCTCGCCATTCCGCGGAGCACAGCCGATACCACCCGCTGATGCGTCAATCCCTTTTGCGTATGAAAAACGGGTGCGAAACGGGTCTCGTAATAGACGACTCCGTCGCGGCTCAGATCCTCGGCCTGCTCGTAAGCGACTCGCTCGAGCGCCTCCTCGGTCTGCATTACCGCAATGGTGTGCCGAAAGCCCTCCAGATATTTCGCCAGGCTGCCCTGGTTCGCCCCTTGAAAAAACCAGGATGCCAACTCTCCCGCGTCGTTCGTCGGCAGGCCGGTGTAGCCAGCGCTCTGAGCCAAATCGATCACAGTGCTCGGCCGCAGCACGCCGTCTAAGTGCTCATGGAGCAGAACTTTCGGCAAACTCTGAAGCGTCGACGTTTCGAGTTTCATCGAATGTCCTTTTTCGCTCGCACATACAGACTTGTAGAGTGAGGCATTGTATCTCAGGTGTCGTTGCGAATCACCGAGGATTCCCGAGCCTGCTTGCGGTGTGGTGTAGACTACCGTCCACTCACGCAAGCTGGAGGCGGAATGGTAGGAGCAGCGGAGGCGACGACACCAATGCCAGAGCCGGGCGCGGGCCCCGACTATGGACTTCGACGCGGAGTCCTGTCGCCGATGGAGACGCTGGCGCAATCGGTTTCTACTATGGCGCCGACGACTACTCCTGCCGCCACCATCCCGCTGGTATGTGCGCTGGCAGGGGATGGCACTTGGCTCGGATATGCACTGGCCACCGCCGCAGTCCTGCTGGTTGCTCTCTGTGTCGCGCAGTTTGCCCGCCATTCCTCGTCTCCCGGGTCACTCTACAGCTACGCTTCATCGGTTTTGCCGCCGTGGCTTGGAGCAACCGCCGCATGGAGTTTGCTGCTTGCCTATGTTGCAACCGGGTCCAGCGTGATCGGCGGTTTTTATCACTACGTCAATTTGTTCATGGGAGATGCGAGCCCGCATAAGACATCCGCTGTTCTGCTCTCGATCGGCGTCACAGCGGTTTCCATGTGGATCGCCTACCGCGACGTCAAGATCTCTGCCCGCCTGATGTTGTGGACCGAAGCGGTGTCGATCTCTTTGATCGTCATCCTGGTGATCGTGGTGCTCGTGCGGCACGGCGCCCACCTCGACTGGCAGCAACTGCGCCTGCAACATATGACCGGCAGCGGACTCCGTCTCGGACTCGTGCTGGCCCTGTTCAGCTTCGTGGGCTTCGAGAGTGCAACGACGCTGGGGTCGGAGGCCCGCGAACCGCTCAAGACAATCCCGCGCGCTGTCATTCAGAGTGCAGTGCTGGCGGGCGTTTTCTTCACGCTCATCGCTTACGCAGAAGTTCTGGGATTTCGCAGCGTCGGACAAGATTTGGGAGCGAGTCCGGCTCCCATGCGCGTGCTCGCAGAAGTGGGCGGTCTCCCTGTGCTCGGGCTGCTGATCGATATTGGAGTGCTGGTGAGTTTGTTCGCCGGAACGCTCGCCTGCATCACGGCCGCAGCGCGCGTGCTCTTGCTGATGGCGCACAATGGCCTTGCCCATGCCTCTCTGCGGACCACACATGCTCGCAACGAGACCCCGGGCCGCGCGGTGCTGGTGACAGGATTGGCGGCTCTGCTGCCAGTCGTGGTGCTCGCAGCTCGCGGGGCCAGCGGTCTCGATGTCTACGGCTGGATGGGCTCGCTGGCCACATACGGTTTCATCGTAACCTACGCTCTCGTGTGCATTGCCCTGCCACGCTACTTGCGAAATCACGGCGCGTTTCGCCGTCGAGCGCAGATCATTTCCTGGATGGCTTGCGGAGCGATGGTTCTGGCTCTCGTCGGTAATCTGTACCCTGTTCCCGAAGGCCCCTACGGGAAGTTGCCCTACATCTACCTTGCTTTCCTGTTTGCCGGGCTCGTGTGGTTCGCGATTCGTGGGCGAAGCGCCACCCCATTATTGGCGGAAGCGGAAGACTAAGGCTGCGTTTCAGATTCTGGTTGGCCCAGCAGCAGCACGATTCCAATCACCGTGAACACCTGCGAAGTCGCGTCCACGTTCCGATTGCCTCGTCGCATAGAAATATCTAATCGCGGTCAAAGGAATTATCACTAGCTCCACACCTACCCTGGGCGCGCGAATTCGCGTACATTGCACGACAACACTTTTGCCACTCATGGGGCGGTTCGTAAGAAAAGTTATCGCGAACCATTGGAGGCAGAAGACGAAGTTCCGGATGTTGGGACGACATTGTTGCGGAAGCGCATCCCTGAGCCACGAGGACAATGCTGATTATGCTGAGTAAGATTCGAATTCCGGCGCTGGTGCTCTCTGTTGTGACGTCCATCCTCATGATGCCCAACCTTGAGGCACAACAGACCCTGGGCGGCATCACAGGCACGGTCACGGACAAGACCGGGAGTGTGCTGCCCGACACGCTCGTTACCCTGACGAGCGATCAAACCGCTCTGACCCGGACGCAAAAGACCACTGCGAGTGGCAGCTATGACCTCGTCAACCTGCCCATCGGCACCTATATCCTGAGCTTTACTCATGAGGGATTTCAGACGCAGAAGGTCCCGTCGATTCTGGTACAAGCCGATCGCACCGCCACCGTGAACGTCACCATGCCCGTCGGCCAGATCGGTACCGTTGTTGAAGTCCAGGCTGCGGCGCTGCTGAACGCGGTCGATACTACGAACGGGTACATCCTCGAGAAAGATCAGATTGATACCATCCCACTGCCGACCGGAAGTTTCACGGGCATCGCGATCCTCTCGCCCGGCGTGAATGCGGAGTTGCCAAACGGTTCAGGTGCGAACGCCGGCCTGGGGAATCAGCCGATCTGGGCCAACGGCCAGCGCGACACCAGCAATACCTTCCTGCTGAACGGCGTTGACGCCAGCAACCTCTTCAATGGCAAGAGCACCAGCATGGTCGCGTCGGCGCGCATCGTGAATAACACCGGTGTATCGGGCGCCTCGAGCACAACTGCCGAAGTCATTCAGAGTTCCGCCTCACCCTATCTGGCAATCGGCCAGGCACTGCCCACTCCGGCCCCTGAAACCGTCCAGGAATTTCGTGTGAATACGTCAATGTACGACGCGCAGCAAGGCTCTACCAGCGGCGCTCATATCGACATGAGCACCGCGTCGGGCACGAACGCTATACACGGCAGCGCGTACGTCCATCGCGGCACCGACTGGTTGAACGCCGCCCCGTACTTCTACAAGCAGGACTCCAATATCCCGAACAGCCAGAAGGTTCCCGAACTGCATCGCTACACTGCGGGCGGAACGCTGGGCGGACCACTCATCAAGGATAAGCTCTTCGGTTTCGCCAGTTTTCAGCATGTTCATGTTTCCGATACAGAGATTGGAACGTCACGCACCGCAGTACCGTTCGATTTGACTTCTTCGGTGAATCGCGCGGACCCGGCTGCGTTGGCCAACGTGGCGAACGCGGATTTCGGCACTTCGCTCGGCGCCTCCGACGTCAGTCCCGTCGCGCTTGCTCTGTTGCAGGCTAAATTGCCCAATGGGCAGTATCTGATCCCGTCGGCCAATTCCAACTATACACCGACCATCAATTTTCCCGAGAATGTTTTTCTTACCCAGCCGGCGTACTTCATCTCCGATCAGGCGGTGGCGAATCTCGACTATCAGCCCGTATCAAAAGACACCCTGTCTTTGAAGTATTACTACCAGCATGATCCAACCACCGCTCCTTTCGGGTACTCCTCGGTGGAAGGATTCGCTCAACACCTCGACGCCGGAAGCCAGGTCGCCAGCATCACCAATACGCAGTCCATCAGGCCCAGTCTCAGCATCGCGGAAGTCTTTGGCTTTATTCGGGAGAAGGTTTACAGCACGATCGGCCAACCCTTCAGTCCGCAGTCCATGAACATCAATACGTTCGGGTCGAACGTATTTCCGGGCATCACTATCGTGGATGACCTCGGAAACTTTGCGCCACAGAACACTGGAGGATGCGATCCGTCCTCACCTTGCGGCCCGTTCAACGCTGGACTGAATATCGGGTCCACGGCAGCCTCTCAGGGTGCATTCACAGGAGCCTTCCAAAACCGATGGATGCCCTCGGCTAACGCCGTTTGGACCCACGGCAAGCACACGGTCACCTTCGGCGGCAGTTACTCTTACACCCAGCTCAACGCGCGCGACAACAGAACAAATACCGGGATGATTGGATTCACGGATTTCGCCAGTTTCCTTCAGGGCCTCCCAATCACCTATACCGCCGATGGATTCATTACCACGACCTTTCTGCAAGGCGACGCCAACCGCTACTACCGTTCCAATGAAAGCGGCGCCTACATCCAGGACAAGTATCAGATCCGGTCGAACCTGAGCGTGAGCGCTGGTCTGCGCTTCGACTATCACGGGGGTCTCAAGGAAAGAAACGGGCGCATCTTTAATTTTGATCCATCGAAATACAACTACGATCCCACGACGGACACGATCGCTTCTAATGGCTTCATTGTTGCCGGGAACAACCCGGACTTTCCCTCAAAGGGTGTAAGTGACTCGACGCTGACTGGCCGTCAGTGGGGACTCGCACCGCGACTCGGCCTGGCCTGGAGTCCGCGAAAATTTAACGACAAAGTTGTGGTCCGCGCTGGTTGGGGCCTCTACTACGATCGCGGGGAACTCTTCACGTATCTCTCGCCCGGCTTTGCCTCTGGTGTTATCGCTGGCGGCCCGTTTGGCGTGAACCAGAGTCCCCCATGGGTGAACCAGACATCCTGCAGCCCTTACGGGTACTCGCTTTGCAGCACGTTCGAAGCGCCATGGGGATCGAGTCTCGGACCGCCGCCGAGTGGCAATCCTGCCGATCTCTCCCTGCCCAACGCGACGTCGATTTCAACCGGCATCCCTCTGTTCGCCTTTGCCGATTACAACCGCGGCAACAAGCTGCCTTACACGATGAACCAGACACTCGACATTCAGTGGCAGCCGCGCAACGACCTTGCCGTCGACATCGGCTATGTCGGCAATCTCGGACGTCATGCGGTGGTCCCTTTGCCATTCAACCAGGCCCGGATTGCCTCGCCAACCCATCCGATCCTCGCTGGCACCCCGTTTGAGCAGGACTACACCTACGGTTATTCGGTCATGACGGACCCCGCTAACTTCATTCCTGCCAATCTTCCCAACGGACAGCCCTACCAGCTCACCTTCGAGGGCGGCAACGTCGACCTACGCGTTCCGTACATTGGATATTCGTCAGAGTCGGAGTCCTATACTGCAGCCGGCATCTCGGCATACCACGCCCTGCAGGCGCATGTGGAGAAGAAGATGAGTCACGGTCTTCAGCTCGGCGTCTCCTACACCTACTCGCACGCCACCGATGAACAGAGCGCGATGGGGCTGTTCTACAACGGAAACAATCCGCTGGATTTGCGCTCCGGTTATGGTCTGTCGGACTTCGACCGTAAACATGTTCTCAATTTCACTTACACGTACCAACTGCCGAAGTTCTTCGCTACGACTTCGTTCAAGGGAAAGGTTGCCGACGGGTGGGCCATCTCCGGGCTAACCGTCATTCAGAGTGGTCAGCCCTACAGTATCGTCGACTACTCCGGCGCGGTTGGAAGCATCTTCTATGGCGTCAACGACGGCATCACCAACCCGGTTGTCCCGCTGTCGGGTTGCACGCCCGCACAGGCTCTGACGGGAGCATCGGGTGCTACGCCCGGACAACCTGCGCTCAAGGCTTCATGTTTCGGTCTGCCGCTTCTCAACCCTGGGGATCTCAACGGTGCAATTCCCAGCAACGATCCGTATGAGACGAACTTCATCAGTCAGGGCCAACGCAATATCTTTCGCCAGTCATGGCAGAGACGCGCTGATGTCTCGATCACCAAGGTGACTCAGCTCACCGAGCGCTACTCTCTGAAGTACACCATGGACATCTTCAACGTAACTAATACCGCGAGTTTCGATATCCCCATTGACGACATAACCCAGAACGAAAGCTTCAACGGCTTTCCGCAACAGGGATCACCTGCGACCCTGCCTTGTGATCAACCGTTCACTGCGCTCTATACTTGCCCGAGCTTCAGTGGTCTGGGAGTCACCAACAAGACCATTGGGAGTCCGCGACAGATTCAGATGTCGCTGAGCCTGACTTTCTAGCCGCTCGCGACTTGCGGGCGGGATCGAACTAGCTGGTCTAACCTTCGCGGATCGTCATGTACCGATCGATGGGTGGATTCGCAATGCGCTGCATGTGGCCGCCCGGCCCGGGCCACTGGATCTCGACCCAATCTATCTTCGTTCGCTTCCCGATCCCCAACACGAGCCGCGGATCGTGCGACGACATGAAACTCCCGCCGCCAACCTTCATCCGAGTTCGCTTCAAGTCTCCGGCCTGATAGGTTACGCGAGCACCAATCGCATCGATGTTCGACTTCGTGCCGACGAGATTGATTCCCAGCCAGTGATTTTGCGCGCCGACTTTGTTGCGCAGCAGAATCGGAGCCTCATCGTTGCAGGAAATCAAAACATCCACGGCGCCATCGTTATCGAAGTCTCCCAAGGCAAGCCCTCGCGATGAGAGTGGCCGGCTGAAGATGGGACCGCTGTTGGCGCTCACATTCTCAAAAGTCTTACCCGCGGCGTGGAACAAAAGCAGAGGCTCTTTGTAGTCCACATCTTTGTGGAACACCTGGATCAGGTCGTCGGGATTGCCATTGGCCAACAGAAGGTCGAGGTCACCGTCGTTGTCGTAGTCGAAGAACTTCAATCCCCAGCCGCTCATCAGTCGCGTAGGCTTGGCAATGCCCGCGGACTGCGCTTGATCGTCGAACGTTCCGTCATGATTATTCTGATAGAGGGAATAGAACTCGTGATCGATGTTGGCGACGAATAAGTCCATCCAACCATCCTGATTGAAATCAGCGGAGTCGACTCCCATGCCGGAACGCGGTCGTCCGGTCTCGCTGTAGGCAATCCCTGATTCTGCACCGACCTCTTCAAACTTCCCGTTCCCCTTATTCACAAACAGGAAATTCTGAACCGTATCGTTGGCGACGAATAGATCCATCAGGCCGTCGTTATTGATGTCGGTAGCGACGACTCCCCAGGCTTTTCCGAGGTAGTTTCCGATTCCAGAAGTCTTGCTGACATCGGTGAAGGTTCCATCGCCGTTATTGTGAAATAACCAGCTGGGCCGTGGTTTGTAGAGGCGTGGGATGCAGTATCCGGCGCTGTCACCGGCTGCGCACGGAAGATTCTTTCCTTTGTCGAACTCCACGAACTGGCAGACGAATAAGTCGAGGCGACCATCGTTGTCGTAATCGAACCAGACCGCGCTGGACGACCACCCCGGAGCGGCGACTCCAGCCTTTTCCGTGACGTCGGTGAAGGTGCCGTCTCCGTTGTTGTGATACAGAATGCTGCGTCCGTATTGCGTGACGTAGAGGTCGGGAAAGCCGTCTCGGTCGTAGTCGCCGACTGCAACACCTTGTCCATAGCCACCCGCTGCGACTCCGGCCTTCTCGGTAACGTCGGTGAAGGTTCCATCGCGATTGTTTCTGTACAACGCATTGCGCAGCGGAGGATTGGGATTGAAGAAGTCGCACTGACCGCTATTCACCAGGTAAATGTCCAGCCAACCATCGTTGTCGTAGTCGAGAAATGCGCACCCGGGGCCAGTGGTCTCGGGCAGGTATTTCTGTGCGGAATGCCCGGCAGTGTGCTTCCACGTAATTCCGCTCGACGATGGAAGCACTTCTTCAAATGGGTAGAGCGGAGGCTGGACGGCCGCGACGAGACTTGAGAGTCGGGACATGCAGGGCAGGACGATTCCAGATGCCGCCGCGCGAAGAAAGTCGCGACGCGAAGATCCCCACAATGGACGTCTCTCAGCCAACCTTCTTCGTTCCCCTTATGTTTCGTCGAAGAGCGGTAACGATCATTTCATTTGTCCGGTTGAGCGCCCGACTGCGCGGGATTGATCGCTCCACCCTGCGTCTTGATGAGCTTCTGGTGGATGGCAAACTCTTTCTCACCCTCTTCTTTCCGTCCCGCGCGCGTGTAGGCAGTCGCGAGATTGTAGTGCGCGTTGGGATTCCCCGGCTCGAGTTTAACCGCGGTCTCCAGAGGTGGGACGGCATCGGAATATCGCTTGAGCGACATCAACGAAACGCCGAGGCCGAGGAAGGCCTCGGAGAAATGAGAATCGAGTTTTGTCGCGCGCGAGAAATGCGCGACCGCATCATCCCAGAGCTGATTCTGGCGCGCCAACTCTCCCAGCACATATTCGGCCCCAGCGTTCGAGGGATCGATTGCCAACTCTTTCTCGAATTCATGTTGCGCGTCGTCTGCCAAGCTGGGCGTGGGATTTGGCTTCGAGAGCATAAGCCTTCCCAGCCGGAAGTGAATGCCTGGGAAGTTGGGATCCTGCTCAATAATCTTGCGATATTCCTTCTCGGCGTCATCCCATTTCCCTTGCGATTCGTAGGACTCAGCCAGGAGTTCGTGCGCTTCAGGCGACGAAGCACCGTGCAGCCCGAGTTGTTGCGAGGCGCGCGTGGCCAGATCGGAGAAGGCATGAACCTCGCCATAGAGAACAGCAGGATCCTGCGGAAACTCATGCGCCAGGAATTGCAGGAACTCCAGCGCAGAGTCGCTCCGGTCGAGCGTCATCGCACAGTGCAGGCCAGCTAGTCCCGCTTTGCGCTTCAGATCTCTGTCCGAACTACGGTCGGGAATCTGATGTAGAGATTTCTTGAGGGGAGGCAGCGCGTCCACGCAATTGCCACCTTCTGCAAGTGCGATGGCTTTTCGGGCAGATGCGGATGGGTCAGGACTGTTGGTTGATCCGGTTTGCGCCGCTCCCGCTCCACAGACAAACAGCAGAGAGGCGAGCGCAAGAGTCAAACCCCGCGGTGGGAACATATGTTGGAATCATAAACGAAATGAGGCAGGCACCCGAGAAGGTGCCTGCCCATTGCGGCACGTCAGAAGTAAAACTTTAGAGCGAACTGCATTTGTCGAGCGTCCTGGGTTGTGCTGCTGACACCGAACGTTCCGGTACAGCAACTGTCATTCGGCACCGCGAAGTTCGGGTGATTCAGAGCGTTCAGGAAGTCAGCCCGGAACTGGAACCGCATCCTCTCTGATATGGGGAAATTCTTCTGCAAGCTGATGTCAGCATCCGCATAGCCCGGACCAATCGCTGGTCCTTGCGCCGGACAATTTCCGAACGTACCTGTCGCGGCGTTCGCAAACGAACCCTGTCCAAACCACTGGATACCAGATACGCTTACGGTCTTCGGATAGGTGACCGACCCCAAACAGTCTGGACGGTTTTCCGGACTTCCAGTTCCCGAGTCACCGGCTCCATAGATCGAGAGCGGGAAGCCGCTGTGCCAGGAGATGATCGGATTAATCGACCAGTTCCCAGCGACGGCGTTGACGGCAGCCGGCATATCATGTCCAAACCTCTTGCCTCGGCCGAAAGGCAACGAGTAAACGGCATACGCGCTCAGCACATGAGTTGAATCCCAGTAGCAGCGTGCGTAGTCGCCGTTCGGATTGTAGAGGTCCTGCCAGTAGTTTCCCGATGGACCAGCTTGTGTCGTGCTGCCCCAGGTTCCGTAATAACCATCGTCGTTGGTCATGCACTTCTCGAAACTGTAGGAAACCTGGCCTTCGAGCCCGTTGCTGAAGCGCTTTTGCAGGACAGCCTGCAGCGCGTTGTAATTCATGTTGCCTACAGAGGCGGTGTTCTTCACGTTGCCGAAACCGTTGGGACCGTAAGTCACTGCTGTGGTCGTAACTCCGTTGATGACGGTTCCAATCGGATTCTGACCGCCAATCAAGGGATAGGTCACGCTGCCATCCGGCTGCAGATTGCCCTGCGACAGCCACTCCGGCACCATGAGGTGAGTCGTTCTTTGCCCTACGTAGCCCAATTGCAGAGTTGTGTTCTTGGCAATCTCTTGCTGGATGGAGAAGTTCCACTGGTCGGCGACCGAAGGCTGAACCGTTCCGGCCCAGGTGAGCATGGTCGCGCCGATGAAGGGATCACCTGTCGGCGGCGCCGCCGCGCTAAATGCTGACTCGGTGGAGTAAGCCGTTCCCGAGGGCACGTTCAGAGCTTCCACCTGGGGTGGAGTGAATGGCGGATTCTGGGTCAGACGCAGGTTCGTGCCTGTGCCTTCCATATAAGACGAGACGGTAAACGCACCTCGTACAACGGTTTTGCCGCCGCCAAACGCCGGACTCCAAGCAAAACCTAAACGGGGCTGGAAGTCTGGCAAGCCGTAGACAGTGTTGTACACACCACGGCTGAATCCATTAGTGCCGACAATACCCGTAGGCACGGCCGTCGAACCGACAAACTGAAGGGCACCAGTTTGCTCATTCACACCGACTTGCCGATCGTTGAGCTCGACCCACGGCGTGCGCGCTTCATAGCGCAAACCCAAGTTCAGGGTCAAATGATCGGTTATGCGCCAGTCGTCCTGCGCGAAGCCTGCAAACAACCACTGGCGTTGATGCCAGCCGCCCGAGCTGGTGCCTCGGCCTACGTCTCCCGGAACACCAAGAGCCCAATCTGCGGAGGGGTCGCCTGTTCCGGCGGCACCGATTCCGGAGTAGGTTCCTCCCGGACCGGCACCGAAGAGTTCCACGCCAAGTTCGCCACCGTTCCCGGTGTAGAAGACGTTGATGTTATAGCGGTTGGTCTGGAATCCAGCCTTGATGATGTGCCGACCATGCGTGTAAATCAGAACATCGTCAAACTGGGTAACGGTAGACGAAAACTTTTCGACGACGCCGGCCGCGCCCAGATTCTGAAGCGTCCCGGCACTGATATTTGTGACCGATCCGCCGGCAAACCCAAACAAGGGTAGGCCGTTAATGCCACTCGGATTGCCGTTTTCAATGCCGATGCTGTTTCCCAGGGCACCCACAGAACTGTCGAAGGTCGTAATTCCATGCGGCAGTTTCACATAGTTCTTACCGAAGCGGGCTTCATTCATTAAATTCGGAGAGAACGTGTGCGACCAGTTGACCGTGCCATTCAACAGGAACGCCTCGTTGACGGTGTTGCCGAGGAGCGCTATCGAATTCGTGGCAGGATCATACTGATCGCCCTTCGAGAAGCGGGCAAACAGATGGTCTTTGTCGGAAACAATGTAGTCTACCTTGATGTCGCCCTGATCCGAATCGTACTGATTGCCCGGGGTGTTGCTGGTAATTCCGAAACCCGTGGTCGGATCGGGCACACCTACCGGGTATAAAGGACTCGTTACGAGCTTCGTGAACGCCGGGTCGAGTTGATCCGATGGGATGATGTTTCCAGTAAATGCGGTTCTCGATCCGACGGGGAGAATACTGCACGGAGTGCCGGAAGTCCCCCCCGTTCCAGCGGCGCAGGGATTGTACAGCTGGATTCCTTGTGCCAACAGGGCGCTAAAGTTGCCCCCGGTTTCGTCCGCGGTGAGAGTATGGACTGCCACCGACGCCGAAGGCGTATCAAAGCGCCCGCCTTGATAATCTCCAAAGAAAAACAACTTATTCTTGATAATCGGACCACCGAGTGTGCCACCGAACATATTCCAGCGCACCTTCGGGGAGGGGATAATGCCGTTCGAATCCGTTAGACCCACGACAGGATTCCCGCTGTGTAGACCATTCTCCCACTTGTTGGCATTGAAAATGTCGTTGCGGAAAAACTCGAACACATCGCCGTGAAAGTTATTCGTGCCCGACTTGATGATCGCGTTCACGATTCCGCCGTTGTAATTGCCGAACTCCGCTGAGGCGTTCTGAGTAATCAGGTTGAACTCGCCGATCGCGTCAGGGGAGGGCGTAAATCCAAGAAGATTGTCGGAGGCCTGATTGTTGTCCACGCCGTCGAGCAGGAAGTTGTTGGATTGCTCGCGGTTGCCGTTGATATACGGACGGCCGCCTTCCTCAGCGGTGTTCGATCCAAGATTCATGCTGTGCGGGTCGACCGAGATTGTGCCCGGTGTCAGCAGCGTCAACTGAACGTAGTTGCGGGTCGCCAACGGGAGATTGTCGTTCGTGCTGGCGTCCAGGACAGTGCCAACCGCGGCATTCTCGGTCTGCAACACAGGAGCGGCGGAGGTCACCTCGACAGTCTCGGAGATTTTCCCGACCTTCAACTGCACGTCGACGCGGGCAGTCTGATTCAGCACCAGCGTGAATGGCGCCTCCGCCGCGCTCTGGAATCCTTCCTTCGATACTTTGACTGTGTAGGTGCCGACGGGCAGGCGCTGCAGATTGAACGCGCCGGTGTCGTTCGTTTCAGCCTTCCAGATCGTTCCACGCTCAGTGTCGGTGGCCACGACGGCGGCCCCTTTTATGGGAGCGCCGCTGGGATCAGTAATGGTTCCAACGATCGAAGCGGTTACATCCTGCGCCACGCAAGGCGCGCACATTCCAATAAGCCCGGCCAACGCTACCAGCATTCCCCAGACAGATTTCTTCATGACGAAGCCTCCAGAAATTCCCACGAACCCACAAACCCCACAAACGAAAGGCCGATAATGCGAATGGGTTATCCTATATAGCACTATGGCGACGAACGTCAAGAACAAAATGTGGAAATCACGAAAAAAACTTCCTGCGGGCCGGAAACCGCTCTATACTCCCTGACGACGCAGCATCTCGTTCCAACGCGGTAGGAACTGGGGGCTCTGCGCACCTTCAGCATCGAAAACATGAGTCTTTACGATCTAATTCATTGCTCATCGGCCTCTTAACCGACTCCGGCACAAACATGCGACAGGGATCTCAAACTCGAGTGATCTATAGCAATTTCAGGCGTTTATGGCTTCAAGACGGAGCGGGCATCGACTGAGGTACGGATTGGTACTTTACAGTTATCGGGAACTGCGCTATATAGTATGCGCGCAGGGGCGGCGACGCGGCCTTTCTCTGCTATAACCAAGGACTTCATGCCGAACCACTCCATGTCGAACCATCGGGACAAACTGCCGTTCTACAAGCAGATTCAGAAGTCCATCCTGAAACGCATTGATTCTGGAGAACTAAAGCCAGGCGATCTGGTCGACTCCGAGCGGCGGCTTGCAAATGCGCATGATGTCAGCCTGATGACCGCCCGGCACGCTCTGGCGGAACTCGAGAAAGACGGCGTCGTCGAGAGACGGCGCGGCGCAGGAACATTCGTTGCCGGACCAAAAATCCACTTCAACAAGCTGATGAGTTACACCGAGCATATGTCGAGCCGCGGCTTGGTGGCTCGCTCGCGGATACTGTCTGCAAAAGTGATTGAGAATGAGCAGGAGGTAGCGGCCCGGCTTGGCTTGCCTGCAACCAGCCAGATGGTGAAGATCGAACGCCTCAGGCTGACCGGCGAAGATCCGTTTGCGCTCGAGCTGTGTTATTTGCCGGCACCCGAATTTTCCGGCCTGGTGACTGCGCTGTTCGCCAAGGGTTCCCTCTTCGCCACGCTTGAACACGAGTATGAAATTGAATTGGCTTACGCAGACGAGGAGGTCGATGCCACTGCGGCAGATCCAGCCTTGGCATCTCTTCTCGGTCTGGCCGCGGGCGCTCCTGTGCTCCGCATCCGTCAGGTGATTTACTCGAATAAAGGAAAGGCCACCATTTACGGCGTCGGCTTTTACCGCTCCGAACGCCACACCCTCTTCATACGGCGTTTTCGCTAAGGCCGATTCTCATTGGATAGCCTTGGCGATCTCTGGAGTTAAGGCTGTTCTCTACGAACCCGAGATTTCGTCCTCAGCCTGTAACCATCAATACCCACAAGCCTTTTGTTGTTAGACACTTACCGGCCCAGCACGTTCGTGCCATTGATAGCACTGGAGAGCCATTTACCGGTTAGCAGGGCAGGTCTAGAGTTGTTCTTGAGCAGCACTTGGGGGAGGGCTGATCAACAGACGTCCCACGACTCAAATCGAGTCTGGGGCGTTTTGTTTTGCGCGTGAAATTAATGCCACGCGACGACTCGCCTCCGAAATTCCACCCAATCCCCACTAACTGACCAAACACCCGCCTCGCTACCCGCCCGCGTTTCGATGGTGGTAGATTTGTTTGCGCCGATTCCTTCTTAATTTTTCCGAGTGAAGCACGCAGTCAAGGAGCGGGTCATGCCTTTGCAGTTTGCGCGTCGCGAATTCCTTGCAGGAGTGGCTGCGGTGACGGCCGCGCACGCGGTCTCCGGATTTGCCTTGCCGACGGATTCCGCCTCTCCATTCCACGTCGCGATCATCAATGACGAAATCTCGCAGGACTTCGGGCACGCGTGCGAAGTGGCGGCGCACGAATTCGGAATGCGATGGATCGAATTGCGCGGAATGTGGAAGAAAAACATCGTCAGCCTCGATGAGAAAGAGGTCGCAGAGGCGCGCCGCATTCTCGAGAAGTACCAACTGAAAGTGACCGACATTGCCAGCCCGCTGTTCAAGGTTGATTGGCCCGGCGCTCCGAAATCCAAATTCAGCGAGGCCAAGAGTTTCGGTGCAGACTTCACGCTGGCGCAGCAGGATGGCGTCCTGGAACGCGCCATGGAAATGGCGAAGGCGTTTCAGACCGATCGCGTGCGGTGCTTCGATTTCTGGCGACTCGAGGACCAGGCTCCGCATCGCACAGCGATCAATGAAAAACTGAGAGACGCCGCAGAAAAAGCGGCCAAGAAGAATCTGATCCTGGTGCTCGAGAACGAACCCAGCTGCAACACCGCTACGGCGGCCGAGGCTGCGAAGGTTCTCAGCGCGGTGCAGACTCCGACGTTCATGCTGAACTGGGATCCGGGAAATGCGGCCGCCGCTGGCGAAACTCCGTATCCGGATGGCTACAATCTTCTGCCCAAGGAACGGATTGGTCATTGTCACTGCAAAGATGTGGTCACCAAGGGCAAGGGCGATTGGGCGCCGATGGGCGGAGGCATCATCGACTGGTTAGGACAATTTAGAGCCCTGAAGCGCGACGGCTATCGCCACGCCGTGAGTCTCGAGACGCATTGGAGCGGAGGCGGTTCGCCGGAAGAATCGTCGCGACAGAGTTGGGCTGGCATGAACAAGATTTTGCAAGAGGCCGGCGCGTCGTAGCGCGCGGTTCACACTCGAACGCAGAGGAGGATTCGATGACTGAGCAGGCTGTTTCCCCACAAACGAGACGCACTTTCTTGAAGCAGGCCGCAATGGGAACCGCTGCCGTGCTGGCGTATCCGTCTGCGACGGTGTTGGGCGCGAACGATCGCGTTCGCGTCGCGATGATCGGAGTGGGCGATCGTGGAAACGACTTGCTCGACCAGATTCGCGCCGTTCAAAACGTCGACCTCGTCGCCATGGCAGACGTTTACAGCCGCCGCCGCGAGCAGGCGAAGAGCAAGGTGCCGGGCATCCAGACGTTTGACGATCACCGCCGCGTACTCGATATGAAAGACATCGACGCCGTCATCGTGGCGAGCCCGCTTCACATTCATGCACGCCATTTTCTCGACACGCTCGCCTCCGGAAAAGATTTGTACTCCGAGAAGACCATGACGTGGTCGATTCCCGAAGCTGACAAATGCCTGGCGGCAGCCAAGTCTTCGAACCGCGTGGTACAGATCGGATTGCAGCATCAAACTTCGGGATCGCAAGCCGATGCGCGGCAGTGGATCAAGGACGGATGGCTCGGAAAAGTTACGCAGGTCGAGTCCTGGATGGGCCGCAATACTCCTCACGGCAAGGGCCAGTGGGTGCGGCCCGTGCCTTCTGACTGCATCGCGCAAAACGTGAACTGGAGCGCATTTCTCAACGGGCGGCCCGACCGCCCCTTCGATCCCTACCGGCTCATTAACTGGCGTTTGTTCTGGGAGTTTTCCGGCGGCAACTGCGCCGAGAACCTGGTCCACCAGATCGCGTGGATCATGGGCGCGCTCGATCTGCCGTTACCTTCGGCGGCCTACATGTCTGGTGGAGTCTTCTCCGAAAAAGATGGACGCGAAGTGCCAGACACCATCGCCATCACATTCGATTTTCCGAACGATATGGTCGTGACCTGGCAGTCGACCTTCAGCAACAAGCATTACGATCTGGGCGATCGAATTCTGGGAAGCGATGGCACGCTGGAACATCATTTCGAAGAACCGCTGCAGTATTGGCCGGAGAAGGTCAACCGTCCAAGTGGAGCGGAGACGCGCGGCAGCACTCAGAACGCGAACCACATGCAGAACTGGATCGATTGCGTTCGCAGCCGCAAGGCTCCGAATGCGCCGCCGGAGATGGGATACCGTTCGGCCATCGCGGTTCACATGGCGAACCTGTCCTACAGAAATAAACGGCGAATCACGCTCGAAGAAGCGAAGGCAATAAAGCCGGAGTTTTAAGTCTCGTTGTTGAATTTGGTAGCGCCGCCGTCCCGGCGGCTGTCGCGGGGGCGTCTCGCCCCCGCCTGCATGACGCTCACACTTGAGACATCGAAAACTATGATCGGTGCAGTCGATATCGGTGGTACGAAAATCGCGGTTGGCGTCGTCGATGACAGTGGCAAGGTCCTTGCCCGAATGCAAGCGCCGACCGACCCAAATCGCTACGACGATGCCGTCGATGCAATCTCGCGCATGCTGCGCGAAACCGCCTCCAAGGCTGGCGTAGAACTCTCGGGCATCGGCATCGGATCCACAGGTCCTGTCGATCCTATCCGCGGCGAGTTTGGCGACGTTGACTTTCTTCCTGGATGGCGAGGCAAGAGTCCAGTCAACGATCTTGCGCAGATTTTCAACGTACGGGTCGCGCTTGAAAATGACGGCGACGCTGCTGCTCTGGCCGAAGCCGGATGGGGCGCAGGCCAGAATCGATCGCGCTTGATCTACATAACCGTCGGCACCGGCATTGGCGGTGGAATGATTTTCGACGGGAAACTCTATCGCGGCGTCGACGGCGCCCACCCGGAAGTTGGTCACCAAGTCATCGATCCCGCTGGTCCAGAATGCTCCTGCGGATTTCGCGGCTGCTGGGAGTCGCTTGCCGCTGGTCCCGCGATGGTGGCCTGGCTCCAAGCCCATGCACCGGCCGACTATCCGCATCGGGATGGCATCACTGCCAAGAAAATCTGTGAACTCGCGCAACAGGGAGACAAACTCGCGCAGCAGACCGTGGAACACGAGTCCTACTACATGGGCCTCGGCCTCGCGAATCTGATCAACCTGTTTACTCCGGATGCCATCGTCCTCAGCGGCAGCGTCATGAAGAGTGCGCATCTGTTTCTCGACGGCATCCGCGCCGTTATTCGCCGCGGTTGCCGCTTTGTCCCAGCCGAGAAGACGAACCTCACGCTCGCATCGCTGGGCGACGACACAAATCTGATCGGCGCCGCGAGAGTGTGGCACTATCGGTATAGCAATCCAGCCGCAGAGAGGTGATGAATGAAAGAACTCAGCGTGAAACTGTCATCCGTAATCGAGGCCGCTGAGCCCAAACTTCGCAAGGTCAGTGCAGACGAGAGCACCAAGCCCGTATTATCCGGCGGCTGGTCGCGCAAGCAGGTCATTGGACATCTCATCGATTCTGCGTCCAACAACCACCAGCGTTTCGTTCGCGCGGCCCAGCAACCATCGTTGGATTTTCCCGGTTACGATCAGGAAGGAAATGTTCGCGTGCAGGCGCTGCAAGAAGCGGACTGGCAGCTGCTGGTCTCGATGTGGGCGACCTACAATCGCTACCTTGCCCATGTAATTGCGCACTTGCCTGCGTCGAAGCTGGAAACTCCGTGTCGCATCGGCGGGAAAGAGCCAGTCACTCTTAGCTTCATCGCGACAGACTATCTCACACATCTGCTTCATCACCTTCGCCAAATCGGCGCGGCGGACTCCGACTAGAGCTACAGGAAGCGCTGTCTTCCAGTTCCCTTTCCGATCTGTTAGTGTTTTCAGTCCACTTTTTCTCGGTTCCTGTGACACATGTCACAGAACTCGCGAGCCGGTTTGTGCAAGGATCGTCGCTCGCGGCCGGGCGCTTCCGAAAACGCCGAAGCAGCAAGGCCTGTTCGCCACGGAAAGGACGAGAACCGCGTGATCGTCGGAGTTCCGAAAGAAAGCTATCCCGGGGAACGTCGAGTTGCACTCGTTCCCATCGCGATTCCCAACCTCGTCAAGGCCGGCCTTGAAGTCATCGTGGAGACCTGCGCGGGCGAGCAGGCTGGTTATCCGGACGCAGCTTACGTCGAGAAGGGCGCGAAGATCGTTTCCGATCGCGCCGCCGTATTCGGTACCGCCGACATCGTAGTGCAGGTGCTCTGCTACGGATCGAACGATATCACCGGCAAAGCCGACCTCCCGCTGATGCGCCGCGGGCAAGCCCTCATCGGGTTTCTGCGGCCGCTCGGCTCCGCTGAGGTCGTCCAGCAAATCGCCGAAGCGGGCGTCACCGCATTCTCTGTCGAACTGATGCCCCGGACTACGCGCGCGCAGAGTATGGACGCGCTGTCGTCCATGGGCACGATCTGCGGCTACAAAGCGACGCTGCTGGCCGCCGAAACTTCGCCGCGCATTTTTCCCATGATGACTACTGCCGCCGGCACCATCACGCCCGCGCGCGTATTCGTCATCGGCGCTGGCGTCGCCGGACTGCAAGCCATCTCGACGGCTCGCCGGCTCGGCGCGGTTGCATCGGCCTACGATATGCGTCCCGCCGCGAAAGAGCAGGTGCAGAGTCTCGGCGGACGCTTCGTCGAGCTCCCCATCGAAGCGCAAAACGCGCAAGACGCCCGCGGCTACGGCACCGCGCAGGACGAAACCTTCTACGCCCGCCAGCGTGAATTGCTGACCCGCGTGGTCGCGGAGAGCGACGTCGTCATCACCGCAGCCGTGATCCCTGGGAAAAAATCACCGGTGCTGATCACCGCCGACATGGTGAAAGGAATGGCCCCGGGTTCAGTGATTGTCGACCTCGCCGCCGAGCGCGGCGGCAATTGCGAACTGACACGCACGGGGGAAACGGTGGTCGTACACGGCGTGACGATCATCGGCGCCATCAACTTGGCGACCAGTGTCCCATATCATGCCAGCCAGATGTACGCCCGCAACCTGACGACGTTCCTTCTTTATATGGTGAAAGAGGGCAAACTGCAGTTGAACCTGCAGGACGAAATCATTCGCGAAACCATGATCACCAACGGTGGAGAAGTCGTGAACGCCCGCGTGCGGGATTTCTTCAAAATGCCTGCGCTCGTAACCCAGCACTGAATGCACGCTAAGAATGAACGCTAAGGAGGAATCATGCCAGCGGATTTCATTTCCAATCTTTACGTCTTCATCCTCGCCGGCTTCGTCGGATTCGAAGTGATCCGGCGAGTCTCACCCCTGTTGCATACGCCTCTCATGTCGCTGACCAACGCGCTCGACGCAATCGTCGTGGTGGCGGCGATCATCATCGCCGGGCGGCACGAAACGCGGCTCACGACAATCCTCGGTGCGATCGCAGTCGCAGCGTCGTTCAGCAATATGGTCGGCGGATTCCTGATCACAGACCGCATGCTGCGCATGTTCAAGTCGGGCAGGTCGAAACAGTCATGAACGCGCTGGATCTTCAGCAGTATCTGGATTTCGCCTACATTCTCGCGGTTGTTCTCTTCATTCTTTCGCTCCGGTTCTTGAGTTCCCCCGCAAGCGCGCACTGGGGCGTTCTCGCCGGAGAGATCGGCGCTGTGCTGGCAGTCGGCGCCACACTCTTCAATCCAGAACTGGTGCAGTACAAGTGGATCATCATCACGCTGATCATCGGTGCCGGAGTTGGCATTCCGCTCGGCCTGGTGCAGATGACGGCGGTGCCGCAGCGAACGGCGTTGAGCCACGCTTTCGGCGCTCTCTCGGCAGCAATCATTGGCATCGCGGAATATTACGTAGGCACCGCGCCCGTCACCCGCTTTCAGATGGGCGAGATCGCGCTCGAAGTTATCATCGGTTCACTCACCTTTACCGGCAGCGTCATCGCCGCAGGAAAGTTGCAGGAGTTGCTGCCGCAGCGGCCCATCGTCTATCGCGGACAGAACATCGTCAGCCTTTCCGTACTTGGCGCGGCCCTCGCGCTGGCCGTTGCGTTGGTGGTGAATCCCGCGCACGCGGCGCTGTTTCCGATCATGGTCATCGTCGCACTCATCTTTGGAGTGCTGCTGGTCACGCCGATCGGCGGCGCGGACATGCCCACGGTCATTTCGCTACTGAATTCTTATGCGGGCTTTTCCGCGGCCCTGCTGGGATTTGTTCTCAACAGCAAAGTGCTGGTCGTGGCGGGCGCGCTCGACGGATCGTCCGGCTTCATTCTGTCGGTGATCATGTGCAAGGCCATGAACCGGTCGTTCACGAATGTAATGTTTGGAGCGTTCGGCCAAGTGCAGGTGTCTGCAACCGCGGCTAAAGAAGAACGACTCGTGCGCGGCGCCAGTCCAGAAGAAGCGGCCGCGATTCTTTCGGCGGCAAGCACGGTTGTCATCGTGCCCGGCTATGGCATGGCCGTTGCACAGGCACAGCACAAAGTCCGAGAACTCTATGACATGCTCACCAAGAAAGGCATCGACGTTCGCTTCGCGATCCATCCGGTCGCAGGCCGCATGCCCGGCCACATGAACGTGCTGCTCGCCGAAGCCGACATTCCCTACGACCGCCTCATCGAGATGGAGGAAATCAACGGCGACTTCCCGCAGACCGATGTTGCTCTCATCATCGGCGCCAACGACGTGACTAACCCCGCCGCGCGCACCGATCAATCGAGCCCAATCTTCGGCATGCCAATTCTCGATGTCGACAAAGCGCACACCGTGATGGTGATCAAGCGCGGCATGAGTCCAGGCTTCGCCGGAATCGACAACCCGCTGTACTACTTGAATCAGACGTTGATGCTCTTCGGCGACGCGAAGCAGTTCGTAGGCGGAATCGTGCGCGAGTTGGGCGGCGGACACTGACCTGCGCTGCTCTCTGGAGAGATCGGTTTGGGCGGAGTAGACTGATCAAAGCAGAGGCTTGGCAAACATGGTGCAATCAAACAACGTGATTAGCCGAGATCCAGACGTGTTGGGCGGCACACCCGTTTTCCGCGGTACTCGGGTTCCCTTTCAAGCTTTACTCGATTACTTGGAGGGCGGACAGACACTCGACGATTTTCTCGATGACTTTCCAACGGTGACACGCGACGCTGCCGTTCACGCCCTCGAGCACGCTAAGTCTCTCGTTGTTGGCCAACTGGGATGAGGGTGCTACTCGACGAGTGCGTTCTCAGAAAGTTCCGTAACTCACTCGCCGGTCATGACTGCCGAACGGTCCCCGAAGAAGGACTCGCGGGAAAGGAAAATGGAGAACTGCTCTCCCTCGCTGAGAAATCAAGGTTTCAAGCCTTCGTTACGATCGACCGTGGCCTCGAATACGAGCAAAACCTAAAGCATAGAACTCTCGCGATAATCCTGGTCCGTGCGAAATCAAACCGGCTGGCGGATCTGTTGCCTTATAGTGCTGACATTCTGCGAGCGCTCGAATCCATTCAGCCGGGCGAACTTGTAAAGGTACGCTGAACCGAGACTCCACACCCATATGCGAACCCTAATCATTTCTGGCATTTTCCTCTTCCTGGCATCTTTCGCCGCCGCTCAATCCCAACCCCAACTCAACCTCATGCCCATGCCCGCCAGTGTTCAGCCCGGGACCGGGCAACTCGCGATCACGCAATCCTTTTCGGTGGCCGTGACCGGAAGCCACGACGCATCGCTCGACAGCGAAGTGCGGCGCTTCCAGGCCCAGCTTTCCCGCCAGACCGGAATCCCGTTTCGCCCCAAGTCCGGCGCGACTCCCACGCTAGAAATCCACGGCGACCATGGCCGCGACGCGGTGCAGAAACTCGGCGAGGACGAATCCTACGAACTGACGGTCGCAGATTTCGGCGCAAAACTCACTGCCCCAACAACGCTCGGAATCCTCCGCGGCCTGCAGACATTTCTACAACTTGTCCAAATCACTCCCGCGGGATTTGCCGCCCCCGCAGTCACCATCAAAGACCAGCCTCGCTTCCCATGGCGCGGCACTCTCATCGACGTCAGCCGGCATTTCATTCCGCTCGACGTTCTCAAGCGCAATCTCGACGGGATGGCCGCGGTGAAACTGAACGTCCTCCACTGGCATCTTTCCGACGATCAGGGCTTCCGCGTCGAGAGCAAAGTCTTTCCGAAACTTACCGGCATGGGCTCGGACAACCAGTTCTACACGCAGACTGAAATTCGCGACTTCCTCGCCTACGCGCACGATCGCGGCATTCGCGTGATCCCCGAGTTTGATATTCCCGGTCACAGCAGGTCTTGGGTCATCGGATATCCCGAACTCGCGAGCGGCCCCGGACCATACACTCTCGAGAACGGCGATCCAATCATGGATCCTACGCGCGAATCGACTTACAAGTTCCTCGAGAAATTTATCGCCGAGATGGCCAAGCTTTTCCCTGACGCCTACTTCCACATCGGGGGTGACGAGGTTGACGGCAAGCAGTGGGACGCCAACCCGAAGATTCAGGAATTCATTCACGCGCATGGCATGAAGAACAATCAGGACCTGCAGGCATACTTCAACGAGCGCCTGCAGAAAATTCTGGCGAAGAACCACAAGATCATGGTGGGTTGGGATGAAATTCTTCATCCTGATCTGCCGAAGACCATCGTCGTGCAGTCGTGGCGCGGGCAGAAGTCACTGGCCGAGGCGGCGAAACTGGGCTACAGCGGCCTGCTTTCCTCTGGATACTATATCGACTTGATGTGGCCCGCAGCGCGGCACTACGCCGTAGATCCGATGACCAATGAAACCGCGAGCCTGACTCCGGAAGAGAGCAAACACATACTCGGCGGCGAGTCGTGCCAGTGGGCGGAGTGGGTTACGCCCGAGAACATCGATTCACACATCTGGCCGCGCAACGCTGCAATCGCCGAGCGTCTGTGGTCTCCGCAGAATGTCACGGATGTCGCCTCCATGTATACGAGGCTGAATGCCGTGAGTCTGGACCTTGAATTTCTCGGCCTGACTCACCGCTCGGCGCGCATGCACATGCTGCATCGCATGGCTGGAACCGGCGATATCTCTGCGCTTCGCGTGCTTGCCGATGTGGTCGAACCGGTCAAGGATTACAACCGGTGGGACGATGCGAAAGCTCCGATCGACTTCCATGCGCCGTTGACGCGCATGATCGATGCGGTCTATCCCGAGAGCGACGTCGCGCGTCACTTCAGCGATCTCGTTCAAACGTTTATCAAGAGCGGCTACAAAGATCTCGCTACCGAAACCGAGATCCGCATGTGGCTCACCACCTGGCGCGACAACGATGTCAGGCTGCATCCCCTGCTTCAGCAGACGTTTCTTCTGCAGCAGGATGTGGCGCTGTCTCAGAACCTGTCAGCCCTCGGTGCAGCCGGCCTGGAAGCGCTCGACTATCTCGACAAAGGCCAACCTGAGCCCGATTCGTGGAAAACGCAGCAGGTCGCTCTGATCAATCAAGCCAAGGTGCGGAGCGACGATCTGTTACTTATGATAGCCGCGCCTGTCGAGCAACTCGTCGAAGCAGGCGCAGTTCAGCACAACTGAGCCAGCGGCACACACGCGGATTGCGATCACTGACTCTCAGGTCGAGCGCCTGATGCGATCCCCGTTTATTCATGCCTTTTCTCCGTCGCGAGAAAGGGCGAGGGAGCCCCATGAAAGCAAGACTGAACCACGTCGTTTCTGTCTTGACAGTACTCTTATTGACCGCTCCGCAATTCTTCGCACAATCCTCCGCGCAATCTTCCGACACCGTCCGAGATAAAGCAGCCGCCTCGATTCAGCAGATGACGCTGCAAGAAAAGATCGACTACATCGGCGGCACGGGCATGGCCATTCGCGCCATCCCGCGACTTCATTTGCCCGCATTCGAAATGTCAGATGGTCCCATCGGGGTCCGCCCCGACTCCGGATTTCCATCGACCGTTTACGCCGCAGGCATTGGACTAGCGGCCTCATGGAACGTGGATCTGGCTGAGCGCGTCGGCGAAGGAATCGGCAAGGACGCCAGAGCCCGTGGCATCCATTTCATGCTTGGCCCGGGAGTGAACATCTACCGCCAGCCCGTCAACGGACGCAACTTTGAATACTTCGGCGAAGATCCGTTTCTAAGCTCGAGCATTGCGGTGGGATATATCACGGGAATGCAACGGCGGGGCGTCAGCGCGACGGTCAAGCATTTCCTCGGCAACAACTCCGAGTTTCTGCGTCACGACTCTGACTCCATCATCGACGAGCGCACGCTTCGTGAAATCTATCTGCCCGCCTTCGAAGCGGCGGTGAAACGTGGGAATGTAGGCGCCGTCATGGACTCCTACAACTTCACCAATGGCCAACACATGACGCAAAACCCCCACTTCAACATCGATGTTGCCCGCAAGGAATGGGGCTTCCGTGGCGTGATGATGTCCGACTGGGACGCGACCTACGACGGTGTTGCCGCCGCGAATGGCGGCCTTGACCTGGAAATGCCAAAAGGCGCGTTCATGAACGCGAAGAATCTTCTGCCCGCAATCAAAGACGGCCGCGTCAAGACCAGCACCATCGATGAAAAGATCGCCCACATCCTAGAAACGGCAATACGGTTCGGCTGGCTCGACCGGCCTCAAACCGATCTGTCGTTACCGGTCTACAACGAGCAAACGCACCAGATCGCACTGGATTCCGCCCGCGAGAGCATGGTGCTGCTGAAAAATGATGGCCACATTCTCCCGCTGGATAAGTCGTCGACGAACTCCGTGCTCGTGGTCGGGCCGGATGCCTATCCGGCTCAGCCGGTCGGCGGTGGCAGTGCACGCGCCGTTCCGTTTGCTCCAGTGAGCGTTTTGCAGGGCCTCAGCGACTTCCTCAAGAATTCGGCCACCGTTTATTACGATCGTGGAATTCCGAAGCTGACGGATCTCGCGCTCTCTACTGAATTCATGACTGCGCCCCACAACGGAAAACAGGGCGTCAGGCTCGAGGCGTTCGATAACGTCGACCTCTCAGGAAGTCCCAAGTCAACTCAGATCGCCAAACACCTGAACGCTGCAGGCACAACCTGGGAGAGCCTGACCGATCCCGACCTGCTGGATGCCTTGCTCTCATCGTCGAAGAAGTTCGCGGTGTCGCATCGGTGGACCGGTTATTACATTGCGGCCGAGAGCGGACCGTACGAAATTGCGGTGCAGGGCTCCGGCGAAGGCAGCGGCAGTCGCGTTTTCGTCGATGGCAAACTCATCATCGATAATTGGAAGCTGGCGCGGGCCTTGCAACCACATGTAACAGTGCAATTCTCGGCCGGACCGCACAAGATTGTCGCCGAAGACTTTCAGACTTTCCCGATCGGCGGCACGATGCGCATCGGCATCGCCGATCAACGGAAGCTGGTACGAGATACGGCGAAGGCTCTGGCAGCCAAGGCGGACGTTGTCGTCATCGCCGCCGGTTTCGATCCGGATAGCGAATCCGAGGGCTCTGACCGGACATTCGACTTACCCTTCGGTCAGGAAGAATTGATTCGCGAACTTTCTGCGATCAATCCCAAGACAGTCGTGGTCGTCACCTCTGGCGGCAACGTCGATCCCGGCAACTGGATCGATCATGTTCCGGCCTATCTCGAGATGTGGTATCCCGGCGAAGCTGGAGGCACCGCACTGGCCGAGATTCTGTTTGGCGCCGTCAATCCTTCCGGACATCTGCCGGCAACGTTCGAGCGTAGGCGAGAAGACAATCCGACATTTGCAAACTACTATCCCGAAGGCGACAGCAAGCGCGTCGAATATAAGGAAGGTGTTTTCGTCGGCTATCGCGGATATGAGCACAATGGCGTGAAGCCGCTCTTTCCCTTCGGCTATGGCCTGTCGTACACAACATTCAAGTACTCGAACTTGACCGTCGCCCCGGCGACCGACGCCCGGTCTGGCGCGCTCTACAACGTTTCATTCGATCTCACTAACACCGGCAACCGCGGCGGAGCGGAAGTCGCGCAGGTCTACGTCGCGGATGATCATTCGAAAATTGCCCGTCCAGCAAAGGAACTGAAAGGCTTCGCCAAAGTAGCGCTCGAACCGGGAGAAACTCGCCACGTCACGATTCCCCTCGACGCACGATCGTTCGCCTATTTCGATCCGACGGCCAAGCAGTGGCACATTACGCCCGAAGCATTTGGAATTCTCGTCGGCAGTTCGTCGGAAACAATCGCGCTGAAAGGTTCAGTTGTGGTCTCAGACGAGGTCGCGAAGGCGAAGATGTAGCGTACTCCGGGTTTCTTGCGATCGCCGCAGCCAATTCGACAAGCTCGGTTTTGCTGGCGTAAGCAGTGTTTGCGCACCCCCCGAACGATCACCCGACCCGAAATCACCGCCCCGCCGTGATATTCTAATAGCATCAGTCTGCGCACCGTCTTGGCGGAATTCCCCGCAGTTCCTGAAACATCCAGTAAAGAAGAGAACCAGAAAACATGCTTTCAGTCAGCAACGTGTCGATGCGCTACGGCGCCAAAATTCTGTTCGATGAAGTCAACACGGCGTTCACGCCGGGCAAGCGCTACGGCCTGACCGGGCCCAACGGCGCAGGCAAATCCACGTTCATGAAGTTGCTCAGCGGCGAACTCGAACCGCAAAAGGGCACTGTCGTTCGCCCGCGCAAACTCGGCGTGTTGAGCCAGGACCAGTTTGCCTTCGATGCCTATTCCGTCATCGACACCGTCATCATGGGCAACAAGCGACTCTGGGAGGCCATGCAGGAGCGCGACGCCATCTACGAGAAACCCGAGATGACCGACGCCGACGGCATGAAGCTCGGCGAACTCGAAGGCATCGTCGGCGAAGAGGACGGCTACACCGCCGAGAGCGATGCAGCGATCCTGCTGCAAGGTCTCGACATTCCCGACGAGTTACACACGCGCAAGATGGGCGAGTTGCAAGGTGGACAAAAAGTCCGCGTCCTGCTGGCGCAGGCTCTCTTCGGCCATCCGCAGGCCCTGCTGCTCGACGAACCTACGAACTACCTCGACTTGGATTCGATCCATTGGCTGCAGGGATTTCTCAACGCCTACGACGGCATTGTCATCGCGATCTCTCACGATCGCCACTTCCTCAACAGCATTTGCACGCACATCGCCGACATCGATTACGAGACGATCATCACCTACACCGGCACCTACGACGACATGGTCGTCGCCAAGACACAAGTTCGCTCGCAGATCGAATCGCAGAACGCGCAACGCGAAAAGAAGATCGCGCAATTGAATGAATTCATCGCGCGCTTCGCCGCCGGCACACGATCGAGCCAGGTGCAGTCGCGGCGCAAGGAAGTCGAACGTCTGCAGGTCACGGAACTGGCGAAGTCCAACATCCAACGGCCATACATCAAGTTCGAGCAGAAGCGTCCCTCAGGCAAGCACATCCTCGAGGTCGAACATCTCGGCAAAGCGTACGGTGAGAAACAGGTCATTCGCGACTTCACTGCGAGCATTACCCGCGGCGAGAAGATCGCGCTCATGGGACGTAACGGGGCGGGCAAGACCACGCTGGTGAATGCCCTGCTGGCGAATTCTCCGACGACTCCTGATGCGGAACTACGCAAGACCAGCGGCTACGACGGACCATTCGTCGACTCCGGTAAGGTTGTCTGGGGACACGAGGCTTCCATCGGCTATTTCGCGCAGGATCATCGAAGCCTGATCGAGGATGGCACCACGGCTCTGGAATGGTTGCATCAGTGGGATCCCAGTGCCGTCACTGAGGAACTGCGCGGAATTCTCGGGCAGATGCTATTCCAACGCGACGAAGCGACCAAGTCCACGAGCGTTCTTTCCGGTGGCGAGGCCGCACGCATGCTCTTCTGCAAGCTGATGCTGCAGAAGCCAAACGTGCTGGTACTCGACGAACCGACGAACCACCTTGATCTCGAATCGATCAATGCGCTCAACATCGCCTTGCAACGTTTTCAGGGGACTGTCTTCCTCGTGACCCACGATCATGACTTGATCGACGAGGTCGCCACTCGCATCTGGCATTTCGAGAGCGATCAGAAGATCACGGACTTCAAGGGCAGCTACGAGGACTATCAAGCGGCTCTAACGACAGCGTAGTCTTTACCTCAGGCGCCTCTCGAAACCGCCGTCCGGAGCGCAGTTTGCAGCTCTTCGCGCCGTTGCACCATTTGCGCTGCATGTAAATCAACCAGGTTCTCCACAGCTTTTCAAACGATTTGCAGTTGCGTTTGCTCCCGCAATTTCACGATAATGGTCGCGGACGCCCTGCGGGGGGCCGCAGAGGCGTTGAGCATCACCGTGTACAGTCGAGCTGATTTACTGAGGATTCTTCGTATCACGCCGCGCCAGTTAATCAACTGGGAGCGGAATGGTCTGGTCACGCCTGCCGAAGAATATTCTTTCGCCGACCTCCTCCAAATCAAAAAAGTGCGCGACCTGTGCGCGATGAGCGTGCGTCCGGCGGTGATTCGCCAATCGCTCGATGCGATGCGCAAACAGGCGTCTGGCGTGGAGAAGCCTCTGCTCGAAGCCGCAGCGTGGTCGACTGCAAAACATCGCGTCGCGTTCCGCCATCAAGGCAAGCTGCTGGAGCCGATAGCCGGCCAATTCCTTATGGATTTTTCCGAACGCGAAAAAGTGTTGACCAGCACGCCTGTGCCGAAGCCCGAACCGACTCCACGCGACAGCGAAGTGACAGCGTGGTTTGCCCGCGGTATCGCACTGGAAGAAGATCCCGGCTCGCAGGCCGAGGCCATTGCCGCGTATCACAAGGTTCTTGAGATCGAAAACGCGCACGCGGCCGCCCACATCAATCTGGGAACGCTTTACTACAATCGCCAGGATTTTGGTCTTGCCGAGAAACACTACCGCCAGGCGATCGAGGCCGATCCGCGCTACGCACTCGCCTACTTCGATCTCGGCAACGTGCTCGACGAAACCGGACGCGTGCAGGAAGCGATTCAGACCTACAAGACCGCGCTGCAACTTGCTCCCACTTATGCTGACGCGCACTACAATCTGGCGCTCGCCTATGAAAAATGCCGCGAGCCGCGCAAGGCGCTTAAACACTGGCAGTCCTACGTGAAGCTCGATACGTCAGGCCCATGGACCGTGCACGCCCGTAGCCAGATCAAACGCATCCTCCAAGCCGACGGGCTAAGGCTAGTCCACGGCTCCAAGCGCGCCTAAAACATATTTCGCTTTCCCCTGCGTACCCTCCGTGTCCCCCGTGGTGAGCTTTCTCGTCTCTTCTCCCCGAAATCAAAGTGCTAAAATTCAAAGTTTGCTCATTCGCTTTCCGAAGGTGATTCCATGCCTGAAACGCTCCAAGCTGCTCCTCCCGCCCCACTCACCACTCTCACCGAAGACGAGATCCTTTTCCGCGACAACATCCGCCAGTTTGCCGACGAGAAGATCCGTCCTCTGGTGAAGGAGATGGACGAGAAGGGAGTCTTCGACAAAGACCTGATCCACGATTTCTTCCAGCTCGGTCTGATGGGCATCGAGATCCCGGAGCAATACGGCGGAGGCGGCGCTAAATTCTTCGAAGCGATTCTGGCGGTGGAGGAACTGTCGCGGGTCGACGCCTCCTCCGGCGTGATCGTCGACGTGCAGAACACGCTCGTCAACAATGCGCTCTTGCGATGGGGCAGTGACGAGCAGAAAAAACGATTCCTGCCCAAGATGGCCACCGAGACAGTCGGCGCCTATGCCCTCAGCGAGGCAGGTTCGGGCTCCGACGCATTCGCATTGCAGACACGCGCCGCTCTTCAAGGCAGTGACTACGTCCTCAACGGCCGCAAGCTTTGGATCACGAACGGAAAAGAGGCTGGCCTGTTCGTTCTGTTTGCGACCATCGATCCGGCCGCCGGATACAAAGGCATCACCGCATTCCTGGTCGAAAAGAATTTCCCCGGATTCACCGTCGGCAAGAAAGAAGACAAGCTCGGTATTCGCGCTTCGTCCACTTGCGAACTGATTCTCGAGGACTGCCACGTTTCCAAAGAGAACGTTCTCGGCGAACCGGGCAAGGGCTACAAGATTGCCATCGAAACGCTGAACGAGGGACGCATCGGCATCGGGGCGCAGATGATCGGCCTCGCCCGCGGCTCCTGGGAGTTCGCCTGCAAGTACGCCGTGGAGCGCAAGCAGTTCGGCAAAGCCATCGCCGACTTTCAAGGGATTCAGTTCCAGATCGCGCAGATGGCCACAGAGATCGAGGCGGCCCGGCTCATGGTCTACAACTGCGCACGCATGAAAGACGCCGGTGTGAACTTCGTCAAAGAAGCCGCTATGACCAAGCTCTTCGCGTCGCAGGTCGCCGAGCGCGTGACCTCACTCGCCATCGAGATCTACGGTGGCTACGGATTCACCAAGGATTATCCCGTCGAGAAATACTGGCGCGACGCCAAGATCGGCAAGATATACGAAGGCACGTCGAACATGCAGTTGGCGACGATCGCGAAACTCGTGCTGGGTAAGTAGCGCTTGGCGCTACTGCTGCTGCGGATCGAAGCGTAATTCGATGAGTTCTTTGGATTCCGCGGCGGCGGCGGCGAACTTCCACTTGTACACCGCGTCCTGCGCTGCCTGGATCAGCACCGGACTCCCGCCGACCGGTTGAACATTCTTCACCGTTCCATCCGGCGCTATGGTGGCTTGCACTTTCACAGTGCCCGAAAGGTTCATTTTTTTCGCGATGTCTGGATAAACGGGGAGTGTCTTTCGAACAATATGGCGACCTTCCGGGGCAGACGATTGGCCTTGAGCCGTTCGCGGCGGGCCCATGAACAATAAGAGCAAGAAAACCAGCACCGCAAAACACCGCACACGCATGATCGTGATCCCTGAGAAAAAAGGAGTTTTTTGCTTCGATTACTTGAAAGCAATCATAAGGGGTTGAAAGCTGACGGAAAAGTAACCGTGGTAATGGGGATAATTGCCGACTCGCCACACGGGACGCCGGCTCGGACGGGGCCGCGCACGACCGATTTAGGCCCCAAAAGCCGCGCCCGGCGGGCGTTCTAATCACATCAAGCCCTGGGAAAGAAACAAATCCCGGTTGCTCATAATGTGCAGGGAGTTGCACTTCTCGCCCTGCAACCCTCCCCCCAGAACCCGACTAACCGTCCTGATATCAGGTACTTATGCTAGAGCCCACCATTGGCTCGGTGGGTGCAATTCCCAGTGTGCCCGCCAGCGAGGGGCAAAGACCGGAGCGCTACCTTGACGACCTTATTCGAGAACGCCGACGTACCCACCGTACCCCCGATCGATGCTCCGGTGGCGCGCAAGAAACATGGCTGGTTGCCGCTGCTGACCGTGCTGTTCCTGATCTCCTATGGCTTGATGACCATGCTGATCGTTGAGCAGGGGTCGACCATTGAATCGCAGCGCGCGCTGATCCGCGAACTCTATCGCGATAGCGCCGAATTGACTTCCCAGAGAATGAAGGCCCAGCAGGAAAAGAGTGTTGCCGATGCGCAACACCAGGGCCAGACTCCTTCGGCGAAAACACAAGCTCCAGTGACCCAGTACCCGTCGTCGCAGTACCCGTCAACCCAGGCACCAACCAAGCAGGCCCCGTCTTCCCAGGCGGCACCACAACATCGCACGCAGTTGGAAAAAACGAAACCGCAGATCGAGGCGCCGTCGCGGCCAGTTTCCGACCGAGTCGACGACCCACGCTCTTTGATCACGCTTTAACGCACGACTCAGGAAGCGAAGTCAGAACACAAAGAACCTGAGCGTAGCGGCAGTTCTGTGGATAAGCAGTAGAAAGTAGTCCAGAAAGAACGAAGAACAATGAAGGTCCTGACCCTAGCCTTGTTGTTAAGTCTGCCGATACCCCATCTGACGCCGCCTCAGCAGCTGCGCCAGCCCACCACGCAGGCCACCCGGCACTCCAAGGGCGGACGATGGTACTTTGCCGCCAGCGGACATGCCGTGTACTGCTACGGCCCGGTCATGACCGTGCCCCGCGCCAACGGCGACCTGCAACGCGTCGCAACTTTCTGCCGAGATGGCAGCGCCGTGGTTCCGCTGAAGGACTAATTAGGAAGCGCTGGCGTCTCTCCGGCTGGGCAAGTTCGGCTCGCACTCGAGTCCGAGCTTATAGTTGGCGAATCCGGACGCTACTGACCCAGCCTGGTCTGCAGATCCTGAATAGCCGCGATCCAATCGTTCAGCCCGTCGGCCTCCATCCATAAATCTTTTAGTTCAGAATTCCGCCGGACGCGATCCATCGCTCGAGCCGCCAACTCCCTGAGTTGAGGAGTAAGCGCCTGCGGATGGCTCTTCGTCCACGCATCGATCGCAGCAGGCGCGCTCTCGGCGGGCGAACCGTTCAAAGCAGCAACGACCTCCGCAGCCGCGACCGCGACGCTGGCCTCGGGCCCTTCAAGATACTCAGGATCGTCCGCCGCACGAACAAATATTGGCGTCAGCTGATCGGGAGTCAGGGTCGCCAGGCTCGCCAACCAATCGGACGCGTCGTCGTTCTCAAAACTTCCAGTACCCCACGCTCCCACACAGCCTCCTTTGATAGGGACCCGCCCAGCCCATTCAAGAATTCACCACGACTCCACCTCAATAACCTGTGCTTAGTCGCTCACAGATTTGAAGGAACCAGTGCTGAATTCGCCCATTCGCTCATCGAATGCGCGGCGCCGCAGTCCATGCACTTGGTCACATCAAACCTCGTCGAGCAATATGGACAAACCGCATTGGTCGCGAATGTATCGAATCCCTGCCCACACTTAGCGCACTTCCAATAATTCCCCACGGGAGGTGATGTCTTGCATGTCGGACAGACAAAACCGGCCCGTCGCGGTAGGTTGGCCGCACGCGACAGGGCCCGAGCATGTTGAAATCCACCCCAACAAACGATGAGCATGTAGAAGGAGATGATTCCGAGCCAGGGTTCGCGCATCCACAACGCCAGTAGAACGAACCCGATCGCACCGATGATGCCTAGAATTGTGGCCACGAGCAAGCTGCGGGCGCGTCCCAGTACAAACCACAGGAGCGATCGAAGAATCTGGCCTCCATCCAGCGGGTAGACCGGCAGAATGTTGAAAATCAGCAAGCCCAGATCGATGCGCCAGATCTGGTGCACAAGCTGGTGCATATCCGGCGTAATGCCGGCCCACCCCGTCATTTGCGTGTCGAGAACGGCCAAAACCGGCAGGAGCGCCACATTGACCAATGGTCCTGCGGCAATGCTCCAAAACGTGGCTCCAGGCCGCGGTGGCGGGTCCACATAGGCCACTCCGCCCAGCGGCCACAACATGATCTTGTTCGCATTACCACCGACTTGGCGGCAGGCGAGCGCATGACCGAACTCGTGCAGCAGGACAATCAGAAACAGGGCGAGATATTCCAGCACGTTCCACGAGATGGAAGAATAGCTCCCCTTGCGGTCGTTGATCTCATACACCGCCACCAGAAACCACGACCAGTGCAGAAAGACATCGATTCCGGAGAATCGGAAGAGCCGGATCGAGCCTTGTCGAGAACTCGGCATTGCGAGAGTTATAACACAGAGCTGCCGTATGACACGCCGTCCAGCCAAGCGTCGAACGAGGGTTGGCACGCATCGAATACTTGCACCTGTAAGGCGCCCGACCTTTTCCTTCGTGCACCTTCGTGTCCTTAGTGGTTTATGATGTCTGGTCTCTAAATGCCCGAACTCCCCGAAGTCGAAACCATCACCCGCGGCCTCGCCAAGCGCGTCACCGGAGACGTAGTCGAATCCGTGTGGCTTGGGCAAAAAAAAGAAACGCTGAAATCTCCTGCCGCCGAGATCGCTGCCGCCCTCGAGCAAAGCCGCATCGCCGCGGTACGAAGAATGGGCAAGCACATAGTTTTTGACCTGGAACAGCCCCATGTGGCGCGGGCACTCCCTTCGACAAGCTCAGGGCAGGCTCTGCCCGCGAAAAGCAGGGGGAGCAACGGTGAGACGAAGCGCACGGCGCTTTCCACACGGTCATCTTCGACCGCACCAGCAGCAGCGGGCGAGAGCGCCCGCGCCACCCCGCCCAAAGCGCAGTGGATTGTCCACCTCGGCATGACCGGTAGTCTGCGCGTGTGCGAGCCGCAAACGGAAGTCGTGAAGCACACGCACGCCATCCTTAGATTGTCGTCCGGCCGCGAGTTGCGGTTCGTCGATCCCCGCCGCTTCGGCCGTCTGAGCGTCGCCCAGAACGCCGACTTCGACGCCGGAGGCATCGAGCCACTGGAGGTGGACCTCGATCGCTTCGTTGCTCTTTTTCACCGCCGCAAGACTCCGATCAAGAGCGCGCTGCTGAATCAAAGTCTGCTGCGCGGAGTTGGAAACATTTACGCCGATGAATCTTTATTCCGCGCCGGTATCCGACCGCGTCGTCGCGCCTCCGCCATCACGCGCGACCAACTGGGCAAGCTTTATCTCACAGTGAAAGAGGTCCTCAAAGAAGCCATCGCGCTCGGCGGATCTTCGATCTCCGACTACGTCGGCGCTGACGGCGAAGAAGGATTCTTTCAGCTCCAGCATCGCGTCTACGGACGCGAAGGCGAGCCCTGCCTCGTCTGCAAAACTCCCATCAAGCGAGTGGTAATCGCCGGCCGCAGTAGCCACTACTGCCCGAAGTGCCAAAAGTAGCAACCCGAACACGAACTTGATTTTCCTCTGTGGACCTCCGTGTCCCCTGTAGTGAGTGTTTGTTTGCGTAGCACTGAAAACGCGCTGCCGTTCTGTTACTCTTCTGCCCATGCCCGATTTTTCTATCGGCGTCGATATGGGTGGTACCAACCTCCGCATCGCCGCCGTCAGTACCGAAGGACAGCTTCTCGAAAAAATAACGCTCGGCGTAAAAGTCGCGCTCGGCCGTGACTACGTGATCGGCGAAATGTGCGATGCCATTCGCCGCCTGACCGATCAATATCGCGAGACCGGACGGTTCCTCGGCGCCGGCATCGGCGTGCCCGGCATCATCGACATGAAGACTGGCATGATGCGCAAGTCGGCCAATCTTCCCGGATGGTCCGATTATCCTGTGCGCGACGTAATCGAGCGCCAACTGGGCGCGCGCGTCTTTCTCGACAACGACGCCAACGTTGCCGCTCTCGGCGAAAAGTGGCTGGGCGCCGGACGCGACGCCGATAACATGGCGATGCTCACCCTCGGCACCGGCATCGGCGGCGCCATCATCCTCAACGGAAAACTCTTTTACGGAATGAGCGGGATGGCCGGTGAATTCGGCCACGTGACCATCGAGCCTAACGGCGTCCCGTGCGGCTGCGGCAATCACGGTTGCGCTGAGCGCTATGCATCCGCGACGGCGGTCGTTCGCATGGCGCGCGAGGCGATCGACTCCGGCAACGCGCCGGCGCTTGCCAAGGCCGCCAACTCCGATCCCGAATTCAGCGCAAGGTCGATCTACAATCTCGCCCTTCAGGGAGATCCCGACGCCCAACGCATTTTTCACCGCTTCGGGCAAGCATTGGGAATGCTCATGGCCGATCTCGTGAACGTCCTCGATCTCGAAATGTTTGTGATCGGCGGCGGAGTCGTTAGCGCCTGGGACGCCTTCGCTCCAACCATGTTCGCCGAGTTACGCGAGCGGTCGCTGGTCTACGCGGCCAATGCGCCTGACGATCCTACGGCGAAAAAAGAAGGAGCATCCTTACAGATCACGCCCTACATGCACCGCAGGACGATCATCACGCAGGCCTTGCTCGGAAGCGACGCTGGCCTGTTCGGAGCCGCGCGGGTACCGATGTCTTGAAGAGTACTCGCCGCGCGGTTTGAACTAACGCGGGGTCCCCGCGACCTTCCGTGCGGCGTTGAGAAGAAACTGATTCTGCTCCGGCGTCCCAATGCTGATGCGGACGCAATTCGGCGCGCCCCACGCTCCCAGCGCCCGAACGCTGACGCCCTCGCCCCGCAGCCGCGCCGCGAAATCGGCAGCGTCTTCTCCAATGTCGCAATACAAGAAGTTCGCGGAAGTTGGGACCACTCGATATCCGAGATCCGACAATCCCACGCCCATAATCCGAGCCTGCGCGGAATTATTGGAAACAACTTTTCCAATATGGCTCTGATCATCAAGCGCCGCGAGCGCCGCCGCCTGTGCCACCGAAGAGACCGAATATGTGTCGCGCATCCGCGCGCAGTACGCCACCAGCTCCGCCGGTCCCAGGCCGTAACCCACGCGAAGTCCCGCCAGTCCGTGCACCTTTGAAAACGTCCGCAACGCTACGACACTCGCGCCTTGCCGAAGGTTGTCGAGCGATCGCGAATACTCGACCTTCCGCTGCACCGCAAAATGCAACGCGAATTCGTAGTACGCCTCGTCGAGCACGACTACAACATGTCCCGGAACTTCAGCAAGAAACTCATCCACCGCGACGGCATCAACCATCGTTCCAGTCGGATTGTTAGGGTTGGCAAGAAACACGAGTCGAGTATCTTCGTTGATCGCGGCGAGGATCGCGGCCAAATCAAATCCTTCCTCGCGCATCGGAGTCTCGATCAACTGTGCCCCCGCGGCGTGCACCGCCATTGCATAAACGATGAACGAGCGCTCGCTGGTTACCGCATTCAGGCCGGGCGCGAGCATCGTGTGACATAGCAGGCCCAGCAACGCACTCGAGCCAGCCGTCACGATCACCTGCTCCGTCGGCACAGCGTGGTACGTCGCTAGTTTGTCGCGCAGTTCCGTGCAGTCGTCGTCAGGATAGGAATGAGCCGTTACCATCGCCAGCCGCATCGCTTCAAGCGCGCGCGGCGACGGGCCAAACGGATTCTCGTTCGAGTCGAGTTTGATGAGACGAGGTCTGGCGTCGGCCGCTTGCCGGGGCAGTGCGCCCGGCATGTAGCTGCCCATCTCTCGCGCCGGTTTTGAAACCAGATCAAAGAATCGGCTCATGTTCGCCGCGTATAAAAAAGAGGAATGATTACGACACGATGATTGCGACGATCTCATCGCGGCTACCGCGACACGATCGGCTCGACGACTACCGCGATAGCGCCTGCTTGCTGCCCGCCGCGCCCGTCTTGCTGGCCGACTTCAGCCGCTCAATTTCTTTCAGCGTCAGTGAACGGAATTTGCCCGGAGGCACATCGAGCGTCAGCGGGCCATACTTTACACGCTTGATTTTCTCCACGTGATGCCCGACCGCCTCAAACATGCGCCGAATCTGCCGGTTCCGTCCTTCGACCAACGTGATCTCGTACCACGGGTTCGTCGCTTCTTTCACCACGCGCACCAAAGCCGGCCCAGTCTTCACGCGCTTGCCGTCATCCGTCGCAATTGACACGCCGGCGCGAAGCTTCGTAATCGCTTCTTCTTTCGGTGTGCCCGCGACTTTCACCACATAGGTCTTCGGAACATGCGATGCTGCCTTCATCAGGCGATGCGCCAGCTCGCCGTCATTCGTAAGCACGAGCAAGCCTTCGCTGGCGTAATCCAAACGCCCCACCGGATACACGCGCCCCTTCACGCCGCGAATCAGGTCCATCACGGTCGGCCGTTTTTCCGGATCGCTCATCGTCGTGACGTATCCCTTAGGCTTGTTGAGCAACAGATAGTGGTGCCGCTGCGCTCCGTGCAGAAGCTTTCCGTTCACGCGAACGTGATCGGTTTCAGGATCGGCCTTGCTGCCGAGTTCGGTGACCACGGTCCCATTGACCTGCACTGCCCCTGAGGAAATCAACTTCTCCGCGGTGCGGCGAGAAGCGACTCCGGCGGCGGCGATAATTTTCTGCAAACGCTCAAGCGGCATGGTGACCTGAAAATGATGATGTGAATTACTATCTGCGAATGTCGAAACGAATCCTAGCCGGCCTTTTCCGTTGCAGGCGCATCAGCGTGTACCTGCGCTGAGTCTGCGACTGGCGCGGCCTCTGTCGAGTCGCCAGCCTCGGCTTCAGAAGTCGCCGCGCTCTCCGCCGGAATTAATTCTTCCTGAAACGATTCCGCGACCAGCTTTTCGAACTCCTCCATGCTGGGCAACTCGTTCACGTCCTTTAGCCCGAAGCGCATCAGGAATTCCTTCGTGGTCTTGTACAGAATCGGACGCCCGATCACCTGCTTGCGTCCCGCCGTCGTGATCAATTTGCGATCAAGCAAAGTTCCAATCACGCCACCGGAATCGACGCCGCGAATGTCACTGATTTCGGGCACCGTCACTGGCTGCTTGTAAGCGATCACAGCCAGTGTCTCCAGCGCAGGCAGCGACAGCCGGATCGGCGGCTTCAAACTCTTCGCGAACGCGCGCACGACCTCGTGCTGCTCCGGTTTGGTCGACATGCGGTATCCGCCCGCAACCTGGCGAACTTCAATGCCGTGATCCGGCCCGCCATATTCGCCCACCAGTTCTTCGAGGCTAGACCGGACGCGCGACTTGATCTCCGCCTCATCGGCAGCGCCCTCGGCGACCACGGATTCTTTCACGAGCAGGACGATCTGCTCCAGGGTAATCGGCGTCTCCGCCGCATAAACAATCGCTTCGAGTTGAGCTTTTAAGGACATAGTTCAGTTGAGTTGCCCGCAACCGCCGCAAAAAGCAGAGTACCGACTGCTGAGTACTGGGTACTAGGTACTGAGTACTGCTCTTTCACTTCCAATCGTCGCGTACGGCCGACTGTTCGTTCATGATCTCGTCGAAGTGCGTATGCTTGCGCACCGCGATCTCCCCGAACAATTTGTCCTGGCGCACCTGGATCGCCTGCAGCCGCACCATTTCCAGCAGCGCAAGGAACATGCACACCAGTGCCTGCCGCGATGCGACCCGCATCAGAATCTGCTTCAGACGGATCGGCCGATCTTCCAGCGCAAGCCTCCGTCTCAGATAGTCGATCATCTGGCCCACCGTGACAGACTCTTCATCGACATTCAGCACCGGACGCGTGCGAATCCGCTCCAGCACCTGCTGAAATGTCTTGACTAGATCGATCACGTCCGCGGCAATCTCCGGCTCAGTACCCTCCGCGTCCACGAACTCTTTCATCGACGGATTCGACAGCACCGCATCTTCAATTTGCTGCTTCTGCAAAAGCATCTGCGCCGCCGACTTGAATTTCTCATGCTCGAGAAGGCGGTTGACCAGTTCGTTTCGCGGATCTTCCTGCTCCTCCGGCGACGCATACGGATCGCGTGGCAACAGCATCTTCGATTTGATATGGATCAGCACCGCGGCCATGTAAATAAAATCCGCCGCAACGTTCACATCGAGTTCGCGAATCTTTTCCACATACGCGAGATACTGCGCCGTGATCTTCGCAATCGGGATGTCATAAATATCGATGTCCTGCTTGCGAATCAGATCGAGCAGCAAATCGAGCGGCCCCTCATACACGTTGCCGACAGCCACGGCAAACGGCGAATCGCTCTCTTCCTTCTTCGCCGCCAGTTTCGCAGCCGGCGCTCCGGCAACAATCGCCGCGGAAACCGAGCTTGTGTCCTCGGCTCTAGAATCGAATTTTGCTTCTTCGGTCATTTACTCTTACTCTCTCGCGCTGTCATCCTGAGCGAAGCGAAGGACCTATGTACTCGGCCTGCGCAACAGTACTGTCAGTTCACTCTCAGCCGGGAGCCCGCGCGAGAAGCGATTACTTCGCTCCCTCGTACCCCAACGACATCCCCATCGCCGCGCGCACATCGTTCATCGTCTCTCCCGCGGCCTTGCGCGCCTTCTCCGCGCCAGCCTCTAGAATATCCCAGGCGTCGCGAGGTTTCTCCTCATATTTACGGCGCCTTTCCTGCATCGGGTTCAGCAACTGCACGATGGAGTCCGCCGCCCATCCCTTGCACTCGATGCACCCAATCCCCGCCGAGCGGCAGCCTTCGTTCACCTTGGCCATCGTTTCTTTGCTGCTGAAAATCTTGTGCAGGTCCCCCACCGGACACACATCCGGATTCCCCGGATCCGATCGCCGCACACGCGCCGGATCAGTCACCATCGTCTTCAACTTCTGCCGCACCACCGGTTCCGGGTCCGTCAACATGATCGTGTTCCCGTACGACTTCGACATCTTGCGCCCGTCGGTGCCGGGCAGCTTTGCTGCAGGCGTGAGCAGCGATTTCGGCTCGGGAAATATTTCCTTCGACACGCCATAAAATCCATTAAACCGCCGCGCAATTTCTCGCGTCAGCTCGACATGCGCCACCTGATCCTCACCAACCGGCACGCAATCGGCCTTATAAACCAGAATGTCTGCCGCCTGCAGCACCGGATATCCCAAGAATCCGTAAGTTCCCAGATCTTTGTCTTTGATGTTCTCCCGCTGCTCCTTATAAGTCGGAACGCGCTCCAACCATCCCAGCGGCGTGATCATGGAAAACAGCAGGTGCAGCTCCGCATGCGCCGGAACGTGCGACTGGACAAATATCACCGACCGCTCAGGATCAAGCCCCGCCGCAAGCCAGTCCAGCGCAACCTCCAGCGAGTTCTCTTTTATACGGGACGTGTCGGCATAATCCGTGGTGAGCGCATGCCAATCGGCGACCATGAAGAAACATTCGTACTCGTCCTGCATGCGCACCCAATTCTGCAATGCGCCCACGTAGTTTCCCAGGTGCAACTTGCCGGTCGAACGCATGCCGCTGAGCACACGCTGGCGAGATTTCGAAGAAGAGGTCATTTTCTAGAAGCCCCGCGCCCGGGGACACGGCCAGCCGCAACAGGGCGCTCAGGACAGATCACATGTCGAAGTATCATGCAGAGGCTGATTTCGATACTACCATGCGAAAAAGCCGAATTGTGGGGAAAGCCGCTTCCCGCCGCCGCACTCGGCCCAGCGCCGCCGCAAATGCTTTATAATTCGCGCCGCTCCCACAACCGGTTCCCGTGAACACTCTCGCCCGCAAGCTGCGCGCCACCGACTTCTTCACGCTGGGCTGGGGAACCATGGTGGGCGTTGGCTGGCTCGTCGTCATGGACGACTGGCTGCTCCGCGGCGGTGCTCTCGGCACGCTCCTCGGTTTCGTCATCGGTGGCGCCGTCCTGCTTCCTATCGGATGGGTCTACGGCAAATTAGTCATTGCCATGCCCGACGCCGCCGGCGAAGTTGCCTACACCTCGGCCGTCTTTTCCCGGCCCATCAGTTTCGCAACCGGCTGGATGATGACTCTCGCCTACTTCATCGTCTGTCCGTGGGAGGCCGTCGCCGTCGGCCGCATTGCAGGCTACATCGTTCCCGGACTCGATTCGGTGGAGCTTTACCGCATCGCGGGCCGCCCAGTATATCTTCCGCACCTCATCATCGGCCTGGGTTTGACCGCACTGCTCACGGTGCTGAACTATCGCGGCATCCGGCTCAGTGCAACGTTTCAGAACTGGACAAGCTTCGGCACGATCGCGCTCTTCGTCGTCTTCGTCGCTCTCGGCGTAAGCCACGGCTCGCCTGCAAATTTCCAGCCGCTCTTCACCCACGCTCCGTGGGTCTCGATTCTGCTCGTGATCCAGATCGTTCCTTATTTCATGACCGGCTTTGAATCGGTGGGCAAAGCCGCGGAAGAAGCCAGCCCCGACTTTCGCTCGCAAGGATTTTTTCGCGCCATCTGGATGGCCATCGTCATCGGAATCCTTTTCTACGCCAGCATCGTTGCAGCAGTGGCGTTTGTAGCACCGTGGCGCCAGTTGACTGCCGACAAATTTATGACCGCCGTGGCATTTCAGCAGGCCGTGGGTTCTCGGTGGGTTGTGAACATCATCCTCGCCGCTGCCCTGCTCTCGCTCTTCAAATGCTTCAACGGAAACTTCGTTGCCGCCAGCCGTCTGCTCTTCGCCCTCGGCCGCCGCGGCATGGTCGACACGCGCGCCGGCACGATCCACGCACAACACCAGACACCATCGATTGCGGTTCTATGCGTTGGCCTCGTCACCGCCGCATGCATGCTGCTGGGCGACGCGATCCTGGTTCCCATCACCGAAGTAGGATCGGTAGCATGCGCCATCGGATGGTCGGCCACATGCGCAGCGTGCCTGGCACTAAGTCTCCGCGGCAACGACGGAAGCATCAGGCTATCCCCCGCTGAGTATTCAATCGCCGGCTTCGGATTAGCAGTTGGAATTGCGATGGCTCTAATGAAAGTCATCCCCGTAGTGCCTGGCCACTTCACCGTGTACGAATGGCTGGCCTTGGGAACATGGATCGTCCTTGGCGCAGTCTCGCACCGCAAAGGAACAACCGGGCTCAAGACATAAAGAGATTTTCTTAGCGGCCTTCGCGGCCTTTCTTCGCGAACTTTGCGTTAAGCTTTTGTTCTTATTCACAACGGAGACGAAACGATGAGAAGGAAATCGCCCCTGCACTGCCTCTTGCTCGCACTCATTCTGATCAGCTTATCGTCCAAGCTACCGGCTCAAGCGCCAGTCCCCGCCTTCGACATCCTAATCATCAACGGACACATCATCGACGGCACCGGCTCTCCCTGGTATTCCGGCGACATCGGCATTCGCGACGGTAAGATCGCCGCGATCGGCAGGCTCACCGATGCTCCGCGCAAGCGTACGATTGACGCGCATGGCAGGGTTGTCGCACCGGGATTCATCGACATGCTGGGCCAATCGGAAATGACCATTCTCGTCGACCCGCGCCTACCTTCGAAAATCTATCAGGGCATCACTTCCGAAATTACCGGCGAAGGCAGTTCCATCGCTCCCCTCAACGACGTCATCATCCAATCCGACCGCAGCGATTACGACCACTACAAGATCAATCCCGACTGGCGCACCTTTCGTCAGTATTTTGCGCGCATCGAGAAACAGGGCATGGGCATCAATCTCGCGAGCTACGTCGGTGCGACGCAGGTTCGCCGCATCGTGCTCGGCGACGACGACAAACAGCCCACGCCCGCGCAACTCGACCAGATGAAGTCGCTCGTGCGCGACGCGATGAAAGACGGGGCCGTGGGAGTCTCCACTTCGCTCGAATACGCTCCGGCTCCGTACGCGAAGACCGAAGAGTTGATCGCCCTTGCCAGCGAGGCCGGAAAATTCGGCGGCATCTACGCGACGCACATGCGCAACGAGAGCGACACGGTGCTCGAATCGATCGATGAGACGCTGCGCATCGGCCGCGAAGCGCGCGTTCCCGTCGAAATCTGGCACATCAAGGTCGCCGGCAAAAACAACTGGGGACGCATGCCCGAAGTCGTCGCGAAAATCAACGCCGCCCGCGCCGCCGGAGCCGACGTAACCGCCGACACCTACGCCTACACTGCCTGGGGCAATGGTTTCTCCGCGTTCATTCCGCCGTGGGCGCACGATGGCGGCACCGCGAAGATGGTCGAGCGTCTCAAAGACCCGGTGACGCGCGAACGCATTCGCAAAGACATGCTCACTCCATCCAAAGACTGGGACAACGAATGGCAGGAAATCCCCGGCCCTGACGCCATCATGATCAGCGACGTGGAGAAGCCGGAACTGTGGCCCTTGCAAGGTAAGCGTCTCTCCGAGATTGCGAAACTCTGGAACAAAGATCCCATGGACGCGCTCTTTGATCTTCTCATTCAGGATCCCTCCACCGGAGTCGCCGTCTTCGGAATGTCGCAACCCGACGTGACCCTCGCGCTGCAGCAGCCTTGGGTCTCCGTCGACAACGATTCTGAAGGAACCTCACCCGAAGGAATTCTTGGGCAGGCTCATCCGCATCCCCGCGCCTATGGCACGTTTCCACGGGTTCTGAGAAAGTATGTGCGCGAAGACAAAGCCCTGACGCTCGAAGACGCCATCCGCAAATTCTCTGCGCTGCCCGCGCAGCGTATGGGATTAACCGATCGCGGAGTCCTCAAGTTGGGCATGTGGGCCGATGTGGTGGTCTTCGATCCCGCGACGATCCATGATCGCGCCACGTTCGACAACCCGAATCAGTTTTCCGAAGGCATGGAGTACGTGCTGGTCAACGGCGTTCCCGTGATCGAAGAGGGGCAGATGACCGGCAAGCTTCCCGGCAAAGTGCTGCGCGGCCCGGGATACGTGCAGTAGAATCCGCTCACTCAATCACAAAGCGAATTCGCCGAAATTAGACCGTACGACTCACTCTGAAGCCACTAACCGCGTGCTGACCGCCCTCTCGCGGCGCCAAATTCTTCGCGAACTTTGCGAATTCCTTAGCGACCTTTGCGTTTAGCTTTTTCCGCCAAGGGCCGTTCAGCAAATCGTCCCCCTATTTCGCGGCTTCCGTCTTCAGCCGAGCCTGCGTCACCGGCCCACCCACGCGAATCACCCGCGGCTCAGCCACGGTCCCCGTGATGGTGTACGCTGCCGTTGCGGCGCTTCCTGAAGCCCGCGCCAGCTTCAGGTCGAGTTCGCGCTGCAAAGAGGCAGTTCCGCTCACCAGAAATTTTCCTTCGACAGAATCCAGCCGCGACTCCTTCATCTCGAGTTTGCCGCCCTGCACGCGCGCGTCGCCAGACATTCGTATGATCTTCAACGCTCCCGGGGCATCAGCGAGCGAAATATGCGGCAGCGACCCGTCCCAAACGTTGAACTGCAGCGTACCTTCGGCTGACTGCCAGAAATCCGCAGGACACGATCCCTTCAGCTCGTAGCTCGCGTTCGCGGTGCCCGAGATCCATCCATCTTTCATTGTGCTGGCAAGGCGCGCCAGCGAAATTCCGGTTAGCGTTCCGCTGCCGCTGCAAACCGCGGGTTTCGCGGAAAAATCCGCATTCCACTCGCCGTCGTGTTTTCCATTCATCACATCCGCAGCCAACTCCGACACCTGCACTTTCCCGCTGTCCAAGCTCACATTCGCCGAAACGTGAGTCGCAGCAAGGTTCTGCATCTGCAAATGATCTGCGGTCACTCGGCCTGACGCGCGAAGACTCGCAAGCATCGATGGCCCCGTTTGTGGATCCGCTCCCAGCACCTTGTACCAAGGACGTTTCGCCGGAGGTGGGCTCGCCCACTCCCGCAGATCGGCGATCGCAATCTGGTTCGCATTCAGATTGAAGTGCACGTCGCACGCTCCGGGCGTTCCGCAGCCGCGCGGCATTTCGAGCGATCCGTTCCACGAGGCACCCGCCACCTTCGCGTTCAGCTTTTCCACCCGCGCCTTGTCGGGCAAAAGCTGTAGGTCGGCAGACGAAATCTCGACCGGCCCTCCGGTTCCGCGCACCGTGATGTGAACATTTTTCAACTTCGCCGTTCCCGTAACCTGCGGTGCCGAGAATCCGGACGCCGACCCGTTCTCCAGCGCCGCCCACGATCCCATCAATTGCAGATCAAGCTGCGCCGATCCTTCCGCCGAAGTCTGCAGAGCCGGCACACCGAACATCCGAGTGACCTTCAGTGCTTTAGAAATCTCTGACTCGCCCGTGACCGAAATGTCGTAGCCACCGCGACTGATCCACCCGCGAACCGCCGCACCGCGAGTCCGGCCACTCGCAAGAGTCAGCGGGCCGAACTCTAGATACGCGCCCTCTGGCAATCGTATTCCCGCCGCACTCTTGTGGAGCGCCTGCCGCAACGCCATCCTTCCGTCAGAGTCCCCAGCCCTGATGAGGAACGGCACTGTTTCCGGCCCGATATCAGCTTTGTTGCCGGCAGAGTTCAAACGAAACTCCGCAATCTCTCCGCGCCCGTCGAGTCGCAGCGCCCGTCCCGTCGCCGTGCTCTCCTCGATGGCGATCCGCCCCTGCAGAGATCCATCCGCAATCAGATCGTCAGGAAGATTCTTCTTGGCTCGGCGGGCAAGGTCCATCAGAGCATTCGCCGGAACGTTTTCGGCGCTCAACACGAGATCGTAGGCGTGGCTGCCAGGAAGCCCCATCTCCCCCTTCAACGTGATCAGTCCATTCCCCACGGGAGCGCCGCAGACCACTTCGTGAAATGTATTGTCAGTCGAACTGTACTGGCCGGCGCATTGTCCCGCGAGGCGGACGGACTGGCTGCTCTCGATGTCGTAGCGGCGGAAGTCCTCAATCGATGCGCTGCTCGCGATCTGCAACTTCGCCGGAGTTCCGGTCAGCGTGACGTCGACTTGCGTGCCGCCGCGCCAGCCCCGGTCGCGTCCCGTCATGAACTTCGTAACCTGGCCGAGCTGTGCCCGGCTCCACTCCATGGTGAACTGCAGCGGTGTATCGTGAAGCGCGTCCGCGCGCTGCCACGCCCCGCTGATAACCAGCGTTCCCATATCATTCAAATTCAGGTCGGTACGGAACGGCTGGGCCTTCAGCCGCACGCCCCACGCATTTTCGGAATCCTGCCACAACGAAAAGTCGGCGTTCGTCAGGGCGTAGGGTTTCTTCTCTTGCCCACTCTTGAAATTGATTCGCGCCGATGTCGCTTCAATGTAGGGAAATCCCGGGCGAGGCTCAGACTTCGCTTTCCCCGTCGGAGCCAGCGGATTGTGCGCTGTACGTTCCAGCAGCGCCTCCAGATTCCAACGTCCGTTCGCCCCTCGAACAAGATTCAAGCTGGGCTCGGTGAGGTCCAGGCGCGCGATTTCGAGCCGCCCACGCAAGAGCGACATAAGGCGAAGATCCGCCGTCACATCGCTCGCCCGCAGCATGGGCTCGGCTCCAAACGCCGGGTCGTCGTACACAACCAGATTCTGCAGATCGAATCCGGGGCGGGGCAGCACGCGAAGGTGTACCGTCGCAATGTCCACCGGACGCCCAACCGCGGCGCTGATCGCGAAGATGATTCGCGATTTCAAACGGGAAGCGCCGGGATGCAGCAGAAATAGCAGCAGCACAATCAGTGCTACCACCGCTCCCGCACGCCACTTAGAGGAGAAAACCTTCACCGCGCCCTCACCTAGCCTTCAATCACCCAGCCTTCGAGGGGACTCACCTTACAACGGTTAGTGTGCGTTTCCAGCGGGTCTCATCGAAGAAGTGAATAATGATTTTTCCGAAGAACAGAATCCTGTCTCCCCAGCCGGTCTTAAGATATTGCCGCTCCGGCGTTTCGAACGACCAGTAGATAAACATTGGACGCCCGATGATGTACTCCTGAGGAATAAATCCCCAGTAGCGGCTGTCCAGGCTCACGCCGCGATGGTCACCCATCGCGAAGTAGTGGCCCGGCGGAACGACCAGATCGTCGCCGTGAATGTACGACGGCAGATCGACGCTCCAATTAGGCGACAGGCCGTCGTTATCGGAGGGAGGAACGGCGGGAAAGTTGTTCCGGTAGGAGTCCGCAGGATTGTCGGCATCCGTATCGAGGTACGGTTCGGTCAGGGCTTCTCCGTTACGATAAACAACTCCATTGCGCAGGTGAATCCTGTCGCCGGGTACGCCCATAATCCGCTTCACCACGTACGTTCCCGCATACTGCGGATCTGGATGCAGGAATACGACAATCTCCCCGTGCTTCGGATTGCGATACGGAAGGAGGGGGCCTATCCACGAACTCCGGGGAGCAAATTGCACCCGGTTTACAAACACGTGATCCCCAATCAGCAGTGTGTTCTCCATCGAACTGGAAGGAATTTCAAAGGCCTGGACCACAAACGTAATAATGAAGAGTCCGGTCACCAGCACTGCTGCCAGCGACGCCAGAAATTCGACCGTAGTTTCCTTCGGCTTCTCTTCCGCGACGCTCTCTTCGACGATGATTGCTTTCTTCGCCACTATCGTTCCTGCGCTCGTGAAATTCGCGGTCCCGCATGCCTTCAGTGTGCCGCGGTCCGCAACAGTCTCTTCAGTGTATCAGCCGAAGTGTGCGGTTCCAGCGTGTGATCTGAAAGATGTGGGAGACGGCATACGCGAGGTGATACAGCCTGCCCATGAATGACCCGGAGGAATTCTGGTCCCAATCGCGTACCGACCAGTAGATCACCAGCGGTCGACCAATAATATTCTCGCGCGGAACGAACCCCCAGTACCGGCTGTCCTGGCTGTCATCGCGGTTGTCGCCCATCACGAAGTAGTGTCCTGCGGGGACAATCAACTGGCCATCTTCAACCAGTTTCCGCATTTGCTGCCACCACTCTCCAACCAGGCCCGGCGCCGGAATATCAACGCGCGGAAAATTGTCGCGGAACATGTTGTTCGGCGGCTCCAGAAATCGCACGTAAGGTTCTTCGATGGGCTTTCCGTTAATCCAGACCTTCTTGTTGATCATCCGCAGATGGTCACCGGGCACGCCAATCACGCGCTTCACAAAATGCTGCGTCGGGTCCACGGGATAATGAAACACGATGATGTCACCGCGAGCGATCTTCTGATACGGCATGAGCCCCATGCCCTGCCCCCCATAACAGAGCTTATTTACCAGAAGATAATCGCCTACCAGCAGCGTGTTCTCCATCGATTCCGACGGAATCTGGAACGCCTGCACGATAAATGTGATGACGAAGATCGCGATCACCACTGTCCCCAGCAGGGACTGCAGCGATCCGATCACGTCGCTTCCGAATGTGGTTACGATGGGCCGATGAGGGGAATCCATGAACTCTACTTGTCTACCGGGTGCACGGCCCGTGCCGCCGCTTTCGTTTCCGGTGCTTTCGGACGCGCCGCCAGGAATGTCAGCAGTTGCCGCGCCGCGTCCTGTTCCGCCGTCTTCTTGGTCGAACCTTGAGCGCGTCCCACGAACTCTGCATCTTTGCCGCTCTTTGCATTCAGACGAGCCTCAACCGTAAACGTTTTGCTGTGCTCTGGTCCGGCTTCCTCCACCAGCACGTACGCCGGTTGCGGCAACCCCAGGCTCTGCACCGCTTCCTGCAAAGCGGACTTGAAGTCGGTAACCGGCAGCGTGCCGCCGCCGCGTTCCATGCGCTCCAGTTCCGGAAAGATCACATTGCGCAACACGAACTCGCGCGCCGCTTCGAGCCCGCCATCCAAATAGATCGCCGCCAGAATCGCTTCCAGCGCGTCGACCAGCAAAGCTGTCTTGCCGCGGCCTCCGCTTTTTTCCTCGCCGCGGCCCAACCGCAAATAGTGTCCGAGTTCCAACTGCTGCGCGACCTGGATCAAATGCCTTTCGCTCACCAAGTGCGCGCGCAGCTTCGAGAGTTCGCCCTCCCGAAACTGCGGAAAGCGCTGGAAGAGTTCCTCGCTCGTCACCAACGCCAGCACCGCGTCGCCCAGAAACTCGAGTTGCTCGTTGTCGCTGACCTTGTATTTGCTCTCGCCGGGCTGCTGCGATTCCTGTTCACGGGCTTGCGAACTGTGCGTGACCGCCTGCTCAATGACCGCCCGCCGCCGGAAATGGTATCCCAGCCCATCTTCCAGCGCCGAGATTTCCCGTTCCTTCATACAAGAAAATTGCAGCCCGCCAGAAACCGCAGCGGGCGACGTTAGTTCTTCGGAGCCTGCCCAGGCGCAGTGCCCGCGCTCAACTTCGTCAGCCGGTCTTTTTCGTCGCGCGCCGCCTTGCCTGCTCCCGAGTCTGGCCGGTCCTTGGTTAGGTCCACGGCCTGATCGACGTACTTGATCGCTTCCGGAATCTTGTTCTGCATGTCGAGCGCGACCGCCAACCGGAAAATCGAGACCGCATCCGGTTCCTGCAAGTCCGCTTCAACGGACTTCCGCAAGTTCGTTTCTGCCTCGCTCCAATTCTTGGCATCGAACGCCAGCGTCCCGAGCACCGCATACGCGTCCGACCTCGACCGGTTCTTGAACGTCTCCAACTGCTCGGGCGGATACCCCGAGGTCGGCAGGTCGGTATCAATCGTGACCAGCGCGCGCTCTGCATCCTTCTTGGCTTCCCCGAGCTTCTGATCTTTATCCAGATCCGTTTCGCGCGTGCGTTCAGCCAGCACCTGCGCCACTCCCAGCAGCGCCTGCGGATCGTCAGGATCGAAAGTCAGCGCCTTCCTTCCCATCTCGAGCATCTTGTCGCCGTTATTCGCCTGCTGATATTTCGCCATCACCGCCTTGTACAGCACAACGCGCAACTCGCTGTCCGGAAATTTGGTGGCAAAATCGTCAGCCGCCTTTTCCATGGACGCGCCGTCCGCCGCCGCCAACACGGCTTTGTACGCGTCAAACTCAGGCTGCGTTTTCGCCTGCGGTGGCCTCTTACCCTGGGGTGCTGCTGCCGCGGCCTGTCCCGCAGCCGGCTGCCCTGCCGCCTGGCCCGCCGGAGGATTCTGTGTCGCCGGTTTGTCGTTGCCCTGCCCAAAACTCCAGGCGCACATGCCCAGCACTGCCACCACAATCGCTACTTTCTTCATGCCTTCACCTCGGCTCCACGCCGGTCTGATTTCAAAGCAACCCTTTGAATTCTGAATTCTGCAACCGTGCATTCTATCCCAGCGACTCGGGTCTCTCTTAACCGATAGCTGACAGCTACTGCGGCTTCGCTGGCGGTTCGTACGCCTGCTGCAGTCCGCGCTCGGCAGCCGCCTTCACCTCTGGGAGATCCGCGCCAGCCGTCAACGCCGCGCGATACTCGACCATTGCCGCCTCGCGCTCTTCCTTCAAATCGTGAATCCTGCCCAGATACACGTGCGACCACCCAACCACCTTGGGATCTTTCGCGGTCTGGATCGCCTTCTGGAAATTTTCGCGCGCCCCGTCCATATTCTTGTTGGCCACCGCCACCTCAGCAAGAATGAACAGCGCCCGCCCCTGATCTCCGACCTTTTTATCGATCGCCTGCTGCGCCAATTCCTGCGCACCCTTGGCGTCGCCCGCCTTCAGCCGAGCTTCAGCCGTAATCAGCATTCGCCGGTCTTCAAGCCGCGACAACTGCACAAGCTCTGGAGACGAGACCTCAGCATACTGAATCTCACCTGCCGCCTTCTCCTGCTGCTTGATGTCAATCCCGTCGAGCATCTCGCCATAAGCCGCGCGCAAGCCCGCCGGATCTTTTTCAAACGTAATCAGCGCGTTATAGAAATATCGCGTCAGGATGTATCCCTGCTTCACCGAGTCATCCACCGCCTGCAGCCGCATCGCCTCCGCAGTCAGTTTGTTTCCGCTCGTGCGGATTTCAATCGCCCGCACCATGCACTCGGTCACCAACAGCGACATGTCGGTCTTGAAGCTCTCTTCCAGCGGCGCGCGCTTCACCGTCTGCAGCAGCGGCTCGATCCGCTTGATCGCAGTGAAATGCTTGTCCGCCAGAGGATCGAGCAGGTAATGCAGATATGCATGCCGGATCTGAGGCATCTTCAGCGGATCAAGAGTGCCCGGATCCGGCGACGGAAATACCACGACGTAATAATCTGTCCCGTAGTTGCGCGCGTTTGCCTGATTCGGATCACCCAGAAAATCGAGATAGATCGTGAACGTCCGCCCCAGATATCCGCCCGACTGCATCTTCAGGTAGATATCGGTATCGAACACCATTTTGGCCAGCGGCTCGTGGTACCGCTCGGTGAGCGCCGCGTAGTTGGCCCGGTGCCGCTCCCAAATCGTGTGCAGCCCCGCCTTGTCGTAGAAGTGCTCCAGCACAGTTCCGAAGCCGGCGACCGGCTCCGCGTCCGGAGGCATTTCCTCTTCTTTCACCTTGGGAAGAAAATGCGGTGGCCCCGAGATGTACAGCGCCAGGGAAATATATTGCGACAGGTCGTGCGCCACGTCCTTGGTGCGATGATTCTGATACCAGTCGCACATCGCGCCCATGGCGGCCTGTGCCTCGTCCGATCCGCGCAGATTCTTCTGTATCTCGGCGCGGATGTTCGACCGCTGCGCATCGGATATGGTCAGGTCAACGTCGTAGCCGCACGTGTTCATCGCCGCCAGCACGGTGAACAGGGTTTCATTCGTATCCAGCGAAATAGGACTCGAGTTGTCCGCCGCGCAGAACGGCGCCAGCAGCCCCAGCAAGGCCGCCACCAACGAAACTCGAATCCCAAAAGCGCGCAATCGACTCCGGAAGAAACGACTCAGGAATCCCTCCCGCAAGATGGCCACCCGAGAGCCACAGTAAAGATAGGCGGAGAACACCCCTAAGTTTAAGGTCTTGGAAGCAGAGGGTCAAACCCGGGGAGGGGGAGAAATATACAGAAAGCAGGTTGGCGTGTGGATCGCCCTTGAACTTGCCGACACAACCGGAATCGATGCGGGTGGCCCATCCTTTCGCGTCTTTTGCGAAAGGGTGGGTTTCCTCACTGCCCGTGCAGGTTGCCTCAGCCTTCCCGCGTTTTTTGCGGGAGGGTGGGCTCTGGCCACGACCGGCCCTCCCATTTGTTCTCGCCTCCGCGCGGTCCATTGCGATTCGATCTCGACAATCCCGTCCCCGTCTGAACACGATGAAATGCAGGCAACCCTGACTTTGATAGCGGACTGGTTCGACGTACATTCATGCAGGTTGTAGCCAGCGCAGCGGGTCAAACCAGGAAGGGGAAGAGCGTTAACCATCTCTACGTCCCTGTGCCTGCCAGACCCGCCCTCTGAACTTCACCGCCTCCGTCATCGGAGATGGCAACAGTTGCCGTCCGTTTGCCTGTCGTCGTGGGTACGAATTCCACTTTGACAAAACAACTCGCTCCCGACGCTAGGCTTGTGCCACAGGTGGTCGAAACGATGGAAAAGTCCGAGGAGTCCGTTCCTCGGATCACGATCTGGCTGATGTTGACGCTCTGATGACTCTTGTTGCTCACGGTAACGTTCTTGGCCAGGCTCTTCGTACCGACCGGCTGGTTCCCGAAGCTGACGCCGATCGGAGTGAGTTGGATAGCAGTGCCTACTCCAGTGAGTGGCAGCACTTGCGGGCTCGCGGCAGCATTGTCGGTAACCGAAATCGAACCGGTTAATGTGTCGAGTGAAGTGGGTCGAAACTTGACTGTAAACGTACAGCTTCCCGCAGGAGCTATCGTTGAGCCGCAATTATTTGTCTGACTAAATTCCCCCTTTACTGCGATTTTAGAGATTCCAAGAACTCCGGCGCCTGAATTCGTGAGCGTAACGGTCCGCGCCTCACTGGTCGTATCGATCACCTGCGTCAGGAAAGTCAGGCTCGTCGGCGAGAATGTCACTGCCGGCACCACGCCAACCCCTGTGACCGGTACCTTCTGCATGGGGTGGAAAGCGTTGTCCGAAATGGTTACCGCAGCGCTCAGCGCCCCCATCAACTTCGGATCGAATTTGACCGAGATCGTGCACGTCGCCCCGCCCGCGAGTGAAGAGCCGCAGTTGTTCGTCTGGGTAAAACTGGCAGGGTTCGTGCCCGTGATTGTGATGGAGTTGAACGTGAGGGGAATGTCACCACCGTTCGTCAACGTAACCTTCTGCGCTGCGCTGGACGTTCCCACCGTCTGGTTCCCGAAAGCAACACTCGCAGGGGATAACCTGGCAGTAGCGCCCAGTACAACTTGGCTCACGGCTGGCGATGTACTGGCGCCGAAATTCGTGTCTCCGTTGTAGGTGCCTGTGATGTTGTGTGCGCTTGGTCCGAGGGTGGAGATCTGTAAGGTCGCCACGCCACTATTGTTGATAGGGGCAGTTCCGAGATTTGTGCTCGTCGATACATCCAGAAAGGTCACTGTCCCGCTCGGTGTTCCCTTGTAAAAGTGAGTTTGAGCGGTCACCTTGGCTGTGAAGGTTACCCCTTGCCCGAAGTTGGAAGGATTGGGCGCAGACGCCAGAGCAGTTGCGGTGGTATTGGTACTGGTGTTAATCATCACACCAACGGCGCCGTCCCCCCTGCCCCTCACGCAATAAACGTTCGCACAACCGTTCGCCACCAGAATGTCGGGCTTGCCATCGCCATTCACATCTGCCACCACGACGGAATTCGCCCCTATCCCACCGGTTGCGTAGTAGAGTTGGGCTGACCGAAAGCTTCCGTCACCATTGCCGAGCAACGTTCCGATGCTGCCTTCATTCGCCACCACGATGTCGGGGTTGCCGTCGTTGTTCAGGTCCTCAACCGCCACCGAATTGAGGTTGAAGTCGCCAGAGTCGTACGGAACAGCGACCTGGAAAGTCCCGTCGCCATTCCCCAAAAGCACACCGACCGTCCCGTCAGTGCCATTGCCATTCGATGAAAACAAGTTAGTCACTAGTAAGTCGGGCTTGCCGTCTTCGTTCACGTCCGCCACAGCGACCAAATAAGGCTCCTCGCCTCCGCTGGCATAGGTTGCAGCAGTCTTGAAGGTTCCGTCTCCATTGCTTAGCAAGACGCTTACTCCTTGTTGGCCTTGGCTCACAACCACCAAGTCGGGGCTCCCGTCTCCGTTCACATCCGCTACCGTGACCGACTGTGTCGCGGGCTCATCCGAGCTGTAGGCTACGGCGGCCTGGAAGCTTCCGTCACCGTTCCCCAACAGTACGCCGACCGAGCCGTAACCACATGTAGCTCCGCAATAGTTCGCGACCGCAATGTCGGGTTTGCCGTCGCCATTCACATCTGCAACAGCTACAAAATACGCTGCCAGTCCGCCTGAGCTGTAGGTGACGGCGCTCAGGAAAGTCCCGTCGCCTTTGTTCAGAAGCACCGCAACGCCACCTCCCCCGCCGCTTCCTCGATAGAGTGATACAACAATGTCGGGTTTACCATCGCCGTTCACGTCCGCCACAGCTATCGAGAAGAGATTGCCTCCCGGATTAAGCCCACCCGCGTCATAGGTCACGGCAGTCTGGAATGTGCCGTCGCCGTTGCCCAACAACACCCCCACCGTGGCGTCGTTACAGTTGGCGGAGTCGGCACATCGATTCGCCACAACTAGGTCAGGCTTGTCATCACCGTTCACGTCTGCTACGGCTACCGACCCAGCCCCATACCCGCCCGAGTCGTAGCCCACCGCTGCTGCAAAATTCACCCCTCCCGTTTGCGGGAGCTTTGCTGGTTGTGAACGGGCACGCGATATTCTCGGCTCGTTGCCAACTGCGGCCCCGTTCCGCATTCGCGAAAGCTGTGGAGCGGTGGGCGGCTGGCTCACCCGAGTCGCAGGATTCGATTGGCCAATGAGAGGCGCGGCGAGGAGCAGGAAGAAACAACGGAGGTGAGCTGGCTTCATGACCACAGTCCTTGGCGTGCAGCGAACCTAGAATTGAGTCGCGGCAAAGGGGAGAGGGCTTGCCGGTCAGACGAGCAATTCTCGTCCCAGCGGCTGCAAGCGGTCAACATGCAAGAATTAACGTCGCGAGGCGGGCGGGCTGGCCCATCCTTTCGCGCCTTTTGCGAAAGGGGGTTCCGCACCGCCGACGATACGGAGATTTTGACTTTCGTCTCCCTTGACCAAATCCGCCATGCCCAATCTTTTCCACAGCCTTCCACAAAAATATTCCCCGTTCCCGTGACGAACAACCTTGACCGTGGATACGAAAAGCGCAAACTCAAAGTCTGCGCCAACACTTTCTTCAATCCGAAGGGAGTCAGAAAAGCCCAGCTAACTCCTTTATCCGCAAGATTTTGCCCGTAACCCCTTACGCCTCAAGATTTTGCGGAGATCACCCGGGATCACCCTCACCTAACTTAAACAGAATCATAGATTTAGAGATTTCGCAGAAAAAATTCGTGGTCCAACCACTTCCGCGTTCGCTGGCGCTTGCCCCATCCTTCTTTACATCCCTTGCGAAAAGAGGGTGGGGACGTTGCCCTAAGCCGGAGTGGAGCATCTCAGGCGCACCCTCCAAGCCTGCATCCGGGCCCGAGGGGAAGGAAATCTTCAGCGACTCCGTTTCTCTCTGCAATGCCGATTCCCCCAACCCGTTCTTGATCCAAAAACTTCGGTAACCCGCGCGCGACCTCGAGCGGATTCCACGACAGTTCGGCCCACTACAATTTGACCAGCCTGCCGAACTGTTGCATCGGCTGGCATCGAAGGAGAAGCGCGTGAGCGAGCACGTTGTCGTGGGCAGTGCCGCCGTCTTTTGGATCGCCGTGCTGTCTCTCATCGGCCTTTTGCTGGCCGCCGACAACAAGCGCAAACGCGAGCGCTATCCCTGGGTTTACATCCTATTTTTCTTCTCCGGCTTCTCGGCGCTGCTCTATCAAGTCGTCTGGCAGCGTGCTTTGTTTGACATCTACGGCGTCAACATTGAATCAGTCACGGTGGTCGTCACCGCGTTCATGCTGGGACTCGGCCTCGGCAGCTTGCTGGGTGGACAGTTATCCCGCCAAACGCGCCTGCCTCTTCTCGCCTTGTTTGGGACGCTCGAACTGGCAATTGCCGTTTTTGGCGTCTTTTCTCTTCGGTTATTTCATTGGGTTGCGTCGTTTACCGCGGGCACATCTCTACTCACGACAAGCCTGGTCGCATTCGTCGTGGTTCTCGTTCCCACGCTGCTCATGGGCAGTACTCTGCCACTTCTCGTCACCCAGATGGTACAGGTCACGGAAAATGTCGGCCGATCGGTTGGCAAGTTGTATTTCGTGAATACGCTAGGCTCCGCGGTGGCCTGTTTTTTCGCGGTAGTAGCGATGCCGGCTCTGGGCCAGTCAGGTTCCGTCTTGCTGGCAGCGGCAGTCAACACCTTCGTTGGCGGTTCGGTTATCGTTTTCTTCCTGTCTTCCTCTCGCTCTCAATTCGAGTCCCGCGTTGAATCCACAACCGCACAACCGTCAGAACCGAGTGGCGCCGTCCCCCTGCCCTTTCCTCTGGCAGCCGCGATAGGCGCACTTGCCGGTTTTATTGCATTGGGCTATGAAATTCTGTGGTACCGGATTTTTTCCTTCGTGACCGGCGGAATGGCGAGGAGCTTCGCCGAACTGCTAGGTGCCTACCTTGCGGGCATTGCCCTCGGATCCTTGGCCGTGGAGGCGATCTGCCAAAACGCTTCCCGCCGCAACTCCCGAACGTGGCTTTCTCTCGTCGGACAATTCGTGATCGCGGCCAACGTCGTCGGATTCTTTGTGATTCCTTTTCTCGCCGAGACCAGCCGATGGCTCGTCTACCAGTACACTCTGCCTCTCATCGCGCTCGCTGCCGCTGCTCTCGGTGCAGCCTTCCCGCTGACTGCGCACGCAGCCATTCCTCCTGACTCCCGTTCCGGAGCACGTCTCAGCTATCTGTATCTGAGCAACATCCTGGGCTCTGCCGCCGGCAGCTTCCTCGTCGGATTCATTCTGATGGATCACTGGACTCTTCGTCAGATCGCGCTCGCCCTGGCTCTTGCCGGTGTGGCGACGGGAACAGCGCTGCTCGCGCGAGCGTTCGATGGCCGCAAATTGGTTTCCGCCATGGCCGGTTGTGCAGGACTCGCACTAATGATCATCTTCCTGGCCAATCCGCTATTCAACCGGACCTACGAGAAACTCTATTTCAAGTCGACCTGGAAGCCTCCTGACGGCTGGTCGACGCAGCACTTCCACGACGTGATCGAGACCAGGAGCGGCGTCGTCACTGTTTCGGACGGAGGACGGGCCGGCAGCGACCTCGTATTTGGCGACGGATCATTAGAGGCTCGGCTTACGACCGACCTGCGCGCCGCGGGCGCACAAAATTTCCTCATTCCTCCCTATGCCATCAGCGCGCTGCATCCCAACCCTAAGAACATCCTGATGATCGGTCTGGGATCCGGCGCCTGGGCTCAGATCATCGCCAACCATCCTCAGGTGGAGAAGCTCACGGTCATCGAAATTAACCCCGGCTACCTGCAACTGATTTCCCAGTATCCGGAGGTTGCGAGCCTGTTGAGCAATCCAAAGGTTCGAATCGTCATCGACGATGGGCGGCGGTGGCTGCTGCATAGCCCTGGCAAGAGCTTCGACCTTGTGGTCATGAACGCTCCTATGCATGATCGCAACCATGTCAGCGCTCTTCTATCTGTCGAGTTCGACGAATTGGCGAGAGGCGTTCTACGGCCCGGTGGAGTCCTGCTGTTCAACAGCACTTTTTCTACCCGCGCGCTGCTCACCGGTGCAACCGTCTTTCCTTATGCGGTCCGACTGCGAAATTGTCTCGCCGCCAGCGACTCACCAATCGTAGTCGACAAGGAACGCTGGAGGCAGGTCCTGCTTTCGTACAAAATCAACGATCAACCGGTCTTCAACACCGCGTCCTCTCGGGATAGCGCCCGCTTGGAACAACTGCTCTCCCTGGCCGACAGCGTCGGCTCCACCGATAAATGGGACGCAATGGAAAAAGCAGAAAGTCTGCGCCAGCGCCTCTCCGGAGTAAGCCTGATCACCGACGACAATATGGGCGAGGAGTGGATCAGAACCGACTGGTTCTAACCGCTCCACGAGGAGTCCTTTGCGAAAGAGGGTCGGAATGATCGATCGAGGGTGTGCCCATTTCTCGCGTCCTTCGTAAGAAGTGGGGACATCCGTCTGAAGTGTGTGAGATGAAAACGACGAACAGACGCCGCCAGCTGAGAGCTGACAGCTATCCTCGAACGCTGATCTTCGAAAACGACAGCACTGCCCGCCCCGCCGTTGGCTTACCCATCGTCAGCGCCGGACGGAAGGTCGTGAAGGTCATGAAATCGATCAGCATGCTCTTCACGCGAGGCTGCAGTTCCTTGGCATCGTCAGGATCAGAGAGAATCCGGAAATCCTGCACCCGTCCATTGGTATCGATATAGGCTTCGATCACCAGCGAGTCGTCGTCGATCGAGTTCATGTTAAACGAACTCTTTTGCAGCTCAGGCGCAGTGTTGACCATGACCAGCGGCACGTCGTTATTCGCGCGCAGCGTCGACGGCGCCACGAAATACACCATCGCGATTCCGAAAATGATCAGCGCGCTCAGAAAGCCGGCCATCGCCGGAACCATGAATGCTCCCAGAGCATTTTCCAGGCGCACCAGCACTCCTTCAAATGGAGGCCGCCGGGCCTGCGCCGCTTCCCGCGAGATCGCCAGCCGCAACCGCAATCCCAAATCCGCAGGAGCCTTCGGACGTCCCACGCTCATCAGTAACTGCTGTGTGCGGCGTAGCGCTTGATACTCCTCACTGCAAGCCGCGCACTCTGACAAGTGGTCCTGCAGCGCGAGCATCTGCGCGCCCGTCACTGCTCCATCCAAATATGGCGAGAATAACTGCTTCGCCCGGGGGCACTGCATTCCGTTGATTGACCCTGTGCCCTTCACCGTCATGGCATCACCTCGGCCCTTCTACCCCCTCCAGAAACCTGCGACCGCAAACTCCGGCCTTCTTCCTTGTCCGATGCCGGAGCGGTCAACCCCAGTTCATTTCCCACTTCGCGCACATACGGCGTAAGCCGTTGCCGCAAAGCGTCTCTGCCGCGAGTGAGCCGCGATTTCACCGTTCCCAGTGAAATCTCAAGCACCTCGGCAATCTCTTCGTAAGACATGTCTTCCAGATCGCGCAGGATCAGCGTCGTGCGATATGGTTCCGGAAGCTTCCTTAATTCCACTTCCACGCGAGCCTGCACTTCGCGATGCGCCACATTGTCGAACGGAGAATCCGCGTGATCGGTCAGTGCCACCTGCATTGCGGCTTCCCCGGGAGTCGGCCCCTGCGATTCCACCGGCTCGATCGAAGTCTCGCGAGCCTTGTGTCGGAACCACCATCGCCGGCGGTTGGCCGCCTCATGCAACGCGATGCGGTAGATCCAGGTTTTCAAGCTCGATGAACCGTGAAAGTGCTTCATCCCGCGAAACACTTTCAGGAAGACGTCCTGTGTCGTATCGGCCGCGTCCGCCGGATCATTCACGATGCGGTATACGAGCCCGTAGACCGGCTGTTGAAACTCGCCGATCAGCCAGGCGTATGCCGCTTCCGAGCCGGCCTTCAGCTCCGCGACGATCGCCGCTTCTTCCTGCGACCGTACTCCGATGGCACTTGCCAGATCACCCAAGGTGGTTGCTCCCGCCATAATGGCGTCCCCTGATTATAGGATTTTCCACCCTAACGCGCCCCGAAAATCTACTACCCTGGCCAAGCCCGGCCAACTGCCAGCGGAGCCGAGACTTCACTTCACATAGACTCCGGCTTGGGTTCCAGGGTTCCCACCTATAAGTGATTTATTTTCAGCAGATCAGCTCGGAAGCAGCAAAATGGGACGGCGGAAGCCGTCCCCGACAGGAAAAGTCAAGAGCCGAGAAGTCATGCGGCTTGGGTTACCCCTGGCCACTGACGCGGGGTCAGCGGCTGGGGGCGGAGCAGTTTTTCGATGCGCGCATGAGGGGCAGAGCCGCGATACCGCGACTATGCTTTTTCGACGTCGCGCAGGCGGGCGGCTTTGCCGCGCAGTCCGCGTAAGTAGAACAAGCGGGCGCGCCGAACCTTCGACGAGCGCATCAGCTCAACCTTGTCGACAACTTTGGAATGGATCGGGAAGATGCGCTCCACGCCCTGTCCGAAGCTGATCTTGCGGACGGTGAAGCTGGCCTGCGGTCCGTTGTCGCGCTTGATGACCACGCCTTCGAAGGCCTGCACGCGTTCCTTGTCGCCTTCCTTGATCTTTACGTGGACGCGCACCGTGTCGCCGGGGCGGAATTCAGGGATGTCGGTGCGTTTCGTTTTTGCCAGCAGTTTTTCGATGATTAAGTTTGACATGATGTTGAGTCCTTCGTCGTTCGTCGTTCGTCGTTCGTCGTTAGCGTCGATCTTGAGTCTTCCGTTCTGGGTCTTAGGCGTTAGGTCTTGGGTCTTAGGCGTTAGGTCTTGGGTCTTAGGCGTCAACCTAAGACCTAACACCCAAGACCTAAGAGGTCACACCTAAGACCCGCATCTAGCCGCGCTTAATGCGGGCCAAAATCTTGCTGTCTTCCTCGCCGAGCGTCACGTCCTCCAACAAATCCGGACGATTACGCAGCGTCTTCTTCAATGCCTGCTCGCGACGCCATCGGCGAATCTCCTGGTGGTCGCCGTTCAGCAGAACTTCCGGCACCGTCATCCCGCGAAACTCTGCGGGGCGCGTGTAGTGCGGATAATCGAGCAATCCGCCGGATCCGCAAGTGGAATCCGCCGCGCCCGAGGATCCCGTCTCGGCGGTGAATGATTCCTGCCGCGTCGACGCCTCATTGCCCACGGCCCCAGGCAACAATCGCATAACCGCTTCGATAACGACCGCCGCAGCCAGTTCGCCGCCGCTTAGAACATAGTCGCCGATCGAAAGCTCGCGGTCCGCAAGAAAATCGGCCACGCGCTCATCCACGCCTTCGTATCGTCCGCAGATCAGCACGATGCGATCGAGCACGGCCAGTTCCGCAGCAACTTTCTGCGTGAAACGCTGGCCTTGCGCCGAGAGCACGATCAAGCTCTCGCGGGCTGCGCCAGACAGGCGCTCCTCGCGAGAAGCGAGGCCGAGCGGCTCCAGACAATCAAAGATCGGTTCCGGCTTCAGCACCATGCCTTCGCCGCCGCCGAAAGGGCGGTCATCCACAGTGCGGTGCCGGTCGTGCGTAAACTGCCGCAAATCGTGGACTTCGATTTTCGCCAGGCCCATTTCGCAGGCCCGCCGGGTAATGCCGTGATCCAGCGGTCCACTGAAGAAGCCTGGGAAAATCGTCAAGATATCGGCTTTCATCTAGGACCTGAAACCTTCAAAACCCTTCACCACAGAGGACACAGGGGTACACAGAGGAATTACTTTCTCTTTCCTTTTTTCTGCTCTGCCGGTCCTGCTTGTTCCTGCTTTTCCTCTGCGGTCATCGGAGCATTGATCTCCAGCATGCCCTCAGGCAAATTCATTCGCACTTGCCGCTGCGCGACGTCCACATTTTCCAGATACGCCTCGGCGAACGGCACATCGAACTTTCCCCCTGTTTCGCCAGCGACAATCAGCAGCGGCGCTTCTCCTGCTCCAAACTGCACGTCTTCAATGCGGCCAATCTCGCGACCGCGATCGAAAACCGTACTGCCGATCAAATCGCTGATGTAGGTCGCGCCCTGTTCAAGTTCGGCACGCTCGCTGCTCGGAACCTGCAATTCGGCGCCGATCAGTAACTCCGCATCCGACATCGAATCCACGCCGCGGAACTTGAAAACCAGTAAGCCCTTATGCGGCCAAACTTCTTCGACTTCCAATTCGCGCCGGGCGTCTTCATTTTCTCCCAGCGCACTTTTTTCCAGCGCCAACAGTTTCATTCCTGCGGCGAACCGGTCGGGAATGTCGCTGTGAACCTCGGCCGCAACCTCGCCGTGCCGCCCTTGCGTCTTCACCACTCGCGCCAGGGTTATGAACTCGCGGCTCGTGTCGGAAATCACTGGGTGCCCCATATCTCGCGCCCTTTGCGAGAAGAGGGGATTTCGCCGGACCTGCAACTCGTGTGCTGTTTCACGACAAAACCGGGCTACTCGATGATTTCGAGCGTGTAGCGCTTCCGTGCCCGATGGCCAGCCGCGCTCAACAGGGCGCGGAACGCACGCGCGGTGCGCCCCTGGCGTCCAATCACCTTGCCCACATCGCTCTCGGCCACTTCCAGTTCGATCACATCGTCGTCGAACTTCTCGACGAAAACTTCGTCGGGCGCGTCGACCAGCGACTTTGCGATCAACTCAACGAGGGCGCGCACATCTCCAGAGGACTCAGTCATAAGTCTGCATTCTCACTGTGGAAACTGAACGATTGAGAAATCGAGGGTGGCCCATCCTTTCGCGGCCTTTGCGAAAGAGGGAAACCGGCGGCCCAAGTCTAGGCGGCGGAGCCGGCGGCAGCCGGAGCCGGAGTTTTCGAGAACAGCTTGTTCACTCGCTCCGACATCTGTGCGCCCTTCGACACCCAATACTCGACGCGGTCGCGCTTCAGTTCGACGCTGGCTGGATTGGTGCGTGGATTGTAGGTCCCCACCACTTCCACCGGACGTCCATTGCGCGCGCGCGCCTTCTCAATCACCACGATGCGATAGTGCGGTTGTTTGCGCGCACCACGGCGCGCCAGACGAATCATTAACACAGGTCTTATATCCTTGTTCCGGAAGAGTCCGGTGAGATCGAGGCAAACTCTTATTATGCCGGAGGTTAGGTGGAATGGCAAGAGGCGAGTCCTGCTAGACTAAAGCGTTTGGAGGCATCCCGTGCAGCCCGTCTACATCCTCTCCGCCGTTCGCACGCCGATTGGTAAATTCGGCGGAGCGCTGGCGTCTCTTACCGCCGCCGACATGGGCGTGGTCGCGGCGAAGGCGGCGATCGAACGTGCAGGAGTTCGTCCCGAGCAAATCGAAGAGACAATTTTCGGCAACGCTCGCCAGGCTGGCGGAGGCCCCAATCCCGCGCGTCAGATTTCGGTCCGCGCTGGCGTTCCGCAGGAAGTTCCCGCCTACACGGTCAACAAGGCTTGCGCCTCGGGGATGAAGTCGATTGCGCTGGCGTATCAGGCGATTCTGCTCGGTGACGCGAGTTGCATTCTGGCGGGCGGCACTGAGTCGATGTCGCGCGTTCCTTATTTATTGGATCAGGCCCGCTGGGGATATCGCATGGGCACTCAGGAACTCGTCGACGGTATGTATCGCGATGGCTTCTTTTGCCCGCTGGCGAAAATGGTGATGGGCGAAACCGCCGAAGTGCTCGCCGAGCAATACAAGATTTCGCGCGAGGAGCAGGACGAATTCGCCCTGACCTCGCAAACCCGCGCCGCCCGCGCCATTGCAGCCGGACGCTTTGACGCGGAACTCGTCCCGGTGACGATCGAAGGCAAGAAGAGTTCCACGACTTTCAGTCGCGATGAGCATCCGTTCCCGGACGCGAGCATGGAGAAGTTGGCGAAGCTCGCGCCCGTCTTCTCGAAGACGGGCACGATCTCCGCGGGAAATTCTTCCGGCATCACCGATGGCGCCGCGGCGGTCGTCGTCGCCAGTGAATATTTCGTGAAGCAGAACAACCTGAAGCCACTCGCCCGGATTTCAGCCGTGACGTCCGCAGGAGTCGACCCCAAAACCATGGGCATCGGTCCAGTTCCTGCGCTTCAGAAACTCGCGGACAAGCACAACCTCCGCCTGCACGAGTTTGGACTCGTTGAGCTGAACGAGGCGTTCGCCGCGCAGGTTCTGGCCTGCGACCGCGTGCTGAATTTCAATCGCGACCGCCTCAATGTCAACGGAGGCGCCATCGCCCTCGGCCATCCCATCGGCTGCACCGGCACTCGCATCACCGTGACGCTGCTGCACGAAATGCTGAAGCGCAACACAAAGCGCGGCGTGGCGACGCTCTGCGTCAGCGGCGGCATGGGCATGGCCCTCGCGCTCGAGAACGTCGTCTAAGGAAGTTTCATCGTGAAAACGGATTGCACAACCAGCGCGCCGCTATTTCGCCTCGCGGCGGAGTCTGACGCCGACACTCTTCTCGCGTTCATGCAGGAGTACTACGCCTTCGACGGCCACGGCTTCGATGAGCAGAAAGCGCGCCTTGCCCTGACCACATTGCTTCGCGACGAGAATCTCGGCCGGGCCTGGCTCATTCTCGACGGCGACAACGCGGCTGGTTACATTGTCCTCTGCTTCGGTTACAGCCTTGAGTGGCTGGGACGCGACGCCTTCGTCGACGAATTCTATTTGCGCGAGGAATTTCGCGGGCGCGGCTGGGGCCGCAAAGCCATGGAATTTGTGGAAGACGCGGCGCGCGAGGCAGGCATTCGCACTCTGCACTTGGAAGTCGTCAAGCAGAACAAATCCGGGCAGCTATATCGACAGCTTGGATTCCTTGAACACGAGAGCAAGTTCCTCTCGAAGTGGATCGCGCGAGATTACTCGAAGCCGCAGGGCCGCAACGGCCACTGAATCGCCACCCAAAGCCGCGCTCTCAGCCCTCACGATCCGATTGACGACTCGTGTTCCCGCCGATACCAACCGGACATCCCTTCTGCTATGCTTTCCCCGCTCTACCCCCCTGAGCACGAACCCGCGCTTCTGGACCCGTCGCGCGTAACCAAGGAGACTCAAATGCTTCGACTGATGCGTGCTTCCTGTTTTGCTGTGTTGCTTGTCGTAACCAGTGTGGCGATGGCGCAGACCGAATTCTCCGCTGACGTGGTGAACCACGACCACGGCGACAAGGCGACCAAGGTTTACTTCGGCAAAGACAAGGTGCGATTCGATTCCAAAGACAATAGCGATCCCCGGGGCGGCGGCGCGGTCATTCTCAATCTCGCCGACGAAAGCTGGGTCGTCATCATGGACAAGCAGCATATGTACATGCAGATGCCCGCAAACATGATGGAGAGCCGCGGCGTGTTCCACTTCTTCAAAAGCGCCGACGTCGACAACGCCTGCACCGACTGGCTGAAGCTCAAAGACAATCAGGGCGGCACGTGCCACAAAGTCGGCAGCGAAACTGTCAACGGCCGCAGCACCGTCAAGTATGAAGGAACCAATGCCAAGGGCGAATCCGGCGCCATGTGGCTCGATTCCAAACTGCGTTTCCCAGTGAAGTGGGACGGCAAGAATGGCGGCGGCGAACTGCAGAACATTAAAGAAGGATCGCAGCCCGCAAGCCTGTTCGAGATTCCCGCCGGCTACACCAAGTTCGACATGGGCAACATGATGCAGCAGCGTCAGTAGCGTTAGACAACATTCACAAAAACTAACGTCTACAAGAACTGAGATGGCGTTGCAATACGGCGCTGCCAGCATTGCGCCGACAAACAGCGAACACTATACTTCTCCCAGCGGGTCTTCAAGCCGTTGGGAGAAGATAATGTCCTTATCCGCAGTTATCGTCGATGACGAGCAACTCGCGCGCGATGAACTCGCCTACCTGCTGAAGAATGCCGACGACGTCAACGTCGTCGCCCAAGGCAAGAATGGACTCGAAGCCGTCAGCCTGATCAAGGAGCACAATCCGGATCTGGTTTTCCTCGACGTGCAAATGCCGGGGCTCGACGGCTTCGGCGTCATCAAGAAGCTGCTCGATAAGAAAATTCCCCTGCCCAAGATTGTCTTCGCCACCGCCTTCGATCAATACGCCGTGAAAGCGTTCGAAGTGAATGCAGTCGATTATCTGCTCAAGCCCTTCGACAAGAAGCGGGTCGCGCAATCGATTCAGAAAGCACGCTCGAAGCAGGAGGTCGAAGGCACTTCGGTGGACAAGATCGATGCTCTGGTGCGGATGCTCGAATCCCAGAAGCAGACCACTTCGAAGATCCTGCTCAAGACGGTCGGGCGCATGTTCCTGGTGGACCAGCGCGATATTTGTTATGCGTGGATTGAAGACGGCGTGATCACGGTGGTCACCGGCGGCGCGTCGAGCATGGAAGGTCAATCGAACTGCCGGACCCTGGAGGAATTACTCTCCAGCCTGGACGCGAATCTTTTTTGGCGGGCCCACCGCTCCTACCTGGTGAACATCAACCGGATTCGCGAAGTCGTCCCCTGGTTCAAGAGCTCTTACCAGCTGCGCATGGACGACAAGAAGCAGACAGAGATTCCGGTCAGCCGGGCTCAAACTAAACGGCTGCGCGAGCTGTTCGGTCTCTGAGCTTCGCATTCGACTCCGCCCATCATTCGCGGACGTCCTCCTGCTGCCGTCCGAACTCGCATTCTCGGAGGACCGGGAGGCTTTCTCTGCTCTTTCCACGGCGGCCAACAAATCGGTAATCAACGTCCCGGTATACATTCTTGCAGGTTCTCCGCCCAAAAGTTGCGGAGCAGTGTTCAGAAAAACTCCGGAGGATGACAAAGAAAGGGGAAAGCCATCCTCCGGTTCCCAAAGGGGAAATCTAGACCGCCAGTGCCTCCAGGCCCGAGCGATTGCGAATCACCAACGTCGGGCCTTCGGCGCGGATCAGTTGCTTCCGCTTCAGCACACTCAGTAACCGTGTCACCGTTTCCCGGGACGCGCCGATCCGCTGGGCCATCTCTTCGTGCGTCATCGAACCAGGGATGCGAACCTCGATCTCTTCCATGTCCTGCTCCGGCGATTGCGAGAGCAGCAGTCTGGCCAGTTTCCCCGCCGACGAACGAGTAAGCACAAGATCGTGAATGTCACGATAGGCAGAGCGGAAATCCCGGCTCAGACACTGTGCGGCGCGCATTCCCACTTCGCTGTGAGACTGCATCAGTTCGAGGAAATGTTTGCGGTCGATGAAATTCACGTGGCACGGTGTGGCCGTCTCGGCAGTGGCTTCATATCCCATACCCGAAATTGTGGCGCTGACGCCCAGCGCTTCCCCCGCTTCCGCGCTTTTGAGCATCAGAATCTTGCCTTCCCGCGAGGTCGTGGAGAGGTTCACTTTACCCGCGCAAAGAACGAACATGCCCCGCGGGCTCTGGCCTTCGACGAACAGGATTGCCCCCGCCGGAAGCGTGCTCTTGTGGCTGATCTGGTTCAGGGACTGCAGCGTTTCTTCCGAGAATCCGCAGAAGAAAGAAGGCAGGGCGTGTTCACACTCGGCGCAGTCTTCGACGATGTCGAGTCCGTAGGGAGCTTTCATGTTTGCCTCTATGGCGGAAAACCGCTTCGGTCTGATTCGATCGGAGCCGGCATCAAGACCGGCGCCACCCAAGTGTCGTGAACTCGCGAGCAAGGCGCGGGCATGAGCGCGGGTATCGCTGTGCGAACTCCGAGCGGCCGCGAGCAACTCCCAGCCAGCCGTGGGTTCTTCCTGCCGCTCCCATTCGATGGAGCACCCAAACAAGTAGAGCGGATCGACTTCCTGCGGATGCGGCGCCCGTGCGGCTTGTGAGTTTAGCTCCGTGAAGCGCGAGTTCCCGTTGGTTCGCGTCTCCACTTGGGGCTCACTCCATCCCAACGCGAGGCTGGAGTGATCGCTGCCCGAACGACAGCGTGGATGTTTTGCAGGTGGTGGAGCGATTTCGAGGTTTGGCCCTGATAGGTTCGGGTTAAGTAGTTGACTTGGATTGGTGGCTAGCACTTCTATGACTCCATATCCGGCAAAACGCTACCGGAGAATAATGTTCGTTCTTTCTGGGAGAGGGCCGTCTCGGCCCGGGCCGGGAAACCGCGCTTGCTTCGGCCAGAGGCAGAGAAGCAATGCTTAATGCAGGTCGCGTTCCATTACGGTCTTCCGGGATCAGAGGACGGAACTTCCCTGTTTGGAACAGGTTCCAAAACAGAATCGTGGGCCCCACTTCCTGAAGATTGCCGAGAGTTCGGCAACGTGCCGATTAGGCGTCAACTTATTAGAGTTACTATCAGAACAACAAGCTGAATTGACTAGCTCTTATCGGGATCGGAGTACTCTCGCCGCCTGATCTTTAGCCGCTGCATCTTCGATTGGAGAGTCGTGCGTTTCAGTCCCAAACGGCGCGCGGCACCGTCCGGCCCTGACAACACGCCTCCGGTTTCCCGGAGTACGCGGATGATGTGCTCCCTCTCGGCGCGATCCAAAGTGTTATCGGGCTGCGAGGGAGAGGGCTTGCTTTCGCTTATCAGTTCCGCCAATGGGACGCGCAAAACCGGCCCTTCGCTCAAGATTACAGATCGCTCCATCAGATTCTCGAGTTCGCGAATATTACCGGGCCACGGCCAGTCTGCCAGGGCCTTTACCGTCTCCTTGGGAACCGTTTCAATATGCCGGTCCATGCGCTGGGCAAATTTGCGCACGAAGTAGCGGACAAGCAAGGGGATGTCCTCGCGGCGCTCGCGCAGGGGAGGCATGCGAATCGGGAACACGCTCAGCCGATAGAACAGGTCGCTCCGAAACTGATTCTCCTCCATGTCTTTGGCCAAATCCCGGTTCGTCGCCGCGATCAGCCGCACGTTGACTCGAATCGTCCGATTGCTACCCAGTCGCTCGAACTCCTGATCCTGTAGCACACGCAGCAATTTGGGCTGCAGTTCGAGAGGGATCTCGCCGACTTCGTCAAGGAAGAGTGTTCCGCCATCCGCCAGTTCCATGCGCCCCACCTTTTGGGTGACCGCGCCGGTAAACGCGCCTCTCTCATGACCAAAAAGTTCGCTCTCCAACAGGCCGGTGGGAATCGCCGCGCAGTTTACCTTGATGAAGCTGCCGTCTTTGCGCCGGCTCATGCGATGAATCGCCCGGGCAATCAATTCCTTGCCAGTGCCCGTCTCTCCCAGAATCAGGACGGTTGCATCGCTGGTGGCCACCGTGCTCACTTGCCCGAGGACCCGGTCAAGCGCAGGGCTATCGCCAACGATTTCCGCGAAGTTTCCCTGCGAGCGAATCTCACCCTCCAGATATTTCCGCTCCTCCGAAAGGCGCTCTTTTAAAGCTTCAAGCTCGAGCGCCGCGCGCCGGTTTTCCAACGCCACAGCCAGCTGCGCCGCGACTTGATTGAGCAGGGCCAAGTCCTGGTACTGGAACGCATCGGCCCGCGTGCTGCCAAGCACGACAACCCCCACCGGACCTTTCGGCCGCAGAAGAGGAATGCAGCACAGCGACTGCAGTCCCTCAGCCAGCAGCCCCTTCGCGATGTCGCTGTCGAACTCCCCTATTTCCTGCTTCGAGAAGATCCTCGGCGCGCGTTCTTCAAGGCTTCGTCCCGCGGGGCTGTCGCTGGCGCTGATTTCTGCTGTTGAGGTGAATCCTTTGCCCAGGGGAAAATCAATGGACTGGCGGACCAGCAGCCCGGTCCCGACGTCATGGAGGGCAAAACTGGCGTACTCCTGCCGGAGAACCCGCCGGATTCGCGCAGAAATTCGCGGGAAAACCTGCTGCGGATCCCAGTTCGCCGCAAGGATTCCGCTTACATCGAGAAGCATCTGAAGCCTCTCCATTTCCGTACGCAACCTGCCGCCCGCATCCTTCAATGACTCTTCCAGCCTCTTTTGCGCGGAAACGTCGATCACGACCGCGCCGATTCGCGTGACGGCTCCGGTGCGGTCTTTGATGGGAAGGTAGTGCGCGACCCAGTGTCCAGCCTTGGGTTTCCCCGGCAATTGCGCAGAAACTTCGAAGTTCGAGCTGTCTCCAGTACCGAGAACCCGGTGGAACTCGGGCTCAACCTTGTCTGCGAAACTTCCCAAAACCTCGCGCACAGTTCTGCCCAGGTGGTCGGCTGCAGGAATACCGTTGATCTCCGCCAGTGCTTTGTTGATCGCGAGGTACCGAAGGCCGGCATCGAAAATCGCTAATCCCACCGTCGCCGAACTGAAGTAAGCGGCCAGCAACTTTTCGGGATCGGTGAGAGCCTCAGGATCTGCGAATGGAATCAGGTTGCTTGCACGGCGGTCGGCAAAATCAGCAAACATAAGCCTCCGCCCGCGAGACGCGTAGTCCGTCCTCTGCCACCTTCGCGACATGCAGCGTCCAAGCTTCTTTCAGGATGGCAATCAGACGGGAGGAACTTCCCGGAGCCACATTGCAAGGATCGATGCAGAACCGGCGGAAACCAAACATCTTGAACGCCACCGGAGACTTGCCGTGGCGTAACGAGTTGACTTGCAAGCGTCGTGCGCTTGAGGGGTTCACTGATACTACTCCCGCCGTGCCGTCTCCCCCTCAAAAGACGGCGATATCGAGACTTCGCGATTATACCCACAGAGTCAAGAAGGAATCGCTTTTTCTTCCTTTGACCCCATTTCCGGAAATCCGTCCTGGAAGGCACCAGCCCGTTTTCCCGAACCGCAGGCAGGGACGAATCACACTGTCACCTGCCGCTCGATGCGACTGTAGCGCCGGTCTGCTGTGGAACTATAATTTCGGCGTGGCGCGAGGATGGGAAAGCAAGTCCGTGGAAGCTCAACAAGCGGAGGCGAGTGACAAGTCCGCCCAGTCCCGTCCCCGGATGAGTGCTGAGGAAGCCGCCCACTTTCGCGAAATCGAGAACCTTCGCCTCTCGCGCCGCAGCGTTCAACAGCAGATGGAATCAAGCACGAACCCGCGGCACCGCAAGCTGCTCGAAGATGCGCTAGCCGACTTGGACGCGCGACTGGCCAAACTGGAGAAGTGAAGCCCTCGGAACTCCATCCGTGAGTTGGAAGACATGTCCTGAGGTCCGAAGTCCGACGCCCGAGATCCGCCGTCCACCCCTCACGTATAATGATTGCTTTATGACAGCCTACGTCTACGTTTCTCTCAAGAAAAGCGTTCTCGACCCCCAAGGCAAAACCATTCAGGGCGCTTTAAAGAAGATGGGCTACAAGGGCCTGGAGAGCGTTCGCCAGGGAAAATATTTCGAACTCGCCCTCGACGGCGGACTCTCGCGCGAACAGGCTCAGGCTGAAGTTGAGCGGATCGCCCGCGAAGTACTGACCAACCCCGTGATCGAAGAGTTCCGTTTTTCCCTGGCCGAGTAAGCCATCGGACAGGGCATCCATTGAGGTCTCCACATGTGCGGCATTGTCGGTTACGTCGGCAAGAAGAGTGTCGTTCCCATCATTATCGAAGGACTGCGACGCCTCGAATATCGCGGCTATGATTCGGCGGGAATCGCCGTAGCGGGCGACGGCGATGGTCTCCAGATCCGCCGCGCCGAAGGCAAGCTGCGTAATCTCGAAGAAGCAATTCGTGAAAAGCCTCTCCACGGCACATTCGGCATAGGCCACACTCGCTGGGCCACTCACGGACGTCCCACCGAGGAAAATGCGCACCCTCACCGCGACTGCACGGGAAAGATCGTCGTCGTTCACAACGGCATCGTCGAGAACTATCTCAGCCTGAAGAAAAAGCTCATCGAAGAAGGTCACAAGTTCACGACCGAGACCGACACAGAAATCATCGCGCATCTGGTCGAAAAATATTCACGCTCCGGAAATGGCCGGCACGTTCTCCTGGAAGACGCGGTCCGTCAAGCGGTGAAACAACTCAGCGGAGTCTTCGCGCTCGCCGTGATCTCCACTGACGATCCCAACAAAATCGTGGCCGCACGCAATGGCCCGCCGGCAGTCATCGGCCTGGGCAACGACGAATACTTCGTCGCATCCGACGTTCCCGCGATTCTGTATCACACGCGCGACATTTTCTTTCTTGGCGATGGCGACCTGGCCGTCGTCACTCCCGATGGCGTTTATCTATCCGACTTCGAAGGACGCCCCGTCAAGCGTGAGATCCAGCATGTCACCTGGGATCCCATCATGGCGGAAAAGGGCGGCTTCAAGCATTTCATGCTCAAAGAGATTTATGAGCAGCCGCGCGCCGTCCGCGACACGACTCTGGGCCGCGTTTCGCAGGATACCGGACACATCTTCCTCGACGAAATGCAGATAAGTGAAGCCGAACTGCGCGCCGCGAAGAAGATCAACATCATTGCTTGCGGCACAAGCTGGCACGCGGGACAGGCCGGCAAGTTTATGGTCGAAACGCTGGCGCGCGTTCCGGTGGAAGTCGACTACGCGAGCGAATGGCGCTATCGCAATCCCATCGTCGATCCCGACACGATCACGCTCGTCATCTCGCAGTCGGGCGAGACCGCTGACACGATCGCCGCGCAGCGCGAAGCGAAGTCCAAAGGATCGAAGACGCTCGCCATCTGTAACGTCGTCGGATCGATGATCACGCGCGAGGCCGCCGGCACCATCTACACCCACGCGGGGCCCGAGATCGGCGTCGCTTCCACCAAAGCTTTTACCGGACAGCTCACCGCGCTTTATCTGTTTGCCATGCATCTCGGCCAGGTGCGCGGAGCCCTGACCAACGAACAGAGTCTCGCTGCCGTGCAGGAATTGACCCACATTCCGGGAAAGCTCGAAACGATCCTGACCCACGACGAGGCCTGCGACGAGTTAGCCAAGCGCTATCAGAAGGTGCATGACTTCTTATTCCTCGGCCGGGGCATTCACTATCCCATCGCGCTGGAAGGCGCGCTCAAGCTGAAGGAAATCTCTTACATCCACGCCGAAGGCTATCCCGCGGGCGAAATGAAACACGGCCCCAACGCCCTGATCGACGAGAATCTGCCCGTAGTCGTGATTGCGACCAGAAACGTCAACAATCCCGACTCGATGATCCGCTACGAAAAGACTTGTTCGAATCTGAAAGAAGTGAAGGCGCGCTCGGGAGTGGTCATCGCGCTCGCCACCGAAGGCGACGAAGAAATCAAAGAAGCCGCCGACCACGTTCTGTATATTCCGCCCGCGCCCGAAGAGCTGTCGCCGATTCTCGAGATCGTTCCTCTCCAGTTGCTGGCGTACCACATTGCCGTCCGCCGCGGCTGCGACGTCGATCAGCCAAGGAACCTGGCAAAATCGGTGACGGTGGAGTAGTTCCGTCACCGCAGCCGCCGTTGATCTTCTTCGCGCCCTTTGCGGCCGTTCTTCGCGACCTTTGCGATAAAGCACTCCAGCTCACCCTAGATGCAGCGCGTCCATCTTGGGATTCTCGTAAACATCATCCTCCCCTGGATAGCGAAGCTCCTTGTCGAACTTCCCGGTCTCCTTAGCCAAAGCCCAGATCAAGCTTTCCCCAGCCGGCAGGATTTTCGGCTGCCGGTCGTACACGTCATCTTTATACGCATACTCCGCGTCGACCGGATTCCATCCCTTGTCGCGGAACATCGCAATCAAGTCGCCGAGGAACAGCGCGTTCAATGCGTTGTGATGCAACAACACGGTGTGCCTCACAGGTCGGGCGACCACACGCATGGCCAGCGAGTCGTAGAACTGCGCGCGCTCCCAGATGTGTTGCAGAAAGAAATCACGATATCCCGTCAGATCTGCGTGAGTCTGCGCCTCGGCCCGCTTCGACATCCGCGCGGCAATCGCCCAGTCGGACGCATCAATCGTCGCCCGTCCAACCCGATATCCGTGTTCGCGCAGAAAGTTCCGCATCCCGTCGCGCTTTTCGACCGTGTCTCCCTCTTTAAAATACGGAAAGCGAAATAATCGCGTGAAATGCTGATAGGGGGTGATGAATGGCTCGTTCTTCAGCGCGTCGGCTTCGAACTCGGCGAGCGTCACTTTCTTCGAGCCATCCTGATCGCTGCTCGCATTGAAGTTCAGATGCGAATACGAATGATTCCCAATGAGGTGTCCAGCGCGATCCCACGCGGTGATCAACCGCTGTCCCGAGCCGCTATTCACGCGCTTGCCAACCACAAACAGAATCGCCTTAAGCTGATGATCGGCGAGTGCGCCCAGCATTCGCTCGTTTACGTCCTGCCAGGTCAGATTCGCGCCGCCGTCAGTCGTCGGATCATCGAACGTGAACGCGATCTCTGGTCCGCGGGCCTTTGCCGAAGCTCGCGGCATTCCGGCCATCGTGGCCGCGATCGCCGCATATTGAAGAAACTCTCTGCGATTCATAAATTCGTCTAGAATTCGGCGGCCTCAACGTCGGTGTGGCGGAAATCTTTCCCCTTGAACAGCAATGGTTCATCCATCTCTTTCGCCAGGGCGTACGCGAAGCAATCTCCAAAATTAAGCCCCGCTTTGTGCCGCCCCTTGCCGAAATCGCGATAAGCCTGTCGCGCGATTTCCGCCTGCTTTGGGGTCACACTTTCTAGCACAATGTTGGAAGCGCGAAAGAAGTCGTCGAGTCGCCGGCTCGCGACCGGATCTCTTCCGCTGTCAATCACGATGGCCGTCTCCACATAGTTCACCGACGAGATACGGGGCCTCGCCGTCGATGAAATCGCCTTGGCGAACTCGGGAGCGTCTGACTCTGCCCGCAAAACTGAAATAATTGCCGACGAATCCAAAATCATTTCGGCATCCCCTTCTCGTCGTAGAGCAGGTCGCCATGCTCGATGGATTTGTAGGGCTCCTTCAAGTGGGCTGCACATTCCCGACCAATCCGCAGAAGTCGCTCCGCCAGATCTTCTTTCGATTTTCCCCGGACTCGCTCCAGCCGTTCGCGAATGGCTTCGTTAACCGCGGCCGTCATGCTTTCACCGGTTATCCGGGCAAGTTCGCGAGCCAGCCGGTGAGTCTCCTCATCTTTTATGTTCAGACTCATGAGCCGATCTACCCTTCTACCATATGATTCTACCCTTCTACCATATGATCCTACCTTTCTACCGCGCTTAGGTCAACCACGTTCACGGGTCCGCAAAACCATTCTCAATCTCACGAGCGTTGCCCCCAGCGCCGCGAGCGCCGCGATCCACACCGCGAACGCCGCGTCCACCACCCATCGCGGAGCCTCCCCCACTCGCCGCAGCAGGAACGGCAGAAGATTCCAGCATGTGATGTGGGCGTAGTCCCATTTGTCATACGTCATGTCGTCGGTGTTGAGGCCCCAGGCGTCCATCTTGCCCAGAGCGAAAGCAGCAATGTTTTTGAAGCGCAGCGCAATCACAAACGTCGGATGCCCCAGCGTCTCCATCTGATAAATCTCGAGCGGCAGCCAGAATGCCAGCGATGCAATCTGAATCACAAAGCTGACCGCAATAACAACCAAGCTCCCGCGCCACATCCACGGATTCAGATTCGCCCGATACCGTAAGAGCAGCGGCACGCTGATGAACGCCACCATCTCCACCGCCGTCGAAACATAGCGATCACCCCACGCGAAGTCCCCGGTCCAATACGTATAGCGCGCATAGAAGCTGATATATCCGAGCAGGAGCAGCAGCGCCGTCACGGCGTACGCCCGAACTTCCGGGCTCAGCCGCTTCCACAACAAGAACAGCAGTACGAGGGCAGCCACCAGCAGAGGATCGAATAAGAAAACCGACTTCTCAGGCTTGAACGACGCTCCCAGAAATCCTTCGTGAAACGGAGTGCTCCACGGAAAGTTCGCGGGCAAGGCCGGATCCTGCATCCGTTGTTCACGCGCGAAGATCGGAATATAGGTCTGGGTCAACGAACCGAAACGAAAGAAGTTGTACAGGCGTTCGACGATCACAAAGAAGAGATAAACCGGCGCCGCCACTTTGCAGTAAGCCACGAACCGCTGCCACAGCGCCCGCCCGCGGATATGCTCCAGCCAGAGCACGGCCAGCAGAAAAAGTCCGGCAGCCAGCAGATCGAGCCCGGTCGTCACCCGCGTCAGCAGATTGAACCCAAGCGCGCACGATCCTATGAACAGCGCTCGGACGCCATCCGTCCGCAGCCACTCGTACTGAAAAGAAAATCCGACAAAGGTCAGCAGCATGATGAAGTTGTTCTCCATCATGTTCTGTGTGTAGTGCAGGTGCGTGGTGCAGAAAAGCAGCGCCAGAACGCCCACAACCGATTCGTTTACGGTGAAACGCAGCTGCCCGAGAAACCGGAAGACGATCAACACCGTCAGCACGGTCACGAGAATGTTCGTGCTGTAGCTGACCACGATGCTTCGCACTGCCGGATCGTCTTCGTAGTCGGAAAAGATGTGCCAGCTCGCGACCCAAGTGCCGACGAGATCCGCCGGCAACATGAGCAGCGACTGCCCAATGCCGTACCAGCTATAGAGTTTTCCGCCGCGGCCGCGCAGCCCGAACTCGGGATATTCGTTCGGAAAAACCTGCGGCTGCGAAGTCCACAGCCAGTGCGTAGTCTGCAGCCGGTGCATCGTATCGGCGCTTCCCAGTTCGCCCGATTGCACGACGAACGCAAGCAGCCCCGCCGTCACGCACAACAGAAACAAAGGATCCCGCAGCCACCGGCCCAAGCGTGAACTCATCGCATTGGATGGTAACAAAATGGGCGTCGGGCGTCGGGCATCGGACGTCAGCCCCGGACCTCAGCCCTCAGCCTCGGAGCTAGTCCTTCGTCCTGTCATCCTGAGGCGCGCGCTCTTTGCGCGACGAAGGACCTGTGCACTCTGCCCGCAATCACGCGTGACGCCGGCAGCACGCACCGTTGCTGCTCCCAAGAATGCCAACTCAGCCCAATAAGTCTGAAGTCCGAGGTCCGAAGACTGCGGTCCGAAGTCTGGGGTTTGAGGTCCAAGGTCCGAGGTCTGACGCCCGAACTCCCCCGCCCCGTGCCCGAACTCTGGTTTACACTGTACCGTCAATCCCATGGCTTACTGCTCAACTTGCGGAACCGAGTTACCAACCAACGGACGTTTCTGCTCCTCCTGCGGCAGACCGGCTTCGAATACGGACGACGTCGCAACGATAGATTTCAGCAACGACGCCACCCTCGCGTCTCCTACGCCTCCAAGGCCGCCGTCTTCTCGATCCTCTTCGCGCCCGCCAAGTTCGGTCGACTATCAATTGACCGAAGGCCGCTTCCTTCCCGGACGCCTCGTCGCGTCGCGCTACCGCATCATCGCCCTGCTCGGCAAAGGAGGCATGGGCGAAGTCTACCGCGCCGACGATCTGACGCTCGGCCAGGCGGTCGCCCTGAAGTTTCTTCCCGACGAGGCCGCGCGCGACGAAGGCCTCCTCGAACGCTTCCGCAACGAAGTACGCATCGCACGCCGCGTTTCTCATCCCAATGTTTGCCGCGTCTACGACGTGGGCGATGTGGATGGCCAGACTTTCTTCACCATGGAGTACGTCGACGGCGAAGACCTCGCGTCTCTGCTGCGCCGTATCGGCCGCCTCCCGCAAGATAAGGCTCTCGAAATCGGCCGGCAGCTCTGCGCCGGATTAGCCGCCGCCCATGCCAAGGGAGTGCTGCATCGCGACCTCAAGCCCGCCAACATCATGCTCGACGGACGCGGCCAGGTCGTCATCACAGACTTCGGTCTCGCCGGCGTCGCCGACAACATTCGCGGTAACGAAATTCGCAGCGGAACGCCCGCCTACATGGCGCCTGAACAACTGTCAGGAAAAGAAGTCACGGCCCGCAGCGACATCTACGGTCTTGGTCTGGTTCTGTACGAAGTTTTCACCGGCAAGCGCGCATTCTCCGAAAAGCCCGTCGGAGCCCAGGTCCGCGGCGATCACACGCCGAGCCGTCCATCGTCGGTGGTGAAGGATCTCGATCCCATCATCGAGAAGGTCATCCTGCGTTGCCTCGATGCCGAGCCCTCCGCGCGTCCCGCCACAGCACTCGCAGTAGCCGCAGCTTTGCCCGGAGGCGATCCCCTCGCCGCCGCGCTCGCCGCTGGCGAAACGCCTTCGCCGCAAATGGTGGCCGCCGCCGGAGAGACCGCCGGGCTTCGCCCGCGCATCGCCGTCACGTGTCTTTTAGCAGTACTGGCTGGGCTGGCCATAGGTAGTTACTTCACCATCCGCTACAGTGCCGTCGAGAAGATGCATCTGGAGCAGACTCCTGAAGTATTGGAACACCGGGCGCATGAGGTCGTCGCTCAACTCGGTTACCCGGAGAAGCCTGCAGATAGTTCCTATGGCTTCGACTACGACACAGATTTCCGCGATTCCGTGGAAAAGGACAACAAGACCCCTCCGAACTGGGATGAGGTAATGGCCGGACGCCCAACCACGCTGCAGTTCTGGTACCGGCAAAGTCCAGACCTGCTGGATCCTGACGGCTATCGCGATAGTTTTCTGATTCCAGGGATCGTATCCCAGGACGATCCGCCCACCACACTCTCAGGCATGGTCAATCTAAAACTCGATGCTAAGGGTAGGCTGTTATACCTACAGGCCATTCCTCCCCAGAAGGACACTTCTCAGGCTCCCACGGCCACCCCGGACTGGAGTCCGCTGTTTTCTGCTGCAGAAGTTGACGCTTCCAAGCTGCAGCCCGCGCAGCCAGAATGGACGTCGCTCGGAATGGCCGACGCACGTGCCGCGTGGACCGGAGTCTGGCCAGGGTCAACGCGTCCTCTGCGTGTGGAAGCCGCCGCATGGCACGGCAAGCCAGTCTTCTTCGCCATGATTGGTGACTGGAACAAACCATGGCGCATGATCGCTGCGAAATCAGCGGACGAAAAGAAAAATCGGGCGAGCCAGATGATGAGTGTTCTTCTTCTAACTGCCATTCTGGCCGCAGGTGCGCTTCTGGCCCGCCGCAATTATCGTCATGGCCGAGGCGACCGCGAAGGAGCGTTTCGACTCGCCGCGGTCATGTTCGTTCTCGAGATTGGACTCTGGTTGTGCCGCTCGCATTTCGTATTGGACTTCCAGACCTTCGGATACATGATCCTGGCGATCGCCGCCGGACTGTTGTGGGGCGGTGCCATGTGGATGCTGTACCTGGCAATCGAGCCTTGGATCCGCCGGAACTGGCCTCAAGCCATCATCTCCTGGAGTCGCCTCGTTTCCGGTCAGCTGCGCGATCCGGTCGTGGGACGCGACATCCTCTTTGGCGTCGCCTTCGGCACCCTCTGGCTCGTGATCTTCCAGCTCAGCAACATCCCTCTGGCACGCCTGGGCGCCGCGCCTCCATTGAGTTCGTCCGACTACTTGATGGGCGGACGCCACGCACTCGGCCAGTGGCTGTCGCAGATCCCTAACTCAATTTTCGGAACGCTGCAATTCTTCTTCCTGCTACTGGGATTGAAGGTATTTGTAGAGTTCCTCTTCCGGTTAGTGGGACTGAAGAGCCTGCGCCCCGATTGGATTGCAGCGGTCTTGTTCGTTGGTGTCTTTCTCGTGATGCGTGGACTCGCAAGCACGCATCCAGCCGTAGATCTCCCGGTCATTCTCATCGTCTGGGGCATTTTAGTGTTGATTGTCCTTCGGTTCGGGCTGGTGCCGCTGGCCGTCGGGGCGTTCACCGTGGACCTGCTCGGGAATATTCCCCTCACCGCGGACTTTTCCGCGTGGTACATGAGCTCAGCGGCGCTGGCATTGCTAAGCGTGGTTGGCCTGGCTGGATGGGGTTTCTACCACTCCCTCGGTGACCAGCCATTGTGGAGCGCCGATCCCGAAGCAAGTTAGACTGCGATGCCTGTTTCACCTGGCAGGGCCCGAGTTTCGTCGACTAATCTCTCATAGCGCATCTCTGAACCTTCTATGCCTGTCTTCGCAAACTTTGCGAGGTTTTCCTTGGCGACCTTTGCGATGAAAGCCGGGAATGTGAGCCGCACGACGACTCCCATTTTCTCCGCCATTGACGCACCTCGCCGCCTCGACATAGCATCTGACCACCGGGAGGCGCCGCTTATGCGAACGTCGGTTGCCGGGATCCTCTTGCTAACCAGCCTCACCTGCATCGCGCAGATCCAACAGTCACTCCCATCCCATCCCGCGCAACCCACTCAGGACGGCGGCGTGCGCGAGGTGCTTGAGAGCATCGTCATTCCGCCCATTCCCAATTCTCCATTCACTGCCACGCTCGATACCGAAGCCACCAAGTACGCCGCAGACGGATCGACCATGACCTTCGTCAATGAGCGCCACATTGCCCGCGACCAGCAAGGCCGCATCTACGAAGAACGCTGGCTGCTTGTGCCCAAAAACTCCGATGTCAAATCGTCCATGAACTGGATTCAGATCGCCGACCCCAAACAGCGCACCTTGTATAACTGCAGCCCGCAGCGCCACGTGTGCGATCTCGTGGTCTACGACCCCGCCGATGACCTTGCCGCCGCCAAAGTTGGCGCCGTGACTCCTCACACCGTAACCAGCGAAAAAGGAAGCCAAACCTGGGAGGACCTGGGCCCCCGCAACATCCTCGGCATCGATACAGTCGGCGTCCGCGAAACCACCATCACCAATGCCGGGACTATGGGCAACGATCAACCGCTCACCAGCACCAGCGAGTACTGGCACTCCGACCAACTCGGCCTCAACCTGCTCTCCGTGCGATCGAGCCCGTTCTTCGGAAAGCAGACTTTCACTATCACCGAGCTGAACGCCTCCGACCCCGACCCCCAGCTCTTCGCACTCCCGGCTGGATACAAAGTCAGCGACCAGCGCAAAAATCCTCCGATCTCGCAGTAAGATTTGGTAGCCGCTCTAGGCCCCGATTAGGTCTCGAACCGACTTCGACGAGCCCTAGAGCTTGGTCTCAGGAACCAGAAATGTGAAAACCGCCGCCGCGGTGGCTGCCAGCGCGGCAAATAGCAGAAAGGTCGCTCTGAAGCCCGCGTGCTGCACCATGATTCCGCTGAGAACCGGGCCGGCGACTCCACCGATGGCCACCGCCGTCGCGAACAATCCCGCAAGGGTGTTGAATCTTCCTCGGCCACGAGTCAAATCTGCCGCCAAACTGATGACGACGACTCCGTAGATTCCGGCGCCAATGCCGTCGAGGCATTGCAACCAGATGATCGTCCGCGCATTGCCCGCCACGATATACGAGAGAATCCGGACCGGCAGAATCCAGAAAGCAATTCCAAGCACTGGTTTTCTTCCCCAGAGGTCGCCATATCGACCAGCGAACATGGCCATTGGGACCATGACGATCTGCGCAGTCAGTACCGTGGCCGTCATCAGCGTGTCTGTGCCGCCAAGGTCCTTCACATAAAGCGCGGTCAACGGAAGAATCGGTGCATTCGCGAGATGAAACAGGAAGATCGCGATAAACACGGCACGGATCGTTCGATCTTTCCGCAGTTCGCTCCACGGCATGGCTTGTAGATTTTCCGGGTTAAGGCCAGCGGCGGCGTGTTCATCAAGATCAGCACCCCGAATCAGAAATACGGAAGCAGCGGCCGCGACCGACGACACAGCTACTGAGTAGAAAACTGAACTCACTCCCAGAAATCGCACGAGCAACATGGCTGAGACCGCCGCAACGATGTTCCCCGCATGATTCCAACCCTGGTTTATCCCGGAGACTTGATTGAGCAGTCGGGGCCCTACCAGAGCCAAGGCCAACGCCCCGAGCAAGGGGCCGAAGAAACTCTGAATCGCGCCCGAGAGGAATAACATCCCATCTACGGCGACGGCTTGGGATGTGAGCGCGGGAATTCCAATGAAGCAAAGTCCGGTGAGCAGAGCGCAAACGCCAAACAGCAACCGGCGGGAGGCGATACGGTCGCTCAAGACTCCAGCCGGAACCTGCATCAACAGCGTTCCCACGCCGCCGGCGGCCGTCGCGATTCCAATGGCGTCGTAACGCCAGCCGTGCTCTTGCAATGCCACTCCCAGAACTGGGAGTAGGACGCCGACCATCTCGGCCTGAAAGAAATTGATGGCATTCAGCCCGACGAAGCTTTTCCGGGAAAAGGTCTTCTCCGCTCGTTGCTGCGATGTGCTTGCCCATGCGACCGTCATATCTCAATGCTGGTTTATACGGATGCCGGATCACCCGGACGCGGTTTCGTAAATACATGTAAATAATGGAGATTGATCAATAACCTAGGCGGAAAACGCAGGGCCGATTTCCGCAACCTACAGTCGGGGAGGAGCATCTAAAGCTTGACAGCAATCGACTCAGGTCTTAGCATGGCCCTGAACGCAATCATAACGGCATTGATTTTAAAGCACTTATAAGCTCAGGAGGAGCATCCCTATGGGAAAGATTATCGGAATTGACCTTGGAACCACCAATTCCTGTGTGGCAGTCATGGAAGGCGGCGAGCCCAAGGTTATCGCTAATGAAGAAGGAGGGCGCACCACGCCTTCCGTAGTCGGATTCACCAAGACCGGTGAACGGCTGGTCGGCCAGGTCGCCAAGCGGCAAGCCATCACCAATCCGGAAAACACGGTCTATTCGATCAAGCGGTTTATGGGACGCCGCTTCGACGAAGTCACAGAAGAAATCAAGATGGTCCCCTACAAGGTCGTCCAGTCTGGCGACCACGTCGCGGTTCTCGCGCAAGGCAAGGAATACACGCCTCCGCAGGTTTCGGCGCTGATTCTGCAAAAGCTGAAGAAGGCCGCGGAAGACTACCTCGGTGAGAAAGTCACCGAAGCCGTCATCACCGTGCCTGCATATTTCAACGACGCGCAGCGCCAGGCCACCAAAGACGCCGGACAGATTGCCGGCCTCGAAGTGAAGCGCATCATCAACGAGCCCACGGCAGCCGCTCTCGCCTATGGCCTCGACAAAGGTAAGGACGAGACCATCGCCGTCTACGATTTCGGCGGCGGCACCTTCGATATTTCGATCCTCGAAGTCGGCGAAGGCGTCATCGAAGTCAAAGCCACCAACGGTGACACACACCTCGGCGGCGACAACCTCGACCAGCGCCTGGTTGACTGGCTCATCGACGAATTCAAGAAGGACGAAGGCCTCGACCTTCGCGGCAAGGGTAACGAGATGGCTCTGCAGCGTCTGCGTGACGCCGCCGAGCGCGCCAAGATCGAGCTCTCCACCACCATGGAGACCGAAATCAATCTGCCCTTCATCACGGCGGATGCCAGCGGTCCCAAGCATCTGGTCAAGAAGCTGACTCGCGCCAAGCTCGAGTCGATGGTCGAAGACATCATTCAGCGTTCGGTCGGCCCCTGCAAACAGTGCATGAAAGACGCGGGCGTGGATGCCAGCAAGCTCAACGAAGTCGTCCTCGTTGGCGGACAGACGCGCATGCCCCGCATCCAGGCGCTCGTGAAAGAGCTCTTCGGACGCGAAGGCCATAAGGGCGTCAATCCCGACGAAGTTGTCGCAGTCGGCGCAGCGATTCAGGGTGGCGTGCTCAAGGGCGAAGTGAAAGACCTGCTCTTGCTCGACGTGACTCCGCTGACGCTGGCGATTGAAACGCTGGGCGGCGTGGCTACGCCGATGATCCCGCGCAACACGACGATTCCGACCAAGAAAACGGAGACGTTCTCGACCGCGGCCGACAGCCAGACGTCGGTCGAAGTTCACGTGCTGCAGGGCGAGCGGCCCATGGCGGCGCAGAACCGCACTCTCGGCAAGTTCCACCTGACCGGAATTCCACCGGCTCCGCGTGGCGTGCCGCAGATTGAAGTCACGTTCGACATCGATGCCAACGGCATCCTCAACGTGACCGCGAAAGATACGGCTACGCAGAAGGACCAGAAGATCACGATCACGTCCTCTTCCGGCCTGTCGAAGGAAGAAGTCGAGCGCATGGCGAAAGAAGCCGACGCGCACTCCGCCGAAGACAAGGCGCAGCGCGAATCGATCGAAGCCAAGAACCAGCTCGACTCCATGGTCTACCAGATCGAGAAGATGCTGAAAGAGTCCGGCGACAAGATCTCCGGCTCCGAACGAGGCGATGTCGAAAACGCGCTGGCCGATGCCAAGAAAGCGCTCGAGTCCAACGACAAGGCGCAAATGGACAAGGCTCGCGAAACGCTGACCCAGGCCTCGCACAAGCTGGCCGAGCAGATGTACAAGGCCGCCCAGTCAACGCCAGGGGCAGCCCCGGGTGCAGGTCCAACCCCGGGATCAACCGCTGGCGGCGACAACGGCCAAGCCAAGAAAGACGAAGGCGTAATCGACGCCGAGTACGTCGACGTCGAAGACAAGAAGTAACGACAAGAAGTAAGCACCGCGGCCACGGATCGGCGCGGGTGCCACGGATCAAGAATCCGTGAAGATCCGCGAAAATCCGTGGCCAGATTTTTTGGGGGTGAACTGAATTGGATTTCCAGATCAACAACGAAACATATTTCCTGAGCCTGGCTGAAGACGAGCGGCGCTGGCTCGTTTTTGTCGAGAGCCCCACCGGGTCCAGGACGGTCCCCGTTTATGTGGACGAGGCGGAACTAGAAGATGTGAAGCTCGTGGTAGAAGATAAAGAGCGGCGCAAAATCCTGAACTAAGATGTGGCGCGGGGGCCCCCGCCCGCGTTTTTGTGCGGGCAAGCGGAGGCCCTGCCAGGACCCTAAATGGCAACAACAACCAAGAAAGATTATTACGAAATACTCGGCGTGAAGAAGTCCGCCTCCGCCGACGACATTCGCAAGGCGTTTCGCAAGCTCGCGCGCAAATACCACCCCGACGTCAATCCCGGCGACAAGTCGGCCGAGGAAAAGTTCAAAGCGCTCTCCGAAGCGAACGACGTCCTCAGCGACCCCAAGAAGCGCAAGATTTACGATCAGGTCGGCTTCTATTCCGACAACATCGATCCCGCGACGGCGGAGGCCTACGCCCGCGCTGGCAGTGCAGGCGGCGCCTCAGGATTTCCCGGCGGCTTCCCCGGAGGCGCGCAGTCCGGCGCCGGCGCTCAAGGCGTTCCCTTCGACTTCGGCGGATTCGATTTCTCTGACCTCGTCGACAGTGCCTCCCGCGGACGAAAAGGCAGCAGCAGTGGCAGTAGCAGCTTCAAAGATGTCTTCTCGTCCATCTTCGGAGGCGGCCGCGGCACTCAGGAAGACGAAGGTCCCGAGCCCGGCACCGACCTCGAATACCAGGTCAACGTTCCCTTCTGGACGGCGATCCGCGGCGGCGTCATGCGCCTCAACATCACGCGCCACGACGTTTGCCCGAATTGCCACGGTCAAGGCTCGCTCGAGGCTCCCGGCAAGTGTCCCGAGTGCAACGGCACTGGACAGATCACCCAGACCGGCGGCCGCATGAAATTCAACGTGCAGTGTCCGCGTTGCCACGGCACCGGCAAGAATCTTACGACCTGCCCCACGTGCCACGGCGAAGGCACCGTCACGAAAACGGAACCGCTCGAAGTACGCATTAAAGCCGGCACGCGCGACGGCCAGCGCATCCGCATCCCCGGCAAAGGCAACGCCGGAGCCCACGGCGGCGCGCCCGGCGACCTCTACGCGATCATCCGCACCGAGCCGCACCCAATCTTCCGCCGCGACGGCGACGACATTTACCTGACCGTCCCAGTAAGCGCCACCGAAGCCGCGCTGGGAGCCAAGATCGAAGTACCTACGATCGACGGTCGAGCGCTGCTCAAGATTCCCCCCGGAACGCAGTCCGGCCAAAAACTGCGCCTTCGAGAAAAAGGCGTCCCCTCCGCAACGAAAGAAGGCGTCCGAGGCGACGAGATCGTCGAGATCACCATCACGGTCTCCATGCCGCACGACGAACGCACCAAAGAGCTCCTGCGCGAACTAGCGAAGCTGAATCCAGAAGATCCGCGCGCTGAACTCTGGACGAAGGTGTGATCTCCCCGTGTTCCCCCGTGCCCCCCGTGGTGAGCACTTTCCCTGTTTGAAACCGAAAAAGATATTTCACCACAGGGATCACAGAGAACCACAGGGGAGATCTGGTATGCCATAACCATGGCCACTCCAGCACGCTCCCGTGCTCTGCACGTAAACGAAATCGCTGCCGCAATCGTAAATTCCGCAATGAAGGTCGACTCCACACTCGGCCCAGGCCTTCTGGAGAGCGCTTACCAAGCCTGCCTGGCGCACGAACTGAGAAGCCGCGGCTTCGAAGTAGTAACGGAAGTGCCTCAGCCCGTCGTTTACCAAGGCCACAAACTCGAAGTCGGATATCGTATCGATCTGATCGTCGAATACCGAGTCGTAGTAGAAGTGAAATCCGTTGAGGCCCTCCACCCGATTCACCAAGCGCAACTGCTGTCCTACATGCGCCTCAGCGGGATTCCTATAGGCCTGCTAATCAACTTCAACGTCCTGCACTTGCGTGACGGAATCAAACGAATGGTCGACGGCAACGACTGGGACAAATAGCCTTCCCTGTGCTCCCCTGTGGCACCCGTGGTGAGTGTCCTGCTCTTGCTTCTGTCACTCATATTACTTGACTAAGCCAATTATTAGTTCCACACTATCCCTATGCACCCCAGCCCCCAAGTATCCGCCGTCCGTCGCTTCAACCGTTTCTATACCCGCCAGATCGGCCTTCTCGACGACGGCCTCCTGAACAGCTCATTCTCCCTGACCCAAGTCCGCACTCTCTACGAACTCGCGCAACGCGAGCAGACGACCGCCGTCGAACTCTGTCGCGATCTCGGGCTCGACGCCGGCTACCTCAGCCGCATCCTTGCCGGCTTCCAGAAAGCCGGCCTCATCGAAAAGAAAGACTCGCAGCAAGACGCCCGCCAGACGTTTCTGAAACTGACGAAGAAGGGCCGTCAGGCCTTCGCTCCACTCAACGCCCGATCCAGCGAACAGGTCAGCGCGATGCTCGGCAAACTCTCCCCGGCGAAACAAAGCGACCTCATTCAGGCGATGTCCACGATCGAATCCGTCCTGACCTCCGAAGACAGCCGCCCCGCCGCTTACCTCCTCCGCCAGCACCGCCCCGGCGACATGGGATGGGTCGTTCAGCGACACGGCGAACTCTACTGGCGGGAATACAAATATGACGAGCGTTTCGAAGCCCTCGTTGCGGAAATCGTCGCCGAGTTCATTCAAAAACTCGATCCCGCCCGCGAGCGCTGCTGGATCGCCGAAAAAGACGGTGAGAACGTGGGCTCGATTTTCCTGGTGAAAAAGTCAGCGACCGTAGCCAAGCTCCGTCTACTGCTCGTCGAACCGTCCGCCCGCGGATTAGGAATCGGCAAGCGCCTGGTGGAGGAATGCATCCCCTTCGCCCGCGATGCCGGCTACAAGAAAATCATGCTCTGGACGCAGAGCGAGCTAGCCTCCGCACGCCGCATCTACCAGAGCACTGGCTTCAAACTGGTCGCCGAAGAAAAACATCAAAGCTGGAGCCGCAACAATCTGGTCGCCGAAACCTGGGAGCTGACACTCTAGCTCGAATCTCCCCCTGTGCTCCTCAGTGTCCCCAGTGGTGAAAGCCTTTCGCATTACCTCCGTCCCGCTCCTCTCGCTTACAAAATTTCACAAAAAAATCCAAAAAAATCTTGCATCTGTGGAAATTTCCCGTAATCTCACTACTGCGAACTAACTTCGCCGACATGTCCGGGAATCGCTCAGAACCCGGGAGCCGCGTGTATCAAGGGAGACGCGGTGGTGAGAGTGAGTCGCTTGAGGAGGCAGACATAGAAATTGGCAACAGCTAGCGCCCCGCAACAACAACTCGACAATCCCCATCCGATCACCGCCGTACCTAACCGGAAAAAATTCGTCCGTCTCACGCTTTGGCCCCTGGTCGCCGCCACCTTCTTTATGGTGTCAGGCGGAACCTACGGCACCGAAGACATCGTGCACGGCGCCGGCTACGGACGCGCGATCCTTATCCTGCTCATCACGCCGCTGCTCTGGAGCCTGCCCACAGCCTTCATGATCGGCGAGCTGTCGAGCGCGCTACCCTTCGAAGGCGGTTATTACGCCTGGGTACGCCGCGCTATGGGCAACTTCTGGGGATTTCAGGAAGCCTGGCTCTCGCTGGTCGCATCCATCTTCGACATGGCGATCTATCCCACACTCTTCGTCGCCTACCTTACCCGCATGTTCCCATGGTTCCAGGAAGGCAATCGCGGATGGTGGGTCGCCCTCGCCGTGGTCGTCGCCTGTGCTCTTCTCAACATCGCCGGAGTCAAAGTCGTCTCCCTGACTTCCCTCTGGCTCTTCGTCGCTCTGTCGGCGCCGTTCATCGCAATCGTCGCGATCGCGCCATTCAAGGTCCACTCCCTGCTCAACGCCGTCACCAAGCCCACGAGTTCGACCGTCGACATCCTCGGCGGCCTCCTCATCTGCATGTGGAACTACATGGGATGGGACAATGCCTCAACCATCGCGACCGAAGTCGAGCGTCCGCAGCGGACCTATCCCCGCGCGATGCTCGTCGCCGTCTGCATTGTTGCGGCCAGCTACGTCCTGCCCTTCGCCGCCATGTGGATGACCGGCCTGAAGCCGACCGCATGGGAGACCGGCTCTTGGGCCGACATCGCCGGATTGCTCGGCGGACCGCTGCTTCGCATTGGCGTCGTCCTCGGCGGCATGATCAGCGCCTTCGGCATGTTCAACGCCCTGGTGATGAGTTACTCGCGCCTGCCCCTGGCCATGGCGCAAGACGGCATGCTTCCCGCCGTGTTTGCCAAGCTACAGAAAAAGTCGCGCGCCCCGTGGGTCGCCATCATCGCCCTCGCCATCGGGTGGGCGATGTGCCTGGGCCTTGGCTTTGCCCGGCTCGTCACCATTGACATCCTTCTTTATGGCTTTAGCCTGGGTCTGGAATTCGTCGCGCTCGCAGTCCTGCGCTTCCGCGAGCCTGATCTCCCTCGCCCCTTCCGCGTTCCTGGCGGCCTGTTTGGAGCGATTGCGATCGGCATTCCTCCCATGCTGCTGCTGGGATTCTCGGTCATCCGCAGCGAACATGAGCAGATCTGGAATATGAGTTCGTTCGCCTTCGGCATGCTCCTGATCGCGGCCGGCTTCGTCGTCTACTTCGTCAACCATGCTCTAAAGCCAGCCGGATGGTCGGCCCCCGCAAGCGAAAAAGCTCAACCCGCCGCATAAAAACAGGCCACAGATTTCACAGGTCATACGGATTTGCTGGTTTTCAAATCCGTGAATATCCGTGAAATCCGTGGCCAAAGCTTTTCTGCGGCCGAAGTCCGAGACCCGTTTTATGCCGCCTTCACCTGATCTCGCAGCATCCTCACCCTGTCATGCGCCTCCCGCACGCTCGCGGCCTGCCGGCGCACAACCTGCGCAATGTTCTCGGGCAAATCGCTGGTCAGCGCCTTCTGGTAGCTCTCCTTCGCGCTGTCTTCACCCGCCTCCAGCGATTCTAGAATCGACTTGTCTCCGCCGCCCATCGCAACTTTCGTGTCGATCCAGGCACGACGAAGGCTTCCACCCACCGATCCCGAGGCTCTCTTGTCAGGCTTACCCAAACGAATGAGTTCCGCTTCCAACTCACCCGCGAAGCGCGACCGCTCGAGGCTCTGCTCATTGAAAAAAGCCCGCAAGTCGGGCCGCTTGGTCTTTTCGGCTGCGTCCAGGTAACCCTTTTGTGCGTCTTTGCACGATTCCATAAGATCTTCAATAACGCTGATCGCTTTGTTTTCGTCCATAGTATTCCTCCGGCACCTTGGATGCCCCGACACGCACCGGGTTTGGCAGGATTCTGCGGCCATTCAATCTGGCATACGCTAGAATGCAGATTCAGAGCCGCAAGATTTATGACTAAACGGGAATCCAAAGGCGCCTACATGTTGAGCCGGTTTGCGGGTGTGACCCTGAGCTTGGCGAAGGGGAGAGCCCGCAGGCGAAATCCCGAGCGGAGCGAGGGAACGCGTGACTAAACGCAAATCCAAAGGCGCCTACATGATCTCCGCCGTGGCCGAGATGTACGGCATACACCCCCAGACGCTGCGGCTCTACGAACGCGAAGGCCTGCTGAAACCATCTCGCACCGAGGGCAACACCCGCCTCTACACCGACGAAGACCTGCAGCGTCTCGAGTTCATCCTCTCGCTGGCGCGCGACCTCGGCGTGAACATCAGCGGCATGGCCATCATCCTGCAAATGCGAGAGCGCATGGAAGAGATGCAGCGCCAGATCCAGGAGTTCGTCCAGTACATCCAGCAGGAAGTCCTGACCCGCGCCAACGCCGCCGCCGACCCCGCCAAAGGCGCGATCGTCCCCGTCCGCAGGCCGATCGTCCCGCCCGCAGTGCAAGTGGGACGAAAAAAGTAGGTCCTCACCGCAACTCTTTCCATGTAGTCATCCTGAGCGAAGCGATGCATTGCGTAGTCGAAGGACCCTATCCCGCCGGCGCCACGAGTGACCTCGAAAGGAGTTTCAACGGAGTCATCAATCCGTAGCGCCGGCGTCTAGCCGGCTGTCGCGAGGCCATCTTGGCCTCGCTGTACGCAGCGCGTACACTTCCTCCCAATCCCCGCAGCCCCGCGTATGATATGAAGTCCTAAGCCCCAGCTCGGCTGAATGCTGAGTGCCGAATGCTGAGTGCCGATCACTCCATGCTCCCCTTCAAGCTCATCTACAGCGACGCTTACTACCTGCCCATCGGCAACCACGTCTTCCCTGCCGAAAAGTATCGCCGCGTGCGCGACCGCCTCATCTCCACCGGCGTCGCGCAAGCCGAAGACTTCCTCGAACCCCAGCCCGCCACCGATCAGGACATCCTCCTCGTGCACAAACCCGAGTATGTCCAGAAGCTTAAGAGCGGCATGCTCACCCCGCGCGAAGAAATGGAAATGGAGATCCCCTACTCACGCGACCTGGTCGAAGCCTTCTGGCTCGCAGCCGGAGGATCGATCCTTGCCGCGCGCCAATCCCTGACCGACAAAGTGTCGATCAGCATCGGCGGAGGATTTCACCACGCCTTCCCCGACCACGGCGAGGGATTCTGCATGATCCACGACGTTGCCGTCGCCATCCGCCGCCTGCAGCGCGATGACAAGATCCGCACCGCGATGACCATCGACTGCGACGTGCACCAAGGCAACGGCACAGCCGCAATCTTCGCCGGAACCCGTACCGCCAGCGCGCTATTGCCATCGGCATCAGCGTCAACGGTCGAGCAGCCCAAGAACGCGCCGCAGGGAAAGATGCGCGGAGCCCACGCCGGCGACGTCTTCACCATCTCGCTGCACCAGCACAACAACTACCCGCTCCACAAGCCGCCTTCGTCCATCGATGTTGACCTTCCCGATGGCACCGGTGACGACGACTACCTCGCCTGGCTCGACAACGCCGTCAGCTCCGGCCTCCGCCAGTTCGAGCCTGACCTGCTCTGCTACATTGCCGGCGCCGATCCGTACAGAGAAGATCAGCTCGGAGGCCTCAACCTGTCGATCGAAGGATTGAAGAAGCGCGACGAGCTGGTCTTCCGCGTCGCACGCGCGCGCGGCATTCCCGTGATGGTCACCTACGCCGGCGGCTACGCCCGGAACGTCGAAGACACAGTAATCATCCACAGCAACACAGTAGTAGCCGCCAAAGAAATCTTCACCGAGTAGCGCCGCGTTTTCGTAGCGCCGGCGTCCCGCCGGCTGTCGTGGCGGCGTCTCGCCGCCACATGCGTGGAGCATCTCATCCCGCTCGAAGCTCCACCACCCCCTAATACGTCCCTAGCGAAACCCTCAACACCTGCGGCGCCGACGTAAAGTTCAATCCCCAGTCGGTCTGATCGCCATTCCAAATCCGACTTCGCCGGAACGTTCCGTTCTCATACGTTCCCTCCTCGACGCGCAAGAACTCACGATGCTTCCCCGAGGCCGTATCACTCAGCTGAAAGTCGACGCGGCAAAATAATCCTGCCACCAGAAACTGATTGTCGCCAAGCCGCGCCACCAGCACTCGTCCCACCGGCTCCGGATTCCCCGGAGGATTTGTCCCCGGACCAAACTGTCCCAGCCCGTACGACACCGTCGCCGTCCACGTTCCAAAGTCGAGTGATGTTGACGGCTGACCCTTCTCTTCCGCGACCGCCTGAACTTTCCCTTCGAAGTTGAGTCGGGCAATCTCGCGCGCCATCGGACCGACCAGTTTGTAGTTGAGGGCGTACGGCTCGAGTGTTTCCTCCGTGACCTTCGTCGCGCCCAGCGGGCTGTTCACGTAGCCTGTGTAGTCCATGCCGAACGGCGAGAATCCAATCGCGCCGTGACCGAGCGCCGCGAAGAAGTACCGCGAGTACGCGGGAATGTTCCGCGACTCGGGAACAAACAGCGCGTTGTCGGGACGCCCATACAACTCAAGCACCTTCAAGTACGCCGCGCCCTCGTTCAGGTAGATGTCCGGCGCAAGCAGGTCGATCGACGGCGCGGCCGCCTTCCAGATCGGAATCACGTTATCGGTGGGCCCGCCACTCTCGTAGCTTGGCGGACGGCTCGGGTGCAGAGGATCGCGCAGCGCCGCGTTCACATACAGCGGCAGCGGATACGTCGCCTTCCCCGCCGCCGCGACTTGCTCGATGTAGCGCGCGACGGACCACGCATGGAAGAACTCCTCTGCATCGTCGCCGAAAGCCGCCGACCAGCTTGCCGAAGGCGCGGCATCCTTGTGCAGAGCAGTCAGCAGGTCGCGCGGAACCGGCGCCTCGAACGCCTTCTGGGCCGCCGGCGAATAGTCGCGCACGCTGCCCCATGTCCCCGGTTCGTTCTCCACCTGCACCATGATCACGGTGTGTTCCGGGTCGGTGGCCTTCAGGTGACGCATGAGCGCGGTGAACGCTCGCATGTCTGCTTGCAGGGACTCAGTCGCGAACGGCGACGGAGAATCCAGCGGCCTTCCGTTCGCGCCCGTCACCAACGGATAACGCTCCGGTGAGCGCTTCATCCACTCCGGCATGTAGTGCGAACTTCCGTTCTTCCAAGTGCCGAACCACAACACGACGAGATGAAGATGATGCGCGCGCGTCTGCGCCAGCAGCGTGTCGAGCACGGAATAGTCGAAGCGTCCCGGCTCGGGCTCGAACTGCTCCCAGTACACCGGCATCTCGATCGTGTTGGCGTGCAGATATTCGATCGCCGGCCAAACCTTCGGCAGCATGGCCGGCCATGCGCTCGAGTTGTTGATCTGCGCGCCGAGGATCAGGTACGGCGCGCCATCGACGAACAAGGCGTAGCGCCCGTTCTCGTGTACGAGCCGCGGGATACCTTTGCTCGACTGTGCTGGAGCCTGCGCGCCGGCAAGGCAACTCAAGAAGATGACGGAGAAGAGAACAAGAAGACGTCGGACCCCGAAAGCATTCACGCGAGTGGCACCTCTAGTGCAATCTGCACCAGCCAATATATGCCAGATTCGAAACGCATTTCAGAAAACGGCGCGTAACTTCCACAAAGCACCAAAAGTTATACTTAATAGAATGCAATTTACTCCGTCGAATCTTTCGCACAGTGAACTCTATGGCCTCATCCTGAACGCGGTCGCGCCGCGCCCCATCGCATGGGTTTCCACGCTCAGCGCCACGGGACATCCAAACCTGGCTCCCTTTTCGTTCTTCAACGCCGTGTGCATCGATCCGCCGGTGTTGGCGTTCGCGCCGGGGCTGCGCCACGGAGAAGCCAAGGACACGCTGCGCAACGTGCGCGAGACGAAAGAGTTTGTCGTCAACATCGTCACCTACGATCTTGCTGAGAAGATGAACCTGACCGCTGGCGACTATGACGCCTCCGTCAATGAATTCGAACTGGCTCAGATCACGACCGCGCCGTCGCAGGTGGTGAAGGTGCCGCGCGTGGCCGCGTCGCCGGTGAGCTTCGAATGCAAGCTTCATCAGATCGTGGACTTCTCGCCGTCCCCGCAGAGCAGTCACCTCGTCCTCGGCCAGGTCGTCGCGATCCACGTCGACGACGCTCACATGAAAGACGGCAAGCTCGACCGCAACTCCCTCGACCTGATCGGCCGCATGGGCGGCATCCAATACACGCGCACGACGCAGCGATTCGACATGGTGCGACCGAAAGTCTGAGCGCCCCTCAACTAGCCGCAGTTCTCCGGCGGACATCCTTCGACGCTGCGGGCGACTTCACACCCAGTGGACGTTTGCGTTGCGTGGGGTCGACTGCGGGAATCTTCGTGTTGGATCGCGGGCGGACGAATGGGCCCGCTGTTGCACTGGCTGCGGGTGCTGCAGGAAGAGTTGATGGTGCTGCCGGCTGCAGCGTGCTGCGGCCCGGTACTTCTGGGCCGCTTGGGCAGCCGGGGGCGGCTGTCCCCACAGGAGCGGATGCGGCAGGAGCGGCCGTCTTTGCTTGAACCGGTTCGGGCTCGGTGTAGTCGGGGATCTGGGTGATCATGTGGGTTTGGTTTTCGAAGCGAACGCGGCGGATGTTGCGGACGGCGGTGTTGAGGGCACGGAGGATGAGTTCTCCGCGCTTGAGATCGATGGTGCCGCGGATGAGTGCGTTGACGACTTCCATGAGCGAAGCCTGGATGGCTTCATCGTTCTCGAGGAGGGCGACGTGGTGGAGGCGCGAGTCCGGACCCTTGACGGTGCGGATCATGCGCTGGTGGAAGTAGCAGAATTGCTCTCCGCGGAGAGCCGGGGAGCCGCAACGGACTCCGGTGACTTTGACGTGCATACAGCTTTTGTCGGTTGGCATTTGGGTCCTATTGAGATCGGTTGAATTGGTGGTGGTGGTGTGGCTGGTGCCGAGGAATTCGGCAGTGGTCATACCACAGATTTTTTTATAGTTATGAGCTAAGGTCTTACCTAAAAGGGAGTTAGGGGCGGAGGAGATTACGACGTCCGCGTATAATCTTGGAAAATCAGGACTTGCGAGTAAAGTCTTGCGAACAATGGACTTAATGCGCCTGGCGCAGTCGGCGAGCGTTTCCGATTCGGGAATCTCGGTGGAGTTGGTGGGTTGGTGCATGTCCCAACTTTGCACAGCGAGTTTTCTCAGTAAAGGTTGTACGTCACAAGAATGGGATTTATTTTGAGGTGGGCTGTGGAAAACGGAGGGGGGCTACGGGGTTTGCCAAGCTGGGACGAACTTGCCAAGGCCCCCCGAGTGCTGGCTCGGGCCAAAGCATGAGTTGGACGGGTCTCGTAACCGGTACGCGTAAATCAGCCCCGGTCGCCAGTTGCCGCCGGAGGACCTTGGTCCAGACGTTAAGTCGATCTTCGTTGAGCCGCGCTGTGCCGTAGTGGTGTAGTTGCACCGAGACGAGCTGCTCAAGAGGTGTCCTTTTTGCGTAATGAACTACATACATAGCAAGGCGTTTACTCATCGAGTATTGAAGTTTGGCAGCCGTCACTAAACTTCTAACGGCTGCAAGTTCAGGAAACGGGTTTTCTTCGAGATTTATATCCAAGACCCTGCTTCGATGCCCCTCGAAGAAGCCTGTTGAGTAAACCCTCCTATGAGCGCCGCCGATTTTCAGCCCTACTGTTATCGCTTCCACATTCAGGAATGTGGTCCGGGTGAGAGCCTCGAAGTCGCCAGCCCCCGCGCGTCGTTCGCGCATTGCCCACGTATCTGAAAGAGGCCAGATGTCAATCATCCAGCCCTCAGTATTGAGATGGAGTCCACCGAAGCGTGTGCGCCTTACCAAGACATCGCTGAAAAGTCTAGCGAGCTGTTCCATCGAGGCGCCGTCCACTACTACGTCAACGTCCCTCGGGTCTTTTGTGAGACCGTAAAACATCAGGTCTCGGAGGGTCCCGCCAAAGAGCACCGCATCCAAACGTTGCTCCGCAATTCGCTTAAGTAAGCTGATGAGCGGCGCTCTCCGCGGAGATTCGCTAGCGAGAAACCTGGACACTCGCTTGCGGAGCAACGTTAGATCGGGATTATTTCCGGCTCTAGCCATTCATCAGACGCTTGTGGGTGATTATCGCGAAATGGTCTGTCATACCTGCTATCTGGTCGGTTACAAGCTGCAGTCTGTAGTATCGCTCAGGCAGCTTGCGTTCATCCAGTGCTGTCCGAAAGACCTTACGGTAATTCTCGGAAATAAGCGAAAACGCTTTTCCCTCAAATCCTTTTCTACAGGGCTTCGGCTCTTCTTTCGATCCGCAGATGCGAGCGCCTTCCCAGAAGATATCCATCAGGTCATGGATAACTTTGCGACCCATCAGTTCGAGTTTAATCGTGCTGGACGAAGGATACACGTATTGCTGCCCGATTTTTTTACACGCTTCAACGAAAGCGGCAGCCTCGCACTCCTTATCCTTCACAAGTTCTGAGTGGTAATTGCCATTCTCTATCTCGTCGAACCGTTTATGGAATACAGGGGATACGGCATCCTTCATTGTACCTATTGAAAATGTTCGGAAGGCTTGTGCGACCTCTTCGTTCCGTTGTGGTCTATCACTGAGCCTAAATTTAACTTTCTGCTCAGATTTCTCGATCATTTTTGTCACGAGTGGGTCGTTCTTGGAGATTCGGAGAATCTCCTCCCTGAGGAATGACCAATCCATCAGGCCCTTTCGAATTCCGTCTTCAAGATCTCCCGTCGAGTAAACGATGTCATCGCTTGCCTCCACGAGATAAGTAATGGGGTTTCGTATCCCCACCGTACCCGTCTCTTGCGCGACTCGCTCAACGGTCTCCATTTCCGATGCAAAAAATCCGGTTTTCGATTTCTCATGTTCTTGGTCGTTTACTTCGTTTGAGGGGGCGGTATATTTACACGCGGCCGAGAAAGTCGCACAGGTGAGATTAATTCCGAAATCATCAGCTAGAACTTGAAGCTTCGAGATTAGGCGCAACGTTTGGGCGTTCCCTTCCCAATTTAAGAAATCGTTAGCATTCTGGGATCGATATTTACCATCCTTGTCAGCCTTCTCTATGCCCTCGAAGATTGACTGGCCGCCAGACTCGGTTCGCTCGAGTTCGAGCTTGGACTTAAACCAGCCTTGTATTGCGCTTTCGCCGGAGTGTCCAAACGGGGGATTGCCGAGGTCGTGAATCAGGCCGCAGGTGGCGGCGATCGTCTCGATGTCATGAACTTGGCGATCCGAAATTCTATTTTGTTTTACAAGCCAGAGCGCGATTTCCCTGCCAAGGTTTCTTGCAACGCTGGAAACCTCTAGGGAATGCGTCAGACGCGTTCTGACAGCATCGTGTTCTTCGAGCGGAAAAACCTGCGTCTTGTCCTGCAACCTGCGAACTGGCGTCGAGAATGCCGCCCTTCCATAGTCGCGCTCGAATTCAGTTCGAGAATCGGGCTCAGACTTCTCTCCACCGAGGAGTTCCCTTATTCTCACTTCACTGAGAAGCTTCTTCCATTCCATCTGGCGCACTCCTTCGACGAAAAAGGGTCCTACGGCATTGGCCGTGGGACCCCCGTCCTGACGCATCCTTTTTACGCTGGGGGGCGGGGGAATGCAAAGGGCACGATGGTGGCGGAGAGGGGGCACGGGGGTGGGGGCGGCGGAGCTCGGGTGTCGGGTGCAGCTTGGAAATTCCTTCACGTTGCCCTGCGAGGTCGAGAGTGCAGGGGTCCTTCGTCGGGCAAGGAACGCCCTCCTCAGGATGACAAACTCTTGAGTGGGAATGCGCCCCCATCACGATGACAGGCTTTTGAGTGGAATGCTCCTCATATCAGAGGCAGGATCGAAGTCAACATTAGGAGCAAAGTCAGGGGCAAGACCGAGGCCAACATTCGAAGCAAAATCAAAAGCGAGAGAAAAGGCAGCGGACAAGGTGTCCGCTCCACGTGGGGTGGCTGCTAAAATAGCCCTCGCCCATGTTTGAGAATCTTCAGGAAAAACTGCAACGCGCTTTTAAGACCCTTCGCGGCCAGGCCACGCTGACCGAGGAAAACATTGACGAGGCGCTGCGCGAAATCCGCCTCGCGCTGCTTGAGGCCGACGTCAACTTCAAGGTCGTCAAGCAACTCATCGACCAGATTCGCGCCAAGGCGGTTGGCCAGGAAGTCATGACCGCGCTCTCGCCCGGAGAGCAGGTCATCAAGATTCTGCGCGACGAACTGGTCGACATCCTCGGCAAAGATACGGCGCGCGTGAAGTTCGCGTCGCAGCCTCCGACGGTCGTGCTGATGGCTGGACTGCAAGGCTCCGGCAAAACCACAACTTCGGGCAAGCTGGCGAACTGGTTCAAGACCGGAGGACACCGCCCGCTGCTCGTGTCGGTGGACGTGTATCGTCCCGCGGCGCGCGAGCAGTTGAAAGTGGTTGCGCAGGCGGTGAAGAGTCACATCTACGAAGGCGAAGTGGGAGAGGCGAACACGGCGACCGTCGAGCGACTGGTGAAAGAGGCGCGGCGCGAGGCTATCGTTTCGGGATGCGATGTGCTGATCGTCGATACGGCGGGACGATTGCACATCGACGACCAGCTGATGGATGAGATGCAGTCGCTGAAGAAGCTGCTGAATCCGTCGGAGATTCTGTTCGTGGCCGACGCGATGACTGGACAGGACGCGGTGAACTCGGCGGAAGAGTTTCACAAAAAGCTGTCGCTGACCGGAGTTGTGCTGACGAAGATGGATGGCGATGCGCGCGGCGGCGCGGCGTTGTCGATCCGGCAAGTCACTGGGCAGCCGATCAAGTTCATTGGCGTGGGCGAGAAGTATGATGCGCTGGAGCCGTTTCATCCGGACCGGATTGTGTCTCGGATTCTGGGCATGGGCGACATTCTGTCGCTGATCGAGCGCGCCGAATCGCAGATCGATAAGAAGAAGGCGCAGGAGATGGCGACAAAGGCGCTGACGGGCGACGGATTTTCGCTCGAGGACTTTCGCGATCAGCTGCGGCAAGTGAAGAAGATGGGATCGATGAAGAGTTTGATGGGCATGCTGCCGTCGATTGGTCCGTTCTCAGGGCTGCAGAAGGCTGCGGACAATGTGGACGAGAAGCAGATCAATCGCGTCGAGGCGATCATCAACTCGATGACCACGCACGAGCGGAATCATCATGAAGTGATCAACGGAAGCCGGCGGAAACGGATTGCACGCGGGTCAGGGACGACGATCCAGGAAGTAAACAACCTGCTGCGGCAATATGCGCAGATGAAGAAAATGTTCAAGCAGATGGGGAAACCGAGCTTCGCGCGGCGGCTTGCGGGGATGAAGTTGCCGGGAATGTAGCTGGTCCTGAGTCGCTGGTCCTGAGTCGCTGGTCCTGAGTCGCGAGTCCTGAGTCGCGAGTTTCTTGGCGCGTTTGTCATGAGTCCTTGTCGGCGATTATTCTTCCTCGGGACTCGTAGCTCAGGACTCCGGACTAACTATGAAATGGCGCTCGCTAGAAGAATCCGGACCGGCGACTGATGTTCGTCCGCTGCGCGAGATTTTTGCGGAGCGGAAGGAACTGATCGCGAAGTACGTTCCCGCCGAGACGCAGGCCATTCACGCGCAGGCTGTCGCGGAACTCAAGTCGCGGAATGTCGCAGAGAACATCCTTCCCGTCGGCGCGAAGGCCCCGTCGTTCGAACTTCCCGACCACAATGGCAAGATCGTTTCTTCTTTGGAATTGCTTGAGCGCGGGCCGGTTGTGATTTGCTTCATTCGCGGGCGATGGTGTCCGTTCTGCGTGGGACAGATGGAAGCGATGAACCTTGTCGTGCCGCAAATTGAACAGGCTGGAGCGGCGATTGTGGCAATCTCTCCGCAGACGGTGAAGCAGGCATTCTTCATGCACGATCAGCACAAGCTGCGATTTCCTCTTTTATCGGATGCGGGTAACAAAGTCTCGCGGCAGTTTGGGCTGACCTATCGCGTGCCGGCGATGCAGGAAGCCGTTTATCGGCGGGCGTTCGTAAATCTGCCATTCACGAATGGCGATGACAGCTGGGAGTTGCCGATTCCGGCGGTGTATATCGCCGATCGCGACGGAACGATCGTCTACGCCTCCGCGAACGAAGATTACACGGAGAGGCCAGAACCCGACGACATCCTCATACGCTTGCAACGCGAAAGATCTAGCTAAAAGCCAGGAGCGAACAGCTAGAAGCTAACGCGGTACACTGATACCTCATGCACTACATTTACGGCATCAACTCGGTGACCGAGGCGCTGAAGGCGCGTGGACGGGCGTTTGAGTGGGTTGGGATGGCGAAGGAACGCCACGACCTGCGACTGCAGCGGCTGATTGAGGATTGCAGGAAACTCGGAGTGCCCGTGCGATTCCTGCAGCGCACGGAACTCGATCGCATGGCAGGAACCGGGGCGCATCAGGGAGTGGTCGCGGTTACCTCGGCGAAACAGTACAACGATTTGGCCGACGTGATTGCGGCGAAGCGCGGAGAATATTCGCTCATCGTCGTGCTCGATGGCGTGGAGGATCCGCACAACCTGGGAGCGATCCTGCGAACGGCCGATGCGGCGGGCGCGAATGGCATTGTGATTCCGGAGCGGCGCGCGGCCGCCGTGACTGGTACTGTGACGAAAACTTCGGCCGGAGCGAGCGAGCACATGCCCATCGCGAAGGTGACGAACATTGCGCGCACGGTGGAAGAGTTGAAAGAACAAAATGTGTGGACCGTCGGCCTGGATGAGCGCAGCAAACAGACTTATGACGCGCTCGATTACAACATGGACTGCGCGCTGGTTCTGGGCGGAGAGGGCAAAGGCCTGCACGATCTGGTGAAGCGCAAATGCGACTTCCTGGTTTCGATTCCGATGCTGGGGAAGGTGCCGTCGCTGAATGTGTCGGTTGCGGCGGCGGTCGTGTTGTATGAGATCGTCAGGCAGCGCCGGGCGCGAGATGGCGCATCGAACGGGAAGAAACTCTGATCCCAACGGACGGAAAGGCTTTCACCACAGGGGACACAGAGGGCACACAGGGACTCACCGAAGGAAACTTCCCTGACGCTAAAGAGCCAATCATTTTGATTTACCTGACAGCACGACTGGAATTCTCGTCCTTGGCGACTCCGTTTTCGTGGAAGCGGTTTCATAAATTGCTGGGGCTGCTCTGCGTCTTCTGTGCGTTTGCGGTGAATTGTTTTTGCCTCGACCGGGAAGCTTTTTCGGTTACGAACTACGATCTCAATCTGCAGGTAGAAGCGGAGCAGCACCGGCTTGGCGTGCGCGGGAAGATTACGCTGCGCAATGACACGTCGACGCCGCAGAAGGTTGCGGTGCTGCAGATTTCGTCGTCGCTCGACTGGCGATCGATTAAGGCCGGCGACAAACCTTTGCAGTTCGTCACGCAGCCTTATACCTCGGACATCAATCACACGGGTTCGCTTTCGGAAGCGATTGTGACATTGCCGCAGGCGGTCGCGCCGAAGGGGACGATCGAACTAGAGATCGGCTACGAAGGCGTGGTTGTGCTCGACGCGACGCGGTTGACGCGCATCGGGCTTCCTGCAGATGCGGCCGAGAACACTGACTGGGATCAGATTGATTCAAAGTTCACGGCGCTGCGCGGCGCGGGGTATGTGACGTGGTATCCGATTGCGACCGAGGTGGCGAATCTGTCGGAGGGGGACAGTTTGTTTGAGGTGTTGGCGCGGTGGAAGCAGCGCGAAGCTGGATCGAAGATGCAGTTGCGAATTGCGATCACGGGAAACTATGTCGAGCCCCCACAGATACTATTCAGCGGAGTCGGCTGCGCCGAAACTGCTTTTGAATCGACGAGCGCTTCAAGCCAGCACATCACCGCCGATTGCATCGCTCAACCATTGCGCCGAGACGCGCCCGCTCTGGTGATCGCTGATTATCGAGTTCTTGAGCGGCCTGCGATTGAAGTCCGTTATCTAAAGGGTCACGATGTGGCGGCGACCACTCTCGCGGATGCGTCGGAAAGGATCGCTCCGTTCATCAGCCAGTGGTTTGGACCACAGCGTGAAAAGCCGAAGACTGCCGATCTCCCTGATGCCAACGCAGCGCCGTTTGAGAGTGGCGCGCTGCTGCTGACTCCTCTGACGGACACGGATTCGAAGCAAGCAGGTTTGGCTGCCGCTCATCAGCTCACGCACGCTTCGTTTTTGTCTTTCCGTCCGTGGATCGAGGAGGGGCTGGCGCATTTTGCGCAGGCGCTTTATCTCGAGCAAGAGAGCGGACGCCAGGCTGCGCTCGACTACATGGGACGCCACCGAGCGACGCTTGGGCAGATCGAGAATGCGGAGCCTTCACTCAGTGCGGACGACGCGTCCACGCCCTCGCTGGTGAATACGACGAGCGAGGAACTGTACCGCAGCAAGGCGATGTATGTGTGGTGGATGTTGCGGGATATGGTTGGGGACGCGGCGTTGAAGAAGGCGCTCGCGGCGTATCGTCCGGAGCAGGATAACGATCCCTCGTATATGCCGAAGCTGATTGCGGCGCAGACGAAGCGCAACCTGGAGTGGTTCTTCGATGACTGGATTTACAACGACCACGGGCTGCCGGATTTCAAGATTCAGTCCGCGTTCTCGCAGAAGACCGCGACGAATACCTTCATGGTGACCGTGACGGTGGATAATCTGGGAACGGCAGGAGCGGAAGTGCCATTCACGGTCAAGTTCGCGGGGGGAGAGGTTACGAAGCGGATGGAAGTGCGGGCGAAAAGTAAGGGCGTGATGCGCGTGGAGACGCCTGCGGCTCCGGCGGAGGTCGTCGTGAACGATGGTAGCGTTCCGGAGAAGAACGTGGCGAACAATTCGTTCAAGATTGAATCCGGCGACAAATAAGAACCTTTCACCACAGGGGACACGGAGGAACACAGGGAAACCAGAAGAGGAATATAGAGTCGCATCGGATTCGGTGAGTATCGTTCTGCTCCTTCTCCTTTTCTGTTCCCTTTTCTCTTTCTTTTCTCTGTGCCTCTGTGTCTCTGTGGTAGGTTTTGTCGTTGAATTTCCAGGGAGAAAGATTTGGCCTACATTCAATTTCTGGGTGCTGCGGGTACGGTTACTGGGTCGAAACATCTCATCAACACTGGCGATCCGTCGGGCAAGAGCGGATTTCAGGTTCTCATCGACTGCGGATTGTTTCAGGGGCCAAAGGAGTGGCGCGAGCGCAACTGGAGCGATCCGCCGATCCCGGCGAAGGAGATTGACGCGGTCGTGCTGACCCACGCGCATCTCGACCACTGCGGCTGGATTCCGCGACTGGTGAAGGCGGGATTTCGCGGGAAGATTTACGCGACACAACCGACGATTGATTTGTGCGGAATTATTCTTCCCGACTCCGGGCACCTGCAGGAAGAAGACGCGCGCTTTTATAACAAGACGAAGAAGTCGAAGCATGATCCGGCGCTGCCGCTTTATACGTTCGAAGAGGCGCAGAGTTCGCTGCAGTATTTCAAACCGGTGAAGCTAGAAGAGACGGTTACACTCTCGCCGGAGTTGGCGTTTCGATTCGTGCGCGCGGCGCACATTCTGGGGTCGTGCATGGCCGAGGTTTCGCTGAAGCTCGGCGCAGAGACGCGGCGGTTGCTGTTTACGGGCGACATTGGGCGGGTGCGCGATCACAAGATCGCGCCGGGGAAAGTTGTGCATTCCGGGCCGCAAGAGGGTGAGGTCGCCGATCTCGTGGTGATGGAATCGACGTATGGGAACCGAACGCATCCCAAGGAAGATCCGATGCCGGAACTTGCTGCGCTCATTCGCGCGACTGTGGAACGCGGCGGAAGCGTAATCGTGCCGGCGTTTGCGATTGAGCGGACGCAGAAATTCGTTTTCATTCTGAAGCATTTGATCGAGTCGGGCGCAATCCCACGGCTACCGGTTTATTGCGACAGCCCGATGGCGATCAAAGCGGTCGAGATTTTTCTGGAGCACGACGAGGAGTACAGCGACGAGACGCGCGAGATGATCCGGAAATATGGTTCGCCGCTATCGTGGCCCGGCTTCACGTTTGCGTCGACGCCGCAAGAGTCGAAGAAGATCAATGAGGTGAGCAGTCCGGCGGTAATTATTTCGTCGAGCGGGATGGTGACGGGCGGGCGCATTCTGCATCATCTTTTACAGCGGCTGCCGGATTCGCGGAATCTGGTGCTCTTTATCGGATTTCAGGCGCCGGGGACGCGCGGGGCCATCATCAAGAGCAAGGCGCCGGAGGTGAAGATCTTCGGGGAGGTGGTCGCGATCCGGGCGCAGGTGGCGGCGCTGGAGCAATTCAGCGATCATGCGGATCCTCCAGAGCTGCTGCAGTGGCTGCGCACTTTCCGGAACCAGCCTGCGAGTACGTATTTGGTGCATGGGGAGCCGGACGCCGCGGGGCAGTTGCGGGATTTGATGAGGAAAGAATTGGGGTGGAAGGTGGACGTCGCTGCTTATAAGGAGAAGGTGTCGATCGGGTAAACCCGAACCTTTCACCATGGGGGGCACGGGGGAACACAGGGGGCCTTCGCTTCGCTCAGGATTACATAGGCTTGGCGACGGACGTGAAACGGGCCAGGGCATCTAATTTTTCTGCGGCAGCGCCGGAGTCGATCGAGTTGGCGGCTTGGGGAACGGCTTGAGCAAGGTGATCGGCTCGGCCGGCGGCTACCAGCGCCGCGGCGGAGTTCAGGAGTACGACGTCGCGGCGGGGCGATTTTTCTCCGCGCAAGACTGCGCGAATGATTGCGGCGTTTTCTTTTGCGTCCCCTCCGGATAGATCCTGCAATGTTGCGCGGTTCATCCCGAATTCTTCTGGCTCCACTTCGTAGGAGCGTACCGAGCCCTCGCGAGCTTCGGCGATGCGCGTTGTGCCGGTGATCGTGATTTCGTCAAGGCCGTCGAGGCCGTGGACTACCAGCGCGCGGTGCAGGCCCAGCATGCTCAGCGCTTCGGCTAATTTCTCCACGAGATCGAGCGAATAGACTCCGACGACTTGTCCGGAGGCGCGTGCGGGATTGGTGAGCGGGCCGAGGAGATTGAACATGGTGCGCATGCGGAGTTCGCGGCGCACGCCCTGCACCTGCTTCATCGCGGGATGCAAATTGGGCGCGTAGAGAAAACAGATGCCGACTTCGCGCAGGCATTGAGCCGCTCGGGCGGGGGAAAGCTGGATGTCGATGCCGAGAGCTTCAACGACATCGGCGGAGCCGCATTTGGAACTGATGCTGCGATTGCCGTGTTTGGCGACGCGGACTCCGGCTCCGGCGGTGACGAACGCGGTCGCGGTGGAGATGTTGAAGGTGCCGCTGGCGTCGCCGCCGGTTCCGCTGGTGTCGACTAAGGAAGACTCGGCCAGAGACTCTTCAGCTAGCGCGTCTCGGCCTGTGCCGGTGACGGCGAGGGCGTCGCCGGCACGATCGTCGCTCGGACGATCGAGCGGCAACGGCGCGGCGGCGGCGCGGATCGCTTCCGCGAAGCCTACGATTTCCTCGACGGTCTCGCCATTCATTCTCAACGCAATGAGCAGGGCGGCGATTTGCGCGTCGGTGCATTTGCCGCTGAGAACCTCGGACATGACCTCACGCGCCTGTTCGCGACCGAGCGACTGGCGGGTGTTGGTGACGGAATGGAGGGCGTCGAGGATCATGTCAGGCGAACATGCGTCAGGCGAAATTGTACGGCATCGGGCGACGGTCGGGGAAAGCTTGAACCGCAAAGAACGCTAAGGACGCAAAGAAAACGCCAGCGGTCATCCTCCGACTACGGGTCGCTCTAGTCGCTTAGAAAGGAACTGTCGCCAGTCTTCGGGAAGAGCGGGAGTGGCAATCGCTTTATCCAGCAGGGTCTGGTTGTAAATGTCTTCAGCGTAAACGTGGTTCATCTCAGCGATGGTGATGCCTTGCGGGTCGCGGCTGAGAAACTCGAAGGAGTCTCCGGCGGTCACAGTTCCTTCTTGCTCGACGGAAAAGTAAAAACCGCTGCGGCCGCTGCGCAAGAAGCGCGAAATTATGTCGGTGCGGTGAAATTTCGCGGCGAGTTTGTAGCATGGGAGGCGCGGCTGGCGAACGACAATCCTCGCGTCGCCGATTTGCAGGCGATCTCCGATGTGAAGATCGGTCTCGAGCAATCCTTCGGTCGTGAAATTCTCGCCAAACATTCCCCAGGCGAGATTCATCCCGGGCAACTCGTGACGCCAGAATTCGTAGTGCTCCGAAGGGTAACCGTAAACAGCTTTGAATGGGCCGCCGTGGACGGCGAGATCGGCCTGGTGATCGCCATCGAGATTCAACGTGCGAAGATGCACCGGGCCCGATACCGGCTCTTTGAAGATTCCGGTATTGATGGTCTCTCCCTTGTAGAGCGTCAACCTGGGCAGAGCGACATTCAGAGAGATGAGTTTCATTGGTCGGACCCTCTCGATGATACTGGTTGATTGCCGGGGAACGTGCGCTTTTTGATGTTTGATGATTGGAGAAAGTTGCATTTTGAGTGGGATGATCGAATGCGCGAGATCCCTCGCCTCGCTGGTACAAATGTGGGGCGTCTGGATGACGCCGGTGAAAAGAGCGTAGGCCTGCGACCGTGCCTTCCACAAAATCGGCGCGGACCACGCAAATCTGCGCAACTGGTTTGCCCTATCCACTGTCACCCTATAAAATTGGAAGTTTGCTGCCCGCAGTGCGACGCCGCAAGCAAGCAGGGTCCTTCCAGAAATTTACTGAAGAGTCATCATTATGAAAATTCATGAGTACCAGGCAAAGGCAATCCTAAAGAAATACGGCGTGACCGTGCCGCGTGGAACGATGGCCGCTTCGCAGGATGAGGCTGAAGCTGCGGCGAAAGAACTGTTCGACGCGGGTGCGACAGGAGTTGTCGTCAAGGCGCAGATTCACGCGGGCGGCCGCGGCAAGGGCGGAGGCGTGAAGATTGCGAAGTCGGTGAACGAGGCCGGCGAGCTTGCGTCGAGAATGCTGGGCATGAAGCTGGTGACGCATCAGACGGGGCCCGAGGGTCGCATCGTGCGGCGGTTGCTGATTGAGGAGACGCTGCCGATCGAGAAGGAACTCTATTTGGGAATTCTGGTGGACCGCGCCGAGGGCAAGCCGGTGTTCATGGCTTCGGCGGCGGGTGGTATGGAGATTGAGCAGGTTGCGGCGGAGAATCCGGATGCGATTTTGAAGCAGCACATCGATCCGGGGATGGGGCTGGAAGCGTTTCAGGCGCGGAAGATTGCGTTCAAGCTGGGACTGGGCGCGAAGCAGATTAATCCGGCGGTGCAGTTTCTGAGCAGTCTTTATAAGGCGTTTCTGGATACGGATGCTTCCCTGCTCGAGATCAATCCGTTTATCACGACGACGGACGGGCGAATGTTCGCGCTCGACGCGAAGATCAACTTCGACGACAACGCGCTGTTCCGGCACGCCGATCTGCGCGAACTGCGGGATATTACGGAGGAAGATCCGCTGGAAGTCGAGGCGTCGAAGTACAGCCTGAACTACATCAAGCTCGACGGAAACGTGGGCTGCATGGTGAACGGCGCGGGGCTCGCGATGGCGACTATGGACATCATCAAGTACGCGGGCGGGATGCCGGCGAACTTTCTGGATGTGGGCGGAGGCGCGAGTTCGGAGCAGGTGGCGCATGCATTCGAGATTCTGCTGAGCGACAAGAATGTAAAGGCGGTGCTGATCAATATTTTTGGCGGCATCCTGCGCGTGGATACGCTGGCTACCGGCGTGGTCGAGGCGGCGCGGAAGACGAACATCAAACTGCCGGTCGTGCTGCGGCTTGAAGGAACGAATGTGGATGAGGGAAAGAAGATCCTGATGAATTCAGGGTTGAATTTTGTCGTGACCGATACCATGAAGGACGCGGCTGACAAAGTGGTGGCGGCTGCGCGCGGGACGCTCGGCGTAACTGAGTGGCGGTAAGAAACTGACTCACCACAGGGAGACACAGAGGATTACGAGGTAACTTTCATATGGCAATTTTAGTGAATAAGGATACGCGGGTGATCGTCCAGGGATTGACGGGGCGCGAAGGGACGTTTCATGCCAAGGCCAGCCAGGCTTATGGCACGAAGATCGTTGGCGGAGTGACGCCGGGCAAGGGCGGCACGACGCACGAGGGTTGGCCGATTTTTAATACCGTCCGTGAAGCGGCCGATAAGACTGGGGCCAACGCGACCGTGATTTTTGTGCCGCCACCGTTCGCGGCGGACGCGATCATGGAAGCGGCTGATGCTGAAATCGATTTGATCGTGTGCATCACCGAAGGCATTCCGACGCTCGACATGGTGAAGGCCTGGGAGTTTCTGCAGGATCGGAAGTCGCGGCTGATCGGGCCGAATTGTCCGGGAATTATTTCGCCAGGAAAATGCAAGATCGGGATCATGCCGGCGTCGATTCACAAAGAGGGATCGATCGGGATTGTTTCGCGGTCGGGGACGTTGACCTATGAGGCCGTGCATCAACTGACGCAACGCGGCATTGGGCAGTCGACGGCGCTTGGAATTGGGGGCGATCCAATTATCGGGACGAACTTCATCGATGCACTGGATCTCTTTAATCGCGATCCAGAGACGGAAGCCGTGATCATGATCGGCGAAATTGGCGGCAATGCCGAGGAGATGGCTGCGGAGTTCGTGAAGGCGCACATGAAGAAGCCGGTTGTCGGATTTATTGCCGGGCAGACGGCGCCTCCGGGACGGCGCATGGGGCATGCGGGCGCGATCATTTCCGGAGGTAAGGGCACGGCGGCGGAGAAGATCAAGGCGCTGGAAGGATGCGGGATACGCGTGGCGAAGTCTCCGGCGGCGATTGGAGAGACGCTGGCGGCGGCGATTGGAGTGGGAGTTTAGATTGCAGCTTGCGACGAGAAGCAGGTTCCTCGCTTCGCTCGGAATGACACAGCTTATTTCTGGAGTTACAAAACCTGTTTTGAAATGACAAACCTGCTTTAGAGACCTAGGATTAACGACCGAACTTATGAAAACCTTGCAACGGACATTCACCATCGTTAAACCGGACGCCGTTCGCCGCAATGCGGTGGGCGACATCATTGAGCAGTTTGAAAAGAACGGATTCCGCATCCTCGCGATGAAGATGCTGGAAATCTCAAAACATCAGGCGGAACAGTTTTATGCGGTACACGCCAGCCGTCCATTTTTTAATACGCTGACGGATTTCATGTCGAGTGGCCCGATCGTTGTGCTGGCGCTCGAAAAAGAAAACGCCATCGCCGATCTGCGAAAGCTGATGGGCGCGACCAATCCGGCGCAGGCGGAGGAAGGAACGATCCGCAAAAAGTGGGCGACCAACATCGAACACAACGCGATTCACGGCTCGGATGCGGAAGAGACGGCGCGGTTTGAGCTGAGCTTTTTCTTTGCTGGATACGAATTGGCGAAATAGTTCTCAGTTCTCGGTTCTCAGTTCTCAGTGACTGGCGACCGAGATCTGCTTTGCTGAGAACGGACAACTGAGAACCGAGAACTGACTTTATGCCGATGGTGCAAATCACGATGCTGGCGGGGCGAACTGCCGATCAGAAACGGAAGATTGCGAAGCGGATTACCGACGCACTGGTAGAAGAAGCGGGGGCTCGGCGCGAAGGGATCATGGTCGCTTTCCATGAAGTGTCGAAGGAGAGTTACGCTTCGGGCGGCGAATTGATGATCGACAAGACTCCCAAGTAGTTACGCCCAGATTACCCTCGTAACAGTTCTTTCCGCGGTCGAGTGTTTATACTGCGCTCGAAGCGAAGGAGTCCCTCATGAAAACCTGGACAGTGGCAGCGGCTCTGCTGTTTGTGAGCACGTGCGCCTTCACACAGACGCCGGAGTCAGTGCCTGCAGCGAGAAAATCCTGCGAAGATCTCAAGGCCGAAATCACCAAGAAGCTGGATGCGAAAAACGTCACCGGCTATTCGCTCGACATCGTCGACAAGGGCAAGGAAGGCGATGGCAAAGTCGTCGGCGGCTGCGATGGTGGAACCAAGAGCATCGTCTACAGCAGAGGCGGGGCGACTGAGTCGAAACCTGCAGACGCGAAAAAGCCGCAATAGCGAACTGGGACTACGACTGTTCAGTCTGAGTACTCCGTGGCCAGACGCGGGCGGGGCGCCCGCGCCACATTGAGCGGGCAGGAGTGCCCGCTCCACAGAATCAATCCACAAACTATCCCAGCGGTTCGAAGAGATGGCCTTCGACGCGTTCGGCGATTCGCGGAAGATCCTTCTTTGCGTGTTGCAGAAAATGGGGAGCGGCGCGGTGGGCTTCGAGAGCGGCGTCGTCTTTATATTGCTCGTAGATGAAGAAGCGCCGCGGTTCGGTCTTGTGGCGATGCACCTGGTACATGGCGCAACCTGGTTCCTTGCGCGACTGTTCGGTTAGCTTTTCAAAGAGTGTGGCAACTTCGGCTTCGTGCCCAACTTTCGCCATCCAGGTAACTGCCAACACCACCATCGTTTCGCTCCTTCCCCGCTGAACAGGTCAGCCGGGGAAGACATTCTAGGCCTTCTGCGCGGCGGCCTTCAACTCCTTAACAAAGTCGTCCACGAGAATGGTGTGGTCGCGGTCGGGGCCGGTGGAGATCATGCCGACTTTCGCTCCAGCTTCCTTTTCGACGAAAGCCAAGTAGTCGCGCGCCTTTTGGGGCAGACGGGCATAGTCGGTGATGCCCTCAGTGGAAGTCTGCCAACCCGGAAGTTTCTGATAGACGCATTCAATTTTTTCGTAGCCGCTGGCCTGCGCAGGAGCTTCGACGGTCGGCTTTCCGTCGATTTTGTAACTGACGCAAACTGGGATCTCGGCAAGGTTGTCTAACACGTCGAGCTTGGTAACCACCAGCCACGACGTACCGTTAATCATGCCGGAATAACGGAGCAGGGGAAGATCGAGCCATCCGGTACGGCGCGGGCGCCCGGTGACGGCGCCGTATTCGTTGCCACGCTTGCGAAGATTGTCGCCGGTGTCGCCGTGATCTTCGGTGGGGAATGGGCCTTCGCCGACGCGCGTGCAATAAGCCTTCGTAATGGCAATAACGGAGTTGATGGCGTTGGGCGCGACGCCGGTGCCGATGACGGCACCGCCGGAGGTTGCACTCGAAGACGTCACGAACGGATACGTGCCGTGATCGATGTCGAGCATTGTTCCTTGCGCGCCTTCGAAGAGAATCGATTCGCCAGAGTTTAGCGCCTGGTTCAAGAGGACGGCAGTATCGGCGACGAAGGGAGCGATTTTCTCCGCAGCCTGAGCGTATTCAATGTACATCTTGTCGGCGTCGAGGGGCTCGGAGTTGAATAGCGCGTGCGCGATCATATTCTTTTCACGGACGGCGTTTTCGATGTGCTTCTTCAACAACTGCAGGTCGAGAAGGTCAGCAACGCGGAGGCCGCGGCGTCCCATTTTGTCTTCATACGCGGGGCCGATGCCACGAGAAGTGGTGCCGATCTTGACGCGTCCCGGAGCATTCTCTGACGCCAGTTCGATCATGCGATGGTAGGGGAGGATGACGTGAGCGCGGTTCGAAACGAAGAGGTTGCCATCGACCTTGACGCCCGCTTCGCGCAGACCGCCGACTTCCTTCAGAAACGCGAGCGGGTCGAGCACGACACCGTTGCCAATAACGCTGCGGCAGCCGGCGCGCAGCACGCCACACGGAACAAGCTGCAGCACAAATTTCTTGCCATTGATAATGACGGTGTGGCCGGCATTGTGGCCTCCGGCATAGCGGGCTACGACGGAAAAGTTCTCCGAGAGCACGTCGACAATTTTGCCTTTGCCCTCATCGCCCCACTGGGCGCCAACGATGACCGCGGTCTTGCCTTTTTTCACGTCCAACTCCGTCCGCAGAAGTCCGGGCAGGCAGATGGCTGCGCTGCGCTCGGGGTCGCACACTCCTCACCCGCGGGAATTCCTGGATAAAAAAGTTCTAGGGATAAGAGCGGAGAAGACGTGTACGAATGATTTTATCGTGCCGGAGTGGCGAATAGCAACGCAGCGGAGTGAGCGGAGTTCGTGGCTTGTGCCCGAGCCTTCTCTCTCCGGCTGACGAACAGCATCGCTCGGATGACGGCGGATGGATTGGGCGTGCCCGACTCATCGGGTAAGATGAATGAGTCAACCGAACGGTCGAGGAGGACATCGTGAAAAAGGTATTCCACTTCGATGCTCCGCGCGAAAAATATCACTGCGACGCGGCGATTTTGTGGTGCTTCGATAACCGGTTTGAGCTGGGATTCCGGAAATTCCTGAAGCGAATTGGTGTGATGAATTCCGATCCCGTCAAGATTGCCGGAGGCGCGAAGTGCGTGGCGTCTCCAGAACACGAGGCCGACCGCGAGTTCGTGCTGGATCAGATCCGTAAGTCAATGCGGCTGCACGGAACGAAGCGCGTCATCCTGATGGTGCACTCCGATTGCGGCGCGTATGGCGGACTGGTGGAAGGTTTCGGTGGAGATACGGCGGCCGAGGCAGCGCATCATGAGCGCGAGTTGCGGCGCGCAGCGGCGAATTTGAAAGCCGCGATTCCCGACATCGAGGTGGAGGGATACTTCGTGGACTTCGAAGGAATTTGGGATGCAGAACTGGGCGCCGAGGAAGTCCGCATGCCCGCGGTGGCTTGATGCCAAAATTTGAGAAACATATTTTCGTTTGTGGAAACCAGCGTCCGGCGGGGCATCCGAGAGGATGCTGCGATCCGATGGCCGAGGCTAAGCTACAGAAGTTGTTCAAGCAGAAATTGGCGGAACGCGGACTGAAGGGCAAAGTGCGTGCGAACCAGTCAGGATGCCTCGACCAATGCGAGCATGGGCCAAACGTTGTCGTTTATCCAGAAGCAGTCTGGTACGGGCACGTGACCGAGGCCGACGTCGAGGAGATTGTGGAGTCGCACATTATTGGGGGCAAGCCAGTGGAGCGGTTGCGGCTGGCAGATGAGTGCTTGAATACGACGACGTGCGAGCATCGGAAAACTCGGGGTTAGTGTGCTACAAGGAGCGGGTGCTGGGCTCGACTGGACAGCCGAAGGCGGCTGTTCCTACATGTTGCAGGTCAGCCCCGAAGAGAGCGCGAGTTGCATAATCTGCGCGCTAATGTTTGAATAAATGATTCACGCAGGGCGCTTAACTCAGCGGTAGAGTGCCATCCTCACACGGTGGAAGTCATAGGTTCGAATCCTATAGCGCCCACCATTCTTCAATAACTTAGACGGGCTTCCGTGCCGTTTCCGTGCCGTTGAGCGCGAGTCCCGCGATTTTGCCGTGTGCCTCAGGCATGTCCGCTGATGCCGCGTCACCATAGATGTTCATCGTAGTGCGGATGTCAGAGTGCCGCATGAGTTTTTGCTGTACTCCAATCGGCGTGCCTACCGAGTCAATCCACGTCCGGTACGAGTGCCGGAATGTGCGAGTGCCCACGTGACCTAAGCCGGCCGCGTCCGCCGCACGTTGCAGTTCCTGCTTCACTCCGGTGTAGGAGTACGGCAGTTTGCCAACCTGAAGGGTGAAGCAAAAATCCAATCCTCCGGGACGGAGAACTGTGTTTTTTGCTTCCAGACCTTGAGCAAGTCCAGCAGTTCCTTCGCAATTGTGAGAGTCTTGCGTGAGTCTTCGGTCTTCACATCGTCCACAATCTGTTGCACGATGCCACGCTCTACCCGGAGCCGTCCGTTGAGCCAACCTACGTCTACCCACTTCAGTGCGAGTGCTTCACTGATGCGTAGGCCAAAGCAGACACACATCACAGCTAACGTGTTGTACGGCTCCCGGAGATGTGACAGAAGCAGCCGGAATTGCTCCACAGTGAGAATGCGCGGTTTGCGGACGCGCTTGGACGCGCCTTTGACCCGCACCAAGCTGATTGGGTTTATCTGCATCGGGACATCTTGCTTCCACATCGCGTAATTCCAAAGCGAACTGAGGATGCCGCGAATATGGACCTTGCTCTTCGGAGCGAGCGGTTGGGCCTCAAGCCACATCTCCACAGGGCGTGCCTGCAAGTCTGTGATTGGGGACCCTCCCCACTTCGGGAGGATGTAAACGCGGAGCCACGATTCGTACCTGTGTCGTATTCCGTCGATTTATGTCGGGACCCAAGTATTCGTTCGCTGGCGCACATTGGTAGTGCGCTTGTGGTCGAGACGACCGGCGCGAAGCCTTCTCAGAACCACGCTTCCAGAGCCATGCGTAGGGCACCACCCTGTATTGACTTCTCACGGATGCGTCCCTAGTGTCTTTTTGTGCCGCCTACGAGTCCTAAGAACTGTTGGAGATGCGGGAACCCACAGCCTAACGAAGTGGCGAAGGGACATCTCTTTCCACCGTGACCGGACGAATCGTGTTCTTTCAGGAGTTCCATAGCAAAATGCTCGGCACGAACAGCCGAGTCTTTTCGTCAGAAGTGAGGTTAGGATTTGTCGCAAGCTTGCGGATGTCCGAAAGGTGCTACTCCAACTCATCTTTGGTTCGGCACTCCATCTGGCTCTCTGTGGGATGGTGTGAAGAAGCTGCCTGGAGGCTATGAGGAGGCCTGCTCACTGAATATCGCACAGGGGTCTTGAAGGATTCATCGTAGGGTGATCAAGCGCAGAGGGAGCACTTCACGCAAACAATCCCAGGAAGAAACGAAGAAACACTGACAGGCACGTTCCAAGGCAACCTCCCTCCGACGCCTTCTATAAAACCCAGTCTTCCCACACGCTCACACGGTGGGATGATGTACCGATTTCCTTTGGGTGCTCGGGCGCAGACTGCCGCAAAATCCCATACGTGCTATTACGTGCTATGACGATGATTGGGGCGGTTACGTTTTTCTCCTCTTTCAGGTCTTCTGACCTAAGCCAGTCCATCTGAAGTTTTCCCATCTTAGGCTTTTTCAGCAAGCGAGGGGTCTGCCCATGCCTTTTGCAGCGATCTTGCGCGCCAACTTCAACTCAATCATCTCAGGCTTCGACGGCCACAACGCCTAAGACGGAGTAGGGCCGAATGATCTACTCTCTATCGGCTTGTCGAGAAACGGTCAGCCTCGATGCCCTCAGGGGACGGTTTAGCGCGCGCGTGAGCATTATTGCTCAGACCATGCTGGTCCTGATTTGCTAAGGTTCGTCCAGCCTCGTTGTGTCTAGACTTCCCCGTCGGATTCTCTACAAGATGAACAAGTCCCGGAGACGCGGCACAGAGGCCGGAGAAATGAGGCTGTTCGATGAAAAAAATAATGTTCGTACTTGCGATGATGAGTCTCGGTACGTTGAGCTGGGCGGCGTCGGCGAAGGAAGATGCCACCGACCGGCTGGACAACGCCACCACGGTACTGCACGAAATTATGGGAATGCCTGACAAGGGAATTCCGGAGGAAGTGTTGGAGCATGCGAAGTGCGTGGCAGTCATACCGCACATGGTGAAAGGTGGTTTTGTCTTCGGAGCTAAGGGAGGCAAAGGTGTAGCCACTTGCCGCACTGCGGATGGTTGGAGTGCTCCGGCTTTCATCACTATTTCGGGTGGAAGTTGGGGACTGCAGATCGGTGTCGAAGCGGTCGACGTAGTAATGATCATTCAGAACGACAAAGGAATGCAGAGGCTACTCTCGAGCAATTTTCAGGTTGGCGGGGATGCTTCTGCCGCGGCGGGTCCGGTTGGACGCCATGCCGAGGCCGGTACGGATTGGAAGATGGATACAGAGATCCTGACCTATTCTCGCGCCAAGGGAGCGTTCGCGGGCCTCACGTTAGAAGGTGCGTCGATCCGGCAAGACAATGACTCGCGGCGTGCGATGTACGGACGTAGCGTTACTACCCGGGCGTTGCTGCTGGGTAAAGTGCCGGTTCCGGTTGCAGCCCGGGCGTTCCTGGCGGAAGTTCACGGAGCAAAGGTTCAAGCCATTGCCGCCGAGAAAGCTGACGACAAGGCCAAAGAAAACAATCAGAAGTAGGACTTTCAGAACCGTGCTCTCGCTGTATGTATTCAGCGGGAGCAGTCCTACGTGTGAAGGAGATCGCTATGCTTTGGACAATTTTTGTTGTTCTCATTATTTTGTGGCTTCTGGGTTTCACTCTTCATGTCGGTGGAGGGCTGATCCACTTACTGCTGGTCGTGGGGTTGGTGGTCCTGGTCATTAATCTACTTAGCGGACGGCGAACTGCGATTTGAAGCCAGTTGGAAAACACGAGGCCTCAGAAAGAGTACGCGACACCGGCTGAGGGTGTCCGCTTTCTGCGGCACAGTCTGACAAAGGAGAACGTTGTGTCAAAAACCTGGGAGCATTACCATCACGCTGCGCGTGATCATGAGAAAGCGGCATACCATTACAACGAGGCGGCGAAATACGATCAGGCGGAGGAGCACGAGAAGGCCGCGCACAACGCGTACCTGGCTCACGGGCACAGTCAGCATGCACTTCATCACGACGTCGAGGCGGCGAAGTTGCATGCCGAACAATGCGATCGGCTGGTGATGCCTACTTCCGGGCAAATTGGCACGAAGACCGCGGCTTAGGACGAAGATTTGTCGGCACGGGTCTGTCTTTTGGACTCGTGCTTTTTTTTCGGCATCTGCTGAAGAAATCTCGCGAGAATTGATTAGGCAGGCCAATTATGTCATTCCCGAAAAGTGAGCCGTACTGCTCAGACCTGACAGCGCGTTAGTGCAATTCTCTTCTATGACGCTTGAGGCGTCGCCTCTTACTCCGCGGAGCCCGCAGAGGCAAATGTGAAACCGGGCAATCGAAGGATGATCTGGCAAGGTGATTCAAGATGCGTACGATTCGTTTGATTTTACTCACACTTCTCATATTGGTCCTGCCGGCCGCTTCATTCGCGCAGTTCGGCGTGGCAATTACGATCGCTCCTCCGGCGTTGCCGGTGTACACGCAACCGATGGCCCCTGCGGATGGCTACCTGTGGACGCCCGGCTACTGGGCTTATGGACAAGAAGGGTACTTCTGGGTACCAGGCACATGGGTGATGGCTCCCGAGGCTGGCATGCTGTGGACGCCTGGTTATTGGGGTTGGAGTGGCAACGCCTATGCGTGGAATGGCGGCTACTGGGGTCCTCAGGTCGGCTTCTACGGTGGCGTGAACTACGGCTTCGGATATGGCGGGGTCGGCTATCAAGGCGGATATTGGAGAAACGGAGCGTTCAATTACAACCGCTCGGTGAATAATGTGAACGTCACGAATATTCACAATGTCTACAACAAGACCGTTATCAACAACACTGCATACAACCACGTCAGCTACAACGGCGGAAATGGTGGAACGCGCTCCCGCCCAACCGTTGTGGAAGAGAAGGCAGCACATGAGCGCCACACGGAGGCAACAGCGGCACAGTCAGAACATCAACAGGCCGCCGGCAGGAACCACGAACTATTGGCGTCAGTGAATCATGGCAGGCCGTCAATCGCCGCCACTGCCAAGCCCGCGGAGTTCAGCGGTAAAGGAGTGGTAGCGGCCAGAAAGGCCGGAGCGCCTTACAAAGCGAGTGAGAGCAAGCCCACGACCACGGCGGCTGCACCTCACTCGAACGAAAACAAAGCTGCCGAGAATAGGGCATCTGCAACGCGCACGAACGAAAACAAAGCTGCAGAGAACAAAGCAGCCGCGACGCGTTCGAACGAAAACAAAGCTGCCGAGAGCAAGGCCACTACGACGCGTGCGAACGAAAACAAAGCTGCTGAGAATAAGGCTGCGGCAACGCGTACCAACGAAAACAAAGCTGCCGAGAATAAGGCCGCCGAGAAACGTGCGGAGCAGCCTAATGTGGCTCGTCAACAAAATGAGTCAAACAAACACCCTGAAACTCATGAGCAGCCTCCTTCCCGTCCCACGGCGACGGCGTCTGCGCATCCGGCACCTCACCAACAGCCTGCAGCCCGGCCTGAACCCCCAGCGCACGCACAGAGTGCACCACGTGCGGAGACTGCGGCTCATGCACAGCCAGCACCTCGGCCTGCGAAAGAAACTCCTAAACCCGAGGATCGCCCTCGGAAGCAGTAAGTCCGCGGCAACTTACATTGTCTTCGTCAGTGAGAGAGTCCAGGAACTCTTGCATCGGCGCGGGCCCAATCCCTTGGGCTCGCGCCATTTTGTTTCTGCTTCCCGAGCCCCTCTAGGGTCAAGCCACAGGTCATAATTGCGTGGGTCGAGGATCACGGGCATACGGTCGTGGACGGCTGAGGTTACTGCATTGGGAGTCGTTGTGAGAATCGAGCAGGACTTGATCCACGTTCCGCTTGGGTCTTTCCACTGCTCCCAGAGTCCAGCGAATGCGAATAATTCTCCATTACGCACTTCAAAACAAAATGGCTGCTTAGTTTTGCCTGTCCGTTTCCACTCGTAGAACGCATCGGCGGGGACCAAGCATCTGCGAGACTTCAACGCGTCACGGAACGCAGGTTTCGTCGCAGCCGTTTCTGATCGTGCATTGATCATTGACACCGCGCCAGAGATATCCTTGGCCCAGGAGGGAATCAGTCCCCAGCGGACGAGCGATAATTTCCGACCGGGCTCTTTGGAGTTCTGCCGGATGATTGGGACAGGTTGGGTCGGAGCGATTTTGTAGCGAGGGCTCCAGTCTTCGTCGTCGGAAACGGTGCTAAAGTACTCCTTGATGATCTGCTTTCTACCCGACAGTCTGTAGCGTCCACACATTGAGAAATTATGTCAGATCGGATTATCGTCCCCTGCTCGGCCACTATCAAAGCAAAGGAATGACGGATGCAAAGATCGGGGACCTCTTTCTCTGGACGTCACATTCGTACCGTGGTGCAAGGGTTGGCCCTCTCAGGTTCCGACCTTTAGCGAAATAACGCCTGATATTTTCAAAACGATTCAACCACGTCTGTGCATCTGCGATTAAATAGCTCTCATTCGAAAATTGGGAACGCTGGATCCTGAACTCCACTTCCTCTCTCGTAACCAAGAATCCGAGCCACGTCATTGCTGCAGTGAGATGACGTTCTGATTTCTATGTGTACTTGAGCGGGCCAGATGTACCGCGTACTTCAATCTCTCGCAAGCTCTCCTGGCGCAAATCAATTAGCCTGTGACCGTTGGGTTTAACGGCAGCTACATACTGGAAACGTCTGATCGGCACTTGGATTGCCCAGCTGCACGTCTCGAAAAGTCCGTCGATGCGTTCTGCCTTACGGATTTTCCTGTCCGGTTTTCGTAACAAAAACATTTCGGGCTTGACATCCCAATCGACACTTAGATATTTTCCCTGCACTTGTTTTGCGTGGAAGTACTCGACAAGGGACGGTACTTGTACTTCCGTTGAAACTCCTAAGAGCCGAGATGACTAAATGCCTGTGGGCTTGGCCCCAGGCTCACGCGGACGTGTGCGATCTGCACGGCCAAATAAGGACTGTAACTAGGATTGGTTTTCCCTTGGGCACTCATGGCTGATCGTAGGCTTCTTGGTCACCTCATGTAGTTCCTATCGAGGGATAACTGCAAACCGCTCACGTTTCCGGCGAGTGTGCGGCTACCAGGAGGAGTGATGACGAGCGCTGGCATGAGGAGTTCGTGTCTACTACTGGCAATCCTTTTAGCGTCGGTCTTTGCGCATGCTCAGACAGTCACCCTTTCCCCGGCGAGTCTATCCTTTGGCAATCAAGTCGTCTCAATCAAAAGTGCAGCGAAAAATGTGACGCTTAAGAACGGTCAGACCGTAGCTCTCAGTATTTCCTCGATTGCGACCTCAGGAGACTATGCCCAGACGAACAACTGCGGGGCTTCGCTAACTGCCGGTGCGAGCTGCGTAATCAGTGTCACCTTTACACCCACAACGACCGGGGCGCGTACAGGGACGCTGACAGTCACGGACAATGCCAGTAATAGCCCGCAGACTGCACCACTGACAGGCACCGGCGTGTTGCCGGCGACGCTCACTCCGCCGTCCTTGGGGTTCGGTAGTGAAGTTGTGTCGACTACGAGTGCTGCGAAGAACGTCACACTCAAGAACAACCAGGCTGTAGCGCTCAATGTCTCTTCGGTGACGACTTCGGGCGATTACGCCCAGACGAACAACTGCGGAGTCTCCTTGCCTGCGGGCGCGAGCTGCACGATTAGCGTGAACTTCACGCCGACAACGACGGGCTCAAGGACGGGAACGCTCACGGTAACAGATGATGCGAGCAACAGTCCGCAAACAGCAAGCTTAGCTGGTTCTGGCGTAGTAGCTCCCAAGATCACCAGTCTCTCGCCTTCGATCGGTCCCGTAGGAACGGTGGTCACAATCGCAGGTAGCGGTTTCGGGGCTAGTCAAGGGACTAGCACAGTGACTTTCAACGGTATCCCGGCGACTCCGACAACCTGGAGTGCGACGTCGATCAAAGTGTCCGTGCCGACGGGTGCGACGACTGGCAATGTGATTGTCACGGGGGCAGGCGCGGGAACAAACGGGGCGCTGTTTACGGTGGGCTCTGCCCCCAACATCAGCAGCCTCTCGACGACATCCGGCCAGGTTGGTACTCCGGTAGCGATCAACGGCACGAATTTCGGAGCTGTGCAGGGTGGGAGCACCGTCACATTTAATGGAACATCAGCACCCGTCACAAGTTGGTCGATGGCTTTGATCAATGTAACGGTACCCACCGGCGCGATGACGGGAAATGTACTCGTTACCGTCGGAGGAGTGGCGAGCAATTCCGTCGGATTCACGGTTCTTCCAACAACGCCGGGTATTTCGAGCATTGTTCCAGCGGCCAACGCAGTGGGTGCCGGAGTCACAATTTATGGAACGAATTTCGGCGCAACCCAAGGCACCAGCACGATAACGTTCAGCGGCAAGGCGGCCAGCACAACGTACTGGAGCCAACAGGAAATCATTGCAGAGGTTCCCGCGGGTGCGACCACAGGGAATGTGATAGTGACCGTTGCCGGCGTGGCCAGTGCGCCGTTTGCATTCACTGTTTCGTCCACTCCAGCTCCATACATAGACTCCGTCTACACCGGCAATCAGGGCGTAACAGTGGGCCAGTTGCTCAGTGCGAACGGAGGAAACTTCGGAGTGGTGCAAGGTAGCAGCACGCTGACGCTGGCAGGCCAGACAATCACGCCTTCGAACTGGAATGCGACAAGCATCTCCTTCCAGGTTCCCCTTGGAGCTACTACGGGCAACTTAGTCGTCACCGTTAATGGCATAGTGAGCAACCCCATCTACCTCACGGTAACGTCGAACCCTGGAATTTCAAGCATCTCGCCAAACGTTGGTCCGATCGGCACGTCGGTCAATATAAACGGAAGCAATTTCGGTTCTGCCCAAGGTTCAAGCCAGGTCTGGTTCAACAATGTTCCCGCGACTCCGAGCAGTTGGAGCGCTAACTTAGTGCAGGTTCCAGTTCCGGCAGGTGCTTCGACTGGATACGTGACGATGCAAGTCGGGGGCATGAACGCTGCTGGAGCAACGATATTCACAGTGGCCCCGGGGACGATTACCAACTTGTCCACGACCTCTGGACCCGTTGGGTTGCTAGTGACAGTCACGGGCACGAACTTCGGCTCATCGAGTTCGGGCACCCTGACATTCGGTGGCACTCCTGCGACGCCGACGCTTTGGACACCTACCTCGATCACCGCACCGGTGCCTGTCGGCGCGAATACCGGCAACGTTGTTGTGACCACAGCAGGCTTGGCCAGCAACGGATTGAATTTTACGGTTACTCCCGGCCCGGGAATCACCTCGATCTATCCAACATCGGGCCCTCCCGGGACCGCTGTCGCCATTTACGGTGACGGATTCGGAACAACCCAGGGCAGCAGCACCGTGAGTCTCGGCACAACGCAGCTGACCCCCACAAAGTGGACTTCGACAGAAGTTGATGTACAGATTCCCACAGGAGTTAGTTCAGGCAGCCTCACGGTAACGGTGGGCGGTGTGGCCAGCAATGGAATAACTTTCACCGTCATTACGGCTCCGACGATCAGCAGTCTCTCGTCCTCAGTGGGACCGGTTGGCTTCCCAACTACGATCACCGGATTCAATTTCGGACCGTCTCAGGGAAGCAGTACAGTCAAGTTCAACGGAACCCCCGCCGTCGCTTCTAACTGGACTAACACATCCATCTCGGTCACGGTTCCGGTTGGTGCTACCACTGGAAGTGTTGTGGTCAGTGTCGGCGGCGTCTCCAGCAATAATGTCAACTTCACGGTAAACAGCAATGCAGCGGTCTTCAGCTTTTCACCGATAGCCGGACCGGTGGGAACGCCGGTCACGATTTCAGGAACAAATTTTGGTGCAACGCAGGGCTCTGGTTCGGTGACGTTCAACAATACGACCGCAAGCATTCAGTCGTGGAACTCGAACTCGATCGTAACGTCCGTTCCGCCCGGAGCGACCACGGGATCTCTTCGCGTCACGGTGCCTGGTATCGGCACGCAATACGCAGTCTCAACCTGGTTCACTGTGGATTCAGCTCCCGTCATCGGCAGCCTGTCTCCGTCATCGGGTCCAATCGGGGCGGCCGTAACTATATCCGGAGCGAACTTCGACACACTCCAGAATTTCAGCACTGTGACTTTCAATGGTGTTAGCGCGGGCGCCCTGAGCTGGAGTCCGACTTCAATCACGACCGATGTCCCCGCAGGCACGACCAGCGGGAATGTTGTTGTTACGGTTGGGGGAGTCGCAAGTAATAATTCAGCGTTTACGGTAACTCCAGGACCGGGCATTGGATCCGTGTTCAATAGTCTGGGAGGACAGGCGACTGGGGCGGTCGGTGCGACTGTCTACTTGGCTGGCGCGGGCTTTGGGACTAGCCAGGGAAGCAGCACAGTGACTTTTGGCGGCATCCCTGCGACATCGACTTATTGGTCTGATAGCGAAGTCGGGGTAACGGTTCCGCCGGGAGCAACAACGGGAAACGTGCTTATTACTGTGGGCGGCATAGCCAGCAATCCCATCAATTTCACTGTTACTACCCCTGCTCAAGTCACGAGTGTGTCACCAACCGCCGGAGTGAGCGGGACGCCGATCACGATTCAAGGGACCGGATTCGGCGCGACCCAGAGGGTGAATAACGAAAACAGCAATATCAATTTGACCGGTCCTGGGTTCAATTACTACATAAGCACGATCACAAGCTGGAGCGACACTTCAATCGTCGCTACCGTCCCGGGCATTGGTTCCGTTGAGCCTATCAGCGGGAATCTGGCAGTCACGACTGTTGCGAGCGGAACTGCTGGAGCCGGTGCGCCGTTTACGCTGATTCCGGCAGGGCAGGTTGTGTCGATGTCACCCGCCTCGGGACCGACTGGCACGCCCGTGACCCTAACGTCGATTGGATTAGGCGCCAGTCAAGGAAACAGCACTGTAACTTTGAATGGTGTTCCTGCCACGCCGACGAGTTGGAGTGATCACAGCATCGTTGTGCCTGTTCCGGCCACGGGTTTCACGGGGCCTTGGACCGTCAATGTCAACGGAGCCACTTGGACCAGCGGTGGCATTCCGTTTTACGTGACGCCAGTGATCACGGGAATCAGCCCATCGTCCGGTACTGCCACGGTGCCGGTAACGATCTCGGGAACCGGATTCGGCCCGACTGCAAACGCGTGCCAATATGGCCAAGGGGCGGACACCGTAACGTTTACTTGTCCGTCATGCGGAGGAACCGTCGGATCTCACGTACAGAGTTGGACTACGAATACCATTGTCGCTCCGGTGCCGAACCTCGCTGCGACTGGCCCGCTCGTCGTAAATGCATGTGGCATTGCCAGCAGTAGCGTCAACTTCACCGTTCCAACATCGGGAAGTGCGTCCGGCACTGTGACTTCTGTGGTGGGGGGGACCGGAATCGGCGGAGCCGCGGTTACTGCACTGCAAGGGGGAGTGGCAGTCGCTACAACCACTACCGGCCAGAACGGCACGTACTCGTTCCCGAGCCTTACGGCGGGCACCTACGATGTTCAGTTTGCCGCGGCTGGCTACATTGGAGCGTATCTCTCGGGCAACGTCGTTCTTGTAGGCGCTGGCACCAATGTGAATGCGGCGCTGGCCCCGGCACCGATCATTACCAGCCTTTCTCAGAGTTGGGGAGTGGCGGGAACAGCCATCACGATTAACGGTGCGAATTTTGGAGGCAGTCAAAGTCTGTACAGCGGAGCAATCGCGTTCAATGGCGTTGCGGCAACGCCAACAACGTGGAGCAACACCAGCATCGTTGTGCCGGTGCCTGCCGGCGCGATGACGGGTCCTGTTGTCGTAACCATCGCCGGCACTGCCAGCAACGGAGTGAACTTCTCGGTTGGAAGTGGGACTCTCGCGGGTACGGTCACGAGCACTGCCAAGGGCACAGCGATTGCGGGCGCGGTGGTCGAAGCCCTCCTGTCGAATGTTGTAGTAGGCACTGCAACAACGACGAGTGGAGGAGCCTACACCATCGCGAATATCGGTCCAGGAACCTATGGACTGCAGGCCTCGGCGAGCGGATTTGGAACAGAAGTTAGCGCTGGGAATGCGGTAACGGTTGGCTCAACCACGACCGTGAATTTCAGTTTGCCGGCTCCCGCGACCGATTCGGGTACAGTAACCCAGTCGAATGGAACGACGGCGATCTCCGGCGCTACGGTAACAGCACTTCAAAACAACGTGCTCGCTGCCACGGCAACGACTGACTCGTCGGGCAAGTTCACAATGTCGGCTCTTAGCGCGGGGGCGTATGTCATCCAAGCTTCGGCGCCGGGATATGATACTCAACAACAGACGGCTACTCTGGCTGCGGGAAAAACCACCACGACGAATCTGTCGTTGCCCGGCCAGTCAACTCTCACGTACAGCTATGATCAGCTCGGCCGCTTAGTGGGAGTCGTCGATTCTCTCAACGGAGCGGCTACCTATAGTTACGATGCCGTAGGAAACGTGACTTCCATCGGGCGGCAGTCGGTTTCGCAAGTGAATGTTCTATCGTTCTCGCCCGTTAGTGGTGCAGTGGGATCAACGGTAACGATCAACGGCACGGATTTTAGTGCAACGGCAAGCCAGGATTCCGTAAGTTTCAATGGCACCACTGCAGCCGTCACTTCAGCAACTTCAACGCAGTTGGTGGTGACGGTTCCGACAGGCGCCATTACCGGAACGATCACCGTCACCGCACCGACTGGGTCGGCGACTTCAGCAATGCCGTTCACCGTCACGGCTTCAAATGCTCCAACCATCACTGGGTTCTCGCCATCCATCGGGGTGGTGGGCACCGCCATTGCGGTCTCTGGGACGAATTTTGACTCGACCCCGTCCAATAACAAGGTTCTCCTGAACACGAGTCAGATGACTCTGGCCGCGACTTCGACCGCCACGAATCTAGCCACTACTGTGCCTGTGAACGGAGTGTCCTCAGGCCACATCAGTGTTACGACGGCCGGAGGGCAGGTGGTAAGCACTTCTGATTTTTATGTTGTTCCATCGCCTTACCAAACATCGGTAGTCGGATTCACGGGAAGGACTCAGGTCAATGCAAGTCCAACTCTAGTCGCACTAACGAATGGTCAGATCGCGCTCTTGCTCTTCGATGGCACGGCTGGTGAGCGCATTACCGGTGTTACGACTAACAGTTCATGGGGCTGTGGGGGACTCCAGGGTGAATTCCTGAATCCCAACGGCAGTGTTCTCAATACGAACACTTGCCTGGGTAACGAAAACTTTGGGCCACTTCAGCTGAGCCTGACAGGAACCTACTCGCTGGTAATATTCCCGGCGCAAGGAAACGGACAACTCAATATTGCCCTTCAAAGTGTCTCGCCTGACATCACAGGGATACTCTACCCCACCACCACCGGAACGACTCTTGGCCCACTGACGACTACGACCCCGGGACAAAGGTATGTCTTTACGTTAAGCGGAAATAGTGGGACCCGGATTTCGTTCACCTCTTGGGGCAGCTACCCAGGCTGCGGCCTTCAGGCCACGCTCTCCAGTCCGGGCGGGTCCAATGTGACTGGATTCAACGGATGCATGGGCACAGGAACCCAAACGAACCCGACCTTTAGTGGAGTGCTCACTCTTCCCCAGACGGGGAGTTATGTTCTGACGGCGACTCCGGGTGGAAGCAATACGGGAAGCCTTTATGTGACGCCGTACAGCGTCCCAGCAGATCCGGTCGTTTCGTTGCCGATGAACGGCCAGGCAACTGTCACAACGACCGTGCCCGGTCAGGATGGACACTTCACTTTCAGTATCACATCTGCTCAAACGATAGCTATGACCTTCAGCGCAGCGGCGTCACTCAACTGCGAGTGGTGGGCAACGCTGTTCGATCCGAATGGCAAGCAAATAGGTCAATGGCAAGGATGTAACAACAGCACAATTAACACTGGGTCAATTAGCCTGACAACAATTGGGAACTATTCGGTCCAAATTGCTCCAGACAGCCATGAACCGTGGGTAGTCGGAGCATTCACGGGAACTTTGCAGCCATGATGTACGCTGACGTGTTCAGTAACGCAGATAGTCGGTAGACAACACGAAGGTAGACTCTTGGAAGTTCGGAGGGGCGAGTGAAATCGATCAGTTTATCGAGGAAGCTTGTAGTGTATCTTGCGCTATTCACGATGAATGTCCAGTCGTGGCCGATGGCGCCGCAAGTGGTTGTTCCCCCGAACCTAGTCCGCTTCACGACACTCCCGGGCGAAAGCGCCACGCGACTGCCGAACGGAAGCTGGCTTCTGCTTGGGGGCGAGAGCAAGAACGGAGTAGTCGGTACGGCGATCGTTGCTAGTCAGTATTCCAATTCCGCAGCGAAGCTACCCCAGTCTTTGAATATCCCTCGGGCGTGGCACACCGCGACCGTTCTACCGAACGGAACGGCGCTGGTGCTGGGCGGTGCAGACACGAGTGGCAAGACAGTCCCGTCGGCTGAAGTTTTTGATCCTTCCTCACTCACATTCCGCCTACAAGCCGTCAACGTGATTCCCCGGTCTCACCACTGTGCGGCGTTACTGACTGATGGCAGGTTAATCGTAGTTGGTGGAGTCGACGCCAATGGCATCCCGGTATCGTCTACAGAAACCTGGGATCCACGCAGCGGAAAGACCACGCTTTTGGAAGCGGAGTTACCGGTTCCCCGTCTTGATGATCACGCATCCGTTTTGGCGGACGGCACCGTTCTTTTTTGGGGCGGCACCGACTTACAGGGAAACCCACTAGATTTCGGGGAAATCTATGATCCAATTTCTGGGCGGTTCTTTGCCACAAACACCACGGAGAGTCCGAATCTCGACTTGAACTCTCCGTTCCTGGAAGCTTCTCTGCCCGAAGACGGAGCCGTTGGCGTTGCACCGGATGCATTGATAGCACTCCGTTTTTCCAAGTTACTTCGCCCGGATACCGTCACTCCTCGGACGATTGTGCTGCAAGGACCGGCTGGTATCGTGCGGTGTCAGACGGTTTCAGCCGAGAACGGCCGGCTTGTATTTCTTACTCCGACTACCACATTGAGTGCATCCACGACTTACACGGTCACCGTTCGTGGGCCCACCGACGAACAGCATTTATCCACTGTATATAAGGTGATTTCTTTCACCACGGCAGAAGAGAAACCCGCAACTGCAGCCCCCACGCCTAAGGTGAACGCTCCACCGAAGCGTTTCCAGCCCAACCCCGTCCCTAAAGCACCCCCCAATGTGACCGCCGTAGCGGGCCGTGTATTGAAGCTCGATGGTAGTCCTCTTCCGGGTGTCACTCTTCGCATAAAGGGAAAGTCTGTTCGCAGCGACAGTCGAGGCCAGTTCCTTTTGACCAACGTTCTGGCTGGACAACAGGATCTTGTCATTGACGGTCGCACCGCCAGTACGTCAGGACACACTTACGGCGTATTCGAGACGGGCGTACAAATTCTGAATGGGCAGACGCTCGTTTTGCCCTTCGCGATCTGGATGACCGAGTTGGATACGGTTCATGCGGCGCGGATCAAGTTCCCGACTACCAAGGAAGTCGTTGTCACAACACCGGCACTTCCCGGCCTTGAATTGCATATCCCGCGGAACGCGGTAATTACCGACATTGACGGAAAAGTAGCGACCCAGATCAGTATTACTCCGATACCTCTAAAGCAACCGCCTTTCCCCCTGCCGCAGGTCGAGGTGCCGATTTACTTCACTATTCAGCCGGGAGGAGGTTCGATTTGGGTTAACGGGACCGGGAGCGACAAAGGCGCTCGCCTCGTGTATCCCAACACATACAACTGGCCGACTGGCAGAAGTGTGGATTTTTGGAACTACGACCCTTACACAGCCAGAGGTTGGTACGTGTATGGGCAAGGAAAAGTCGCGAGTGATCACAAGAGCATTGTTCCTGATCCTGGAACGGAGATCTATCAACTCACTGGAGCCATGGTGGCGGGGTCCGGTTGGGGACCACCCAACGGACCGGCACCCGAGGGAACTGGCGGTAACCCTTCGGGAGGTGAGCCCGTAGATCTATCAACCGGCCTGTTTATCTATGAGAAGACCGATCTCTACCTTCCGGACGTAATTCCTATCTCGCTAACCCGCGTGTACCGCAACGGAGATAACACCTCGCGGAACTTCGGTATTGGCACAACGCTTCCCTACGACATGTTTATCGTGGGGAACTTAAACGATCTAAGTTGGGTCGAGCTCGTTCTGCCGAATGGAGGACGGGTTCGCTTCGACCGAACTCAGGGCAATTTCTGGAACACGTCCACGCTTCAGTGCGTGAGTTCGCCAGGGCCCTTCTACGGTGCAACCTTTACTACCAGCGCTCCAGGGTTCAGCGGTGCTGGCGCCTTTTGGGTCATCACTATGAGGGATGGCACAGTTCTAAGATTTCTTCAGCCGGGAAATTTCGGTTCGCCCAATTATCAAGGCATCGCTCTGTCCAGCATAACGGATCGAAATGGCAATACGGTCAACATCTTTCGCAATTCAAATAATTACATCACGATGATTCAGTCTCCGAACGGACGCTGGATCCAGCTGAACTATGACACGAACAATCCTCCGCGAGTCACATCGGCGCAGGATAATCTGGGCCGCACGATCATCTACACATATGACCCCAGTCTAGGAACACTGCACACTGTCACCGACGCCAACAACGGTGTGTGGACCTATGGGTACGACACCAGTTACGAAATGACGAGCATCACGGACGCGCGTCAGATCCTCTATTTGCAAAACTTCTACGTCAATGGAAGAGTGCACCAACAGATAATGGCGTACCCTTCGATGGTCTACACCTTTAATTACACAACTGACGCCAATAACAACGTCACCCAGACCTCAGTGACAGACCCCAATGGCAACGTGCGACTAGTGACGTTCGCTGCTCCTCCCGCTTATCCGGATGGAGTGTTCATCTCAGGCGGATACGCGACGACGGACATCCGGGCTTTGGGAAAACCTGAGCAACAGGTCTCCACCTATTCGCTTCAGCCCAGCACGAACTTCCTACTGAGTGCGACTGACAACCTAAACCGAACGACGGCCTACACCTATGACAGCCTGGGAAACATAAGCAGCATTACTGAACTGGCAGGGACAGCTAACGCAGAAACAACCTTCCTTACACATGATCCGAGCTTCAGTCAGGTGACGAGCATTACCGATCCTCTGAACCATACGACGACATTCGGTCTTGACAGTCACGGCAATATGGTGACTGCTTCAGATCCCATGGGGAACACTTTTCTCTATGCACATGACCTGCAAGGAAGAATTGTTACTGCCGCCGACCCATTGGGAAATGCCTGGCAATTCGGATACTATGGTGCCGATCTCACGGCGGTTGCGGACCCGAACGGCGGGGCAATAGGCATTATGTCGGATGAGGCCGGGCGGGTTATCGGCATCACGGATCCGATGGGTCAGACTACGCGGTATCAGTACAATCCAGTCAACCGGCTTACGCAAAAAACGGATCCGCTGGGTGGTGTCACGCAGTTTTCTTGGGACCCCAACGGCAATCTGCAAAGTGTGACGGATGCTCGGAACGCTCAGAATCCAACGACATACACCTATGACAACATGGACCGCCTACAGTTCCGAACCGACCCGCTAGGCAAACAGGAGATTTTCGGATACGACAGCAACAGCAATCTGAACTGCTTCACGGATCGTCGCGGACAAGTCACGAATGTAAGCTATGACGGCCTGAATCGCATGACCTTTGCCGGGTTTGGTGCGACGAACTGCGCGAATACAACCTATCAGAGCACAACGTCGTACACCTACGACGGAGGTAGCCGGCCCACGAAGATCGTCGACTCGATGTCAGGGACGGTTACGCCCGTTTTCGACGGGATGGATCAATTGCTTTCAGAAACGACTCCGCAGGGCAGCGTCAGCTATCAGTACGATGCAGCCGGCCGTCAAACTTCAATGACTGTCGCGGGTGAGGCTCCGGTCAGCTACAGCTATGACCTAGCGAATCGGTTGACGCAGATTACTCAAGGAATCTCCACTATTAGCCTCGGCTATGACGTCGACGGCCGGCGAGCATCTCTCATACTGCCAAATGGGATCTCGGTTGCGTACACTTACGATAAAGACTCCCGACCTACGAGCATTACGTACAACCAGGGAACATCCACTCTCGGCAACCTGACTTACTCGTATGACGGCGACAGTCGAGTTTCGCAGGTAGCGGGCAGTTTTGCGAGGACAGGTCTTCCCAGTGCAGTGTCATCCGCAAGTTATGATGTGTCAAATCGACTGACTGCTTGGGGAGCAAATTCGGCGTTTAGCTATGACGCAAACGGCAACCTTCAAGGCGACGGGACGAATACCTATGTTTGGGATGCTCGAAATCAGCTCTCGGGGATCACCGGCGGGGTCACCGCGAGCTTTCAATATGATACGTTTGGTAGGCGGATCAGCAAGACGGTCGGGGGTGTGACGACCGGGTTCCTCTACGACGGCTATAACATTGTTCAGGAGCTTTCGGGAAGTAAACCAAGCGCGAGTCTACTCAATGGTGGCATCGATGAGATTTTCACTAGAACGACAACCAGCGCAAACACCTTCCTGTCGGACGGGCTTGGAAGCAATCTCGGGCTGACGAGCACCTTGGGTACAGTGGCCACTCAGTACAGCTACGATCCGTTTGGAAACACTTCTAGCAGCGGTTCAACGAGCGGCAATACCTTCCAATACACCGGAAGAGAAAACGACAGCTCCGGTCTCTATTTTTACCGGGCCCGGTATTACAACCCAGCACTGCAGCGCTTCATCAGTCAAGATCCGATCGGATTCTCCGGCGGTGACACGAATCTATACGCGTATGCAGCGAATAGCCCAACGAATCTGGTTGATCCGAGCGGCAAGCAGGCGCTGGAAGGAACTCTCGCTCCGGAATTGATCGCTGCCGGGCCCTGGGGTTGGTTGGCTCTCGGAGGCTTGGTTGTCGCAGACATTGGAATGGCCGCATACCTGGCGAGAACCAGAGCAGATGCACAACCAACCGCCCTCACCGGACCTATTTCGACGCCAGCTGATCCTGGCAGGTACGGGGGGCCCCCTCAGAAGGATCCGTGTCAGTGGCCTGACAATCCCAGTGATATGGATGACCTCCTTGGCCAGGAAGGCGAGCGCGTTCCTGACGGACCCAATTATCCGGGCCGCAATAAGGTAATCTGGAACCTGGCCAACGGGGTCCAACTGCGATTTGAAGCGCACCCATATTTTGGCCCCGGCGCGGGCCCTCAGGAAATAAACCCGCACTGGCAGCTTAAAGTTCCTGGCAGACGTGGCACAGATCCGAAATATTTTCCCGGTGACAAAATTCCAGGATGCAAGGATGGGAAATTCTACTAGATGTCCCAGGATGCTTTCATCGTGTTACCTCGACTCGATTTGAATGATCTTGCTAGCGGAACGGTCGTTCGCATATTTGTTCGCGTTGCCTCCGGAAGCATCCCATGTTTCTTTGGTTTTGAGCACGGGGGTGATATCGAGATTGAGCCCAGTCTCGAAGATTGCCAGCAAGTTGTTGACCTGTTGAAGCATGTGCTAGATCTTCAGACGAATCGCACTCTGATGCCTGAGCGAGCGATGAGATTTGATTTCAAGAACCTTGACGGGGGCGCGCGTGCCGCTTGGTTGATTTCTCCGCAGCGCGAATCGGTCGAGATAACTTTGAAGCGATCAGACGAAGGTAACTTCTCCTTTCGCACGTCGTTTAGTGATGTGAAGAAATTGCAGAACACTCTTGAGGACGCGCTGAGCAGGAGTACCCCAGGCCAAATTGCTCCCGGCGATTCGACTCCAAGGCCCTGAGCACGTTTCGCCACGCCATTTGTGGATTCATGAATAGACGCAACGCAAGATGTGACATTCAGATGTGCAAGATATGCGTCTGGCTGTCACTATGCTTGTTTGTGCTACTTAGATGCAGAGCATCTTCCGGGATACCATCCTTTCCAAACAATGGGCCGCGCTGTGAACAGTGCCACGGAATGCCGGTGCGCTTTGGCAGCAGTCCGCTGACGGTGCAACGGGTCGGTCGCACAGTTGACGGACACTTCGTGCCCGGTGTTGAAGGTGGTGTTCTGCATCGAAACGGATCGCCGCAACGGTATCCTGACGATGAATTGGGGGGCGAGCGAGTCTCCTTGAGTTTGCTCGGCGATGGCTACATCGAAGCAATTCCCGACAAAGACATAGAACGGAACGCCGAAGTTCAGCATCTCTCGAAGATTGGCGTTGAAGGGGAAGTCGTACGCGCTCCTATCCTGGAATCTGGTGGATCCAGCATCGCACCCATTAAACCCCAGACGAGGGTGGGACGCTTCGGGTGGAAGAACCAGCATGGAACCCTCATGTCGGCTTGTGCGGATTCTCTACGAAACGAGCTTGGGATTCGCAATCGTCTGTATCCCGACGAGTATGCAAATCACGATCCTATGGCCGGTCCGACTCCGTTTGACACTTCCGACCCAACTACTGGCGAGACCGGGTTGCAGAGACTGGTTGACGAAGTTCGCCGAATGCCTCCCCCGCAAAGGGATCAGAGGCTGACGTACGAAACCGAGGCTCGGGCGGGAGAAAAGTTGTTTGCCGAGATTGGCTGCTCGGTCTGCCATGTTGCAACCTACAAGACAGTCCCTTCCGGCACCCTGATCAACGGTGGTACGTACAGCATCCCAAGTTGGATAGGGGGTCGGACGATCCACCCGTATAGTGATTTCCTGTTGCACGATGTAGGTACCGGCGACAGTATTCCGCAGGCAGCCAGGCCCGAATACCTAAACCAGTCGACGGCTATGAAGTTCCGCACGCCACCCCTCTGGGGTTTGCGGTTTCGTTCTTGGTTGATGCATGACGGTAAATCGAACACGCCAGAGGATGCGATCAAGCGTCATGCCGGAGAAGCGGCCGAAATACGGGGGCGCTATGAGCTATTAACACCTCTCCAGAGGAAGCGCGTGGGGGCGTTTCTCGGTTCGCTGTAAGGCTAGGGCGCGGAGCGGAGACCGGCTCCTCAATCCTCGATGGACAGTCGTAACGGCGGATAGGGCGAACTGCATCGAATGCGGGAGCAAACGCGGATAAAACATCAAGAGAAGGGGGCGTCTGCGCCGAGGTTCGTCCCGGGCGGTTTCCCTGCCGCTCGCACTGGGTTACATCGAAGACAAGGTATCAGGTGCCATCTGCTGCCGTTTAACTCTTTAAAGTCACATTCTCACGCGGACTCTTCCCGGGCTCTCTCTGTGGTTAAGAATTACCGTTTTCCCACTGTTCCCGAGACGAGCGAATCCAGCCGGTCTTGCTGTCCCTTAACCCACTTTGCGTAATGCCGCTCCGTGGATTTGATGCTTTCATGCCCGAGCAGCTTTGCAACTCGCAATCGGCTCGACAGTCCAGCTATACTTCAGCGATATGTTGCACGACGTTCTTTCGTTGTTCGCCGCCCTATTGTGGCCAGCAACTCTCCTGGTTCTTGCCTTTGGATTTCGTCAGAGCATCAAGCAACTCGTCGAATCACTAACGGAGCTGAGGCTGTTGGGTGACAAGGCTGTACTCAAGTGGCCTCAGGCAAGAGTGGACACGATGGGAGACGATGAGGCAAGAGTACTTTCCCCGCAAAAAACAACTCAGTATCCCGACAGCTACATGGGACAAACCCGCTGACCTGTTCTGGCTTGGAAGTGATCTTGAAACCACAGCTCAGACTGCCCTGCGGGGTGCTCCCAAGGAGCGGATTCGCTCGCGGATTGAGGCAATCCTGCCACCATCTTTCTGAGCTTGGATTGGGAGACAGTGTTCCAGGAAGAGAGCTTTCATCGCTTCACCCACAAGTGGCGCATTCGACTGAGACGAGTTTGGACCGTCAGTGGAGAAACGACTTTGCATCAAAAATATATTCAATTATTCAGGCTGTGTCAGACATGGTGGAAGCTGCGCAGCCAGGTTTCCGGTCTCACCCGGAAACACGAGCAACCGAACGAGCGCTCTAGCCGCTATCTCGGCTCAGGTGTGATCTCTCACGACTTCTGATGTCAACTGCCGATCGGTTCCCCATGTCGTTTACATGCCACTCGTGCTGCGCTAGGTCTAAAAGAAGGTAAAACGTGCCGTCTGCTGCGTTCTAAGTTGTTGTAGCTACGTTGTTATGCGGTTTCGAATCCTATAGCGCCCACCATTCACCAACTACTCTGTGGACGTTACCGCGTTTTCCACGTCCGGCCTCTGACAAGAGAAAGGCCTTCTGGCGAAGGCCTTTTCCCAAACACAGAGTTGAATTACTTACTTTGGTTGACGGAGGGTGCCAGCGGCTTTTGCGATGCCAGCGGTGAAGCGCTGGCGCGAACTGCCGGACGAGATGCCGCTCCGGTTATAGCCGGTGTCCGAGCCTTGGCCCTTTGCTGCATGGCGAGCATTTTGTGCGGCGCGATTCCCCACATCCTTGCTCTCTGTTCAGATTGGCCATAGAGTTCGGGATGCATGTAGTAGCCGACTTCTCTGCCGGGCTTATTCTGTTCGACAACCAGCGGATGCGCCAGAGCATAAGGATCATGACGCACGGCTGTCACCTGCCATGAGACTTCGACATTCGGCGCATTCGTTTTGATCGTGAACTGGCTGCTCTCGAGTTTGCGGCTCACGATCGCCTGCGCGAACTGACCCATCACGGTCAACTGATATCGAAAGTCCGCGTTGACGGATTCAAACCATGTTGGCATCTTTACGATGGCCCCGCCCGTAGCGTCGGTGGTGATGTTGCCGGTGTAGATGTTCATCATTTCCGACGATTCGACCGAAGCGTGGTAGAGGTACTTGTTTGCCGGATCGAGCGGATCATCAATCTTGAAATCTTTGGTGCCGGCTGTGATCGCACCGTCGACTTCGAGATTGCCGGTTACCATCGCGGATCCTGTTGAAACGACCCCGTAGCCCTGGCCGCTCGTGTTGTGACCCCAGACAGCGAAGGTTTCAGGGTCGGCCTGATCGTCCTCGCCGATGACACCGCTTGCTCCCGCCTGGAAAGAAGTAGCCACGAGGCCGTCGACGTTCGAGTTGATGTTGAGAGCGCCCAGGGAATCAATGACCATGGATTGCTTGTTTCCGATCGAGAAGCTGATCTCGCCGCCCGTGGGAGCATTCACGAAAGTGCCTTTCCCATCGCCCAGTAGCGAGTAGTTACTGCAGCCCGAGAGATTAATGAACCCGATGGCGGCGTATGGGCCTCCGCAACCCGGATCGCCCACGATCATGTAGACGCCGTCTCCCGCGAAGGACTGGCCCGGGGCAAATTTGTTCTGAGCGCCGATGAGCGCGTATCCGAGCGGTGAAACACCGTTAATAAAGTTTGTGTTCAGAGAGTTGGATGTAATGACGCCAGCGCTGAAATTCCCGGAGGCATCGCGCTTCACGATCGCGTTGGCGGTGTCCGTGCTCGTGGGGGCGACGGTCCAAGCAAGGTTGAGCGTACCTTTCGTGGTCAGTGGCGAACCGCTGACCGTAAAGTCTGAGGAAGGCGCAGCTAGAGCTACGCTGGTTACGCTGCCTCCGCTGTTATTGTCGGCGGCGCAGGCCCAAGCCGAACCGTTCCATTTCAAAATCTGGTTGGCGGTGCAAGTGCTGAGAAGCTTTAGATTCAAAGTGCCGGAGGTTCCGCCGCCCGTCAGGCCGCTGCCTGAGGCAGTGGTTACGCCGCTGATGGTTCCTGTGCCAGGAAATGTCTGCCCGGCAGCGAACGTGAGTTGGCCATTGCTCGAGATCTTCAGGCCGGTTTCCGCAGGAGCAGTGGTTCCCTGTCCGAACAGCAAGTTCAACGACGCGGAGGCTGAAGCGGTGTTATTGCCAGTCGGCTCGGCCTTCAATTGAAACGTTTGGGTGACCGGAGTGCTGCTGGCGCTGTTGAAAGCTGACGCCGACAGGTTTTCCGGTTGCGAAGTTTTGCCCACCGTAGCAGTCGCGACGCCGAGCGCGGGTAGGACAAGCGTGCCGCGGATGGCGGCGCCACCGTGGACGTCCAGAGCTGTGGTGGGGGCGTTGGTGTTGATGCCGATCTTCGCGGTGGGCGAAGCGCCCGATTGAAAGACGGCTGAGTTGCCGATCGTGGCCGTTCCAGTGAAGTCGGGCAGGAATCCCGCTGTGCCCGCGCCGGTAATGGTTCCGGCAGGTGGCGCGACGGGCTCGCTCGTACTTCCATTCGCAACCGGGGCAGTTGGATTCGTGATCGGCGCCGCCAAGATGAACGCGGAGGCCGGCAAGCCGCCGAGTGTCTGCGCATCACCGGCCTTCAAGGCGTAAGGCACGCTCAGCAACGCCACGCGCGCCTGCTCTTCTCCTCCGTTGAAGCGGACCGCCAGCCAGCGCGCCTGTCCGGTCGAGAAGAGATCCACGGGGAGCCCGCCGGCTTTGGTGGCGCCCAGCATCACGGCGTAACTTCCGTTTGCGTTGACTTCGATGTTCTGGGTTTCAATCCATAGCGGCGCGCCGCCTTCTTCGGCAGCATAGACCGCGAAAGTTGCGCCCACCGCGCCTTTCAGCGGCTTGCCATTGGTATCTTTCGCCACGCCAGAATAGTTGACCAGAGTTGGGACTACGGACTCCACTCCTGGTGCCTGCGCCCACGATTGGGCGGATGCGATTAGAACCATGGCCAACATCGCCGGCAAGAGTCGGGCTGTGATATTGCTTGGGTGAAACTGCCTCTGCGTGTTCATGTTGATTCCTCCAAATCGAGTGTTTGTCAAAAATGCGATTGAAGTGAGGTTCTCTCGGCAAAATCTGTTTGCGTTGCGGTTCATGTTTCCCCCCCCAGAAAATTTCCGTTTACTTGCCTTCCACACGACCCATGCCAGTCACAATGACCTCGCCCTTGACCTCTGCGATCGCCGCCGGAACGTTCACCAACTGATGAGCCACCGTGTCACCGGCCACCCAAATGCGGTTCAGGTATTGCTTGCCAGCGAAGGTGGTGAAGATGAGCCTGGACACCTGGGCTCTGCCAGCGTCCGGGGCGTCGCTCGCCGCCGTCACAATGACCTTGTAGATATGGCGGTCGACGGCTTGCATCACGATCAGGCCGGTCCCATCGTTCCTCTTGGGCTTCCCGAGGTGGCGTTGAACGAGGTAGGTTCCGGCGGGCAGGGTTTGCTTGCCTACTACGAAGGGAAAAGGCACGATGGCCTGGAAACTGGCGACCTGCGCATGCGCGACGGCCGTCAGCAGAAGTACCAAAATCCTGACCACGTTTTGTTTTCTAACCAGCCTCATGGGAATTTTCGTGAGTCGTGCAACGGACAGGCGACAAATTGCACGGCCCACGGTAAAAACACAACGAAACTGTTCCCGAATCTGAGCTAACCAGCTAAGGCGAAGGGAACGCAGAAGTTAGTCGGTTTTCTAACTGCTGCCGTGCTAGAATCTGGGCCACTTTGCGGGGAGTGTGGGATGCCAGAACGGGGACCTGATGCCCGGATCGTGCGTTTCGGAACCTTCGAAGTGGATCTCCGCGAGGGCAGGCTCAGCAAATCGGGCATCCGGATTCGACTTCAGGAGCAGCCGTTTCAGATCCTGGCTCTACTGCTTGAGCGTCCTGGCCAGCTGGTCACGCGCGAGGAAATCCGCGAGAAACTCTGGGCAAAAGATACGTTCGTGGAATTTGACGACGCGTTGAACACCGCCGTCCGCAAACTTCGCGCCGCGCTGAACGATTCCGCCGACAATCCCAGGTTCCTGGAAACGGCTCCGCGGAGAGGATACCGTTTCCTGGCGCCGGTCAGCGTCCCCGTCGATCCGACGCCCCCTCGAGTTGCTGTGGAGGCTGCGCTGGAGGTTTCACCTTCCACGGCAGAGCCGGTCTCAACCGCCGCTGTTCAACCGGTAGCCTCGGCGCTTCCGCGATGGCGAACCCCGGCGATCGTTGCGTCGGCCACGCTGCTGACTGTGATTGCGGTGGCGACGTATTGGTATCTTCATCGGCCCGGTTTCCGAATTTCGCCGGCGGACACGATCGTGCTCGCTGATTTTTCGAACACGACCGGAGAAGGTGTGTTCGACGACGCGTTGGGCCAAGCACTCCAGGTCGGACTCGGGCAGTCTCCATCGCTAAGCGTGCTGTCGGACAGAAAAGCGTCAGTGATTCTGAAACAGATGGGGCGCTTGCCCGAGCAGCGCATGACAGGCAAGACGGCGATCGAGGTCTGCCAGCGTACTGGCAGCAAAGTCACCGTGCAGGGATCGATTGCCAGCCTGGGTACGGCCTACCTGATTGGACTTGCGGCTATTCGCTGCGACACAGGTGAGCCGATCGCGAACGAGCAGGTGCAGGCCAAGCGTAAAGAGGATGTCATCGATGCTCTTGGGCAGGCAACCTCGCGCCTGCGAGCCCGTCTTGGCGAATCCCTGCCGTCGCTGCAGAAATACAACGCTCCGCTGGAGCAGGCGACGACTCCGTCGCTCGATGCGCTGAACGCCTATGGCACCGCGCTTTCTACGTGGGATAAGAAGGGCGATCGCGCCTGCCTTCCGTTTCTGCAGCGAGCGCTTGACCTCGATCCGAATTTCGCCATGGCCCACGGAGCAATGGCGACCATCTACTTCAACCTGGGCGAGAACGAACTAGCCCGCAAGAGCGCCACCAAAGCATATGAACTAAAAGATCGGGTGACCGAGGCCGAGAGACTCGCCATTGAATCCCGCTACTACCTCTACGTAACGGGCGAACTGGAAAAAGCTCTTCAGGTCTATGAGTACGCGGTGCAGAACTATCCACCCGCCGCCGGCGCTCTGAATCACCTCGGCATCACTGCCGCGAAGTTAGGACGGTTGGAGCAGGGAGTCATTAGCCTTCGCGCGGCGTTGGCGCTTGATCCCACGCGGGCCACAACCTATTCGAACCTTGCTTCCGATCTGCTGGCGTTGAACCGCATGGACGAAGCGACAGCGGTCCTGGCGGACGCCGACAAACACAAGTTTCAGATCGATCACCTGCTGGAAATCAGCTACTGGCGGGCTTTTCTTCGGAATGATCGTGCTGAGATGCAGCACATTCTAGTGGAGTCGTCGGACGTTGCTGGGGCGCAAGGTCTGCTACTCGTGCAGCAGGCCAATACCGAGTCGTACTTCGGGCATTTCGAAAAAGCGGACGAACTGTCGGGAGTCGCGGCGAACTTGATGGAGCACGATGGGGATAAAGAATCCGCAGCGACGTGCCTGGCGGAAGCGGCGGTTCGCGAAGCTGAAGCCGGCAACGCCGCTCGCGCGCGGATGCTGATGGCGAGGGCACTGAAACTATTCCGCGGTGATGAAGTGGTCACTCTGGCTGCCCTCGTCGCCGCCACCGATGGAGACGTTGCGCAAGCCGAGGAGCTTAGTCGCAAACTCGACAAACAGTGGCCGCAGGGCACGTTTGTCCAGCGATACTGGCTGCCCGTGATCCGGGCCGAGATTGATCTTCACGGGCATCAACCGTCGAAGGCAATCGCAGACTTGGAGGTCGCTGCGCCGTTCGAGTCCGGCTGTCCGCCGGGACTGTCGGTTCCGACGATGTATCCCGCATACGTGCGGGGTGAGGCCTTTCTCGCCGCCGGAGATGGCGGGAAGGCTACAGCCGAATTTCAGAAGTTCGTCGATCATTCCGGGTTGGTGGTGAATTTCCCGTTGGCATCGCTGGCTCGTTTGGGTCTTGCCCGCGCTTACGCCCGCAGCGGCGATTCCGCCAAAGCCCGTGCCTCTTACGAAGGATTTCTTCGCCTCTGGGGAGAAGCCGACTCCCATCTCTCGATCCTCAAAGAAAGCAGAGCCGAGTATGCCAAGCTGCACTGAGGATTTGCGAGAGATGTTCGAACGAGCAGAGGGAACTTCAACGCTATAGCGTCTTCACTCTGGACAACTTCGTAAGGCGTCCGGTGTGGTTCCAATCAGACACGAAGATGTTTGCCTCGGAATCGATGAAGCAGCCGTGCGCGGCGCTGAAGACCGCTGCATTGATCGCGTGCGGATCGAGATCGTAGTTGGCCCATTGCGATTTCTGCGGGTTGTCCCCCAGGAAGGCGACTGGAACATTGTCCCGGTCAAGGATAGTGGCGCGGCCTTCCAATTCTGAAACAACTGCATAGTCGCCGTGAAAACTTGCGTGGCAAGGGCGCCGCAGATGTTGCGTTATCGTGCGCACGAAGCGGCCGTCCAGATCAAAATGGCAGAGGCGCCGGTTCTCGCGATCACACACCAGGATAAGCGGTTGGTCATAGCGGGTGTCGAGCGAAAGCCCATGGCTGCAATTCAATTGGCCGTCGCCACTGCCCATTTCCGAGTAGCTCGCTTTGTAGTTTCCATTTTTGTCAAAGCGAAAGATGCGCGAATCGCCGTAGCCGTTGGCGATGAAGATGGAACCATCCGGCGTAGGCAGAGCCGCAGTGATGCGCCATTCATTCGGCGACTTGAATCCGGCCTCCGGCGGAGCCGTAATTTTCAGCACGACCGTACCGTCAGGCTTCATCCTTAAGAAAAGCCAGTTTTCCCGAGGAGTACCTTTCTGCACCGTGACATATAGAACTTCCTCGCCGCCTTCTGTGGCAAAGAAGAGAGAGTGGATCTCCGGGTAGGCTGTCGCGATCTTTTTTAGCAGGCGACCATCCGAACTGTAGACCAGGACGCCGGTGTCGCTCTGGGTGCTGACGTATATATTTCCTGTCTTGTCCTGGGCGATGGCGCCATGCGTTCCTCCGAACGATGTACCAGCCGGTAAGGCTCCCCAGCCGGGTACAACCGCATAGGTCCACTCGCCGTTGCCCGTGAGTTGAAGCGGCGAGAAGGAAGAATTCGAGGACGCGGAAAGTGAGCGTCCTTGCGCGAGTGCAGTCATTCCGGCCGCAGCAAGAAATGTGCGCCGACCCATGTTTGCGACGGTGCCTGTCATGGTGTGCTCCTGTTCGTGGCTGTGGAGGCGGGTTCCGCGGGCGTGTCGAATAAGTAGATGTGGCGCAGGTTCGGCATGCTCTTCAACGGAGGCAGCGCGTCAGTCGTGACTTTGGTCCCACTCAGATTCAAGTACGTGAGCTGCGATAGAGGCGAGAGTTTCGCGAGGGTGCGACCAGTAACCGCGGTCCCCTCCAAGTGAAGAGCGCGCAAGTTGGAGAACTTGCCCAGAGTATCGAAGCATGCGTCGGTGACAGCGGTACGACCGAGTTCGGCCTCGACGATGAACGGCGCGAATCGTTGGAAGCCGGCGAGCTGTGCGTCGTCAAATTTGGAGGCAACATCATTCGTTCTAAGAATCAAACCATCGGAAGGCGTTGACGAAACAGCGACGAGTTTGGCGCTCTCCGAACTTTGCATCTGACGAATTTCATTCATTAAGTGGCTGTAGTCCCCTACGGGTTGAAGCGGCGGGTCTGTGTTTTTCTCAGCCGTAGAAATTCCTGGAATACTCGTCGCTGAGGGGGAAGCTCCGGCGAGAATCCAAGCGCGGAGGGTCGCGATTTCGTCGGCGGTTAGCGGCGTCTTGCCTTCGGCAGGCATGAAGTGACGATCGGTTGGGGAAAGCATGACCCTCTGCAGCAGCAGACTTCGATCCGGATTTCGCGGCTGAATGACGGCGCCATCTTTGCCTCCCTTCATCAGCAGGTCATAAAAATCAAGTCGAAGGCCGGCTTGAACCTTGCTGGCTCCATGGCACGAAACACATTTGGCATCGAGGATCGGGTGAATATTCCGTGCATACACTGAGCCTACATAGGCAGCGTCAGAAGCCCCAGACGCCGATGGGAAGAATTGCTTGAGCTGGTCCGGCATATAACGAGTCAGGTAGTCGCTTCCGTGCGTAAGGGAACCTCCCTGATGCGCCGTCCAAGTCAGTGTGAGCAAGGTTAAGACGAGTAGTGACGGATAGACTCGGTGGAATTGTCCTGACACCCATGCGGGACGCGCGGCAGCGCACAACATTAATTCAAGCAGCAGCGCTATGGCGCCCCACATGTGACGCGTGACAGTGACGCCGACGACGCCGCTGCCGTACGCCAGCAGGATTCCAAACACAAATGCCAGGGCGCCGGTCGCCAACGTCAGGAGCAGTACGAAGCCCGCGGCTTCGCGCAATGCGAGACGCGTTGTCCCAGCAAGTTCGAGCAGCGGCAGCAACACGAGCATGCCGATCGGCAGGTGTACGAGCAAAGGATGAAAGCGTCCGAGAAACTGAAGCGCGTCGGCATGTGTTCGCCCATCGAGGGGAAGAGCGAATGGCAACGTTACAAGCAGGACACTCACGCCCAAGGCAAAGAGCCATTGCGCCGGAACGTTTCGGAAGCGCAGATTTCGTATCTCCGCGATTAAGTTGTGCGCTGCGCTCACGCCAGCAGTCCCTGTACGACGTGCGCCGGGACAGGACTCGTCAACTTCTGATCGAGGCCTTGAAACTTGTATGTGAACTTGCTGTGATCAATTCCCAGGCAGTTCAGAATTGTGGCGTTAAAATCGCGGACGTGCACCGGATCTTTTACCACGTTGTAACTGTAGTCGTCTGTTTCGCCGTAGGTGATGCCGGGACGGACGCCGCCGCCCGCCATCCACGTGGTGAAACATCGAGGGTGATGATCGCGGCCGTAGTTATCCTCGGTCAAACCGCCCTGGCTGTACACAGTGCGTCCAAACTCGCCAGCCCAAATCACCAAAGTATCATCAAGGAGTCCACGGCGTTTTAAATCGGTGACCAGTGCGAACGCGCCGCGGTCTGTTTCCTGACAGAGAATCGGCAGAACTCCGACCACATCCCCATGAACATCCCATCCACGTTTATAGATTTGCGTGAAGCGCACACCGCGCTCAGCCATACGGCGCGCGAGCAGGCAGTTATAAGCGAATGTGCCCGGCTGCCTGGCATCGGGACCGTAGAGATCCCATGTGGACTGCGGCTCCTTGCTGAGATCGGTAAGCTCGGGCACGGATGACTGCATTCGAAACGCCATTTCATACTGAGCGATGCGCGCGTTCGTTTCGGGATCACCGACTTCTGCCAGCGTCTGACGATTGATCTGCTCAACGGTATCCAGCATTTCGCGGCGGACTTCGCGGTCGACGCCCGCAGGGTCGGCGAGATAGAGCACGGGATCACCGCCCGACCTCAGGCCTACGCCAGCGTATTCCGAAGAGAGAAAGCCGCTACTCCACAAGCGTGAAGAAACCGGCTGGTTATTTTCCTTGGAATTCGTTTTGGTCTGCAGAACGATAAATGTTGGCAGGTTATCGTTCATGCCGCCGAGGCCATAGGCCAACCACGAACCCAGGCAAGGCTTGCCGGCATTCATGTTGCCGGTGTTCATGAGCATGATCGCTGGCTCATGATTGATGGCGTCAGTGTTCGTTGTCTTGATGATCGTAAGATCGTCGATCATACGTGCGGTGTAGGGTAGCAACGAGCTGACCCACGTTCCGGTCTCGCCGTGCTGCCCAAAAGGCCAGTGCGATGGCGCCACGGGGAAGTGCGCCTGGCCAGCCGTCATGCCGGTCAACTGTTGGTTGCCGCGAACGGAATCGGGCATGTCCTTATTGAACTGCGAAGCCAGGTTCGGCTTGTAATCGAAGAGATCCATTTGCGGCGGCCCGCCCGACATGAAGAGATAAATCGCACGTTTCGCGCGGGGCGCGAAATTTGGCAGACCGAGACCGTTGCGCCCCGGCGCTTGTACGGAATTGATATCTGCTCCGTTTGCAAAACCTCGCAAGCCCGACTCACTGAAGAGCCCCGCCAGCGCAGCCCATCCCAAGACCTTTCCGGATCGGCCGAGAAAGCGCCGCCGCGTTTCGAGCGCAGCCCACTCCCGTTTGAGACCTACGGGGATCGGAAGGTCAAGAGGAGTAACGGGATTTTCGCAGTCGCTACAAAGTGGATGTTGCTTCATATCAATCCCCGGCTATTTGTTAATCGTCTGATCAAGGTTCAGCATTTCGTTGGCCACCATCGTCCAGGCAGCCAACTCAAGTTCTGGAATCGACGCATCCCGCTTCTTCTCGCCTACTTGCAGAAGATCGTGCGCAGCTTTGGGATCCTTTTGATAGTGGCCCTGCAATTTTTGCAGTGAAGCCTCGAGAGTCGCCGCCATAGTCGCCGGCGGATCGTGCGCCAGCAGAATCTCACTCATGCGGTTTACGCGCTGCTCTGGATTCGGTCCCGCCTCGTGGATCACACGCTGCGCCAAGGCGCGAGCGGCCTCGACCCACTGCACGTCATTCATCGTCACTAAAGCCTGGAGCGGCGTATCGGTGCGCTGCCGGCGAGTGCACACCACATCGCGCATGGGCGCGTCGAACGCATCCATATTCGGGGGCGACGCCATCCGCTTCACATACGTGTACATGCTACGGCGGTAGAGGGCATCCCCGTGCTCCTGAACGTAGTGGACCGTATCGCTCGAGGGATAACTTACCTCTTCCCAAATGTTCGCGGGTTGGTAGGGCTTTACGCTGGGGCCGCCAACCTTCTCGACGAGCAACCCGCTCGCCTGGAGGGCGATGTCGCGGAGCATTTCGGCGTCCATGCGAAAGCGCGGGCCGTGTGACAAGAGTAAATTCTTCGGATCTTTAGCGAGTTGCTGCGGACTTGACTTTGCGCTCTGCCGGTAGGCCGCCGACATGACCAGCAGTTTGTACATGTGCTTGACGTTCCATCCACTCTCACGGAATTCGACGGCAAGCCAGTCCAGCAGTTCCGGATGCGTGGGCCTCTGCCCCATGATGCCAAAGTCTTCGGTGGTTTCGACGATGCCGGTTCCGAAGAACTCGTACCACATGCGATTGACGGTGACGCGCGCGGTGAGGGGATTGGCGGGGCTGACCGTCCACTTGGCCAAAGCGAGCCGGTTGTGGGCCTCGCCCGACTCCAGTGGCGGCAGAAAGTGAGGAGTGTCGGCCTCAACGCGTTCGGTACGCGCGGTGTAAACGCCGCGCGTCAGTACGTGTGCATAGGCGAGTGAAGGCTTCTCCCAACTTACTTGCGTCAGATCGCCGCCCTTCGATAGCTGGTCGAGCTGCTTATCGAGCGGAACGATCTCGCGTTGAATCGCCTGATATGAAGGATCCACGTGATTGAGATAAAACTCCCGCATCACGTGCCATTGGTCTGTCGTCCATTGCGAAGCCGGATGCGATGCAATTTCGGCAGCGTAATCTTCGAATGGAAGCCGCTCGACTTCATCGGGACTCAGAGTCCGCGCGTAGAGGCGAATATCCTGGTACCTTGCCTCTTTCGCTGGATGCTCTTCGGGATCGCGCCATCCAAGCTGCATTGGCGCCCTGGTGCGGATGGTCGCGTGCGAGATATTGTCGGAGACGACCCGAGTCGCGATCTCGTGGCCGTTGACGAAAATCTTCACGCCCGACGCTCGGCCCGAGCCGTTGTAAGTGAAAAAGATGTGCTTCCAGGCGCCGTCGAGCGGGAGCGGAGTGACCGAGATGACACGGATCGCAACTTGCGGCGTCGTGTCCTTGGGCGGTTCTGCCGCTGACTGTTTCTTCGTCTTCGACTTTGCTTTTGCCTCCGCCGCCTCTTTGGCTTTGTTCTTCTTGCCTGCTTCTTCCTCGGCTTTCTTTTGTTCAGGCGGCTTGTTGGGGGCGAGATCTTTTTTGCTCAGGTCCTGCGGAGAAGGATAGTCGAAGGGCTCTTTTGCCTCAGGCTGTTTCTCGTGCGCTCCCTTCTTGGTTGATTTCTTTTCCTCCTCCAGGATTGATTGTTTCGGCATCTGGTTCACCAGAGAGACGCTCAGGAATCCGTCGTCTGCCGAAAGTTCCCAGCCGCGATCGTGCAGCGTCGAATCCATTTTCGAAATCAGCGTGCCAAAACTTCCTGGATGAAACGGAGCGGAGCGGAACATAAACCAACCGCCCGAAGAAAAGGCTCGCTTTGTGTCGTAGTCGCCAGTCTGTCCCATCAGCACCCGCGTACTGGAGCGCATGCGGAAGTCGGGCCAGAGCCACGTGGTCTCACCCCACTCTCCGTTCAGGGTACTGGTATGAAAACTGGCGGGATTCGCACTCGGTGCGCTGTTTCTTAACTCGTCTCCACTTCCCTCATCGAGCCGAAGGCGCACTATCAGTCCGTTGGCGGCAACTGCGCGGGGAGCGGCATTACCCGAAGAAAGCCATTGCGTGACCAATGCATCGCCTTTGCGGCGCATGTCGTTCAGTTTGCCTTGGAGATTGGAACGCTGCACGAGGACACGGTTATAGGCGTCCCGGTTTTGAGCTGTGGGGATGCGTACGACCGGCGCCCAAACGGGCCGATCATCGTTAAAGGGCTTCTCGTCCAGATTGTTGAAGAAAGCACTCAACGCATAAAAATCGTGCTGCGTGGTTGGATCGAACTTGTGATCATGACAAACGGCGCAACCAACGGTGAGGCCCATGAACGTCGCGCCGAAGGCTTCTGTGCGCTCCCGCGCGATGTTGACTCGTAACTCCTCAGAAATGGTGCCGCCCTCATTGCTGCTCACGCCGAGCCTGACGTATCCACTGCCGATCAGCGGGTCAAGCGTCTTCTTCGGCATCAAGTCGCCGGCGATTTGTTCCATCGCGAACTGGTCAAAAGGCTTATTGGCATTGAACGAGCGGATCACGTAATCGCGATAAGGCCAGATGTCGCGGCTGTTGTCGTAGTGCAGCCCGTAGGTATCTGCATAACGGGCGTAGTCGAGCCAGTAGCGCGCGCGTTGCTCGCCGAACGTGGGTCGCGCCAGAAGACCGTCGACCACATGTTCGTAGGCATGGGGGGAAGTGTCATTGACGAATGCGGTGACTTCTTCGGGAGTAGGCAGCAGTCCAGTGAGATCAAGGGTCACGCGCCGGATCAGCGTTGCCCGGTCGGCTTCGGGAGAGGGTCGCAAGCCTGCTTGTTCGAGCTTTGCAAGAACGAAGTTATCGATGGGCGTATGAACCCATCCGGCGGTTCGCGGCGTGGGAACAGGCGGGCGTTGAGGGACTTCGAAGGCCCAGTGCGGACGATACACCGCTCCTTCCCGAATCCACTCCTTCAGGATCGCGATGTCGCCGGAGTTCATGGGCTTGGCCTCGCCCTCGGCGGCTTGCGGCATCAGGTAGTGAGGATCCTTGGACTCGATCCGCTTTACCAATTCGCTCTTCTCGGGATGCCCGGGGACAATCGCATCGGGATGATGCGGCCGTTTGCGCATCGCCCATTCCGCAAGGTCAAGGCGCAGTCCTGCCTTCCGCATTTCTGGGTCTGGGCCATGACAGCTAAAACAGCGACTCGCCAGGATTGGTTGGACGTCTTGATTGAAATCGAGACGGTGCGCTGAAGTGCGATGGCAACCGACCAGAACACAAAGAACGACGGACACAATGACCAAAGAGAAGGCCAGTTCCGTATATCGACGCGTTTTATGATTTAGCTGGCTGATGCGCCCAGCCCCCACAATCGGCTTCACCACTGGATCTGCGATCCCACTGACTACTGACCACTGTCAGTACATTGTATTGCTCATTTTCGCCATGCTGGAGAAAAATCCCAGTCCTTCAGGCGCTCTCGCTGTGGGCAAGGAACCGCCTGCTCCGCGGCTCATGGCTGCAGCCTGCTAAACTTTCGCAGAGGCTTGCCGTCCCCTAATGATCGTCAACTTCGCTGAACGCGCGCATAACCATAACTGGGAACTGGATCCGGTGATCCGGTCGCTGCTCGACACGGATTTTTACAAGCTGCTGATGCTGCAGTTTATCTGGAAGCATTTCCCGAAGACGCGCGTTGAGTTCTCGCTGTACAACCGGCACGCCTCGGTGCGGATGGCGGAGATCATCCATATCGAAGAACTCAAAGTGCAATTGCAGCACGTGCGCGGGCGGCGATTTCGAATGTCGGAATTGGTCTGGCTCGCGGGCAACACGTTTTACGGGCGCCGCGGAATTTTCGAGCCGGCATTTCTCGAGTGGCTCGAGCGCGACTTCCGGCTGTCGGATTATCACCTTTCGGTGGTCGATGGACAGATCCATCTCTCGTTTGAGGGTTTGTGGACTGAGACCACGATGTGGGAGTTGTACGCGCTCGCGATTCTTGACGAACTGAAGACGCGGGCGCATCTGAAAACGCTCAGCGAGTTTGGACTCGACATTCTGTATGCGCGGGCCAAGACGAAATTGTGGAACAAGATCGAGCGGCTGCGCGGCATTCCGGGACTGAGCGTTGCGGACTTTGGAACGCGGCGGCGGCATAGCTTTCTGTGGCAGGAGTATGTGGTCGTCGCGATGGCGGCGAATCTTGGGAACAACTTCATTGGGACGTCGAATGCGTTTCTGGCGCACAAGCACGACTTGGAAGCGATTGGAACCAACGCGCACGAAATTCCGATGGTGATGGCCGCGCTGGCGCCGGATGATACCGCGCTGAAGGCATCGCAGTACAAGGTACTTGAGTTGTGGCAGCAAACGTATGAAGGAGCGCTGCGCATCATGCTGCCTGACACTTTCGGAACGACACAGTTTCTGGCGGGCGCGCCTGACTGGGCCGCGGATTGGACCGGACAGCGCGTCGACAGTAAGGATCCGTACGTCGCGGGGGATGAATTCATTACGTGGCTGAAGGCGCGTGGACGCGATCCGCGCGAGAAGCTGCTCATCGCGTCCGACACTCTCGACGTGGATCAGATTCTCGGACTGCATGCTTATTTTGGCGGGAAGGTGTCAGGCGGGGTCGCGCCGGGCAATTTCAACAGCGCTGCCGATTTTCATGATCCGAAGAAATGGACGCCGGAGCGGCGTATTCGTTTCAGCGCCGGCTGGGGCACGCTGCTGACCAACGATTTTCGCGGCTGCAATCCCAACAATGGCACCGCATTCGACCCGATCAGCCTGATCTGCAAAGTGTCGAGTGTGGAGGGCCGGCCCGCCGCAAAGCTTTCCGACAATTATTCGAAGGCGCTGGGACCTCCGGCAGAGATCGATCGATACCGGCGAGTTTTCGGCACCGCGGGAATTGCCAACGCTCCCGTGGTGGCGTGACGCGGCCTTTTGCCCCGACGATCAACGCGCGACCACAGTACATGTCCGTTCGTTTCTACCCGTAACCTTGTGAATGCATGTGAACCCTGAAAACATCCCAACGGGGCATGCATGAAAATCCTGCTGGTTGAAGATTCGTACATCGAACGGCGCAAGGTGGGCGGCTACCTGACGGACTGGGGGCTGGAGTACACCGGCGTGGGCAGCGGCACGGAAGCGATCAAGCTACTAGAAGGCCCGAATCCTCCGGACCTGACGGTGCTCGATTGGGTGCTGCCTGGGCTCGACGGCATCGACGTGCTGCGCCGGATCCGCAAGCTCACGCAGGGAAATTACATCTACACGATCATGGTGACGGCCAAGCATCAGAAGCAAGACCGCCTGAGCGCGATGGATGCGGGCGCGGATGATTATCTATCGAAGCCAGTAGATCCGGCGGAGTTGCGATCGAGGATCATGGCTGGGAAAAGAATCGTGGAGTTGCAGCAATCGCTGCGATTCGCCGCGACGCACGACTTTTTGACGGGGCTGTTGAATCGCGCGGAAATTCTGGCTGCGCTGGATCGGGAGTTCTCACGCAGTGGGCGCGAAGACAAGTCGACGACGGTGATTCTCGCGGATATCGACAACTTCAAGCGCATCAACGACACGCTCGGCCACGCGGCTGGAGATGAAGTACTGAAAGAAGTGGCGCGAAGACTGAAAGTTGACCTGCGGCCCTACGACGTTGTGGGACGCTACGGCGGCGAAGAATTCCTAATCATCCTACCGGGCTGCAACCTTAGTGTTGGCGCGCGCCGCGCGGACGAGATTCGAGGCCTGGTTAGCAAAGATCCGATCAACACGCCGTTCGGAGTGACTGCCGCTACGGTCAGCATGGGTGTGACCGCGACTGTCGCCGACCGCGACTGCTCTATTTCCGAATTTCTGCGCGAGGCCGATGTGAGCCTTTACACGGCAAAGAAAAATGGCAAGAATCGCGTGGAAGTTTTCGCTGCCGCTTCCACGGCTACCACCGCCGGTCAGAGCTAACCTCCCATATAAATATCCACAACTCGCAGCGCCTACGCGGCTGCGTGCACAATTTCGGCTTTCTGTGTCACATTAGAAGTTCATGCCCGCCACTGCCGACGCCAGAGCCGGACGCGCCGCCTTCACCCATCCTGCATTTGTTCTGTTCCAGATTGCGCGTTTTTTGATCGTGTCGGCCGTCGAGATGCAAGCGGTCGCCGTGGGATGGCAAGTCTACGAGATCACGAAGCGGCCTCTGGATTTGGGCTACGTCGGCTTGGCGCAATTCCTGCCGGGCATTCTGCTCTTCCCTGTCTCCGGCCACGTGTCAGATCGCGTGGAGCGCCGCAAGGTGCTGACCGCGTGCTATGCGGGTTTTGCGGTGTGCTTTGGCCTCTTGCTGGCGCTGACTGAGCGCGGTGTTTATTCGATGAATGCGATCTACGCCGTGCTGATTCTGCTTGGCGTCGTGCGATCGTTTAACGGCACGGCCAGCCGCTCGATTCTGCCGCAGTTGGTTCCCGAGGAACATTTTCCGAACGCCGTCTCGTGGAACGCGACTACGTTTCAGACCGCGACCATTCTTGGTCCATCGTTTGGCGGACTGCTGTATGCCAAGTTTCACGGTCCATCCATCGTGTACGCGATTGCAATGATCACCGCGGTAGGCGCGACGCTGTCGACTCTGCGCATCAAGCCGGAAACCAAGGCGCGCCCTCGCGAACCGATCACGGTGAAGACGGTGTTTGCGGGACTCCACTACATTTGGAACAAGAAGCTGATCCTGGGCGCGATTTCGCTCGACCTGTTCGCGGTGCTGCTGGGCGGAGCAGTCGCGCTGCTGCCAGTCTATGCTCGCGAAATTCTTCATACCGGGCCCTGGGGGCTCGGACTGCTGCGAACCGCGCCGGGAGTGGGCGCGGCGCTGATGGCAGTGTTATTGGCGCACCGTCCGCTGCGCGGGCGATCGGGGATCGCGCTTCTGTGGTCGGTTGCGGGGTTCGGCGTCTTCACAATTATTTTCGGACTCTCGCGCAACCTGATGCTGTCGCTGGCCGCGCTGCTGCTGCTTGGCGCGAGCGACATGATCAGCGTCATCATCCGCGCGACCCTCACCCAACTTGCCACTCCTGACGAAATGCGCGGGCGAGTCACTGCGGTCGACATGATCTTCATCGGCACATCGAACGAGTTCGGACAATTCGAATCGGGCGTGACGGCGCAATGGTTTGGCACGGTGCCCGCGGTTGTGCTGGGGGGCATTGGGACGCTCGTAGTGATCGCGGTGTGGGCGTGGCGCTTTCCTGAACTTCGAAAGGCGGGAGAACTCCATTCGATCACCAGCGCAAGCTTGGCGGAGGTTCCGGAACCTGGAGCTGGCAGCGACGACCTTCCTTCCTGATGGCTAGATTTCCCTGTAATTGCGCACGCGGGATTCGGCGGCCAATGCCGTAGAATGTACGCTTTCATTTCCCCACAAAGGACCGCCCTTGCTGGAGCGCTACTTTCGTCTCGCTGAAAATCAAACCACCGTCCGCCGCGAGTTTTTCGGCGCGATCACGACGTTCGTCACCATGGCGTACATCGTCGTGGTCAATCCGCAAATTCTTTCGCAAGCTGGAATGCCCGTCGAAGGCGTGGTTTTCGCGACGTGTATCTCGGCGGCTGCGGCTACGCTGGTCATGGGACTGTACGCGAACTATCCCATTGCTCTTGCGCCGGGCATGTCGCTGAACGCGTACTTTACGTATGTGGTCTGCCTTGGCCTGCACGTGCCGTGGCGCACCGCGCTCGGCGTAATTTTTTTCTCGGGCGTCTTCTTTCTGATCCTCACCGTCGTACGCATTCGCGAGCAGATCGTAAACGGAATTCCGGACTGCCTGAAACATTCGACGGCGGCCGGGATTGGGATGTTCATCGCGTTCGTCGGCTTGCGCAACGCAAAGATGGTGGTCGCGAACCCGGCGACGTTTGTGAGCATCGGCAGTTTGGCAGACCGCGAGACGCAACTCGCGTGTGTGGGCCTCGCGATCATCCTGATTCTGATGACGCGGAAAATCGGTGGCGCGATCCTGATCGGGATCTTCGCGACGGCTCTGTTGGCGATTCCGCGCGGAATGGCGAAATGGCCCACTGCAATTTTCTCGTTGCCCCATCCTTCGTCCACTTGGCTGCAGCTCGATCTGCGGGGCGCACTTCACCTGGGCCTTGTGGAGATTATTTTCATATTCCTGTTTGTCGATCTCTTCGACAACATCGGCACGCTGGTGGGAGTTTGCGAGCAGGGCGGATTCGTCCAGAATGGAAAGATTCCACGCGTTGGGCGTGCGCTGGTTTCAGATGCGATTGGCACGATCTTCGGCGCGCTAACCGGCACTTCCACGGTAACCAGCTACATCGAAAGCGCAGCCGGAGTCGCGGCTGGGGCGCGCACGGGACTGAGCAATGTTTTCGTGGCTGCACTTTTCCTGCTGGCGGCGTTTTGTTCTCCGCTGGCCGCAGCAATCCCGGCATACGCAACTGCTCCGGCGTTGATCGTGGTCGGCGCGCTGATGACGGAATCGATTGGACGCGTGGACTGGAAGGAATTCACCGAGGCGATTCCAGCTTTTGTGACGATGCTGGCAACGCCCTTGACGTTCAGCATCGCGACCGGGCTCAGCCTGGGACTGATTTCGTACACGCTGGTGAAGGTCGCCGCCGGAAAGTTTCGCGAAATCAGTGCGGTGATCTGGGTGCTGACGGCGCTGTTTATTCTTCGCTATATCTATTTGGCGGCGGGCTAGCGTCGGGCGCGCGTCTTACGGTACGTCCACCGTAACGGTCGCGGTTGTGCGTCCGAACCGGTTGGTTGCGTAGAGGGTGTACGTGGTCGTTGCGGTCGGATTCACGACGACGCTGGCACCGCGCACTGCGCCGGGTCCCGGCGACACGATCACATAAGACGCGTTATTCGCGGTCCAGGACAAGGTTACGCTTCCACCCGACGAAACGTGCGTGGCGGAAGCGGCGAAGTTGCTGATTGTGGGAGCCGCGCCGGTCGGATAGTTGGAATTCGTGTAGACGGGACTCATCTGCACGACTTCAAACGCAGATGCGGGCACCGTTTTCAGCGAATCAAGATCTGATCCCCAGCGGCTGTCGGAGACTCCCGTCACATAAAGCGCACTGCCGTTGTCGGCGAGGATCAATCCGTACTTCTTCATCGCGGTCAGAATGACCTGCATCTGCGTCGAAAATCCAGAGATGTCGTAACCCGCTTTCAGACGCAGCCGCATGCCCATGGGAGGCGCCGATGCATTGCTCGTGTTCGCCGCGGAGTGAGATGCCGGAGGAGTGAAGGCCGCACTCGTCTTCGGAAGCGTGAAGCGGAAGGCGTGCTGAATGTTCCCCGCAGCGACTTCGTCATAGCGCACGAGTCCGGGAAAAATCGGCAGCCCGGCAGCATCGGCGGAGGTCCATGTGTACGGACGCTGCTCGTCACTGAGCAGATCCCACACCGCTGTGGAATCGGCGTTCCAGCTTCCGTTTGAGTTCGCTGATGAGTTGTAGAGTTCGTAGAGAAAGCAATTGCCGTTGTCGAGTACAAGCACATGGCGATCGCCGCTGCTCGACGATCCGCCTTCAACCGGAGCATTCGCTGGAACCGGCATTGGGCCAGGGTCGCTCTCGTCGGCGTAGGCGTTGAGATTCACATTCACGAGCGACTGGCTGCCATTGACGACGACGTAGGGGATGCCGTAAGTCGGGTCGTTTCCCCAGTCTGGGTGCACATTCACCGAGCCAACCCAGTTCGTAATGATGCTGGTGGAATTGGAGTCGACTGGCGCCGAGGAAATGTCAGTGTTCCAGAGGCTGCTTCCGGTGAATGGAACGAAACCATTGAGACTTGCGGTCTGCCCGACCGATATTACGTTACACGAGAGATCTCCGCCACCGGTGCCACCGCCGCCCGTGCCCCCGGATGGATGCGAGACGCCGGAGCAAGCCGTCAGGAAAACCGCAGACAGGCACAACGTTGGGGAGAACAGCTTCCACGCGGGACAGGGGCCGCAGGGCATAGTACAACTATTTTGCGCGGCGCCATGTGGGTCCGAAAGAGGCCTTTCGGACATGTCCCGATTCTAAGGATGGCCTCATTCCTTCAAGCTTTGCTCGGCCTTCACTTCCCTCGGATCACCGACTTTGCCGCTCCCATGTTGTCGTAGCGATCGTAGGCTCGAACGACCACAACGTGCTCGGAAGCCGCGTCTTTGGAGGCTTCCAGCGCAGACTTGAAATCGTAGTCTTCGGTTTTCGAGTCAGATAATTGTCCGGCCGGCTCAACATATTTCCACTCGCCGGCGTCGATGGAGTATTCGGCGCGCTTGATGATGGAGAAACCATCCTCGGCGCGGAAGCGCACGTGAAGCTGCGTGCCTTCGACAACTGCGGTGAGATTTTCGATGCGCGGCGGCGTGGTATCGACTTCGAAACGACGGCTCTGTTTCTCGACCGTCAACGCTTCGCCCGGTGAGTGCGAGGGCGCGTCTGAGGCCACAACCTTCACGATGTAACCTCCGTCGGGAAGCAGGCTGGCGTCGAACGAATACGCCTTGTCGGTCAGATTGTCTTTCAACAACAGCCAGCGAGTTTCGCCATCGCCGCGATAATAGACCGAATAAACAAGTTGATCGTCGTTCTCGTCGCGCGCACTCCACTTCACGCCGACGGCGTCGCGGTCATGTGTGCTCGGAACTGGCGACTCAAAGTGCGCGCCCGACGAACCGCCAAGGTCTCCACCGAGAGTGATCCCCGAGGATTTTGGCAGCGCTTGGTAGCGCACGCCGACCTGCACGGTGACATCGTCGATTTCGGGCGCAACATTTTTTGGCAGGTAGTTTAGAGTCACGCTATCGACCGATGGCCTCGTGCTTCCCGCGTGCAGCACGGCTTTCCACTGGGCATAGCGGGCGGACGGAACGTCCATCTCCGCGTTCTTGGTCAAATCGACTTTCTTCCATGCGCTCCAGTTGCGGTCGGGATTGTCGACGTTGCCGCTGCGCGCCAGCAGTTCGACGTTGCCGGTGCCGCGAAATTCGGCGCGGCCCCAGCGTGAAAAAATCCTGGCATCGAAGACATCGCTCTCATAGGTGCCTTCGTTTTCCGGGCCCGGTCCGAGAACAAAAATCTTGCCCAAGTTGCTGCTGGCCGCGTAGAGGCCGCCGCCGGGAGCTTTGGCCAAACCCGTTATCTGCGACGCTGGAGCTTTTAACAAATCGGAAAATTCGTCGGCGCCGGTAATGGCGAAGACATGTCCGCGATTCCCGGTGCCGGCCAGCAAGTGCCTCTGCGAATCGAACGCCAGGGCATAGACGATGTCTTCATGCGAAGTCCAGATTCGCGTCGGCGAACCGTCAGGCGCGATGCGGTAGATGTCGGAGCCGCCACTGGCGCCTCCGCCGGGAAATGGAAATTGTCCCATCTGCGCCACACCGAGTGACGGAGCGGTTGTCGGTGCGGAGCCTTGAGTTCCGGCGGCCGCAGAGGCGTTCACGCCGATGGTGATGATCGGCGTCGCGGCCCCGACCATCGAGCTTGCACCTGCGCCCGACTTCTTCTCGCCGACACCGGCGGCGTAGATGTTGCCTTCGCGATCCAACGTCAACGCTGTGATTTCTTTTTTCGGTGCGCTATAAAGCACGAACGCTTCTCCAGCAGCGGAAATCCGGTAGACGAGGCCGCTGCCGTCGGTGCCTGCGATGATGTTGCCCTGTGCGTCGAGGGCCAGCACGCGAATGTGGGTCTCATCACTCTTGAAGAAAAGCGAGTGCTCGCCCTTATTCGTGACTTTGTAGATTTCGCCGTGATCACCGGTCGCGACGTAGAGGTTCCCAGACTTGTCGAGAAGCAGATCCCAAATGTACTTCGTTCCGGGCGCGAAATAGACGGACGAACTCCAGGACGGATCGAGCGCCGGCTTATCGGCATTCTTGTCGGCCTTCTCGGACTCAGCTTTCGCACCCGCCTTGTGTTCGATCTTGTACACCTTGCCGTCGGGAGCGGTCGCGGCATAAATCACGCCACCCGGGCCGACTTCGAGCGTCTGCACCTGCAACTCCTGCGGCTCGAAAATAATCGTCGCCTTGCCATCCGGAGTGATGCGGTATACGCGCGCGGGCGCGCCGGTCGCGGCGTAGACGTTGCCCGCGTCATCAGCGGTGAGGGCCCAGACGTAGGTTGACGGCGTCGCGTACAAAAGCTTGAATGCCGGAGCAAGCTCCAAGCCGCCTTCGCTGCGGATAGCAACTCCGGTGGGCGTACCTTTGGTGAGGTCGTCGAATTTCGACTGCTCCCAGGTGCGCGTGCCGTCCGCGAATGCAACCGCGCCGAGGCTCAGCACCGTTAATACTGCAAGAAACAATCCGCCCGAAAGAAAGGAAAATCGCCGAAGACTCTGCACTCTCATCCCTCGATTGCAAATCCATCGTAGAGACGTAGTTGGCAACGCCTCGTTCGCTGAACCGCAAGAATTCAGGTTAACACGCGATGCGGCCCAGCCGCGCGCGCTGAGATGAAAGGGCGTCCCGTGATATCGTAGATTTTGATGCATTCCGCGCGGCAGAAATTGCTCAGCACGCTGGCTCAAAAGTCTTTCCGCCTGGGCCAGTTCAAGCTCTCTTCCGGGGGGACCAGCGATTACTACATCGACTGTCGAGTCACTACGCTCGACGCGATCGGGTCGCGGCTTACGGGAGAAGTTTTCCTGGAAGAAATCCAGCAACGGGGATGGAAGCCCCAGGCCATCGGCGGACTGACGATGGGGGCCGATCCAATCGTAGTAGCGGTGTCGGTGGTCAGCGGAGAGCTGAACGGATTCTTAGTTCGTAAGGCCGAGAAGCAACACGGCACCGGACAGCGCATCGAGGGCTTTCGCGAGAAGGGCGCGCGCGTCGTGATTGTGGACGACGTCTGCACGACCGGCGCGTCGACCGTACAGGCGATCGAGGCCGCGCGAGAATTTGGATTCGAAGTTGTCGGCGCGATGTGCCTCGTGGAGCGCGAAGAGGCGAATGGCCGTCCGAGCGTGGAGAAGGCCGCAGCTCCCGCGCCGTTTATTTCAATCTTCACCGCGAACGATGTACGCAAAGAACACGTTACATTGAAGCATTAAGACATTGACTAAATTTCTATGATCCAAACTCTGGAATGGACGGACAAGGGAGTACGCTTCATCGATCAGACGAAGCTGCCTATGGAAGAAACCTACGTCACCTGCAAGACGCATGAGCAGGTGGCCGATGTGATCCGCAATATGGTGGTGCGTGGAGCGCCCGCGATTGGCGTTGCGGCGGCCATGGGCGTTGCTTTGGGCGTGAGCAACTCCAAGGCAGAATCCTCCGGCGACTTGAAGCGCGACTTCGACCAGATTTGTGACCTGATCGGCAAGACTCGGCCGACGGCAGTAAATCTTTTCTGGGCGATCCGCCGCATGCAGGAAAAATTCGAACGCATCCGCATTCGCCCGATTCCGCAGATCAAGCGCGACCTCATCGAAGAGGCCCAGCGCATGCATGCCGAAGACATCGCGGCCAATCAGGCTATGGGACGCCACGGCGCGACGCTCATGCCGAGCGAGGGCGGAGTGCTTACGCACTGCAACGCCGGAGCCCTGGCCACTGCTGGATACGGCACGGCTTTGGGAGTGATTCGCGCGGCGGTTGAGCAGGGCAAGAAGATCCACGTCTATGCGGATGAGACGCGCCCATTTCTGCAGGGCTCGCGGCTTACGGCATGGGAACTAATGAAAGACGGCATCCCGACCACCGTCATCTCCGACAACATGGCCGGCGCGATGATGAGCCAGGGGAAAATCGGCGCGATTGTGGTGGGAGCCGATCGCATCGCAGCCAACGGCGACGTGGCGAATAAGATCGGAACCTATACGGTCGCGATCCTGGCCAAGGAGCACGGCATCCCATTTTATGTGGCGGCGCCGATTTCCACGGTCGACCTGGCCTGCCCGGACGGCAGCAAGATTCCGATCGAGCAGCGGAATGCCAAGGAAGTCACCCACATTGCCGGGAAACAGATGGTGCCCGATGGCGTCGAGGTAGAAAACCCGGCATTTGACGTGACCCCGGCGAAATACGTGGCCGCGATTATCACGGAAAAAGGGATTGCCCGGGCGCCTTATACGGAATCCCTGCGCAGTTTGGCTGGGCTGGAGGCCGAGGTGCATCCCTAGGAACGGCCTGGCAAAATTTTTACATCTCCCACGCTACTAATGGTCTAGATTCGGGTTGGACAAACCAGGATCAAGCTCGTGCTAGGCTTGGTTTAACGGTTTCGATATTCCATACAGAATTCCACCCTCAGGGGGTCGCTATGTCGTTGCACAATAGATTTGTACTTCCGATCGCTCTATTCGCGCTTGGAGTGTTGGCGGGCTGCGGCAGTTCAAACCCGAAAGTGATTCCACCACCGAACGGCGCTTTCAGCAACTCGAGTTTCAACGGCACCTATGTGTTCTCGATAAGCGGTACCGATAATGCCAGTGTTCCCATTTCGATAGCCGGCTCACTATCAGCCGACGGCAGTGGCCATGTGAGCGGCGGGACTGTCGACTTCAACGACGGTCAGGTCGCTCCGATTCTGGGCACCGCGATCACGGGCGGCACCTACAACGTGGGCGCGGATGGTCGCGGCACGGCGACCCTTGCGACCACTACTCCTTTTGGGAGTTCGCTCGTGGTCGACTTTGTTTTAAGCTCCACCTCACACGGATTGATTACCGAATTTGATGGCAATGCCAGCGGCAGTGGGACCATTGACCTGCAAAGCGCGGTTACCCAAGCCCAACTTGCCGGCTCGTATGCCTTTAGTCTGTCCGGAATCGACCCCGGCGGCAATCTTCCCTTCGCAACCCTCGGATCTTTCACGCTGGACAGCAATGGCAACATCACCAGCGGCGTTGAAGACTTCGATGACACGGGCTTCGCCTATACATCCTTTGGTCTGACCGGTACCCTGGTTTCTCAGACATCCGGAGCCCCTTATGTCGCGACTCTTACCGCTACGAACAGTTCCGACGTTGCGGTATTCGGTACGATGACGTTTGACGTTTACCCTGTGGACGCGACGCACTTGAAATTTGTAGAAGCCGACACTCAAAGCTTTATGTTGCTGTCTGGCGACGCCTATACGCAGACCGGCGCCTCGATTCCCACCACTGCGACGACTTACGTCTTCACCATGGGAGGCGGAGTTGCAAATTCCGGGCCGATCACAGTTGGAGGCGTGCTGCCGATTGATGGCCAGGGAAATATCACTGGCGGCGCAGTCGACGAGAACATCTCAGGCACAACAACATCCACGCCTCTAAGTTTCGGCGGAACGTATGGTCCCAACGGCTCAACTGTCGGCGGTCGAACGCTTTTCTCTCTGACCGGCTTTCAGATTGCCGGTGACTTTATCGTGTATCCAACCGCGAACGCAGGATTGCTGATGATTGAGATGGATGGCGGAGGCTCAGGATTTCTGCTGGGCAGCGCTCTTCCTCAGACCAGCACCACCTTTGCGGCTTCGGAAGGCTACGGTATGAATCTGACCGGAGTGAATACGAATTCCGAAGAAGATGATATAGCGGAGTTCACGACGACCAGCAGCGGATTTTCCGGTATCGTCGACTTCAACGACCAGGGCGCTACCACCCCCAACCAGTCGCTGACAGGCACTTACACTGCCGATACGCCGCCCTCAGGCCGGTACGACTTCCTGAGTAACGGGTTCAACGGCGAACTCTACGCAGTAGATAGTTCAACTGCGCTCTTCGTGGAACTGGACTCCAATCAGGTTGGAATCGGTACCATTCAGTTGCAGTCGGCGCCGACGAGTCAGGCGGCTGCGTCTCGCCTACTGGTACCGACTCGAACAGTGCTGCCCCGCTCGGCCAAGCACCTAAATACCGCGCTGTGGCGGCGCGGCGTGCGTGTACCGCAGAAATAGTACTATCGCTGTGAAACAGTTAGGGCGCGACGGATTTCCGTCGCGCCCCTTTTTAGTGGCGTGCTGCTCTCAAAGTGCGCGGCACCGGGCGAGGCTCAGACCTTCGAGCCTTCCACAGCCGCCCGCGATTTTTGTGGGATGTCTTTGGATGTCGACAAAGCCCACGCCCCAATCCGATATAGCAGCAGCACCGCGAGGACGAAGCCGTACTCCAGCGGTTTCCTCAGGTCTGCCTTGACCAGCCAAATGTAGTGAATGACGCCCGCAGCAGCGCTGAAGTAGATGAGGCGATGAAGCAACTGCCAGCGCTTTCCCCCGAGCTTTCGAATCGACCACTTGGTCGATGTCAGGGCCAGCGGAATCATCAGAGCGAAGGCCGTCATGCCCGCGGTGATGAATTTGCGTTTGGCGATATCGGCGAGCATTTCATGAACATCGAAAAACTTGTCGAGCCAGACGTACGTCATCAGGTGGAGGGTGCCGTAGAAAAATGCGAACAAGCCCAGCATGCGGCGGAAATTGATAAGCCAGTACTGGCGGGTCAGTCTTCGAAGAGGAGTGATGGAGAGCGTGATCAGAAGAAACGTCAGCGTGTCATCGCCGGTGCCGTGCGTAATTGTCTCGATGGGATTGGCGCCCAGTCCGCCATGTAACCCGCGCCAGACAAGGCTTCCCAGCGGAGCTAGGCAGGCGAGAAAGACGACGGGTTTGAGCCAGCGGGACATGGTCAGAATTCGGGCGTCGGACCTCAGACTTCAGACGTCAGCCTTCAGACTCGCACTCTAACGCCTGAGGTCTAACGCCCGAGGTCCGATTCGAGGTCCGATTCGTCCTAGAAATTTTTCTTCAAATCCATTCCAGCGTACAGGCTGGCGACCTGATCTCCGTAGCCGTTGAACATCAGGGTCGGACGTTTGAAGAATTCACCGAGGCGGCGTTCTTTCGCCTGACTCCAGCGCGGATGGTCCACGTTGGGGTTCACATTCGAATAGAAGCCATACTCTCGCGGGGCGGAAAGTTGCCAGGTGTTCATCGGTTGTTTGTCGGTAAAACGCACGCGCACCAGCGCCTTCGCGCTCTTGAAACCGTACTTCCAGGGAATCACGAGGCGGAGCGGCGCTCCATCCTGATTGGGCAGATCTTCGCCGTACATGCCGAAGCAAAGCAGCGTGAGCGGATGCATCGCCTCGTCCATGCGAAGGCCTTCGACATAGGGCCATTGCAACACGTCGCGCCGCTGACCCGGCATCTGATTCAAATCGAAAATCGTGGTGAACTCCACAAACGTCGCCTTGCTCGTAGGGTTGGCCCGCTTAATGAGTTCGCTCAGAGAAAAGCCGATCCACGGCACAACGATCGACCATCCCTCCACGCAGCGATGGCGATAGATGCGCTCCTCGGGAGGCGCCATTTTGAGGATCGTGTCGATGTCGATTTCCTGCTTTTTCTGGACCAGGCCGTCGATCTTCACTTTCCATGGGCGCGTGCGGAAATTCTTCGCCAGTTCCGCGGGCTCGTTCTTTTCCGTCGAAAACTCGTAATAGTTGTTGTAGTGCGTCACATCGTTATAAGGAGTAATCGTCTCAGTGGTGCTGAACGAACTTTTCGTGACGCCGCTGATCTTGTTCCCTGCCAGCGCAGTCAACGACGGCGACGCGATTTCGCGCAGGCCGACGCCGGCGGCCGCGGCAGCTCCGGCCAGAAACTTCCGCCGATTCAAATAGAGACTCTTCGGAGTAATCTCCGACGATCGAATGTCTTCCGCTTTCTTGATCAGCATGGAACCCCTAGTTTTTGTACGCGCCCACAACCCCAATTGGATTCGCTTCTTCTATCTTCAATCACATAAGACGCCAGCGGAGAGAAAAAGTTTCATCGGCAGGAAATACCTGAAAATACATGGGGTCTGGGGTCTGGGGTCTGGGGTCTGGGGTCTGGGGTCTGGGGTCTGGGGTCTGGGGTCTGAGGTCTGAGGTCTCAGGTCTCAGGTCTCAGGTCTCAGGTCCGAGGTCTCAGATCCGAGGTCCGAAGTTCCTAGCCCAGCACTTCCCTCACCTTGCGCGACAAATTCTGCAACGTGAACGGCTTCTGCAGGAAAGCCGTGCCGCTCTCGATTGTACCTTCGCTGAGGATTGCGTCCTCGGTATAGCCGGAGAGATAAAGGACCTTGGTTTCGGGGCGCGTGTCGGTCATGTGCTTGACCATTTCGCGCCCACCCATGCCCGGCATCACGACGTCGGTGATCACCAGATCGATCTTGCCTCCGTGGCGGGCCGCGGCGGCCAGACCGGCCTCCCCGTTTTCCGCTTCGATCACCCGATAGCCCTTGACGTGCAGCGTCTCGCGCACAAGTTGGCGCACAGATTCTTCATCTTCAACCAGCAGCACCGTCTCCGACCCGCCTTCCGCCGCTCGCAGCACGGGCGCAGCGTGGATGTCGGTGGTCGCCTCCACTCGCGGCAAGTAAATATTGAAGGTCGTACCGTGCCCTTTTTCACTCTGCACCATGACGTATCCCCCACTCTGCTTCACGATGCCGTACACGGTCGAAAGCCCCAACCCCGTCCCCTTGCCTTTTTCCTTTGTGGTAAAAAACGGTTCGAAGATTCGTGATTGCGTCTCTTTGTCCATGCCCGTGCCGGTGTCGCTCACGGAAAGCGTGACGTACTGGCCCGGGCGTATGAAGGTTTGACCACGGTGATGGTTTTCGTCGACCACGACGTTTTGGGTTTGGATGGTGAGCTTGCCGCCCGACGGCATCGCGTCCTTGGCATTCACCACGAGATTCATCAGCACCTGCTCGAGCTGTCCAGCGTCGGCACGAATATGTCCCGCCTCGGGAGCGAGATTCGTAGCAAGTTCGACTGTCTCGCCGATGAGCGGGCGGAGAAGGCGTTCCATGTCTTCAACAATCGAATTCACGTCGACAACTTTCAGCTCCAGTAGCTGCTTGCGGCTGAATGCGAGTAGCTGTCGTGTAAGAGTTGTCGCCCGGTCGGCAGCCTGCTGAATCGAACGTGCTTTTTCCTGCAAAGGATGGTTGGGCTCGAGCTTCGCGAGAATCACTTCCGTGTATCCGCTGATGACCATCAGCAGGTTATTGAAGTCGTGAGCCACGCCGCCGGCGAGGCGCCCTACTGCCTCCATTTTCTGGGCCTGCCGGAACTGATCTTCGAGCACACGGCGTTCGGTGACGTCTTCGGCAATCGCTTCAAGCACGTCGGCCGGTTCATCCGCGCTGCTCACAGCGCGGCCGCTGATCCTGACGGTGATGGCGCTACCGTCCTTCCGCTTCCACTTCACCTCGAACCCGTCCATGCGTCCGGAGCGACGAAATTCCTCGATCAGTCGCGCTTGCTCCTCCGGCTGCTCGAAGACGTCTTTCTCCGGATCAAGCAGGAGCACTTCTTCCGCCGAACTGTAGCCGAGCATCGTAATCAGCGCGGGGTTGACATCGAGGAAACGCCCCTCAAGGCTCGATCGATAAATTCCGTAGACCGAACTCTGAACCAGCGAGCGGTAGCGAGCCTCAGATCGGCGCAGTGCCTGCTCGTTGCGCTTGATCTCAACCGCGCTTGCCAGTTGCCGAGCGACGAAAGTGAGGATCTCTTTGTCCTGCTGCCCGTACCGGATGTTCTTCGAATACGTCTGCACGACCAGGGCGCCGAATGTGTGATTGCCGACTTTGAGCGGAACACCCAGCCAATCCAGCGATCGCGATCCATTCCGCGCAACTTCACCGCGGTCTTCCATCGCCTGCAGTACCTCGGGAGTAGCCAAGAGCGATTCGCCAGTGCGTAAGAGAAATTCCGTCAGGCCGCGGCCCAACTTCTTGGGAAGAGGAGAACTATCGTGTTCGTCGACGAAGTAAGGAAAGCTGAGCAGCTCGGTGGCAGGATCGTAGAGCGCGATGTAAAAATTCCTGGCATACATCAGTTCGTCAACGATGCCGTGCACGGCGGAGAAGAACTGCTGCAGATCGTGAGCGCTGCTGCTTTTTTCCGCCACGCGATACAGCGCCGAACTCAGCGTCTCGACCCGCTTGCGGTCGGAGATGTCGTGGTAACCGGCGTAAAATCCGGCCATCTTTCCGTTTTGCAGAAGCGGCGCACACGACACGGAAACTTCAAGCAGGCTTCCATCTTTTTTCCGGCGCTGTGTTTCGAGCGTGATGCGTTCGCCTTTTGCCAGGGCCTCGGTGACCCATCGCGACTCGGCCAACCGGTCGGGCGGCACGACAAGACCTTCCAGCGACTGGCCCATGACCTCGGAGGCCGCGTATCCAAACATGCGCACGAAGGTTTCGTTCGCCCACAGCACTGTGTGATTAGTGTCGGCAATACTCAAACCGTCGGGCGATGCCTGAAACATCTGTTCCAGGTACTGCACGTGAATGTTGGCTTGATCCTGATCTTGCGGGGATCCTTCGGAGATTTCAGGAATAGGGCAGGAATTAGCGGAGCAGGATTTTTGCTTGGAAACTGTGGCCGATTCCGGCGGCACAAAGGCGGGCGGAGCGCCGCTCGCAAGCGCCTTTTTCAGCCGCCGAGCGCGCGCAACATCCCCCGCTCCCGATTGGGTCACACCTTCACCCATCCGCGGATTCCCCCTCCGGATACGCAGTCTTTGGGAATGGTAGATGGCTGGGTACCCGCTCGAAAGTTACCGGGGTAATCCCAAAATGAAGGCTCCCGAACCGGGCTGACTGTCACCGGTCCTTCGTAACTTGGAGTTGTCGATGAGCAGAACTTATCCTTTATCCTGCCGGCTCGCGGGTTCCTTTGGCGTATCCGCGAGAGGCAACCTCAGAGGAGGACGATGTCTCCGCTCGTTCAACGACAGCGACCCGGCACGCAGCGACGCGATTCCACCGATCAACATTGGAGCATGCTGCTGTTTGAAAGTTTGTCGGCCGGCATCATGGCCGTCGCCGTTGGTTTTGGAGCAGTGTTGATCGTGGTCGGGGTCTACGTCATCATCGTCTGGCCGCTTACGTTCTGGGATCTCGCCAACCTCGGCCTCGAAAAATACTCCTCCTTGACCAACGTCGTATTGTGGTCGGTATTTGCCGGCGGAACGATGGCGGGATACTGGTGCTTCAGCGGCGCAGCCTTCAAAAGCAAACCGAAAGCGCAAATTCCCGCTCGTCCCGTCCGAGCGCGACGATAGCGCGCCGTTACCTTCGTGTGCCAACTGAATCGCGCGACTCTCTGTTTCGCGACTTCGCCGTGGCACAATGGCCACACGAATCTCACGCACGTATAACCTGGAACCTCATTCAAGTGTCGCCCAGTGCGGGGGAAATACTTGGCAAGAGGGAGCTGCAGATGAGCCTGCATAGGACGAAGGCTGTCTGTTTTTATTTGCACCTGACACTGTTGTTGCTGTTCACATTGAGCCTGGCGATCTCTGCCGCGGCGCAGACACCGGGTGTTACCGACACCAGTATCCTCATCGGATCGTGCTCGCCGCTCGATGGCCCTGCGCGCGTTCTGGGCAACCAGACCGTGCTGGGCGCGACGGCCTACCTGCACGCGATCAATGAAGAGGGCGGAGTCTTTGGACGCAAGGTTCAATTGCTCGCCTTCGATGACGGGTACGATCCCGAGAAATCTCCTGCATGCTTCAAGCGCATGACGAAAGAAGGAGTGTTCGCCCTGGGATTCTTCGTCGGCACTCCGACTGCAAAAATCTACGTGCCGATGGCGCAGGAAGAGAAGATTCCTGTCGTGGGTCTGTTCACCGGCGCGCAGTTGCTCTACGAACCGCTCAAGCACTACATCATCAACGTGCGCGCGTCGTATTACGACGAGACGCGGGAACAAGTCGACAAGCTGTGGGAGGCCAACGTCCACAAGATCGGCGTCATCTACCAGGACGACGCGTTCGGCAAGACCGTGCTCGATGGAGTGAAACTGGCGCTGCAGAAACACAACGCCTCTCCGGTCGGGTTGGGAACGTTCACTCGTAATACGCTTGACGTGGACGAAGGGCTGAAAAGCGCGATGGCCGCTCGTCCGCAGGCCGTGGTAGTTGTGGGGCCGTACGCGCCCGTGGCAGCGGTCGTGAAAAAAGCGCATGCAGAAGGCTGGCGGCCGCAGTTTCTGACCGTGTCATTTGTCGGCACCGAAGAGTTCATCAAGGAAGCTGGACCCGACGCGGACGGCACGATTATCACGCAAGTGATTCCGCCCTACGATCGAACTGAGTATCCGACCGTCGCTCTCTACCGTAAGTATCTGGATAAATACAATCCGTCGACCCCGGCGAGTTTTGTGAGCTTCGAGGGATTTGTCGACGCGATGGTGATGGTGGAAGGATTAAAGCGCGCGGGGAAAGACTTGACGCGGGAAAAATTCATTGCCGCGATTGAGTCGATTCACAATCTGAATATTGGCCTGGGTCCGCGGCTGGTTCTCGGCTACAGCGCAACCGATCACAAAGGATTCGATAGCGTATATCCAACGATCGTGCGGAATGGGCAGCCGGTTCTGCTCACGGACTGGTCCGAAGTTGGGAAGTAGGAAGACGCGAGGACGATCATCCCACCAGGAGAAATCTCATTAACTCGCCCCGTGCTCACACTCCGGGCCGCGATATTTCAATAACCTATAACCCTTCATTCTTCCGGAAGTTGCGCCGACAAACAACGCCTTCCAGTTGCTCTGCGCGAGCTTCTGCATGGCTTCCCGAGCATGCATCCTGCGCCAATCCTGGCGCATCAAAGAATTAACCATGCAGTTAATTCGTAAACTTTCGTCAACGGGGTCGGAGGTGACCTTTATGACTTTCGTAAAGAGGAGTTTCGCCAAACTGGCGGGAACGCTTTTGGGGGTTGGGCTTTTGAGCGCAGCGCTCGTGGCCCAGACCCCGGCTGCGGCCCGCTACGACAATCAGATTCAGACTGCGGTGACGCAGAAGCTGGCGGCGAAGAACCAGTTCAGCGACGTGAAGGCGAATGTAGAAGATGGAATCGTTACCCTGACGGGAACGGTCGATCTCTACCAGCGCAAGCTCGACGCGGCAAAGCTCGCTCGCAAGACTGCGAACACGCAGGGCGTGCGCAATCTGGTGACGGTTGCGGGTCCGAATGTTCCGGACGAGCAACTGGAAGATAAGCTGGCCACCAAGCTGCGCTATGTGCGCGTCGGCTATGACAACACGTTCGACTACTTCGCTCTTGGAGTGAAGGACGGCGTGGTCACGGTCGAAGGTCAGGATCGAACCGGCGTTGGCCGCGACGAAGCTCTGGCTGAGATCGCGAACATGCCTGGCGTGAAGGACGTAGTGGACAACGTTTCGATCGCTCCGGTCTCGTTTCTGGACGATGGAATCCGGTTGCGCGCGTTGCGGGCGATCTACCGCGACAACGTGCTGAGCAAGTACGCGACGGATCCTGCGCGACCGATCCGCATCATTGTGGCGAACGGACATGTAACGCTGTACGGTTCCGTCGACAGCACGATGGATAAGGAAGTGGCCGGAATCCGTGCCAACCAGATTTTCGGCGCATTCAGCGTGCAGAACAATCTGGTGGTCGCTGGCAAGTCGTAAGTTGATGTAGCGGTGAAGAGAGGGCGCGGCGAGGGGCCGCGCCTTTTCTTTTTTGCAAACGCCGTACGCGAGAGCTGTGGTGTAATCTTTCGCGATGCGCTTCAGGGCATTGTTGCCGCTGCTTCAAACGATTGCGATGTTGCTCATCGTGTGGGCGCCGTGGACGCCGCACGCTCACGAAATCGATGTCATTCTGAGGAACGGAACTGAGATCAAAGCCTGGACACTGATTCCAGGGCCAGTTGCCGTCGAGTGGGCGGAAGGCATAAATTTGCCGGCCGCCACAATCGTGACACCTGTGGAGTTCGCCGTTCGACAAAACAACGCCTTGCCGAATTACAAAGTGCGATTTTACGGCTTCTCGATTGTGGGCCTTCTGTGCTGGTATATGGTCGGAAGGTTTCTGGACGACCTACTCCGATGGCGACGCAGTGGCGCTTTGCCCACAAAGCATCCCGGCGATCTGGCTTTTGCTCTGCTGGTCGTTCCAAGCGCAATCCTGCTGGCGGGTGTTTTCGTTTTCGCCGGAACAGACCCGGGAGTCCTTGCCGTCTGGAGCATCCTCTGGCTTGCGGTTGCGACTTTAATCTTAGTGTTTCGACTGCTGCAGGTCATTCGACAGCGACCGCATCGTGGGTAAGTGATCAGTGGTCGGAAAAATCTGGGTCGCCATCTCAAATTCAGCTTTCACTAATCACTGATCACTAGTCACTGATCACTTTCACACGAGTCGGTTGATGAGCGACGCGACGTATCCCGCGCCGAAGCCGTTATCAATATTAACCACGGATACATTCGAGGCGCACGAGTTGAGCATCCCCAGCAAGGCGGCGAGTCCTTTGAACGATGCACCGTAGCCGATGCTCGTCGGGACGGCGATGACAGGGACTCCGACCAGTCCTCCAACGACGCTGGGCAGCGCACCTTCCATCCCCGCGCAAACGATTACGACGCGCGCTTTCGACAGAGCCTCGCGATTGGCCAGCAGACGATGAATGCCCGCGACGCCGACGTCGTAAAAATGTTCGACCTCGTTCCCCATGAGTTCGGCGGTGACCACCGCCTCTTCGGCGACCGGGATGTCGCTGGTTCCGGCGGAGACTACGGCGATGACGCCTTTCCCATACTTCGTTTCGTCGCGAAGCAGGACGATGGCCCGCGCCAGTTCGCGATACTCGACTGCCCGGACTTTTTTCTTCACCGCGTCAAATTGTTTTTCGCTCGCGCGTGTGGCGAGAATGTTGCCACCGTGTTGGGCGAGACGCGCAAAAATTCCCGCCACCTGCGCCGGAGTCTTCCCTTCCCCGAGAATGACTTCGGGCATCCCGACACGCAGGGCGCGGTGATGATCGACCTTGGCAAAGCCGAGGTCCTCGAAGGGCATGTGACGCAAGCGCGCCACCGCATCGTCGGGCGCGAGTTCTCCCTTGCGTACTTGCTCGAAAAGTTTGCGGATGGATTCGGCGTTCAATTGGCACTCAGCAATTCGGCACTCAGCATTCAGCCGGGCGAAATCTAGATTAGCATCTCGAACGATCAGCGTGGATTTTAAGGAATTGATGCGGATCGGTTCCGGCGTTAGCCAGTGACTGTGTAGTACTCAAGCACTGCGCTGAGAAAAAGCACGATGACCGCCAACCCCATGCCTATCATCGCTCCGATCGCCCGGCCGGTGTCGCGCGCAGCTCTTACGAATCGCGGTAAGGAAGCGGCTTCAAGAACAATGAAGATCAGAAACGCAACGATGAGTACGGAAGGATGACTGAAGTCGCAGGGGCCGATTCCGGCAAGCATCACGGCGGGAATGAATAGCAGGACAGGCGCGAGGGCCAATACCCACGGGACCACGAATTTCGATTTCACCGGCATGAAATCTTCTATGCTCCCGCGGCGGCGGCTTGCGCTTTGCGCGAAGCGCTGCGCAACCGGGCAATCACGGCGGCGCACACCTTGCGAGCCAGTCCCGGCTCATCAAGATGTGCCAGAAACAACCTGCGTAACCCGCGCGGCGCAACCTTACCCGCGAGGTAAGCGTCGTAAATCTGGCTTCCGATACGGAAACCCAGGTCTTGCGCAAAAGTTTCGAATTTTTCAGGCGCGCGAACGGCCGCCTGGGCGACCTTCTCGCATGCGGCGCGGGACAACGGCGCATCGCTGGCATCGGGAGCAGGACGCGACGGATACAGCACGCGTGATCCGAAATAGGCCACCGCATGCTCGATCACCCGAGCGTAAAACTGGTCGCTTGCGCTGCGTCGTTCGGACATCCCGCTGGCGTCGGCAGCATCGTGACCGTTGAGACGCTTCGGCAATCCCTGGCACGCCTGATGCAGAAAACGCGTGACATCTTCGGCGGCATGCATCATTTGGAACTCGCGTACGTAGAACGCGTTGACTTGCGGAAGATACGCGCTGCCTCGCTCCTCGACCTGAGCCAGCATCGATTCGCGATCCTGTTCGCTCACGCCCTTGCGCGCTAATAGGCGCGAGAGCATGGCGTCAGAAGAGCCTCCGTAAACTTCCGGCAGCATGTCGACCAGAAACTTCGGCTGCGTGCCGTTGTGCGGCGAGTATCGATTGATTTCAAGAAACGCGGCCAGGCTGTCGATCAGGTTGTAGATGGTCGGGGCGAAGTCGGGACCGTCGTCGCACCGGCTCCACTGATCGAGGAACAGACGATAGCTCTCATATTTTTCCAGTGGAGTCGCGTTAAAGATGCAGAGAACGTCGTCTTTCACGCGAACAGCTTCGATCTTGTCGGCACGCTCGCCGGCCGCACGCCAGTAGAGCGCATCGATGTTCTGCAAAACCGTGAGGATCTTTGTACCGGGCATCTGCTTGGAAAGAGCACGCGGCAGGTGGCCGGGAGCGAGGTGCGACTCCCCAAACAGCACGAAGATGACGGCGTTGGGATGGCGCTCGCGGATTTCGGCGATCTTGGCGGCGGCATGGCGATCGCGCGCGCCGATCTTGCGCAGGTCTTCGCGCGGCATGCAATCGAGACCGTACAGAGCCTCGCCATGATCGCGCGCCGCAACCAGCAGGTCGTGAAATGGAGCCCAGTCGTATCCCCAATCGAGGTCAAAGCGAATACGCTGGCGCAGTTCGCTCTCGTCGATCTCGCGGCGCCACCACTCGTCAAGGATGTGCTGGTCGCGCGCAAAAATCGTCTCCACCCCAAGAACCACGGGGCGATCGCCGCCAAGCGCGCGCTGTTCAAGCAACGATGCCGCGTAACGTTGCGCGGCTGGCAGCGCGTGATAATCGCCAATCAGGACCACGTCGGCGGAATGCAATGCACCCTGAACCTGCTGCGAATCGAGAAGAGAATCGTAGTTGCGGAATGCCTGGTTGAACTCGCGAAGATATTTGCGGCGATTGTGCGAATCCTGGGCGCGGATTTCACGCTCCACTCCCGCCAGCGCGTGCAACTGCGCTGCGCTACGACGGGATCGAAGATTCGCGGTCGAGGACATGGATCAGCTGCTAGCTGCTAGCTCCTAGCTTGTTCACCTTGACTTCTGCTTCACTGACTCCCTATGCTCCGTTGTCGGGCGGATCGTGTTTTCGCCCAAACTTTTCATGGCCAACCATCCGCCACAAAATCTGACCGTCGCGACCACCGGGGCCAGCGGAGCTATCTTCCTCAAACACTTCCTGCTCGCCGTTGGACGCGACCAGCGCGTCCAGACCGTCAACTTCATCGCCTCCGACAGCGCCCTGCGCGTCATGGCCGAAGAGTTGGGGATCAAAGGCCGCTCGGATCTCGTCGGCCGGATCCTCGGCGACCCCGGCAAGCGTTCAGGGCGCAAAATCGATCCACGCAAAATTCAAGTTCAATCCAACGCCGACATCGGAGCGAACATCGCCAGCGGTTCTTATCCCGCCGACGCCATGGTCGTCATTCCGTGCAGCGTGGGCACTCTGGCACGCATCGCCAATGGCGTCGCCGCGCAACTCATCGAACGCGCCGCGGACGTCACACTCAAAGAAAAACGGCCTCTCGTTCTCTGCGTCCGCGAAACGCCGCTCAACAAAATTCACATCCGCAACATGTACCGGGCCGCCGACGCCGGAGCCACGATCTTTCCGCTCATCCCTGCGTTCTACTACCGGCCCACTTCATTAGATGAGATGGCCCGCGAGTTCGCATGTCGCGTGCTGGCCCACCTGGGTCTGCCTCAGCCCGAAGCCTTTCGCTGGAAAGGCTGATCCCTCAATAACTTGGCAGCCTAGGGAAAAAACCCTCTCCACTCAGGGATATCGGCACCCAGAGGGCCCGATTTCAGTGTAGAGAGCCAAAGGTGCTACGGGCAGATATCCTGCGGACATGTACGCCGGGAAATTTCCCACAACGCATCCCGGATTTCCAGAGCGCCAACCGCGACGCCGCAGCGTAGAATGCGGAAAATTTCCGGGAAGGTGAACCCATGGTCAGGCGATGGATCGCAAGAATGATCGTCGTGGTGTTTCTGGGGACGGCGGCGCATACGGCCGACGACCGCAATCCCCTGGCGGGCGATGCCAAAGCGGCGAAGGCAGGTGAGTATGAATTCCGTATCAACTGCGCGCTGTGCCACGGACTCGGCGCGCGCGGCGGAGGGCGAGGGCCTGACCTGACGCGTGCCGTGAAAAAGCACACGCACTCTGACGCCGAGATGTTTCAGGTCATCAGCAACGGCATTCCCGGCACCGCGATGCCGGCGAATGGAACCAACGGGCAGGGCGTCGGCATGACCGACGAAGAGATCTGGCAGATCATCACCTACATCCGGAGCCAGGAGGTGAAAGCTGCGGCCAAGTCAACGGGCAGCGCCGCACGCGGAAAAGATCTTTTCTATGGCGACGCGAACTGCTCGTTGTGCCACATGGTCGAGGGCAAAGGTGGACGTCTCGGGCCGGACCTGACCGCTGTCGGCGGATCGCGAACGCGCGAGGCGATTATTGATTCGGTGCGGAATCCGAGCCGGCGGCTGGCTTGGGGATTGACCGAGGCAACGAAGGAGTTTCCGCAGGAATACGAGAGCGTGACCGCGGTGACCGCCGATGGAAAAGAGATCAAGGGCGTGACGCTCAACGAGGACAACTTCAGCGTGCAGATTATGGATTCGGACGAGCGCATTCATCTGCTCGAAAAAGACAAGCTGCGGTCGTTCCAGAAGAGCCGGCAATCGGCGATGCCTCCGTATGGCGTCAGCAGTCTAAGTGACCAAGAGTTGGAGGATATTGTGGCCTTCTTGGTCAGCGTGGGGTGGAAATGAGCGAGCGAAGCAGTTGGCAAACTCTTTGTCGCAAAGGACGCGAAGAACAGCCGCAAAGCTCGCGAAGAATGGCTGGCTTCATCTTAAGTTTCGCCAGCATTTTCTTTGCGACTCACGCTTTGGCGCAGGTGACCTTCGAGCGGCTGGTGAACTCTGCGAAAGAGCCGCAGAACTGGATGACTTACTCCGGCGACTATACGGGGAAGCGCTTCAGTGCTCTCGATCAGATCAACACCAACAACGCGCACACGATGGTCGCCAAGTGGGTCTACCAGACTGGCGCTACTGGAAAGTTAGAGACCACGCCGCTGGTCGTCGATGGAATTCTTTATGCGACGGGGCAGGATGATCGCGCTTTTGCGCTCGACGCCCGCACGGGGCGGCCCATCTGGATGTATCAGAGGCAACTGCCGGGCGACATTCGTCCCTGTTGCGGGCGCGTGAATCGAGGACTCGCGATTCTGGGCGACAAAGTTTTTATGGGGACACTCGACGCCCACGTGATCGCACTCGATGCGAAAACCGGCAACGTAATTTGGGACGTCGTCGCGGCGGACTATCGCACCGGCAACAGTTTCACGGTCGCGCCGCTCGTGGTGAAAAATCTGGTTGTGATCGGAATCTCCGGCGGCGAGTACGGCGTGCGCGGATTCATTGACGCCTACGATGCCGACACGGGCAAGCGCAAGTGGAGGTTCTACACCGTTCCTGGGCCGGGCGACCCGGGGCACGAGACTTGGGAAGGTGATTCGTGGAAAGTAGGCGGCGCGCCCGCGTGGAATACCGGAACGTATGACGCCGCAACCAACCAGATTTTTTGGCCGACGGGGAATCCCGCGCCGTCGAATCGGGGCGAGGGGCGCGCGGGCGACAATCTCTACAGCAATTCGCTGCTGGCGCTGAATGCCGACACGGGCACGATGAACTGGTATTTCCAGTTCACGAAGCACGACGAGCATGACTGGGACGCGACGCAGGTTCCGGTCATGATTGATACGACGATTGACGGTGGCCCGAAGCACGTCATCGCGCAGGCCAACCGCAACGGATTTTTTTACGTGCTCGATCGCACGACGGGCAAGCTGATTTCAGCGACCGCCTACGGCAAGACAACATGGAGCGACACGAAAGACGCGGAGGGGCGTCCCGTCGCGAAGAAAGAAGCATCGCCCACACTCGAAGGGCACACGGTGTGTCCGGGAGCGCTCGGGACGACGAATTTCATGGCGCCGACTTACGACTCGCAGACGGGATTGTTCTACGTAACGGCGCGCGATCAGTGCGACATCTTCAGCACAGCTCCGCAGCCTTACGAAGCTGGGCATGCGTATTACGGTAGCGCATATTTTCCGTCGGAGGAGGCGCGGCCCTACCTGGGATTTCTGAAGGCGATCGATCCGGCGACCGGCGAAGTGAAATGGAAGTTCGAGCACACATCGCCGACCTGGTCAGGAGTGCTGTCGACCGCGGGAGGCCTGGTGTTCAGCGGCGACGCTGAAGGAAACTTCGTCGCCTTCGACGCCGCAGCGGGCAAGCCGCTCTGGCATTTCCAGATGGGTGGCGCAGTGTACGCTGCGCCGATGGCGTTCGCGATTGATGGAAAGGAATACGTGGCGATCGCAGCGGGCAGCGCGGTGTATGCGTTTGGGCTGCCGTGATTGTGTTGGGGCGGACGCATTCGTCCGTATCGAGGCTCACGGCGAGAAGTGTTCCTGCAGGAACGTATCGTCGTGACGAAATGGACTGTACAATTGTGTCATGACACGTAAACCTAAGAAACGAAAGCGGAAACAGCGAGCCCGGCCGGGAAGAATCGATCGGCTGTTTGCCTCGGTTGAAGATGACTTGTTTTCGCTGGCGAAAGAGGAGGCGGGGCCGGAGTCGCGCTGGAGCCGTCCGCGAAAGCAGCGGATTACCCTGCGAGTAGATCGTGAAGTAGTGGACTGGTTCAGGTCGAAAGGCCCCGGCTACCAGACGCGAATCAACCGCATCCTGCGAAGGGTGATGCAGGAGGGGAAGGATCGGGCGCGGGATTAGTGGGAACGGTTCGAAAGCCCGAAGAGCGGGAGGGAATCAGCCCAGAAGCGTTGGACACCTTCGCGGCGAATGAGCGTTTAGTTGCCTAAGAACAACCTACGTCCGTGACAGAGTATTCGCTCTCATCGAGGGATACGGGGGGGTTGCATAAGAGGTCTGCCGGCACTACAATGCGTCCACTTATGACGACTAAGTTAGCGGTGATCAAGCCGTGACCGACAATAGGCGACGGATCCTCGTACTTCTCGTACTCGCAGCGGTGTTGTCAATTGACTTGTGGATATTTCCGCTGTACGAGACGCACTTAGAGAGTCAAACCGTCAGCGTCGTCGCTCTACTTTCTCATCCCCGCGTCGAGTTAGGAAGCCTTAAAGCACATCGGATCTTTGTTTCAATTGATGACATCGAGCAGCTTAGTCAGTCAGCACTCGCAAAACAAAAGTCGACCGCACTAATAATCTCTGTTTTTGTTGCGAATACTGGTGAGGGCGTCCGCCCATTCGGAGCTCTACAGGCTTCCGTTCTTGCAAAGCTAGCTGAGTTTTCTCCGAGCGATCATTTCGCCCTGGTGAATAAGCTATCTGAAACACATGCTATTGAATCGGTTGAGGTAATAGATCTCGAACTTCATGTCCCCGAAGACCGCTATAGCAATTTTCCTGTAAATCATCTTCTAATGGTGATTCTGCCTCGGTATAGACCTGATCCAGGTGACTTGCAGAAGGGGGTGCAAAGGGCGTTGGACCTTGCCTCTAGGTTGAGAGTTTCGAACGTCCTCGTTCCTTGCTTGGCAACTAACTGGATGAAGGCCGAACCAGGTAATGCGCTGCCCTTCAACGTGTTCTTTCGCGAATTGTTTGACTCGCTATCACTGGGCTCCCAACCGAGAAACATATACATATCACTGTACAGCCGCTGGCCTTCGCTTGTACTTGAAGATGCTGTCTTCGCACTGAACGAAGAATGGGGTCAAGAGACAAGTACAATGAACATGACGTTCCCGCTATATCGCCGTGATTTAAGATTGACCATCTTCTTTCTCGCACTATGTCTCATGGTCTGCTCGCTTTGGATACAGCTTACGTTGAAAAACGTCCTAGTTGTGGCTGTTTCTTTCGTGGGACTATCACTAGGCGTTGACAAATGGGTGAGTTTGATTGCGCCTCCGGACAGACCCAGTCTTCAGCTGATCGTCCAGCTGATTGTACTCGTTGTACTTTCGGCGGGATTCCCGATCGTGGTTCGCTGGAACCCCAAAGATCTATTTGGAAGCAAGGAGTAAGTATGTCCTTGGCCGATATATCGCCGTATTTCCCACTCGCCATCAGATTAGTTCTTGATAGCGTATCGTACAGCAACGCATTACCGGACTGGTTCGAGACGCTCACGATTGATTATTTCAAGAGAGAACAGGCCGTGCACGAGCGGGCTAGACGCTACCTTAGCGGAGAACAACCAAAACGGCCGTTCGAAATTGCAGTCCCCAAACGTTCAGGGGGAGATAATTCATGGGTGATTCCATCGACGAACGATCAGATCGTTCTGCAAACCTGTATTTCCGTGATCGCTCAGGACTTGCAACAAAAGTGCATTGATACTGACCGTGTATTCAGTTGCTTGTGCAACACGGACCCAAATCGGTTGGCGTTTCTCGAAGATCAAGTTGAGGCGTGGACTCGATTTCAACTAGAAACTCAAAAGCGATGCACATCTCAGGACTGTATCCTACAGTTTGACATCGCGACCGCATATCAAGCTATGGGTAGCGCCCATGTTGGTGCTTTTCTCCGAACGTTTTCGTTAGATGGCACGGCGCTCGAACTGCTCGAAATTCTTTTGGCGGCGTTCACCTACGGCAGCTCAGGTCTGCCTTTTCTCAACGACTCCGTGTTTTTTCTTGGGAATGCGTACTTGAGTGAAGTTGATCGGGTCGTAAATCGTCGCACCGAGAATTTTGTTCGCTTTGTCGACGACTACAGGGTCTTCGGGGGCTCTCGCGATAGTCTTGAGAACATTTTTGAAGCGATCCGAACGGATCTCAGGGAGGAACTAGGTTTTGAGATTAACGAGGCCAAGATCAGGCTAGGAACGACCGAGGAGTACTTGGACGCATTGTCGAAAGCCAAGTACGCCGAGATGCCCGCAAGTCACTATATCGATACGGCTGTAGTTCCAGACGTTTATAGTCCGGAGAATGTGTACGAAATGGTTGAAAGGAGTGTCAGGAGCCCCGAGGAGTATCTCCACCAAGGATTCGGCCGCCTTCAAATGGCTTCTATCCGCAGAATGCGTGTCCAATCGTTATTCGCTAAGGCAACCTCGGATGATAGGATCACGCCGCGCAGCGCATTTATCTCCATTCTTTCGAAGGATGTCCAACTCATCCGCCGAATCTCGGAGTTATTAAAACAGTGCTCCAGTGACAGTCAGGAGTTGTGGCGACTATTGTGGCTGCTGTTTCTTGCAAAGGACGTGGCAATGGACGAAATACCCGACAAAATGGTGTCTGCCGAGTTAGGGGAATCGCTACAAAAAGTGAATGGGGCGATTGCGCTTCCTATGGTGGCGCGTCTATGGGCATCCCCAATGCCTGACTATCCCGAGAGCGGGCGGTCGGCGGCGGATGTCGAGGAACTGCACGCGTTGGATTATCTCGAGCGTGGCAGGCAGTGTTACGGAGGCAGATAAAATGACTAGAAGGCGGCTGTTGCATCTTGCCCTGCTAGCAGTGGGCGGCCTTGTGAACAGGGCGAGGGTTCGCCAGCATTGCGGCCCTGCTGTTTGTAGCCACTCGTTCTATATCGCAGGAGTGCGTTTTCATTCCGCCGTGAAGGGGCTAAAGCCGATGGATGCTGTACACATAAAGCTTGGGTCATTCAAGGGCGCACCCAGCTACGAAGTGTTGTCTGAAAGCGGCGTACGTCTCGGCTATGTGCCCAATGTTGAGGTCCCAATCTTTTGCGGTCGGCAAATTGTTCGCTCGTGGCTGTCGTCTGTGCAAGAGAGCGCAGTCCCCTGGAAGAAATATCTGGTAACCGCATTGGCGGAGGGTGAGAACAGCCGTTGACAGCTGCAGGGATGAGAAGTCGTCTCCAACCGGTAACGCCCGCCAGGCTGCTCGATCATACCAACATCTCCCTCACTTTTAAGACTCGGGGAGGGGTGGACGTCCTCTGGTTTTCTCGCACTATGTTGGGCTCCATTCCGGGAAATCTGATCGAGATTAATCACCTACGTCAGGCACCGACCTGGGAAGGGCTGGCCCACGTTTTTCGGGATCGAGTATAACGGCTGGCTGCCCCACGCTGCGAAATCGCGCAGGGTGGGGCAGCCAGTCGTACGCTTAGTGTCGAAAAGGCTGAGCAACCAGCCCACCACCGCCATCGGTTCTCCTGTCGCTACCGCACTTGAATCGACGAGATGCGGTCGTTCCAGCTGCGGTTCGGATCGGTAGGTAGGCGCCAGTAACGCAGATCAGGGATGGATTCGCGACTTGCGCCGTTGACTCCGCGGAAAGCACTGTCGTTGAAGATCGTGACCTCGGCTCCGTTGAAAATCCTGATCGACGTGATGCGATCATTGAAACCGGGGGGAAGAGAGTCGTAGCTCGAGCCCCGCCGCATGCAGAAGTAATCGCCCTGAAAATTTGGATCGCGATAAAAGCAGGCACCGGCGTCGGGCCGACGATCGCGTCCCCACACAGGAGGGCGAGCCATCGGCGGGCCGTCATCCCGGTCGCCGCGGAACATGTTCAGGTCGATGAAGTCTCCTTCACGGAAGGTGAACTCGCGCTGATCTCCGTCGCGCCGCTGGGCGACAATGCGAAGGATTTTTGGCTCTCCAAAGGCTGGATCGCCTCGCATTGTGTAGTTGGTGACCTGCACTTGCCCCACGCGGCTGTCCACCAAGTCCCGCAAGACGTTGGTGACGTCAGCCACGCGTCCGCGGGCGCCATATTCGGCTCTGTCGATCCGCCAGCGTTGCGCCGCCGCGGGAAGAGATGGCGCGATCACAAGTATTGCAAAAATATAAGCAAGAGACTTTTTCAGAAGACTGGATGAAACCATCGAGGCGCCTCCAGTTGCAGCAATTTGAGGAAAAACCAAGGGAATTCTAGCACGCGCCTCCCGGTCGCAAAGACTGGCAGTCGGGTCCGTACTCCACGTGTACCTTCTGAGTCAGTGTGCCACTTTCGTGCGGTTGACTGTCCACAGGGTTCGGCGCTAATGTGAAATTACACCGGAAAGGAGGTGGTCGGATGACAAGTTCAGAAGGCAGTAGTTGGGTTATTCAAAGACCAGGTGAGGTGGCTGAGACTTAGAGCGGTTGCTCTAAGCGGGGTTTCAGGCGCAGATACGCAGCACGACGCGCCGGAAGCTACAGCCCGCACACTACCGGTGAAGTAAGGATTGATTCCGCCTGACGCAGGTCGGTCAGGATCGTCGAACAGACGAACCCGGAGTTGCCGTAGAGGCCACGTTAGAGTGACCACCTCTTGGTCAATCCCAAACAGTCCACCGGGCGGCCCGCAGGCCTTGTTGATTCAGACAAGTGCTTGCGGGTCGTTCTGTTTCTGGCGACACTTCCCTTTCGCAACCGGCGGTCTCAACTCCCGCATGGACCGCCGAGACTGGCGATAACAGCCTCTCCGCAGTATTCTTGCCTACGTGCCGAACCTCGATGAATCCAGGGAGCGACTGCGTCTGGCGGAGACTTATGCCAGAATGACCGACGGCGAATTGCAGAATCTCGCCCGCAGTCCCGAGTCGCTCACGGAGCCGGCGTGGGAAGCGTTGGAAGACGAGATGGATCGCCGCCATCTGGAAGCACCCGTCGAGGAAGCGGAACCGCGCGAGCAGATCAACCTGCGAAACCTCGTCACTATCAGGCAGTTTCGCGATCTTCCCGAAGCGCTGCTGGCGAAGGGCAGCTTGGAGTCGGCGGGCATCGAATGTTTTCTCCGCGACGACAATCTCGTTCGGCTTGACTGGTTCATTTCGAACTTTGTTGGAGGCATTAAGCTCTGCGTTGATTCGGAAGATGCCGGCAATGCGCAGAAACTTCTGGACGAGCCGATTCTCGAAGGCCTTTACGTACACGGCGTCGGACTGTACGAGCAGCCGCGTTGTCCTAGCTGTCAGTCGCTCGACGTGAATTTTCGCGAGCTTGATCGCCCCATCGCCTACCTGAGCGCATTCCTTAGAGTCCCCATGCCCGTTCAACGCAAAGCCTGGAGATGCCATGCCTGCAATGCCGAGTGGGAAGATGATGCATCGCCCGAGTCAACCACCTAGCTTCGCAAATCCTTTGCGAATTACATCCTCGGTGTCTTCCGCCAACTTCAGGCTGGGGAGTTCTTCGCGGGTGAACCAGCGGACTTCGGCGGCATCGCTGGCGGCCATGAGTTCTCCGCCAAGCCGGCGGCAGAGGAAGTCGATCAACACGTAGTGATACTGCACGCGCTTCTCTTCATTGCGCAGAACGCGATCGTAGACGCCGAGCAGTTCTCCAGGCTCAACGACGAGTCCGGTTTCCTCGCGCGCTTCGCGCACGGCGGCTTCACGCACGAGTTCGCCGACTTCGAGCACGCCTCCGGGAATCGACCACTGCCCCTGGATTGGCGGGTGAGCGCGCTTGACCAGCAGAACGCGCGAGTCCTCGATGATGATGGCTCCGATACCAACCAGGGGAATTTCAGGAAACTCACGTTTCATGGAAGGGTAGGAGAGTGCGAAGCAGGATTATAGCGGGTCGGCGTCGCGAAGGAAGAGCGCGAGTCCGTCGAGGCTTCCTCTGGCTGCTGTTAGATCCAGCGTTCGCCGCGGGAATGCCTTGATGCTGTTGCGGCGGTACTTCGGGCTGCGTCGGGGTCCTTCGCTTCGCTCAGGATGACAGCATGCTCAGTTGCCGGTGCCGAACAGACCCACGCTTTGTGGGCTGCCCGCGACGCTGTCGGTAAAGACGAGCGTGGCGCTGCGGCTACCCTTGACGCTGGGCGTGAACGTGACGTTCACCGTGCATTGCGCGCCCGCCGCGAGTCCGCTGGAGCAGTTGTTCGTCTGCGAGAAGTCCGCATGCTCGGTGCCATTGATCAGGATGCTGGTGAAGGTCAACGTGGCGTTCGTATTGTTGGTGAGAGTTATGACCTTCGCGGCGCTCTGGGTGCCAACGGTGACGAGGCCGAAGTACAGATTCAGAGGCGCTATGGTGAGCGGAATCAAGCCAGTGCCCTTCAACGCGATCGTCTGCGGACTGGTCGGCGCACTGTCGGTGATCGTGACGTTTCCAGTCTGCGTGCCGGTGACCGTGGGAGAGAACGTAATCGAAATCCTGCACTGCGCGTTAACGGCGAGAGTCGAACCACAGGTGTTGGTCTGGCTGAACGGCGCACCACTGCCGAGAATCGTAATGCCGGTCAGCGGCACCGACATCTTATTGGTCATGACGACTGCAGCTGCCGTCTTGCTGGTGTTAATCGCCACCCCACCGTACACAATGTTGTTGTTTGAGAGGGTCACAGCAACCACGCCAGTGCCGGAAAGGCCGACGGTCTGTGGACTGTTCGACGCGCTGTCGATCACGTTCAGAGTGGCTGTGAGAGATCCAGCGATGGTCGGCGCGAACGAAACGTTAATGCTGCAGGTGCCGCCTGGAGCGACGCTCGAGCCGCAGTCATTGGTCTGGCTGAAGCTGTTGGGATTGTTGCCGGTGATCGAAATATTGCTGATGCTCAGCGCGACACTTTGACCGTTGGTAAGAATCACGTTCTTAGACGAGCTAGTGGTACCGATGGCCTGGTTCCCAAAACTCAGCCCCGTTGGAGCCAGCGCGGCCGTGCCACAACTCGGCGCGCTGAAGTTGGAGATCCTGGTTTGCCAAATGGTCGATGAGCCTGTCTGATTCGCTCCGTAGTATTCAGTGACGTACCAGAAGGTGCAGTCGTTGACGGGATCGACCGTCATGCTGCTGTAGTCGCCCCAAAGATCATCGTTCTCTTCATCGCCAGACCCGCTGTAGAGAAGCAGTTCCGTTGGCGCACTCTGAGTGTTCAGGTTCCACCACGACGCCCTGATTCCCGGATGATTCGATGCGCTGGAAGTGTTGTAACCGACTGCGGCGTTTCCGTTCTGATCCTGGGCGATGCTTGGCATGAAGCGGAACAGCAGTTGATCGGGACTGATCGTGCCCGACTGATCCAATACCGGGATGCCATTGCCGCGGAGTTCGTACCAGCGGATCCCGGTCTGACTGCGCACCGCTGTCCCGACTTGCACGGTGTGACTGATGAGCCACGACTGATACTCGCCGAAATTGCGATAGGCAAATCGGAACATGAGGCGGTCTCCGACGGAATCGACTTTGAAACCAGTCGAAGCGCTGGAGGGCTCGGGAACGCAGAAGGTATTTCCGGGCGAAGAGGCCGAATAGCATCCTGGAGTGAAAACGGGAACAGTGACGGTAGACTGCGTAAACGTGGAGTTCGCAGGAGTCGACCAATCGACATGGAACTGCCAGAGGTTCAGAGAATTGGAGGTCGTCGTCACTCCGTCATTGACTGGGTTCTGGATGCTGACGAAGTACTCCGGATTCCCAGTGGGCGGTGCAGTCGTGCCTTCAACGTCGGCGGGCTCGAGACTATGTTGCAAATACAAGCTGCCAGTGACGGGAACTGGGTTGCCGAAGCATTGCGGCGGATTCGCGGCCGCCCCGATCAGCATATTGTTGCGATCGAATACGCACGCCAGTATGCCAACTTCCTGGAAAAAGTTGCTGGGATCCCCAAGATCGAAGCTCACATAATAGCCGTCAGTCCAGGTGCCGATCTTTGGCCAATCCGGGAAATAAGTTACCCCTTGGGTGTTCGTTCCCAGTGCGGCGTTCAGCGGAAAGGCGTAGGTGAACCACTTCAGGTTCGAAGAGGTGAGATCATCCGTGTTGGAAACGGCAATGCAGTAGTAGTAGTTTGGGCCGGCTCCGTGGGCGGCGATGATCCACCGCGAGGCCAGGTGGTCGAAGGAAATGACGCCGTCTCCGCCGTTAAAGTTTTTGCAATTGGTGAGCCCGTTATTCACAAACGGCGTAGTCGTAAGTTGGGGCGTAGGCCATACTGGCGCGAATGTCGTCTTGTCGTAAGCCTGGTAGTAGACGTTCGTCCACTCCATGTACTGTTTGGTTCCGACGGCTCCGTTTGCGTCCGCGTCCATGTCGGGGTGCGCCACTTGAGACGCATCGATCCCCTCAAAGGTGGTGACTGTCTGAGCCCGGAGGATCCCTGGGAGCAACAGAAACAGCGTAGATACAGTTATAGATAGGGAGCGGAGCGCTAATTTCACCATACGACGAGAGTACCCCAGGGTTCCGTTTCGGTTTATGGTTCGTGCCAGAGGGAGGTGAGAAAGAGGCCCGAATTCAATTCTTCGTACTCTAGTATGATTCCCTTAAGCTGTCAAGAGCATTTACATTCCAAACCATTGATAACAAACTAATTTAGCGGCTCCTGCGGGCCAGCGTCCATCCTAATTTTGGTGGTGCGGCGCTAAGACATTCGCAGGCAAGGAGTTGCTACAATATCGCCAGAATGGCCCTGGAAGAGTACAAGCGCAAGCGACGATTTGAAGAGACGCCGGAGCCGCCCCCCAAGGTAGAAACGAAGGCCGGGAACCGCTTCGTCGTCCAGAAACACGACGCCACGCGTCTGCACTATGACTTTCGCCTCGAGATGGAAGGAGTGCTGAAGTCGTGGGCCGTGCCCAAGGGACCGTCGCTCGATCCTGCGGACAAGCGCCTCGCCATGCAGGTCGAGGATCATCCTGTCTCGTATTTTGATTTCGAGGGGAACATCCCCGAGAACAACTATGGGGCCGGCACCGTAATGGTGTGGGACGTCGGCACGTGGCAGCCGCTTTCGCCGGTCGCTGTGAACGGAAAGTACGTGCCCGGAACCGAGGCCGAGGCGGCGGCGATGCTGGCCAAGGGCGACCTGAAGTTTCGGCTCAACGGCAAGCGGCTCAAGGGAGACTTCGCCCTCGTTAAGATGCGCGGGCGGCGTCCAGGCAGCAAGGGCAACGAGTGGCTGTTGATCAAGAAGCATGACGAGTACGTGGAAGAAGGCTACGAGATCGAAACGATCGACGAGTCGGTGCTCACCAAACGGAGCATGGATGAGATCGCCGGCGATGCCGGATCGCGAGAGTGGAAGAGCCGTTCCACCGGCCGCGGAAAACTGAAGGCGGCATGGCTAGCGGATGCTGTAGCGAAACTCGATAAGAAAAAAAAACTAAAAACCAGCCCAGAGAGCTCCGCAGAAGAAGAAAAGAGTAAGTCGCCACGGGTCGCGATCCGCAAAACCAAGAACAAGATCACCACAGAGGACACAGAGGAACACAGAGGCAGCGCCAAGGAATCCTCCGTGTCCTCTGTGCCCTCTGTCGTGAGCGCCCTTCCTTCTCAATCGCGGGAATCATCCGCGGAACCCGTGAAGCGGCCGATGCCGACTGCGATCCATCCCATGCTGGCGGAATCGATCGACGAGCCGTTTGATGGCGAGGACTGGCTGTTCGAGATTAAGTGGGATGGATATCGCGCGATCGCTTTTATCAACAACGGCAAAGTGCGGCTGGTATCGCGGAATCAGAACGACCTCACGCCGCGATATCCCGAACTCACGGATCTGCCGAAATTTATCAAGGCGAAAAACGCGATCCTCGACGGCGAAGTCGTCGCACTCGACGATGAAGGCCGCGCGTCGTTCAGCCTGATGCAGCAGCGCACAGGATTTCGTCCTGGGGGCAAGCGGGCGGCGTCAAATGCAGGTGTTCCTGTGCTGTATTACGCATTCGATCTGCTCTACCTCGACGGATACGACTGGCGGCGCGTGCCGCTCGAAAACCGTAAGCGCAAGCTCAAATCGCTGTTGGAGACGGGCGACGGGCTGCGCTATTCCGACCACTACGAGCAGCGCGGCAAAGCATTGTTCGAAATCGCGCGCCAGAAAGGGCTGGAAGGCATTTTGGCGAAGAAGCGCGTGAGTTTCTACGAGGAACGGCGTAGCCGCGAGTGGCTCAAGATCAAGATTACGCATCGCATCGAGTGCGTCGTTGGAGGCTACACTCAGCCCGAAGGCAGCCGAGCTCATTTTGGTTCGCTTGTGCTTGGGCTCTACGACAAGAAGGAACAACTCGTTCACGTCGGGCAGGTTGGCAGCGGGTTCGATCAGAAGTTGCTGGCGGAAATCTGGAAGACGCTCCAGAAACTTGAGACGAAAAAGAATCCCTTCTTCGGCGAAGTCGAAGCACTCCGCAAAGTATCCTGGGTGAAGCCGGAGTTAGTAGCTGAAGTTGAGTACGCGGAATGGACCGGCGGCACGAACGAGGGCGCCGGCCCCAAACTCCGCGCGCCGGTGTTCCTGGGCTTGCGCGACGACAAGGACCCGAAAGAATGCCTCCTAGAGGACGCCGAAGCCGCCGCACAAGAAACTGAGAACTGAGAACTGACAACTGGTTTCCTATTTGATGTCCTTCATTGCCAGCATAGTTCCATAGTCGCGTCCACTCGGATCGACCGCGCGAGCCACGACGCCCGCGAATGCGTTCCGCAGTTCGGGATACTTCGCCGTTAACGCTTTAATGACCGCGACATTGTTCTGGTAGGCCTGCGTCGTGTTTGAAATGTCGGCCGCCTGATAGCGCACGATTACATCAAGGTCGCTGCCAACCGGCTCCGGAAACATCTCTGTCAACTTATAGGTCGACGCGCCTGCAGCCAAGTCTGCGGTCTTGCCATTCGCGGGGACGTCAGGTGGCTGCGCGCCCTGCGATTCGTCATAAAGTTTGTCAGTCTCGAGCGTGCTCATGAAGGGCAATGGAGAAATAAGGCTGCGCGCCTCGGTGTAGTAAAGCCACGCATTGTGCAATTGGCCTTTGGATTTGTATTCGCGGGCGCGGGCAATGTACCAGTCGCTGTCGTGACCCGCGACTTGTGCTCCTTTGATGTAGAGGCCTCCCAGTTTCCAATCGGTCCCGACCTGCTGCAGGATGAGCGCAAAATCAGTCTGCGCCTGGCCAGAAGTCGCGTTCAGAATGACGACGCCGTACTTCCCGGGCGGCAGATTCGCGAGGGTGAAAACGGCGCTGCCCGTCGTCTGTCCGTTCTTGCCAAACACTCCACAATAAAATTGAGCATTCGGGATCGGGGCGGTCCCTTCCGCATCCAGCAAGAACGTGGACTTCACCGCGGCTTGAGCGCCAGAAAGATCCTTCTGGCGATCTTTGACCGTAGCCTCGATGGCCGAGAAGTTGGAGGCCAGGCTGGCAATGGCGTTCTGCTGCAACGACGCCGCGTCGCCCTTGGCCGCCATATCGAAGTAGCGCTGGCCAGCGCTGGTGAGGGCTGTGCGGTTGGCGTCGTCGAGTTCGGCTGAAGTCTGGCAATTCTGCGCGAGAGCCGCGGAGCCAATAAGCGTAAAGCACGTCAATACCGCTGGGACAATCCTGAGAAGGCCAGGCCTAAGACTGTGGCGCGACGGGTGCATTCTAAATTCCTCCTTTACTTTCATAAAGTTGGAAGCGCTCTCGCCCAGTTTACGCCTTTGCTGCAGCGAAGCTGGCTGAATTATGCGCTCCCGGACTGACGGATGCGATCACCTCTTACACAACTCGCAGTGGCTATTTGTCGTCAAAGAATGCAAGGGACCAACGTCCGAACGTTCCATCCCTGTGGGGCATCATCTCCGCCAGTTCATTTCAGGCTTTACGGTGCTAAAATCGCTGTAAAGGCTGCCTTGCAGTGTCCCCCTAATTTACCTTGGTTGGAGGAGTGGGTTATGAGCGCGGGATCGAAGTTCAAGAAGTTTGCCGGAGCCTTTCTCCTGTGCCTTGCGGTGGCATGCGCCGGGAGTCCGATCCACGCGAGCGCTGAAACTGCACATAGCCAGCGCAAGCCCAAGAAGCCGCAGTTGCCTCCGCTGCCCTCAGGGCCGCTCGGTCCAGTCCCGCAGATTCCTTTGGATTCGATCGCGCCGGTACCGCCGCAGGTAACGTACGAGAACGGGCAGCTGACGATTGTCGCGCCCAACTCGACCCTGGGCGACGTTCTGCGCGCCGTGCGCAAGCAAACTGGAGCAGATATCGAGATTCCCGCCGCCACCGACCGCGTGGTGACGCATCTGGGGCCGGGCCCGGCGCGCGAAGTCATGGCGGACCTGCTGAACGGTTCGCGGTTCAACTATATTCTGCTTGGCTCTCCGGAGAATTCGAGCTTGCTGACGCGCGTGGTTCTGGTTGCGAAGTCAAACAGCGAGAGCGCAGTCGCGAACAACGCACCATCTCCACAGCCAATTCCGATGCAAGCTGGCATCGCGACTCCTCCGCCGCCCGAGGATGCTCAGGACGCTCCTGACGCCGAACCGGCACCCGATGAGAACGCGGACGACACCACCAACGTGGACCAGGCCGCTGCTGACGCGGACCAGCCGCCGCCAGATCAGTCTGGCGTAAAGACTCCACAACAGATGTTGCAGGAAATGCAGCAGCGGCAGTTGCAGATGCAGCAGCAACAACAGCAACAGCAGAATATGCCGGGACAGCCCATCCCCGGCGCAAGGCCGCCGCAAGAACAATAGCTGTTCAGGTAAAGTAAAGTTAAGGACGGTTTCCGCGGTAGGCTTCAGCGTGTTGCGTGGAGCGAGCCGTCAACGGAGTATTGTCGTCAGCTATCGTCTGCTGTAACAGCTTCCAGTCGCGCTCAACCTCATTCTCCGAAATGCCATGCGCCGAGCTATGACGCAACTCCGACTGGAGGTGTGCCGCCAGCACCTGGCGCACTAGCTCGGGAGGAGCGTTGCCAGCCAGAATGTTGTCTGCCGTCGCGCCGATTTCAACCGAGCGTTCGCCCAGACGAAGCTGAAGCACTGGCCGCCCCTGATCGTCCACGTCGGCCCTCGCCCGCGACTGCAGTTTTCCCCATTCCTTCTCAATCTTGTCCGGAGACGATTCCGGATAAGCTCCGGCCAGCAGATGTTTGAGTTCCTCCTGGTACGCGCGCCGATCTTCGCGTCCCATTGGCTGCTCAGGTTCGCCGCCCACCACGAAGACCATCGCGTTACGCGCGGGCTCAAAGCGGCCTGCTCCGGTGCCAACGTAGACTGCAGCCACACATCCGGCAAAGATTGGGCTCACCACCGCGCTGGGCACAATGTATTTCTTCGAGCGAAAGAAGGAGTCGACCACTCCACGCACCGCGGTACTGCGCGGCATGGTACCCGGCACTTGCGAAATGACCAGCCGTGAAAATGCCAGATAGCTGTGGCGCGCGCTGTATTTGGTGAGCAGTTTCGCCATCTGCTTCGGAGTAGTCATACCCACATCGGCGACGACGCTGCGATGAAACGATTTCGGAAAATAGAAATTCAGGATGCCCTTGGCAAAATCCGCACAGTTGTTCGAGACAAGATGGAAGTGCGACTCATTCGGAGATGAATTCAACTTGCGGATCAACGCCCGGTCCTGCTCGGGTGTCGTTTCGATGTCAAAGCCGTAGATCGTGCGGTCATAAGAAGAGCCGACAAGTTCGTACCAGTTTCCGCCGGGTGTTTCGCCGTTGCGGACGTCAGGTGCAAAGTCTTCCAGATATTTACGGCGGTAGCGGTCGCGTAGGAAGGCGACCATCTTCGCATCGGCGAACAACGGAACATCCTCCGGACGATCGACTGCGTAGAGATACGGAATGAGAGGAATGGCGATCCAATCGTAGCCCGCGACTCCATCGTATCGGCTGAGAACGACTCCCGTCTCCCCGGGACCGCAGGGGCGAAGGACGACCGGAGTTTCCGCACAAATGCCAGACAGATAAACCGCCGCGTGGCCTGTCGCGGTGAAGAATCCCATCCTGCCATACGGCTCCTCTAAAAGCAGAGTCGCCGACGCGCCAGCGAAAGGGGCGCAGGCCAATACAACGACCGCTAAACCGATGAAAACGCGCCGCATTGATTGGATGTGGCGTGAAGGCATAATGATCGCAGACACTCCCATCTAAACCACTCAGTAAGAACCCCTTCACGACAGATTAGTTGCCGGTAATCGCCAAGGCCAGTTACGGAGGTGTCGTGGAAACAGAGTACAATCGCGCGGAGAATCTCGGCGAACACAAAGCGAATGAAACGAAAACAAAACTGATCCCAGCTCTGATCCCCGCTCTAGGAGGGGCGAAAGACAGCTAGGCGCACAGATCCTGAGACTCTTTCCGTGATTGTCATTTGTCAGGCAAGGCACGCAGCCGCTCCTTCGCCCACCTGGCACTCTCGGCGACGGACTCATCTTCGTCCACGAGCATTTGATCAAGCATCGGAAGAAATTCCGCGTTCCCGGAATTCCCCATTGCGATGGCGACATTTCTGCGGAGGCCGGAACGCTTCGTGCGACGGATCGCCGATCCACGGAAGGTATCGCGGAATTCTTCCGCCGACATTTCCGCAAGCCACGCCAGCGCCGGGTTCACCAGACCCGGGCGTGGTGCGAATTCAGGCGCACTCGAAGCAGGAGCTTTGCGATTCCACGGGCACACATCCTGGCAGATGTCGCAGCCGAAGATTTGTTGTCCGATCCCGACACGCATTTCTTCCGGGATCGATCCCCGCTTCTCGATCGTGAGATACGCGATGCATTTGTTTGAATCGAGTTGGTAGGGTCCCAGCAGCGCGTCGGTCGGACACGCGTCGATGCACCGCGTGCAAGTGCCGCATCGATCGGGCGCCGGTAGGTCAGGCTCGAGTTCCAGCGACGTGAGAATCACACCCAGAAAGAGCCACGACCCTTTTTTCTGATTGATGATGCAGGTGTTCTTGCCGATCCATCCCACGCCGGCGTACTTCGCAAAGACGCGCTCGACCACGGGGCCGGTGTCTACGTAGCTGCGCGTGGTAAGGTGCGACTCCGAGTCGGGGGGCACAGCCCGCTGCAGGGCGGCCTCGACTTGCTTCAAGCGCCGCAGGACGGCGTCGTGATAATCTTCGCGTCCCCAGGCGTAGCGGGAAATCCATCCGCGGCTCGCATCATGCACCTGCGTCGAGTAAGGGTGATCGGTGTTGTAATTGATGGCGCAGACCACAACGCTTCGGGCCCAAGGCGCAACACGCGATAGCGATGAGCGTTTGAGATTGCCCTGATCGTCGCGCGCCTCCATGTACTTCATGTCGCCAGCGCGGCCGTCGGCAATCCATGTGGGAAAATGCTTCAGTTCTGCTGCGTCAGTGGCCGGTGCAACCCCTGCGACATCGAAGCCCGCTTCCTCAGCAGCGCGCTTTACCACGGCTTTGACGTCGCTAATTTGACTTACCAACATGAATCTGTGACCTTCGGCTCTGGCCTTGGAATGCGCCTTTAAATTTTCATTTCCAAAATGAAAATCGAATCGTGATTTATCGACTCTATTGTGTTGCTTAACCTCATTCAAGGTATAAGCTTTCCCGATACAGAGTCACGCATCGGAGCAAGATTATGAGCAACGCACAATAGTACCGGCAACATCTGCGGACGATTAAAAGTCGAAGACCGGCAGTCTGACAGACATCGATCTCTCTTGCGGATTGGCCTCGCGCAACGCGGGGCCTTTTTTCTCTGGACTCGCCATCCCCAAATCGCGCCGTCACAAGATGAGAGACGCTCCAGTTGAAAGATGCTATCGTCGAGTCGTCACGCGCCGGCCACCAGTGCGGTTCTATGGGCACTCGACACAGCGAAAGGCGCGGGTGGCGCCGGATGAAAGTTTCCACGAAACAGGGTTTCATGAGCAACGCCAATACGGGCCCTCGCGTTTTCCTATCCCTGCTATGCCTGATTCTTGCGGCCCTCGTGCTCTCGACCCAGACGTCGTGCGGAAATTCGAGCACCAGCCACGCGGTGTGTCCGACCTGCTCGGGCGGCGGAACAGGTTGGGGAACGCTAGCCAACGGCCAGCGTGACAAGTTACTGTGGCCGTTCTCATCCGATTCGATCTGGAACACGTCCATTGGGAGTGATGCCACGTATCAGTCCGCGGGCATCGTTTCCAACTCCGCCGGCGGATCGCCCACGTACTTCAGCCAGGACGAAGATGTAATCGCCATGACTCCTTCGGCGCCGTTAACGAGCGTTTATTACAGCGGCGTCGGTTGGACCGGCGGCGACCGCTGCCCAGTTCAAGGGGATCTCATCGCGACCGTGCCTGTTCCCACCGATTATGTCCTCCCCAATAGCGGCGAGAACAATTCGGCCGCATTCCTTTCCCCAGACGGTCAGACCGTCGAGCAAAATCAGCCATTCACCCGGTGCGTTGCTGGTGGCTCCGCCACCACGCTGGTCGCATTCGCCAACACGAGTATCTACGGTCCGGGGCCGGCAGGAGCGCACGGCGGCAGTGGCTTGTCTGCGCTCGGGGGCACCATTCGACTCGGGGAGTTTACGTCAGGCAAGATTCACCACGTCATGAAGGTCGAACTTCTTGCGGCGCAATACTATTACTGTTGCGCCCCTCACTGGCCGGCCACAGTCGTCGACGATTATGCCGACCCCACGACCTACGGCGGCTCCAACCCGAGTCTTGGGCCCGGCTCTCTGCTGGCTCTATCGCCAGCTTTCGATCTGAATAGCCTTACAACGACTCCCGGCAAGATTCTGGCACAGGCTTTCAAAGACTACGGCGCATATGTCGTTGACGACACCTTCTGGAACGACTGGGCCATCGCGACAGAGCAAGGTCCCAATGGCCGGGTCACCGATGAATTCGCCACGCTGTATGGATTTGCGATGAGCCCTCCCGGCGATTCCCCATTTAAGGCGGACGTGATCACAATCTTTCAGGCGCTCCAGGTAGTGACTAATAACTCCGCGTCGAGTGTCGGCGGAGGTGGCTCGCCGCGTATGCCCAGTCCACCGGCAATCGGAAATTAGATTGCCCGGCGCATCGTCTTGATCGGGCTGACATCGCTCGTCTTCCGCGCTATGCTTCGAGCAGGCACACCGGAAAACTTGGCCTCATTATTCTCAGCGTTACGTTCTTCACCTCGTCTGCGCGGGTCGCTCAACAAAGTGCAGGCACTCTGCCGGCGCCCTCGACAAACGAGTTGACCCTGACGTATGCCGATGAGAAACCAGTCGCGATATCGCAGAATGATCTGAAAGCGCTTTCGCACATCTCGGTGACGATGCACAATCCGCACACGAACGCAGATGAATCGTACTCGGGCGTTCGCCTTTTCGATTTGCTGGCCAAAGTGGGAGCACCACTCGGAAACGAACTTCGCGGCAAGGCGCTCGCCAACTACGTTGTGGCGAAAGGTTCTGATGGCTACCGGGTCGTCCTCGCTCTCGGCGAGGTCGATCCAAGCTTCCATCCGGGAGAAGTACTCGTAGCCGACTCGATGAATGGTCAGCCTTTGGACGCGCACTCAGGCCCGTTCAAACTGGTCGTCACGGAAGACAAGCGTCCAGCGCGGTCGGTGCGGAATTTGGTGTCGATTGAACTAAAGGAAGCGCAGTGAACTACACGCCGAACTTCTTTACTTCCTCGTTGTAGTACTTGCGGTACAAAATGTCCCACTCTTGAGAGCCTTCGAGGATCGTGCGCTTCTGGCTCTCGATCTTCTGCCGGGCGGCGAGATCGATCTTCTCTTCCTGATTCAGCAGGTCTTCGAGAATCTTTCGAGTTTCCTGGCGGATGGTGTTGGGATCTTCGATGAACTCAACCTCGTCCATATCTTTCAGGACGTCGGCGACGGCGCGGGCGAGCACGTTGACTTTGTCGCGGCTCTGTCTCACAGCACCGCCTTGTATTTCCGCACCAGCTCGGTCTTCACCTTGCGGAACATTTCCTGGTAGTTGGCGCCGCTCTTGCGCATTTCCTCGGAATAAGCTTCGAGGATGACTCGAACCTCGTCGTTGATGCGGTCTTCGAGCGAGAGTTCATCGACCAGTGCGGCCTGTACGCGCGCGGTGACTGCCGGCACGGCCGAGGTCTCAATGAACTTACCTGCAATCAATCTCTTGGTGACTTCGCGGGCCAGATAGCCCACATATTCTTTGGAAAAAAGCATGTGTGGATCGGAAGTCCTGCCTGCCAAATACTCTTATTTTTGAATGCAGAAAGTGTAACACAGCCACGCGCGGCGCGGGATAGCGCGTTGCCTTCCGCTAAGATCGGCATCGCGTAGGGTTATGCTCGAAACGATTCTGGAGTGCGGCTAATGAACCTGCGCGGGAGGCTGGTCGCGCAGCGTATACACAAATTGCGGAATGTCGTGTCGCTCGCGCTCGACTCTTTGCGCCGATTCCTTCGACATTCGATTGTAAGTTTCGATTTCCGCCTTACCCTCTTCCGTCTTTCCAATCTTCCAGTAGGCCTGCGCCAGGCGATAGTGCGCCTCCTCCAGATCTGGAGCCGCCTGAATTGCTTGCTGGTAGTCGGAAATCGCTTTCGCGGAATCGTGCTGCTCGGCGTGGAGAATTCCTAACTGCAGCCATGCTGTGCCCAACCTCGGGTCGAGACGGATCGCGTTCTTCAGCAGCAATTCCACTTGCGCCGGAGTGTCCTGCGGCTCGCGCAGTTTCCATAGGCCGACGGAATAGTAGTAGTTCGCCTCGGCGCTCTCAGGATGCAAAATTACAAAGCGGTGCAACTTGTCGACCAGTCCCGCCGGAGGCCTCGTCTGCGAGTTCACAATCTTTCCCATGAACTGATACGGCAGCGGATCGCTCGGATTCAGGTCGGAGGCATCGCAGATGTTCTGTATCGCCTGGTCGTAGGATCCCTGCGCAAACCAAGCTGCTCCGAGCCCGACAAGCATTCGAATCGAATGCGGGAACAGGCGCGTGCCGCGACTGAAGACTTCCTGTGCAGGCTCGGGGGCATGGTGCAAGAGCAGCTCCGAGCCCCAATCGAAAATGTATGCCTCTTCGGGATCCATCTCGGCAGCGCGTTGATACTCGTGGACGGCGTCCAGAGAATTCCCTAACCTCTCCTGAATGCCTCCGAGCAAATGATGAAGCTCGGCCGCGTCGTGATGCGTGAGCAGCGCCATTGCGCTCGCCCGCGCCTGGGCGTAATTCCCGGAGTCTGCGTTCGCGGCTGCCAAGTCATATGCAACCTGGTCGTCATCGGGCTTGATCGCAGCCGAGCGTTCAAGATATGGAATTGCTTCGCGCGCCTCACCGTTCGCGATGAGCAGCTTCCCCAGCTGATGATTCGTCTCACAATCGTTAGGCTCGCCCTCCAATTTTTCCCGAAGCAACTTCTCGGTCTCGGCGGAAGGCGCTGGCTGCGATCCAGTGTTTCCGAGGGAGGCGGTCTCTTTCGCCAGCGTTTCCCGCGCACGCACGATCGTGTCGGAACCGTGGCCGCCAAGATTTGTCGTGTCCGTGACTCCCGCCACGGTGAATTGCGGTTCATCAAAGAATTTCGGCGCCTGTGTAGCGTTCTCTTGCGGCAGCGTCTTCGCGGGCGCGAGCGTCAGGTCGACATTCTTGATTTCTTTTCGCGCGAGAAAAAGTGCCGTGACCTCGGCGTCGCCGTATCCAGCCATTTCCACGCGCAGAGAATAAACACCTTCACGCAGAGTGGCGAAGCTGTAGCTCCCTTGCGCGTTGGCGTGAGTCATTAAATTTTGCGCGCCGTCTTTCGACAGCAGGTGAACACTGGCAGCCGCAACCGGCTTCCCTTGCGAATCGCGAACAATGCCATGCAAAGTGGACTCCCCCGCTTGCTGACCCTGCGCGAACGCCGCCGTCACCGAAAAGAAAAAGATGAGAAAGAAGGCAGGCACGAGGCGAGTGAGTCGAGTGTAATTCGCGATAGCGGGGAAGCAGCCCATGAGGCAGGCGCGGGGATCAACAGATGAAGCACTCATTTGCGCCAACGGGCGATTCTACCCGCCAACCTTACCCCTCGCAACCGCCGTGAGATCACTCTGGCGCGGCACACTCGAACGCACTAGAATGCAAGGCGCTATGACACAAAGAATTCAGATCGACAATCCGCTCAGCCCGGCGGTCTGCCAATGAAAGTGGCGCGGTTGTGCTTCGTCGCAGCTTTGCTCGTGAGTTCCCTTCCTTCCTGGGCCCAGCACGCAGACGCCCGGCGAAAAATCATCATCGATCAGGACGCCGCCGGACCCGGCGGCACCGATCAGCAATCGATCCTGCTGCTGATCCAATCTCCGCAAGCCGAAGTCCTCGGCATAACCGTCGTCACCGGCGATGCGTGGCTCAAAGAAGAAGTAGCGCACACCCTTCGCACGCTCGAAATCATCGGACGCACCGACATTCCCGTCGTCGCTGGAGCCGAGTATCCGCTGGTCCGCCGAAAACAAGACACCGACCTGTGGCAGCAGGAGTACGGCTCGGTGCCGTGGGTCGGCGCGTGGACTCCGCGCAATTATCATCCGCCCGACCAACTCGGCGAAACGCCTGAGGGCCTGCCCACCACCAAAGCGCTCGACGAAGATGCCGCGCACTTCCTGCTGCGCATGGTGCATAAGTATCCGCACGAGATCACGATTTACGAAGGCGGGCCGATGACAAACCTGGCGCTCGCCATCTCCATCGATCCCGAATTCCCGACGCTGGCGAAGGAACTCGTCTTCATGGGTGGAAGTTTGAATCCCAAGACGGACGACCCCGAGTTCGCCAATACTCCGCGGCACGAATTCAACTTGTGGTTCGATCCCGAGGCGGCACACGTAGTGTTGATGGCTCCCTGGAAAAAGATCGTTTGCACAGACGTCGACATCTCCGTAAAGACGCGGCTCACCAACGAATTGATTGGGCGGCTGAAGGCAAGCAATTCGCCCGCCGCTCGCTATGTCAGCAAATACTCGCGGCTGACCAGCAAGTACAACTATCTGTGGGATGAACTGACCGCCGCGGCATGGCTCGATCCGAGCCTGATCACGGCGAAAGATGCGCGGTATCTCGATGTCGATCTCAACCGCAGCGCGGGATATGGAGACACTCTGAGCTGGACAGAGGATGACAAGCCGAAAATTGTTGGACAACGAGTTGAGATCCAGATGGATCTGGACACAGAACGGTTTTACAAAATGTTCGTCGATCTGCTGTCGGCGCCCACACCAAAACCTTAGATTCTGAAGAGCTATTGCAGTTGCCCGAGCATTTCCTTGGCCTGCGGATGGTCGGGATGCTGTTTGAGCAAATCCGCCAGCACGCTGCGAGCCCTGTCCCGCACGCCTTCCAGGGCATACACTCGCGCAAGATTCAGATAGGCTTGATCGAATGCCGGGGCCACACGAATGCACTGTTCAAAACTCGCGACCGCTTCATCGCGCCGCCGCGTGACCAGGTAGAGCACTCCTAAGTTATTCAGTGCCTCCGGATAATCAGGCCGCGTCTTCAGGGCTCGCTGCAAATGTTCGTAAGCGTTGCCGTTGTCTCCAGTTTGCGCGAATACCATGCCCAGGCTGTAGTTCGCTTCCGCATCGTCGGGCGCAACCTGCAACGCCTGCTCCAGAACCTTGCGCGCGGCGTCCCACTGCTTCTGCAGGCGATACGCATTGCCAAGGTTGTCGAGCGAGAGCAGGTACTGCGGATTCAACTTCAAGGCCTGCTGGAAACACGCGATCGAATCCGCGTTGCGCCCTTCGCGCGTCGCGATGACGCCCAGATTGTTCCATGAATCGGGCAGCGTAGTCGGATAACTTGCGGTGAGTTTTACCGCACGCTCAAATGCCTCACGGGCGGCTGCATTCTTGTTCTGATTAAGGTAGACGCTGCCCACGCCGTATGGGGCTTCCGCACTCGATGGGTCATCTCGAAACGCCTGCTGGAAGGCCGCCTCGGCCTGATCAAGATATCCGCGCTGAAAAAATATCGCCCCCATAGAAAGATAGTTGCGTCCGAACTCAAGACTGTAGTTTGAACTCGGAAACGGCAGCGCCCGCGCGAGCCGTTCCTGGTCGGTTCGAGGAATATTCTGGAAATCGTGCGTTACATGGTCGGGAACGATTCTTCCCTGATATATCTTGACGATATTCCCCTTGTCGTCGATCAAGAATGAGGTTGGAAGATCGAGGTCGCGATGGCGGTCAAACAACTGGCGATAAAGAATGTTGTAGATCGCGACAACGTCATCTGTTCCACGGAGAATTGGGAACGACAACTGCTCCGCGCGTGTAACTGAGCGAAGCGCATCGGCGCCGGTTGGTGCAGCATCGTCCACATTGACGGCGAGCACTTGTAATCCCTGAGCCACCCAACGCGTATGCGATTGCTGGAACACTTTCAGATCGTCACGACAATCGGACGACTGTGAGGTCCAGAAATTAAGAAGCACCGGCTTGCCACGCAACGCCGAAAGCGTTCGCACCTGGTCCGATAAATCGGGAAGCGAAAACTCTGGAGCCGCAACCGGTGCCAGAAGCCAGGTTTCAACGTTCTTCGGAAGCGTTTCGACTTCGCTCTCGTGTGGCACAGTGGGAACTTTGTTGGTCGCGACCGTCTTGAACCCTTCCATGCGCGACGGCGCGGATCCTTCCTCAATCCAAATTCGACGGTTAGTGGGAAGATCATGGACTTCCTGCACAAGCCCGCTAGGCCAGCGGATCGACGCGCGCGCGGGGCCTTCCGCATCCCCGAGCCCGAAAAAGACATCCTTACTATGCTGCGAGAGAAATCCTGACCCGGCCTGAAGCGCCCGTGTCTGGCGACTTGCACCAGCTTCGACCGTGATGACGGCACCGATCGCATCCCGGTTGCTCTTTGTGCCCCGCAATCGAAACGCTATCGACGGCGGCAGGTCATGCACGACATTTCTTAAGAGCCGCACTTGCGGAGCATTGCGATTCTTCAGGCAGATTTCAAGCCGGCCGTCATGATCAAAATCGGCGAGCGCAAAGGCACGGCCATCTTCCACAAAGTCCAACCCGACTACTGCAGAAACGTCAGAGAATGTTCCGTCCCGATTGTTCGCATAGAAAACGTTGCGCTCATAGCCGCTCCAAGTCCCGACGGAGCGGATGAGTTCGTTGATCGCACTCCATCCTTGCTCGTATTCGTGAGAAGGCCGAGCCTCGTCAGGAGAAAACGCGACCACCTGCCGCCAGAAGAAACTGTTTAGATCGTTACGCGAGGGTCCAGAGACCATTCCATTCGCGATGTAAAGATCAGGAAACCCGTCATGATCAAAATCAAACGCATCGCTCGACCACGCCCACCGCCCCATTCCGACGCCGGACGAACTTGTCGTGTCATCAAACGCATCCCCACGATTGCGCAGCAGAGAATTTCCCATCGCGTGTTTCTGATACAGGGCGCGCACATTCGCCGGCGAATCTTTCTTGAACACATCCTGCGTTGAAACTCGCTCGCCCGCAGCCGTCCACATGTTGGCGACATATAGATCTTCAGCACCATCGTTGTCGTAGTCGACCCAACTCACACTCATGCCGGCTCCAATATCTTCGACGCGCGCCTGCGCAGCAACATCCGTAAACGTTCCATCGCCGTTGTTGCGATAAAGATTTTTCCGGCCAAAATCATTCACCACATAAAGGTCGGGCCAGCCGTCGCGGTTGTAGTCGCTCCATCCGCAGCAAAAGCTGTAGCGCGTATTGTTCTGATTAAGCCCGCACTCCGCCGTCACATCGCGAAAGGTCCCGTCGCGCTGGTTGCGCATCAGGAAATTGGGCGGGCCATTTTCCGCATCGTGGTAGGGCAACGGATATTTGTATTGCCCCGTTCCCTGGTAATAGGCGTAGAGGCAGAAATAAATGTCGAGCCATCCATCGCGGTCGTAGTCGGCGACTGCCGCGCCGGTGAACGTTCCCTGCGGCGGATTCGCGAAATGAAACGCATCCGGCTTCTCGCGAAATTTCCCGCCGCCTTCATTCAGAAACAGTAGCGGCCCGCTGTTGCGCACAAGAATCACGCCCTGCCGCCCATCATTGTTGAAGTCGGCAAATAGCGCGCATGCCGTGTTTTCGAGAATCCCCAGACCCGAAGCCTCGGTAATGTCCTCGAACGTTCCGTCGCCACGGTTGCGATAGAGACGGTTCGGTAGCCCGGCGGGCTGGCAAATGTAGAGATCGTCGAAGCCGTCATTGTCGATGTCGGCGACCGAGACTCCGTTGTGCCCGTAGATGTCGATGCCGCAGGCACCGTCGACAACCGTACGCCAGTAATCCGAGCCATGCAGCATCTGCGCGGAGTAGGATGAATTGCCGCCGAGAGTGTTTGCTGTAATGTCGGCATAGATCGGCGCGCTTGACCGGGCTTGCGATTCAGACACAACCTGCCAATTGCGCAGAAGAAAATCGCCAGTGCCACTCGATCCCCACACGAGATCCCACTCGCCGACGCGCTGCTCGCGATGGAAACCGTCACCAGTCCCCACGATTTCATAGCGAACACGAGTCTGCATGTGTGCGGGGAGTTGAGTTGCCGATGACACTTCCGATGCGTCGATGCGCGTGATCTGAAACTCGGCGGTCACGATCTTCGAGAGGTCGGTCAGTGCCGCTTGAAAGTTTCGAATGAACTCATCGCGCCCGAGCGTGCCCAGGCGCGCAAATGTATTTCTCCGCGCTTCAAGCCACGCATCCGACCGCACGACGCGCGACTCAACCGGGCGCGTTGACGCCCCAGAAAAGTCTAGCGTAAGAACCCTTGCAATTGCCTGCAAGTCACGCGGCGACCGGAGCAAACCCGCACTCCACTCGGCCAGAATCGCCGCAATCTGGTCAGCATATTTTTCGGTGATGAACTCGTCGAGGCCGGCTTGCACCTTCCGAAGCGTCGCGTCGAGTGGCCTCTGGCTCCGGTAATGCGGCTGGAAATGGAACGTGCCGCCGGCAGACGAGAGATCTCGAAAACCGAAGGGCCCGGCCTCCGGAAGAATGGCTCCCCACAAACTCGCGGGAATCAGAGTTGCTCCGGCTCCCTGGCAGAAGCGGATAAGAAACTCGCGGCGGCGAATATCCACCGGTCGGCGCGGCTTCCCTGCCCAGCTCAGAGTAGTTTCTCCCTTCGCGTCATTCGATATCATCAAGCACCGGAAATCTCGGCGTCGCATTCCCGGATGCGAGCGCTGCCTTCCACTCCGCCATCGACCTCAGCAGCGCAGCCATCCGGATCCCGCCGAAGTCCGCCGGATGATCGACAAGATTTTTCCGCGCCCGCTCCAGCAGTGAGCAGGCTCCCACCACGTTTCCCGTTGATTGATGATGGAAGGCGACCGCAACTTGAATCATGCCCTGCAGAAACCGCTTCTCCGGCCCGTTGCACTCCCGCCAAACGTCTTCCCAGACCTCGTGCGCGTCAAAAAAATGGCGCTGGTTGAAGAGCCGGATTCCCCGCCGATATCCCTCAACATTCACGCCCAAATCTTAGCAGCACGCTCTTGCCAGCCCGGCCGGCTGAGCCCATGTCATCCCACGAATATCCCGCGAATCCGTTTATATGCAGTTGCCGCCAATATCTTGTCTTGGGCGTTAAGGGCGAAGCGAAGTGCGACGAGCCCGAAGGCAACATATCCCGCGCTCAATCCGATCATCACGAGCACTACGTCCGGAAGATGAACTTTCACGAACATCTTCACCAGCGTGAGCACGACCAGAGTGGCAACTGTCGGCAATAGTAAGCTCGCATATCCCCGTCCGCTCGGAAACAACAGGAGCCGCTTTCTCACGTCGCGAAGCCACAGCAGATTCAAGCTCGTGTTCGTGGCGGCGGTGGCGATCGCGGCCCCGATCAGCCCCAATCGCGGGATGAGTGCGAAGTTCAATCCGAGCGTGATAAACACAGTGATTGCCTGCGCTCGCACAACTCTGTTCTGCTGGTCCGACATGAAGAGCAGGTTGCCCACCGATCCGACTCCGCAACTCACGAGCTGTCCAACCGTCGCAATCACGAGCACGGGCCAGCCTTCGCGGAAGTCCCGGCCGAAAATTCCCATCAAAGGTTTCGCGAAAATCATCATCCCCAGCGCCAACGGGAGCGTCAGACCGAGCGCCCACTTCGTCAGAGCCTGGTAGAGGTGCAGCAGAAGATCGTGCTCGCCCTTGGCATACAGCTCCGCAATAGTGGGAGCGAATATCTGGTTGATCGACTGCAGAAACAGGCTGACGAACACCACCATTGAAGCCGCAACCGAATAAATTCCGACTTCCCGGGCGTTCAGATAAATGCCGAGCACGACGCGGTCACTCTGTCCGCTAATAAAATCCAGCGCCTGCATTCCGAAGCCAACCGCTGCCACCGAAAATACTTCTTTCTCAAACAGTGGCTGGCGTGCAGCCCCAGGCGCGGGAACCGGACGACGGGCCTCCTTGGGCGTCAGCTTCCAGACGGCGAATACAAGCAACGCCAGCACCATGAGCGCGCTCGTCACTTGCGCGGCGAGATATCCCCAAAGTCCAAGGCCAAGAGTCAGCAAGGCGACGGAGAAGACCATGGTTGCCGGCGTGCCGATGAAATTCGTAATGACCGTGCGCCGGGCAACATCTTTATATCCACCCAGCGCTTGCCCGAAGAACGTCGTCAGCGCGCCGAGCACCATGATCGCGGCGAAAAAATGCATGTACCCCGCGAGCGCGGGCGTGTGATAAAGACTGATCGCAATCCATCGTCTGCCGGCAACCATCGCGCAGCCGACGAGGATGTTGCTCCCCAGCATGATCAGCCCGCCATACCACAGAAATCGCCCAAGCTTTCGCGTCTGCCCTGAAGTCGAATAGATCGCAACGAAGCGGCTGGCAATGGACGGCACTCCCGCCGCTCCCACGATCGAGACCAGCCCTCCGGCCGTCATCCCCAACGCGTAAATGCCCAGAGCTTCGGCCCCAAGCACGCGCGCTAAATAGACCTTGAATAGATACCCTGCCGCCACCGTGAACAGCGTCCCCAGCAGAAAGACAGACGACTGACGCGAGATGCTGTGAATATGTTTGAAAAAATCCGCAGGTGGTGCGGTCGCAGGCGTACCGGAGACGGTTGAGGACATTCGCAGAAGAGTCTACAGAATCAGCGTTTCGATGCTGCTCATTGTATCCCGGAACCCGCCGTGGCCGTCAGGCTCAAAAGCTCGAACCTGCCGTCTGCCTGCCCAGCCCGGATCCGCAATCTTTTTTGAGAACCTCCTCCGTCCGGTAAACTGATGGAGACATCGTTCCGGATCGAGGACCGAAAGATCATGGTCGTGCACGAGGAACTTTTAGAGGAATTTCAAGAACTTGCCAGCACTGCCCCGTCCGCCAAAGCCGTCATGGAGGGGATCGCACAGCGGCTGCACGAAAAAATCTCACGCTATAACTGGGTCGGATTTTATCTCGTCGACCCGACGAACCCTGACATCCTGCTGATCGGCCCCTACTGCGGCAGCTTCACACCGAACGCGCGTATTCCTCTGAACACGGGACTGTGCGGCGCCGCAGCCAGCACCGGGCAAACCGTCGTCGTACACGACGTGACGAAAGATCCGCGCTATCTGGCAGGTTCGTCCCTCGTGAAATCTGAAATCGTGGTTCCCATCTTCGTGAAGGGCAAGCTCGCCGGTGAGCTTGATATCGAAAGCTATTTCGACACTACCTTCACGCGGCCCGAGCAGGAATTCGTCGAAGCCTGCGCCGCCGTGGCGGGAAAGTACCTCGGAAAAGCATCGGCGTAGTCGTACCCTACGACTCCCCTGACCTGCTCTCCCTGCTCTGTAAGTCTTGATGTGAATTCAAAATAAAAAAAGTTCCCCTTCGTGAGGGAATTCCTCCCCTCACGTCGCCTTTAGGAGTGAGGCGCAACAAGAAGTCGCGAAGGGTCAGCAACCCGGGCAACTGTCGTAGCGCCACACCCGGCTTGAGACACAAGTTCCAAGCGGCAACCCACAAACCAAAAATTGAGAGGAGCAGTACCATGAACTTCAAAGCAATCAGCGTGTGTCTCGGCAGCGCCCTGCTGGCGTGCTTACCGATGGCGGCCCAGACCTACACCTTCGACAACGTCCAATACAAACAGAACGGTACGACAGACACGTTCACCCAGTTCCTGGCCATCAACCGGTCAGACATCGTCGCCGGATACCACGGCGCCGACGTTAACAAGGGTTTCACCTACAACCTGAAGACGAAGATTTTTACCGATGAGAACTATCCCCTCTCTGCCCAGACGCAGGTAACGGGGATCAACAACTCTCCGTTCAAGACCGTTGGCTTCTACGTCGACAGCACCGGCCGCTTCCACGGCTTCGAGGCTCGCGATGGAGTCTTTGAGAAAGTTGATTTCCCCGGCCAGCCCTTCAATCAGTTGCTCGGTCAGAACAACTTCGCGCAGGCGGCGGGCTACTTCAGCACGAAGATCGATGGCAGCGGACCCGACCACGCTTACATCTACGACGAGAACGGCGGAGTCTTCGAAGTGCTGACCATTCCGGGTTCCACCAGTGCGCAGGCTACCGGGATCAACGATGCGAGCCAGGTCTGCGGATTTTTCGTGGATTCGAACAACGTGACTCACGGATGGTTGCTGCGGCAGGGTTCGCTACTCCAGCTCGATTATCCTGAATCCACTTCCACCGCGGCCTTCGGCCTCAACAATAACGGTCTCGTGGTGGGCACCTACACTGACGTGGCCAACAACTCGCACGGCTTCACTTACAACACAATGACCAAGAAGTGGGTGTCGATCGACGACCCGGATGGCGTCGGCACGACGATCGTCAATGGCATCAACGACGCAGGGCTGCTCGTCGGCTTCTTCGGAACTTCCCCGGACAACACGGCATTCGTCGCCACTCCGACTCCGTAGCAAAAATGGCTGGCCCAGAAACGCGGATCAGTCTCTGCAGTCGCGAATAAGTGACACTCGAGGATCCTGCCAACCAGCAGGATCCTTTTTTATTGTCAGGAGCCGGATCCGAAGAATTGTGCCTTGAACTGTTCGTGGCGCTCGCGGGCTTGTTTCATCAGCATCTCGAACTCGGGTTCGGTCCGAATGCTATTCAAAAGCGGATCGCGCTCGAAATAAGGATACGGAAAAAATCCGCCTTCGATCGTTCGGTGGAACATGAGAATCGCCGAAGCCTTGTCGTTGAGCACGGCGTAGGCTTCGGCCACTTTGTACAAACTCTCCGCGTCGCCGGCTCCGCTCTCCACGATCTGGCCCTCGGTCGAGTGCAGCAATGCCAATCCCTTGTTGGCATCCCCGTGAATCGCATAACTCAATGCCTTCCCTACTCTGGCGGGGAGCAACTTTGGATCTTTCTCGTACGCCCGATCGAAGTAGTGCGCGGCTTGCGCCGAATGCGCGAGGTGATATTCCCCGAACCCGCGGTAGAACAATACATAGACTGAATCGTTGGACGGAAGGCTCTGCATGAACTTGTCGTATTCGCCGAGATAAAGGTAAGCATTCATCGCCGAGCTGTTGATCTTCACCGACGGATTGTTCTGCCGAGCTTTCTCGCTCTCCTCCACCGACTCCTGCAACATGCCGCCGAACCGGTAGGCGTATCCGAGTTCCCAGAGCGCCTCCGCGTATCCCGGATTCTGTGACAGAACGGCACGCATCATTGGAACCGCCTGTTCCACCCGGCCCGTATCCGTTAGCAAATTTGCCAGGTAGACACGGGCTTCGATCAAACCTGGATCAAGCGCCAGCGCCTTCTCATACGCCGCCTGCGCCTTGGAATACTGTTCACTTCCCCCGAACTGCAGCGAAGCATTCGTCGTGTAGGCGCGGCCCAGGTGCGCCCACGCCAGAGCGTAACTCGGATCAATCAGCGTCGCCCGCTCAAGCGCGCTGATCGCTGCGGGGAAATCGTCGAGTGAGTAAAGGTTCACTCCGCGGAGATAGTCCTCGTAGGCCACCGGATTTACCGGGCCCTGCGGCCGCAGTTTTTCCTGCTCCGCCGGCGACAGCTTCACTTCAAGGCCCTTGAGAATCTGCTGTGAGACAGTGTCCTGCAGTGTGAGGAGGCGGTCATACTTGAGGTCGATGGTGTCCTGCCACAAAATCTTGTTCGGCTTCACGTCGATCAGTTGAGTCGTAACTCGAATCACATCGCCATCTCTCAAATACGTTCCTGTGAGGAGCGTTTCAACCTGTAGCTGCGCGGCTGCCTTCTGTGGATTGACGGCCTGATTCCGGAAGCTGTCCACCGACGACGATGGCCGCACCGTGAGCGCACTCAGATATCCAAGCTTGGTAATAATGGCGTCGGCGAGCGAGAATCCCAGAAAATCCGTCTGCGGGTCGGGACGCAGGTTGCGAAACGGAAGCACGGCCAACGTTCGCGGCGTGTTTGAGGCGGGCGGGGTCGCAAATCGCTTGCGCAATAGCGGCGCAGCAATGACCGCCGCGACCACCAGCACTCCCAAGGTCGCGGCGGCAATTCTCGGCAACCTGCTCCCGTTTCCAGATGAAGCACCCGCATCCATCGGCGCTGGCACTTTGGCGGCTGCAATCCCACCCGGCGTCACCGATCCCGGTCTCGGCGTGACCTCGTGCTGTCCCGCCGACCGCTTCAGCTTCTCCTGAAATTCGTTTTCATCGTGGAAGTCCTTGAGGTCCGCCAGCATCTCGCTCGCGGATTGATATCTCTCCTCACAGCTCTTGCGCATGGCGCGCAGCACGATGGAATCAAACTCCGGCGGCAAGTCCGGCACAGCATCCGCCAGCGGCTCCGGTTCTCCTTTGAGGATTTCCGCAATCACGTCGCTGGCTGTGTCGCCCTGAAACGCCGCATGTCCGGTCACCATCTCGTACATGACTACGCCGAGGCTGAATAGGTCGCTGCGCCCGTCTACGTCGTGCCCGCGAGCCTGCTCCGGCGACATGTAGCGAATGGTTCCGAACACCGCACCCGGACGGCTCGTCGAAAGCGCGGTGCTCAGCAAGCCGCCTCCCCCGGCAAGCCCTCCCAGACCGGCATTCAATTTTGCGATTCCAAAATCGAGCAGCTTCACCAGGCCGTCGTTGCGCACGATAATGTTGTCGGGCTTAATGTCGCGATGCACAATGCCCCGTGCGTGTGCCGCCGCCAGCGCGCTCGCCATCTGAATCGCGAGGTCGGTAACCTCGGCAACCTGCAACTTCGCCCGCTTGATGCGCTCGCGCAGCGTCTCGCCTTCCACATACTCGGAGGCAATGTAGTAGGTTCCCTCGATTTGCCCGAACTCATACACCGTCAGGATATTCGGATGATTCAAGGCAGAAGCCGCGCGCGCTTCCTGTTCGAAGCGCCGCAAGCCGCGCTCATCCCGCGTCAGCTCGCGAGCGAGCAGCTTCAGCGCCACGTTTCGCCGGAGCTGGGTGTCGTGGGCCAGATACACTTCGCCCATTCCGCCTGCGCCCACGGTTGTCAGCACTTCGTATCTGCCAAAGCGGGCGCCCGGCTTGAGCGCGAGCGGCGGAGGAATCGCCACGACATTCCGCGCTGCGTCTTGAATGGGTTTCTGAAGAAAATCGAGTGGACGGTCCGATGAACTCACGTCCGCTGACTTAAGCAGGGACTCCACTTCTTTCCGCAACTCGGCATCTTCCGCGCAGCGCTCGTCCAGGAAGGCCTTACGGGCAGCTGGATCGAGTTCCACCGCCTCGTAAAACAGACCTTCCAACCGCCGCCAACGATCGGAAGACGATGCCATATCTTAGGAAGACCCTTGAATTAATTCGCGATGTAGGAAGGCTTTCGCCATTTTGAGTTCCCGATGCACGGTGGCTGGAGAAATTTTCAACGCAGCAGCCGTCTCGTCATAGGTGAGCCCTCCGAAACAGAGAAGCTCAATGATCTCAGCTTTTCTCGCATCGTGCGCCGACAATCGTTGCAGAGCGAGATCCAACTCCAGAATTCCGGCCCCACTCTGGGGTCCGATCATGACCGCTTCATCGAACTCGATCTTTTCCGCTCCGCCTCCGCGCTTCTCGCGGTCGTTCGCTTTGGCATGGTCGACCAGAATGCGCCGGAGCATCCTCGCAGCCACTGCAAAGAAATGCACACGGCTCTGCCATTCGACGTCTGCACTTACCAGTCGCATATAGGCTTCATTCACCAAAGCCGTGGCTCGCAGGGTATGATCTGGACGTTCGGCGCGCAGGCATTTTGCCGCCAGCCGGTGCATCTGGTCGTAGACCACCGGCATCAACTCATCGAGAGCGCCTTTGTCGCCCGCGCTCCACTCTTGCAGAAGACGCGTAACGGACTCCCGCTCAGTCGACATTGTCTGCGCCCTTTCCCACGTCAACGCCGGCCGTGACTGTGATGGACATTCGCCTTCCAAGGTGAGAGCGCCCATCATACCCCAATTCCGAAGCCGTCAGAAGATCGCTCTACGTTTGTTCTCGTTTCCGAAACCGCCCTCCACAACGTGCCGAAAATTCTGACTGCGCACGTGCAAATGCGTGCCGCTCGCCGAGATAAACCACAAACCAAAGTAATGCCGGCGCGAGCCTAAGTCCTTGCTCGCCCGATAACTGTGAACCGAAGATAAAGATGTAGGTAGAGACGTGCAATGAGCCGCGCGGCCTGCGTTTACCCCTCTCTTATGCCTAGCCCCTAAGTCCGCTAGGCCAGAGTTTCAGGACCGCTCTCTGGCTTATCGAACAGGAGCTTTCTTTGCCGGCAACATCTGCTTCGAGACGGAAGTCTCTGGCCTCGGAAAATGTCGAGGCCGCCCCGGTTACTTCCGCAAGCCTCAATCTCGCGGAGCCATTCTTCCAATCAGCGGGAAAATACGAAGATCGACTGTGCATCTCCGCCGACGGCAAGGAATATACGTACCGCGAGGTTTTGAAATCAGTTCGGCAAATCGCCGAGTGGCTCAGCGATTCCGGTAGCGTCCGGCCTTCCTATGTCGGAATTCTTGCCTCACGCAGTTGGGAAGCATGCGTCGGAATCCTCGGCACAGCATGGGCAGGTGCGGCGTACATTCCTCTGAATCTGAACCAGCCCCCAGAAGCTCTCATTGCCCTGCTTGACCGGCTGAACCTCGACGCCCTCGTCGCAGACTCGTCTGGAATAAAGAAGCTAACCAGAGAAGTTCTTCCTCATCTGCCTCGCAAGGTTCTTGTTCCCGGCCCGGCGAGTCATGCGGGGTGGCGCACATTCGACGATCCCGGCGCAGAGTGCACCTTCGAGCCGCGCGCCGTCTCCGCCAATAGTCCCGCATATGTTGAATTCACCTCCGGCAGCACTGGAACTCCGAAGGGAGTCATCATCCCGAACGGTGCTGTGTCGCACTTTCGTCGGATTATGCAGGACCGATATCACATTCAGCCGGAGGATCACATTGCGGAGACTGCAGACACCAGCTTCGACGTGTCTGTGTTCGACATGTTCATGACGTGGAGTGCGGGAGCTTCTCTGCACGTGATTCCCAAGACCCAGGCGATGGCGCCGGCAAAGTTTATTCAGGAGCATGAGATCACCATATGGTTTTCCGTGCCATCCATAGCTGCGGCAATGGGCCGGATGCACATGCTGGTTCCGGGAGCGTTCCCTACACTGCGGGTCAGTCTCTTTTCGGGCGAGCCCCTACCGGCAAAGGCCGCCATTGCCTGGCAACAGGCAGCGCCAAACTCCGTGGTCGACAACCTCTATGGGCCCACCGAAGCAACGGTGATCTGTTTGTACGAACGTGTGGGCGAAAAGCCGAACGTCACCAAGGAACGCGACGTAATCTCCATCGGAAAGCCCTTGGAAGGCGCCGAGGCTTGCATCTGGGACGCCTCCCATCAGCCCGTGCCGGCTGGTGTGACCGGAGAACTGGCGCTCGGTGGACCACAGTTAGCGCTTGGCTATCTCAACGATCCCGCAAAAACTGCTGCGCGCTTTGTCGAGCAAGACGGCAAGCGCTGGTACCTGACGGGCGATCTCGCTTATCAGGATGACCAGGGTCTCTTTCACCATCTTGGACGAATCGACAACCAGGTGAAGATCCGCGGCTACCGTGTTGAACTTGAAGAAGTCGAAGCTCACCTGCGACAAGCCTATGGCACACCGTCTGTCGCTGCTGTTGCCTGGCCGGTGGAGTTCGGCAGCGCCGCTGGCGTCGTCGCGTTCATTACCAGCCCAAGAACAACGGACGCCGAAGCGGCCGAGGAACTGCGACGGCGCATGCCGCGATACATGATTCCCACCAAGGTCCACGTCTTGTCCGATCTGCCCACGAATTCAAGCGGCAAAGTCGACCGGCAAGCGCTTACCCGCAGGTTGAATGAGGGAGAGTTTTGAGCGCAGCCGCTTCAGTTGCCCTCGCCAAAGAGTCTTCGCTGGCACCGGCCAGCCGAAGAAAATTCCGGCTGATTCCCCGCATCGAAACTGACCCCAAGGTCATTGCTTTCGCCCGGACGATTCCCGGGAAGGTGGCGCTCCTCGCAGTATTCGGCTTGGCCTTAAGCATCCTGGGCAACAGCTGGCAAATGAAACTCGGCTTAGTCGCGTGCACGACTTTTTTTCCGCGAGTGAGGCGTCCACTTGTAACAATCGGCACGTTGCTTCTTACAGATTTCTTCTGGTTTGAACGCGGATCGCTAAGCATGGTCGCGGCTCATGCGGCGGCAGGATTCGCCCGCATTCCTGAATTCCTGGGGATCGTCCTTCCATTCCTCCTTCTCTGCGGCGCTTTGATGTGGTTGTCTGCGAAATATCCCAAGAGCGTCGTCGGACGGCGCCCCTTGCTCGTGCTGATGGCAATCTGCGCGGCGCTGCTTACCATCGCTTGCTACGCGCCGCTAATCGGCTTCGCCCGCTTCGCCATGTGGGCCTTCTTCGACACCTTCTGTCTTTACCTCTGGTTCCTTGCCTATGCCATGTCGGATTGCGCGACGGCCCATGGTGACGGTCCACTGCTACAGGCCGGCACGCTTCGTCCCTTCTGGGGATCGACGTCGGTCCCGTTTCCGAAAGGCGCGAGCCATTGGCGAACGATCGAAGCCAAGAATCCAGAAGACCTTGCCGTGAACATGGTCAAAGGCGTGAAGCTGATCGCATGGTGCCTGTTGCTAAGTTTCGTGAATACCTATTACACGCGGCTGGTTCACGAAAGACTCTCGATTCCGGCGGCCAGCGACTGCATTCACGCATTTCAGCTGGGCCATCCTCTGGCCTGGCACCTGAACTGGCTGAGTTGGCCCGATGATCTGATGCTCGAACTCTTGTCGATCTCGATCTGGGGACACACCTTCATCGCAACCTGCCGCATGGCGGGCTTTCGCGCGCTGCGCAACACTTATGCTCCGCTTTCGTCACGGACCATCGCGGAGTACTGGAATCGCTACTACTTCTACTTCAAGGAACTTCTGGTTGACATGTTTTTCTATCCGACATTTGTTCGCTGCTTCAAGAAGAGTCCAAGGCTTCGGCTCTTCTTTGCGACCTTCGTCGCGGCTTCGGTCGGAAACACGCTGTTTCACTTGACGAAGGCACTTCACAGTGCCGTTTCCTTCGGGATTTTCAATACCATCCGGGGATTTCAGCCCTACTTCTTCTACTCGGTTTTGCTGGCGCTGGGCATCGGTCTGTCGCAGCTTCGCCACCGCAGGCCTCCGCAACCCCGAGGATGGTTCCGCGACCGAATCGTGGCGCCAGCCTGCGTCCTGGGCTTTTACTGCTTCGTGCACGTGTTTGAAATGAGTTCCCCCCTAACCGGGCTTCGTTACCTTGCATTCTTGTTGAGAGGGAGATGACGTTTCATGAACGAACGCAATGAAATCCGCGCATTTGTCGAAGAGTTGCTGCGACGCAAGGGAGACACGGCTCCGTTCGCGGATTCCGACTCGCTGATTCTCACGGGACGGCTGGAGTCCATTGACGCCGTCGACATCGTCATGTTCCTGGAGAACCGCTTCGCCGTCGATTTCGCTGACCTCGGCTTCGACCAGACAGAGATCGACTCCGTCGACCTGATCGCAGCATTAGTCGACCGCCCCAAACCGGCGCCAGCGAAGAAATGATCGCCTGACGCGTAATGAAGGCAAGCGAGGCGCAAAACAATCGCCGTCTGAGCGCAGCAACACTGTGTCCGGATGCCCACGGAAGCTAAGCCGCAAACTGCTCATTCGTCTCTGCATACGTCTGGCGTCTCGCGTGCATCGTGTCCATTTGAGGTGCTGGGTCAGATGAAAAGACTTATTGCACTCTGCCTTTGTGGACTGTCAAGTCCTTTGCCTGCACAAACCGCGCTGCGAACGTTTACCAGCCCGGATGGCATTTTTCAATTCAAGTATTCAAATGTGCTTGTTGATTGCACGTCGGCGCTACAGGACAATGGGGCTGATTCACCGGTCCCGGAATCCTGTATGAGCCAAGGCCAGATCTGCGATGGTCCAGGAAGCGGGGGCAGCACCATGGCCTGCTTTGCTTATCCGAACGAAAGATTCAAAGACAAACCCTTATTTGTTGCCGCGACATTTTACGTGTCTGAGATCCAGTCGGCGAAAACCGAGGGAGTGTGCCTAAGCGGGTCGCCAGATTGGCTTGTGCTCAATTCCAAGAGAGGTACCACTACCATTAATCACGTTGCCTTCAAGACTTTTGAAATTGGGGACAATGGGTTGAGCACCGGCCAAGCGGGACCAGCATATCGGGCTTTTCACAACGGGAAGTGTTACGAATTGGGCATCCAAACCAGTACTTCACGTGCCGTATTTGATCCAGGAACTGTCAAGGCGTTCACCAAGAAGGACTGGGCCGAAGTGGAGGGCCGATTGAGACAAGCCTTGAATTCCTTTGTATTCCTCAAGTAGTCATTCCGTGACTACCTGACCGAAACAAACGTCACTCCCGGCCCCAGCACCGTGATGAACACGATCGCCAGAACTCCCGCCGCTATCATCCATCCCCAGCTGCGTTCGATCTCGGGCATCTGCAATTCGCTGCTTGGAATGCGCGGGCCATGAAGCAAGGTCCACATCCATGCCAGTCCGGAATGCCCACCAAACGACGCAGCCGCCGCCGAGAGCAGAATCAACAGCGGTCCCACGGGATTGAGCGCGCCCGCCACGCATGAGAGGACGCCGCTGGTGAGGTAAGGCACGACCGCAAGCCCGCGCGCGCGCCGCACTCGCATCTCCGGATCCTTCCCCAGGAACGGCCGCAACTCGCGTACGCACAGCGGAACAAAGAACAAAAAATAAGTAACTGTTCCCAGCGCAACCAGCCCAATACGCCACGCCCACGCCGGCTGCCATCCCGCCACGACCGCGGACCAATCACCGAAGTTGCCGATACCGGAGAACAGAAAATATCCTCCGGCATCGAGCAAGTTAAAGGTCATGAGCAGCCAGAAGAAGTAGCGCCACGGCGCAGACCGTTTGCTGGCCCGCGCGGCTCCCCAAAACACGGCGCCGAAAATCAGATTCGCGAGCGTGCCGGCCGCCGCCACCAGACGCGTGTCGGCGCTGCACTCGAAGTGCACCGTGGAGAGCACCAGCGCCCGTCCGCCGGTGGCGACGCACACGCCTCCGTGGCCAAGCCCTTCATGGATAACGTCCGTAATGACTGCCGCAGAAATGGCGATGGCGATGACGGTCCACAGATCGAATCGCGACGCGCCGGATTCTCCAGCGACCTCTTTCGCCAGATTGGCAGGCATGCGCTGCATTCTAGCAGCGCCTTCCGACAGACCTGAAAAAAGGGGCTTTTGATGCCGGCGCCTGATCACGGCGTCCGCACAAAGCCCTCGAAACCAACACACTCTAGAGAACTACTGGAAGACTTGGAACGGGACAACGCCAGAGAGCGTGCCGCCCGGTGTGACCACTTGCAGCGTACCGCTGGCCGATCCTGTCGGAATGACTGCCGTGATCTCTGAATCGGAGACCACGCTGAACGTCGTCGCCGCGACCCCGTTGAAGGTCACACTCGTGCTTCCGGTCAAGCCGGTACCCATAATGTAGGCCGTCTGCCCGATGAAGCCGTAGGGTCGGAGCGCTCTGACAAACGGGCCCAGACCGGTTGAGATCTTGAAGAACGACCCCAGGCCGTTGGCTCCGCCAACGTCGTTCGTGGCGTAGAAATTTCCATCCGTGGACTGCATCACCGAGAGAAGGCCGCTCTCGGTCCTGAAGTCGGTGCTGTAAAGCAGGGTGTAAGCGCCTGCGGGAGTGATCTGGAAAATGGTGTTGGGAACCGCGCCATCGCTGGTGGGGTTCGAGGTCGTGCCGTAGAAGTTTCCGTCGCTGCCCAGGATCAAGCTGATGGGACCTTCTCCATCTGCGCACCCAGATTGCGAGCAAAAGTTGTACAGAACAGTGAGCCCGCCGTACCGTGTCACCTTAAAGAAAACGCCGCCACCGTTCGCTCCGCCTCCGGAAGCCACGCCATAGAAATTGCCGTCCAAGCCCTCGACCAGCCCGAGGGGCTGCGCGCCATCCAGGCAAGGATTCGCACCGGCGCCTTGTTTGCAGAACTTGTATATGGTTTTAAGAGTGCCGCTCAGCGAAAGCTGATAGATCGTCCCGAATCCTTTCCCTCCATTTCGCGTCACGCCATACAGATTCCCGTCCGTCGCCTGGATTAAACCACCCCCAAAGGCGAGAGGCCCGCCGCCGTCCTGACAATTCGTGAGCTGGCAAAAGTCATACACCGTCGTCAGCGCGCCAGTCGTAGTCATTCTGAAGATGGTTCCTGCGTTGTGCGACGTTCCGCCGGCATTGGTCGTGCCGTAGATGTAACCGTTCCGTGCCTGGATCATATTTGTCCGCGGCGATTGCCCATCGGTACAAATATTATTGGCGCAGAAATCGTACAGGTTGTTGATAACGCCAGCCGGCGACAATCTGAATATCGTTCCATTGTCGCTCGTGCCAGACGTGAATCCGAAGAAGTCTCCGTTCGAAACTTGCAAGAGGCTTAAGTAAGGGGTGACGCCGGTCGGGCACGTCGTCGCCTTGCAGAACGAAAATAAGTCGGTGATGACGCCGCTTGGTGTCGCAACAATCACCGCACCACGGTCCCGGGCCCCACCGACGCCCGCAGCGCCATAGAAATTGCCATCCAGACCCTGAATAAAAGCGTCGCCCGGCGCGCCGCCGGTAGTCCTGTTGAAGTCGGCAAGTGGGGTGATTGTCTGTGCCTGCGCCATGGCAGCGCAAAAAAACAATAGCGGAAGAATGCGCGTCCAACCGCACGGCCGGACAGTCTTTCTCGAATTAGCCTGCATAGTTGTTATGCTCCTGAAACGAAGTAGGCACCCCACCCCTGGAGGCCATTATGAGTGCGTTCCAAGCGCTGTCAAGATGCTGATATTTGCATACCGGTGCAAAAGAGATGTAGACCAAGGCCTTATTGCATATTCCCAGGTGACGCTCGGTGAGTTGGCCACACGCGAGGGTCACGCTTCGGACGCGGTCCCTCTGATTCAGTGCACGCTGAGTCAGTTCCGCGTGGAACAGTCTCCAGACTCCGAGATTGAGGCCCTCAATGCTCTTCAGCCGGCGACTGAACCTGCAGACCAGCCCGCTACATGGAATCCTGTACGGCAAAACTGCCGAGCCAGACGATGAAACTACATTCCCGGTGTTGCGAATCGCAGATAACAGAAGCACTTACGACGTGGCACGAAACATGCTCTAGACGATCATTGCGTTCGCAAGCATTCGCACCGGAGGTGAGTATGGCTGACGGTCTAGAAAAAGACTGGCGCGAACTTTGTGCTGCTGTGACAAAGGAAACTGACTCCGCGAAGCTGATTTCGCTCGTTCGAGAATTGATTGAGGCTTTGGATAAGGGCGAACGAAGCTGGCGGCGCACCATTCCCCCCTCTGACGCAATCGCGACGAATCCGGAGTCCGCTTGAGATGCGCGCCCCAAGAATGAATTAGCTGCACCGCACCGGCAACCGCCTGACTCGGCCGTGGCATCTTCTATTTGAGTCTCGCTAAGGAGGTTTCCCTATGTCTGACGCTCCTCGAATAACGGTGCAAGAACTAAAAAGGCGAATGGACGCAGGAGAAGATTTCACGGTGATTGACGTTCGCAGCCCCACGGCTTGGGCGCAAACGGACACGGTGATACCAGGAGCCATTCGAATACCGGCAGACAAACTCGAAGAGAATCTGCCCAGAATCCCCAAGAATCGGCCCGCCGTAGCGTACTGCACTTGACCAAACGAAGGGTCTAGCGCCAGTTTGGCGCAAAAACTTCAGGAGCATGGATACCAGAACGTATGGGCTCTTCAGGGCGGATTCGGTGCATGGCAGAATGCCGGATTTCCAGTCGATTCAAAACGGCACGCGGCTTAGTCGGCATGATCGCAAGCCACGCTAGCAACCCAGTATCGAGCGACCCCAGAGTATGACGCGCGGGATGGGCGACTGCTCAGCCGCGAAGAGACTGCGCAAGCTTATGCTACGTCCTGATAGCGTCAGTTGTAGTGCTGACCGCTTCCCTTTGCAGCATAATTGTTCCATGAAGACTCAAGTTGCAGTCGGGGAAACCGACGATCCCGGATTCATTGCAGTACTGAACTCTCTGGTGCAAGGGCTGATTTCCAATCGCGCCCCCGAAGAACTCTGGATCATTCAGATCGACAACTGGTTCGATCACAAGTGGCTGAGGTTTTCGGGCATGGGTGGAGTTGCTTCGCCCTTCCTCGTCGGCGGACTCGTCACGCCGTATGACTCGGTAAAGGTTGAGTTCTATCAAGACAAACTCACATTTCCACCGTTCACTCCGAACAGAGTGCTGGGCCAGTGGTCTTACACCCGAATCGGCGATGACTACAGGGAAGCACCGTTCCCCGCGCTGCCGCATAGCTCAAAGCGACAACACAGCCCGATGAACCTTCAGAGGCGCATTCAGGACTCCAATCGCTCCGCATGTTTCGTGTGGTACAGCGCCAATACCGTTGCGAACGGCAGGGCAAGCGTAATGGTTTACAACATTGGGGCGAACGGACTTGAGTGCTGGTTCGCCGCATTCAATCGACGGGAGGGATGGAAGGTGCAACAGACAAAGGGTGTGAGCCGAGACGATGTTGAGCAGTTGGTGGAAATGCGCTCGTCGTAACTGTTTAAAAATCTCGAGCGCACTCAATGACCACCGGTCAAAGCCGATGTCGTTGCTATTTCAACCTGACTTCTGCGAAGTCTCTTATCGCGACTGGGCGAGCGTTTCCGCTAATTCTCGAAATTCTTTGTTCTTCATCAGCTTCTGGAAGGAGTCGTCCTTGCGAGGATCGGGCATGCTCTCTCCGGGCAGAGTGTTCGCTTTGTGATTGAATGCTTTTTTCAGATAGTCTTTGGCTTCATTCGCATCATCCATCTCGGCGTAGGTGCAGGCCAGGTTGTAGTAGAAGAGGGGATACTCTGGATCCTTGCTAACGCCGTACTCGAAGGTTTCCTTGGCTTTCTGGAGATTGCCGGTGATCCCATAAGACATGCCGAGATTGTCAACGAGTACATACCAGAGAGACTTCTCCAAGGTCGGATTTGCTTTCTCCAGTTCCAGCGCTTGCGAGTAGGGGCCGATTGCGCCTTGGTAATTGTGCTGGAGATAAAGACCACTCGCCTGCCCAACCAACTCCATGCTTGATCTCTGCACCTTGTCGATGTGTATGGAGGTGAGTACGTCTGCAAACAAAGGCTCGTCTGCTGTCACGTAGTTGACTTTCGAAACGTGCAGATCGATGTACGTGTTCTCGTAAAACTGGCAGGCAAACAGGCTTTCCTGATTGATGCGCTGGCCCTTAAAATCCACCACCAAGTAGCGCATGACATCAACGTCACCGGACCGCGAGAAACGCACGTCCTGAATTTTCAGGGGCGGGTGCTTCACTTTTTCCTCAAGGGTTTGGCGACATGAACTCGCCGGTGTTCCGGATTTTGTCTCCTCTAGAGTGACAGACACCACGACTTTTGTGTTCTCGTTCTCCGCAACCATGTAGCGACGGCCATCCAGCTTGGTTTCGACGGTTTTCGTCACGAATCCCGGCAGCGTCATCACCACACCCCAGTCCTTGGTAGGCAAAGAAAGACGCCCGCGCAGTGGGGTCTGTGGCTGTTGGGCAGCGCATGACAATGCAACGAACGCCAGGGAACGAACGCAGAATCGCAAACAAGTATTCCCCATGACGCCAAAGTCTAACACTCCATTGGCGAACTGGCGTCGAACTGGCTCAGTTGATTGGCGTAACATCCCTATTTCATTCATTCACACGGCGGGGATTTTGAGCGCAAGGCCTGATTGCGACAATTAGCGCGTTTTGGCCTGATGCGTATTCAGTTCTTGCACGCTGAATACTTTCTGGACAGCGTGTCTGCCAATGCCTTGCCGCGTTCATTCCAATCTTTATCAAACTGAAACACGTCGGGAACGACGACGCGCTCTCCTTCGGTAATCGGAGGCGGGGTTGTGCACTCCGCGGTGCACCCGGATTGAGACGAACAGGGCAAAAGTGTTTCCCAGGATGCGGAGGGTGAACGCCGGGGGGTTGGCCACCCTTTCTCGTTCGCCGCCTTGTATGCTCTCCAATCTTCCTCGGATTCGAAGTAGCCTACGACGATCTTCAAACGACCACGAACCGCAACCTGCCTTCGAGTTTTTCCCTGCTGGCTAACAACGGCAAATGTTTCGGGCAGGCAGAAGTGATCTGTGGTTTTGGAACCTGCTGCAAGCTGGTAGGCATCCAGAGAGATGATGTCGCTTAGCCCATAGAATTCTCGCCAGACCTCTTGATCCTTTTTGCTGGGATCGTCGTGGGTCAGCTTCGTGGAGAGCGAGAAGATCACTCCTTCCCATTCGGGTAGATAAAGCGTCTGCGCGGAGATATTGGCCCGCTCCGCAGTCAGATCGAGACATCCATTTACCCACTTCGGCGTATCGACGTGAATCTCCAGCATCGGCGCTGTATGAGTTTGTGGGACCAAACTCTGCCACTGACCAAGCAAACTCGCCAAAATTGCGACTGCATGCTTTAGAGCCATTTCAGGCCTCGAAAGGACCCGGAATTGTAAACGTAGCCTATTTCATCTAGCTCGAGTAGCGGAGCCGGCACTCGACACCGCATTCAATTGCCGGCCTAGTTCTCTGCAGGTCCGACGGGCACTTCGCTTCTTCCCCGCCCCGCGCTTCCAAACAGCAAATCACAGAGCGGCAAAAACACGTTATAGCGGCTGGTCGGAATGTCGTGATGGCTCATGTGATAAGCACGGGCGAATCGAAGTCCAGGAGGGAGCCAGCCGTTCATGTGAATACGCCAATGGATCTCTTCCGTCACGATCAGGTAGACAGTCCAACCAAGGAAGACACCTGAAAGAATTCCCCACTGCCCCATCCGGGCAGCAACCAGGAATGCGGGAACGCCGTTGATCACGAACAAGAGAACAATGTTGAGTGGCGAACTAATGAGCGCCACGTGTTCTGCTTGCTGGGAAGTACCAATCTGAGCATGGTGCTCGTGATGTCCAGTTCCGAGGGGGCTGCGAGGCCGGTGCAGCAGCCAGCGATGATAGACGTATTCGAAAGCGTCCCCCCAGATTAGACCGGCGATGAAGCCAAGAAGCCAAAGCTCCCAACTGGCAGCAGAACCGGAATAGAAGCCAAACACCACCGCAGGTGTGGCTCCGCACAGAAGTGCCGCAATCGCGTTCTTTCGTTTCTTGTCGCGTCCATGCCGGACAGAGATATCCGCCAATTCCGTGGGTGTCAGCACAGCTGCGTCCTTCTACAGAACGATTATAAGGCGGGGTATCGCTTGTCCTCTGTGCCAGGCAGTGTGCCAGGAATAATTTTGCGATTGTGCTAGCCCACGCAACTTGATGGACTATGAACTCAAATTGCGACGGCCCGCCATTTCATTCGCAATTGCCGATTGTTGGGGGCTGGATAATCTCCGCTTTGCGGCCGGAAACACGACTTCGTCCTCGATCCGAATGTGTTCTCCGTAAATTGAGGCCAACTTGTTGACAGCCTGCCGAAACTGCGCTGCTTCCGTTGTGGGAAGACAGCGTTCCTCAAGACATCGAGTTCCAAGAACATCCACCTCCCTGTGCAAGGTGTTCGCCTCGTGGTGGTCGGCTTCGAGCGCGTCCAAACTTGCAAGTGCGTTTTCGATTTCGGAATCTTGAATCTGCCTTAGACGAGGGAACAGAGATTCTTCCTCATCTGCGGTGTGCTTTGGGGCCGATTCCCGAAAGTATCGGAGAGCGGATTCGAGTGCTGACCGCGCCTCTTCGGTCAACGGGCGATCAATGACGTCGGCGACGTGCTGTAACGATCCAAGGAACATCTCGATGCGCCTGTGGCAATCCGACAGAAGTCCCGTAGGATCGGAAAAACTATGAGCTTTCGCTCCAATCTGAACCGGCATGTCCAATAACCTCACTCAGCGTTGGCGATCTTCATCACCGTGCCGGACATCGGCGTCCACGCGATCAACGAACAAATAAAGCCCGAAACAAACCAGAAACATCAATCCTGAAAAGATCGCTGCCGGTAGAGCAGTGTGATGTTTGCCCGCCAGGAATGATTCCAGTGCCGCACTCAGTAGCCAAATCTGTACGATCAGCAGTACGGCGATCAGAGACATGGCGCCCGCAATGGCCGTAAGACCGCGCGTTTTCGGAGGCAGATCGATATTGGTTGGCATAGTCATGCTGTCTTGATGTCCACGGCCACGAGGTCGCCGCCGCGGGATTCAAGAATGATTTTGGGCAACGGCCTCGATGGAGGGCCTTGAAGAACCGACCCATCCGCGATGGAAAAGAATCCTTTATGGCACGGGCATTCCAGGCGGTTGTCCTGCTGCGAGTAGTAAACAGCACATGAGAGATGAGTGCATTTCTGGCTATAACTGACGTGCTCATTCTCAGATGTCCGAACGAGAATGCAATGGTCGTCCTTGGTCGGGTAGGTGAACAACTTCACTCCTCCCACCGGAATTTCGCCGAGACGCGCAACCGTCTGTGGCGGATAGGAAGGGGTCTTCGAAAACATCGAGCGCATCAGAATCCAGACGTTGCCCACGAACATGCCGAAGCTGGTCAGCACCAGGAATTTCGTCAGCTGTCTGCGAGTCACGTAGCGCTCGTCGGCCGTGCGAACCGAGAACTCTTCCTTCCACAACGGATCGCTACTCGATCCTCTGCTAGTGTCCCGGCGCAGGCAATTCATGCTGTTCCTCCCACATGTAGTCCACTACGTCTAAAGCGATAGCGTCGCGCTCGGCCGGCGCCATCATGAAGACTTTGGTCGTGATTTTCTGTTCCCCAAAATAAAAAATGTTCGTTGGCTTCTCCCGCCGTTTGGCAATCTCTTCCGGACGGACATAGGCGAGCGCCTGACTCGGGCAGACGGTTGCGCACATTGGCCGTTTCCCCACCGACGTCCGGTCGTAGCACATATCGCATTTCATCATCTGCTGCTCGGGTTCCATCATCTTCGGGATGCCGAAAGGACAGGCGAGCACGCAGTTGCTGCAGGCGATGCAGCGCGGCTTCAGCGAAGAGTGGACGATGCCGTCTTCACCCTTTTTAATTGCATCCGCGGGACAGACTTGGGCGCAGGTGGGCTCGTCACAGTGCCAACAAACGTACGCTGCGGACGTGATGCTCTCACGTCGCTCGATGAAATCGAAGTTGATCATCGACTTTCCACGGTGGGTCTCACATTCTTCGCAAGCCTGCAGACACGAGCGGCATCCGATGCAGCGCGAAGGATCGATATAAAATTCGTAGCCGTACACTATGCGCCTCCTCTTGAAGCGCCGTTATGGGCGGCTCGATCGTCCGGTGAGGCATCCGGGCCCGCCGCAAGTTTGATTCTGCAGGCGGAGACCTTGAACTCAGGAATCTTGCTGCGTGGATCGAGAGTCCGGTGAGTTAAACGATTTGCGCTGCGCGTCCCGGCCCAGTGGTACGGAATGAAGACGGTGTCGGGGCGGATCGTCTTGACGACCATGGCGCGGATTGTAAGATCGTCGCGGCGCGTCGTCACTGTGACCCAGTCGCCGTCTTTGATGCCGTACTTCTCGGCGAGGCGAGGGTGAAGTTCCGCGCGCGGTTCTGGATATTGATCGACGAGTGCTCCGATGCGCCGCGTCTGCGTGCCCGACAAATACTGGCTGACAACTCTGCCAGTGGTCAGATAGAGAGGATAGTCATCATCGACAGGATCGCCGCTTGGACGCCATTCTGTCTTGTTGAAGTGCGCCTTCCCATCGTGAGTGTAGAACTTCTTGTCGACGAACAGCATTGGTGTGCCGGGATGGTCGAGATCGGGGCACGGCCAAAAAATACCTTTCTCTTTGTCGACACGTTCATAAGTGATGCCGTAATAATCGGCGACTCCCCCACGGGAGGCAACGCGAAGTTCCTCAAGAATGTCGGCTGGATTCTTGAACGGAAAATACTGGCCTCGACCCAGCCGGTGGGCGATGTCAATAATGATGTCGGAATCTCGCCGCGCCTGACCCGGCGGGTCAATGCTTTTCTGCCAGTGAATGACGCGGCCTTCGGCGCTGCATCCCAGGCCATCCTCTTCTTCATGCAGGCTGCCGGCGAGAACCACGTCGGCATGGTGAGCGGTCTCGGACATGAAGAAGTCGATCACTCCGAAGTACTCCAATTTCGATAGTGCCTCGCGCGTGAAGTTGGCATCGGGAAGCGAAACTAAAGGATTGAAGCACATCGACAGCAGGCCTTTGATTTCGCCTGCGTGAATCGCATTCATGATTTCCTGCGCGCTGTAGCCCGGTTGCGGAAGCTCGTCTGGCCGAATGCCCCAGACTCCAGCGATGTACTCGCGAGCGGCAGGATCGGCGAGCGAACGCTGGCCCGGCAATTGATCGCATTTCTGTCCATGCTCGCGACCGCCCTGGCCGTTGCCTTGGCCGGTAATCATCGTCGGACCAGAACCTTCGCGCCCAATATTGCCAGTTGCCAGAGCAATGTTAACGATCGCGGAACAGTTCTCGACGCCCTTGGACTGATGTTCGAGTCCGCGCGCGTGCATCAGGATGGCGCGTTTCGACTTGCCGATCCAGCGGGCGGCTTTCTCAATCGTCTCAGGAGGAACACCTGTCATTTCCGCCGCTTTGCGCAGATCCCATTGGCGGGCGTAGGCGGCCACATCGTCGAAACCAGTCGTGTACTGGGCGATGAACTCGCGATCTTCCAGGCCGTCACGCAGGATGACGTGTAGCATTCCCAGCAGTAAAGCGAGGTCTGTCCCGGGACGCAAGGGAAGGTACAAGTCGGCATTGCGCGTTATCGGTGTCATGCGCGGGTCGGCAACAATCAGCTTTCCGCCATTGTCGCGGCAACGCCAGATGTAGTCGGTGGTGATCGGGGCACATTCGCCGATATTGGCGCCGATGACAAACAGAACTTCGGCCTTCGGAATCTCGCTCCACGGAATTGTGCTGCGGTCGATGCCAAAAGCCAGTTTGTACGCGGTGCCCGCCGAAACCATGCACAGACGGCCGTTGTAATCGATGTGTCGAGTTCCTACAGCGACGCGCGCAAACTTGCCCAACAGATACGATTTTTCGGTGGAGAGCGACGCGCCGCCATAAATGGCAACGGCGTCCTTACCGTATTTATTCTGAATTTCACGAATCTTGGCGACGGTGAAATCAAGACTTTCATCCCACGATGCAGGTTGAAACCCGTTTTGCCGGCGCATGAGAGGCGTGAGCAGGCGGTCCGGATGTCCGCTCTGCATGTAGCGCTTCACACCCTTCGGGCACAGCATGCCGTGATTGAAAGGAAAATCTTCCCAGGGCTCAAACCCGATGATTTGATTCTCTCGAACCTTCAACTGGATGCCGCATTGCTGTCCGCAGAAGCAACAATGAGTCTTTACCAGTTTCTCTGCGGGGTGGATCGATTCATCCTTCCATCCGCCGGGAGGGATGTAGCTAAGATGAGGCCCGAACTCTTGGTTGAGCGCCTCTTCGGACATGGGGGCCTTAGCCATTCGCTTCCTCTTTCAGTCGCAATTGCGCAAGCGAGATTGATTTGCGTTTGCACGCCGGGCAAAGTTCTTGCCAATTGCTTACAGGTCCAGGCATCGCATAGTTGAAACCCACCTGCGGGAGAACCTTCTTGAGATCTTCCACATGCATGCGGGAGGCGTAGCGTTCGCCGCACCGGGCACAGATGGCGCCGCTGTCTTCGGCTCCAGCCTGCTGATAGAGTTTGACGCCCAACTGCGCTGGGCGCTGAAAAATATGAAAGAACTTGCCAAACGGCAGATAGAGAAGCGCGGCGATCACCGTAATGGCGTGCAAAATCGCAATGAAATCATAGAAGCTTCCACCCAACCACTCCTGCGAAACCGTCAGGGCGAGACCGGTGATCGAAATCGCGAACAACAAAATCAGAGGCCAGAAATCCATAGCCAGAGTCTGAACAGCCCGCGCGCCTTCATCGCGCATACGGCGCCATAGAGACAGGCCAATCCCACCTAGGACCAGGAACGCCGCAATATCTAAACCATGGAAAAGGAGCAGCGCAGTGAAAGTGTGCAGATGAAAGTGACCCGCGGGATATCCGAATAGATGTGTGACGTAAACCATCTGGTCATTGGGATCGCTGGTGAAATATATCCATCCGAATACGAGCGGGAATGTGATCGCCGCGGCTAGCAGGCATCCCCAGAAAATCAACTGATGCATCGCCCATCGCAGCTTAGACCGCTTCGCAATGAAGGTCTGCGCCAGTAGATGCGTTCCGGCAAGGGAAGTCACGTGGGCAAGGCTGCGAAATACGCCGCGCTCTCGAAACAGCTGCCATCCACGTTGCCAATAGACGCGGGTTGGAGGTTTTCGAATCCAGACCGAATAGTGAAAGACCACTCCCCAAGTGGCAAAAATGATTGCGAAGGTGTAGATGACGAGCGCAGGATCGAAATTCTGCAGATTGCGCGAGCCGAGTACGATAGCCGCAATAAGAACGCCCGTCCACAACGTCGCCCATGCGCCGGATCGAATTGTGTCGGCGGTCCGAATTGCGGCAGCGGGGAGTTTTGCTTGTAACTCGTCCTCCCGTGGCAAGAAGACTCTTGCGTTCGCCCACCAGAGAATGCAGGCCACCGCTGATAGAAACAGAAATCCTGGCCAGACAATCCCGAGTTTGTCACGAAACACACCTAAGAGAAGAGGTGGAAAAAAGCCGCCCATTCCACCCATTGCGCCGACGAGCCCTGTGACGGTTGCTCTTTGATTCGGGAAGTATCGCGGAACGAGTTGGAATACGGCGCCGTTCCCGATCCCAAGCAACGCGGCGCACCCGAGTGCGCCAACAGTGAAAGGAACGATGGACTGCACGCCGAGCAGCAATCCGAAGCCAGCGACAGCGGGCAAAATCCAGGAAAGGACCCGCGAACCTCCAATGCGATCTGAGAGCCATCCACCTAGCGGCCGGCACAAGGTTGCAAGCACAACGAAACCGGCAGTGCGAAATCCGGCGTCCGCCGGCTTCAGCCCAAACTGATCGCGCAACAATGTTGGAAGATAAATCGAAAAGGCAACGAATCCACCAAAGGTGAGAAAGTAAAACGCCGCAAGCAGCCATGCCAGGGGCTCGCGGCCGAGCACGCCCAGCATTTCCGAGAGACCCTTCGGCCGTGCTGTTTGAGGCGCATTGCGCGCGTAAGCCGCAAATACGACCGCCCAAACGATCAGGATGACCGACATCCCCGTGTAGACCGTGCGGAACCCAAATGTAGCGGCGACAACCGGTCCGAGAAACACCGCAGCAGATTGGCCGATATTGCCGAGGCCGTACACGCCGAGTGCACTGCCCTGGCTCTCCATGGAGAACCATCGCGAGACATAACCAATGCCCACCGCAAATGACGAACCTGCCATTCCAAGAAAGAAAGCAACCACGAGCAGATTGCGGTAACTTGCGGCGTATGGAACCAGAGCCACGGGCGCCGCAACGAAAAAAATCAACACGGCAAACACAACTCTGCCGCCAAAGCGATCGGCGAGCATGCCCATCGGCAGACGAGCGAGTGCTCCAAGAAGCACCGGGACTGCAACGAGAAAAGCGGTTTGGGTGGCGGAGAGGTGAAATCTCTGGCGGAAGACGGGAGCGAACGCGCTGATCAACCCCCACGCGGCAAAGCAGATGGTGAACGAAATCGTTCCGAGCAGCAGGTGCCGCTTTTGCGAATGTTCTGTTGACCCCACAGCCTTCCCTCTTGATGTTACCCGTATCCTATTCCACTGCTCGCAGTTTTGTGCGCATCAAGTGAGAACGCCGGCAATCAATCACTACTTGCTGTTCTCGTTTGATGTGTCACCCTGCTGTGCATTCTCGATTACAGGGAAGTTTTGGTTGCAGAGTTCCCATTCGAGCCAGTCCTCTCCGAAGAGTTCGACCGGATGCTGCGTCCGAATCGTTCCGTTTCCGCAGCGGAGGTCATCGGCGGAGCAATACTTGTCGCATCCCCAGCAGATTCGTTCTGGATGCTTCGGATTGAGCGCGAGTGCGGACATGATTTCCTCGTTCAGTGAGACCTTTCCATTGCGATTGCACGCGGAAACAGGATGTTGTTCTCCAGGTGAATATGCTGGTGAAGATCGGCTTCAAAGTCGGCCAGCGCCTTGTAGAGCGTCTGATAACTGATGCAGGCGTCACCCGGAGCGGTATAACCACAACTGGCCTCGCGCATGGCGCGCAGAGCGTTCCCCGCGGAGTCGTGCTCGTGCTCCATCATCGACACAGGGTTCTGCACACTGCCAAACGGTGGCGGCAGAATCGGTTCCTTCTGGATTACGGCCTCCTCCATCCTCACGATGTAGGGAAAGAGAACCATTTCCTCCTTCATCATATGTGTGGTCAGTTCTTGAACCAGACTCTGGAAGCTGGCTCGAACCCGTTGCAGTTCGGAATGGTTCTTCCCGTGGACGGAGCAAACCTTCTCTAGAAGAGGAACGAGGCGAGCCATTTCCTCACGCGTGAATTTGTGGTGGGTGTTCCTGATGTGTGTGATCAAATCGGCGAGCGGTTCAGTCTGCCAATTCCTGTCTTTCTGCGTGGCGTGCGCTGCTTCCTCAGCCATCTCCAGGGAATCGATTACCTGATCGACCGAGAGGTTCGATGCTCGGCAAGCGTCTTCCAGCGATTTGTTGCCTCCACAGCAATAGTCAATGCCCAGTTTTTCGAAGACTCTCGTAGCCGCTGTATTTTCCAGCGCCAATTCTCGGACGGTTCTTTCGGCTGTCATGTTCATTAAAGTCTCCAGACGACCCGGCTCGATGCTTGTAGGTCGTGGTGATGTTCTGAACTTAGCGGAGGAAAAGGCCCGTGCCGATGACTTTTGTCACGAAAGACAGAATTGGACAGGAAAATGTGGATTCGAAGGGAACAAGGCAGGTGAGTACGTTCGCAGGGTCTGATTTATTCGGGTGAATCAGTTTCGGCTTCCAACGCTTTCAGATTCGAGATCGTCACCCTCCTTCCGTCGATCTCAAGTATCCCCTCCGCCTGGAGTCGAGAAAGATTGCGGGAGACGAGCTCGCGGACCGTGCCAATGTGCGAAGCCAGCTCCTGATTGCTGGCGGGCAACGCGATTTCCACGCCCGCAGAAGAGCGTTTGCCTTCCTTCTGCGCGAGGCGCAACAAGAACGACGCCAGCCGGTGCCGCACCGTCGTGAATGAAAGCTCTTCGATTATTCCAACGAGCCTGCGCAACCGGGAACCGACAACCCGCAAGACTTTAAGCGCCACCTGAGGGTGGGCCAGGCACAGAGCCTGAAAGTCCTGCTTGCTGACAAAGAGCAGCGTGGCATCGTCGATCGCCGTTCCGGATGCGGGATAGTTCCCGCCATCGAACACGGGAAGTTCTGCAATTGAATTACCCGGCCCATCGATACTTAGTACCTGTTCACGCCCATTCGCCGAACTCTTAAAGATCCGGACATGGCCGGCTTCGACGACGTAGAGCCCAGCGCAAGGCTCACCTTCGCCGAACACGCTCTGGCCCGCCGAATAATTGCGCAGCACAGTACGTTGCGCGAGGAAACTCAATTCGCTCTCCTCCAGCCCAGAGAAGATTGGGACTTTCGCGAGTGTCTTTCCAATTGCAGCAGTGGGCTCTGGCACGATGGTTATTGTATCGGAGGGCCGAGGGCAGACCTCTCGCCGGTCCAATCAGGTCTCTTCCGCGGTGTGACAAAAGTCAGGATCTCTCTCGATCACTTGTTCGAGGATCTTATCCATCTCTACCGAGACCGTTTCAGATTCGGGTCTAACTTCAGCGGGTCTCAATCTCGCCTTGCATGTTTCCTTCATGTCATCCCATTCCTCGAAGACTTTCCCCCGCTTTCCCAGACGCGAAGGTAACTTGGTCAAAATTGATCAGTATTCAGCTCCCAGCAGCGCCACACTGTAGACGCCCACAGGTTATTTTCGTTCGCCGGGAACGCCGCTTAAAACTTGGGTTGGAGTCGGATCGAGGTGGCCTATGACGCTGACTGTTGTGGCTGTGATCTTCGGACTTTTCGCAATTCCTCTAATCATCCTCCTCATCTACAACAGCACACTCACCATGCACCGAGACGACCAGCTATTTCTGGATGATGCGAGTTCACACATGCACGCTGAGCAGACGGAACTGCTGGCCAAAGTCAAGCGGCTAACCATCCCGGTGCGCGTGTTCAGTATCGGGTCTGGAGTATTTCTTCTGGTCTTCGTGGCGATATGGTTTTACCAGAAGTTGAACGCGGTACAGTAGCTTCGACGGCGCCAGCCCACAGGCAATCGCACTCACCGGAGCCGGAGAATAGTTGTCGGGACCGATGGAATGCGGGATACCCGCCTGTCCCGCACTCTTCGCACACCTGGACTTGACGCGCAGGTTACCGTCATTTCAAATCTCAGGCGGAGACGACAATGGAAGGTCTGGAGATCGACATAACGCCAGAAGTGATTAAGGAAGGCAACCGCAATGCAGAGGTCTTCGCCGAAGCCCTGATCGAGAATGGATTCAAGCCATCGACGCTTGGTCCTATCTTCGTGGCAGCTCTGAAATCTACCGAGGGATTCCCTCTTTGTTACCTCGAGCAAACGGTCATCGTCAGTTCGCAAGAAGCGCTAACGCTTCGCGCCACCTATGAGACCTACAGCAGCAAGTACGACGCCGGCCATGTAGGAAAGAACGCCTTCCGCACCGCAGTGCTTCCCGCATTCTTCAAGCTGGCCGCCGAAGTAAAAGAAGGATTGACTCAACAAGAAATGCCCCGGTGACCAGGAACTCACGGAGCGATTGCCAGGTGGCCAATTCTAAATCTCGTGCTCTTCGCGAAATATAGAATGAACACTTCCGCCGTAAAAAAGAACGAATATCCCGTCCAAAATCAAATCTGTAATCCTGAGCAAAGCGAAGGATCCCCGTCCGCCAGCCGTCCCCAATGCCCAATCGGGAATTTCCGCGATCCAGCAGAACTCATACGAACCCGCATCTCCCCACGACGAAGAAATCCGCCCTTGAATTTTTCCGGGAGAGAATAATGGTCGGGGAGGGAGCATTGGAACCTCCGACCCTGGTCCCGAACCAAGCAGGGCTGTCATCTAACTACTGTGTCTGGAATCGCTTAAGCTTTTTGAAAAACCGTCTGAGTTGCACCCTCGCCCCCAGAGCTAGTCCCTTAGCTCGGAGATGAAGTCATTTAACATTGCCATTCGTGCCGTCACCTCACCCCAAGGCCCCATCATTTGTCGATTGATTCCGACCGGGTATGAAATCACCTGGTGGCTCGGGTTCCGAAACCGAACGGCGTAGGATTCGTCCAAACTCTTGGTCAGGTAGTCCCCTACCCGTTGCTGCCAAGTGACCCGGCTGTTGAGCGCATTAGAATTGTTGAATTCAAGCTCCTTCAGGATGCCTTGCCCTTCCTGCAAGAAAACAGCTAATTGCTTCTTGACCTCCTGCCGTCGCACCTTTTCCTTCTCTTTACTTGCTTGCTGAGCCGCGAGTTGCTGCTGCTGTGATTGGAGGTTTTGAACCTGCTGCTCAAGGAAGGATATTCGCGGATCGGGCGGAGTTGGAGCGGTAGCAGGCTTGCGGAGGGTATGACCCACAAAGTAAGCGGTCGCGGAGATGGCGATCGCTAGAGCGATTCTCTGCTGCCAGTCAAGTTTGAGCGGATTCAAGATCGTAAGGCCAAACACTACAGTCGCACAGATCGGCAGAATGTAGCGCTCCAACCAGAGGTGCACGGCCTGTTTATATCACAGGAGTAGAGGCTGCGATAGACTTGAGGGGTTGATAGGAGGCCGCTGCAGTGTTACACAAGCGCTCGGACAAGAACAGTCACCTGGACACAATCCTCTATGAGATTGACATGTTCCGACATTGTTCTAAGACCCTCGCTGCTAAGAAAGCCAGAAGCGCGGAATCGGAGGAAGCTGAGGCCGAATACAACCTGGTCATTGAAGGGTTTCTACTTCACCTACGAAATCTCCTCGCCTTCTTCACAACCAAGCACAGCCGTGATACCGACCTTAGATTGAACGCGCCAGAGGTTTGGCTAGGAAGGCAATTGGAGGAAAAGGAATACGCTGATCTCAGAGACGAGGCGCAAGCATTTAACGAGAACTACAGTGAGACCTTGGGCAACGGGAAGAAGCTCGACTGTCACGATCTGATCTCGAAGTTCCTCCAGCACTGCACTCCTGAGAGGTTCGAGCAGTCCGTCGTGGGCTGGAAAATAGAGCAGATGGTCGGTGGACTAGACCCCGTTTTGGCTAAGTTTGAAAAGCGTTTCCAGGCACCCGCAGCACCCGTAGTAAAAGCGTGGCTGACGTCGGATTCTCACAGTACGACCACGATGAGAAGATATGGTGTCCTGTTTGACGCTGAGAGGAAGAGCTGAGGGGGGCTGGCCCAGCCTTTTCGATACCGTTATGTCACTGGTTGGTCGGATGCCCGGACTGGAAATTGGTCGCGATTCTGGGGCAAAGGTAGGATCATCGAGGCGCGCTCTCGACCCGTGAGATCACGGAGCCTCAGAATCGGCTTTTCGTATAAGTGCTGAGCCTTTCGCCGCTTGCTCACTTAATCTTCTTCCCGGTGATGGTGGTGTCGTAAATCCACAGCACATATGTTTCGACCTTGCCGCTTGGCGACCTTGTAAAGGTCAGGACACCGGGTTGCTCGCGCTGAAAGAAGGCAGTCGCCGACAAGGGTAAATCTGCTTCAGGCTTCGGGTCATCAGATGCCTGCTCCATCAGGTGATCCCCTTCGCGAGTAACTTTCACGACATTCCCCGGATTGACCTGATATTCGCCCACATATTCATCCAGAACTTTCGGGTCTACTTTTGCAGGGAGGCGATTGGCGTTCGGGATTTCGCTCTCAGCCCGTGCTGCGAGGAGCCAGCTTCCATTCCGCTTCACATAGGTTTCGACAATTCTCAACTCCTCCGTTATCTCTCGACCGAATAGCGGCTCGCGTGAAGTTGTGCGATAGACCATTACAGCAGCGTCTGTGTAACCGTGTACTTGTACATCACGCGCCTCGCTGCTGGTTTCCTTCAGAGTGCGAGCACGTTCGATCAAGGCTTTCTTGTCATAAAGCAAACCGTTGTCTGGGATTACAACATCATCGTCCAAAAACGCACCATAGGCTTCCGCATCGTTTCTAGCGAGAGCTGCCCAGCGTTCGCGCAAGACGCTCGTCAGTTCCGATTCCAGTTTGGTTGGCTGCGGCGACTGTGCATTCGTTGACCCAGCAATCGCAAGAATGGCAACAACGGTCACACACACCGTGGCTAACATTCGTTTCATAGAGAGCCCTTCGGAGAAAAGATGGCTGCCATCGTACACCTTCCTCGATAAAGTCCTCACGGTCCGTAAATGGAGCTTGAACTCTTCTCGCGCCAAGGTGCTCGACAACGCGGGTTGACCAAGGGGACTGGCCCAGCCTTTTAGATACCGAGCACTGGTTGCCCCTCCGCGACTTCCCCGATAGTTTTCCACAGCCATCCACAAAAATATTCCGCGTTCTTGTGACGAACAACCTTGACCCAGGATATGAAAAGCGCAAACTCAAGTGGTGCGCCCATCTTTCCATCAACCGGCAACGAAGCAAATCAACCAAACGGTCCCGCCTAACTCCTTATTCCGCAATATTTTACCCGTAAACCCCTGCGCCTCAATATTTTGCGAGGGTCACCCGAGATCCACCGCACCTAACTCGAACAGAATCATAGATCTAGAGATCTCGCAAAAAAAATCTGTGGTCCAACCACTTCAGCCGCGAGAGTCGCAGCGGTTCGACTCGAGCACGCCGCGACGCCCGACGAGCTGACCACCCTAATGATGATGACAATGAAAAAGACGACGCGAAGCCGCTCTCCCCAGAACGGACAGATCCACGTTTCAGTTTTTCCGAGAGAGAATAATGGTCGGGGAGAGAGGATTTGAACCTCCGACCCCCTGGTCCCGAACCAGGTGCTCTACCAGGCTGAGCCACTCCCCGACTTTGCTGCGGACGCGGCGGAACTGTCGCGCGTCCTCATTGGAAATTGCTGGATTGCCGCAGCAATTATAACATTCTGCGAGTCATCACGACGCAGGCGCGAAGCGAGAGCGCCATTCCCTCTGCGCATGTTGTCGGAAACTTCGCCCGCAGCTACGATAGCTCTTCGGTCTCACACTTCATGAAAACTGCATTCACCGCAACTCGCCTGTTCACTCCGCTCGAAGAGATTCCGAATCCCCTGCTCGTGGTCGAAGACGGACGCATCACCGAGGTCTCCTCGCGCGCCGGCAAGCATGTTCCCGACGATGCATCTCTCGTAGATTTTGGCGACGCCGTCCTCACTCCCGGCTTCTTCGATATCCACATTCACGGTGGCGGAGGCATCGACGCCATGCGCGCCTCAGCCTCCGAGTGGCCGCACTTGGGCCGGTTTCTGGCGACTCACGGCGTAACGGGATATTTCCCTACCACTGTCGCCGCACCACTCGACTCGACTTACGCCGCCCTCGAACGTCTCGCCGATGCAATCGAGACGGCCGCGACCGATTCCGCCAACAACGCCGCGGCGCAGGCTCGGCCGCTCGGCATTCATCTCGAAGGCCCATTCCTCAGCCACAAGCGCCGGGGAGCGCATCCGCCGGAGTTCCTGGTCGAGCCAACGACGGCGATCTTCGAGCGCCTCTGGCAGGCCGCTCGTGGGCATGTGCGCATGATGACGATTGCGCCCGAGATTCCCGGCGCCATGGAAGTCATCGCCGAAGCTGCGCGGCGCAACGTCTGCGTCAGCATTGGCCACTCTGATGCGGAACTGCCAACGGCACAGGAAGCGGTAAAAGCGGGAGCGCGTCATGCAACGCACACGTTCAACGCCATGCGTCCGCTCGATCACCGCGAGCCAGGGATTGTCGGCGAAGTGCTCAGCAACGATCAATTGACCGCCGACATGATCGTCGACGGAATCCACGTAGCTCCGTCGGTCGTAAAGGTGTTCCTGGAAACTAAGGGAGTCGATCGTGCCGTGCTCATCACCGACGCAATCTCGGCCACCGGCATGCCCGACGGCCATTATCAACTTGGCCCCATCCCGGTCGAAGTCAAAGACGGCAAGTGCACGACTACGGGTGGCGGCCTCGCAGGCAGCGTGTTAACCATGGATCGCGCGATCCGCAACGTGACGAAGTTCTCGAACTGGAGTCTGCGCGATGCGGTGCGGGCCGCGAGTTTCAATGCCAGCCGCGCCGTCGGACTGCAAGCAGAGCGTGGCGCATTGGTCGTCGGAGCTGTCGCAGATTTCGTCGTCCTGAATCACGAAGGTGAAGTGCTCAAGACGGTAGTCGGTGGCCGCGGTTTCTAGCCACCAGTTTTTTCGAGGCGTGAGCGTTTGAGGCGTGAGCGTGGAAGAGCGGCGCTTTTAGCGCCGCGTCAGGCGGTTAAGGTCTCACGGGCTTTAGCCCCAGAAGTGGAATCAGTTCGGCTTGCGCTGCTTTGATTCCGCGAGATGATGCAGCAGCATGATTTCATCGGCGCGCGAAAGCTGATCGAGGAACGAGCTTTCCAGCTTCGGCGTCTCATCGCTGGCAGTCTTTGCCGGAGCGGCCTGGCGCAGTTTGTCGCCGAGTTCCGGCTCATTGTCCATCACCTGCGAGTAGAACCACAGGAAGTGCCGCATCTGGTCGAGGGCCGAACGGAGAGTGTCGATGGGCTCAGTCTCCGAAAGCGAGTTGAGAGCTTCCATGAGTTCCGGATCGCTCGGAGCCTGCATTGCAGCGCAGTTGAGTTCCTGCTGGATCGTGCGCAGGTCCTCGGTAACTCGCGCGATTCGCTGATGAAGATCGTCCATGTCTTCTCTGGCCATTCGGTTTGTCATTCAAACATCTCATCGGCAAACAGCAGCGGATAGATGTCCCACGGGCATGCGCTTTCGTAATTCTCTGCGTTACTTTGGTCCGCGAAAAGGTCACCACGTGAAAACCCTTGTCCCGCGCGGCTTTTCACGCGCTCGCTGAACGGATGCCGGGCACGCCGACAACGCGCACTCCTTGTGCCGGACTTTCGACTGCTACCGTTAGTGCACTCGTCATCTGCTCCAAAGTCACCAGCCCCAGCCTCTGCGCACCTTCACGCGCGGAGGGCAGCAACTCCGCGAGCTTGTACATTGGCACGAGCAAATACGGCCACCAGTGCCCCGGACCAAGCACGTACCAGGGACGCAGGATGGTTGCGTTAAGTCCGGCGGCTTCGATCGCGGCTTCGCATTCGGAACGAACCGCAATGTAGGCGTGCATCATGGGCGCCGGATGCGCCACGCTGAGGTAGACGAAGTGGCGAATCCCCGCGGATTTCGCGGCCGCGACGGCTCCCAGCCCCGCAGGAAGATCTACCTCGCGAAACTCCGCAGCCTTCGCCGGACTCGGGTGCGCAACTCCCACGAGTTGAACGAATGTGTCCGCAGGTGCGATTCGATCGGCATAGCTGGCGCCGTCAAGCGCATTGCCGACAATCGGCGTGCACCCCGGTGGCAGCTTCTTCTCGGAGCCGGGACGCACCAGCGCCCGCACTTCGTGGCCGCGCGCCAGCAGTCGCGGGATCAACCGTTGCCCCATGTAACCAGTGCCCCCAGTCATGAATACCGAGTATCGTTTCCCGCTCATCAGGCTTTCCTCGAATGCCACCAAGGGCGAACGCGCTCTCGCCGTCTGCCGATTGTGGCGTCCGACGACAGCTGACAAATCTCCCTCATGGGTTCTACGAACGCACAGCCCCTTTGGATTGGGCGGCATTCTAAACGACGCGCACTCGCCTTGCCAGCACGTCGAGGGAACCGACTTGTGATACAAACTCGGCGTGCCTGAAATTGCCCGGCAAGCCGCGCCCGACACCTCGACCAGCGAGGGACTCGTTCGCGCCATCGGCCGCTGGAGCCTCGCCGCCCTGGTCGTCAACTGCATCATCGGAAGCGGCGTCTTTGGCTTGCCTTCGGTTATTGCCGCAAAGGTCGGACGAGCCAGTGTGCTGGCCGTTGTGCTCGGTGGAGTGGCGGCAGCCGTCGTCATGGCGTGCTTCGCGGAAGTTTCGTCCCGATTCCACGAGACCGGCGGACCTTATCTCTACGCGCGTGAAGCATTCGGACGATTCATGGGCATTCAGGTGGGATGGCTGGTCTGGTTCGTGCGCCTGACGGCCTGCGCCGCCAATGCCAACCTGTTCGTCGTGTATCTCGGAGAGTTCTGGCCAGGTGCGACTCAGACGATTCCGAAGCTGATCATTTTGACGCTGCTGGTTGGAATTCTCGCCGCGATTAACTTCCGCGGAGTACGAGCGGGAACGTGGATGAGCAACTCGTTCACTGGAGCCAAACTGGCTTCGCTGGGACTGGTCGCAGCGGCAGGCGTCATCTATTTAATTGCGACTCATCGGACGATTCCGCACGCAACAATTTCGCCCGGGGCAAACGATTGGGCACAGGCCATGGTGCTTCTCATCTTCGCTTATGGAGGATTCGAGGCGGCGCTGGTCTCGGCGGGAGAAGCGAAAGACCCGCGGCGCGACATGCCGTTTGGATTGTTCTCCGCGCTCATCGCATGCACGGTCATCTATAGCCTGATTCAGTGGGTGGTCGTTGGCGTCTTGCCCGACCCAGGCCGCAGCCAGCGTCCGCTCGCCGACGTGGCTGGAATCGTGATGGGCCACGGTGGGGCCGCGCTGATCGCGGTAGGAGCGCTCGTGTCGATCTACGGCTATCTGAGCGGAAATATGCTGGCCACGCCGCGCATCACCTTCGCGCTTGCCGAACGCGGGGACTTCCCTTCGCGGTTCGCCGCAGTTCATCCACGGTTTCGCACTCCGTATTTCTCCATCTTCGTATTCGCATTGCTGGTGTGGTTGCTCGCGCTATTTGGCAGCTTTGCAGGAAATGCCACGCTCTCTGCTGGATCGCGCCTCTTCTATTACGGCGTTGTGTGCGCTGCGCTGCCCGTCTTGCGAAGGAAGCAGAAAGCAGCCGCCGTGGTGACGATCCCCGCCGGGGCTTTGGTAGCAATCCTCGGAGTGCTGATCTGTGCAGCGCTGCTCACGCGCATCGAGTACAACAAATCGGTCATCCTGGTCGTCGCCGTGGCGGTGGCGTTTTTGAACTGGGCCGCGGTCAGGAACCGCGCTGCTAAATAGGGATGCCGCCGGCATTCACGTCGGCGGCATCGCGAGCGCTCGTTAGACACGTGCAGTAAGTTCCATCTCTACGGGCGCTGCTCCATCTCTAGCAAGGTCTTCTTTCTTTCGATGCCCCAGCGGTATCCACCCATGCTGCCATCTTTGCTTACCACGCGATGGCATGGGATCGCCACTGCCACAGGATTCGTAGCGCAAGCGCGGGCCACGGCGCGCACGGCAGTGGGATGGCCGATGCCCTTAGCGACCTGGCTGTAGGACTCCGTGTTGCCGAATGGAATCGACTGCAAATATTCCCACACACGTCTCTGGAATGCCGTGGCGCGAATGTCGAGCGGCAGAGACGAGTCGAGATCTTTACCACGCATGTGCTTGAGCAGCGCGCTCACCCAGGAGTGCAGCCCGCCGTCGTCCGACTTACGCACGGCGAAGGGAAACTCGCGCTTCAACCCTTCGATCAACTCGCCATCGGTTCGGGCAAACTGGATCGCGCAAATTCCGCGCGCGGTGGCTGCAATCAACATGCGGCCCAGCGGCGAATCGGCACAGATATAGCGTATTGCCGCTGCAATGGCGCCCCGTCGATATTTGTCGGGCGTCATTCCCAGCTGCGACGCGGTCTTCTCGTAGAGCCGGCTGCTGGAGCCGTATCCCGCGTCATACATGGCGCGAGTCACCGAGTCTCCCGATTGCAGGTTGCGCTTCAGCAAGCGCATGCGGCACGAGTCCGCATACTCTCGCGGCGTGATTCCGAGAACAGCTTTGAATCGCCGCTGCAGATGAAACGGACTCTGGTGAAACTCCTTGCCGAGACGGCCGAGTGTGAGAGGTTCGTCGAGGTGCTGCTCGATAAACCGGCAAATCGCCTTCACTCCGTCAGACTGCGCATTGCCGCTGGCTGATCTCGGACGGCAACGCAGACAGGCGCGATAGCCCGCCTTCTCGGCCTGGTCCGGGGTTGGAAAGAATTGAACATTCTCCCGACGCGGCCGCCGCGAAGCGCACGATGGGCGGCAATACACGCCGGTGCTCGAGACAGCAAACACAAACTCGCCGTCGCGCGCCGCATCGCGTGCGATAACGGCATTCCACCGTCCGTCGTGAGAGGCGTCGGTCGGCGATCCAGCGGCCGAGTTCGGAATAGAGTTAGGCATCGTCTTCAAGCTTTCCGTTGCGAGTATGGCATTGGTTGTCATAGCAAGGAAAGCCTAAGGCGGAAGGCTCCCAGCGGACTATCCGAATCTTGCTTTCAAACCAAATTGACCATCGTAACGTCCAGTCGCCAGCAAAGCCCGAATTGCGTTCAGCCTTTGTGAGTGACCGCTGGTCTTTGCCCTTCTTAGCGTCCTTAGCGTTCAGATTCCTGCAACCCCTGAATCGAAGGCGACACGCAACTCCAACCCAATCCGATTTGCGCGCCCTAGGTCGAAACGATTAGAGTTCCCGTGAGCGTTTCTGACTCTCATATCCGAGGACCATATTATGAACATCTTTCGCACGGCCATTCTAAGTGCTCTCGCGCTGGCGTCGCTGGCCGTAGCTCAGCAGGCATCGAAGCACGTACTCTCCGCCGACGAACTGAAGAAGGCGGTTCCGGCAGAATTCTTTTTCCGCGGACAGAAGGCGCCGGTACAACTGCGCAATGCCGTCGGATTCCAGCTTGCCGACGGCAAGATGGCGCTGGCCGCGTTGGTCGACGCTTCCGGCTACTCCACCGCGATCCAGGACAAGTATCAGGGCATGCTCATCACTGAAGCGAAGCTCAATGTGGGCGGGGCAGAACTCATTCCGGGGCAATACGGCTTCGGCTTCACCGCCGACGGTAAGTTCGTCGTAATGGATGTCTCCAACAACGACGTGGTGATGACAACCGCCCAGACGGATCAGGAGCTACAACGCGCCGTTCCGCTCAAGCTGGTGGAAGAGGGCTCAACCTACAAACTGTATGCCGGGAAAAAGTGGGTAGAAATCAAAGCGGAATAGCTGTTTCAGCCGCAGCGTCTTTGGGCTCTTTGACGGGGTTTGGTTTTGGCTAAGAGCTAGAAGCTAGGAGCTATCAGCTGTTCTAGTGCGATAGCGGATGAAACGGTCCGTGCAGCGAGTTCATGCCGGAGCGCTTCCGCAGTTCGCTGAGCAAGGCATTCGCGGCGTTTTGATAGGTTTTGTTCGGGTCGGACGGATCGGCCCACACCGCGTCATAGATGATCTGCGCGGCTTCCTTCAGGTCCAGGTGCAGCGCGGCTTCGCAGACATCCAACCGCTCCTGCAGGCGCTCATAGCAACCCTTACAGACTTCGGCGACGGCCGGCTCCCCAGGGTGGTGATCTCCCAGCGTGCACATGGATTCGGGAGCGCTCACGACTTCCGCATGCGCCTCCATCAGTTGAGACTTGAATTGCCGCAGGAATTCTTCACGTTCTTGCTCGACCGCAGTGGTGTCAGGAACGGCATCGGCGGCGGGCTGCGCGACTTTGGGCGGCAGTTTCGGCACGACCGGAGAAACTCGCTCGTGATGATGGCAGGTCGGACAAATGTCGAGGTCGGCGGGATAGTACAAGCGGCACTTGGCGCACGGCAAACCGTACCCCGAAACTTTGGCGGCGGAATCGAGCGGCGAACCGAGCGCTGACGCGGCTTCGTTCCGTCGAACTCCGGCTTCCTGCGCCACAGCCGTGTGGACCGCTGCCTTGCTGCCGGCCGCTGCCGGCTGGGATCGCGTCGCATTCGTTGCCATCGTAAGTCTCCCTGCCTCCTGATGCGGTGCGCCCTACATCACTAGTTTAAGTATGCGCCGGCAGGTTCGCCTATACACCGGAGTACATCACTTCGTACTGGCCAACGGTTCCATTTTGATTCGTGCCGAGTGTAGGCCATCGGCACGGGGTCGCCCGGTTTTGGACAGCCGAGCCAGCTGTCGCGACCTGTGTCTTACCTCGAGTTCGTTTCCTTCATTAACTTGAGAAGTTCTTCGCGGCGGGCGCGGTAGAGATTTTGGTCGGGGTCGAGGCGGGACGCTGTTTCGAGTTCACTCAACGCTTCGTCGTAGCGGTCCATGCTCATCAGGCAGGCTGCGAGAGCATAGTGATTTTCTGCAGTGGCATGCAGGCGCAAAGCTTCGCGAAATTCTTTCTCAGCCGCGTGCAGTTCCTGCTGCTGATACAACACCGTTCCCAGCAGATGATGGGCAGCCTCAGAGTCGGGATTGAGCGTGACGGCGAGCCGTAATTCCCGCAAAGCCTCTTCCGGCTTGTTGTCGAGCAAAAGAGCCTGCCCCAGGATGCGGTGCTCGGCCGATCCGGTCGGATTCTGCTGCAGCGCGAGGCGTAATTCGTCGACCGCCGCTCCGTAGTTCTTGTTCGCCATGTAGGCGCTGGCGAGGCAAGCGTGCCCCTGCTGCCATTCCGGGTGCTGGCGATAGAGTTCTTTCATCTCCGCGGCAGCAGCATCAAACTTTCCCTGGTCGCAATATGTGTTCCCGAGATTGTTGCGGATGGACGCTTCGCCCGGCGCAATGCGCTTGGCTTCGCGATATTCCGTCACCGCTTTGTCGAGGTTACCTTGTTCGTGCAGGATGAGCCCCAGGTTGGAGTGAGCCTCCCAAAACGCCGGCCTCAGACGAATTGCATGTTGATAGGCATCGATCGCCGCGGGGAGATTGCCATCCGCGTGAAACGCAATGCCCATGTCGTAGAGCGTATCGGCATTACCCGGATCGCGGGTCAGAGATTCAGAATAGGCGTGTACCGCCGCGCCGTATTGCCCGTTCGAGTAAAGTCCGAGACCCAGATATTGATAGGCCTCAGCATTTTTCGGATCGAGGCTGAGCGCTGTGCGAGCCTCGGCGATGGCATTTGGACCGTCATCGAGCCGGTAGAAAAGATAGGAGAGAGCGCTGTGATTCTCAGGCAGGTTCGGCATGAGTCGCGCCGCCTGGGCCAGTTCGTCGTAGGCATCATCCATTTCATCCTGCTGGCGCAGCATCACGCCCAGCGCGAAGTGCAGCGCCGAGTTCTGGTCGTCACTGCGCAGAGCGTCGCGCAGTTGAAATTCGGCCTCGTGATAGTGCTGCTGGCGCGCTTCAGCGGCGGCTTTAAGCAATGCCGGCGAAATGGGGGGACCCACGGCTGCTGATTGGACATTGCCGGAATTCAGCACGCGCATCAGATCTTTGTCGGCTCCTGCGCTCTCGACGTCGAGCAGTTCCGCGCGAGTGGGCAGAGTCGCGAGTCCCCGCTCGCTCACGAGGCGGGCAAGCCGCGAACTGGAGACCCCTCCCGCCAGCCATGCAACAATTTGGGTCGTATTTACTGCGCGGTTTGACGTGGGCTGAGTTGCCGATGACTGGCTCGACGACGGGCTGTCCACAGACTGCACCGCAGCCAAATTCAAAGACGCCAGGTTAAACAACAGGATGACTGCAAGGACCTGAACTCTCACCGGACTCCCCGACGTGTGGATTGGCTTGCTGGTGGCGGCTTTTGGTGGAATCGAGATCTCGACTACCCTCCACAATTGCCCTTCAGAAACATAGCCCGGCGCCGAACCCGGCGGTAAGGTCACGGAGGTAACTGCCCCAAAGACTGTGCCTACGTTGTCGGAGGGCGCGGACGCATTCGTCCGCCCCGAACGCGACGCGAAGCGAGCGCCTACGCTAACCCCTTCCCCGAGCGTTGTGATCCCCGTCACCCTCCGCCGTACTCGCATTCACCGAGGCTCCGCTTTCCTTCCAGTAAAACAATGAAAACGCAACGGAAAGCCGTCCAAGGTTGCTTGACCTTCCCACCGGCTGTCCGATAGCGTATGATGAAAGATTGTTGTTGTGTCCCTGGAGGCTCCGATGTTTGAAGGTCTATTGCAACCGACGCACCTGCTGGTCATTTTCTTCATTGCTTTGCTGGTGTTCGGTCCTAAGAAACTGCCTGAGCTCGGCAAAGGTCTGGGTGAAGGGATTCGTGCCCTGAAAGACGGCATGAAGGATAATCCCGCGGCGCAGACTCCGTCCGATCCGAGCAAGAAGCCTGAAACCAAGGTCTAACCGAGTTTTCACCATCGGGCACGGGCCGGCGATTATCAGGAGCCATCTCCGCATCTTCGTCTTTGTCGTGTTCTCTATTTTTGTTCCGTCGTAATTTTGGGTCCCCAAAATAGCTTTCTGTTCTAAAAACTCTGAAATCTGGAGGCAGGTCGTGTTGCGTAAACTGGAATTGTTCACCCTAATTGTGTTCTTCTCACTGTCCGCGGCAGCGTTCGCGGACCAGGTCACCCTGAAGAACGGCGATCATTTCACCGGCAAGATTGTGAAGTCCGACGGCAAAACGCTCGTCCTTCACACCGACGCTGCCGGAGACATCACGTTGCAGTTTGAGGCGATTCAGGAAATCAAGACGGATGAGGAACTCCACGTCACCCTGAAAGATGGCAAGACCGCGGTTGGCCCGGTTACCACCACCGACGGCAAGATCGCCGTCGCCACCAAGACCGCAGGCACCGTTGAGGCTCCGAAAGAGGATGTGACTCTGATTCGCAACGACGCCGAGCAACAGGCCTACGAGAAACTGCTGCATCCGGGATTGCTGCATGGCTGGAATGGCGGCGCCAACGTCGGCTTTTCCGTGGCTCGTGGAAATAGTCAGACCGAAAACTTGGCCCTCGCTTTCACCGCGGCGCATCCGACGCTCAACAGCAAGATCACGATGTACGCCAGCGCGATCTACACCAAGAACGACCTTCCCGCGCCCGGCAGTGTTGGCGCGAACCTGGAGCAGGGCGGTATTCGCTACGATCGCAACGTCAATCCGAAATTGTTTGGCTTCGTGGCCGCCGACTTCTCGAGCAACGCCCTGCAGTTCCTTGGATTGCGGTCAACCGGCACCGGTGGTCTGGGATATCACGCCATAAAAACCCCCAACACCGTTCTCGATTTCCTCGCCGGAATCAACTACACGCACGAGACCTATCACTTCGTTCCGGGCGACCCGACCGCCGTTCCGCCCGTCCCCGACACGCCGGGCGTCACGAATAACTTCGCCGCCCTCACCCTGGGCCAGGAACTCACACAAAAACTCGGCAAGACCACGGTCCTCACCGAGAAGTTCTACTTCTTCCCTGACCTGAGCGACACCAGCCAATATCGAGGCACGTTCGACTTCGGCACGATCACCAAAATCAGCAAATGGCTGGGCTGGCAAAACCAGTTCAGCGACATTTACGTTTCGAACCCACCGGCGGGCGCCAAGAAGAATGACCTGGTCCTGACCACGGGATTGAACTTCTCGTTCACCCACTAAACCAGCAAAGCAGATCGTTAGCGTTGTCCGGATCCCCATTTCACGCGCGTCTTTTGCGCGAGAAGTGGGGATCTTTGCAATTGCGCCGAAGCAGCGTCATTCCTGCCGGGTTGATGAGGGGAGAGACTGCCAAGAGGTCGGCGCGAACCATTTTTGGTACAACAGTTACGTTGTTCCGGTTTGGATTTGGAACCGCCTTGACGTAACATGTTTGCGCTCATGGAACGTCAACCTGGAAATCGTAAAGCTGAACAGATTGACCGACTTCTGTACTTGTGCGCCGGCTTCGGTGTAGTGGTGGGAGTTTTTCAATGGGCTGAGGGCCACCATTTAAGAGCGGCACTGGCGGTCGCAGTATTCCTCGGGATCGTTCCATGGCTGGGGAAAAGATGGATCAACCGGTCACAAGACTAACGGGATTTTGAGTGAAAATCGCCGATTGCAACAGCGAGCGGACAATTCAGTTGCATACGCCATGCCACGTCCGCTCATCTTCCTCACGCCACAAGTAGTTCCCCTCATGATCGATTACGCCACGCTTGCCTTTGAACCACGTAGTTATGCACGGACTTGGTCGGGGGTCAGGCGCAGGTTCGATGACATGGAAAGTTTCCACCGAAGCCACACCACCGCAGAATGGCATCGCTGAATCGAATGTTGCTGGAAACGCCGCGCTGCCGTCGGGCTTAATGTAATACGACTTGCCATCCAGAGCGACGGAGGCAACACCCTCTGAAAACATGTGGGCGAACTGGTATTGAATTGGGATTGTCAACTTGCCCGACTTGTCTACGTATCCCCACTTACCCTCAAGTTCTACAGGTGCAAGCCCGTCGGAAAAAGCGTAAACGTCATCGTATTTCGGCTGAATGACGATCCTTCCACTCCTGTCCATGAATCCGACTTTTCCTTTCTCGCGAACCGCAACCAAGCCGTCAGCAAAGTCAATGCCGCTTGCGCTGTGATGAATGGGCGATATCGCGAAGTTGCCGTCTCTGCGAATGTAGCCTACTTTATCACCGACACCGACTGCTGCGAGGTCATCATGGAAATCGAAAGCCCAATCAAACAACGGCGTGATGCGCTGCCCTTGCCTGTTGATGAAGAACGTCTTCTTGTTTAGAACCACCATTGCCATGCCATTTTCAAATGGCTGTGCATGCTCAAATTGGAAAGGGATGACGATCGTTCTCCTTCGATCAACGTAGCCCCATTTGCCATCCTCGATGGCTGGCGACAGTCCCTCCGAAAAGTGCTGCGGGAAAAGTCGGCGATGGGGACGCCAAGTCGGAGAGATGAATCTGCCATTCTTGTCAATTAGCCCGCATTGGGCCGCGTCGCAAACAACAGCGCCATCGTCAGTGAATGGACCTGCAAAATCGAATCGGGCTGCAATGACGATTCCCTTGCCTGACAAATATCCCCACTTGCCGTGATCTTGAAAAGGGATAGGCCCGGGCGTCTCGCACGGGGATTGACTGAACAAAGGCAAAACCAAACATACTTGGAGAAGTGCCAGACCTGTATGCCAATGGAACACTCTCATGAGGACATTAGACACCGCTTCACGCGGTACCCAGCAGTTACAGTGGTCACCGGTTTGATTGGCGAAATATCGCCATTTCACTCAAAACGCAGCACCAGCAATCCTTCCTTGGGTTACTCGCTAAATCAGCGGCTCAGGCCGAACGACCTGCCTCAACTATCATACGAAGATGACCCGTGAGCTGGTTATCCGGAGACCGCAAGCCACTGAATACGGCTCGGTACAGGCTCTGATAGAGACGGTAGCGAATGAAACATTCAAGGACCTTTTTGCTCCGAATCCAGTACCCCTGAAATTCAAAGATGAAGATTGGCCGCTGTCGTGGGTGGCAGTTTCTGCTGAACGGATTGTGGGCGTGATCCTAACGAACCAGGAATGGATCGACGACCTGTGGGTACTACCCGAGCAACGCAGGCGAGGCGTCGGAAGCAAATTGCTGGCGCAGGGCGAGGCTGAAATCGCTGCCCGTGGTTACAGGACGTACCGTCTTCGCGTCGTTCGATCGAACACGGTTGCCGTTCAGTTTTATCTCAGGCACGGGTGGCAAGTTGCGCGTGAGTTCTCACACGAAAAGTATCACCACCCCATGCTTGAGATGGCAAAACCGATTCCGCAGCAGCCTTAGTGAACTGATCAGCGGCGACTCTGAAACAAAGCCTCTCGCGTCAATCGGTGAAGAATCGCTATTACACGCATCGAGCGTTCTCCAAGTGCGACCCGAATGGCGCATGCCTTCGGGCGATTTCACATTCTCAAGAATTCCACAACTCCGATGTGACATCTGACCTTGACCCTCAACTCGAAAGAGCAGATGCTTGCCAAGGCGGTAGCGGTAGATGGAAGAACCGCAACATGGACCCTAAGTTATTTGAAATCAAGATTTTGACCTCTAACCCCTAGGCGCTCAAGATTTTGCAGACCATTTTTGCAAACCGGTAATAATATACTTGACTAACCAAGGTCTGCAAATCTAGTATGGCCTCTGCCTCGGAAGTTCTCACAGAGCAATCAGTTGAAAGGAAGGCACTCCTAGGGGTGGATAATCTCAAGGGGGTAGTGTCCCTACTAGATATGCTCAGACTTTATGGTGATCTGTTTGTGCAAACGCTGTCGAGAATTTTGCAGTGGGAAGTCAAATGTGAGCGCATCACTCAAGGGCTGACTCCGCTAAACCCTAACATCGCGGTTGAGATTTATGCATACGTCGGCACTCTGTTTGTTGAGTTGATGAGTTACGGACTAAAGACCTCTGCCAAGAAAGCACAAAGAATACATGCCGAGCTTGAGGCGGTGCACATGCATGTTAACTACAGCAAGATGACCTCTATGCTCAAGGAGCTTCGGGAGAGGATCGAAGACGATTTACACTCCACGGTTCTCCTGACACTCACTGAAGGCGAGTCGGCTCTATATGAAAAGCCAGAACAAAACTGGGGCGGCGTCACGACGCGCTTTTACAAAATCAGGCATGACGTAGAAGAGTGTTCAAAGTGTCTCGCCTTAGGGCGCTATGCTGCTGCTGTTTTCCATGCAATGCTCATCGCCGAATTTGGTGTCATTCAAGTATCAGAATTCTTCGGAGTCGCAGGCGATAAGCCGGGATGGGCTGCACTGGAACGATTACAGAAAATCAACGACAAAAAATGGCCGGATAAGACTGCGCTGGAACAGAAGCACGCGAAGTTTCTCGAAACCTTACTCCCTCTTGCGCTCTCAATGAAGAACTCCTGGCGTCACAAGATGGATCATGTGGCCAATAAAATCATCTGGGTAGACACCAGTTTTGATCCGGACTTTGCTAAGGACATCATTTCGGCTACCTCAGCATTTATGCGTCGTCTGGCAAGCGATCTCCCGAAGTAAAGATGGCTAGTTCCACTCCTTTTTCGGTTTTGGAAGGGCTTCTAAAAGTGCTTCAAACGCCTTGGTCTCGTCGCGAGCTTGCTCAATTTCAACGTAGAGGTGTTGAAATTTTGCGTGTACCTGAGGGGAAAGCTCAGGATCGTTCACCAGTCTGTCGACTTCCCTTTGCCACACGTGCATCGGGATGCGATGTGACAGTAGTACCGTTTTCAGCGCTACATTCTCGGAAAACAAGAACTCAACAGCCCGTACGACCGCGAGCATTCGTTTCTTCTCAGCGTCAGTCATTAGTTTCGACTCCTAGTAAAAAGAAATCGCAGTATCATAGGCCCATGAAGTCCAAAGCGAAAACGAACGCCGAATACGATACGTTCCAAGCGGCACTCAAGCAAGTTCTTCAGGTATCACATGCGGAACTGCAAGAGCGAATCGCCGAAGATAAAAAGGCCAGAGCATCTAAGCCCCGGCCTAACGTTTCTTCGGACCGCGCTTCCGGCGGTAAGGATTAGCAATCCGTCGCACCATTCTTGCCAGTGACTTCCGCAAACGTGAGACGACGGCCAGCGATTCCGCGCAATGCCTCGTTAAATCTATCGGCATCGTTCAATTTGTTTCCGTTGTCGTCCTTGCGATGGTTGTACCGAAAGACCTGTTCATCCAAGTAGCAATCCAAATGGAAAGGCTCAACAGCGACATACGTTCCTCGGAGCGAACGCTTAAGGAGCGCCCAAAAGTTTTCGATGCCTTGGGTGTGAACTTGCCCTTTGACGTAGGTCTCGGAGTGGTTCACTACGTCATGGACGAAGCGGTAACGTACTTCGTTGTAGCCGTACCACTCATCGGTATAGACCTTCGATCCGTACTTGATTCCGTTCAGGATTTCTTTTTGCAAGGTCTCGCGTTTCGTGTTCGGAATGACTTTGGCGCGAACTTTGCGAACGTCGCGATCCAGCATTCCCATGACGATAGTCTTTCCCTTCGATCCGGCGATCATGTCGTACCGAGCACGCTTTTCCTTGTGCATGTTCTTCAGGTTTCCGCCGATGAAAGTTTCATCCACCTCGACTGGACCGGATTCCGTTCCGCCCATCTTCGTGAACGAGCGATCCTTGAGAGCGAGTCTCAGGCGTTGCAAAACGAACCATGCGGACTTCTGAGTGATTCCCAAGTCCCGAGCGATCTCGTAGGACGAGACACCGTTCTTGCAGTTGACCAGCATCCAGAGAGCGGTAAGCCATTTATCCAGCGGGATCGGCGAATCCTCGAAGATCGTTCCGACCTTGACCGAGAACTGGCGACCGCACTTCTTGCATTTCCAGCGCTTCTGGGTAGCAAGGTAGTAGTGGTCTTTTCCGACGCACTTGGGGCAGGTAGGAGTTCCGTCCGGCCAGCGAAGGCCAGCAACAGCATCAATGCAGACCTGTTCGTCGGAGAAGTGGCGGATAGCTTGTTGAAGGGTCTTGACTTGCGCGTCCATGAGTTCAATTTAGCAAATTGATGTTGGTTAGTCAAGTATATTATTACCTGCAAACCCCGCGCCAGTCAAGCCTTTCAGAGGGGTGGGGGGAGGGGGGATACCCCCAAAACATCGCCGTTTCCCGAAATGGAACTGAGTGCAACGCTCAGCCGAAGGCATAGGATCAACTATTTTTTCGGAAGATTTCCACAGTCAAATTCAGTCGCAACGAAGTACAAAAAAAGAAAAAGCCGCCGGGAAAAGAGGTGGAAAAGCGTCCGCTCCTAGCGAGCAATCACGATTTTCAATCACTCAATCCCCCGATCACTCAATCCCTCAATTCTTCCCTAGTCGATTCCGTGAATCCTCATGCTGACCAGTTGGTCGATGCTCAGATCGTGAATCCCGCGCGCCTTCATCTCGCTGATATATTCGGGCGTCACGTTGTGGATGCGCATCGCGATCAAATCATCGGGATCGGGATGCGAATAACCAAGTCCCTGAACCTTCTCAATGAACTCCGGCGAAACTCCGTGAATGCGAAACGCGATGAGCTTCTCGAGGTCGATGTGATCGTAGCCGCGCTTCTTGAGTTCCGCCATCCACTCCGGAGTCGCACCGTGAATCCTCATCGCGACTAGCGTGTCTTCATCGGGCTTGTAGCCTGCTTGGTGAAGGCTGCGGACCATTTGCGGAGTTACACCGTGAATGCGGAATGCGACCAGTTTGTCGCTGTCGGAGATGTTTAAACCCTCCGCGCGCAGTTGCTGAATAAATGCGGAGTCCACGCCAAAGATGCGAAACGCGATCAGCTTGTCAGCGTCGAGGTCGCTGAGGTGTTCGCCTTTCATCTGCTTCGCGAATTCGAGGCTGACGTCCTGCACCGCCATGCCGAACTGCTTCTCGTCGTCGATGGAAAATCCGATCGCGCTCATCTCGTGCGCATAGTTCGGGTTGGGCTGAAAGTGAAACAATCCCGCACCTTCGCCATCGTTTAGAAATCCTTCGCAGTCGATCTTGCCCGCGTCCCGCGTGATCGTGAAGTGCACGTCCTGACGTCCGGACTTGGAGAAGCCCACGCCTTGAAACGAACTCGCGGGCCAGTCGGATTGATGGCTCGACACTCCACCATGACGATGCTCGATCAACGAGAACTCGACCTTACCAGGATTGTCGGATTTGCTGAGCGTCCAGTCTCCGCTGTGATTTTCCGCGGCTCGATTCTTGAGCGCGAACAGCAGGACGCAGGATGCGAACACCAAATAGGCAAGAGTTCTGCGCATTCTCATACGAATCTCCTTAAGGCTCAGTGAATGTGTGGCGATGGCCGCCTCGGCCACCAAGCGTGGGCGAAGCCCCGCGCCAATGCACAATGAAATCTAGAGGTCGGCCTTCGGGTCCAGAATTCCGAGTTGCCGAAGTTGAATCAGCTTCTGAATACTCAGATCTTTGAATCCATGCTTTTGCGCGCGCTCGATGAATTCGGGCGTCACATCCTGCACTTTGGCGCTGATGATGTCCCCGACGCCCAGCTTGAATCCCGCTGCTTGCAGCGCCTTGATGTATTCAGGCGTGACGTCTTGCACGCGCATCGAGATGAACTCGCCCACCGAAGGCTTGAGACCGAGCGCCTGCACATCTCGAACATATTCCGGACTGACATCCTGCACGCGCATGCTGATGAGTTCGCCCGCTTTCGGCTTAAGACCGAGCGCCTGCATCTTGCGCACATACTCGGGAGTCACACTCTGGACGCGCATGGAGATGGCATCGCTCGCATTGAGGTCTACGCCCTGGTCGCGCATCTCCTTCAGGTATTGCGGGGTCACGTCTTGCACCTTCATGGAGATGACTTGGTCCGCGGTCACGGCAAATCCCGCAGCGCGCATTTCACGCACATATTCGGGAGTCACGCCCTGCACCTTGAGAGAAATCAGGTGGCTGACATCGGGATTGATTCCGGCATCTTTGAGACCGCGGTAATACTCGGCATCTGCTCCCTGGACCTTGAGTCCGATGAGTTGGTCCTCCGTTGGATTCAGGCCAGCCTGATGCAAGTCACGAACATAATCTGGAGTAACATCCTGGACGCGCATCGCGATCAGTTTTTCTGCGTCGGGATGCAAGCCTTGCTCCTGAAGTCCACGCACATATTCGGGAGTGACGTCCTGAGTCTTCAAGGCAATCAACTGCTCGATGGTCAGATCGCCGAGACCCGCGGACTTCATAGCCTCGATGTAAGAAGAAGCGCCGGCGCTTGCATGTTCGGTGGTCTGCAGCCGAGCAGCAGAAGGCTTGGGAACCGCAATGGTCCGGTCCGCATCCTGCGGAGCAGAACTGGCGACAGGGTTTGGCGTCGACTGCCAACTGGAATCCGCATGCGCAGAGGATGGATGCGCCATTCCCAGCAATGCATTTCCGGCGACGAGCGCCGCGGCAAGACAAAGGATGCTGCTCGTGAGTCCGATGCCGCGCATTCCCGCACCGAGAGTCTTCAGGCCGAGCACGCGAACGACGCGCTCGGTGATCGGACCGCGATTTGCGGCCATGGCAAAGACCGGCGCGCTGCGCCATTCTTCCATCAGCGTGAGCGCGCGCGCATATTCAACAGCATTGCCGCAGAGCGCGACTGCCATCTCATCACAGCAGTGTTCGCGTTCCGCACGAATCTTCTTGTTCAGCCACCAGATCGCGGGATGATAGAAGAGCACCGTCTCGACACAGACCTGGAATACATTCACAAAAGGATCGAAGCGCTTGATGTGTGCGAGTTCGTGCGCAATCACCGCCTGCAACTGATCCTCGGAGAGGCCGGTAAGAGCGGTCACGGGGAGGAACACCACGGGGCGAAACCATCCGATCACGGCGGGAGCCTGCAACCATTTGCATTCGAAGTAAGCGATCGCGCGATTCACGCCGAGGCGCCCTTGCAGCGTGTAGCAAAGCTCAAGCATTCGAGGAGAGACGACCATAGATCGCCTGCGGCGTTCGCGCTCGATCAGCAAAAATCCACCGGCTGAGCGGAGGCTGAAGAAAGCGACTCCGAGAAGCCATGCCTCGACAAGCCACGGCAGCGCGTCAACTAACGGAGCGCGCCGCGAAGTATTGGATGATGGGAAAATCGACTCGCTCGCCGCGGCTCTGTCCCTCGCTGTTGGTCTAGCTACCGCGGCGAGCGGTGACGACTTCGCAGTGTCTGCCACACTGGAATGTCCCTGCGAATACAGGAACGTCGCAATTGGAGCCAGGAACATGAGGACCAACGCTCCGACACCGATCGCGTAGCGAGCCGACGTGCGACGGCACAGCGCCATCGCCGCCGCTGCCAGAGCGGCGAGCGCAGTCCCTTGCCACAAAAAGTGCAGGAGCGCCCAACCCAGAGAATGCATAACAGTCGGTGAGAACCAATTCATGAGAGTGGTCATCGGCGGTTCCTTTCGTACTCGTCCAGCAGGTGCCGCAGTTCCTTGATCTCTTCCGCGGACGCCTTGCGCCCGGCGAGCGCATGCATCATGAGCTGGCTCGCGGAGCCCTCGAAGACGCGCTGCAACATGTCGCCTGCGAACTGCCGCTTGGTTTGCTCAGCCGGCTGGCATGCTTCATAGACGTGCGCGCGCTGGGTTTCGTTTCGACGTACCGTACCTTTTGTCGTCATGATCTGGAGAAGCTTCAGGACGGTCGTGTATCCCAGTTCCTTCGTTTCGCTGAGAGATTCGTGGATCTCGCGGACGGTGGAGGGGCCGCGAGTCCAGAGCACTCGGAGAATCTCCAGCTCGGAGGCGGTGGGTTTGTGCGGAGGCTGCTTCATGGAGAAGGAACATACTACGAAGATGTTCGTAGTGTCAACGAAAATCTTCGTAGATGGGGAATATTCTTGATTGCCACCAGCTTTCACTAAAGAAGAAAGTCAGAAACCGGGACGCAAAGGTCGCGAAGAAAGGCCGCGAAGACCGCTAAGAGAATCGGCTCGAGGCTGTCGCGGCTATTGGGTGCCGCTCACCAACTCTTGGCAAGCACGTCTACTACCGAGTAGAGTACTGTTTCGTTTCGTATCCAGGTCTTAAGTCCCATACAAAACAGGAGCGCGCTCCATGCGTCACGCAGTGATTGTGCTGGCGGCAGTCTCGTGCCTGAGTATTTTCTCCCTGGCGCAAACCGCCGATGAACTGGTCAACAAGAACATCGAGGCCAAGGGCGGAATCGACAAGATCAAGGCCATCAAGTCGGTTCGCATCACGGGCAAGTTGAACGGTGGTGGAGGTTTCACCGCAGCCACGATGCAGGAGAACCAGCGCCCGAACCTGGTGCGCGAGACGTTCGCGCTGCAGGGCATGACCGCAGTGACCGCGTACGATGGCGCGACCGGCTGGCAGATCCAGCCCTTTGGCGGACACAAAGATCCCGAATTCATGGGCGAGGACGACCTGCGCGACTTGCTGCTCGACGCCGACTTCGATGGCCCGCTCGTCGACTACAAAGAGAAAGGCAATACGGTCGAATATCTGGGCCACGACGTCGTCGATGGCGACGACGCCCTGCGGCTCAAAGTCACGCTGAAAGATGGCGACATTATTTACTACTACCTCGATCCCGACACATTTCTCGAGATTCGCAAAGAAGTGCAGGAATTCATCCGCGGCTCGGTGCGCGAAAGCGTGCTGGAAATGGGTTCGTATAAACCTGTGGCTGGCGTGATGTATCCCTATTCGATTTCGCAGGGCTCGAAAGCGAATCCCGCACAGCAGACCACGACCATCGAAAAGGTTGAAGTAAATGTGAACATCAATCCCGCGGACTTTGCGGTTCCCCCGTCGCTGAGAACTGGGGAGAGATCGTCTGGGATCGTCGGGATTAAATGAAAATCTTAAACCGCTACGAGGAAATGAACTGATGAATACGCGACGCCGTCATTTTTCCCTGCTGACGAGTTTGAGCATGTTTCTATGGGTTGTTTCGTTCATGCTTCCTGCCGATACGGCCTACTCCCAGACGGGCTACAAGTTCGACGCGGCCACGGTCTCAGGACTGCCGGCGCGCAATATCGGTTCAGCCATGATGAGCGGACGCGTCGCCGCGGTGGACGCGGTGGATGAGGACGGCCGCATCACTGTCTTCGTCGGATCGGCGAGCGGAGGCGTGTGGAAGTCGGTCAACGGCGGGACAACCTACAAGTCCGTGTTTGACCGCGAGAGTGTGCAGTCGATTGGCGCAGTGACGATCGATCCGTCGAATCCGAAGACGGTTTGGGTGGGCAGCGGCGAGGCTTGGGTGCGCAACAGCGTGTCGGTCGGCGACGGCGTGTACAAGTCGACGGATGGCGGCGAGAACTGGACCAATGTCGGGTTGAAAGACAGCGAGCACATCGCGAAGATTCTGGTCGATCCAAAGGACGGAAACAATGTCCTTGTTTGCGCGCTGGGGCATCTGTGGAACGACAACGACGAGCGCGGCGTTTATAAAACTAGCGATGGCGGGAAGACCTGGAAGAAAGTTCTGGCCGGCGCGAACGGATCGAGCGGCTGCGGCCTGATGGCGACGAGCCACCTGGAACCGAATACGATCTACGCCGGCATGTGGGACTTCCGGCGCGAAGGCTGGACATTCCGCTCGGGAGGCCCTGGCAGCGGGCTCTTTAAGTCGACCGACGGCGGCGATCATTGGACTGAAATTACAGACAGCAACGCCAAGGGCCTGCCTCCGAAGCCGTGGGGAAGAACCGCCGTGGCGGTCGCTCCGGCCAAGCCGCAGGTGGTTTACGCAAACATCGAAGCGGAAAGAGGACGCGGGCTGTATCGCTCTGACGATGGAGGCGCGAGCTGGAAAAAGCTGGACGCCAGCAATTTCATGGTATGGCGGCCGTTTTACTTTGGCAATCTGATCGTGGATCCGAAAGATGAGAACAAAATCTTCAAACCGGATCTTATTCTTCTTTACAGCACCGATAGTGGGAAGACGTTCAACGGCGGGTCGGGCGGAGCGCACGGCGATTTTCACGATGTCTGGATCGATCCGAAGAATACGAATGTCGTCATTGCCGGTGACGACGGCGGTTTGTGGCGCAGCGAAGATGGCGGCAGCCGCTGGAAGCATCAGATGAACCTGCCGATATCGCAGTTCTATCACGTCAGCATCGACAATTCCGACCCGTATCACGTATATGGCGGATTGCAGGACAACAGCTCGTGGGTCGGCGACTCGTCGTATCCGGGCGGCATCTCGAATTCGCGATGGGAAAACATGTTCGGAGGCGACGGTTTCTGGATGTTCGAAGACACGTCGGATCCAAACTACATTTACGCCGAAGCGCAGGGCGGCGAAATCGGGCGCGTGAACCGCTATACGCATGACGGCCGCAGCATAAAGCCGCTGCCGAATTATGGCGAAAAGAAATTGCGCTTCAACTGGAACACTCCGATTCACATGAGCCCGAACGAGAAAGGCACGATCTACATCGGCGCACAATTTTTGTTTCGCTCGCGCGATCACGGGCAGTCGTGGGATCGCATTTCGCCGGACTTGACGACCAACGATCCGGAGAAGCAGAAGCAGGAAGAATCGGGCGGTGTGACGGTCGACAACTCTTCGGCGGAAATGCACACGACGATTTACTCGATCTCCGAATCGCCTAAGAATGGGCAGATTATCTGGGTCGGGACGGATGACGGAAACGTGCAGATCACGCGCGATGGCGGCAAGACATGGACCAATGTCGCGGGCAACATCAGTGGGCTGGGAAAGAATTCGTGGGTGTCGACGGTGGCGGCGAGCCGTTTCGATGAAGCCACAGCCTACGCGACGTTCGATCGGCACACGTTTGGCGACCTGAACCCTTACGTGTATAAGACCACGGATTACGGCAAAACCTGGACGGCCCTTCCAGCGCAGGAAAGCGGCGCTCGCGGATATGCGCACGTGATTACGGAAGACACGTTGGATCCGAACCTGCTCTTTCTGGGAACGGAGTTCGGGCTATGGATCTCCGTGGACGGCGGGCAGCACTGGGCGCAATACAAGGGCAGCAATTTTCCGGCGGTCGCAGTGCGCGACATCGTGGTGCAGGCGCGCGAGAGCGATCTGGTGCTGGCGACCCACGGACGCGGGATCTGGATCATCGATGACATTTCTCCGCTGCGGGCTCTGACGCCCGAGTTGATGGCGAAAGAAGCGGCGTTGATTCCGGGTAAGGCAGTTCAATATTTCGAAACGTTCGGCGGTTGGCCTGAGGGCGATGAAACGTTCCGAGGTCCGAACCGGCCCGGAGAAGCGCAGATTACCTACTACCAGAAGGGTCGACATATTTTTGGCGATCTCAAGATTGAGATCTTCGATCAGAACGGGAAGCTCGTGGACAGCGTGGCGGGCAGCAAGCATCGCGGACTGAATCGCGCAAGCTGGTCGATGCACGTGAAGGCTCCGGCGGTTCCGCCGGCGGCAACCGCGCTGTTTGAGGCTGCATCAGGGCCGCGCGTGCTGCCGGGCCAGTACACGGTAAAGCTGACCAAAGGCGATCACGTTTATACCGAACAGCTGAATGTGGTGCTCGATCCCCGGGCAACGTACTCGCTGGAGGATCGCAAGGCTCAATTCGATCTGACGATGAAGGTCTATCATACGATCGAACACATGACGTATGCCGTCGACGCGATCGAGGGTGTGCGCAACGCTGCCAACGCAAAGGCTCTGAAGTTGGCGGAAAAAGATCCGCTGAGCAAGCAACTGCAGGACCTCGCGGCGAAGTGCGACGAACTGCGATCGAAAATCGTTGCCACGAAAGAAGGCGGCATGATCACGGGCGAAGAGCGCATCCGAGAATTGCTCGGGCAACTGTATGGCAGCGTGAACGGATGGGAAGGTCGCCCGGCGGACTACCAGGCCGCACGTGCGGACTCTCTGGCGCATGAACTGGAAGACGTGATCGGCGATTTTCAGAAGCTAACGCAGAAAGAACTTCCTGGCATCAACGCGGGACTGAAGAAGAAGAGAGCGGAAGCGATCTCTGTGCTCGCCGAGGCTGACTGGCAGAAAAAGCGGGAGGCCGAGGGCAGTTCCGGAGCGGGTCCCGGCATGTTGCGCTTTGGAGAAGCTCGGGAAATCGATTAGCTCGACTTATTCGATCGAAACAAACTGGCGCCTCATCTCTTCCGGTGAGGCGCTTTCTTATTTTTGCAGTTTCAACCTCGAGCTCGAATCCTCGCCGTCGCACCGTCGTGCTTAATCGCGTAATGAAAATATTGTTATCCGTTGCTTCCGGACGTGGGTGCGAGTAAATTGGTCTGTCCCAAAGAAGCAGGCCAGAAAACTCGGGAGATTCCCCATGTTGAAACGATTTATTACCTCGATTTTTGTATTTGCATTTACAGCCACGCTTGCATTCGCATCGCCGGAAAATGCTTGCAAGGGCGATCCCAATCAGTGGCAACAATTATTCAACGGCAAAGATTTGACGGGCTGGAAGCATGTCGGTCCCGGCAACGACACGGTGGAAGATGGTCTGATCCACACGCATGGCGGCATGGGCCTGCTTTATTGGACCGGCGGCAAAATCGGGAATTGCATCATTCACGTCGTTTATAAGATGCGCGACGAAAACGACAACTCGGGCGTGTTCATTCGCATTCCTGTTGAGCCTCGCGAAGAATGGATGCCGGTACACTACGGCTTCGAAGTGCAGATCGACAACCATCCCGAAAAATCGGATGAGGATGAATATCATTCGACGGGCATGCTCTATTCGCTGACCAAGCCTTTGGCAAAAGCGTGGAAGCCGGGGCCGGAGTGGAACACCATGGAGATCACGCTGGATGGTTCGCGCACGATCGTGATGCTCAATGGCGTGAAGGTCACGGACTACAAGGAAGGCGATCCAGTACCACCGCGGAAGTTTGATTTCGAGCCGCAGCGCGGGCCGCGACCCGACTTTGGCTACATGGGCCTGCAAAACCACAGCGACAACGACATCGTGTTCTTCAAAGAAGTAGCGATTAAGCCACTCAAGAAATAATCGGAAAAGTTGCAGGGAACCGCGGTCCATCGACCGCTCAGTCAAATTATTGGGAGGAATTCGCATGAAACGTATTCTTTCGCGACGCGCATTCTTGCAAGGAAGTGCGGCAGTGGCCGCAGGCAGCGTTCTGGTTGGAAAAACCGTTCGACTGAGGGCGCAGCCTCTGGCCCGCGCCGTGGCGCCTAGCGATCGGATGCGCTTCGGCATTATTGGAATCGGGATGGAGGGTTCCGGGCTGCTGACGTCGGCGATCAGCATTCCGGGAGTCGAGTGCGTGGGCGCCGCGGATTTGTATGATGGACGGCACACGCTGGCCAAGGAACTCAGCGGCAATCCGAATCTCCCCACAACGCGCCATTACAAGGAACTGCTCGATCGCAAGGACATCGACTGCATCGTGGCGGCGGTCCCTGACCACTGGCACGCGCGAGTTGTGGTCGACGCTTGCAACGCAGGCAAGGATATCTATTGCGAGAAGCCAATGTCGCACAACGTGGCTGACGGTCTGGCCATGGTGGAAGCTGCGCGGAAGAATAATCGCATCGTGCAGATCGGCTCGCAACGCGTGAGTTCCCTGCTCTGCGAAAAGGCTCGCGAACTTTATGCCGGCGGCGCGATCGGCGATATTGAGATGGTTGAGCTTACGCTGGGTCGCAACGATCCGACTGGAGCGTGGGAATATCCGCCGCCACCCGATCTCTCGCCACAGACGCTCGATTGGGACACATGGCTGAACGATGCTCCGAAGATTCCGTTCAACCCGCTGCACTTCGCGCGGTGGCGTTGCTGGAGAGCTTATGGTACGGGCGTTGCCGGCGATCTGATGGTGCACTTGATCAGCGGCATGATGTACACGCTGGGATGGAATGAAGTTCCAACCGCGGCGACCGCCATGGGTGGGATTTTCCGATTCAAAGACGGGCGCGATATGCCCGACTTCCATACGGTGCTGTTCGACTATCACGGCATTCCGGTGTACGTCCGGCTTGACCTAGGCTGCGAAACACCGGAAACGGCGCGCTTCATGGGTCCGAAGGGACTGCTCGATGCCGGCGAATTCGATCTGCGGCACTCCCCGCAAGCGGGAATCGACCTGGATCCGAGCTACTACACCTTTAGCTACCCGGCAAAGATGCGCGCGGAGTACGTTGCGCAGTGGCATAAGGAACACGATCCGGAGATTGGCAAGGAACCGATTCACGAAGACGTTACTTACAAAGGCCACGATTGGGACGATCTGCGTCCGCACCTGAACGTATTTTTCGAAGCAGTGAAGTCGCGCAAACCGGTGACCGAGGACGCGGTCTTCGGCAACAACGCGGCAATCGCCTGTCACATGGCCAACGAGTCCTACTTCCGCAGGAAGCCAGTGACTTGGGACCCGGCATCGAAGACGATCAAGTCGTAGTACACGAAGAAAGCATGCGGCGCTTGGGCCCTTCGACCGGGAAGAACTGGAATGCGATTCCGGTTCCTCCCGGTTTTCTCATTCCCGGTAGTGTTTCGTTCGCGCAGGAATTATCCAGAACCATGGCCGAAGCGGCGCGTTAGAATTTCTTCCGGATCGACGCAGCCCGCTGAAGAGGGGAGCTATAAACCTATGAGCGACCGGCGGCAATTTCTGAAAATACTTTCGTCGGCGATGCTGGCGCCGATGGTGTTGAGCAACGTAAAACTCTGGGGCGACGCAAAGCAGAGCGCCCTCAAGCCGAGCCAGATTCCGATAGCGTTTTCAACATTGGGCTGTCCCGACTGGAACTGGCAGAAGATTCTCGATTTTGCTTCCCAGCATGGGTTTGCTGCGATTGAATTGCGCGGGCTGGAACGAAATCTGGATTTACCCTCTCATCCCATCTTCGCCGCCGACCGGATCGAGCAGACCAAGCACGAGGTTTCCGCCAGCAAATTAAAGATTGCGTGCGTGAGCAGTTCGGCACAGATGTATGTCGAAGATCCTACTAAGCGCGCCAAGGAATTGGCGGACGCACGGCGCTTCATCGACCTGGCACAGACTCTGGGAGCCCCGTGCGTGCGCGTGTTCGGGGGCAAAGCGGAGTCTGACAAGAGCCCTGTTCCTGACGCCGATACAAAAGCGCGGGTTGCGGCGGGATTACGAGAACTCGGGACATACGCTGGTCCGAAGGGCGTGACGGTCATCATCGAATCGCACGACCACTTCACGTCCTCGGCTACGTTGAAAGATGTGCTGCAGGCTGCTAACTCAAAACACGTTGGACTACTCTGGGACGCACATCATACGTTCGCGACTTCAAATGAAGACCCCGAATTCACGGTGAAACAACTCGGGCCGTGGATCCGGCACACGCACTTAAAGGATTCCGTCGGCACAGGGGAAGATCGTAAGTATGTACTGACGGGGCGAGGCAATGTTCCGATTCAGCGTCAGATCAAAGCGCTGCGTTCGATTGGATATAAGGGCTTCTTCTGTTTCGAATGGGAAAAGCTGTGGCATCCTGACATCGACGACCCAGAAATCGCGATTGCTGATTATGCACGCGTGGTCGGCCAATGTCTGGGCGACGCCCACGCGTGCGGCTTGTAGCGACTGGTTCGCGAATTAACCTGCGAGGGGATGATCGACGATCGTCTCCGACGCCGCATCCCAGTACGTCTTCTTTCCTGAAAAATAGGATTGCGCTGCCATCATGCACGCAACCGAATGCGCGAATCCGGCGTGTACGGTAGCGTGAGGCTGCTGGCGCGAACGCATGCATTCAAACCAGTTCGCCATATGCTCCGTCGACAGATCGTCGATGCCCATCGGCGGGAGCTTGGTCTCTCCGGGCAATGAGATAAACTTCGATTCCCTTTTCTCATCGATGTCGACGTCGTCTTCGTGAGTTCCCTTCTCCTGAATCAACTGGTAGCGCGGGCTGCCTTCTCCGCCGATGTTGATGAGAGTCGCTTTCTTCCCCATGTATCGCGTAAAGCTGGGCGCATCGTTGCCGAAGCTGGTCGAGTAGCTGACCAGAAAACCATTCGGATACTCAAGCAACGTCTGAAACGTGTCGGCGGTTTCGCGTCCGTCGTGCCATGCGAAAACTCCTCCGTGCGATACACAGGACTTGGGATAGTTGTCGTTCATGAACCAATGCACGACATCGATGGCGTGGCTCATCCACTGATCGGGAATTCCACTGGAAAAATCTTTGTACAGCCGGAATTCGAAATAGAGCCGAGGATCGAATGGGCGCGCCGGCTTGGTCAGCAGCCACGCATTCCAGTCCGTATCCTGCTCGCGAATCTGTTTTACTTCCGGACGCCCGCGCCAGCGCGGGCCGTGATAGTTCCACACGATTTCGACCTTGGTGACATCTCCCAGATCGCCGCTGCGCGCCACCTTCTGCGCTGCCAACTGATACGGCTCGCTGCGATGCTGTGTTCCCACTTGTACAATGGTCTTCGCCTGCACGACCGCGTCGCGCGCGGCTTTCACTTCCGCGAGAACATTTCCCATCGGTTTCTCGACGTAGGCATCTTTGCTGGCCTCGGTCACCATTTTCAGAATTGGCGAATGCGAATGCTCCGGCGTAGAAATCAGAACAGCATCCACATCCTTCATGGAGAGGAGCTCTCCCACGTGTTGCACTGCCCGGGGCGCGCGGCCGTAATAACCGGTATTGGTCGCCACGGCCTTCTCGCGATTGACCTTCCACAAGTCGCAGACGGCGGTCATTTCCACGTTGTGGCTTGACTTCAACTTCGACGCGATCAGGTCAAGATCTCCGCCGCGGTTTCCTATGCCGACGTGCCCCAGCGAAATGCGGTCGTTGGCCCCAACGATGTTCTCGTAGGACAGAGCAGTCCGCGGCAAAACAACGCTGCCGGCGATGACTGCGGCGGACTTGCCGAGGAAATCTCGACGTGAGGATTCGGTCATGATTGTCTCCAAGTATTTGGCACTTCCACGTACGATCGGTCAAGCGCAGCAATCGAAGGACAACCAAGCAGATGAAGCGTGCGCTCAACGTCTGCTCGCAAAATCTTGAGAGCCCGCGCGACTCCGGCTTGGCCCGCGGCCCCAAGTCCGTAGGCATAGGCTCGTCCGATGAGAACGCCGCGCGCACCCAGGCAGATTGCTTTTACGATATCGCTGCCGCGGCGGATTCCGCCATCCATCAGGACTTCGATCTGGCCGTTGACGGCCGCGACGACTTCAGGCAGCGCGCGTATGGTCGGAGAAACAGAGTCCAACTGCCGGCCACCATGATTCGACACTACGACCGCCGCCGCGCCTTCGTCCACCGCGCGCTTGGCGTCCTCGCCAGTCAACAGTCCCTTCACCACAATGGGACCGGACCAGAGTTCACGAATCCATCGCAGGTCTTCCCACTTCACAGTGGCCGCAGCTAAAGCGGTGGTCACATCAAGCAGTTCCATCGGGCCCTTGCCGGGGATGATCACGTTCTCCAGCTTGGGCACACCTCCATCGAGAAGAAATGAGATGAGCCAACCGGGGTGCGCAAGAATGTTCGGCAGGTAAGGAATCTTCTCGAACCACGAACTGCTCAGGAGTTCTTTCATTCCATTGCGAGGGTCGCGCTCGCGGAGGCCCGCAACGGGAGTATCCACCGTGATTACAAGTGCGGAGAATCCCGCGCGCCGTGCACGATCGAGAGAACCTTCTGCGGCCGCGCGGCCGCCCAGGAGATAGAGTTGAAGCCAGACCGGGCCCTTCGATCCAGCCTTCACGTCCTCCAGTTTGTGGCCCGAGATCGTGGAGAGAATATATCCCGTGCCCGCTTCGCCAGCTTCGTGAGCGGCAACCACCTCGCCGCCGGGATCCATCAACCGGCTGTATCCCACCGGAGCCAACATGGCAGGAAAGGAAAGTTCGTGTCCTAACACGCGCGTTCTCAAATCGCAGGAGCCGATCGCAACCGCACTGCGGGGACGAAACGTGACGTCCTGAAAGGCGCGGCAGTTCTCGGCTAATGTGACTTCAGCCTCGGCTCCGCCATCCAGATAGTCAAAGACCGCTTTGGGGAGCCGGCGCTGCGCCAACCGGCGTAAGTCCGAAATATTAACTACGTTCGACGAGTCGAGGTTTCGAGTCACGTGGCTATTTCCAAATCCGATGCGAGTGGTAGCCCCAAGCCGACGACATCGCCTGGATTAAGAACTGTAATTAGAAAAATGATCGAAGCTATCAAAGCCTGCGGGGGAATGCTACCAGATCGAGGCCCCTGAATGGTTGAGCTGACGTGGATCTGGCTGGCTTGGTTCTTCGAGGAGCGGGTGGTCTTCGATCAAGTAACATGGACCGGCGAAGACAGCAGGGCCGAGGCGCTGCCATCGCGCAGTGAATCACACCGCCGATTCAGATCTCAGAAATGGAAGTTGGTTTCCAGGTAAATGAGCTGACCGTTCTGATCCTTTGGATAAAGACTGGCAACGACTCCCTTACCCCAAGCGTGGCCATAGTAGAAAGTTGCGGCGAAGTTTCGTGTAAACGAGTAGTCGGCACTGAGATCCCAAACGTTGGCGAGACCACGATTGTTGCTGCTCGGGCGGCCCGTGTACCCAAAGGTCTGCGGCTGAAAAGCTCCGCCGCCCAGGTACCAGAGGTCTGAAGAGCTGGCCAGGCGCAGAGCGTGCGCTTCGCTTCGTAGCGACAGCTTGGGCACCGGACGCAAATTCAACGTGGCGTACCAATCCTCGTTATTCATCATGTTGTAAAACGGGAAGCGCGCATACTGGCGCGGGGTTGTAAGCACCTGAAAAAATGTGCCGTGGCGGGAGTCGCCAGGATTTCCGTCGCCGCTGCCGTAGGAGTAGCCCGCGCTGATCCAAGGATCCAGGATTTTCACCGCCGGCTTCCAACCCGCTTCGCCGACGAACGCTCCTGAACGCTGCTCTTGTGTACCCCAGGATCCGTTTTGTACTGCGCCCCATACCAGGAAATCGAACTTGCCTGCGTTGGTCGTATTGATGACCTGCACGTAGTCCCCGCCATAGGTTCCTATTTCAATCCGTTGCAGATCTGCGGCGCGCGCCGCCTGCGGACGGTTGTCTGTCTTGAGGACGGTGACCCGATGATCGATGTAACCCAACCCGAAAACGCGCAACTCTTCCGCGCTCTTGCCTGTTTTCACCGACCGCGTGTAAGCGCCGTAGTACACGTTTACATCGAGTTCAGCCATCCCCTGGACTTGAAAAACTCCCACGGTGGGGCGCGCTCCAAAGATGGTGACGTTGTTTTGCCCGGAGTCGGCCGTCAGTTGCACTCCGTCGTAGGTGCGTTGCACGGCGGCGAAAGCAAAGTTTGAGATCAGGCGGCTCGAGATGCGGGACTGCACGACGGTCGCCAGTAAGGGATCTTTCGGCTTCACTTCGGTCCCATCAAAATATTCGAAGCGTCCCAGCTTCACTCCCGCCGGCCCGAGGTGCTTGAAGTTCACAAACGCCTGCTTCACGAAACCGTTGGCTTCGTTGGTGTGATTGTGATTCGCAGCGTAGTAGGTTCCTCCCAGGCCAAGCTGCCCTTGCGGAGCTGCGACGACCGCGTCATTTGGCAGGCCGAGGATCGCAGGCTGTTCTCCCTCGAGGAACCAATCGAATCGTTGCCAGCTCTGTCCGATGCCGACGCGCAGCAAGGAATCCCAAAAGCCGTAATCACTGTTTCCAGTGGTGCCTTCGAACCAATTCCATCCTTCAGCGCGCGTGCGCCAATTGATCGAAATGTCGAGTGGACCCACTTTGTGTTTATCGGGCGGTGCAGGCGACGGGACCGGCTTGGAAGGGGAATCCGATTGGGCAACTTGTTGCGAAGCGGGGCTTGGCTGCGACGCTGCATCCTGAGCCTGCTGGCCGAAGGCCAAGGAATGAAGAACGAAGAAGAATGCCAAGCTCAGTCCGCCGACGAATCTATATCTCATACGGGCTCCCCTAGAAAGTCATTTCTCTCCGCGATAGTTCTTCGCCGGTGGAGAAAAAAATAGTCACTCATGCCAAAGCAGGGACCGACGGCCCTCCGGTTGGCTCTTCGCCGGACACACCAACAGCTGGCTCACTTTTTTTAGCTCTTGCCCCCAAGACCTTAGATCAATTGCAATCGCCAACTCTTGCGCGAAATAGCTCGCACTTTTGTCTTGGGAGTTTCACGGACTTTCGATGCAGCGTCAATAATAGATTCCCACTACGCCGACTCCCGCGCGATGTGGCGGGAGTCACTTGCCTTTACCTTCTTCGACCGTCAGGATGCGGTCCACCGCTGTTACCTTGAACTGTTCTACCGTGCCGCTGGGCCAATGAATCTCGACAGTGTCCACCGTTGTGGCGTCGCCCAATCCGAAGTGAACGCGGAAGTCATTGGAGGAGAGATAGCTTCCGCCACTGAGCACGTCTCCACGCTGGCGTATGCCATCGGCCGTCAAGTAAACGGTGGCGCCGACTGCGTCGCGCGGGCTCTTTGCGCCTCCGACGAGCTTCAGTTCCAGCCAGTGGTGGTGATCAGGATTCACATTGCGAAGCAGCACGGGAACGTGATCGACATTGTTGATGACAACATCGATCTTGCCGTCGTTGAACAAATCTCCGAAGGCGGCTCCCCGGGCTGGCGTGACGACCGCCAGGCCGGTGCCTTCGACTGCGGGCATCAACTCGAACTTCCCATTCTTCAGGTTGTGAAACAGCAGTGGGCGCTCCGCATACGATGTGCCCCAACCCTTGGAATCCACTTCCGGATAAACATGGCCATTTGCAATCAGCAAATCCTTCCACCCATCGTTGTCGTAGTCGAGGAAACCGTCGCCAAATCCGACGAAAGGAATCGTGGGCGCCGCAATCTCGGCCTTGTAGCTGACATCGGTGAAGTTCGCAGTTCCGTCATTTTTGAAGACAACGTCGTAGTCGTCGGAAAAGGTGGTGTTCACCAGATCCATGTGCCCGTTGTTCTCGTAATCGCCGGCGGCGATTCCCATGTTCGCCACCTCACGGCCGTCCCCGTTGAAGGCGTAGCCACTTGCGTAACTTTGATTGTCAAACGTGCCATTACCTTTGTTGATATAGAGGTAGTTGGGTGTGGAGTCATTGGCGACGAGGAGATCGGGCTTGCCATCGTTGTTCACATCCACAAAAAGAGCGCCAAGACCGTAGTACCGGTCGGGATTCCCCACACCGAGTTTTTCGCTGACGTCGGTGAAAGTTCCGTCGCCGTTGTTGTGGAAGAGATGGTGTAGCTCTCCCTGCAGTCCATGGGGACCGCACATCACAGGGGCGCCGCGAAATTGGCAGGAGCTGTAGCTCACAGCTTTGGAGCCCGCGACCGGTGGGTCGTTCACGTCATAGTGAAGATAGCCTGCGACGAAGAGGTCGAGTCGCCCGTCCCCGTCGTAGTCGCCAAACGTCGCGCCGGTCGACCACGTGCCGAGCGCAACTCCGGCTTTCTCGGCAACGTCGGTGAAGGTTCCGTCGTGATTGTTGTGATAGAGACGGTTCTTTCCGTAGTTGGTGACGTAGAGGTCAGGCCAACCATCGTTGTCATAGTCTCCTACGACCACGCCGAATCCCCAACGGTCGTTGGTCACTCCAGCCTTGGCGGCAACATCGGTAAATGTTCCGTCGTGGTTGTTGTGGAAGAGCGCTGCGTGCGGCGGAGTCGCCTTTCCGGACAGCGCGTCGTAAGTCGAGCCATTGACCAGGTAGATGTCGAGCCAGCCGTCGTTGTCGTAATCGAGGAGTGCGACGCCCGCGCCTTTCGCTTCCAGAATGAAATGTTTTTCTGGGGTGCCTGCCGTATGGTGCCAGGTCGTGAGACCGGCCTTCTCAGCGACATCCATGAAGATCGTCGGCCCTGTTTTGACGAAGCCGCCGGCTGTAATCGGACGATGCTCACTGTCGTACTCGGCCCTTTGAGGAGGACCAGCGGCCATGCCACCGGAATGCGATTCCTGCTGCGGGATTCCCTGCGTTTTGATAGACGAAGTCGATTCACTGGCGGAAGACACCTGCGCTGACGACGTCGCTGCCAGCAGCAGGCTGATCAGCAGTACCGCGGCGCGTGACATGCACTGACTTCTCGTACCTGACCTGAATGAAAGCATCCGCAAACTAGTTGCTTCGGTTCTCCTCGCCAGCCGAAAACGCAATTCGAATAGGGCGTTAAGGAGCTTCTGCCGTGGCCGGAATCGGTTCCTGCCTGGGCAATTGATCGCGTCGCCGGCCTTGCTCTTGAAACTTATTCTCCTGTCGCTGATCCCGTGCCGCCTTCATTTTGCGAAACGACGCGAGCGCCTCTCCGGCTTCCTGCGAGCGATGGAGATTTCGATACAGCGTGGCGAGCTGATACCACGACATGATTCTGAGTTCTTCCGTTCCTTGCGGATTGGTTGCCAGACGGAAATGTTCGATGGCCTGCTCATCCTTGCCCAACGCCGCCTCGCCTTTTCCCAAATAGTAGTTCGCATCGCTGATTGTCGGATCGAGAGCCAATGCCCGCTGCAATAGCGGCACGCCGTTGGCTGCGTCATCGCGGGTAACTCGCAGGCTGCCCAGCTTGTATAGGGCAATGGCATTCGCAGGATCGTTCTTGATTTCCTGAGTGTACGCATCATCAGCTTCATGGAGCTTGCCCGCCGTCCAACAAACGTCGCCGAGTTCTTCATTCAGACCTGGTTCGTGCGGCGCGCCGCGAATCGCGAGCTTGAACTCGGCAATGGCGTCGTCCTCACGGAAGGCTTGAGCATCGGCTTGCGCCAACACTTCGTGCACTCGCCACGAATCGGGACTCAGCTTGAACATCGCTGAGTAGCTTTCTTTAGAAATCAGCAGGTGTGCGCGGCCGCGATGATAAAGAATGTCCAGATTGTTGGGATCAAGAGCCACAGCCTTATCGAGCGCCGCTGCGGCCGCGTCCGCCTGATTCTCTGCCAACTCGGTGATGCCTAGCCACATCCAGCCGGCGGCGTTCTTTGGTTCGAGCCGCACCTCACGCGCGAGTTCGTCATGCGCCGCGGAAAGATGATTCAGCTTGTAGTTGACGATGCCGGTGAACAACCGCACGCCGCGCATATCGGATCGCAGAGACGCGGCCTTGTGCAGTGCAGTGAGCGCCTCATTTAATTGTCCGTCCGACTGTAGTGCGAGACCAAGGTTGAAGTAGCCTTCCGCCGAGTTAGGTTCCATCTTTAGAAACTGTTGGAAGTCGCGGACAGCCTCAGTTGCGTCGCCTTTTCGCAGAGCCGTATTTCCCCGCTCGAAGACAGAGTTCGAGTCGCCATCCTGCGCGATTCCAAGCGGGCAGAAGAGGGTTACGGCCAGCGCAATTGTCAGTAGCCGCGAGAAGGTGCCGAACACAACCCCAAGCATAGTCGATCCGCGAAAAAAGAGGCTGGATTTAGCGACAGGACGGGCGCGGCCCTGGGAAACTTGCACGCTACGTTCTTAGGGGATCGCCCGGCGGGCCAAGTCGGGCCTGCCGGGCGAAATGCGCTCTCTTACTCGCTCAAGATGCACACTCAGAAGGTGACTCGCAATACGAACTGGCCGTTCCTCGGCCCGAGAAGAGTGCTACCCACCTGACCGAAATTCGTGTCCTGAACGCCGGAATCAGGCTTGTTGAATGCATGCCGGTTGAATGCGTTGAAGAACTCTCCGCGGAACTCCGCTTTCACCCTTTCCGTAATGGCGAAGGTCTTGGCAAGACTGAGATCCTCGTCGTAGAACGGGAACGAACGAATGTCGGCAGAGTTACGGGGCATATTTCCGAATACGTAAGGGACATTGACATTGGGACTGGGGTTGGGATCTGCGAAAGCACCGCAGTTCCAGTAGCCCGTGGTGCATGCGCCCGAAGTCGGATCGTACCCGGTCGTGCCCGTGTTGTTGAACAAGAATGGGTTGAATGACCCCTGGCGCCGCACGGGTTGACCCGGCACACGGTTCGGACGAATGCCATTGTCGAAACCTGGAATACCATTCGCTCCAAAGAAGCTGATCGGCTGTCCGCTCAAATAGCGAACCACGCCGCTCACTCTCCAGCCACCGATGACCGCGTTGACAGGCCCGGAAGCCCCACCGAGGAAGTGCTTGCCCCGGCCAACCGGCAACTCATAAATAAAGCTGGCGACAAGGTTGTTGGGAACATCCTGGTTGCTGACCGCCTTTTCGGCTCGCAGGTCGTAGGGATTCTGCGTTCCGCCTTGGCTCTGCAGGGTGCTGTAGTAGGGCTGAATGCTGTCGGCGTCGGTGATCGTCTTTGAGAAGGTGTAGGAGACGAGCAAGTTCAGTCCGTTGTGGAATCGCCGTTCAAGCTTGGCTTCCAGCGCGTCGTAACTGGATTGCCCAACGTTTTGCAGGTAGCTGTCTTCGTTGATATAGCCAACCTGCGGAAACGGACGAAGCGCCTGCTCGACCGGTTCGCTGATTCCATAGGTGCAGCCGGATGCGCATGAGAAGCCCGGGTACGGCTGTATCGGGGGCGAACTAAACCCGTTCGGACACGGTGCGACGGCCCACCACAACAGGCAGGTGCCCATGCTCAAATCACTTAGCGGGATGTCGTTCGGATAATTGAGCAATCCATGCAGACGCGTCGCATGGTTGCCGATGTATCCGAGCGAGAAGTAGAGATCTGGTCTGAGTTGGACCTGAGTCTCCAAGTTCCAGGAGTTCACCATGGCCGGACGGCCGAAGCTCGGTGCGATGTAGTCCACGCCCTGACCATTGGACTGGGCGGGATCGAGGTCCGGAGTGGTTGGCAACACGGGAAGCCCGGCATCGACCTGTGGGCCAGAGAGAGGATCGCCGGTGAACAGGGTCTGATTTGCCGTGAAGCCTTGCAGCGTTCCCTGCCCAAAGTCTGCATAAACCAGCGGCCCGTAGTAGATTCCAGCGCTGCCACGAAGTACGACCCGGTCGTGCAGGAATGATGGCGACCAGGCAAATCCGACGCGCGGCTCCAAATCTTTGTAGTAGGTGTTGGCCCAGGTTTCGCCGACGTTTCCGTTGCGTCCGGCCCCAGTTCCAGCGAAGACCAGTGCACCGGGGAATCCAGATGCTCCAGGATTCGGCGTAGTCGGATTGAAGTTGGTGGTGTCACCGTCCGCCTCGTGGCGCGGAGTGTCAAAACTCCAGCGCAGTCCTAGATTGACGGTGAGGTTCGACTTTACCTTCCAGTTGTCCTGAACGAAAAGCGCGGTGGCGTGCGTGATCCAGCGCGGAGCATGAAGTTGCGCCAGCGCGTTGGCCGTCCCCGACTGACCAAGGAGGAACGCGGCAAAGGCGTTGCCGTCGCGTCCCCAGTACGTGGTGTCGGATGCCGTCTGGTTAGGCCAGAAGGTGAAGCACCCGGATGTGCCGCTGCAGGTGCCGCCGATTTTGCTGACAAACGAATATTGGTGATACTGCTCCTCACCTCCAAAGTCCAGGCTGTGCGCTCCGTGCTGCCAATGAACGATATCGTTCAACGCCAGTGTATTATCCACATCCTGGGCGTAGTCGTTTTCGCCGAAGCTTGGATATGGACTAGCAATGAATACGAATCCAGGAAAGACGGGACCAGAGCCATTGGCGATTCCCAGCTTGCTATCCCAGTCGGTTCCCATTTGCGAGGCTGCCGACCTGTTGTAGTTATTGGATCGGTTGGCACCGAAGGTCAGCGAATTCACCACCTCCGGACTCAGAATCCAATCCCATCCCGCCCGAACCAGTTTGCCCAACTGATCGACTTTGCCGCCGCCGGCTGAGGTGAGCGGTGGAGGCAGATTCGCTCCGACGCCGTGGTCGGCGTTTTCTCGAGCACTGACGAATCCCCAGATTTTGTGCTTCTGACCGAGGTTCTGGTCGATGCGCAGGCTGTACACCGTTTGGGCAATGGTGTCGGTCGTAGTGTTAACAAAATTGTTTGTTCCCCCAGTTAAATTCGGCGATGGCATGTACTGCAAAACGGCCTTAGCGACCTGGCTCTCGCGATCGATCGGAATCTGGTTGTTCGGAAACGCAACGTTATTGCAATTGTTGGACTCTTGCGCGGGATCAAAAATCTCGCCGTAGTACACAGGTATCGTGTTGCCGCATCCACCGTAGAGTTGGTTTCCGTTGCTGTCGAGGATCGGGCCACCCAGCGTAGACGAAAAATCAAAGTATTGCCCGTTGCTGCCGAGTTCGGCAGGAGTTGGAATATTCGAGGTGACCGCAGCACCCGTGTGATAGAGCAACTGCTCGAAACTGAACAGGAAGAAGGTCTTGTCGTGACCGTCGTACAACCCGGGAATCCGCAATGGACCGCCGAATGAAACGCCATAGTTGTTCTTTGTATCGGGCGGGCGTTTTAACAGCGATTCCTCCCCCGGATTGAGGGCAAGATAGCCATTATTGAACCAGTTATTACCGTCGAGCACAGCGTTTTTGTAATAGTCGAAAACTGTTCCGTGATATTGGTTGGTCCCGGAGCGTGTTTTGTAGTTAGCCAACCCTCCGGTAGTTCTGCCGAATTCCGCCGACATTCCGGATATGTCGACGTGGAACTCCTGAATCGATTCCACCGATGGCGCGATGATGTCAAACGAGCCCGAACCGTTCTCCATTCGGTTGGTCGTGATTCCATCCACAAGGTAGTCCGTGCCTTCGGTCTGCCCGCCGGCGATCTTTGTCATCTGGAAACCGGACCCGCCTGAAGATGTTCCTGGACCAACTGTGCCCGGCACCAGAAACTCCAGCGTGGAAATCGAGCGCAGGTTGCCTGTCACCGCCAGAGGAAGATCGTAGACCTGATCCTTGGTAATACTGGCGTCCACAGTCGAGCTTTCTGTCTCCAGCGACAAATTGTTAGCCGTTACGCTGATTGTCTCCGACACGGCGCCCACCGCGAGCGCGATGTCCTGACCAACGTGCGAGCCGACCGTCACCACTACGCCTGTGTAAACCCCGGTCTTGAAGCCTGAGAGTTCCGCCCGCATCTCATAAGTGCCTGTACGAACGGAAGGAAGCACGTAGTAGCCGGTGGCAGAACTCACCGTTTTATATATTGTGCCGGTGCCGATTTCCTTCGCAGTAATCGTGACGTCCTTGACTGCGCTGCCGGAAGGATCGGTGACAACACCGCTGATCGACCCGGTGTCGAGTTGGGCAAAGGCGGGCAGTGCTGCGAGGACCATAGCGCACACGGTGACCCCGGCGACTCGACTCCATGATCGAATGTGTCTGCAGATGAAAGCCCTCATCTCAAGTGCCATATTGTTCCTCCAAGCGCTCCCGAGCGTCTATCGACTTTTGCTTCTCGCAAACATTCAAAACAGTTTCGTTTCAGTTCTGCTGCAACTCAATTTTGTTCAGTCTTACGTCCTCTCGCCGCACGACGATTTCCGGCGGCGTCGCCTGTCGTCGTCATTCCGATAACCGGCCAGTTGTTGTTGTCCCAGGTCAGCGACCGGACAAACAGATAATCCAGTCCGTTCTGCGAAAGGAGCAGACTGTGAAATACGATCAGATCGCCGTCAGTTGAATCGATGTAGGCAGTCTGGCCGCCGGGTCCGGCCCAGGTCGCGTCTCCCTGCAGCAGGATCGTTCCGCCACCCGCCGCCATGTCGACGCCACTCTGATCGAGAAAGGGCCCATTCGGACTGGTTCCACGACCGACCACGATTTTGTAATCGCTTTGGGCAGGATTCGTTTCGCAGCAGTAATCCCAGGAAACAAAGAGGTAGTAGTAGCCGTTCTTGTAAACCAGCGAGGAACCCTCGATAGGATCGTTTGGGACGTCGCCCGCGCGTTCGGCCAGATGGTTCACCACAGAACCGGACTGAATCTTTCCGGTCGCAGGATCAATCTGCTGTTGGTAAATTCCGCCCCAGAAACTTCCGTACGTGAGCCAGACAGATCCGCCAGCATCTACGAGAATGTTCGGGTCGATGGCGTTGAAGTTGTCCGAAGACGAAGACTGCAGGATGAGTCCCTGGTCAACCCAGGTGTAATTTGGATTCGTCGAATCCAGCGTCGTGTTAGTCACCAGCCCTATGGCTGAGGTATTGCTCCCGAACGAGGAAACGGCATAGTAGACGTGATAGAGGCCGTTGAAGAATGAGATATCGGGAGCCCATATTTCCGTGGCGGCGGGAACGGCATCAGCGATCCACGATGGCAAACTAGTGAAAACATATCCGCATCCCGTCCATGCAATCTTGTCCGTTGAACACCGAATGGGAATGAAGCCGCCTTGAGTCGAGGAGGCGTCGGTAGAGAAGAGGTAATATGTCGATCCTTGTCGAATGATGCTCGGATCGTGGACGGGAGAGGTGTCACCAGTGAACTCGTAATTCGTTAACGGGCCAGCCGCGTCGACAACGAGGCTCAAACTCGCGCTTGCCGAAGATTGTGATGAATCCGTGACTTGGGCGGTGAAATTGAAGGTGCCCGCCGTTGTCGGCATACCCGAAACAACACCACCATTGGAGAGAGTAAGTCCTCCCGGCAGCGCGCCCGTGGAGACTGTCCAAACATAGCCAGAGCCACTTCCCCCTGTTGCCGTTAAGGTCGCGGAATACGCGACGGTGACCGTTCCGTCCGCCAGAGAGGTGGTTGTGACGCTCAGAGGAGTTTGGGAAGAAGAGGGAGATCCCCCGCCACAACTCTGAAGGGGACAGATCGCGAGCATGCATTGCAACACAGCCAGCCACTTGCCGGCCCGAATGGATAGGGATAGGGAAGGGCTGCGAGAAACGCGGGTAAGCCGAACGCGGGGCTGGCTTCGCATGGGTTGCTCGGTTCGAACAAGGACTCCGAGTAAACGTTTTCTGATGCGCGGGACCATAAGAGACCCGCGCACCCCCGCTTTTCCAGTAACACACGGTATGCAAACGGTGGTCTACCGTAGTATTTCTCTATTATTCGACGTGTTAACTCAGTGAGGAACGACGCTACCAATAATAAACGGCCACGACATGAGGGGGAGTGGCGCCGGCGTCGATAACCGATGTCTGCACAAGAACTTGCATGTTCTTCTTCTCCCATCCAGCAGGCGCGCTCTGAGCCAGTTCAGCCATATATTCAGGAGCAGAGACGAACTGCGCCGCCGCGTCGGTGCCTGGCGCCGTAATTCCGGCCACGCTCACTACCGAATGGCCTGTCTTTGAGTCCAGAAGGCGCGTCACGACTCCAAAATCAACCGCCACTTCGCCGTGCAGACCCAGACGGCAGAACCATTTCTTGTCCGGCGAGGTTCGGTCATGGATCCAGAGGATGCCGTCTCTTTCTTCAAAGACGAAACGCAGGTCAGACGTCATCTCCATTGTCCACTTATTGCTGAAGGCTCCGATCAGCACTGCGGGAGAATTGCGGAGCTCGTCGAATGACGATTCGTTGCCAATCCTGATCTGGCTCGGCTTACCGATCCGACCCAGCGCCTGCGAAATTCGAAAGGCTGCGTAGACGTCGCCCGAGACCAAACCGAAATCAGGGAACGTGAGCATGTCTTTCCACAAGATCTTTTCATTCGGATCCAGTAGAAGCGGTTGGTTGAATCTTTCAACTTGCGTCTGAAACGTGCCAGGATGGGTCTTTGCATACTTGTCGTATAGCGAGAATGATGGACGATAGAAAATGGGCTTGGGGAGGCAGACGAGCACAGGTTGCGAAGTCGAGAAGACCGGAGACCAGAATAGCTGTAAAGGCGAGGGCTGGGCCAATTTGCGGCTGATGAAGGGAGCGACTAACACCGCGACTAGCACTACGTTGAGAGTTAGAGCCGACCAGGCGAGCGCCTTCCACTTGCTACTGCGAGGATTGAGCGGGACAGGCTGAGGCACAACCTCGACTGGCAACTCGACAGGGGCGGGTGTGGCGTGGAATTCGGGAACATAGGTTCCTACGGGAAGGTCGATTCTTACCTCAGAGGGCTTGGAAAACTCATGATAGTACTGCTCCAGCCGTCTTCGTACTTCGCCGGCCTGGACTCGAACGACCGGATCGTCCCCGGTCGCGTAGTCGGCGGGACGATGGAACAAGTCGGTTCCAATGCTCCGCTCTTTCAGTAGTTCGTCGCGGCCCTCAAGCTTGTGTTGGACGACGTAAGAGAGAAATTGTTTACTGCGGCTGCTGTTCCGGAACGAGGGGCTGGCGAGAATATTCTCCAGCTCTTGAAGGATAGCCGATTTGTCTACTTCGTCGGCGACGAGCTGACGCCCTTTCGTGGAATCCGCGTGTGGAACTGAATCGGAGGATGCCGTCGCCATTCGATCAAACACCTTTGTCGAACTAGGTTGGTGTACCACGCTGGACTCACCGTTGTCATCCCAAAAGTCCGCTTGATCCCGCTAAATTGTTGTATCGAAAAGAAGTCTACTGTAAAACACCGTGTGCTACTAGCTCCGTCGAATTGAAAGGCATAGACAACTTCTGGAGATCGGCAAGCGTTTTTCGGGTTTCGCCGTCTCGCTTTCGACAGATGGGATATGGATCTCCGCGAAATCGCGAGGCGCGCACGGGTCTCGACGGCCACGGCTTCGCGCGCGATTAATCGCATACCCACCGTAGATCCCCGCCTATCCAAGCGCGTCTGGAAGGTCGTCGACGAGCTGGGATACTACCCGAACACTCAGGCGCGAGCGCTGGTCTCCGGCAGAAGCAGAATCTTCGGCCTGATCGTCTCTGACATCACGAATCCCTTCTTCCCAGAGATTGTTGCGGTGTTCGAGAGGATTGCCGTCGAGCATGGATACGAGATCCTCCTGACTTCCACGGTGCACGATCCCAAACTGATGGCGAGTTCCGTCCGGAGAATGATCGAGCGTCGCGTCGACGGCGTCGCAGTCATGACTTTCGGAATGGAGGAATTTCTGCTCCACGATCTGAAATCGCGCCGAGTCCCACTCGTTTTCGTCGATGTCGGACCTGCCCTTCCCCGGATCAGCAATATACGAATCGATTACCTGCATGGTATTCGCCAGGCGATCCAGCATCTGGCAGCGTTGCGGCACAAGCGCATCGCTTTCATTGCCGGCTCGCTGAGCTTGAAATCAGCCGTCGCAAGACGGGATGCGTTTCTGCAGTCGATGCAGGAAATCGGACTCGCGGGCGATCCACTCCTGATTGTCGAAGGAGATCACACGACAGAAGGGGGAATGGCAGCGGCGAAACAAATCCTGAACTCTCCCATGAAGCCCACAGCCATTCTCTGCTCGAATGATCTCACGGCCATTGGTGTGATGAGGAGGAGCTATGAGGAGGGCGTTGTCATTCCGCGTGACTTATCGCTGATTGGCTTTGATGACGTGCGACTCGCACAATTTATGTTGCCGCCTCTGACCACAGTGCAGATGTCACAGGCAGATCTGGCCATGTTGGCATTCAAGTCGCTCCTCACAGAAGTAAAGCGGGAAAAGCCTCTACCGAATGGCGCCGAATACGTTTTGCGCACGAGTTTATTGCTCAGGGCGACGACCGCCATGGCTCCGAACTAAATGATCCCATCAACAGGAGCGGCAACGGTATTTCTCAGTCTGCGTTGCACATCATTATTTTCGGTGTAGTTCCGGAGGATTCGTTATGAGAACAGGAATAGTAGTCATTATCTCGACGATGGTGCTGGCGGCTTCATTCTCGGCTCCATCCAGTTACAGTCAGACACCAGGTTCCGACGCGCCGCAGGTCATCCGCGTCACCGGAGATGTCGAAGGAACTCACGATCCCTCAATCGCCAAAGACGGCAGCACATGGTATCTGTTTGGCACCGCGACGGAACCGCAGCGGGATGGCGAACTGCCAGTGCGCTGTTCCCAGGATCTGCACCATTGGAGCAGATGCGGCTATGTCTTACCCGGCGTTCCGCAGTGGATTCAAAAGGAGAGCCCTGAGACCAAAGAACTTTGGGCGCCCGACATTTCTTACTTCGATGGCCAATACCATCTTTATTACGCTTTCTCCGCATTCGGCAAAAATACCTCGGGCATCGCGCTCCTTACCAACAAAACGCTCGACCCGAAAAATCCGCAATTCCATTGGGTAGATCATGGACTGGTTCTCGAATCCAAAGTGGAGGATGACTTCAACGCAATCGATCCGAACCTGATCCTGGACGAAGAAGGACAAGCGTGGCTCGCGTTTGGAAGTTTCTGGAACGGTATCAAGATGCGAAAACTCGATCGCAAGACGGGCAAGGTATCAACCGAAGACACCCGCCTCTATTCTCTGGCATCGCGGAAACGCCCGGACAATCCTCCTCCTGCACCTCCGGGCTTGCCGCCGAACTGGCAGGCCATTGAGGCGCCCTTCATCGTTCATCATGGCGACTACTACTATCTTTTCGTTTCGTTCGACTTATGCTGCCGCGGGACGAAGAGCACTTATAAGACGATGGTTGGCCGCTCGCGAAATGTGACCGGACCTTATGTGGACAAGAATGGGAGGGCGATGACCGAGGGCGGAGGAAGTCCCTTGCTGGTAGGCAACGCGCGCTGGTTGGGTCCGGGTGGGGAGTCGATCTTGATGCAGCAGGACGCAGACATCATTGTCTTCCACGCGTATGACGCGACGACAGGACATCCCTCTCTGCAGATTTCTACCTTGACCTGGAACGGTGGATGGCCATCCGCGGCGCTAGGCGGAAACTAGAGATTGCCACTCACGATTTTGTTGCAATCGTTGGCTCGCGACGCGGTGAACTTGAATTGTTGTGGAGGACGGCCTAAGCAGTCACGCGACGATCGCTAATCGCTGAAAGAAAGAGAAATGGTAGGCACGAGGAGACTCGAACTCCTGACCTCTACCGTGTCAAGGTAGCGCTCTAACCAACTGAGCTACGCGCCTACGTAAAATGAAATCATACCCTTAACGAGCCCGTTTCCGCTACCCGAAGGCGTCCCTAGCGGCGGCATGAATGTGTGTCCGCTCGACGCGACCCGGCGCAACTTCCCACTGCCCTCACCCATCGCTCTTGCGCAGGCTGGAGGCGCGAACGACCAGCTCTGGTCGGATGAATTCCTTCTTCGGGCGGGTCGCTGACTTATTCTGGGCGAGATGGAGCGCCAGGGCGGCGGCGCGTTTTCCGATGTCGATGCTTCCCTGGTCCACGGAAGACAGTGGGACGCGAAGAAAATCGGAATGAGGTAAGTTGCCGCATCCGACGACCGCGACGTCCTGGGGAATGCGCAGGCCGGCGTCAAGAATCGCTCGCATCGCTCCCAACGCCACCGGATCGTTGAAGCAGAAAATGCCATCGGGCCGTGACTCATTGCCCAGCAAACTCATGGCAGCTTCGTATCCCTTTTGCTCTCCCTTGTTATCACCGGACGTGCCGATCGAGATGACGTGTCCGGGCAGCGGCGTCATACGGAAAGAAGCCAGAGTCTGCTCGTAACCTTCGAGACGTCCGATCGCCGTGCTTATTTGCGCGCCGCGAATGTGGGCGATGCGTTCGCATCCTTGCTCGATCAGATGGGTTGTGGCGAGCACACCCACAAGGTTGTCGTCGACTCCAACAAAGTTTGTCTGAAGGCCAGGAAATTGGCGATCCAGCAAAATGTAGGGGATCCTGAGTTCTTCGATGCGTTGAAAGCTATCAACCGTCCCCTGTGCCGAGGCGATGAGCATCACGTCCACATGCCTGGCGAGCAAATGCTCGACTTCCTGAATCTCGAGGTCCGGATCTTCGTCTGAAGAGGAAATAAAAAGGCTGTAGCCCTGCTTTCGAACCTCGAATGAAATCTCTTTGGCGATCTGCGCGAAGAATGGATGAAGCAGGGTAGGCACCACTAACCCGAGCGTCCAGGTGCGGCCGCTGCTCAATGAACGTGCCGCAAAGTTTGGCCGGTAGTTCAGTTCCCGCATCCGCCGCAGGACGCGCTTACGGGTTTCTTCACTGATGTCAGGGTGATCGCGCAGAACCTTGGAGACCGTGACGATCGAAAGGCCCAGGTCCCGCGCTATATCTTTCATTCGCGCCGGCATGCTTCTAGTGGTTCGTCGCATACGCTATCGCAGTTGTGCCGAGATCGAGACCCGCTCATTTACCGAGAACAGCGAGCATGCAGTCTCGGTTAACGACTTTGAACGGTATAGTACCACCGCCACAGCGGCACATTGCCGAATCCCGACCCGAAGTGGCACAACCCTGTTGACAACAAAGGAATTAGCAATTATTTTAGTTAACGTTTACTGAAACGTTTATTCACCGCTTCGCGAGGACAGGCCAAGTCCGAATGCGCGAGAAAATCAAACTCCTCGACATCGCCGATGCCCTGGGAATCTCCACAGGAACGGTCCATCGTGCGTTGCACAACAATCCTGGAGTAAGCCCCGTCACTAAGTCTCGCGTCGTCGAGATGGCGAAGAGTCTCGGATACCGGCCAAACCTGGCGGCGCGCTATTTGTCCTCCAAACGGAACCTGCGAATTTCCGTCAACACTCTACGCGGAACTACGTCCTTCTGGGACGAAGTTCGAGCCGGGATCGACGAAGAAGCTCGGGCATCAGCCATTGAGAATGTGCGGGTCGAGTATCGAACCTATCCGCAGCTCGGAGAAGGCGAAGAAGAAGCGTTTCAGGACGCTCTCAACACTCGCGCCGATGGGATCATTCTCTTCCCCAGCCGTCCTCATAGTCTCTATTCCTGGATGCAACAAGCGTCGTGCACGAACATACCCATCGTGTGCGTAGTGGCCGATGCTCCAAATCTGGACAAAGTCGCGGTCGTCTCGGTGGACGCCTTTGCCAGCGGCGCGTTGGCTGCCGATCTGATGGGAAGTTTCGTCACTGGCACGGGGAAAGTCGCAGTAACGCTCAGTTCCCTCACGATTACAGAGCACGCGGAGAAATACCGAGCGTTCGCAAACACGCTGCAGAGCTTGCACCCTCGCCTGCAATTGCTCGCGACGATTGAAGATCACGACATCGAATCGCAAGCGTATGCGAAAAGCCGCGAACTATTCGTCCGGCATCCCGATCTTGCCGGAATCTATGTGACAACCGAGGCTTCGGCGCCCGTGCTGAGGGCGGCGCGAGATCTGAAGATGCTGGAGAAAATGACGATCATCACGACGGATCTGTTTCCGGCGCTTGTGCCTGAAATCCGGTCGAAGGCTGTGGCGGCGACGATTTATCAGAGGCCGCGCACGCAGGGACGCATGGCTTTTCGCGTGCTGCATGAATTCCTGGTTGAAGGTGAATGCCCATCCGCTCCAGTGACGTTAGCGCCTCATCTTGTGATGCGCGGCAACCTCGACTTCTTTCTGCAGCGCCAATCGGTGGAAACCAGTGCCAAGAGGGCTGTCGGACTCCCAAGCGGCGGAGCCGACTTGGCCGAGTGCTTCAGTTAGCTGACTAGCCACCGCGTCTGCGAGCAGTTCCTTCCGGCAGCGCTTCGATTTTCCGACTCCATACAACCAAGCGTGGCTGCAAACGGCCAGAGGCTAGATGTGGTAAAGTGCGATATGAGGGGAAATTCCCTGCTGGCACGGGTTTCGTGAAGGGACGCTCGTTTAGCCCCAGGGCGGAGATGGTCTAGGGGTTCACTCCGCTACCTGTAAGCACCTGAAGGGACGGGAGTTCCGACTGGAGCACGCCTAATTCCCCACCGGTCTTTACGACGGGAGGAGAATGAGGCCTGAGGACAAAGCTTTACGTCCTTCGTCGACATTGGCTTTCCTGACAGCCCGGCCTTCCGTCCGGCTTACGATTCTGAGATCGACCAGAGTTCCTCTCTGCGCAGCAGATCATAAAGGCCTTGATGCTGGAAAAAGCGAAAACCACTCTTATCGACGACGACGCCAACGACCTGATTCCGAGCGACGGGCACTCGACGCCTGACGTGGACGACATGCTTTCGAGCATCGGAGCCCGGGGCTTGGATGTGCTGGAAAGCGAGCCCGCGCTGCCCTACGGAGGCGCGGAGCCGAAGCTCTTACGCGATCCCGATGAGATCGATCTTGACCTGACGCCCGGCGCTCCCGACGTAGCGAGTGATCCGGTCCGCGTCTACCTGCGCGAAATGGGCGCATCGCCTCTCCTCACGCGCGAAGAGGAAGTGGAAATTGCCAAGCGGATCGAGCGGGGACAGATCTCGAAGCTCAAGGCGCTTTCACGCTCTCCCATCGTGATCCAGCAGGTTCTGACGTTGAGCGAAGAGTTGAAGCGTGGATCGCGCTCTATCAAAGACATTGTCCTGTTCGACGAGGAAGAGATTACCGACGACGTGCTGCAGAACCGCGTCCGCGACATCACGCGACGCATCGAGGAACTCCGCAAACATTACAAAACTGCGTCCCGGCTCGCGGAGCGCCTTGCAGAAATCCCGCCGAAAAAGAAACCGCGAGAACACCGTCGTTGCCGGATCCAGCTGGGGCGCGAGATGGTTCGGATATCTCTGATCATCCGCAATCTTGGCCTGAGCCCTGCAGAACACAAGCGTCTGGCGGACCGCGTCAGCAAAACAACTGAAATCATGCGCTCGATCGATCGCCAGCTCACTACCCTGGAGCGGCAGATCGCAAGCACGCGCAGCCAGGTGCTGGCCAGCAACTACCGCGCCACGCAACGGCAGCATCGCATCGAGATGAAACGACTCGAAAGCGATGCGGGCATGACCTTTCAGCAGTTGCAAGTCACCCAGCGCAGAGTCATACAGGGTGAAATGAAGGCCGAGCAGGCGAAGCACGAACTCATTGAAGCCAACCTGCGGCTAGTCGTGTCCATCGCGAAAAAATATGGTAATCGCGGCCTCCAGTTCCTCGACCTGATTCAAGAGGGCAATGTCGGCCTGATGAAGGCCGTTGACAAGTTCGAATACCGCCGCGGCTACAAGTTCTCCACCTACGCAACCTGGTGGATTCGTCAGGCCATCAGCCGGGCTCTGGCTGACCAGGCGCGCACCATTCGCCTTCCTGTGCACATGATCGAGGTCGTCAACAAACTCATTCGCACATCGCGGCAACTGGTTCAATCACTGGGCCATGAACCAACCTCAGCCGAGATTGCCAAGCAGATGGATATTCCCGAGGCCATGGTGCGCAAGGTTCGTAAGATCATGCGCGTGCCAATTTCGCTGGAAACTCCCATTGGCGAAGAGGGCGATTCTCATCTCGGAGATCTGATCGAGGATCGGACCAAAGTCTCGCCTGCCGAGGCCGTGATCAACGGAAACCTTCAGGAGCGAACCGCAAACGTGCTGCGCACTCTGAGTCCGCGGGAAGAGAAAATCATTCGCATGCGCTTTGGAATGGAAGACGGCTCGGAGCATACGCTCGAAGAGGTCGGGCAGTCGTTCGATGTGACCCGCGAGCGCATTCGCCAGATCGAGGCGAAAGCTCTCCGCAAATTGCGCCATCCTTCGCGTTCGGGCAAGCTGCGCTCGCTCCTCGATGGCATGCAGGAATAGCGGCTTTCCTCGAGGCCAAGTGCGCATTACCTGGTTGGCGGCTTGGGGTTGCAATGCGCGCTTCTGCCAGCGACAATCTCTAAGTGGAAAAGAAAGCTTCAGGTGGCCATCCGGCCGCTCCCGCGAAAACCCGCCATCCTTTTGAACCTGGCGCATTAGTAATTGTCTCCCTGGGCAATCCTCGAGAAAAAGTTTGGGGAATGGTCCTCGCACTAGCCCCAGAGGGCCTCAGCCTGAGTGGCGCCGACCTTGCGTCGTTTGAAGACATCGCCGCCATGGTGCGGGAGGGAGAACCGTTCACTCCATCGATCGTCTTCTTCCCCATGCACCGCATCGAGCGGGTCGAACTCGATCTGTCCGACGGAAACCTGTCGTCTCTCGCGCATCGCTTCTTCGCGAAGACTGGACTTGATCCCTCCGTCGTGCTCGTCCCCACGCACACCCATCACGCGAGCCACAATCCCGCGGACGACTCCAAGTCGCATGCCTCGAAGGAGCGTGCGTGAAGCTCTCGCAGGTCTTCACCGCTCCGAACCAGCTGACTTTGCTGCGGATGATTTTTGTTCCGTTCATCGTGATTCATCTGGTCGACGGGCGTTATCTGTGGGCTCTGGTTGTATTCATCGTCGCGGGTTTCAGCGATGGGTTGGACGGACTGCTCGCCCGTGCGCTTCATCAACAGACACTGCTCGGTCAATATCTCGATCCGATCGCCGACAAGTTGCTGCTCAGCACAATGTTTCTTGTGCTGTCGATCCTGCACAAGATTCCATGGAAATTCACTGTGCTGGTCTTCAGTCGCGACATCTCAATTCTGGCTGCGAGCGCCGTGCTCTTCGCGATCGCCGGGCTGCGTAATTTTCGTCCCAGCATTTTTGGGAAGGCGAATACTTTTTCGCAGATTAGTGCCGTGTTTTTCGTCCTGCTGTTCGAAATTCGTCCGTCGCGCTGGATATGGATCGCGCGGACGGAGTTCCTGCGCGCGACGTTCATCTTTACGATCGTCTCCGCGCTCCATTACGTAATTCTTGTGCAACAGCGCCTGCGTGATCACACGCACGCCCTGCCCCCCGCGCGGAATCCCGCCGTTTGATCAGGATTTGACCCGCTTTCTCACAGACCCCTAGAATCTTAGGTTCGTTTTTGCATTACTCAAATCCATATGGCGCTTCGTCTTTATAACACCATGTCTTCGCGAATCGAGGAGTTCCAGCCTCTTCGCGACAATGAAGTTCGCATGTATGCCTGCGGCCCGACCGTGTATGACTACGGGCATATCGGCAACTTTCGTACATTCGTTGCCGTCGATCTTCTACGCCGTTTTCTGCGACAGAGCGGATACACGGTGCAGTACGCAATGAACATCACCGATGTGGACGACAAGATCATTCGCAATGCCGCGCGCGATGGCGTGAGTGTGCAGCAATTCACCGCAAAATACGAGAAGGCTTTTGTCGAAGATGCGGCGATGATTAACATCGAGCCGCCGAAATTTGTGCGGGCCACGGAGAATATCCCGCAGATGGCCGAGTTCGTTTCAAAGCTGGTTGAGAAGGACATTGCTTATCGCACCGAGGACGGGTCTTATTACTTTCGCATCGCGAAGTTTCCAGAGTACGGAAAGCTTTCGAAGAAGGATTTCAAAGGCATGCTCGACGGCGCCCGTGTCGACGTTGACGAATACGACAAAGACAGCGCGCGCGACTTTGCTCTCTGGAAGGGTCCAAAGGCTGGCGAGGCTTCGTGGGACACGAAGATCGGACCGGGACGCCCTGGCTGGCATCTCGAGTGCTCCGTCATGTCGATGCAGGAACTCGGAGAGAGCTTCGACCTGCACGCTGGCGGAGAGGATCTGGTTTTTCCGCACCACGAAAACGAAATCGCGCAGTCCGAATCTCTCACCCACAAACCTCTGGCGCGTTTCTGGTTTCATGCGCGCTTCCTGCTGGTCGAGGGCGAGAAGATGTCGAAGAGCCTGGGCAACTTCTTCACGCTTCGCGATCTCGTGTTGAAAGGGCACAAGCCTTCGTCCATCCGCTACTTGCTCGCGTCGGTGCCCTACCGAAATCAATTGAACTTCACTTTCGACGGGCTGAAACAAGCCGCGGTCAGCGTGGAGCGCCTGCGAAATTTTCGCCTGCGCTTGAGCGCGGGCAACTTTCAGCCAGGCGCCAGCCCAGAGATGAAGACGCTCGCGGCTGAGACAATCGATCGGATGCGCGCCGCGCTTGAAGACGACCTCAACACAGCGCAGGCGCAAGGCGCCATTTTCGAAATGGTAAGGCAGGCAAACGCCGCATTCGACACCGGCGGGATCAAGACGGACGACGTTGCACCGCTCCTCGCGGCACTCGCGAAGTTTGACGAGATCTTTGCCGTACTCCACGACGACGATGTCCCGAAGATGAAGCGCGTCGCCGAATGGGCCATCGCGGAAGGACGCGAAAAAGATATCAGCAATGAATTGAGCGAGGCGATTCAGTCCGGCCAGCTTTCGGACAGTGCCATCGAGAAAAAGGTCGCCGAGATGAAGGCCGCCCGCGCCGCCCGCGACTTCAAAGCGTCCGACGCGATACGCAACGCACTAGCCGAGGCGGGAGTCATCGCTGAGATCACCAAAGACGGCATCCGCTGGCGAAGAAAATAGAGCGCTCCCGTGGCGGGTGCAGCGTGGAACCCGCGAAGCGTCAGGTGTTAAGCTGACAGCTGAAAGCTCATAGCTGATGGCTTCTTCTCAGTGAAATCCTTCGACGAATACCTTCGCGACGCGGAACAGGCCCATGGGCATCTCTGTGCCGGGCAGGTCCTGGGCGTGCGCCTTGCCATGCTCGGCTTGCAGAAACTCGGGGTTAATGATCCGCACGGAAAAGATCGCAAGCGCCTCGTCACGTTCGTGGAAATCGACCGTTGCGCCACCGATGCAGTCGCTGTAGTCACCGGATGCCGCCTCGGGAAACGCGCCCTGAAGTTCCGCGACTGGGGCAAGGTCGCCGCTACTTTCGTCGACGTGAGTACCGGTAAGGCAATCCGCATTGCGGCCAAGGAATCCTCGAAGGCCCTGGCTCGAGCGATGCACCCTGAAATCCCAGATAAGAACCAACAGCAAATGCTGGCCTATCGCGAGATCTGCGACGACGATTTATTCACCACTCAGTGGGTCAAGGTCGACCTGCCGCCGGAGGAATTTCCAGGATACAAAGGAGATCGCGTCGTTTGCGCCGAGTGTGGCGAAGGAATCAATTTCCGCCGCGAAGTGCAACGCGACGGAAAATCATTGTGCCGGGCCTGCGCCGGAGAGCGTTACTACGAAGCGTTGGGAAATTGAACATCCCTAGGCCGCTTGCTCGTAAGCATGTGCCACACGCAGGATCGTACCCTCATCGAAGTGCTTTCCCAGAATCTGCAATCCAATCGGGAGTTTCTCCTTCGTCTCACCGCACGGCACTGAAATCCCCGGAATGCCCGCCAGGTCGGCGGTGACGGTGTAGATGTCGGCCAGATACATCGCCAGCGGATCATTCGATTTCTCTCCCAGGCGGAAGGCAGCCGTCGGGCTTGTGGGCGTCACAATCGCGTCCACCTTGCGGAAAGCCTCATCGAAATCGCGCGTCAGCAGCGTCCGCACCTTCTGCGCCTTCAAGTAATACGCGTCGTAATAGCCCGCGCTCAGCGCGTAGGTGCCAAGCATGATTCGTCTCTTGACCTCGGCGCCGAATCCTTGGTCGCGGCTGCGCCGGTACATCTCCGACAATGTCTTCACCCCGTGCGCGCGGTGACCGTAGCGCACACCGTCGAAGCGCGCCAGGTTCGCCGACGCTTCGGCGGTCGCAATCAAGTAGTAAGTGGGAATCGCATACGGAGTGTGTGGCAACGACACAGGCACAATCTCGCAACCGAGTCCATTCAACCGGTCAATCGCGCCTTCCACAGCATGGCGCACTTCTTCGTCGAGACCTTTTCCGAAGTATTCTTTGGCCACACCCAGCTTCATACCACGAACAGGTTTGTCGAGCTCGGCAACGTAATCAGGCACGGGAACTTCGGCAGACGTTGAATCCATTGGATCGCGTCCCGCAATCGTGCGCAAAATAGTCGCCGCATCTTTCACCGTCTTTGACAGCGGTCCAATGTGGTCGAGTGACGACGCAAACGCGATGAGACCGTAGCGCGAAACGCGCCCGTAGGTGGGCATGAGGCCAACCACGCCGCAGAACGATGCTGGCTGCCTGATCGATCCGCCAGTATCCGAACCCAGCGTTGCAACAACCATGTCCGCAGCCACCGCAGCTGCCGAACCGCCTGAAGATCCTCCGGGCACGCGGCTCAAATCGCGGGGATTCCGCACCGGACGATACGCAGAGTTCTCGTTCGAAGAACCCATAGCGAACTCGTCGCAGTTCATCTTCCCGAGCACCACGGCGCCGGCGGCCTCGAGTCGCGCCACCGCTGTACAGTCGTACGGCGGAATATAGTTCTCGAGAATCTTCGACCCGGCGGTGCTGCGCACACCGCGCGTGCTCATCACGTCTTTGATGCCGACCGGCACGCCGCCCAGCGGCGGCAACGTCTTGCCTTCAGCGGCCATCCGATCCATGCGGTCCGCCTGCTCAAGCGCACGCTCTTTCGAGAGCGTCAAGAACGCGCCGATCTGTCCATCTTCTTTCTGAATGCGATCGTAATGCGCTTCCGCCAAAGCGAGCGCGGTTGTAGTGCGCTCCTGCACAGCGGAGCGCGCGGCATCAATCGTGAGTGACGTCAATTCCATGGGTCGGATCGCAAGCTGTCGCGAAACCTATCTCTCAATCACCTTCGGAACTCTGAAGAACTCCTCATCGGCATCTGGTGCGTTCTCCAGCGCAACGTCGTGCGGCAGCGATTTCCGCAGCCCTTCGAGAATGTCTTCGCGGCTCGCGTATGCGAAACGCTCGCTTCCCTGCTTCGCCTCGTCCACTCCATATCGATCGGACACTTGCGCCATCGGCGGAACGTTGGACGTATCGAGTTCGTTGAGCAAGTCGACGTAGTCGAGAATGGAATTCAAATCGCGCACCATTCCCGCGCGCTCGGCTTCCGTGAGTTCTAGATTGGCCAAGTCGGCGACGTAGGCAACGTCTTTGTCTGTGACTTTCATGGGATAAGGACGGCGGTTCAGCGCAGATTATTATTCGCGATTCCGGAGCGAGCTACGATGAATTCAATCCTGTGCACGGGCTCGGTTGTATACCGGTTGATCGCCACGAGATATTTCGGGGCGAGCGACAGCAGTTCGGCTTTCCAGCCGGCATCGCCGACTTCCACACGGAGCACTCCACCGTCGAACCCGATCGCGCGCGTCCGTTCGGCCACAGCTGAGCCGCATACGACCGGCCAAGCCATCAACGGCGCCTCCGCCGGCGGCGCGTGCCGCAGCGATTGCACTACGATTTTTTCCAACCCACTGCTCGCCTGCTCCAAGTGCGGTTCCTCGTGTGATTAGGTGCGGGCAACTCTCAAAGAGACATCGATTTTAGCATTGTCATCGTGTCACGGTACGCAAGGTCAGAACCCTTTCAGACTGGAAATTCACGGCGCACGAACTCAAGTGCTTCGTCGCGCGACGGTAGCCTGCCTTCGAGTTGAGCATCTTCCACGGCGGTCAGAATCTCGCCGAATTTTGGCCCAGGGACATGCCCCGCCGCGATCAGATCATCTCCCGTCACCAGCGGCGACGGCCGCATCTTCTCCGGCGCGATCTCCGTCAGCTTCTCGCGCACCAGTTCGTACGTGCTCAAGTTGCCGTGACTGGCCAGGCTGTCGGCCCGATGCAATGCGAGATGCTCCTCGAATAACGGCATGCGTAGGAATTTCTTCAGCGTCGATTCCTTCATCCGCGTAACGTGGCCAAAGCGCATGTGATTGTCCACCAGAGCCAGAATCTGAGTGGTCTCGTCGTTCGAGAAACGCAGCCGCTGGCATATTTCTTCCGCCATCTTCACACCGACCTCAACGTGGCCGTCGAATCGGATGCGGTCTGGTGCAACGCGAAACGTCGCAGGCTTGCCGACATCATGCAACAGCGCGCCCCACGCCAGGCTCAGCGAACATGGTCGCGGAAGATTATCGAGAAGCAGCAGCGTGTGCACAAACACGTCACCCTCAGGATGAAATTCCGGAGGCTGTTCCACCCCCTTCATCGCCGAGATTTCAGGCAATACCTGCTTCAGCAACCCGCTCTCGTCGAGAAGCAGAAACGCGCGCCGGGCATGCCCTTCTGTCAGCATGCGAGTCAGTTCATCGCGCACGCGTTCTCGCGAGACAACCTCGATCTGCGGCGCCAGTCTCTGTATCGCAGAAAACGTCGCCGGCTCAATCTGGTATTCGAATCTTGCCGCAAAGCGCACGGCGCGCAGCATGCGAAGTTTGTCTTCGCCGAAGCGCTGCTCCGGATCCCAAATGGTGCGGATGATTCCCGCCTCCAGATCGGCGCGCCCACCGACATAATCGAGCACTTCGCCACTCACGGGATCGAGCAGCATCCCGTTGATCGTGAAGTCGCGGCGAGCGACATCCTCGCGCGCCTCCCGGCTGAAGCGAACTTCATCGGGATGCCGTCCGTCCGAGTAACCGATATCGCTGCGAAACGTCGCTACCTCCACCGCGTGGGACTTCGAAGGAATGGCAGCAGACATTTCGCTCGCTGCATCTCCGTCCGGCACAGGAACGAGCACGACGCCGAACTGCGCCCCGACGGCATACGTCTCGGGGAAGATATTCATGACCTGTTGCGGCGTCGCGTTCGTCGCCACGTCGTAATCTTTCGGCTCGCGGTCGAGCAGAAGATCACGCGCACATCCGCCAACCAAATAAGCTTGAAAGTCGTTCTGGCGCAGGGTCTTGACGATGGAAGTCGCGAAATCTTTGATCACGGCGGTCACACACATACTTAATCCATTTTTACGATACCGCTCATTTTTTGCAACAAACCACTTGACATGACGTAAAGCATACTTTACATTCTCTATGTCAAGCATGCTTTACATCATGACAAATGTCACGCTGGCCACGTGACGGTTTGTACTGGCGATAGCAGATGGCAAGCAGCAGGATCGGCTAGGCCTGATCGAAATCGACTTTCGCGCTCTATGGAGAACGCACCATGAAATCGCAACGGCTTCTAAAAACAATCAAAGTATTCGGCTGGATGGCGTTCTTTCTGCTCCTCTCGGCGCCATCGTTCTTCCTGGTCAGCGCCAACGATGGCAACAGCTTCGTCATCCGCAAGGCTCGCGTGTTCGACGGCCGCAAAGTGATCGGTCAAGCCGATGTGTGGATCGAAGATGGCAAGATCAAAGCGATCGGCAAGGATCTCAAGACTCCCTGGGATCTCAAAACCATCGATGCCACGGGCGACACGCTGCTTCCCGGCCTGATCGATTCGCATACTCACGCATGGGGGTCCGCGCTCAAGGAAGCCGAAATTTTCGGCGTCACGACGGAACTCGACATGTTTACCGACGTGAAGTACATGCAGCAGATAAAAAAGGAGCAGACTGAAGGAAAAGACCTCGACCTCGCCGACCTGCGCTCAGCGGGAACTCTTGCGACCACCCCCGGCGGACACGGCACTGAATATGGCATTACGATCCCGACGCTCTCTTCTCCCGGCGAAGCGCAGGGCTGGGTTGACGCTCGCATAGCCGAGGGCTCGGACTACATCAAAATCGTCATCGACGATGCGAGTGCGTACGGCAGCCACCGGCCCACACTCGACAATGCCACGCTGAAAGCCTTGATCGACGCGTCGCACAAACGGGGCAAAATGGTCGTGGTCCACATCGGCACTCAGAAAGATGCCCGCGAAGTTATCGAAGCCGGAGCCGACGGACTCGCTCACCTCTTCGCTGATAGCGCTCCGGAACCCGATTTCGCCAAACTCGTCGCGGCGCATCACGCATTTGTCATCCCCACGCTCAGTGTGCTGGAATCCGTGAGCGGCGCTTCCGGCGGCCACTTCCTCGCCACCGATCCGCGACTCGCGCCCTATCTCACGAGCGACGACATCGCCAATCTCACGCGATCGTTTCCGAAATTCTCCACCGCGCTGGATGAAAAATATGCCGAACAAACCGTCGCGCAACTGAAGGCGGCCCACGTGCCGATTTTGGCCGGGACCGATGCTCCCAACCCCGGCACGTCGCATGGCGTCAGCATTCATCGCGAACTGGAATTACTGGTGCGCTCCGGCCTCACACCACAGGAAGCACTCGCAGCGGCGACTTCGACTCCGGCCAAAACGTTTCATCTCGACGACCGCGGTGTGATTGCCCCCGGAAAACGCGCGGATCTTCTGCTTGTGAAAGGCGACCCCGCGCAGGACATCACTGCGACGCGCGACATCGTGTCGGTCTGGAAACTGGGCGTCGAAGACGATCGCGCAGCCTACCGCGCGTCGATCGAGAAAGCGAAGCAGGAAGCGGCGACAGCGCCCCGCGCTGCTGCGCCAACTGGATCGGACATTGGATTAATCAGCAACTTTGACGACGGCACGCCCAGCTCCAAGTTCGGCACTGGATGGATGTCATCGACCGACAGCATTGCGGGCGGAAAATCTACGGGCGAAATGAAAGTAGTCGACGGCGGAGCCAATGGAGACAAGCACGCCCTCGATGTTTCCGGTGTGATCGACGGTGGCCTTCCCTACGCGTGGTCGGGCGTGATGTGGGCGCCCGGGTCTCAGCCGTTCGTTCCCGTCGATCTGTCGTCGAAGAAAAGCATCTCGTTCTTCGCCAAGGGCGACGGCCAGACTTACCGCATTCTAGTCTTCACAACGAGCGGCGGTCGTATTCCAGCACAACAGACTTTTGTTGCCGGTGCCGAGTGGAAGAAGAATACCGTCCCCTTCTCTGCCTTCAATGGGACCGACGGCCACGACATCTCCGCAATTCTGTTTGTCGGAGGACCAACCGCAGGAAAGTTCGACTTCCAGGTCGACGAGATCGCGCTCGAATAGTTGGACGCAGAACGGGACGGGTATCCCCGTCAAGACCTCGAGCTTGTTCGACATACAACCGAAGGCGGCTGTCCCCAGCCGGCTTTACTGGCGACTTCGAATAATATAGGAACATGCCCGACGCCTACATCCTCGGCATCGAGAGTTCGTGCGACGAAACTGCGGCGGCCGTGGTGCGCTCGGGCGAGCAGCTCATCTCAAACGTCGTGGCCTCGCAGATCGCGACTCATCAACCGTACGGAGGAGTCGTTCCGGAGCTGGCGTCGCGCGAACATTTGCGCGCCATCGTACCTGTCGTGCGCCAAGCGCTCATAGAAGCCAAACGTAGCTACGACTCGGTCGATGCCATCGCCGTCACGCAGGGCCCCGGACTCGCCGGAGCGTTGCTGGTCGGCATCGGATATGCCAAGGCGTTAGCATTCGCGCTCGACAAGCCTCTGATCGCCGTGAACCATCTCGAAGGACACATTCACGCTGTGCTCCTCGAGGAGCGCCAGAAAGGCAATCACGAACTGCAGTTCCCTGTCTTGGCCCTTGTGGTTTCGGGCGGGCACACGCATCTGTATCTTGCCGCCGAGAAAAATGATTCGTGGACTTACGAAAATATCGGCCACACTCGCGACGACGCCGCCGGCGAGGCCTTCGACAAAGTCGCTAAGCTTCTCGGGCTCGGATATCCCGGAGGCCCCGTCATCGATCGGCTCGCCGCGCACGGCGATCCCAAGGCGGTGCATTTCCCTCCGGCGCAGATCAAGCATCGTGATCGCCGCGATAGACGCGACGGCCGAGCAGTCGAACTGGACAACGACCGTCCGCGCTTCGATTTCTCCTACAGCGGCATCAAGACGGCGATCCTGCGTTACGTCGAGTCACACGACATGCGTGCTAGCGTGGAATCGCGACGCCAGGCGCTGGCGAACATTCTCAAACCGAAGTTGGAAGATTACCTCGCCCACTGCGACAAGTTGACTCTCGACCTCGTCGCCTCGTTCCAACGAGCCATCGTCGATGACCTGGTGGGAAGAAGTCTGGCCGCGGCTCGCGCTTACGACGTGGCGACGCTGTTTGTCACCGGAGGCGTCGCCGCCAATCAGGAACTACGCCAGACGTTCGAGCGTGAGGGAGCCAAAGAAGGATTGCCCGTGTACTTTCCGTCGCGTCCGCTCTCAACCGACAACGCGGCCATGATCGCCGCAGCGGCCTATCCCAAATTTCTTGTGAAAGATTTTGCTGCGCTGGATTTCTCGGCCGAGGCGGGAATGGTCCTAAAGTAGCAGCTCTGCGGCGTAGCGAATCGGAAGGAACTACTTCCCGGCTGCCTGGGCCTTGGCTTTTCCAATCACTGCATTCAGCGCTTTGGCGAGCTGCTCTTCGATATCGATGTCTTTGTAGATGGCGAAGTTCGCCACCTTCTGCGATTCTTCGAAGTTGCTCGATCTCCTCGCCACAACGATGATCGGCACGTTCGCCGTCCGCGGATCACTTTTGACCGCCGCGATCAGTTCGTTTCCCGACATCTTCGGCATCTGCATGTCTGTCACGATCAAGTCGGGCTGCAATCGTGCCAGAACTTCGAGAGCCTCTGCTCCGTTGGTAGCGGATTCGACCGTAAATCCGCGCTCCTGCAGATAGCGGGATACGGTGTAGCGGATCAACATCGAATCGTCTACAACTAAAGCCACCATCGCAATAATCCAGGACGGGAGGCGGACGCACGCACGGCCCCGGCCTGCACCATAACAAGCGAATCACCCACACAACAAGGCGAAAGCGCAGGCGAGGATTACCTCCGTCACCGGCAAAGTCAACCGATCAGATTTCACTGTCCTGGTTGCCCTCTTCGATGCTCATGTCTTTGAATTCGCTGGACTCGAAGACCTCGCGGCATTCAAGACATTCGACAAATTCCGAATCTTCGTCGCGGCTCACAATCTGCACGCGTGGATGCTTGCAAGGTTGTCGCTTTTCTACGCTCTGAGGAGGCGGGGTCGACTTGGAGGTCATAGATCCGGAAGGTCCCACGAAAATGACGGCGGAGGGACGATTTTCGCCGGAATTTCCGGTATTTTAGACCGGCTTTGCCCGTTGTCAAGCCCCCTGATCAATTCTGTTGTGGATTTGTAACATCTGCCGCTAGGTCTCGGGGTCCGCGCCGTCCGTTCGAAATCCGACCTAAACTGTCGTAGTCAGCTAAGCCATTCCCTTCCGGTTGCTTACCGCTAAAGTCTGATTTTTCGCCGTCGCCTGCAAGGGCTTGCTCGGCAGGCCCAGGGTAACGTAGAATGAATTACGACAGAAATGGTCGGAGTTCTATCCGACCCGATCAGTCGGACTTACACAGGCTAACGAGTGCTCAAGCTCACCAAGAAAGCCGACTACGCGCTGATGGCGATGAAGCATCTCGCCGAGCATTCCAGCGAACGCTCCCGCAGCGCCAAGGATGTGGCCGACGCTTTTGGCATCCCGCCAGAGGCATTGGCGAAGATTCTGCAGAAGCTGGCTAAAGCAGGGCTGTTGCACTCACAGCATGGCATCAACGGTGGCTATATGTTGGCGCGTGCAGCGCATACGATTTCGGCTTTTGAGGTCATTCAGGCGATCGATGGGCCATTGTTTATCACTTCCTGCGTCACCGTTCGCGGAGAGTGCGGTCAGAGCGACCGCTGCAACATTCGCGAGCCGTTGCGCAAGGTCAACGACAGTATTGAAGCAGTTTTGAAGCGCATCAAGATTTCGCACATGCGGGAAGAGCCGGAAGAAGCCGGGAGCGAAGCTCCCAAAGCGGCGGAACTGGTCACCATCACCTGAGCCGTCGAGCACCACAAGTTCATCAAAAGAGATATCAAAGCAGGAGAGGCAATCAATGAGCACGGACGTAAAGATCCCCCAGGCAGAGACGCAGACGCATAGCGGCAACGGCAAAGGTGTGAAGTTGCCCATCTACATGGACAATCATGCCACCACCCCCATGGATCCGCGGGTGCTGGAAGAAATGCTGCCCTACTTCATGGAGAAGTTCGGCAACTCGGCAAGCCGCAACCACTCGTTCGGATGGGCCGCCGAAGAAGGTGTGGAGACGGCGCGTGAGCGCATTGCGAAGCTGGTCGGCGCGACCACGAAAGAGATCATCTTTACGTCGGGCGCCACCGAGAGCGACAACCTTGCCATCAAGGGTGTCGCCGAGATGTATCGCGAGAAGGGCAACCACATTATCACTGCGGTCACGGAACACAAGGCTGTGCTCGATACCTGCAAGCGCCTGGAAAAGTACGGTTATCGCGTCACGTATCTGCCTGTGCAGAAGGACGGGCTCATCGATCTCGACGACCTGAAGCGCGCCATGGACGACAAAACGATCCTGGTCACGATCATGGCGGCGAACAACGAGATCGGCGTGTTGCAGCCGGTCGCTGAAATTGGCAAGCTCTGTCACGAGCGTGGAGTCATCTTCCACACCGATGCAACGCAGTACGTGGGCAAGGTTCCGATGGACGTGATCAAGCAGAACATCGACTTGGCCTCCATCTCCGGCCACAAGATGTACGGGCCGAAGGGCGTGGGCGCGTTGTATGTGCGCCGCAAGAATCCGCGCGTACAGGTTTCCGCTATCATCGACGGCGGCGGCCACGAGCGCGGCATGCGTTCCGGAACACTGAATGTCCCGGGCATCGTCGGCCTTGGCAAAGCATGCGCCATCGCCTCGGAAGAGATGGCGAAGGAATCGTGCACGCTGGCAGGCCTGCGCAACCGTCTGCGCGACCGCATCATGAATCGCCTAGACGAGGCTTACATCAACGGATCGATGGATCACCGTCTGCCGGGCAACCTGAATATCAGCTTCGCCTATGTAGAAGGAGAGTCGCTGCTGATGGGCATCAACGACATCGCAGTTTCGAGTGGATCGGCATGCACCTCTGCCACGCTTGAGCCATCTTATGTGTTGAAGGCTCTTGGTACAGGCGACGACCTGGCCCACAGTTCAATTCGCTTCGGCATTGGCCGCTTCAACACCGAAGCCGAGGTCGATTATGTTGCCGATCGCGTCATCGAAACCGTCGAGCGCCTGCGCGAACTTTCTCCGCTGTACGAAATGGCGAAGGAAGGCATCAATTTGAAGGACGTGAAATGGGCCGGAGAAGCACACTAAGAAAGTTTCCAAGGTTTCAGAGTTTCCAGGTTTCAAGGTTGCCTGGAAACTCCTGAAACCTGCAGTAATGGCTTCTTGAAACTTTGAAACCTTGAAACTTGAAACTGAGGTTGAAAAATGGCATACAGCGATAAGGTCATCGATCATTACAACCACCCCCGCAACGTTGGCTCTATGGATAAGCAGAGCGCCGACGTGGGCACCGGCTTGGTCGGCGCGCCCGAGTGCGGAGACGTCATGAAACTGCAGATCAAGGTCAATCCGTCAACCAACGTCATTGAAGACGCTAAGTTCAAGACGTTCGGCTGCGGCTCTGCGATTGCCTCGTCCTCGCTTGCGACAGAGTGGGTCAAGGGCAAGACTGTGGACGAAGCCCTCGCCATCAAGAACATGGACATCGTGAAGGAGCTGTCGCTTCCTCCGGTGAAGATCCATTGTTCAGTGCTGGCCGAGGACGCGATCCGCGCCGCCATCGGTGACTGGAAGAAGAAGCAGGAAACCGCAAAGCCGGTCGCAGCCGAAGCGAAATAGCAAGCAGCGCTGAGCAATGAGCGGGAGATGGAAGGTTGCTCACCGCTCAAAACTCATCGCTCATAGCTGAAGACCATGACTACTGCAACCGAAACAACGCCGCAGGCGGCCGCGAAAGGAATCGTGGTCACCGAGAAAGCCATCGCGAAGATTCGAACCGCGATGGCGAAGGAAGGCATTTCGCCCGAGCAGGGCGGCTTGCGCCTCGGCGTGCAGGGCGGCGGATGTTCAGGCCTGAGCTATAACATCCGCTTCGACACCCAGCCGCGCGAGCGGGATCGCATTTTCCTGTTCAGCGATGTGCGGGTCTTTGTCGACCCGAAGTCGTTCATCTACCTGCACGGCATGACCCTGGACTACCAGGAAACGCTGATGCAACAAGGGTTCGTGTTCGTGAATCCCCAGGCGTCGAAGTCGTGCGGCTGCGGCACTTCGTTCTCGGCCTGATGTCCATCCGGCGCGGACCTGCCCTGAGAGTCTGTCGAAGGGGCCCACGCCCGCGAACGGCATGCGCCACCGGAAACCCAGGAAAAACATCATGGATCTTGCAGCAAGAGGAATTAGAACGTGACGACGAAATCCGCACTTACGGCAATCGGCGCGAAGCCCCTGCCCCAGGACACGCATTCCTGCTGGTCCTGCGGCTCCATGCGCGCCGCGCACTTTTGCGAGTCGTGCGGAAAGGTGCAGCCTCCAGTTCCGGTGGATTACTTCTCGTTCTTTGCCCTGCCGCGAAAACTCGACCTCAACGTTTCAGCGTTGGAAAAAGATTTTTACGACCTGAGCCGCAAGCTGCATCCCGATCTCAACGCGAGCACCGGCAGCGAAGAGCAGGAATGGAGCCTGGAGCAGACCTCCATGCTCAACGACGCATACCGCACGCTGAAAGATCCGATCAAGCGCACGTCCTATCTCCTGCACCTTGAGGGCGTGGAGTTGGAGGAACAGTCGAAGAGCGCGACCGAACAGGCACGCGCCACGGGAGAGATCAAGAAGCAGATCGTTCCGCCGGATCTGCTCGAGGAAGTCTTTGAGCTGAACATGCAGCTCGAAGAACTCCGCATGAACAAGAAGATGGGCGAAGACGATTCTGCGCTGATCGCAGAGATTGGAAAACAAAAGCTGTCGCTCGAAGCGAAGCACGAAGCGCTCCTACAAGAGCTGAAGAATTATTGGACGGCGTGGGACTCTCTCATCGATCGAGGACCGGCAGGATCCCCCGCAACGTCCGAAGAGCGCACAAAAGTTAGAGACAAGATGGTGGATGTACTAAACCGCCGCAACTACATTCGCAATCTGGTGCGGGATGTGAACGAGGCAATGGAGAACTGAGAAATCTGGTAATTGGGAAATCGAGTAATTGAACCCCGAGGTTTTCAATTTCTCAATTACCAAGTTACACAATTACTCAATCATCTTTCACCTATGGAACGCGTAGTCGGAATCGATCTCGGCACCACGAATTCACTCGTGGCTTTCATGCAAGGGGAGACCCCTGTCGTGATCCCGGGCGACGACGGGTTGAACCTGCTGCCGTCGGTCGTCGCCCTTGACTCGAACAACCACCCAGTCGTCGGTAGTGCTGCGCGCAATTCGCTGATCGAAACCCCCGAGCGCGCCGTCTACTCGATCAAACGCCTGATGGGACGCGGCGTCGAAGACATTCAGGAAGAACTCAAGCTCTTCCCGTTCCGCCTCGCCGACGACCTGCAGCCCGGCGAAGTGCTCCGCATTAAGCTCGGAGACAAGACCTTTACACCACCGGAAATTTCCGCGCTCATTCTTCGCCAGCTCAAGCGCAGCGCCGAGCGTTTCTTCGGAGCCTCGGTCACGAAGGCGGTCATCACGGTTCCCGCGTATTTCAACGACGCCCAGCGCCAGGCCACGAAAGATGCGGGACGCATCGCCGGCCTCGAAGTCCTGCGCCTCGTCAATGAACCGACCGCCGCATCGCTCGCCTACGGCCTCGACAAGAAACAGAACGGGATCGTTGCGGTATACGACCTTGGCGGCGGCACATTTGATATCTCTATCCTCAAGCTGCATGACGGAATCTTCGAAGTCATCGCCACCAACGGCGACACGCATCTCGGTGGCGACGATATCGACAATTTGCTGATCACCATCGCGCTCGACGATATTCGCGGCGACCTTGGGCTCGACCTTCGCCGCAATGCGGAAGCTGTGCAGGTGATCCGCAAAGCCGTCATCGACGCCAAAATCACGCTATCGTCGCAGCCATCTGTGAAACTCGACATCGAACTCCCCGGCGGCAAACGCTACCAGCGCGAGATTACTCGCAATCAGTATGAACAGCTGATTCAACCCGTCATCGATCGCACCGTGGGCCCCTGCAAACAGGCGATGAAAGATGCCGGTCTGAAGCCGGAACAGATCGACGAAGTCGTGTTAGTCGGCGGTTCTACGCGCATCCCGAAAGTACGCGAGCTGGTGAAGGAACTGTTCCACCGCGAGCCGCACACCGATTTGAATCCCGACGAAGTGGTCGCGCTCGGTGCGGCCGTGCAAGCCAACATCCTCGGCCGCGGCTCTGAAGCTACCGAGAACATGCTGCTGCTCGACGTGACTCCTCTCTCACTCGGCATTGAAGTCGCCGGCGGCGTCACCGACAAAATCATCCTGCGCAACTCGACGATCCCGGCATCGGCCACGCAGTTCTACACCACGCAGGTCGACGGACAGACCAACGTCGCAATTCACGTTTTGCAAGGAGAGCGTGAACTCGCCAAAGATTGCCGCTCGCTGGCGCGCTTCGATCTCAAAGGAATTCCGCCTATGGCCGCCGGCATTCCGCGCGTCGAGGTCAAATTCCTGATCGATGCCAACGGCATTCTCCACGTTTCCGCGCGGGAACAGCGCAGCGGCAAAGAAGCCGAGATCCAGGTTCAGCCCAGCTACGGCCTCACGGACGAGCAGGTCGAAGGCATGATCCTCGATTCATTCGACAACGCCGAAGAAGATTTCCGTCGCCGCCAGTTGATCGAAGCGCGAGCCGAGACCAACACTATTCTTGCCGCGCTCGAAAAAGGCAAGAAGAGTCCGGCTTGGGGCCAGCTCACGACCGACGAGAAAAAACAGATCGCGAAAATGGAGAAAGCGCTGAACGCGGTGAACGCCGAAGAGGATTACCAGGCAATCCGCAAAGCAATCGATGCGCTCAACCAGGGCACAATGCGCCTCGCCGAATTGATGATGGACACCGCCGTTTCGACGGCGCTCAAAGGCAAGAACATGGACGACACCGATCTGGGCGAGGGCCCAACGGCGCCGCATCCCATGGCGAAGGCAGAATTTGAGTGAAAGGAATTGAGTAATTAAGAGATTTGGTAATCGGGTAATTGGGCCCGTCGAGATTTTCAATTACCCCAATTACTAAATTTCCCAATTACTCAATCTCCTGAATAGGAGCAAGCATGGCTGACGAAAAGACACAAGGAGCTGGCACGTTGACCGAAGACGCGCCCGGCGAAAACACGATTCAGGTGACGTTCCTGCCCGAAGGCAAGACGATCACATTCGAGAATGGCAAACTGCCCTACGAAGATCATGGCAAGGAGCAATCCCTGCTCGATGTGGCGCTGAATTTCGGTGTTACGCTCGATCACGCCTGTGGCGGCAATTGCGCATGCACCACCTGCCACATCTGGGTGAAGGAAGGCGCCGAGAATCTTTCTCCCATGGACGACGACGAAGCCGACCGGTTGGACATGGCCGCCGATCTCCAGCTAAACTCTCGTCTCGGTTGCCAGGCGCAGATCACCAAGCCGGGCAAAGTTGTTGTCGAGATTCCAGCGTGGAATCGAAACTACGTCTCTGAGGAGCACTGAGAAATGCCCAAGCAACTGACCTGGGACGACGCCGAAGACATCGGCATCCTGCTGTCCGAAACGCATCCCGAACTAGATCCGCTGGTTGTGCGCTTCACCGATCTGCACCGCTACGTCACCGAGTTGCCCGACTTCGTCGGCGATCCCAAAGCTTCCAACGAAGGCAAACTCGAGGCGATCCAGATGGCGTGGCACGAAGAATTCCAAGATCGTACTCAAGCCTGACCGCACACAGGCCTGACCCTCTCTCCGCGCACTCGTCCCGAAGATGGAATTACCACGGAAACTTTTTACATCTCCGTGACAAGTACCTGTGCCGCTGACTCTATTCTGCCCATGAACAAAAGGCCCTCGATCATTCGAAGGCCCTCTCTCTCCGGCCCAAGTTGCCGAGGGCACGGTCTCCACGCCGTGCCCCATTTTTTTGCTTCGACTATTGTTCCCGCACGATGTTCGCCACGGGAGTCATGCAGTCGCAAGTCGTTTGTCCTTGATTCGCGATGTGAATGTTCAGCACCGTCGTCCCAAAAGGCGCAGCAGCGGTAATGCTGTGGCCAATGTCGTCCCACAACTGGGGAAGAGGTCTGCCCGCGCTGCCATTCCAATCGCTGTCGCTGAAGATGGAAGAAGGCCCCGCGATATGCGCTCCGTTGATCACAGTCTCCTCGTCGGCAAAGCCCACATCCGCGGTGCGGCTGTTTCCTTGCTGGCCATCCGCTCCGATGTTCTCAAGCTGTGTCAGCGCGCCGGTCGTGGCTACCGGCAAAGTCAGCGAATAGCTCAAGCCCGGATTCCCCTGGAAGGTCTTCCCAGCCAGCCCAGAATCGTAAATGACGACTCTTGAACTGGCTGGCCCCGTTCCCACGATGACCAGAGACGCTCCTTCCATCAGCGGCAGAGCAGGTGTTCCCACCCAGGGATCTCCGCCAGCAGTGCTGCCGCCAGCTCCCGCCAGTATGGTGACCTGATAGAAGCCATTCCCGGTTGCCAAAGTAGTCGGTACGCCGCCTCGGAACACAGAAATCGTATTCCCCGTCCAGCACGGCGAAGTGCCCGTTCCCACCAGGGTGCCCTTGATCGTTGTGACCGCCGAAACGGGCGTCGGAGACAGCCTCTGTATCTTCATCTCTGTGTCTGGCGTCGCAGCGGCTCCAGCGGTAATGACCGCCCAGTAGAGGTACGCAGCCTTGATGGGAGTACTCACACCACTGATGCTGATTCCCCCGGTGCCGCGGTTGCGGAGACCCACTCCTCCGCTACCGAATTGTGCTCCGGTGTACGTCGCATGTGCAGTTATTGGCGCCAGGGCGGTCTCAAATACCGCGTCCTGCGCCGTCGGCGCCTCGCTCGTGCCCCACCAAGGCTGGCGCGGCGGTTCTGAAGTCGACTCCGTCTGCGCGAGAGCGGTTGCGCTCACCAGCATCAGCGCAATCCCGCAGGCCCACGCACATTTTCGCAACAAGCTGAGTGTATTCGGTGAACTCACACGTCCTCCTGAACAGAAAATAGATTTGGGACAAACGTGGTTCTGACACAACGCACGGAGAGAGTGCACCACACCCCACCAAGTGTGGCAGACAGGGGTAGATAAGCTGGGAGAGCGTAGCACGGGTGCAAAAAACCCGTCCAGAGCCTTACGGCCATATTCGGATAGAAAAACTGTGGAAAAAGGATCAGCCGACGGGTGCGGGAACAGCCTCTTCCACATTCGCCTCGCGCAGGAACTTCGCTGCTTCCTCGGGCGGAGTGGGATTGATGTAGAAGCCGGTCCCCCATTCGAATCCTGCCGTCTTCGTCAGCTTCGGCATGAACTCGATGTGCCAGTGATAGTGATCGTTGGTGGGATCCTGCGCCGGGGAGCTGTGAATGACCAGGTTATACGGCGGATTGTCGAGCACACGGTCGGCGCGACTGAGCAGGTTCTTCAGCGCTCGGGCCAGATTTTCGAACATGTGCGACGACGAGTTTTCAAACGCAGATTCATGCTGCTTCGGCAGGATCCACGTCTCGAAGGGAAAACGCGGAGCATACGGAGCCAGTGTCAGAAAGTTCTCGTTCTCCGAGACGACGCGAGTACCGCTATCCATTTCCTGCCGGATAATGTCGCAGAAGACGCAGCGTTCCTTGTAGAGAAAGTACTGCTTCGCCCCTTCAAGTTCCTGCACCACGTTGATCGGCAGAATCGGCAAGGCAATGAGCTGCGAGTGCGCATGTTCCAGCGACGCGCCGGCCGCCTCTCCGTGATTCTTGAAAATCAGAATGTATTTGAACCGGCGGTCTTTCTTCAGATCGAGAATGCGGTCGCGGAAGGTCCACAAAACATCTTCAATTCGCTTCGGAGGCAGAGTGGCCAGGCTCGCCGAGTGGTCCGGCGTCTCAATGATGACCTCGTGCGCCCCGATTCCGTTCATGCGATCGAACATGCCCTCAGCCTGGCGGTTGAGAGTGCCTTCGATCCCCAGCGCAGGAAACTTGTTGGCTACGACGCGAACCGTCCATCCCGGAGTATCGCGCTGCGGCGCCGGCCCGCCATTTTGGCTCGGGCGGTAAGCCTGAATTTCTGGAGGAGTCTTGCTTTCATTTCCGTAACAGAACGGGCAGAATCCCCCCTTGATCTTCATGTTCTCGCGGACAAAATCAGTTGGGCGCTTGGCCCGGTCGGTCGAAATAATTACCCAGCGGCCAACAATCGGATCTTTTCTAAGCTCAGGCAAGTACAGATTCCTTTCAGCTGATCGTGGAAGCTTTGTATTTTACGCCGACAGTGAGGCGTTGCGAAACACTTCAATCTGCGGACGCGAGCGCGACCTGTCATAGTATACGCTCACAATATCGATTCTCCACTGGCACGAGGGTGGCAGCCGTCGACGGTACTCTCGCGCAACCTCTGCCAGTTCACGTCGCTTGTGTCGGTCGACCGCCGCCTCGGGAGTCTTCACATCGTGCGAGGTCCGAGTCTTAACCTCAATGAAGCAAAGAACATCGCCATCCCACCCAATCAGGTCAATTTCTCCACGGCAGCGCGGAGTGCGGAAGTTCCGCGCCACAATCGTATAGCCCATTTTGCGCAGATAGAAATAAGCGTCTTCTTCGCCCCTTGTTCCTACGCGCAGATGTTGAGGTCTTTGATCGGGCGGAAGCGAGCGTTGCGCAATCCAGTCGACCGTACGAATGATTGTCCGCGTAACGCTTGCCGGAAGCATGACTGACCAGTCTGACTATAGCCCGGGGTTTCGTCCGAAAATGTGACGGACCTCACAACGAAGGACAAAAATCGAACTCGGCGCGTTCCAGATTGGGACCACCCCAGGATCGAGTCCCACCCTCCACCCAAGAAAACAAAGCCTGCGGACAAATGCCGCAGGCTTTATCGCCATCATGGCCCCGGGGGGAAAGGAGCAAAGCGTCAATGTATCTTAGACTTGCGGAGCGCACCCTCTCGCGCGCTCCGCAAGTGTCCCACGGTACAAATCGACCGTGAAAGTCGCGGCGCTTCTTGCGCCAGTCTAGCCGGTTGGCTCTGCTTCCGGCTGCCACCTATGGGCCAGTCACGAAGACCGGTCAGCGGTGGAACAAAAGCGGTTATTTAGGAATCTCACAGCCCCCAATTGCGCTGGTCTATGGCGCCACTTTGTCCGACATTTGCTCCGCCGTCAATTCACGCCTTCTGCAAACGCAGTTCACGCGATAACTCTTTCTCTCCTAAATCGATGCGCGGACTTCTCACTCCAACGAAAGTGGGGTGGAATGGCACCAAACGGCGATTCCGCTAAGGTTTGAGGTGCGCTAGACTCCGCCACGGTCATTGAACTGTATTTCTTTATGCAGCCAGCTTCACAACAGCCCCCCTCGGTCGTTCGGTTTGGAGCGTTCGAGGCCGACGTGCATTCCGGCGAACTCCGCAGGAACGGCATAAGAGTCAAGATTCAGGATTTGCCCTTTCGCGCCCTGAAGCTCCTCCTCGACCATCCGAACGAGGTCCTCAGCCGCGACCAGTTTCGCCACGCCCTCTGGCCTGAGGGGGTATTCGTCGACTTCGATCATGGCATCAGCAGCGCCATCAACCGTCTTCGGGACGCGCTGGGGGATTCCGCCGACAATCCGATCTTCGTAGAAACCGTAGAACGGCGCGGCTATCGTTGGATCGCCCCGGTTCAACTCCCGACGCCGCCCGAACCACCCCTGCTGGTGGTCGTCAAGCCGGAAATCCGCGAAGAAGCCCGCAACGACGACCGCAAAACAGCGCGAAAGGAGGTCGAAGCGGCTCGTGCGCCGTTCCGCCCAAAATGGACTGTCGTCTTTCCAGTAGTCGCGCTACTACTCGCAGCCTGGGGATTCCGCCCAGTCTACCGCCCAGCCAAGGCGAGTACGAAAAAACAGATCGTCGTTCCCCGACCTCCCGACTCTGCCCAGCACACTGCCTATGCTGAAGCGCAACAGTTTTACCTGGAAGGCCGATTTTTCTGGGAAAAGCGTACGCCCGCCGGCCTGAACAAAGCTCTTGATTCCTTTACGCAGGCAATCGTTCATGATCCTAACTACGCGCCTGCCTACGTTGGCCTCGCCGACTGTTACAACCTGATGCGCGAATATACCCTTATGCCAGCCAACGAAGCCTATCCTCGAGCCTTGGCTGCAGCGAAGAAGGCCGTCGAACTCGACGATCAGTCTTCGGAAGCGCACGCTTCTCTGGCCTTTGCGCTCTTCTGGGGCACGTGGGACGCCGCCAGCGCCGAACGCGAGTTCCGCCGGGCCATCGATCTGAATCCCGAGAATCCTGTCGCCCATCACTGGTACGCTACTTTCCTTTCCGCTGTCGGGCGCCACACCCAGGCGCTCGCCGAGATCGACCGCGCTCAGACCCTCGATCCTGCCTCAAAGTCCATCGTCGCCGACCGGGGTGACCTGCTCTGGTCGGCTGGCCGGCGCGATGAAGGTATCGCTCTGCTCAAACACTTGGAAGCCACCGAGCCGGATTTCATTTCTCCCCACCGCTATCTCAAGATGGTTTATTTCGCCAGCGCGGACTATCCGTCCTACCTCGACGAGTGGAAGAAGGAAGCAACGTTGATGCACGACAGCGCCTCCTTGAAGATCGTCAACGCCGCCCAGAAAGGCTTCGCCGCCGCAGGGGCCCAGGGCATGCTCCAGAATGTTCTGATGCTCCAAAAGAAACTCTACGCGCGCGGACTGCAGTCGCCTTATTCCCTTGCCGAGACTGACTCACTCCTCGGGAATAAGAAAGAAGCCCTTCAGTATTTGAGGATCGCGTACGACAAGCACGACGAATCTGCCGTAGGACTCGGGGCAGACTCCGCCTTCTCGAACCTGCGCGGAGATCCCGTTTACACCGAACTGTCAGCCCGAGTGGGCCTTCCACCGCGCAATTAAGCCGGCGTTCGCAAACGTTGCAATCGGCAAGAAAATGTCCCACCTTCGTTTTTGAAACGAAGGTGGGACGATTGAGTCTCTGGCCTGCGGTTAAGCGTTCTTGCCGACTCGGGTGATGCACTCCTCGAGCACATCCATCGCAACGTCAGCTTCTTCCTTGGTGACAACGAGCGGCGGGCATATCCGCACCGTGCTCGGCCCGCATCCCAGGAACAGGATGCCGTGCTCGAACGCCATTTCGACGATGCGGTCGCGCTCTGCGTTGCCGTATTCCTTCGTGGCTTTGTCCTTCACGATGTCGACGCCAATCATCAGCCCGCGTCCGCGCACATCGCCCACCAGCTTCAGTTTCGAAGGCCAGCTGGCCATGCGCTTCAGCATGTGGTTGCCAACGTTGGCCGAGTTCTCGAGCAGGTGTTCTTTCTCGATCACATCCAGCGTAGCCAGCGCCGCGGCAATCGCCACCGGATTCCCACCGAACGTCGATGCGTGCGATCCCGGCACCCAGTCCATCACTTCCGCGCGGGTCATCGTGACGCCGAGCGGCATGCCTGAGGCAATGCCCTTTGCCATGCAGACCATGTCAGGCTCGACGCCCGTGTGCTCGACTGCAAACCACTTGCCCGTGCGCCCAATGCCGCTCTGAACTTCGTCCACCACGAGCATGATGCCGTGGCGATCGCAAATGCGCCGCAGTTCCTGCATGAAAATCTTCGGAGCCACGACATACCCGCCCTCGCCCTGCACCGGCTCGACAAAAATTGCCGCCACTTCCTCGGGCGCCAGAGTTGTCTTGAACAACTTTTCTTCGATGAAGCGGGCGCAGCCGAGCGCGAAGTTATCCGCATCCTGAGTTCCGCCGACGCACCCGCGATAAACATCGGGATAACGCACATGCGTCACGCCGGGAACAAGCGGCGCGAAACGCCGCCGCTGCTGAGGCTTTGACGCCGTCAGCGACAAAGCGCCCATCGTACGTCCGTGGAACGCGCCGAAGAATGCAATCACGTGCTGGCGCTTGGTGTGATAACGCGCCAGCTTCAGCGCGCACTCAATCGCTTCCGCCCCGGAGTTTCCGTAGTAGATGCGGTGCGGCCCGGGCATAGGCGCAATCTTCGACAGCCGCGCCGCCAGGTCGACCATATTCTCGTAATAGAAATCCGTGCCCGACATGTGGATCAATTCGCCTGCCTGCTTCTGAATGGCCGCGACCACGTCGGGATGGCAGTGGCCGGTCGAAGTCACGGCAATGCCGGCGGAAAAATCAAAGAATTCGTTGCCATCCACATCGGTCACGACGATGCCTTTCCCGCTCTTGGCCACCATCGGATACGAGCGGGTGTAGGACGGCGAAATATACTTCTGATCTCCGTCGAGCACGCGCTTGGCGTTTGGCCCGGGCAGGGCGGTCTTGATTCTTGGACCGATGGTCGAAGAGACGGCGGTCGCGGTCATAGTCTTTGTGCTCATGGATTCCTCCAAAGCAACCGTCAGTAGTCAGTTGCTGGCTGTAGGCCGGTGCAAACCCCAGGACGCGTTACTCCGGTTCAAGCACGCGCACACTGAAGCGAATCAGGCGGAGGAAGGAATTAATCGCTACCGAACAGGCTGGGACGCAAACGCGAAGGCAGATTCGCCCGATATCGTCGCGGACACACGAGGCAGTGCAACCAGCACTCGGCGCGGAGGGCAATCGGAAGATGCGAATTGTGATTTTTCTGAAGCATCGCTGACCGTCAACATCGCCCTTTCATTATAGCCGGAAGCGATGAGCAGCGTAACCCCCTTTAGTAACGGGATGGCCTTGCAGAGAGGCATGTGGGGATAGCCGCCGGCTGTCCGTCGAGCGAAGCTCAACATTTGCCCGTCGCAATGAGGCCAAGGGAGCCCGACACAACGCAGCCTCACAATCTTTGACATCCCGCCCCACGCGCCTTAGCATGGCTCAACCACGTGGGATAGGAATCTCCTTTGCTCGATCAGACCATTTCACATTACCGGATCGTCGAAAAGCTCGGTGGCGGCGGTATGGGCGTGGTCTACAAAGCGGAGGACACTCGCCTCGGCCGCTTCGTCGCCCTCAAATTTCTCCCCGACGATCTCGCGCAGGACCGTCAGGCGCTGGAACGTTTCCGCCGCGAAGCCAAAGCCGCTTCCGCTCTGAATCACCCTAACATTTGTACGATCTACGACATTGGCGAGGACGCAGGCCGCACCTTCCTCGTCATGGAATTTCTCGACGGCTCCACGCTCAAGCACCTGATCGCCGGCCGTCCCATGGAACTCGAGACCATCCTCTCGCTGGGCATCGAAATTGCCGACGCGCTCGACGCAGCCCACGGAGAAGGCATCGTCCACCGCGACATCAAGCCCGCAAATCTTTTCGTCACCAAGCGCGGCCACGCCAAGATTCTCGACTTCGGCCTCGCCAAAGTGAAAGCCACTCCCCGCGAACCTGGAGCGGTTCCCGACGTTACAGCGCCCACGTCGGCCGTGGTCGTCGAAGAACATCTGACGAGCCCCGGTTCGACTCTGGGAACCGTCGCCTACATGTCGCCGGAGCAGGCCAAGGGAAAGGAACTTGACTCGCGCACGGATCTCTTCTCCTTCGGCGTCGTCCTCTACGAGATGGCAACCGGCACTCTCCCCTTCCGCGGAGACACCTCCGCACTCATCTTCCAGGCAATTCTCGATCGCGCTCCGGTTTCGCCCATCCGCCTGAATCCAGATCTACCGCCGAAACTCGAAGACACCATCAACAAAGCGCTCGAGAAAGATCGTAACCTCCGCTATCAGCATGCCGCTGACATCCGCGCCGATCTGCAACGTCTCAAGCGCGACACGGATAGCGGCCGCGCCGTAGCTACCAGTTCCGGTGCCCTTCCGACGATTCCCGAACCCGCGCAAACGGCGTCATCCCGGACAAACGTATCTCCTGCGTCCTCGTCGCACACAGTGGCGACGGGCTCAGCCATCAGCGCTGTTTCAGCGCCGGCCATCCCAGTTCCGCCTGAAAAGAAATCTCGAATCCCGCTGATCGCTGCGGCCGCGGTCATCCTCATAGCGCTCATAGCCGGCGGCTTATACTTCCGCTCCCGGCAGTCCGCCAAACTCACGGAAAAAGACAGCGTACTCATCGCCGACTTCGTCAACACCACTGGCGACGCGGTCTTCGACGGCACATTGAAACAGGCGCTCGCCGTTCAACTCGAGCAATCGCCCTACCTGAACATCGTTCCGGAGTCAAAGATTCGCGAAACGCTTCGCTTCATGGGCAAGGCTCCAGATGAACGCCTCACCAACGAAGTCGCCCGCGAAATCTGCCAGCGGCAGAGCATCAAAGCCATGCTGACCGGCACGATTGCCAGCCTCGGCAACCACTACGTCGTCACTCTCTCCGCACTGAACGGCGAAACCGGCGACTCCCTGGACCGAGAGCAAGTCGAAGCCGATAGCAAAGAGCAGGTCCTGAAATCCCTCGACAAGGCCGCGTCGAATCTTCGTCAGAAGATGGGCGAATCCCTGGCTTCAGTGCAGCAGTTCGCCACGCCGCTGGAGCAGGCAACCACTTCCTCGCTCGAAGCTCTGCAAGCCTTCACTCTCGGGCAGGACGAACATCAGAAGATGAATGACGACGGTGCGATTCCCCACTTGCAGAAAGCGGTGGAACTCGACCCGAACTTCGCCATGGCTTACGCCACCATGGGAGTCGCCTTCGGAAATATGGGCCGAGCCACTGAGAGCGCTCAGGCGCTCAAGAAGGCTTACGAACTGCGCAACCGCACCAGCGAGCGGGAAAAGTTCTACATCGAGGCGCACTATTCCGACGAAGTCACCATCGACATGGAAAAGACTCTTGCTGCCTATGCCCAATGGCGGCAGGCGTACCCGCGCGACGCCATTCCTTACGACAACGCGGCCCTGACTTCTTTGGCCATCGGCCAGCATGACAAGGCACTCGAGTTCGCCAGCGAGGCCCACCGCCTCGACCCACAGGACCGCTATGCCTACGACAACATGGCGGCCGCCTACGAAGCCTTGAACCGCTTTGATGAGGCAAAGGCAGTTGCAGACGAAGCCGTTACCAGAAAACTCGACGGAGCTGGCGTTCACTTCGTCCTTACTGATCTGGCTTACATTCGTGGTGATCGCTCCGGCTATGAGCACGAACTCGAGGCTGCCAAGGGTACATCAACAGAACCGTTCGTGGTCTTTTTCAATGCGGGCTGGCAGTCATCCCAAGGTAAGCTCAAAGACTCGCGCGAATTGTGGCAGCGCTCCTCCCAGGAAGCTGCCACCACCGGCGCGAAGGACTTTGCCGGCACCGTTCTAACCTTCGAAGCCTACTCTGACGCCCTGTTCGGAAATGAAGCCGACGCTCGCCAAGAGGCTTCACGGGCGCGTTCAGTATCCGCCGACCCCGACACGGGCTCGCTGGCAGCCCTCGCCCTCGCCATGGCAGGGGACCTCCAGAAATCCGCCGCCCTCGTCGCCAGCGTCGCCCACGATGCGCCCGACAACCAATACGTCCAGCAAATGATCCTTGCCGAAGCACGGGCCGTCACACAACTTCAGAAAAATCAGCTCGCTGAAGCGATCAACACTCTCGAGCCTCTTCGCCGCTACGAACTCGGAGTCGGACCACGCTCCGTCGGTGTCTCCCCGACCTACCAGCGTGGACTTGTCTACCTCAAAATGCATGACGGCGCGAAAGCCGCCGCCGAATTTCAACGCATTCTCGATCACCAGGGCGCAGCCGGTTTTGCCGCCGAATATCCCTTATCGCATCTCGGTCTGGGCCGCGCCTACGCGATGCAGGGCGACAACGCAAAGGCAAAAACGGCCTACCAGGATTTCTTTGCCGCCTGGAAAGACGCCGATCCCGACATCCCGATCCTCAAAACCGCCAAAGCGGAATACGAAAAACTGAAGTAGGCGGAACCCGTGCAGGCGCGGCCGCATTCGTCCGCCCGGAAGCCGAAACAATGCGTATAAAAAACGCAGTGACACCGAACTTTAGAATCCAAGCACGTCCGTCCACGTCTGATATGGTGTACTTTTCTCGCTGATATCCACGATCCAATGAATTCTGCTCAGCGCCCAAGCCGGTGGATGGTGTTGCTCGCCTTCGGGCTGGTCTACCTATTCTGGGGCTCAACGTATCTCGCGATCGACATCGCGGTGCAGACCATTCCCCCGGCCCTGATGTGTGCTGTGCGGTTCTCCGTCGCAGGAGTCGTCATGCTGGCGGTGTGTGCCGCTACCGGGCGCAAAGTTCTCTATTCTCCGCGCCAGATCGCGCTCGCTGCAGTCGTCGGCCTCCTGCTTCTGATGGGCGGCAACTTAACACTCTCCTACGCGGAACTCGTCGTGTCGTCCGGACTGTCCGCGCTCATCATCGCCATCACGCCGCTGTGGTTTCTGGTGCTCGATTCCCTACTGCTCGGCGACCACCACATTTCCAGGCGCGGCAAAGCAGGCCTCGCGCTCGGCATTCTGGGACTGTTCGTCCTGGTGTGGCCGCAACTGAAATCGGGAACCATGGGCCACCGCGAACTCTGGGCCTCGATCAGTCTGATCGCCGGATCATTTTCCTGGGCGCTGGGCTCTGTGCTGTCGAAACGCTGGCAATCGGGCATGGACGTGTTCAGCGCGACTGCATGGCAAATCATCGCAGCCGGCGCAGGAAATCTCATCTTTGCCCTGATCGCTGGCGACCTCTCGCGCGTAACCTGGACGACCCGCGGCATCAGCGCCACGTTCTATCTTGTTGTGTGCGGATCATGGATCGGCTACACGGCTTACATCTGGCTGCTCAAACATGTCCCGACATCAAAAGTCTCGACCTACGCCTACGTCAATCCCGTCGTAGCCGTATTCCTTGGCTGGCTGATTTTGCACGAACGCGTCGACCGCTTCATCCTGGCCGGAAGCGCCATCGTCGTGCTCTCCGTCATTCTCGTAACCAGCGCGAAGGTGAAGGACAGAGTACTGTCAACGGACCTGCCCGCAGTCGAGGCGGCAGGAGACTGAAAGTCGGCGTCAGACCTCGGGCCCTCGGAATTCAGACTCAGACTTCCGGTGCACAAGGCCCAACAGAGTCACTCTGAGGTCTGAGGTCTGAGGTCTGAGGTCTGAGGTCTGAGGTCTGAGGTCTGAGGTCTGAGGTCTGAGGCCCGAGGTCTGAGGTCCGAATCCGACGCCCTTACTTCTCGTCTTCCTCCTCCGCTTCGTCTACCAGATCCACCACATGCCCTCGAATCGCAAACGTCTGCCGCACGCCGCCTGACTGTTCAAAGCTCACGCGCACTGGACTGCGCTGCCAAAAAGGCACCAAACACGCCGAGTCCGGCGCCGCATCATCCGCCACCCCGCTCTCAGACAGCACCTTCTTCAGCACAGGTTTGCGCCGGCTGAGCTGTGCCACCATGGCGTAAGTCTTCTTTCCATCGTCAGAGACACCGCAGTAGGCAATGTAATCGCGATACCAGGTGCCTGCCGAGTAGAAGGCGTCAAACTCAGGCAGATTGATGGGAGCAACGTGTGCGGTTACCCGATCAACCAGCATCCATCCTCCGCGTTGCCACTGCCACCGCGGAGCAGAGTCATCGGGCAGGCCGTCATTCACGCGGAAGGCGCGCCGCACCACGAATAGCCGATCCGTCACCTCATGAGGCGATCCAATCACATATTCTTTGACGCGCCCATCCACGATGAGCGCGCGAATCTTCAGCGGCAGCGGCTTCTCCGACTCCCTACCTGTACCCGGAAACCACTGCGCCGTCGTCCACTTGCCAAATGTAATCACGTGAACTTTCGCCGCCGCGCTGGCCGCTACCGGATACAAGACCATCCAAACCATCACGCTTATCAACCGAATTCGCAGAATCTGTCGCATTCCGCGAGGGTGGCAGCTAGCGGCCTGCCGCGCAAGGTTCCCCATCACAAACTCACGCGCCAAGTGCCAAAGTGGGAAATGCTGAACTACTCAGACGGGTGATACTATTCCAAAAAGCTGGCGGTCTTCCGGCGGAGACCGGAAAATGGCAGTAGAATAAGTTAAGCAGTTTGCCATGAGTTTTTTGCCCCTCTCTCGCACCACGTCGCAACCTGGCACGCGGACAACGGCGCAGGGAGAAGCCGCTTCATATAAAGATATGGGTGATCTCTTACCGAGACGTCGTTCCCCGCGCATTCTCGTCGTCGATGACCAGCCCAGCATTGCGGGCCTGATGAGCCAACTGCTCAGCATGCGCGGCTACGACGTAGTGACCGCCACTAACGCCGAACAGGCCGAGGCGGAAGTCCACCGCCAGTTGCCGGACCTGATCCTTTCCGACGTGATGATGCCCGGCAAATCAGGCTACGAGTTCTGTCGCGGTCTGAAGGAAAATCCAGCTACGCGCCTCATTCCCTTCGTTCTCATCACCGGGCTCAGCGACAGCACCGACAAAGTGCGCGGCATAGAAGCCGGCGCCGATGACTTCCTGAACAAGCCGGTTCTCGCCGAAGAACTGATCGCCCGCGTGAAGTCCTTGCTCCGTTTGAAGGAATTTACCGACGAGCTTGAGACCGCCGACTCCGTCCTTTGCACTCTCGGGCTGATCGTCGAAGGCCGCGACCCCTACACCGAGGGCCATTGCGAACGGCTCGCCGTTCGCGCTGCCGATCTCGGTCGCCATCTCGGCATGGATGAAGATTCCATCATTGCCCTGAAGCGCGGCGGATACCTTCACGATCTTGGCAAGATCGCCGTCCCCGACGAAATTCTGAAAAAAGGCAGCGACCTCACCCCTGCGGAATGGGCCGTGATGAAGCTCCATCCCATCACCGGCGAAAACATCTGTCGCCCGCTGCATTCGCTTCGCCTGGTTCTGCCCATCATCCGCCACCACCACGAGCACACCGATGGGTCGGGCTATCCCGACGGCCTCAACGGATCGGAAATTCCTGTGCTGCCCCGAGTTCTGCAGGTAGTCGATGTCTACGACGCGCTCCGTACCGCTCGCTCCTACAAACCGCCCTTGACCCACGAACAAGCCGCCCAGACCATGCGCGACGAAGCTCGCCGCGGCCTCTGGGACGCAGAACTCGTAGCCGAATACTTCTCCATGCTGGAACTGCAGCGCCAGGTAGCGTAGCGCAGTTCTCAGTTCTCAGTTCTCAGTCGCAGGTCTTCGCAAGTCTTCACCGTGGCCAAACCTAAGACCCAAGACCTAAGTCCCAAACCCAAAACCCAAGACCTAAGACCGGGTCCCCTGCCCAACAGGCCCGCCAATTCTCATTTCCGAAATCCTCCCGCAACAAAGTACAATCACCACGCGCCTTTTCTGCATCCAATGCGGCACCCAGTTCATCGGCCTGAGAACTGAGAACTGAGAACTGAGAACTGAGAACTGAGAACTGAGAACTGAGAACTGAGAACTGAGAACTGAGAACTGAGAACTGAGAACTGAGAACTGAGAACTGCCTTTGGAGCCCACGTACAGCATCGTAATTCCCGCCTATAACGAGAGCACGCGCCTCGGCGCGACTCTCGAGAAGGTCCTCGCCTACGTTCACGCGCAGGGCTTAGACGCGGAAGTCATCGTCGTCAACGACGGCTCGCGCGACAACACCGCCGACATCGTTCGCGCTTTCGCCGCGAAAGATTCGGTGCTGAGACTTGTAGAAAACCCCGGCAATCGCGGCAAGGGATACAGCGTGCGCAACGGTATGCTGAACGCTCGCGGACGCATCGTCCTGTTCAGCGACGCCGACCTGTCCTCTCCGATCGAAGAGGCCCCCAAGCTTTTTCGGGCCTTGGACGCCGGCGCCGACATCGCCATCGGCTCCCGCTGGCTGCGCGCCGAAACTCAGACGCAGCGTCAACCCCTGCACCGCCAAATCTTCGGACGAATCTTCAACCTGCTCCTGCGCCTCACCCTTGGCCTGCACTTCAAAGACACGCAGTGCGGATTCAAGGCTTTCCGTCAACCTGCCGTTCAGACGATCTTTCCGCTGCAGAAAATCGAGCGCTGGGGATTCGACCCTGAAATTCTCTTCTTAGCCCGTAAGTTCAATTTCAAAGTGCAGGAAATCCCCGTCGCCTGGGGACACAGCGGCGAAACCCGCATCCACCCGCTGATCGACGGCTCCCGCATGTTCGTGGAGATGCTCCACATCCGCTGGAACGACCTGAGTGGAAAATACGGCGGCGATCCTTCTCCCGCTGCTCATGCAGTGAAGACAGTGCCCGGCAGCCGCAGCCCGAGACTCTAGTCCGGGACTTTGGACACGCGAAAATTTAAGGGCCTGTCATCCTGAGCGAAGCGAAGGACCCATGCAATCGCAGGCACGACCGGGCTTCTAACACCTTCTCGATTGATACTTTTCTATGACGCTTTGGCTTCACCGGCCGACTTAACCGCATCGACCACACGTCGCCCCATCTCCGTAGTCGAAATCGCCGCATGCGATTTCCCCGCCAAATCCGCCGTCCGCGCGCCTTTTCCTAGCACTGCCGAAACGGCCCGCTCCACGCATGCTGCCTCGGCCTCCAACTGAAACGAGTGCCGCAGCAGCAGCCCCACCGACAAAATCGCTCCCAGCGGATTCGCAATTCCCTTCCCCGCAATGTCCGGCGCCGACCCGTGTACTGGCTCATACAAACCGACCGGCCCACCAATACTCGCCGAAGCCAGCAGACCGAGCGATCCGACCACGCCTCCAGCCTGGTCCGACAAAATGTCGCCGAACATATTCTCGGTGAGCACGACATCAAAATCTCCGGGCCGTTGCACCAGAAGCATCGCCGCCGAATCCACGTACTGATGCCCCAACTTCACCTCGGGATAATTCTTCGCTACCCGCGTCACCACTTCGCGCCACAGTCGTGAGCACTCCAGCACGTTTGCTTTATCGACCGACAAAACCTTACGCCGCCGCTTCATCGCCAACTCAAACGCGACTCGCGCGATGCGCTCGATCTCCGACTCGCTGTACCGCATCGTGTTGACAGCAACCCGCGCACCCGGCTCTCCTTCAATCGACCGCGGTTGCCCGAAGTACGCTCCGCCAAGCAACTCGCGCACGATCATGATGTCAGTCCCGCGCACGATTTCAGCCCGCAGCGGAGAACAATCCTCCAGAGCCGGGAAAAACACCGCCGGCCGCAGATTCGCATACGCACCCAGCTCTCGCCGAATCCGCAGCAACCCAGCTTCCGGCCGCAGATGTCCCGGATTATGATCGAACGCCGGGCTCCCCACCGCGCCTAGCAACACGGCCGAGGACGCCAAGCAGGCCTGCACCGTCTCCGCCGGCAGCGGATCGTTCACAGCCGCGAGCGCAGCGCCGCCAATGAGTTTGTGTTGAAGTTGGAGCCGGTGACCAAATCCGTCAGCCACCGCCCGCAAAACAAGAACGGCCTGTTCCGTAACCTCCGGACCAATGCCGTCACCAGGAAGAATCGTGAGATCTAGAAGCATCGGGAGATTGAGCGATCGGATGATTGAGCGATTGCGAAATCTGATTGTGTAATTCTATCTATTGTGGCAGCGAGAGCGTGACGTTCCTAAATCACTCAATCACGAAATCTCTCAATGACTCAATTCCTAAACTCCCCAGAGATAGTCTTCCTGCTGGGTCTGCTCGTGGTGAGGATCGGAGTGAGCGGGCAGCGGCACGCCGAATGCATTCGTCTGCGGCGCAGTCGGAAACGGCCGCGGTGGTTCCGGCGGCTCCGCGCTCGGCGGTACATTCGCAGCGGGTGCGCTGACTACCGCTGGTTTCGCTGCAGGAATCGGTTCGATCAACGGAGTTGCCGAGCCCGACGGCTTGTGTGTGTCGCGGATCAATTCAAGCAGGTGATGATCCTCGACATGCTTGATCTTGTCCGCCAACCGCACAAACCTGCGATAGATGTCATCGAGCGCCCACCGGTCAAATGTGTAACCGAGTTGCTCGCAACGCATTCCCAAAGCATGGCGACCAGAATGCTTGCCCAGCACCAGCTTCGAGTCCGGTACACCTACTGACTGCGGCGTCATGATTTCGTACGTAAGCGGGTTCTTCAGAACTCCATCCTGATGAATCCCTGCTTCATGCGCGAACGCGTTGCGCCCAGTGATGGCCTTGTTGGGCTGCACCGGGACGCCGGTGATCTCGCTCAGCATCTGACTGGCGGGGAAAATCTGCGCGCCGATCACGCCGGTTTCGTAGGCGTAACGGTCCGGTCGCACTCGCATCGCCATCACGATCTCTTCGAGCGACGCATTTCCTGCGCGCTCTCCAATCCCATTGATCGTGCATTCCACCTGTCGCACACCCGCCCCAACACCCGCTAGAGCATTGGCAACGGCCATACCGAGATCGTTGTGGCAGTGCGCCGAAATCGTGACGTTCTCGATCCCTTTCACGCGCTGCCGGATCGTGGTGATCAGGGCCGCATACTCCGACGGGATCGTATAGCCCACGGTGTCGGGAATGTTCAGCGTCGTCGCACCGACCTCAACTACCGCATCGAGCACGCTGCACAGAAAATCCGGATCCGTCCTCGTTGCGTCCTCTGGAGAAAACTCAACGTCATCGCATAGAGATTTTGCGAAGCGCACTGCATCTCGCGCCTGCGCCAGGCACTGATCGCGCGTAATCCGCAGTTTGTATTGCAGATGGATATCGGAAGTCGCCAGGAAAACATGGATGCGTGGCCGAGCCGCGTGCCGCAGAGCTTCCCACGCACGCTCAATGTCAGGACGACACGCCCGCGCCAGTCCAGCAATGATCGGACGTCGGATTGCCGCCGCGATCGCCTTCACCGACTCAAAGTCGCCGTCAGACGCGATCGGGAACCCTGCCTCGATCACATCCACCCCCAGACGATCAAGCTGATGCGCGAGACGCAGCTTCTCCTCTTGATTCATGCTGCAGCCGGGCGACTGCTCTCCGTCGCGGAGAGTAGTGTCGAAAATCGTGATGCGGGCGCGTTCTACCGTCATGGCTCCCTCAACAGCAAGTGCTTGACTCTCTATCGTACGTCCCGCAGCCGTAGAAGCAAAACTTATAATTATTGAGTAATCATTAGCAATAGTTCTATAATAAGTATTGCTAATACTTTCTCGACACTCGATTAAAGACTAGGCGCACCCAATGGAACTCTCTCAACTGGAAGTCTTTCTCGCAGTCGCCCGCGAACGCCGCTTCTCGCGCGCCGCTGAGAAACTCTATCGCACGCAATCGGCCGTCAGCCAGACCATCCGCAAGCTTGAGGACGAACTCGGCGAGGCCCTGTTCGACCGCTCCTCCCGCGAAGGCGTTCTCACCGACGCCGGCAAAGTCCTGCTTGAGTACGCGGAAAAGCTCATTAACCTGCGCAGTGAGGCCGCCGAATCTCTATCGGAACTTCGAGAGCTGCAAAAAGGCAAGCTGGTCATCGCCGCCAACGAATTCACCGTCCTCTACTTGCTGGCGATCCTGGCTGAGTTCCGCCGCCTGCATCCCATGATCAAGATCACCGTCGAGCGCGCTCTAGGCAGTCACATCCCCGACGACGTCTTGCGCTACAACGCCGAATTCGGAGTTCTGTCCTACGAGCCCCAGGAAGAGAGCCTGCGCTCGGTTGTCGTTTATCTCGACGAACTCGTGTTCGTCGTTCCACCAAACCACCCGCTCGCGTCGGCGCCACACTTGAGTATCCGGCAGCTAGGCGCGGAGTCGTTCGTCGCGCACATCGTCTCGTCACCCTATCGCGAAAAAGTGATCCAGCTTTTCAAAACGCACAAAACGCCGCTGCACATGGACCTCGAACTCCCAACCCTCCAGGCCATCAAGCAATTCGTAGCCATGGGACACGGCGTCGCTTTAGTCCCTGAAATCAGCGTTGAAACAGAGTTAGCCCGAGGCGAACTGGTGGGCATCCCGGTACGTGAATTGCAGCTGAAACGTAAGCTGCGCCTGATCTACCGTCGCGACGCAAATCTCTCGCACGCCGCCAGCGCATTCCTGAAAGTGGCCGAAGCTGTCGCCCTCGAGCGCAAAGGCCGATACCGCTTCCAGCGCGAGAATTAGCGGCAAAAACGAAAGGGAGCAAGGATGATGATGACCCTTGCTCCCCAGGTTCTAGAATGTTCCCGCTAGCAATCCGCGCAAACCCGCTCTTCTCGAAACGACTCCAAGGCCGAATCGAGAGATGGATGCACTTCAATCACCGAATCGAGATTCGTCAGGTCCAGCAGATCCCGCACCAGCGAAGTCGGCGCTGCGCACTTCAGGTTTGCGTTCCTCTCCTGCGCCCAGGTTTGCACAAGAACCAACTCTCCAATGCCCGCGCTGTCCATGGAACTCACTCCACTCAGGTCGAGCACCAGCTTGCTCGTCTGCTGCAGGACTTCGCCCACAAGCAACGAGAGCGCTGCCGCCTCATCGCGATACACGATGCGGCCCTGGCAGTGCACGATGATCACATCGCCAAGATTTCGCGTTTCCAGACTCAGTTTCAACTGCGACTCCTTGTGTACTCGAAAGGCAGCCGCGCCTTGCGACGGCTCCCACGTTTGCCAATTCATGTCCATAGGTTGCATGCTAGTACATAGACGAGGGGCGGGTCGTTTTGGCACCATGAAAATCCTGTAAAATTTCAGCCAATGATTCCGAGTTGGCACTTTGTCCCGCACAAATTTTGTCAACCGGGACATCTTAGCCATCCGGTACACTGCATCTAACCGATTTCGTTGATTAGAATGAACTTGTGCCGGCGCAACCGCCGGGGAGGAATAATTCGTGTCGAAAACTGCTGCGGCGGTGCTGGCGTTTCTTGGCTTGACCTTGCTCTCGGTCCCAATGTCAGCACAGCTTCTTCCGCGTGGAAATGTCTATGGTGGTGTTTCGTATGGCCAGTTTACCGAGGCCACGAACAGGCAGAGCTATCGTGGATGGAATGCCTCCGCCGAGGTGCTTCCCTTCTCTCGATTTCCCCATCTCGGCATCGTTCTCGATGGCAGCGGTTTCTATCGTTCTGGAGTCAGCCAATACAATCTTCTAGCTGGCCCTCGCTTGTCCGTCACCTACGGAAAGTGGCGCCCCTTCATCCACGCCATGGGTGGACTGGCTCACGTCAATTCCAGCGGAATTCTCTACAACCCGGTCGCAGTCGATGTCGGCGGAGGCGCCGATTATAAAATCTTCTTCAAGAACTTTTCCTGGCGCTTGCAAGGTGACGTCATTCGCACCAACTACGCATCCGCCACCCAGTACGACGTGCGCGTCTCAACTGGAATTGTCTGGCGATTCTGATTGTTTGCACTCTCGATTTCCGTTTGCGCGCTTTGCTGATATCCCAATCCTCCCGCCCGGTCATCTAAGAACTTTCTGCGTCTACGCGGGTTAGCAGACGCAAAGGGAGGAAGCCTATGCGCAAGATTCTCATCATTGCTCTCGCTCTAATCGCATCACCCATTCTCGCTGCAGCCCAGGTACCGACCTCGGGCAACATCTTCTTCGGATACTCCTACTACAACACTGACCTCTCGACGATCGATCGCGCTAATACCAACGGCTGGGAAGGATCGCTGGAAGGCAGAGTCTTTCCTTTCCTCGGGATCGTCGCCGATTTCAACGGCAATTATGGCTCCCAGAATTTCTCCTTTCCTTGTGCCACGGCTCCAAGTTGCCTGGCCAACGCGAATGTGACGGAATACAACGTCCTGTTCGGCCCCCGCGTCTCGGTATCCGTTGGTAAGTTTCGTCCCTTCGCGGAAGCCATGTTCGGCATCGGTCACGTTAACGCTACAATCGCCGGCACCGATACTTCATGGGCCACAGCGCTCGGCGGCGGCCTCGACTATCGCCTCTTCCGTCCCATCGCCTGGCGGTTTCAGGGAGACTACGTTCAGACTCGCTTCTTCGGAAACACGCAGAGCAACGTGCGGCTATCGACGGGCATTGTGCTCCGTTTTTAGCTGGAAGATGCCACAAACGAAAACCAGGATTCAGCTGGTTGGCTGAATCCTGTTCTTTGTGGCCACGTAAAAATTAGTAAGTCTTTCTTGCTTGGTTCTCTTCGCGTCCTTTGCGGAATTTCTTAGCGCACTTTGCGTTCTAAGATTCTCAGCTAGCCCCACGCCTACGCCTGCGGAGCGCTGTCCGCCTCGTGCGCCCAGTACTTGTGGTCGCGCAGGAAATACTTCTCATTCCAGTAGTTCGCGGCGATCCTCAGGAAAAGCCATCCCACGCGCAGATGCCCCATCTTCTTGAACCGGCGATTTGTGGTGTAGACTCCGCCGCGCACGACCGCAAATCGCTTCCGCGCTACCTGCTGGCTTAGCCGGTAATCTTCGGCATACAGAATCTGCTCATGAAATCCGCCGAGTTCCCAGAACTTCTTCCGATCAAACATCATGAACATTCCCGTCGCAAACGGACGGTGCAAGTACGACAGATATTGGAAGGTATTATTGGCACCATAGAATAGTTGATCGATCCAGTTGCCTTCGCGGCACACGATGTTCGTCGTCACGCAGTGCAACTGGTCGCGCTGCGCGCGCTCAAGGCAACGCCGCACCAGCGACCGGTCCGCGAGTTCGATATCCGCATCCAGAAACAGAAGATAAGGAGTATCGGCCTGCGCCGCTCCTTGATTGCGCCCGACCGACGGCATCCCGCCGCGAATCACGCTCACGTTCAGGCGATCGCAGAAGCCCAACGCGATCTCGCGCGTGGCGTCCGTCGAGTTCGCGTCAGCGACCAACACTCTCGTACTCGACATCTTCGAGTAATCCTGATTCGTCAGCGAAGTCAGCAAGCGCGGAATCAGCTTCGCTTCGTTCTTCGCCGGAATCACGATCGTCAGCTCGTTCGCGTTGTTCATATTCGTTGGCAAAGTCATGGATTTGTACCCCCTGCTCGTCGACCGTGAGATAAGTGAGCCGCGAATCGACCCACCCTCCCGAGTTGTAATACTCAATGCCACCCTGCTCGACGTGGATGGCCTCATGCGTGTGCCCGCAAAAAATACGGTCTGCGCCATGATTCCGCGCGTATGCCAGCGCGCCTGACGCTACTTTCGGCGACATGCGCAACCAGCGCGTATTCAGCCGGTCGATCAGCCGCACGATCGGCTTGCTCTTGAAGTCCAGCTTCTGCAGTTGCAGATACAGTGACGTGCCGAGCCGGCTCAACCTCACGCGGTTCACCTGAAATCCGTCGAACTGGTGCCCGTGAATCGCGAGGTGCCGCAGCCCGGCGTACTGCCATGCATACTGCTCATACACGCGAACGCCCACCAGGTGCGACATGATGTCGGTCAGCCCGTGGTCGTGATTCCCTTCCACCCACACGACCTCAATCTTCCGCTTGGGGTTCGATAGCTTTCGGATATAGCCCAGGAACTTCCAGTGCTCTTTCGTGAGGCGGGCAAAGTTGAGGTCGGCAAAAATGTCGCCCAGCAGGATCAGCCGCTCGAAGCGGTTCTCCTTGAGCACGCGCGTAGCCTCGCGCGCATGACTCGTCTCTGCACCGAGGTGCAGGTCGGAGAGGATCAGCGTGTTGTACACGTGCAGATCCATGCTCTGGTTCTAGCAGCGAATTGTTACGGCTTGATGAACTGTGCATCAATTTTGGTGCATAGTAACTACCGAAGTAACACAGAATGCTACTTTCACCTCTAAACCACCGTGGAAGAGCGGCCCTTCAAGAGCCGCGTCAGGGAGAGTCCAAACTGATGGGGATTTAGCCGCTGAGGCATCGGGGACGGGTCTCGCCCCGTTCGCCCTATTGCAACGCGCTGAACCCGGCGCACCGCGCTCCATCCGGAGGTGTCGTGCTGCCGCCGGCATTCAGATCCACACGAATCACATTTTTGTCGGTCGAGCAAAACAGTCGCTTCCCCGTGCGATCAAACGCCACCGGAGCCGCTCCCGCCACGTAGCCAGTACTCAAACCATTCCCAGGATTATTCCCCACGGCGACAAAGTTGTAACCCGACTTCACCCCGCCCGCAAGGCTCTGATCCAACAAACACGCGGTCGTCGCTGATTTCCTGCACGGCTCGGCGCCGCCCAGATTCGCCAGTGTCTCCGCATAGCCGCCATAAGTAGCCTGATACGACACTTCCGCCGTGTTGATCGCCCGGATCGAAGCCACAGCCGAAGCCTCGTCAGCGTTGATTTTCGCAATCGTCATGCTTGGAATCGCGATCGCGGCGATGATGACAATCAGCGCAACCACGATGAGCAGTTCAATCAGAGTAAATCCCGTTTGACGTTTTATTCCGCTCCTCCGTCGCACATAGGAAGTGCGCCAGCGAGAGAACGGTCTCCGCAAAACGACTTGCACAAAAAAGTGCGGGGCGGTTTAGCCCGTGTGGGCCCAGGTTCTCCGGAGAGGCCGAGCAAAGCTCGGCTGCCTACGCCCCGGCTTGAGCCAAATCGCCCAGAAAACTGCGCTCACCCATGTACTCCAGTAATGTTGACCTGCCTATATAGGAACCCTATACTACGAACATAGGATTCCTATACTGCGAATCCTACATAGCGGACTCAACAACATGACCAAGCGCATTCGCTCCAAAATCTCACGCGGCAGCGGCGAACTGGCCATCCTCTCCCTGCTGGCCGAAGAACCTCTTTACGGCTTCGAAATCGCCAGGCAGATCGGCGAACGCACCGGCGGAGCCCTCAAATTCACCCTCGCCTCCCTCTATCCCCTGCTCTACGAAATGGAGAAGCGTGGGTGGGTCGAAGGACGATGGCAAGCCAACCAAGCCGGCCGCGACCGCCGCTACTATCGCCTCACACCCCGCGGACGCAAGCAACTTGCGCCGCTGAAGGAAGAATGGCGCGCCTTCTTCCAAGCTCTCAACAGCCTCGCCGGAGTCAGCCATGCCTGACGCGAAAATGCCTGATCCGAAAAATCCTGATTGGACAAAACTAGTTCGTGAGCGCATGGGCGCTCTCGGCCTGCCCCGCGATATTCAAGAAAACGTCGTCAACGAACTGGCTGCCCATCTTCAGGAAACATACGAGGCAGCCCGCTCGGAGCGAATAAAAGAAGAGGAAGCTGTCGAACTTGCCCTGCAAGAGGTCAACGACTGGAACGTTCTAGCCACAAAGATTCAACGCGCCAAATCGGAGGAGGAGATTATGAACCACCGAACGAAGAGTCTTTGGCTGCCGGCGTTGGCAAGTATTTTGGCAGCAAGCGTAGCGATGACGCTTCTGCAATTCGCGGGAGTACGCCCGCGTCTGGTGTGGACTGGGCCAATGGCAATGTCATTCTACTGGCCTTGGCTCGCAATTTTGCCACTCTGCGGCGCCCTGGGCGCCTGGCTCTCCCGCCGCGATCAAGGTACAGTCCGCTCGCGTCTGATCGCAGGGCTTGCTCCAGTGCTGTGGCTGCTGTTCCTGGCCTTCCTCGCCGAGCCCTTAGAAATCGCTACGAGCGGTCTTTCCCATCTCCGCTACTTTGGCTACGGTGTTGCCAACTGGGTGGCAATTCCCGGATTCGCCCTGCTCGTGGGCGCGATCCCTTTCCTTTGGGAACGAAACATTCCCGCGGCGCAGCCGCAAAGGTGAGCCATGCACGATTGGCAGGAGAAAATCCGCGAACACCTCGAGACGGGAACGCTGGCTGCAGAAATTCGCGCAGAAATTATTGCGGAGTTGGCCGCGCACCTCGAAGAGACTTATGAAGAAGCCCGCGCCCACGGGCTGACCGAAACTGAGTCCGTGAAGGCCGCGCTGCAAGAAGTGAAAGAAGTGAAAGACTGGTCCGTTCTCGCTGCAGACATTCAGCGCGCAACATCGGAGGAGACATCCATGAACTCTCGAACAAGAAAGCTTTGGCTTCCAGCGCTTGCCAGCTTCGCAGCCGCAAGCCTGTTCCTGCTCGTGCTAACGCGGATCAGCCTGCAGCCGCACTTTCTCGTTCGCTTGAATTCGGGCCTGGGGCCCGTGTTCTACCTGAGTTGGCTCTTCGCCCAAATTCTCTTCGGTGCGCTGGGTGCATACCTATCTCGCCGCGCAGGCGGAACTCGCTCCGCGCGAGTCGTCGCCGGAATCTTTCCCGCAATTGTGATGTTTGGATTATGGGCCGTAGTCATCCCCGTCAGCGCATTCGCTGAGCACAACACGTTTGTGCTCCACCATCCTCTTTCATACGCGCTGGGGATTCTCCCCTTGGTCGTTCTGCCCGCGCTCGCCCTGACGTTAGGCGCCGCCCCATTCCTGCGTGAACCGAGAGTTCTTAAATCAGCGGAGGCCTGAGGTCTGACGCCCGAGGTCTGGGTCTGACCTACTCTTTCGGAGCCACGTACTCCTTCGGCTTGGCCGATCCTTCGCCGAAGAAAAACATGTCCATTTGCTTGACGATGACTTCCTGATCTTCGCGACGGGCGGGGTTCAGGCGATACTCGTTGAGGAGCATCTTGCAGTGCTCGGTCCACATCCGCCACGCTTCCTGCGACACGTTGTCGTAGACTTTCTGTCCCAGGTCGTTGTCAAAGGGAGGCTCGTCGAGCCCCGGCAACTCTCGTTTCAACTTCACGCAAAAAACCGTGTGCGCCATAACTTCCCTCAATCAATGATTTAAGAGCGAATCTAAATCTGAGCCCGAATCTCCATACTGCGAATCAGCCCGTCTCGAATCTCGTATACATGCTGCACCATCTGATCCGCGACAAGCTTTCCACTCTTGTCGTGGACTACCTGATGCACCACGACCGCGATGCGCCCATCCGCTTCGGTGGTAAACTTCTGCGGCTCGACACGGGGATCCAGCGCTTCGAACTGGCGCCTCCAGTAGTCCCGCACGGCAACCTTCCCCAGCACTCGGCCACCCTCCCAACCGTTGGGCCAATCGACGTCGGGATGCATCTCCGCCAGCACGACGTCGACATCTCTGCGGTTAAACGCCGCATACACACGCCGCAGCAATTCAATTTCGACCGACACTGCCTGGACTTCCGCCATAGAACACCCAAAAGATTATCTTACAGAGCGACGCCCCATACTGTCTCTGGCTGTTAGATGTTAGCGGCTGCACGGCGATGCATCCGCCACCACGCCACGGCCGCGACGCCCCAGATCCCCAGCAGCGGAATCAAACTTGCGAGCCCGTGCAGCCCGATCAGCTGTCCAAGATTGAAAGCTCCATATTGCCCGCTCGATCCTGCCTCAGCGACGGTCAACATCGAATCATGATTCAGCGCCATCTGTCCCGACCAGAACGCCGGCCACACTGAATGCACCAGAGGACAACTGTCCTGCATTGCCAACTGCGAGGTCGTCGAGATCACCATTAACGCAACAAAAGCGCTGATGCCTGCCGACACGGCGAGCACTGCCCGCCACGCGGGTCGCACGCGAGTCCACACTATGCCGACGCCGATGCATAACAAAGGAATCGCCGCGCCCGCGTATCGCGGACCGAACGACAACCCCGCCTTCCACCAGTAAAATGACGCGTTAAATAAAAGGTAATACGCTACGATCGTCGCGGCCGCCAGCGCCGCCGCCGAATAGGTTTTCTCCTTCCACAACCGCCACAATCCGCATGGAGCAGCCAGCAGAACTGGTGCGGCAAAAAACAGGCCGCGCGAGCATCCGAACAGAATTTTCAGGAGGCGGTCGGGGTGCGGATAGGTCAGCCCCATATATCCCTGCCGCTGCATGAAGGAAAATGAATTCGGATCGTAATACGAATAGCTGGGACGAATCGATCCAAACGCGGCATATAAGTAAGAGAGGAGCACGATGAGGCAAAGCGCGGCTCCAACGGCCACTCCCGCTGTCACGCGCCAACGAGCTTGGCGTCCGCGCGGCCATGACTGCGACAACGCCAAGAATGCCAGAATCGCCGAAGCCGGGGCCGCCGGATATTCCGTGACCGTCGCCCATCCTGCGGCGAGCCCAACCGCTAGGGCCCAGAGAAAATCTCCGCGCGCGCTAGAACTGTCGTGCACTTTCAACGCCGCTGCCAGAGCAAACACCAGGCACGCACCTACCAGCGCATGGGCCCAGAACAGGCTTGCGTAAGCCCACATCGGAGTCGCCAAACCCATCACGATCGCTCCGAAGGCCGCCCCGGCCACACTACATCCAAATCGCAAGCCGAGAAAAAAGAGGCAGATCACCGCCAGCGCAGTCGGCAACGCGACCGCGACCGCGCTCGCGATGTACGAAAGGGCAAGCTCGCCGCGTGGCGATTCCGGATCGACTCCTGCAACTCTCAGCGCGGGGCGTGCAACCAAGGCAAACGGCACCGCAAGAGATACCAGCCCCGGCGCCTTGTCAGAGTAGTAATGTCCGTTGAAGTGGGCCTTGTCCTGCGTGTTTTCGTGGTAGGCGTCGATCTGCAGCGTGCGCCGCTCCACAATCGCACGCAGCAAATCGAAGCGCGAGTTCTGATTCCACCCGCCCCCTTCATAGAAATAAACGAAGGAGGCGAACGTCAGCAGTCCGAGCAGAACCGCCGCCCGCCTATGCAAAGAAAAATTCTGTGAAAGAGGGCTCATCAGATTTTCTGGATGCCCATGATGCGCTTAGGAAACGATGCGCCCTCAGGTTCTCACACAAAGTCACGGTTTTCCTGAAGCTAAAAGCAACGCGGCCACAATTTTCTTCGTCTCTGCGTCCATGTTCATCGCAATCGTCGGATTGGTCGAACCATTCGACGCCGTCGCCAGTTTACCCTTGATTCCGATGTAGATGCCTTCGTAGGGAGTATCGCCGAGATTCTCCACCCGGTGCTTGAACGGAGGATACCATCGCGCCTCGCCCGGCTTCGAGAAGACTTCGCGCACCTTACCGTTCTCATCGATGAATCGGAGATGCGCCTCGGTCAGGCTCACGACGACTCCCCCAGGGTGGTCGTGCAGCGCGGATTTCTCGTGCGGCCCGTAGTGCACCGTCACTACCTGCACTCGCTCGTTCTCAAAATCCAACTTGTAGTGTTTGGGTTCAACCTTGGTCGGATCCTGCGCCAGGCTGAAGGTTGTGGCTAGACACACAAACACCCCCGCCCAGAATAGCTTTGGCCGCATGGTCAGCCTCCGGTTCGAGCAGTAACTTAGTGGTAATCAGACGCAACTCTACTTGGCTGCAGTGGCGAGTGTCAACGACTGGAAATAGTGAATGCCCCACAATAGTTAATCGTCGGTGGAAGCGCTTTCGACCGGATGGGAGAAGGCGGGCCAGAATGCGGAATCAGTGGTGGGCCCACCAGGATTCGAACCTGGAACCAACAGATTATGAGTCTGCTGCTCTAACCGTTGAGCTATGGGCCCGCTACGCTGCAACCCATTTTACCCGGTTTGTTCGTTTAGCTGAGCTGCAAGCGAACGAGCATTGGCAGAGTCTTGCGCTTACCCAGGCGTTGTTCGCGTTCGTCCTCGGGACAAAAAAACTCGCCCAAGCCGCGGAAAAGCTCCGGCCTGGGCGAGACTGAGTCTTGCGTGTCGCGCGGCGGAAGCTCTCGCCTCCACCGCGCGTCACTCAATTCAATTCACTACCTGCTTCACCACCGCCGACACGCTTGCCTTGACGTGCGTATCGCCTGTGTACGTTGCGGTAATCGAGTGAGTACCGACCGCCAGGCTAGACGTCGTGAAGGTTGCCTTGTTGCTTGCGTTGACGGTTCCCGTGCCCAACACCGTGGTCCCGTTCTTGAAGGTGACTGACCCGGTTGCGAGTCCGCCGAATGCCGGCTTGACCGTCGCCGTGAATGTCACCGCCGTCCCATGCGTAGACGGATTCTTCGAAGATACGAGCGCCGTTGTGGTCGCAGCCTTGGTCACCGTCTGCGCCAGCGGCGAAGAAGTACTCGCCACGAAGTCGGTGTTCCCCGGATACGATACCGTAATCGAGTGAACTCCAACGCTCAGTGCGGTGCTGGTGAATGTTGCCACTCCGCTGCCGCTCAAAGCGCCGGTACCGAGTACCGTCGCCCCGTTCTTGAAGGTCACGTTTCCAGTCGGCACGCCGCCAAAGGCTCCGTGCACAGTAGCCGTGAGTGTGACCCCCTGGTGCCACGAAGACGGATTCACCGATGACGTTACCGTCGTCGTTGTCGCCGCCGTGTGTACCGTTTGCGTGATCGGTGCCGAGGGGCTGGCGATATCTTTTCCGCTTCCCACAAACACCGCAGTCATCGGATGGCTGCCCACAGGCAAGGCGTTCGTTGTATACGTTGCCACGCCGCCGCTGAGAGCAACCGTAGCGATAAGCACTCCATTGTTTTTGATATATACATTGCCGAGCGGCGTGCCGCCGAAGCTTGGCGTCACGGTCGCTTTAAAGGTGACTGACTGATGGAACGCTGACGGGTTCACCGAAGAAGTGATCACCGTCGTCGTCGGCGATTTAATCCAGAAGTTCACCGACTTGGTCGACTCGTAGTTGCCAGCCACGTCGCGGCTGTAATACGCAATCGTGTGGTTCCCGGTGGTCGACACCGTGAACGCTCCGCTGTAGGTCTGCACCGCGCCACCATCCACCTGATAGTACGTCGCAGACACTCCGCTCGTTGCATCGGTGGCCGTGAGCGTCACCTTCACTGCCGATGAGTACACGGTACCGACTGTTGTGCCGCTCAGGCTCGCACTCGTACTCGGCGCCACTGTGTCATAGCAGATCCAGTAGTAGAACTGTTCCCCTGGAGTAAAGCCGGTGTTGTCCCAGGCGTCGACAGTCGCGAAGTGGCAGCCCTGTCCGGCAGCTGCAAGGTCGAGCGAGCCGAAGGTCTGGTTGGGAGCAGCCGGACCGCTATAGAACGCGTTTCCGGATCCAGGTGTAGGCTCCGAAGTGGGATCGGAAATGTAGTTGTCCCAAACCGCAGAGTAGCCTGCAACTCCCGTCGCCGGATACGTGCCGTTTCCATTGGCGGTAATTGAGAAGTAGACGGTCTGGTCAGAGTTGTACCAATGGTCGCTGCCGTTGCTGCCCGAGAACGGACCGCTGAAAGTGATGGTTGGACTCGCGAACGCTCCAGCTGAGTAAGTGCTGATCGCCCAACTCAACTGCAGCGCATTGAAGGTTCCCCAACCGGAGACCACGTCGTAGCCCGTGCCGGCGCAGTAAGACCCGAGTCCGTACAGCGCGGTGATGTCGTTGCTGTTGCAACCCGAGGTAATGTCATAGAACGGATAATGCGGTGCATAGGTCGGGTTGTATCCGTTGTAGTAGATTTGATAGTTGACTTGGCCGACTGGAGAGCAGGTTGAGCCATAACCGGAACCGCATCCCACCCCGATGTACAAGAGATAGGCATTTTCCTGGGCCATGAACCCAGAAGTCATTGGCGAAGATATGCTGGTGCCGCCGACACCATGAAGGCCTCCGTTGAAGTAATAGTTCTGGCCCACTGCGGCGTTGAGCGCGACGTCAGGAATACTACGGCTGCCCGATCCGCAAGCGGGGCTGGACTGGTACCCGGGAGCGGAGAATAGGGCGCTGCATCCGCCGCCAGTGCCGCCGTTGTTATGCGAGCATGACCCAGTGGACGTTCCGCCTGTCCACGCAACTTCGCTGCTGAAACCATACACGCTCGTCTGCAGCGCCGTGCCGCCGACCGAGACAACGTCGGGATCGGACCCGGGATAATCAAGCGCGATAGCATCACCACAACCGGCCGTGGCTCCGCTGTCGCCTGCCGCCGCCATGATCGTCATTCCTTGGCCGAGCATTTGATTGAAGATCGAATGCCAGGAAGAAACCAATCCGAATCCGTTGAGATAGGACTCGTTCAGACCATAGCTGATGTTCACCACACGCACATAGTTGTCGTTGGCGATCTGGTTAAACAGGGTGCCGAAGTCGCCGAAACCTTTCGCCGCTTCGTACACCCAGATGAACGACGTGTCGACGTAGGAGCCTTGACTGTTGGCTGTTGCCGTCGTCCACTCGAGATCCAGCGTGGTCTCGTCATCGCCGCCGCCGGGAGTGCCGTTCACAAAGACGCGGCTGTAATGGTAGGCAAGGTACGGGTACTGGGCCTGGAAGCCCTGCATATCCGTGTCTGCGAAATCACCATCGGTAGCTACCGCGATGGTGGTATCCGGCGGCGTCTGCCCTGAGTTTCCGAGAGGATTGCAGCAGTGCCCTTGGGCCTGCAGCGCCTGATAGTCGTATGCGTTCGAATTCCAGATGTCGGTCGGGTCGTAGAAGCCGTTAGTGATCGGCGGTTTCGTCTGTTTTCCGCTGGACGCTGCCTTCATTTTGCTGGCGAGAGCCTTCACCGCGGCGGGATCGGCGCTCATCTGGGCGCTCTTGCCGATCTGGTGAATCGGACCGGGAGCATAGTCAGGCCCGCGCATCCCCTTCAGAGCCGGATTGGCCGGGCGCATCCGCAGGATGCTGTTCAGGCCGTCCACGTATTCGATGATGTTCTGAAGGTGCGCTGGGATCTGCGGGTCGCGGTCATTGGAAAACTCGACCTCGCTATCGACCTGATATTTATTAATGCTGATGTTGAAGGCCTTCTGGATCGCGTCGACCGTGCCTTCCACATTGACGATCAGCCGGTTCGGATAACGTCCGATGACGGTGAGATGCTGGCTCTGGGCCCAATCGACGACCGCCTGCTCATCCTCGGCGGAGGGCGCAAAACGCGCGTTCCACTCATCAGGAGTCAGCCACTTATGAAAGTTGGGCGAATGTCGATCCTGAAGCTCTTTCAGAAGGCTCTCCTCCTCCGCCATCTTCGGCGCCTTAATGGAAATCGCCAGCTTCAATTTCGAGCTTGGATCATAGGCCTGGATCGGCGTCGCGGTACCAAGCACGACCTGCTGCGGCGTGTTGCTCGAGTATGGCGCGCCGAGTGGCTTAACTTTTGGTTGCTGGCCCCACGCCAGCGAAGATGCGCTTAGCAGAGCCAGTGCTGCGATATAACCACGGATATTTAATACGCCTGGTGAGTATCGGCGGCTTTGGTATGCGTGAGATGGAACTTCTGAAATTTGACACTGTTTCACGGTGAGTCCTCCTGGGTACAGCGGTTTCGATCACGGTCTGTTTTGGACGAAAGCAGCGAGATCCGTTCGCCGGCCGTAGAAGTGCATCGACATGACTGCGTGTTCATCGCAGCCGATCCATCCACAACTGGCTTCGGAGTTCTCTTATCTACGTGTTGGAGCATGCCTTCCGAAGGCATCTCCAACGGGGACACGCCGGCCAGGCGTGCAGTGCAACGGTCAGACACCCCCATGCCACATTGGGACGCGTCAGCATCGTCTTCGCTCCCTGAGCGGCTAGTTCTTACTCAGACAGACAGAGACTCGGAAAACAAATTGGGAAGGTTTTAACTTCGGGGGGACCCACGGAACACCGAGTGCCCAGAATTCTCTTCAATTCTGTCCTCAATGTCAATAGTGAAGATGACAATGTGAACGTTGCAAAAGTTTGCAGAAAAAAAAGGGGGATGGCATTTCTGCCATCCCCGGTTCGCTAAAAGCAAATATCGCGCGGCGAAGGCGCGTGCCTCCGCCGCCCGCACTCTAGTTCAATTCACCACCTGCTTCACCGCGGGCGACGTGCTGACCTTGAAGTGCGTGTCGCCCTGATAGGTAGCCGTAATCGTGTGCGTACCGACCGACAAGCTAGACGTGGTGAAGGTTGCCTTGTTGCTTGCGTTGACGGTTCCCGTGCCCAACACCGCGGTCCCATTCTTGAAGGTGACTGTCCCGGTTGCAACTCCGCCGAATGCCGGCTTGATTGTCGCCGTGAATGTCACAGCCGTCCCATGCGTGGACGGGTTCTTCGAAGATACGAGCCCAGTTGTGGTTGCGGCCTTGGTCACCGATTGCGTCTTAGGCGCGGATGTGCTGGTCACGAAGTTCGTGTTTCCAACGTACAACGCGGTCATCGTATGCGTTCCAATGGTCAAAGCGTTCGTTGTGAAGGTTGCCACGCCACTGCCGTTCAGAGTCCCGGTTCCCATCACGGTCGTCCCGTTCTTGAAGTTGACCGTGCCCGCTGGTGTGCCGCCCGCCGAAGCTACCGTGGCGGTGAAAGTCACCAGCTGGTGCCAGGACGACGGATTGACTGAGGACGTAACCGTCGTTGTGGTTCCCCTCTTGTTCACGACTTGCGACAGCGCTGGAGACGTGCTCTTGGCGTAGTTGAGTGAACCCTGATAGGTAGCCGTAATCGAATGCGTTCCACCAGTCAGAGCCGAGGTCGTAAACTTCGCGACTCCGTTCGCGCTCTCCACCGTGCCTAAGGCGACCGTCCCGTCCTTGAAGGTCATCCCTCCATGGATCGGCACGCCTGCACCGGAGCTCACCGTAGCCGTGAACGTTACTGCCTGGTGATAAGCAGACGGATTCAGCGACGACACTACTTTGGTCGATGTCGGCGCCACATTCACTTGCTGCGTGATCGCCGTCGAAGACGTAAGGTACAACGAGCTTCCGTTATACGCCGCAGTGATCGCGTGCGCGCCGCCAGGCAGGGTGCTGATAGTAAGCTTCGCTACGCCGCCGCTCAGGTTTACTGTTCCAAGCGCTGCGCTGCCGTTATAGAACGTGACCGTGCCGCCCGGCGTTCCTGCCGTTTGTGAAGCCACGTGTGCTGTGAAGGTCACCGACTGCCCGTAGGTCGACGGATTCAGACTCGATCCGAGACTGGTCGTCGATCCCGCCTGCACTCCCGTGCCGGTCAGTGTGCTGAAACCGTAACCAGCCGAGGTGTTGTCGAACACGACGATGTATCCAGTGCCCGCGCCAATCGAATTCGGATGGAACGAGACACCTTCGTAGCATGTAGATCCCGACAATAACGTCTGCGATCGGCAGCCGTCGTAGGTGATGAAGAAGTCGCTATCACCCGTGATCTCTGTCGACGACGTGTACAACGTGGCATTGCCTTGATTCGTGAAGGTGATGTACTGCGTCGCCGCACTTGAGAAGATCGGCTGGTTTCCGAACGGCTCTGTCGTGGGCGATGGGCTATCGATCGGAGCGTACGAGTTGTACGTCGGTTCTATATCCTTGGCCCATGAATTGTTGGACGAGACGTATTCTCCTTCCACCCAGATTCCAAGGAAGTCGGAATCGTTGCTGGCGCCTTGGTAGTCGCCCCACCGATTGCGCCCGCTTCCATCGATGACGGAGTAGTTAGCCTGGCCCGTTGCCATGGTTCCTTCGCCGTCAAGACAGCTCGTGCAGGTGGTGGAACTCGGAATGCCACGGTAGTACGCTCCCGGATATGTGCTGCCGCTGTCAGAACGCGTGTAGACCATCGTCTTGTCGCTGTTCGCGTTCTGGTCCACAAATGGGTAATAAACGTCCTCGCCGGATTGATTCCAGACCCAGTCGTTGACGTTGCTCATCGAGGGATAGCCGCTCACATCCATTTCGGTGAATGCGGCGCAGGCATGAGTCCCTCCATTGGAACAGGAGATGGTTTGGCCCACCGACAAGTGTCCAAACTGGTATGTGGCGTAGAGAATACGCGTGCCTCCTGTATCCAGCCCGGTCACTCCATTCGGCTGCGCCGCCGCCGGAGCACTGTCATAGCTGCCTACCCCCTGTTCGTTCCCGTTCAGAGTAGGACCACTACTACTGCCGTCACAACAGTCCGTGGCATTGGTCAACTGCCAGACTTTGAGCGTGTCGCCGGAACCGCCGCTGCCCTCGGCATCCACCCAGAAATCGCCAGCGCCGAATCCGACCCAGCGTTCCAGCGCCGGACGAACCGTGAACGACGTATAGAGATTGAGGAAGCCTTCCTTCAGGTTCCAGAAATCCCACCAACTGCAGCACGCGTCGTTAATGAACTGGTCCTTGGTCACAACTCGGACTTTGGCGTACTGAAAGCTGCCGTTGCTGGTGGGGAAACTGAACTGGTTGCAGCTGATGTAAATCGCGTCCGCGTCCATGCCCATATGCGGATAGTCGCACCAGTTGCCGCTCGAATTGCCGCCGTCGACGGTGGCGTCCAGAGCGTAAATGAGCCAGCCCTGAGTTACGTCGCTGGCGAAGGACACGGCGATGAGATGATTCGAGCGATTCGGCGAGTCGTTATCCGATGTCGCCAGCACCCAGAAGCGGCCCGATTCCTGGTCGTAGTAGATTGACGGGTCGTAAAGAAAATCGGAACCCGGTGTGCCTAGACCGCTAAAAAAGTTGTTCAAGGTCTGAGAGCTAAGCAGGTTGCCGTTCTTGTCGTAAACGTTGATGCTGGAATTCACGACTTCGACAACCTGATACGGCCCAGCCGCGATGCCGCCATCCGGCGGGAAGTAACCCGTGTCGCCGAAACCCGCAAAATTCTTGCCGTTCACCGGTGTCCCTGAGGCCGGCTTCGATCCCATCGGCACCTGGAGCGGACTCTTATTCTCCGCCGCCTTCAACAATTCGCTGCCCATGATCGGGTTCTGCATCGGATCCAGCTTGCTCGGATTCCAGTGCAATAAGGAAAGCTGTTGCGGGCTGAGTTCTTGCGCCATCTTCTTGCTCGACGGAACGGATATCCCCGCAGTGGCGCGCATTTCAGCTTCGCGCTCCTGAGGCGTTTCCACTTCGTTCGGAAAACGCCGCGCCTTCGCGTCGGGCACGACTTGATGCACCTTGCCGTCCGGCCCGAACGGGCCCGGCTTAAACGCTACTCTTGCTGCCGGTCGCGCTTTCTTGCCACCGCCTCCTTGATATTCCGGCTGTTTCGTCTGCTGGCCCCAGACGGGCGTCAGGCTCGCAAGCACAAATAAGATCAGGCAACACAAAGAAGCCTGGTTCGTGAACCTGGATTGTCTTGAAAGCGGAGAAATAACCTTATCTTGAGCCATTGTGCATCCCCCCTATGCGCATTTGTGGCGCAGCTGGTCGCTGAACGAGCGAATTGTCGTTTACTTAAGACAGGAAACTACTGACGTCAGGAAGTACAGGATCCCCCAAAACCCGAGCTGCGGAAGTTTGGTCCATACTCCTATCGAATGTCAATACTATTTTGGACAGTTGTCGGTTCGCGCACGAACGCTGGCGAGAAACGCTGGTCACGATGCTGCCTCGCAAATCGTTGTGGTGCGCCTTTTTCTCTACTATCTGGGATAGTGCAGCACTCCCGCGTTTCGTTTCACGGGTTGGCGTCACGAATCTCGCTTCATGGAATTCCGAACCGGTGGCGAGGGATCTCCGGGCGGGACAAACGATTCTCAGAGAGAACAAGTGACAGGCTAGTTCGAAAGTTTATGGGAACCGCCACCGTGCCCGCGGATAACTATGCTTCTCGTATTTTAGTGCGCCGTAGCTTTCTCCGCCCCCAGCCCCGTGTTCGACCGCACCAGTAGTTCGTTGAACTTATGCTGCGAGGTTGGCTCGTGACTCACCAGCGTCCCGAGAATCGCTCCCAGGAATCCCAACGGAATGCTTAGAATCCCGGGATTCTCCAGCGGGAACCATGCCTTTGCCTGGATCAGATGCCGCGCTGTTCCCGTCACCGTTGGCGGATCAATTGCCATCAAGCTTGGACTCACGAGGATCAAGCCAATCGACGCCAGCAATCCCACCGCGAGTCCCGACACCGCACCCATCGTGTTGAACCGGCGCCAGAAGATTGACAGCACAATCACCGGCAGGTTCGCCGACGCCGCCACCGCAAATGCAAGCGCCACCAGAAATGCCACGTTAGCTGTTGGTCCCAGTACGATCGCAATCCCGATTGCCACCGCACCCACCACGAACGCCGAAATGCGCGCCACCAGCACTTCTTCTCCCGGTTTCCGCTCGACGCCACTGTGGACCACGTTCGTCCAGAAGTCGTGAGAGAAAGAAGTTGTGGCGCTGATCGTCAACCCCGCCACCACCGCAAGAATCGTCGCAAATGCGATCGCCGAAATAAATGCGAAGAAAACGGAGCCGGCCAGCGCGTTCGCCAGCAGCGGCGCGCTCATGTTCGTGCCCCCGTGCGTCTTGATGAAGTCGGGGCCCATGATCGTTGCTGCTCCAAATCCCAGGAACGTCGTCATGATGTAGAAACTGCCGATCAGCACCATCGCCCACACTACGCTGTGACGCGCCGTCTTCGCATCAGGCACGGTATAGAACCGCACGAGAATATGCGGCAGTCCCGCCGTTCCAAAAATCAGCGCCAGCCCCAAAGAGATCAGATCCAACGGCCCATACGGAGGTTTGTAACGAAGACCGGGCTGCAGGAAATCTTTCACCACCTCCGCGCCTTTGGCATCGTGATAAGTGACATGCGAGATCGCGCCAAAGAATTCTCCGAAGCTGAAGTGGAAGTGAGCCATGACTAAAATGCTCAGCAGGACCGTCCCTGCCATCAGCAGAATCGCCTTGATGATCTGCACCCACGTCGTCGCCAGCATGCCCCCAAATACCACGTACACGATCATCAGAATCCCGACACAAATCACGGCCTTGTTGTAGCCGACCGATCCTCCCAGCAGCAGTTTCACCAGCGCGCCCGCTCCCACCATCTGCGCAATCATGTAAAACGTGCTCACGGTTAGCGTGCTCAGTGCAGCCATCGCCCGCACCGGCCTGGGTTGCAATCGATACGCCAGCACATCCGCCATCGTGTACTTGCCCGCATTCCGCAGCGGTTCTGCGATCACCAGCAACACCGTCAGATACGCGACCAGCCAGCCCACCGAAAACATGAACCCGTCATATCCCTGGAACGCAATAATGCCGGCGATCCCCAGAAACGACGCCGCACTCATGTAATCGCCCGCAACGGCAATCCCGTTCTGCCAGCCCTTGATCTGGCGGCTCGCCGCAAAATACGCGCTCGCGCCCGACGATCGCCTCGATGCCCAGTAGGTAATGCCGAGGGTGATCGCGATGAATACCAGAAACATAGTCAGTGGAATATTCATCGCTCACTTACCTCCCTTTGCGTCTTCAGCCTTGTCGAGAATGTCCTTCGCGAGCCGGTCGAAATTGCTGGCCGCTTTCACGTACAGCCCCGCGATGATCCACGCCACAAAGAATTGCGACAGCGCAAACAGGTAGGCGAGATTCACTTCGCCAATCACCTTGGTCGACATGAACTGCGGCGCGTAACCGACCAGCACCGGCAGCGCAAAGTAGTACACCACGAAGAATATGAATGCAGGTACGATGAAAATCTTCTTGGTCGCCATCAGGTCCTTGAACGGTTTGCTCTCCGCAATCTCGTCCCAGGTCGACTGCGATGCCTGATACTGCTTCGGTTCCGCAATTTCCGGACTTCTTGTGGCATTAGCCATATGGCGCCCCTCTTCGGCAAGCACTGACTTTCCAGACTAACGGTCGGCTGGAGCGATGATTGTCCGGGAAGATTACGCTCGTTTCCCGTTTCTGGGAAATAAAATTTATTTCATTCCCCGCTGGTCGTGGCGTGCGCCGTGCGCACGCCATCTGAGGTTTGCAAAAGCCAGCGGCGAGATCGAATCGCTAAAAGCTGAAGGTCGGACCAAACTCCGAACGAATGTCATGCCATTCGCGCGCCGGCATGCCTTCATAAATGGGGAAGGTGGCGGAATCGGCGAGGTTCGGATCAGCAATCCGTGTCCGGTACATGGATTCTTCCAGTGTGAACGAAACCAGGCTGTTCATCTTCCACGAGAGCGTCGCGGCAGCCAGATCATTCTTCGAACGCTGGTTGCCAAGACGCAGAACATCGCTGGTCTTCGCCTGATCGAACGCGTAGTGCAAATAGAGTTGCCATCCTGCGTTGCGCCCGGCAGCATCCGCGCCAAAGATCCGTCCGAGAGGAAAACCTACGTTGACGAACCCGCCCATCGACCGTATCGGCCGTTGCGGAGCCAGCACCGGATTCCCGCTGTCATCCAGCCCAAAGAGCACGGTGGACGCGCCATCGTTCGACGATCCCGAACAAAACGCACTAACGGCCGCAGTCAGACACGCCTTGCTCAGCGCCGACGTGTCGTTGAAGTTCGAATCCAGACTGCCCACGAAATACCAGCGCAGGTCCGACCCGCTCCAATACTTCGCAATCACCGTAACGTACCGGGTCGGCAGTTGGACTTCTCCCGTCCAGCCAGCGCGATTGGAACTCAGTTGTGCGCCGTTCGGAAATGCAGTTTTGAATTCCGTCGTCGAACTGCACACCGCGGTGTTGCTGCACAGCGGAACGTCGGAAGCCCGCACCATCACTTTCCTGTTCCCCTGAACCCCGCTGAAAATCAACTGAGCCGGAACTACTCCCGGCGCCTTGTCCAGTTGCCACTGCAGAACCAGACGTGTCTGTATCTCGGGACGTCCGGAATCTGCGCCCTGCTTTTCTCCATAACCAAGCTGATCCGCAACATTCGACGGATCATTTCCATACGCGGGCATGACCACTGCAAATTCCGGTTGGATGAAAACGTCGCGCGATCCTCCGATCTTGTGTCCCACGCCAAACCGGAACTGCGGCGCACGCTCGTACAACGTTCCAAAACCCAAGCCGAGCCCAGTGGTCTCGAACAAGTTAGGCAGGGTCGAAGATCCGAAGGGCGTCCAGTCTTGTCCGAACACTCCGAAAATGTTGGTCCGATCGTTGAATCGATGATCCACGCGTCCAAAGGCCAGCCGGATCGACGCCATGCTCGACCGTATCGTCGAAATGTTCCGGTTCAGCGCTCGCGTGAAGTTGCCTTCGAAATCGAACTCCAACTTCCCGGTGATCGCGGTGTTGCTGCCCGCCAGGTCTGGCCATTCGAAATTTGTGCCCAAGCGGGCGAAGCGTGCCTTCGCGTGGAACTCCGGACTCCGCGTCGGCCCAGGATCGAAGCTCGCTCCTGACGCAGTGATGAATCCGGGCAACGGCATGTCCGTTCCGTACGGCGAAGAGGTATCGTAGATGACGCTGGTCTTCACCATGCCGTAGAGTTTGAGCCGCGCGCCGCTCCCGAGCTTCAAGTCAGGAACTAAACCGTCGGGCTTTGACGGTTCCAACTGCAACACGCGAACCGGCGCGACCGCAGCAATGACCTTCGGCGCCGCTGGCTTCGCGGGTTGCGCGGCAGCTTGCGGTGCTTGCACCAAAGGCGCCGGCACCACTGCGACTACGGGAGCCGTGGTCGGAGTCACAGTCGTCGCAGAAAAATCCGCCTTGCTCACCACACCCTTACGCGTCAGCGCTTCCACCAGTAATTGAAACTCTGCCTCAGGAGCCGCGTTGAGAATCGCATTCGCTTCGCTCGGCGCGAGAACGCCTTTCATCACCAGCACACCAAGGAGCGCTGTGACGTTTGCATTCCCCGCGCCCGGAGCGACGCTCGGACTGGCGCCCACCGGCTGTACGTCTGTATTTGTCGCCGGCGTCTTCGCGTCTGTTGCATCTTTCGTTCCTGCTGCGACCGGCACTACTGATATGACTGCGATTACTAAGCTGTAAACGAATTGCTTCCAGATCGACATAAGCGGTATCGCTCCTTCACCGCAAGCATTCCTATCCATCGGATTGTCGTTCTGAACCCAATGCGCGAGCACACAAATTCTTTGTAAATGCACAACCGTCGTCCCGATTTGGTACGAGAGGTGGATGTAGGAACGAGGGCTCGCAACTGCCCGTGTGCCCGCAGTCTATGTGGCGACGGGTGCCTTCGGCCGTCCCGTAAAGAAGAAGGCGAGCGGAATGCGGAACACCGCTCAAAAACGAAAAGGCGTCCCGCAAGGGACGCCCTTAATCATTCTCTACCGAAATGTAATCCGTTAGACCTTCGCCGACTTCGACAACTTCCCTACCAGCGCAGCCAGATCTTGCAGCGAAGGTACCGACTCCGGTTCCGTCACCTTATGCTCCGGCAACGTAGCTCCACTCTTGATCGCGTCGACCAGCATTTCAAGCGCAAGGTCCGTATTCGGGCGAATGAAGATCGTTGCCGCCAGCGTTCCGCTGCGCACCCATGCCTGGCCAGTCTGCGGCATTCCATCGCAACCGGTCACGGGGATCTTCATCCAACGCGCCCGCTCGCTCCCCGTGATCTCGCTGAAGGCCTTCCTCGCGCCCACTGCCATGCTGTCATCCTGCGCGCCGACCAAGTCAATGTGGCTCTCCTGCGAAGTTTGCAGACGCAGCCACGAACTCACTGTGCGATATGCGCTCTCTTCGGTCCAGTTCGCGCGCATCGATTTCACTTGAATGTTGAGAGGCTTGGTGCGATTCATTCCAGCCGTGCGTTGCTTCGCCGCTACGCTGTTGGCTGGTCCTTCGATGTACAACATCGATCCGCCGCTCGGCAGCAGCGCGGCGAATTGTTGTCCTTGAATTTTGCCGACTGCGTCATGGTCCGAGCTGATACTGAATACCGGCACCTTGTAGGTACGGCGCAGATCGCGGATGTAGTCCACTTCGTGATTCAGCACGACCCATCCAATGCCCGCCGCCGCGGCCGCCCGCGCGACTTGAGGAAAAGCTGTGCCACCCGCGGGCTCGAACATGATCGCGTCCGGACGCGCTACCGCCGAATCCTGCACGTAGTGCAGCAACTGCTGGCTCTGCGCCACCGCATCGTTATTCGCGTGAATGATCTTCACGTCCACGCCCAGTCGCCGCGCGGTTTTTTCCGCAGCCGCCGCCTGCTCCTGCTGGTAGTCGTTGTCGTTGTTCGTCAGCGACACCAGAAAACTGAGTTTCTTCATGGGCCTCTTCCTTTAACGGATCATAGCCCAATCGTTTTGGCAGCGAATGTAACCAGAGTAACCTCGCTCGATTGCGTTGCTGTGCCGCCGATCGACGCAAAACTCTTCGTGGGACAACGATATTTGAATGCGTGCGCGACAGAGGTGTTCTAAAAAACGCCCGGGAGGGATGCCTGAAATGTCGCGGCGAGTTTTTGCAAAACGATTGAGGCGCTGAAGAAATTACTTCCCTGCGGCGGCGCCCTTCGCCTCTCCAAGAAAGGACTTTAAGCTCGTATCCAGCAGCTCCCGGCCCGCGTCCGACACATCCATGAAGCGGAAGGGCTGCATCCATCCCTGCGTCGCCCACATGGGAAACAGCATCTGGGCCTTTTCGCGGATCGTCGAGGTTCCGATATGGAAGATCAATTCGACGATGATCTTTTCGTCCAGCGGCTTCTCGAAGTGAATCACTCCACCCGTCGTCGAGAGCTGATGAATCGCGGCTCGCACGTCGCGGCGATTCGGCAGGCGCACCAGCACCAGCACGGATCCGCGCAACTTCACGCGAAAAGGACGCTCCGCAACTTTGTTCTCGTTGACTGGGACAGCCGGCGCCGCGGATTCAACTTGATCGGACATATGCTTACTAAGAGTATGGCAGCGCATTTTAGGTTGGCGAAGTTACGAAAGAACAAGACCGAAACGTTTTCTCGTCTTGGAGACGCGGCTTGCTGCGTTTTGCGCGGCCGAGGAAGACCGTTCTCACGAGATGATCCCTTCGTCGGGAGTGATTTTTTCTTCCACTGAGGAAGCAGCGAATCGGCGTGTGAGTCGAATCTTACTTTCGCCCAGGATGGGCTTCCGCGCCTTCGGAAAAAAGGTTGTAGGGCCAGACTTTCTTGTTGACTGTGAGTTTCGGAGCGCCCGTTGTGTCGTCGCTTGCCGGGCTCGGCGTGGGAGAACTCTTCGCCGCGACATCCCAGTCGTCAGGAGGATCCGCAATCCCCCAAACATTTCCGTGCGTATACAACGAAGCGCCAATCAGAAAGTACTTTCCATCGGCGCCCAGCGGCAGGCAGTTCGCTACTCGCGCCGTCACGCTTCCTCCGCCCGGAAGCCCGCTCAGCATGATCGGAGTCTCGATCTGCAGCGCCTCCGAAGCCCGGAAGCCGCATCCCTGCGCGCTCACCACGAGCACCATGCACTTCTCTCCAAACGGCCGCATCCGGTCAAGACTGATCACGCTCACAGGAATTTCCACGCGGATACGCGTGCTGCGTCGAGTCGCTTTGGGAGTGAGAACTTCCATTGGCAAGAATCGCGCTCGTCCGAATCTCCTGATCCTGGACCAAGCGTCGCTCCTTACCGTTATTGTGACAGAGTCAGCGCAAACCCCGATGGTGACAAAAGTAACCCGCAAACCGACACCACTGCGCGGGTCGCGACGGTGGGTTGTTTTGGATGGGAAGCGGCGTTGAGCCGCTGGGAACTCTCGGCCAACGACGAACCGCCCTCACCGCTTCGCATTCTTTCGCGCCTGCTTCATGCCCGCACGAATTCCCTTTCCGATCACGCGCGCGTAGCCTGCCTGGTCCATCGCGGCCATGGTGGCTGCCGCGATGCCTCCAGGCGTGGCTGCTTCGTGCAGAAGGGCGTCGAGACTCTCGCCACTCTGCCGCCAGTAGAAAATCCCGTCACTGAGCGCGTGCGCGGCCGCGGTCAGCGCCGTCGTGCGATCGAGACCTGCATCCTGCGCGGCCTTCGCCAGAGTCGCCAGCGCGTGATATCCATGGCTTGACGAATAGACCGCGGTGAAGGCATCGAACTGGCGCTCAGGAACCTCGAGCACTGCGCCAACCAGTTCAAACAATTCACGCACGCGATCTCGCTCGGGCTTCGCGACGGCACGGTCGAAGCACAACGCGGTCAACCCGCGGCCAATACGGGATACAGGGCTTGGCATCGCACGGACCCATCGTGCCGGACTTCCAAGCGCCGTGCGCAATTGCCGCAGCGGAATCCCCGCAGCCAGGCTGACGCAAAGTCCGGGCACGAGTCCGCAGTTTCCGATCTCATCCAGCAAGCCCGCCACTGACGCGGGACGCACGGCAACGATCAGGACACCGGCGCGAGCGACTGCCGATTTGAGATGGTCCTCGACCTCTACTCGCGACTCACGCCGCAGCGCCCGCAGCTTCGATGGATTGCGATCGTGGACGACGATCGCTCCGCGATACCCGGCGAGGCGCAGGCCCGCGACGAGTGCGCTCGTGATGCGTCCTCCGCCAAGAAATACGGTCGCTTTCATGCGCGAGTCAGTCAGCGGTCCCTCCGCCATCGACCACTAACGCAGCGCCCGTCATAAACGACGAATCGTCGGACGCGAGAAACAACACCGCCTTCGCAATCTCCTCCACGGTACCAACTCTTCCGAGCGGACGGCTCGCGCAGTCTGCAATGTAATCTTCCCACTTCAGCCCGCGCATCTTCGCATCCACGGGAAGCATCGGCGTCTCCACGTCTCCTGGGCAAATGCAGTTCACGCGAATCCCCTGCGCGCCGTGATCGATTGCCATCGCCTTGGTCATGAGCACGACTCCGCCCTTCGACGCGCAATAGGCGACCGCATGATCGCCTCCGACAATTCCCCAGCCTGAGCTGTTGTTGACGATGACTCCGCGTTTCTGCGCGATCATCGCCGGCAGCGCGCACTTCGACATCAGAAATGTTCCCTTCAGATTGACGTCAATCTGCTCATCCCACTCGCGCTCGGAACATTCGAGCGCCGTCTGCGGATAAAACACGCCCGCATTGTTGAACAGGATGTCGAGCCTGCCGAACGCGTGCAACGCCTCGTCGACCGCGCGCTGGCAGTCAGCGGCAACGCTCACGTCCGCGCGAATGAAGATTGCTTTCCCGCCGTCTTTCCCAATGCGTTCCACGACCGCAGTTCCGCGCGAGTCATTCCGTCCCGTGATCGCGACGTGAGCCCCTTCGGCGGCGAAGAGCAACGCCGTCGCCTCGCCGATTCCAGAAGTTCCGCCGGTGATGAGAGCAACTTTATCCTGCAGACGCATGTTTCACCCAGCAAGTCAGAATGATTCCACCACAGGGAGCACAGAGGTTCACAGAACTTCAACGGCTAGCCAATCCTCCAGCAGTTTCGCCCCCGTCCATCGTGAACACTTGTCCGGTCGCGAACGCCGCATCGTCCGACGCCAGATACGCGAACAGCCCGGCAATCTCCTCCGGCTTCGCATGACGCCGCAGCGGAATTTTCTGATTTACTTCCTCCAGCATCGCATCGGAATATTCCGCGCGCTGCATCGGCGTCAGAACATATCCCGGAGCCACCGCGCAGACGCGCACCTTCGGCGCGAGTTCGAGCGCCATCGATCGCGTCAGCTCAATCACTCCCGCCTTCGTCGCGTTGTAGTCCGCGTAATACGGATATCCCATCACGCCATTGGTCGACGCTGTCTGCAGAATCACGCCGTCGCCGCGCTCCCACATGTGTCGCGCCGCCGTCTGCGCCACGTAGAACACGCCAGTCAGATTCACGGCGATCACCTGCTCCCATTCCTCCGGCGTGATGTCGAGAAACTTGTGGCGAATGCTGATGCCCGCGTTGTTGACGAGCACGTCGACGCCATCCATCAACCGGATCGCCTCGGCAAACGCCGCCTCGACCTGCATCAGGTCGGTAACGTCGGCAATGATGGCCTCACCTAGCTGAGGAAGCTCGTGACGAATGCGATTGCCCGCCTCCGCGTCGCGATCGAGCACGCACACGCGCGATCCCTCTTCGAGAAAGCGCGCGGCCGTCGCGGCTCCGATCCCGCTCGCGCCTCCGGTGATCAGCACACGCTTGTCCTTTAACCCTCTCATGCAGTCTCCTCGTTTGTCCGGAATCCTGGGCTCTTCAGGATAACGATGAAGAGGTCGGATGGCTAGGAGGAAGGAGGAATGGAGAAAGAAGAATGCAGATTGCAGAAGGAAGAATGCAGAAGGAAGAAGAGGATCTCGGGCGCACAATCGCCCAGAGGCGTCACTCTGCCATGAGATCCCTTCGCTGTGCAGCTCAGGGTGGACTCTTCGCTTCGCCTGAAGAACGGCTCCGCTCAGGATGACGCCGACAGGTTCGTGATTGCGAAATGCAGCTCGGAAAGACTCGGATTACAAACCTTCTACCGCAGCAGTCCCAGCACGCTGCACGTGCGGTCGATCATCTCCTGCTGGTCGCGCGTCGGACCAACGAATTCCACGCCATGCGTGAACCCGCTGCGGTTCCGCACCACGCCTCGCACCACGAGTTCCGCGGAATGATACGGCAGCGGAAATTCCATCTGCAGGCTGGTTCCCGGGTCGACCTCGCGCGTCAGGAACAGGCGGAGTCCGCCAATGCTCATGTCGCAAGCCTGTCCGCTGAAGCTGGAGCGCTCGCCGTTCACCACAGTCGTGACCGTCACAGGAATCGTGACATCATGCCGTTCCCAGCGGCGTCTTGGGCGGCCCTGCGGGATCTGGGAGTCCTCCACGCTGGCTTGCTTCTGAGAAGTTTCCATCGCAACCAGTTTTTCGCAGATCGCGAGCAGCGTCAACGCAAATGGAGGATTTGGCGGGCGTTGGTCATAACGTCGGTGTGGTGACTATCGGGTAGGTCGGGGTTTGGGTCTTGGGTCTTGGGTCTTGGGTCTTGGGTCTTGGGTCTTGGGCTTGGTCTTCGGATCTGGGTCTTGGATCTTGGGCCTTGTTACCGTTCGGCGAGCGCGAGTTCGGCTGGTTTGGCTCGTGACGAGATTGGACTGTTTTGGGAAGATTACCTTTTGGTAACCCCTACCCCCCCTCCCCCGGTCTATTGGAATCATTGATTTAGCGAGAAAACGCGAAAAAATCTATGGGGCACAATTACTTGCGGGCAAAATCTTAGGAACAAAGGACTTAGCTCGCTGTTCGCCGGAGAATGGGAAAGAACTGTACAGAGGATTTCGTGGATACGGAAGGAAGTCAATGGAAAAGAGAGAATTGAGGAGCGGAGCGTTCCCGTTTCGGGAGGCACGAAGGCAGCTGAGATTTTCCTGGCGACACTCTTCGGCAACGCTTTCGTTCACGTTCGCAGGACAGACAGAGACGCTGATTCCCGAATCGACACAATTCGAAAAATAAAACAAACTTGCGGCCCGATGAAGCCGGGCCGCACGGGCGGACGTGGCGTCCGCCGCCGCTCCATTTATGAGGACTGTCTCTCCCGTCCGACTTACATCGCCGGGCCATCCGGATACGCCGGAAGATCCGGTGGTCGTGGAGGAAGTTTCTTTGGATTCGCCTCGATTTGTTTCATGACTTCCTGGATGGCGCGGTCGAGCTGCGCATCCTTGCCGTGAACCACGTCGTCGGGACGGTTGTCGACTTCGATGTCGGGGGCGACGCCGTGGTTCTCCACGACCCACTCGCTGTGCAGGCCGTAGTCAGCGAATTCGGGACGGCTGATGTAGCCGCCGTCCATGAGAGGCATTTCGCCGCGAATGCCGCGGACGCCTCCCCACGTGCGCTCGCCAATGAGTGGACCGAGTTTGTAGACCTTGAAGAACTCGCTGAAGATGTCGCCGTCAGACGCGGCGTACTGGTTGGTGATGCAGGCGTAATAGCCGTGGAAGACGACGGGCGGGGTGGTCCCACTTTCCCAGTTACGCGCGGCGCCCATCCCGACCAGGATGCGGCGCAGGCGTTCGAAGATGAGCTGATCGACGAAGCCTCCACCGTTGTAGCGCACGTCGATGATCATGCCCTGCTTGCGAATCTGCGGGAAGAACTGCCGGACGAAGGCGTTGAGTCCGGCGTCGCCCATGTCGGGGATGTACACATAGCCGACCTGCCCGTGCGTGGCGGCGTCGACCTTCTGGCGGTTGGTCTCGACCATGTTGTATTCGCGCAGAGGATATTCGTCGTCGATGGGGCGGACGGGCACGGTGCGGGCGCCGTCTTCGGTCGGCTTTGAATTGACGGTGATTGCGGTGGTCTCGTTCGCGGTGTTGATCATCAGTTCCTGCGGAGTATGAGGAGCGTGCAGCGGACGTCCGTTGATGGCGAGCAGGTAGTCGCCTTCCTTGACGTTGACGCCGGGTTCGGTGAGCGGAGAGCGCGTGTCGGGCGTCCAGTTCTGGCCGGGGTAGATCTTCTTGAAGCGGTAGAGCCCGGTGGCCGCGTCGACTTCGTAGTCCACGCCCAGCAGGCCGACGTTGATGGGATGGAGATCAGGCTGGTCGCCGCCGCCGACGTAGGTGTGGGAGTTGGAAAGCTCTCCGATCGCCTCACCGAGAATGTAGGTCAGATCGTAACGGTTGGCGACGTAGGGGACGAGGGGCTCATATTTCTTGCGAACTCCATCCCAGTCGACGCCGTTCATGCTGGCTTCGAAGAAGTAGTCGCGCTCCTGGCGGTAGACTTCGTTGAACATCTGCTTCCACTCGGCGGGCGGATCGACTTCGGCGCGCATGGATGAAATATTGATGGTGCCGTCGCCAACGTGTTTCTGCGGGTCAGGCTTGGCGTCGATGATGCCGAAGGTGTTGCCGGCCTGGTAGAGAATCTTGGAGCCGTCGAAGGAAAGCGCCCAGTGCTGCGCGCCTTCGATGAGCGTCTTCTCCTTGCGCTCTTTCATGTCGAAGGCGTGGATAGCGGTCTCCTCGCCGGGAAGCGGGCCGGAGAGTCCCTGCACGGGCTGCGTGGAGTAGTAGAGGAATCCTTTGGCGGCGTTCACTTCGTTGATGCTGGCGGGAGGCACGGGCAAGGCGACGATGCGGTTCTGCAGTCCGTCGAGATCGATGTGGAAGTTCTTGGCGACTTCGGCGGCTTCCTTTTCGGCTTTCTTCTCTTCCTCTTTCTTTTTTTCTGGGGACTTCTTTTTGTCGTCTTCCTTCTTGGCTTTGTCCTTATCTTTATCTTTATCTTTGTCGGACGCGGAGACCTCTGGGGCGGGCTCTTCGCGCTTGACGGCGGTCTCGTCGCTCAGAGCGGGGAACGGCGACGGAGCGTCCGCGTGCAGCGTGACGAGATAAGGACGAGTCGTCTTGGGATTGGCGAATTCGAAGTCGTAGTTGCCGAGGACTTCGTTATAGTCGCGATCGGAGAGGAAGTAGAGATAGTTGCCTTCGGGATCGAAGGTGGAGGCGAAGCTGTTGACCAGATCGCTGGTGACGGGGGTGATCTTCTTGTCGACGGTCGAGTAGAGATAGACGACGCTGAGTCCGGTCTGGAGTTGCTTGTCGTAGGCGATCCACTTACTGTCGGGCGACCAGGTGTAGTTGTTGATCTCGAAGTACTTGGCGCGATCGACTTCGACCGGCTTCTTCTCGTTGATGTCGACCCACCACAGGCGGAGATCCTTGTCGGACCAGGCCAGCCGCTTGCTGTCGGGCGACCAGACGACGGAGTACTTAAATCCCTTGTAGCCGCTGGTGATTTGCTGCTCTTTATCCTTGCCGCGCTGTTTCTCGGCGGCCGCTTCTTTGGCGGCGGCTTCTTTGTCCTTGTCTTTGTCTTTGTCCTTGTTTTCGGGCTCTTTGCCGAGGTCGAGGTTGCCCATGCCGTCCTGCGGGGTGATGTAGATTTCGTCTTCACCGGTGCGGTCGGAGACGAAGGCGATCCAGCGGCCGTCGGGCGACCAGGCGACTTGCTTTTCGCGACTCTCAGAGGAATGAGTGAGATTGCGCGTGGCGCCTTCCTTGGCGGGCACGGTGAAGACGTCGCCGCGCGCGGCGAAGACGGCGCGCTTGCCGTCAGGGGCGATGTCGAAATCGGTGATGAGCTTGCTGACACTGGTCCAATGTTTCATGGCCAGATCGCGCTCGCCGGGCAGAGTGATGCTGAGCTTGGTGGGCTGGTGCGAGGTCAGATCGAAGAGATAAAGATATCCGCCGTTCTCAAAGATGATGGAAGAATCGCCGAGGCTGGGCCACATCACGTCGAAGTCGGTGAAGTGCGTGAGTTGCTCGACCTGCTTGGAACCGAGATCGAAGCTATAGATGTTGAAGCGATGCTCGGAGCCGCGGTCGGACGTGAAGTAGACCGTGTTTCCATGCCACATCGGAAACGTGTCGGTGTAGTCGGTGTGCGGGATCTTCTCTTCGAGGACGTTGTTCTTGATGTCGTAGATGTAGATGTCTTGCGCGAGGCCGCCGGTATAGCGCTTCCAGGTGCGGAAGTTGCGGAAGATGCGGTTGTAGGCGACCTTGGTACCATCGGCGTTGAAAGAGGTGAGGCCGCCCTGGTCCATGGGGAGGGGCTCGGGAAGTCCGCCGTCGATCGAAACGGTAAATTGACGCTTGGTCCAGCCGTTGGAGGCGTCGCGACGCGAGAGGAAGACGATGCGCTTGCTGTCGGGCGTCCAGTTGATGACTTGGTTGTGAATGCCCATGCGGTCGTTGAGCGGAGCCGCGGCGCCCTGGTAGTAAGTCAACTGGCGGGGCTGGCCGCCGTCGGCGCTCATGACATAGACGTTGAAGTTGCCGTCGTACTGGCCGGTGAAGGCGAGCCACTTACCGTCAGGGGAAAACTTGGGGAAGAGTTCGCGGCCGGGATGGGTGGTGATGCGGCGGGCGGCGCCGCCGGAGGTTGAGGCGAGCCAGATATCGCCCGCGTAAACGAAGGCGACTTTGTCGCCGTGGACATCGGGGAAACGGAGGAGACGTCCCTCTTGGGGTTGTTGGGAGAAGGCGAGGGTGGCGGAGAGCAGAATGATGACGGCAAGGCAGCGGCGGACGAGTGGCACGATTGGACCTCCGACGGGTTAGACGCGCGAGCGCGCGTGAGGCAAACGGGAAATTGTATCAGGGAGCGGGTGGGGTGTACGGCGCTTCAGGGTCTGATTGGGGCTATGGCGAAAAGCAGGTTCCTCCGCCTTCGCTTCGCTCAGCCGTCGGAATGACAAGGGTTTTTCTTTAATCACTCAATCACAAATCGCTCAATGACTCAATTCCCTAGATTGGCTTGCCGCGGAAGAAGTAGACCAGTTCGATGATCAGAATGACCACCACCATCAGTTCCAGGACGAAGGCGCGGCTTTGGTTGAATTGCTCGACCATGAAGCGGTAGAGATCTTCGGCGGTCTGCAGCTTTTCTTTGACTAAGTCTTTGTAGTCGGGCACTCCGACTTTAGCGGCGCAGAGTTTGTACAGGCGCGCGGAGAACATGTCGCTGAGGAACTTGATGGCGTTGTCGGCGCGCTCGGTGAGTTCGTTCACGTCGAGCAGGACCGTGTGCAGTTTGGAGGCGGCGCGGGCGGTGCGCCAGCGTCCCCAGAGCCCGGTACCGCCGGCATCGAGGAAGTCGTAGACGTCTTCGAGTTCCTTGGTGAGCAGTTCGTCGTAGTGGCGAAACTCGAGTAGCTGCGAGTTGGCATACTGCAGAAGCTGGATGGCGGTCTCGGCGCCGGCGGCGGTGTCGTAGATGAAGGCCGCGTTCCATCCGATGACCGCGAGGTCATTGGGATAGTAGGAAATGCGCGACTGGAGAATTTCCTGGCGCTCGCCCTCGGAGAGCATGGCCATCTCGCCGCGGACCACTTGCGCGATGTGATTGCCCTCGGAGGCGAGGAGTTCGTCGGCGGAGGGAGAACCCTCGATCTCGCGGACGTTGAAGATGAAGTAATCCTCTTGCAGGAAGTCTCCGGTGTAGGGCTTGATGAGCGCCGGGGCAGCCTGCGCCAGCTTCTGCTTGACGATGCGCAGGGCGAGCTTCTCGAAGTTCGTGTCGGAGGTCCAGCGGCAGGAAAGTTCGACCAGGGTCTCCCAGTTGCCGCAGAACGGCAGTTCGAACTCGAGGCTGACGACGCCGTAATCGTAGTACTTGATGTCGCCGGCGAGGCGCTCGCCGGATTCAAGGATCAGCGGCTCGAGCGTCTCTTCGACGGGAGTGCGCTGGTAGCGGACATACGAAGGAGCCTTCTTGAAGCTGGCTTCGGCTTTGCGCGCGGGGAAGATTTTGCGGAGTTCGTCGAGGCGAATCTCCTCGCAGACATCGAACTGGATCAGAACCAGGACGGAGCCGCGCAGGGGCGTGCGGGCGGACGAGGGCGAGGCGGCCTGAGCGTGATCGTTCAGGGCCTGGGCGACGTCGTTGCCGACCATGGTGGTGAGTTCGCGGTCCATAGGGGTGATCGTTAGACGAAGGGTCCGAGAAACTCCGTCTATTATCTCAGGAGAGAGGGTGGATGGGTAGGAGTGCGTAAGCTATTGATAATAAAACCGTTGGCGGGGAGCGGCGCGCCGTTTCTTTCGCTCCTCCGGAGCTGGTGGATTGTTGGGGGACGCTACCCACGGCTACGCCGTGGGCTGCATTCTTTCGCCGCTTCGCGGCTGGGCCCGCGGCTTTCCCAGCGGAGGCTGATGTCCTTTCACCGTCCGCGGGTGGCGGACCAGAGCAGGAGGCTGGCGGCGGCCAGGGCTCCTAGGCTTAGTCCGGCTCGCGTCATTGAGCTGCGGACTTCGGCATTACGCTGGTTGACTCGTTGCGATTCGGGGTAGGGGCCGGCTGTGCGGCGCTGCCGGAGAACAGCAGGTTCCTCGCTCCGCTCGGAATGACAAGAATTAATAAGAGAAGGCGACCACAGGGCCATTTGTAGGACTTCGGCCAGATGGAGCGCATGGCGGCCGGTGCTTTGGGCGATCTGCTCGCGGCAGCTGAAGCCGTCGGCGATGATGAGCCAGTCGGCAGGGGCCTTGCGGACGGCCGGGAGGAGTTCGAGTTCGCCGATGGCCTGCGAGATGTCGTACTTGTCTTTATCCCGTTCGAAGCCGAAGGATCCGGCCATGCCGCAGCATCCGGGGGCGGGTGATTGGAAATCGACGCCGAGGCGGTGCAGGAGCGACTCTTCGGCGGTCATCTTCATGAGCGACTTGTGATGGCAGTGGCCGTGGAGCAGGGCTTTGCGGTTGAGCTGCGGAAGTGGCGCGCTGCCCGAGTTCTGTTCGAGGAATTCGCTGAGCAGGAATGTCTGGCGGCTCAGGGCTTGGGCACGCTGGTCGTGCGGGAAGAAGTTTAGAAGTTCGTCGCGAAAGACGGCGACACAGCTGGGTTCGAGTCCGACGATGGGGATTCCGGCTTCGATTTCGGGCTCGAGTTGATCGAGGATGTCGAGGAGCAGGGACTCTGCACGGTCGAGCATGCCGAAGTCGTAGAGCGGGCGTCCGCAGCAGAGGTTGGCGCGGGGGACGAGGACGCGGTATCCGGCGGTTTCGAGGACTTCGACGGCGGCGCGGGCGGTTGAGGGGAGGAAGTAGTTGTTGAAGGTGTCGGGCCAGAGAAGAACGGTTGGGATTGAATCATTGAGCGATTCAGGCATTGAGTCATTGGAAGACTCGGTGACTGAAGAACGTTCCGAGTTCCCACATCTCGCAAAATCGGCGAGATGTGGGGCATCCCATTTCTTTTCCTTTTTCCGGCGACGGCTGAACCAACGTTTGAATGTCTCGGGGGCGAAGGGCGGGATTTGGCGCTGGTGCGGGATTCCGGCGACCAGCTTCGCAATGTCGCGGAGGAACGGGAGTTGCGTTGTTAGATTCACCAGACCCGGGGCGTTTGAGGCCAGGCGGGCCCAGAGGTCGATGTTGCCGAAGGCGTAGGCACTGCGGGGGCGCACGCGGCCTTCGTAGTAATGAGAGAGGAATTCAGCTTTGTACGTGGCCACGTCGACGCCTACGGGACAATCGCTCTTGCATCCTTTGCAGGCGAGGCAGAGGTCGAGCGACTGCTTTACTGCTTCGCTGCGCCAGCCGTCGCGGATGACGGCGTCTTCCCTGTTTCCCTGCGTCATCTCCCAGAGCAGATGAGCGCGGCCCCGGGTGGAGTGCGCTTCTTCATGGGTGGCGCGATAGCTGGGGCACATCACGCCCCCTTCTTCGCGGCGGCATTTACCGACACCGACGCACCGCAGCGCGGCGTGCGAGAGGCTGCCGTGATCGTCGGGAAACTGAAAGCGCGTCGCGGGCTGCCAGGGCGCGTAGTTCGGACCGAGTCGAAGATTGGCGTCGAGTTTGTACGGATCAATCAGCTTGCCCGGGTTCATCTTCCAATCGGGGTCCCACGCGGACTTGAATTTGCGGAAGGCCTCCATCAATTCCGGGCCGAACATTTTCGGGAGAAGTTCGGCGCGGGCTTGCCCGTCGCCGTGTTCGCCGGAGAGCGATCCGCCGTAGCTCACGACGAGGTCGGCGGCTTCTTCGACGAACTTACGGAACTTAGCGATTCCCTCTTTCGATTGCAGATCGAAGTTCAGGCGCGTGTGTACGCAGGCGTGGCCGAAGTGTCCGTAGAGCGATCCCTTGTAATCGAAGGCAGCCATCATTTTGCGCAGGTCGCGAAGATAGGCGCCGAGTTTGTCGGGAGCGACGGCGGCATCTTCCCATCCTTCCCAGTTGAGCGGCTCGCCGGGAACGTGCGAAGTCGCGCCGAGACTCGCCTCGCGAATCTCCCAAATGCGTTTCGCCTGCGCGCCGGAGTAGAGATTCATGCGAGGCGGAGTCGCGCTGCGGCTGAGAGTGTCGATCAGGCGCAGGGCCTGGGCTTCGGCCTCGGAGAGAGTCTGGCTGCCGAACTCGACCATGAGCCATCCGCCGCCCTCGGGGAGCAGCGCTAGCCCCGCGGGATTGAGGCCTTTGGTGCGCGTGTAGTAGACGAGAATGTCGTCGAAGCCTTCGAGGCCGATGGGCTTGTGCTCCATGATCTCGGGGATGTGATCGGCACACTGAAAGATGTCGGGGTAGGCGACGACGAGGAGGACGCGCTCGGGAGGACTTTCGACTAAGCGGCACGTGGCTTCGAGAACCGTCGCGCAGGTGCCTTCAGAGCCGACCAGGGCGCGGGCGATGTGGAAGTTATTTTCCGGGAGCAGGTAGTTGAGGTTGTAGCCGGAGACGCGGCGGGGGATAGGCGGGAATTTCCGGCGGATGAGATCGGCGTATTGGGCGGCGATTTGCTTTAGGGAGTTATGGATTTGATCCGGGCGAGAGGCACTGCGGCCCGATGAAGCTGGGCCGCCGGCGGGCGAGGGCGCCCGCCCCACATAACCATCATGGTCGCCGGGGCTACGGTCTCGGATGAAGCCTTCGCCGACTTTCAGGCGGTGGCCGTCGTATGTTACTACTTCCAATTCTTCGATGTTGTCGTCGGTCTTGCCGGCCATGACCGAGTGGACGCCGCAGGAGTTGTTGCCGATCATGCCGCCGATGGTGCAGCGGTCGTGGCTGGCAGGATCGGGAGCGAAGGTGAGGTGATGTTTCTCGGCGGCGGTGCGAAGCGTATCGAGAACGACTCCAGGCTGCACGCGCGCGATACGGCGCGCCGGATCGATCTCGAGAATCCGAGACATGTACTTGGTGAAGTCGAGGACGACGGCGACGTTGCAACACTGGCCGGCGAGCGAAGTACCGCCACCGCGACAGAGCAGAGGCGCGCCGAATTCACGACAGACGGAAATGGCGGCGAGGACGTCGTCGGCGTCATGAGGGAGAACGACGCCGATTGGAACCTGGCGGTAGTTGGAGGCGTCGGTCGCGTAGAGGGCGCGGCTGCCGGCGTCGAGGCGAACTTCTCCACGAACGTTCGAGCGCAGAGCCTCGTTCAGCCCCGCAGCGTCGGTGAATGACGACTTCGGGGCCGGAACGGCGTCTCCAATGCGGTCTTGCATGGGCCCGATTCTTAATTCGCTTTCTTGGTTACGTTGGTGATTTGGAATTTGGAGTGATCGCCGATGGGCTCGACGTTGATGGTGACCATATTCTTCTGGTCGTTCTTCTGATCGTTGGCGACGATGGTGCAGTGATTCTTGTCGGAACTTGTCGTCCCGGCATTGGGAAACTTGGATTTGTAGAAGTCGCAGACCTTGTCTATGGGGTCGCTGGATTCGAATTGTGCGGTGACGGTATGGATGGATCCGAAGGTCATGGACGACGCGCCGTTTTTCTGGATTTCGGCTCCGGGGTAGATATCGACGCCGAGATCTTTGGCGGCCTGCACGGGATCGTTGGCGCTGATCGTGCCGAAGGGAGTTTCGACTTTCACGTGGTCACCTTCCTGGTGAACCTTGGCGTTCTTGGCGACACGGTAGGCGAAGAAGCCGATGCTGGCTATGCCGAGGATTCCGATGAAGATGATCACGGCGACGACGATCAGAATAATTTTGACGGCGCTACTGCCGCCGGTCGCAGGTGGAACTGGAGGGCGGGACATGACCGGGGTCGAAGAGGTCCCCGGTACCGCTGAGGGCGCAGGAGCAGCTACACCGGTGGGAGTGCCGCATTTGCTGCAGAATCTGATCCCCGGATCGACCGATGCTCCGCAGGAATTGCAGAATGCCATAAATCACCTCGTGGAGGTGGAGTGTTCAGCTTGACGCGCGAGTATACCGCAGATGAGGGGCGGACGAACCGTCTTCTTAAGCATCCCTTCCGGGCTGAGGAAGAAAAAATCCTCATCGCAAAGGGCGCTAAGAAAATCCGCAAAGGACGCTAAGAAGAACAAACGCTCAGAGTTTGAGTTCAGCGGCTGTCTGGACTCGTCAGCTCCAGGAGCGCGTACCGTAGTCGGCCATGGATAGCACTAGCAGAAGGAACAGGAAGAAGATTGTCGAGATGACGACCATCTTCAACAGCTTTTCGTGAGCGCCCTTCAGGTGCATGAAGAAGAGCGCGACCAGCAGTGCCTTGGTGGTCGCGATGATGAGGGCGACGGCGGCGTTATAGACGCCGAGGTCGAGTTTCGCGACTTCGTAGGTGACGAACGTTCCTACGAGCAGGGCGCCCCATACCGCGAAGTAAGTTCCTAACGGCGAGGATTTTGAATGGTCAGACATAACGAGCCTCAAAACTTATGGGTGCCGGTCGATCAGATATAACAACGGGAACAGATAAATCCAAACGATGTCGACGAAGTGCCAGTAGAGACCGCCGATTTCGAGTGGAGTGTGATATTCGGGAGTAAAACGCCCTTTCCAAGCCATCCACAAGAGCCAGGTAAAAATGCCGAGTCCGATGATCATGTGGAGCGCGTGCAGTCCAGTCATGATGAAGTACAGGGCGAAAAAGATCTCGGCATGGCGCGGGTTGGCGTACTGATCAGGATGTCCGGGAATGGAGACATGGTCGAAACTGAACGACGCGCCGGGAACATGGTGCTCGTCGAATTTGTCTTTGTATTCCTTGCCCTTGATGCCAAGGAAGGTGAGTCCGAAGAGCATGGTGAGGATGAGTGTCCCGATCAGAAGCGCGCGACGCGAAGTTTGCGCGGCCCAGATCGCGAGGACTACGGTCAAGCTGCTGCAGATCAGAACGGCGGTATTTGTGCCGCCGAGCAACGCGTCGATGGACTTGCTGGCCGCGGCGAAGTCTCCGAAGTACCAGCGGCGGTAGATCAGGTAGGCGCAGAAGAGTCCGCCGAAGAACATGACTTCGGTGGCGAGGAATATCCACATGCCGAAGTTGGAGGCATCCCGCTGCTGCTGCTCGTCGACGAAATGGTGCAAGAGCGCCGGGTTGTGAGCTTCGCCGTGGCCTGCAGCGGGAACGGCGGCTGTAGAGCTATCGTGCAACGGGAACCTCCTCTTTGTGAGGCGCGTCCAACTCCTCGTAGTTGTACGCTTCCCACGTGACCACGGGCTCTTCTTCAAAATTGAAAGTTGTGGGCGGCGACTGCGTCTTCCATTCCAGACCGGCAGCGTTCCACGGATTGTCGGGCGCGGGCTTGCCGTAGCGCATCGACCACAGGAAATAAATCATCGGGAGCAGATAGCCGATACCCAGCACCGTAGCGCCGGCGGTCGAGAGCACGTTCAGAACCTGAAATTCCGGCGGGTACTGGTAATAGCGGCGTGGCATGCCGAGATATCCGAGGATGAATTGCGGGAAGAATGTGAGGTTGAATCCGATGAAGACGATCAACGCGGCGAGGCGGGCCCAGCCTTCAGGATAGAGGCGTCCGGAAATTTTCGGCCACCAGAAATGCATGCCTCCCAGGTAGCCCATGAGCGCGCCACCGACCATGATGTAGTGGAAGTGGGCGATAACGAAATAAGTGTCGTGGACGTGCATGTCGACGCCGAGACAGGCAAGGAACAGACCGGTCAATCCGCCAATGGTGAACAGGCCCAGAAATCCGAAGGCGTAGAGCATGGGCGCGTCGTAGTGGATGGAGCCCTTATATAAGGTGGCAGTCCAGTTGAAGACTTTTACGGCGGAAGGCACCGCGACCGCATAGCTCAGCAAAGAGAAGACGAGCGCGGCGTAGACGGAGATTCCGGCGACGAACATGTGATGCGCCCAGACCAGGAATCCGAAGACGGCAATGGCGATTGAGGAAAACGCGACGAAACTGTAGCCGAAGATGCGCTTGCGCGAGAAGCAGGCGATGATTTCAGTGACGACCCCCATCGACGGCAGAATCATGATGTAGACGGCGGGATGCGAGTAGAACCAGAACAGATGCTGAAACAGGAGCGGATCGCCGCCGAGTTTGGGATCGAAGATGCCGAGGTGCAGAGCGCGTTCGGCGACGACCAGTACGAGAGTGATCGCGATGACGGGCGTCCCGAGAACCTGGATGATACTGGTGGCGTAGTGCGCCCAAATGAAAAGAGGCAGGCGCGACCATGTCATGCCGGGCGCGCGCATGCGGTGGATCGTGACGATGAAGTTCAGGCCGGTGAGGATGGAGGAGAATCCGGCGACAAAAATTGCGAGTCCGGCCTCGATCACTTTCGTGTTGCTGAAAGCCGTGCTGAAGGGCACGTAGAAAGTCCAACCGGTATCGACGCCGCCGGTCAACATGCAGTGCAGCATCATGATGCCGCCGATGATGTAGAGATACCAGCTCAGCAGGTTGATGCGCGGGAAGGCGAGATCCTTGGCGCCGACCATCATGGGCACAAGGAAGTTGCCGAGCACGGCGGGAATCGAGGGGATGAGGAAGAAGAACACCATCACCTGACCGTGCTGGGTGAAAAGTTTGTTGTAGGTATCGGCCTGGACGAGGTCGCCGCCCGGAGTGAGCAGTTCGAGGCGGATAAGCAGCGCGAAGAATCCGCCGATGAAAAAGAAGAAGGTGATCGAGAGCAGGTAGAGGAGCGCGATGCGCTTGTGGTCCGTGGTAAAGAGCCACGAGCCGACACCGTAGTGCTTGTTGAGATAATTTTCGCGCTCGGGTTGAGCGGCGGGCGGAACGGGTGCGGTCGCCATCACGGGTTCACCTGACTTCCCTCTGCTGCGGCCTGGTTTGCGCTGGAGTGGTTTGCCGCGGAGTTGACCGGGACGGCGGCGGCAGGCTTGACGCCGCCTTCGCCGGGCTTGGCCAGCGATTTCACGTACGCCACCAGGGCGTTGACTTGCTCGTCACTCACCAGCCCCTGGAACGTGGGCATGATGGGCTGGAATCCTTTGACGCGTCTTGCGCCAGGATCAAGAATGCATTCGCGAATATAGTTCTCGTCAGCGGTGACGATGCGCCCGTCTTCTAATTGAACAGGCTTTCCAAAAACTCCCTGCAAGTTCGGACCGCGGCCTTGCGAGTCGCTGCGATGACAAGTGGAGCAGCCAAGCTCACCAAAAATCTTTTCACCCGTCGCAGAGAGGGGCCCGGTCGAGCCGCCGCTCATCCAAGCCTCGTATTGCGCGGGTTCCATCACAATAATGGAACCGATCATGCCGGAGTGCTGTGTGCCGCAATACTGGGTGCAGAAAAGATGATAGGTGCCGGGCTTGATGGCACGGAACCACGCGACGGTGTAACGGCCGGGAAGCACGTCCTGCTTCATGCGGAACGCGGGGACGAAGAAGCTGTGGATCACGTCCTGCGAGGTCATGATCAGCTTGACGTCGCGGCCGACCGGGACGTGAAGTTCGTTGATCTCGCGCTGACCTTCGGCGTGTTCGAGCTTCCACATCCACTGCTTCGCGACGACGTAGACTTCGGTGGAATCGCGTGGAGGCGTGCGACTCTTGAAGTAGACGACCGCGCCCCAGGCGAAGATCACCATGAAAACAAAGAGAGGGATGATGGACCAGGTCAATTCCAGCGGTGTGGAACCTTCGATCTGCTCCGCCGGAACACCTTGCCGATTACGATACCGCGCAGAGAAGTAGACGACGGCGACAAAAATCAGCAGCGTCATCAATCCCGACACAATGAGCAGGAAGATGAAGAGCGCGTCCACGTTGCCCGCGGCGGTGGAAGCCCGATCCGGCCATAATGGAAAATTATCGAACATAATTTCAAAAATGCAGAAGTTCAAGAATTCAGAAGTTAGAAGTCAGAGTGAAGAAGTAAAGCCGAATCGCCCTTTCATCACTTCTGCCTTCTGACTTCTTATCTCAGACTTCCTACACCCGACTCCAGTCTCTTCGCCGCGGCGCGGCCTTCTCCAGGCGGAATAAGACGAACAGCAGTCCACCGACGAACAAAATCGTGATCGCCCCTCCCACCCGCAGCATGTTGCTTACGACCGCGCCATATTTTCCGGTCGCGGGATTGTAGTGATAGCAGTAGAGCAACACCTGATCGACTGCGTTGCCGATCTTCTCCTGTGAGGCTTCCACTAGTCCCATACGCAGATCTTTCGGCGGGAAGTCCACGCCGTAGAAATAGCGCGAAATGCGGCCTTGCGGCGTCAATACCATGATGGCGGTGGCGTGCGCGTACTGGTTCGTCGTGGGATCGTACTGGTACTGGAAGCCAACGGACTTAGTGAGCGCATTGATCGATTCCGCCGGGCCGGTCAGAAAATGCCAGCCTGCGGCTGCGCCGGGGCGGCCGTAGCGCTTGATGTAATCCTGTTTTTTCGCGGCCGCGAGCACGGGCGTCTCGCGCGGATCGAAACTCACGGTAACAACTTCGAATTCGTTGCCCACGTCGAACTTCACCATCTTCATGGCGCCGGTGAGTCCGGCCAGAGCCTCTCCGCAGAGCATGGTGCAGTTGTAGTAGACGAGGTTCAGGATCAGCGGCTTCTTGCCGAAGTAGTCTCCGAGCTTCACGGAGCGGCCGGTGTCGTCGGTGAAGACGAGGTCGGGCGGCACCTGCGTGTCGAGATGCTGTTCGATGCCGACGTTCTGCAGATAGGGTGGGCGAACGTTGGCTGGCGGGGACATTATGCCTTTCGACATGGCCTGGGCCGTGGCTCGGGGCGCGGGGATGAGTGTGGCCGTCACGAGGAATGCGAGCAGTAAGAGAGCTCTCCTGTGGGCTGGCCTTGCAGCATGGGCTGGCAACGCTGTCGAGCTTTGCTCGACCGGACAGCCGGGGGCGGCTGTCCCCACATGATCTTGCGGTACAGACATCGAATTGTTGCTTGTCCTGCTCACTTCTTGGGTCCCTTCTTCTTTTCCGGCTGAGCCTTCGACGGCGCGGCAGCCGCGATTTCGATGGCGGATTGCGCGCGGACGGGAAGGCCACGTTGCGCGACGAGGTCCATGGCGCGCTCGATCGGGATGCGGACAGTGCCCGCTTTCTCGTCGATCCAGCCGTAGGTGGCCAGCGTTTGTTCTTCGTTGAGGCGGATGCCGTTAAGTTGGCCCCGCTCATCTTCTTCGAGTTTGGGATTCGGGAACGCTTCCTGCGGATAATTTCTTGGAATGTTGCGCGTGTCCGCCGGAGCGTTCGTGACCAGCGGGTTGACCGGCGTCTGCTCAGCCTCGGAACGCTTATCCAGAAAGTGATACAACCCGTCGACGACGAAGTACACGAGCACTCCGGCCACAACTAGGCCCAGCAGGAAGTAGAGGACGCCGGCGGCGCCAATGTCCCGGCGCTCATAACCTCCGTTGCTGGCTGGGTTCGTCGGATTGTGATCGATGCTCATAGTTATTTCTTAGCCGTTACTCTGTCGATCATGCGTTCTCCGGATGATGATGCTGTGGGTGCAGAACCTCTCCCGCGGACGGATCGTAGAGGGGCAGCAAAGGCAGCGCGCCCAGATTGCGGAAGAAGTAAGCCAGCCACAGGCCGCCAATGGCGATGGGCACAACCACATCTGCCGCGGTGAAATTAAAGGTCTGCGAGAAATTTGGCTCGATGATCCAGAACAGGTCTACAAAACGCATCAGCATGAGCCACACAGCCAGCCAGACAAGTTTGCGAATATCACGCTTCAGCGGGCGCGACAGCAGAATCGCGAACGGAACCGCGAAGTGGAAGATGGGAAGGATGAGAGCGATCCATCCCCAGCCGCCGTTGAGGCGCTTCATATAAAACGTGATCTCGGCGGGCAGGTTTCCAGCCCAGATGATGAGCCACTGCGAGAAGCTGAAGTAGGCCCAGACCATGGTGAAAGCCAGCATCCACTTGCCGTGATCGTGGACGAAGTCAGGCTTCAGCATCTCGGACATGGGCTTGTAGTTGTAGAGAATGCGCTCGACCACGACCGCGAAGCACATGGCGGAGAGCACTTCACCGATGAGAATGATCAGGCCGAAGATGGTCGAGATCCAACTGGGATCGAGCGACATGACCCAATCGATGGCCGCGAAAGAAATGGTGAATCCGTAGAGGATGAGGCCCGGACCGGCGACGGCTTTGAATCGTTCGGTGTTGTCGGGGGCGCCGGCGCTGTCGGTCTGCTTCGACCAGTGCGAGAGCAGGAACGAAAGCACGTTCCAGATGGCGAAGTAGATGATGGCGCGGATGATGAAGCCAGTGCCGTTGAGATAAGCGCCCTTGATGAAGCTGTGCTTCGTCAGATGCTCGCGGATGTGCGCATCCTGAATCGCCTCCAGGGGCATGAGCCACGGATAGATGCGATGCTGCAGGACCGCAATCACCATGGGGATGAAAAGAATCGCCAACAACGGAAGCGTGCGCATGGCCGCGCCGAGAATGCGGCGGATGACCATGCCCCAGCCGCCGCCCGTGAGGTGGCGGATCATGAGGATGGCCATCGATCCCAGTGCCACGCCGAGCCAGCACATGAAGCCGAGCAGATAGCCGCGATAGAATTCGTCCGGCTGCTTGAATGCGAGGACGACCGCGGCGATGCCAAAGACGACGCCGACAATCAACGACCGCTGCGCGATGGTCTTAACCACCGGAGGGGCCGTCAGATCGAGTTGGTTTGCGGGCGCCGCGCTCATTTCTCTTCCTCAGTTTTCGAATTCGTCTCGGGCGCAACCACGGGTAAGGTCGCACCTGATCCGGGCTCGCGGAATTTCGGCGGCTCGGATGGAATCTTCTGTCCGGCAGGCACGTCGGCCATAGTCGCGTCCTGGCTTAACTGCAGGGCGCGGACGTAGGCGACGATATCCCAGCGATCGCGCGGGGGAATCTGCGACGCGTAGTCAGGCATGATGCCGAAACCGTTGGTGATCACGTCGAAGAAATATCCCAGTGGCGCTTTCTGCAAGCGCGGAATGTGATATGACGGCGGCTTGCGCGGAAAGCCGCGCGAGGGAACGAAGCCGTTGCCGTCTCCCACGCGCGAGTGACAAGGCGCGCAGAAAATGTCGTAGCGCTCGCGGCCGCGATCCAGAACTTGTTTGGTGACGGGGAACGGCATGACGTCGCCAGGATTGTTGCCGATTTTTCCGGTATAGAAATAAGTGTCTTCGTGCAACTGGCCGCGCGCGACGGTGCCCTCGACGGGAGGGCGCTCGGAACGCTGGTCGGCGAAGAAGTCGCTGCGCGAGAGCGGGTTCTCGCGCGGCTGAACGTGCATGTCGATGCGGCAGGCGGTGGTTAGGGTGATCGCAGCGGTCGCGACTAAAACCTTGAACCACAAAGGACACGAAGGTCCACGAAGTAAAGCCCACACGCCAGGCGTTCGTGGATTCCCACTCTTGCGCACGGAACGCGCAAGAACGGGCCAGCCGCAGTTCTGCTTGATTCCGACCAGGTCGGTCCCGAGTTTGCGAAGGCGCAGCATTCTAGCTTGGCACCTCCGAAACCGAGCGCGGGGCAAAGCTTTCAAGGAGCCTGCGCGTTTCCACGGGATCGTACTTCTTGTCGGTCGAGAACACGATCAGGAAGAAGCGATCTTTCGAGGCCGACGAAAAACGAGGCACGTTGAACACCGGATGATACGGCATGGGCAGGCCGTTGAGAGCCAACATGCCGAAGACGGCTGAGATTCCGGCGAACAGGATCGTCATCTCGAATGTGATGACGATAAAGGCCGGCCATGAATGAGGCGGCTTCCCGCCAATGTTGAGCGGGTAGTCGACGGCGGACATCCAGTACTGCATCAGGTAGCCGGTAAGGCCGCCGATGATGCCGCCGATCAGCACGACCAGCGGAACTTCGTCGTGATGGAATCCGATTTCTTCCGCCAGGCCTTCGACGGGGAACGGACTGTAGGCATCGATCTTCTTGTAACCCGCCTGATGCGTGGTGCGCGCCGCATCGACCAAAGCCTGCGCCGAATCGAATTCGGCCATGATGCCGTAGATGGGATCGCGTTTCATATTGCGAACCTCGCCATCATTTTCACCATCGCCATCATTCTCGCCATCACTCCTTCACCTCGGCTTCGGGCAGAAGGGTGCGCATTTCGAAGATGGAAATCGCAGGCAGAATGCGGAGGAACAGGAACATCAGCATCAGGAACATGCCGATGGTGCCGATATAAGTCATCCAATCCCAGCGCGTGGGGTAGTACATGCCCCAGGAGGATGTGAGGAAATCGCGATGGAGGCTGACGACAACGATGATGAAACGCTCGAGCCACATGCCGACCAGAATCACGCCCGAGATGAAAAACAGCGCGATGGGACTGGTGCGTAGCTTGCGAATCCAGAGGACTTGCGGAATGAAAATGTTGCAGATCAGAAGCATCCAGTACGGGCCTGCGTAGGGGCCGTGCAGGCGGTTCCAGAGCGTGAACGCGTCGAAGCGATCGCCGCTGTACCATCCCATGAAAGCTTCAATTCCGTATCCGTAAGCCACGATCAATCCGGTCGCGAGCATGACTTTCGCGGAGTTCTGCAGGTGGCGTTCGGTGATGAAATCTTCGAGGCCATAAATCTTGCGAATCGGGATGGCCAGCATCAGCACCATGGCGAAGCCGGAATAGATTGCGCCAGCGACGAAGTAGGGCGGGAAGATAGTGGTGTGCCATCCGGGCACGATGCCGACGGCGAAGTCGAAGCTCACGACGGTGTGAACGGAAAGAACCAGCGGCGTGGCCAGTCCGGCAAGCAGAAGGTACGCGGTCTCATAGCGGTGCCAGTGTCGGGCCGATCCGCGCCATCCGAACGACAGCATGCCGTAAACAATCTTCAGCGCCTTGTTGTCGGAGCGATCGCGCAGGGTGGCGAAGTCAGGAATCAGCCCCATAAACCAGAACAGCGCGGAGATGGTTGCGTAAGTGGAGACGGCAAACACGTCCCACATCAGCGGACTGCGGAACTGCGGCCACACTCCCATGGTGCTGGGATAAGGGAAAAGCCAATAAGCCAGCCATGGGCGGCCGACGTGAATGGCGGGGAAGATTCCGGCGGCGGCCACAGCGAACAGCGTCATGGCTTCCGCGAAACGGTTGATGGAGTTGCGCCAAGACTGACGCAGCAAAAGAAGAATGGCGGAGATCAGCGTGCCAGCGTGGCCTATACCGATCCACCAGACGAAGTTGACGATCGCAAAGCCCCAACCAGTCGGGATGGTCACGCCCCAGATACCGATGCCTTTGAGGAAGAGGTATCCCATGGCGTACAGCATCATCATGGTGAGCATGAAGCAGATGCCGAAGCCGACGAACCATCCGTTGGACGCGGGACGGGTCAGCACGATGGCGCTGATTTTTTCCGTGACCGTGCCGAAAGTGTGGCCCGGCTCGATGACCGGTGCGCGATCGAGTTCGGTGGCCGATTTGTATTGCTCAGGCATGCGTTCTTAAGCTCTCAGCTATCAGCTATCAGCTTTCAGTTCTTATCCCTTGGCTTCCAACTCCGGATTCGGGTTGCGGACTTCCGCTAAGTAGGTTGTGCGCGGGCGAGTGTTCAACTCGCCCAGCAGACTGTAATTTCTTGACTGCGCTTTTAGCTTCGAAACTTTGCTGTTCGGATCGTTGATGTTGCCGAAGACGATCGCGCCTGCTGGGCACGACTGCTGGCAGGAGGTCTGTAGTTCGGTATCGTTGATCTTGCGGTCTTCTTTCTCGGCGTCGATGCGGCGCTCATTGATGCGCTGCACGCAGTAGGTGCACTTTTCCATGACGCCGCGGCTGCGCACGCTGACATCGGGATTGCGCATCATTTTGTATTGCGGCGTCTCCCAGTCCTGGAAGAGCAAGAAGTTGAAGCGGCGCACCTTATAAGGACAGTTATTCGAGCAGTAGCGCGTGCCCACGCAGCGGTTGTAGACCATGTCGTTCAGGCCTTCCGTGGTGTGGTTGGTGGCGCCGACCGGGCAAACCACTTCGCAGGGTGCGTTCTCGCACTGCATGCAGGGCACAGGCTGGAAGAATGCGCGGGGATTGTCGCGGTCGCCCTGGTAGTAGGCGTCGACGCGAATCCAGTGCATGTGGCGGCCCAGAACTGTCTGCTCTTTGCCGACGACGGCGATGTTGTTCTCCGACTGGCAGGCCAGCATGCAGTTGTTGCAGCCCACGCAGGAGTTCAAATCGATGGTCATGCCCCACGCGTAGTCTTCCTTGTCGTACGGGTAGGGCTTATAGAGCGTGAGATCTTTCGGGACTTCTTCTTCCTTCGCGAAGTCGGGCTCTTTGCGATATTCCTCGAGCGTGGTTTCGCGGACCTGCGGACGATGGCCGCCGTCGGGCGTGTCCATCGACTGGTAGCCTTGCGTGGAGGCTAGCTTGTAGGTGGCGCCAGTCTTGCGAATGGTGACGCCCGTGGCGATCCATGGGGCGGTGGTGGTGCGAAGCGCGTAGGCGTCGAAGCCTTGCGCGGTGCCAACGCGGCCGGCGCGGGTGCGTCCGTAGCCGAGGGTGACGGTGACGGAGTTATCGGGATGTCCGGCCTGAATCCAGACGGCGCCGGTGACTTTCTTGCCGTTCAGTTCGAGCTCGACGACGTCTTCAGTCTTGATGCCAAGCCGGTCAGCCATCTTGGGGCCGATGAGGATGGCGTTATCCCAGGTGAGCTTGGTCATCGGCTTGGGCAGTTCCTGGAGCCAGCCGTTGTTGGCGAATTGTCCGTCGTAGATGGTCGGGTCGCGGCGGATGTTGAGCTCGATGGAGTTGGGATCGGAGGGTTTCGATTCGGATGGGGCTGCTGCCGATTTTGCGCTCACAGACTTGGGAGCGAATGTCGTTCCTTCGATCCAGCCATCGTGCAGCGACTTGCGCCAGAATTGCTCGAAGTCGGCGCCGGTGTGTTGCTTTTGCCAGTAGGTGCGGGTCAGATCGTATCCGGTCGCATCGGCTTGGCCGGAGAGCAGCGAGACAAATTCCAGTGGACTCTTGCCGTTATAGAGTGGCGCGATCAGCGGCTGAATGATGCTGACGGTGCCGTCGTAGGCGCGGGCATCGCCCCATGATTCAAGCTCGTGCGTGGCGGGAACGTGCCATTGGCAAAGTTCGGCAGTTTCGTTTTGATAGAGCCCGTAGTGGACGCGGAGCGGAACCTTGTTGCTCTTTAGGGCGTCGGCGAAATTCAGGTCGGCGGGCGCATCGTAGGCGGGATTGCCGCCGAGGATGATCAGCAAGTCAACTTTGCCGCCGTTCATGTCGGCGACGAGTTCTTTGATTGAGTCGGTTTGATTGACCGGATTGGCATCAACGGGGTCGGTGTAGAAGACGGTCTTGCCGACGTTGCCAAGTTCTGCGTTTATCAACTGAGCCCACGCATGCACACCGGGAGGCTGATGTTCGCCTACGACGACGATGCTCGAACCTTGTTTGGACTTTAGGTCGCGCGCGGCAGCCGTCAGGAGACCAGCGTACTCTCCGTTCCCACCGGGGCCTATTCCGGCCACCGGTATCATTTCGCGAATCAGCAGATACCCCGCTAGTTGACTCGCCAAAACCTCAACCTCGGACGCTCTCACCGGAATCCGATGATCCGCCTTCGCACCCGTTGACGTTGCCGTGCTCTCGATTACGTAGAGGCGGTTCATATTGCCGCTGTCCGGATTGCGGCGGCTGGCGAAGTCGCGGATGTATTTGGTGTTGCCGGGGAATCCGGCGTAGAGGAAGTCGGCGTCGAGCGAGACGATGACGTCTGCTTTCGAAAAATCGTAGCGCGTCTCGACGGGCTGTCCGAAGGCCATCTTCGCGCCTTCGAGGACATTGTCGCGATTGACCGGTTCATAGACATGCCACTTGGCCTGCGGATAAATTTTCAGCAGGTTCCGCAGCTGATCGGCAAGCGTCGGCGAAGAAATCGTCGGCGTGAGAATGCGAATGCCCGCGCCCTTGAGCGCCTTCTGCGCGCTCAGCGGTCCGCGGACGGCGCCGAGGAACGCCTGCCACGAGCGCTGGTCACCCATCGACATGACGCTCTGCGAACGGTCAGGATCGTAAAGACCAAGCAGCGACGCTTGCGTAAAAATGTCGGTGCCACCCTGCGAGGCAGGGTGCATGTCGTTGCCTTCGATCTTTGTAGGACGCCCGAGATGGCTTTCGACCAGCACCGGACTCGCATATCCGCCCAGCGTGACGGCGGATGCATAGAACATCGGACGCCCGGGGATAACACCTTCGGGCTGGCGAACGTAGGGAACGATGGGCTCAAGCGGCAGACGCACGCATCCAGTCATGCCGGCGAGGCCGAGCGACGCGCCCATAACTTTCAGGAATCCGCGGCGCGAAACGGTGTCGAGCCATTCGGAGGCGCCTTTGGGAAATTCGCGGTGCAGGGCTTCCTGGAAATCTTCGCTGCCGGCGAGTTCTTCGAGCGAGCGCCAGTATTCCGGGCCTGTCTTTTTAGCAGCGTCGTGCGCCGTGGCGAAGTCGATCTTTTCGCGGACCGCGGTCAGGTCAAGTTTTTTCGAAGGACAAACGTCTTCGCGTTTCTTGATCTGGACCAGACCGTCGATATTTTTCTCGTCGTTCGTCATTGCGTTACGGAGTACGTTTCTTTCGCCCCTTTCGGGGCTGGTTGCCTTTTCTTTCCCTACCCACGGCTTGCGCCCCTTCGACTTCGCTCAGGGCAGGCTGTGGGCTGCAATCTTTCGCCGCTCCGCGGCTGGACTTGTCGTTCTTACCTCAGGGCTAAAGCCCATTCCAAACTCAACTGTTGACACCCGGCTAAGCCGGTCTCTTCCACAAAATCTATCGATGGCACGTGCTGCAGGTCGTAATGTCTTTCACGTTGCGCACGTTGTATTTCTTCAACAGCGCGGCGCCTAACTCCGCCTGGTCGGTAAAGCTCTGGCCGTCTACGACCACCGGGTTCGAGCCCGTGGGCTGCTGGTAGCGCATGTTGAACACCTCGCTGCGCGGGCGCAAAACTTTTTCCGGCGCGCGATGGCAGCTCAGGCACCACTCCATTTGCAGACTTTCCTGCTGATACATCAGCGGCATCTGGTCGACGGGGCCATGGCAGGTGTTGCAGCCGACTCCCTTATTGATATGAATGCTGTGATTGAAATAAACGAAGTCGGGAAGCTGGTTGACGCGCGTCCACTGCAGCGACTCGCCTGTTTTGTAGCTGGCACGCACCGGCTCAAGCAGTTTTGCATTGGTCCAGATCTGCGAATGACAATTCATGCACGTCTTGGTCGGCGGAATGCCGGCAAAGCTCGAGGTTTCAACCGAAGTGTGACAGTAGCGGCAATCGATGCCGAGTCCGCTCACGTGGTGCTGATGGCTGAACGGGACCGGCTGCGGCTTGCGTACTCCGGCGTAGGTCACGTAGGGCGAACGCTGGACCTCCATCGCCATCCAAGAGAGCGCAGCGATTACAAAGACCGCGCCAAAAATAGTGGCGCGCGACAATGTATTCGTACTGCGATGAAAGATCTGCGACATTCTCTTATGAGACTTGCTGAAGAGACCCGGCGGCTCGTCCGCTATTCGGTTCGGTTAATTAGATACGGCGAAAAGAAAACCACCCACTGGTTTTCCAAGTTGGCTGTGAAACTGGAAATTATAAATATTTCGCCGAAGTTTGTCGCGGGTTTTTGGAATTCAACGCAGAAAAACTTTTCGAATTGGGTGGAGTGGGAAAAGTGTTGAGATTTTCAACGCGTGAGGACTCACACCTTTAAACACAGAGGGCACAGGGTCGCACAGAGAAGAATCAAGAAACACTCATCGCAGATTCATGACCAGTAATTTCGGCTCGGTCATCTCTTCGATTGCGTAACGCAGGCCTTCGCGGCCGAGGCCAGAATCTTTGACGCCGCCGTAGGGCATGTGATCGATGCGGAATGACGGAACGTCGCCGGCGATCACGCCCCCGACTTCAAGTTCCTCGTAGGCCTGGAAGAGTAGCTTCGCATCGCGGGTGAAGACGCCGGCCTGCATTCCGTAGGCGGAGTTATTTACTTTGCGCAGCGCGTCGTCGAAATCTTTGTAGGGCTCGACCGTGACGACGGGGCCAAATATCTCCTGGCAATTCACTTTCATATCGGGCTTGGTGCCGGTGAGCACGGTCGGTTCGACGAAAAGACCCTTACGGCCGCCGCCGCAGAGCAAGCGCGCTCCCGCGCGAACGGCTTCTTCGATCCAGGTCGCGGTGCGGGCCGCATCGCTTTCGCGAATGAGCGGGCCAACGTCTGTGGATTCCTCAAGCGGATCGCCCATCTTCAGCTTCTTTACGCCTTCGACCAGTAGATCGGCGAATCTTCCGTAGACCGAGTGCTCCACGAAAATGCGCTGCACCGAAATGCAAGTCTGGCCGGCATAGGCAAAGCCGCCCGTAACGCAGCGATCGACAGCATAGGCCAGGTCGGCATCGCTGTGGACAATGACCGCGGCGTTGCCGCCCAGCTCGAGGACAACTTTCTTTTTTCCAGCGCGGCGCTTGATGTCCCATCCGACGGGCACGCTGCCCGTGAAGCTGATGAGTTTGATGCGATCGTCGCTGACCAGCAATCCCGCGTCTTCGTTGGAGAGCGGGATGACGTTCAGTCCGCCATCAGGCCAGCCCGCCTGCTGCACGCATTCGGCCAGAAGCAGTGAGCAGAGCGGAGTTTGCGGCGCAGGCTTCAGCACCATGGGACAGCCCGCGGCGATGGCCGGGGCTACTTTGTGCGCGACCAGGTTGATCGGAAAATTGAACGGCGTGATGCCGGCGACCGGCCCGAGGGGAAAGCGGCGAATGATGCCCCAGCGGCCGGCGGTAAATTCCTGCCAGTCGAGGGGAAGGACCTCGCCGTAGATGCGCGTGCTCTCTTCGGCGGCGACGTTGAAAGTGAAGATGGCGCGCTCGACTTCGGTGCGCGCGCCCTTGATCGGCTTGCCGGCTTCCTGTGCGAGAGTGCGCGCGAATTCTTCCTTGCGCTCGGCCATGGAAGCGGAAATCCTTCGCAGAACGCGCTGGCGCTCGAATGCCGGCAGGCGCCGCGTGGTTCCGAATGCCTTGACGGCGGCGGCAATGGCGGCTTCGGCGTGTTCGCGGCGGCCTTGCACCGCGCGGGCGATCAAACTCCCGTCATACGGTGCATGAATCTCGACGACGTCGCCATCTTCTCTCCAATGGCCGTCCACGAAGAAGCCGTGCGTCGCAACCGGCGCGATCGTCATCTCTGCCATGATTTTTTCTCCCCACCACCCACTTGGCCGACTTTCGATTATAGGACTTTTGCATTGGCGTGATGCATATAGATATTGGTGCGAAGCATCGGGGCAGAGAGAAATCGCAGAAGTCGCGGAGGTACAGGGGAAATTCGCTCCTGCTTTACAATTAGCTCGCCTTTGACTGCCTTGACAACAATTACGGAGCTTGCGCCGCGCTTGCGGCGGAGGGAGATTTCTCCGGTCGAGATCACGCGAGTGTGCCTTGATCGGATTGAGAAGCTGAATCCCGCGCTGAATGCGTTCATCACGATCACGGCGGAGTCGGCGCTGGCTGAGGCGCGTGCGGCGGAGGCGGAGATTCTGCGTGGCGAGTGGCGTGGGCCGCTGCACGGCGTGCCTGTCGCGTTGAAGGACCTCATCGATACGGCGGGCGTTCGCACAACTTGTGCGAGCGCGCTGCATCGCGAGCGCGTGCCGTCCGAAGATGCGGAAGTCGTTCGACGGCTGCGGCAGGCCGGCGCGGTGATGATCGGAAAGAACAATCTGCATGAGTTCGCTTACGGCGGCAGTTCGCTGGTCAGCTATTTCGGCGACACGCGCAATCCGTGGGACTACGGCCGGATTGTGGGAGGATCGTCTGGGGGATCGGCGGTCGCGGTGGCTGCGGGTCTTGCGTATGCAGCGATCGGAACCGATACGGCAGGCTCGATTCGCGAACCGGCGTCACTGTGCGGGTGCGTTGGGTTGAAGCCAACTTACGGGCGCGTGTCGAGCCGTGGAGTGATGCCGCTATCGTTCTCGCTGGATCACGTTGGACCGCTGGCCGCGAGCGTCGCCGATGCGGCGATCGTCCTACAGGCGATTGCGGGATACGATGCCGCCGATGTTACTTCGCGGGATCATCCGGTCGCGGATTACGTCGGAGCATTACGGGAAGATGCAAAGAAGTTGCGGGTGGGCGTTCCGCGCGGATATTTCTTTGACGATCTCGATCCGGAAGTTGCCGCCGCCATGGAGCACGCACTGCGAGGAATGCACACGCTGGTGGCTGAGATAAAGGAAGTGCAACTGGATGTTCCGACCGACCGCACGCTGCAAATGGCGGAGTCTTACGCTTGTCACGCGGAGAACATCAGCAAGACGCCAGAGTTGTATCAAGCGGAAACGGTTCGTCGCATCAGGAACGGCGAGGCAGTCACCGCACCCCAGTACATACAAGGCCGCCGCGAATTGGAGCAGGCGCGCCGGAATATCTGCGCCGTGTTCGCAGACGTGGATGTTCTTGTCACTCCGACGACGCCGATGTCCGCGCCGTCGATCGCCGACCTAAGAGCGAATCCAGACAACCTGCGCCCAGCCGAACTGAAGTTGCTCCGCAACACGCGGCCGTTCAATGTCTGGGGAATACCGGCGATCTCAGTTCCCTGTGGATTCGCGCAGAGCGGACTGCCGATCGGATTGCAGATCGCGGGGCCGCACTGGCGGGAGGATTTGGTCTTGCGCGTCGCTCATGCTTATGAGCAGGCGACGGCTTGGCATAAACGGTCCGTCCCGTTGTGATGAGCTTGAAAAAGTGCTGCCGGGATTCGTGCTGGCAGGCAGCCGACCGGCGGCTGTCCTCAGATGATCCGATCGGGCTTATCAGTCCACCGTACGCACGTCGTCTGGCAGGATCAGCGTGAACTCGCATTTGCCTTTGTCGACTGCGCACGACAGCGTTCCGCGGCGGAGAACTTTCACGGGCGTGTCGTCGGGGAAGATGAGATGGTAGTCGGCCTTGCGAAGCGCATCAGTGAAGGACTTCAGCGTTTCGTCCCCGCTGATGAACTTCACGCCCACGACCTTCGCTGCCGAACCGGCGCCGCCGTCGAGCAGAACGAAGAAGTCTGCGTTGCCAGTGTGCGTGGCCTTTCCCAGGTCGATGGTGTTGAGTTTCTGCAATTCATCTTTGTAGCGCGCGACGTTGGCGTCGGCCTTGGCGTCTCCGCCGGCGAGGGCGGCGAGACGATCGCGTGTTTCGGGAATCGGACGCAGCCCGTTCATCGATAGTGCGTAGGTTTTCAACGCAAGATCTTTTTCTCCGCGCTTCTCGTAGATTTGTCCGAGGTGGTCGCCGACTTCGCCGTGATGTCCCAGGCTCCACGCGGCCGCGACATATTTTTGAGCCTTTTCGAGATCGCCTTCGCCGAAGTGCACCCAGCCCAGCGTGTCCCAGTAGGCGATGAGTGACGACACGAGCCCAAAATCCTGCTGCGAGATGCCGTCGATGGTGACGTTTCGCAAGGCGGCCGCGGTCGACGACACGGCCGACTCGGCGTATTGCTGCGCACGATCGAGATGAGTCTTCTTTAGTGACAACTGGTAGGCGATGTTGTTCCATACCAGGGGCGTCGCGGAAAGTTCGACAGCATGGTCGAACGTGGCAAGCGCCTTGTCGTCTTGCCCAAGGTTGAGATATGCGTCGCCCAGGCTGACTTGCAGTTCGGCGTTGTCGGGGGTGAGAGACGCGGCCTTCTCCAGTTCCGGAACGGCGTCGTTGTATTTGTGCCACTCGGCGTACATGGAGCCGAGGTTGGCGTGGGCGAACTTGTCGAGCGGATTGTTCTCCAACTGCTTGTTGAACGCCTTGACCGCATCGTCATACTTGCGCTCGTTGCGGTAAACACTGCCGAGGTAGTTGTAGGCAAATTCGTCGTACGGATTGACTTCGAGCTGCTTCTGGAACGCTGCGATCGCTTCATTGTCGTCGCGCATCTGGAAGTAGGCGAGCCCGAGGTTGTTCCAGGCGACTTTATTCTTGGGATCGACTTCGGTGGCACGCTTGAACAGCGCAATCGCGATCGGGAGATTGCCGTTGTTCGCGGCAGCGCGGCCGCTCTCGACGAGATCGTCGGCCTTCATGTCGGAAGGAGGAACGGGCGCTCCTGCCACTGCGCTTTCGACGGATAACTGCTGCGCGAGATCGGCGCCCACGGCACGGCGGAACGATTCGTAATCCGCAGCCCGGGCAACGGGAAGTTCATCCTGACGCAGCGTGAGTTCGCGGCCTGCAGTGAAAACTCCGTTGTCAATTTTGTAGGTTGCCTCATACTCCGCGTAGTCGCGCTTCAGCGAAAAAGCCAGCGGCGCGTGCGCAGTGTATTTCGTCGGCAACTGCAGCTTGATCTTGTAAGAATACGCGGCCCTGGGGCCAAGCTTCAGAGGCTCGGCGTCGGCATCGGTGTCGTCGTCATCGACCTCTGGCAGACTGAACTGCACGAGCGGCAGAGTGATATCCGTTTTCTTCTTGGACCAGTCGAGGAAGTTCACCTTCGAAACATCGTACGAGAGTGTGAACGGTTCGCGCGTCGCCGCCGGGTCGCTCACCTTAAGATTGGTGATGTCTCCGCCAAGACTGGCATTGACATTGTCGACCACGCGCTGCCAGTTCGCCTGCGGCACACGGCGGAAGACGGAACGCAGCAGCAATTCCTCGTCGCCGCGAAATTCATAGCGCACGTGTGCTTCGAGCTTGCCAATGTCGTTGATCTTGCCGTCGATGTCCGCCAGTTCGGTGTTGGGCATCGGAGTATCGGCCGGAGTCTGCTGCAGATGCGGCGCGACTGAGGAGTGCGCGTCTTCCGGCGGAATCACCAGCGCCTGCTTCTTGCGCAGCGGATAGGCCAGCAGACGGAAGGGCGCGACTTCGGCCGTGGTGTCCATCCAGACTTCTTCTGTCTTCCCGTCCACATCGAGAGGCAGCATCGTAATTACGTGATCAAACTGCGAGGGCGACGGAACATCGGGATCGAGTTTTCGACTGGAGTTGATTAACACCGAATCCGCGTGCAGGCCCAGGGCCTCGAGCAGTGAAGCCAGCAGCGTGTGCTTGTCTTTGCAATCGCCGTACTGATTGTGGAGCACTTCGGAGGACGCATGCGGCTGGTAACGGCCCACGCCGAGCGAGAGGCTGACGTAGCGGAAATTCTTCGCGACGAAATCGTAGAGCGCCTCGACTTTTTCCAGATTTGTGTTGAGGCCCTTGGTCAACTCTTCGGCCTTGGCGCGAACTTCGGGCGATGGAGCGCGGCGGTCTTTCTCGAGGCTCGCGTACCAGCGGCCAAGTTGCTCCCAACTCTCAAACGTTGTCAGCTGGATGTCTGGGCGGTCGTCATCGGGATGATGCTTCTTTTTCTTCTTGTCGCTGTCTTTGTCTTTTGCCTTGTCGTCGTCTTCGCGCTCGAGATGCGAACTGGTCCAGTGATAGTTTCGCCGGCCGGCTTCCTCCGTAATTTTCGGATCCATGCCGGTCTTGCATTTCAGCTTCACCGAACGGCCGCCAGGAACGTTCACGTCGACGGCCTCGTCGAGCACGATGCTGCTCTTGTCGAATTCGTATTCGGTCCAGAACTGCCCGGCGGCCAGCGGCGTGTGAATCACCGTGACCATGTCGTACTCGAGAACTTCACCCGGGCGCAGGCCAGGCACGGTGATGTGTTTCTGCCGGTAGTCGGTATAAACGGGCGCTTCGTGTTCGACGGGGGCGCTTAAATCCTGCACGGCGTCATCGCCAGCTTTTACGACCGTGCCGTCCTTCTTCAGTACTCGCACGTAGGGAATTTCGACACGCTCGTTGGCCGAGTTGTAGCCCACCTGCAACTGTCCCCACTGCTGTACGCCGGCCTCGCTTTGCACGCGGATGCGGGCGACGACTTCCTTGCGTCCGGTGCCGTCGGTCTCGAAGCGGTACGTCGTGTGCATCTTCTCGACGACGTAGGACTCTTCCGAATAGTCGTGCATCTTGTCCGCTGCGGTCGCAGCAGCGGCCTCAGCGGCGGAAGAATCGGCGGTCCCGGCTTTGGACCCCGCCGTTACCGTGGAGCTCTTGGCGGCCGGCTTGGAACTGGATTGGGATTGGCCGGATAGCCGGGCAGTGGCGCTGGCGGCGAGCAGACAGGAACAGAGAAGAGGAAAATACCAATTACTCATAAGTGGAAGAATAAACCCGCTCTATTATCCCATGTAGTGGAGATGCGCGAGCGAAACGCTGCGTAGACGGCGCGAGAATTGGAACAATCCCGGGTAAAGCAGGCGCGAGGCGATTCAGAGGAACAACCTGCACCGCAGCGAATTATCATATTACGATAACTGTTTTGCATAATAATACTGTGATTCTAATCACACTTTTCTCTCCCGAGGGCCTGAATCCGGCGTAAAATCACGCCCAGATAGTCCTGTCTCGCCCAGAAGCGGGGCAGGCGTGACGCATAATGTACTTGCGCCACGATCTTTCCGTCGGAGGTTTTTGGCATGGAAGATCGGGCCCCTGTCGTTTCCTCGACCGAGCAGTCCTCCACCACAGCCGCTATCCGCCATCATGAAGGCCGCGGAGCCTGGGTACTCACCTGCTACGGCATTTGTGGTCTGGCGCTGTTCGGAGTTCTGGCGTACTTTTTCTCGGACTTCATCGCGCACTAGTCCGGCCCTGTAGTGGCGAACGGGCGTGCGCGCCCGCGGAAGCTGGTGAAGTGTAGCTGTTCGCCGTTTTGATTCGTTCGCGATTTGAATGCCTGCCCTCTCGTCTTCCGAGCCTCCCTGTTAGACGTGCTACAATGAGCGGCCTTAGCAACTGTTGTTTGTGATCCGGCACTGAACCCCACGCAACGATTTCGAAATACGGAAGAAATTTTTGGCCAAGACCCCCTCCAGCCCCGCTCCCATCACCTACGCCGACGCCGGTGTTGACATCAGCCGCGCCAATCGCACGAAGCAGCGCATCAAGTACCTGGCTCATAAGACGTTCACCCGCGGCGTCCTCAGCGAAATTGGCGGCTTTGGCGGGCTTTTTGCCGTGGACAAGACCAAGTACACCGACCCCGTGCTGGTGTCGAGCGTCGACGGCGTGGGTACGAAGCTGAAGATCGCCTTTGAGATGGATCTGCACTCTACCGTGGGAGCCGATCTCGTCAACCACTGCGTCAACGACATTGCCGTGCAGGGAGCTGCGCCTCTGTTCTTTATGGATTACCTGGCGGCGGGCACGCTCGATCCGTCTATTGCCGAGAAGGTTGTCGAAGGCATCGCCGACGCCTGCAAGCACAACGGTTGTGCGCTGATCGGCGGCGAGACCGCGGAGATGCCGGGATTCTATCCCGACGGCGAATATGATCTCGCCGGATTTATCGTCGGCGTGGTCGAACGCGAAAAGATCATTACCGGAAAAGACGTGCAGATTGGCGACATCATTCTCGGCCTGCCGTCGAACGGCCTGCACACCAACGGATATTCGCTGGCGCGGAAGCTGTTGTTCGAGGTGGCGCGCTACTCGCCGGAAACGTACGTCAACGAAGTGAAGAATAAAGTTGGCAACGAACTGATGCGGACGCACAAGAGTTACTGGCCGTCGCTGAAGAAGCTGATCGACGGCCAATGCGTGTCTGCTCTGGCGCACATCACCGGTGGAGGAATTACTGAGAATCTTCCGCGCGTGTTGCCCCGCGGGACGGCGGCCGTCATCGAACTCGGGACCTGGCCGGTTCTCCCGATCTTCGAGCACCTGCAGCAACTGGGAAACGTCCCGCAGGATGAAATGCTGCGTACTTTCAACATGGGCCTCGGCATGCTGCTAGTCGTGCCGTCGGCGAAGTTCAAGAAAGCGCAGTCGGTGTTGGAGCGCGTGGGCGAGAAAGCTTACACGATCGGGCGCATTGTGAAGGGCGAACGGAAAGTCACGTACAGTTAGGCTTGGGGAAGCGTTCACCACAGAGGCACGGGGACACAGAGACCCCTCAACTCTGCCACAGCGGCCTGGTCTTCGCGTTCCGAGCAATTCCCCGTTGTCTGCAGAATTCGAGAAATCCCTAAAAGCGTTTCTCCGTGACTCTGTGTCTCCGTGGTGAATTATCATGGTTTGCTTGACGCTTCGATGAAATCCCTTGGCATTCTTCTCTCCGGACGCGGTTCGAATTTCGTTGCCATCGCCGACAGCATCGATGCCGGACGTATTCCCGACGCGCGCATCGGTGTGGTCATCTCCAACAAGGTAGACGCGCCGGGGATTTCTACCGCGCGCGATCGCGGCTTTCATGCACAGGTCATTCCTTCGAAGGGCAAGCCACGCGAGGACCACGACCGTGAAGTGGTCACCACGCTCAAGCAGCATGGAGTTGATCTGGTTTGCCTGGCTGGCTACATGCGCCTCCTCTCCCCCTGGTTCGTGCAACAATTTCCGCACAGGATTTTGAATATTCATCCATCGCTGCTGCCGGCCTTCCCCGGACTCGAAGCGCAGGAGCAGGCCTTCGCCTATGGCGTGAAAGTTTCCGGATGCACTGTGCACTTCGTCGACGAAGAGCTCGACCACGGAGCGATCATCGTGCAGAAAGCAGTGCCGGTGCTCGATGGGGACGACGAGCACGGCGTCGCTGAACGAATTTTGGAACAGGAACATCTTGCGTATACACAGGCGATCAACATCGTTTTGGCTGGGAAATTCACAGTTCAGGGGAGAAGATTTGTGACAAATGTCACAGCCACACGTAGTGCGATTTGAGTACATTTCAGATTGTAGATTTGAGATTGCAGATTTTCTGTGGCCGCAAGCACCACTTCCGATGAGCTGAAGAACCGGACGAAACGCTTTGCATTACTCGTGATCCGCTTATGTAGAGTCCTCCCGCGGAATCAGGAAGCACTGATCATCAGTCGCCAGCTTCTACGTTCTGCAACATCAGTGGCAGCGAACTATCGTGCCGTGTGCCGCGCCAGGTCTGAAGCAGACTTCATCTCGAAGCTGGGTATAGTGCTTGAGGAGGCGGACGAAACCCTCTTTTGGCTGGAACTTCTCGTAGACAGCGGAGTGGCGCTACCGGATCGGGCAGCGCCGCTGCTCAAAGAAGCAAATGAATTAGTTTCCATCTTCGTCGCCTCCCTGCGCACGGCCAAGGGTTTGAACTCTGCAATCTGAAATCTCAAATCTGCAATCCTTCCACTTATAATGTCATTTCTCATGTCGAACTTCGCACCCGTAGACGAACAACTCACTTATTTGAAGAAAGGCGCGGCGGAAATCATCCGCGAGGCTGAACTGCGCGCCAAGCTGGAGAAGTCCCAAAAGACCGGCAAGCCGCTGCGCGTGAAGCTGGGTATGGACCCGACCGCCCCCGACCTGCATCTGGGCCACACAGTCGTACTGCGCAAGCTGAAACATTTTCAGGATCTCGGACACACGGCCATCTTTCTGATCGGCGACTTTACCGGGATGATCGGAGATCCGACCGGGCGCTCGATCACGCGGCCTCCGCTAAGCCGCGAACAGATTGAACAAAACGCGGAGACCTACAAGGCGCAGGTCTTCAAGATTCTCGATCCGCAGAAAACCGTCATCGACTTTAACCGGCGTTGGATGGGAACATTCACCTCCGACGATTTTGTGCGGCTGATGGCCAAGTACACGGTGTCGCAGTTACTCGAGCGCGAGGACTTTCACAAGCGCTTTCACGAAGAGAAACCGATTTCGGTACACGAGCTTCTATACCCGCTAGTGCAGGGGTACGACTCGGTCGCGCTGGAGGCTGACGTCGAACTCGGCGGCACCGACCAGAAGTTTAATTTGCTCGTTGGACGGGAACTGCAGCGCGCATACGGCCAAGAGTCTCAGGTCGTACTCACGACGCCGATTCTCGAGGGCCTTGACGGCGTGCAGAAGATGTCGAAGTCGCTGGGCAACGCGATCGGTATCCACGAGCCGCCGCTGGAGATGTATGGAAAGATCATGAGCATCTCCGACGAAATGATGTGGAGGTATTACGAACTGCTGACGGATGTGCAGGTCGCCGACATCGAAAAGATGAAGCGAGAGACACATCCCATGCACGCTAAGAAGTCGCTGGCGGGGAAGATCGTCGCGGACTTTCATTCAATGGAAGCGGCTGCTAAGGCTGCGGAGGACTGGGCGAAGCAGTTTCAGAAGGATCAGGTACCGGGAGATGTGGAAGAGGTTGTAGTCCCTGCCTCTGAAATCGGCGGATCGACCGATGGCCAAGGAAGAACCGGCATCAGGGTTGATCGACTCCTGGTTAAATGTGGTCTAGCGGAATCAAGCACCGATGCGGGTAGAAAGCTCAAGCAAGGATCGGTCCGACTGGAGAATGTGGTCCAGAAGGACCCGCGAATCGTCCTCACGAGCCCATCACCTGTCCGGCTCGCGTTGAGGGTTGGCAAGCAACTGAAAATTGCAGTGGTCAGTTTCTAAGGAAGATCATGTGGGACTGCCCAGCAGCCTCGCAGCTGTCCTCACGTTAGTCGATTCTGCTAATCTCTCCCGGCATGCGCGCGGCCGCTATTCTCGGGTTGGGATGTTCGCCCAGAAATCTTCTTCCCTTTCAGAAAAGTACATCGGCCGAATGGCAATTGGGAATGCCCGCTGCCTCCGATGAAGTGGATGTGGTCGTACTATTTGGCGGCGATGGAACCGTACATCGGCATCTGGGGCAACTGGTCCGGCTGGGCTTACCGGTGCTCATTGTGCCTGCGGGCAGTGGAAATGATTTTGCCCGCGCGCTCGGGTTGCGGCGCGTGCGCGATTCGCTTGCGGCCTGGCAGAAATTCTGTGGTGGACAGGCCAATGTGCGCAAGATTGATCTTGGCGTCATCACGCAACTAGAAACGCCGGGCGTGCCGCCTCTGACTGCGGAAATTGTTCCTCAACTCGAAGCCGGCGCTCCTCGTTATTTTTGCGGCATCGCGGGAGTCGGTCTCGACGTCGAAGTCGTGCGGCGCGCCAATCGTCTGCCACGATGGTTGCGGGGAAATGGCGGCTACGTGTTGACTCTGCTTCCCACGATTCTCAGGTTTGCGCCGCTGCCAATGAAAATTCTGACACAAGACAACGGCGCGCAAAACGCAAGTTGGACCACTCGCAGCGATCAGCCGACCATGTTGGCCGCCCTCGCCAACACCCCAGTTTATGGCGGCGGCATGAAGATCGCTCCGCAGGCTCAGATGGACGATGGCTTGCTCGATGTCTGCGTCGTGGGCGGGGTCGATCCGTTCAAAATGTTTTGCATGTTCCCCACGGTCTATACGGGGGACCATCTGAAGATCCGCGAAGTGAGCTACTTTCAGGCGGGGCGCGTCCGGGTTGAGACGGAACATCCACTCGACGTTTATGCGGATGGAGAATACGTCTGCCGCACGCCAGTGGAAGTGACGGTGCAATCAGCGGCGCTGAAGGTGATCGTGCCCGCGAAGAAGTAGGGTTGCCGCCCGCGCCCTACAACGGCGCCTAAAGGCGCAAATCAACTCTCGAGCACTAACGCTATGCCTGAAGGCATAGCCTGATACGAATCTCTCGGACGCCAGAACTAGAATCCCGGATCGCTGATCTTCTTCGTGGCCAAATTCGGCGCGTACTTGGCGGCGATCTTCTGTATCTCGCTGCCCTTGCCGACCAGCACCATCACGTAATCCTGCGTCGGAAAATACGTTTCGGTGACGCGATGCGCCTCGGCCTCGGTTGTGCCTTGCAGCTTGACCAGATTCTGGTTGAACTGCTCGCGCGTGATTCCGTCGAGTTCGAGCGCGGTCATCGTGCGCACCAGCTGCGGCGTGGTTTCGTACCGCGGCGGGAGCGTGCCGTTGATGTAGGTTTTGGCGGAGGCGAGTTCATCCGGGGTGAAGCCGTCTTTGTGAAGGCGGCCGAGAACTTCGATGCTTTTGTCGATGGCGGGCTCGGTGGTCGCATTCTTCGTGAATGACATCATGATGAACGGCCCGGGCGCGTGCAGTTGATCGAAATACGAAACTGCGCCGTAACTGTATCCACTCTTGATGCGTAGCTCCGTGTTGAACAACGAAGTGAAGCGCCCGCCGAAGAGCGTGTTGACCACATCGATGTAGCCGCGATCGGCGTTGGTGGCCGAAATGCCGACGTTCCCGAGCATGAAGTAAGTCTGCGTCGCGTCCGGTTTGTCGACTAGGAACACGCGCTTGCCAGTAACCGGTTTCGGCGCCGGTATAACCGCCGCGCTGGGAGCCTTGCCGCTCCAACCGCCAAATACCTGCGAGATCTTTGACTGCATCGCGGCCGCGTCGAAGTCTCCCGCAATGGCGATGGCGGTATTTCCGGGCGTGTAGTGGCCGCGGTAGAACTCGGCAATATCGCTCCGGCTGATGTTGGCGAGAGAGCGCTCGTCGCCGTCAGACGGCCGCCCGTAGGGATGATCGCCGTACAAGAATTTCATGAAATAAAGCTGGATCACCTGGCGCGGTTCATCTTTCGCCGCACGAATGCCGTCCTCCTCCTGCGCGAGTTTTTTCTTCACTTCATCTTCGGGGAACGTCGGATGCAGCACGACATCCCCCAGCAGCGCGAGCGCGGTGTCGACATCTTTCTTCAGAAAGTCGGCAGAGAGATAGGTCCCATCCTGATCGACCTGCGCGTTGTATTGCATGCCGATGAAATCAAGGTCGGACGAAAACTGCTCGGAACTTCTCGTCGTGGTTCCCTTACGCAGAAGCGACGCGGTCATGGCGGCTACGCCCTCTTTACCCGCCGGATCGGCCACCGACCCGGAACGCAGCGCCACCTCGACGCTGATCAAAGGCAGCTCATGCTTCTCGAGCAGCAGAAGCGTGATGCCATTCGGAAGCGGAACGCGCCGGTAGGCGGGAAGTTGAAAGACCTGGTCGGGAGCCGCAGCCTGCGCCAGCGCCGACAGCACAATCAAAATCGCAGCGAGAGGAAGAATGCACCTTGCCGGACGTTTGCTCATTGCTGTTCCTCCGCGGGCTTCGCGTCGTCTTTGTCTTTTTCTGGCGCGGCGTCTGGAACCAGCGTCGCCACCGTGCGATTATTCACGTCGAAATATTCCTTTGCGGCGCGCTGGATGTCGGCCGCCGTCACTTTGTTGAACTCCTGCTCTACCGTGGCCAGCTTGTGATAGTCCCCGAAGAGCACCTGATAGCGGCCAATGACGTTGGCACGGCGATTGATCGATTGCAACGACCGGTAATAAGCCGCAATCGCCTGATTCTTCGCCTTCTGCAATTCGTGTTCGTCGACGCCAGCGCTCTTCAGTTTTTCGATTTCGACGTATACCGCCTGCTCAGCCTTATCCGGCGCAACTCCCTGGCGCGGTTGGACCGTGAAAGTAAAAATAAAAGGATCGATGGTGGCCTCATGCGAACTCTGGACCTCAATGGCCAGTTGCTGCTGGTCGACCAGCGAGCGGTACAGGCGCGAACTCTCTCCGCTGGTCAGAAGCCGCTGCAGAAGTTCCAGCGTGTAGTAGTCAGGACCTTGCGCCTGCGGCACGTGATATCCGATCTCGACAATCGGCAACTGCGCGAACTTGTGCACCCAGATGCGGCGCTCGCCGAGCTGTTTGGGTTCAAGGGTGCGCACGGGCGGCGGAGGATCGTGCGCCGGAATCGGCTCCATATATTTCTCGGCCAGGCGAAAAACGTCGTCGGCCTTCACGTCGCCTACGACAACCATCGTGGCATTCGAGGGCGAATATCCCTTGGCGAAGTAGGCTTTGAGGTCGTCGAGCGTCCACTTCTCGATGTCCGACGGCCAGCCGATCACCGACCAGTGATAAGGGTGCGCGATGATCGCGGCTGCTTCCAATTGTTCGTCGAGCAAACCAAAGTTGTCGTTGTCGACGCTGAGGCGGCGCTCGGAATAGACGACCTGGCGCTCCGATTCAACGATTTTCGGGTCGAAGGCCAGGTATTGCACGCGGTCTGCTTCCAATTCGAAGATCAGCTCGAGATCGGAATTCGGAAACCAATCCTGATAAACCGTCATGTCATTCGAGGTGTAGGCATTGTTGTTGCCGCCGGCGGCCTCCATGGTTTTGTCGAACTGGCCGGGCCCATATTTCTTCGCGCCGTTGAACATCATGTGCTCGAAGAAGTGCGAGAGGCCGGTGATTCCCTCATGCTCATTGCGCGATCCGACGCGGAAGAAGTCATAGAGCGCGACGTTGGGAATGGAGGGATCCTCCTGCACCAGGACCTTCATACCATTCTTGAGCGTGCGCTCCTGGATGTTGAAGTTCTGTGCCGCCACAGGCAGCACGAACGCGAGTGCAGCGGCAACCACCAGCGACGGACAAAGTCCGCCACAAAACCTGCGGCGATTCATGAAGACTCCTCGAACAACCTGACGCGAAGTCGATGAAGAAACGTTTAGAAGGGCTGACGCGACATTTTGCCGTTCACCGCAGCCGCGAAGCAAGAAAAATCGTGAGGCGAGACAAATCGCACCTGCGGGTGAGATCGGGATGCAACAGGTTTTACCGAGCCGCCCGAGGGATGGAACCGGGCCCAGAGGTCGCTCTGGTGCTAAACTTTCCTCATGTCTGAACGACGTTCGCGCACACTGCTCTGGGTCTTGATCGGTGGAGGAGCGTTCTTCCTCTTCGTGCTGGCCGTGTTTTCGCTGGTCTACGTCGCGTTGCGTGCTGGAGGCGGCGACGCCGGACTCGGCGGCTTCGGCGACCGCATTGGCGTGGTCGATCTCAATGGCGTGATCCTTTCGCCGCAGCCGGTGGTGGATCAGCTCAAGAAATTTGGCGACGACTCGTCGATCCGAGCCATCATCCTGCACGTCAATTCTCCGGGCGGCGGTGTGGCGGCGTCAGAAGAGATTTATCGCGAAGTCAAGCGCGTCCGCACCGAGAAGAAGAAGAAAGTCGTGGTCTCGATCGAGACGGTGGGCGCGAGCGGCGCCTACTATGTGGCCTCGGGGGCCGACAAAGTCTACGCCGACAATGGGAGCATCGTGGGGTCCATTGGGGTGATCGCGCAGTGGGTGAACTATGGCGATTTGCTGAAGTGGGCGAAGCTGAAAGACGTCGTGCTGAAGACGGGCGAGTTCAAAGACACGGGAAATCCGTCGCGCGATCTCACTCCGAACGAGCAGGCCTACATGCAGTCGCTCATCGATAACATGTTCGGGCAGTTCGTGCAGGCCGTGGCCGACGGACGCGGCATGAAGTTCAACGATGTGAAATCCATTGCGAATGGCAAGGTCTGGACGGGCGAGCAGGCGCTCTCCATGAAACTCATCGACGGCGTAGGCGACTTTCAGACCGCCGTGGCCGAGACGGCAAAGATGGTCGGCATCAAGGGCGAGCCTACGCTGGTGCGCCCGGACAGGGATCGCAAGACTCTCATGGACCTGCTGCTGGGCGATGTCTCGCAGTACATTCCCACCCGCGAAAAGCTGATGGACCAGGAGATCGGGTTCTACTACCTGTGGAAGTAGAAGCTTAGACGAGAGTGCAAATCAGAAGTAAGAGTCAGAATGCAGAAGTAAGAAGTCAGAATGCAGAATAAGAAGTCAGAATGTAGAAGTGGTGTCGGCACTTAAGTCCAGGTGTGTCAATAGAGTCCAGATCGATGAACCGCTCCGTAACTTTGTCTCATTCTGACTTCTGCCTCTGAGTTCTGACTTCGTTCCCGGCCTTCTGAGAGTTCCTCAGTCGCAACTTGCATGAAACCCCTGAAATTTGAGAAGGTTATGAAGGTGGAGCGGTCGCAGTTCGGCCGCTTCTAAGTTCGTGGCGTCCGCGTATTTGGCGAGCGCCATCGGAATAAGAGGGGCGTATGACCAAAGCCGATTTGATTGACGAAGTCTCGCGTTTAGCAGAGCTTACGCGGAAAGACAGTGAAGTGATCGTGGAGACGATATTTGACAGCGTGGTGCGCTCGCTGCGCGCCGGCGACAAAATCGAGATCCGCGGCTTTGGCAGCTTTCGCACCCGCCAGCGCAAGCCCCGGGTCGGCCGCAATCCCAAGACCGGCGAGCGAGTGGAAGTTCCCGCCAAGAAGATCCCCTTCTTCAAGCCCAGCAAGGAATTGAAGGATCTGGTCAATGACAGCGCCGCCGCGGCGGTGCCTCCAACTCCTCAGCCGCCAACAACTTCAGCGCCACCCACGACGTAAACCGGTCGCAAAGACATTGCTCGCAACATCTCTCTGATCCGGGAGAAATCGAGCTCGACGAAAATAATGTTTTGTGTGGGACAGCCGCCTTCGGCTGTCCGGTGCGGCGAAGCAACCCCATGTCGGGTGACGTCCAGAGCTACGGCTTCGTTCCCAGATAGAGATCCGCCACCCTCAGCGCGAGGCCGCCGGCATCAGCGTCGGCGCGGTTGGCCAGCACGATGATTGTCAATTTGTCGGCGGGAAAGCGCTCGATCGCCGTGCGGAATCCCACCGTCTCGCCGTAGTGCCACATGCGCGCGTGGCCGCGGTAGGGATCAAGAAACCATCCAAATCCGTAGGCGACCGCGCGGCCATCGAGTTCCGGCGGACCCGCAGCGGGGTGCACGGGAGTCAGCGCAGGCTGCATCTCCGCTTCGCTGAGCAGCGTATGCTCGCGAAGGGCGCGGTCCCATTTCGCCAGATCGTCGATCGAAGAATAAATTCCGCCGTCGCCGAGTACTGCAGACGTCGAACTCTGATCGGTCTCGCGCCAGCCGTCTTTGTCTTTCTCTTTGTCTTTCGTATGACCGTAAGCGCGATGCGGGACTTCGTTCTTTCCCTTCTGGTAGGCGAGCGTGTTCTGCATTTTCAGCGGGACAAAAATTCGTTCACGCAGAAATTCGCCGAACGGCTTGCCGGAAACTTTCTCGACGATCATTGCCAACACGGCGTAGCCGGAGTTGCTGTACTCCCACTTCGTCCCGGGCGGGAATTTCCCTGCCGACTGCTGCTCGAGCAACTTCAGCACGCCCGCATCGAGAATCTGCGGAATCTTTTCATCCGGGGTGTTGGGATATTGCTTCTCGAGAATGTCTTCATAGTCGGGCAGCCCGGACGTGTGGTTCAGCAGATTGCGCACCGTGATGGGCTTTCCGTAGGCGGGGAATTCGGGAAAGATGTCAGTGAGATGGTCGTCGTAATGCAGCTTGCCGTCGTGTACGAGCAGCATGATGCACATCGCCGTGAATTGCTTGGTAAACGACGCCAGCCGGAAGTTCGTGCTGGAGTCGATTGGATGCATCGTGCGCAGGTCGGTCACGCCATATCCGCGGTGGAACACAGTCTGCCCGTCGTGAACGACGAGGACCGCGGCGCCCGGCGCGTTAGTGGACTTCAGCGGGGCGAAGACCGCGTCGATCTGCAAAGGAGAAACCTGGGCGGAGATGGTCATCGTGCAACAAGCAAGCGCAAACAACAAAGGGGCTGCACGACTTAGTTTCAACGCGATTCCTCGGGACGTTAGGTACCTCTTGCACAAGATAGCAGACGCGGCGACCACAAGCACTCAACTCATCCTCCTGGCGCGTTCGCATCTATAATTCGCATTCGCGTGGGGAGCAACCAGAATGGATGAATTACGCCTGCCTTCGGCTATCGAGAAGAGTCAACGTATCCTCGTGGCGGGCGCCGGTGGCGGCTTCGACGTGTATGCCGGGCTTCCAATTTACGAACGACTGCGGCTACTTGGGAAGACAGTATTTCTCGCAAACCTGTCGTTCGTCGCACTCGGAACCACCGGCGCCAAAGCCTTAACCCGCGCTCTTTATGAAGTCGACTCAGCCACCACCGGACAAGATTTCTATTTTCCCGAGCGCACGTTAGCTCAGTTCCTTTCCCGCCGAGGAGAAAGCATCAAGATTTACGCATTCGAAAAGATGGGGGTTGCGCCAATCAGAGAAGGCTACTCTTACCTGGTTCAATCGCTAGGTTTAGATGCGATTGTGCTCGTCGATGGCGGCACCGACATCCTCATGCGCGGTGATGAGGCAGGTCTTGGCACGCCAGCTGAAGACATGGCGAGCCTTGCCGCAGTTGCGGCGATGAACGTACCGACCCGAGTCGTCGCCTGTATCGGCTTCGGTGTCGACGCTTACCATGGCGTGTGCCACGCAAACTGGCTTGAGAACGTGGCAGGTCTAGCGGCCGACGGGGCCTTCCTCGGTGCGACCGCTTTGTTAGAAAAGATGCCCGAAGTTCGGTTGTACCTTGACGCCGTCAACGCCGCAGATATGGCGACTCCTCTGCAACCGAGCATCGTCAACGGAAGCATCGTGTCTGCGATCGAAGGACATTTCGGCGACTATCATCGCAATGCGCGGACGCGAAGTAGCACGCTCTTTATTAACCCTCTGATGAGCTTCCTTTGGACGTTCGACCTCGCAGCCGTGGCTCGGCGCAACCTCTACTTGGACCGGTTGGCAAACACGGAAACGAGTTGGAACATCCACCTCGCAATCGAAAACTTCCGCGAAACAGTTCGCCGTAGACCGTGGGGGACGATACCGCACTGAGTCCTATCCAGGCGTGGCTTCGCGGGGCGGGGCACCCGCGCCACATCTACCTCATTACTCCCGCACTCCCGCCACTCCCATCATCCGGCCCGTCTTCCCTTTTTCCGCGCGGTAGGAGAACAGTAGGTCCGGACGACAGTTGGTGCAGAACTCTGCCGCTTCGATATTTTTCTTGAGCACGCCTGCGGCCAACAACTGCCGGCGGTTCGCTTCGACGAGGTCGAGGAAGATCCTTTTCGGCAGCTCGCTATGCCCCGGCGCACGCGCCGTCAGAAACAGCAGCGGATACTTCTCGCGCACGGGATCAGAATCCTTCACCTCGCGGAACAGGCTGGCTCCGTACTCGAACTGCGATTCGAATTTCGTGCGAACCTCTTCGCCCACTTCATAGCAACATCCCTGAATGCCGGGACCAATCGCGGCCTTCAGGTCGCGAGGGCGGCTGCCGAAGCAGCGATGCATCTCGCCTACACCTTTCTCGACGATGCGCTTCACCGTGCCGCGCCAGCCGGCATGAAATACGCCGACGGCATGGCGCTTCGTATCGACCAGAATCACGGGCAGGCAATCGGCAGTCTGGATGGCCAGCAGCAGGCCGGGAGTCGCGGTAATCATCCCGTCGCCGGTGAGTGGCTCGTCGCGGCTCGGACCTGAAACGGAATCCACGCAGTGAATGATGTCGGAGTGAATCTGGCGCACCGTCACGAGCGGCCACAGCGACGCGCCCGGTTTCCGCGATCCAGCTTTTCCTGAGCTGCGCCGCACCTGGGTCACGGCCCCGAGCGCGCGAAGAAATGCTGCGCGATTGCGTTCGACGGCGGCCTTGGCGTCGTCTTTCGTGAAGCCGAGGTTGAGATTGCCCTTGCCGTAGGCGCGCGAGAATCCACCAACACGCGTGGAAAAACCGTGCACAAGCCACGGCACTGCGCTCAACTGCCGCGCACGAAGGATCGTGAGTTTAGTTTTGTTCGGAACCCGGGTTGGCACAGATCCATGTTACTTGAAGATCATGTGTGGAGCGGGCACTCCTGCCCGCTGCCTTTGCAGTTGTGGTTGCTTTTGACTTGCGCTTTGCTCTTGACGGCTCAAAGTCAAAAACAGCGGACAAGAGTGTCCGCTCCACACTCAATACTTCCAGCTCTTCAAATCCGCGCCCGGAGGAGCTGTCTCCTCCATGTGCTTCACCATCTCGGGCCAGTAGTGCTGGTTCAATCCCACGCCCGGGTCGATGTCTCCGGCGTAGCAATGCGGTTTTCGCATGCCGAATTCGAATGTGCCGTGGTAGTAGGGATCAGTAGTCGACTCCAGAAAATCCTTCAGCAGATGCACGCCGCGATCGAGATAAAACGTGTCTGACTCGCCGACATACAAATGCAATTTGCCGGCGAGTTTTGGCCCCAGAGTCTTCCAGTCGCGCTGCATGATCGCGCTCAGATCGTAGTGTTCCTTCCAGTATTTTGCGGTCTCGTGATCGATCACTCCCGTACTCTTATCGAAGATGCGCTTCGGGTAACCATCATCGCCCACCGGACTGAACACCGCCTCCCAAATATCGAACTGCTCGCCTGACCGGTCGTGCGTTCCCTGCACAAGTTCGTAGCGATTCATCTGCTCCATGGTCGAGAGGAGGAGTCCGTCCGGCTCGCGCATGGACGGCCGCGGCACGCGCGCGTAGGGAGTCTCGATCCAGTAGGCGTTCTTGTCCTCATAAATATTCGTGGTCACATAGGCACGGAAATCGACGACGTCAGGACAGAAAACCCACGCCCCGTTGTAAGTGTCGGGATAAAACACCTGCGAGGCCAGCGCCTCCCAACCCCCGGTCGAGCCGCCGTACACGGCGCGCGCCCATCCCTGCCCGATGCCGCGGAATTGTTTCTCGACGTAAGGAATCAATTCCTTCGTGATGGCGTCGCCGTACGGTCCAACATTTTCAGAGTTGACCGCGTACGAGTCATCGAAATACGGCGTGGCATGTTGAATCGTAAGCACGATGACGCGCGGCACACGGCCCGCGATCCAATCCTGATAAAGCTTGTAGCCGTTCTTCGCCTCCGCTAAATCGCCATCTTTCAGGTTGTCGCCGGGCGGCGTGACGCGAAACGAGATCACTCCCGGCAGGTCGCGATGAAAGTGATCCTGCTCCACGATCAGTGGATAGTGCGCGTCAGGATGCTCCGCCCATCCGTCAGGCACCAACACCACCGCACCGAGATATGTGGGCCGTCCCCAGAACTTGGTCAGCAGGTCGCTCTGAATGCGAATGTGTTTGACCCACTTGTTGTCGACGATGGCGTGGTCATCGTTGGCGCCGCTCCATCCGTTCATGGAATCGATCGCCTTCGGTTCCTCTTCCGCGGAGGGAACTTTCTCGCTCAGCAATATTCGAATGGTCAACCCAGACTTGGGATCGAAATGAATTTTCACCGGCTTGCTGTAGAGATTGCCCGGCTTCACCTGCCAGTGCTGGCCTTCGCCTTTGTCCGGCGGCAGTTTCACGGTGTGTCCGTTACCGAGATGGAACGCCTCGTAGATGTTGAGAGCGCCCTGCAGCCAGTAGTCACCCTCGGGCACATCGTTCAGACTCTCGGCGGGATAGCCGAGCGTTGATGCATCGATGACGGCCGGCATACCCGGCGCGAGTCCGTCGACATCAACGCCAAAAGCCTGCTGCGAAGTGGTCGTGTCAAAGCTGATCTCGAAGCGCGGCTCCCTTTCGTCATTGTTCGAGATGAGCAGCAATACGCGCCCGTCGAGCGGCGCGGCGCCCACGTCCTTGGGAAACGAAATCTCGAATCGCGGGCTCGCTGGCTTGGCAGCGGGCTTGTTCGCAGCGGCCTGGGCGGCGGGTACGCAAAGCAGAAGAACGATCCACGATAAATTTCGCTTGAGCATTGGAAGGATTCCCCTCGGGCGAAGGCATGTATAGCAGCGCATAGCGCGCGGGGTCAAGGTAAGGTGAAAGACTTTATGTGGGGACAGCCGCCGCCGGCTGTCCGTCGAGCGCAGCTCGACTTTTTAGCGGGCCACCACAAGTTTGCCGTCCCGCGCCCGCTTCGCTATAGTTTCAATATGTTCGAGAACTTCACCGCGACTGATCGTTGGACGAAGAAGCCGGTCCACTGCGTCTACCAGGCCATGATCGTCGCCATCGCCACGCGGCACGCCGATGCAGTCGACGTCAAATTTCTGGTCGACGGACGAAGAGTCTGGGTGGCTCTGCCACATCCCGCGTGGGTCGAATACAAGAAGCGGACCGGCAAGTCGATCACCGACTCGCTGGCCCAGGAAATCGCGGGACATTATCTGAAAAGCACGCTCGAAGCCGGCGAAGGCGTGGGCCGCGAAATGTATTCGCTGACGATAGAAGAAACACTCGCGCATCTGGACGCGGTCGTCGCCGAAATGCAAGCGCAACCAGCGTAGCTATACAGCGGACACTCCTATCCGCTGCTGTTAATCGTTATTTGGCCTGCCATGCCTTTCCCGCCTGCTCTGCGACTCGGGCTATCAATAAGAGTGCAATTGTGGGACTCTTCATTAATGCTCCCACAATCCCATTGCGTGTCCGAGTTTTGACACGGTGTGTCTATCGCTAACGACAGCTCCCGCAACTGATGTGTCACAAGGTCTGAGTTTTCAACGGCTCGGCTAGCGGTACATTGGGTACACTATCCAGGACTGCCACACTACGTGGTCAAGGAATGCGTCTTGCTGAAGTATTGGTATAAGCGCAGAACGAGAAATGACTTCTAAAGCAGCCACAGGTTTAGTTCTATTCATCTCGTTCGTTGCGGGCCTTTGCTCGCTTTCGGTCTTGTCCTGGGCTGACGATTCGAATGGCCTACCCCAATGGTGCGCGAAAACGAAAGTGGAACAATTGATTTGTGATGGACCACTGGGTGAGCTGGACCGGGAACTGGGTGCGTTTTATGAGACCCTCGTCGAGATAGTTGAGCCAAGTGCCAAATCTGGTCTGGTGCAATCCCAAAAGAAATGGATTGCTGAACGGGACCGGTGCAGCGCTACCGCAAGGAACGCAGAAGAACTCGTCGATTGCGTCGACACCAAGATTCGTCAGCGGCTAGATTTCATACGCAAGCGCTTGCAAGAGACGGTTGCTGAAAAAAGATCGCTGGAGTTCGCCAAGTTCCAATTGAAAACATACAAAGACACGCGTTTCGAGTTCCAATATCCCGGCTCCTGGCATTTTGAGATGACGGAAGACGGGGGAATCAGCCTCAAGAGCGACCCCGAGGAGATGTTTCTCGGATTCGAGAAAACCGTCACAGACCCCGAGAAATGCACCTACGAGGAAGAGGGACTATCCGAGGATGAGGTTCGAAGGTTTTTCTATGAAGGGAAGAAGCGGATAGGGGGGCAAGAGTTCGACATCTTCTATCGAAACTGGATCCCCAGCGGGAAGGACCGTCATTATTATGGCTTTTTCAACGGGCGCTGCTTTTCCATTCATGTCTCAGATAACTCGCACGCGGCGAGCAATTGCGGGAGAATTGATGATGGTGAACGAAGAGCAAACTGCGAAATCGCAGAATTAGAAGCGAAGGACCTGATGGGCTATTCTGAGGGTGTCCTCAGAACGCTTCGGTTTTTGCATGATCGAAAGTAGCCCATACACCGACAAATCAAAGTGAGAACACTCTCGTAACCAGGCGACTACACTCAAGACCCGACGTGGGAGCGCAGAAATGCCTCCTAAATCACCACCGCTTCCTTGTATTCCCCGAACACCCGCCGCATCGCATCCGAAATCTCACCCACCGTCGCGTTGGCCTCGACGGCGGCGACAATGCGCGGCATGATGTTTGCACCCGAGCGCGCTGCCTCTTCCACGCCCGCGAGCGCTGCCTTCCACGGCCCGGCATCGCGCTTCGCACGCAGCGCCCGCAGTCGCTCGACCTGCTTCGCTTCGAGCGCCGGATCGATGCGCTGAATCGGGATCGTCTTCTCCTCTTCGATTTCAAATCGGTTCACGCCGACAACGATCGCTTCCTCGTCGTCCACGCGCTGCTGGTATTCGTACGCCGCATTCTGAATTTCCTTCTGCACGAAGCCGCGCTCGATCGCCTTCAGCATCCCGCCGAGCACTTCGATCTTCCCCAGATATTCCGCGGCTCGCTTCTCAATCTCATTGGTCAGCGATTCGACGTAATACGATCCCGCCAGCGGATCGATGGTCTGCGGAGCGCCTGACTCATACGCAATAATCTGCTGCGTACGCAGGGCGATGCGGGCCGCCTGCTCAGTGGGCAGGGCCAGTGCCTCGTCATAGGAATTCGTGTGCAACGACTGCGTGCCGCCGAGCACAGCGGCCATCGCCTGAATCGCTGTGCGCACGATATTATTCTCCGGTTGCTGCGCGGTGAGCGTCGATCCGGCAGTCTGCGTGTGAAAGCGCAACATCCACGACCGCGGATTCTTCGCCTTGAAGTGTTCCCGCATAATGCGCGCCCACATGCGTCGCGCCGCCCGGAACTTCGCCACTTCTTCCAGAAAATTGTTGTGCGCATTGAAGAAGAACGAGACCCGCGGCGCAAACTTGTCGACGTCGAGTCCCGCCTTGATCGCCGCTTCCACGTAAGCCATGCCATTGCCCAGCGTGAATGCGACTTCCTGCACAGCGGTCGATCCCGCCTCGCGCATGTGGTAGCCGGAAATCGAGATCGTGTTCCACTCAGGAACGTTCTCGTTCGTCCACGCAAACATGTCGGTGATGATCCGCATGGCCTGCTGCGGCGGATAAATATACGTTCCGCGCGCAATGTATTCCTTGAGCACATCGTTCTGCACCGTGCCCGAAAGCTTGCGAACGTCCGCGCCCTGCCGCCGCGCGACGGCCACATAAAGAGCCAGCAGGATCGACGCCGTCGCGTTGATGGTCATCGATGTAGAAATCTTCGTCAGTTCGATGCCGTCGAACAACCGCTGCATATCTTCGATGGAATCGATTGCGACGCCGACCTTGCCCACTTCGCCCGCGGCCAGCGGATGATCCGAGTCGAGTCCGATCTGCGTCGGCAGATCGAATGCCACAGAAAGTCCCGTCGTGCCATTCGCCAGCAGATACTTGTAGCGCTTGTTCGATTCCTCGGCGTCGCCCATGCCGGCGTACTGACGCATGGTCCAGAGACGGCCGCGGTACATAGTCGCCTGCACGCCGCGCGTGAAGGGATACTCGCCCGGATATCCCACTTCGCTTTCGTAGTCGGAGCCTTTGAGATCGGCCGGCGTGTAGAGCGGATTTACGGGGATATGAGAGGAGGTTTCGATCTCGGCAGCGCCGCCGGTGCGGGGTTTCAGTTTTTCGGTCATCGCTTCCCCGAACAATAGTCCAAGCGTCAGTAAGAGAGTAAACGAGAACGTCAGAGAATTGTGAAGACCAGCATCATCGGCCCTGGCTCTTCCGCCGCACTCGCCAGAACGAACTCAACCCGAACCACGCAAAGGTGACGGCAAAAACAATTGCAACCGCTACGCGGCCGACGCCGATCTGCCCCGCATGATATTTCCCGTACTCCTTCACGCTCGCGCCAGCGAAACTCAGGGCCATGACCAGGAAAACGACTCCCGTCACCTCGAGCCACAGCAAATGCAGAACATGTGCGAACGAACGCGCGGTCGTACGCGCGGCGCCCATCATAGCGTTGAGCACGCGGTTGCGTCCGGCCTGCTGGCCGGCAACTCGCGCCACCACTCCCATTTTTCGTAGGGTTGAAACCTTGCTCACGCCTCGATTTTACCAGTCTCCGGCGCTACAATGACGCAACACGCACGCGCCGCCGTACCGGGAACGAACCGATCTCTCGCCGCCGGCATCTAAGAAAGTAGCGCTCATGCAAACGGTCTCTCCCGATCTCGCGCAGCTGAAATCCGGTATGAAGGCTACCTGGATGGCCGGCGACTTCGGCCAGATTGCAAATTTCATTTCAGGCGAAGCTAAGAGTTTTGTCGATCGCATGGGCATCAAGCCGGGCGCTCGTGTACTGGATGTCGCCTGTGGCACCGGCAACACTGCGATTCCCGCAGCTAAGTCGGGTGCCAAAGTCACGGGCGTGGATATCGCCACAAATTTGCTGGCACAGGCGAAGCAGCGGGCCGCCAACGAAAAACTAAACATTCGGTTTGAAGAAGGCGATGCGGAGGAACTTCCATACGCCGACGAGTCGTTCGACGTCGTCATCAGCATGTTTGGCGCGATGTTTGCACCGCGTCCTGAACGCGTGGCTGCGGAACTGGCCCGCGTTTGCAAACCAGGAGGCCTGATCGCGATGGCGAACTGGACGCCGCAGGGCTTCGTCGGAAAAACGGGGCAAGTGACCGCAAAATTAGTGCCGCCTCCGCCGGGCGTTCCACCTCCGTTGCTTTGGGGAGATGAGCCTACGGTGCGGCAGCGACTAGGGCCAACGAGTACGCAGCTGAATTGCGCTGCCCGAAAGGCGCGGATCGCCTATCCATTCCCCCCGAAAGGGACAGTGGACTTCTTCCGCGAATACTTCGGGCCGACGCGGATGGCATTCTCGAGATTGGACGAGGCCGGACAGGCAACGCTCGCCGCGCAGCTGGAATCGTTGTGGAACGAACACAACACGGCCACCGATGGCACGACCGCCGTCGAAGCCGAATACCTGGAAGTGCGCGCCGTTCGCGCGTAAGTCAGGATCGTGGTAGGTTGATTTAGGAGGGGGGATTCAGTGGACCCACAACTCAAGCAGCTCATGAAAGAACTCGGCGACGCTATCAACGAATCTCTGTCCGATTCCGAGCAGATTTCCGAAGTTGTCTCGCGCATCAAGGAAGGCGGCTACGACATTTTTCTGGTGCTCGAAGCGACCATCGGCGTGAGCAAGCAAGGCGAGAAGTCCGACAAGACTTCGCTGGTCACCACGCTCTCGACGAATCCCGAGTTCAAGGTCAGCGATCAGGATTTGAAATTCCTGAAGTCGCTGCGCATCAAGATCGAGGAAGAGAAAAACGACAAAGACAAGTAGGCGGCGCTAAACAGAGCGCTCGATTCCGAATGAATTCGTTCTCACTCCGCTAACACCTGATCCAAAAGCTGTCCTACCGCGCGATCCGCCTCAATAATCGAAGACCTGTGGTCGGCCACTCCCGATAAGTCGGTGTTTGCAAAAGCAATTCGCCCGAACGGCGCGGCCCGCAGCACGTCGCCGGGTGCGGGCTTGCCGTCTTTGCCAAAGAAAAATCCGGGAGCGGGACTCAAATAAGCGTGTCCCCACCGGTTCAGGATAATTCCTGCAATATCGCGGGAGGCATCGAATCCAGACCGCCCAAACATGTCGGTGAACTGCTGGCGAATCTGCCGCTCGTAATCGCGAAATGGAGTGGAGATCATCTCAGCGCGGCCCATGTGTCCCTGCATCTCAGTCGGCTGACCGGGGTAGGTATAGAGAACTTTCAGCGTGAGGACCGTTGGCGAATCGGGCCCAATCGTCGGGGAGTCCGCGGCACAGGTCGCGAGTTTGCGCACTTGAAGATAACTGCCCAGCCCTTCGAACCACTGGCAGCCCGAAATCCCCATCTTGTAAAGGAATCGCCAGTTGCGCACCGCTACGTTCGCCATCATGCATGGGGTGCGGTAGAACTGGCTATAGGCCTCCGCGCGATCCGTGGGGAGATCGCGCACGATGTGACGCGTCGTCCAGCTTCCGCCCGCCATCACCACCGAGCGCGCTTTCACGCGATAAGTTTTCCCGGCGCGCGTGTAGGCGATTGTCACGGATTCCGCTTTCGCCGGCTCTCCGTCGTGCTTCACCCAGACGGCGGTCGAGTCCAGCCGGATTCTTGCAGTTGCACCCGAATGATCCAGCGCCGCGAAATTCACCGCGTTGCGGCAGACGTTTTCCAACGACTCATCGCCCGAGATCGAATCGGGAATCAGAGTCTTCACAATCAGCCGCGCGATGCCGCTGTTGCCGTCAGGGAACATCTGCTGGCCAGTCTCGTCGCTGATATCGAGCGGATGTAGCATATCGGCCGCATACGCGGTGAAACCCGAAAGCGCGTCGGGACCGAGGCCGTACCCCGCGCCATCGCCCGGCGACAGAAATTCGCGAATCGTCTCGCGGCTAATTCCACCCCGCGCCATCATGTGATCTTCGAGCGTGATCGTGTCGAGTTTGCGCGAAATAGCATCGCCGGCGTACTCGGGCGCGTGGGCATCCGAATCGCTCATAGATTGAAACTTCGCCAACTCGGTTCGTTTTTTCGGCGGAATTGGAACTGCATCGAGTTGCTTGCCCCAGGGATCGGTCAGCCACAATCCTTGCTGCTGGCCGAATTTGGCGCCGAAGTAGGTAGCGGTCGGCCCCGACCCGAGATAGGGTGTGGTACTAAGTTTCATCTCCGGCGCCGAGCCTGCCCACTTCTGATATTCGAGCCGGGGCGTCTTCAGTCCAATCGATTCGTAGAAGTGCGCGATGAAGCTGTGGGGATACGGCACCGGAAAAAATGCTGAACCCTGATGCGCGATCAACCGGTGCCCGTCCACCAGAAATTCGTTGCGCTTGGCCTCGCCACCGAAAATCGGATGGTTATCGAGCACCAGACAGGTCTTCCCTTTCCCCGCCTGCTTTTGAAAAGTTAAAGCTGCTGCCAACCCGCTGATGCCACCTCCAACAACAACGCAATCGTAAATCTCACCGGTATCAATGACGCTTGCCGGCAGGCTTTCGAACCGGTGATCGCGAATCTGATGGCCGGCCTCGAGCACGGCGAGAGTGTTGCCGTTGGAGTTCGCGTAATCCCCGACGCCGCCATAGCCGGTCCACTCATCTTCATTCGAGCGTGCATTCGAGCTCGACTTCGCCTGCGCCGCCAGCAATTCCGCCGGGGACGCCGCATTCAGCAGCATTCCCCCCGAAGCCAGCAACGTCGCATTCAGGAAATCGCGTCGCGTGACACCCGATTCCGTCTCTTCTCCCATCCCAAGCGCCTTGTCGGCGCGAGAATTATCGCGATCTAACCCGTCCCTTCGTGGCTGCTGCAATCGTGTTGGCCTCTTATTTCGCATCACAGTTCCGACTGTTTCCGACGGCGCATTCGGGGAGCATTATACGGGCTCATCTCACGATGAGGTTGCAACCCTGCACGCTGTGCTAACATCTACTGTTTTCTTCTCGCATCTGCCGTGCGGAAGACAAGATTCCGCTGGGGCAAGAAGCACAGCGACGGAATCTGAGGGAAGGCATGAAAGATACTCTCGGGGTTCTCTTGGCAGGTGGCGCCGGGGAGCGCCTGTATCCTCTAACTCGCGATCGAGCCAAGCCCGCAGTCACGTTCGGCGGCATCTATCGCATCATCGATATCACGCTTTCCAACTGCCTGAACTCCGACCTGCGCCGCGTTTACATTCTCACGCAATACAAGGCGCTCTCGCTCAACCGGCACATTCGCGAGGGCTGGAACATTCTCGGACGCGAGGTCGGCGAGTTCATCGAAGTACTGCCTCCCATGAAGCGCGTCAGCGACCAGTGGTACCAGGGCACAGCCGACGCGGTTTATCAGAACATTTATTCCATCGGCTCCGAGCAGCCCAAGCACGTCCTCATCCTTTCCGGCGACCACATTTACAAAATGGATTACGGCAAGATGATGAAGCAGCACCAGGACTCCGCTGCCGACATCACGCTGGCCACGATCCAGATCGATCCTGAACAGACGTACCAGTTCGGCGTTGTCGACGTCGACAAAGACGGCCGCATCAACGGTTTCGAAGAGAAGCCGAAAGTGACGAAGCTGCGCTATCCGCTCAATCCATCGAAGGTCGCGGGTTCGATGGGCGTTTATCTCTTCAACGCGGACGTGCTCATCCCCGTGTTGCTCAAGGACGCGGAGAATCCGCAGTCCAGCCACGACTTCGGCAAAGACATTCTGCCCAAGATGGTCGACGACTACCGCGTCTTCGCCTACGACTTCGTCGACGAAAATAAGAAAGAAGCTTTGTACTGGCGCGACGTGGGCACGCTTGAGGCCTACTACGAAGCCAACATGGACATCGTCTCGGTGTCGCCCATCTTCAACTTGTACGACGAAGAGTGGCCGATCCGTACGCACCAACGCCAGTATCCGCCAGCGAAATTCGTTTTCGCCGAAACTGGACGCACCGGCACGGCGCTCGATTCCATCGTCTCCAACGGCTGCATCGTCTCCGGCGGCATCGTGAAGAACTCGATCCTGTCCCCTGACGTGCGGGTGAACTCTTACTCAGAAGTGGACGACTGTATTCTCTTCTCGCACGTCAGCGTCGGACGCCGCTGCCGCATCCGAAAAGCGATCCTCGACCGCGACGTACACGTTCCTGAAGGCACCACGATCGGATACGACGCCGAAGCCGATCGCCAACGCTATTTCGTCACCGAGAGCGGCATCACCGTGGTCACACGCGACTACTCGTTATTCGAGAATCCCGTCACGGTGGACTACTTCACGAGCGAGTAATTCGGGCAGCCTTCCCACGGTTTCTTCGAGATTTGCTTCGACAATCACGCGCTGAATATTCCTCTCAGCATCGTGGCTCCGTGCGTTTTGGTGGCTTCCGTTTTGGGAAAGTGCTGGTTCGAGGGGGGTACCCCCCTCCCCCCGGTCTATTGGGATCATGGGGTTAGGGGAAATTCGCGAAGTAATCTATGGGCTGCAATCAGTTACGGGCAAAATCCTGGTTTCAAAGGACTTATGAGGTTCCCGGTGATTGCAGCGCATACCGCTAACGCCTTGGAAATCATCTGCTTTCTTTTTTCGAAGCGCAAGGTTAGATGTCACAGGGGTTGACTGTGGAAAAAATGACGAGCACGTCGCGGGGCCTTGCGATTTTGATTTTGTTTGATTTGATTTGACTGACGCCGAAGCCGAAACGGATAGACGTAGAAGAGCCCTTCGAGGGCCGCGTAAAGTGCGCATCGGAAGCGCGGGCTTCAGCCCCCCGTGGTCCGTCCTCTTCTAGCGCCAACGCAAAACGGAACACAGGGCCTGAAGGCCGACTGTGCCGGGATTCCAACGCGGCTTGGAAAGGCCGCTCTTCCACATTGTGATGCGCGGCATCTCTCGTTGAGGAGGATTACCGGCATGCAAAACGGCGGAAGGTCGGCGCTTCACAAACGAGAAGTGATGGAAGCGCTTCGGAATGAGGAGAAGACATCGTCAATCGGAACGGGGAACTTCAGCCTCAGGGTAGATATGGATGAGCGGTCTCTAGGTTTGTGATAAGACCTCCTCGTGAGAACCGGGCTTCAGCCCCTGTGGCACAGGGTCAAGCCTAATCACGCCCGCTGCCGATGAATACGGATACTCTTCCGCCCGCATCGCCAACCGAGCCCGCACGGGATTCATCCGAATGTATTCCCGATGATTCTGATAATCCTCAAAATCGCGCACGCGATGATTTGTGAAACTTGGCTGCCAGACGGAGCCGCGCTGCCCCATGCGATACGAAAATCCTCCTTTGATGAACTGCATAGCCCGCTCCAGGGAAATCTCCTGGGCGGGCGTCAGCAGCAGATGGATGTGATCGGGCATGATGACAAACTCGTGCAAAAGAAATTTCTCCTCGTCGCGATAATGCGCCAGCGTTTCAATCAGAAGATTGGCGTTCGTCTCGCGCCGGAAGATCGGACGACGTTGAGCAGTAATCGTCGTGACGAAGAAGATGCGATTGCATTCCATCTCGCGATAGTCATTGGGATGGGTGTGTGCTGTCTGTGAGATGTGTCACAAATATCGAATACCAGTTTCAGAACGGGAAAATGTTGGAACCGAGTGGTGGAAGAGCGGCCCTTCGAGGGCCGCGTAAAGAACGCATCAAAAGCTCGGGCTTCAGCCCCCGTGGTCGTCCTCCCGTGCGCCAACGCAGAACGGTACACAGGGCCTAAAGGCCGGCTCTAACGGAGCCCCCGGAACGCGGCCTTGGAAAGGCCGCTCTTCCACGTGGCGACACGCGGCACATCTCATTGAGGAGGTTGCTGGCTTGAAGACGGTAGATGATCGCGCTTCAGCGCCGAGAAGTGGTGCAAGAGCGCCCCTTTGAGGGCCGCGGAGAGCGCGTCGAAAGCGCCGGGCTTCAGCCCCTGTGGTCGTCCTCCTGTTCGCCAACGCAAAACGGTACACAGGGCCTAAAGGCCGGCTCTAACGGAGCCCCCGAACGCGGCCTTGGAAAGGCCGCTCTTCCACGTTGTGACACGCGACACATCTCATTGAGGAAATTGCGATACGAAAGAGGGGGAAGACCCGCGCTTCAGCGCTGAGAAGTGGTGGAAGCGCGGCCCTTCAAGGGCCGCGTAAAGCGCATCGAAAAGCGCCGGGCTTCAGCCCCTGTGGTCGTCCTCCTGTTCGCCAACGCAAAACGGTACACAGGGCCTAAAGGCCAGCTCTAACGGAGCCCCGAACGCGGCCTTGGAAAGGCCGCTCTTCCACGTCGTGAGACGCGATGCCTTCCATGGAGGAGGTTGCTCGCATGAAGACGCATTCCGACCTTCCGACGAGATCCCAACAGCAGGTTCCTCGGTCGCGCAAAATACGCGCTCGGTCGGAATGACGAATCAAGAGCGAGGACGGGCGAATCGGCCCGTCCCTGCACGAGCAAAACCTGGCGGGCAGGAGTGCCCGCCCCACACAGGCAAGACTAGCTGCAGCCGCTGGTGCTGCCGCAACTGCCGCATCTGTAGCAACTGCCGTTTCTGGTCATGATGCTGCCGCAGAAGCTGCAGCTGGGTGCGTCTCCGAGATCGATCAGGCTGGAGAGCGCGTCGGCGGCGTGAACGGAGCCGGATCCAGTTCTCAGTTCTCGGTTCTCAGTTCTCGGTTGGTCGGTGGAAACGCCTATGTCTCCAGTTCCTTCCGGCTGCGGTACTACGCCGGACGGTCGCAGTCGGAGATTCTCGAACAGCATCTGCTGCTGGCCGGTCAGGAATCGCAGTTGGAGCCAGCGGAAGATGTAGTCCATGATCGACTTGGCGTAGCCGATGTCCGGATTACCGCTCCAGCCACTCGGCTCAAATCTCGTGTGCGCGAACTTTTCGCAGAACAGTTTCAGGGACACGCCGTGCTGCAGCGCGATTGAGACCGCGAGCGCAAAGCTGTCCATGAGGCCGCTGACGGTCGACCCTTCTTTGGCCATGGTGATGAAGAGTTCGCCGGGCTCGCCGTTGGGATAGAGGCCGACGGTGATGTAGCCCTCGTGGTCGCCGACTTTGAATTTGTGCGTGATCGAAGCGCGCTCTTCCTGCAACTTGTGGCGATTGGCGCGCGGAGGGGCGTTCATGTCCTCTTCTTCGATTTGCGAGGCGGCGACGGCGAGACGGGCGTCGTCCTTGGTGGAGTTCGCGGTCTTGGTGCCGGCGGCGGAAAGAGGTTGCGACTTCTTGCATCCGTCGCGATAGATGGCGACCGCTTTCAGGCCGAGCTTCCAGGCCTGGAGGTAGGCCTCCATGATGTCTTCGACGGTGGCGTTCTCGGGAAGATTGACGGTCTTCGAGATGGCTCCGGAGATGAAAGGCTGAGCGGCGGCCATCATGCGGAGATGTCCCATGTAGGCGATGGAGCGCGTGCCCTTCGCGGGCTTGAAGGAGCAATCGAAGACGGCGAGATGATCGTCCTTAACGTGCGGCGCGCCTTCAATGGTGCCGGTGGCGTCGATGTAGCTGACGATGGCGTCGGCCTGCTCGTGCGTGTATCCGAGCTTGAAGAGCGCGGTGGGCACAGTGTTGTTCACGATCTTAATCATGCCGCCGCCGACCAGCTTCTTGTACTTGATCAGCGCCAGATCGGGCTCAATTCCCGTAGTGTCGCAGTCCATCATGAAACCGATGGTGCCGGTGGGGGCGAGGACTGTGACCTGGGAATTTCTGTAGCCGTGTTTTTCGCCGTGGGCTAGGGCTTCGTCCCAGCACTGTTTGCTGGCTTCGTAGACGGAACTCGGGACGTTCGCTTTGTTGATGCCGTTCACGGACGCGCGGTGCATGCGGATTACGTCGAGGAAAGGCTCGCGGTTGATGTACCAGCCGGGGCAGGCTCCGCCGGGCATTACGTTTGTTCCCAGATTTGTTTCGGACAAATTCTTTTTTGTCGGTTCGGTGGCGGGGACCAGGGGCTCGCATTGTTCGGCGATGCGGCTGCTTTGCAGATACGCTTCGCCGCACATGATGGCGGTGACGCAGGAGGCGTAGTCGCGGCCGGCGTCGCTGTCGTAGGGCAGTCCGGCGGCCATGAGGAGCGCGCCTAGATTCGCATAGCCCAATCCCAAGGGGCGATAGTCGTGCGAGTTCGCCATGATCGATTGCGTGGGATATCCGGCGTTGTCGACCAGGATTTCCTGCGCGGTGATCAGGATGTCGACGGCGTGGCGATAGGCTTCGACGTCGAATGTGCCGTTGGGCGCGAACTTCAGCAAGTTCAGGCTGGCGAGGTTGCAGGCGGAATCGTCGAGGAACATGTATTCGCTGCAAGGATTGCTCGCATTGATGCGCGCCGTGTTCTTCGATGTGTGCCAGCGGTTGACCGTGGTGTCGTACTGCATGCCGGGATCGCCGCAGTGCCATGTGGCTTCGGAGATCTTGTGCAGCAGATCTTTCGCTTTGTAAGTCTTCACTACGGAGCCGTCGGTGACGGTGCGCGTGGAGAAATCGGTGTCGCGGACGACGGCGTACATGAAGTCATCGGTGACGCGGACGGAGTTGTTCGCGTTCTGGAAGAAGATGGACGAGTAGGCGTCGGAGTCGGGATGGGAGCCGTCGTATCCCATGGAAACGAGCGCGTGGGCCTTGGCTTCCTCTTTCTGCTTGCACTCGATGAATTCGATGATGTCGGGATGGTCGACGTTGAGGATGACCATCTTGGCGGCGCGGCGAGTTTTGCCTCCGGACTTGATGACGCCGGCGAAAGCGTCGAATCCTTTCATGAAGCTGAGCGGGCCGCTAGCGGTGCCTCCGCCGGAAAGAGTTTCGGTAGATCCGCGAAGAGGCGACAGGTTTGTGCCGGTGCCGCTGCCCCACTTGAAGAGCATGCCTTCGGTCTTGGCGAGCGTGAGGATCGAGTCGAGAGAATCTTTCACCGAGTTGATGAAGCAGGCGGAGCATTGGGGCTTGGAGTATCCCGTGACACCGAATTCGACGCTTTGCGTTTTGGGATTCCAGTGCCAACTGCGGCCGTCGGAGTTGGGCTCGATGCGATCGCATCCGACGTTGAACCAGACGGGCGAGTTGAAGGCCGCGTACTGGCGAACAAGGATGTGCACGAGTTCGTCGTGGAAAGTGGCGCCATCTTCAGGCGTGCGGAAGTAGCCTTGGGCCATTCCCCAATCACGGATGGTTTCGGCGACGCGGCCGACGAGCTGGCGGACTCCGGTCTCACGCTCGGGGGTGCCGATCTTGCCGTGCAAGTATTTGCTGGCCACGATATTGGTGGCGGTCATGGACCAATCTTTGGGGACTTCGACGTTCTTCTGCTCGAAGATCACGTTGCCCTGGGCATCGGTGATCTGAGCGAGACGGAGATCCCATTCGACTTCGTCGTAGGGAGAAACACCGAGCTTGGTGAAGAGGCGGCGGACGGAGAGGCCGGGGGCCGTCTTCTTGGGAACGACGGGGTTTTGGACAGCGGGGGTCGTGGTCGTCGACGGGGCGGCGGCGGTGGTTTCGGTTGCGGTCTTCAATTCTGCCATTAGGGTCTCCCTTTATTAGATTCTAGTTGGCGTATAGCGATGCTTTGTCGGGAAGTGCAAGCAGGTTAGCGAGAAGTTCGGCGCGGCGAGCCTTGAGTTCGGCCCATCGGTCGTCGGACTGAATGAGGCAAGAGACATGGTTTTCTTCAATGTGGGCCATTTCACGGAAATGCCTTGCTTCCATCATGTATGTGCGACAGACGTCGGGGTCGCCGTGAGTTTCGGCCACATGGTCAAAAAATGTGGAAATGGAACGACAGCGTTCGGCCCTTAGCCTAGCGTCGCGGATGTCCAGGCTCCGGCGCAGTTCGGTCTGATCGGCCTCGTACTCCATCTGCGTTAGATGGTTGAGGTTTGCGTCAATTTGCTCCGCCGTTTTCACCATTTCCGATTCCATAGCACTCGCCACTCCTCTCTTCTGCTTATGGAGCGGCCAAAGCCGCGCCCTTTCGAAACTCTCTTGCAAAAAGGACATTTGGGCGCAGCGCTCAAAGCGCCGCGCCACCCGAACCCTCCGGTCAGAAACCGGAGGGGAGTGGGTGCGGACAGTGAATGTTGGTGGCAGCTCCGGACTCGAGGTGCGGAACCGTTGCGGTTGACGATCGAGCAGGAGCGGAGATGCGATGGCCCTCAGCGGCTAAAGCCGTGGGGTTCGGTGGGGTGCTGGACGCGGCGCTAAAGCGCCGCTCTTCCACCGGGCTGCTCCCCTTCGCTTCGCTCAGGGGTCGCGGGAGCGAGTCGCCTGTCGCCACATGAGTATTGGTTGCGCCGGCAGTCGCGGGCGAGGGCGCCTGCGCCACATCGCTGCCATTTTCTTCGAACAGGTTGGCTTGGTCGGGGTTTGGTTCGGGGATGTATTCAGTCGCTGGAGTCAGTTCCAGGGACGTGGCGAAGTGCGAGCCGATGCCGGTAGCCTTTTCGGCGGAGTTTGCCATCCATTGATTCAGGGCGCTGCAGATGCCGCGGCGTTGGATCGGATCTTCGATGACTACGAAACGGACGAAATAGCGTCCTGAGACCAGGCGGGCGTGCATGGGATTCTGGGTGGAGAGCATGCGATCGAGGACGAAGGCCATGTCATCGTCTTCGAAGAACTGGGTGACGGCGAGAAGGCGGCGAGGGGCGGCGGCTTCCGGCGAGGTTCCCGCAGCGGCTAAAGCGGCAATCGAGGGGCCGGGCGCGGCGCTAAAGCGCCGCTCTTCCACACTTGACGCCAAGTCCATGACTTCTTCGGCTACAGCGAAGACGCCGGGCTGGCTGGGGACGAAGAGGAGACTGTGATGGGACTCGCACCGAAACCAGCGGGACCAGTGGAGACGACGGTAATCGAGTGGACGATCGAAACCGTGGCGCACCAAAGATTCGGTGACGAGACGAGATAAAGCTTCCATATGGGCTCCTACAAAACCTATTGGCTAAGGTCCTTCGCCCGCTCAGGCTTTCGGCACGCGGCTGGGACGCCGCGTAATCGCCTCAACTTCCATTGCGGGCTCCTGGGTCTTGCTGCCGTGGCCAGAGAAAAGGAGTTCCCTTCATCTGCTGGGCGGGCAGTTTATTCGCCTCCCAGTTGCCCGGCGCTCAGCTTGCCAAGACAACCTGAAGACATACTCGATCGATTGTTGTCGTTCCCCTGGGAGAGGGTCGGGGAACGGCCACCGCACTGCATTCGCTTCGGGGATCCGGGGTTCGGCTTCCGGAAGACCCTGAAGGCTCAACTACTCCCATGGGTTAAGGTTTGGGGCGCCGGGCTTACGGATCTGAAGCCCGGGCGCCTTAGTCCTTCAGTGGAAGGCGGCAAGTCACCTCTGGCTTGGCGCCGAACCACTCGCTTTCTGACTTCCGCCCCATTCCCGTGAGGCGGAATTTTTGTGCCTTGGGATTGCAAAGTTACTCCCGTGGGTTGTGCCTGTCAAGAGGGAAACACTACAGGTTGTATCCCTAGCAATGACGGGCTTGGTGCGGGGTTGGGGACGGGTTTTCCACATTGAGGAAAACAAAAGGCCGATGCGATTTGTTGGGGCCGCGGGAGAAGCAGAGATTTGGGAAAAGTCGTGCCCGGTGCGGAGGAAATCTCGGGAATGACGGTCGGGATTTTGGTTCCGGGCATTTGGGTTTTCGAGTTCGAGGGCTGAGGCCCCAATCAATTGTTGGGCTCTCTTACCCGGCGTTGGAAACGCCGGGCAATTTTCGCCGGTCCCTCCCGGACCCAGCAGCCGGCTCACCGTTCTTCACCCACTGATCTTCACCCACTGACCCTCGGCTCCGGACTGGTATCGTCCGGATCGCGATCAGAGGTACGCATTTTTTCCTACTCGTCCGAAAACGACTCTCGCGGGCGTCGAAGTTCACATCAGGGTCTGGCGTGAAGTGAGCGTGCGGCGATCACGATAGGGCTGCGGCAGTTTGCGTTGAACGGACTGGCGAGTGACCGACTTGTCGAGTGGCACGTGTTCGATGTCGAGCGCTTCGAAGTTCAAGCGATCGAACTTGGGCTCACTCGGCGGCGCGTCGCTGATCATATTTTCTCCGCCGCCAGATTCGCTGAGCAGCGACATGGGAACGTAAATGTCCTCGAAGATCTGGCGAGGAGCGATACTCACGACGCCGTCGGAAGATTCGACGAGGTAGTCGCCTTTGCGTCCGGTGTGCTGGCGTCCGAGCGGATCGATGAAGCTGAGGCTGGAACTGAGTTGCTTGGCCTTAACCAAGAAGCGAGTGCGGTACGTCTTCCATTGCCCTGATTTCATGTGGCGCGGACCCGAGTGCGCGGTGCTGCTGCGCGAATTTGCTGAATGTCGTGGCTCACGCCGGCTGGGGCGATCGCCAAATTTTTCTGTGCGAGTGAACAGACTGTACGAGCGAAAGTGCGCGCGGTCAATTCAGTATTTTTGGTGCAATTGAGGAAAAGACTGGCCGCGGATTTTCGCGGATGACGCGAATCGAGCAACACAGTGGAGAGGTGTGGTTGAGCCACCAGATTGTGCTTGTTCTCGTGCCCGTGCGGCACTCCGGAGGAAAGCCGGTGGAGTGGACGAGCGGAATATCCACAGAGGGTGCACAGGAAATGCAGAAAGGCAGTTGTCAGTTCTCAGTTCTCAGTTCTCGGTTCTCAGTTCTCGGTACGGACGAACACTCACCACAGAGGACACGGGGGGACACGGGGGAACACAGAGGAGGGCTCGGGCGTCATCGAGTTTGGAACCACGTCAACAGGCGGCGCTCGAATTCTTGCGGGGCGGTGCTTATGGCTCCGCAGTGGTCGGCACCGGGGACTTCCCAGAGTTGTGTGTTGGGAGCGCGGGTGTGAATGGCTTCGGAGTGGCGAACGGGAATGTTGCTGTCGATCTGGCCGTGGATGAGAAGAACCGGAATTCCTGTCGCTGCGACGGAGTCCTCGGGAGAAAGTGTTGACAGGTTGAGGTGGTACTTCCAACGCGCGCGGAGGAGTGCGGCTTCGACTAACGGACGGAGAAGTGTGCGTCCGACCCACGGGCCGAGGTGAAAGGGTTGTCCCATGCGATCGTAGGCGATCTCTCGGAACGTGGAGAAAGGAGATTCGACGGCTACGGCGCAGAGGTTTGGGTGCGTGTCGAGGGATTGGAGGAGTTGCGCGGCGCCCATGGATTCGGCAAAGGCGAAGATGCAGTGATGACTGTCGGCGAGTGAATCTTGCATCGGAGGATTCTGCTTGGTGAGGAAATCGATCCACTGGTGGATGTCGTTTTGTTCGAGGAAGCCGTAGGTAGCGAGCGAGCCGCCGCTGACACCGTGGGCGCGGGCGTCGGGGAGGAGGACGGTGTACTGGTGGGCGAGGAGGAGTTGCGCGTATCCCATCATGCCGACGCGGTTGTCGCCGAGTCCGTGAAGAAGCAGGACGGAGTCGCCGTTCGGGTGGTGCGGGCGGATGAGCCAGGCTTTCAGCGTTGCTCCGTCTGGCGCAGCGATGGACACGTCTTCGAGTTCTGCACCGAGAGCGTGGGCGGATTGGCGGGCATCGGCGGTGTCGGCGTCGGTGAGAGGACGGCGGGGTGGATGGAGTGTGCCGTCCGCGACGAAGACGCCGGCGATCGTGCAGAAGGCAAGGTAGAGCGCGAGGGCGAGGAGGAGGCGGCGGGATGTTCTGGTTCGCAGCAATGCGTGCCTGGTTGATTGTACGGGGCGAGGGAGGGAGTGGTTCCACGGGAGACTGCGGGGCCAAGATGGCCCCGCGACAGCCGGCGGGGCGCCGGCGCTACTGGCTTGGCTGCGGAATGAAACTGCGACGAACTCTCACCACAGGGGGCACAGGGAAACACAGAGTGGCTCCGCCGACTATGGGGTGAGTAGATCGTGCAGGGTGGCGGAAGAAATTTCCGGGTGGGGGAATTCATTGGAATTGGGGTGTGAATGGAGTGAATGATGTCAGTGGGTTGGAGGCGGGGAAAAAGGCAGGGTCCTTGCTACAGGGGATCGGGAAGAGAACATATTCTCTGTTGGAGGAAACGATGGCCATCGATCCAGTATGTGGAATGGAAATCGACGAAAGAAAACCTGAATTCCAGACGCAGTTTGCGGGAAGGAAATACTTTTTCTGCTCGGAGGAGTGCAGGAAAGAGTTCGAGAATCAGCCGGAGGAATTTGTGGAGACAGCGGCTTAGAGTTGGTTTGCATCCGGTGGAAGAAGGGCTCTCGCTTGCGCGGGGGCCTTTATTTTATTGGGTCGGAGTGCTTGCACCACGGGGGGCACAGGGTTACACGGGGGGGGCGGGGGTAGCTCGCATTGCGGGGCGGACTTGGCGTCCGCCCCTTCATTTGCGTTTAGCGGTGAGCTAGTTCGGGTTCGTGCGAAGACTTCGCGGATTTGAAGGTGGCGTAGCGTTTGTTGATTTCGTCCCAGTTGATGGCGTTCCACCAGGCCGCGAGATATTCAGGACGGCGGTTGTTGTATTTCAAGTAATAGGCGTGCTCCCAGACATCGTTGCCGAAAATGGGATAGAGGCCTTGGGAGATGGGATTGTCCTGATTCGGCGTGCTCATGATTTGAACTTCGCCGTTCGACTTGCCGGCGAGCCAGACCCATCCAGAGCCGAACTGTTTGACGCCGGCATCGTTGAACTTGGTTTGAAAATCTTTGAAGTTGCCAAAAGTTTTTTGAATGACTTCGGCGATGGGGCCAGTGGGATCTCCGCCGCCCTGGGGTTTCATGATCTTCCAGAACATGGAGTGGTTGACGTGGCCTCCAGCATTGTTGCGGACGGCGCCGCGAATGTCTTCAGGGATAGCGTTGAGATCGCGGATGAGATCTTCGGCGGACTTGCCGACGAGGTTCGGATGCTTCTCGAGGGCTGCGTTCAGATTCTTTACGTAGGCGCCGTGGTGCATGTCGTGATGCAGTGTCATCGTCTGCTTATCGATGACGGGTTCGAGCGCGTCATAGGCATAGGGTAGGGCGGGTAATTCGTGAGCCATGATTTCCTCCATTTCACCTCTATAGGGATGACAAAAAGCGGCGAAGCGATGCAAGAGAAACAAAAATGCGATTGCTTAGCTTGAAGTTCCCCAGGTGAGCGACTGGACAATATTATCGCAGGTTGGCGGCGGAGCGGGCGGGGGCGGTCATTTCAATCCTTCGACCACGTAGAGATCAGAGAGCAGGCGTCCGACGGAGTAGGCGTAGGATTTTCCGTCTGCGCTGAATTTAAGGGTTGGAATGCTGATTACGCCGGCGGGATCGGCGGGCGCAATTTCTTTGAAAGGCTCACGGTGGCCGGTTGCGATGTCGACGCGAGTGACTTCCACGGGCACGGACCTGGTGCGCGCAAGAAGCGTCTTGTTGTCGAAGAAGCCCATGATCCGCTCGTTGGGATTGGGAACGAAGTTGAGCTTCTGGGGATCTCCACCGGCGAGGGGGTAAAGCCAGCGCTGATTCTTGTTGTCGAGGGCGAGCAGGAGTTTTCCGTCAGGACTGACGAGAGCTCCGGCTGTGCCTTGGGGAGTGATGGGGCGCGGAGTGCCGCCGTCGATGTTGAGCAGGTAGGAGCGAGCCGGGCCGCCGGGCTCGCGAGCGGAGTAGACGATCGATTTGCTGTTGGGAAGCCAACCGGCATCGAAAATGCCCAGTTTCGGATCTAGGAGCATTCTGGGCTCACCGACACCTGTGGGAATCAGCATGCCCTTGGCAGGATTGCCGACGGCGGCGATGACCCACTGACCGTCGGGAGAGAGAAAAGCTGCGCTGCCTTCGCCGAGGCGAACGGCGGGCGAGCCGTCGGTCTTGCGGAGATAGATACTGTTGTTCGAGCCCACAGCTTCGCCGCTCTCGGAAAAGATGATGGTCTTGCCATCGCGGGAAATGTCGGTGAGAAGCGACCAGTCAAACCACGATAGGCTGCGTTCGTGGCTTTCGCCTGGAGCCAGGGCGGAGATGCCGAGGCGCGATTTGTCGGAGGTCAACAGCACGAGACCGGTGCGACTGATGTCGTGCAGAGTGAGTCCACCCGGGCCGCGAAAGATCAGACGCTCTTTGCCGGAAAGATCCAACGCATAGATGGAGCGCGCAGCGCCGGAAGGGATGGCGGAGAACCAGAGTTCCTTGCCGTTGACGGCCCAAGCTAAACCTTCGACGCTGGTGAAGTAAGAGGAACTGGCTTTGCGATTTCCTTGGCGGTCAATGATGACGACGCGACCGTCGTCGCCGCCGGGGACGTGATCGGCAATGCCGAGGAAGTTTCCGTCAGGCGAGAAGCGAACGTGGCTGACCCATCCGTAAGGCTCGTAGATCACGTTGCCGGCGGGAAATTCGAGGTGGCCGAGGGAAGTATTGCTGGTGCGAATCAGGGCGAGAGCCTGCCCGTCGGGCGTCCAGTCGGCCCAGGTAACGGCGTCGATGACTTCGCGAGGAGCGCCACCGCCGATCGGAACCCGCGCCAGCGTGCCGGCTTGTGCGAACGGGCCAGAGTTCACAGGATGCAGAGCGACGGCCATCTCTCCGCTAGAAGAGATGGAAAGAATCTGAGTGTCGGTGAGGCCGATGGGGCGGGAGTCGGTGCTGTCGAATCGCGTGGAAAAAAGTTCGTGCGGGCGGCCATCCCAGGAGCCGCCGTAGATGATCGTCTGGCCGTCAGGCGCGAAGCGGGCGGCGAGAATCGTGCCGTTGCGAAAAGTAATTTCGTGGAAGACGGGAGCGGCGGTCGCGCGTCCGCGGCGCGCCAAGAGATAGACACCGGCCCAGGATGCGATGAGGAGCAACGCGCCGACGAGCGGCACGGCCCAGCGACGGGCGGGTTTCTCTTCGGGCAGCGCTTTTACTCCGCTGCGACTGGAGCCGGAGACGTCGGTGAGGGCCTCGAGATTGAAGGCGGCATCGCGCGCGGATTGAAAGCGCTCGGCGGGATTTTTTTCGAGGCAGTGGCGAACGATTCTCTCGAGTGCGGGTGTGATGGTGCGGTTGGTTTCGGTGAGATCGGGCGGCTCCTCTTTGAGGATGGCGCTCATGGTGTCGGCGGCGGAATCGCCGTGGAAAGCGCGCTTGCCGGAGAGCATTTCGTAGAGAATCGCGCCGAAGGAAAAAATGTCGGAGCGTGAGTCGGCTGCCTTGCCGCGCACTTGCTCGGGCGACATGTAGCCCGCAGTGCCCATGACGGTTCCAACTTCGGTGGCGACCTGCATGGTGGGATCGTCGCCGCTGACCTTGGCCGCGTCGGCATCGGGCCGAGTGAATTTTGCCAGGCCGAAATCGAGGATCTTGGCGCGTCCGTCGTGCGTGATGAATAAATTTTCGGGTTTCAAATCACGATGGACGATTCCTTTTTCGTGAGCCGCTGCAAGGCCGCGCGCAATCTGCTGCGCATAGTCGATGGCTTTGCGCGAAGAAAGAGGGCCGTTGCGCAGGCGATCGCGCAGCGTCTCGCCTTCGAGGAGTTCCGAGACGACATAAGGTGCGCCGTTTGTCTCGCCAATGTCGTAGATTGAAAGAATGTTGGGGTGATTCAACGCGGCTGCGGCGCGGGATTCCTGTGCAAAGCGCTGGAGACGTTCGGGGTCGGCGGAGTACGACGCGGGGAGAATCTTGATGGCGACATCGCGGTTCAGGCGCGTGTCGCGGGCGCGGTAGACTTCGCCCATCCCGCCGGCACCGAGAGGAGATTGGATTTCGTAGGGGCCGAGTTTGGAGCCAGCAGGGAGCGCCATGGGTGGGCAATTATATCAATGGGGTGTGGGAGAAGGCAGCCTCGCTGCGCTCGGCGGACGGACGAATGCGTCCGTCCCCACATAAGGCAAAGGTCAGGCTTTGGTGGCCAGGTATTGGCAGACGCGCTGGATGGTGTCGCGCTGGGCGTCGTTGAGGGTGAGAAATTCGAAGCCGTAGCGGAGACCCTGGCGGTAGCGGACGATGGCGCGAACCTTGATGGGATATGGCGTCAGTGGCAACGGGATTTCAAGCGTGACGATCTCTCCGGTTTCGAGGCTGCCGGTGAGAGTGGCGCCGATGCCGTCCTGTCCCATTTCAGTGGAGCGGCCCCAGCAGGTGCGGAACTCGCCATCCTGAAACATTTTGACTTGCAGGCGAACGTCGATGGTGAAGCGGGGAAAGCGGCGAGTGAAAGTGGCTTTGCCCGCGGGAGCTTTGGCGGACGAGGCGGTTGCCGCACCGGCGGCTGCTGCGGCGGCTCGAGCTTTTTTCTCAGTTCCCATGCAATCTACATCGGCATCTACGGAGACGATGTGTAGCGGCGGCCGACTTGGGCCGCCAACGAGCTAGTTGCCGTGCAACAAATATCCTTGCTCGAGCGGCAATTTGCCGGCGAGCTTGACGACTGCGACGCTGCTGTTAATGGCATAAACGTCGACGACGCCCACCGAGCCGGGAATCGAGGCGACCTTGTTGACGAGGTCGTCATCGGAATCCACGATCAAGATGGCGGGGTGATTGGTGCGTCCATGGTTGGCGGAGTTGATGAGCTCCGTCACTTGAATCTCGGGGAGTTCGTAAACCTTTTCCAGAAGCAGCTTCATCTCGGGCGTCGACGGAGCACGCATGATGAAGGTGACAGGCTTGCCGTCAGGCCAGCGAGTAGTCTGAGCTTTGCAGATCTTGACCAGGTCGGGCAGAGTAACCGCAGAAACGGCGTTGGCCTTGTTGGAGATGAGCGCGAGATCGCGCGCAGCCGCCAGCGAAACGCTTGCCGCTAGAAATAGAACGACGCTTAGGGTTCGACGATAGAGCACAAGTACACACTCTCCCCGCAGACGGACACGGCCTTGGGTTGATTCTCGTTCAATTCCCGCAAGGGCTCAACGGCCACTTAGGCCATGTACCTCTGGAGCTAATACGGGGCCGGGGCCGACTCTGGGGGAGGGTCGGCAACGCCTTCGCAGGACCGCTAGAAACACCTTCAGGCGGCAGTTATGGGTAAAGACTGGGTGGGGGTCCTTCGCTTGCTCGAGGATGACAGGATCTGAGATTTGCTCTTCTCCAAGCATGATCTGAGATTGATCTCGGTCGACTGCAGCTCGGCTCCGACTCCGCGGGACGGGCCCTTTGACTATGTCAGGGCAGGCCGCGGCCGCGCCTGCGCGTTTTTTGGGGAACTCTGGAGGTTTCTGTTCGTATCCTAAAGTGGGCGACACGGAGGTTTCCATGTTCTGCAATCGATGCGGGACGGAGATGCAGGCGGAGTTTGCCGCGTGTCCGGCGTGCGGACGGCGAATTGGAGACCCGACAAGCGGGGTGGCGCAGGCTCGACTGGAGGGGCATTTGCGCACGCTGGGGATTTTGTGGATGGCGATTGGCGGGTTGTTTCTGATCCCGGCGGTGGGGCTGATGGTGTTTGGATCGAGTGTGCACTTTGTGCTGCACGATCGCGAGCCTTTTGCGGAATTTTTTCCGCTCCTGCTTTATATCGGAGGCGGCAGCCTGCTGTTGCTGGGCGCGGGCGGAATTTGCGTGGGACTCGGACTGCAGCAGCGGCAGGCGTGGGCACGGACCGCAGCGATCGTGCTGGCGGTGCTGGCGTTGTTTCATCCGCCGTTTGGGACGGCGCTGGGCGTTTATACGTTGTGGGTATTGTTGTCGGATGAGAGTGGGGAGGAGTATCGCCACTTGTCGCAAGGATAACCACCCTCAACGAACAAGAATACGGAACTGTTCTTTCGACCTGGGCTATTTCTTTTTTGAAGGCTTCTTTTTGGGTGCTGGTTTCCTCCCGGCGTCCTTTTTCTGGCCGAAGACCCGGGCGAAGATCTTGTCCACATTCTGCAGCTGGCGCGGGAGGTCGAAGGCGTATTCGATTTGCTTGCGCGGAACTTTGCCGGTGATTTCTTTGTCGGCGAGGACGAGATCGTGGAAGTTCAGGTTTTCTTTCCAGGCGCGCATGGCGTGAGACTGCACCAGGCGATACGCGTCTTCGCGGCTCACGCCGTGCTCGACCAGGTCGAGCAGAAGCTGTCCGCTAAAGATGAGTCCTCGAGTCGACTCGAGGTTCGCGCGCATGCGCTCGGGATAGACGAACATCGTTTCGATAATGTTGGCGGTCTTGGTAAGAAGGTAGTCGGTGAGCGTCGTGGAGTCGGGAAGGATGACGCGCTCGACCGAACTGTGTGAGATGTCGCGCTCGTGCCAGAGAGCGACGTTTTCGAGCCCCGCCTGCGCGTTGCTGCGGACGACGCGCGCGAGTCCGCTGATCTGCTCAAGCGTCACGGGATTACGCTTGTGCGGCATGGCGGACGATCCCTTTTGTTTTTCGCTGAAGAACTCCTCGGCTTCGCGAACTTCGGTGCGCTGCAGGTGGCGAATTTCGGTCGCGATCTTGTCTAGCGTTGATGCCATCACGGCGAGCGTGCAGAGATAGTTCGCGTGGCGATCGCGCTGGATGACCTGCGAACTCACCGCGGCGGCTTTCAGTCCGAGGCGCGCACAGATTTTCTCTTCGAGTTCGGGCGTGAGGTGCGCGAAGATTCCGACTGCGCCCGAGAATTTTCCTACGCGCATGTCTTCGGCTGCCGCCATGAAGCGCTCGATGTTGCGCTGCGTCTCGGAATACCAGTTGGCGAGCTTGAATCCGAATGTGATGGGCTCGGCGTGGATGCCGTGCGTGCGGCCGACCATGGGCGTGTCTTTGAACTCCAAGGCGCGGCGCTCGAGAACTTCGGAGAGACGCTGGAGATCCTGCGCGATGACCTGCGAGGACTGGCGGATGAGCAGCGCCTGCGCAGTGTCGACGACGTCGTTGGAGGTGAGTCCGTAGTGAAACCAGCGAGCGTGCGGGCCGACAATTTCGGCGACGGCGGTGGTGAAGGCGATGACGTCGTGGCGGACCTCGGCTTCGATTTCGTGGATGCGCTCGACACGGAAGTCGGCGCGCTCTTTGATGGCGCGGGCGGCGTCTTTGGGGACGAGGCCAGCTTCGGCGAGCGTTTCGGTGGCGGCGACTTCGACGGCGAGCCAGGTGCGGAAGCGGTTTTCGTCGCTCCAGATGCGGGCCATGTCGGGCCGGGTGTAGCGCGGGATCACGGTGAGCTCCTGTGTGAAAGTGGACTAAGGATTTTAAATGGATGCGCGGGCGATCGGCTAGGGGCGAGCGGAGCGCGTTGTCGAGCCTGCGAAAAGCCTTAACCACTAAGGACACGAAGGTTCACGAAGGGAGTCGGATCAGCCTTTTAGCCCAGCGGCGATACTAATATGCTGGAAGGATCTGGAGACATCCGTGGGCGTTCTTTTGGGGATCTTGTTTCTTGGAACTGTGGTGGTTCTTTTCTATCGCTACCGTGAGCATTTCTACGCCTTGGAGTCGGCGACCGACAGCGAGATGGGGCATTTCTTCTGGACCGCTCTGGCGGTGGTGTTTGCGATTGCGATCGCCGTTTGCTACTTCGTGTTTCTCTATTAGGACGCGCTGGGGAAAGCAGGTTCCTCGCTTCGCTCGGAATGACCAGGAGCTGAATGACAAGCAGGCCGAGGAAGAATGCGTCCGACGGCCATTCCCGCCGTTTTTATTTTATATCGTTTCACGATACAATAGACATGCAACTATCGCTTCACGATACAATCGGCGGCATGAAAAGGCTCACCCCGTCGGACTATCAGGCACTGGCGGAGTTCCGCTACCAGATCCGGAGGTTCCTGCATTTCAGCGAAAAGGCGGTGCAGGCAGCACAACTGGAACGGGGACAGTACCAGCTGATGCTGGCGATTAAGGGGATGCCGGAGGGCGTGCGGCCGCGAATCCGGGAACTGGCCAACCGGATGCAGATTCAGCATCACAGTACGGTGGAACTGATCAACCGGCTGGAATCCAAAGGGTACGTGCGGCGCGAACGGGCCGAAGATGACCGCCGGGAGGTTTTGCTGGCGCTGACACCGAAGGGTGAAAGGGTGCTGGAAGAGTTGGCGCTGCATCATCACGAGGAATTGCGGACAGCAGGTCCGAGCCTCGTGTCGGCTTTGCGGCGAGTGATGAGAAAAGGTATCGAGCCTGTTCCCGAGCGTCCAGCGTCGATCCACGAAAGAAAACGAACCATTCTTCCATGAATGCATCCGTACAAAAAACCCTAAAACCAAAAAGAATTGCGAACTGGCTGCCGAAGCATCCTTTGTTCCGCAAGGTCCGGTCGCTGGTTCATGAAGATCTCAGGGCCGTTTATGCGCGAGATCTACGCAAATGGCTGATTATTGCGCCGGTGATCGGGCTGACGACGGGCCTGGTGATTACGGGCGTAGTTGTAATTATTCTGGGCAAGGTGTGGCCTCCCGTGCTCAGCTACTACCTGCACCATCACTGGGCGATTGTCCCGGGGCTTGTTCTCGGATTCGTCGCGACCGGGCTCATCATGCAGTTTCTGACGCCAGACCCGAACGAACATTCCACGGAAGAAATCATTCGCTCGTACCACGAGCACGAGGGCGAAGTCGACATGCAATCGTTCCTGCCCAAGCTGCTGGCAGCGATCACGACAGTGGGGTCGGGAGGAAGTGCGGCGCTTGAAGGTCCGAGCATTTATGGGGGGGCGGCGATCGGTTCGTGGCTGTGGACGAAGCTGCGGAAGCTTCGGCTGGACGATCGCGACCGGCGGATCATGCTGATCTGCGGCGCGGCGGCCGGCATGTCGGCTGTGTTTCGAGCGCCGCTGACCGGCATCGTGTTCGCGCTGGAGATGCCGTACCGCGACGATTTGGCGCATGAGGCGCTGGTGCCATCGCTGATCGCGTCGGTGGTGTCGTTCGTGACGCTCAGTTCATTTCTTGGAGCAACGCCGCTTTTCAACTTCACCGGATCGACGGCATTTACGCGGCACGACCTTTACTGGAGCGCGCTGCTGGGATTAGTCGTGGGACTGGTGGCCATGGCGTTCGTCATCACCTTTCGGCGGGCCCGGAGTTTCTTCGTAAGGTGGTCCGTCCCGCATTTTGCGAAGTTGACGCTGGGCGGCTTGCTGACAGGAATCTGCGGACTTCTGTTTCTGGTGCTCTACGAAGGTGATCTCGTTCCGATCGGCCCGAACTATGAGGCCGTGGGAGCGATTCTGAGCCAGCATCACGGGACGGCGCAGCTCCTTGTTTTCAGTGTCCTGAAACTCGGCGCAACGCTGTTTACGCTGGCGGCGGGCGGAGTGAGCGCGATGTTCGTACCGCTGTTTCTGGTCGGCGGAAGCATTGGGACCGCGTTCGGGCAATCGGTGGTGCACAGTTCTTCGCCGGATCTTTATGCCGCAGTGGGAATGGCTTCGTTTCTGGCGGCTGGATATAAGACACCTCTGGCAGCGGTGGTGTTCGTTGCCGAAGCGACGGGCGGCCACGCGTTCATCGTTCCGGCATTGATAGGAGCGGCCGTGGCCTATGCGGTGTCAGGAGACGCGTCGGCGTCAGGTGATCAGCGTCTGCATGAAGGCGCCAAGGTGAAAGAAGTGGAAGAGGACGTGTGAGTTGGGCCACAACCACAGGTCGTACTTAGTTGCGGATATCATTCGCGGCGAAACACGACGCACGCACGCGAGCCAGCGATTCGCAATCAGCGAAATGGACTGGCTGGTTTCGAAACACAAAACGAGACGTGAGCGGATCAAGCGCTGCGAGGCGCGGGTTGGGCCGAAAACTGGACGGGCTTCGCCGAGATCGGCTTAAGCTTCGCGAGTTTCACGAGCAGGTTTTCGACCTTGCGCTGTTCGTTAGGGCGGGGAAGGGTTCTGACTCTCATGTATCCATTATCCCACACCGGGGCGATGCGGCCTACGATGCGGAAGAAGAATCCGGATACCTAGAGATTTGAACACGCTGCGTCTTCATTTCCTGGAATTGAGGTACCTATCTTGAACTGGCGTGCCTAGTGGGATGCTTGGGCTTCTTGCAGAAGAGGGCGGAGGGAATCGACGGAGACGCCGAGGGTGCCGCCGGAGAAGCCGTCCATGTAAGCGGAGTTCACGCCGATGACTTCACCGCGAGAGTTGAAGACCGGGCCTCCGCTGCCGCCGTGGGCAGTGGGCGCGTCGTAGATAAGTTTGTCGGCAACGACGTCGCCGAGGTGACCGCAGGTGGCCGAGGGGCGAATCAGCGATAGCGCTGCCAACTCGCTGGCTGCGCTGATGTCGTTATGACGGTAGGCGAGGCGCTCGTAAATTCCAGTGGGCGACTTGGCCACCATCCCGGCGATTCCCATGGGATATCCGATGACTGTGACAAGCTGTCCTGGGGAGCCGGGCGACTTCGCCAGAGGCACGACGGCCAGGTTGCGAACAACCGCAGAATTTTCGGCGCGCAGAATGGCGAGATCGGACGTCTTCGAAACCGCGCCGGATGTCAGAGTCACGGGTGTAGGCGAACCGGGAAAGAAAATTACGAGACTTTCGAGGCTGGCGAAGGCTCCGCGATGAATGAGCTCTTCGGCCTCGGCATCTCCGTACCAGGGCTCAGCGACATGGCGGTTGGTGGCCAGCAGGCCGGGGCCAACGAGGAATCCGGTACCCGAAACGCGCGCGCGAATGGACGGCCGCTGGTTGGCGAATCCGACCTGATAGACGCCGTAAATGTATCCGATGGAATTGCGGTAGCGATTGAGAACCACGGCGGGCATGGTCTCTTCCTGCTTGAGTTCGTTGACCTGCGCGGTTAGGTCGTGGACTTGCTGCTGCAGGTCGCTCGGCGGCGCTCCCTGCGCGGCCATGGGAGCGTAATAGTGGACCATGGCCAAGGCGCCCAGAAGCATGACCACCGCAAGCACTCCCTGAATGGTCTGCTGCCAACTGTCGCAAACGATGTTGGATTCGGAGGATTGCGGGGCGGGCTCAGGCTCGCTGTTTGGGGAGTCGTTGATCTGAGAATCGTGAATCTGCGGTTCGGCCATGAGAGTCGGAAGCGCGTCCTCGGAGCTCGATCCAAGTGGTTGTGTTTCATTCTCTTGCGCAATCGGCGCAGGGGAACGGGGGGACTTGGATTGGGTTATCTTCGCCCGTCTGGGGCGGGTTGCCTACGGTACTGAAGGCGATGTACGGGAGGTATGTAATGGGGAAACCGCGAACGGCTTTTCACCAGAGGGGACACGGAGGAACACAGAGGAAGCCGTCACGGAGTCTTGATTCCGAGGCGCTTCGTCATTTCGTCATAGAGGAATCCCTTGCCGGGGCGGTAGGGCTGGACCCATTCACCGTCGATGACGAATTGCGGGATGGCGCGCTTGCCAGTTTGCTTAATCACTTCTTCGGCTGCGCCAGGGGTGGCGATATCGATCTCTTTGTAAGGAATGTTGTACTTGGCCAGAAAGCGCTTGGCCTCGCGGCAGTCAGGACACCAGGGCGAAGAATAGACGGTGAGTTCCATGAGTGGCTTGTTTGCGGCTGGTCGCGACCGCCGAATATCAATATAGTCCACTTGCGGCGCGGGTTGAAGAGCGTAGCTTTTGCTCCACTGTTTTCCGCGGAGTCCAGTTCTCAGGCACAAACTTGACGCTGCGCGCCCCGCGCTAACCTTCGAAACCGCTCCAGATTCCTACACGCGCTCTAATTCCGCAATGGTACGTTCGTTCACCACGTTGCCGGTGTTTAGCGTGGTGGAGGGTTCGAAGAGGAGCAGCCAGCATTCTTCATCGGCGACGGGACGGTGCTCGACGCCGCGAGGGACGACGATAAACTCGCCTTCTTCGATCCACTCATGACGCTCACGAAGATCCTTGTCCCGGTATTCCATGCGGAAGCGGCCTTTGACGACAAGGAATAACTCGTCTTCGTTGTCGTGATGGTGCCAGACGAACTCGCCCTTGAGCTTATCGAACTTGACGGCTTGTCCGTTCAATTCGGCTCCGATGTAGGGCTTCCAGTATTCGGAGATCTGGGAGAATTTTTCGGCGATGTTCACTTTGTGCATGAGGAATCGGATTGCTGGCACGGGAAAAAGGTCGCAAAGAATCAAGACCGCGGGCTTGTCCGATCTTGGGGACTTTAGACGGAAGTGACGTTCACTCGTCGCTGAGGCTCTCGGGGCGGACGTGCGCCCGCCCCTCCATTTAGATCTCTACTGGGCTGGGGCGGGTTGCGGAGTTGATGGAGCTGGACTCTGGAAATTTACCTTAGGCACCTCGCGGGAGCCTTCGGAGGCGGCGAAGTATGCGTCATTTTTCTTGAAGCCGGCCCATCCAGCGAAGATGTTGTTGGGGAATTGCTGGACGTAGGTGTTGTAGTCCTGCAGCGTGTCGTTGTAGCGCTTGCGTTCGACGGCAATTCGGTTCTCGGTGCCGGCGAGTTCGTCCTGCAGGCGGAGGAAATTCTCGTTCGACTTTAATTGCGGATAGTTTTCGACGAGGGATAGCATTTTGATGAGTGCTCCGTCCAACTGATTGTTGGCGGCTATTTTCTCTTGCGGGGTACCCGCCGAGAGTAGCGTGGAGCGAGCTTTGGCGATGTCGCCGAAAACGGTTTGCTCCTGTTTCGCATAGCCTTTCACCGTTTCGACGAGGTTGGGGATGAGGTCGGCGCGGCGTTGCAGGACGATGTCGACCTGCGACCATGCGGCTTTCACACCCTCATTTTTGGTGACGAGCGTGTTGCGGACGCTGACGTATTGTCCGAAAAATATCAGCCCGATGAGACCAAACACCAGGATCACTACGATTACGGCGATCAAGCCTTTGCTCATAACGTTCTCCTTAAATCGCGTGGGCCGGACTCATTCGTCCGGGACTTCTCTGCGAAGCTTCACGCCGAAAGCGCTCGCTTCGCGGAGCAGACCAATTGCGTTCGTCCCTACACGGGCGGCGCCTCGTCGACTGCTGCCACTACCTTCTCGATCGCAGCCAAATATCCCGCACAGAGATCTCGGACATTCAATTCCTTAGCGTCCGCTTTTCGCTCGCGAACGTCGAGAACTTGCTGAATGGCGGACGAATCGAATTGGACGCGCTTCGACAACTGATCAACCGCTTGGCGGCGTCCCGATGACGCATCGCCTCCCAGCACGATCAGGGCATGGCGGAAGAGCGTGGCGAACGAAGGGACGGAATGCAGCAGGACGTCCCATAATTGCGAATCCTTGCCATCGGCCACGAGTACGTGCTGGCGCAGCAGAATAAGTTTCTCGCGCAACTCGTATTCCACCTGGACGCGGTGCAGGTGAGTATCGATCTGCAGGCCCTGGAGCACGTCTTCTCCAAACAGGACGCGGTGATGTTGAACCATATCGAGCAGTTCAATCGTGAAAACGTCGGTGGAGCGCTGAAGTTCATGTCGCGTCATGCAAAGCGGCGGCGGTTGCTTCTGCTTGTCCAACCACTTCACGACCGGCGCTAATGCTTGCAGATTTTGGAACGAGGTTTCGCGCAAGACGCAGAACATATTCAGATCGGAGAGGCCAGGATGAAAATCTCCCGAGACCGCCGAGCCAAAAAGAATAATGGCTTCGAGGTTCGGTCCGGCCGCCTCACGACAGCGCTTCACAAATTCCGCGATCTTGTCTTCAGGAATCATGTGCATCCTCAGTTTCTACCAACTGCTGCTGGCGCCGCCGCCACCCGAACTGCCTCCACCGAATCCTCCGAATCCTCCGCCGCCGCCGCCGCCACCACCACCGAATCCTCCGAAACCGCCTCCGCCGCCCCATCCGCCACGCCCGCCGCCGCCGAAGATGTTCGAGAAGAGAATCCAGAAAAGGAGCGTGCGTAGCGGCGTAACAAGGATGATCAGTATAACGATGATGATGAGGATGATTCCGCCAATCGAGGAGCCGTGCTCACGCTCAGGTTCGGGCTCCTGAACCGGTTGAGCGGGCGCGCGGGGCTGTGAGTTGGTGAGCTGTACTCCGGCATCGGCAGCGATTACGTCGGCGACCCGGCTTGTGACCAGCGACAAAGCTTGGTTGTAATCCCCGGCGCGCATGAGTGGGATAGCTTCGCGCTGGAAACTTCCGGTCTTACCGTCGGGGAGGATCGGTTCGAGGCCATAGCCGACCTCAATACGCGCGCGGTGGTCCTTGATGGCGTAGAGGATCAGGACACCCCGATTCGTGGATTTTGCACCAATGCCCCATTGATGAAAGAGATCGACGGCGTAACTTTCGATGTCGGAGCCGTCGAGCGTATTGATGGTGACGAGCGTGATCTGAGCGTGGGCTTTATCGTCGATCTGATGGCAGAGGTCTTCGATCTGACTTTTTGTGCTCTGGTCGAGAACTCCGGCGAAGTCGTTGACGTAGCCGGCGGGCTTGAGATCTTTGACTGGCTCGGCCCACGCGGTGACGGCTAGCGACACGACGAGCAGGACGGCCAGACGAAGCTTCGCGCGCAGGGTCACAGGAAAATTGTACAGGAGGGTCGCAGAGGTTGACCGCAACGCCATGCGCAGTTCGCAATCTCTAAATCGCCATTTGCGATGCCGTGGCGTGGGAACAGCATTTGTCGTGTATAACCTAAGCGCCGCTTGGGTTATAATGAATTGGTGGTCTCGCCTGAGGTTCGGCGGGGTTCGATTCGTCGTCTATTCGAACGATCATCCTCCCCGGCATGTGCACGGCTTTTCCGGCGGCAGCGAAGTGATTGTTGAGCTTCGATTCGCCGGGACTGTTGCCTTGGCAAAGAGGAATGATGCAGTCCGGCCAGCGAACGCCAAGCGGTCGGATGTGAAAAAGATCTTGCGGGCTGCGGCTGTGCATTTTGACGAACTGGCAGCGTTATGGGCGAGCATCCATGAAACATAGGGCTGAAGAGCACGGAAATGCGGGACGGAAGATGGTGACGACTAATTCTGAGATTGATCGCGCCATCGCGCGCGCGCGACGATTGCGTAGCGAACCACTGGTGACGAATGTGGAATACCGACCGGGGGCGGGTCTGGATTTGCTCATTCTGAAACTGAGCGATGGCCGCCGGCGCATGATCCCGCGTGAAGATTTGCAAGGGCTACAGTCAGCGACAAGGGAACAGATTGCGCACGTCGAAATTCTCGGCGGCGGAACGGGCCTGCGTTGGCCGGACCTTGATGTGGATCTCTATGTTCCGAGTCTGCTGCGGGGAATTTACGGCAATCGCCGGTGGATGGCGAAGATTGGCCGTCGCGGAGGCTTGGCGCAGACCGCTGCTAAGAAGAAAGCGGCACGCGCGAACGGATTAAAGGGGGGACGGCCGAGAAGAGATGCTGCCGCGGCGGGAGACTGAGGTCACGAAGGCAGCGTTCGTCTCCGCACTGATTTTCCCCATCTATTTGGCTTAGGACAATTTGGCTCGCAACCTCCTCAATCCACGCAATACGGCCGGCCGTGGACCCGGAACTGCTCCTCAATCCGGATTCGTTTGGGGTTGGCCATCGCTGTTCCAGGATGAAGCAAAAGCCGCCAGCTTTTCGCTGACGGCTAATGGCTGAAAGCTGACAGCTTTTAGTTCTCGTACAACAACACGCCTTCTGCCTTTTCCGAATCGACTGGGCGGTAGAAGAGCTTGTTGTCTTCTAAGAAGACCTCGATGAAAGCGGGACGCGTGGTGATGGTGCCTTGGATCAGCGCTTCCGACAGCGGGTCTTCGATGTACTTTTGCAGCGCGCGGCGCAATGGACGAGCGCCGTAGGTGCGGTCGGTCAACGTCTGGTTGAGGATCCACTTCTTGGCATCGTCAGCCACCGTGACCGTGATCGCTTTCTGCGCCAGGTTCTGGTTGAGCTGGTTGACCATGAGTTCCAGAATCTGAATCAGATCCGTTTCGCTCAGCGCCATGAAGATGATGATTTCATCCAGACGGTTGAGGAACTCGGGATTGAAGGTGCGCTTGACCTCGTTCTTCACGAGCTCTTCGACCTTGTCGGCAATCGCGTCTTCTTTGGTCGACGCGAAACCGAGACCTTCGCGGCGCTGCAAGTGCCTTGCGCCGATGTTCGACGTCATGATGATGATCGTGTTCTTGAAGTCGACCGTGTTGCCTAGGCCGTCGGTCAACTGACCATCTTCAAAAACCTGCAACAGGATGTTGAAGACATCCGGGTGCGCCTTCTCGATTTCGTCGAGCAGGACGACGGAGTAGGGAGCGCGCTTCACACGTTCGGTGAGCTGTCCGCCCTCTTCGTAGCCAACGTATCCCGGAGGCGAACCGATCAACTTCGAGACCGAATGTTTCTCCATGAACTCCGACATATCGAAGCGGACAAGAGCTTTTTCGGTGCCGAACATGAACTGCGCCAGGGTGCGCGCAACTTCAGTTTTGCCGACGCCAGTCGGTCCGAGGAACAGGAACGAGCCGATGGGCCGGTTCGGGTTCTTCAGGCCGGCACGCGAACGGCGGATGGCGCGAGCCAGGGCGCTGATCGATTTATCCTGCGAGATGATGCGCTTGTGCAGCTCTTCTTCGATGCGCAGCAGTTTCTGCGTTTCTTCTTCTTTGATCGAGGTAACGGGCACTCCAGTCCAGCGCGAGACGACGTCTTCGATGTCTTCGCGATTGACTACGCCCGTCGACGATTCGTCGAGATGATATTTCTCACGTAGAGCGCGCAAGTTCTCGCGCTCCTTGCGTTCTTCATCCGAGTAGAAACGAGCCTTCTCGAATTCGTGATTCGCGATGGCATTTTCCATGCGATGCACGATGAACTTGATCCGCTTCTGGACCTCGGTGATCTCCTCGGGCAGCGAAGTCTGGCGCAGTTTGACGCGCGCTCCAGCTTCGTCGACCAGGTCGATGGCCTTGTCCGGAAGGAAACGGTCCGGGATGTAGCGATTCGAGTGCGAGACCGCGAAGTTGATCGCGTCGTCAGTGTAGGTGACGGCGTGGAACTTCTCGTAGCGATCTTTTATGCCAAAAAGAATTTTGATCGCGTCCGTCTCGTTCGGCGGCGGAACTTTGACGGCCTGAAAGCGGCGTTCAAGCGAGCGATCTTTCTCGATCGACTTGCGATATTCACCCGGCGTGGTTGCGCCGATGCACTGAATTTCGCCGCGCGAGAGAGCTGGCTTCAGAATGTTGGCCGCGTCGAGCGAACCTTCAGCCGAGCCTGCACCGACCAGCGTGTGCAATTCGTCGATGAAGATGATGGAATTCTGATTCTCCATCAGCTCCTTCATGATGGTCTTCAGGCGCTCTTCAAACTGGCCACGGTACTTGGTGCCGGCGACGATGAGCGAGAGGTCGAGAGCCAAGATGCGCTTGTCGGCGAGGAATGATGGAACTTCTCCGTCAGCGATGCGCTGTGCGAGTCCCTCGACGATGGCTGTTTTTCCAACGCCGGGCTCGCCAATGAGAACGGGATTATTTTTCGTACGGCGGCAGAGAATCTGGATGACGCGATCGACTTCCGCTTCGCGGCCGACCAGAGGATCGAGTTGGCTGTCCATCGCAGCCTGAGTCAGGTCGCGGGAAAATTCCGCCAAGAGCGAAGATTCTCGCTGGCGTTGCGGAGCAGCTTTCTCCTGCGTGCTGCGGGCGAGTTCCTCTCGGATAGTCGAAAGGCGGAGGCCACGCTCGTGCAGGATCTCAGCGGCAAAGCACTTCTCTTCCCTCAGTAAACCCAAAAGCAGGTGCTCAGTGCCAATGTGCCGGTGCGATAAGCGCTCGGCTTCTTCGGCCGCATAGGCTAGAACGCGCTTGCATTCGTTGCTCAGCGGCAGATCGACCGAGGTCGAGACTTTCTCCCGGATCGTGGTGTGCCCCTCGATCTGCTTGCGGATCGATTCAACCGACGCGTGGGAGCGCAGGAAACGATTGGTCAGGGCTTTGTCTTCGCGCAGGAGTCCGAGAAGCAGGTGCTCAGTCTCAATATAAGGAGACCCGAACTGGCTGGCTTCATAGCGTGCGAAAAAGATGACGCGTCTGGCTTTCTCCGTATAGCGTTCAAACATAATACCCTTCCCCCTGACCTTCCCGGCCGAGAAGAACCTATGCCTGCTCGACCTACCGAACCCGAACCCTGGTACAACCTTATTCTTGCAATATCGTCACATTATGCAATCAAAGGGCCGGGAAACCCAAGTCTGGAAACGATCCCTTAAACCTTTGATCACGTTACCGAAGGAACTAAAACCCAGCCCCTTCGGGCCAGCCTTCTGACATTTTCTTGCACTTTGTCTGACTAATCTTACCCCTTTCCTGCGCCAAATCGCTCACGCGGGCAGGGATTCTGGTGGAATCTCCTCCATACGGCCTCGCTGCAACCTCAATACACGGTGGCAGCGGCGGGCGAATGACAAATTGTGCGTAGCAATGAGGGAGGTGAGTTGGTGCTCGCGATGTAATCGCGCAATCAATGCAAAAACCGCTTCCGCCGTCTGTCCGTCCAGGTCTCCCGTGGGCTCATCTGCCAGCAACACCTTGGGGCCCGTGATGAGCGCGCGTGCAAGAGCAACTCGCTGCTGCTCACCGCCAGAAAGTTCCCCTGAGCGATGATGCGCGCGCTGCTCCAGTCCGACCTCACGCAACCAGCGTGAAGCTTCAGGCTCGGCCTTTTGCCATGTCTGCCCCCGCAGCAGCAGCGGCATGGCAACGTTTTCCGCGGCCGTGAACTCCGGCAGCAGATAATGAAACTGCCACACGAAGCCGGTCTCGCGATTGCGAAAGTCCGCGGCCTCGTCGTGCGATAAGGAATTCAATCGCAAGTGGGCGCAGTATACGTCACCTGCGGAAGCACGATCAAGAGCGCTCAGGATGTGCAACAAGGTACTCTTCCCTGCTCCGGATTCGCCCACGATGGCAAGCATTTCTCCCCGCCTCACTTCAAACGACAGATTTTCAAAGAGCACGAGATCCGATTCGCCGGATCGAAAAACCTTCTTCAGGCCTTCGACCCGAAGCATCGATTCTTGTTCCGTTAGATGCAATGCATGCGCCTTTCGTTCCAAATGGCAGTTGCCGCTCCGGTTTGGCGGATTAAAACCTACTGTGCGACCCGTATCTGCCCACAGTTAGATTAGTGCTTGCGGCGGGCAAAGCGTTTCGGAGGCCTCGTCCTCCAAAACTCATCGATCTAGAAAACTGTATAACTATCCTGAAATCTGTCATGTGATCGAAGTCACGGGAGTGTCTTAGGGATGGGCCGAAGCCCCTTCCCCACCCCAACCCTATCCTGCCTTGTTGCGTTCGCCGTATCCGTGTGAATCCGTGCAAATCCGCGGCGAAAGGGTTCTCACTCATAGCGCAGAGCCTCGGCCGGAAGAATGCGCGCTGCCGACCAACTTGGGTAAAGCGTGGCCACGAATGAGACTCCGATGGCGACCAGGGCGACGCTGACGCCGTCGAGCAGGCGCGGGGCGAACGGCACGTAGTCGATCGAATAGACCTCAGGCGAAAGCGAGATGATGTGGTAATGACCGCCAAAGTAGGAGATGGCGTAGCCGAGCACGAGGCCGATCGCGGTGCCGACGACTCCGATCAGGACGCCCTGCGCAATAAAGAGGTTGCGCACCTGCGCGCGGCGCGTGCCCATCGACATGAGCACGGCGATGTCTTTGGTTTTTTCCATGACCATCATGATTAGCGAGATCAGGATGTTGAGTGCAGCCACGAAGACGATGAGTCCGATCGTGATGAAGGTGACGAGTCGCTCCGTTTTGAGCGCTTTGAACAGAGCGCTGTTTTGCCGGAGCATATTCACCGCCATGTAGCCTTTGCCGGCAGCGTCTTCAATCTCACGCGAAACATCGTCGGCACGATCGAGATCGTCCACTTTGAATTCCAGCACAGAGATAAGGTCGCCCAGCCCGAAAAGTCTCTGCGCATCGGAAAGGCGGGTGAACGCCCAAGTGGAGTCGTAGTCGAAGAAGCCGGAGTTGAAAATGCCGACCACGCGGAAACGAGTGTACTTGGGCACGATGCCTAAGGGAGTAAGTTCTCCCTGGGGGCTGGTGACGACGACAGGGTCCCCAACGCGCGCGCCAAGGCTGTCGGCCATGTCTTTGCCGAGGACGATCGGAGGCATGGCGGCCACGCGCTTCTCAGCGTCTGAGAGCGAGTCGGGAGATTGTGGAGCGGTGGACACCCCATCCGCCGTCGCTGGAGGCGATATTGCAGCGGGCGGCTGTTCATCCAGTGGAGCTGCCGATCCTTCCTTCACCGAATTCAACAAATCGCCGACCTGGCGTTCGTAGCGAGGAATCATTCCCTTGAGCACAGCGCCGCGGGCGCGGGGGCCACGTGAGATCAGCACTTGCTCGAAGATCGCCGGAGCGGCAGCGACGACGTGCGGCTGCTTCGAAAGACGGTCCATGAGCGCGGGCCAGTCTTTGATGCCGTCGTCGGCGATGCGTTGCAGGCTGATGTGAGAAGTCGAGCCCAAGAGCCGCTGCTGAAGGTCACGGCGAAAGCCGTTGTTGATTGCGAGCGCGATGACGAGCGAAGCGACGCCTGCAGCGACTCCGACAATGGAGATGCCGGTGATGATGCCGATGAAGGCCTGCCGGCGCTTGGCACGCAGGTAGCGGCTCGCGATGAAGAGTTCGAAGCGCATGGGGAGCTGTCAGCCGTCAGCTATCAGCCGTCAGCCAAGTCGGATTATAGCTGGGGCGACTCCGAGAGACGCTTCGCGTCTGGATTCAGGCTCTTACCGACAAAGAGCGGTTGCCCTTCCAGTTGCTTGGGCCAGAGAATCCGGCTCGCGAATTGGGTCGAGTTACACAGACCAAGTATCAGCTCGCATCTGAGGGCGTTTCCGATCATTCGAATTGTCGCGTCACGTCCCTCGGCGTAGAAGGAGGCTTCATACCAAAGACCGTTCTTGCGGCCGAAGACGAGAAAATAGTCGTCCTCAAGCAAAAATGCAGATTTTGTGTACTCTCCGATGCATACGACATCGGCAAGGGCGATCTGCCAAATCTCTTGGTCATGAAGTTGGTAGCGGATGATCTTGCCATCGCTCGAGAGCCGCGGACGTTCCGGGGGCTCTGAGGTTCGTGGAAGGACTGCGGGGACTTTGTTCCGATACTTGCGGAATTCTTCGCCGAATCTCTTCTCCAACTCCGCGTCTTCCATTCTGATCATTACTGCACCGGTGGCGATTGCGAAGGCCGTGAGCAGCCAGCACACCAGCAAGCTCGTGCCGAGGCTCCAGGCCAGCATTTCGCACAGATGCCCGAGATACACGGGATGGCGCACGCGGGCGCGAATGCCGTTTGTGATCAGGTGTTCGTCGCGATGTCCTGTGCGGACTTCGGGGAGGCCGCCGAGTTGGGCCCAGCTGAAATGCGCTCCGGCGCGCGAATAGATCAAGAGGCCGGCAGCGAATAACAGACCGGCAGGAATCCAAGTCCAATTCGTCAAATATAGAGTGACGCCACGCCACGGGCCGGTGAGCGCGCCGATTCCGATCCACATGACGATCCACGCCGGGACGAGCACGCGAAATGGAGAGCGCTCTTTCTTGCGCCAGACGTCAGCGCGCGGGTGCACCATCAGCCAGAACAGAGGGATGGTCGAGTAGACGACGCAGACCAGCCATCCCAGGGTCCGGAGGAAGAGCATGGTCAGATCTTACAGCCTGGTGATGAGGGAACGACCGAGTCGAGTGGAACATCATCAGGAAGGCATAGAAGAGAGTCTTCAAGAGGAATGTCACACAAACGAAGTTGTCGTGTTGCGAAAGCGACGACAACGCCGTCGACTTCGGAACTGCTCCGCTCCACGGTCTGCGGAGATGTCCCTCTGATCGTTGCTTCGCGGGGTACGGACTCTATCCGATTCACAGCGTCGGGGCGATAATGTGAAAATGGCGCGTGCTTCCCTTCTGAATGACAATTGGCTTCCGAAGTCCGTCCTCTGTTTTCGCGACTATAACCGTCACAAATTTCTGCTGGATGTGATCGCCGGCGTCACGGTGGGGTTGGTCGCCCTGCCGCTGGCAATGGCTTTCTCGATCGCTTCGGGGCTGACGCCGCAGGCCGGGATTTATTGCGCGATCGTTACGGGATTCCTGATCTCGGCGCTGGGCGGATCGAAGACGCAGATCGGCGGGCCGACCGGCGCGTTCGTCGTCGTAGTTGCAGGAATCGTTGCCGTACACGGCGTCGATGGCTTGTTCATGTGCACGGTGATGGCCGGAGTGCTGCTCGTGATCATGGGCGTCACCGGACTCGGCACGGGAGTGAAGTTCATTCCGCGCCCGGTCGTGATTGGATTTACTAACGGGATTGCGGTGCTCATCGCGAGCACCCAGGTCAAAGATTTCTTCGGACTGAGTCTCGACAAAGTTCCGGGCGTGTTCTGGCTAAGGATCGAGGCACTGGCGCGGAGCTTCCACACCTGGTCGTTCGAGGCCACCGCGCTGGCGGTGTTCACGCTGCTGGCGCTGATCATCTGCCGCGCGGTCTCGCCGCGGATTCCGGGGCCGATTGTCGCGCTTCTGCTTTCGACATGCGCCGTCTATTTCTTCAGACTTCCGGTGGAAACCATTGGCACGAAATTCGGGGGAATTCCGAGCGGGCTGCCGCATCTGCAAATTCCGCGCTTCCGCACTGATCTGATTCACGGCTTGCTGGGCCCGGCCTTCACCGTGGCAATGCTGGGCGCGATCGAATCGCTGATGTCGGCGGTCGTTTCGGATCGCATGAGCAATGACCGGCACAATCCTAATGTCGAATTGATCGGGCAGGGTGTCGCGAACATTTTTTCGCCGATGTTTGGCGGGTTGCCGGCTACGGGAGCGATCGCACGCACGGCTACGAACATTCGCGCCGGGGCGCAGTCGCCGGTGGCGGGGATGATTCACGCGCTAACGCTGCTCTGCATTTTGCTGTTCGCGGCTCCGTTGGTCAGCTATGTGCCGATGGCGGCGCTGGCTGGAATTCTGATGATCGTCTCCTACAACATGGGCGAGTGGCGAGAGATTCCACAGCTCCTGAAGTTGACAAAGACGGACATCAGCATCTGGCTCGTGACGTTTGCGTTGACTGTGTTCGCCGACCTTACCGTCGCGGTCGAGGCGGGAATGATTCTGGCGGCGCTGTTGTTCATCAGCCGCGTGGCTTCGACGACGACCGTTTCGCAGGTGACCGACGACTACGTGGAAGATGGGCGCGTCCACATTTTGCAGGACAAGGACATTCCTTATTACGCGACCATCTTCCGCATCCACGGGCCGTTCTTGTTCGGAGCTACCGACAAGATCTCCGTGGTGACGGAGGAACTGCACACGCTGCCGCCGGTGGTGATTTTGCGGTTGCGAAATATGACCGCGCTCGATGCGACCGGCATGTTCGCCATTGAAGAGGTTGCCAAAACACTCCACGCAAGCAAACGCACGCTCATACTGTGTGGAGCGCGTGAGCAGCCTTCACAGTTAATTCATCAGGCGGAGTTCGCGGAGATCATTGGCGAAGAAAACATCTGCGAGAATGTGCAGCACGCCCTGCGAAGGGCCGAGGAAGTGTACGAGGGGCTCGAGGCGAAGTTTGTAGGTAGCAAGTAGAGACCCTGCAAGCTTTCGCTCGAAGGACAGCCGAAGGCGGCTGTCCCCACATACCGTCTTTAGCCAGCCGATTCGGCAGACCGAGAAACACCCATTCTGCGGAGTCGAACGCCGTTATTTCAGTTTCACGAAGAGCAGCACGAAGATCGCCCAGACGCCAACGGTCAGAGGAAACTGGACGACCGACGCGTCTCGCAGCGCGCCACCGCGGGGCAGCGCAAACGTCAGCAGCATCATGGCGAGAGCGGTGAGTATTCCGACAAGCAGTTTGCCTTTCGAGTTCATGCGTGTTCGACCTCGCTTTTCTGGCCCGGCGGGCCGCACGACTGGTCCGAGGGAATCGACCCCGGAAATGGCAGCGATTGTACACCTAATCTACCCTTCGACGCGGTAGTGATGGTCACGCCCTTGATGTAGACTTCTGGCTGTTATAGACGCTGATCGAGGAGACCGGGATGAAATTGCTACAGGTTGTCTTACCGTGCGTGGTGGGGATATTGGCTATGACTGTCTCGTTTGACGCGGCTGGCGCCTCCGGTGATGCCGTGCTGCTGATCGCCAACAAGGGCGAGCAAACGCTGGGCATTGTCGATCCGAAGGCCGGGCAGCAACTCGCGACGATCGCGGAAGGCGGGATCACGGGACACGAAGTCATCGCTTCTCCCGACGGCCGCACTGCGTACGTGCCAATCTACGGCAACTCCGGCGTGGGCAAGCCCGGCACCGACGGACGAAATATCGACGTGATCGACATCGCGTCCCGCAAAGTAATTGGCAACATCGAATTCGACCACGGAGTGCGGCCGCACTGCGCGCTGTTTGGGCCGAAGGATGGGCTGTTGTACGTCACGACGGAAATCGACAGCACGATCACCGTCATCGATCCGCATACGCTGAAGATTGTCGGGACGATTCCTACCGGGCAGAAAGAGTCGCACATGCTGGCGATTGCGCCGGATGGAAAGCACGGCTACACGTCCAATGTCGGCCCGGGAACGGTTTCGGTTCTCGATATGCAGAATCGCAAGACGATTGCAGTGATCCCGGTGTCAGGCCTGATCCAGCGCATCGCGGTCTCGACCGACGGAAAGCTGGCGTTCACTTCGGATCAGACGAAACCGCAGATGGCGGTCATCGATACATCGACCAACAAGATCAAGGCGTGGATACCCCTGCCGGGCCTGGGTTACGGAGCGGCTGCGACGCCGGATGGGAAGTGGCTTGTCGTGGCGGTACCTCCAGCAAATAAAGTCGCAGTGGTGGATCTCAGCACGCTGAAAGTTGCGCATGTGATCGATGTTCCGGCCGCACCGCAGGAGTCGCTGGTGCGTCCCGATGGAAAGATTGCCTACGTCTCGTGTGACGCGAGCCACAAGATCGCGGCAATCCGCACTTCCGACTGGACAGTCGAGAAGTTGATCGACGCCGGCAAGGGAGCGGACGGGCTGGCCTGGGCCGGGACTATCGGAGACTGAAATAAAGTCGGGACGGGCCAGCCCCGTATTTCGGGCTGGTCAGAAGATCGACGCGGTTGCGTGTTTCCACGGAACGATAAAGAGGAACGTGTGGCCATCAACAAAGATGAGTGGAAAGAATTAGATAAGAAGATCGCCAAGGCAATTGAAGAGAGTCGGCCCAGGGGATGGAGAAAAGCGCTCCACCTGCTACGGGAGTGGGGAGTACTGAGCGCCAACATCACGGTCATTGTCGCTTTAATAGGCATCTTAGCGGCGGCTGTGTATCAGGCTACGGCGCGAATTGCGAAAGAAACCGCGTTTGAGACACAGACGGCAGCAGACTTGAAGGAAATCCGTAGCGACATCGGATCTCTTCGCGGTGATCTTGAGCGCGATCGGGCCCAGGCGGCCATAGACCAAGCAGGCGTCGAAGCCAAGATAGGGAAAAATGATGCCGCAATGAGGCATATCGGGAATGCAAGTGACCTCATAGCGAAGCTCCGCTCCGACCGAGTTCCTGCCCCATCAAGCTTCTTTCAATCGACCATAGACACCCTAGACGGAATGCGGCTTCTCAAGTTCAGTGCGGCCGACGTGAGTCCGGCGTTGGTCCAACTGGCGCAATACAGGTCCGCGCTCCAGCCTGCGCCACCGCCGCCCCCCTCTGACTATCGCGATATCTCTTCGCCCATAACTCCTCAGCAAATACAGAGCGGCGGGATCACCTTCGTGGTCAGCGAAATCGTGCGCGTCGTTGTCTTCATCCAAGGCTCCAACCATCGCCTTAAGGGAGGGAATTTTGTCATTAAGAGCCCGACAACCATCTTTATCTACGTAGGGACAGATCGTACGCCACAACTAAAAGATAATGTCTTCGTCTCGGACAGTTTCGTCAAAGGTGGTACGCAGGCACTCGACGGCGTTCATTGGAGCAACATGACGTTCGTAGGAACGCATATCGAATACGCCGGCGGCGAACTGCAACTATCAAACGTCCGATTCATAGACTGTATATTTGACGTCCCCAGCAGCGACCGCGGCGCTCAGGTGGCCCAGTATGCTGCGCTGGATGCGAAAGAACTCACCATCGTTAGAAACTCACGTTCCTAGCCGCAATCGAGTGCCGTCATCTTGCCGGCGCTTCAAAAGCACCCAACCTTCTCGGTGGCCCAGGCCAAGGCGTCATCAACACAGCGATCCGACCTTCCACTCAGCGTGACTAGGGTCACAGACCAAACGTCCGATACCGGGCATGGTTGCATTTCAGGTTTGAAGCGGGATGGAACCAGCCCACAGAGTCAGCCGTCGGAAATTCCTGCAAGCGGCCATCGCCGTTGCGGCAGCGGCCGGAACCGGTCTAGCCTGCGGCGGCGTCAGAAATCCGTGGCGATTTCTGACTGTGGATGAAGCGCGAACTCTGGCGGCAATCTGCGATCAGATCATTCCTCCCGACGAACATCCTGGAGCAGCCTGGGCTGGCGTCGTGAACTACATCGACCGCCAGCTCTGCGGACCGCTGCAACATCTGCGAAGTAATTATCGGCAAGGGCTCGCCTGCGTGGAGAAAAGCAGCCGCGTGCTCTATGGTGCGAGTTTCGCGACGGTCGCTACGGCAAAGCAGATCGAACTGCTGACTCTCATGGAGCAAGGGCACGCGCCGAGCGAGGTGTGGAAGCAGAATTCTTCCACGGAATTTTTCAGCCTGCTGGTCGATCACACGATGCAGGGCTTCTACGGCGACCCTCGCCATGGCGGCAACCGCGAGGGAGCAAGCTGGAAGATGCTTGGCGTACCGTATCCGCCGATTCGCGGGCGGCTTCACTATGACGCCAGCAAGCGGTAGGCAAGTGGAAGTCGCGCAGGTTTCAAGGTTCGGTTGATGGCACTGAAGCACGTCAACGCGGTGGTGGTGGGTGCTGGCGCAGGTGGCGGCATCGTCGCGAAGGAGCTTGCCACAGCCGGCCTCAGTGTTGTGCTGTTGGAACGAGGGAAATGGTATAGCGCCTTCGATTGCCGCAAAGATGACTTGCGCAATCAACGCACTCCGGTATTGGGCAATGCGTTCGGGCCAGATGAGGAGCGGAACCCGCGAGTGTTCGTCGACGGGCAAGGCCGGGAACGCCTGATGAAACCGAGCGACGGCGGCTACAACAACAATGCCGCTTGCGTGGGCGGCGGCACTGCAAGTTATGGCGCCATGGCCTGGCGCTACATGGAAAAAGATTTCCGCATGCGCTCTTCCTATGGAACGGTCGAGGGCAGCACTCTCGAAGACTGGCCGATCAGCTATGCGGATCTTGAGCCTTACTACGAAAAAGCAGAATGGGAAATCGGCGTATCGGGAGACGATTCGAACAATGTCTACCGCTCGCCGCGACGGCGTCCGCTGCCGATGCCGCCGCTATCGGCGAATCGTGAATACGAAATCCTGAAACCGGCGGCGCAGCGTCTCGGGTTTCATCCCTTCGACATTCCCATGCTCCGCAATTCCGTTCCCTACAACGGTCGGGCGGCCTGCATGCGATGCCGATGGTGCGTGGGATTTGCCTGCGAAGTGGACGCGAAGAATGGCACGCAGAACACCGCCATCCCCACAGCGCTCGCCACCGGGAATTGCGAGCTGCGCAGCGAGTGCATCGTCAAAGAAATTCTTACGGACGCGCAAGGCCGGGTGAAAGGCGTGGCCTACTTCGATTCCGAGTCGCGACTACAGGAGCAGACTGCAGATGTGGTCGTGGTTTCGGGCTCCGCCAACGAATCGGCGCGGTTGCTCCTGAATTCGAAGAGCCGATTATTTCCTAATGGCTTGGGCAATCGTTATGACTGGGTCGGAAGAAATCTTCAAGGTCACGCGTACACAGGCGCCACGGGATTGTTTGATTTCGAAACTTACGACGACCTGGGGCCGGGCGCTTCCATCGCCATCTGCGACTTCAACCACGGCAACCATGGACTGATCGGCGGCGGCATGCTGGCCAATGAGTTCATTCGCCTTCCCTATCAGTTTGTTGGTCGACGCGGGCCGGGCGTGCCGAGATGGGGACACGCGCACAAGCAGTTCATGCGGCAGTGGTATCGGCGCAGCGTCATGGTGATGGGGCCGGTGCAGGAGCTGCCAGTCTTTGAGTCGAGGGTGCAGATCGATCCGAAAGTCAGGGACTACTGGGGAATCCCCGTGGCTCGGCTCTCGGGACATCGCCATCCCAACGACCACGTGGTCGCGCAGTTTCTCGCTTCGAAAGCCGATGCGTGGCTGAAAGAGGCCGGCGCAATTACGACTTGGACATCCCTGCCTGACGCAGGTTTGAGCGGGGGCCAGCATCAGGCTGGCACCTGCCGCATGGGAGACGATCCGAAGACGTCCGTCGTCGACAAGTATTGCCGCGTGCACGACGTGGAGAATCTGTTTGTCGTGGACGGCAGCGTTCACGTCACCAATGGAGGCTTCAATCCCGCGCTGACGATCATGGCGGTCGCCTACTATGCGTCCGACAATTTGGTGAAATCGTGGAAGGGCGCTCATGCCTCGTCTTAAGGTGAGTGCTCCATGACCGCTGAACGCAAGAGTTGGTATCGGCGGTCCTACGTCGGCCTGACGATTGCTGCAGTCGCGTTCCTTGTGCTGATTCTTCCGGCCGGCAGTGTTTACTATCGCTACTCGGGAGGGAGATCGTGCGCGCGGTGTCATGAAATCTGGCAACCGTACACCAACTGGCACACGTCCACTCATCGCAACGTGCCGTGCTCCGATTGCCATGGAGATGTTTTCACTCTCGATTTTGGATTTCATCTCAAAAACATTCATCGCCTCGTTGCTCATCTGCGCGGTGAGATACCCGAGCAGGTAAGGCTCAAGAATGAAGACGTACTGCGGATGGGCAAGCGCTGTCAGAAATGCCATCAGCAGGAGTATGCGGACTGGGCCGCAGGACCGCACGCCGCTACTTACAAAGAGATCTTTCTCGACGACGGCCACAACCATCGCGAGCACTTGATGGATGATTGCCTCCGCTGCCACGCCATGCATTTCAATGGAGGAATTCGTGATCTGGTGACACCGCTCGATACGAAAGGCCCTTGGAAATTGCGGGACTCGAAGCTTACGGAGCAGCCCGCCATTCCTTGTCTGGCGTGTCATCAACTGCACCACGAAGGAGCGCCTCTGGTGCGCCCCGCAGTGAAGCCGCCCAACCCCGGACCCAGCCAGGAACTCTTTCGCCCATCGCTGGCGCTGTTCGACCGGCGGGAACTAGATTACATATCCCTGGGACGTCTGCCTCTTCCTGCGATGCACGATGGCAACCGGAATATCAAGATAAGCCCAGACATCCGGCAGGCACTCTGTTATCAATGCCACGCGCCGTTGGCGACGATGGAAGTAGGATCCGGCGACGATCGCACGCCGATGGGCGTTCATGAAGGATTGAGCTGCTTCGCTTGCCACCAGGGACACGGGCAGAACACCCGCGCGTCGTGCACTACGTGTCATCCGCAGCTCTCGAACTGCGGCCTCAACGTGGAGACGATGGACACCACGTTCAAATCATCCAAGAGTCCGCACAATATTCACTTCGTCAAATGTATTGATTGCCACACAAAGGGCGTTCCCCGGAAGAAAACGAGCAGAGGTGAGCTTCACGAGCGGGGGATCGACTTGCAAGAACTCACCGCACCCGCACGCTGACGAGTTCTGTTTCGACCGGCACACCGCGGGCGATCTTCACATGGACCAGCGCCTCGAATGGTCTGATCGGTCCGGCACCGGAGCCGGGGAGTTCATGCAGTAGTTTCTCTACCGACTCCTGGCGGCAAGCGAACTCCACGGCGGCTTGCGTACCGAAGGTGGTTGTTCCCGCCAGAATCATCACGTGTCGGCCAGACTCGATTCCCGGAACCAAGCCGACGACCGAGTAATCCTCGATCAACGCTGCGCCGGAGGGACTGGCTAGGTAGCTGCCGGCTTCTCCCGGCTTCGGATGTTTATTGACGATGGAAAGATCGCCTTTTCTCGGACCCGACGCGACCCTCTGAAAAACAAACTCCTGTGTGCTGGGAATGTCGAGCAGAGCAAGATTCTCGGAGGGCGATCCAACAAAAATCAGGTTGTTGTTCTTCACGTCGTCGAGCGTAAACAAACTGCCCCGCTTCACCAGAATCTTCCGTCCGAGCGTGTTGAACGCATCATCGAGGGCGTGAATGGCCAGCACCTCTCCCACACCGGTGTAGTGGTCATACACCGTGGCGTTCGAATCCCGACGCGAATCGTAGTAACGCATGCCAAGTTCGGGGCGTCCCACGAAGGCAGCGTTGCTGAAGATGACCCACGGCTCTTCGGCTGCGGAAGTAAATGGCCGCCAAAAGGTGGCGAGGGACGTGGGAGCGCCAGCGAGCGGCGCGTTGGATGTTGCGGTCACGGGTTCGGACGACTTGCGGTTCCACAGGAGGCTCGCCGAGACGATCACCGAGGTCATCAATCCAACCGACAGGAGGATGACAGCGATCCACATCCGCGAAACGGTTTCACTCGCGCCGCTGCGCGGTGACGGTTGGATGGCGGGCGGAGGAACTGAGGGTACGATCTGCGGCTGTGGCGGCGGCTCGACTGGTCGCGGCTCAAAGATAAGGTGATAGCTTCCCTTGGGTATTTTGACCAGAATGGGATCCGAAGCTCCCTCGCTTGCGTAGTATTCCGCCAGCTTTACTCGAAGGCGGCTGGCTTGTACTCGGACGGTCGAGTCGGATTGGGGATCGAAGTTCTCGGGCCGGCCGTAGACTTCGGTGGCGATTTGATATTCCTTGAGGGGGGCGTCAGGGTGATCGAGAGATTGTTTTGCGAGGTATTGCAGCAGCCGGCCGAGCGACTCGCTGCCGCGGAGACTATGGCTTTTAATAATGTTATCTATTTGCTGGTAGAGTTGCTCCGGACCGGCGGTGAGAGCTCTCATCAACATCCGTAAACACCGATGTAACAGACGTTATCTTCTGTTGTAAATGTGGCATTTTACTACTGTAACCGTACAAAAACCTAGTGAAACCTCTTTCGGGGCGACTTTGCATTGAAGTTGCAGCGTTCCGACACGGCGTGCGTCTGGACCTCGAGGTCTGCCACGTTCCCCAAGTGGAGGAACACTTGAAAACTCTCTTCTCTGCAGCTCTCATCCTTGTACTTTGCTTGACTGGCCTTTCCGTAGCTCAAACCGATACGGCCCGTCTCTTCGGAACGATCACTGATCCAACCGGCGCAGTCATCCCGAATGCCACCGTCACCGTAACCGATATCGCGACCGGGCGAAACGTAACCGTGAAAACGGGCTCATCGGGCGATTACGTCGTCAACGCCCTCCCGATCGGGAAGTATCACGTCGATGTAAAGCAGGAGGGGTTTAAGACCACTTCTGCGGAAGTGACCCTCGAAGTTTCCCAGGTTCTCGAGATGAACCTGAAGCTTGAAACCGGCTCCGAATCGGTAATCGTGGACGTCACGAACGCCGCCCCCTTGGTGGACACGGCCACATCGAGCGCGGGCGAAGTGATCCAGGGAGTGCAGGTCACACAGTTGCCTCTCAATGGACGCAACTTCACGTCGCTTGCCCTGCTGACCCCGGGCGTCAGCCGCGGCCAATATTCGAATAATGCCAGCGCGCCTAATAATAATGCTGAAACGTGGCGCAACGCCGAGTCTGGCGGCGCGGCCCTCGCAGTAAATGGTCTGCGGCCTCAGTCCAATAACTTTCTCCTGGACGGCATCGACAACAACGACTCGATGGTGAACACTCTGGTTGTCTTCCCGGCAATTGAAGACATCGCGGAGTTCAAGACCACGACCAGCGTTCCTTCGGCAGAGTTTGGACGCTCTGGCGGCGGTGTTGTGCAGGTCACGACCAAGTCCGGGACAAACCAGATCCACGGTGCTGCCTATTGGTTTAACCGATCGAAGATCGCTGCCGCGGATGTTTATAGCATCCCGACAACTCCTGAACTCAGCCGCAACCAGTTTGGTGCCTCACTCGGCGGACCGATCTGGAAGAACAAGCTGTTCGCATTCGTCGACTACCAGGGCTGGCGGCAAAATGTGCCGGCAGGCGTTCAGAACACGCGAGTGCCCACGGCTCTCATGCGCCAAGGTAATTTCACCGAGCTGCTGAGTCCGGGAGGAACCGGAACGGCGACGACTCTGCCCTACTCCGGATTGCCCGGCTGCTCTGCCGCTATGACCGCACAGCCGAACGCCTTCCTCTCGGCTGGAGATGGGTATGTATTCAATCCGCAGACTTGCCTGCCTTTTGGTTGGGATACGACTGCGGATGCGCCTGGCCCAGACATCAACATCATTCCAACGGCCAACCAGGTCACCGCGGGCATGAATTACTTGAACGCGTTTCCGGTGGCCAACGTCACTGGCGCCAATCCCGCAACGAATGACGTCAACTTCAAGCGCGCGCAACAGAACATCACGAACATGGACGACTACGATGCGCGCATCGACTTCGTCGCTACTTCGAAAGACACCTTCTTTGCCCGCTACAGCTTAGGTGACGACTTCCTGAATAACGTCCCGTACCTTCAGGATTCCACTCACTTCCTGCCCTCTGGAAACGGCACCAACCCTTCGCGTCCGCGTCAGGTTGCCGTGGGTTATACACATATTCTGTCGAACACAGTGATCAATGAATTTCACTATGGCTACATTCGTGACATTCTGGGATACCAGCAGCCCGACAGCAGCGTTCCGCTGGCAGCCAGTCTTGGGATTCAGAATGCCAATACCTCTCCGTTGCTGGGCGGCATGCCAATCATCGGAGGCTGGTACGGCAATGTCAGCTATGTCGGTGACGGCGGCCCGTATCTGATTGTCGAGCCGACGCAGCAGTTCTCCGACTCGGTGAGTTGGATCAAAGGGAAGCACACCTTCAAATTCGGCGCCAACCTCATTCATCGCGACGTAAATTGGGATCAGGGAAACAACGCCAAAGGCTACTTCTGGATTGACGATGGAAACTTCGGTGCGTATCCCGCCCCGACCTCAGGCCACGGCACGTTCACGGGCCACGAGATCTCCGAGGTGGTTGCCGGCTTCATGGGCGCATATTCGGTCGGTGGATTCTCCGGATATTACGAAACCAGAAGCTGGGAGAACGGCTTCTTCGCCCAGGACGACTTCCGCGTAAGCCCGAAGCTGACTCTGAACCTTGGCCTGCGCTACGACCTCTACACCTGGCCGAGTGAAGCCCACAACCATCAGTCCAACTTCGATCCCACTAGCGGCGAACTGGTCGAAGCCAGCGCAGCTCCGGGTTACAACTCGGCGCTGATCGATACACCGAAGCACAATTTCGGTCCGCGAATCGGCTTTGCTTACGATTGGGCTGGAAACGGCAAGACCGTGATCCGCGGCGGCTATGGCCTGTTCTACTACCTGGATCGTGGCGGCGTTGCTAATGAGCTGTCAGAGAATCCCGACTTCAACGGCACCCAGACCTTCTACGCGTGTCCGACGGCGACGACGTGCGGCACCGGCAACCGCTTTACCTTCGCGGGGGCAGGACTCGCCGGAAGCACGGATCCGACACAGGCGACTGGAGACCTTCCACCAAAGGTGGGAATCGATCCAAAGTCGCTGAACAATACAGACAACGTCGTCTACTACCCCAAGAACAGCCCGAACTCGCACATCCAGCAATGGAACCTTCAGGTCGAGCGAGCATTGGACAACAAGACGTCACTCGATATCGGCTACGTTGGGACGAAGATGGGGAATCTTGCGACTCCGTTCAACGCCAATTCGACAGCGATCGGCACGACGACAAGCTGGTTCCCGGTCGGCGGGCCAATCAATCCGAATGGAGTGGGAGCTATCAATGCCTACGAAATGATCGGCACTGGAAGCTACAACGGTCTCCAAACGAAGTTGAATCGCAAGATGGCCAGCGGGCTAACGCTCACCGCTGCCTATACATGGTCCCACACCAGAGACAACTCGGCCGACGCTCTGAGCACCGCAGTGGGCGGCGTTGTTGTCGGCGCCAACGGTACTCCATTGTTGCATTATCAAAGCGGCAATTCGGACAACGACCAACGCCAATTGTTTGCCGCCAGCATGCTCTACGAACTGCCCTTCGGACGCGGAAGAACATTCGGTCACGACATGTCGAGGGCGATCGATTACATCGTCGGTGGCTGGGAGTGGAACAACGTGGTTGTGCTGGCGACCGGCACGCCGATGGATATTCAAGGCGCTCCGAACAGCCCCAATGGCCGCCCAGACTATCACGGCGGATGCAAGACCGGAGTCTCGGACACCGTGTGGATCAGCTGTCCGGCTGGCGCCTTCACCGCTCCTGCGGGCCTGGTTGGCGATCTACCTCGCAACTTCTTCCCTGGACCAGGAACGCACACTTGGGACACTGCACTCGTCAAGAGCTTCAGCATCGCGGAGCGGGTGCGAACCGAGTTTCGGGCTCAGGTCTACAACTTGACGAACACTCCACAGTTCCAGATCCCAGACACCAAGTACACCGACACCGGCGCTACTGGTTTTGGCATTCTGACTTCGCCGCGGTTGTCGCCTACCAACCGGCAGCTCGAGCTTGCGCTGCGCGTGACGTTCTAAATCTCGGCTCAGGGGACGCTTGAGAACGGTTCTCAAGCGTCTCCGGCGAGCCGGGTTTGCGGAAGATGCGTCGCGTCTCTCATTCCTAAATCTATTTGCTCCGCATTGCTCGGTTGTTCCGCCTAAACTCCAGGTCGCAGGTAACTGTCATGAAAAAGAAACGCCCCATTGCGCTCATGCTGATCATGGCATGCCTGTTCGCGGTGCCCGCATGGCTGCAATCGGCTGGGCAAGCTCCGGTCGCTTCCACAGTTGGGAAGCCCCTAGTCCAGAAAATCGAGCCGCCCAATTGGTGGGTAAACTACACGCCCGAACTCACGCTGCTGCTCACGGGAGACAATCTGAGCGGCGCTCGTGCGGAAAGCACGACCAAAGGCATCAACGTCCTCGGCGCCGAAGCTTCGGCCAATGGACATTACCTATTCGTGCATCTGCAACTCGGTTCTGATCTGTCCGCGGGGAGCGCTCCAATACAGGTGATCACATCGGCGGGATCGACGACGGTCTCGTTACCGCTGCTGAGTCGAGCGGACTTCCGCGGCCGCTTCGAAGGTTTTTCTCGCGACGACGTCATTTACCTGATCATGCCCGATCGCTTCGCCGACGGCGATCCGTCCAACGATCAAAACACTAACCGCAGCAAACCCATGGCGTATCACGGCGGCGACCTGCGCGGCATTCGAGAGCATCTTGGATATCTCCATGACCTCGGCGTCACGACGCTGTGGCTCACTCCCGTCTGGAAGAACACCGACGCCGACTATCATGGCTATCACGTCGTCGATTTCTACGCGCTCGACGACCACATGGGTTCCATGCCGGAATATCAGGCGTTGGTTGCCGAGGCACACCGGTTGGGCATGAAGGTGCTGATCGATTACGTGGTCAACCACACTGGGCCTCATCACCCATGGGCTGACGATCCACCGACGCCGACGTGGTTTCATGGCACGCCGACGAATCATCTGGACCCGACCTATAACTTCAACGGGTTGGTCGATCCCCACGCCTCACCGCGCGAATATCTCAACACGCTCGACGGCTGGTTCGCAGGCAAGCTGCCCGACCTGAATCCGGATGATCCTGCGCTCGCTGTGTACCTGGCGCAGAATGCGATGTGGTGGACCGAGACCGCGCAACTGGATGGATTCCGTCTCGACACATTCCCCTATTCCACGAGAAAGTTCTGGAGCGGATGGGATGAGCGGCTGCGTCAGGTGTATCCGCAGATGAATGCAGCGGGCGAGGTGTCCGACGGCGATCCGGCAATCACATCATTTTTCGAAGGGGGACGAAAGCAGTTCGATGGCATCGACACCGGCCTGGCTACGGTCTTCGACTTCCCGCTGTGTTATGCCTTGCGCGACGTCGTCATCAAGGGCGCATCGATGGAGAGGATCATCGACGTCCTTCGGCACGACGAACTCTATCCTCATCCGGAGATGCTGGTTACGTTTATCGGAAATCACGATGAGCGCCGGTTTGTCAGCGAGCAAGGCAGCGACCCGGCCAAACTCAAAGCCGCACTGTCATTGCTGCTGACCTTGCGCGGAATTCCGCAGATTTATTCCGGCGACGAGATCGCAATGCCCGGCGGCGACGATCCCGACAACCGGCATGATTTCCCTGGAGGGTTCCCGGGCGATCCTCACAACGCCTTCACCGCCAGCGGCCGCACTGCCGAGCAACAGGATGTATTCGCTTATGTGCAGTCGCTGCTCGCGTTGCGCAAGAATCATGCTGCTCTGCGGACGGGCAAGCAGTGGCACATCGGATGGGACGAAACTTACTATGCTTTCCTGCGCGAGTCGCCCGACGAGAAACTGCTGGTCGTCTACAACAACGCTACGAAGACGCGCGCACTCGAGATACCCACGGAAAACACGCCGCTGGAAGGCGCGCACCAGTTGGAGTCGGTGTTTGGGCATACGTCCGCGGAAATGGTGGACGGAAAAGTACATATCTCACTACCACCCCAGAGCCTGGCCGTCTTCAACGTTCGTTAGCACCCGTGGCCCTTGCTGGACTGTGTACAGGCGGATATGATTCGATCCGCGTTGGACGGAGGATGCTGGACGAAAGAACCGTCCGAGCGCGCTTCATTTTGTAACTGTTTGCCTCAGTGACCACCCATACCTTGCCGGGAAACCGTCTGTCTGTACTCCTGCTTTTGGCGGGCCTTGTTATCGTCGGCCAATGCGCCACCTTCGCGCAGAACACGCACCATCCAAGCGAGTCTCCCCAGATGCGAGAACTCCAGCAAGCGCTCAGCCTCAACGAACACGGCGACCGGCAGGGAGCGATGAACTCCGTCCTCCATCTACTTGCCGAGCATCCGGATTTTGAGCCCGCAGTCAAGCTGAAGGGTGTGTTACTGGAGGAGGCAGGCCATCCTTCAGAAGCGGCGGCTGCGTATGAAGACGCTCTGAAACTTGCGCCCAACGATGCCGATGTCTTGCTGAAAGTCGGTTTCTACAAGCTGAGTGCAGGACAGAAAGAAGAAGCCGTCAAACTGCTCGAGCACTGTCTTCGCATTCTTCCCGGCGACGGAGACGCGGAGTACTACCTGGCCCAGGCCTATCACTTGAATGGACAGGATAAGCTGGCGTTGCGCACCATCCGTCTGAGCCTGAAGGCCGAGCCTGACAATCCAGCGGTGTGGCAGAAGTACGGAGAATTGCTATGCATCACGGAAGATTGCGATGCGGGATTGAAATGGCTGCTCAAGGCCCAACACGCGGACTCTACCCTACCGCGGATCGACTATGACGTCGCGTTGACGGATTCGAAATTGATGAATCTTGCCGATGCCGCGCCTTATGCCGCGCAAGCGGTCGAAGCGCAGCCCAACGATCTGTCCGCCTTACGGCTACTGGCTAGCCTTGATGTGAAGCTCGCCAAGTGGGCGGAGGCCAAACAGTCGTTTGAGCGCATCCTCGCCTTCAAGGCTGACGACGTCGATTCGTTATTTGGGCTTGGCCAATGCGAAGTGGAGTTGAAGAACTATCCGGCGGCTGTCGAAAAGTTACAACTCGTCCTGCAACTGGCCCCCACCCGGCTGTTGGCGCACTATTATCTGTCGCGCGCGTTTGCTGGGATGGGAAAGACCGCAGAAGCGGAACATGAAGCGTCGCTGCATCAACTGATGATGGAGCAGATGACGTTCGTCCGTTCCGCAGAGCGCGAGGGCAGCGAGAGCCCGATCCAGGCGAAGGCCTATGAATTGCTGGCGGAGCATCACGAAGAGGATGCGTTGCATTTGTATCAGGAACGCTTCAAGGGAACGGCTGCCACTCTCGCGGATGCGTACGTCTTTATCGGAAGACTGTATCTCACCATGGGTGAAAAAGAAGACGGCCTGCGCTGTCTGCATCACGCGTTGGGAATTCAGCCAACCGTTCGAGGCGCGCATACGTATGAGGGAATCCTGGCGCTGAAAATGGGGGACCTGAACGGGGCCGAGAATCAATTCAAAGCGGAACTCGCGAACGATTCTAACTACCAGACGGCGATTGCCGAGATCGGCGAGGTGCGCTACCACCAGGGCCGCTGGTCCGACGCGGCGGAACAACTGGCGAAATCCAGAACCATGACTCCGGAGTTGCTCTACTTGCTCTGCGATTCGTATTTCCGCATCGGCAAAGTGTCGGACGCCGACTTGACCGCTGAAACCGTAGCGGCCTATGGACGGAATAACGCCGCTCTCATGAGAGACCTGAACGAACTTCTCGTGCGAAACGGGCAAACCGACCTGGCGCAGCGATTGTCGGCGGGCGTCGCGCACAAATAGCCGTGTTGTGAAACTTGCCAGCAAGTATTATCGTATTGCCTATGGCGATCAAGCTCACCGCGGAAATCCGGCAGCTCGTACGAAAGGAACTAGCCAGTTCCGGCGGAAAAGCCAGAGCGAAGAAATACGATCATGCTACGCTCAGTACCTGGGCAAAACGCGGTGGACGCCCAAGGAAATCGGGTCGATATACGCCAGCCAAAGCGGGCGCGTAGCTCAAACGGATAGAGCATCGGATTTCTAATCCGAGGGTTGCAGGTTCAATTCCTGCCGCGCCTACCATATCTCCCAAGGGGCCTTCCCTACGTTCCGCCCTGCGCGAAAGGCTGCCGAGCCGTGCTCGGTCGACAGCCTGGGATCGCCTGGTCCCAACATCCGCACCTGTTTCTTTCGAGCTTGGAGGCGTGGTAGCCTTGTTGGAATCAGGGCGTGCGGTGGACTGCGGAGCCGATGTCGCCCTGCCTTTGTAAACTTTTGCGATGGCGCTCGACCCCAAACCTACGCGGGCACCCCTAAATCCTTCATCTGCAAGGGTTTCCTCTACATCTCCGAATGGCCTGGAGGCGCAACTTCCGGGCGGCGCCGGGGTTGATATCAGTGTGAGCACAGCTGCACTCGACCGGGGCATGCTGATGGCGGCCAATACTCCGCCAGCGTCCGCTTCTCTGTCGGCGGTTGGGGGAGAAGAAACCTCGGATGCGCAGGTCATGCTGCGGGTGAAGGCGGGCGATCAATCCGCCTTCGATTACCTGGTGCAGAAGTACCGGCGTCCGCTGGTGAGTTTTATGTACCGCATGGCACGCAACACGGCCGCGGCTGAGGATCTGGCGCAGGAAGTTTTCTTGCGCGTGTATCGCTCGCGGGCGAATTACGAAGCCAGCGCGAAATTCACGACGTGGCTCTATCGCATTGCGACGAACCTCGCGGTGAACCATGCGCGAGATACCCGCCACGAGCGGCCCGAGGTAACGGTCAGCCTCGACGAGCCGAACGAGGATACGGGCGCCACGCTCGAATTGCCCGACGCGAACTTGACCGTCGAGCAGGCCATGGTGCGCCGCGAACGCATGCTGGCGATTCGCAGCAAAGTAGAGGCGCTGCCTGAGCAACAGAGAATGGCCGTCATCATGCACAAGTACCAGCAGATGGACTATAAGCAGATTGCCGAGGTTCTGAAGAAGAGCGAGTCGGCTACGAAGTCGCTGCTCTTCCGGGCGTATGAGACTTTGCGGGAACAGTTAAAAGAATACGTATAGCAACACCGTATTGGCTGCAATTGAGTGACGAGACACTGGCGAACTGATTTAAGGGGAATGGTTATGAACTGCGATGAAATTCGCGAACGGATGCCCGATGTGGCGGCTGGCTTCAGCCAGCCCACAACGGACGAGGGCAAGCATCTGGAAACTTGCACGACTTGTGCGGACGAACTGAAAGGGATGCGCGCGACCATGGCGCTGCTCGATGAATGGCAGGTGCCGGAACCCTCGCCATATTTCGACATGCGCCTGCAGGCGCGTCTGCGCGAAGAAATGGCCAAGCCGCAGGCGGGATGGCTGCAATGGTTCCGTCGCCCGGTATTGGCGGCGGCGCTGACCGTGGCGATGGGAGTCGGCGTAGGCTTGTTCTTCATGCAGGGCAGAACGGATAATCCAGGACCGCAGGCGGTTGTTGAGGGTCCCGGCACAGCCGTGGGCGACTTGCAGACGCTGGACAAGAATCACGATCTGTATTCAGATTTCGAGGTGCTGGACGATCTGACTGTGCAGCAGGATGTCGCCGCAAACCAGTAGCGCTTCACCATCAAGGGCGGAAGACTTGGGCGACAGCGACAGTGGACGACTGCTCGCAGGAACGAAAGGCAGGGGAAAGTGATCCGGGGGACATACAGGACGGGATGGCTGGCAGTCGCCGGTCTGGCGATCGTGATCGCTCTTCCTTCGTCCTCGGCAGCGTTGCCGGGCCCATTCCACCCTGGATGGCAAAGGCGTCAGGCGCGAGCGTATCAAGCGCGGCCCGCGCAAATGCCGAGAGCGCAGATGCTCGCGCGGCCTGGCGGTCATGCGGGAGACTGGCTGCGACGCTATAAAGATCTGCCCCCTGCCGAGCAGGAACGCGCACTGCAGAACGACCCTGGATTCCGACGCCTGCCTCCCGCTCAGCAGCAACTGCTTCGGCAGCGCTTGCAGCATTTCTCGAGTCTGCCGCCACAGCAGCAATTGCGGATGCTGAACCGCATGGAAACCTGGGAGCACCTGACTCCTGAACAGAAGCAGCAAGCACGCCAGATATTTGGGCAAATGCGCGCGCTGCCTCCCGACCGCCAGCGGATGGTGAATACGGCCGTACGCGATCTGCGGGCCATGCCTCCGGCACAGCGCGAAAATGTCATCAACTCACCGCGATTCAGAAGCATGTTCTCGGATCAGGAGCGCGACATGATGCGTGGCATTACGCGTCTACCCCTCGCGCCAGCGGAAAACGGCGAAGCGCAGTAGCAGTTCTCAGTTCTCAGTTCTCAGTTCTCAGTTCTCAGAAAACCCAACACCGACCGTTTCCCCTTGCAACGTCACGCTGCTTCTTTGATCGATTTGATTAGGCCGTTGAGAATTCGGCCTAATTCTGCGGCTTCGCCTAATAGCGACTGGCTCTGCTTCTCCGGAATATACCCCAGATTGTGCGCGATCATTAGCTGGGTCTCGATCTCAACCAGGGATCCTCGCGAAAGGCTGAGGAAGTGTCGGAACTCTTTCGGCGAATAGCGGGCTTGTCCTTCGGCGATGTTGCTCGGAATCGAAACGGCAGCACGCCGGAGTTGATTGGTGAGGCCGTACAGCTCGTCCCGAGGAAACGCTCGCGTTAGCTGGTAAACCTCGGTGACCAACCACATCGCCTTCCGCCACGCAATCAAATCCCTGTAAGACTCGCCCATAAGATCCTCCGCAAGGAGGCTCACATAGGACCGCTGCGGAATGCTGAGACGGGCGAACATGGAATTAAAATTTCACCGCCGATATTCCCAAAATGAAGTGCGTCGGAAGCAATACAGATGCATCACTGAGAACTGAGAACTGAGAACTGAGAACTGAGAACTGAGAACTGAGAACTGAGAACTGAGAACTGAGAACTGCCTTCAGTTCATCAGCGCCTGCATCCTGCGGATCGACAGCGACATTTGGCGGATTTCGTCGGCGTCCGAGGCGTTGGGCGCCATCTTCAAATAATCCCTGAGATCTTCGGCTGCGAGTCCGTGCAAGCCCATGCTGTAACGCAGAAGGGCGCGCTGCTTCACGTCTTCCGCCGAGCGGGGGTAAATCACCAGGATGAGGTCGGCGATCAGCAGTGCCTTGCGGAAGTTGCGCGTCGAAAGATAAACCGTCTTGAGGTTGTTGAGCATCCGGGTCAGGATTTGCCGGCGGCTGATGGGATGGAGGAATTCCGGGCGCAGCTGCATTTCGCCCGAGTAGATTTCGTCGAGGCGGCTCTGGCAATCCTGCCGGCTGAGAATGTCGCCACGGTTGAAGCAATCGATCAGCGTCTCGCGGCCATCGTGGCCGTAGTGCTTGAGCAGGAAATATCCGGGCATGCCGACGCCGGATAGTGGAAATCCCACGCGCCGCGCGATCTCCATATAGACAATCGCAAGCGTAATAGGAATCCCCAAGCCGCGCTCGAGAACGTCGTTCAAGAACGAATTCCGCGGATCGTAATAATCGTCGCGATTCCCCCGCAGCTTCACTTCTTCAAACAAAACTTGATTCAGAGCGGCAAGGGCGCGCTCAGGGTGAAGCTCAGGAACCAGGGCGGCCACACGGCGCGCCAGTTCCTCGACGCGCGCGGCATAGGCCTCGATGTCGAGAGCGGGATACTCCGTGCGGGCGATAACCAGCGCGGCGCGGATCAAGTCGATCTTCTCGTCTTCGATGTCTGGGCCCACAAAGACGGAAAATGTCTCAATTAGTTCTGGCGTCGCGGTGTAATGCACACGGCAATGCTAGCAAAGAGACGTGGGCCGGAAATTGGCCCGGATGTGCCATGCAATGGCACTTCCAGCCATCTGCGCAGCCCGACAACGATACTAATTGGCTTCGGCAGCGATGTCTGCAATCTCAACATAATTTCTAAACTGCCGACCGAAAACTGCAACTCTGTTGTCGTCGTTGAAATAATCCAACAGCGCTTCCAACAACTCGGGATTGAAGCGGCAGACAACGTCTTCAGCGTGCTCGCGAATATCTCGAAGAGTGAATTGGAGTTTGTCCTTGTCTAGCTCTCCAATTCTTCCCGCAAATTTGACCAATGCGTTATCCTCTTCGTGCAATTTCAGCGCTTGTCTGAGCTTTCTTGTTCCGCTCCGGGTGAATGTGTATGTGTGACGTCTCGGGAATAACTCTCCCGATATTTGCACCTCTTTGATGGGGCCGGTTAGTGGGGGTACCAATCGCTCGAGCGCCTTGAGTAGCGCCGCATCCGGATCGTCGCTCCCACCAACTGGGCTTGGGTTATTTAGCCAATCGAACATCTCCTCAAGTTTGTGGCCCACGTCGCTGAGATTGGCTGTTATTGAAGCCTCTGCATCGGGGAGAAGTTCTTGTGTCAAGGGTCTTCCGAAAACAACCTCGAACGAGCCGTAAGCAAACCGTTGGGCGGGCAGGTCCGATAGCAAGCGAATCGCATTGTCCGGACGGCCCGATGGGCTATTGCTCCAGAGGAAATCAAGCACGCGCTTTATCGAGAGTGTACCTGCATCAAGCGCTTGTTTGATGACACTGGCCTTCACTCTTCCTCGCGCGAGCTCGTCGCCCTCAAGCTTTACAGAGAGTAACGGCTGAAGATGCCGATACAACATCAGTCCAGGCCTTGGCAACAACTGCTCCGCGCTTCCCTCAACCGAGACGATTCTTCGAACGTGGCCGTCGTAGGACAACTCAGCTAGCCATGACCAGCTCTGTTTCATTGCCTCTCGCACCGTGACCCTACCCGCAGACAAATCGTCGAGCAATTCCTCCGACGTTGGGCTCAACAAGACCAATTGAAAATCGCTCTCGTCTCGAACCACGTAGGCGAGCAACCTGCCAAAGGCAGTCACGACCGAGAATATACGAGGACCATCGAACTCATACAGGACTCGCTCTGCTGCGAGCTCGCGAATCGGTATGTCGACAGTTCTTCCGAAAGAGTCGATATTCATTGAACAGCCTTAAATAATCCTACCAACACATCCTTCACCAGTCCTTCGTCGGGCCACCACGTTGTATGGCTAGGCCAAACCCCTCTTGGCGTTGGTTTCGTTGGGCCATGTTCGGGCAACAAATCACCAACGGCTATAAACTTCCGGTCACGCCCGAAAAGCTCTATGTGATGCTTGGCATCTTCAACATTAGTGAAGACTGAGAGCCCCATCGCCTCGCATTCCTTACCCCTCCGCGGAATCTTTCCTTCTTCGAACCAACTTAGAAAATCGAGTTCAACTGGTACTTGATCTCTCAGGAGACGGAAAACTTTCAATGTCACTCTTTGAGAGTCTACAGGAGGACAATCCGGAGGCCAGCCAATTCGCTGCATACCGAAATGATAACAATTCAGGACTTGTCCGCAATACCTGAGGGAATACCGGCTATGCTCGCAGCATATTTCGCGCAATGAAGAACACGTTCGCGGGGCGCTCTCCCAGGCGGCGCATGAAATAGGGATACCACTCCGTCCCAAACGGGATGTAGACACGCATGCGCCAACCATCGCGCACCAGGCTCTGCTGCAAATCGCGCCGAATGCCGTAGAGCATCTGAAACTCAAAGGAACCGCGTGCGATCTTTTCCCGCGTGGCGAAGGCTTGCGCCTCGCGGATGATTTTCTCGTCATGCGTCGCCAGCCCGTGATAGACGCTGCTCTTCATCAGGATCTTCATCAGCTTGATGTAGTTCGCGTCCACATCGGCCTTTTCCTCGAACGCGATCGTGGCGGGCTCTTTGTAGGCGCCTTTGCAGAGGCGGATACGGATGCCCTCGGCCAGCAGTTTTTCGACATCGCTCTCGGAGCGTTTCAGGTAGGCCTGAATCACCGTGCCGACGCTGTTCTGGTTTCCGGGCATGCGGTGAAGTTCGTGGACGAAATCGAGCGTGCGCTGCGTATACGGAGAGCCTTCCATGTCGACTCGCACGAAGCCAGGAGGATTCATTGCCGCCGCTCTTGCCACGAGGCCACTGACAATTTCGCGCGCCAGCGATTCGTCCACGTCCAGACCCATGTGGGTGAGCTTCAGACTGATGTTGGCGTTGAGTTGGTTGCCAGCGATCGCGTCAAGAATCTGCTGGTAGAGCTGGCCGCTGTGGCGAGCCTCGTCCGGATTCGTGACGTTCTCACCGAGGTTATCGATGCTCACGCTCATGCCGGAACGGTTCACAGCCTGGGTAACGCGGACCGCATCGGAGATTTCGGTACCGGCCACAAAGCGGCCCGACACACGGCGTCCGATAGCGGAACGCTCGGCAAAACCACGCAAGGAACGATTCTCAGAAAGACTGACGAAGAACGCTCTTAACATGAAGGAACCACCATTTCCGGAAGAGGGATGTCCGGGAAGATAGAAAGAGGAGTGCAGCGCACCTGCTGGAAGATCACAGAATTTTGTATCACAAATGGGGCGGGAAGCTGCTAGGACTCCGGTCACAATCGCTGACACGGCGCGCGGGGGTTCCTGTTCGGGAGAGAGCCGCGATGAACATTCTCACTTATTCGGGATCGAACTTGACCTCGATCAGCTCTTTCGTCTCGTGAGCGGCGGGTTCGAACTTCCAGTGACCTACGGCAGTCACCGCGCTTTGGGCGAGCATCGGGTGACCGCCCTTCACGGTCACCGACTTAACGGTGCCGTTGGGCGACACCACGGCTTCTATCCTGGCCACGCCATGAATATTCATCGAGCGGGCGACGGTTGGATAGATCGGGACTGTCTTGATCAAAACCTTCCGCGCACCGGCGGAGTCTTGAGCCAGGAAAAGAATGGAAGTAAACATCAGAGTTGCCGCAAGAAGCAGCGTCGAGGCTGCGCCTTGTCGCATCGGCGTATTCATATTAAGCGGATTCTAAGGGCGCGCTCATCCGCGCGCAGAATAACGAAGGTAATGACGCGACGGCCAGGGGTTCACTGGCTCTGGTCACTTTGAAGATGTCACTTTCCGTGTTCTTCGAGGAATTTCTCGACTTCTATCGCGGCCATGCAACCCGTGCCCGCGGCGGTAATGGCCTGGCGATAGCGGCGGTCCTGCACATCGCCGCACGCGTAGACGCCGTGAACACGAGTCAATACGTGGTTATGCGTCTTGAGGTAGCCGTCGGCGTCGGTATCGAGCTGGCCTTCGAACATCTTCGCGTTAGGCACGTGTCCAATGCCGAGGAACAGTGCGTTGGTCGGAAAATCCCAGACCTTACCCGTCTTCACATTCCGGAGTTTGAGGCCGGTGACCTCCTTGTGATTGATGTCGTAGACGTCCTCGACCACGGTGTCGAGCAGGAACTGAATCTTCTCATGCTTCTGCGCACGCTCCAGCATGATCTTCGAGGCGCGGAAGGAATCACGACGGTGAATGATCGTTACCTTCGTCGCAAAGCGAGTAAGGAAGAGAGCTTCCTCCATGGCGGAGTCTCCGCCGCCGACCACCACAATTTCTTTGCCGGAAAAGAAGAACCCATCACACGTCGCGCAAGACGACACGCCGTGGCCGATCAGTTGTTGCTCGTGCGGCAAGCCCAACCAGCGCGCCGAGGCGCCACTGGCGATAATCAGAGTCTGAGCGTGGACCTGATGAACTCCCAGATGCAACAGGAACGGCCGCTTGCTGAGATCGGCGCTGGTGAGATGCGTCATGCGGTATTCGGCGCCAAACCGCTCAGCCTGCTTGCGCATGTTCTCGACGAGTTGCGGACCCATGATGCCATCGGGAAATCCCGGAAAATTCTCGACGAGCGTGGTCATCGAGAGTTGCCCGCCCGGCTCGTGGCCCTCGACGACCAGCGGCTTCAGGTTGGCACGTGCCGTATAAAGAGCTGCGGTGTGTCCGGAGCATCCGGACCCGATGATGACTACGTTGCGAGTTTCGCTCATGGATTCTTCTGTAGTTGCTGATTAGATGGCTGCGGTCCGATTTTGATGCAAGCCGCTCCGGTCGGGAGTAAATGCCAGTATGACTTGGCCCGACATCACTTCTTCGCCGCCGGCTTTGTGCTTCTTGGCTTTGTGGCTGCCTTCTTGAACTGTCCATCGACCTGCGCCAGTTCCTCTGCCACAATTCGTTTCACGCCGAGCAGCCCACGATAGTTGGCCAGCACGTCAGACGCGCCCCGGAACAACGGCTCGGATGCGCTCTGGTCCGGCGCCGGAGCGCCTTCGGCAGCCTGGCACCGAGCCAGCGCGACCGAGGACTTTCCAAATCGCTCCAGCCGAACCCGGCTGGCCGGAGTGTTGGACGCAAGCATCGCATCGACACTGGCGACCGACGAAGCACTATCTTCCAGAGAGACCTGGATCAGATCTTTCGGATCGCGCACGTGCAGCACCAGCGTCTCGACCATATTCTGACCGTCATTGCTGAAGGAATATTGCACGCTCGAGAAAAGCGCCTGCACCGCGAACTCGCGGCGAATGCGCACATAGCTCGCGACCGACGGCTCGCCCGCCACATGTCCGCCCTCGCCCGGCTTCAGGAAGCTCGGCATGTCAGTCAAGGTCGAACGTCCACGCGTGACTTCGAAGTCGCCGCCGAACAGAGGCTCCTTCGGGACGCGCGCTAACGCACCCGCAATCTCCTTCTGCTCCTCCGCCGAGGGAGTGCACACGTTCAGCATGTTGACCTTCACCTGGGGCTCGTTCGACGGCGGATTCGCGGGCTGCTGCTGCGCCGCAACCGGCCGCGCAAGCGCCAGCGAGAGAAGACTGATCCATAGGATGGAAACCGGGATTCTGGGCACTGCGGAATTCTAAATGAGAAGCATCGAAAAATCTTGGATTGCGAGGTCTGGGGCATTTGGCGGTCAAAAGCCCAGAACCTTTAACCGCAAAGGACACGAAGGTTCACGCAGGAAACCCATCGCCTTCCTTCGTGGACCTTCGTGTCCTTCGTGGTTGAGGCTTTTCGTATTTAGCCGCGCCCGCAAACGATTTCGCCAAGGATGCGGGGAAAGCTTAGAATTCTTCTATGGCAAATCTGACATTGGTTTACGGCATGAGGCTGTTGCCTTCCGAGGATGTGGCCGAGGTAGGGCAGGCTCCGGTAAAGCTCAAAAATGGCAAGGACGCCCACGTGATGATGCACGTGCTCGAAGGCAGCAAGGAAGAGATCGAGAAACAGTTGCGGACGAGCCTGGAAGCTTTCTTCGATCTCTATCCCGAAATCTGATCGAAGTATCTGGCTGGCCAGCTGGACGTGGCTATAATTCTAATCTTCTGCAAATCATCGAAACAGCATGCAATGGTCCTATCCAGAATTCCGACGCCGCCTGATCGAGGCCGAATTGTGGCCGGAAGGCCGCATGGCACGCCTGGCCTGCTATCTGGCGGCCATGGCCGCGGCGTTGTACGCGTTGCGAAAACTGCTGGGACTTTTCGCCGCTTCCTGGGGACAGTATCTTGCCGGTTGGGTTGAATTTCTTGTTTTCATCGCAGTCATCCTGTTCTTGATTCTCGCCTTCCGCTGGTCCAAGCGGAGAATCCTGTGGCGCCTCCGCAACCGGTTGATCGTCACCTATGTTTTCATCGGCGTCATTCCTGTAGTGCTGTTACTGGCGATGGCATTCATCTCGCTTTATCTGTTTGCCGGACAATTTGCCAGCTTCGTGGTGATTTCCGAGCTGGACGCCCAACTCCGCAGCGTAGGAGCAGTCAACGCAGCCATCAGCAACGAACTGGCGGCCCACCTGGAGCGCGGCGGCAATCTTTCTCCCGAGTCGTTGGAAGGCTTAAAGAAACGCGACCGCGCCTGGGCCCACCGCCATCTGAAGGCGTGGCACGGCACAAAGCTTCTGCCCCTTCCCGGCGATGCTCCGGCAACTCTCGAGTATCCGGAATTCCTTAACAAGCCCGACAACACGTTTGCGAAGGCGTTGCGCGATGGCAAACCGTTTCAAGACATCATGCGCGATCACGGCAGGCTGTATCTGCGAGCCGTGTCGGTGCTTCCTGTGCGCTCTGAAAATCTGACCGTGGTTACGAGCGAACCGCTCGACAAGGACTTGGTTGGCAAAATCGCGGAGAACCTGGGCGAGATCACCCTTTATGCAGCCACCGAAGAAGTACCGGGACAAGGAAACCGGACCGACGACAGGAAGTCGGGACTGCAAGCATCCGTGTCGACGACTCCCAGGAGCAACGGCGGAATCGCGATCACGCAAGGCAAGGGCGGAAATGCCCAGGATTTGTCCGAGGCCTTCACCGTAGGCTCAGTTCCCGAAGCGACGAATTTGATGGATCAACAAATCACCTTCGTCACACCGCTCTCGGATGTGAGCTGGGCTACAGGAAGTCAGGAAGGGATGGGAGCGCTTCTGGTACGCACGCGTCCGTCAATGCTCTATGGACACTTGTTCACAGCACTCGGCGAATTCGCAACCATCGTTGAAGAAGCCCTCGTCGGTGTGGCGATTTTCTTTGCGGTCATCGAACTGATTGCCCTGATCATCGGCACTCGCATGACGCGCACTGTAACCGCCGCTGTGGCACAGTTGCACGACGCGACGAAGCACGTGGATCGCGGAGATTTCAGCCATCGTATTCCAGTGAAGTCGGTCGACCAGCTTGCCGAACTGTCGCGCTCCTTCAACTCCATGACAGAATCGATCGAGAAGCTGATCCTGGAGCAAAAGGAAAAGCAGCGACTGGAAAACGAACTCTCGATCGCGCAGGAAGTTCAGGCACAACTGTTTCCGCGGCAGGTCTCCGAACTGGAGACTCTGGAAGTGCACGGCTTCTGCCGGCCGGCGCGTACGGTCAGCGGAGATTATTACGATTTTCTGACCGCGAGTTCGCACAAGCTGATTCTGGCCGTCGGCGACATCAGCGGCAAAGGAATTTCCGCCGCTCTGCTGATGGCGACCATTCACTCGGCGGTGCGCGCCTATAGCATGGAAGGCATGCCGCAGTTGCGCGAACCGGTGGCGGTCGGCGCCGTCGCTGGTGCAGGCAGAGTGATGGCAACATGGCCCGAAGGTGTGGAAATTTCTCCGGGCGCCTTGCTCGGTCTGCTCAATCACCAGCTTTTCGACAGCACTCCGCCGGAAAAATACGCGACTCTATTTCTCGGCGTTTACGACGGACGCTCCCACCACCTGACCTATAGCAATGGCGGTCATCTCCCGCCGATCCTAATCGGCGAGGATGGAGTGGTTCGCCGGCTGGAGGCTGGCGGCACCGTCGTCGGCCTGTTCGACAACATGACCTACGAGGAAGGCGCGGTCGAGATGCATCCCGGGGAAATTTTCCTGGCCTACAGCGACGGCGTTACCGAACCCGAAAATGAGTTCGGAGAATTTGGCGAAGAGCGGCTGATTGAACTCGTCCGCGACAACCGCCACCTGCCTCTCCCGCAGATCAGCCAGATCGTCACCGCAGCCGTAGACGACTGGATCGGCGACATGGAGCAACCCGACGACGTCACGCTGGTTCTGGCACGGGCTCGGTAAGAGCACGAGCTTAAACCACGAAGGACACGAAGGTCCACGAAGAGAGACGAAAAATATTCCTTCGTGGACCTTCGTGTCCTTCGTGGTTGACGGTTTTTCCAAGCATCAAGTTGACACGGAAAAGCTCAATACAATACCTTGGTCCGGCGTTATTCCACCAATCCTGAGCGGGAGTAGCATAACCACGGCAATGCGCCGGGGCTCCATCCCGGAGATGACGGTTCGATACCGTTCCTCCCGCCCCAGTTCTTATCCGATCCTTCACTGCTAGAGAGAATGATCGTGTCCCTGAAGCGACACGGGACACGTGTCATCTGCCGAAGATTGCAACCAGAAAGAAAAAGCGGCGGTGGTCGGAGGTGCCCACTCGCCGCTTTCCACAGGAGGTGATATTAGCTCGGGAACAAGACCATCCTACAGCCGCCGCCCCGCAGACAGTGAGATCACGAAGGTACTGTCAGACCGCGCACCGAGCGACAGATTTCATTTTCGGGAATAGGCCCAAAATGAGAGCTTCACTGCTCTTCCTCATGCTTAGGCAGCACCACCACCATCCCTGTAACGTTCTGATCTTTCACCATTCCGCCCAGCACCAATGGACCAAGACGCGTTATCAGAATTCCCCGGCTGTCGCTGCGCACATCAAATGTGTCTGCGCTGTAGGTCTCCCAATGATTGCCGTGCAATTCAAAAGCAAAGGTGAGTGGAGAAATATCGGTGGGCTTGCCCTCGAAGTCCAGGCCTTTGAAGTTATGCGGGCTTGCCGACCCACCGGAAAAAATCACCTTATGTTCCTTCTCTCCGGCTCCGGCGACAATCCCGAATCGCGCCGTTCCAGGATGCGGCGGCAACTTGCTCCACACGATTTTGGTCGGATCTTTGTGGTCGATCTTGCCCATCCAGCACTCGTCGGACGCGACGTACGGCGCGCCTGCACCCGTGTTCTTCTTCGCCCCGTCGATGAAAACGATCGTGCCGTCAGCGATTCCGCCGGCATGACCGTAGACCGGAGTTCCAGGAAACGGCGTCGCGTCGTCCCAGGTATTCCTTTCCGTGTCGTATACCTGCACTTTGTTGACCGGCCCGTTCTTCGTTCGTCCGCCGATAAGGTAAACGAAGCGGTCGTGATCCACTCCAATCACGGCGCTATCGACGGGCACCGGAATGTCCGCGGCACGGTACCAGCGGTGGTCGTCGGGAAGATATGCGTTAACGTCGCCCACAGTCATTTCACTTCCCTGCCCATCGACGACGTATCCGCCGAAAAGAAAAATCTGTCCTCTTGCGCCGATGGCGGAAGCGCCGAGGCGGCCCGCGACTCCCGGCACCGGGCGCCCTTCGCTCCACTTCGCCGACGCGAGGTGCAGGACATAGACTTTGTTCGAAATGTCATCCCATGTCTTCTTCGGACCAACGCCCATCAGGGAATACAGGTCGAGTCCTCCGCGCAACTCGGCGACTGCGTTGTCGGAAAGGGAGGCGGGCATGGGAGGAATCTTGGGTTGATCGACCGCCAGCAGAAAGACGGCGCACACCACCGGGAGGAAGAACACGCACAGTTTCTTCATTGCTGAAATATTACGTCTTTCGGCAGGGGCCGGGAAAGGGGCGCGCACCGGGCAGTCCGGTCCTTCGGACATAATTCAGAACCACGTCTTGCGGCGATACTCGCGGTACTGATCGCCGAACGCCGCTTCCAGCACGCGCGCCTCGCGCCGTGCGCGAACCGTTTGTCCAACAATCAAAGCGAACAGCACGACCAACATGCCAGGCTTCTGCAGCACCAAGACCAATCCCGCGAGCAAGACCCCGCCGGAGACATAGATGGGATTGCGAATCTTCGAGTAGATTCCGGTCGTCACCAGTCTATGAGCTTGGGCACTCACCGAAAACGATTTGCCAAGCTGATAACGCGCAACTGCAATGCCGCTGACACCTATCACCGCCAGAGCCGTGCCTACGTAGCGTTCGGCGTTCCACGGCCCCGTCCAGGTGACAAGAATCCAGAATAGTACGCAGACGCCGAAGATCTGCACAGCGGTGAAGATGTACAGCCGCGGACCTTCCATCGCTTCCTCCGCTCCCGCTATTTCACCAGCCCCTGGCGCACTCCGTGGATGAAGTCGGTATAGGCGGGCGTTTGTCCGTTGGCGCGCATGTGGCTGGCAATCTGCCCGCGATGGTAGGCGGAGTGAAGGACCACGTGAGTCAGAGTGTCGACGATCGTGCTCGACCACTCCTCACCTTTACTGTTCGTGTACGAAATGGACTGAGAGACGTCGCCGGCGGTAATGAGATCCAAAAAATCGAGCCACCGCCGACCGAGTTCAGCCGCCTGAGCCTCACATTGCTCGAGATCGGGCTTGGGCCACACCGGGACGCTCTGCGGTTGCTGCTTCAGCCGGTCGAGCCAGACCTGCTCGGCGGCCAGAATGTGGGCCATAAGTTCGAGCGAGCGCTGGTCGGCGCCATTGGCGCGTATCGCCGTCAGAACTTCGCTGTTGGCCCACTCGTCGTAGGCAAACTGCCGGCGCAGGTAGTCCGCGAGATTCACAAAACTGCCCTCCATCACGTCGCTTGCGCGATATCTCCAATGTAGTCGGTCGCGTCCACGCGAGGCAATGCCACCGGCCAGTTGATTACGCGACAACGTTGTAACGATCCTTTCACATTTCAGGACTAGACTAGTGGAGTTCGGGCCGATGTATCCGGCTACGAAATATTTTTCTGATCTGGCACATGCCGCGGAAAGCGTCTCCAGCACAAAGCGAAGTGCGAACGGAAGCGGGCGCCCGTCCCCGTTCCAGTAAGGGATCGGCTGGCAGTAGCGCTCCAGACGCGAGATCGCGCGGCGCCGACGATCTGGCGAACCTTGCCTTGAAGGCTTGCCTCATCGCACGCGACGCCGCTTTCAACGTCCGCGACCTGCTCACGCATTCGTCCCGCATGGCCTTCCTGGCTATCAAAGACTGCGAGAAAGAACTCGACCTGATCGAGCGCCAGATCGACGAGCAACTTCCGGCGGCCATTACACGCGTCAATGAAGCCCGCGCCAGGCAGCTGCTTTCGAGCCTGAAGAGTACGACTGATCTGGAACGAATCGGCGACCTCGTGATGAGCGTCGCGATGCGGATGCAGGCCAGAACCGCGAAAATGCCTGCAGCTGACGTGCGCCAGCTCGTGGAAATGTCTGCCGTGCTGCGCGAAATGCTCGATCTGATTCACAAGGGCTACTCGACTCTTGATCTTGAATGCGCACGCAAAGTGCTGCAGATGGATAAAGAGATCGACCGCGTTTGCCATGCCCTGTTCCAGACGCACTTGGCGGAAAACGTCTCTCCCGGCGACACGTCGGGCTTCGAAATTCTCCTGATGGCTCAGGCTCTGGAGCGTGCGGGCGACCATACCACCAATCTCGCCGAAGACCTTTATAGCCTGATCGAAGGCCGCAGCCTGCGGCATGTGCCCAAGAAGAAAGCTGCGAATTAGTTCGCAGTTGTCAGTTCTCAGTTCTCAGTTCTCAGTTCTCAGTTCTCAGTTCTCAGTTCTCAGTTCTCAGTTAAAGGCCAAACCAAGGCACATTGACTGTCAAGGAATTTGGTCGCCACCCGACGGAAGATCCTGCCCTTGCCTCCGAACCAACTGAGAACTGAGAACCGAGAACTGACAACTGCCCTCGAAATTCATCGTTCATTAACAATAGGGAAACATTCGCGCAACATTTGCCCAATAGAGTCTCTGGAGTGTCTCTTCCACCCCCGGAAGTGCTGTCGACTTCAGAGGGTAGCCTGAAGCCGATAGAATGCATTTTCCCGCCGAATTTCACGAACGCACGGGGGCCAGCGCCCGGAACGAGTCTGTGCGGCCCGTCATCTTCGTTGTTGAAGACGAAGAGGATATTGCCCGCCTCATCTCGCACAATCTTCAAGCTGCTGGATTCGAAGTCCAAAGTTTCGTAAGCGGCGCTTCAGTGCTGACCGAGGCGGTGCGGGAAATGCCTGCGTTGTTTTTGCTCGACGTAATGTTGCCCGGCACTGATGGCTTCGAACTCTGCCGCCACATTCGCCAGACCCCAGTACTCTCCGCGACTCCCATCATCTTTCTTACGGCGAAAACCGCCGAGGCCGACCGCGTCAAGGGCCTTGAGCTCGGCGGCGATGACTACATCACAAAACCCTTTAGCCCTCGCGAACTGGTCGCGCGCATCCGCAGCGTGCTGCGCGGATTGGGCCAGGCTCCTGAAGCCAGCGAAGTCCTGCGGCTCGGTGAGTTGGAAATCGATGTCTCGTCGATGACTGTACAAGTGCAGGGCCGCAACGTGCTCACCACAGTGCGAGAGTTTCGCCTGCTGGAATATCTTGCGACGCATCGTGGCCGCGTGTTGACGCGCGATCAACTGCTCGACGCGGTATGGAAGGAAACTCCGTTCGTTACGCCCCGATCGATTGACGTCTACATTCGCCGCCTGCGCGAGAAGATCGAACCAGACCCCCGCCATCCGCAATACCTGAAAACCCTCCGCGGCATCGGTTACCGCTTCGAAGTGCCGCGATAGCCCCTTTAGCCACGGATCGAAGCGGATTCCACGGATAAAGCATTTTTTTACTTTTTCTTGTGGTTTCCGTGAAAATCCGTGTAATCCGCGGCTGGCGGTTTGTGTTTTCCCCCGCGCTCCCCTCGCGTCGTTTATTCTGTCCTACACCCTATTTTGATGGCCGCAAGCAAGCCCAAGCCGCTGTGGAATGCCGACGATCAGAGCGCGCGTCTCGCCGAACTGACCGCGCGGTCCGATGAGCCCGCAAAAGATCATCCCTTACGAAGAGACGTTCGCTCGCTCGGCGCGGTGTTGGGACAAGTACTGGTCGAGCAGGTCGGCCAGGATTTGTTCGATTCGGTCGAAGAATTACGACGTCTGCTCATCGAGCATCGCGAAAGCGTGCGACACAGCCCGCAGGCGCCCACGCCCGAGCTCATGCTCAAAGTTCAGGGGCTGATCTCGAAAATGGATTTGACCCGCGCCTACCAGGTCACCAAAGCCTTCGCCACGTATTTCGAACTGACGAACCTGGCGGAGACGAACCATCGCAAGCGCCGCCGGCGCGCCGGCAAGCTCGACCGCGACAATCCTCCGCTGCCCGGATCCTTTCGCGGAACGCTGCTGCGGATGAAAGAGGCTGGGCTCTCCGCGGACGAAGCCGCTGACGCACTCCGAAAGATCGCAATCACGCCCGTATCCACCGCGCATCCCACCGAGGTCGCGCGACAGACGGTGCTATTGAAGCGGCGACGCATCGCGCAACAGCTCGAACGGCTCGACCGCCTGCCACTCCCCGCGGAGGAAGCGGAAGACTGCGAAAACAATATTCACGCCGAAGTCACTTCCCTGTGGCAGACCGATGAAGTTCGCCTGACGAAACCCACGGTGAATGACGAAATCCGCATGGGCTTGCGCTATTTCCGGCTCTCGCTGTTTGAAGCTCTGCCGAAAATTTATGCCGAGGTTGTGCAATCGTTCCGCGACGTCTATGGCGTCGACCTCAACCAGGAGACCTTGCCCAACTTCGTGCAGTGCGGATCGTGGATTGGCGGGGATCGCGACGGCAATCCGCTGGTAAAGCCCGAGTGCATCGGCGACGCGCTCGACATGGCGCGCGCGTTGATCCTTCGCGAATACCTCTACGACATCGAGGCACTGAGCGACCGCCTCAGCTCTTCGCGCCGCCAAACGCGCATCTCGGAAGATCTCCTCCTGCGTCTGAAAGACTACGAGCAGAAGATTGCGGGAGTGCACTTGGCGTGGGGACCGCACAACCGCTCCGAGAGTTACCGCCGCTTTCTTTCCTACATGTTTCACCGGTTGCAACAGAGCCGCAAAGCCGTCGACGCGCCCGGCGCCTACCGCAACGTCGCCGAATTTGAAGAAGACATCCTCCTCGTGCGCGACAGCCTGCTGGCTCATCGCGGAGAGCGGCTGGCCAAAGCCTACGTCGGCCCACTGTTACGCAAGGTGCGAACCTTCGGCTTCCACCTGCACACGCTCGACATTCGCCAGCACGCGCGCGTTCATGCGCAGGTTATAGAAGAGCTTGGACCGAAGCTCGACGGCAGCGCAGAATCTGCCATAAGCCGCGAACTGCTCGAAACGTTTCGCACGATTGCGGAACTCAAGCGCTCGCATCCCGCCCAATCGATTCGAAACTACATCATCAGCGGCGCTGAATCCGAGAATGACGTACTGGCTGTAGTTCGCCTCGCGAAAGTCGGTGGCGTTCGCATTGCCGGCACCGGCGACGATCCCGGCCTGATGCCTGTACCGCTCTTCGAATCTATCGAGTCGCTTCGCGGCGCGGCTGCGGTCATGCAACGTCTTTGGAGCCATTCCGAATATCAGCCTCTGCTCGATTCCTGGGGACGCTGGCAGGAAGTCATGCTTGGCTACTCCGACTCGAACAAAGACGGCGGTATGCTCACCAGCACATGGGAACTCTACAAAGCCCATCGTGAACTGCATCGCGTGGCTCGCGAATCGTCCGTAAATCTGCGGCTCTTTCATGGCCGCGGAGGCACAGTTGGCCGCGGAGGCGGTCCCACGCACGCCGCGATTTTGGCGCAGCCGCCCGGATGTTTCTCCGGGCAGATTCGCGTGACCGAGCAAGGCGAAGTTCTCAACTGGAAATATTCCGACCCGGTGCTCGCGGAATGGAATCTCGAGCTGATGATCGCCGCGAGTCTCGAGGCACTTACCCGGCCGGGAGAAGAACAGTCTGCACATCCCGCGCGATGGGAAGAAGCGATCGAAGAGATGTCGCAGGAAGCGTATCGCGTCTATCGCCGCGACATCGCCGACAATCCCGACGTGCTCGAATATTTCGAGCAGGCGACGCCAGTCAATGAATTGGACGCCGCGCGGATCGGTTCGCGCCCCTCGCGTCGCACCAAGGGCCGGCGCCTCGAAGATTTGCGGGCCATCCCCTGGGTCTTCGGCTGGATGCAGAGCCGTCACGCCGTGCCCGCATGGTTTGGCGTAGGTCATGCACTCGAGCAATTCGCAAAACAGGGGCCCGGACACGAACAACTTCTCCGCCAGATGACTCGCGGATTCCCTGTCCTCTCGGAATTGATCCGCAACGTTGAGTTGGGCATGGCCAAGGCCGACCTTGGAATCGCGCAGGTCTATTCGGGACTGGTGAAGAGCACGCCGCTGCGAAAGCGCGTCTTCTCCATGCTCGAAGAGGAATTCCTGCGGTCGCGCCACATGATCCTTCGCATCACCGGGCAGCGCGAACTACTCGGACGCAATCGCGTGCTGGCGCGGTCCATCCGATTGCGCAATCCCTACGTGGATCCCATGAGCCTGATTCAAGTCGAACTGCTGCGGCGCAAGCAGAAAGGCGAGCAGAGTTCTGAGCTGGAGTATCCCTTGGGCGCGACCATCAACGGCATCGCCGCCGGCCTACACAACACAGGATAGGGAAGACTAACGATTGTAGATTTCAGATTGCCGATTCCGGTTTGAACGCCAACGCAAATAGGAATCGATGTCAATCTGGGATCTAATCCAAAATCTGAAATTCCTCACTGTTCCTTCGTCACTTCCTTGGCGGGGCTGGATGCAGTTTGGCTCGCATCCTCGCGGGCGGCTTTCTTAATCGCCGGTCGCTTTGCCGCTTCGGCTCGTTTCCGCTCTTGATAACGGCGGTCATGCAAGTATTGATCGGAGGCTTGTTTCTTCATTCTTCTATCATGTCACGGTTTCGTGACAATTTCCGGCTAACTTCCCTTTACCCTGTCCGTCTGTAGTATGTTGGCTGGGTTGGGCCGGAGTGCGTCACTTCGGCCCTTTTGCACGGAACCTGCTTCTCACAATATGCGTAACGTCTACCGTCCTGTTGTTTTCAATCAAGAAATCCTCAGTTCTCACAGAAGAGGCCCCATGTATATTTTTCGCTCTATGGCTGTGTTGGTGTTGATCTTGATGTCCGCCGCGTTCTCTACTCGCACTGCGTCTGCACAATCTGTCTCCACAAGTTCGCTAGCCGGCGCGCCAGCCGATGAAGCCAAAGAGCCAAAACTAGAGCGCTTCGATCCCAACCTCGTCGACAAAACACTCGACCCTTGCAATGACTTCTACAAGTACTCCTGCAGTAAATGGCTGACCGCCAACCCGATCCCTCCTGATCAGGTCTTCTGGAGCACAGGCAGCGGCCTCGAACTGTGGAACGAAAATCTGTTGCGCGAAACTCTCCAAGCCGCCAGCGCCGACGATCCCAACCGTGACGCACCTCATCAAAAAATCGGCGACTACTGGGCCGCCTGCATGGACGAGAGCGGCATTGAGGCCGCCGGAACGAAACCGTTGCAGGCAGAACTCGCGCAAATCATGTCATTGAAGTCCAAGATGGACATCACGCTGGAAATCGCCCGTCTCCATCGTCTTTATCCTGGAGCCTGGCAGCAGGGCGATAACGAGAGCAACTCCCCGTTGTTTGGCTTCACGGGACAGCCAGATTATGACGACGCGACCAAAGTCGTCGCGCAGATCGATCAGGCCGGACTCAGCCTTCCCAACCGCGATTACTATCTGAATACCGACGACAAATCGAAGGACATTCTCACCAAATATCGCGCCCACGTGCAGAAGATGTTCGTTCTCGCGGGTGAATCAGAAACCCAGGCCGCAGCCGACGCCAGCACTGTAATCGAACTCGAGACGGCCATGGCCCAGGCGCAAATGGACAACGTGAAACGCCGCGATCCTAAGAACATCAACAACAGGATGACGCTCGCCGAAGTGCAAGCGCTCACGCCCTCCATTGACTGGAACGAATATTTGAAAGCGGTAAAAGCGCCGGCCAGCGATCACTACATCGTGACCGCCCCAGACTTCTTCCGCGCTGAAGAAAAGCTGATCAACGCTCACCCGCTCGAACATTGGCAGGCCTACCTGAGTTGGCAGGTCATTCATCGTTCCGCGCCATATCTCAACAAAGCAATGGTGGATGAGAATTTTGACTTCTTTGCGCGCACCCTCGCTGGCGCTCAGGAACAGCAACCCCGCTGGAGACGCTGCGTGCGCGCCGCCGACCGCGATCTCGGCGACGCCCTCGGTCAAGCCTATGCCGACCGCGCCTTCCCGCCCTCCAGCAAAACCCGCACGCTCCAGATGGTGCACGCCATTGAAACCGCACTTACGTCGGACATTCAAGGTCTCTCCTGGATGTCTCCGGCAACGAAACAACAGGCGATGGTCAAGCTAAAAGGCATCGAGGACAAAATCGGATATCCCTCACACTGGCGCGACTATTCCAGCGTGACGATCACGCGCGACAGCTACCTGAACAACGTCTCGCACGCCACCTCTTTTGAGTTCGAACGCTGGGTGGCGAAGATCGGTAAGCCCGTCGATCGCGCGGAGTGGACGATGACTCCGCCGACCATCAACGCCTACTACGACCCGCAGCTGAACACGATTAACTTCCCTGCCGGCATTTTGCAACCGCCATTCTTCGATCCCACGAAAGACGACGCGGTGAACTATGGCGCTATCGGCATGGTCATTGGACACGAAATCATCCACGGCTTCGACGATCAGGGACGCAAATTCGACGCCCACGGCAACCTGCGCGATTGGTGGACTGCCGAGGACGCCAAACAGTACGACGAGCGCGGCAAGTGCATTTCCGATGAGTACACGCAAGACGTGCCGGAGGCCGGCGTCAAGCAAAACGGCTTGCTCACCCAGGGCGAAGATACTGCCGACAACGGCGGCATACACCTTGCGTTTTACGCGCTCGAAGCCGCGTTGAAGCAGGAAGGCAAGACGCTTGACGACAAAGGCCCTGATGGCTGGACGTATCGCCAGCGCTTCTTCCTGTCGAATGCGTACTCCTGGTGCGCGAACGTACGCCCGCAGATCGCGCGCCTCGCCGTAACCACAGACCCGCACTCCCTGCCCGTCTTCCGCATCGACAATGTGCTGTCGAACATGTCGGAATTCCAACAGGCCTTTGGCTGCAAAGCCGGCCAGAAGATGGTGCGGGCCAACGCCTGCCGCGTCTGGTAAGCACCAAAGGAAAAAGGGCCAGCTCAAAGCTGGCCCTTTTTCTTGGTTGAACTGCAACCGTAGCGCCGCCGTCCCGGCGGCTGTCGCACAATTCACCTACCGGTTGATATCTTCCTTGTTCTGCAACCGCTTCACATAACCTTCAAGGTTCGCTTTGTTGGAATCGGGCGCTGATGTCAGGGAAAGCTTGATTTCCTTCACTGCGTTATCAAAGTCTCCCTGCGCGCTATAGACGCGGGCCAGGCCCATGTGCGAAGTCCAGTAATCAGGAAACTTCTTGGCAGTCGAACGGAACACGACCAGAGCCTCATCCTGCTTCTTCTCGCCCTGCAACTGGCGGGCATAAAAATAAAGCTGCAGCGCGCTCGCTTTGTCGAGCGCCTTGGCGCGGAACGTGTCCGCATCCGGTTTACGTCCCATCGCATCGAGAATTTTCGATTTCTGCATCAGGTTGTCATAACGTTCTTCCGCTTGAATCGACTGATCCTCATCCTGCAGCGCCTCATCAAGATTGATCTTGTTCGCCAGGAAGTATCCGGCCGCGTCGTCCCAACCTTCCCAGTAATACTGATTGAGCCCGTGCAACTGCCGGTGAATGGCAGCCGTGACGATATCGTTGACCTTGACCTCGACTTTGAACGGCACCGCAACCTTCTCCCAACGCATGGTCACCACGGTGGAATCTGCCTTCACGTCGTCAAAGTCGTAGGTCAGCGCGTCATGAACCTCGGCCGCTTGCGGCTTCACAGTGACGCGCAGCGCATCTTCATCCTGCTTGTAGGTAAATGCTCCCCATGAAGTCGAATTCTTCGAGAAGATGACCGTCCACTGATTCTCGCCGGGGATCATATGCAAGCCGTACGTCCCTTTGTCGAGCGGCTGCCCTTCAATGGTGACGGGATCGCTGAACGTGATGGTCGTATTCTCGTTCGCACCCGCGCGCCACACTTGCCCGTAAGGCACAACCTTGCCCCAGATCTGGCGGCCATTGGCCAGGGGCCGGTGATAGTTCACAGTGATATCGGTGATGCCGATGCGCTGCGTGAGCAACGCATGCTGGCTCGCCCGCGGCAGATTGAGCATCAAGGTTTCGCCCGTGGCGGTTTGAGCCTGACTAAAACTTGCAATCAACAAAACACTAGCCAACAAAGCAAGCAGACGAACTCTGTACATAGTGAAGCTCCTTTTCGGCTGCGAAGCAGCCATTTCGATCACAACAGGAATGGAAGAACTGGGATTGAGCACGAGTAGATTGCGACGCTGTTGGGCTTAGACGGATACAGAAGGTCATGGTGAGCGAGGGGCGAAAAATGTTGAGGTGGAATAACGATGAGATGAATGAAATGGCCTCTAACGACCGCGGTTTTAGGCGAATTAGCCGCTTTATGGCGTTGAGTGGCGCGACAACACGTAAGCGTTAACTGCTCGAAGAACACGTTCGATGACAGCGGAATAAAATCGTGATGCGTTGAAACAATTTGCCTCCACAACTCCTATACGATCACCAGAAGCCGCAAGATCGAGGCAGTAAACGTCCGCAGGGGACCAGCGCGATGCAAGGTCGGCTGCCAGACTAATTGCCGCGAGAGGCACAGCACCATCGTTGGAAGAGCGGCCCCAGCGTCGGTATTCAGAGCAGCCTACAATTTCCCGATTCACGACGAAAAAGCGCCATTCAGCTTCAATATTGAGTGGCGATGCGACAATGACAGGAGTTGAATTGGTAACTGCACTTCGCTCCGTAACCTCGGCAAGGCTAGGGGCATCGTAAACTCCACCGTCGAAAATTTTGGAATCTGAATCGGGGCGGATAAATGCAGTCGCACCGTTTTGGAGAAAATTTCGTGCGTCAGAAAGTGTCATGACGCGGCCATCAGATGAGAGCATTGCCCCTTGCCAACCTGAACAGAACGCCTGCCAGCGGAATGTCTCGGGATCGAAGAACAATCCCGGTTTGAGTCGGGGATGGTGGAATGCTCGGGTCACGAATCCCTGCCCATGGCAAACAATTGGAGCATCATGGGGCAGAGCGAGTATGGGGGGAATCTCCGGACTCTTGTTCAGCCACACCAGATGCGGCACATGACTGTCGGAGCCGAGCGCATCTACCATGCGCCGAACTCCTGCGGGGTCTCCTTGGTTCTCCTGAATAATCCAATGGACAGGTGTCATTTCTTATGACGCTGATCCAGTTGCCACTCCGAGCCAAAGCGCGGAAGTGGTGGGCATCCCGAATCAGTTTAATTCATGTTGAATACATCCTAGAAAAGGCAAAACCGCTCCCTCTTGACAAGCTAGTCGCCGGAGAGCACAATTCTTATAGGCGAATAAAAAGCGAAAACTGCCTCCGGCGGCTCCAGTCTAGAAACGGCCCCGGCGTTCCCTGAAATCTTCCGAGGAATCTTATGTCTTCCGCAGTGGTTTCCACTTCGGCGGCCCTGGGCCGCCCTTTTGTCTTTGACGACGACGCTGAGCCCGAGGTGGGCTCGCTGCAAGGCTCGTGTGGGGGAGTCGAAGGGTCCGGTCGAGCGAAGCTCGACGCCAACAATCGCCCGGCAGCAAAAATTCTGCCGTCAAGCGTAGTCCCCGCCTCGCGTCTCTCCATCCGCCCAGCCCCGGAGATGGTTTCCAGCGGCATCCACGCCCTCGACGCCCTGACCGGCGGCCTGCCCCGCGGATGCCTCACCGAAATCTGCGGCCCCGCCTCCTCGGGACGCACTTCATTATTATTGGCCGCACTGGCCGCAGCCACGCGCCGCGGCGAATTCTGCGCCATCATCGACGCCAGCGACACGCTCGATCCCCACTCCGCCGCGGCTGCCGGCGTAGATCTCGATCGCCTGCTTTGGGTTCGCTGCAGCGACGATCCGCCAAAAAAAGAAAATTCACCACAGAGACACAGAGTCACAGAGAAACAACAGAAAAAAGAAGAAGAAAATGGGTCCTCCATTCTAGCCGCGCCTTTTGCGGCAGGAACGGGAATGGCCAGAGTGGGGACTTTCTCGCGGACTTCCTCACGAGCCAACATTTATAGGTCTGAGAAAACAAATGAAAATCTCCCGCGCCAGTTCGAACATCGCCTCGAGCAAGTCCTCCGCGCTACCGATCTCCTGCTAGAGAGCGGAGGCTTCGGCCTGATCGTCCTCGATCTCGCCGACCTGCCGACGCAAGCTGCGCGCCGCATCCCGTTGACCACCTGGTTCCGCTTCCGCCGCGCAGTCGAGAACAAACCCACAATCCTGTTAGCGATCGAGCAACATCCCATCGTCGGAAGTTGCTCGTCGCTGCTGCTGCAGTTGGGACCCGCGAACAACGAATCAGAAGCAGCACAAAACAGTTTGTTCGGTATCGATGCCCCAGCCGCGAAGCGGCGAAAAAATGCAGCCCATGGCGCAAGCCGTGGGTTAAGCACCGTAAAAGAGCAAGCCCCGGAGGGGCGAAAGAAAATTAATCACCCTTCTGAACACGAACTTGATCTTCCCTCGCACGCGCACCTGCTCACCGGGCTGGATATCAACACTGAATTAATCCGTTCCCGTCTCGATCGCAAACCCGCGCGCTCCATCACGTTCGCGACCAAAACCGCCTGGGCTGGATGAAAACAATGACTCAATGACTCAATCGCTCAATAACTCAATGTTCCTATGCCGTTCGCCTGCATCTACGTTCCGAATTTTTCTGTTGCCGCCGCCCTTCGCGCCGAGCCGGAACTGAAGTCGCACGCGGTCGCCATTCTCGAAGGCAAACCTCCACTCGAAAAAATCATCGCGGTCAATGAACGGGCCGCCCAACTCGGCATTGCGCCAGGCATAACCAAAGCGCAAGCCGAACTCTGCTCCGGCCTCGCCCTGCGCACTCGTTCGTCCTTACAGGAATCCGCCGCTCACGCCGCCCTGCTCGACTGCGCCCAGTCGTTCTCGCCCTGCGTAGAAGACTCCGCCTGCGATACGGCCATGCTCGACCTCGCAGGCATGGAATCCCTTCTCGGATCGTTGCCCGAAATTTCCCGCGCCATCTCGAACCGCGCCGCCGCACTTGGGCTCGATGCCAACATTGCCATCGCGTCCCACCCCGACACCGCCGTAATAGCCGCCCGCGGCTTGTGTGGCGCGAGATTGTGTGGCGCGGGCGCCCCCGCCCGCGTTTGTGTCACCGTGATTCCTACCGGCAAAGAAGCAGAACAACTGGGACCGTTGCCTGTAAAAGTTTTGTTTGAAGATCGATTAGAGAGCGAGCAGAAAGAACAAGCCGACCGTCTGCTCGAAACCCTCGATCGATGGGGCATTCGAAACCTGCGCGCGCTGGCCGCCCTGCCGGAAGTAGCGCTGAGCGAACGTCTCGGGCAGCAAGGTCTCCACCTGCAGAAACTGGCGCGCGGCACCGCGGTCCGCACGCTGGTTCCGGTGGAAGCGCCGATGACCTTTGAAGAGGCGGTCGAACTCGATCATCCCATCGTCCTGCTCGAACCGCTGGCCTTCCTGCTGAATCGCCTGCTCGAACAGCTCTGTGCGCGTCTGGGATCTCGGGCCCTGGCCACGCAGGAACTGCGCCTCACCCTCGACCTCGCAAACCTGACCGGCATCGACGATGAAAACATCGGCATCCCCAGCGAGAGTGATGACGCTGAAAATGGAAACCTGGGATGCCCCGCTTCTCGCCGCCTTTGCGAGAAGTGGGAACCTGTGCACCGGGCTTCTCCGCAGCTTCACCCTCGTCAACCAAAATTCACCCGCACCCTTTCTCTCCCCCTTCCCATGCTCGACCCCAAAGTTTTTCTCAAACTCCTGCAACTCGATCTCAACGCGCATCCCCCTGGAGCCCCCATCATGAAAATTCATCTCGCCGCCGAACCCGCGCGCCCCCGTTCGGCCCAGGGAGGCCTGTTCCTCCCGCCATCCCCCGAACCGGAAAAACTCGAACTCACCCTCGCCCGCATCGCCGGCATGGTTGGCGAGCAGAAAGTCGGAGCGCTGGAGTTGCTCGACACTCACCATCCCGACGGATTCCGCATGCGCCGCTTCGTCGCCGAGGTCGCACACAAATCTCCGCAGAAAAGAACTCCCGACTCCTCCGAAATAAATTCCGCCGTCACCGCCCTGCGCCGCTTTCGTCCGCCGCTGCGCGCCAACGTGACTCTGGAAAATGGCCAGCCAGTGCATCTGGTTTGTCGAAAAAAAGAAGTACAGGGCGAAGTGCTCTGGAAGGCCGGCCCCTGGCGCTTTTCCGGCGATTGGTGGGAACGCGAAGCCTGGTCGCGCGACGAATGGGATCTCGCCCTGCGAAACGGAGAAGCCATCTCCTTCCACCGCCTCGTACACGACTTGCTGGGCGGCGGCTGGTTCGTGGAAGGAACGTATGACTGAAATGCGAGTTCTCAGTTCTCGGTTCTCAGTTCCCAGTAAGAACGCAGAGGCCAAGGGTTTTAACTGAGAACCGAGAACTGGGAACTGAGAACTTGTACGTAGAACTTCACGCCCGCTCCGCATTCAGCTTTCTCGAAGGCGCGTCCCTGCCCGAGGAACTGATCGCAGTGTGCGCGCAGTTCAAACAGCCCGCCATGGCACTGCTCGACACCGACGGCGTCTACGGCGCCCCGCGCTTCCACTTGGCCGCAGACAAAGCCAAAATCAAAGCCCACATCGGCGCCGAAGTATCCGCGAGGCTTTCACCACAGAGACACAGAGACACAGAGAAAAACAAAATAATAAGAAAACAAGAATCGCTTTCCTCTGTGCCTCCGTGCCTCTGTGGTGAATTCCGTCTTCCCCTGCTTGTCGCCTCTCGCATCGGCTACCAAAATCTCTGCCGCCTCATCACCAAAATGAAGCTGCGCGCAAAAAAAGGCGAAGGCGCCGTCACTGAACAAGAACTGCAAGAGGATGCCGAGGGCCTGATCTGCCTCACCGGCGGCGCCGAAGGCCCGCTAGCAGCCGCGCTGAAAGAAGGAGGACTCGACCATGCCCGCCAGGCACTCGATCACCTCATCGCCATCTTCGGGCCCAAAAATGTCTACGTCGAACTGCAGCGCCACTTTCACCGCGAAGAAGAATCCCGCAACCGCGCCGCCATCGATCTCGCCCGCTCGTTCCATCTCCCGCTACTTGCTACCAACGGCGTAAACTATGCCACCGCAAAAGCTCGCGAGCTCTGCGACGCCTTCACCGCGATCCGCAACCATCGCACGCTCTCGACCGCTGGACGCCTGCTCGCCCGCAACTCCGAGCGCTACCTGAAATCTCCGCAGGAGATGCAGCAACTTTTCGCCGACCTGCCCGAAGCGATCGCCAATACGCACGAACTTTCCTCGCGCCTCGAATTCACCCTCAACGATCTCGGCTACGAATTCCCGCGCTATCCCGTACCCGAAGGCGAGACCATGAATTCCTTCCTGCACGAGCAGGCCTGGATCGGCTTTCGCGACCGCTACGGCCGCAAAGAGCAGGACCTGCAAGCCCGCGCCCGTCTTCAAATCGAAAAAGAATTAAAGCTCATCGAAAAACTCAAGCTCGCCGGATACTTCCTCATCGTCTGGGACCTCATCCGCTACTGCCGCGAGCAAAACATTCTCGTGCAGGGCCGCGGATCGGCCGCCAATAGCGCCGTCTGTTACTCGCTCGGCATCACCGCCGTCGACGCCGTCAGCATGGAACTTCTCTTCGAGCGATTTCTTTCCGAAGAGCGCGGCGAATGGCCCGACATCGATCTCGACCTCCCCAGCGGCGACGAGCGCGAAAAAGTGATCCAGTATCTTTACAAAAAATACGGCGAGCGCGGCGCCGCCATGACCGCCAATGTCATCACCTACCGCAACCGCATGGCCGCGCGCGAAATGGGCAAAGCGCTCGGCTTCGATGCGGAAACCCTCGCGAAGATTTCCGCCGCCGTCGCCACATGGGAATTCCGCGACGAAAACGATGCACTCGACCGCCGCTTCCGCGACGCCGGACTTGATCTCTCTCATCCCCGTCTGCGCAAATATTACGAACTCTGCCTCGCAGTGCAAGATATGCCGCGCCATCTCGGCCAGCACTCCGGCGGCATGGTCATCTGCCAGGGACAACTCGATTCCGTCGTCCCCCTTGAACCCGCGTCCATGCCCGGCCGCGTCGTCGTGCAGTGGGACAAAGAAGATTGCGCCGACATGGGCATCGTGAAAGTCGATTTGCTCGGCCTTGGCATGATGGCCGTGCTGAAAGATTCCATCGAACTCATTCGCGACCACTATCACGAAGAAGTCGACCTCGCCCATCTTCCGCAGGATGACCCTCACGTTTACTCCGCACTGCAGCAGGCCGACACCGTCGGCTTGTTTCAAGTCGAAAGCCGCGCCCAGATGGCGTCTCTGCCGCGCCTGCGTCCCATGCGTTTTTATGATGTCGTGGTGCAGGTCGCGATCATCCGCCCCGGCCCGATCGTCGGTCAGATGGTGAATCCATTCATCCTTCGCCGGCAGGGACGCGAGGAAGTCACCTATCCGCATCCCTCGCTCGAACCCGTGCTCAAGCGTACATTAGGCGTCCCGCTGTTTCAGGAACAACTGCTGCGGCTCGCCATGATCGCCGCCAACTTCACCGGAGGCGAAGCCGAAGAACTCCGCCGCGCCATGGGCTTCAAGCGCTCGCAAGCCCGCATGAAAGAAATCGAAGCTCGCCTTCGCTCCGGCATGACGCAAAATGGAATCGCTCCCAAAGCGCAGGAAGAGATTATTCTTTCCATCACATCGTTCGCGCTCTATGGATTCCCCGAATCCCACGCCGCCAGCTTCGCGCTCATCGCCTACGCCAGCGCCTATTTGAAAGCGCACTATCTGGCTGCATTCACCGCGGCATTGCTCAACAACCAGCCCATGGGATTTTATTCGCCCGCGACAATCGTGAAAGACGCGCAACGTCATGGCTTGAAGCTGCTGCCGGTGGATGTCACAAAATCAGATTGGAATTGCACGCTGGAGAGAGTCCCGAGTCGCGAGTCGCAAGTCGCGAGCGAGAACCTCGCGACTCAGGACTCAGGACTCAGGACTCGCATGGGCCTGCGCTACGTCCGCGGTCTGCGCGAAGAAGCCGCCCGATCCTTAATCCTGGAGCGCCTAACCACGCCCTTCACCTCCATCCACGACTTAACCCACCGCGTCCCCGAACTCCGCAAAGACGAACTCACCACGCTCGCGGAAATCGGAGCCCTGAATGCAGTGGCTAGTGATCAGTGGCCAGTGGTCAGTAAAACCTTTGTCATTCCGACCCCCGAGCGAACGCGAGGGGCGGAGGAATCTCGGCCTGATATTCAGCACTCGCAACTTCGCAACTCGAAACCCGAAATTCAAAACTCGAAACTTCACTCCCTCCACCGCCGCGACGCCCTCTGGCAAGTCGAGCGCGCCGTCCGGGGCTCCGGACCGTTGCTTGAACAACACGCCGAGCCTGACGCTCCATCTCCGCTCGCGCCCATGAACCATGAAGAGCGCCTTGTCGCCGACTTCCACGGCACCGGACTCACCGTCGGCCCGCATCCCATGGCCTACCGCCGCGAATGGCTCACTGCCATGGGCATTCGCCGCGCCATCGATCTGCGCGATATCCCTAACGGCAAGCGTCTCCGCATCGGAGGCTGCGTCATCACCCGCCAGCGCCCCGGAACCGCCAAAGGATTTGTATTTTTAAGTTTGGAAGATGAAACCGGAGTCGCGAACGCGATCGTCCGTCCCGATCTGTTTCATCAGAATCGCCTGCTGCTCACCAGCGAACGCTTCCTCGCCATCGAAGGCATACTGCAAAATCAGGACAACGTCATCTCCGTCAAAGCCGAGCGCGTGCTGCCGCTCTTCGTCACCAAAGCTGAAACCGTCTCCCACGATTTCCACTAAAATACGTCGCCACGAGCACATGGGATCACGGAATAATTCTGATTCCCGTTGATTTTCGATCGATCCGTGAAAATCCGCGTAAATCCGTGGCTGAGAGTTTCTCGCTCTCACTTCCCCGTGTAGCTCACCCTCCAAATGGTATTCGACCCGTCATCGCTCACCAGCAGCGATCCATCCTGAGCCACGGTGATTCCCACCGGACGCCCCCACACATGTCCGTCGGGCAACACGAACCCGGTCAGGAAATCTTCATACTCACCCGTGGCGTGCCCCGTGTGATGCAGCGGCACGCGAATCACTTCATATCCCACGCGCGTCGCCTTGTTCCACGATCCATGTTCCGACGCAAAAATGTCTCCCTTAAATTCCGCCGGAAATTTGTCCGCCTCATAGAACGTGAATTCCAGCGACGCATTGTGCGGCTGCAGCAGCACGTCGGGGACGATCGCCTTATCCTTCAACTCCGGATGCTTCCCTGCATGCCGCGGGTCCTGATGCGCTCCCATGTACCACCACGGCCAGCCGTAGAATCCGCCTTCCTGCACATGCGTGATGTAGTCGGGCACGAGGTTGTCGCCTAAAGCGTCGCGCTCATTCACCGAGCACCACAACTCGCCCGTATCTGGATCAACTCGAATCCCGCCTCCGGCATTGCGGATCCCATAGGCATACACGCTGAGCGTGCAGTTCGCCGGATCGCACACCAGAATATCGGCGCGATTCTTCTCCCCCGGATGCGTGTCGGTATCATCGACATTCGACGCTGAACCGACGGCCACAAATAGCTTCTTGCCATCCAGAGAAAAGTCGACCGCGCGAGTCCAATGCCCGCCACCTGCCGGCAGATCCGCGATGTGCTGCGGCGCTCCGCTCGCCTTCAAATCTCCATTGTGATACGGGAAGCGAATCACCTCGTTCGTGTCTCCGACATAAATCCATTGCGGATCCGGTCCCGGCGGATAAAACGCGATGCCATAAGGCTGCTTCAATCCACTGGCGAAAACCTCCATCTGTTCCGCTTTACCGTCGCTGGTCATGCCACGAAACACGCGAATGCGCCCCGGGTCACTCTCCGCCAGAAAAATGTCGCCGTTCGGTGCCGTCCGCAGCAGGCGTGGATTGTCCAGCCCTGATGCATACATTTCAACCTTGTAGCCCGCTGGGGCCACCGGCCACGCTTTCTCCGGACGCGCTACCACATCCGGACCATTGCTCGATGACTTCGACGCGTATGGCTGCGGCAAATCGCTGACCGAAATCTTGCGCGTCGTACCCGGCGCCTCATAGCGAAAATCTGTGAACGGCGCTTGCGGCGACGCATCTTTCACCTTCGCCGCGCTCACCTCCGGCGCCGGAGCCGCGCTCGCACTTCCCGCCTTGCCCGACACCAGCGCCTCCACGTACGTCACGATCTGCCATCTTTTCTCATCCGGCAAAAACGCCCACGAAGGCATCCCGTTGTCGGTGTCGCCCTTGGTCACAAACCAGAACACTTCGCCGGCGGCCACGCCCTTCAGCTTGCCACCAACCAGGGACGGAACATTACCGGTACCCTGCCCCATCTTGCCGTGACAAGCCACGCAGTTTCGCGTGAAAAGCGTCTTGCCCGCATCGACAGCCGCCTGCTGCCCAGCATATGGATTCTTCTGCGCCTTCGCCGAATCCGGCGCGTCATGGAAGTTCTTGTCATCCGCTCGCAGCGTCGCAGCAGAAACAAAAAAAAGACAAGTCAAGAAAACTCCTAGCGTCGTCCTGCTCGAACCCAATCGCATAAGCGTCCTCACGAGTGAATTTTGCCCATTTAGATTAACCGTTGTCGGCGGAGGATGCGAATCAAAGACTTGGTAGCGCTACCGGGAATCGAACTTGAGGCGTTTAGCGGGCGTGAGCCCGCTGCCGAAATCCTGAGCGCAGCGAAGGACCTCTAGTTTCATAAATGAGACTTGGTAGCGCTACCGGGAATCGAACCCGGGTTTGAAGATTGAGAATCTTCCGTCCTAACCCCTAGACGATAGCGCCCCGGGAGGCAGACTCACATTATAACAAAGCACTCTCAGGCGGGTCGGCGAGTGCTGATCTCGCTCTCCGGCGCTTGCCGCACTTCGATTCTCCCCACTGTTTCGAGGGCAGGAACCAACACCTCATCGGCACGCATCGGCGCCGGTTGTCGGGGACGCCATCGCTCCGCGAGTTCCGCCCCAACCTTGATCATCGGCTTCTCGATTCCGTGATACAGCAAGATTGGCACCCAGATCAGCAATCCTCCCAGCATCACAATGCGGCTCCACATCGGAAGCCACCGCAGTTCATCGAAAACGAGCCAGATGCAGAACTGGTGCGACAAATAAATCCCGTAAGAATACGTCGCGATCCGATAGCTGATCGTTCTCAGCCACGCTGTTCGGATCTCGCCAAAGAACGGGATCGCGAGTCCCAGCAGCAGGCACAGCACCCATCCCATCCTGTCGCCCGGCGCGATCGCGTAGATCCCCGCCAATAGAAGAATGAACGGAGGCCAGAGATATGACTTGATTTTCGGAACATGCACCAGCGTGAACGCAATGATGCCCGGCAGAAAATTAGGCACGAACTCGATCAGCGACATTCGCCCGGCGAGATTGTTTGGGCCAATGGCTGCCACGAGTCGCGTACGGCCGAGTGCCAGCAACACACCCGCAATCCACAAACCGCACAGCGGCCAAACCGCTTTGCGCTTGCCTCGCACCCACATGAACAGGAAGGGAAGAAATATGTACATCTGAACTTCGAAAGGCAGCGACCACAAGACGTTGATAATCGATCCCGGCCTCGCGACGTTTTGCACCAGCAGCAGGTTCGATACGATGCGCCCCATCGGAACCGGCGCAGCCCGCGAAAGTCCCGGCACGCCGTGCACTCCTGAATCCAGATGAAGCGCGACAGCGGTCAACACAGCAACAATGCTGAGTGGATAAATTCGAAACAGACGGCGTAGGTAAAAGTTGCCAACGAGTGGCCGCCCTTCCAGGTGACTCCGTTCCATCGAGTACATCAAGACCAGACATGTGTGAACGAAAAAGAGCAGAACCCCGAATGTCCCGATCGGCGGGATCGCAAAGCCCAACTTTGCTTCCACTCCGCCTCGATACAGAAGATGCTGGGCAAGCACCAGCAGCACCGCCAGGGCTCTCAGAAAATCCAGATTTGCGGAAGGTTTGGTCTGCACAGACACCGCGTCAGAAGATTTCGCAACCAGCCTACCCAATCACGTCAGCGCTTGGCAATCGCCCCCTAGCTCGACTGCCGTGCTGTCGTCGCATTCCGAGCGACCGATTTTTGTCCGACCGCTGTGTCGCTGGTGACTCGATCGTTTCGTTTTGGAATTCCGTTCGTATTCATCGCATTTTTTTGTGCAACTAGCTCGCATTTACAGCCAGCGAAAGCCTATAGTAGTAAGTATCTCCGCGAACGAAAACTAACTGTAACTGGTAACCGCGAATTCGCCGGGGCAACGTGTATGTTGTTCATTCATCAACGAATCCAATCATTCCTAGAATTAGGAACATGTAAGGAGTATCCCACCATGGCAAAACCAAGAAATCCCAAGAAGAATATCGAAAACTCGGGAGCAGTTTCCGCAGCGAGTGCACCGGCGCCCGCGTTGAATCCCGAGACCAAGCCGGCAGAAACCGCGTCAAATGCTCCTCTGCCAGGAGCAGGAGTCACCAAGGCTGAAGCGAAAAAGCCAGAAGCCATCAGCAGAGCGACCACACGGAAGCCGGAAATCGTCCGCGCCAATGTCGTCCCGATCAACCTGGACGATGAAATTCGCCAGCTTGCCTACTTGTTCTCCGAACGCCGCGGATTCGAACCCGGCCACGAAACAGAAGACTGGCTGGCAGCCGAGCACGAGGTTCGGCAGCGCTATCGCCAGCAAAGCGCCTAAAATCAGGGCTCTCTATCACGAAACCGCCTGACGGCCGAGCCCCGGCCGTCCCTTTAGCGGAAACGTTTACTCTTAATCTCTGTCTCCGCCCCGCCGGAATCCCGACTCCGTTGACACGACGTTCCACTCGGATTCAACTCCGGCGGGCGGACGACCGTTCGATCTCATGCCCTACTGGCCCGTCTTTCTTCCCCGGTCCGGTTGCCTCTGCCGTCTATTTCTGAAAAAATAACTCGGGGTTCCCTCCACATGGCGACAATCGGCAGTTTTGCCTTGCTCATCGCATTGGCGCTGAGTCTCAATTCGTTCGGAGGTGGCCTGCTCGCCCTGATTTATCAGGATGACTCCCGCTGGGAGCGCGTTGGCGAAACCGCCCGCCGCGCCGGCGTCGCAGTCTTCGGATTAGTTCTGCTCGCCGCCATCGCCCTCGTCGTCGCCGCCTTCCGCGACGATTTCACCATCGCCTACATTTTCCATCACAGCAACCGCGACCTCGGCCGCGCTTACAAGTTCGCCACATTGTGGTCCGGCCAAGAAGGCTCGCTCCTGTTCTGGTCGCTACTGCTCGCCGGATACGGCTTTGTCCTCCGCCTTCGTTATAAAACTGACCCACGCCTCTTCGCTTATGCCTCGGTCGTACTCGCCGGCGTACAAATCTTTTTTCTCGCGCTCGTGAATTTCGCCGCGAATCCCTTCGGCCTTCTCGAAGGCCCGCTTCGCGCCGATGGCAGCGGCCTCAATCCTCTCCTGCAATATCCCGAGATGGTTATTCACCCGCCCATGCTCTATCTCGGATACGTCGGATTCACCATCCCCTTCGCCTTCGCCCTCGGCGCTCTCATCATGAAGTATCCCGGCGAAAAATGGATTCATATCACCCGCCGCTGGACCATGGTCACCTGGGGATTCCTGACCTGCGGAATTTTTCTCGGCGCACACTGGGCCTACGCCGTCCTCGGATGGGGCGGCTATTGGGGATGGGATCCCGTTGAGAACGCCTCCCTCATGCCCTGGCTCGTCGGCACCGCCTTCCTGCACTCGGTCATGATGCAGGAAAAGCGCGGCATGCTGAAGGTCTGGAACATGTGGCTGGTCTTCTTCACCTTCTGGCTCGCGATTTGGGGAACGTTCCTCACGCGCAGCGGCATGATCAGTTCCGTCCACGCCTTCGCGCAATCGTCCATCGGCACCTGGTTCGCGTGGTTTCTTGCCATCACCTTCGCGGTCTTCGTTTTCTTCTTCGTCCAGAATCACTCGCACCTGCGCAGCGAACACAAACTCGAGTCGCTGATCTCGCGTGAATCCAGCTTCCTGTTCAACAATCTTCTCTTTGTGCTGCTCTGCTTCACCGTGGCATGGGGCACGTGGTTCCCCAAAATTTCCGAGCTGGTGCAAGGCAACAAAGTCACCGTTGGGGCGCCGTTCTATAACCGCGTCGCTATCCCGGTTGCGCTCTTGCTCCTCATCCTCACCGCTGTCGGCCCGCTACTCGCGTGGCGTAAAACGTCTTTCGAAAGCCTGAAGCGGAATTTCATGTGGCCCGCAATCGGCGCCCTTGCCGTCATGGCGTTCCTGATGATCTCCCCTCCGAGTTGGGGATCGCCCTTCGGCCTCCGTCCCTGGCAGGACATCGCTTACTTCTATTCGCTGATGGCGATCGGACTCTCCGTCCTGGTAACTCTCACCGTCGCCAGCGAGTTCTATCGTGGAGGCAAAGTCATCTCCGGCCACACCGGCCAGGGCCTCTTCGCCTCCATGGTGCAACTCACGCATCGCAACACCCGCCGCTACGGTGGATACATCGTTCACTTCGGCGTCGTCGTGGTCATCATCGGTCTCGCCGGAGCCGCATTCAATCAGGAAAAAGAAGCCGACAAGGGGTTGGACTACGGCGACAAGATGACCATCGGCAGCTACACGCTGGTCTGCCGCTCGTTCACGCAAGACGACAATCCCAACTACGCGAGCGAGTGGGCCGTCATCGACGTCTATCAGGGCGGCAAAAAGGTCGACACCATGACTCCGGTGCGCGAGTTCTACAAAGCCAGCCGCCAGGCCTCGACCAAGCCCGACATTCGCTCCACCTTCAAAGAAGATCTCTATCTCGTCTATGAAGGTCAGAACGAAAAAGGCCAGCCCATTATCAAAGCGCACCTGAACCCGCTGGTCATGTGGATATGGCTCGGCGTCTGGATCATTCTCGCCGGCACGATTCTGGCCCTGATCCCGAACGCACCCGCCCCAGTCCGCGTGCAAGCAGCAAGACTGGTGGAGCACGCAGTCCCCGCCGTAACCGGCGACTGAATGAGGGGTGGACACCTTCGTCCGTCCCCGCGCGAAAGCGCGGCAAGTTGAAAGAATAGGGCTAGAAACAAACGAGGGATGCCCCATGTCTCGCCGCTTTTGCGAGACATGGGACTCGATGCACTTGACGGGAAAGAATACAAATTCACTCGTGCCGCACACGCAAGCGCGAACATGGCTTTGAGCCTCCGAGGAACGCCGTCGAAACGCAGATGATGACGATGAAATCCAACTCTTTGCTCCGCCGGCTGCTCCAATGCAGCGTCCTCTGTCTCGCCGTCTTCGCGCTCATGGGAACCAGCGATCCGGCCACGCGCTTCAGCGAACTTGGCCACCAGCTCATGTGCATCTGCAGTTGCAACCAGATTCTTCTCGAATGCAACCACGTCGGCTGCCCTGACTCCGACGGCATGCGCAACGAACTCATGGCCGCCGTCACCCGCGGCGACAGCGACAGCCTCGTCGAACAATCCTTCGTTCAGAAATACGGACCGACCGTCCTCGCCGCTCCCACCGGGAAAGGCTTCGACCGCACGGCGTGGATCGTACCGTTTTTGGCTCTGGGCCTCGGTTTTGTTGCAGTGATCTGGGTCGTTCGGTCGTGGAAGAATCGCCCACCGCCGCCCCCTCCCGGAGGCGTGCCGCCGGTTCGTGACGCGGAACTGCAGAAGTTCCGCGAGCAGGCGGGTAAGGAGACCGATCTATGACGTTCGACTCGATGACGTTCGCGGTGGCTTGCTGCGCCCTGGTCACCGTCGCCACGCTCTTCTACGTCTTCTATCTTCCGGGCAAACTTTATCTGGGCCCCGAGAAAACCCGCGCGTCGTATCTGCGCGAACGCAAAGACGCCGTCTACGAAAATCTGCGCGACCTGAACTTCGAATACAAAGCCGGCAAGGTTCCCGACATCGACTACCAGTCGCTGAAAGCTTCCCTGCAAGACGAAGCCGCCACACTCATGGCCGAAATCGCCCGCCTCGAAGCCAAAGCCGCCGCCACCCCAAGAAAAGCGAGATCATGATCGAAACCCAAACCCCCGTTGTCTTTTACGAGCCTGTCATCCTGAGCGAAGCAGGAAGCGCGCGAAGCGCACTCCCTGCGCAGTCGAAGGCCCCCCACTCCGCCATTGCCGCACCGCACAGCCGCAGGGAATTCTCCCGATGCAGCCGGCGCGTCGTGTTGTGCGCAGCGCTAACGCTCCTCCTCTCCGCCCTAGCCTCCGCGCAAACGCTAACCGGCACGGTCAAGAACTCCACCACCAACAAGCCCTCCGCCGGCGATGACGTCATCCTCCTCAGTCTCGGCCAGGGCATGGAAGAAGCCGGACGCACCAAGACCGACGCCAAAGGAAATTTCTCTCTCAAGCTCGACAGCGATCAGTCTCCGCACCTCGTCCGCGTCGTTCATCAGGGAGTCACCTACCACCGCATGGCCCCTCCCGGAACCACTTCGGTTGAAGTCGAAGTCTACGACGCCGCCAAGAAGATCGAGGGCATCGCCGTCGTCGCCGACATCATGCGCGTGCAGGCCGAGCAAGGACAGCTCGAAGTCATGCGCGCTTTCGCCGTCGAGAACACCTCCAAGCCGCCGCGCACGCAAATGAACGAGCACAACCTCGAGTTCTACGTCCCCGAGGGCGCGCAGATCGTGGAGGGCTCCGCCATGACCGCGAACGGCCAGCCCGTGAACTCCGCTCCGGTGCCCGAGGACGATAAAAAGACCCGCTACGCTTTTCTCTTCCCCCTCCGCCCGGGCACAACTCAGTTCCAGGTGGCGTATCAACTGCCCTACACCGGCAGCGCCAACATCGATCCCAAAAGCATTTACCCGCTGCAGCACTTTGTCGCGATTCTTCCCAAGGGCATGCAATTCTCCGCCGCTCCCGGCACGGCCTTCCAGCCCATGAACGACCCGCAACAGCCCGACGCCAACGTGCAGGTGGCCTCCGGCGCAACCGCAGGCCAGAACCTCGCCTTCAAAATCTCCGGCGAAGGCACGCTGCAGAATCGTCAGGAAAATGCGGGTGCACCGAGCGAAGGTGGTGGCGCGCAGACTGACAATCGCCCCGGCGGAGGACTCGGTCCGCCCATCGACGCTCCCGATCCCCTGCAGAAATATCGCTGGTACATCATCGGAGGATTCGCGGTCGCGTTGGCCGTCGGCGGCATCGTTATCGCAACCCGTCAACAGGCCGCCAACCGCGCCGGGCGTGCGATGGTCAAAGGACGCGCTCTGCTCGAAGAAGACGAAGACTACGAAGCCGCCCCAGTCCCGGTGGGACGCCAGGTTCGTGCCACAGTCCGCGCCAACGGCGGCAGTTCAGACGAACGCCGAGTCGAAGTCGACACCCATCCCGCACGCAGCTCTTCATCGATGCTGCTCGAAGGCCTGAAAGAAGAACTCTTCCAACTCGAAGTCGAGCACAAACAAGGCCGCATCACCCAGCAGGAATACGAACAAGCCAAGTCCGCCCTCGACCACACCCTGCAACGAGCCCTAAAACGCGAATCCACAAAGCAGACGTGACCGTCCCGCCGGCTGTCGCAGAGGGGTCCCGCCGCGCAGCCTGCATCTGCGAATCATCTAAGCTTTGTCATTCCGAAGCGGCGAAGCCGCCGAGGAACCTGCTTCCCCTCTGCCGATCGCACCGGAAAGTCATCACCCCTTTAGAGCGTCTGCAGAAAATTCAACAAGTCCTGCATTTGCTGTTTCGAGAGCCCAATCTGGAAGCGCTGGTTATAGAAGTTCACGACCTGCTGAAGATTGGCAGCGGCCCCGTTGTGAAAATACGGCGCACGAGCCGCCAAACCCCGCAAGATCAGACCCTTTCCTCGCCCTATGTCGCTGCATTGGCCGCTGATCAGCGCCTTTCCCGGATCGCTGGTATAGAACGTCTGCCCTGCCATCGGACCCTGATTGCAGACCAACTCGAAGACGGGCAGTCGCGGCTGCTGCAACTGCTTCAATCCCGCCACGATGTTGGGATCGGTCTCATAGAGCAGTGAGCGGCCGTTCCCAATATCGAGAGGCAGCGGCAACGAATGATTGCCCACGTTGGGTGTGTCGTGACAGGTGGTGCAGGTACCGGTAATCTGCTCACTCCCCGTCACCAGTCCCGGCACATTGCTTATCGTCAGCGGTTGAGTATTGAAGATCTGTTCGCCCCTCGCAATCGACGCCTGTTGTCGATTCCGCGAATTCTGCCAGGAGGTGTAGAGCGTGAATACGTTGGGAGTGAATTGGTTTCCCTCAGGATCGGCGCCCAGCGAATCGTTCACTCCCGGATAGTACTGCTGACTGGCAAGGGATTGCGGCCCCCCTTCGGATCCACTTTGTCCGTAAAGATTTCCGGCAAGGAAATCTCTGAGCTGCGCCGAATTAAGCGCGGTCTCGAAACTCACAATATCGCTGAGCTGGCTTGGCGTGGGAGCCGCGCTGCCTTGGGCGTGAGTTAACGTGGCGTCGATTGCCTGTTGCGTCAGGTCAGTATTTAGATTGGGAGCGAAAGTCTGTGTGTTATTAAGCGGAAAACTGGTTGACTCGCGCCCATCGAACATCACGGCGCTCAAGAATCCAAGATTAGTCGTCGGCAAAGGCCTGCGATACACAGACACGGTCTGGCGGCCTTGATCATCCGTGGTTAGGGCACAACCGTAAGGATCTTGCACAGCCGTAATCGTGAACTGCGGCGGGTTCGGGTTGGAGCCGTTAGGCGGGACCTGCAGCCCGATGCGAATGAGCCCGTTGTTCACAACCAGGCTGTTATTAACAGGCCCAGTGGGGCAGGTAGAGCCGTCCACTTGCGCAAACAATGGATCTTTGCCACGCGTGACGAAGTACCGGAATTGCGCATCAGCTGCGCTCAGTCCAAAGGCGTCGCTGGGTTGGTGACAAGTCCCACACGTCCTGCCGTTCGTCCCCAGGCTCTGGAAAAAAGCGCTGCTCAAATCGACGCTTCCGCTCGTGCTATTGGTGGCGGACCAGCCGGTGAAGTTGAGAAACGGAAACAGATTCGGAAGGTAAATATCGGCGATGGCGGAGCCTGCGGCGAAGATGACCAGCGCCACGACGCATACCGCCATTCGCCGCCGCCGGGTGCTGCCATCCCAGGCGTTAAGTTGCTGAAGTGCCCTGCCGATGAACGGAGTGCGAGCCAACGGTTTGGACATGTGAACTCCTCACTGAAACTGGAAACCCCCAGACAAATCCGGAAGATGCTGTCTTAACTCCCTGTTCCGTGCAATAGTCGGCGCCTGTCGCCGCCTTAATTCTTATGTACCCGTAACTCGCAGAAACAACTGGAGATGCTGCACCAGACGCGGATCTGCGGTTGTAGATGTCGCCTCAAAGGCGCTCCATGCCCTTTACGCCTTGGTCATTCCGAGGCGGGCTTTGTCATTCCCGAAGTGGAGAGCTTTGTCATTCCGAAGCAAGAGCTTTGTCATTCCGAAGCAAGAGCTTTGTCATTCCGAAGTAGAGAGGTTTGTCATTCCGAAGCGGCGAAGCCGCCGAGGAACCTGCTTCCCGCCTGGAGCACGAAGCCCGTTAGGCGGCCACGAATCAGCGCCGAAGGCGCGCCCCGAAAATAGCCCGGCGTTTTCAGCGCCGGGTCAGCCCACGACAACTGAACTCCGCCCCGTAGGGACGGCTGAACCACACCGTCGAAGCCCCTCAGAAAAACTCAACCCCCACAGTGAGCCCCGCCGCCAAAACCCACTTAACTCCTTATTCCGCAATATTTTGCCCCTAACTCACTGAGCCCCATAGATTTTTCATAGTTTTGACGCTAACTCCATGATTCCAATAGACCGGGGGGAGGGGGGGTACCCCCGCCCGCGAGCCGCGTTTTCCCAAAACGGCGCCCCATGCATCGCCCCACTCGGCGTAACATCCAATCATCAGGTTCCAAAAAAACTATGGGAAACATGTTCAAGACCGCGTTCCTTCTGACCGCGATGACGCTGCTTCTTCTGCTGATTGGCCGCGCCTTCGGCGGGCAGAACGGGATGATCATCGCCCTCGTCTTCGCTGTGGTAATGAACTTCAGCGCCTACTTCTTCTCCGACAAAATCGCGCTTGCCACTTACCGCGCTCAGCCCGTCACGCGCGAAGAACTGCCTCGCGCTTACGCCGCCGTCGAACGCCTCACGCAGAAAATCGGCATTCCGATGCCAAAGATGTACGTCATCCCGACCGAATCGCCCAACGCCTTCGCCACCGGACGCAACCCGCAGCACGCCTCCGTCGCCGTGACTCACGGAATCCTCGCGCTACTCACCGACGAAGAACTCGAAGGCGTCCTCGCGCATGAACTTGGACACGTCAACAACCGCGACATCCTGATCAGTTCCGTCGCCGCCACGCTCGCCGGCGCAATCACCATGATCGCCAGCATGGGACGTTGGGCCATGCTCTTCGGTGGCTTCGGCGGTGGCGATCGCGACCGCCGTGGTGGAGGCCTCGGCGCGCTCTTCATGCTCATCGTTGCCCCCATCGCTGCGACGCTGATTCAGCTTGCGGTTTCGCGCTCGCGCGAGTATCAAGCCGACGCGACAGGCGCGCACTTCACTGGCAATCCATATGCGCTCGCTAGCGCGCTGCAAAAGATCGACGCGTACTCGCGCCGTCTCCCGATGCAGGCCAGCCCGTCAACCGCGCACCTGTTCATCATCCAGCCCTTCCTCGGCGGAATGAGCTTCGGCAGCCTGTTCTCGACGCATCCCCCAATCGCGAAGCGCATCGAGCGTTTGACCGGAAGGCCCGCGGAGTTTATGCAGTAAAACCGCTTTTGGCTCTTGGCTCTTGGCTTTTACTGCCGGTCTCTTGCTCTCTCATCTGAGGTGCGGACTTATTGAATAAGCGGATCGGGATCGCGACGCGGACTGAAGCAAAGGCCTCCGGCTAAAAGCCAAGAGCTAAGAGCCAAAAGCTTCAGTACGTCCGTAACCCCATCCGCATCGTGCTCAATAGTAGAATCGAAACAATGTCGCCCGAGACCGCTATCGCCGTTTCCCACAAAGCCGCCGAACTCGAAAAAGCGCTCCGCCGCGTGATTCGCGGTAAGGACGACGTGGTCCGCCTCGCTTTGGTCAGCATTTTCGCGCGTGGACACCTGCTCATCGAAGGCGTTCCGGGCGTTGGCAAGACCACGCTCGGACAAGCGCTCGCCCGCGCCATCGATTGCACCTTTCAGCGCGTGCAGTTCACCAGCGACATGCTGCCGTCCGACGTGCTCGGCATCTCGGTGTATTCGGCGCTCGAACAGAGATTCGAATTCAAGCGCGGTCCGGTCTTCACCAACGTTCTTCTTTCCGACGAAATCAACCGCACAACGCCCAAAACGCAGTCTGCGCTACTCGAGGCGATGAACGAAGGCCAGGTCACTGTCGACGCGCACTCTTACGAATTGCCGCAGCCGTTTCTGGTGATTGCCACGCAGAATCCCGTGGAGCATCACGGTACCTATCCTCTGCCCGAGTCGCAGCTCGACCGCTTTCTGATGCGGGTCCGCATGGGATATCCCGACGCGCAAGCCGAGCGCGAGATCCTGCGCTCGGAAGCAGGCGTTGCGCACTTGGGCGAGCTTCGCCCAGTTCTCACCGGAGCCGACGTGCTCGAAATGCAGCACACCATCAAGAACATTCGTGTGGACGATTCTCTGGTGAGCTACGCGCTCGAAATCGTCCGCCGCACGCGCGAGTCGGAGTTCCTGTCGCTCGGCGTCTCTCCTCGCGGATCGCAAGCGCTCTACCGCGCCGCGCAGGCCATGGCATTTCTGGAAGGCCGCAGCTTCTGCACGCCGGAAGACTTCAAGCCACTAGTCGTCCCAGTCTTCGCGCATCGCGTAGTCGTCAGCGGACTCTATGCCTCGACGCTGCGAAAGTCCGAACAGTCCGACGAAGTCCTCCGCGAGATCGTCGAGAGTGTTCCCGTGCCTGTGTAGCAATAGGCAGTTCTCAGTTCTCAGTTCTCGGTTTCCTCTGTGTTCTCCGTGTCCTCTGTGGTGAAGCCGTTTTGTCTTTCCCGCGAGACTATAATTCTCGCGTCATGTCCTTCCTTCGTTTCCTCATGCTGCTGTCACTCATCGCCTGGATTGGCGGATTGATCTTCTTTGCATTCGTCCTTGCGCCCACCGCGTTTCAGGTTCTGCCTAGCACTCATCTCGCCGGCAATGTGGTCGGACGTTCTCTGAGTAAGCTGCACTGGATCGCCATGTTCTCCGGCATCATCTTCCTGATCAGTTCCCTGCTCTACAGCCGCCTCACCGACGGAACAGCGCACCTCTTCGCGATGCGCCACGTGCTCATCTGCGTGATGCTCGGACTCACGCTGCTCTCGCAGTTCTGGATGATCCCGCGCATGGATACGCTTCGCGCGCAGGTCGGCGACTTCGCAACCGTCACACTCGACAATCCTGCGCGCGTTCAGTTCGACGCTTTGCATGTATGGTCGACGCGCGTGGAAGGAGCGGTGCTGCTGTTGGGATTGGTAGTGATCTACTTGACTGCCAGCGCCTTCCGGCAGCGCTGAGTAGGCCGAGAAACCCAAATCTTTATCGCAAAGGTCGCAAAGAACATCCGCAAAGTTCGCCAAGAAAGCATCAGCCGTTGTTCTTCTTCGCGACCTTTGCGGATGTTCTTTGCGATCTTTGCGATTAAGTCTTTGTGTTAAAGTTTTCGCCCTATCTGCGCGGGCTCAATGCTTTATACCGGAAACATTCCACGACGTGATCGTTCACCATGCCTACTGCCTGCATGAAGGCATAGCAGATCGTAGATCCGACAAAGTTAAATCCCCGGCGTTTGAGGTCTTTGCTCATCGCGTCAGATTCCTCGGTGCGCGCCGGAACCTGCTTGAACGACTTGGGCGAGTTCACTCGCGGCTTGCCTCCGACGAACTGCCAGATGTAGGCATCGAAGCTGCCGAATTCTTTTTGCACGCGAAGGAACGACTTCGCATTCTCAACTGCGGATGCAATCTTGAGTTTGTTGCGAACGATGCCCGGATCGCGCAGCAGTTGCTGTACCTTGCGCCGGTTGTAGAGCGCAACGCGATCAGGATCGAATCCATCGAACGCCTTGCGATAGTTGGTGCGCTTGTTGAGGATCGTATTCCAGCTCAGTCCAGCCTGAGCGCCTTCGAGGATGAGGAACTCGAAGAGCCCGCGCTCGTGGTGCAGCGGAACGCCCCACTCCTCGTCGTGATAGCGAATCGCCAGCTCGTTGTTCGCCCATGCGCAGCGGACGAGCTGGCGTTCTTTCGTGCGGTTCTCTGTCATTTCGAAGAAAAACCTTCACCACAGAGGTCACGGGGTTCCACAGAGGAACCCGCTCTACTCCAGAGATTTCGGGTCCGACTTGTTCACTGGCGACTTTGAGTCGAGCAGCGAGACCAGTTCGTGCGCAGAAGGTGGAATGCCGACCTTGCCTTCACGAATAATTTCTTTCGCTGTCAACTTCTTTCCGTAGAGCTTCTCGTTGGCGCTGCCATCGGAACGCAGAGTCGAACCTTCCAGGGAGACTCCTGCGAACAGTCCCTTGTTGCGCGAGTAAGAGAGAATCTCGGCGGTCATCACGACGTCGGTTGCGCCTTCAGCCGTGCGCCCTTTCGGTCCGGCTGCGGCAGAAGCGTCCGCGCCCAGCTTCACCTTGCTGTAGAGCAACGACTCGGCGCCCTTGGGATTCATGACGAGCAGGACGAAATCAGTGGCCTGGCCGCCGAGCTGGAATCCGATGCTAACGCCCTCCAGGGCGTACAGTGCCGGAGCGCCCCACTTTCCTTTATAGTGCTCGCCACTGCGGCATATCATCACGCCGCGTCCGTAGCTGCCGCCAATTCCGAACGCTCCCTTTTTCACCGAGGGAAGAATGATCAGGCACTCGGCCTTGTCGAGAAGATCCTGCGGAATGTTGTCGGGAATGTTCAGAATCTCCTTGAGCACGTCGCCTGCATCTTTGACCCGATCTACTTCGTGCTCGTCGTCAGCGGCAAACGATGTGACCGCCGCCATGAGAATGACGAGAAAACAGACGATGAATTTCTTCATGAATTCCTCCAACAGGGATTTTAAGGAAAAAGCTGGTCCGGAGCGACAATCTATCTTAAACTCGGAATCCACTTGGCCACTGGAGCATTGCACCAAAAGATGGGCAGCGGGCGCAACTGCAAGAATCTGCATGTTTTGGGCCATGACCAAAAGAGTGCTCCTTTTGTAACTTGGCATGTCGGCAGCGCACTCCTAAAGTCAGTCAGATGGCGGCGTTTGGCGACGCTTCTTCTTTCGGCATCTGGCGTGCATCTAATCGCTTGGGAGTGTCTGTTGAAGCGGTTTAGGATGAAAAATTTGGATTTTTTGGGCATGAAGTACACGAATGGGCTTCTCCGGCTGCTGACAATTTTGTTGGCAACCGCTGCCCTGCTCGGCCAGGCGAGGGCGCAGTCGGCCTACGCCTCGGGAGCGCCCAGCCTGAACACGTACACTGCGGCCACCGCCACGACCGAAAATCCGGACGACCCGCAGAATGCCCTTATCACCATTCACGCGCGCGTGAATGAAGTGAATGTGCTGTTCATCGCAACCGACAAGCACGGCAAGTTCGTGCGCGATTTGAATCAGAGCGATTTCAACATTCTCGACGACCACAAGCCGCCGCAGGCGATTCTGAACTTCCGCCGCGAAACGGATCTGCCTCTTCATCTTGGCATGCTCATCGACGTGAGCGGGTCGGTCGACAGCCGCTTCGACTTCGAGCAAACCGCTGCCACGAATTTCCTGCAGCACACGCTTCGCGCGGGATTCGACGAAGCCTTCCTCATTGGATTTAACAGCCACAGCCAGATGGCCCAGGACTATACCGACAACGCGGCATTGCTCGCAGCCAGCGTGCGTAAACTGCGCGACGGCGGCGGAACTGCCCTCTACGACGCCGTCTACCACGCCTGCAAAGAAAAATTCCTGAAAGATCGTTCGGAGCATCCGGTGCGGAAAGCGATCATCATCGTGAGCGACGGCGAAGATAATCAGAGTGAAATCTCGAAGGCGCAGGCGATCGAAATGGCGCAGCGCTCTGAGGTGATTATCTACGCGATCTCGACTGATGACAGCGGCCTGGTCATGCGCGGCGACAAAGTTCTCGAGCAAATGGCCGAGGCGACTGGCGGGCGCGCGTTCTTCCCCTTCAAGATGAAGGACATTACGCACTCCTTCGCGGCGATCGAAGATGAGCTCCGTAGCCAGTACGTCGTTTCCTACAAGCCCGCTGACTTCGATGCCGACGGGCGCTACCGGTCGATCGAAATCTCCACGCTGAAGAAAGACCTGCAAGTAAGAGCGCGCAAGGGATACTTCGCGCCGCAGCAGTAGTAGAGCAGTTCTCGGTTCTCAGTTCTCGGTCGCTTCGGGCCAACCTTCCTCCTTTTTTCTATCCTCTTGTAAACCTCTTATTGCAGGCTGCGAATTCCTGCGGGCTCGCGATGTTTGCGCCCCTGCCTTCGCTGTGCTAACGTCCCATTGAATTCCAGTTCCCCTTTTCGGGGGATTGAGGAGACGCTCATGATTGGCATCATCTTTCTGGTAATTCTTGTTGTCATCGCGGTCGTGCTCATTGGGATGTACAACAGCCTGGTGCAGCTGCGAGTGCGCTGCGACTCGGCGTGGTCCGATATTGATGTGCAACTGAAGCGCCGGCACGACTTGATTCCCAACCTGGTGGAAACGGTGAAGGGATACGCCGCGCACGAAAAGGGAACGTTTGAGAATATTGCAAAGTTCCGGTCGCAGGCGATGCAGGCGACTTCGCCGGCCGACAAAGCGGCAGCTGAAAATCAACTCACCGGTGCGCTGAAGAGTCTGTTCGCCGTCGCGGAAAACTATCCGGAGCTCAAGGCTTCGGACCAGTTCACGCAACTGCAGGGATCGCTGAGCCAGACGGAGGATTCGATTCAAAATGCGCGGCGCTACTACAACGCGGTGGTGCGCGATCTGAACACGAAGATTCAGTCGTTCCCCACGAACATTCTGGCGGGGATGTTCAACTTCACGCCACGGCAGTTCTTCGAGACCACCGACGCCGCGGACCGCGAGCCGGTGCAAGTGAAATTCTGAGAATTGAAGCATTGCGATTGAGTCGTTGAGAGATTGAAACGTCAGGGAATCGGGCGATTTGAGAATTCCTGGTAAGTCTGTCTTCGCGGTTTTGACGCTTGTCTTCTGCGGCCTCACGGGCAGCGCGGCAGCGAAGTCCTGGCGCGTTTCTGATTTTCAGGACAACATTGTCGTCGCCACAGACGGCAGCGCCGTGGTCACGGAGCGCATCACCCGCGCGTTCGAGGGCGAGTGGCACGGGATTCATCGGATGATCCCGATTGAATATCCGGGCCCCGACAGCACGAACTACGAACTCTATCTCAAGGTCATGAGCGTCACCGATGGCGCGGGCGGCAAGCTCAAGTACGAGTCTTCTGTTTCCAGCGGCACGCGCGATCTGAAGATTTACATTCCCGACGCCATCGACGCGACACGCACGGTTGAGATTGTCTACGGCGTGCGGAATGGCACGCGATTCTTCGACAGTCATGATGAGTTTTATTGGAACGTCACAGGAAATGATTGGCCCGTGCCAATCGATCATGTGGCTGCGAAGGTGCGCTTTCCCGGCACGGCTGCAGGATCACTGAGCGCGCAGGCATTCACCGGCGTGTACGGCTCGCAGGAGCGGGACGCGAGCGCGAAGATCGCAGGTTCCGAGGCGTTGTTCGAGACTAATAATCCGCTGCCCATGCGCGGCGGGCTCACCATTGACGTCTATATCCCGAAAGACATTCTCAAAGCGCCAAGCGCGCTGACGAAATTCTTCTGGTTCCTTGGCGGCAATCCGGTGGTCTTTCTGCCTCTGGTCACGCTGGCCGTGATGTTCACGCTGTGGTGGTACAAGGGCCGCGATCCCGACCCCGGCATGTCAGTGGCGCCCATGTACGAGCCTCCGCCGGGCATCTCTCCCGCAGAGGCTGGGACGCTGATCGACGACACGATTCATCCGCGCGACATTACATCGACGATGGTCGATCTCGCCGTGCGGGGATATATCAAGATCGAAGAGACTGCCGAGAAGGGATTGGTCTTCACGCACAAAGACTATGTTTTCCATCTGCTGAAGCCGATGGCGCAGTGGACCGACAAGGATCTGGTGCCGCACGAACGAGTCATGCTGGAAAATGTGTTTCAGGGCGGCGAGGAGACTCGGCTGTCGAGCCTGAAGAATCGCTTCTACACCGCCGTCCCCATTATTCGGCAAGACATTATGGCGGCGCTGAAGAACAAGGGCATTTATCTGCTCGACCCGGAGTCGGCCAACGGATACAGCATCGTGGCGGCGATTGGCATCCTAATACCGTTCGGAATTTTCCAGTACATGGGTTGGGCGAACTTCTTGAGTTCCGTGCCTCTGCTCGTTGTCAGCGTGCTCGTGTCGGCGGTGATCTGGTGGCTGTTTGCACGAGTAATGACGGCGAAAACCGTTAAGGGCGGGCGCGTGCATGTCGCGGTGCTGGGATTCCAGGAATTCATGAATCGAGTGGACGGCGAGCGACTCAAGCTGATGCCGCCAACGACATTCGAGAAGTTTCTGCCGTACGCGATGGCGCTCGGCGTTGAGCATCATTGGGCGCAGGCGTTTGCGGGGATCGTTAAAGATCCGCCGAGTTGGTATGTCGCGCCTGGCGGTTACGTGCCGGGCATGGGATTCAATCCGATTTTCTTTTCGAATTCGATGAGCGGCATGGCGACGGATATGCATCAGGTGTTCGTGTCGGCTCCGCGGGCGAGTTCGTCCGGCTCCGGCTTTGGTGGCGGAGGTTTCGGAGGGGGAGGCGGTGGTTTCTCGGGCGGCGGATTCGGCGGCGGAGGCGGCAGCGCGTTCTAAAGTCTGGGAGCGATTATGCGGTCGGTTTGTACTTTTATTCTCCTGCTTGCCGTGACGGCCATGAGCGTCTGCGCCCAACAGGACCAGCCAGCAGAGGCTCCGTTAACGGTACGCACCACTTTGGTGATGGTGCCTGTGCTCGTGACCACCAAGACCGGCAAGGTGGTTTTTGAACTCAAGGCTGACGACTTTGTCGTCACTGACAATGGCGTACCGCAGCGGGCACAACTCGATCCCGATACCGATTCGCAGCCGTTGGCGCTGGCAATCGTCGTCGAAACTGGCGGCGCAGGCGCCCGCCATCTTGAGGACTATCGACAACTAGATTCCGTTCTAGACGCGCTGATCGGGAACGTCGATCACCGTGTGGCCCTGATCGCCTTCGACAGCCTGCCGCATGTGCTGGTGCCCTTCACTTCGAACACAGCCGACGTATCACAGCAGCTTGCCAATTTGAGCGAGGGTGATCAAGGGGCAGCGATTCTCAACGGGGTGGCGTTCGCAGTAGCGCAACTAAGCAGACAGCCTGCAAATTATCGACGCGCCATTCTTCTGCTCAGCGAAACGATTGACCAGGGAAGCAAGACCACGCTCAATGAGGCCTTGCGACTCGTTAGCGACACAAACACGGCGATGTACAGCTTCGCTTTTTCGAGTACGCGCGCGGCCGTCTCGCATGAGGCGTCGAAGCTGAATAATGACACGCCCGGACCCGAGCACGGATGCTTCAGCAAAGAAGGCGCCGATGCGGAATATGAAGGCCACTACAGCAAGCAGGTGCTCGACTGCATCAGCCAGCTTGCTCCGCCGTTGCGCCTGGCGACGATGACATTTCTTACGGCCCGGAACGCTCTGCGCACAAAGACGGCCGAATCGATCGCGCAACTGGCCGGAGGCGAGTTCTTTCACTTCCACAATGCCAAAGACCTGAAGGCGAATTTAATCGCTGCTTCGAACGACCTGCCGAATTACTATGTGCTTAGCTTTCGGCCCACGTCGCCTACACCTGGCTTGCACGCGTTACGCGTGGAGGCGAGGGATCGTCCTCGGTTGGTGTTGAAGGCGCGACGCGAGTACTGGGTCGACGAAGCTCCGGCACCGTGAGCTTGGCGAAAGCCTAGGCTGGACCAACGAAGGCGGCGTCTCCACATCTTTCAGCAATAACGAAGCAAACAAAAAGGGCCGCGACTAAATCGCGGCCCTCTTCATTTCTAGCGGCGTTTATTGTTCGCCGGCTGTGGTGCTGCTGCCCCAGAGGGCGTTGCTGCCCCACAACGCGTTGCTACCCCACAGGGCATTCGATCCCCACAACGCATTGCTGCCCCAGAGAGCATTCGATCCCCAAAGCGCGTTGCTGCCCCAGAGAGCGTTGCTGCCCCAGAGGGCGTTGTTGCTGTAGACTCCGCCGCTTCCCGTCATGGTCGATGCCGGAGCACCCACCACGAACTGGGACGTTCCCCACACGGCTGCGTTCGACCACGTCGAGGATGTGTTCCAGACCGCGCTCGAATTGTCGTTGAGGTAGACGTTCCCCGAAGTTGCGTAGTACGTGGCGATGGGAGACATTGCTGTGCCCTTCGCCAAGTCGGTGCTGCTGATCGCGGCTTCAACGTCGACGTATCCCGCACCGACAGTGAAGACGTCATCCTGATCCGTGTAGGTAATTCCGGTGGTCGGATCGGTAGTGCTGCTGAACGCAGGCAGCGACTTCCATGCCGTCTTCATCAGGCGCGCCTTCACCTGATCGGGATTCAGGCTCGGACTCTTCTGCAGCAGGTCGGCAACGACTCCGCTCACCACGCCCGCCGCCATGCTGGTGCCACTCAGCGTGAAGTAACTCGAAGACGGGCTGCTGTTTCCGCCGTTAATGTAGAAGCTGTTGGGAACCTGGGTGCTCGGATTCTGGGTGTAGAGCGTCGAATTCGGCGCCTCGAGCGAAACCAGAAGGTTGCCCGGCGCAACGATGTCAGGCTTGGCGACGGCATCAATCGCGCTCGGTCCTTTCGAGCTGTAGCTGGCCATCTGATCGTCGACGCGGGTGGGCGTGCCCATCGTCTTCATCGCGCCAACCGTAATCACATACGGATCGTTGCCCGGCGATGTGATGGTGCCGTAACCATTGGTCGGCTGGTAGCGTCCATCGTTTCCGGCGGCAACCACTACGACGATGCCACTCTTCCACGCCTGCTCAACGGCCTGGCAGAGCGGGTCAAGCTTGTAGCTTTCGTAGATAGGACGTCCCAATGAGAGGTTGATGACGCGGATGTTGAACAGCGGCTTTAGTTGGATGGCCGTGTTGATCGCCGCGATCACAGCGCTGTCGCTGCCCGCGCCGTTCTTATCGAGCACGCGCAGGTTGATCAGGTTCGCTTGCGGCGCGATCCCTTGAAACGTCTTCGAATACTTCGATCCCTTCGAACTCGAACCGTTCCCCGCGATCAAGCCGGCGACGTGCGTGCCGTGGCCGTACTGATCGTTCGCGCTGGCGTTGCCCGTGACGAAGCTCTGGCTCCAGACCACGCGCGACAATCCGAGGAGTCCGCCATTCAGATCGGGATGGCTGCTCACGCCGCTGTCGATGAGCGCGACTCCCACTCCAGCTCCGGTGTAACCAGACTGCCATGCCGCGAATGCATTCACGGCGGGCGCGGCGTTGCTAAGAGTCGGGGTCAGCGGACGATCGGTGCTGATGTAGACAACGTTGGCGTTGTTCGAAAGATTCGCGATGCCAGGACCGTCGAGCAGAGCGACGACGCCGTTGACGAGCGGCAGTGGAGCAAGGATCGTGCCGCCGAGCTTCACGACATCGCCGACCAGGCAGTCCACCAGCCCGAGCAACCCAGAGCATGACACCTGCTTGCCGGGAGCGTACTGGACGATGATTTGTACCTGTTGGCTTGACTTGTAGCCGCGCAGTTCCGGCGACAGCTTCGTGTCGTCGGCGTAGGCCACGGTGACCGTGGCAATCAGCAATAGAAGTACGAACTTCTTCATGGTCCCCCACTAAGGCGCCCACAGGCGCGTAACCGCTCCCCAAGTGACCTGTCTATGTGCAGGTCCGGGTCCAAAGCGAGACCCCACGGAGGCTTATTTATCAAGGGCTTACGTCACGTAGTTGCAAAACGCAACGGGCACTTTGTCCCACTGCCCGGGCTTGGGCCAAGTTGTCTCAGCCATGACTCGCACCCCGAGATGGTCTTTTTGTCAGTGATTGATATGTGTTTCGGAAAACCATCGTAACTAGAGGGTTCCTTTTTGGGCGGACATGCCCCCGCATATCGTTGAAAATTTAAGCACTTCTCATGTCTTGGGTTCGGTCCATTGGTGCGCGTGCGTTCATCGCCGGGATGGCCTTGGCGGCCACGGCGTGCTTCGTCCTGGCCTTCTCACACTGGCAATCAAGTGATCCAATCAAGTTCGTCTGCTACCTGATCGCGGCCTTGCTGGCCTCGTCGCTCAAGGTGAGCTTGCCCGGCATCGAGGGGACGCTCTCGGTCAATTTCCTTTTCACCCTGCTGGGCATTCTGGAACTGAGCCTGCCTGAGACCTTGTTAATAGGATTGGCCAGCACCCTTGGACAGTTTTACTGGAGACCTGCGCGGCAGCTGAAGCTGGTGCAGCTTGTATTCAACGTGTCGCAGGTCACCGTTTCGAGCGCGGTCGCATACGGCGCTTACAAGTTGGTTGTGATTCATGTGCTGCACGCGCCCGGACCACTCGCGCTGCTGGTGGCCGCCGTCACGCACTTCGGATGCAACACGTGGGCGATGTCCACCATCATCGGGCTCACGGAAGACAAGCCGATTCCGAAAGTGTGGACCGCCAGTTATCTCTGGTCCTTTCCTTATTACATGGTGGGCGCCGCCGCGGCGGGCCTGGTCAACTTCCTCAACAAGCACATCGGCTGGCAATCGTCGCTGCTGGTGCTGCCGCCGATCTACCTGATGTACCGCTCGTATCGTCTCTATCTGGAAAAGTTGGAGACGGAAAAACGTCACGCCGAAAAAGTATCGAGCCTGCACCTGCGAACGATTGAAGCGCTCGCACTGGCCATCGAGGCGAAAGACGAGACCACCGGCGAACACCTGCAGCGCGTGCGCGTATACGCGATGGAACTGGCGAAGGAACTCGGCTTGAGCGAGGACGAAACCGAAGCGCTGCGCGCGGCGTCGGTGCTGCACGATATCGGAAAGCTCGCGGTGCCGGAACACATTATTTCGAAGCCGGGAAAGCTGACGCCGGAAGAATTCGAGAAGATGAAGATTCACCCGATTGTTGGCGCAGAGATTCTGGAGCAGGTCGACTTTCCTTATCCAGTGGTGCCGATCGTGCGTGCGCATCACGAGAAGTGGGATGGCAGCGGCTATCCAAATGGGCTGGCGGGCGAGGCGATTCCGATCGGCGCGCGCATTCTCGCGGCGGTCGACTGCCTCGACGCTCTGGCCTCGGATCGGCAATATCGCAAAGCTTTGCCGCTCGACGACGCCATGGCGAAAGTCGTGTCGGAGGCGGGCACGAGTTTTGATCCAAAGGTGGTTGCCATTCTGCACCGGCGCTATGTCGAACTCGAGAAACTTGCCAACGAGCAGCCGCTGCAGGCTCCGCCGAAGTTGTCCACAGATATTAAGGTTGTCCGAGGGCTGGCGCCCGCGGCGGGATTCGCAGAATCTGCCGAACCTTCCAGCGCATCGCAAGCACCCGCAGGCTCGATCGAATCGATCTCCACGGCCCGGAAACAAGGCGAGGAGATCGCGGACTTCAGCCGTCAATCCGGCGTGTCACTTCATATCGAAGATATTCTCTCGCTGCTCTCCGTGAGGTTGAGGAAACTCGTGCCACACGATTCAATGGCGGTCTATCTGCCGAAGAGCGGTGTGCTGATTCCAGAATTTGTGAGCGGAGAAAACTTCCGCCTATTCTCGTCGTTGCGCATTCCTGAAGGAGAAGGCCTGTCGGGATGGGTGGCGCAGAACCACAAGCCGATTCTGAACGGGAATCCATCAGTCGAACCGGGATATCTGAACGATCCCAGGAAGTACAGCACGCTGCGCTCTGCGCTGGCGGTGCCACTTGAGGGCGCGTCGGGAGTCGTCGCTGTCTTGGCTCTGTATCGCGCTGGGCAAGATGCGTTCACCGCGAACGATCTTCGCGTGGTCGAAGCGGTCGGCGCAGGGCTCGGAACTGCGATCGAGAACGTAGGCATGGCGAAGGCCGCCGGAGCCGGAGCAAAGTAATTCATGTGCATGTGGCGCGGGCGCCCCCGCCCGCGTTTCTGTTTGTAGCAAAGAAGAAATCTCTGCTTCTTTAGAGGCTACCCAAGTCACATTGCCACCGACAGAGACGCGGGCGGGGCGCCCGCGCCACATACGAGCTACTCCAATTCAAAGCTCACATACGTCAGGCCATCGTCGCGTTCGACTTGGAGGACGACGGGATCCCCTGTCTTCAATTCAGCGATGGCTTTGCGCAACGTGTCGACGGAGTCGATTGACGTCGTGTTGAGCTGATGGATGATGTCTCCGGCCTGCAGACCTGTATCGGGCGTAATCAGATCGGCAGCGCGTCCCACGACAATGACTCCCGAGGGAATTCGCAGCTGGCCCAACCGCGTGCGCAGGTCGGGAGTGATATCGATGGCGAGCACGCCCAGGCGCGGGATGAGACTGTTTTCAGGATTCACCGCGTCAAAGAGTTCGTCCATGTGATCGCGGTGCTCAATCGCCGGAACGTACAGCGTCATGCGTTGGCTGCCGCGCAGGATCTCGAGTTTCACGACCTCGTCGAGCCGGTGCAGGTACAGAGCGGCCGAGAGCGATGGCAGAGTTTCGATGCGGCGGTCGTCGGCTCTGAGAATAATGTCCTGAATTTTTAATCCCGCGGCTTCGGCGGGACCGCCAGGCGTGACGTCGACGACTACTACTCCCCAATGCTGGGAAAGGTGCAAGCCCTCCGCAAGGGTCGGAGTAATCTCCTGCGCGGCAGCGCCGATCTCGACCTTGTGCACGTGGCCGTGAGCGCGCAGGCTGTGATAGACGAAGTCAACCACGCGCGCGGGAATGGCAAATCCCAGGCCTTCGCTGCCTCCACCCTGCGACAGGATGAAAGTATTGATCCCGAGGACTTCCCCGTCCATATCGACCAGCGGCCCGCCGCTGTTGCCTGGGTTGATGGGAGCATCGGTCTGTATATAAGTAAGAGGCTTAGTGGGATCGGGCTGGCGGGCAAGGGCGCTGACGACTCCCATCGTCACCGAATTCTGCAGACCTTCGGGGCTGCCGATGGCAAACACGAGTTGTCCGACGTGAGGCCGCTGGCGGCTCAGAAGCGGCAGCGTGGGCAAGTCCGTCTCGTCAATCTTGAGGAGAGCGAGATCGGTCTCCTTGTGCTGGCCGAGCAGGCGCGCCTCAAGAATGCGGCGCTTGCCGATGGGCACTTGTCCGGCCGAATCGCCCATGGGTAGAGGCAGCGCGACGCGAATTCTTTGTGCTCCTTCGACCACGTGCGCGTTGGTCATGATGTAGCCGTTCGGGTCGACGATGACGCCCGAGCCCACCGCATGCTGGCGGACGATCAACGCCGTCTGAGAGCGGTCTTCCTCTTTGAGAGGACCATATCCCGTGACCAGAATCTGAACCACCGCGAGGGACGTCTTGGCGGCCAGGCCCTCAAGAGCGCTGTTTAGCTGGACCAGAACATCGGGCGGCTTGGCATCGGTCGGGCTCGGGCTCGGGGTCGCCGTGGGCGCCTTCTGGGCCGGCGTCTGCGTGCTGGGCTTCTGGCTCGACGCTTGTGCCAGCGCTCCCGGGACGGCCCCGAGGAGAACTCCAAGCATGACTGTGAAAACCAGAATCCAACGACAACGGGACGTCAGGCGGGGGTGGAATGAATAGGACATAGAACTTCCTCTCATCCCGAGAATACCTGAACAAAACGGGGGCATGCGAGTTGCCGCGCTCGAGGTGAGGGGTCGAAAACTGTTCGAGAATGCAAGGGGGGAACCTAGTTGCTACAGGTAACTAACGAGCTATCAGGCTTTTACGCGAGTAACTTTCGTGATATAACCCACCCTGAGCACAAAAGTGGGCCTATGCCCGCCAGGAGCTTGATTTGACGACGTTGGCCTCATTCGCAGACAACACACAAACGACAGGCCAGCATAGAGGAGGTACCGTGGGGGAAGAGGCACGGACCGGAAAACGATTCCCGCTGGAATTGCCGATCAAGATTCATCAGGGCGAAACCGGTGGAGACGCCAAAGGTATGACGGGAAATTTGAGCGCGGCCGGAGTGTACATCAAGGCGGACGCTTCGATGGAGATTGGTTCTCCCGTTGAATTTGAAATTACTCTGCCGCCGGAAATGACGGGCGGGCAGGAGAATGTGACCATCCAGTGCAAGGGACGAGTGGTGCGCGCGGACGAAACCGGTGAAGGCGGCGAAGGCCGCGGCGTGGCCTGCGTCATCGACTCGTATGAGTTCGTGAGGAACTCCTAGTTCGAAATGAGATTTGGGAACAAGACTTTCTTGGAGCGCTGACAAATGCTCAAACTGATTCTGGCCGATAACCAGGCAATCTTCCGGGCGGGCATCGCCAAAGTGCTCGCTGTTGAAGATGAGATGCGTATTGTGGCCCAGGCACAAACGCCCGAACAGATGTTCATGGCCCTGGACAAGTTTCGCGCCGCGGTCTTGGTGGTGGCGGCGGGATTTCACAATGACTTCGCCGCGATCGTGGTGGCCGCGAACAAGGCTAAGACTCGTGTGATCGTCCTCGCCGACACCGGCGAGAGCGCGCAACGGCACATGACCAACGGCGCGCATGGAGTTGTCTATCGCAACGTGACGAGCGCGGCGCTGGTCGACTGCGTCAGGAAAGTCGCACGCGGCGAAACGTGGGTGCAGGATGTCGCGGTGCCCAGCGAACTCACCGAAAACGATATGGTCGGATTGCGCGTGCGCGACCGCCTCACCGCGAAAGAACTTCGCATCGTGGCGCTGATCGTGCAGGGCTACAAGAACAAAGAAATCGCGTCGCAGCTTGGCACGACGGAACAGGTCATCAAGAACTACCTGCGCAACGTCTATGACAAGATCGGCGTGTCAGACCGGCTTGAGCTGGCGCTGTTCACCATCCACCACCGCATTCTGAATGAGGCTGCAGCGGCGACCGCGTCGGGAGCTCCTGCACAACCGCCTGCGGGCGTCGCACAGTAGTTCTGGCATCTGTAGATTCAAGGCCGCCCGCGGGCGGCCTTTTTGTTTGTAGCATTGCTGGCCTTGCTCTCGCAGCCCGTGCGAGACCCCGCGACAACCCGGGAGACTGCGCCTACCGCTTGCACGAACTGCGACGTGTTACTCCCCGCTGTTCGAACCTGCGTGTCTGGGGCCGAATGTGGTGCCGAAGAAGTCCCCCTTGTTCCACGATGGAACTCCATCGTGCTGCGCGACCTGATAGCCGACCAGGAAGTTCATCACGGCTCCTTTAGCTGCCTCATCGAAATCGATTGGCTGCTCCATGTTGTCGAGGGGCGTGTGATAGCGCGTGACCAGCCACTTCTTGATCACCTCGAGACCGTTGATCTTGGGATCGGTGGATTTCACGCCGTCCTCGATATCGACTGCCGGCACGCCCTGCAGAACGAATGAATATTGATCGCTGCGGATGAACGATACCTCTTCCGGCATGGGATCGGGACTAATGTCGTATCCCATTAGCTTCGCTGCCGCAGCGACTTCTTCACCGAGCGACGAGTGCTCGGCCCCGAGGGCCACAACGTCCTTCATGGGGAAGAAAGTTCCGGGAGCACCGTCGATGTTCACATTAGCCACGATTGACTTCAGCGCCACGGTTGGAAAATGAGCGAAGTAATCGGAACCCAGCAGTCCCATTTCTTCGCCAGTCACGAAGGCAAACAGCACGGAGCGGCGTGGCGGATGGGGAAGACTGGCATAGGCCCGCGCGATCTCAAGCAAGGTCGAAGTGCCGGAGGCATTGTCGAGCGCACCGTGACAGACATTGTCTCCCTCGACTGCGGGGCAGATGCCGAGATGATCCACATGTGCGGTGTAGACGACGTACTGGTCGCGGAGCGTGGGATCGGATCCTTTGAGTTCGGCTACGATGTTGGAACTCTGAATCACGCTCTGGGCCGCCACGGTATGAATGTGAACACCGACCGGCATCGCAAACGCCTGCGGCTTGCCGGCGCGCGCGTCGGCTACAGCTTGATCGAGGGTCTTCGGAGAACCGGCAAAGAGCAATTCCCCTCCGTGCTGACTCAGTAGCACGTTGCCGCGCAGTTCAGGAAAGAAGTCATGCGGCACGTTGTTCTTGTCGAGCCAGTGCATCTCTCCCACCTGAATCTGAGGAACCAGCCATTCCCATGGGTAGCGCTTCCAGTCTTCGGGGATCATCAGCGAGACGACGCCGACTGCTCCATGTGCCACGGCATTTTTCGCCTTCACGACTCCATCGGAATAGTAGGCACGCTCGGTAGAAGGAAACGTCGACGGTGCGCCGTAGAACCCGACCACAATCTTGCCGCGCACATCGACACCGGCATAGTCGTCATACTTCTGATCGGGTGCAGTTACACCGAATCCCACGAAGACTGCGGGCGCACTGACGTCACTCTGGGCGCCGGTTGGCTCCCCGATCGAGGCTGCGTTTCCAAACCACGTGGAGAGAACGTAATCCTTGGCATCGGCGAGCTTCTGCTCTTTGCCGTTAACCGTCAGAGTAACCGAACTGGCGGCCGCTCCCGTAACTGCCTTCTGCAAGGGCACAGCTTGGAACCAACTGCCGGAAACGCCGGGGCGAAGGCCCATACCTTCAAGCTCGGTGGCAACATAGCGTGCCGCAATGTCGTAGCCCGGAGTTCCAGGTTCGCGACCTTTGAGCAGACTGTCGGCGAGAAAACGAATGTGCGCACGGATCTGTTCCGGTCGAATCACCTTCGTTGCAACCTCGACGGCGGCATGGTCGGAAGAGGTTTGTGCAAAGAGATGAGTAAGAGAAAGGAGCAAGCAGATTGAGTAGGCCAACGTCCCCAAACGAATTCTCATCGATGTACGACCTCCAAGGCCTGAATGTGCCACCAGCTTAGACGTTCCGTTACGCTTTTGGTCAAGAAAAAGCATATGCGAGTTGCTTCGAATCATTCTTTGATTGAGTTGCATCTATGCCAGATATGGAATTCCGACTGCTTGGAAAATCTGGTTTGAAGGTTCCGGTGCTGAGTTTTGGCACGGGTACGTTTGGTGGGGGAAACGAGTTCTTCAAGGCTTGGGGATCGAGCGATGTCGCAGAGGCGACGCGTCTTGTCGACATCTGCCTCGACGCCGGCTTGAACCTATTCGACACCGCGGACGTTTACTCCAACGGACTCTCCGAGACGATCCTCGGCAAAGCCATTGCCGGACGCCGCGACAAGGTTCTGATCTCGACTAAGACGACATTCCGCTTCGGCGATGGGCCGAACAATGTCGGCTCATCGCGTTATCACATGGTGCAACAGTGTGAGGGGAGCCTGAAGCGGCTCGGCACCGACTACATCGACATCTATCACATGCACGCCTTCGACGCGTTGACGCCCATCGAGGAGGTTCTGAGCACGCTGAACAACCTCGTCGTAAGCGGCAAGGTGCGGTACATCGCCTGCTCGAACTTCTCGGGATGGCACTTGATGAAGTCGCTCGGCATTTCCGATCGCTACGGGTGGGCGCGGTATGTGGCGCATCAGGTGTACTACTCGCTGCTCAGCCGCGAGTACGAATGGGAACTACTGCCGCTCGGAGAAGATCAGGGAGTGGGGGCGCTGATCTGGAGTCCGCTGGGTTGGGGACGGCTCACGGGGAAAATCAGGCGTGGCCAGCCTCTGCCGGCAGTGAGCCGACTGCACGAGACTGGGGATAAAGGACCGCCGATCGACAACGAGCATCTCTACAAGACCGTTGATGCCCTCGATGCGATGGCCAAAGAAACCGGGAAGACAGTTCCGCAGATTGCGCTGAACTGGCTGCTGCAGCGGCCGACGGTTTCGAGTGTGATCGTTGGTGCACGAAACGAAGAGCAACTGCGTCAGAACCTTGGGTCTGTTGGATGGAACCTGACCGCGGAGCAGGTTGCGAAGCTTGACGCTGCGACGAACACACCGCTGACGTATCCATACTGGCATCAGCGAGACGCGTTCGTGGAGCGGAATCCGGCGGCTGCGCCGTTGTCGGCGAAGTAGAGCCGGACTGGCCCTGCGCCTCACTTCTTCACGTGAAGAATCAGGGCTGACGCGGCGGCGTCGCACGCGTTGAAGGTCTCGCTTCCGGCCTGATTCGTTGCGACGAGCACGGCGAAGTCTTTGGCGGGTGCCATCCAGACGATGGCGAAGTTCATGGTGTTGCTGCCTGCGTGGTTGAGGGCGCGTCCGCCGGCCCAGGAACGATCCACCACGAGCCATCCGAACGCGTAGTCGCCGAACGGCGGCGTGTGCAGGCGCTTGAAGGTCTCCGGCTTCAGGATTCCCGGCTCGCCTTGTTCGCCGCGCAGATGCGCAGTGACGAACTTTCCCCAATCGATGATGGAGCAGTGTACGGTTCCGGCAGGGCCGATGACCGGCGGGTTATCGGATTGCGGGCCGGGCGCGATGGCGCGATGACCGAACAGGATCAGCGTATGCTGCCACGGCTCGTCGATTTTCTTGGGATCGGTAATACCGGGCGTGCCCATCGCGCCGAAGCCACAAGTCTTCATGCCGAGCGGATCGAAGATGCGCTTCTGCATCAGGCTTTCCCACGAGTCGTTAGCGATGCGCTCGGCGATCGCGCCGGCCACGGCGTAGCTGCGATTCGAGTAGAGGTACGTGCTTCCCGGTTCGTTGACTGGCAGCTCGCTCAGAACCATTGCGACGTAGGCGGCGCGCTGTTCGCGCGGGGTGCCGGCCAGCGCATACATGTCGGGGAAGGTCTTGCCTTTGGGCCAACTCTCATCGTTGAATCCGGCGCGGTGTGAGAGCATTTGCTCGAGCGTGACTTTGCGGTACGCGGGATTCATCTTCGAGGCGAGGTCTGGAAAGGCTTGCTCGAGCGTGGTGGTCCAGGAGAGCTTGCCTTGTTCGACAAACGTCGCGAGGAGGGTCGCGGTCATCGCTTTGGTGTCTGAGCCGAGATGGAATTGGTCATCGACCGTGACAGGGCTGTCGGTGCCGTACTTGCGTACTCCGACTGCGCCGACCGCGGTGAGGCCTTTGCTGGTGACGATGGCTCCGGCGAGCGCGGGCAGGTCGTACTTCTTGAGGATGGGTTCGAGGAGCGGGTTGAGGTTCTCGGGTGTGGTTGTTGATGATTGCGAAGATGCGTTCGGCGTGATTGATAGCGCCACGAGCATTGCCGCTGCAAGCACGCCGATTGATGTGGTCGTGATAGCCGTCCCTCAGGGGCTAAAGCCCGGATCAGTTGGCATCGTGTCGCGGCCCTTAAAGGGCCGCTCTTCCACGGTGCCTCCACGATTTCGAGCGGGATGAAGAGTTCTCATGCACACTCTGAAGTCCGTGCTTACGCCGACTTGTTCGGCGCCGGTTTTGAAACCGCGCCCTTTCAGACTACGGACACGTGCACGCGGATTGAAAGCCGCGCGGCGGATGAATGCATCCGCCGCTCCACTTAGATCTTCTCTCCGACCGACTTCGCTTGAGTGAAGAGGTACAGGTAATCCGGGCCGCCGGATTTTGAATCGGTGCCTGACATGTTGAAGCCGCCGAAGGGGTGCGCGCCGACCATGGCTCCGGTGCACTTGCGATTGATGTACAAGTTGCCGACGTGGAACTCCTGAATGGCGCGGTCGATCTTGTCGCGGGAGTTGGTGTAGACGGCGCCGGTCAGGCCGAACTCGGTATCGTTGGCGATTTCGAGGGCGTGGTCGAAGCCGCGAGCCTTGATCACCGCGAGCACGGGGCCGAAGATCTCTTCCTGTTCGAGTTTCGACTTCGGCGGGATGTCCGCGAACACCGTGGGCTGGATGAAGTAGCCTTCGCCGGGAGCGCGTTCGCCGCCGGTAAGGAGTCGTCCATCTTTCTTGCCTTGCTCGATGTAGCCGAGGATCGTCTTCATCGAGCCTTCGTTGATGACTGCGCCCATCGCGGCGTTTTCGGCGACATCGCCGATCTGAATCTTCTCAACGCGAGCCTTGAGCTGTTCGAGGAACTTGTCATAGACGCGCTCATCGACGATGGCGCGGGAGCAGGCGGAGCATTTCTGGCCTTGAAATCCGAATGCGGCTTGGGCGACGCCTTCGACGGCGGCGTCGATGTTGGCGTCGGCATCGACGATGATCGCGTCTTTGCCGCCCATCTCGAGAATCGTACGCTTGATCCAAAGCTGGCCGGGGGCTTGCGTGGCGGCGACTTTGTTGATGTGCAGTCCGACTTCGCGTGATCCGGTGAAGGCGATGTAACGCGTCTTGGGATGGGCGACGACCGCGTCGCCGAAACTGGCGCCGGCGCCGGGGCAGAAGTTGACGACGCCCTCGGGCATGCCGGCCTCTTCGAGAAGTTCGATGAACTTCGCGGCGATGGTGGGGGAATCGCTCGACGGCTTCAGGATGACGGTGTTGCCGCTGACGATGGAGGCGAGCGTCATTCCGGCCATGATCGCGCATGGGAAATTCCACGGAGGAATTACCGCGCCGACTCCGAGAGGGATGTAATGCAGCGTGTCATGCTCTCCGGGCAGTTGGATTGGCGTCTGCGCTTTCGCGAAGCGCAGCGCCTCGCGCGCGTAGAACTCACAGAAGTCGATGGTCTCGGAGATGTCGGCGTCGGCCTCAGCCCAGTTCTTGCTGACTTCGAAAACGAGCCATGCCATGTATTCCATTTTGCGCTGGCGGAGGAGATCGCCGACGCGGAAGACGAGTCCGGCGCGCTCTTCGACGGAGGTGCGGCTCCAGGACTGGAAGGCGTCGAGCGCAGCCTTTATTGCGGGCTCCACGTGTTCTTTGCCAGCCTTCTGATGGATGCCGACGATTTGCGACGGTTGCGACGGGTTCAGCGACTTGATCTTCTCGGCAGTCTTGACGCGTTTGCCGCCGATGATGAGGTCGTACTCGCGTCCCAGTTGGGCGCGGACTTTGGCGATGGCGGCGCGCATGCGGCGCGCGTTCTCTTCGTTGCGGAAATCATAAAAGGGCTCGGTGACGAATGGGCCGGAGTGCAGGCTCGTGCGCGGCCGGACGGGCGCTTCTAATGTTGCCATGGGAGGGATCCTTTCGAAACTGGGAGATTACCGGTTAAGGATTGCTTCGACATTTTACACCTCGGTGGGGAAGGGTCACGGGGCCGGGTTCGGGCTTCTGGATTGAAGTGGTCGGACCACAAGTTTTTTTTGCGGTCTCTGCCAAAATCCTGGTTCTAAAGGACTTGGGGGCTTCAGATCGAGGGCATTCCCGCCAAAATCTTGAGATAATGGGACTTGCGGGCAAAATCTTGAGGAATAAGGAGTTAGGCGCTGGTTTTTCACTTGAGGGTCGTTCGGGCTTGGTGGATTCGTTGGGCACGTTCCCATTAGGTACCTTTTGGATTTCTGAGTAAAGGTTGTTCGTCACAGTTTTGGCTGTGGAAAACATGGGGTGGCAAAGAGCGGGCGGTGCCGTCCCTCCAGGTCTGCGTCACAGCCTTTCTTTCGCCCCTTCGGGGCTTGCATACTCTCCTCTGTCCACCCACGTCTTACGACGTCGGCTGCATTCTATCGCCGCTTCGCGGCTTGGAGCATGTCGTCCCTTCCACGTTTCGGAAGCACTCTTGGCCAATAACAAAGAACATCGCGTGGAGTGGTCTCGGCTTCGGCGTTCCCACCCTAACCGCAAAGGACGCGGTTAGGATGGGCCACCCGGATTTCTTGTTTGATGGGCCAACTGGATTTCCTATAGATCAAGATCAACATTTATGAAGTTAAGCTTGCCAGTTTGACTTGCAAGGTTGGCTGTTTAGTTTGTATACTCGTCACCATGGGGCGAAAGAGTATTGAACTGGCGGTCATTGATTTCCTGCAGGCGGTCGGGTTGCTTCTGCGGCGGGTGCGGGCGGCGGCGGCTTCGCATGAGCTTTCGTTGACCGAGTCGTCGGTGATGGCGCGGTTGTCGCGGGAAGGACCGGCGACCACGGCCGATCTGGCTCGCGCCGAGAGCGTGAAACCGCAGTCGATGGGCGCGACGATCGCGGCGCTGGAAGAGCGAGGAATGGTCGAGCGCAAGCCGCATCCGACGGACGGGCGGCAGATGAACATCGAATTGACCGCAAAAGGCTCGGCGGTGCGGAACAGCGCGCGCGATGCGAAGCGGAAGTGGCTGGCGGACGCGATCGCACGGCTCGACGACGAGGAGCGCGAGACGCTCTTCGCCGCTGGCGAAATTATCAAGCGGCTGGTTAGCAATAACAGTTGAAACTGGCCGGCTCTATGCGAAAGGAGCACGATGCCTCTCACGAAACTCGATCCTGTTGCGGCTTTGCTTGTGATTGATTTGCAGAAAGGGGTCGTCGGAATGGCGACGGCGTATTCCGGCGGCGAGATTGTCGCGCGAACGGCGCGGGTGGCACGGGTTTTCCGCGGGCGAGGGCTGCCGGTCGTTCTGGTCAACGTGGCGGGCATGGCGCCGGGGCGGGTTGAAGCGGTCCGGCCGACGTTTGCATTTCCACCGGACTGGACGGAGATCGTTCCAGAGTTGGAGCAACAGCCGGGCGATCAGGTCATCACGAAGCAAAGAGTGGGAGCGTTCATCGGCACATCGCTGGATGAGTATCTGCGGCAGCGAGGCGTGACGCAGATTTTCCTGGCGGGCATTGCAACGAGCGCGGGCGTGGAATCGACGGCACGCAGCGCCTACGACTACGGCTATAACGTCGTGTTCGTGGTGGATGCGATGACAGACCGGGACGCGGAAGCGCACCGGCATTGCGTCGAGAAGATTTTTCCTCGAATCGGCGAGACCGATACGACGGACAACGTAGTGAGGGCAATTACGCAGTGAATTCTCCGGCTGTAGCTTCGATTTCGCATGCCTGGCGCGCACTGCGGCATCGCAATTTCAAGCTCTTCTTTTCTGGACAGAGCATCTCGCTGATTGGCACATGGATGACGCGGCTGGCGACCAGCTGGCTGGTGTACCGAATGACGCATTCGGCGCTGCTGCTGGGCATAGTGAGCTTCGCCGGGCAGATTGTTTCGTTCCTTCTGGGTCCGTTTGCGGGCGTATGGGTCGAGCGGCTCGACCGGCAAAAGCTGCTGGTGTGGACGCAGGCGCTGGCCGCGATCCAGTCGCTGGCGTTGGCGGCTCTCACGCTGGCGCACGTCATCACATTATGGGAGATCATCGCGCTGAGCGCTTTTCAGGGCTTGATCAATGCGTTCGACATGCCGGGGCGACAATCGTTCCTCGTGCAGATGGTCGAGGACCGGACCGACCTGAGCAACGCAATCGCGATCAACTCGTCGATGGCGAATGGCGCGCGGCTGATTGGTCCTGCTATCGCGGGGCTGGTGATTGGAGCGCTCGGCGAAGGCTGGTGCTTTCTGATCGACGGCATCAGCTATTTTGCGGTGATCGCTTCCCTGCTGATGATGAATATTCGCCCGTTGAATATTGTGCGCCACGCGAGCAGCATGCTGGAGCAGATGCGCGAGGGCTGGGACTATGTGCGGGGGTTCCGGCCGATCCGGACGATCCTGCTGGTTTTTGCATTGATGAGCCTGATGGGGTGGCCGTATGCGGTGCTGCTGCCGATTTTTGCGGGGCAGGTGCTGCACGGAAATGCTTACACGCTGGGCTGGCTGACGGGAGCGTCGGGGGTGGGCGCGCTGATATCGGGGATTTCGCTGGCGATGCGCAAGACAGTGCTGGGGCTGACGCGCATGATTCAGATCGCGGCGGCGATGCTGGGGGGCGCGCTGATTCTTTTCGGCCTGTCGCGCACCGTTTGGTTGTCGCTGGTGTTGATGGTCTTTGTGGGCTTTGGATTGATGCAGTGCGCGGCGGCGAGCAATACGATCATCCAATCGCTGGTGGAGGAAGATAAACGGGCGCGAGTGATGAGTTTCTACATGATGGCGTTCTTCGGGTCGGCGCCGTTTGGAAGCCTGCTGGCGGGGACTTTGGCGCACAACATCGGAGCGCCGCACACCGTGATTCTTACGGGCGCGTTCTGCGTGGCCGGTTCGCTGTGGTTCACGGTGGAGTTGCCGAAGGTGCGGGCGGTGATGCGTCCGATTTACCGGGAGATGGGGTTGCTGCCGGATGCGGTGGTGCGTTCTTGATGCGCCGCGGAAGGCATTTTGGGCGCATTGTCTATGTAGTGGCATGCTCGTCTATCGGAGTTGACTTGAGAGAGGCTTTGCAGGACGCTTACTAGACTAGTGAGCAGTTTCGTGATTCGTCATCGGCAAGCAGGTTGCCCTATGGACGCCCGATCTGGCCGACAATTGTTGATCCCACGTATGAGCCGGGTATGGGAGGCGCGCTGAATGGCTCCCATCCTTCTCTGGCTCGTGATGGTGCTGTGCCTTCTGATCTCGGTGGTGAAGTACATCATGGGGATCATCCTGCGATTCTCCTTTCCCAGCACGCAGGCCAAAAAAGACTACACATACAAGCCGACCGTCAGCGTGCTGATGCCTTGCTTCAACGAGGGCAAGACGGTTTACGAGACGATCGAGAGCATCAGTAAAAGCAATTATCCGAACGATAAGTTTGAAGTGATTGCGCAGGATGATTGCTCGGTCGACGACAGCTATGAATGGATGCTAAAGGCGCAGCGCGATTTCACGAACATCCGCATACGCACGGGGCGGAACGAGGTGAACAGCGGGAAGGCGCGGTCGGTGTGCAATGCGCTGCAGCATTCGACGGCGGAAGTGATCATCTCGATCGACTCGGATTGCATTTTTCATCCTGACGCGATTCGCGAGTTGACGGCTTGCTTTGCGGAGCCGCGGATGGGGTCGGTGGGCGGGCGCGTCGGAGTGCGGAATCCGAACGACAGCGTGATTACGGCGATCCAGACGATCATCTATTTCTCGGCGTTTCAGCTTTACAAGATCCCGGAAAATTGGACTCGCAGCGTGTGCTGTATCAGCGGATGTTTGTTTGCGATCCGGAGGGAGTTGCTGCTGGAGATTGAGCCGGCGATCCGCGGGCGCAACTGGTTTGGGATTCCGGTGAATCAGGGGGAAGACCGGTTCCTGACACATCAGACGCTGCTGCGCGGATATGGAACTTACATCAATAATGATGCGCTGTGCTGGACGACGGTGCCGAATACGCTGTCGGTGTTGTTCAAGCAGCAACTGCGGTGGCGGCGCAGCATTGTCCGCGACTTTTTCTACACGCTGCGAACACTGCCGCAACATGTCTGGAAGCTGCATCCGAACACCGTGTTGACGCTGGTGCTGGTGCCGCTGGGGGCGCTGGTGGGATTGCTGGTGGTGATTACGGCGTTGACGTCGGATCCGCTGGCGTGGGCGGGGCCGATTCCGCTGATCACGGCGCTGGCGATTGGAGCGGTGCTGACGTGGGTGATCAAGAAATATAGTGCGCGGGAAACGGTGATGCATCCGCTGGCATTTTCGGCGTATGTGGCTTGGTCACTGGTCAGCAGTTTATTTCTGACGCCGCTTGCCCTGTGCACCATGGATTCCGCGGATTGGGGAACTCGAATGCTGGAACAACAAGAGGTGCCCGTTGGCAACACCAACCGTTAATACGACTACGGCCGAAGCTGGGGCGAGTGCGACTCCAGCCGTGAAGCGAGCGCCGGCGCGGCAATCGCTGCACTACACGCTCGTGATCACGCTGTACCGGATCTTTGCCATCACGGTGCTGTACCTGGTGCTGGCGGGGATTCTTGCGTACGCGTGGGTGATGGGCTTTTATGCGGTGAGCACTTCGTGGGCTGCGCCGGTGATTCTCTCGGCGGCGGACGAGAAGAGCCTCGACTTCCGCGACAAGCTGGTGACGAGCCAGCAGACGATTGAAGACTTGAAGGTGGACACGAAGAAACTGCAGAGCGGGCTGGACGAGATGCAGAAACATCGCGGAGCGCTGCTGGCACTCGAGCCGCAACTGCAGTCGGCGATTGCGCGGGAGAGGGCACACAACAGCAGCACGGGTCCGGAGTTGGCGACGCTCGACAAGCAAAAGCAGGCGGACAATGCGAAGACGCAGAAAGTTCTGGCACAGCTGAAGGAAGTGGAGAGCAACATCAATAAGGATCTGGCTGCGGGATTGATCACGAAGGGCGATGCGGCCACGCAACTTTCGGCGCTGAACCAGGCGCAGAGCGCTTATACCGACAGCCGCATTGCCGAGGTTTTGCTGACGGACAGTGTTCTCGACAAGACCACGACCGGAACGAATTCGCTGGATGTGCTGGAGAAGCAGGCGGAGTTGCGGTCGGAGGTGGCGCAGCTGGATGTCGCGATCAGTGTTTCGGAAAAGCAGCTGCAGGAAGAATCGCGGCAGATCGACCGGCTGCGAGAGGCGATCACGACGGCGAAGCAGAGTCCGTATTACCTGAATGCGTCTGGGGCGCAGAGACTCTATTTTGCGTTCGTTCCGTACGACAACCAGGCGAGTGCGGTCGCGGGAGCTGCAGTGTACGACTGCTATCTGAATATGGTGCTGTGCCACAAGGTCGGCACGGTGAAGCAGATTTTTACGGGCGAAGAGCAGGCCATCCATCCTATTTTCAAGACACAGATTCGCGGGTTCCTGATCCAGATGAATCTGGAGAGCGCGGATTCGGCGAAATCCAAGACCGTATTTCTAGGCCGCAAGCCGGTGCTGTTCTAAGGCGAACGGCCTTTCCCTTCTAGGAGAACGAAAATGTTCCTTAATAGCTGGAAGTTTATCCTGGCGTCAACGCTGCTGGCGATCGTGCCTGGATTGGCGACGAATTTGTTCGCTGCCGACGTGAAGGAGCAACTAGCTTATTGCTCTTACGTGATGGAGCAGGCGCAGGCACAGCGCGACTTGTTGCGAACCCCAGTTGGGGCGCTGGGTATGACCCAGCCTGAGACTGGGTTGCCGCTGCAGGTGGTGGCCGGGGCGTCGCTCGGGCTGGCGGACCTACGGAAGTCTGGTCTGACGATGGAGGCGGCGCGCCGAAACTGCGAGCTATACAAGGCGACCACCGGGGCGCAGCAGGACATCCAGTATGCGGTGCCCAGCCTGGAGCGAGAGGCGCTGCGCAACCGGCTGGCGCTGATCGAGCAGGCGTCGAAGGCGCTGGATTCCATGATGGATACGACGGCAAAGATGGTGGAGGCGCAGAACGCAACGCGGCTGATGCTGTTCTCGTTGCAGACGACGAGGATCAAACTGGACGCAGATCGAGCCGACACGCAAGCGAAGATCACGGCGCTTTATGTTCCGGAGCTGAACGAGAAGCCGCTGAAAGAACTGGTCGCGGAAAAGCAGAACAACGAAGTCAGTGAACAGAAAGCTCTCGACCGATTGAACCGCCAGAATAACTGGGACGTGGCGTTGTCGGTGGGCGTGCATCAGCAGGTGAATCCGGTGGCGCAGGGTGCGCAACCGTACGGCGCGGTGTCGGTGAACTACAATTTCGCGAGCCGTGCGATTAACCGGCACCTGGATCGCGCGGTGGACGCGTATGGCGAGTGGAAGAAGGCGCAGGAAGGAGATGTTGTCCGTAACATGGAGGTGCTGCGGCAGCAATTGACGGACAGCGTGACGGCGCAGGAGGCGAGGCTGAAGTCGCTGCAGGCGGAGATTGGAGAGATCGATAAGAACCTGCAGGTGGTGGGGAGTCCGGACACGTCGGCGGCCTTCGATTTCCATAATCAGTTGAGCGCGGCGGAACTGCTTCTGCAGATTGAGAGCGGGGATACCGGTTTTCGGATTGAACGGCTGCGGGAGTTTCTGGCTAAGAATTATTGAGGGCAGCGCGGCACTTTAGTTCTCCTTGGTTAGTTGCGCTCATTTTTTTATCGCAAAGGTCGCTAAGAAATGCCGCAAAGAACGCGAAGAGAAGCAAAGAGACAGGCTAAGACGCGGTGGTGGTAGACTCGAACGTTTCTTAGAGGCGCCTGGTTATGAACATTCAGCGAGTGGGCATTGTCGGTGCGGGGACGATGGGGAACGGGATCGCGCATGTGTTTGCGCGGAGCGGATTCTCCGTGGTTTTGTGCGACGTGGAGCAGCAGTTTCTCGATCGCGCGCTGGCTACGATTGGCAAGAATCTGGAGCGGGAAGTTGCGAAGAACAAGATCACGGCGGCGGATAAGGATTCGGCGCTGGTACGGATTCGTACTGTGACCGAGCGTAGCGAACTTGCTCGTTGCGATTTTGTGATTGAGGCGGCTACGGAGAAGTTCGAGATCAAGACGGAGATTTTTCGGGATTTAGACCGGCTAACGCGGCCGGAAATTATTCTGGCGTCGAATACGTCATCGATATCGATTACGAAACTGGGGGCGGTGACGAAGCGGCCAGAGAAAGTCATCGGGATGCACTTCTTTAATCCCGTGCCGGTGATGAAACTGGTGGAGGTGATTCGCGGGCTGGCAACGGCGCAGGAGACATTCGAGGCGGTGCGCGATCTGTCAGTGAAGCTGGAGAAGACGCCGGTGGAGGTGAACGACGCGCCGGGCTTCGTTTCGAACCGTGTGTTGATGCCGCTGCTGAACGAGGCCATGTACGCGGTGATGGAAGGCGTGGCCACGCCCGAGGCGGTGGATGAAGTGTTCAAGCTGGGAATGGCGCATCCGATGGGTCCGCTGACGCTGGCGGATTTTATCGGGCTCGATGTTTGCCTCGATATCATGCGCGTGCTGCAGAGTGGGTTGGGTGATCCAAAGTACCGACCATGCCCGCTGCTTATCAAGATGGTCGATGCGGGATGGGTCGGGAGGAAGAGTGGGCGAGGATTTTACAAGTATTGAGGAGCAGGGGGGGAATGGCGGGCACGGCTCACGAAGGGCACGGTAGGGTTCATGTTTGAACGATATTCGACTCCTAGCCGCCGCGCTATCTTTTATGCCCGGACGGTCGCTCTGAAGAGCGGTGCGGCTGAGATCGATTCCATGCACCTTCTCTGCGCATTGACAGTTGAGAAATCTTCACAGGCAAACACCATATTCAAACTCAAGAAACGATTTCCCGAAGAGTTCGCTCGAACACGCATATCAAAGTGGACTCACGAACAGAAAGAACTCCGGTTGACGGACGATTGCAAGCGGGTCCTGGCGTTTACTGCCGAAGAAGCCAATCGGATGGACGACTACTGGATCGACACCGACCACCTTGTGCTGGGCATGCTGCGCGAAGGCATCTGCACGGCGGCGACTCGGCTGCAGGCCTCCGGCCTCACGATCGAGCAAGCCAGAGCGCAAGTGTCCTGTTCTGCGCAAGAATCCCATGAATATAGTCCAGCTAAGAAAGGGTGGTGGCCGTCGACGCCGACTACTATCGGCGGGCAGATTGCTGCTGCGACCTATGTGCTATTGATTGTTGTGCTCCTCAAATTGGTGACCGAGGCAAGCTGCTAGGGCGAAACGACGGTATGAAGCAGAATGAATAGGTCGTCAAGCGACGCACCGTTCTACTTGCTGGCAGCACTGTGCGGCGTTGGCGCGGGGTGGGCGGATGTAGCGATTAACGATCTGCTGTTCACCGCGTTGCTGATGGTGGCTGCGTGCATGATGCTGGGGATATTGCGGCCGCGGTGGCCATGGCGGTGGGTGGTGACGGTGGGGATTTTTGTGCCGTTGACAGAACTGGCTGCTTATCTGGTGTTAACGGTGAAGCCGACGCGGGCGCAGATTTATGGATCGTTTCTGGCATTTCTTCCGGGGATCGCGGGGGCGTACGGAGGATCGGTGATGCGGGGCGTCATTGAAAACCTGCGACAGGGAAAGTGAGAGTGATTGAGGCATTGAGTGATTGAGGCATTGAGTGATCGGGTCATTGGTCATTGAGTCAATGAAAAAATCCTTTTTCGAGAATTTGAGGATGCGCCCTTATTTGCTGCTTTTGGTTTTGATCGCGGTTTCTACCAACCTGTTGGCTCAGAAACCTGCCTGGGAGCCGGCGCCAGGGCACGTTACTCTCACGCTCTGGCCGAAGGCTCAGGTTGGCGTGGGTCCGGAGATCGACGCGACTACGGCGAAAGATCATCTCGTCGCGGGCAGGCCGGTGATTCGGCTGACCAACGTTTCTTCGCCGACGATTACGCTTTACGCCCCAGCGGGCAAAAATACTGGCGCGGCGGTTGTGGTCTTTCCGGGCGGTTCGTATCACATTCTCGCTATCGACCTGGAAGGGACTGAGGTTTGCGGGTGGCTGAACTCGATTGGCGTCAACTGCATTCTGCTGAAGTATCGCGTGCCGGACTCGGGACCTTATCCCAAGTCACCTGCGGCGTTGCAGGATGCGCAGCGCGCGCTGGGAATGGTGCGGGCTCGCGCGGCGGAGTGGCACATCGATTCGCAACGCACTGGCGTGCTCGGTTTCTCGGCGGGAGCGCATCTGGCGGCGGCGCTGAGTACACATTTTGAGCAGCGTCTTTATGATCGAATCGATAGTGCGGACGAATTGAGTTGCCGGCCGGATTTCGCGGTGATCGTTTATCCGGGATACCTCGCGCTCTCGGAGCAGAATTTCGCGCCGAATCCTGAGATTCATGTCACGGAGAAGACTCCGCCATCGTTTATTGTGCAGGCGGAGGATGATCCGGTACACGTGGAGAATTCCACGGTTTATTTTCTGGCGCTGAAGAATGCGAAGGTTCCGGCGGAGCTGCACATTTACGCTCAGGGCGGGCACGGGTATGGGTTGCGGCGTACGGAGTTGCCGGTGACGGCGTGGCCGCGGAGCGTGGAAGTGTGGTTGCGCACGATCAAGGTGTTGGCGGAGCGGTGAGGAGTTTAGCTTGGACGCGGCCTGAAGGTCGCTTTCCACGCATGTGGCGATAGGAGACGTAGCGAGCTACGTCTCTACGAATTGGGCGCGCGTTACTTCCGTCATTGCATTCGGGCTCAAGCTTTGCCAAGGGTTGCCGATCACTGTTCTTCAGTGGAGGTTTTCACTGATGAGAACTGCCAAGCTTGCGTTGCTGGTTGTGATTTGTTTCTTAGCCGGTTGTAATTCCACTTCAAAACTCGGGACACCGCAGAGTGCGGTGCGCAACTATAACGGCACCGCGTCCGTGGGAGATTTCTTAACCATCTCGCTCGACTCGACGGCGCAGACCATCACTTACAAAAACTTCACCAACGGGGAAACGGGCACGGCGCTTTACACCGTGAACGCGGATGGGACCTATACGATTGCCGATCCGCAGGGGAACCTGCTGTCGGCGTACGAGGTGCCGGGATTTGTGATGATGATTGAAGCGGCGAACGCTGGGCCCGACCGCGACACCTCGGCGTTGATTACGGCGGTCGAGAGCGCGCCGTCGTCGATCAATACGTTCGCGGGGAGAAATTTCAACTATCTCCAGTTCCGGACTGCGGCCGGAGGCATGGAGATGGGCACAATCACGATTGACGCGCAGGGAAACACGCAGCATGACGGGTACTGGCCGTTTGGCGTGTTCAGCCAGGATCTTTTCAATGGCGGAAGTTTCTCCGCGTCGGCGATCACGGAAGATCCGTCGGGGGACTTCTTCACGCTGAGCGAGAGTTCGGGCGACGACTACGTGTTCGGAACGCAGAGCGGATTCTTCGTGGTGGACACGGGGAGCGGCACAATTCTCGGATTGCCGAAGGCGACCTCGAAGAACTTCGATCCAACCCATGCGGGAAACTACACGGCGATTTTCTACGAGAAGGCGGACGCGCAGACCGGTCAAGGGAACATCGAAACCGGGACGCCGTCGCAGGGCAAGGCAACGGTGACGGTCGGCGCGAGCGGGCTGATGACGATCACCGACAGCCAGAACCAGACACTCGCCAGCGGGACGCTGGCGCCGGTGGCAGACAAGGCTTACATCTATGATGGCACGGCGAACACGATGTCGGATCCGTGCTACGGAATGTTCACCTTCCGCATGTCGACGGGAGGCGTGCAGCAGGATGTGTTCGTGTCGTTCCAGGGCAATGCGGTGATCTTCTCGAGCTTCCAGACTGCGCTGCCGATCGGCGGCTACGCGCCGTATACGTATTACTACGGCGTGGGACTGAAATAGATCTGGGTCTTGGGTCTTGGGTCTTGGGTCTTGAGCGGTTAGGTTAGGATCGTCTGGCGTTGGGCGTACGTTTCCGCCTACGGCCCTAAGACCCAAGACCTTAAGACCCAAAACCTAAAACCTAAACCAAGACCCAAGACCTGCTCTCTTAGGTATCGGCTAACCAAAAAGTAACTCCCGAATCCACAGGGCGGGCGCGTATGCTGCGAACATGGGCGTAAGTGTGTCGATGCTGGCATCGGGCAGTCGCGGCAATTGCGCGATTGTGGCCAGCGCATGCACGAAGATTCTGGTCGACGCCGGTATTTCTTGCCGCGAAACATTCAAGCGGATGAAGGCGCTCGGTGAGGAACCGCAGACGCTGTCGGCGATTCTCATTACGCACGAACATTCCGATCACGTCTCTGGGCTCGCGACGCTGGCGAAGCGGCTGCGCATACCGGTGTTCATGACGGGCGCGACACACCAGGCGTGGTCGCGCGCGGTGCGCGATCAGAAGGGCGAGCGGCCGCAACTGGAGAAATTCGAATGCTTCGAGGCCGGCCATGGCTTCCAGGTCGGTGACATTGCGGTGAGACCGTTCACGATTCCGCACGATGCGGCCGATCCGGTGGGATTTACGTTTCGGGCCGAAGGTACAAAAGTTGGAGTCGCTACGGATCTTGGATATTTGCCAGTCAGCGTGCGCGACCACCTTCGCGGATGTGATGTGCTGGTGATGGAATCGAATCATGATGTAGAGATGCTGCGGGTGGGGCCGTATCCGTGGTCAGTGAAGCAACGGGTGATGAGCCGCGTCGGGCACCTTTCGAACGTGGCCCTCGCGGATTTTTTCACGAACGACTATGATAATAGTGCAACGTTTGTGGTGCTGGCGCATCTTTCTGAGCAGAACAATCATCCGGAAATAGCCCGGAGAGAGGCAGAAAAGGCGTTGGCGACGCGGGGTGGGTTGTTTCAAAACCGCGTGGTGCTGGCGTCGCAGACCGAGGCGCTGGAGCCGATCCGGCTGTAGCGGAACTTGTTTGTGGGCTCATGCGTATGGTTGATTGCGCGGCTGTCGGGTTCTGGGCCTTTTAGTTTTCGGCTTCTTGGTTCTCGGCTTATTTAAGTCTCCCCCATGAGTCAGCAGTGTATTGATCCTATTGTTGGCAAGATCCTGGCGGGCTGGAGGTATGATATTTCCGGCCTGGCGCCAGAGATGTGTGGCGACTACGAAAGCCACTTCGCGGCCTGCGAACATTGCCGAAGCCGGCAACAAATCCATCGCATGATCGATGTAGGGCTGATCGCGCTGGCATCGGTTTCCGCGGGAGTGTTTCTGCTGGCGTTTGGAGTGATTCGGTATCTGGGTCCGCGGCATGCTTTCTGGCTGGAGATTGCGGCGCTGACGGGATTTGCGCTCTCGGCTCTGATCTGGCTGGGAGTGGCCGTGGCAACGCCGGCTCCGGTGACCGTGCTGGACGCCGCGAAAGAAGGCGCACGGCGCGTGCATAACCGGTTGCCGGAAGAGATCCGGCAGCGACTGCCGGAAGAACTCCGCATTAAAATCACTGGAACTTAACCGCAATGCAATGGCTGGCACGAATGGTCGCAGTATTGTTGCTGGGGGCGCTGGCGGCTGCGCAACCGGGCACTCAGGTGCTGGCGTCATCTGCGGGGCCGCCTCTGTCTGCTGCTGGATGCCATGGCCACATGGCCCCTCATGGTTCCGTCCCTGCGATACCGGCCTCCCCGAAATATCAGTGCTGCGTGAACGGACATCACGCGGCGATTCCTAGCGCGGTGTTTTCGGGATACCGGGTGCTGGCGATCATTTCCGCGGTCGACGGCGGCTTGGGTGCGGCGGTTCGTTCCCCTTCTGAACTTCCTTCTGTGCTGACTCTTGTTTCTTCTAGTAGTCCCCGAAGTGCTCCGCTGCGCATCTAAAAAATCTTTAACCACGAAGGACACGAAGGTTCACGAAGGGGCTGCTGGCGCGGCTTTCCTCGGCTGCCTTCGATTTTTCTCGTTCTGACCGACGATTCTCGTTGGGGGATTTGTGACGATTCGGTTTCGAGTTCCGCTGTTTCTGTTCGCGTTGGTGGCGACTGCGATGTTGGCGCAGGGGCAGGATGCGTCCATGCCAGGGATGCAGATGGGGACGCCGACGGCTTTGCAGTTGCCTTCTCCACATGCGGGGTCGGGTACGGGATGGCAGCCCGCGTCCGTGCCCGCAGACGAATGGATGTGGATGGAGGGCGGGTGGGAGTTGATGGCGCATGGCGTCATTTTCACGGACTACAACCAGCAAGGCGGACCGCGCGGCGAAGGAAAAGCCGAGTCGGTCAACTGGGGAATGTTGATGGAGCAGCACGGACTGGGAAAGGGGACGATACTTTTCCGGCAGATGTTTTCGGCGGAGTCGCTGACGTCGCCGCATCCCGGCTTTCCCGAGTTGTTTCAGACTGGGGAGACCTATCATGACGAGCCGTTGGTCGATCACCAGCATCCGCACAATGTGTTTGCGGAGCTGTCGCTGTTGTATACGCGCCCGCTAACGAAGCGGCTGGCTTGGGAGTTTTATGGCGGACCGGCGGCGGAGCCCGCGCTCGGGCCAGTGACGTATTTGCATCGCGCGTCGGCGTCGGAGTTACCGCTGGCGCCGCTCGGACATCACTTGCAGGATTCTACGCACACCAGTTTTGGAGTTGTAACTACTGGACTGATCATCGACCGGCTCAGACTGGAGGGGTCGGCGTTCAATGGGCGCGAGCCGAATGAGGAGCGATGGAGCATTCAGCTGGCGGCGCTCGATTCGTGGTCGGGAAGGGTCAGCCTTGCGCCCACGGCCAACTGGACGGCGCAATATAGTGTGGGACGGCTGGAGCATCCGGAGGCGCTGGAGCCGGGCAGCCAGTGGCGGGAGACTGCATCTCTTGAATACAACCGCCCGCTGATGAAAGGGAATGTGGCGACGACGGCGGTGTGGGGACGAGTGCATAAGATCGCGACTGACACCACGCTGAATAGTTATCTGCTGGAATCGACGCTGAATTTCAGGGAGCGCAACTATGCGTTCACGCGGCTGGAACTGGTCGACAAGGATGAACTGTTTCCGCAGGCGGCGGTGCATCCTGTGTACCGCATTGGCGCCTATACGTTTGGCGGCGAGCGTGACGTAGTGCACGAGCGGGCGTGGCATCTTGGACTGGGCGCGGATGTGACGTTTTATTCCAAGCCAGCGGTGCTGGATGCGGCGTACGGGGAGCGTCCGGTGTCGTTTCAGATCTTCCTGCGGCTACGGCCTTCGAATGGGGCTCGGGGTAGTGACTACCGTCACTCTCAGTGAGGCTCCGCGAGAGGAAATGAGTATTGCACAGGCGAATTCCGACGTAAGATGTTATGTCATCTTTGCGGGATTCGCGCGAAGATGCTTCCTCAATGACCAGAGTTTTGAAGACACTGCGGGTCGTGCAGTGGTCCATGCTAGCGAGCATTCTGCTGTACGCTGCGCTGGGTCAAGCCCTCTTGGGGCGGGAAGGTCGCGCGGTCGATCCGGCAGTGAGTTATCTGTTTTCGACTCTGGCAGTCGCGATTGTGGGCATCATTTTTGTGGTGCGGCGCACGCTGGTGATGCGTGCGGCCGAGAGCCTGGCGACGCATCCCGACGACGGCCTGAGCCTGAATCATTGGCGAACCGGCTACCTCGCTACCTATGCGTTGTGCGAGGCGCTGGCACTGTTTGGATTAGTGCTGCGATTTCTGGGGTGTACCTTCCAGCAAAGCGCGCTGTTCTATATTGGCGGGTTTGTGCTGCTGTTCTTCTTCGGTCCGCGGCAACCGGTGAGCGCGGAGTCGGCTCCCGGAGCCTGAAGGTCATTGCCTGGCGGCAGGTATTCTTTCGCCCCTTCGGGGCTTGTTAATTCCCTATCACTCACCCACGGCTTGCGCCGTGGGCTGCATTCTTTCGCCGCTTCGCGGCTGGGGGCGAGGGTGCGGCTTAAGGGCGCCCCGCGGTCCCCGAATATCTCCGCAACAACCCTAGCCACCTCACGGATGCTGCCTTAGGAACTGATGTGGCAGCTGGCGAGGCCGCGCTTTTCCAGGTACTGCTGGTGATAGTCCTCGGCGGGGTAGAACGTGACCGCCGGAACGATCTGGGTGGCAATCGGCTTGGAATACCGATGCGCCTTTTCGAGCGCTTCCTTGGAGGCCTGTGCCTCGGCCGCCTGCTCCGGCGAGTGATAGAAGATCGCGGTGCGGTATTGCGTGCCCCAGTCCGGGCCTTGGCGGTTTACCTGCGTGGGATCGTGGTTCTCCCAGAAAACCTTGAGCAGGTCGGTGTAACGCACCTTGGCGGGGTCGTAGTCGACCTCTACTGCCTCGGCGTGGCCGGTGCGGTCGGTGCAAACTTCCTTGTAGGTAGGGTTCTCTGTCTGCCCGCCGATATAGCCGACGCGGGTAGAGGTCACGCCCGGAATCTGCCGGAAGGTGGCTTCGACTCCCCAGAAACATCCTGCTGCAAATGTAGCTTTCGCCATTCGATTCGCTCCCTAAGTTGAAGATTATATGATTGCTGGCCTGCGCGGGATCGTGTCTATTGGATGAAAAATGGGCGGGAAAGTTACGAAGGGGTTAAAATCCCGCCATTTCATACACATGGGCGATTGACGGGCCTTCAGAATCGCGATAAAGTCCGTGCAGGTTCGTCCATTAGGACTTTTCTGTGTTTTTTCCGACCAGCCGCTTCGAAGCCATGCCAAGTTCTGCCTCCGGGAGAGCTGCGCTGAGGACTGCGCTGCTGGTTCTATTGGTATTGGCAGCCTCCGGGGCTGCCCTCGCGGCCGGAACATTCACCCCACAATTAAGAGTCGGGTATAACAATGGCGACCAGTGGGAGCCAGCCATGGCTGCCGACGCTCACGGGCATGTTTACGTGCTTTATCCGCAGTATGGGGCGGTGCCGGATTGCTCGAACTGCACGCCTCCGAGCATTGCGCTAACGGTGAGCAACGATAACGGAGCTACCTGGCAACCGTCTCGGCCGTTGGTTCCGCTGTCGACGGGGCAGTTTGATGCTCAGATTGTGGTCGATCCGGTGGACCGGCAGACGGTATACGCGTCGTGGCTTCAGAACAACAAACGCGACATCCTCATCGCGCGGTCGCTCGATTTCGGCAAGACCTGGTCGTTTTCGTTTGCCGACCGGGGGCAGGAGGAGGCCGACAAGCCGGTCTTGGCCGTCCGCGGAGCCGACGTATATGTGGGATTCAACCACGAAGAAGAGTTTATGGTGGCGGCATCGCACGATGCGGGGCAGACCTTCAGCGCGGTGCGGGTGAATCCCAATGCTGCGCAGGGATCGTCGCTGGCGGGCGGGGCGACCGTCGATCCGGCGGGCAATGTTTATTTTGGGTGGACGGCTTATGCGCGCCTGGAAATGCGCAGGCGTCCAGTCGACGTCTTCGTGAGCCGATCGGCTGACGGGGGACGCACCTGGACGACTTCCCTGCTCGACGTTTCAAGTTCTCCGCCGGAGTGCGACCTGCAACATTGCGAAGAAGGCTACCTGGGCGCGCAGATCACGCTCGCGTCGGACGCTTCTGGCGCGCTCTATGCGCTGTGGAATGCGGGCGAAGTGAACGGCGGGCCGGAGCGAATCTACTTCTCATCATCAACGACCGCGGGCACAACCTGGACGGCGAGAACGAACGTTTCGAGTGCGGCACCGGGAGTCGAACACTGCTTTCCGGCCATCGTAGCGGGTGCGCCGGGCGACGTTCGCATTGCGTGGATGGATGCGCGGAGAAAAGACCCGAACCATCCAAACCAGCCGCTCTGGAATGCGTTCTATCGCAGTTCAACGAACGGCGGCGCGACCTGGAGCGCCGAGTCGAGGATGTCAGGTCCGGCAATCGGCTACAACTACATCCTGCCGGGCGGATTCCGCTTCCCCTTCGGCGACTACTTCGGGCTGGCCATCGACAGCGAGGGAGTCACTCACGCGGTGTGGGGCGAAGGCAACGACTACAAATCTCCCGGGTCGATCTGGTACACTCGCGGCCGATAGCGTTCGGCTGGCTTCCTCCATCTTGATTCATACGAGCTTTTCTCATACAAGCTCGTTCATACAGGCATCGCAGAAGCAGGCGTTGTGGGCCCCCGGGTAAGTCAGTCCCAGGTTCAACTTTTTAGTTTTCATTGAGTTCAGTCTTTATCGAGTTCAATCCTGAGCTAAGGGAGAATTCCATGTATTTTCTCGGCGTGAACGTTTGGGCCGTACTGGTGTCTGCGCTGGCCACGATGGTGGCGGGCTTCTTGTGGTATTCACCAATGCTGTTCGCCAAACCGTGGACGATCCTGATGGGCTATGACCCGAACGACAAGGCGAAGCTGGCGGAGATGCAGAAGAGCGCCGGACCGTCGTACATGATGTCGCTGATCGCGAGCATTCTGTCGGCATTCGTGCTGGGGAAGCTGATCGCGGTGTCGGGCACGGTGGGAGCGGTGGACGGACTCAAGATTGGGCTGGTCGTGTGGCTGGGATTCGTGACGACGGTGCAGTTTACGAATGCGCTGTTCAGCCGGCAGCCGAACAAGCTCTACATGATCAACACGGGATATCAGCTGGTTTGTTACGTAGCGATGGGGGCGATACTAGGGGCTTGGCGGTAGCGTGCGTTAGGGGCAAGATGTAGCAAGCTACGTCTCGACGAGACGATTATTCCAGTTGCATGCCGCCGGTGATTTCAGCTAGACGGCTCACGTGATGGTCGGAGCACCAGCGATCGAGTTCGTCCACGATTTTTTCGGTGGCGCAGGGATCCCAATAACTGGCGGTGCCGATTTGCACGGCTGAGGCGCCGGCCAGCATGAATTCGACGACGTCGGCGGCGGTGGAAATGCCTCCCATGCCGATGACGGGGATCTTCACCGCGTGGGCCGCGTCGTACACCATGCGCACCGCGATCGGCTTGATGGCCGGACCGGAGAGGCCGGCGGTGACGTTAGCGATGCGGGGCTTGCGCGTTTCCGGATCGATGGCCATCGCGACGAAGGTGTTGACTAGAGAAAGCGCGTCGGCACCGGCTTCCTGCGCTACGTAGGCCATTTGCGCGATGCTGGTCACGTTCGGCGAGAGTTTGACGATGAGCGGCCGCTGCGCAACACGCTTGGCGGTGGTGACGACTTCATCGAGCGAGCGCGGATCGCTGCCGAACTGCAGTCCACCGTGCGCAGTGTTGGGGCAGGAAACATTTAACTCGTAGGCCGCGATTCCTTCACCTTCGTTCAGAATTTCGATGGTGCGCTCGTAGTCCTCACGCGTGTATCCGAAGACATTGGCCATGACGACGATGTTCTTGATGCCGCGCAGGTGCGGCAACTTCTCGTCGAGGAAAGCGCGCGCGCCAATGTTCTGCAGGCCGATGGCATTGAGCATGCCCGCTGCGGTCTCCCAGAGGCGCGGAGGAGGATTTCCGATCATCGGCTCCTTCGACAAGCCTTTCACGACGAATCCGCCGAGCTTGCTCAGGTGAACGACATCTTCGAATTCGACTCCGTAGCCGAAGGTGCCGCTGGCGGCGATGACGGGATTCTTGAATTCAATACCGGCAACGTTGACGCTGAGATCAGGCGAGCCGGAACTGGAAGGTGTCATGGCCTGGCCTCTCCCGCGTTCGCGTGATGGGACGGCGCAAGCGCTTCGGTGAGCACGCGGCCCACGGAGTGAGTGGGAGCGTTGATCCCGAGCAGTGACGCCAGCGTTGAGACCATATCCACGGGTTCGACGCTGTTGCGGTAGGTTCCGGCCTGGAAAGGCAGCCCGTAGAACGCCAGCGGCACATGCGTGTCGTAGGTGTAGGGCGAGGCGTGGTCTGTGCCTTTGCTCGAACCGACCGTGAAAATATCGGGAACGGCCATCACGTACCAGCTTCCTTCCGGGGAATAGCTATTCAGGAATTTGCGTCCCAGAGGCGTGTCAGGGACTTCACCCTCAGCCAGCTGCGACTTGGTGTAGTAATCGCGCAGGCCGAGTTCTTTCAGGGCCTCGCCGACGGCTTTTTCGGCGTCGCGCTCGCGGACATGAGCGGCGAGGAAGGCGTTCTCGTCGAGCCAGGCTAAGGGATAGTCGAGCTTCACGTACGCGGCGGGATGGCCGGGAGAAAATTTCGCGGTCATCTCACTGTTGATCTGGGCCTCGAGCTTTGCGGCGTCGAGATTCGCGGCCGGGATGTGCAGCTTCTTCACTTGATCGGGCAGAGAGGAAACACCGTGGTCGGCGGAGAGTGCGATCCAGACGTCGGCCAAGCCGATTTGATGTCCAAGGAAGTTGATGAAGTCAGCGAGTTGGCGGTCGAGGTCGAGCGCCATTTCGCGCATCTCGGGAGTGTCCGGCCCGACCTGATGGCCGAGCATGTCGTTCGGCGAGAGGCTGATCGAAAGCAGATCTGTGGCGGGGCCGCGACCGATGTTTTCGTAGAGAACTAATTGCTTTGCGAAATCGAATTCGTATTCGTTGCCGAAGGCGGTGGGACCGACAACCTCGTAGAATCCGGCGTCGGAGCCGTCTTTAGCTTTGCGATGCGCGGTTGAACGCAGGACGACACCGCCTGAGTCCTTCCACTCGCGATCCCAATATTTGGCGGGGCGGTTGTCGTTGAAATCCTGCACCCAGCGCGGGAGGTCCGTGCGGTAGTACGTGGACGTCACCCATGAGCCGCTTTTGGGATCGATCCAGTAGGCGCCGTCTCCGGCGAATCCGGCCGGGAGAACGGCGGCTCGGTCTTTTAAGGAAATTCCGAAAACGCGAGACTTACCTTGGGTGGCGAGTTTAAGTTCGTCGCCCAGCGTGTCGGCGAGCAGATTGTGCGGCGATGCTCCGGCCTTATCACCAGGGATTCCAACCAGCTTCGTATCGTCGTCTTCGACGGAGGTTACCATGCGCTTCTTCTTCGGGTCCCACCATTCGTTGGAGGCGATGCCGTGGCCGTTGCTGTAGGCGCCGGTGAAGAGCGTGGAGTGTCCGGGAGCGGTGCGGGTGTTGGCGTAGTTGTAATTGCAGTTGGAGAAGTAGGCGCCGTGGTCGAGAAGAAAGCGGAATCCGGCGTCGCCGAACTGGTCGCGATAGCGTTCGAGGTAGTCGCCGCGGAACTGGTCAATCACGATGACGACGACGAGCTTGGGATGTCCGTTGTAGGCAGATGCCTTTGCGTATACCGAGAGGCTGACGACTGTCGCAACTGCCAGGGCGAGGATGCGGCGCACTGAGGCGGATCTGGGGGAAGATCTCATCGGCGAAGGTAGTTTACACAGCGGAGGCGTATCCGCCAAAGGCTAAGCCACTCACCACGGGGGACAGGGGGGTTCACGGGGGAAAATCCTCAGTTCATCTCTGAGACTTCGAGTCTTTTGTGGTGAATGTTCGGGGAGTGCGTAGCGGCTTACGCAGAGACGGGCTTGACGGAGAGTTGTAACTGGCGATCGCGCGACTGATGGATCGGAGTGTTCGTCTTCTCAACGGCGGTCAGAATCGAGAGAGGCCTGTCGTGGTCTGAGCGGCTGCGGTTTATCAGCTTGAGCAGAATCGCGATTCCGATCCCCAAGGCAACGGCGAATGCCACGAAATACCAGAGCGCAGGAAGGCCGAACAGGAAGATCAACGCGGTGCCAGCGGTAAAGACGAGGCCAGCGAATCCGTCTCCGAAGGAAAGCTTGTGCATGGTAATGCCGGGATGCCGATTCATGGCCATTGCTCACCTCGCCTGCTACCGCAATCATCTCACCGGGGCGGCGCAAGATTCAAGGAGTCCGAAGGCTCGAGCGTCGGGCGTGGGCGTGCATTCCCCGGCTCATTTCCGATACATTAGTTGTTCCCATGCTTGATCTGAACTTCGTACGTGAAAATCTGCCCTTGGTGGAAGAAAAGCTGCGCCAGCGCGGGATGGATCCGGCTGCGATGCTGAAGGACTTCAGCGAGGTCGACACGCAACGGCGCCAGGCGATTACTGAGGCCGAGACCAGCAAGGCACAGCGCAACAAGGATTCGGAAGAAATCGCGAAGCTGAAGAAAAGCGGGCAGGACGCCAGCGCGGCCATGGCCCACACCAAGGATCTGCGCGAGAAGATTTCTGCATTGGAAAAAACTGCCGCCGATCTCGACGCGCGGTTGCGCGACATTCTGGTGGCCCTTCCGAACCTGCCGCACGCGAGTGTGCCCGTGGGGCGTAGCGCCGAGGAGAATGTGGAAGTGCGGCGCTGGGGCACTCCGCCGAAATTCGATTTCACTCCCAAGCCACATTGGGATCTGGGTCCAGAGTTAGGCGTGCTCGATCTGGAGCGCGCGGTCAAGCTGACTGGCGCGCGGTTTGCCGTGTATTGGGATCTGGGCGCGAAGCTGGAGCGCGCGCTCGCGAATTTCATGCTCGATCTGCACACGCGCGAGCATGGATATACGGAAGTTCTGCCGCCGTACCTGGTGAATTCGGAATCGATGTATGGGACGGGGCAGTTGCCCAAGTTTGCTGACGATCTTTTTCGCGTACCTACGGGCCGATGGGAAAAGAATCCTGGGCATCCGCCCGTTCCGGGAGAGATGGTGTTGGTAGAGGGTTTTGATCGTGCTTGTAACGTTTTATCGGTCGATATTGACCAGAGGACGGCGAAGGTTATTCCGACGATACCGATAGAAGGTGACCAAGAGAAAGTTGTTCCATGGTCAGATCTCTCCTACGAACGCGAGTTCTGGCTGATTTCAACTGCGGAGGTTCCGGTCACAAACTTGTATCGGGATGAAGTTCTCGATCAGTCGCGACTGCCGATTTCACTCACCGCATACACGCCTTGCTTTCGCAGTGAAGCGGGATCTTACGGAAAAGATGTGCGCGGGATTATCCGGCAGCATCAGTTTCAGAAGGTGGAGTTGGTGAAGTTCGCGCATCCGGAACATTCGTACGAGGAGCATGAAAAGCTAACGCGAAATGCCGAGGAAGTTCTGCAGAGGCTGGGCCTGCATTACCGCACGATGGCGCTGTGCACGGGCGACATGAGTTCCTCTTCGGCGAAGACGTATGACATTGAGGTGTGGCTCCCGGGGCAGCAACTGTATCGCGAGATTTCTTCGTGTTCAAATTTTGAGGCGTACCAGGCGCGCCGCGCGAACATCCGCTATCGTCCGGAAGGCAAGAACAAGACGGAGTTTCTGCACACCCTGAATGGCAGCGGACTCGCCGTTGGGCGCACCTGGGTGGCGATCGTTGAGAATTATCAGCAGGCCGATGGAAGTGTGGTGATTCCGGAGGTGCTGCGGAAGTATATTGGTGCGGACCGGATTACGGCAAAGAAGTTCTGAAAACCGCTTTTGGCCTTTGGCTGTTGGCTCTTGGCCAACAACAAAACCAAGAGCCAAAAGCTAAGAGCCAAAGGCCGCCCAGTCATTGCCAAGACGAGGACTGGTCACTAGACTTGGATAGAGCAGAACTCACGACCACCGCGCCGAGTGCGCCCCTGCCGATGAACGCCGTCTGGCGAACAATTCGCGGATACATTCTGTGGCAGTACGAGCGTGGCACACTCCATTACGACATCATGGTCACGCTGATCATTATTTTTGTACTGTTCTCGCCGCGCGTGATCAACTTCAACGACAAACCTATCGAGCGCAATCCGCATCCGACCCAGGTAGTGGTCACTGGCGATGCGCAGGGGCATCTGGTCTATCAGGTTGAGGCCAGCGCCGTTTCGCCGGGAGATGCAAAGTCGGTGCGCGATCAGTTGCTGCACATCATCGAGCCGATTTCGGGTGCGGTCTCGATTGTGAGTTACGATCCCATCGTCGACAGCAAGGGACAGGTGCAAGGTTACAAGGTGCTGGCGAGGCGGGATTAAGCATCGATAGAGCCGGCCACCCGGAACTGCGAGTCCGAATGAAATATTTCTTTTCGTCGCTGCTTGTTGCGCTGTGCTGGTGCCTGCTTCCCTCTGCCGCCATGCCTCAGGACAGGGCGCCGGCCTCCAACGGATCGCTGGAAGCTGTAATAAAGAAAATGGATCAGGCTTCCACAAGTTTCCGAACCACAGAGGCGGAATTCGAGTGGGACCGTTACGAAAAGGTCATCGATGAAGTCGATGAACCGCAGTCGGGAAGGATTTATTACCGCCGCTCGGGCAAAGATAAAGATATCGAGATGATGGCGGAGATCACCAAGCCCGACCGGAAGTACGTGCTGTTCACCGACGGCAAAATTCGCGTGTATCAACCTAAGGTGGACCAGGTCACCCTCTACGATGCGGGCAAGAACAAGACCGAGGTCGAGACCTATCTCGTGCTCGGCTTCGGAGGCAGCGGCGAGGACATGCAGAAGTCGTTCACGGTGACTTATCTGGGCCCGGAGACGATCAACGGTGTCGCGACGGCCAAGCTGCAACTGGTACCGAAGTCCGATAAGGTCCGCAATACCTTCGCGAAGATTCTGCTGTGGATCGATCTCGACCGGGGCATTTCGGTACAGCAGCAGTTCTTTGAACCGCAGGGAGATTACCGCCTGGCCAAGTATTCTTCCATCAAGGTAAACGACAAGATTCCGAACGACGTTTTTCAGCTGAAGACGACCGGCAAGACGCAAACAGTTTCGCCAAGAGGATAAGTTGTTGAATCTAAAGAGCAAGAAGATGTGCTGATTTTTGCACTTGGAACGATATACTGTCGGCACCTTCAGTTGGGTTCATTCATGGCCAAGGTTTTTACGATTACAGTCCCTCCTAAGCTGGGCAACAAGCGCAGGGAGCGAACCTCAGATCCCCGGTACGTCGACGGACAGCGCTTGCTGGTGGAGGCCATGAAGTATCTGGCTCAAGCCGATCCGGTTGTAAACCGGCCTGCGATCGAACTGATCTCCGAGCACGTCCGCACACGCTTCCGCATGAGCGATTCGCCGCTAGCGTAAGGGCGGTCGCGACTCCAGTCGGTTTCCGAATCCCTAAAAGCTATACCGCAGCATGAACTGCATCACGCGGGGCTGCGTGAGTGTCGAACTGTAGACGCCGAAATTCGTCGAACTGGTCAGGTCAAACTGATTCGACGAGAGCGCCGCGTCGAAGCGGACGGCATTGGTGATGTTGAAGGCCTCCCAGGCAAAGCTGAGGGTCTGACCTTCGCGAATCTTCCAGTCTTTGTCGAGGCCGGCGTCGATGCCGAAATAGCCAGGGCCGCGAAGCTCGTTGCGCTGGCCACCCTCGCCGGGAAACGGATCGCGGAAGGCGGCGATAGCTGCGCTGCGGTTAGGGAACATGGACGGGTTTCCCGAGGCATCGCGATAGACGCCGATTTTTCCAGGGTTGCCGATCTCAACGGCTTCGCCGGGGAGATTGTAGTTGGTCGGCCATCCGTCACCGGGGAAGACGCTGAACGGCAAGCCGCTCGACCAGTGGAAGAGTCCGGTCAGACCCCAGCCGCCAAAGATCGCGTCGGCCACCCGTCCCATGCCGCTGCCAAACGTCTTGCCTCGTCCGAAGGGAAGATCGATCACCCAGTTGGCATTGAGCTGGTGTCGCATATCGAAATCGGAGACCGCGCGCAACTGGTTCGGAGCCCATGAATTGATGACCTGGCTGGAGAATCCGCCGACTGTGTCGAAGACGTTTACGCGTTCGGCGTTGGAGCCGACGTCAATGGACTTCGAGAACGTGTAGTTCACGTCGAACTGAATTCCGCTACTGAGAGATTTTCGCAGCGTGAGATTCAGCGCGTGATAGGCGCTGTTGCCGGAAGTTCTCCATCCCCAGAGCGAAGAGAATTGGGGCATGAAGTAGTTGTATTCCATGGGCTGCGATTGTCCGGGCAATTGAGAACAGGCCGGAAAGCACGCGCCATAGGTGGGAGTATCGGTGGCTTGCAAGGCAACGATCTCATCGCCCACGTTGCAGGCGAAAGTGTCATACATAGCTTGCGTAGCGGTGACCGTCGACCCGATTGCGCCGTAGGGGATGGAACCGCATCCCCAGAGTTGCGTGGCAGGATCGCCCGCGGCAGCGGCGAACAGATGCTCCCAATACATGCCCGCGTTGGTGGTGTTTACGTCCGCGACCGCCGTACCGGCACGCGCGAGTTTCGAAAGCGTCGTTGCGGCGTGGAAATAATCTTCATGCGTCGCTGGATCGACAATGTCCTCTGGCAGGCCGAGATCCGTTTCCTGCAGAAGATGCCGTCCGAGCCGGCCGACATAGGAAGCTTCCAAAGTGAAGTTGCGCCCCAGATCGCGGGTGAACGAAAAGTTGAAGACGTGGGAGTAGGGCGTCTTCAACTTGTTGTCCATACCCCAATAGATGGCGAAGCCGCCTGGCGCGTCGACGCCCGAGGGAGGAGTAACTGGAAAAGGCCCGGGGACTACGCCGCTCATCTGTTGTCCGCAATACTGGCCTTGCGGCAGATCGTGAATACCTGTGAAGCGGAATCCGCAATCGACATCCTGAACTCCGTAGGGGTTGGTTTCATAGGTGGTCAAGCCGAAGGAGCCGTTGCGATCGAAGGTGTTGACCAGGCCTTCACCGAAGTGATCGAAGTAGAGGCCGTATCCCATGCGGACAGAACTCTTGCCGGCGCTGCCAAAGAGACGCTTCAGCCAGCCGCCATCGAACGTCGGAGAGTACGCGAGCGCGAGGCGCGGAGCCAGGTTTTTGTAATCCCAGTTCCAGTAGGGCTGCTTGCCGTTGGCCTGCCCGGAGAGGCCGAAGGTGATCGGATCGAGACCTCCCGAGAGGCCGTTCGCGGCATTCTGGCCGGGGGAATAGGACTGTCCCAGGAGTTGCGCGTGGGCGCGCTGCTCGAATAGATGGTCGATGTCGATCGTGGGCGCGGCTTGATTGCCATCGACCTCATAGGGAGGCTGAAGCAACGAATAGCGTAGACCTGCGGTCAGGACGAGATGAGGAGTGGCGCGCCATGCGTCTTGCATGTACCACTCCGCTTCCCAAGCTTTGAAGTGCCGCGGAATAAGATTGCCGGGAGGAACGAGCGTGCCGTTCTTGTCCTGGTTGAAGATGACGTTGGAAACGGTGACCACGCCCGCCAACCCAATCGCGGCGAAGTCATAGAGTTCGTCGAAGTTAGGGTCGACTAAGGGATACGGGCGGACTCCGGGTAGAGTTATCGCAATGCCAGGATCGAGGCTGCCGCCCTGGTTTGCAATGCCCGCGTTCGTGTCGAGCGAAAACGGATCGGTCAGGGCGTAAGAAACATTCTGCGCGTTGCCGGCGCGATTGTTGTGCACCAGGCGCAGGTTGGTTCCGAACTGCAGAGTGTGCTTGCCTTTCGTCCAGGTCACATCGTCGACGAAGTTGTTGACCGGCACATTGACATATTCCGATTGCGAACTCAGAGCAGTAAGAGTGCTGAGCGTGCGGAAATATACATAAGGTTGGGAGTTGATACCGGAGTCGCCTACTCCTTCGCGCACCAGCGACCAGCGGAAATTGTTGATCAGGGTCGGACGCAGGAGGGCGGTGTATCCAGCGGCGATTCCCTTGTTGTTGCTGGTGTGGAAGTCGGCGGAGGGCTGTCCGGGAAATTCCGGCGCCTGCGCCTGATTGTCGTTCTGCAAGTTGGCGCGGAAGAACAGGCTGTGATTGCCGTTGGCGGTGATCTTGTAGTCGAGGCGCGCAATGTAGGTGTTGAGTTTTTCGGGATCTGCCCCGGCGAACGTATAGCCGCGATAGTTCAGCAGATCGCCAACGGAATCGATGTTGCTGTGTGGATATTGATTAAAGACCGCGAGCACGTTGGGATCGCCGCCGCAGAATCCGTTGCTGTCAGCCCAGGGACATGTGCCGTTGGCCGCGGCATTCTGATCTAACTTCGCAAACGCGTGGGGCGACATTTGCACGACAAGGTCGGGCGCGAAAGCCGGATTCGCGGTGACGGTGACGCCGTTCGGCTGCTGTTCGGGCGGCGGCAACTGCGTTTGGCACCTCGCATCCGTAGTCGGATCGCAGAGGTACTGCATGATTCCCTGGCGTAGTTCGTCGCTCGGTACGGTCTGAGTGACCTGGGCGGTTTCGCGTTTGCGCTCTCCCTCGTAAGCCAGAAAGAAAAATAAGCGGTCCTTCTTGATGGGGCCGCCGAACGTCGCGCCGAAGGTGTTGCGGATCAAGTGGCCGGGAATGTTGGGTTCTCCGGAATTGATTTCGGACGCCTTGTTGAACCAGTCGTTGGCTTCTCCAATGCCGGAGCGGTTGTACTCATAGGCACTGCCGTGGAAGCCGTTCGTGCCACTCTTGGTGACGAGCGACACCTGGCCACCGGAAGATCGGCCTTCGTCGGCATTGCCGTTGCTGGTGGTGACGCGGAATTCTTCGATGGAGTCGAGGGTCGCGCGCAATGCTCCCTGAAAGGCGAAGCTGTAGAGTTGCTCGTTGTCATCCAGGCCATCGAGCGTGATGTTGGTCTGATCGCTGCGCGCGCCGCTGACGGAGCCGCCGCGGCTGTCGTTGTACTGATCGATCTGCTTGTCGCTGCCAATGAAGGTGACGCCGGGCTGCAGGCTCAGAATCGAAACGGGATCGCGCCCCTCGGACGGAAGACGAATCAGTTGGCGCTCGGTAAATGCGTTGCCGATGGAAGCATCCTGTGTATTCACTACCGGAGCTTCGCTGGTGACCTCGACCTTCTCGCTGGTGCCCTGCACCTGCATAGTGAAATTCAGTGTCGCAGGACTGCTTACGAGCAAAGTCAGGTTTTCGCGCTTGATGTTGGCGAAGCCGCGGGACGCAACTGTGACGGAATACGTCGCGGGGGGAATTTGCAGGAACTGGTAGACGCCGTCGGCACCAGAGGTCGCAGTGCGGGAGAATCCTGTCTGCGAGTCATAAATCGTCACGGATGCGCCTGTCAGCACGGCGCCCTTGGCGTCAGTCACGACGCCACGCAGCGAGGTGGTGGATTGGGCTACTAGAATCGCACCCATGAATGACGAGAGCAGAAGAAAGAGGACAGCCGGGACCGTGCCGCGTGCGCATGCTCGCCGCACTGCTGCAAATACTGCGCCTGGACGGGAAGGGTTGAGGTTCACGATGGATCGCCACAACATCATGATTGGCTCCGCATTTGGCTAAAGATGGCGCGTCAGCTGGGCGCACTTCAGCTGGGCGCACTAAAGATGGGCGCTATTGTGTCGCGCCTGCCGGGGGGAGTTCAAGGGAATAACTCGCCGGGGATGACTGGGAGTCAACCGTGAGACGCGCGGAGATTTGTGCGGGCACAACAATAACGCGAGAACACACGTTGTGGGGAAAAAAGTGGGGCGGATTTCTCCGCCCCGAAGAATCATTGTGAAGAGGTTCTCTAAAATTCTGCGCGTAGCGAGAACTGCATTACGCGCGGCTTGCTCAGAGTGTTGCTGTACGTTCCAAAGTTGCCGCCGGTCAGGTTGAACTGGTTTGCCGATTGGGCTGCGTCGAAACGTACCGAGTTGGTGACATTGAAAACTTCCCAGGCGAACTTCAGTGACTTGTCCTCGCTGAAATTCCAGCTCTTCCACAGGCCGTCATCCAGTTCGAAGTAACCGGGGCCGCGCAGTTCGTTACGAACTCCGGACTCTCCAGCATAGGGGAAGCGGAACGAAGTGTAAGCCTGTCCGGTTGTGCTCACGTCCGCCCACATGGTGGGATCGCCGTTAGCGTCGCGATGCACTCCGACTTTGCCAGGATTGGCGATCGGGACTGCTTCACCCATCAGTTGCCAGTTGGTCGACCAACCCGCGCCTGATCCCATGCTGAAGGGCAATCCGCTGGTCCAATGGAAGATGCCAGACAGACCCCAGCCTCCGATCACCGAATTCGCAACTCTGCCCATGCCACTCGCGAAACGGCGTCCGTGACCAAAGGGCAGTTCGTAAACCCAATTGGAATTGAGCTGATGTCTGGTGTCGAAGTCGGACACCGCACGGAGTTGATCGGGAGACCAAGAATTGATGACCTGGCTGGCGAATCCGAAGCCTTCAAACTCGTTGATGCGTTCCGCGTTTGATCCGATATCGATTGACTTGGCAAATGTGTAGTTGAAGTCGAACTGCAAGCCGCTGCTCATAGCTTTACGCAGGGTCAGTTGAAGAGCGTTGTAGGTGCTGTTGCCGATGCTGCGCCATGCGTAGAGAGACGAGAACTGATCGTCCCACACGTTGAAGGGCGCATAATTTCCGCCGACGGTGGAGCACGCGGGCGCGCAATCACCACCGTTGAAGCCTTGCGGGAGATCCGCGTAAAACAGGGCGGAGGTTTCGTTCCCGGCGAAGCAGGAATAGAGGTCGTACATTGCCTGCGTTGCGGTGAAGGATGATGATGGAATGCCTCCGATATTTGGCGCACAGCCACCACCGCCACCCAGCCCGAATCCCGGCTTTCCGGCCGCTTGCGGCCACATGTTCTCCCAGAAAGGAATGGGACCTAACTGGGCAACATCGGTTCCCGCGTTCGTCGCTTTCGTCAGCAAGGTTGCCGCTTTGAAATAGTCCATCTTCGAAGAAGGATCGACGAGGTCGAGCGGCATGGCTAGATCTTCTTCCTGCAAGAGATGATGGGCGAATCGGCCGACGTAAGAGACTTCCATAACAAAGTTTCTGCTGAGTTCGCGCGTGATCGAGAAGTCAACTACGTGGGAATAGGGAGTCTTCAGCTTGTCATCCAACCCCCAGTAAATTGCGAACGAACCTGCATCTGTACCGCCGGGAGGGGTAACAGTATTCGGGAAGGTTGCAGGAGGAGGACCGACCACCTGCTGCCCGCAGAAGTCGGTATTGGCTGGCGGCAGGACCAAAAGGCTGGTGAGGCGCGGAGTGCAATCCACATCCTGCGAGCCCGCAGGGTTGACCAACTGAGTCGTCAGGCCGAAAGAGCCGTTCTTGTCGAAGCTGTTGACGATGCCTTCGCCGAAGTGGTCAAAATACAATCCGTAACCGCCGCGAATCGAACTCTTTCCTGCGCTGCCGAATAGGGCACGCAAGATGCCACTACTTGCGTGCGGAGAGTACGCGAAGGCGAAGCGCGGAGCAAGATCCTTGTAATCCCAAGACCAATACGGCGGCTTGCCGTTGGCCTGCCCGGAAAGATTCATCGAGACAACCGGCCGTGAAGTGTCGCCCTGCAGCATAGCTGCCTCGCGCCCTTTGAACCAGCTGTTGAGGCTCAGGCTGGGCGCGACTTCGTTGCCGTTCTTCTCGTACGGAGGCTGCAGTAGCGAATAACGCAACCCGCCGGTGAGCACCAAGTTTGGAGTCGCGTGCCAGCTGTCCTGGGCGTAAAACTCTCCCTCGGTGGACTTGAAATTACGAGTAATCAATTGTCCGGGAGTAAAAAAGTGGCCCGTTTTATCCTGGTTGTAAGTCTTGTTCGTTTCGGTGAGCAGGCCAGCAACTGCGGCGGCAGCAAAGTCATAGTTCTCGCCGTAGGAGCCATCCACGGCGGGATATCCGAAAGCTCCGGGATCGAGACTCGATCCTGTATTGGAGATGCCTGCGAGATCGAGCCAGAAAACGTTTGTATCCGCGGTTGATACGTTCTGCGCATTGCCGGTGCGGTTGTTTGTGATGATGCGCAGATTGGTGCCGAACTGCAAGGTGTGCTTGCCCTTCGTCCAACTCAGATCGTCGACGATGTTGTGGACCGGAACGTTAGTAAGGACCGTGTTGGTGAAGCCCTGCACGTCATCCAAACCGCGGAAATGATTGAAGTCGCTCGCACTCAGACCGGTGTCCCCAATGCCTTGGCGAATGTATCCGTAACGCAGGTTGTTCACCAGAGTTGGGCGGAGCAGAGCGGTGTAGCCGGCAAAGAGCCCCTTACTGTTGTTGGTGAAGAAGTCATTCGGAGGTAGACCGGGGAACTCTGCTGCGTCAGTGTTGTGAAAATTCTGCAAGTGCCCCTTCAGAAATATTGTGTGATTGCCGCTCTGGGTCAACTTGTAATCCAGCTTCAAGATGTATGTATCCAGCTTGGTCGGAGTGGGCGCGGCGAAAGTGTATGCCAGATAGTTGAAGCCATCTCCCAGCGCGTTGCTGTTCGGGTGAGGATACTGCTCGAAGATCGCCCCGGGATTTTGGCCATTGATATTTGCCACGAACGGGTCCGCACCGCCTCCCCAAGGACAGGGATTATTGGCAGCAGATTGGCAGTTTGTATCTGTGCTCGCGAGGCCCTGGGGCGTCAGCGTCACGATCCCGCTGGACGAAACACTATAGTTGCCGCCGGGATCGACGAAGCCGGGAACACACGTGGGGTCAGAAGAGTCGCAGGGATACTGCAGTATTCCCTGCCGCAGAGTATCGCTGGGAATGGTGCGCGTTGTCTGCGCCGACTCATTCGTACGCTGGCCTTCGTATCCGCCAAAGAAAAAGAGGCGGTTCTTTATGATTGGGCCTCCAACCCAGGCGCCGAAAGTGTTGCGGACGAGCGGACCAGGCTTGTTGGGCAGGCCAGAGTTATCTTCCGCTTGCTCATTGAACCAATCGTTCGCCTCGCCGATGTTGGAGCGGTTGTACTCGTACAGTGAGCCATGAACACGGTTGGTGCCGCTCTTGGTCACCATGCTTACCTGCGCTCCGGAGGAACGACCGGCATCCGCGTTGGAGTTGCTGGTGGTAACGCGGAACTCCTCGATCGAGTCGAGCGGCGCGCGCAAGGCGCCCTGGAATGCGTTCCCGGTCAACTGGTCATTGTTGTCCAAACCGTCGAGGGTTACGTTGGTCTGGTCGCTACGCGCTCCTGCCACCGAACCGCCGCGGCTGTCAGCGGTCTGATCGACATTGTTTCCGATGAAAGTGACGCCGGGCTGCAAACTCAGAATGGCAACCGGGTCACGGCCTTCCGAGGGAAGATTAATCAGCTGTGTGCTGTTGAATACGTTCCCTTGGGTGGCGTCGGTGGTATTCACCATCGGCGCTTCGCTGCTCACTTCGACCACTTCGGTAGTTCCCCTCACCTGCATGGGAACATCGAGGGTCGCGGGCTGACTCACCTGCAGAACGACTCTCTCCTGTTTCACGGTCGCGAATCCCGCGGCGGTCACGGTCAACGTATAGGTTGCCGGAGGGACTTCGAGGAGTTGATAACCGCCATCGCTGCCGGATTTGGTGGATCGCACATACCCAGTGTTGGCATTGCTGATGGTGACGACCGCGCCCTGCAGGACTGCGCCTTTGGGGTCGGTGATGGTGCCGCGCAGGGAGGTGGTTGCCGTCTGGGCAAGGGTCAGAGTGCTGAGCGCGAGGATAACAACTGCTGACAGCGTGAATACACGTGAGCCAGAACGCATAGATGCTCCTTCACCCACGAGGGCGACGCTTTCAAATTGTGTTTTACCCAGGAAGGAAAGAATGAGACTGAGACCCCTGGGGACCTGATGGGGCGCTATTGTGCAACTGTTAGACCAAGACTTGCAAGCTTAATTTGCAATGGCTTAGAAGTCTTAACAATGTCAACAGATGCGCTTTGACATAGCATTCATTCACATTTTGGAATACATCAGAATTGTTTGTTTCAAGGGAATAGTGCGGAGGCTAGAAGAATCACGATGGGATAACACTCCAGCGTATAGCGCGGCTCTGGGTTTTCCAGCGTACCGAGAAACGTAGATCGCAGGAGCAGAAATAAAACGAATAGTCCGATGCCAAAAAATTCGCGGGTGCGCACGAGGCCGGCGGCTGCCAGAACGACATAGAGCAGGTTCAGCAATCCGAATCCCAGGCTGACTGCGATCCATCGGGTGTCGTCGTTGAATTCCCACCAGCGGGGATCGGCGGAAGTCAGTTCGGTCCGAGGACGCAGCCACATGTCCGCGATGCGCGCTGCTGGAAGCCACATGTAATATCGCAGCGGCGCCTGATGAATGCGGGCTGCCGCCAGGAGTGCGAAACGTGCATCGAGTTCCGGACTCATATCACGATCGCGGTTGTAGTCGGCAAACAGGTCGCTCGTGAGTTGGCGCTGCTGCGGTGAATCGAAAGCTCGGCTGGGCAGCTTTGTGACGTCGAGAATCTCTCCTGGGACATTCCAGTAAACTTCCTGCACCGAAACATAGTCGGCCATCCAGGTCTTGACCCAGCGATTGAAGCCGGTCATGACCAGTTCGTCGGAATCGTTGGCGTAGCGTGGGGCCAGGGGCTCGAAGCGATGAAGGGTATGCAGATTTCGGATGGTCCATGGAATGAGTGGGGCCGTGGCGCCTAGCCCGACCAGGATTCCTGCCCACAGAATTGTTCGCGATGTCAGGCGCGTGATGGCGTATCTCGGGGATAAACTGCGGGCAAGCAGCCACAGAAGGTATCCGCCCACAGCTGCCAGCAAAATGCCACCGTCGGGCCGCAGCAGGATAGCCGCTCCGATCGAGAGCCCACAACCGAGCCAGACCACGCTTGATCTCGACCTTGCGCCATCAGCATCACCAATGCGCAGCCCGCGCAACGCTAGATCAAGCGTCAGCGTGGTGAAGAAAATTTCGAGCGTCTCGGTAAGAGCAGAGCCAGCGTAGTTCGCCAGGAACGGACAGAGCGCGGCGAGAAGAAATGCCACCTGCGCGGCTCGACGCGAAACCATGCGCCGTGCAATGTCGGCGATAAGAAAACATGTCCCCAGGTCGAAGAGCACCTGCACCAACAACACCGCGCGAAAATTCTCGATGCCGAACAGGGCGAAGATCGCCGCCAAGAACGCCGGATAACCCGGGAGTCGAGACAGCGTTGGCATGATCACGCCGGAGTCGGTGACCCCGTAGATGCCGTGCTGCAGCCAGTTTTCGGCGATGTTGGCGTAAAGGCGGGAATCGTCGACGATCCCCGGGAAGCGCAGGACGAACAGCAATCTCAGTCCGACGGCAGCGAGGCTGGCCGCGAGCAACTTCCATCGAGGAAAGAAGAGGAGCTTGTTCCCGTTAAGTTCGCGCAGCGCGCCTTGCACGCAAGCGAATATAACGCGTTTGCAGTAATCCCGCAGGCAGGAAATTGCATCCTACCAAGGAAGAGCAGCTGACTCACCCTGCCTCGAATTGACCGTGTGCCTTTCGCGGCATACGATGAACCTTTCCTACTTCAATGGCTGAGCCTGTCTTCTATGATCCGCAACGCGCCCGGTGGAAACGCCTGCGTCGCCTCTTCGACGTTGTCGCCGTCTGCTTTTCCGCATTGATCATTTTTTTTGTTTTCACTGCCCTGCGCGACGAACCGCTGCCAGAGCTGCTGTTTTCTCCCCAGAAACGCGCCTTCAAAGCCCTGAAGGAGAGTGAGAAAGATAAGGTCCGTGATCGCCAGAAGAAGCTTGTGGCGCGCTCGCACCGCAAGTCCAAGATTGCCGCATCTCAAGTCAAACTGAATCAGGAAGAAGGCATTCGCGCCGCCTTCTACGTTCCCTGGGATGCGGCCAGCTTCTCGTCACTGCGCACCTACGCCCGCCAGATTGATTTGCTCTATCCCGACTGGCTGCATGTGATCTCGGCTGACGGGCGGCTGCAGGGCATCGATGACCAGACCAACAAATTTTTCGACGTGATCCAGGGCAGCACGGTGCGTCCGGTGGACGACCGGGTCATGAAGATGCTCAACGCGGAAGACACCAGCATGGAAGTCTTCCCGATGGTGAATAATTCTGACGGCGCGAATTGGGTGGGTGACATCGTCGGCTTTCTGAATAATCCCGACGCCCGGGCGCTATTTCGACATCAAGCCACGCAATTTCTGTCGTCGGGCCGCTACCACGGATTGATCGTCTACTTTGACGCGTTCCCTGCGAGCGGACAACCCGGCTACGTTGCATTGCTGCAGGAATTGTCTGGAGATCTGCACGCGCGCGGAATGAAGCTCTACGTTGCGGTGCCGCCACACAATAATGAATACAACTATCCGGCGATCGCCGCGGCGGCCGATGGCGTTGTTCTCATGAATTATGACGAGCACTATCCCGGTGCGGCGTCCGGTCCCGTCGCGTCGCAGGATTGGTTCGTACAGAACTTGAAGTTTGCCGAGAGCGTGATCCCGCGGGAGAAGATTATTTCCGCGATCGCGAACTATGGCTACGACTGGGTATTGAAGCCGAAGAAGGGAAAGCTTCCTCCGGGCGAGCGGGATAGTTCCGTCACTGTTCAAGAGGCATGGCTCGCCGCGCGCGACTCCGACGAAGACGTCAGCTTTGACGACGACGCGTTGAATCCGCACTTCAGCTATCTCGACGAACGCAGCGTGCGCCACGATGTGTGGTTCCTCGACGCGGTGACTGCACTGAATCACATGCGAGCCGCGCAAACACTGGGCATTCAGACGTTTGCCCTCTGGCGGCTCGGTGGCGAAGACCACACGCTATGGAAAGTTTGGGACGTACCGGGCGACCCGGGTGCCACCGACAAGCTCCGCGACGTACCACCGGGCGCCGACGTGGACATGGAGGGCCGCGGCGAAATCCTGCGCATTGAAGACAAACCCAGCCATGGCACACGCGACCTTACCGTTGACCCAGACAGCAAACTGATTACCGACGAAGTCTTTCAGACGTTGCCCGAACCATACCGAGTCGGGCGCTATGGCTACAGCCCGAATAAAGTTGCCATCACTTTTGACGATGGCCCCGATCCCGAGTGGACTCCGAAGATTCTCGATGTGCTGAAGGAAAAGAATGCGACCGCCACATTCTTTCTGATTGGCATACAGACCGATAAGTTCTCGGGCATCGCCAAGCGCATTTATCGAGAAGGTCACACCATCGGGAACCATACGTTCACGCATCCCGACGTAAGCAATATCTCCGCGGCGTACATGAAAGTGGAGTTGAACCTCACGGAGAGGCTTTTCGCCAGCATGATCGGCGTGCGAGCTACGCTCATGCGGCCGCCTTACGCGATTGACGAAGAACCCGATACTACCGACCAAGTGCGCCCGCTCGAAATTCCGCAGGAGATGGGTTACATCACGGTTGGCAACCGGATTGATCCCAACGACTGGAGTGATACGCCGCATCGCCGCTCAGCGGAAGAAATCTCTTCTTATGTGCTGGCACATTTGCCGCCGTGCAAACCCGAAGACCTGCGCTGCGGCAACATCGTGTTGCTGCATGACGGCGGCGGCAACCGCGCGGAGACCGTGCGCGCGCTGCCCATGATCATCGACGGGATTCGCGCCCGCGGGTACGAGATCGCGCCGGTCTACGATTTAATCGGCAAGACCAGAGCAGACGTGATGGCGCCACTGCCCGCCGGCGAACAGTGGGCTGCCCGCCTGAACCGCGCAGGCTTCTGGATGTTCGACGCGGGCGTGGTTGGCATTACCTGGATTTTTCTGGTCGGCGACTTGCTGATGACCGGGCGCCTTATCTTTATTGGAGCAGCTGCGGTTTATGATCGCGTGCACGAGAAGATTTTCGGAAAGCCGGCCGAGGTCTCTTCTTACAAACCGAAGGTTGCGGTTCTGATCCCCGCGTATAACGAAGAAAAAGTCATCGAGCGCACGGTGCGCGCGGCGCTGAATTCCAATTATCCCAACCTGCGGGTCATCGTGATTGACGATGGCTCGAAAGATCGCACGCTCGAAGTGGCGCGGCGCGCATTTGCGGGTGAGGCGGCGGCGGGAAGAGTTCTCATCCTGGGAAAAGCGAACTCGGGAAAAGCCGAAGCGCTGAACTTCGGAATCGAGCATATTGGCGACGCCGAACTTTTCGTCGGAATCGACGCCGATACCGTTATCGCGGCGGACGCCATCTCAAGACTCGTGCCGCACTTCATCAATCCTAAAGTTGGAGCCATCGCGGGGAATGCCAAAGTTGGAAATCGCGTCAATCTCTGGACGCGCTGGCAGGCTCTGGAATACATCACCAGCCAGAACTTCGAGCGCCGCGCACTGGATGTGCTGGGCGCGGTCAGCGTCGTACCGGGAGCGATTGGCGCGTGGCGCGTTTCTGCCGTGCGGGAAGCTGGAGGCTACCACACCGATACCGTCGCAGAAGATGCGGACCTGACGATGGCGCTGCTCCGCATGGGTTACCGTGTCGAGTATGAAGACATGGCGCTCGCGTACACCGAAGCGCCCACTAACGCGAATGGACTGATGCGCCAGCGTTTTCGCTGGTCGTTCGGCATTTTGCAGGCAGTCTACAAGCATCGCGGAGTAGTGGCCCGCAAGGGCGCGCTGGGATGGGTAGCGCTGCCCAATATCGTCATCTTCCAGATTCTTTTGCCGCTTGTGTCGCCGCTGATCGACATCATGTTCGTGGTGGGCACACTCTGGTATTACATTCAGAAATACTTTCACCCTGACTCCACCGATCCGGCGAGCTTTCACAAACTCGTGCTGTTCTTCTTCGCGTTCCTGGTAATTGATTTCTTCGCTTCGGCGATTGCCTTCGCACTCGAACGCCGCCGCGACGACGATAAAGAGGACGTGTGGTTGCTGAGCCAGGTCTGGCTGCAACGCTTCGCCTACCGCCAACTGTTCTCGATTGTGCTGTTCAAGACGCTGAAACGCGCTCTGGAGGGACGCAAGTTCGCGTGGGATAAACTCGAGCGCACGGCAGCGGTAAAGTATGTTCCGGCGGAAACTCGGGATCAGGTCAACGTGCCGTAGCGCCGGCGTCTCGCCGGCTATCGAGGGACGTGGCGGGGCTGTACGAATCACCGGAAGAGCAACGGCGCGAACTCAGACAAATTCCTTCGCCAAACCATCCAGGTGTGCATGCCGGGCGTTTCGATGTCGACGTGATTGATTCCTTTCGTCTTCAGCCACTCGCGGACATTGCGGTTGGCGGTGATCAGGCGGTCTTCGGTGCCGCAAGCAATCCAGAGCAGCTTTAACTGCTGATTCGCTTTGCTGTCGAGACCGGGAAAATTCTTCTCGATCGGCTCCGGCAATCCTCCCGCGCTGAATGAGCCGACCCAGGCGAACTTGTCGAGATTGGTCAGGCCGGTCAGTAGCGACTCGGCTCCGCCCATGGAAAGTCCGGCGATGGCCTGCGAGTTGCGGTCAGCGGCGACCCGGTATTCGCCTTCGACTTTGGGCATGACCTCGGTGAGCAGCGCCTGGCGGAACTTCGTCAGATTCTGCTCGCGCACTTCGGGATGATTTCCCAGGCCGCCCCAGCCGGCACGAATGATTTCCAAAGTGCCGTAGCCGAGCGGCATCACGACAATCATGGGCTTGGCTTTGCCTTGCGCAATCAAATTGTCGAGGATGACGTTCATGTGACCGACCATCGTCCACGCGCTCGCGTCGTCGCTGTAACCGTGAAGCAGATACAGCACAGGATAGGTCGTCTTCGCCGTTGGGTCGTAACCCGGCGGCGTATAGACGAAGAAATTACGCTCGTCGTCGGCAACTTCTGACTTGTAGAAATGCACATGAATCTCGCCACGCGAGACATCGTTCAACTCCCAAGGCAGAGATTTTGGCCCAGGAACGTAGACGGCATTCGCGGGCGTCAGAAGGTTCGGCACGAGCCGATGATTGTAGGGATCGAGCATGCGTACGCCGTCGACGAGGATGGAATATCCGTAGTAATCAGGTGCTAGCGGCGGCGTGGTGACGGTCCACACGCCGGTCTCATCTTTCTGCATAGGCACCGGCTCCGTACCTTCGCGCGCGAGCTTCACTTCCTGCGCGTTGGGAGCGAGGAAGCGGAAGGTTACGCTGTCGTCGGGATGCACCTCTGGAGTAACCAACGATCGCGGGCGCTCCGGAGCCTGGGCCGGCTTGGCTTGCTGCGCAGATAAGAAAGAGGAGGCAAACAGACAGGAAACGAGAAACGTGGAGAAGACTTTCATGGCTGCTCCTGAAACAAACGAGACAATTGTAAGCCTCGGTGCGGTCCTGTGTATTTTCGGGGACGCGTGAAATTCGGCTGGGCACTTGAAGAATCCAGGGAGCGGATGGAAGAGGAATTGCGCTTCGTCAGAGATGCGTGAGAAGGTTTCGCTATTTGTTCTGCGCCACGTCGAGACGGGCTTCCGCACGTTGCAGGGCGTCGAGAGCGCGGTCCACGTCGACGGTGGTGTCGCCGCTCGTTAACCGTTCTTCGGCGCGCTCTTTCGCCTTTCGCGCGCGGGCCACGTCAATCTCCGATGGACGTTCCGCGGTCTCGGCCAGAATCGTCACCTTGTCGGGCAACACTTCGGCGAATCCCCAGGCGACCGCGAGTCGCTGCTCGCCTGCGTTGTCGCGAAAAGTAATTTCGCCGACCGCCAACTCGGTGATGAGCGGAGCATGGCCCGGCAGGATGCCGAGATACCCGTTCTTGCCGGGTATCTGAACTTCCTCGGCCGCCGTGTCGACGACTTTCTTTTCCGGCGTGACGATCTCGAGTTTGAAAACTTCTGCCATTTGTCGTCAGTGATCAGTGATCAGTGGCTAGTCGTCAGTTCTTATTGCGAATCGGTGGAATTGACTAAGCACTAGTCACTAGCCACTAAACACTGTTCTTACGCTGCTGCCTTCATCTTCTCGGCCGCTTCCAGAACTTCCTCGATGGGGCCTTTCATATAGAAGGCCTGCTCGGGGATGTCGTCGTACTTGCCTTCGACGATCGCCTTGAAACCTTTGACGGTGTCGGCGATTTTGACGTAGCGTCCTTGTGCGCCGGTGAACTGCTCGGCCACGTGGAACGGTTGCGACAAGAAGCGCTGAATTTTGCGCGCGCGGGCGACGGTCAGTTTCTGATCTTCACTCAACTCATCGATGCCGAGAATCGCGATGATGTCCTGCAGATCTTTGTAGGTCTGCAGTGTCTTCTTGACCATCTGCGCGACGTCGTAGTGCTCCTGTCCGACGATGCGCGGATCGAGAATGCGCGAGGTCGAAGCCAGCGGATCGACCGCAGGATAAATTCCAATCTCGGTCAACGCGCGCGAAAGCACGGTGGTCGCGTCGAGGTGAGCAAACGTCGTGGCTGGCGCGGGATCGGTCAAGTCATCGGCAGGCACGTAAATCGCCTGCACTGACGTGACGGAACCTTTCTTGGTCGATGTGATGCGTTCTTGCAGTTCGCCCATTTCCGTGGCGAGGTTCGGCTGGTAGCCGACGGCGCTGGGCATGCGGCCCAGCAGCGCGGAGACTTCCGATCCGGCCTGCGTGAAACGGAAAATGTTATCGATGAAGAGCAGAGTGTCGGCACCCTCGGCGTCGCGGAAATATTCTGCGACCGTCAGCCCGGTTAGCGCCACGCGCAGACGCGCCCCTGGAGGTTCCGTCATCTGGCCATAGATTAGCGCGGCCTTCGATTCGGCCGGCTTGCCTGGCTTGATGACGCCCGATTCGGTCATTTCCAGCCAGAGGTCGTTGCCTTCGCGGGTACGCTCGCCGACGCCGGCGAACACAGAGAATCCGCCGTGATTCTTGGCGACGTTGTTGATCAACTCCATGATGACGACGGTCTTGCCCACGCCCGCGCCGCCGAACAATCCGATCTTGCCGCCCTTCAAGAACGGTTGGATGAGGTCGATGACCTTCACACCGGTCTCGAACATCTCGGCCGTTGTCGCCTGCTCGTCGAAGGCGGGCGCGAGACGGTGAATGGGCAGTTTCTCTTTGAAGTCGATCGGGCCGAGTTGATCGACAGGCTCGCCGATCACGTTCATCACGCGTCCCAGAGTGCCGCGGCCCACGGGGACGGAGATCGGTCCGCCCTGGTCAATGGCCTTCATGCCGCGCACCATGCCGTCGGTGGGCTGCATCGCGATGCAGCGCACGCGGCCTTCGCCGAGATGCTGCTGCACTTCGAGAATGACGTTGATGGGGCTGGGCACGGTAAAGCCGTCGCTCACGACCTTCACGGCCTCATAGATCGGAGGTAGCTTCCCCTCGTGAAATTGCACGTCCACCGCGGGGCCCGCGATTTGGATGACATGTCCTACGTTTTCAGGCATAAATTAGCTTCTAGCTACTAGCTGCTAGCTCCTAGCTTGTATGTAACACGATAAACTTCGTGCCACTCAATTCCCGAGACTCCATCCTCTGCGGCCTTCCTGTTCGGCTAGAAGCTAGTAGCTAGAAGCTAGCAGCTTCTCACATTGCTGCTGCGCCGCTGACGATCTCGATAATCTCTTTCGTGATCTTCGCCTGGCGCGCGCGGTTCATGATCAGCGTCAGCGAATCGATCATGTCAGTCGCGTTGCTGGTGGCTGAATCCATAGCCGTCATGCGTGCGGCATGCTCGGCGGCCACCGACTCCAGCAGCGAACGGAAAATCTGGATGCTCACATACTTCGGCAACAACGCCCGGAATAATTCCTCCGGCGGCTGCTCGTAAATGTAGTCGACCTGCGAACTGCCGAATTGCGAGGCGGCTTCCGACGCACCCTCGGTCGTGTGCATCCCCACGCCGGCACTAACGGCGGCTTCCTTGGCCTTCTTTTTCTCGTCTTCCGTCATCTCCTCGGCCAAGCGGACAGCCTGCTCGCCGATCTGTTCGATGGGAAGAATCTGCTCCACGATGAGCCGCTGCGCGATCACCGACTTGAATTCGTTGAAGACCACATACACGGCGTCGATCTCTTCGCGGCAGTAGCGGGAAATCACATTCTCAGCGAGTGCAGACGCCTGTGCGAATGCTACTTTCCCGAGAATGCCGACGTGTTCGCCGGTAATCTGGACCGTGCCCGCCCGTTCGGCGGCTTCGGGTTTCGCGTCGATCGATTCCGCGAGTTCCGCCAGGCTCTGGGTCTGCACTTTCGCAGCCGGATAGCGCCGCCGCAGGAAGTCGCGTCCCTTGCGGCCTACAGCCTCGATGTCGATGTTCTTTCCTTCCTTCGACTCAAGGAAGCGCGCGGCTGCCTTGGTGATATTCGCGTTGAATGCGCCTGCCAGTCCTTTATCGCCGGTCACAACAATCAGCAGGATACTTTTCTCTTCGCGCTGTGCGAGCAGAGGATGCTTGGGCTCACCGGTCTCGGGATCGTAAATCTCGGCACGCGCTACTAGCGACTTCAGCACATTGGTCAACATCTGCGCATACGGACGCGCGGCGAGGGCGCGCTCCTGTGCGCGGCGCAACTTTGCCGCCGAGACCATCTTCATGGCCTTCGTAATTTGCCGCGTGTTGATCACGCTGCGGATGCGGCGACGGATGTCGAGGATATTAGGCATCTTGGGTCGTGAGTCCTGAGTCGCGAGCCCCGAGCAAGCGACTCGGGGCTGAGGACTCGGGACTATGTATTACTTCGCCACCGCTTCCCTGCTTGCCACGAACTGCTGCTTCGCTTCTTTGATCACGCCCTGGAGCTGGCCTTTCAACGTGTCATCGAGAATCTTCTTTTCCATGATCGTGCGCAGCAGCGCGGGGTTGGTCGACTCCACGTACTTGTACAGCTCGGCTTCGAATTCTCGGACCTGCGCTACCGGCAGATCGTCGAGGAAACCGCCCGTGCCGGCCATGATGATCAGAATCTGCTTCGAGAACGGCAGCGGCGAGAATTGATTCTGCTTCAGCAGTTCGACCAGGCGCTGTCCGCGATTTAACTGGGCCTGCGTGGCTTTGTCGAGATCGCTGCCGAACTGCGAGAAAGCCGCCAGTTCGCGATACTGCGCCAGTTCCAGCTTCAACGTGCCCGCGACTTGGCGCATGGCCTTGATCTGCGCGCTGCCACCGACGCGGCTTACCGACAGACCAACGTTCACCGCCGGGCGCACGCCCTGGTTGAACAAGTCGGTCTCAAGATAGATCTGGCCGTCGGTAATCGAAATAACGTTCGTCGGAATGTAAGCCGATACGTCGCCGGCCTGCGTTTCAATGATCGGCAGCGCGGTCAGCGACCCGGCTCCGTTCTTGTCGCTCAACTTGGCCGAACGTTCCAGCAGCCGCGAGTGAAGATAGAAGACGTCTCCGGGATAAGCCTCACGTCCCGGCGGACGCCGCAGCAGCAGCGAAATTTCGCGATACGACGCAGCATGCTTCGAAAGATCATCGTAGATGACCAGCGCGTGCCGCTTGGTGTCGCGGAAATATTCGCCCATCGCGGTGGCCGCATATGGCGAAATATACTGCATTGGCGCGGGTTCCGATGCCGATGCCGCCACAACGATGGTGTACTCCATCGCTCCGGCGTCTTCGAGAATCTTCACAACCTGCGCGATCGACGAACGCTTCTGCCCGATCGCGTTGTAAATGCAGATAAGGTCGTTGCCCTTGCTGTTGATGATCGTGTCGAGCGCGACAGCAGTCTTGCCAGTCTGACGGTCGCCGATGATCAATTCGCGCTGTCCGCGGCCGATCGGGATCATGCTGTCGATGGCCTTCAACCCGGTCGCCATGGGCTCGCGCACTGGTTGCCGGTCGATGACGCCGGGCGCAATACGCTCCAGGGCGATGAACTTGTCGGTGGCGATGGGCCCCTTGTCGTCGATGGGCTCGCCGAGCGAGTTCACTACGCGGCCGATCATGGCGTCGCCCACGGGCACGCTCATGATGCGCCCGGTGCGCTTGACCTCGTCGCCCTCTTTGATCTCGGTGTATTCGCCGAGCAGCACCACGCCGACCTGATCTTCTTCCAGGTTCATGGCGATGCCGGCCACACCGTGAGGAAATGCGAGGAGTTCGCCGGCCATGACCTTGTCGAGTCCATACACGCGCGCGATTCCGTCGCCGAGCGTGATGACGGTGCCGGTTTCGTCCACGGAGATCTTGGTTTCGTAGTTCTCGATCTGCTCGCGGATCAGTTTGGTGATTTCGTCTGCCTTGATTTGTGCCATAAAGTCAGCTCTTAGCCTTTAGCTATTAGCTCTTAGCTAAATCCAAATGCAACATTCTCTTTCCCGACCGCATCGGCTCCGGCTCATCGAGGATGTCTCTGCTTTGCCTTGGTTTTCAAGCCAAGAGCCAACAGCCAAAAGCTAAGAGCTAAGTGCTTCCCTAATCTTCTCCAACTGGCCCTTCACGGAGCCATCATAAATCGTGCTGCCGACGCGGACCACGGCGCCGCCCAGAAGGGATGCGTCCAGGCCGAAGTGCGCGCGAATCTTTTTGCCAGTCACTTTTTCGATCTGGGCTTCGAGCGCACGTTTTTCAGCGTCACCTAATTCGCGGGCGCTGATGATCTGGGCTTCCGCTAATCCCATACGCGCATCGAGTTCCTTTACCAATTGCTGCATGATGCGTTCCAGAAACTGCGTTCTGCGATGATCGATCAGCACCGCGACGAGATTGCGAACGTGATGCTCAATTCCCTCCTGCCGAACGATCGCATCCAGCAGCTTACGCTTCTGCTCCGCAGGAACCGCCGGATTCTCCCACACGCGTCGCAACTCTACGCTCTCGGTCAGCAGTCCTGAGATCCTGCGCAGCCCGCCGATGGCGCGATTCGCGTCCATGCGCGTATCAAATACGACTTCGGCGAATGCCCGGGCGTAGGTGCTGGCGACTGAAGCCATGCTAGTTTCTGTCCTTTCCCGGATTGTCGGAGGCTGTGCCCAACTGCCCGGCAAAGTTGCGGACCAGCGACTGATCGGTGGCCGCGTCCACGCGAATCTGTTTCTGCGCCAGCCCGACGGCCAGATCGGCGGCGTGTGCCGTCAGTTGACGCCGCGCGGCTTTGGCTGCCGCCGCAATTTCCTGCTCGGCCGCGGCCACGATCTTGCGCGCATCTTCTTCGGCGGCCGCTTTGATGCGCTCCGCCTCCGCCGCTCCCTCTTTCGCCGCAGCGTCGCGTATCACTTCAATTTCCGCGTCAAGCTTCATGAGGCGCGCTTCGATCTCTGCGAGTTTTTGCCGCGCTTCCGCGCTGGCCTTCTGCGCCTCCTGCATCGCCTTCTGGATGGCCGCCGTGCGGTCGCGCAGAAGTCCCGGCAGGTACTTTCGCCCCGCCCACACAATAAGGGCGGCGATCACCACAAAATTTGTGACCATGCTGAGCCAGTACGCTTTACGTAGGTCGAGCCCGGTCAGGTCGGCGATTATCTTCACCGACTTCGATTGCTTGAATTCTGCCTCCGGATCCTGGTCTTCACCGGCTGCCTCGCGACTTTCGTGAGCAAGGCGACGGCCCGGGCCACCCGAATTCTGCGCGGGATCGCTTTTCACCTCTTGCTGCTGGGCGGCAGCGGCCTGCTCCTGCGCGCGCAACGGAATCAAACTCGCGCAGCCGATCAGGAACAGCACGAGGAAGCCGGCGCGGATCGTCCGACGAATCGAAGTCTTCGGCGTTGGAGTCATCATCTCCCCGCTCCTGCGGGCTGCAGCACGCGTCGCATAATTTCCTGCGCGAGCGACTCCGCTTCGCCCTGCAATCCAGTTTCAGCCTTGGCGCGATCGCTCTCAATGTCTTTCTTTGCGGCCTGCACTTGCCCTTGAGCTTTGGTGCGCGCCTCGTTCACAGCGTTGGTACGGGCTTGCAGCGCCGACTGTCGACGCGCTTCCTGTGCGCGGAAAACCGCAGCCCGCGCCTCGCGCAACTTCTGTTCATATTCGGCAGTGCGCGCCTCGGCGGCAGCAATGTCGGCTCGCGACTTCTCGACCGCGCCCTCGGTCTTGTCGCGCCGCTCCTCAAGCACGCGCCGCAGCGGCTTGTGCACGATCGTCGAATAGAGCGCGTAGAGCAGGGCGAGCAGAATTACCGTGGGCACTGATCCGAGCAGTAATTCGCCTAGTTGATGAAGCGTTTCATCCATGAGGTGCTGTTATAGATGGAAATGAGGGCTTAGAAAACTGTTAAGTCTAGCGTCCCGAAGTGTTTATGTCAACGCGAAGAAGATCGGTTTAGCTGGTTGCGAGCCGTTTTGGGATGTGGCGCTGCGGGGTCGCGAGAGCCCGGCCAGGGGCCTTACATGTCCATGGAAATAAGGAATTTAGGTGCGCTGAAAAGGATCGGCTTGGGGAGATCGCAGATTCCTGCACATAGTCCTTGACTTCCGGGTAAACAGGATTAGCATAGAACTATCACCTCCGATCCAATTCAGGATCGAATGGGCCGATAGCCAAGGAATGTCACCGCTTCTTGGTTGCCGGCCCATTTAAATTTTGGGGGGCCTTCAGAGCTATTCCCCAGCTACAAGGCTTGGCGTGCCGACCTTCTCGTCTTGTTCGAATCTGCGACAACAAACTCCCGAACCTTCCGCACCACTGACTCCGGTGCGTCTACTTCCAACTCCACCGCACCGTCTTTGTATTCTCGCGAATAGATTCGTGATCGCGCTTCCAGCATGGCCAGCAGCTTTCCCTCTTTCTGTGGGACGCGCAGGTGCACGCGGCTGACGCGATCCTCTTCAATCATCGCGTCGATACGGTTGAGCAGAGTCGCGAGGCCGGTACCTTCGACGGCTGAGACATAAACTGTTTTCGAGTCGGCGCGCATCGCATCGGCCTGTAAAGAGTGCGCCACTTCGTCGTCCAGCAAGTCGACTTTATTCATGACGCGCAGGCGCGGCTTCTTCTCGGCTTCCAACTCTTTCAGGACAATCTCCACCTGCGCATCCTGCTCAGCCGACAGGCGGTTGCTCGCATCGGATACGTGCAGAATTAACGACGCTCGCTGCACCTCTTCCAGAGTCGCGCGAAAGGCCGAGACCAGGGTGTGGGGCAGGCTGCGAATGAATCCCACGGTGTCGGATAACAGAACCTTGCGCTTCGACGGCAACTCGACGCCGCGAATCGTCGGATCGAGCGTCGCAAACATTCGCGAGGACTCCAGCACCTTGGCCCGCGTGAGGGCGTTGAAGAGCGTCGACTTCCCGGCGTTCGTGTATCCGACCAGAGCAACCGTCGCCACCGGAGCCGATTCGCGCCGCTGGCGCTGCTGCGCGCGAATGCGGCGAACATTTTCAATTTGACCCTCGACGTTCCGCACGCGCCGCGAAATTTTTCGCCGGTCGGTCTCGAGTTTCGTTTCACCGGGACCGCGAGTGCCGATGCCACCGCCCAGTTGCGACATCTCCACGCCATGTCCGGCTAGCCTGGGCAGCATGTATTGGAGCTGCGCCAATTCAACTTGCAACTGGCCTTCTCGCGTGCGCGCGTGTCGCGCAAAAATATCCAAGATAAGTTGCGTGCGGTCGATCACCCGGCGCTCGACAATCTTCTCGATATTGCGCTGCTGCGAGGGACTGAGATCGTGATCGAAGAGAAGGACGTCGGCGTCGACCGAGGCGGCAGCGCCGGCAATTTCTTCAAGCTTGCCCGCGCCAATCAAAGTCGCGGGATCGGGCCGATCGCGGCGCTGCAGGATCTCACCAACCACTTCGGCTCCGGCGCTTTCGGCCAGCGTACGCAGTTCGGCCAGAGATTCATCCGCATCGAACTCAGGAATGCTGGGCTTGCCGTTCGCCTTGACGGCTGCACCCGCTTTCGCGGGCTGAGTTGCTGCGTCGCGGGCGGCGGCAGCTTGCGCCGTAACGGTTCCCTTGGCGCCGCCGCGTCCGCGCGTGCGCACATCGATGCCAACCAGAAACGCGCGCTCGCGCTCGGGCTGCGAACGTGCGATCTCGGTGCCGAGCGGCACACGTCCGCTGGCACGCGTTGCACCGCGAGATTTCTTGGAATGAGAACTTCCCAAACCGAAAACGCCTTATCCTTCGGTGCCCGAGGCGCTCGCCACCGCCGCGGACGCCGGCGTGCCAGCGGCCACAGCCGGCTTTTCCGGATGCGGCACGTGGGCCACGTGCGTCGACGCCACCCGCCCCATGACCACGGTGGAGATGGCGTGCTTGAAGATGAGTTGCTCCTGACCGTTCGCCTCCAGCACGACGGAGTACTTGTCGAAGGAGCGGATGCGGCCCGTTAGCTTTACTCCGCTCAGCAAGTAAATCGTAATGCTGAGTCTCTCCTTGCGGGCCGTATTGAGGAAGGAATCCTGGATGTTCTGCGCCGGCTTATTGCTATCCATAGCCGATCTCCTTTGTTCATAGACTGCGAACAATCCACTTACCGGCTCATGCTCTCGCATAAGGCGGCTGAAGCTGACAGCATGTTCCCGCAGCCTTCCCGCTGCCTCAGGAACAAGGGGGGACAAAACGCCCGCCGCCAGCGCGCCCAATTCCGCACGGATACGCTTCCAGCAGGCAGATGTGAGTACCATACGGCGAACCTTGACGGTTTTCAACCTGGAAGTTGTTTCAGGCTAGCGTGCGGCATCGTACAGAGTTGACAGGTGCAACGCGCAAAGTGCAGACTTGCCTCGAATCCGCGGGACAAGCCGCACATGATCCCGCGCACTCTTGTCGTCACAAACCAGCAGTCTCTTCGCCGAGTGCTCCTGGTCTCAGGCACTCGGGGGCCCACAACCACTTCAAAGTTAACGGAGGATCTCTGATGCACCATTCCGTTGCAGTGGCAGCGTCGTACGTCATGCCCACCATCACCGGCAATGAAGCCACCCAGCTTATCCTGCGCTGGTTCCACTTTCTGGCCGGGATCACATGGGTGGGTCTGCTCTACTTTTTCAATCTGATTAACGTTCCTTTCATGAAGCAAGTGGACGCGGCCGCGAAACCCAAAATTTTCCAGAACCTAACTTTGCCCGCCCTGAACTGGTTTCGCTGGAGCGCGTTGGCCACGGTGTTCTTTGGCCTGTGGTATTGGGGCCAGTTTCTGGTCGCGCCCGATGCGCAGCGCCAGGGCCTTGGCCAAGGGAGCACGTTCGGATTGTTTTTTCTGCTCTGGATCGGGGTCTGGGCGATTTTATTTTTCGTGATCAAGAAGGTCACGCCCAACGGATACATTCTCGGAGCGATCACCACCGTCCTCGTTTATGCGGCCGGATGGATCTTCGTCCACTACACTCCGGTTGGCGGCGATGACAACCACGTCGTCTCGATCGGCGTGGGCGGAGGCATGGGGGTCGTGATGCTGTTCAACGTGTGGGGCATCATCTGGCCCAGCAATAAGAAAATAATTCGCGGAACGCTGGCCGGGACTCCGCCTGAGAACGGAGCCGCACTGGCGCGTCAGGCGTTTCTGGCGTCGCGGACCAATTTCTTTTTGTCAGTGCCGCTGCTGTTCTACATGGCCGCCGCCTCGCACTTCTCGAGCACCGTGATCTTCGGGAAGTGAGTGGGGAACGTTCTGGTGCTGAATTGTTTTGGAAGAAAAAATGGCGCGGCGAAAGCCGCGCCATTTTTCTATCGCGGGAGTCTCTAGCCGAGAATGTCAGCCCGAACGATCATCCGCACCCCGCCGCCGAGCTTCACGTTCTTGCCCTTGGATTTCAGAGTGCCGTTATCCAGCGTCAAGTCATGTACACCTTGGACGCCAGTAAACTTCATATCCATCGCGTACTGTCCGCCAGATGACTCCATATCGGAACCATTGTTCGCATTGGTGATGCCGACGCCCGCGGAACTGCCGCCCGCACCACTTCCGCCCTGCGATGTGCCAGCGGTCGCCATGTTCGGTCCCATCGGCTCTTCAGCAGGGGGATAAACCGCCTGCACCTCGCCCTTCAGCGAGAGCTGCTTGCCGCCCGAGATGTTGAGTTTGTCGAATGCCAGGGTAAGCTCGGAATCCGGATCACCCTTGGAGCGAGCCTTGGCCGCACTAACATGCGCCACCATTTTGGAACCCTTCGGCACAAGAGTGCCATCCGCCAGTTTAAAGGTTCCAGCAGTCTCTAATTCGATCGTGTCACCTTCCTTCAGCTTACTGGAATCCAGGGTCTTCACGACACGGGCTGGAAAAGATCCATGACCGAGCGCCGGGGCTTGCGCCGCGGACGGGGCTTGACCGAAGAAGGTTGAAGTGAGGAGGAAACCCGCTAGTCCAACGTAGAAGCACTTCATATCATCACCTCGAATTACACCGATGCGTGAAATTATAGTCCTGCCGCACCTTCCGTTGCCCCTTTGGTGAAGACCTCGAGGCAAGGAAAAAAGGCCGGCCTGTAAGGCCGGCCTGGAGTTGGTTTCAGTTCCTAGCTTAGAACACTACCTTCGCGCTGAGCTGCATTACGCGCGGAGAAGAGTCAAAACCAAGGAAGTTGCCGTACGGGCTGGTTGGCGTTCCCTGCATGGTGCTGATGGTCCCGTAACTCGGATCCGGAATTGCGATGCCGCCAGCGCAAGTTGGGCAATAGGTGCTGGCGTACGAAGCGTTCGGCAGACCGAAGTTCGGGTGATTGAACGCGTTGAATGCCTGTGCCCCAATCGCAAGGTTGAGCCGTTCAGTAACTTTGAAGTTCTTGAACAGGTTCAGGTCCATATCGAAGTAGTGCGGTCCGCGGTATTGATTGCGACGCTCAACCGGATAAGGCTCGCCCAGCCAAGATACGTCGTTAGCGTCCAGGATGGCACCTGGAGCCAGGCACTGCGGCACCGAGATGGAGGATGCGTCAAAGCTCGCATTCGATTTGCCGCAACCACCCGGCTGCGCGTTCCCGATGATCGTAGCCGGAATCGTGTCACCACCGTCGATAACGGTTCCAGTGAGATTGCCGTCCGCGAGAGTATACGGAAGTCCGGTGCGCCAGAACATCTTGCCGGAGAACTGCCACCCCTCGGTTATCCACTTCAGTCCGCCAGTTTTGTGGAATGTCGGATTGATGACGAAGTCGGCGTTAACCAGGTGACGAATGTCGTAATCGGAGTTGCCATAGTTGTCAGTTCTCAAGTTCCCTGGGTAAATCTGCCCAAGAATGGTATTGGTGCCCTCGAATCCATATTGGAAGAGTCCACCGTTCGAAGTCTCGTCGATGTTGTGCGCCCAGGTGTAGTTGAGGTGCCCCGAAATCCAGTTCGAGAACTGCTTTCTCAAACTGAACGTGATGCCGTTATAGTTGGAAACTGCTCCCTGCCTATATTCGGTGACAGTCGAATAGTTGTAGGCAGCAGGCGCGCTCGGCAGAGTTCCCTGATACAGTCCGTATCCGTCGAATGCGTTGGGCCAAGCATCGGAGTAACTGATGCGCGATCCATGGTTGCCTGCGTAGTTGATGATAAGCACGGTGCTGCGGTTGAGCTCCTGCTGGACGGACAGGTTCCACTCCTGCCACTCCGGAGAGTGGATCGTACCGATGAGTCCGTTACCCGCGGGGGGCGAGAACACCACACCTAATGGCACGGAACCTTGGATCTGGTTGTAGCTCTCGGTCATGCTGAAAGCAGCCGCCGACGCCGCCCATGTTGCGGGGGCTCCGGCTGGATCAAACGGCAGAACACCCGCGGTAGGCGGACTGGAACGCACGCGCAACATAACTGAAACCGGGGGCTGGCCCCCGAAGCCCAGGATGTTGTCGATCATGCCAACGGCCGGGTTGTCGTAGAACAGGCCGATGCCGCCGCTTACGACCGTCTTGCCGTTGCCTCGAGGATCCCAGCTAAAGCCGAGGCGTGGAGACCAGAGGATCGAATCCACTCCGGGATAGCCGTTGTGCTGTCCATAGCTCAGGTCTGAGCTGTACGGGACATCCAGCGAACCGCCGGTACCACCGGAAGCGATTTCCGCCTGCACGGATGCCGAGTTCGCGAATGGGCCCTTCAGGTTCGAGAAGCAGTTGTCCTGGCAAACCGGATTGGAGTTGTGTTCCAAGCGCAGTGCCAAGGTCAGTTTTAAATTGTGCGTAGCTTTCCACTCGTCCTGGGCATAGGCACCGAGTCCCCAAAAGGCAATCGGGTTGTCATTGTTGGGAATAAACGCTTTGCGGTACTGGAACGCTTCGCCCTGAGCGAACTGTTGCAGCGTCGTCGCTCCGTAGCCCCAATAAACGAGGGGATTGGTGAAGAAGAAGTTTTGGTCGCTCACGTCGTAACGGCGGAAATTCTCGCCGAACTTAAGGGTGTGATTTCCGCGCGTCCACGAGAAGTCGTCGATGAACTGATATTGGGTGATCTTCCGGCCCTGGGGGAAGCTGGCAGCGCCAGCGTTCGGGCTGGTGAAGTTGTATGGATCGAGGTTGGCGAATGCCTCCCCAAAGTCGAACGTGGAAGCCGCCGTTGCGGATGAAAAGATCGCTACATAGTGGCTGAGTGTCGCCGTGAACTGATTTGTCTTGGTAGGACTAAAAACGTGAGTTTCGGACGCTTGGGCATCCCAGGAAGGCTGGTTTGAGTTCGCGTCAAACAAGGAATTAATCGGATCAATGGACGTCGGCTGCAAACCGTGATCCAGCTTATAACGGCCGAACAGGTTGTCGTTGTTGCCCAGCTTCTGATCCACACGAACACCGAGAATGTACTCGTGAGCCAGGGCTTTCGGCGTGGCCGTATACTGCACTCCACAAGGATCCACTCCAGCATTAAAGCCGGGCAAGACCAAGGTGGAGCAGTCCCCTTGGTCAGCAGGGATTGGAACTCCGTTGGAGTACCCTGGGGCAGTCTGCCAGAAGCTCATCAACTTGTTGTAGTCGGAGCTTTCCGCAGGATGCACCGCGGCAACTTGTGCCTCGGCGGCTGCGATAAACTGCGGCGAAGGTGCCGTGATGTTGTCCACGTTGGGCAGTAAGAATCGCATCCCTTCGAAATCTACAAAAAAGAAGGTCTTGTTCTTGATGATCGGTCCGCCGAAGGATGCTGCCCACTGGTTCGCATTCGAGAACGGAGCCTGGTTGGCGGGCTGAGTAGGATCGATATTGTTGTGGACGAACTCCTGGCTCTCTTTGTTCATCCAGTTGTTGCCGTTCAACAACCGTCCGTTCCACCAGTACATCGCGTTTCCGTGAAACTGGTTCGTACCTGACTTCGTCACGTACGTAACCTGTGCGCCAGCAAGCTGACCGTATTGGCCGCCATAGGGATTGCTGATGACCGTCGCTTCGCCGATTTCGTTCTGGCCCAGCGTAAGGTTCGACGCACCCGAGTTATTGATATTGAAATACGGGTCCATGTCGTTCTCGCCGTTAACCGTGAAAAGGTTCGACGTTGCCGGCATGCCGTTGACGGTAAAGTTCCCGTAACCGCCTGTGCCGTTGACCACCGCGCCTGGGGCCGTGTCGGCGATGTTCGTGATGTCGCCACCGGCGCTCGGCAATTGCGCTACTTCCGCCTCGCTAAACGCAGTGTTCTGGCTCGGCTCGGTGTTGATTAGCGGAGCCGTTCCTGAGACCTCAACCGTTTCTGTTCCCTTTGCAACGACAAGTTCAATGTCAACCTTGCTGACCTGGCCGACCTGGACATCAAGGGTCTGCGACACTTCAGCGAAACCAGGCTGCTTGACGCTAACTTGATAGCGACCGACCTTCAAAAGACCGAAGGTATAACCGCCGCTGGCGTTCGTGACCGCGGTCGCCGTCGAGCCGGTATCAATACCTTTCAGATTTACTGTGGCGTTGGGCACCACTGCGTGGGACGGATCAAACACGGTCCCGGTGATGCTGCCGCTCGTGAGCGACTGGCCGAACATGGGAGAAGCGACCAGACACATCATCGCCAATAGGGCTACAACAATAGGAAAACGTTCAAAACGCATTTCCTGCCTCCTTAGAAATTTTCGTCATTCAGAATCGGATCCGAGCGCTTGACCGGTTTCCTGGGAATTGCGCGACCCGACGACTTTCAACTTCGAGACCCCTAAATCTTTAAGAGCTGGGAACCTGAGACCCCTTCGCCGCTGCCTTACCCGTCTACCGCGGGTTTCATTCAAAAACAACGCAAAACAAATACAGCGCACACAACTTGAACGAATCGTTAATGCAACTCACGATCCAAAACAACATGGTAGACAAACATTTTGTTTTCAGTCGGTTAGTATTTATGCTTATGTTTCGAATACTGAAATGCATATAACCATCGCAAGGCTTCTATGACATTTGGAATGAACGGCGGACGCAGGACCGAAGAGCCCATTCGCGGAGGAAATCCAAGAAGAACGGCGTAAACGTCTAGCGGTGACGCTTTCTAACTGGTTTGGCAGGCACTTCGCCCGGCGCGAGGACTCGGCGGACGATTGGGGTATTCAGCTTGTACTTGCGTTGAGTTACGTTTCCGGCGTCGTCCTTCACGCGCACGACGAATACGGGGAGAGTTCCCTCTTTGTCGAAGTTCTCTTGCGTGACGGTGATGGGGAGAACTCCTGCGAGACCGTGCTCGCGGTAGGCAGTTTCGTAACGATGCTTGCGAACATTCCAGGTGAAGACGCGGATCTGATCGAAGTCGAACGGCAGCCCATCGTGCGGATCGGTGAGTGCGCAAAGGTATTGCGGAACTTTCTTGTCGCCATCCTGCACTTCATCCAGAACGAAGAATGCCACGAGACGCTGGCCTTCGGCGTATTGCGCGATGTCGAGTGGCGCGTCGACGTCGACCATGCGCGCGAGTACCCATCCGACGTGTCCAGTGGCGTCGCGGACGAGCCACCAGTCTTCGAGAACAGGGCCAGCTGCGACCTTTGCTCCAGGTTTGGCTGGCTTCGCAGGAACCATCGCTCCGGGCTTTTCGGCGGTGGCGCGCTTCAGGATCGAAACTTTCGCGCCCGATGCCAACTGAAACAGATGTTCTGTCTCGCGGCCGGGAGTGATGTGGAGATTCGTGTCGTTGCGCAAGACTCCGGGGGCCTGCAGGGGAGCGTCTTGATTTTCCTGCGTGAGTTTCTGCAGGCCATCGTAGGTGGCCTGATCGACGAGGAAGCGCTGCTCGATCCAGCCTTCGATTCCGGCAGTGGTGCGCACGCGCGCAAAGCGCTTTTCGCGCTCCAGCACCTCGACGCGCTCTCCATTTTTCACGTTGCCGACGCGGTTGTAGATTTGCGCAACCTGGTCGCGGAGAGCCGCCTGCGGCGCCGAAACATACGCCACTTCGAGGACGCGGTGACGTCCGTGACCGCAAGCCGAAAGCAGCAGTGTGGCGGACAACACCCACGCTACGGCGACTGAGCGAACGCGCGATGGAGCAACCAGTCTCACAATTCGGTTGAGCGGAACCATCTACTATAGCGCGTTGGCGCGGTGGTATTCGTCCGATGCAGGGTTACGTCGCGTGCACCTCGCCGTTTTGGGACGCCGCTGCGTGGAGACAGCGGCAAGGCCATTCGGTTACCATAAAACACAGCCTTTGGAATATTGCATTTCGCGCACGCAGGCTGCCACGATGAGGTTTCCTGCGTCTAAGTATTTGGGGATTTCCTTAAGAGACATGTCCACAATGCCGATGAAAAATACATTCGTATACCGTCTCGCTCTGTTGTTGGTCGCGGCTTCGTTCGTGCTCGCTGCTTCTGGCAGCGCGCGATCGCAAGACACCGCGGATTCCGTTCTGCGTCCGCCGAAGGGATCGCAGGTTGCGATCATCGTCTTCGAAGATCTCCAGTGTCCGATGTGCCGGCGCACCGCGCCGCTCGTCGAGCAGGCGTCGAAGACGTACAAGATTCCGGTCGTGCGTCATGACTTCCCGCTGCCGATGCACAACTGGTCGTATCAGGCGGCCGTGATGGCGCGCTACTTCGATACGCATTCCAAGGCGCTGGGCAACGAATTCCGCGATTACATTTTCGAGAACCAGTTGGAGATCAATCCGCAGAACCTGCGGGGCTTCGCCGAGAAGTTCGCAGCGGCGCACAAAGTGGACGTGCCATTCGTGATCGATCCGGGCGGCAAGTTTGCGGCCGAGGTCAATGCCGATCGCGACCTGGGAAAGGCGATCAAGCTTGACCACACGCCGACTGTGTACATCGTGAGCAGCAAGAATCCGACTCATCCGTACGTGGAAGTGAAGGACAACAGCCAGCTCTACCTCACGATCGACACGATGATGAAGGAGTAGGAGACGCGATTGCAGGTTTTAGATTTGCGATGGCTGATTTGATGGCCGCGCGGTTTCGAATCGGCACGCCGTTATTCCGGCCGTCCTGTGTAGTGCTCCTGCGAATGGACGTCCTCGTGATCTTCCAGCGATTCCAGATGTGTGATCACTTCGGCGGGTTTGCCGAGTTCGATCGGGAGACGTTCTTCGAGCTCGGTCGCCAGACGGTGCGCTTCTCCGACAGGCGTCGCATGCGGGAAGAGTAAGTGCACTTCGATGATCTGCCGATATCCTGTCGTGCGGTAACGGACACCGTGATAGTGCACGCCGAGTTCGTTGCAGATTGCGTCAAGATTTCCGCGAATCTGCTTGCCGGTTTCCGGATCGGAATAGTCGAGCAGACCAACTGCCGAGCGCCACGCCAGTCGTCCGCCAGACCAAAGAATATTCACTGCGACCGCGATTGCGACCAGCGGATCGAAGGCCTTCCATCCAGTGAGCATTACGAGGCCGAGTCCAGCGACGACGCCAAAGCTGGTCAGACTATCGGTGAGTACGTGCTTGCCATCGGCTTCGAGAATTAATGAGTGCGTGCGCTTGCCTACACGCAGCAGATACCAGCCAAGCCCCGCGTTGAGAAAGCCGGCCATCAGCAACAGCAAAGTGCCGGACCCTAGATGTTCGAGTTGCAGGCCGGCCATCCATTTGGCAATTGCTTCAACAAGAATCCAGATGGCGGCCACAACGATCATGGCGCCTTCGAATCCGGCGGAGAAGAATGAGATGCGCTCGTAGCCGTACAGAAACGTCGGCGCGGCGGGCTTTGTACTCAGCCTTAAGCTGAACGCCGCGAAGGCGACAGCGATAACGTGCACAACTGATTCGGCGAAGTCGGAGAGGACAGCCGTCGATCCGGTCATGAAATACGCGGCGGTTTTGCCGGCGAGCATCAGCACGCCAACTGCCAGCGACATGCGCATGGCGAACTGCGCTGCTCGCAGTTCCTGCTGGTCGCGCTGCGTACGCGCCGGAGCGGACACCGGGACTGAGATCGTGTCCGACATGAGGGGCTTTGGGATTATCGTCCCATAAGGGGACGAGCGTGGAATGTGACCAGAATCACCGAGCAGAGACTTGCGTCACTTGCGATAGCGAACGAGCAAGATCATGCGGGCTGAGTTTTTCTCTATCGCTGTTTCGCGTTGTGCCAGCCAAGACGTAACAAGTTACATCTCTACGACTGGTTCATTTCTGACGTCAATCTCCGAAGCCGATGCCGATGGCGCGGGCGGTGCGAACTAATTCTCCGTCGGGATTCACGGTTTTCAGTTGTCCGATGGCTGTGGCAACGTCGACGGCGACGACAGTGTTCGCGCGCAGTGCGACCATCTTTCCGAAATCACCTTTGGCGATCAGGTCGACAGCAGCTACACCGAAGCGAGTGGCGAGCACGCGATCATAGGGTGACGGCGAACCGCCGCGCTGAATGTGTCCCAGCACGCTGATGCGAACTTCCTTGTTCGCGAACAGGCCGATGGCATCGCCGATCGTGTTGCCGACGGGCCATCCGCGGGCCATCTGCTTCAACTCGGGCGGCAGCTTGACACCTTCGGCGACGACGACGATGGTGAAGCGGCTGCCGCGACTTTCGCGCCGCGCGATGAAGTCGCAGATTCCCTTGATGGTGAAGGGAATTTCGGGAATGAGAATGATGTGCGCTCCGCCTGCGATTCCGCCGGCAAGCGCGATCCAACCACAATCGCGGCCCATAACTTCCACGACCATTACGCGGTGATGCGACGACGCAGTGGTGTGAATCTTGTCGATCGCGTCACTGACCGTGTGCAGCGCCGTGTCGAAACCGAAAGTGACTTCGGTGGCGGAAAGATCGTTGTCGATGGTCTTCGGCACACCAACCGTCTTCATGCCCTTCTGGAAAAGTTCGTAGCCGATCTTTTGCGATCCATCACCGCCGATGGTGACGATGGCGTCGATGCCGAGTTTGCGCGAATTGGCGATGACTTGGTCGGAGATGTCGCGCACAACTTCTTCGCCGTTTTCTTCGGTCTTGTACTGGAAGGGATTGCCGCGATTGGTGGTGCCGAGAATCGTTCCACCGCGCGGAAGGATTCCGCTGACGCGGTCGAGGGTGAGTTCGAACGACTTTTCGGGCCAGATGAGGCCATCGAAACCATCGGGGATACCGATGACTTTCCAGTTGTGTTTGAGGATGGCAGCTTTGGTGACGGCGCGAATGACGGCGTTCAGGCCAGGAGCGTCTCCGCCTCCGGTGGCGATGCCGATACAGCGTATGTCAGACATGGGGGTATGTGTGTCGCTAGGCGTTCGCCGTTGGCAGCCGGGAGCGGTCCGCTCTGGGAGCTATGGTGACGGATAACGAACCTGTGATCATCGTCTGTGAGAGACGCTTCTGCAAGATTACGGCTGGTCGTAGAGTAGGTGTTGTTCGGTTTTGGGAGAGATTACTATTCAGTAACCCATCCCCCCCCTCCCCCGATCTCTTGGAATCATTGAGTTAGAGGAAAATCGCTAAAAAATCTATGGGCTGCAATCACTTACGGGTAAAATATTCCGTTTAAAGGACTTAGGAGGCGTTTAGGTTGTCAAGGAACGAAGGGTAAGGTTTTAGGATCTGGCGATTTGAGGCGGAAGTCAAGTGGAATCAGAGGGATTGGAGGAATGCGTTCCCGTTTTGGGAGAGCGGAAGTGTCGGCAGAGCGAATTTACGCTTGTTCCGCTGCCGAAACATAAGCTAGACTAAGCTAGCTTAATTGTGGGAGGTGCTCGATGACTGAGATCGGCGCATTCGATGCCAAGAACACGTTGGGAACGCTGCTGGACCGCGTCGAAAATGGCGAAGAGATCGTGATCACGCGGTATGGAAAGGCGGTCGCGAGGCTCGTTCCCAATGTGCGGCGAGTGGACCAAGATCAAACGAAGGCGGCGTTCGAGCGCATTCGCGAGCGGGCCCGGCGGCTGCAGGCGACGAAGCCGGATCCCTTCCGGTGGTCTGAGCTGAAGAAACTGCGCGACGAGGAACGGCCATGAGACTCGGTGAGCTAATCGCATGAGCATGGTCCTTGATTGCTCCATCACGCTGGCATGGGTCTACAGCGACGAGACCACGGAGGAGTTGCGGCAAGTATTCGAGATCTTGCGTCAGGGCGGGGCGTGGGTTCCGGGACTCTGGCGGTTGGAAGTGGCGAATGTCCTGGAGATGAACACACGGCGCGGGCGGCACGGCGCGGATTTCCGGGATGCGACGCTGGCGGATTTGGCGCAGCTTCCGATTCAGATTGACGGCGAGACGGATGCGCGGGCATGGGGAGAGACGCTGCGTTTGGCAGAGCGGCATCGACTGACGCTCTACGATGCGGCGTATCTCGAGCTGGCTCTGCGACGGAATTTGCCGCTGGCTACGCTGGATGAGGATTTGCGCGGGGCTGCGCAGGCGGAGAAGGTGCGAGTAGTGGGGAGAGTGATAGGGAAAATGAGCGGCTGAATCGCTTCACCAAAATTAAAGGCCCCACTTCTCCCAGAGGACGCGAGAAATGGGGCACCCGGCGACAGCGGGCGCTACGAAGCTACGGATTGGTCACGGTCAGCGTTGCGGTGCCGACTATGGTTGTACCCGGATAACTTGCGGTGAGGGTATACGACTGAGCTATTGCCGAACTATCTGCCGTGCACTCCTCATAGGGCGCGACGTAGGTGCAGGTTACGTCCGTGGTCGTTGGTGTGAGATTCCAAGAAGCAGTTTCCGTTATGTCTTGCTGTGAGCCGTTGGCCGTCGCGCTTGCGGTGAAGTCGGCGGGGCTACCTGACGTTGCTGAAAGGGTCTTTGTGTTCGGGGTGATCGTGATGGCCGTGATGCCACTCAGATAAACCGTGGCATTCGCCGTTGCGGACAATCCTTCGGCGTCGGCGGTAATGGTCGCCGACCCGAGGGCAAGACCAGTCATGATCCCCGTGTTCGGGTCAATCGGAGCTACGGAAGGTGTGTCGCTCGACCAAGATATGCCGCTTTTTACCTGATTGCGGCTGCCATCATCGTACGTTCCGAACACCTGCAGAGTTAGTGTGGTATTGACTGCGACTTGCGGTGTGGTCGGGGAGATGGCGATGCTTGTCAGCGTGGGGTTGACGAAGAAGCCGCGGCAGCTTACGGCTAGGGCCAGGGTTGCGAGGGCGGCGAAGGCGGCGATCAGTCGGAGTTTGGAATTGGTGGATGACATAGTCGTTTATTGAGACTCCTTGGGCGCTACCGCTCGGTTGCCGCTCCTTGATTCAGCCTGCAAAATTGTAGCAGAGACGATTTCGCCGGGCGTACACGGGGGTGCTGTCGCGACGAAAGGCGAACCTCTTCTGGCAATCGTCTTTGGCACTCGCTTTTGCTTCGTGTCTGGCTTGCTTCGTGTCTGGTGATCGTCTTTCGCAGTCCTCTCCAGCGGCTTCCCGGGTAGAACGCGGGGCATGAGGCGGCTTGCAGGAAAATGTGGGGCCGGCCATCGCCCAGTTGGAAATCTAGTTCTCACGCACCCTCAGCGGGAAGCAGGTTCCTCACCGGGCTTGCCGCCCGGTTCGGAATGACAAAATTAAGTATTCGGCATGAAAAGATTAAAGTGTTCGGCTGCGCAACTCTTTTCCAATTTCAGAAACACTCGCAAGCTCTGACACAGACTCCTTCGCGACTCGGGTCTATGCCCTACTAGACCGGAAACGCTCGACGAAGAACGGCCAGCGCTGCGGGGCGGCGCTGGCCATTGATCGCTACCTGTTGAAAAACTACCGACCCTTGCCCTTGGGTTCTCGTTCTTCCTTGGGCGGCTTTTGTTGCTTCTTGGGCGGGCTCGCCTTGTGGGGAGCGGGCCTCGAAGCGTTTGAATTATTCGGCCTTGACTGGGGTGCGGCTCCAGGCTTGTCTTTCGACTCGTTGAACGTGTTGTTCCCGGAAGGCGTACCTTTGTCTTCGTTCGCCGAGTTGTTCTCGCCCTTGTTCGCGTTGTTGGGCGGAGTGAAGGGGCGATATCCGTCGCTGGGGTTCGCCTTGTTCTCCGGGGTCGACGCTACACGCGCTTCTTTGGGCGACATGGCTGGCGCATGATATTCGCCGCCGGCTTCGCGGGCCGGAATCGCGGAACCCTTGCTGAAGTCGCCAGCTCGGGCGGTCGCGGCGACCGCGGGGCGTCCATGATTTTCAGACGCGAAGTTCTCGTGATTCTGGCTTGCGAGGTGCTCGTGCTGCGTCTGCTCGGCAAGTGGAGCCGTGTGCGGCTCGCGCTCGGCTGCCTCTTCTTCCGGCGTAGGACGCGCTGTGACGCCGCCCTCTCCACCGTTAAAGCTGGCGTGGTTTTCGTTGACGACGACGGTGCGCGTGTAGACGTTCGTCACATTGGTGACGCTCACGTTCATGACGGCGCGGTTATAGAAGAACGCGCCGCCGCGCCATTCGCCACCGGCGAAGCCGACGCCGCCATAGCCGAATCCATAGTTGATGCCGCCGTAGAATCCGATGTGCGGTCCCCAGTACCCGGCGTGCCAGGCGTAGAATCCGCCGCCCCATCCCCAATAGCCGGGCGTCCAGAGCATGCCGACGGGAGCGACCACCCAGGTGCCGGGCACCCAGTAATAGCCGGCATCATCGTTCCAGGCCCAGTAGCCGGGCGTCCAGAAATATCCGGGACCGGGGCAGAGCGGTTGGGCATAGACCGGGATGGCTGGAGGTCCGAAGCGGACCGAGACACCAACGGCGATCTGCGCGAACGACGCGGCGGAAAATGCCACGAGTAATAGCGTAAGCAACAGCAATCGAGTCGTTGAGCGATAGAGCTTCATAAGAGTTCCCTCTTCGTCACGCCTCCTTAGCGATCGACGATCTGGGGAGGCGGTCTTTAATTTCAATTTCTACAAAGCCAACTTCTACGACTCTCGGAACACTGATCTCGGCGGGCGGCCGAAGCTCACTTTCGCGAAGGCCCGGGAGCAGGCGTCCCTGTGAAGTTGTACTTTCTCTATGAACACGGATCACGGGAGGATGTTGTGGGGGAAAAGGGTATTTAAAATGTGGGGTTTATCGCGGCGGTGCGGAGGAGCGAGAAGGTGCAGCGAGTTCAGTTCGTTCTTCTAGCTTTGGCGATGCGCTCGTCGATGGGCTTGCGGCCGGCGAATCCTTCCTGGGTGCCGTGCCAGTGAGTGATGGATTTTTCGCCGAGCTTCCAGCATAGAAGAATGACTTGGCCTTCGACTTCGCAGGGGAAGTCGAGGAGTCCGATGTCGAGATCTTTAACTTGCACGCCGATGGAGTCGATTTCAGCGATGGCGTCTTTGGCGCGCTGCTCGGCCTTGGTGCGTTCGGCCTTGCGTCGGGCCAGGGGAACGATGTCGAGGAATGTACCGCCATTCAGAAAAATGCGGTGGCTCAGCGCCTGCTGTTCGGCCTCTACCTGTTCGATGAGAGCCTTGCCTGCGATGGCGGTGCGAAGCAGGGATTCGAGCACCGGCAGCAGAGACTGAGCTTCGTCGAGAGTGAAGGTGCGGTCGGACATGGCTTGCTTATATTTTAACGCACCTTGTTCATTGAATCTTGGAGACCGGCGAAAGAAAGAAACTTCATCGCAAAGTTCGCTAAGGAATTCGCGAAGGACGCGAAGAAAGGCGTCGGGGGGCAATCTTTTGAGATTCGGTTGTGCTGGATCTTTTTAGGGCTTGATGTTGTTTGCGTCGGTTGAAGATCGCAGGGTGAGACTCTGGACGTCGTTGACGATCCGCGCGCTCGCCTGATCAAAATTCTTGTCACGGTTGCCCTGCAGAATGGCCCACTGCACGTGCTCGGTGAAGACCCAGAGCAGAGCATTCGTCTTGGGATCGCGAATGGCCAGGCGCATGTAGGAGTCGCAGGGATCAGGGATGAGATGGGACTGATCTCTTACCAGCTTGTCATTCGCCGCCGGAACGCTCAGTTGAATCTCGAACAGAAGGTCGGCTTCGGCAGGGGAGCCGACGAGTTCGTATCGATTCAGGGCTTTGATGCCTGCATAGAATTGATCGTAGGTGCGGTCGGGGCTCCCGGTGAACAGAGGATCGTCGTAGAAGGGCTGGTCGGCGCCCGCATTGGCGATGAATACTTTCTTGGCCGCGACGATTTGGGTTGGGAGCGGCGCAGGCGCGACAGTTTGCTCCTTTGCCGGCAGCGCGGGCAGCAGCGCCGACTGCGTCACGAGAATCAAGAGAACGAAGCTGGAAGCCAATGCTTTCGGTACTTTCGCCATAAGTCCTCCGTTGTCCGATCTTCGCACTTGAAGTTGCACTCGCTGAATAGACGTTTCACGGGCACTTTTACTGTAGATATTCGTCAAAGCTTGTAATTTTTTGCAGTGTTTCGAGTCACCCATGTTGCTGGAAAGATCGTTCACCTCGGGGGCTAAAGCCCGGTCCCTGTGCTAGCCGTTGGCGGCACGACTGAAGTCGTGCCCTTCCCAAACCTGATGAGACCACTTCTCGAACGGGGTACGCGGGTTACTGCGGTAGGGTTACTCGGGCGGCGGCGCTTAGGGCGAGGCCGCGTCCGCAATCGCTCACGTAGAGGAGGGTGTGCGAATCTTCCCAGGCCGGGGCGGTCGCGTTGCAGGCGGCGGAGGTGAGTTTTTGTTCGGTGCCGCTCGCCAGGTCGCGGACATATAAGTGCCATGAGCCGGAGTCGCGGCGGCTGAAGGCGAGAGATTTTCCGTCGGGGGAAAGGGCGGGATAGCGCAGGGCTCCGGGAATGTCTGTGAGCGCGGTAAGTTCGCCAGAAGAAGTTTTCAGCTTCGCCAGATGCGGGTTGGCGGCGTTGCCGGCGGCGAGGATCAGGTCGCCGTCGTTGGTCACGGTCATTTCGAGGACATCTCCTAAGCCAGGCGGAGTTGGTATGCGCGTGGCGGGGGCGGCGTCTTTCGACATCCAGATAGTCGTGAGACCCGAATCGTCGCGGAGGTCGGCGAGCCAGCGTCCGTCGGGGGAGATGGCGGGGTCGCGTCCTTCGCCCAGACTTTCGGGAGCGGCGTCTGGGCGATCGAGTTGTGCAACGGGGAGGCGGAAGATCTGCGAGCGCTGGCGGGTGACTTCGAAATAAACGAACGGGGATTGCGGATTGGCGGCGATGGCTAGGACATCGCCGGCGAGGCTGGGGAGGCGCTGCGCTGCGGCGCGGCTCGTACTCGGGGGAAGAACCACAGCTGCATAGGCGTCCGGGATCATCTCGTCGAGGAGCAGGCGATCCCCGGCGCGAACTGCGGCGAAGGTGCCGTAGCCGATAGAAACCGGCGGCAGACGCCGAGAAAAATCTTCGGACCGGTTGCGCAGCGAGCGGAGATTCGAAAGTGTGAGAGCGACCAAGAGAATCGCGGCAAGCGCGAGGGTCGGACGACGGAGGCGTGACGGCATCCGAGTCGGGGCTTTCAAGAAAAGCAATATGTAGAGCAGAAAAACTGCGGCGAGCCTGCCCTGGAGATAGGCGTAGACGAATGCCGGCATGGGGCTGCAGGCGAGTGCATAGAGGATCACAGCAGCGAGAGCGGTGCCGGGTTCGCCACGCTTCAGGAAATAATCCACGACAACGATCACTGTAAAAATCAGTACGCAGTGGTGATAGGCGGCGGGCATTGAGGACATCAGGAGCAACAGCGCTACGAAGGTGGACCATTCCCAGGCGCGGGTTTGCGGCGTGTCGTCGTCTCCGGTCGAAAACAGGAAGGTAAATAGAAGTGTGACGGAGATGAGTGCTTGCACGATTGCATACGCGCTGGGGGAGTTCATCCACGGAGCCGGATTCAGCTCAGGCTCCACGAGAAAGAATCGATGGCAAAGGGCGGTGAAGGAGTTCCACTGCAGGACGTAGGGCGAGACGAGGTCGCCGTGGAGCGCGCGGGGCAGGACTTCGAGCAGGAGAATCTTGTGAACATTCCAGCCAAAGAGAAATAGCGACAGGGCTCCGAGCGCTGCGGCGGTGGTGATGAGTCCGGCGGCGGCACGCCAATTCCGCTTGCGCAGAAAAAGAATCAGGAAAAACGCGGGAAAGATTTTGAACCACGCGGCCGCGGCAAGGATGGCTCCGCAGGTGAAGCGGTGACCGCGACAGGCTGCGTAATAAGCGAGGCATAGCAGGGCGAAGATCACGACGTAGTACTGGCCAAAGAGAAAAACTTCGCGCAGGGGTAGCACGCAGAAAAATGTCAGCAGCAGAAGGCGACGCCAGGGGAGTTCGGTGACGCGGCGCAGTGTTGCAAGCGAGAGCGCTATGAGTACGAGGTCGAAGACGAGCCATACACGCTTGGCGTCGAGCGACGGCAGCGAGGCTATGGGCAGAAGAGGAGCAGCACACAAGGGCGGATTGGGCAGAAATCCGACGAGTGTCTGATCGATCTGCTGATGATCTTTGTGGCGCTGAAACCATCGCCACTCGTAGGCGCGGTCGATGGGCAGGCCCTCGTGGTGGATCACCGCGGGGAGAAAGTAGTTGGGGAAATCCGTGTTCATGGTGCGCCAGGCGGGGACGAGGCCGCGGACGACAAACATCGCCAGCAAGGCAGCGAAGACGAACCATTCGAGGGCGGCGAGAGAGCGCGAAGCGGGCGCGGATTGGTGCAAGATCGTCCCCTGACGTTGGTGGAGTTCGGCTCAGCGAGTACGGCCGTGCGACGGGTCAGGGGACGTCGCGGTATTTAAATCCACGTACAGGCCTTCGCTGGGGGCCACCCCAGGAGGATAACAGCTTCCGTTGCGGCTGTAGTTGGTGCAGTGGGCGGCGACATCTTTGCGCTGCGGAGACTGCGCGAACTGCCAGACCTCGGCGAAGTTCACGCCGCTCTGGGCGGGGATGGGTGGCTTCGCAAAGGCGCATCCGGGCGAGGGCGGGCAGGCGTCGTTGGTGACCCAGTACACGATGTTGCGCTTGCCGGCGTTCTGCTGGATGTCTTCGGCGGTGATGACCTTCTCGCTGTCGACCGAGCGCATGCCGGAGCAGTAGATGCCGGCGCGGAATCCGGCGGCGGTGACGCCGTCGACGAAGGCGAAGATGTAGGCGTTCTGTTCGGGGAGCATGCGGCCACCTTGCTCCTGATCGAGAAAAATAATGGTGGAGCGGGGGAATCCTTCGCGCTGCGCTGTGGAGATGGCGGCTTGCGCGTCAGACTTGCCGAGGCGCGCGGCATGGGTTTCGGATTTCAGCTGGGCGAAGAGGCGTCCGTTGAAAAGTACGAGGAATCCGAAGCCGGCGGATTCGACGGCGGCGCGGTGGCCGGTCCAGGTGTTCGTCTTCTCGCCGGGAGGAACGTTGAGCCAGTAGCCAGTGTAGGAAAAAGTCTGGTGCAGGGCTTTGAGGTTGGCGTCGCCGGGGTAGAGGTTGCGATCGAAGCCTAGGTAGGCTGTGCGATCTGCCTGCGCTTCGGCACAACCGGCAACAAGGCCCACCAGAACGAAGAAGACCAGGAGGATTCGGGCAGCATCCTCGAGAAGAGCGAGCCGTATGGGAAGCTTATGCATCATTCAGCGCCGTTTGTTTCTCGGATTGCCTGACCCGGCGATGCGGGTCAATTCTTTCGCATAGTCCCTAAGGGTCTCCGAAAGCGCGCGATTGTAGATAAATTGACCTTCGCGGCGAGACTCGATCAAACCGGCCTCAGAGAGGGTCTTCAGGTGGTGCGAAACCGTTCCGGCGGCGAGATCATGCGCAGAGATAATCTCGCCGCAGTTCATTTCCTTTTTCGCGGCAATCGCCTGGAAAATCGACAGACGAGTGGGATCGGAGAGCGCTTGCGCGATTTTTGCCATCTGGTCTGCGTTCATGGGTCGGAATCCGCGGTTCGTACTGATTGTAATCCACACCGGGAGGGTCGCTCCGCCCTACCCCCAATTGATTCAACAGTCTCCGCATTTGATGAAACTTATGACTTCGATATTCATCAAAGTATCGAAATACAGAAAATGGCCACGCCGTTCGCGGAGGCCAGAAGGAATCAATCATGGGAAAACTAAGCGGAAAAGTTGCAGTGGTAACCGGAGGTAACAGCGGTATCGGATTAGCTACCGCGAAGCTGTTTCACTCGGAAGGCGCGAAGGTCGCGATTGCCGGTCGCGATCAGAAAACCTTGGATGCAGCGGTAAAGGAAATCGGAGGCGATACGCTGGGCGTGAGGGCCGATGTGGCTAGACTGGAAGACATTGACAAGTTGTACAAAGCGGTAAAAGAAAGATTTGGCAAGATTGATGTGCTCTTCGCCAACGCGGGCATCGCGAAATTCGCCAGCATCGAAGAGAGCTCCGAACAAGTCTTCGACGACCAGTTCTCAGTGAACGTGAAAGGCCTGTATTTCACGATTCAGAAAGCCCTGCCCCTGCTCAACGAGGGAGCTTCCATCATTCTGAACAGCTCGGTAGCAAGTTCGAAAGGAATTTCACACGGCAGTGTTTATTCCGCAACCAAGGCGGCAGTGCGTTCGTTCGCTCGCACGCTGACTTCTGAACTGATTGGCCGCGGCATTCGCATCAATGTCATCAGCCCCGGACCGATCACAACGCCGATCATCGGGCGTAACGGGCTCACCAAAGAGGCTCAGGATGAACTGGTGAAGTCTTTGACGGCGATGGTTCCCGCGAAGCGCTTCGGCGAAGCGGACGAGGTTGGTCGAGCGGTAGTGTTTCTTGCCTCGCAAGATTCGTCTTTCATCAGCGGACAGGAATTGTTCGTGGATGGTGGCCTGGCAAACGTGTAATCCGTCTGAGGGTGGAGATGGCGGGTTCGAGTGCCCGCCATCTACCCTCCGATGTGGACCATGGTTCTTGAGGCGGGGACGAAGTCGGGTTCGCCGATGTGGTGGCGCTCTTCTTTTTTCTGCACGACACCGCGAATGAATTCGGCCAATTCTTCGTCGCTGGCGCCGCGTCGCATTTGAGCATGCAGGTCGTGGTCCCAGACGGAGAAGAGGCAGGTGCGAATCTTGCCGTCGCTGGTGATGCGGATCCGGCTGCAGTGTCCGCAGAACGGGTGCGAGACTGGGGCGATGATGCCGATTTCTCCGACGCCGTCTTCGAAGCGGTAGCGGCGCGCGGTTTCGGAGCGCGCGTGCGGGATTTCGACGAGTGGCCGGTATTCGGCCATGCGCGTGAGAATTTCGTCGAGGGTGACGACCGTCGTGGGCAACCAGGTTCGGCCCTCTTCGAGCGGCATAAATTCGATGAAGCGCACGGTCACGCCCTCTTCGCGCGCGAACATGCCGAAGGGAATGATTTGATCTTCGTTGAAGCCGCGCATGAGGACGCAGTTTACTTTCAGCGGCCAGAGTCCGGCGCGGCGGGCGGCGCGAATGCCGGCGAGAACGTGATCGTATCCACCGGGCACGCGTGTGATCCGGGTGAAGCGGTCGGGGTCGACGGCGTCCATGGAGACGGTGACGCGGGTGAGGCCGGCATCTTTCAGCGGCTGGGCCATGTCGGCGAGCAGGTGGCCGTTGGTGGTCAGGGCGATGTCGAGGGGATCGGTGTTTTCGAATGGACGCGCTCGATCGCCGCCAGCGGCTAAAGCCGGGGCGGGATCTGCGGCGTTAGCGGCATCGCTGAAGCGATGCCCTGATACGAATCGTGAATCTTTCGAACTGCCCGGGGCTGGCGGTTTCAGTTTCGCGAGTTCGCGGACGAAGTCGACTACACCCTTGCGGAGGAGCGGCTCTCCGCCGGTCAGGCGAACCTTGTTAATCCCCATGCCCACGAGTACGCGCGCCATGCGGAGATAGTCGTCAAACGGCAGGTCACCGTAAAGCGCGCCTTCGTTTCCGGTGCGGCAGTAGACACACTTGTAGTTACAGCGGTCGGTGATGGAGATCCGCAGGTCGGTGATGGCGCGTCCGAATTTGTCGTCGAGAGGCAAGCTCTTGGCTCTTGGCTCTTGGCTCTTAGCTTTTAGCTCTTGGCTTACTGCAGCGGCTCTTAGGATCGAGCCAATAGCTAAGAGCCAACAGCATTTTTTAGGACGGAAAACAGACAGGCGGGAATATCCCGGCGGCTGTTTCCTTTCCAATGCGTCTGTCACCGGACGCGGGAGGCGCGGGCATTTCTGCGCGCACCCTTGGGAAGTCTTCTTGCGGCTTGCGTCAAAAACCTTAAATCGCAAAGGACGCAAAGAAAAACAATCCCACGTCGCCGCGGCTTTGGTATTCCGAAGACCGGCGGCGATCGGAAACTCAATTCATATTATAGGACGCGCGCGAGCGACTGAGGATTCAGGGTTTTGACAGCGCCTTCTTGATGGCTGCTTCGGCAAGCGGGGCCATGATCTTGAATCCGGCGGCGTTGGGGTGCAGGCCGTCGTCGGCGAGATCCTTCTTGAGCAGGCCTTTCTCGTCGACCATGGCGCTGAAGTAGTCGAGGTAGATGCAGTTGGAGTGATCGGCGACGTAGGCCTTCAGCCACTTGTTGAGCGCGAGGATTTTGTCGGGAGAGCGCTGCGCAAAGAAGTCCTTTGAGCGCTCGGTGTAGTTGTGCACGGGAAGCACGGAGGAGAAGACCACGCGGATGTCGTGCGCCTGCGCGAGTTCGGCGAAGGAGGCGTAGTTGGCCTCAATGTCTTCCAGACGCATGGGGCCGGTGTTGCCGGCGATGTCGTTGGTACCGGCGAGAATGACGACGACTTTGGGGTGCAGGTCGATCACGTCCTGGCGGAAGCGGACGAGCATTTGCGGAGTGGTTTGGCCGCCGATGCCGCGGTTGATGTATGGCTTGCCGGGAAAAGAGTCGGCGAGCTTCCATATGTCGGTGATGGAGTCTCCGAAGAAGACGACGCGGTCCTCACCAGGAGCGGGCGGCTTGAGCGCGGCGTTGGCGTCGCGGTAGCGTGCGAGCTGACCGTAGTCGTCGGTGAACATGGCGATACGTGAGGCGCGGTATTGGTCGAGGCCGGGGAAACCGGTGGAGGGGATGGAGGGCGGCGCGGGCTGCTGGGCGAGGGCGATTGATGAGCAGAACACTAGGAGCAAGATTGATCGAGGAAGCTTGTGGATTCGCATAGTTTTCAACTCGAACTTCAGTCTTATCCGCGCTGATCTGCGGAAATCCGTGGCAAAGAAGTTTATTACATCCCGTCGTAGTTGGGGCCCCCACCGCCTTCGGGCGGGACCCATGTGATGATCTGGTACGGATCCTGAATGTCGCAGGTTTTGCAGTGGACGCAGTTCGAGGGGTTCAGGCTGATGCGCTTGCCGTTGGGCTGAGTCGCGTCGTCGACCATTTCGTAGACGTTGGCGGGGCAGAAATTCTGGCAAGGGCTGCCGAACTCTTTCACGCAGCGCGTGTTGCAGATGTTGGTGTCGTGGATGACAAGGTGCGAGGGCTGGTCTTCTTCATGCTTCGTGCCGGAGTGGTAGAGGTCGGTGAGCTTGTCGAAGGTTAGTTTGCCGTCGCCCTTGGCCGGGCCGAGAAGGCGGGCCTCGGCGCCTCCGTCGGCGGGAAGGTCGGCGAGCTTGCGCATGTGTTCGTATCCGGCATGCGCGGGATAGCGGTTGCGCAGGCCGCGTCCGCCGGTCACCATTTGCAGGGCGGTGTGGAACATGCCGGCAAAAAATCCGCGCTCGAATCCCTGATGCATGTTGCGGACTTTCCAGAGTTCCTCTTTGATCCAGCTGGATTCGACTTTTTTCTGAAACTCGCTGAGCGTCGCGGCGGATGAGTCATCTTTCTTGAGAGCTTCGTTTTTCAGAACCTCGAAAGCAGTCTCAGCGGCGAGCATGCCGCTCTTGATGGCGAGATGAATTCCCTTCAGGCGCGCGGAGTTGAGGAAGCCGGCGGAGTCGCCGAGGATCATCCATCCATTGCCGGCGACGGGCGGAATGGCCCACCAGCCGCCGTAAGGCAGCGACTTCGCGCCGTAGCGGATCATCTTGCCGCCTTCGAGAAGTTTCGTCACGAACGGATGCTTTTTGAATTCCTGCAGCACGCGCTGCGGGTCGAGGCGCGGGTCGGGATAGTCCAGTCCGGTGACGAATCCGAGGGAGACGACGTTGTCTTTGCCGCCGTAGATCCAGGAGCCGCCATATTCTTTCGTGGTAAGCGGCCAGCCCATCGTGTAGATGACTTCGCCTTTGGCAATGCGGCCGGACGGGACTTCCCAGAGTTCTTTTACGCCGACGCCGTAGGTTTGCGGGTTTGCGTTTTTCGCGAGATCGAACTTGTTGATGAGCTGTTTGGTGAGCGATCCGCGGGGGCCTTCGGCGAGGATTACGACTTTGGCTTGCAGGTCGTAGCCGGGTTCGAAATTGGATTTCTGGTGTCCTTCTTTGTCGACACCTTTGTCGTCGGTGCGGACGCCGGTGACGCGGGCTTCTTTCGAGTCATCGCTAAAGAGTAATTCGGAGCCGGCGAATCCGGTGAAGATGGTGATGCCTGTCTGTTCGACTTTACTGCCCAGCCACTTCACAAAGCGGTTCAGCGAGATGACGAAGTTGCCGTGATCGCGCAGGGGCGGAGGCGTGATGGGCAACTTGAACTTGGATTTTTCCGTGAGGAAGTAGACCGCTTCTTTTGAGACCTCGGCGTCGAGGGGAGCTTCTTTTTCGAAGTCCGGAAGAAGTTCGCGCATCGAGCGCGGGTCGAGCAATGCGCCGGAGAGGCAATGCTGGCCGATCTCGCGGGCCTTCTCGAGGACGTAGATATTTTCCTTGCTGAGCTGTGCGTCGGGATGTTGCGCATTGTGCGCGTCGATGAGTTGCGCCAGACGCAGGGCACAGGCCATGCCTGCAGGTCCGCCGCCGACGATGACGACATCGGCGGGCATTTGCGGGCGTTCGACGCCTTCGAGAGGCTTTCGAAAAACTAACATAAGAACTGGCCACGGATTACACGGATTGTCACGGATAAGGCATTCGGATCAATCATTGTGATCCGTGAAAATCCGCGTGAATCCGTGGCCCGGGCTATCCTCCCGCTTTCGCTTTCTTTACTTCTTCAATCAAGGGCGGAACGATGTCGAACAGATTTCCCACGACCGCGTAGTCGGCGATTTCGAAGATCGGGGCTTCTGAATCTTTATTTACCGCGATGATGGTGCGGGAGCCTTTCATGCCGACGATGTGTTGGATCGCGCCGCTGATGCCGAGAGCGAGATAGAGCTTGGGCGCGACCGTCTGACCCGAGGAGCCGATCTGTCGGTCCATGGGAAGCCAGCCGGAGTCGCAGATGGGGCGCGAGGCGGCGAGGTCTCCGCCGAGAGCGTCGGCTAGCTGCTTCGCGAGTTCGATGTTTTTCTGTTCCTTGATGCCGCGGCCTACGGCGACGATGACTTCGGCCTGCGTGAGGTCGACGGCCTGCTTGGCTTCTTTGAAAACTTCCTGCGGCTTGTTGCGGATCACGCCTTCGGCGATCTCGACATTCACCGTTTCGATAGGAGCGGCGGTGGCTCCGGCTTCGGCCTTGTCCCTGCGGAAGGCTCCGTTCTGAAATGTTGCGAACCACGGGGCGTCGCTGGTAAAGCTGACGTCTGCGGCAAGTTTGCCCTGGAACATCTGGCGCGTGAAGATCAGCTTTCCACCTTCATGTTTGAAACCGATGCAGTCGCTGATGACGGTGCGTCCCATGGCGGTGGCCAGTTTGGGAACGAAGTCGCGCACTTGATAGGTGTGCGGCATGAGCACGAGCTTCGGCTGCTTCGTCGCGAGAAACTGCTTCAGTGCGGCGGCGAAGGCGTCGGGGGTGTAGGGATCGAGCTTCGGAGACTCGATGGCGTAGACCTTCGCGACTTTTTTCGCGGCGACTTCGGCGGCGATGGAAGCGGCGGAACTGCCGACGACCGCAGCTTCGAGAGTCCAGCCGATGGCGGCGGCAATGGCTTGTCCGGCGGTGATGGTTTCCCAGGAGACGCGATTGAGTTTGCCTTCGCGTTGTTCGACGACGACAAGGATTGAGTCAGACACGTGTTCTCCTTACTGCTTTCGAATCGAAGAGGGGCGGAAACTGCTGTTCAGAAGACGGCTGCCAAACCAAAGCAGACAACATGCAACACAGAGAACCAGCATTACCGCAAAAAAACTCGCCAAGAACCCGATTGGTGGCGATGGAATCGAAGCCTGGAGCTCGTCCTTAAATCTGAAGCTGCCTGCAATCATCATGAGACCGGCTGTCACAACCAGTGCCCCGATCATAAAGGCGCCCACGCGCCCCGACGTATTCCTCGGCACCCAACCCTTCGATCCGAAGCCGGGCCCCCTGCTCTGCCCAAGATTCGGAAGAGGGTTATCAGTCCGCCACATCGCGCCACGATCGTGCAGTTTCATCTCTACAACACCCTCAACTCGTTGCGCAGCTTGTCTACCAACTTCTTCGCGATTTCGGCGGAGGAGCCTTCGATATGTTCGGTCTTCTTTGTTTTCTGCGGAATGTAGAGCTTTTCGATCTTCTGCAGGTTTTCGCCGATCGCCGACTGCACTTCCGCCAGCGCCACTTTCCGCAGCGGTTTGTTTTTCGCCTGCTTGATGCCGATGAGCGTGGCATAGCGCAGCTTGTTGATGCCGGACTGAATCGTCAATACGGCCGGCGTCGGCATGTCGACAAACTGAAAGTATCCGGCTTCGAGTTCGCGCTTCACGCGGATGCCGCTGTCGGTTTTTTCGATCTGCATAATGATGGTGGCGTGCGGCCATCCGAGAAGTTCGGCGAGGATGACGCCCGTCTGCGCGTAGCCGTAGTCGTCGGATTGCAGGCCGGTAAAGATCAGATCGAATTGCTCGTCTTTGATGGCGGCGGCGAAGGCTTTCGCCGTGTTGAGGGCATCCAAGCCAACGAACTTGTCGTCTTCAAGATGAATGGCGCGGTCGGCGCCTTTGGCCAGCGCTTCGCGCAGAACCTGCTGCGCGCGCGCCGGGCCGCTGGTAATGACGACGACTTCCCCTTTATGTTTTTCGCGCTGGCGGAGCGCCTCTTCGAGGGCGTAGGCGTCGGGCTCGTTAACTTCGTAGGAAACATCCTCGCGAATCCACGCGCCGGTTTCGTTGAGCTTGAGCGGTGCATCTTTCTGCGGCACCTGCTTCATGCAGACCAGGATCTTCAAGAGTACTCCTTCGCCGGGACAGGCGAGCCACGGCAAAACTTGTCAGTATAAATGACTCGCGCGGTTGGAGGAAAACGCGAGTGGTGCGGCGTGCGGTCGAACCCGTTCACCACGGAGGGCACTGGGGGCACACAGGGGACCTTATTGGGAGTGGAGAATCTTTTATCGCAAAGATCGCGAAGAAGATCGCGCAAAGTTCGCAAAGGGATCGCAAGTTATGCACAATCCTCGAGCGATGGATGGATTTCAGGGACTAGCGCTTGAGCGGTAGTTGCCCAGCGTTGAGCGTCGGACGCCTTTACTCAGTAATTACGGTGGACTGTCCTGTGAGTTCGAAGCGCTTGCGGCAGCGCATGTTTTTGCAGGCCATCATGTCGTCTTTGCGCACCATGTAGGACCGGAACTTGGCGAATCGTGCGCGATCGCGGTCGTCGGCGCGGCCTGCCAGTTGGCGCTTTTTAGTGCGGACCACCCAGGTGACCTCGTACTCGCCGGGCTGGTGACAGTGGGGACAGTTCAGGGTGGCGGGTTTCTTCTCCTGCCGTTCGTCGAAAAAATCGCGTTCTTCCATGGATTTATCAACCGCTTCGTGGCGCGCGGTGCGTATTCATTAGAATTATTGCACATTTGGCGCGGCGCACACGACTTGTAAACCGCGCACGCAAGCTGATCGGGGTACACTCGGGTGCAAGCCGGGGAGCGGTCGTCGCATGGCCAGGAAGAAGAAAAAGAAAAGATTTCAAGCAGTGACCGCGGTCAAGGAGTTAGCCCGCGAGCGTGTGGGCACGCCTCCGGCCGGGCAGATCGTGATTGAGAAGAAGAAGAAGCCGGAAAAATACAAACCTACGCTAGGAAAGCTGCTGGACGAGTAGACCGCAGCTCACGGGCAACTGGAGCCTTGCCCGAAGCTGACGCTGATAGTCGCTGACCCGACAACTACGCTACCCGCGGAAGGATCGCCGGGATCGCTGTAGACGCTGGCCGTGACGCCGAGATTGGTTCCGCAGCCCTGCCCGGTCGTGTTCACTAACCCAGGATGATTGGGGTCGACCGTGATGATCGAGGGCGAGTCCGTGGTCCAGACGGCCGAGTTCGTGATGTCCTTGGTCTCCGGCGGATGGATATAGCTTCCCAAGGCGGTGAATTGCGTGCCAACCACCTCTCCGAAGCTCTGCGTAATGGTCGAGCCGGTCGGGGTCACCGTGATTCCCACCAGATGTTGATTGCGAGCGCAGCTCGACAGGTTGAGCAGTGCGATTGCAGCGGCGAAAAGAGCGGCGAGGCTGAACCACTTCCGGATCATGGATCACTCCTAGACCGAACTGCCGGGCGAATGGGCCCCTGGCGGGGGAAGGGCCAATGTAGCCAAGCGAGGAGCAAAAATCAATAGCTGCCGTGGTGTCAGCCTTTGACTGCTTCGGCGACGACGGCGGCGAAATCCTTCACATCGTCTTCGGTGGTGTCGAACGAGCACATCCAGCGGACGATGCATTCCTCCTCGATCCACGGATAGAAGAAGTAGTGCTGCTTGATCTTCTCGATGGCGTGCCGGGGGATTTGCACGAAGACGCCGTTGGCCTCGACCTTCCAGACGACTTTGACTTGTGGGATCTTGCGCACTTCGGCTTCGAGCACGCGGGCCATGCGATTTGCATGTTCCGCACTCCGCTTCCACAGGTCGTTTGTCAGCAGGGCTTCGAATTGCACGGCGATGAATCGCATCTTCGAGGCCAGTTGCATGCCTTGCTTGCGCAGGAAGAGGAAATCGGCGCTCTGCGCGTGATTAAAGAAGACCACCGCCTCGCCGCCCATGATTCCATTTTTCGTGCCGCCGAAGGAGAGCACGTCGACGCCCAGGTCGCGCGTGGCCTGACGAAGCGTTTGCCCAAGGCTGGCGGCGGCGTTGGCAATGCGGGCGCCGTCCATGTGCAGAAACATTTCGTGTGCGTGCGCGAACTCGGCCAGGGCGCGGACTTCTTCCGGCTTGTAAACGGTGCCCATCTCGGTGGACTGCGTAATAGAAATGACGCGGGCCTGCACGTGGTGCTGGTCGCCGATGCCGTGGTAGGCGTGGCGCACGAGGTCGACCGTGATCTTGCCATCCTGATGCGGCAGCGGGATCAGCTTGCATCCCGTGTGTTTTTCGGGCGCGCCGCACTCGTCGCAATAGATATGCGCGTAGTCGCTGCACAGGACGGCGTGATAAGGACGGGTCAAGGCTTGCAGGCCGAGTACGTTGGCGCCGGTCCCGTTGAACGAGAAGAAGACATCGATGCCCGTGCCGAGATGCTCCTCGAACTTGGCGACGGCGGAGCGAGTGTAGGGATCGTCGCCGTAGGCGATTACGTGTCCCTGATTGGCGCGGCCGAGAGCGTCGAGGATCTCCGGATGGACTCCTGCATTGTTGTCGCTGGCGAAGCTGCGCGTGGGTTTGGCGGAGACCGGCGGCATAACGAAATAATGTAGCAGAGTCGTGGAGGGCGGACGTATTCGTCCGGGCTGCACCTTTCGTCGATTAGCGTGTGCGTCGAGCCACGCATTACAATCCAGAATTCCGGAGGGCGGTCTGTGAGCGCGCACATTTTTCGTCGCTGTTGGATTCTCGTTATTCTTTGTGCTCGCGTTCTTGGTGTGGCCGGCGCGCAGACTGCTGAACAGAAAACGGCACGTTATCTGGACTCCATCCGGCAGAAGCCTTCGCTGCTGCTCGCTTTTCTGCACGACGCTCCGAAAGGCGGCGATCTGCACAATCACCTGAACGGCGCGATCTATGCCGAGGATCTGATCGACTTCGCAGCCAGCGATAACTACTGCATCGATCGCACGACCTCGCGGCTGATCAGTCCTCCGTGCGACTCCTGCGAGAGGTACACGGCAAAGCCCGCGATTCGTTGCGCGTATGACGACCACATCCTGTACAACCAGATCGTCGACGCGTGGTCGATGCGCAACTGGCGGCCTGGCGACGAGTCGGGCCACGATCATTTCTTTGCCACGTTCGATAAGTTCGAACCCGCGGCCGATGGTCACGTCGCCGAGGCGGTTGCCACCGTCATCAATCGCGCGGCGCACGAGCACGTGCAGTATGTGGAATTCATGCGCACCGCCGACGGAAACGCGTCTGCCACGCTTGGCATGAAACTCGGGATGCCGCTGGAGACGCGCGCCGACTTCGGCGCGATGCGCGAGAAACTGCTGGCGAGAGGCCTGAAAGAAATTGCCGCCGCAACGAGCAAGACTTTGACCGAAGACGAAGCTCAAACTCGCGCCGAGCTGAAGTGTGGAACGCCGGAAGGCGAGCCGGGATGCGGCGTCACGGTGCGGTATCTCTATCAAGTGCTGCGCGGATTGCCGCCCGACGCAGTCTTTGCGCAGATCGTACTGGGCTTTGAACTGGCGTCGTCCGATGCGCGATTTGTTGGCCTGAACCTGGTCATGCCGGAAGATTGGTACGTGCCGATTCGCGATTTCAACCTGCATATGGCCATGCTCAACTACCTGCACGGCGTATATCCGAAGGTCCACATTGCGCTGCACGCGGGCGAACTTGCGATGGGACTCGTGAAACCTGAAGATCTGGCATTCCACATTCGCGCGTCGGTGGAGCGCGGTCACGCGGAACGCATTGGGCACGGTGTCGACGTCATGAACGAGAAGGACGCCATTGGCCTGCTGAAAGAAATGGCCGAGCGAAACGTGCTGGTCGAGATTAACCTGACTTCGAACGATCAGATCCTCGGCGTCAGTGGAGAGGACGGTCCGATGCTCGAATACATGACGTACGGCGTGCCGGTTGCGATCTCCACCGACGATGAAGGCGTGGCACGGTCCGACATGACGCATGAGTATTTGCGCGCGGTCGAGGAATATCGGCTGTCCTACGCGGAGTTGAAGCGCATGACGCGGCAGAGCCTGGAGCACAGCTTTCTTCCCGGAGAAAGTCTGTGGGCGTCGACGAAAGAAGGATTCCGCGCGGTCGCGGCTTGCGCGGGGAATGCTGCAGGGGCGGAGAAACCATCCGGCGGATGCGCGAAGTTTCTTGCGGCGAGTGAGCGTGCGCAAGAGCAGTGGAAACTGGAAGGCGAGTTCGCGAAATTTGAGAAAGGATTTTAGCGAACCTAGTGAGGGCTTCACTCCATGCCGCGTAAACGTACTCTCATCCCGTCACCGCTCGCATGGTCACCGGGCTTCATGCCTGTGGCCCCTCCTGCTTTGCCGGTGCTGGCTGAGCGCGGAGGCACGCAGATCCGGACTCCTCTGCCGGTTGCGATCGTCGATACGCGCGAGCAGAATCCCCTTTCGTTCCGGCGCTTCAGGCGATGGTTCACGAAAATCGAGCACCGTGCCTTGCGCCTGGGCGACTATTCGATCGCAGGGATGGAAGACTCCTGCGCCGTGGAGCGTAAGGATCTCGCTGATCTGATTCAGTCGTTCACCACGAATCGCGCGGTCTTTATCAATCGACTGCGGCGGATGAGCGAATTGCCGCATTGCCTGCTGGTCGTGACTACTTCGTGGAATGAGATCAAGTCGGAGTATCCGTATCGCGCAGCGAATCCCAACCGGATCGCGCAATCGTTGATCGCCGTGCTCGCGGGGCTGCGCGTGCCGTTCATTTGCACAGAGACGCACGAACTTGGTGAGGAGATCGTCGCGTCGTATCTCTACCAGACGTTTTTGTATGATTGGCTCGATCGCAACGGCCACGGGAGATACCTGGCCGACGACGATTTGTGATCATGGCTGACCAATTCACTCTCGCCGACTCTGCTGCGCAATTCGTGCTTGGGCGCACGACGCTCCGCCCGAAGATTGCGCTTGTACTCGGCTCAGGACTCGGAGGATTCGCCGATTCGCTTACCGATGCAGTCCGAGTTCCTTACTCCGAAATTCCTTCATTTCCGCAGTCGACTGCGATTGGCCATGCAGGGCGGCTGGTGATCGGCAACGCGGGCGGAGTTGCGGTCGCGGCGATGCAGGGGCGCGTACATCTGTATGAAGGATATTCCGCGCAGGAAATCACGTTCCCGATGCGCGTGTTCGGGCGTATGGGAATTCGCGCGGCCATCATCACGAACGCGGCTGGCGGGATTAATCTCGGTTATTCGCAGGGAGCGCTGGTGCTGATGCGCGATCACATCAACCTGCAAGGGGCGAATCCGCTGGTGGGCGCAAACGACGATCGTTTTGGCGTGCGCTTTCCCGACATGACGCAGGCGTATGCGCGCGACTATCGCGAAATGGCGCGCGAAGAGGCCGCGAGACTGGGCATCATGATGCACGAAGGCGTTTACGCGGGATTGCTCGGGCCGAGTTATGAGACCCCGGCGGAGATCGAATATCTGCGCAGGATTGGCGCCGACCTGGTTGGGATGTCGACCGTGGCGGAGGTGATCGCGGCGCGCCACATGGGTATCAAAGTACTCGCGATTTCGTGCGTAACGAACATGGCCGCGGGAATTCTCGACCAGCCGCTCTCCCATGCTGAAGTCATGGAGACAGGTGAGCGCGTGAAGAGCACATTCGAGGCGCTGCTGCGCGCACTTCTGCCGAGAGTGGCAAGAGATGTAGGAGACTAGGAAGGCTCGTGTAGCGACGGACGCATTCGTCTGTCCTCGCCCGGGCGCAGCCGACGCTTCGATGATGCAGCTTGCGCAATCTCACTTCGCCCGCGGAATCTCCAGCGACACTGGCGGCTTCACTCCATATGCGGCGGCAAAATTATTCTGATTCACGGCCAGCGCCAGATGTCCGCGCGAATCGATGTAGAGCAGAGGCTGGTTCAGAGGAACATCGCTGAACGTCTTCACGAATTTGATCTTCATTTCTTTTCCAGCCACAGATACAGGTACTTCCTGCCCGCGCTGGTAGCCGAGTTTGAAGAAATCTTCCGCGTCGACATTGGTGACGAGGTTGCCAAAAGGACCATCGGTTGCGATCACCGTGGCGCTGAGACCACGGGCATCGACGGTTGCGGCCTTTAGCTGTAGACGAACCAAGTCCTTCACCGGAACCTCGGGGCCGACCTTCGTCCAGTCATCGCCACGCGCCATGTGCGCGCCCGCAGGAGAAAAGATGTCGCGGCCATGAAATGTCGACGACATCTTGCTGCCGATCATCCAATCGGGGTTCGTAATCTCGCGCACTTCTTCGATGCCGTCGCGTTGCTCGACCAGCGTGAGGAGGCCGTTATCGGGCAGGACAAAATATTGTCCGTGCTTTGATTTGGCGACGATCGCCTTGCGGGTGCTGCCCACCGTCGGATCGATTACGACGACAAACACCGTGCCAGACGGAAAATACGGCGTGGCGCCGTAGAGAAATCGCGCTCCGTCGAGAATCGAAAACGGCGTGACCGCGTGCGTCAGATCGACAATGCGCACGTCGGGCATGATCGAATACATCACGCCTCGGCAGAGCGCGACCGAATCGTCGACCAGACCGAAGTCGGTCATGAACACGATCGTCGGAGGATATTTCTGCGTCGGCTCGCTGGCCGCCTGTGCGAACACGGGCGCGGCAGCCAACAGCATCGTCAAGAGAGTGCATAGAAGAAATGGTCGCGTGGAATCACGTCGCAATGTCATTTTCGAAGTCCCCAGATGAAATCCGCAATTCTTCCAGCTCTCGAATTGTGGTGATTTGCAGGCAGCAATTCTAAACGAAGGAAAGCGACCCAGGGCAAACACACCGGTGCCCCTCGCAGTCTATAATGCTGCTGCAATCCAAATTTCTGGAGGCTTTCTATGTCGCAAGTCATCCCCGAGAAGTACCGCGATTTATTTCAGAAGCGGGCCTTTGCCAGCCTGGGGACGCTCATGCCGAACGGCAGCCCGCAAGTCACGCCCGTCTGGTGCGACTTCGACGGCGAGCACGTCATTTTCAATTCCGCCAAGGGACGCCAAAAGGATCGCAACGTGCGCCGCGATCCACGCGTGTCGGTGGCCATCATCGATCCGGAAAATCCGTACCGGTATCTGGAAATTCGCGGCAGCGTGGTTGAGATCACGGAAGACGGCGCCGCGGCTCACATTGACAAGATGGCCAAGAAATATCTTGGCGTCGACAAGTATCCGTACGGCCAGCCGGGCGAAGTGCGCGTACTTTACAAGATCAAACCGGAACACACCACGGTGATGGGATAGGCGACGTCGCCTGTGTGAGACATCCCATCCGCGCTTACAACCTCTGCTTCCTCGGGTTTGGCAATGTTAACCGCACGTTGGTGCAGTTGCTTCTGGACCGCGCGGAGGAACTCCGCGAGCGTAGCGGAATTTCGTTTCGCATCACGGGAATCGCATCGCGACGGCTGGGATGGATCGCGAATGCGGACGGGCTTGATGTAAGTTCCCTGGCTGAATTGAATTCTGATTCGCCACCGGCATTTTCGCGAGCGGGGGCGCCCGCGCCACATAGCCGCGCGTCACATCGGCCTGCAGCACATGGCAATGTCCGGGAGTGGCTTGCCGCGGCGCAGGCTGACGTTCTCTTCGAGGCGACTTCTCTTAACGTTTTGGATGGGCAGCCGGCCGTCGACCACATCCGCGCTGCGCTCGAGCACGGAGCACATGCCATCACCGCCAACAAAGGGCCGATCGTGCATGCCTACCGCGAATTGCGTGATCTGGCCGCGGCTCGGGGCAAGCGGTTCCTCTTCGAGTCAACGGTGATGGATGGTGTGCCGATTTTTTCTTTGTTCGATCAGCTGCCTGCGATTCATTTGCAGGGATTTCACGGAATTCTCAATTCAACGACGAATGTGATTCTCCGCGAGATGGAGCAAGGCCTCAGCTTCGATGACGCGCTGAAGAAGGCGCAGGCGGTCGGCGTGGCCGAAACCGACGCCAGCCATGACATTGACGGCTGGGACGCCGCGGTGAAGACGGCTGCACTGATCACGGTGCTGATGGATGTGCCGATTCGATTAGAGGAAATTGCGCGCGAGGGCATCCGCGACCTGACGCCGCAGGCATTGCGCAACGCCCGCCGCGACGGCTGGCCGTTCAAGCTGGTCTGCCGCGCGCAGCGCACGGGCTCAGGAGTGAAGGCAAGCGTCGCACCGGAGAAAGTGCTGGCGACGGCGCCGATGGGGAAGATTACCGGCACGTCGTCGTATATCTATTTCGAGACGGACATTTTCCCGGGGCTGGCGATTACGGAGGAGAATCCAGGGCTCTATGCGACGGCGTATGGGATGTTCGCCGATTTTGTGAGGGCGGTTTGTGATTAGCCTTGGGAGGCTAGTCGTTCGGCAAGGGGTACAATATTTCGACAGTCGCTTAACATCTAGAGGTTTGCTTGGCTCGTGCGCCAAGAATGAAGATATGGCTCCCGTGGTCAGAGTTAGCAGGTACACCTAGGCTAACCTCGGCGGAGTTCCGTGGATTCCTACGTCAATACCCTCGCAGCGCCTTGCTTATCGCATGTGCTCGCCTCAGCATAGTTTTCAATTTTGGTCCTGACGCAGATACGGCGGCGACCGAACAGCTAACCGCTGAATGGATTCCAAAACTATTTCACCCGAGCTTAGTGCCGCGAGTCCGAGCCTTCGCCGCGCGAGGCCGGGTCATATTTTTTCAGGGACAATTGCGTTACCTTGCCGCGGAAGTAATGCGGCTGGAACCACCATACGCCGACGAGTCCTTGGTTTTTGCTGACACTGCGCTCGGGGGATTGCTGTTGGCCGCTGGAGAGCTGCTATATAAGCCGCACGTCAAACCGACCGATGACCTAGACGTAATGGCGAACCTCGTCGCGGAATTCCTTCCGACTTATGAGATCACTTCAATCACTGTGCCCCTGATGCTATTCCTTCGGTTCTATATTTTTCTAACTGTAATCATTCCCCAGCTACCTGACAATCTGAAGACGTTCGACGTTAATGCGCGATTTGAGCAACACGTTGGTTTCCCTTTGAAGCGCTATTCCCAGTTCATTTTCGCTTTCATCATGCACGCAATGATTGAACGCAACCATCCCGTTGGTGCTCCGATTGGCGGGGCTTTGAGGACATCATGGTTCAAAAACAGCAGCGTACCGATAGAGCAGATCAGCCAGATGTTCGACACAGTCTCTTTTTCATTGAGCGACCTCCCCGACAAAAGAGCTCCGATTGGCTATGGTGATTTTGAATCCTTGCGCGATCGCCCCTACTTCAAACACGATACCGGGATGTACAGTCTTGACTACGAGTATGCGGTCGCCAAGCTTGAGAGTGCGGCGCTATGGCGGGTATTGAGGAATCTCGATTCCAACGAAAGGCTGCCCTATCTCAGCTTCTGGGGAAGTGTGTTCGAAACCTATGTCGCGTGGCTCTTCGACACTTATGCAAACAAGCGCCTCAACGTGTTTTACCCGTCCCCTATGTATAAGCATGAGAAGGAGAGGCCGATATGCGACGCCGTCGTGGTGTGCGGTTACACGGCTGTGCTCGTGGAGGTAAAGCTAGCGACTTGCTCCGCGATCGTACGGTATTCAGGCGACCACAAGAAATTCAGGCAGTACCTCGAAGACAGGCTTGTGACCGGCACGAATAGGCTAGTTGGAGTTTCCCAGCTGGTTCTGGCTGCCGAAACCCTCACAACGCTACCCGATACTGCCAAGCCAGCGTTTCTGCGGAATGTAACGAAGTTCGTTCCCTTGATTGTCACGAAGGACGAGATAGGATCTAGCTGGGTGACGAACACTTACCTCAACGCGCGCTTCGGTCAAAAATTAGACCAGAAAAAATGTAGGCCCTACACGATTACTCCTCTAGTCAGCATGAGCGTTTCGACTCTTGAGAGGTCGCTCGCCGCTCTCAGCAAGCATGCGTTTAACGATATACTAGAAGACCGAATACGACGCGACCACAAGCTTGGGCGTCCCTTCGAGGCGGCCAGTGCATATGTTCACCCCGGGCCCGCACGGGGCGCGTTTAAACACGACGAAATCATGGAAACTCTGTCGAACGAGTTGATTACTGATCTTGGCGTCACCGATGAGCCCGCACCTACCCCTGGCACCACGTCATCGTGACAAAAATAGAAAATCATATGTCTTCTACTTCAACCCTCATCCCTGCACTCGACCTCGCCCACACCCGTGCGCAGTTTCCGTCGCTTGCTCAGACTGTGAACGGGCACCCGGCTGCCTTTCTCGACGGGCCGGGCGGGACGCAGGTTCCGCAGCGCGTGATTGACGCGATTTCCGGCTACCTGCGCAGCGACAACGCCAACACGGGCGGAGCCTATGCGACCAGTCGCCGCACGGATGCGATGATCGCCGAGGCTCGATTGGCGATGGCTGACTTCCTGCATTGCGGCGCCGATGAAGTGGTGTTCGGTCCGAATATGACGTCGCTGACATTTGCGATCTCACGCGCGATTGGGCGCGAGCTGAAACCCGGCGACGAAATCGTGGTCACGCGCCTCGACCACGACGCGAATGTTTCGCCGTGGCTCGCGATGGCAGAGGATCGGGGCATCACCGTGCGATGGGCCGAGATTCACGATGCCGACTGCACGCTCGACTCGGCTGATCTCGCCTCGAAGATCAATTCCAAAACGAAGCTCGTCGCCGTCGGATATGCGTCGAATGCCGTGGGCACGATTAATCCGGTGAAAGAAATCGTGCAGCTTGCCCACAAAGCCGGAGCACTTGCTTACATCGACGCGGTCCACTATGCGCCGCACGGGCTGATCGACGTGACCGCGCTCGATTGCGATTTTCTCGTGTGCTCGACGTACAAATTTTTCGGCCCGCATATGGGCGTGCTCTTCGGCAAGCGCGAGCACCTGAAACGGATTCGTCCGTATAAGGTTCGCCCGAACACGAACGCCATTCCGAATTGCTGGGAGTGGGGCACGATGCAGCATGAGTCCATTGCCGGGATCACTGCCTGTGTGGAATATCTCGCCGCCCTCGGACGGCGTGCGCGGCCTGACGCTGCGACACGGCGCGGCGCGATCGAAGCCGCTTACGAGGCGATCCACGAACACGAGCGCGCGTTGTTCGAACGAATGATCGCCGGCCTGCGGAAAATTCCCGGCGCCAAGATTTACGGCATCACAGACCCGGCGCGCTTCCACGAGCGCTGCGGCACGCTGGCGGTGCGCATTGAAAATCACACGCCGCTTGAACTCGCCACCAAGCTTGGCGACCGCGGCTTCTTCACGTGGGACGGAAATTATTACGCCCTCAACCTCACCGAGCATCTCGACGTAGAGAAATCTGGCGGCTTCCTGCGCATTGGTCTCGTGCACTACAACACGCTGGACGAAGTGGAGCGGATGCTTGTGGCGCTGCGGGAGATTGTCGGAGGGATGTAGGACCGCCTCAGTCCTCTCACTTGACGGGGCCAAGATGGCCCCGCGACAGCCGGCGGGACGCCGGCGCCACGAAACGGCGGGGTAGAAACACTTCAGCCCGGGACGCGTCCCGGGCTGGAAAGGGAACGAGCTTCGAAACTCAGATGCGTCGAGCGGCGGCGGTTACGGCCAGCGCTTGGCGGTGTCTTCCCATCCAGCAGCGCGGACGGGTTGAGGCGCCGGGATACTCGGAGCGGACGGCATGGGAATCCGCGTGGTCGGCTGTGGACCGTTGACGGCGGTAGCCAAGGCCGGCTTCCCCATGTCGGATAGCGCCTCTTTTTCTTCGGATAGCAGCGGGGCCACGAGCCGCAAAGCCTCCACTTCTTTCTCCAGGCGGGTCAACTCCATCTCTTTTTGCCGCAAGACTTCGTAGACGTTCTTCATAGTCAGGGCACCTGCGCGTTTGTGTGCAAACCTACGCTTCGAACTTTAGCAGAGTTGCCCGTGTTGTCAAGGAATTCGGAGGCCGGAAGTGGCTGAGTTTGGCAGAGGATGGAGGCGCGGCGATGTCTAGTGCAGGAAGTAAACAGCGGCAGCGGCTGCCGCGACTAGAAGCAGCACGGCGATCACATATTTGTTCCTCGAAAACCAGGATTGGGAGGGCTCAAGCCCGGCACTCAGGACGAACTCCGGAGATGGAGTTTCCACCGAAGCCGGGTTAGGAGCGCTTGTTTCCTGGGCGGGTTTCGAGTCAACGACTGGGGACGGAGCCGCCTTTGGGGATTCGTGAATCTGGGCAGTGACTGGCTTAGGCGCGATTACCGGCGCTGGGACGGCGACGGTCGCGGAAGTGGGAGCCACTGCGGCAAACGCCCGGGCGACCGGCGCAGGCGTGGCGGTGGAGGGAGTTGTTGAACTGGCGGCCACGGCAGGTTGAGGTGTGCTCCTCTTCCGAACGGTCAACTGCCCGCGCCACTTTTTCTCCTCGCACTCGACGCAGAGGGCGCGCCCCGCAGAGACAGGAAAACCACAGGCCTCGCAGGTGCGCAGATTTCTGAGTACCGGGGGAACGTGGCTTTGATCGGGCTCGGGTCTTTCCACATCGGCGGCGGTGGACGCAGCCGACCAGAACAATGGCTTTTTCGGCAGCGCGGGCGCGACCACGGGCGCAGGCGGAGTCTTGATTTCCTCACGCGGCGTGGGGGCTGGCGTCACAATCGGGGCGGCCGGCGTTATCGTCGGCGCGGCTTGGGCTACTTCCACTACTGGTGCCGGCGGTTCGGGCTTGGATACGGCCTCGACTTCGACCACCGTCCCTTCGACTTCGAGGATGTCGTCGTCCAGTTCAACGGAAACAGGAACTGCGGCGGCCGGGGCGGGAGACGCTGCCGCTCGCGCAGGAACGTCCTGCGTCCTTGCCTGACCGGGAATATTCTCGGCGGCACGGGCGAGTTTGACCGCGGTTTCAACCATCTCGCTCAGGCGCTGAAGCGCGGACAAGTCACGCTCGCCAAATGCGTTCACCTTGCCAGAAAACAATTCGAAGACGCCCAGCACCTCGTCGTCGTTCACGACGGGCATCACGACCACCGATGCGATTCCCAACTCGCGGCAGCCCTCGCGATTCACACGGGGATCGCGCTCGGCATCGTCGCAGCGCAGAGCACGGCGCGTGCGCACGCTCTCGCCGGACAGTCCGAACTCGGTGGACAGCAGGGCGCCCAGTTCAGGGACGTTCGCGCCAGTGCTGGCGCGGCACATCATGTCGTTCTTGCCGGTACGGCGCAGGGCGATCGCTGCTCCATTCGCGCCGGTGATGTATTGCGCGCGGTCGGCCAGTAATTGCAGCGCGGCGTCGAGATCGCGCTGAGCCATCTGCGCCAGGGATCGTCCGCCATCTTCTCCGGGAAAGCGCACGCCAGACGCGAGAGGATTCGCGCCAGCATTGGCTGCGGCAAGCGCCGCCGATATGCTGGCCTGCGAGGTCCGAGTTGCGTCGCCCTGTTGCACTGCGTGCTCCAAGTCAGGTGGATTCCAACTCTCGCGCTCGCCTTCCAAGGCGAGAGGCGGAGATCCCTCATCTCTCAATAAATTGTGAAGATGCAGATACTTGGAGTCTCGCCCGACAAACTGGGAGGTGTCAAGAATCCGACAACACGGAAGTACACGGAAGTACTAAACCGGAATTATCGGGACCAAAGCGGTTCGCAGCCGCTGGGCTCGCTGCCGCAGCGCCGACTGGGCCAGCCGGTTCGCCTCGGCGTTATCTTCACGCGGAACATGAGAGATGGAGAATTTCAGCGAGCGGGCCAGCTTGCGGCATGTCCAATGAAGAGAATAAAGGCGCGGGCTGCGACAAACGTACTCGCCGGTCATTTGCCGCACGACGACCTCCGAGTCGGAGTAAACATGCAGCTTGTTGGCTTTGAGCGAAACGGCGTACTGCAGAGCTTCCATGAGCGCGGCGTATTCGGCGACGTTGTTGTCCTGGTGACCGATCCACTTCGAGATGCGAACCGGTCCACTGTCGCAGCCGTTGATGATGACCCCAATGCCTGAGGGCCCGGGATTTCCCAGGCACCCGCCGTCCACGTAGGCCACGAGTTCTGACATCAAAATCGGTTCTTTTCGCAGCGCTGTGCGCCCTTTTGAGCTCTCTCTGCAAGATGCGCCGTTCTGGTTGTGGCGTCAAGACGATTATTTGGTTCTCTTTCAGCGCTTTGCCAGTTCGCACAGGGCTGTGCAATGTCGTGTGCAAAAGCCGGACGAATTAATTTGTGCTGTGGATAAATATTGTCGTAACAATGCGTTGCATTTCTCGTTATGCACAGGTTTGCCGGAAGCTATTGCACCAATAGTTTGCGTTGACGTTTTTTAATTCTCTGTTAAGGTGGTTTGCGTCGACGGTCGAAAGGGTAGGCACAATAAAACGAGCCGATCCGAATAGACTGGGTGATCAGCCGGGCGGGGCAACCTGCCAAGGTGACCGGACCTGAAAAAACCGACGGCTCTGCGAGGGGCAGTTGGGGTTCGGAACTGCGAAAGCAGTGGTCGCATCAAGGGGTCGTGACGGTACATGCCTCCACGCTGTAAGCTCCCTCGCAGGAGCGAGCGGCTAGAGCATAACCAATGTCACGGCCCTTTCAATTTTTTCCCGCCTGTTTGGTCGTCTCCCATCCAAAGTTCAAAGGCAGTTGTTATCGGAAACCGCTCGGAGCAGAGTCGCTCGCGTCAAGAATCGCTCTCATCAGAGCCGCCTGTCATCCTGAGGAGCGTTCTTCGCGACGAAGGACCTCTGCACTCTGCGTACAGCGTCGGATCCTCATCCTTCGACTATCTCCATGGGACGATCGCTTGGGCTTGTGAGTGAGCAACACCACGCGAGCGGGAAGTCCCTCGGCGACGTCGACGATCAACGGGCATTCACAGTTCCGTTCGGCGGGCTTCAGAACGCGACCCGTCTTTCACCCTGTCCTAGACGAAAGTATAGTGGGCACCAGCAGCGGCAAGTTCTTTAGAAAATCGTTTCACCTGCACCCCCGCCGTTGTGCAATAATTCGTCCCCGGAGATGGTTCGCGCCGGCGGATGCTGTCGCGGATACCCCCAAAATCCTTGCGAGGCCGAAAATCTCATGGCTAAGAATCCCCTGTCCCGTCGCCAATTCATTCAGCTCGGCACCGGCGCTCTCGCCGCCACCACCGTCGCCAAGTCTGTGCTGCAGCCCCACATTCTTTCCGCCTCGCCGCGCCCCGTGGCGCCCAGCGACACCGTCCGCTTCGCTTCGATTGGCACAGGCATTCGCGGATGCGAACACCTTCAGGCTTCGCTTAGCGTGCCCGGCATTCAATGCGTCGCCGTCTGCGACTTGTACGACAGCCGCCATACCGCCGCGCGCGAAGCCGTCAACAATCCCAGCGTCATGGCGACGCGCGACTACCGCTCGATTCTAGATCGGAAAGACGTCGACTCCGTCCTGATCGCCACCATGGACCACAACCATCGGCGCATCTTCGAAGATGCCTGCGCCGCCGGGAAAGACGTCTATTGCGAAAAGCCGATGTCGCACCTCGTCGAAGACGGATTCGCTATGGTCGAGACCGCGCACAAGCACAATCGCATGGTCGCGATCGGCAGCCAGCGCGTCAGTTCCGTTCTTTACGCCAAGGCCAAAGAGATTTACGACTCCGGCAAGCTTGGCGAAGTCTTCTCCATCAACGCTTATTGGGATCGCAACTCGCCCAGCGGCGCATGGGTCTACCCCATCCCGCCCGACGCCAGCGAGAAGACAATCGATTGGAATTCTTTCCTGGGCAACGCTCCCAAGGTTGCCTTCGATCCGATCCGCTTCTTCCGGTGGCGCTGCTATAAAGACTACGGAGAGGGATTGGGTGGAGATCTGTTCGTTCACCTGCTCTCCGGCATTCAATTCATCACGGGCATCAACGAACCGGCGCAGCGCGCGCAGTCTTCCGGCGGGCTGTTTCACTTCAAGGATGGCCGCGAGTTCCCCGACTTGATCGAAACGCTCTACGACTATCCGAATTGCCGCGTGACGCTACGTTGCAACCTGAACAATGACGGCGGAGAGTTCATCGGCTTCTATGGCACCAAGGGAACGATGATCATCAAGGACGCGACCTTGAGCTATAAGCCACAGGACACGCGCCCTGAGCCCGAAGGCTATTCGATCTATGGATGGCCGGCGGCGCTTCGCAACCAGTATCTGCAGAAGTGGCATGAAGATCATCCGGAGCCGGAAGCTTTGAAGTGGGACGTTGACGCCGAGGGCGAGTCCTACGCGAATCCTCCGGGCTACAGCGACACGGTCGATCATCAGGCCAACTTCTATAACGCGGTCCGCACACGCAAGCCGGTGGCGGAGAATGAAGTCTTTGGGAACCACGCGGCCATCGGTTGCCACCTGGCGAACTTCTCGTACTTCAACAAGTCGGTCGCCGTGTGGGACGGAGCCGCAAAGAAGATCGTGAGGGGTTAGCAGGAACCGGAAAGTGCCCCGTCCTTGTCTCTGCGTTTTTTGCTGAGACGGGGCGGGGTTTTGATTTTGGAGAACGATGCGCGGATAAAGCCCGCCGGTCCGCGCCTTTGCTTGACAGGCGGACGCCTTCGGCGTCCACTGTTGTGTGCGATCTCAGATTGCAGGTGTGCAATGTCTCTTTCTATCCGCAGTTCAGCCTTACTGACGTTTCTCCTTCTTACTTACACATCTTTGCTGCCGCAGTCGGACTCGTCCGCGCCCGCCCAGAGCGCGCCTGCGGGCCAAACCGCAGCCCAGGCTTCTTCCCAGACGTCTTCCCAGACGACAAGCGAACCGACCGTCACCTTCCGCACCACCGTTCGCCGCGTGATCGTTGATGTTGTCGTCCGCGATTCCAACAACCAGCCCGTGCATGACCTTACCGCGAAAGACTTCGTCGTCGCCGAAGACGGCCGCGTGCAAAACATTCTGTCTTTCGACGTTCACAATCTCGACTCGCCATCGATTGCTCTGCCGGCCAACACGCATCTTGCCGCGAATCATTTCGTGAATATTCCTGCCGCTCCTGAGCGCGGTCCGCTCTATGTAATCCTCTATGACCTGGTCAACATGGACACTGACAACCAGATCGACGCCCGCCGACAGGTGTTGAAGTTCATCAAGAGCAAGCCTGCCGGCACGCGCTTCGCGATTTTCGTGCGCTCCGACGGTCTCTATCTCGTGCAGGGATTCACCGACGACAAGGAGGTCTTGTATTCCGTTCTGGATCCGCAAAATCCCAAGGCACACGTTCCGCGAGTATTTCTCATGGGCATGAATTACGGACACGGCGATCCCGTCTCGATGATGAACGTGCTGACGCAAGTCACTGAGTTTCTCGACGGTATTCCCGGTCACAAGAATCTGATCTGGCTTGCCGACAGGTTCCCTCTCGCGCTGGCCCCGCGCAAAGAAGATCCAACGGAATACGAAGACATCATTCATGCCGAGATCAATGTCCTCACGCGAGCAGACGTGGCCGTTTATCCCATTAACGTCGGTGGAGTGCCGGTCAATCCCGCTGGAGCACTAACAGGATCACGCGTCAACGGCGGCAACAATAACCAGACCGCGACCACAGGCGGTCAGATCCAGGGAACCGGAGCCGGCGCCAACAGCCTTTCGACCCCAGACGCCACCGGAATGATAGCGTCGATTGAGGCGTCGAGCGTGAGCGATTCGATCTACACGGACTACGACGTTCAGAAAACCATTGCCCAATCCACCGGAGGTCAAGCGTTCTTCAACACCAACGACGTCACGGCCGCGCTTGGAGATGCCACCGATATTGGGGGCAACTACTATGCTCTGTCTTACTCCCCCAGCAACACGAAAGATGACGGAGGGCGGCGCAGCATCGCCGTCAGAGTCGACCACCCCGGCTACAAGCTTTCGTATCGGCGCTACTATTTCACCAGTGCCTACCGGACTGCAGAGCCCGCGAAGGCGCAACCTTCAGAAGGATCAGCGGAGCAGGCGGAACGAGCGCCGAATGACACTCTGCAGTCCAACATGAAGCACGGCGCGCCTATGATTCATGAACTTCTCTTCTCGGCGCATATCCGCACCGAGGGCGGCCCCGCCAAGGCCACTGCCGAGCAAATGGCGGAACTGGCCGACCAGCCGGCCTATTTCACGACTCACCATAAGGACAAGCCCGTCAAAGCACTCGCATCCGTCGAACTACAGAAGTATTTGATTGATTACCGCGTCACCGATCTGGCGCTGAAGGCTCAGGCCGCACAGAACGGCAAGCCGCCCTCGTTCGAATTCGCTGCCGCCGCATTCGACTCCGACAGCCGCATGCTGAACGGCATCGTGAATGATGCGACCGGAGATGCGTCCAACAAGGAGCAGACCAAGAGCGGAGTGTTTCGCGTGGAGCAAGAAATCGAGGTTCCTACAAAGGCTGCCTGGATCCGCATCGGTGTGCGCGACAAGCACAGCAATCGGGTGGGCACGCTGGAAGTCCCGCTGCCGCTCGCTCCCGAACCACCGGGTCCGTCAACGGCGTCGGTGCGTTGAGCTTGCAGAGACGTTGCTTGCGACGTCTCGCTGACCATGAGATGAAGAGACGGACCTCGGTTTCGAGGTCCGCCATTGTCATGCAACCCGCCTAATTCTTCGGCAATACGATCAGGGCCTGCGGGGTTGGGATTGAATATGGTGATCCTGGCGCTGGCTGCGCCGTCGCCGGAGTGACGGTGTACACAAATAGCTTTCCCGACGAGTTACTAATCGAGTTACTAATCGCGTATAGGTGACCGGCGTTGTCCCAGAACATCTGATTCACCGGTTGTCGCGTCAGCAAGCCCGTCTTTTGCGTGATCGGGTTCGCTCCGTGAAAATCGAAGAGCTGCAATCCCAGGCTACCGCCAATCGCCAGGTACTTGCCATCGGGCGACATCCGGTAATTGTAGACAGTGCCGACGAGCACGCTCGGCATGTTCGCCGATGTACTGGTCGTCGTCAGGTTGCCGGAACTGTCCACCGTATAGGCCGCTAGCTGATACGGCCCTTGGCTCACCCAGTTTCCGTTGAGCAGCTGCACCGCGATGGCTAGATGATCGGTCGGGTCCGCCGCCGCCAGCCATGGGCACCAGAAGTCACCCGCCGGAGCCTTAGGATAGGGAGGGTTGAAGTTGCTCAAGTAGGAAAGTGTCCCATCGGTGTTGCGGCGCACTCCGATGACCTCTGGGCCGAAGTGGTAGCAACTCGACGAGTACGCAAACTCGTTGTTTCCGATGAAACTCACGGGGCTATTGTTGGCAGGGCCTCCCGCCAGATCAGCGAGTTGCGTCAACTTGCCCGTCGAGTGGTCGATGCTGTACGACAGATAGTCGTTGTTCGTGGAATATAAATCCGCATAGAGCGTGGCTCCCGTGTGATCGAGATAATCACTGATCAGGCCATCGCCATTGGTTACCACGGTGAGCTTGTCCTTCAGGGTTAGGGCACCGTTCGCGCTAATCGAGAAGGAGTAGAGATCTTCGTCAAGGTTCGCGACGCCGAAAAGCCATGAGCCAGTCACTGCCATGTAATTTACGTTGTAGGGAAACGGCGAGCCCGGAATGGCTGTGAGCGATCCGTTGGACGCTGCAGCGTAACCTTTGATCTGGTCCGTGCTGCCGTTGGAACTCGATACATACACGTAGGCGACCGGCGAGGCGGCTTGAACTGTGCTGTTGGAGCCAGTCTGTAACGGCGCGGCCTGAGCGGATGCCAGAACTGTGCTGGCGCAGGCCCCTAGGAGGGCAAGCAGGGATATCCAAATGTTGCGAGACATACAACGTGGTCAACCCTTCTGCGGAGATTGAATTCTACGAGCGCAGATTCGGATGCGCCGAGCCCGGGCCTGGTTGGTGCAAGCGAACCCCTAAGGGTCTACGGTTTTCGCCTGATGGAAACGAGTCGCAGGGATGCTCGCAACATCTTGCTGACCGTGACAGGAAAAGACAGGCCGCGTTCGAGGACTGCTACTGTTTCTTCTTCGGCAGATATTTCTTCTCGATCGACGCGACCACAACGTAATTTGGATCCACCATTTCGTTGAGATGGAGTTTCGCCACTTTCGAGAGCAATTCGTACGCGTCGAGTTCAGATAGGCCGTAGTCGCGATGAATCCAGTGCACGAGTTCCGTCAATGCGATGCGGGTCGCATCTTCCAGCGGACGGTACGCTCCCACGGTCATGATTGCGTCGTCGTTCTCGAATTCGGGCCAGTCGATAGTTCGTCCCTTAATCACGCTCAACTGCACACGCGCTTTTAACGGAACTTCGATCGCCGATCCGGCGGCCTCGCCGTCGCCCATGGCCGCGTGGCCGTCGCCTAAATACAGCAAGCCGCCTTTCACGTTCACCGGAAAATAGACGGTGTTGCCGACGCTCGCTTCCGGAGAATCCATGTTCCCGCCGAACTCCGCCGGCACGATGGAACTGCGCGCTTCGCCTGCGGCGGGAGCCACACCGATGCAACCGAAGAACGGATGCATGGGAATCTTCACTGAAAAATCTGAGTCGACGGCCTTGAACGTCGCCGTGTTGTCGTCGTGATTAATTCGATAGAACCACACACGCTCGGGGAGTGACTTGGTCTCGAGCATCGGAGTGTAGTGCGACGCGTTGATCGATCCGAAGCCCGGGGAGAAGGCGCCCACTCCGTATTCGCCGTCGACTTGCAGATCGAGAATCTTCACCGCCAGCGTGTCGCCGGGCTCGGCTCCTTCGACATAAAACGGACCGGCCAGCGGATTGTCCCCCTTGGCCATACTGAGCGTGTCGCCGGGCTTCTTGAGGCCGTTGCCGAAGCAGTCGAGCGTGTTGGTGTCGAGGATGTCTCCCGGCTTCAGATGCGCGACCGGCTCTGCGGTAGCGAAAAGATATTTCACGTTGTCGTTGGTCGTGGTGTAGTGGACAACGTTCTGCGCCAACGCGGCCGCGGACATCAACAGGACTGCGAGCAAACGAGAGATCACGGGAACCCTCCGGTGTGCGACGGACTGATTGCCGATTGTAATCTGCGGGCGGATGCTTCAGACCGAAAACCAACCCTTGACCACAGAGGACACGGAGGAGACAGACGTTCGGCGCAAAGGTTTCTTGTCTCCTCTGTCTCCTCCGTGTCCTCTGTGGTTAAGCCCCTTTTTTCTGCCGGTTGTAGAAGCGCTGAAACTTGGCACGGTTTCCGCAGACTTTCATATCGCACCAGCGGCGCCGGTGATTTTTGCTGGTATCGAGAAACAGCCACTGGCAGGTCTTCGACGAACAGGCACGCACAAAGGCCAGACGATCCGAGGCGAGTAACTCCGCAGCCGATCGCGCAATCGGCCACAGCGGCGATTCCAAGTCGTCAGGCGCGGGATCGAATCGCCATTCAAAATGTCCTCGGGTTTCGACAAGGTGCGAGTGCTGCGCCGCCAATTGCACGAATTCATTCAGCGTGATGATTGCGGCCGAAGGCACTGGCTTCTTGTTCATCACTGCCCAGAAGACTGCGTACATCGCTTCGCGCAACCGAATCGCCGCTCGGAGCGCGCGCTGCGATTGACCGGGGGCGGTCTGACTGAGCGCCAACAATCGATCGGCCTCCACCGGTTCCAGTATCCCGGTGTCTTCGCCGAAGCGGGCGAGGTCCGCGTATTGTTCAAGTAATTCCTTCGGCTCACCGCTTGGACGATCATCAAGTGTGTTCACAAAGTCGAGGCAGAGCACCCCAGCCGAAAGTTCAAAGCTCGGCGGCCGCCGTCTCGCGGTTTTCTTACTCCTCATCTTCTATTTCCTATCTTGGGGTTCCAGACCTGAACCCAGATCCATTATCTAACCATTGAAACCATCTTGACAAGTTAGCGTAGGCGTCTTAATATTTAACTAACTGTTGAATGTACCTTCAGAGGTTAGACATGTTCCGCGATCAACCAGCGAAACTCCTGGCCCTCATCCGCGACCGACGCATGAATCAGCCATTGGCGGCGGAAAAACTGATTCCCGGAAAAATGATTAACATTGGAGGAAGGCCTGTGATCGTGCCCAGCCCACGCCAACCCGACCGTGCCCGCGCGTACGGCATCAAGCTCGCGCTCGCCTTCGTGGCGATCTATCTGATTTGGGGATCGACGTACCTCGCGATTCGCTATGCGGTTGAGACGATCCCGCCGCTGGTCACCGCCGGCATCCGCCACTCCATCGCCGGCACAATTCTGCTGGCGTGGGCGTGGGCGCGCGGATTTCGCCCCACGCGAGCGAACTGGATCTCGGGCATTATCGTTGGCGCTCTGTTTTTTCTGATCGGCCACGGAACGCTGCACTGGGCGGAACAGTATGTAGGCTCGGGTCTGGCGGCGCTGTTGATTGCGACGGAGCCAATGTTCATCCTGGTGCTTGCATGGGCGATGGGCCAACAAAAGATCAGCCGGTTCAGCGCGCTGGGCCTGGGTTTGGGCGTGGTTGGCGTAGGTTTGCTAACACGAGCTGAGTTGGCGGTGAAAGGCTCGAGCTTGCTCGGTCTGCTGGCTGTGCTCACAGGATCGTTGGCGTGGTCCGCAGGTGTGGTGATCTCTCCCAGACTCAAACTGCCTTCGGATGCATTGGGGCGCACGGCGCTTCCAACCATTTGCGGCGCAGCGATGCTGCTCATTGCTGCGGGGCTCACCGGGGAATTCCACGCGACGCACTGGGCGGCGATTTCCCTGAGATCAATGCTTGGGCTGGGCTATCTCATCACATTCGGATCGATCGTGGCGTTCACGTCCTACACATGGCTTCTGCAGCAATGTCCACCAGCGCTCGTCGCGACGCACACGTACGCGAATCCAGTCGTCGCGGTGCTGCTGGGATGGCTACTCGCGTCGGAGTCACTCAGCATGCGCGAAGTGCTGGCGTCGGCGGCGATCCTGGGAGCGATTGTACTGATCCGCAGAGGCGAGCGAACCGTCGCACCGGTTGAGGAGACGGCTCAAGCTGCGAATGGAGCCCTGCGGCCTGCGATGAGAAGAGTCTCGTGATCATCGGCGCGGCCTTGATGGACTCTGCGACATCCAGCGCTAGATTGCTTCACGACAAAAAAACCCACTTCTCGCAGAGAACGCGAGAAGTGGGCACCCAGATTACTCATTCGAAAATCCTTCACAACACAGTTCGATCTAGAAAATGATCTTCGCACCGAGCTGCAGGCGGCGGCGACCGATGCCGTCGGTGATGATGTTCGCTGTTCCGAATGCACCGTCAGGGCCACCGTTGGGGTTGAAGTTGAGGGTACCGAAACCCTGACCGGCCAAGTTTGCGTTGACGATGGGAATACCGAGCCACTGGTGATTGAACAAGTTGAACGCATCGGCCTGGAGCTGAATCGTCACACGTTCGCTGACTCTGGTGTTCTTAAAGACGGACATGTTGACGGTGCTGATGGCTTGGCCACGAGCAGTATTGCGGCCGACCCCCAGAAAGGGTGAACCGAAGAACTGCGCCGCCGCGACATTATTGATAACCCAATGGGACGCTGCCAGAGTTGAAGGGTTACCTGTGGCTTCGTCGGTGATGCCGCAGTCCGAAGCAGCCGAATCGGTGCACACGCCCACCGAGGTGAACGGAGCGCTCGGGCTATTAAGAATGGGGCGGCAGGTGTCTAGACCGCCTCCGGTGAAGTTGCTGGGATCGCAGAGGCCCTGACCATTGCTCTGGACTACGGTCCAAGGTTGGCCGCTCGTGTAGCGATACGTACCGTTGATCGACCATCCGCCGATCACGTGACCACGAAGACCGGACTGTCCCTTGCCGAAGGGCAGATCGTAGACACCGAGGAAGCTGAGGACGTGCGGGTAGTCATAGGCGCTGTTGGCACGCTCCGCGTTGCTGATGTCGTAGGGATTCTGTGCCAGATTGGCCAGTGAACCCGAACCCGACAGGGACGCGAACGCTTCGGACGCATTGTCAATCGTGTGGCTGTATGTGTAAGAGATGTTGCCCGTGAAGCCGTGATAGTTCTGCAGGCGCAACTGAGACTGCAGGCCGTGGTAGATGGAAAAGCCGGTGTTGGCGTACTGGATGACGCGGCTAAAGTTGCAGTTCGCGTATCCCACAGCGTTTCCGAATTGATCCACCGCTAGCGGGAGGCCCGTACCCTGGAAGCCGCCGCCCGGTTGGGTGGGGTCCGTGCATGGAGTCACGCCCGCGGGAAGGAATCTCTGAAATCCGTTCTGCACCAGAGGCAGAACATCGGGATTGCCATTGATTTCCTGGAAATTCTTCAAGTCGTGGTTGCCAACGTAACGGATCTCTAACCCGACACGGTTGGTAATCTGCCGCTGGATTCCGAGGTTCCATTGTTCGGAGTAAGGATTGCCAAAGTTGCGACCGAACTGAAGCTCGGTGGCTGAGCCAGGGTTTTCTTTTGCGGCCTGAGGGAAAAGAGCGGTCGCGATTGCGGCGCCGGTTAGAGTCGGGATATTCGGCAAGGGTGCGCCGCCCGTTCCTGCGACGTTGCTGATAGTAGCGAGGTTGGTGAAGGGTGAGCTTCCCTCGATATTGGTGGCGAGGTTGTAGTAGGCGAAATCGTAAGCGATGCGGAAGCCGCCTCGAATGACAGTCTTGTCCGTGCCAAATAACGCCGGCAGGATATGCGGCGTATAGGCAAAGCCGATCACCGGGCCGTAGTTCTTGTACTGATTGGGAAGCTTCGGGACTGTGGTCAGGCTAAGCGGCAGGGATTGATCCCATAGATGATTGGGGCCAGTCTGCTGCGCCACGCTTTCGTCATGCAATATGTTGCCAGCCTGTTGATAATACTCCCAGCGCAAACCGAGATTGAGGGTGAGGTTGTCTTTGACCCGCCAGTCATCCTGGAAGTAGAGAGCGGCGTCATTCTCCTTGAAGCGCAAGACCGGCTGCCCGTAGGCAACTTGGGATATGAGGGTCGACTGATTCGCCACTAGATCGCTGAAACTGTTATATACAAACTCGCCATTCTGCTCGAAGAGGCCATAGTTGGGCGAGCGCTGCCGATCGTAGCTACCACCAAACTTGATGACATGCTTGCCGTGAACCCATGAAGCATTGTCCTGCAGTTCGTAGACGTTGATGAGGCGGCCTTGGGGAAACACATAAAGTTGGCCAGCCCCTAAGAAGGTTGGATCAGCGAACGCGATGAACGGCGGACACGCACCCTGGTTGGCCAGCGTGCAACTTGGAAATCCGCCTTTGTCAAATTCTGAGATGGAACGGGAGTAACTGAAGCGTACTTGGTTCAACATAGTCGGTGTGAAGGAGTGGGTTTCGTCGAGTCCGACCTGTTGGTTGCGGCCGTAGACCGAGTAGATGACGCCCTGGGGTCCCAGGCCGCCGCCCAAGGGAGTATTTCCTACGCTCTGCTGCTGGAAATTGTAGCGAGCGAAGAACCGGTCTCGGCTCGTCAATTGGAAATCGACGCGGCCGGTGATCTCGCGATCGTTGAACGGCTGAGACAGAAATCGCTCGAGGGTTCCCATTTCGATGTTGGTGCAACCGTTCACACCCGCCGTAGCGCAAGCGAAGGGCGATCCCGTCGATGGATCGATCTGGTCCGTCACTAACACGTTTTGAGGGGCGACAAAGACTGGGTTCCCAACTGTGAGAGTTGCGGGGCCAAATTGCGCCAGAGCTGCAACTCCCGCGCTGTTCGGAAAAGCTGCCTGCAGCTGTTGAATTCCGTTGGCGTCGGGCGTCAAGGTCCCGGGAGCTTCCACGGGCGCGCCCCCAGCGCGATTGCGCTGCCAGTTGGTGGAACCGAAGAACCAGATCTTGTCACGCTTAATCGGGCCGCCGAACGTTCCACCAAACTGGTTTTCGACGAATTGTGGGACGACCGGCTGGGTGCAACCGGTCGTCTGACCGGGAACGCAAAAACCGAACAGAGGATTTTTCTCCTGGTTCTGCAGGGAATCAAAATGATCGCCCTGCCAGAACTCGAAGCCGGTGCCATGGAACGTGTTGGTGCCGTTCTTGGTCACATAGTTGACGACTCCACCCATGTTGCGACCGTACTCGGCGTCGTAGTTGGTGACGACCTGGAGTTCGGAGATGGCGTCCTGGTTACCAAAGAAGAATGACGCGCCACCGATGGTGTTGTCGTTGTTGTTCTGGCCGTCGATTTGATAGTTGTTGGAGCGTCCGCGCTGGCCGTTAATGGATAGCTCAGCACCGTTGTTGTTTTCAAAACCTCCCGATCCTACGGTGGCGACTCCAGGAGAGAACATCACAAATGAATCGTAAGTATTTCCCAATGGAACGCTGGCTACTTGTTTGGTGTCGAAGGTCTGCGAGAGCTGGTCGGTCGTGCTCTCCACAATAGGAGCTGCGCCCTCAACCGTTACCGTCTCTGCCGTGTTGCCGACTTTCAGATTGAAGGTGCCGAGGGCGGTGTCCTTGCCGACCACCACCACTACGCCCTTCGCGTTGAAACTGGAGAACCCCTTGGCCTCGACGACAACGTTGTATGTTCCCGCCGGCAAAGAAGGCAGCTGTACGACTCCACCATTTGAACTCGTGGTGGTGAACTCACGGTTCGTTTCCACCTGGGTGGCGCGCACAGAGGCGCCTGCTACCACTGCGCCCTGCGGATCGAGAACCGTTCCAGAGATGGATCCAGTAACGATGCCCTGGCCGATAACCAAGCCACAAGCAAGAAGCAACATAACGAAAACAAGAATCACACTCTTCAGGGGGGCGAACTTTCCTAACATACAGCCTCCAATTTGCGAACAGTCATTAAGTTGTCGGTTTCGCAGATAACTTTTGAGTCCGGGTATGCATAGTTCAGTGCAATACGGATTCCAAAATGGAGGGTTCGTGACTATCGGCGGGCTTCAGAGGACGATGGAGAAAACAAACTTGATGAAGGTGTTAGTGAGTGTTCAGCGGGCTGTTCGCAGTGCACGCGGAAGACGCCCATTGATGCAACGTCATAACATTTTGTTTGTAACAGCAAGTAAATGAGGTTTCGTCAGTCTACGGATGGCAAAGTGGCATCCAGTTACTGCCTGACACTGCGCGACTTCGAGGCAACAATCCGATTACCTTCTCTGCGACGCTCAGTGGAACTCAGACTGACATCGATACGAACGACAAAACATGCTAAGGCGGATTGTCAGTTTGGCATTGTTATGACGTTCACGAATTAATCCAGTCTTGAGCGTAACGGAAGTTGTGTGTCGGTTCTCGAAATGCGACGACGACATGATCGAATGACTCCTATAAACAGTAGGCGAAGACGCTGCGACATACAAGAATCTGTAGTGTCATTAGCAAATCGGTTCGCGCCACTGAACACTGTCTGTGCTCGGAGTGAATCGAACAATGACTAAGAGATGTAGCGGCAGGAGCGAGCAACACAACAAAGTGTCTTGCGCGAAAAGTGTGACTCGTCGCTGGCGACAGCTGAAGTTGATTCTTAGCGGTGCTGGTCGCGGCGGCGGAGGTAGTCGATGAACATCTGTTCTACGGGCTTGTCGTAGGCCATTAGAACGTGGCGGACGGTGTGTCCGCTAACGAAGTGGCAGACTTCTTCGGCAAGATTCTTGGCGTGATCGCCGGCGCGCTCGAGCGACTGCGTCATGAAAATAACTTGCAGGCTGGCCTGACGGTGAACATTCTCGGGATTCTCGATGTGACGCAGGAAAATCAGATTGCGTAGGCGGTCCATCTCGGCGTCGGCACGCAGAACGTCGATGGCCTTGCCGATTTCGCGATCAGAAAACGCCGAGCCGCAATCGGTCAACATTTTTTCGAGGATGGTCGCCATCTGAGTAAGGTCACGCGTGTCTTCGGAGTCGATGCGTCCGCCGGCAGCCTGTGCGCTGTTGGCGAAGCTGAGCAGCAGGTCGCCGATGCGCTCGAGACCGATCATGAACTTCATACACGCGAGAAGTTCGCGAGCCTCGGCGGGACCTACTTCGGTGATCGCCGTGGTGACGCCGCTGTCGATTTCCATATCGAGCGTGTCGAGTTCACGCTCGCGCTGGCGCAGCGAATTGAGCAACGCGGAGGAGCCAGTGGCAATGCCTTCGGCTGCAGCGCCGGCGGCCTCTTTGGCCATGCGACAGGCGTCCACGGTGCGGCGCACAATGTACTGGTGAGCTGGCTCGGGATCCGGAGTCTTGATCGCGCTGCTCATAACGATGTCCGCCTGGCGAGAACGTGGGCGGCGGCGAGGTCGTTCCGCGCCGTCTTCGCGCTTCTGCCGATCGTGGGATGGGATAGCCAACAACTAAGCATACGTTTCCGTGTGCACTTCGTGGTTAATAAGCTGTGAATTTTCCATCATTTCTTGTTCACAGCCGCACGACGTTACAACTTAGTTAAGACCATTCTCCGGCAAGATAGGAAAAATGCAAAGGGAATTTCAAGGATGGCGCAGGCGCTAAGCTGAGATTCGATCGAGGCCCCAGCCACGCTCGCCCCCGGCTGGACAGCCGCCGCGGCTCTCAACATGGTCAGGCTTGGGTTCAGGAAGTCGGCAATGTGAACAGGAACGTACTGCCGTGGTTGAGTTCGCTTTCGGCGTGGATGGAGCCGCCGTGGGCAAGCATGATGTGTTTGGCAATGGCGAGGCCCAGTCCGGTGCCTCCCGATTCGCGAGAGCGAGCTTTGTCGACGCGATAGAAACGCTCGAAGAGGCGCGGCAGGTGCTCCGACGAAATACCAGCGCCGAAATCCTGAACATAAAACTCAACACCGAATTCGATGCCGCGCGGCGCCGCACGCGCGCCCAGCACGATGCGTCCGCCGGAACGGCCGTACTTCATCGCGTTGTCGATGAGGTTCGAGAAAACCTGGTGGATCGCTTCCCGATCCGCCAACACCGGAGGCAGAGATTCGACTGTGCCGTTGTTGCTTCCGGGGACCGGCTGCAATCCCAAGATTTGCAACTCGACTCCCTGACTGCGGGCAATCTCCCGGAAACTTTCTTCAGCGTCGTGCAGGAGTTCAATCGGCGGCACAGATTCGGTGTCGAAGCGGGTCTCGCCGGATTCCACGCGGGCCAGAGTAAGAAGATCCTCGGTCAGGCGCGCCATGCGGGCGGCATTTTTGCGGATGATCTCGAGGAACTCGCGGTTGGCACCGGAGGTCTCGGGGCTATCGAGAAGAGTCTCGGAGTAGCCCTGAATCGAAGTCAGCGGAGTGCGAAGTTCGTGCGAAACATTGGCGATGAAGTCACGACGCGTTTTCTCGACGCGCTCGGTCTCGGTTAAATCGCGCAGCACCACGACGGCGCCGCCATCGGGCAGAGGCGCGGCAGTGACATCGAAGGCACGTCCCGGAACAATAGAGGTGGCGCGAGCGGTCTTGACCTCTTTGTTTGTTGTGGCGGCTTTGACGGCGGCCAGGAAATCAGGATCGCGAATGGTCTCGACGACGGGCGCGTTCAACCGAGTGTGCTGGCGGACCAGGCGGTCCATGGGCTGATTCGCCCACTGCACAAGGCCGCCCGCACTTACGGCGATGACGGCATCGCGCATGCTGTTGAGCAGAGTTTCCAGTTGATGCTGGCTGGAGCGGACGGCGGCGAAGCTGCGCTCCACTTGTCCCGCAGTTTTATCGATGGCGGCGGCGACGCGGCCAATTTCGTCCAGAGGAGTGTCGTCGACGCGGGCGCGGAGGTCGCCACGCTCAATGCGCGCTGCGACGTCGACTATGCGTTCGAGCCGGCGCGAGGTCCAGACGGACGCTGCAGCAGCGATCAGGAGCGCAATGACGAAGGCGAAGGCCGAGCCCCAAAGCAGGCGACGGTGAACCTGCGACTGGACCGCCTCAACATCGGAAAGAGGATAGGCGAGGCGGACCGCGCCTCCGGGCACTGGAACCGCAACGTAGAGAAATGGGATACCAAGCGTCGCGCTGCGGCGCTCGTTCGTTCCGGTCTTACCGGAGAGTGCGGCGATGAACTCCACGCGGGTGGCGTGGTTCTCCATGCTCTCGGGATTGGATTCGGAGTCGGCGAGAACTTTGCCGGAAGCGTCGATGACGGTGGCGCGCGCGCCCGCGGCCTGTCCTTCCTGGGCGGCGATCTCGGCGACGGAATGCGCTCGGTCGGTTTCGACGCGATGCGCGAACAGCAGAGTCTTCTCCGTCAGGCTGCGCTGGATCTCGGTGCGCAGCGAGGCCTCCCATGCGCTGCCCAACATTACATCGAGAATCCCTGCGGTGACGGCGATTACGACGAGGAAGACGGCCAGAAGTTTGAAGAAAATGCGATCCTTCACCTTGGCCTCACTTGGGAGACTCGAAGCGATAACCAGCGCCGCGCACAGTCTTGAGGTAGCGCGGGTTCTCCGGGTCGGGCTCGATTTTTTCCCGGATGCGGCGAACGTACACGTCAACCGAGCGCGGCGTGACGTAGGCAGTGTCGCGCCAAACGGAGTCAAGCAAATGGTCGCGGGTGAAGACGCGTCCCTTGTGGCGCGCGAAGTAGTCGAGCAGACGGAACTCGGTGGCAGTCGTGGCCACCAGATTTCCGCGCACGGTCAAGGTCATGGCCGAGGGATCGATTTCAATGTCGCCCACTTTCATAGGGCTTGGGGGCAGAGGGCGCTCAAAGCGCCGCAGCACGGCCTTTACGCGAGCGACAAGTTCGCGCGGGCTGAAAGGCTTGGCGATGTAGTCGTCGGCGCCGAGTTCGAGTCCGAGGACGCGGTCGGCTTCGCTGCTCTTCGCAGTAAGGAAAATTACCGGTACCGAGGCCAGGCCAATTGTCTGACGAATGGTGCGGCAAAGTTCGAGGCCGTCTTTGCCTGGAACCATGATGTCGAGCACAAAGAGTGCCGGACGCTGACGTTCGGCGTCGGCGAGAACGTTGGCGCCGGTGGGGTAAACCCGGACGGTGAAGCCTTCGTTTTCCAGATGGTGGCGGACGAGGCGGGAAATGTCAGGATCGTCTTCGACGACGAAGATGCTTGGTTTCACGGGATTATTGTAGCGAAGGCGGTTGCGACTACCTAGCGCCGAGTGGCGGGTTACGGGAACTGACGCCGTTTTTTCATGGGATTGTAACAATGGGAGAGAACTCTCACCACTAGGGACACGACGGTTCACGAAGGAAAACTTTGTCTCCCGTTAGCGACAGCGGGGTCAGATGACGACGATGATGTTGCTCGCTTTGTCTACGTGAAACTTCTTTCCGGGCGGAATGACCGTGGTGGCGCTGTATTCGGTGATGATCGCGGGGCCGGAGTAAGTTTTGCCCGGATGGAGTTCGTTACGATCGCGGATTGTCGTGGGCAGGCTCTTGCCATCGAAAGAAACTCTAGTTTGTGGCGCTGAAATCCTGCCGGGCGTTGCTCGGCTTGGACGGGCGATCGCGATTCCCACATGACGCTTCCCAGGGCGAGTGGCCGTTCGCAGCGTTGCGCGCAGGCGAAGCGTCACCAACTCCACTTCACGATTCGGATGAATGTAGCCGTAGCGGCGGTGGTGTTCTTGCTCGAAGTCGCGCAGAAGATTCTTCGATAGCGGTAGATTGAGTTCGTAGCCCTGTCCGCGATAACGAAGGTCGACGCTGCGATTGTAGAGTGGGCTTCCCTGCCACGCTTCTTGTTTGAAATCCTGGGCGGCATTCTTTTGCAGCGCGGCGAATTCTCGGTTCAGATTTGCGGTTGGGACCTTGCCAGACGCGCGCCATAAAACGGTGCGTGAATAGTCCTTGACGACGTCACTCGCGAGAATTCCTAACGCGGAGAGCGCGCCTGGAAATGCAGGAATGATGACGTGCGGGATACTCAGAGCCTCGGCCAGAGCGCAGGCGTGGAGGCCTCCAGCGCCGCCGAACGCGACCAGGGCGAAGTGGCGCGGGTCGCGGCCGCGTTCGATCGATACAACACGAATGGCCTTCTCCATGGTCGCGTTGACAACGCGAACCAGTCCGCCGGCAAATTGATCAAGCGTCAGGCGACTTCGATTTTGCTTAAGGAATTCGGTGGTGACGCGGCGCGTGCGGTCGAGATCGAGAGTGAAATCTCCGCCAAGAAAACGCGCGGGCTGCAGGCGGCCCAGGAGGAGATTCGCGTCGGTCACGGTGGGCTGAGTACCGCGTCCGTAGCAGATGGGGCCCGGATCGGCGCCGGCGGATTCAGGTCCAACGCGGAGAACGCCCGCGGCGTCAAAGCGGGCGAGCGAGCCTCCGCCGGCACCCACGGTGTGGATATCGAGCATTGGAACGCTGACGGGAAATCCCGCGATCTGAGCGTCGGTGGCAGTCTTGATTTCTCCTTCAACGAGCGACACGTCGGTGGAGGTGCCTCCCATATCGAAGGCGATAATGCGATCGAATCCGCTGGCGCGCGCGGTAGCGACCGCGCCGACGACGCCCCCAGCAGGGCCGGAGAGGACGGTGCGTACTGGCTCGCGCGCGGCGGTGGAGAGAGCGGCGATGCCGCCGCTCGATTGCATGACGAAAATCCGCGCCATCGTCGATGCGTGCGTTGTGCCGACAGTCTTGCTCGTGGGCACAGAGACGTTGCCGGCAACGTCTCTACGAAAAGAGTTTTGCTGGGCCCGGGATTGCAGGTTCTCGAGATAGCGCTGCATTACCGGCTGCAGGTAGGCATTGATCACAACCGTCGATGTGCGCTCGTATTCGCGGAATTCAGGGAGTATCTCATGCGAGATCGAGAGCGGGATTCCAAGTAGTCTGAGCGCCCCGGCCACTAACAATTCATTCTTGGGATTTGCGAATGAGAACAGCAGGCAGATCGCGACAGATTGCGGCTTAGCTTCGGCCAGGCTTCTGGCAAGCGCTTGCAATTCTTCCGCCGTCGGTGAAGTGAGAATCTCGCCGTCGCTGGCTGTGCGTTCGTTAACCCCGAAACGCAAATCCTCCGGCACGAGCGGATCGACGCGGTCGAAGAAAAAATCGTAAAGCTTGGGGCGGGCCTGGCGTCCGATCTCGATGGCGTCTTCGAAGCCACCGGTAGTGACGAGCGCGACGCGCGCGCCTTTGCGTTGAAGCAGCGTGTTTGTGCCGACTGTGGTGCCGTGCAGGAGAACGAAATCCTGATCCGGCGCAATCTGCTTGAGCGCCTCGACGATGGCTCGCGACGGATCGGCCGGCGTGGAGAAAACTTTCAGCATACGCAGCCGGCGCGTTGCGGGATCGATCCAGACGCAATCGGTGAAAGTACCGCCGGTGTCGACGGCGATGCGTAGGGGCTGAGCGCGGCGCGGCATGGACTTGTCGGAACGTTAGATTACCACCCGATGGAATCCCCGCTCTGAACGCCGCAGAAGATACGGCATTTAGAACGGGGCATCCGACACAAATTCAGTTCTTCGCTACTGGCGGTGCGCTCTTCGGATGCGGGAGCAGGTCTGATGCGGGGAGTTTGGCGTCGAAGACCAGGTTGAAGAATCCGACCATCATTTCGTCGGAATTTTGCTGGCCCCAGATCACCGTCTTGGTGGGGTCGGGATTTTCCGGATTGCCCGCCGAGTTGTCGAAGTGCGCGGTACATTCAATTTTTGTGCCTTGGGGAAGGGTGATTGGCTCGTCCAGGTTGTACCAAAGCTGCCAGTGCCAGTTGTAGGCAGGCACTTTGAGCAACGTCCGCGTCTCGCCGTTGGGAAACTGCAGTCGATATTCGAAGTCTTTGCCCCGAGTGTGCATGTGAGGATGCAGCGCCACCAACTTCACTTCTCGTGGAACGTCGAAGTCAGCATCGACCCGATAGTTTGGATCCCCGGGCGGAATCTTGAATGTGCCGTTCACCGCTGAGAGAGTCAGCACTCGCTCTTTCGGCGTCTCTTTCGCGAAGACTAATCCCAGCCGGGTGCGGTCGGTGGTTGCCGTGCCGTTGGGCGTGTAGTGCACTTCGAGAACAATGTCAGAGCCAGCTTTGATCAGTTTGCCCTGGCCGGGCTGCAGAATTTCCGCAGGCTGGCCGGGAGCGTATCCAACAAGAAAATCACTGGGCAGAGCGCTAGTGTCAGTTTTTTCATCTTGCTTCGGCGGCGGAGCTTCGAAGAAGACGCCGGTCTTCTGACCCTTGAAGTAGTTCGACCCCGGCTCGCGGACGTACGCGATGATGTGATGAACCACCGAGCGGTCGGTGGGACGCGCCTCGGCGGCCTGCACCCAGGTGTCCTTGGTGAAGCCGGTGGGCAGGATCACGTACTGATACTCGACCATCCCGGAGGCCGGAACGTCGAAGGCACGCGGCAACTCGAAGATGGCATCCGGCTTTGGAATGCCCCAGCCTTCCGTGAAGGTTGATGGCGATGGCATCTCCGCGGGATCGCCTTGGGAAGCACCCGCATTCACCCATGCGACGATCGTGTTGATTTCCTTCTCCGTGAGTGACCGATCGTTGGCGAAGTGTCCGACGCCAGGGTCGGCGAACCACGGCGGCATCACCTTCTCCTTCACGACGCGCTTCATGCTGGCCGCCCAGGGCCGCGCCTGTTCATACGTGAGAAGCGGAAATGGCGCAGCCTCGCCGGGGCGATGACATGTCTGACAATGCTTTTGAAGAATCGGAGCAACGTCACGTGTAAAGGTGACGGCCGCGTTCTGAGCAATGGAATACACGCCCAGATAGAGGATGACAGCAATCGTCGAGAGTGTTCGGCCCATGGATTCCGGTTCCTGGCAGAGTGATGTAAGTGCGGCGTTGAGGGAAGAGTATACCGTGATCGAGTCGATGGCATGCGTATTTTCATTCATAGGTGAGGGTCAGGCCTCAGCGGCTAGACGTATGCAGCCACGGCACCGGACGAGGATGCGTTCTTGTTCCCGACGCCGCGGATTTGCCCTTTCGTAACCTCGCGGTGAACGCAAATTCCTCCGATGGCCATATTGAGTAGCGGACGTTACAAGCGGCCGCGCGGGCGAAGGTGTGAGTTCCACGCCCTCGACCGGGGAGGATCAACTTCATGTGGCGAATAGCGGAGCCAAGGGTCGCGGCGGAATCGAAGGGTGCAGCGGAATCCAAGGTTGCGTCACAGCCAGACCAACCCAAGTTTGGCGGTTCAAAGACTGTCGAATCGAAGACTGCCGAATCGAGGCTTGTCGAGCCGAAGATCCATCCGCAGAAACCCCAGGGAGTCTATGCGGACGGCGGCGCGCAGGGAGGGGGAGTCGCAACGGAACAGGCGACGATTGGCGCGACGACGACCCTGAAGGGCGAACTTAGCGGCGCGCAGGCGCTGTTTGTCGACGGGCGCGTCGAAGGAAACATCAGCTTCAAGAACCATCGCGTGACGATTGGGCGTGGTGCGGTCGTATTAGGGAAGATCGAGGCGAAGGAAGTCGTGATTGCAGGCACGGTCACCGGTGACATTTATTGTGGCGAGCGCGTGGACATCCGGCGCGAAGCAGTTCTGCACGGAGACGTGGTGGCGCAGAGGATCAGCATTGATGAAGGCGCGCTGGTGAAGGGAAACGTGGAAGTCCGAAGATTTCGGCAGGGAGAGATTGCCGAATTTTCGAAACCCAAGGTCGAACCTACAGCCGCTGCTCCTGCTTCAACCGTCAGCGCAGAGACGCCCAAAGCTGCTGTGGCGGCGGCTTCGGGGCAGGTGTCGCGAGTCGCGGGCAGCAGCGTGTTGTTTGAGGAGCATAAGCCGGAGCGCTGAACCTGACTCTTTCGGAACACCTCAGGGGTCATCTCAGGTCCACCTAAAACCTCGCGGGCAGGAGTGCCCGCACCACACAGGCTCCTGTACTTGGGCTGGATAGCCGAAGGCGGCTGTCTCCCCACGTCCCCGGTATGTCCTCGGTGATCCCGGTTGTCACTTCGTCGTGAACGCTAAAGTCAGTAGAGTTTTCTGCTCGACTTCATGAGCTTTAGCGCTGCCCGTCGCCGGACTCGCGCCGGAACTGCGTTTCACGCTCAGAACGGGGCGGTCGCCGGAGATGCGCTTCAGGCGCGGCAGCATGTTGAACATCGCGCCCATGTTGGCCGGCTCTTCCTGCACCCACACGATGTCCGCGTTCTTGCCGTGGCGATCGAATTCTGCGGCCACTTCCTGCTCGGGAAACGGATACATCTGCTCCAGGAAAACGATCGCGGTGCTCGTATCTTTTCTCTTCTTGCGTTCGGCTTGGAGTTCATGGCCGATTTTCCCGGTACAGATCAGAATCCGCTCGGCCTCTCCGACTTCCGTGTCAGGAATGACGTTGAGGAAATTCTTGTGCGTGAAATCCGCGATCGGCGAACTCGCATCCGGATGACGCAGCATGCTCTTGGGAGTAAACACAACGAGCGGCTTGCGCCAATGCCGCAGCGCCTGCCGGCGCAGGAGATGAAAATACTGTGCGGCGTTTGACGGCTGCGCGATCTGGATGTTGTGTTTCGCCGCGAGTTGGATGAAGCGCTCGATGCGCGCGCTGGAATGCTCCGGGCCCTGTCCTTCGTAGCCGTGGGGCAGCAGCATCACGACGCCCGAGAGCAGATTCCACTTCGCTTCTCCGGCGCTGATGAACTGGTCGATGATCGCCTGCGCGACGTTCACGAAGTCGCCGAACTGCGCTTCCCACAGAACCAGAGACTCGGGATAGTCGCGGCTGTAGCCGTATTCAAAGCCAAGGACTCCGGCTTCGGAGAGCGTAGAGTTGTAGATTTCACAGCGAGCCTGATCAGCAGAGATGTTTTCCAGCGGTACGTATTCGGTTTCGTCTTCGATATCGACAAGCACTGAGTGACGCTGGTTGAAGGTGCCGCGGCGCGAGTCCTGACCCGACATGCGCACGTGCGTGCCACCCTTCACAAGGCTTGCGAACGCGAGCGCCTCCGCCATTCCGTAATCGACGAGGCGCTTCCCTGCGCCCATTTCCGCGCGCTGTTCGAGAAGCTTTTTCACCTTCGGATGAATATGAAACGTCTCGGGATACGTGGTCAGGCGACTCGTCAGTTCCGACAATTCATCGGGCGAGAGTCCGGTTTCAACTTCGAATTCCGGCTTATAGAGACCACCGTAGTATTTGTCCCAGTAACCCGGCAGATCACGCATCGTCGGCTTCCGCTTGATGCTGCCGGCTTTCTTCTGCGCGGCTTCAAACTCGGCTTTGATCGCGTCAGCACGCGCTTGCGCGTCAGTGACTCCAATGTCGTCAGCGTAGATTTCCCAGAGCGGCGGATGCTCTTTGATCTTTTTATAGAGCAGCGGCTGCGTGATCGTCGGATCGTCGACTTCGCTGTGTCCGTGGCGGCGATAGCCGATGAGATCGATGACGACATCAGTGCCGAACTTGTAGCGATACTCGGTCGCAAGGCGTGCCACGCGGACGACAGCATCAACGTCTTCGCCATTGACATGGAAGATGGGAATCGACTGCCGGCGCGCGATGCACGCCGCGAATCGCGTCGAGTGCTCCTCGACGTAACTCGTGGTGAATCCAATGAGGTTGTTAACGATCACGTGAATCGTGCCGCCGACGGTGTACCCCGGCAAGTCGGCATAATTCATCGTCTCGGCGAGAATGCCTTGCCCTGCAAACGCGGCGTCGCCGTGGACAATCAATGGCAGATATTTTTCGCGGCCGCCTTCGCCGGTGCGGTCCTGCTTGGCGCGGGTGCGACCGACAGTGACGGGATCCACCGCTTCGAGATGGCTCGGGTTCGAGACGAGATGGATGTGTACCTTGCCGCCGCTGTGAGTCGTGTACTCGCCGGTGGCGCCCATGTGATATTTCACGTCGCCGGAGCCGAGGACGCTGCGTGGGTCGACGTCTTCGAATCCGGCAAAGATTTCTTCGGACGGACGCTTGGCCACGTGCGCGATCACGTTCAAGCGTCCGCGATGACTCATACCCATGACGAGTTCGATCGCGCCCAGACGCGAGCCGGTATCGAGAACTTCATCTACAAGCGGAATGAGCGCGGTGACACCTTCGAGCGAGAAGCGCTTGCTGCCCAGATAACGTTGCTGCATCACCTGTTCGAATACATCGGAGCGGGTGAGCAGATCGAGAATTCGCTCCTGATCTTTTTCTGCAACCTCGAAATCCCCCGATTCCATGCGGTCATAAACCCAGCGGCGGCGCTCGGGCGCATAGAGATGATTGATCTCGATCCCGATCGTGCTGGAGTAGATCGCGCGGGCTTCGCGGGCGTATTCACCCTCCCGTTCAAGCTCAGGCGTGGGACGAGGACGGAGAAAGCCCAGAGGGTCAAGGTCGCCTTCGAGGTATCCATACTGGCGATAAGCGTTGAAGACGCGTTCGCGTTCGGGGTTGGAGCCGTTATTGGAGGCGGAGCTTTCGAGCACCGCGCCGGTAGTTTTCGATTTTGAGGTCGGCATACTTTGAACTTACTAGGATAAAGGATGCTGGGGCTGGCGTGGGGATTCGGGGCAACTACAGAGGCGAAAAACTAAAGAGATCGGCTGACTCAAAAAACCGGCGTCAGTCGCGAATGCGCTGGCTGACGCCGGTCTTGGCTGGTACCGAACGTGGTTTGCGGCTACTTCTTGGCCGGTGTTCCGAAGGTGAACAGGTCCATCAAATCGCCGATGGCTGGGCTGTTCACAGGAACGTACGGATTGCTTGCGGTAGCGACTGGGTTGGGGAAATTGTCGCGGCTGCGGCTGGTCACCGGCTTCAATCCCCAGTTGGCTTCGATGAACTTCAAGACCGAGACGTGATCCGTGTATGTGTGCGAGATATGTCCGGGCTTGGTGTAGGGAGAAACGATAATGGCGGGGATTCTGGTTCCGTCGCCAAAGTAGTCGAGAGGCTGAATGTAGCCGGAGTCATAGTAGCCGCCACCTTCGTCGAAGGTGACGATGATCGCGGTGCTGTTCCACAGTTCCGTGTTCGCCTTAACGCCGTCGACAATCTTCTTCACGAAGCCTTCGAACAGGTCAAGCTTCGAGGAAGACGGGTGCCCGTCAAGCCATCCATCAGGCTTCACGAACGAAACTGCGGGCAAAGAACCGTCGGCGATCGCAGCATACAGGGCGGTCGTGTCCTGGTTGTGCGTGCGGCCCAAGGGGCTGGTCATGATCGAGGTCGAATACTGGAACGGGTTGCAGATGTTGCAGTAGGTGTTGTCAGCGGTGACGTAGTTGCCATCCGGATTGGCCAGATAGGCGCTCCACTGGTCGCCGAAGTATGCCCACGAGATCTTGCGTTCGTTCAATTCGTCACCGATGTTGCGGAGGTTCGACGGCGGGATCGTGAAGACCGTCTCGTTGGGGTTGGTGATGTCGGCGTAGGCGCTCTTGCCGCTGCCGTAGTATCCGGGATTGTAATTGTTCAGCAGGTAGTAACGGCCGGGTACGCAACGGTGAGGGACGCCCAGTTCGAACAGATAACCGCGAATCTGTCTGACCTCCTGACGGCTGGTGTCAGAACACTGGGTATAGGTTCCGCCACCGTAGGAGGCAGAACCGTAGGAGCCGCCGCCGTAACCATCTTCCGTGTACCAGTTGTTGGTGCCGGGTTGCGGAGCGGGATCTTCGATTTCGTCGACGACTCCGGCATTCGGGCTGCCAGCGGCGACGAGTTCATTGTGCGGAGGCTCAGCCGGATTGCCGTCGGGACCGGTGAAGAAAATGGCATCGCCGGTTCCCAGCATCACGTGGTTCGCGCCGGTTCCGCCCATCACTGCCTGGTGGTAGTTGTCGCTCATCGCATAGTGATCGGCGAGGAACTTCAGGTAAGGCGCGTCGCCTTGCAGAACGTTGTAGAAGCCCATGGACGTTGAGCCTTCTCCCGTACTCGTGTCTGTCCACCCAGATGGCTGCATCTTGCCGTTGCTGCCGGCGCCGATGGTGGTCTCGACCCAGGGAAATAGGTCGGCTTTGCATCCACTGGGGTTTGTCCTGGTGGCCTGCGAAGTCTTGCAATCTACCTGCTGCCACATCTGGTAGAAGCGGTGCACCGGGCTGTTGTCGTAGGCGTCGTACGGATGAGAAGCAGACGTGATCTGGAAGGGGCCGGGAGGCAACGTGGTCGCGTTTGGTATGCGCGTGTCGACCACTCCGTGCGAGAGTCCCGTACCTCCGGTGGTAAGGTACACGTAATAGTCGTTGGCCAAACCGTTCTCGTAATGCTTAGCAGTCGCGATGTCGGGAAAGGGCGCGGTCGTGTATCCTCCCGCGAGCACCGGAGGCAACACCGAATAGGTCTGGTTGTCGGGCGGGCTGATCCGGTAACCATCGGTACTGGAGTCGTTGGCGGAAGACTGGCTGGCCTGGAAGAAATTGAAGCCGGGGGTTCCATCTTCGTTCACAATGCCCTTCGAAAGCAGGTTTGAAACAGTCTCGCCTGCGCGGGGCTTGTAGGTGGCGAAGACGTGATCGAAGGTGCGGTTCTCTCCGATGATCACGATTACGTGTTTGATGGGGGACGCCGTTGGAATCTTGGCGGCGCTTTGAGCGGCCATAGAAAGCGGTGCTCCGAGGTTGGCGATGATCGCGACGAGGCTCGCGCCAACCGCAACATGCTGCCTGGCTTGCGCCAGGAAACCTGGTGAAGACATAAATTTCCTCCTGAGAAAGCTACAGATGTGAAAGGTAGACGGGATTCGGTTACCGAAAGGTGAAGCAGGTATGAATTGCAGATCAAAAGAAATTCACAGGCTCACAAGCGTGAGGTGGGTGGGGTCGCACTAGTTTCCGCAAGAAACATCGTTTTCCCCGCGACGGGTTACGATCAGGTTACGAACTTTCCACAACATGCCAAACCTTCTACAGTTGTTGCTGTAGGCGCCAAGAGGGCGATTTAGACTCGGGATCAAACTGGATGATCTTTATATGAAGGATCCTGCAAAACTCGGCGCACCAACTCTTCTGGGAATTCCCTTTGATGGATCCTCTTCGTATCTGCGCGGGGCCGGGGATGCTCCGCCGAAGATCCGCGCGGCTTTGCGCTGCGACGCTTCCAACCATTGGACTGAGTTGGGAGTGGACCTGGGGGGCGCGGGGACTTATGGCGATGCGGGCGACCTCGCGTTCGCCGAAAAAGATGCGTTTGCGGCGATCGAGACCGGCGTAGGCGCGCTGCTCGATCAGGGGCAGAGGCCTGTTTCACTCGGGGGCGATCACTCGATTACCTATCCCATCGTGAAGGCGTTTGCGCAGCGCTATTCAGGACTGACGATTTTTCATTTCGACGCACATCCCGACTTGTATGACGAGTTCGAGGGTAACCGCCTGTCGCATGCGTGTCCATTTGCGCGGATCATGGAAGCTGGCCTGGCGAAACGTCTGGTGCAGGTAGGCATTCGAACAATCAACCGACATCAGCGGGAACAGGCGGAGCGATTCGGTGTAGAAGTCGTTGAGATGCGGTCATTGCCGGCCTATGAAAAGTTGATGGCCGATGGGCCGGTCTACATAACTTTTGATATGGACGTGCTCGATCCCGCGTTCGCTCCGGGGATTTCGCATCGAGAGCCGGGCGGGATGTCGGTGCGCGAGGCGATTGCGCATTTGCACGCCATCCAGGGAGGCATCGTTGGCGCGGACATCGTGGAGTACAACCCGGTGCAGGATATCGCGGGAATGACTGCCACGGTAGCGGCGAAGATTCTAAAAGAAATTCTAGGGAAGATGCTCGCCGGGTAGACCGTTTCTAGAAGCTCCAGCTACTGAGAACACAGAGAACACTAAGGTATTGCTGTAGAATCGCGTGTCATGAAAATTGCGAAGTGCACTGTAGCGTTGTCCTCCCTGGCATTCGCTCTGGGATGCGGCGGAGGCGGGATGGGCGGAGGCAGCGGATCGGGTCTGGTGCTCTCGCTCGCCAACAATTCTGCGCAGGTGTTTCCGGGGCAAGCTGCAGTTGCGATAGCTGCAACGTTGACGCGGACCGGATCTACGGGCAACGTGACGCTGAGTGTGAGCGGGTTGCCCCAGGGCGCGACCGACACTGTGCAGTCTCCCGGGGCGGGCAACGGCGGCAGCGTTTCGTTCGACGCGGGAACGGCGTTGCCTGGAACTTATTCGGTCACCGTCCTCGCAAGCGATGGCACGGTTTCCAGCAGTAAAGGATTGAGTCTGACCGTCGGTGCGGCCGCAACCATCGCGAACACCAAAGGTCCCGCGTTCAGCGTAGCCATGTCGACATCGTTTCAGCCCGCGGAGTGGGACAACGCTTTCTTCACGCTGAACCCCACGGCGACTACTCCCCTCGGGAATCTCGGCTCGCATCACATCCGGCTGCAGGGAGTTTCCCAGGGAGTGCCGCAGACTTCGGCGACCACCTGGAATTTCGGCATTATCGACGACATCACACAGCCGGTACTGACCGTCACCGACCACAGTCCGGAATTTCAGATCGCAGTCGCTCCAGCTTTCATGTACGACCCAGGCCACAACTTCCTCGATCCGACGTATGCGCAGTTCGCCGCCTACACACAGAATCTCGTTCGGTACTACAACGTTCCGGGCGGATTTACGGCGCCAGACGGGCCGCATGCTTCACCGAGTGGAACACCCATCACATGGTGGGGAATCTATAACGAACCGAACTTCAACAATCTGGATTCGGCTCAGTACACCGCGCTTTACAACAAGGTCGTGCCCGCAATGCAGAGCGTGGACGCTTCACTGAAATACGCCGCAGTAGAATTGGGCGACTACTCCGGGCTCGCGAATCAATTCCTGCCGGCGTTTGTCAGCGGTGTCACCGCGCACGTTGATGTGCTCGCCACGCATTTCTACTCCACCTGCAATCAGAAAGACGACGACACCAAAGTATTCGGCTCGGTGCCTGGCTTCGCGACGGAAGTTGGCGACATCTACACGCAACTCGGAACGAATCCTGCTCTGGCGAACGTCCCGGTCTGGGTCACCGAGAACAATGTCAACGCCGACTATGACGCGGGGGGCGGCATCAGCGCCTGCAACGGAACTTCGTTCGTGACCGACCAGCGCGGGTCGAGTCCATTTTTCGCCGCATGGCGGCCATACGTTTTTTCACAGCTGGGCAAGGCCGGCGTGCAGGCTCTTTATCACTGGGACTACGGAGCGGACGCGCAGTTTGGCGAAGTTGATTACAATACTGGTGCGCTTCAACTTAGCTACTGGGTCGACTACTGGCTCGGACAGATGTTTCCCCCGGCCAGCGACGCTCAACTGCTGGGCTATTCGTCCACTGATGATGCGGAACTGGAAACGCTGCCCGTGATGAATAGCGATGGCAGCGTCGTGATTATGGTGGCGAATCACGCGGTGAATGCGACGGGCGACAACAACGGTCCAGGAGCCCTGCGGAGCGTGCTGATTGATACATCTGCGCTGGGGTCGTTCTCCAGTGCTAGTCTGCTCATGATTGACAAAACAACCAGCGTTGCAAATGGTCCAACGCCCGCGTCGGTGACAGTGGCGCCACAAACAATCATTCCACTGAACGGCTACAGTGTGGCCTTTCTATCATTGAAACCTTGAGTTGCGCCCGGTCTGGGGTTGCGTGCAAACTGAGAAGGCGATCATTCCTTAGATTTATGGCTGACAATTTTCACGAATACGTAGCGAAATGCCTGTTGATGGCCGTTCTGGCGGCGGGGGCGCTCACATTGGGCTGTTCTTCCAATACGGCGCAGAATCCTCATGCAGGCGGACCACCCGCGATGCCGGTGCAGGTGCTTGAAGCAAAAGCGGTGCCGGTCAGCGACTCGACCGAATACGTGGCGACGGTGAAATCGCGCGATTCGGCGGTCATCATGCCGCAGGTCGAGGGACAGGTCACACAGATCTTTGTGCACTCGGGTGATCGGGTTGAGGGCGGAGCGGCCCTGATGGAGATCGATCCACTGAAGCAGCAGGCCACAGTGAAGAGCCAGCAGGGCGCCCGAGAGGCGCAGCAGGCGACCTTGAACTGGACCAAGCAGCAGTACGACCGCACGAAGGGGTTGGCCGCTGCGGGTGTCGTCAGTAAGCAGGATTTGGATCAGGCGAAGGCCGCCCTGGATCAGGCCCAGGCGCAGATGGACGCGCTCAATGCGCAGGTCAATGAGCAGGAAGTACAGCTTCACTATTACAAAGTAGTAGCTCCGCGGGCCGGGATCGTGGGTGATATTCCCGTGCGGGTGGGAGATCGCGTGACGACTTCGACCCAACTCACTACGGTCGACCAACCGGGCAGCCTCGAAGCTTACATCTACGTGCCGATCGAACACTCGTCGCAACTGAAGATGAATCTGCCGGTGCAGATCGTCGACAGTGAAGGCAAAGTGCTGGCCGATACGAAGGTGACTTTTATTTCTCCCCAGGTCGACAACACCACGCAGACCGTGCTGGTGAAAGCACGCATCGCAAATGGGAACGATGCGCTGCGCCAGTCGCAGTTCGTGCGGGCGCGCGTCGTCTTCGGAATCCATGACAACCCTGAGGTTCCCATCCTCGCCGTGTCGCGCCTGGCCGGCCAGTATTTTGCATTCGTAGCCGAACCCCAAGCGGGCGGTGCATTCGTGGCGCGGCAAAAGCCCTTGAAGATCGGGCAGACGGTGGGCAACGACTACGAAGTAAAAGATGGCATCAAGCCCGGCGATAAAGTCATTATTTCCGGGACGCAGTTCCTGCTGGATGGAGTACCGGTGATTCCGCGGAGTTAGACGGCTCCGCTTCCAACACTGTTCATTCTTGAGCTGCAAAAGCTGCACCCGTGATTTTTCATGTTCGTTAATTTCTTTATTCAGCGTCCGGTATTCGCCACCGTTTGCGCCCTGCTGATTGTTCTGGCAGGTTCGGCAGTTATTCCCACGCTGCCCATTGCGCAATTTCCGAACCTTGCTCCGCCCCAGGTCGGCGTCACCAGCGTCTACATCGGTGCGAGCGCGCAGACAGTGGAAAGCGCGGTCACGATTCCCCTTGAGCAGCAGATCAACGGCGCCGAGGGGATGAAGTACATCACTTCGACCAGCGGCAATGACGGAACGAGCAGCGTTGTCGCTACGTTCGATCTCACCCGCGATCCCGACCTGGCTACTGTCGACATTCAGAACCGCGTGAACACGGCGCAGGGACGTCTTCCCGCTGCGGTCAAGGCCGTCGGCATCACTACCCAGAAAACGTCGCAGAACTTCGTCTTTGGCGCCGCGGTCTTTGCCGACAGCCAGAAGTACTCCACGCTGTTCCTGAGCAATTACCTCGACGTTTATGTGCGGGATTCGCTGAAGCGCATTCCGGGCGTCGCGGATGTGATCATCTTCGGCGAGCGCAAGTACTCGATGCGTCTCTGGCTGGATCCGGTACGCATGGCGGGACGCGCGCTCACCGCAACCGACGTAGTGAGTGCGCTGTCGGAGCAAAACGTCGAAGTCGCAGCGGGCCAGGTTGGACAGCAGCCGTCAATGCCGGGCCAGCAGTACCAGATCAGCGTGCGCGCCGTGGGCAGACTGAGCGAGACGTCGGAATTCGACAACATTATTCTGAAAACAAATTCCGACGGCACTCTGGTTCGCCTGAAAGATGTGGGGCACTCCGAACTCGGGGCCGAGAGCTACGCCAACGATCTGCAATTCAACGGACAGGATGCAGTCGGACTTGGCGTAACGCAGCTCTCGACTGCGAACGCGCTCGATGTGGACCGCAAGGCAATTGCAGAGTTGGACCGCCTGTCGAAGAGCTTCCCTCCCGGCATGCATTACAAAGTCGCGTTCGACACGACCGACGCCGTGAGTGAATCGATTCGCGACGTCGTGTACACGGTGGGTTCGGCGATCCTGCTGGTCATTCTCGTGATCTTCATCTTTCTCGGCGACTGGCGGACGACGATGATCCACTTCATCGCCACCCCAGTTTCACTCATCGGCACTTTTGTTTTCGTGAAGCTGCTCGGCTTCTCCGTCAACACGCTGACGCTGTTCGGCATCACGTTGGCCACCGGTCTGGTCGTCGATGACGCGATCGTCGTGATTGAGAACATTGAGCGCCACATCGCCGAAGGCGAACACGACTCGCACAAAGCGGCGGCGGCAGCCACGGCCGAGATTACGAGCGCGGTCATCGCGACCTCTCTGGTGCTGTGCGCCGTGTTTGTGCCAGTTGCGTTCTTCCCCGGGACGACCGGCATTCTGTTTCGCCAGTTTGCGCTGACCATCGCATTTTCTATTGCCATTTCCGCCTTTAATGCGCTGACCCTGGCTCCGGTGCTCGCAGCGATTTTTCTGAGCGGCCCCCACCGCCAGAAATGGTGGTGGCTGCAGAAATTTGATGACTTCGTCACCGCCGGCACCCGCGGCTACCGTACGCTGCTGCATCACGTCTTGAAGCACAAGCTGGCAATGGCGGTCGTGTTCTTCGCCGGTCTGGGCCTCACCTACTTTGTGTTTACGCGTGTTCCGACGGGATTCGTTCCCGACGAAGATCAGGGATACTTCATCATCGTCATCCAGGCGCCGTCGGGCGCTTCGCTCGACTACACCAAGGCGATTGGCAAGCAGGTTTCAAGTTTACTGAGCGACGTGCAGGAGGCGGAAGGCACATTCTCCGTCGCTGGGTTCAGCTTTTCAGGGTCGGCGTCAAACCAGGGGCTCATCTTCGTTCCGCTGAAACCATATTCGCAGCGCAAGGGCGAGGAACATAGCGCGTCAGCAATTCTGAACCGCATTCGTCCGCGGATGTTCGGGGTTTCAGGAGCCATCGTATTTCCGACCTTGCCTCCGCCGATTCAAGGCCTCGGCCAGTTCGGCGGATTCCAGTTCGTGGTGCAGGACCAGGCCGCGCATAAGCTCGAAGAACTCGCCAGCACCACGCAAGCCTTGATGCGGGCGGCATCTCAGCGCAAGGATCTGGTTCGGCTGTTCAGCACCTTCACTGCGAACGACCCACAATATCTGGTGACGATTGACCGCGAAAAGGCGAAGAGCCTGCACGTGCCGCTCTCACAGATCACCGACACGCTTGGCGTCTACATGGGCTCTTCGTACGTAAATGACTTCGACTTCAACAACCGGTCGTATCGAGTTTACGTTCAAGCCGATAAACAGTTTCGGGCGCAGGCCAAAGACATGGAGCAGTTCTATGTGCGGTCTGACAGTGGTGCGATGGTGCCGCTCGAGAACCTGATCACCATCACGCAGACCACAACGCCGCAGGTCATCAGCCACTACAACCTGTTTCGGTCGGCGGAGATCGACGGGTCGCCCGCGCCGGGATACAGTTCCGGTCAAGCAATCGCCGCCATGGAAGAACTGGCGAAGAAAATGCCGCAAGGCTTCACTTATAGCTGGACGGGATTATCGCTCGAGGAACTGCAGGCCGGCGGAACGTCGCTCATTTTGTTTGGACTCGGAACGTTGGTCGTCTATCTGACACTCTCCGCACAGTATGAAAGTTTCGTTCTGCCGTTCATTGTGTTGCTCGCCGTGCCGATGGCACTGTTGGGTGCGCTCGGGGCACAATGGCTGCGCGGCCTGCAGGACGATGTCTTCTGCCAGGTGGGATTGGTCATGCTCGTTGGACTCGCCAGCAAGAATGCGATTCTGATCGTGGAATTTGCCGAGCAGTTGCGGGCGCGCGGAGTGCCTCTGGTGGAATCGGCGATTCAGGCGGCGACCATTCGCCTACGTCCGATTCTGATGACTTCGCTGGCGTTCATTCTCGGCGTGGTGCCCCTGGTGCTTGCCACCGGCGCTGGAGAAAATGGGCGGCACTCGGTGGGCACGACCGTATTCGGCGGCATGATCATGTCGACGATTTTGAATTTGTTCTTTATTCCGGTGCTCTATCTGATTATTGAGGGCTGGCGGGAGCATGGGAAGAAAGCGCCACCGGTGCGGGCTTAGCGGGCGTTCCCCAGAACTCGTGAAAAAATGTACCTCAGGATTGCGCGACAGCTTTCCCGCGCAATGATGTTTGCTTTTCTTTTCGCGCTGCCTTCCGCCGCATCTTCGCCATCCACTCCCTGGAATACATCGTTCCGCGACACTTGGACGAGCCACAGTAGCACGGAGCCGGATCTTCGTCGTCGTAGAGGTTGTAATCCCAAAGAAGTTCTTCGCCTGCCGCGATATCGCGCAGGGCAAAAATCCAGACGCGCCCTTTGATCTCGTCGATCTCGCAGTTCGGGTCGCAGGAGTGGTTCAGGTATGCGCCCAGGCCTTCGCCGTCGATGATGGTCTTTCCATCTTCCAGTCCATATAAATAGGTGCGCGACACACCCTCGTAGCGGCGGTCGGCTTCCTCAGGCGTGATGCGAGGGCCATCATACTCGACCACGCGAGTTCCCTTGTGGATCGGAGTCGTAGTGTAGACGCCGACCGAATGAATGGGTGAGGGACGAACGACTAGAGGCACGTCAATAATTTCGCACGAGTGGAGGGTTTTGCGGAATGCAAAAAACAACTGCTTGCAGATTTTTTCCCGAATGGCCCGAAACCGGCCCCGCCAGCCCGTCTACGGCTCGTAGACGGAACTGCCGTAGCCTTGTTTGCGCGCCCCTTCCTGTAGCTCTTCCAGGTGTTTCCGCTGCTCTTCGAGTTGAACCTTCAGAGATTCGACCTGATCCTGCTTTTGCTTCTGGCGTTCGTTCCAGTCGGCGCAATTCGCGACGCAGTTTGCGCCGGCGTACTGAATGGACTCGTTGAGACTCTTGATGTCACTTTCGGTTGAAGCAATGTAATTCTTCTGGCTCTGAATTTGAGCCTTCCAGTCATCGGCGGAGATCTTTTCTTCTTTCTCGGCTGGCGGCGCGTCAGTCACACTCACAGGCGGCTTCTGAACAACGGCCGCGGTGCGCGTCGGACCAATATGCTCCGGAATCTCATCATTGGTGATGACTTTCTTGTCTTTCGCAGACTGGTCAGGGGCGGGAGCGTCTTTTGCTAGCACGTTCTTGGCTTCCGTCTGCGTGTTCTTGTCTTGCGCATCCTTCGTAGACGGGCTTTGCGTAGTAGCGTCTTTCGCGCCCTGGTCCTTCTGTTGCTTCTGCTGGCGCAACTGGCGGGCTATATCTCCAAGGGACGTCGAATCCTGCCCGTAAGCGGCGACTGCACATAAGAACGCGACGGCTGAAAAAACGACGAGAACTCGGCGTATTTTTTGCATGGATGACACCTCCCACTGCACGCCGGAAGGACCGGCCACTTGAAATATCGTAGCCCGGAGGGGTCGCTTTCCGCTGGTTACGTTGGTACAAGCGCTTGCAGAGTTGTTCTAAGCCCTGATATAGCCAGCAATTAGCGCGTCCAGTTTGCTGAGAAGAGCCGTATTTCCCTGCCGCGGATACTCCGCCAGGGCCTCGCGATAATGGGGCAGGTTATAGAGGAAAGATTCGACGCACTCCTTATTCATCTCCTCCCAATAGGCTCCGTAACCGGATTTCTGCAGCCAGTAGGCGTTGAAAATCTGCTCGAACTGGTGCGTAACGGGGACCGCCAGGTACGGCTTGCCGAGATGCAGAGCCTCGGTGACCAGGGAGAATCCCGAATTCGCGACGACCGCGCGAGCACTCACCAGGTCTGCGAAGAATCCATCGAGCGAAGGCTTCTTATACAGGATGTTGCCTTCTTCGTTCCTGCCTTCGCGGCCGAAGCCGTATGCGACGAACTTACAGCGCACGGAGCCCAGCAGCTTCGCCAGCGCGGGTGCGGGTGAGGTCACATAGACGAGAACATGCTCGCCCTCAGTCGGAGTGGCGTCGAGAATTTCGCGCCGCAGCAACGGGGGAAACAGGAACGTGTTGCGCTTTCGCACTGGCGCAGTAAAGAACGAAATCACAAGGTAGGCATTCGCGCGCGGCGTCATGAGGCGCGTCACGAGCTCGGCGGCCGCGGCGTCTCGCCGGTACTGCCTGGGATACGAAACCGCCGCGTTCGTCAGGCAGTGCTGGTTGTCGATGGAAATGACGGGCAGCCCTTTTCTATGCCCGACGTGGCAGGTCAGGGGTTCAAAGTCGGTGATGACCAGATCGATCTTCCAATCGTCGACCAGATCCTTCAGCCGCGACAAACTTTTTGCGGCTTGCGGAACTGTAATCAGATTCTTGGCGATTGTGCGCTTGTAGCGCACACGGTTGTTCACGTACGAAAAGCGGAAGCCGTAAATCTCCGTGACGTCGAACTGGTCTTGCAGATTGCGCAGGCCACGGTCGAATGAAGCCACATGGACGACATGTCCCTGGGCAACAAGGTGGGAGAGAACTTCTTTTGCACGAGTGGAGTGGCCGGCGCCCTCGCCGTTCACTCCGTAGAGGATGTTGGCCATTGCAGCGCGAGTATATCGCGGCGGGCGCCTATTGCGCGCTCTGCGCCGGCAGCGTCACCGTGTCGATGGTGTCGGGGTCATCGCGCAGCTTAATGTAGATCGTCTTTGCCTTGGTCGGAGGAATGGCAAGCGCATCTGCGACAAAGCCCTCGGGTACGGCAACAGAGTTGACGAAATCCGGATCTGTGCTGACCGAGTTGAGCAGAAAGAGTTTCTCTCCGCTGAGAGTACACTGCCGTTCCGGCGCGGCAACGCAATGAATTCCCTTGAGTTCCGGGATGCGGACCAGATTCACCAGCGGCTGCCAGTCGCCTTCAATGTGGTCGGCAGTGACCGGACGGAACTTCAACGGACCGAATGCGGAAGGCCCGAGCAATTTCATCGGATCAAGCACGGCGTATACCGTCTTCGCATCCTGCAGCGTGAGGTTGCCGTCCTTGAAGCTCAAGAGCACGCGGAACGACTCGTCGGCAGTGGCAACCTCAATCTTCTCGGTTGGCGGAAACGTCTCCGGCACTTGCGTCTTCAGGAAGAAGTTAAGCCGTGCATCCTGCGGCAACTCGTCCTCATCGCCGAGCCTCACTACGGGCGGCGAGCTTGGATCATCGACTTGGACGCTCTTGGCCAGCACGGTAATTCTTGGGCGAGGCGCCGCGACTTCGGTTTTCAGATCAAGGGACCGGCCATCCTTGAGCGTAACGTGGACCGTGATGGAGTCATCCGCATGAAGTTTCGTCGCCGCACTCGCGTCCTTCGTAATCAACTTGAGTTCGTCCTGCTGGTTGGCCCGAGTCAGCGCGTCGGGAGCGAAGTGAAGGCCATCGATCTCAATTTGGTTGACCTGATCCAGGCGCGTGCCTTTGAGCAATCCATCCGAGTCGCCGGCATGAATGTTGAAACTGTCGAGGCGCCCGGCTTCAGCGTAAGTATGAAGCGGAATCTCGTCGACTTCGCGAAGTCCGAACTTCTTGATCCCCATGGTGACCGATCCCGCGCTCGCCTTCTGCAGCGGAACCGTCACTTCGAGTTCCTCGGGCTTCACCGCTTTCCACTCGGTCTCCAGCGTTTTTCCCTGCTCATCCTTCAGGATCACTCCGCTCACGCAGCAGGCGTCCGGAGACTGCAGGTGCAACGTGTCTTCGCGGCCAACGATGAGAGCGCTGGCGTCTTTCGAGGCGACGATCCATTGCGCCGGACGCGAAGTACGCAGCCGATAACGGGGACCGTCAAAGCCATGGAAGCCCCACTTCCCTCTCAGAACTCCGCTGATTTCGCCGTCCAGATCGGCGCTTTGAATGGCTTGCATCTCGACCGCAAATCCACCGCGCACCGGATCCGGCTTCGCAGGCAGATCGATGCCAGGCCCCGATTTCATCTCCACATGCAGCACGAAGTCGTGAGCAAGCTCGGTAGCAAAAACGAGTGGTGCGCCCTCTGCCGGAAACAGAAGCGAAGGTTTGCCGGCGCAAAACACCTGCGTTGGATCCAGCGCGCGCAAGGGAGGCATGGGCGATGGCCGGACCGGCGGCAGGCCGACCACCAGCACCGACTTCGGATTGCGGAAGGATGGAGGATTATTCAGACGCAGATTGAGTTCGTCATTCCGAGGCTGCGCCAGCGCCGGAATGTACTGGTACTGCGCGGTATGCGTGCTACCGAGAATGCGGGCAACGTCAACCACCGCCCCAACGTAAGCGCTGTAATAACCGCCATGCGCCGTTGGACTCGCGCTGATCTGCGCCAGCAGGTCGCTGGACGCACCCGACGTGAGCGTCGCCACCATGGTCTGACTGTGAGCGTCGTCGAGCACGAGCTGATCTGTGTTCTGCGTGAGGCACGGCACCTGTTGCGCGCTGGGCTTGTCGAAGCACTGCTGGTCGAGTCGGATGTTCAGGCTGCGCGCAAGCAGCGTCGTACTGGATTTCAATTTCTCAGGGTCGCTGGTGGCCATCTCGCGGACGGCATCCAGATATTTTTCCAGCCGCGCGCGATCAAGGCTCGCCTGCTCCAGATCCTGCGCCGCGCGCACGAAAGCGCCCGGCTTGCCGCGAACCGCCGTGCGAAGAGTACTGAACGCTCCGCCGGTCTCTGGAGCGAGGAACACCAGCGCTTCTTCAGCTTCCTCTGGAACGATCACGAAGACGCCTTCGTCATGGACAGGCTTGCTCCACGTCTCAACGCGAGTGAACCAGGAATCTGGCGGAGGATTCGTGGCGCCACGAAGGAACACCACAACCATCAGATAACGCACCGACTGGCTGTCAGGAAGATCGGGATGGACCCACAACCGGTCGCCCGGCTGCAGATTGGGAACTTCCGCAATGGGCAGCGTCATGCCCGCACGTTGTACGCGGACTTCGACCTTGGGGCCAATGAGATCGAACGCGGCGTTGTCGGCCCGCGCTGCCGCCACCAGAGTCAGCAGAAGCAGAATCGCAGGCAGAAAACGAACGAGAGCCGCCATCTTGCGGCGTCGCAAATGGAAAATACCGGCCAAACGCAATGCTACCTTCACAGGGCCCATTGTTCAGGAAAACCTTCTGCAATTCAGCGCACGCTGGATCATAAACCCGAGCGCGGGGAGTTACCCGAGAACGGTCAGCGAATCAAGCCTACCAAGTGCATGAAAAGCTACAATCTGATTTTAGGTGATTTACTGCGGATGTGCGATCCAATTCTGGGCTGCCTGATGAGGACCGACTTGGAGAAAGCTCGAAATTTCAAGCCTGATTGCTGAAAATGAAAATAGAAATTGGTGCGCAGACAACTGTCTTTGCGGAGTCTCATCAATGAAAAAGCCGACGATACGCGTGACGAAATGGCTCGGTGATATTCCCGTAGATGCGACTTGCACCGCCTGTTCTTCCGTTGTCTTCAGAGCAAAGGGTACAAGCCATCGGCCGAATCGCGAAGAGTATCAGAAGTCCCTGCAAGAACAGTTCGACGCACACTGCAAGGCCGAACACTCGCAAGATAAGGAGCGGTGAATGTGTACATTGGAATGAGCCGGCACAATCGCGGTTCATTGCGACGGCCGGCCCATCCCTAGCAAGCGACCTGGTCGTGGCCCGGCTTACGGCCTGGCCTCATAGACAAGGTTAAACGGTGTCTGTGTGGCCCGCCGGAACCGGCTGAATCCGGCGGAGGTGACGACTTTCTTCATCTGCTTCTCCCCAGCCTGAGCGCCCAGACACATTCCCACCTCTTGCGATCGGGAACACGGCGTACACAGCAAAGTCGAGAATGAATAGTAGACGCGGCCCACGGGATTCAGATTGTCCTGAAGGTCGTCGTTGGCGAAGGGCTCGACGATCATCCAGGAACCGTCATCGGCCAAGGCGGCGCGGACGTGCGCCGCAGCACCAACCGGATCCCCCATGTCGTGGAGGCAGTCGAACACCGCCACGAAGTCATACTTGTTGCCCGGAAACTCCTTCGCTTTCGCGACCTCGAACGTCACGCGGTCCGCCACGCCCTGACGCTTGGCGGATTCCCGGGCCGCTTCGATGGATTTGTCATGGTAATCAAACCCAAAGATTTGGGAGTTCGGGAACGCCTTTGCCATCAGGATGGTCGACGCCCCTTTCCCGCAACCAACGTCGGCGACCTTCGCCCCGCGCATGAGTTTGTCATGCACGCCATCCAGCGCTGGTATCCAGGAACTCACCAGGTTCGCGGCGTAGCCCGGACGAAAGAACTTCTCGCATCCGTGAAAGACCCGATCTTCGTGCTCGCCCCAACCCATCCCGGCGCCAGAACGAAACGCCTCCGTGATGCGCGGAACCGCCGCCAACGATCCCAGCGCGAGTTCGAAGGCCCCCGGCAAATACGCGGGACCATCTTCGTTCGCCAGGGCCAGCGCTTGCTCCTCGGTCATTCCAAATTTATGGGTTTGAGGGTTATAGGTGATGTAGCCGCCCGCTGCCTGAGAAGCCAGCCACTCGCTCACGTAACGTTCGTCGGTTCGCGTTATGGCCGCCAGTTCTTTGGGCGAGAGTGGACCGGCTGCGAGGGCCTTGTATAGGCCAAGTCGTTCTCCGATCACGACCATGCCTGCGTGAACCGTCGCTCCCAGATCGTTAACGAACTGTCCTAAGAATTGTTCCAGCTTTTTTGTATCTACCGCCATTGGTTCCTCCAAATTTGATTGAAATAGGCAACAACTTACTTCTTGCTCGGGTCGTCTTGCGGATTGACATAATTGAACTGCAAGGGCGCGCTGCCGTGGACCTGCACGATGACTTCGCCGGAGGCCATCACGTAGTGATGCATGTCAGGATCGAGGTAGGCGAAGCTCCCCGCGGGGAACGATCCCATTTTGTCCTGGTCGAAGGTGTCTCCCATACCGACCTTGAGCGTCCCTGAGAGGACGGTGACGTTTTCGCGCTGCGGATGCCAGTGGGGAGCGATGCGGTACCCGTCCGGCATTTTCAGGCGCACGGTGTAGTCCCCGGTTGAAGCCGCAGGGTTCCCCTCAATCACGGCGAGTTGCGCGCCCGGCGCGACGAACGGTGGTGGCGGACCCCACGGAATGGCTTCCGGGGTGAACGCGTTTTTTTCATGACCCGCGGGATGTGCGGCGGTAGTAAAGAACTGGCCAGCGAAGCACAACATCGCAACGACTGCCAGGGTGATCAACGGTTTTCGTTTCATTCGAGTCTCCTGAGAGTTTTCTTGATGGGGCATAATCTCGCGAAGAAGTCAGATTTACAATCCAGCCGATATCGCCTTTCAATATCTTTTTTGTATCGTCGCAAGTTGTTGATCTTTATTGGATAATGCTGGGAACGGGGTTCTTCATGGGGCCTGCAAAGCAGGTTATCGGCGAAGTCGAACTTGATTTGGGCCGCTACGAACTGAGGCGGTCCGGCGGGCGCATCAAAATCGAGAAGAAGCCGATGGAGTTGCTGATCTTTCTGCTCGAACGGCGGGAGCAGATGGTGTCGCGTGACGAGATCGTGAAGCGACTCTGGCGGTCTGACCTGTTTATCGATACCGAAAAAAACGTCAACAACATCGTGCGGAAACTTCGCACCGCTTTGGGAGACAACGCCGACCGGCCGCGCTTTCTTGAGACCGTAGTCGGCAAAGGATACCGATTCGTCGGCCCGGTTCGCGTGATCGACCCAAAATATCCGCTCTCAGACTCGGTACGGCACCAGGTACGCATCGACGTTGGGAAAGATCGGAGCGAGAGGGTCGAGCGGGCGTCCATCGCCGTGCTTCCTCTGTTGCTCCTGGAGAAGGTTGCGGACGACCAAGGCTTGTGTCTCGGATTTGCGGACGCTCTCGTATCCCTTCTCGGCAACTTATCAGGTCTGGATGTGTTGCCCACTTCAGCGGTCTTGAACTTGCCCGCGGAACTAACCCCGTCGGAAATCGGCTCTCGCTTGGGAGTCCGATTTGTTGTACACGGCGCCATTCAGATGTCGAAAGGCCAGTGGCACCTCTCGCTGGAAATGTTCGACACCTACTTGCGCCGCCCGACCCTCACTAAGAAGTGCAGCATCGACTTAGACCAGATAGCGAGTCTGCAGAGCGATATTGCGAAGCAGATCAGCCGGGCGCTCAATCGGCCGTACACGCCGGCGACGGTCGAGCAGCGCCCACGCTATAGCAGGGATCCCATGGCCTATGCGGAATTCATGCGCGGCTATCGCATCACGGCATCCGGCGACGCGTCTATGATGGATCAAGCGAGCCTTCACCTCAGCAATGCTGTGACTCGCGATCCGACGTTTGCCCTGGCTCATGCGACGCTCTCGTTCGCATGCACGACCCGCCATTTCGAATTCGACCCGGCCAGCGTGTGGTTGGAGAAAGCCGAATTCCACTGCCGCCGGGCGCTGGAGATTGACCCCAATCTTCCCGAGGGGCACGTCGCCCGCGCTTTCCTGCTGTGGGGACCGTCAAAGAACTTCCAACACCTGGAGGCGATTGCCGATCTCAAGCGCGCCCTGGCCCTTCAGAACAACTTGCCCCACGCCTACAACCGCTTGGGTACGATCTTGGCTCACGTTGGGCTGCTCGATCATGCGCGTGAGATGTTCGAACGCGGCAGGCCGTTTCAACCCAAGCAGGCTGTAAGCCCGAGCATCGTGCAGGTTTATATCTGGGGTCAGGAATACGATCTGGCGCGCCATCAGGTTCAACTCTGGCGCGCGGAAAGCCCCGGGCACAAGTACCAACTTTATTTTGCGCCCTACGTGGCGATGATGACCGGCGAGTGGGACGAAGCAAAGCGCCGGATGGACGAAGCGCTGGCGCTTGTGCCGAACGATCCGCTCACTACCAGCCTACAAGGCTTGCTCTATGCCTTGACGGGCAACGGGGAGGCAGCGATCGATTGTGTGACCCGAGCCTGTTCGAGTCCGAAGTCTTTTGGACACGCACACCACACCTACTATCAGATCGCCTGCACTCTTGCGCTCACGGGACGGCGCGAGACTGCGTTTGATTGGCTCGAGCGAAGCGTAAGCACAGGCTTCGCCTGCTGGCCTTTCTTCTTGAAAGATCCTTGTCTTGCCAGTTTGCGTAGCCTCCCCGAGTTCGAGCTCCTGATCACCGCTTTACAGACGAAATACCCGGACCATCTTGGCCTGCTCTAGAAATCGCTTCCCTTTACCTTGAATTCGCCTCGCTATGGCAGGTTAACCAATAGGTAATACAGCGAAAACCCTAAAGGCGTGAGATTTGAGTTCATTAGATAATACCCCGCTATCTCTCGATGGATGCCGTGAACCCCAGCAGGCAAAAGGCTAAAGAATGAGCGCTGTTCAATTTCTGATCGTTGATGACCATGAGTTGTTCAGGCGCACGGCGCGATCTTTTATTGAGTCTCAGCTCAATTGGCAGATCTGCGGCGAGGCCGGGGATGGGATCGAAGCCGTTGAGAAGGCGAAGCTTCTGCGCCCTGATGTCATCCTGATGGACATCAACATGCCTCGCATGGATGGACTGCAGGCGACACGAATCATTCGGCGGGAGCTTCCCGATTGCAACGTGATCATCGTTACGCAGAACCATGAAACGATTGCCCGTCAGCAAGCCGCATCGGTCGATGCAAGGGGTGCCATAACTAAGTCAGAACTCACCAAAGAACTTCCTACCATCATCAAGAAGCTGTTCGAAGATCCGGCCTCGACCGCTACCGAAACCGCCCGTCACGATGGGACCGCCACGCCAGGATTCGTGCGTGGCGGAGGGGCATTAGGCCAATTAGTCCGCGAATTCGACTGGGCGAAGACTCCTCTTGGCGCTATCGACACGTGGCCACAAAGTTTGAAGACCGTCGTTCGCGTCCTGCTCGCATCCCGCTTTGCCATGTGGATGAGTTGGGGGCCAGAACTCACGTTTCTCTATAACGACGACTATGCCCGGATGACCCTCGGGAAGAAACATCCCTGGGCGCTCGGAAAGCCGTCTCGCGAGGTCTGGAAAGAGATTTGGGGCGACATCGGCCCGCGCATTCAAAGAGTCCTTGAGACCGGCGAGGCGACCTGGGATGAAGCCTTGCTCTTGTTCCTCGAACGCAGCGGATATCGCGAGGAAACGTATCACACCTTTTCTTACAGCCCGCTGTCGGGAGACGACGGCACGGTCGCGGGCCATTTGTGCGTTGTCACGGAAGAAACCGACCGCGTGATTGGAGAACGCCGGCTCAAAACGCTGCGATCTCTGGCGGGAGAGTTGAACAAGACCATTACCGAGGAGGAAGTGGTCTCGTGCATCGCTCGCTGTCTCGGTGAAAATCAAAAGGATTTGCCATTTACCCTCCTTTATCTGTTCACCGAAGATGGGGGCGAAGCCCGCCTGGCCTGTCAAACCGGGATGCCGGAGGGTCACCCAGCTGCGCCAGAGTCGATTTCATTGGCTAAAAAGAATCAGCCGTGGCCAGTCGGCGACCTGCTCACGGGAAAAGATTCCATCATTGTTGAGAATCTGTCGGAGCGGTTCACATCGATCCCATCCGGATCCTGGGACAAGGCGCCTTGGCGCGCGCTTCTGCTCCCCATCACGAGTCAAGGTCAAGATACTCCCGCCGGCGTGATCGTCGCAGCCCTCAATCCATTTCGTCCTTTGGATGTCAGCTACGCGGGATTCATCAATCTCGTAGCGGGCCAGATCGCCGCCAGCATCGCCAACGCGCGGGCATACTCCGCAGAAAAGAAGCGTGCCGAGGCTCTCTCCGAAATCGACCGCGCGAAGACAGCGTTCTTCAGCAATGTGAGTCACGAGTTTCGCACGCCCCTGACGCTCATGCTCGGGCCGCTTCAGGACCTGCTGGCAAGGAGTCAGACTCACCTTTCTCCAACTGCCAAAGAACAGCTCGACCTGGTGAGCCGCAACGGCGCTCGCCTGTTGCGCCTCGTCAATACGCTGCTGGACTTCTCGCGCCTTGAGGCTGGGCGGGTGCAGGCCGTCTATCAGGCAACGGACTTAGCCGGCTTCACTTCTGAACTGGCCAGCGTATTCCGTTCTGCCACCGATAAAGCTGGATTGCGCTTGACGGTCGATTGTCCCGATCTCGGAGAACCGGTCTACGTCGATCGCGATATGTGGGAGAAGATCGTTCTGAATCTGATCTCCAACGCGTTCAAATTTACCTTTCAGGGCGAGATCTCTGTCGGAGTCCATCGCGTTGGAAACATGGCCGAGCTTCGTGTTCGCGACACAGGAGTCGGCATCCCCCCGGACGCCATCCCGAAATTGTTCGAGCGATTCAACCGTGTCCCCAACATGCCGAGCCGAACTCACGAAGGAAGTGGAATTGGTTTGGCCCTGGTCCACGAGTTAGTGAAGCTGCATGGCGGCTCCGTAAGGACCGAGAGCACAGTCGGGCAAGGCTCTACATTCATCGTCAGCATTCCCTTTGGGCAAGATCATCTCGCCGCCGGCCAAATGGGAGGCGCTCGCAGCTCGTCGTCCACCGCAGTCGGCGCAAAACCGTTTGTAGAAGAGGCTCTCCGGTGGCTTCCCGATTCCGCCACTGTGGGTGATGAGATTTCGTCCCTGCAGGACGAACTGCTGCCGGTGCCGTGTCCTCCTGTGTCGAAGGCCGCCGGCCGCGCTCGCATCCTTGTCGTCGACGATAACTCCGACATGCGCCAGTACCTGGCGCGTCTCTTGGAGGAGTTATACGAAGTAGAAACTGCTTCTGACGGTCAAGCGGCACTTCAGGCCGCGCAGGCTCGTCCTCCGGATCTCATCGTCAGCGATGTGATGATGCCGATTCTGGATGGCTTTGAACTTCTGAAAGCACTGCGGGCCGATGAGCAAGCCCGCACCATTCCCGTCATCCTTCTCTCGGCTCGCGCCGGCGAAGAGTCGCGCGTGGAAGGCATCGAGGCTGGGGCTGATGACTACCTGATAAAACCGTTCTCGGCGCGGGAGCTGCTCGCTCGCGTCAGCGGCAGACTCGAAATCGCGCGGCTGCAGCGTGATCAGGAATTGCAGCTCAGGCTGGGCCAGGTCGAACTGGAACAGCGAGTTCGAGAACGTACGCACGAACTGCTCGACGCAAGCAATGGACTCCGCGAACTCTCGGCCCGCCTTTTGCAGGCTCAGGACGAAGAGAGACGACGAATCGCCAGAGAACTCCACGACGGTGCGGGGCAACTTCTCGCGGCGCTCGGCATGGAGGCCGCGACCCTGGCAAAGGAGAGAAACAGCCTGACTCCACGTGCCGCCACGTCGCTCAGCAACATTGAGTCGCTGCTCGCACAAATGACCAAAGACATTCGCACTATGTCTCACCTCCTGCATCCTCCTTTGCTGGACGAAGTCGGCTTGCAGTCTGCTCTCACCGAATACGTCAAAGGCTTCGCCGCGCGGAGTGGAATTCGGGTTTCGCTGGATCTCCCGGACGCGATCGAGCGTCTGGATCGTGACTATGAGCTGTCCCTGTTCCGCATTGTCCAGGAATGCCTCACCAATATTCACCGCCATTCCGGGAGTAAGACCGCGAGCATCCGCATCGTTCGCGATGACGGGGCGCTAATCCTCGAGGTCCAGGATGAAGGAAGGGGTATGTCTCCCGAGCGATTGGCAGAGATTCAGTCGACAGGTTCGGGCGTCGGTATCCGCGGCATGCGAGAACGGGTGCTCCAATTCTCCGGGACAATGAGCATCGAGTCCGACTCTTCCGGAACCCGAGTACGCGTCGTAATCCCAACCGCCAAAAACGTTGCGCGAGAAGGCAAGGGCAGTGACGAACCCGTGCAAGCGGCAGTCTGAGATCTTGCGGGACCGGTGGCCAGCCTTCTGACCAGGCGTCATCAATACTTGCAAGAAATGAAACGGCTACATTCTTCCATGTGTACTGAAGAACTCCCACACGATCGCTATCGTCGACTGATGGTATGTGTGACCAAACCCAGACTCACGCAGGAACTGTACTTCTGCCGCTGGATTCTCTCTCTGCACTTCGAACCTTGTAGGGATATTGTTTTTTCCGCAGAGAGGAAGATCCTGGGGCAGTCCGTCTGCAGCCAGCCAGTAATTCACATCGACGTCAACGCTCGGCACGTCGAGATTCACCTCGCCCCAGCCTGAGAAAGTTCCCCCGCAGTACGGAATCGTCGTGTCGGCGTCCCCGTGCATTTCCAGCACGCTGATTGGCTGAGACGGCTGGGGCAGCACAACGCCAGAATTGCCAATCCACACCGGCCCCGATAGCGAAGCACAAGCGGCAAACAGATCCGCATGTTCAATACACATCCGCTGCGTCATCATCCCGCCCGACGAAAATCCCATGACAAAGACTCGGGCGGCATCCACTCCGTGACTCGCTGCAAGTCCAGCCGCGAGGTTTGCGAGAAACCCCGAGTCGTCGGGTGCCTTCGGGAAATAGGTGTCAGTTCCAAACGACTCCCAGAAAAACGCGCCTCCCGTTTTACTCGATGGGATCGGCTTCCATGTTGAAATCGGCTGAACAACGAGAAATCCGTTGGTATCGGCCAACTCGTCCCAGCCCATCGCGTGGTAGACCGTCAACGGCGGATCATTCTCGGCCGCTGCCGTCGTACCATGCAGCACCATGACCATGGCGAGAGAGGTTTGCAAAACAGGTGGAGTGTAGACTTCGTAAGTTCGCGTCAGTCCGTTCCAGGTGGTTGTGTATTTGGTAAGCGTGCCTTTTTGCGCTCCGGCCAGGCAGCACGCCAGCAGGACGAATGTTGCGGTTTTCACGGCATCCTCCGTTACATCACAGACATATTGAGCGGAGATGGCCCGAATGCTATTGGTGCCGGGGCATTGTGTTTGGGGAAACCGTAAAGGACAATGGCCCAAACGTGCTACCTGTCCATCAGCGGACGGCTCATGGAATGCGCGGATGGTGCGGGACGGTGGTGCGGGAGATCTGTCTTTCACCTCCTTCTTCACTGGGTGAACCGCGTTCCACGACCCGATCTGCCCTCCAGCGCCCCCTTCGAATTCACCTTTCGAAGCGCCATCCCTAAGATTGCAACCAACCACCAGATCAACATCGTCATCCATTTCGTGCTGTTCTCGATGAATCGCTGTTCTCGATGAATCCAGGAGTGCGGATCGAATGAGAGACAAGTTCGTCTGTTGGTCGACCTGTGTTTGGGTTCTATGCCTATTACCCCTTGCCGGCTGCGTTGGTTTGCGGCCCAATTCGTCGTCTTCATCGTATGAATTGGACGTAACCGCGCCCTCCTCTGGATCGGGAACGATTACCAGTTCTCCCGCAGGAATCTCCTGTCCCGGCACCTGCACTGCGGATTTCGCCACGGGCGCAAGTGTCACTCTGACCGCAACTCCGGCGACGAATTACAGTTTCACTGGATGGGGTGGTGCCTGTTCGGGCACATCGAACTGCAGCGTGACCATGACGGGTCCCGAATCAGTTTCCGCAACATTTGCCCCCGCGGGATCGCTGCAGAGTTTGAATCACATCATCATTTTTGCCCAGGAGAATCGCTCTCTCGACCACTATTTCGGATACATGCGCGCATATTGGGCTGCCAACGGTATTCCTGACCAGTCCTTTGATGGCTTACCGCAATTCAACCCTGCGAGCGGGATCGCCCCGTTGCAGGGGCCAGCGCCGTCCAATCCCGGTTGTGATCCGTCGAATCCAGATGGCCCTCAAATCTGCGCGCCTAATGCTAACAACCCGGTCACTTCGTTCCACATCCAGTCGGTCTGCACCGAGGCGTTGAGCCCGTTCTGGAATGAGAGCCATCGCGATTGGAATGCCGCTTTCTCTTACCCGAACACAATTGCGCCCTTGCTAAACGGGTTCGTCGAAACCGCAGCGGATGATGCTCGGCAAGGTACGCCAGCCGTGAATGACATCAATGGGTACCGGGCGATGGGCTATTTTCAGGACAGTGATCTCAATTACTACTACTACATAGCCAGCCAGTTTGCGATCTCCGACCGCTGGTTTTCACCGGTCATGAGTCGTACGCAACTCAACCGCATGTACATGATTGCGGCGACATCGCAAGGCTATGCATACCCGCCCGGGAGCAACAGCGCCGATCAGGCGCAACTCACCGCAACCACGATTTTCGAGGAACTTCAGAATGCGGGAATAAGCTGGAAAATTTACGTTAATGCCGACAACACCAACTGTTCGGGCATGACGGGGGACGAGCAGTCCCAATGCCTGCTGGAAGGGCATTCGTATCTCAACCAGTTCACATATGAGGGAACGATTCTCAATAGTGCGGGCAAGAGCCCGGATCTCTTGCAGAACATTGTCCCCGTGACGCAGTTCACGACCGACGCCCAGAACGGTACTCTGCCACAAGTGGCGCTAATCGAGCCCGCTTCCAGCGAAGGACTCGATGAACATCCGTCCGACAGCGACCAGTTTCCTGAGAATGTTCAGGCCGGTGCAAACTACGCCGCGGGACTCATCAATGCTCTGATGGGCAGTCCCAGTTGGAAAGACTCGGCGATGATCTTTACCTACGATGAAGCCGGTGGGTTCTACGATCACGTTCCGCCCCAAACTGCCTCGGTTCCCGATCAGTTTGCATTCCCAATCGATCTGCAACCGACTGATGAATGCGACGGTGCTGACCAATCCTCCGGAATCTGCAGCTTCGGCATGACCGGTTTCCGGATTCCACTCATTATCATTTCGCCGTTCGCGAAGAAGAACTATGTCTCCCACACGGTGTATGACTCGACCGCGATCCTGACTTTGATTGAAAAGCGCTTTGGTGTGCCGGCGCTGACAAATCGCGATAAATCGCAAGCTGACATGAGCGCAGATTTCTTCGACTTCACGAACATCCCTTGGGCCACTCCGCCCACTCCTCCGTCGCAAAACATGTCGGGAACCTGTTCGATAGCTGCGCCCATTCCGAGTGTTGCTCGTGGGAATCGTCATCCCTAGATCAACAAGCGAAGTATCGCCGAATGAAGTTTGCTGTTGGAGCAAAGCAGCCCCCATAGCGATAATGATTCCGTGAAAATCGAACGGCTGGTTGCACTTTTTCTTTTTCTTGCGCCGTGTACGTCTTTGGCAATGACTCGGCACTATTACATCGCCGCCGAAGACGTCAGCTGGAACTACGCTCCAAGTGGAATCAATCTCCTCGACGCCACACCAATCCGCCAGCCATGGTCCCTCAAACTGCAATGGCCTAAGACGCGGTTCATCGAATACACAGACGACACATTCACCGTTCGCAAGCATCAGCCGGACTGGCTGGGCATCCTGGGACCCGTCATTCGCGCAGAAGTTGGAGACGAAATCGTTGTCGATTTCTTGAACCGTGGGCACGTCGGCCACGACATGCATCCTCATGGCTTGCGCTACGACAAGGACAATGAGGGTTCCGTATATCTACCGTTCGGAAAAGGCGACCGCGTCGCTCCCGGGCACAAATTCATCTATCACTGGTTTGCGAACGCAGGCAGCGGTCCCCGCCCCGGCCAGCCGAGTTCCATCGTGTGGTGGTATCACTCGCATGTGGACCCCGCCATCGAAATCAATGCCGGGCTCCTGGGGCCGATCATTGTTACGGCAAAGGGAAAGGCGAAAGCTGACGGAACGCCCAAAGATGTTGACCGGGAATTTGTCGCCTCGTTCATGATTTTCGACGAGATGGCGGGAAAGCCGGCGGGTCTTTTCTATTCCATTAACGGTTTCATTTTTGGCAATCTGCCGGGCCTCTATATGAAGCAGGGAGAGAAAGTGCGCTGGCACTTGCTCGGCATGGGCAACGAGATTGACCTGCACAGCGCGCACTGGCATGGCGAAACGGTAGTCGAAGGCGACCGATCCACCGACGTGATCGAACTCCTCCCCGGCAGCATGAAAACCGCAGACATGGTCGCGGACAATCCAGGCACGTGGATGTTTCATTGCCATGTGGAGGACCACATGGAGGCCGGGATGATGGCCGTGTACACAATCTATCCGCCGCAAAGTCGATCGTGTCCCATTCAGTTTGTCGATGGTGATCTTTGGAAGGACCCCGAGAAATTGTCGCTGACGATCAGAAATTCCGGGCATAAGCCGATTCGTCACGTGACCGTCACTTCAGAAATATTCATGGCGCCGCAGGACTTGCGGCGGCCCTCAAGTTTTGAATGGTCATCGAAAAATGCGATTTCGCCCGGCGAGCAGCAGACCATCGAGAAGCCCGGCATTCGCGCCGACAGTGCGCGTACGATTCTAGGTTGGGCGTTCTTCCCTTCTTTTGTGAAATATGAAGATGGAACGGAATGGCTCCCGCAAAAAGAGGGAGAATGTTTCAAGGTGATGTGGCGAGATTCTGATCATCCCGACGTCCCGGCCCTGCCGCCACGGCAGGTCGAAATTAACTCCGATTGAAATACGGAGACCGCAAGGAACTAGCTTATGGTTTCGCGTGCGCGGCAAAGAAATTCCACACGATATCGGTCGTCGTGATGCCGGTATTCGCATCGAAGTCCGGGTTGAAAGGCACCTGGCCCGAAACGTTCATCGGGTTGCTATACCATTCGTGGACTCCACCGATCAGCTTGTAGAACTTTACTTCGGTGTTTGCTTTGCAACTTGTCGCATCTTTCTCAACCACCGCGGTGATGTTTCCCTGCGAGTCGCACAAGGCCGAGGACGTATCGAGGCTCGAACAACTGTTTGCCGAGGTTCCAGCCCAATAGTTGAACGTATCCTCTTGCGAGGCGTCAGTCTGGCTGCCGCAATAATGGACCACTGGATCCTGATCTCCGTGAAGGACGATAACCGAGACTGGGCCCAGCGCCGAAGGCACGGTTTCGGGAGTTGCACTCGAAAAAAGTGTACCCTCCACAGAACCAATCGCTGCCACGAGATCGGAGGCCTCTACGCCCATGCGGTGCGACATCAACGCGCCCGCGGAGAAGCCTGTCACATAAATTTTCTTTCGATCCGGCCCCACATTCGCCTGCAGCGTATCGATCAACTGGCGCAGAAAGCCAACATCGTCAGTAAAGTCGTTGACGAAGTAAGCCCAATCCGTTTGGCTGACACTGGGGTTGACCAAACCGTCCGGATACGCCACCGCAAATCCGTCTTGATCCGCTAGCGTACTGAACCCGGTATTGCCCTCTATTTTCAATCCGCTGCCCCCGGATCCGTGCAGAACGATGACCAGCGCTCCGGCGTTCTTTTGAAAAGTGGACGGAACGTGCAGCGCATAGGTGCGCGCCACGCCGTTGACGGTCAACGAATAGCATTTCGTCCCCGCTTCCGTGCCACAAGGAGTTCCCGGGTCCCCGCCACCCCCGCTTGGAATCGAGCTTGCACCCCCACAAGAAATCAGGCCCATCGACAATACCGCCATCAGGAATGCGCAAAATGCTTTATTCATGCGGAATGTTTTGGCAGTTCAACCCTGCGGGTGCGGCAAGGACTATGCGCAAAGCCCACCGTCGGGCAACCAGACTCTATTCTGCCACCACTCCAGCACCTCACTGCTGCAAAATCTCTCGCCATTCGTTTACCCGTTGGGAACCGTTTTGACCGCGAATGCTGTTCCCGCCAGTTACACAGTGTTGGGTGCATAATATGGGCTGGATGATGCCTTGAGCCGGACCCGCAAGGATTCAAGAAAATCCACGAACAGAGTTCTCGAAGTCGTGAGAAGGGACGACGGCACATTCGACCTCTTCATGAACGGCGAACTCGACCGAGGGCGCGTCCATGAAGACGGTCTAAGCGAACAGCTTTGTGTCCGCTTCGGATTTTGCGGGAAAGAATACGACTCGATTCTGCTTGAACTAGCCGAAAACGGCAGAAAAAAGCTCTTCTTCTGACTCGTTCTGAGTGAAATCCCATCTGATTACCTCAATCGACAACCTCCACACTGCAGTTGAATCGTAGTTTCCGTGTTCCGACGTTTACCAACATACCAACCAGTATGTATGGAACCATAACTCTCTCCCCGTGTGTATGGAAATTTGGAGAAAACGCCGTGGGGTCATTTCGAGATCGTCCCGCAATACTGTCAATCCGTCCCTATCTTGTGTAGTTCGAAGTGTCCGGACTGTTGTCTCCCGTAATCATTGTGATCGTGGAACACGACATGCTCCCTCAATTGTTGCTCGGCAGGAGTTTGTGAAGTTGTGAGCCTCTGCTCTCAATCGCAAATTAACTGGCAGAGCGCCGAATGGAACATGGCGGAAATCGTCGGTCACATCGGCATCCCGATTTGCGAGAGGAAAACAGGATATGAGCACGCAGGATGTAAGGACGATTCGGCAGTTGCGGAATGTCTGGATACTGCCGGTTACGGCAATGGTTCTGGCTTGCTTCAGCAATGCGGTCGCGCAAGCGCGCTACAAAGTTCAGGATTTGGGCGTTCAGCACCCTGACAACCTCGGCATGGCCATGGGCCTCAATAATTTCGGCTGGACGCTGACTATGGATCAACTCCTGGATCACTCCACCATTTCCACCCTCTTCCCGGCCGTGAAAGGCACGGTGAGGATCAGCATCCGCGATCTCAATCTCCCACTCGGCACGCTCGGAGGAAAGAACAGTTCCATCAACTGGAACGGAATTAACGACAGCGGCGAAGCTGTCGGTATGTCCGAAACATCTGTTCCGGATCCGAATGGCGAAGACCTCTGCACTTTTGGCACACACGCTACGTGTCTTCCGTTTCTTTGGCAAAACGGCGTCATGCACGCTCTCCCGACGCTGGGCGGGATCAACGGGCAGGCCAGCGCCATCAATAACAGCGGACAAGTCGTAGGATATGCGGAAAACGGCATCGTGGACTCCACCTGCCCGTCCGGCCTCACGAATAATCGGGTTGACCTGCCGGTGTTGTGGGACAAAGGCAAAGCTCAACCTCTTCCTACCATCGGCAGCGATCCAGACGGAGTCGCATTCGGCATCAACAATCGCGGCCAAGCCGTAGGCTACTCGGGGACCTGCACCGCAGCCAATTACGCCGTAGTGTGGGAAAACGGCAGCGCCACCCCGCTTCCGGACCTCGGAACTCCAGGCGGCATAGCCTTCGCCATTAACGGCCACAACCAGATCGTCGGCCAAGCCGTCAACTCTGAGGGCACAGCCCTGGCGGCTATTTGGGAGAACAATACAGTCAAAAGTCTTGGCGTTCTTCTGCCGGGAGATGCTGCCGCTTTTGCCACCAGCATCAACAACCGTGGCCAAGTGGTGGGAAGCTCCTTCGACTCCAGCTCCAACTGGTCCCACGGCCTCATCTGGGAGAACGGAAGAATGTTCGACCTCAACCAGCTATTTCCCGCTAGTTCTAACCTCTACGTAATCTCGGCCAGCAACATCAATGAGAGTGGACAAATCGCGGGTATGGCGGTGTATATGGCCGGGCCGCAAGCGGGAACGATCGTCCACTCCTTTCTGGCAACCCCGGTAAACGAAGACCAGGGGAAGACGGTTGCAGACGTCATAGGTACGCATCCGAAAATCACTTTGCCCTCGGCAAATGTTGGCAAGCAGCTTTCGCCGAGATCCGCACACTGCTCAATCCACGACAAAGGCAATTTCTGAGCTCCCGCAGCACGCATTCCATCCATGCTGCGCGAAGCCACAACACGTAAGGTTTTGCGGAACATTCTGGGTCACGCGAATATTCGACGTGACCCAGAATGTTTTCTCCAGAGCCGGTGCTAAAAGCGCGCAACCAGGCCGGTGCTTACTCTGACAGTGTTGGTTTGTGCACCTTCGTTGGTGGGAAAGTAGATCCAGTCGAATTGAGCCAAGCGGATAGCGATGTGCTTAACGAGCTTTGCATCCGCGCCCCCGCCGAACATCATGCTGAATCCATTGTTATATCCCGAGCCGCATTCGTCGGGCGAGCCGCTGAAGATGTAGCAGCCAGTCGGGCTGTGCGCGCCGCCAAACAGAGCATGCGCGAAGAGCTTGACGGAAGAGCCTGCATTTATCGATGCCGTTGGACCGAACACATAGGTATAGATATGGATCGCAGGATACAGCCGGCTTCCCGGGCCTTTCTCGGCGTAGCTAAAATCGCCGGTGAATCCCAGGTGCTTTCTGAAGTCTATGGTCCCTGCGATGTCAAAGCCATTGGCATTAACGCTGTCGCCGATCCCATCGATATTGCCGGAATGGAAGAACTGATAGCCGCCGAATACCTCCAGTTTCGGATTGTCCTGACCGACCAAAGGCACAACTGCAAGGCAGACCATACCGACAGCCAAAAGTAACGTCCGCATATAAGCTCCCGGAAATCGTGATTGCCGGAACTTGCCGATGCCAAATGGATGCGCCTGTCCCCGCCTGCAGATGCCCTGCCATGAACCTTAACTGGCAGGTCTCCGAACGCAAATACGGAGTCTCTTTTACCCTGCTAAAATTCCGCCCGAAAGTTCTCATCCCATGAAACTCCACGCAAATGCGCTACTCAGAGCAGTCTGCATCATGATTTCTTTTCTTCCTTTTTTCTGCCTGCAAGCGGCGGGCGAGTCGGCCACGTGCGAATCTCTGGCCCACTTCAAGATCGACCACGGCGAGGTCAACTCCGCGCAAGCCATTCCCGCGGGGCCGTTGACTGTGAATGGATTGCTGAGCACGAAGACGATCAGCGTACCCGCGTTCTGCCGGGTGTCAGCTACATTACAGCCGACTGCAGACTCGGACATAAAGATTGATGTGTGGCTGCCCGCATCGCACTGGAACGGAAGGCTGGAGTCGGTGGGCAACGGCGGTCTGGCGGGATCGATCGCCGAAGATGCGATGGCCGGAGCACTCTGGGCGGGTTATGCAACTGCGGGTACCGATACCGGGCACACCGGTTCACCGGCGACCGGCGACTGGGCTCTCGGGCATCCGGAGAAGATCGTAGACTTCGGATGGCGCGCGATTCATTTGATGACCGTCGAAGCCAAGGCGCTGATCGCTGCGTATTACGGCGTTCCCGCAAAATACGCATATTGGAATGGCTGCTCGGAGGGCGGCGGCCAGGGGCTGAGCGAGGCGCAACGCTTTCCCGACGACTATGACGGCATTCTGGCGGGAGCGCCAGGAAATTACTTCGTCCACCTGCAAATTGGCGGCAACTGGATCTCGCAGGCCATTCATGAGGACCCGGCCACTATGATTGCGCCCGCCAAGCTGCCGGCGATCACAGCAGCCGTGCTTACAGCTTGCGACACGCTCGACGGCGTGAAGGACGGCGTGCTGGAAGATCCGCGACAGTGCCACTTCGATCCGGATACGCTCTTGTGTAAGGGCGAGGAGAACAACTCGTGCCTGACCGCGCCGCAGATCGCGGGACTAAAGAAGGTGTATGGAGGTACGAAGAACCCGCGCACCGGAGAGCAGATTTTCCCAGGCTACATGCGGGGCGGTGAAGCGGGTTGGGGACTCTGGATTGCGGGCACACAAGTGCCGCCCAGAGACTATCAGCACGCAATCATGGTAAACACCCTCGCGAATCTCGTCTTTGACGGATACAAGTGGGATTGGCGAACCTTCGACTTCGACAAGGACGTCGCCTATGCCGACAAAAAGGTCGGTGCCGAGATCAACCAGATCGATCCCGATTTGAGCAGGTTCAAAAAGCACGGCGCCAAAATGCTCCAGTACCACGGGTGGAACGATCCCGCGGTCTCTCCGCTCAATAGCGTGAATTACTTTGAGAGCGTACAGACGAAGATGGGCGACACGTCAAGCTTCTACCGGCTATTCATGATTCCTGGGATGGAGCATTGCGCGGGTGGTCCGGGCGCAAGCAGCTTCGACCACATGCAGGTAATCGTGACGTGGGTGGAAGACGGTGTGGCGCCAGACCGGATAATTGCTTCCCGCCCTGGGCGAACACATCCATTGTGCCCTTACCCCAAAGTAGCGAAGTATGCAGGCAAGGGCAGCACCGACGACGCGGCGAATTACACGTGCGCGTCGGAGTAGCTGAATGATACCTGTCGAAACATCGCCATCGCGCTCAGTGACCAGCGGTCAAAGCGTGTAATCGCCTGCTAGCGTCAGCAATCATGACACACATGTTTGGTATACTTCGCGCGAATAGCACTCCGCACCTGTCAACGGGTTGTACCGTCCGATGCAGATTCTTACCATCGCGCTCAGCGCAGGTGTTGCGCTTCTCAGCGCAATCGTCACTGCCTATATCACAACCCGGCTCAAGATGGGTGAAGAGCGCGCAAAATGGGAACGTGACCTAGCCTTCAAATATGCTCAAGCAAAATTTGAGTCTGGTGGGTTGGACGAGGAACTAGCTAAGCAATTCGCAGCCGGACTACTGGTGGTCGAGTTCTCAACGGAGGAACGACGGAAAGTGTTCATTCCACAGGGCGGCAGGGTAGTCATCGGCAGAAACTCCATTCATGATATTTGCATCCCGGATACTGAAATTTCTCGGAATCACGCTATGGTTACATCTGAGGGCCCATCTGTTTTTCTTCAAGATCTCGGATCGAGGAGCCTTACCCGCCTGAATGGCGACGTGCTCATGAAAAGATCGAAATTGAAGTCAGGCGATGTAATCCAATGTGCCAAAACTAAGATTACATTTCACAAGATTTGAGAACTAAGACCGGCTGAGCGGCTCAACTGTTGAAATATCGCCATATCACTCATCATCGGGTGAGCCGAGTCGTTTTCGGAGTTTCGCGCTGGCATATTCGCCGCGAGTACAGAATTTGCAGGTGCAAAAAGGCGGTTTTCCCTTCGCTTTTGGCGAGAATCTCCACCCGATCACCTGAGGCAATTGCCGAATCTTGTGAATCTCTTTTGCTTCGATCGGACGAGGTATTACAACTTGCCAGCCCAAGGGGTCATCTGCGTTTATAAACTGAGCTATGGCCTCGGCGGCGCTAACAAGGCGATGAACCTGCCCGTAATGGCCAAGCCAGACAGGTTGTTCATCGGGGATACGAAAGTAGATGCCCGCTATTGGCCCCTGATTCCGCCGCTTCAACTCTCTCAGCCACTGATGTGAGGCATAGAAATTGCGCGTAACGGGCACCGCGTAAACACCACCCGGTAACGAGCCAACGGCTTTACGCAAACGCACAATTCCATTTCGCTGAATCCGTGAGGTGAGCGCCTCGGTCGTCAGGTGGACAAACATTGCCATTGGGTGATTGCGCGAAATTGTACAGGGCGCCGCTTGCGAACCAGGGTAGGAAGTGGGTGGCTGATGTAATATCGCCATTACACTCATATTCCAGAACCGATGACACCCTGCTCACAGAAGGACGAACTGCAACAGCGCTTAAAAGCGGCTGTTGAGGAGTGGTATGCGGTTAGGGATTTGCCGGGGAAGAACCGAAAGGCCAAGGCGGCCGAGAAGAAAGTTCACCACATTCAGCGTTCGCTAGGGGATCACGTTGCGAAGCACGGGTGCAACCAGAACTAACTAGTCCTCAACTGGCGCAAACCCACGATAGCGCCCATTGACCAAAACATACGTCTAATCGCCCTGCCTACTGCAATCCAGACGTTATGGCTTCGATTGGCGCGAGTGCTCGATGCAAACGTGCGACGCAAACTCCTTGTCGCGCTGAGACTCAAAATTCCGCATCATCGCGTTGAGATCATCACCGGTAGGCGGACCGGGAGGCTCGAAGACCCATGCACATTCGGAACAGCCCCAACCACGAAAACGCGGTTGGTCCATCCACACCAGCGCGCGCGTCATCGCCAAATTATATTTAGCACAATCTCATTGATCAATATTGACCATCAGCGATTCCGGCCGTGGCCTAAGCTACTTGTGACCGTCCAAAGGAGGCATTTATGGGTGGTCACCCTCTCTCAGACATTCCCTGCAAACTTTGCAGCAAACCAGTAGATTTGTCGATTGATCTTTCTGCCGATGAAAACGGTAATGCGGTGCACGAGGAGTGCTACGTCAAGCACATCACGAGTTCCCGCAGCAAAACGAATGCGACCGTGACTCCGGACTAGATCAATCGCACGGCGAAGAGAATTGGAAAATGACCCCTACCAACAAACTGATACCTAAGCTGCGCAAAGCTCCAGAGCCTCCTTTGTCACATTTCGGAGCAGCTGCTGACGCAGATCGAGCCAAGAGGCCATCGCTCTCGCGGCCCTATGCCCCCGATCCGGAATTGACTCCCGGTGATCGCGTCGAGGGTCTGGGCGACTTCGGAAAACCAACAGACGCATTCGGCACTGTTGAGCGCGCTAACGAAGATGACGCGATCGTAAAGTGGGATCACGACGGTCGCACGAGAGTGCATCAACCGTGGCTTAAGAGAGTTTCGACCATCCCATTGAAGTAACATTCCGCCCGTTCTGCACATTTGCTCTCTACAACTCCGCCTCATGCCGCCTTGCTGTTTTGGCGAAAACGTCAACTAGCGGGAACTGAGCAATTCTGCGCAGCTTCATGATTCCGTATCAGGCACAATCCAGACACTAGTAAGAAGGGATTGTTGCTGTTCCCCCCAACCGCTTCCAGTGGAGGACATATGTGGATTGCCAGGCATTTGAAGTTGTCGCACGCCTATTCCGAGCTTGAAAGATTGACTGTAGAACGCAGCGCTGAGCTGCAAAAGCTGAGTCAGCGCCTGCTCAAAGTACAGGATGAGGAAAAGCGAAAGTTGGCGCGCGACCTGCATGACACTACCGGCCAGACCCTGGCTGCGCTGAAAATCAGTGTCGCGCAACTGCACGACAGCTGCCAGGAAGTCCCGGGGGCGCTGGCCATTCTTTCCGACGTTGAGCATCTCGCGGATCAGGCCATCGAAGAGATTCGAACCATGTCATACCTGTTGCATCCGCCGCTATTGGATGAGGTCGGATTTGCTTGCGCGGCCGAGTGGTATATCGAGGGATTCGCCAAACGCAGCAGGATTAACGTGACAGCGGAGATTGCGAGTCCGCGTGAACGTCTGCCGAAAAACGTGGAGATCGCTTTATTCCGCGTCCTGCAGGAGAGCTTGACCAACGTGCTTCGCCACTCCGGCGCTTCGGATGCGAGCATCTGTTTTCAACATGCGGGCGACGCGGTGATTCTGGAGGTACGCGACTTCGGGAAGGGGATACCGGAGGAGCGACTGCGATTGCTTAATGGAGTCACCGCGGAAACAGGTGTCGGTTTAGCCGGAATGCGCGAGCGACTACATGAACTGAACGGGAAGCTGGACATAGAATCCGATGCTCGTGGGACGAAAATGCGGGCGACCGTTCCACTGTCGTTTAGAACTCTATCGATCCCGTTGGAAACTCGCGGGGCAGACATCGCACCAGCATGTTCCTGACAGAACACCCTTGGAGATTTTTCGGCGCAAACAGTAAGTGGCCCCTTCCAGTGCGTTGCCCGATCTTCATTTGAGGGCAAACTCCAATGTCATCGCCATCGCCTTCGCCTTTCTATGCATGGCGTCGTTTAGAAGGGCGAACCTGGGACTTTTTCCTCGCGTGTGCGACAAGTAATGCTTTCCTTGCTCGCTCTTCCCTGTCAGTTTTCCACAGCCTTCCACACAAATTTTCCCAACTCTTGTGACGAACAACCTTGACCGTGGATACAGAAAGCGCAAACTCAATCTATGCGCCAGCAGCTCAATCAAGCGCGACCGGAGCGGGTCGAGCAATTCGCTACCGCTAACTCCTTATTCCGCAGGATTTTACCCGTAACCCCTTTCCCCTCAAGATTTTGGCCGGATCGGTCGAGATCTGCCACACCTAACTCAAATGAATTCAAGAATTTAGCGATTTCGCAAAAAAAAATCTGTGGTCATACCACTTCAATTCCTGCCTCTACGGTCGCAGTCCCATTGCCTAGTAGAAGGATGCCAATTTGTCGATCACAATCAGTCTGGACAAATAAGAAACCCTCTCCCCGGCCTTCGGAGAGAGGGTTGGTTGTAACCGCAATGCATTCTAGTCGTCGTCGTCCAAGCCAGCCTTCTCGCCGGCAGGTGCCGGGTTGTTGAACTCGCTCGGAGGCCGAACCGTCTTCTCGCCAGGATACGGCCGCACAAACCCGGTCGAGAGGTACCAGTTCAGATGGTTGACGGTGTCCGGATCTTCGGAGTCGGGCCGGGTCAGCTTTCCGGCGAAGATCTCCGACTTCTTCTTGAGCCAAGCCGCCCTCAGAGCCTTAACCCTGGCGCCACTCGCTGGGTTGTCTGCGCCCGGTGTTACGCCCTCGTCGAGCGGGACCTGGTTCTTGACGTGCGTCCAGGGCTTGAAGTTGTCCGCCGGCGGTGCGCCGTTGACGAAAGCTGTTCTCATCGGCGAAGCCACAAGGTCGAACTGGTTCATCGGCGGCAGACCGAGGATTTGCTCGATCGTCCGCGTCATGTTGACCTGCGTGTAGTAGGTGTGGTCGGTGAACCCCGTCTGTTTAACGTATGGGCTGACGATATAGCCTGGGCTGCGGTGACCATCAACGTGGTCGACGCCGTTCTGCGCGTCGTCTTCTTCTATGAAGATCGCCGACGAGTTCCAGACGTTGCTGTGGCTGATGTAGTCGATGATGCGACCAACAGCAAGGTCGTTATCGGCCTGTTCGGCGTCCGGGGTCGGCGGGCCGCCGGTGTGATCGTCCATAACCCACAGGATGCTCAACGAGGGCACCGTACCAGCCGCCACGTCTTTGCGGAAGTCTTGCAGCCACAGGTCGACGCGGAACTGGTCAGGAATGCCCAGGTCGAAGATCGGGAAGTTCTTGATGAGATGCAGATACACCGCCGGAATAGAGGAGTGTGCCTGGATCGTGTTCTGATACTTCAGCGTCTTCTCGAGCCCAGCCTCGAAATTCTGCGAGTCGGTGTAGAAGTCGCTCCAGCTCGGCTCGGTGGTCGTGCCGTCTGGTTGTTTGAAGGTATCGTACTCGACGTATTCGCCGTAGATCTTCAACGGCAAACCGGCGGCCGCCGCTTCCGAGAAGAGGAAGCCCTTGTTCTGATAAGCCAGTGCATCACCGGCGTTCCCGCCTGGATAGCTGCGGACCCAGTCCGGCGACTGGATGTCGTCGGCGTAGGGCGCCATGGCTTCGGTGATCCACTGGTGACCGTCAGCCGACTGGCGGCTTGGGTCGTAGAAGTTGTCGAACAGCGGGAAACGCTTGAGCAGCGTGTGTACATTCGGCGTGTCCTTACCGCCGAACACTGCCAACGACGGCTCGCCGTTGCCGGCGGCCACATCGCCCAGGATCTGATCATACGTGCGGTTTTCTCGGATGATCAGGAATACGTGCTTGATCAGCGACGGATCGCCGATCTTGTTCGGGATCGCGACCGGCTTGGCTTTCGGGCTGCCACCGGAGGCAGACTTGATGTTCTGCGCCAGATCCCAGTGGTTGTTTTCCCAAACCTGGCTCGTCATCGTCTGCAAGGTTGGGCTATCCGGTATAGGAACGATGCTGACAGTGCCGTTGTCCTGGTGAGTGTTGTAGCTGGTGACACCGTAGTCGGTCTCGAAGGAATAACGCGCGCCGATTCCCTTGTCGTTGGCAACGAGCAGCTCGTTTTTGACTTGGTCGAGCACTACCGAACTCGGCGCGTAGCCGACCGGGATCATGCCCTTCACAGGATTCGCAACGGCGCCGCTGGTAAGATCGACCACGCCGATCGCGTTGGCATTGTAGAGTGCGACGTAGGCAGTACCGGTCCTGCTGTCGATGGCGATCGAGTTGGGCGCAGCGCCATAAGCCGCTTGGCCTTCGCCGGGTACGCCGATCGGCAGCCCAAGGTCGATCGTCCGCACCACCGTGTTGGTGGCCGTATCGATCACCGAGATGCTGTCACTGTAGGTGTTGGTCACCAACAGGTGCTTTCCCCAGAAAGCCATTCCGGTGGGGTGCAGACCGGTCGAGATTGTAGCGGTGACCTTCATCGACGCCAGATCCACGACAGACACCGTGCCAGTTACGGCGGCGCCCGTTATCTGGTCGGCGACGATTTCAGTGCCGGCGGAGTAGATCTGGAAGTCTGCCGCTGTTGCGGCCCGGCCACCCTCGTTGCTGACGTAGGCGGTCGTTCCAGTACTGTCAATCAGGATGCTGTGCGGCGCGTTGCCGACGCGGATCTGTTCACCCTGCTTCGGCGGCTTCGCGGTCAGGTCAATCTTGGTGAGAGTATCGTTCTGGTTCAGCAATGCGTAGGCGCTCTTGCCATCCTTTGAGACCGCTACGCCGCCGGGATAAGAAGTGCTCGGAGTATAGAAGGTACCGCAAGCCAGATCATAGGAGCCCGCAGGGCTGTTCGGAAAGCATTTGATAAAGGAGTTGTTCGGTGGCACGCTGACCTGGGCATTGTCTTCCAGCAGGCCCTCATCAGTAACGTTGGCGATAGTAACGTTGCTGCTGTCCTGGCTGAACACCAGGTGCTTGCCGTCCGCTGAATAGGTGATGCCGTTATAGCTGCCTCTCGAATCTTCGCCGAGCGTGATGTAGTCCTGCAGGACAGTGCCGGTGTTAGTGTCGAAAATCTCGACGGCCTCTGATGCACCCAGAGTAAGGACGGCGGCGGTGTGGGTGCGGAGATTGGGATTCAGTGCGACGGCCTTAGCTCGGACCCGGATGCCGAGGTCAACCTGGATGCCGGCCGGACTGATGACCTGCCCATTGCTGACGACCCACGAGCCGTTCGGCTGTGGTCCAGTGACGTAGGTTGGGTATGGATTGGACTGAGCAGCAACGAACATCGGAAAGCTCAGCCCCGCCGCCAGCAAGCCGGTCAGCGGACGCAGCCGGTTGACTCGCGATTTATTTCGAGACTTAACTCGAAACGTTTTTCGAAACTTGGACGTTTTTCGAGACATGTACCGTTCTCCTCCTGGATTTTTTCCTTGGGCCCCAGCACATCATTGGTGGCCAACGTTAGCAGGGGACCTGTAACGGCTCGATGACGCGGAGATTACATTTTCGTAATGTTGGCCGCCTGTCACGCGGCGCGGGATAAAGGTACTCGGAGTGTTACCTGTGTCCCCTGGCCAACCTTGCTCGCGATTTCCACATTCCCGCCGTGCAGCAGCACGATGCTTTGAACGATGGCTAGTCCCAAGCCAGTTCCACCCGAAGCTTGAGAGCGCGACGCATCGACTCGGAAGAAGCGATCGAACACGCGCGGCAACGCTTCCGGAGGAATACCCACCCCGGCGTCGGAGACTTCAATGCGAACCGCCGCAGAGTCGACAGAGGCGCCGAGGACCACGGACTTTCCCGGAGGCGTATGAGCCAGGGCATTCGAAACGAGGTTGCCCACCGCCCTCTGCAGAAGAGTGCGGTCCAATTGCGCAATTACAGGCTCGTTCGGCACCAACGTGGAAAGAGAGACGCCCAGTTCCGCGGCTGGAGCTTCGTAATATTCGCGAATACCCGAAAGCAATTCACCAACGTTGATGCTCTCGCGATGCAGGTGGGCGAGTGGACTCTCCGCGCGGGCGAGGAAAAGGAGGTCGCCGATGAGGTCTGACAGACGCACCGCTTCTTCCAGACACGAGCCCAAAACTTCGCGGTATTCGTCGACGGTTCGCGCACGAGCCAGCGCTACCTCTGCCTCGCCGCGGATGTTGTTCACGGGAGTTCGCAGGTCGTGGGCAATATCGGCAGAGAATCTGGAGATCCGATCGAAAGACTCTTCGAGTCCGTCGAGCATTTTGTTGAACGTGTCGGCTAGCGACGCAAGTTCAGATGGATAACCTTCCGACTGAATGCGTTCATGCAGATTCGTTGAAGTGATGTGACGGGCAGTTGTGGCCACTTCCCTCACCGGGCGAATGCCGCGGCCTGCGATCTGATATCCGACGAGGGGAAAGATGGCGAGCGTGCCCAGGAGGATGACCCAAAACCGATGCCGGTAGCGCGCCAGCAATGCTTCCTGCTGGGAAACGTCGATCGCGATCTGCACCGTGTCGGTTTGGGCGGAGCCGCCCACGGGCACGGCGGCGCTCATCACAACAAACAATCGACCGTTCTTCCCTTTCATGCCTGCGCCCCGCTCCGGGCGGCTTCGGGTTTGAGCGATCAATTGCGGTAGATCCAATTGCTCCATCATTCCGGGAGTCGTCAGAAGTGGGACGTTCCGTTCGTCGAGAAGGCGAATATAGAACTGCTGGTATCGTCTCGCGGCCGACTCCAGTTCAATTTCCTCACGCAGCCCGTCCCAGTCGTCGGGGCGTTCGCGCAGCATGGTGCGCAACACATTCACTTTGTCGGAAAGAAACAGGTCCGTGCTTTTTTGCAGTTCCGTGACCAGCAGGAAATAGAGACTGGCTGTGGCGCAAACGACTAAAGCCAAGGCGGCAACCACATACCAGGCGGTGAGGCGAAAAGCGAGGGTACCCCAAAAGCGCGACACCCGGCCGAATCTATCCCCCAGATTCCATGACATAGCCGGCGCCCCGAACCGTATGGATTAACTTGAGAGGAAAGGGATCATCCACTTTGCTGCGCAGCCTTCGCACGTTGACGTCGACGACGTTGGTATCGCTGTCAAAATTCATATCCCAGACGGACTCTGCGATCAAAGTGCGCGACAGAACTTCTCCCGCGCGGCGCGCCAGCGCGGAGAGAAGAAGGAATTCCTTGGCCGTCAACTCCAGTCGTTGTCCGGCTCGCGTGGCGCGGTGCCGCAGCAGATCGATCTCAAGGTCGGCCAGGCGTATGGTCTCCTGTACGCGAGGCGGGGTCCGACGGAGGAGAGAACGCACACGCGCCAGCAGTTCGGAAAAAGCAAACGGTTTCACCATGTAATCGTCGGCGCCCAACTCGAATCCGCGAACCCGCTCGTGAACTGCATCGCGGGCGGTCAGAAATAGCACTGGCGTTTGACGGCCCGACTTGCGCAGTCGGGAGAGAACCTCCCAACCATCCAGGTTAGGAATCATGACGTCTAGAATGATGAGATCGAACTCCACTTCCTGGCCCATGTGGAGCCCGTCCAGCCCATCGTCTGCGACGTCAACCACGTAGCCGGCTTCCCCAAGTCCTTTCTGAAGGAACTTGGCAGTCTTGGTTTCGTCTTCGATGATCAGAATCTTCATACGCTCGTTTGCACCACAGGTGATCAACTCAGAAGGTAAAGAGAACTAAAGGTTCACATGCGGCCTGCTTGCGCAGAGTCGCGGTAGCAGCAAATAACAGACGAGCGGCTTGGAGACGATTCGCCAGCAGTATCAAGGACAGCGCCAGCCTCATCCCGCGGCCTTCCTTGCCTTGATAATTGAGAGCGAATCCGAATATCGACGAATGTTTCACAGAATGATTAATGACGCGTGACTCGAAGATGAATGGTCAATGAAAAGTATTTTGTATTTTGTTTTGCCGGGTGGCTTTCGGGCGGCGGTTACGCGGCGAAGCTTCAACGAGTCACAGAACCTGTTTAGCCGACGAGCTCGCGCAAGGGGCCCAGCCAGGGTTCGTAGCGTCGCCAGCGGGCGACGGAGGTGCGATAGATCGGTTGCCGTGTCTGCCATTTGCTGGGCGTCTTTACCGCCCGCGGATTGCTCTCCGGGCGCAGGCACGCATCATGCCACGACAAGCCGCAGGCAGCGATGATCCGCCGGATACCTGGTTCGGGATCGCGGGTCAGTTCTTCGTAATCAACTTCAATGAAGCGGTCCGCAGGCAGCACACGCCGCCAATGGGCGCTGAGCCGCTGGTAGTCGCGGAAATACGCGACCAGTTCCGCACCTCCGGTCGGAAACGCGAGGACCGGATGGAAATGCGTTTGATGGATCGACAGCGCGGTGTCTACTGCAGAGCGGCGGCAGTGGATGATGGTTGCGCGCGGAAATGCGAGGTGGATCAACCCAGCCCAAAGGAAATTGAACGGCATCTTGTCGGTTACTCGGTCTGCCGTCGACGAGATGGCGCGCAACACGCTGAGATAGTCTGAGGCCGCCTTGGCGAGAAAAGGCCTCTCGTTCCCTGCCGCACCGGAGAGGTGCCACGCCGCTCCCCGCTCATTCCAGAAATGCAACTCATCGCCGGCCCCAACCTCGGGATGCATAGAGACGATCTGCTCGACGAGAGTTGTGCCGGATCGTGGCATGCCAAGGATGAGCACCGGCGTCGCATCCGGCCTGCCGAGCTCGGGCGCCCGCGCGATCAGTTCAGGTGTGCAGCGCGCAATCAGGCGGTCGATCTCAGTGGAGAACGCGGCCGAGTCGAATGGCGCTGAGCTGCGTCTGACAGCATCCGCAGCGTCGAAGTGCTGCATGGCCAACGCATAGTTGCCAAGATCGTCCGCCGCTTTGCCAATCGCAAGGTGAAGCCGCAGGAGTTGCGCCGCTTCCAGACCCGGTATGGCTAGGGCTGCTTCCATCTGTTGAAGGAGGCCGTCCTCGTCGCTCGTGACGGGACGACACCGGACCAGATCGTAGTAGCATCCCGCCAGCAGCGGCGCGATGGCAATCGCGCGTTGAAAGCATTCGCGGGCCTCGTCGAAACGGCCGAACTCAGAGAGCAGATTGCCCAACAGATCATGCGCCATGGCGTTTCTCGGATCGCGTGCGAGCGTCTGTCGGAGCACCTGTTCGGCTTCCTGATCGCGATTCTCTGTCAGCAGTGCGCGCACTTTGCCAAGGCGTCCGAAGGTGGTCTTACCTCCGGTCGCCGCTGCGCGGCGGAAGCAGCCGATCGCCTCGTCGCGATGGCCCAATTCGTAGACGAGCGCGCCGGCGCGGAACCAAGCCTCGGTTAAGGATGGGAGCAATTCGGTAGCACGGTCGTACGCAGCAATTGCACCGCCGGTGTTGCCTAGCTTTTCCAGAGCAATTCCCAGACGGAAATATGCATCGGCGTAGCGCGGGTTCGCAGCGACGGCTCGCTGCAATGCCACCACGGCATCCGGCACGCGGCCAACTTCGAGGCAGGCTAGGCCGAGATCGTGCTGGATGATGGGATCAAAAGGCTGCAGCAGGGCTGCATCGCGCAACGGAGCGATTGCTTCGGCAGGACGCCCGGCCCTGAGATGCTGAGCGGCCAATGCAAGCAGAGGCGCCACCTGGTGCGGCATGGCTGGGTTTGGAGAACGGGACATTGACGAACCTAGCGTGAAAGCTGTGCGTGGCCGTTGGAGTCGCCAGCGCAATAGTCACCGTACCATGATCTGCCGATCAAGGGAATTTTGCGAAGGAGGCCAATCGCGGCGCGCCGCAGGCCTTTCAACCGTGAGGCACCGCGCAACGGAGACAATATCCTGCAATCGACGCATCGATCGATCGGTCAACCGACGATCTGGAAGCGATTCACGCCCTCCCCGAGAACTCTCGGCTCTCCGTGGAAACTTTCACCTTTTCTCCTTGTTTGATGAAGAGTGGAACGCGGATTTCCAAGCCTGTCTGCAGCCGGGCTGTCTTGGTCCCGCCGCCCGACGGGTCGCCGCGACCCGGAGGTTCCGTGTCGGCGACGTCCAGCTCAACGAAAATTGGCAACTCGATCCCAATTGGATTCCCATTGAACCTGCGCAACTCAACCAATGCGCCTTCGACCAGGAACTCCAGCGCATCGCCGACCATCGCGGCGTTCAAGGTAACGGTCTCGTAGGTTTCCTGGTCCATAAAATGAGAACCATCCCCATCGCTGTATAGATAGGAGGCCTGCACTGACTGGAGATCAGGGTCCTTGAATTTGTCGCTCGCTTTGAATGTCTTCTCGAAGACGGCGTTGGTGAGCAGGTTGCGCATCTTCAAGCGGACCAACGTCTGGCCGCCACGTGCAGTAGGCGTGTTCACTTCTGCCTCCAGGCAGCAGAAAGGCGTGCCTTCGAATTCGAAATAGGTCTTACGTTTGACAGTGATGGCGTCAATGAGGGCGGCCATGTAGTCCTCTGAGGAGGTCGCTTCACACGCGCAGGCCTCCTGCTCTTGATTCGCTTCCAGTATAGAGGTAGCGGTCTTAACGATGGTCCAGGGGCGTGCAGGAGTCAGACCTCAGTTGTGGGCCCGCATCGCAGCTCAGATCCCTATTGTGGATGCGGTCGTCTTTGTGGCTAAATGGCCGCTACATAGGAGAGGGAGGATTATGAGAGTCCGGCGCGGTGCGCTTTTGTTAACGGCTTTAATCTTGTTCGTTTTCGTGGGTGTGAATTTCGCCGCAGAGAATACTTCGGAGGCAACCGGGCAAGGATTTCTCGGGCGTTGGGATTTGACGCTGGCCACTCCAGGGCGGGAGTATCCCTCGTGGCTTGAGGTGACTCAGGAAGGCGGACAATTCAAAGCACGCATGGTGAGCCGGTGGGGACATGCGCGACCGCTTCCGAAGGTTGAGATATCAGGCGATCACATCACGTTTGTTTCCCCGAAGGAAGAAGAGGACAGAAAAGATGACATGGTATTCCAGGGGAAACTCTCGGGCGATAAGTTGACAGGAACTACGACGGGCCCGGACGGAACCGCGTGGCAATGGACAGGCGTGAGAGCGCCAGACCTGAAGAGAAAGAACGCGCCAGCGTGGGGAAAGCCGGTGCAGTTGTTCGACGGCAAGGATTTGAAGGGATGGACGCCAAGCGATCCGAACGCGACCGCAAAGTGGACGGTTGAAGACGGAACGCTGGTCAGTCCGGGGCATGGTGCTGAACTGATAAGCGATTCCAAGTTCGAGGATTTCAAGTTGCATATCGAGTTCAATTGCGCGCGCGGATCGAACAGCGGAGTCTACTTGCGCGGGCGATACGAACTACAGATTGAAGATGATCCGGAGCCAGAGGGACCGACCATGCGAACGGGAGGCATCTATGGATATCTTTCCGCTTCGCCGGAGCAACCGCGCAAGCCGGGAGAGTGGCAGAGTTATGACATCACTCTCGTCGGACGAGTGGTCACGGTTCTACAAAATGGAAAAATGATTATCGACAAGCAGGAGATTCCGGGAATTACCGGCGGAGCTCTCGACAGTCATGAAGGATTGCCGGGGCCGATCTACCTGCAAGGCACCGAGGCGGGGCACGTTGCCTTCCGGAACATTACGATTACACCGGCGAAGTAATCTGACCATCGTCATTGCCACTGAAACGTGGCGACTGCTCCAGCGGGCAGGTTGTAGGTAAAGATCTGCCCGTTCCAGCTGACGGTGAAGTTGCCGCCGCTGCCGGAGTTCAGAACCAGGAGAACGATCGACCCGTCGGGATTTTTGAACGCCACATCTTCGATACCGCCGTGCGAAAAACTATTGGAGTCGATGCGGTAGGCTCCGGGCACGACGAACTTCGCCAGATGTCCGAGGACATAATACTCAACATTGTTGGTGATGGTTGCGGGTGAAGTGCTGGAATCGATCGTCACTACGCCGCGGCAATTGGTACATCCGCCATTCTGCGGACCCGAATTCTGATCGAGAGCGAGATTCCACAACGAGACGCTACGCGCCCAGTTGCGCGTCGCGCCAATCGTCAAATTTGCGGTATCCCAGGCGAGATCGCTCGCAAAGGTCGATCCGACTGTTCCTGAGCATTCGGTAAACCAGATGCCTTTGTTTGGATAAGCCGCCTCTACCGTGGACTGAGCGCTGACGTCTCCGGCATAGCAATGAAACGCGCTGCCTGCGAGGTAGCTGGCGGCGGATGAATTGGCGAGAAGGGCCTCGGGGTAAGTAGGCTGGTCCCAGTTGTGGTCGTATCCCAGAATTTTCACATTACTCAACCCCGCGGTGTTGAGTGCAGGTCCGAGAGATTGGCCGATGAACGTGGCTTCGTCGGTTGCCGCGAGATATTCGGTCGGATAGGAACTGTTCGAGTTGAGGGGCTCATTCTGCGGGAGAACGGCATAAATCGGAATGCTCTGCTGCTGGTAGCCCTGGACGAACTTCACAAAATACTGCGCGAGGCTGGGGAAATACGCGGTATTCATGTCTCCGCCATTCATGGTGCCTGAGGTTTTCATCCAAGCAGGCGGACTCCAAGGCACGGCCACGACTTTGATGGCGGAATTCACGGCGAGTGCCTGTTGCAGGAGCGGTATGATGTAGGCATTGTCGTGCGCAATGGAAAAGTTGGCGAGGTTCGGATCGGTTTGTCCAGTAGGAACGTCGTCGTAACTGTAATTTCCGCCAACTGCAAAGTCTGAGGCGCCCATCGGTTGGCGCAGGAAGCTGATGCCAATACCTGCCGTGGGGCTGAAAAGACTCTGCCACAACGCACTCTGTTGCGCGGCAGTGAGTTTATTGGAAACAACCCAGGCTGCGGAATCTGTGAGCGATGCGCCGAATCCATCGATCTGCTGATACTGCGTCCCATCATTGATGGTAATCACGGGGCCGGAAGACGAGCCTCCGGTTGTGAACGTAACAGCAGGTTGCTGCTGCAGGAGCATGGCGCGGTCCGCAGTGGTCTCAACCACGTGAACTGTGGGTCCGGGCGGGGGAGTCGTGGTGGAGTGGGCTCCGCTCGAACAGGAGAAACATCCCAGGAAGCACGTTGAAAAAATCGAACAGGCCGCAATGAATCGAGGAAGAAAAGCGAAATGCATGCGTCGCAGGATAGCACCACAATTCCGCCTGGGTCATATAATCTGGACCGGATGAGAGTAATTCTGCTGTATTTTTCCCCAGTTCTCGCCCTCGTGCTGGCCACGTCGCTGTGTTTTTCACAATCCGCGGAAGATCGGCAGGCCAGCTTTGCGGAGCATGTTCAGAAGGCGAAGGGATATCTCGACGAGAAGCGTCCTGATCTCGCGATTCCTGAGTTGCAGGCGGCTGCGAAGGTCGATCCAGAGAATGTAGAGACGCAGGGAAATCTTGGCGTATTGCTTTATTTTCAGGGCAAGGCGGCGGAGGCGATTCCGCATCTGCGCGTAGTGGTCGAGCGGCAACCGGGAATGTTCAAGATTCAGGGACTGCTGGGATTGGCTGAGGTGCATACGCTGGAGTTTGCGCAGGGACGGAAAGATCTGGAGGCGGCCTTTCCACAAATCACCGAGCAGAAATTCAAAGTGGAGGTCGGACTCGAACTGGTGAGCTTGTATACACAGAGCGGCGACCTGGAACTGGCCAGCGCGACACTCGCTCAGCTGCGGAAAGCGGCGCCGGATAATCCTGAAGTTTTGTACGCCGCGTACCGCACTTATTCTGATTTATCGGGCGAGGCGATGCTTGCTTTGTCATTGGCTGCGCCGGACTCCGCACAAATGCATCAGATGCTGGCACATGAAGAAGCCAAGCAGGGGAATGCAGATGGTGCGGTCGCACAGTACCGAAAGGCGATCGTTATCGATAAGCACCTGCCGGGCGTTCATTTTGAATTGGCGGAACTGCTGCATACGTCGTCGGATGCGGCGGTGAAGAAAGAGGCAGAAGAGGAGTATCGCGCGGCGTTGGTGGAAAATCCCCAGGATGAGAGATCAATTCTTCGGCTAGCGGAGATCGACGCGCAGAAGGGGAATGCTCAGCAGTCATATCAGGAGTACTCGAGGGCGGTGGAGTTGCAGCCTGCGGACGCAGACGCGAAACTCGGATTGGCGAAGGTGCTGATGGATATGCATCAGACGGACAATGCACTGAAATTGCTGGAGGAGACTGTTCAACTGGAGCCGACGAATGCCACTGCCCACTACCGCCTCGGAGCGTTGTACAGGACGATGGGACGCACGGAGGACGCAAAGACTCAGATTGAGCTCTACAAAAAATATAAAGATATGAAAGAGAAGCTGCGCGCTCTATACAAAGAGTTGCAGATTCAGCCCAAAGAAATCAGCGCGGATGAACCGGAGCAGAAATAGTATCGGAGCGCAAAGCATAGCCGGAAGATTGAAGACTCGAGCGGTATTGCTCGCAATGGGCACGTTGCTAGCGCTCTTGTGTCTGACCACCGGAGTGACGGCCCAGATGGGCACGGCCACCCCGCTATCTGCCAAGGAACGCGAAAAGGCGGAGGCTGAGAAAAAAGCGGCGACGCCACTTCCGAATTATCCGAAGTTGGTGGACATAACCGACTCGACGGGAATTCATTTTGATCATGTGTCGAGTCCGGAAGCAAAATTTATTGCAGAGTCGATGAGCGGAGGCGTGGCTCTGATCGACTACGACCGCGACGGCTGGCCAGACATCTATTTCACAAGCGCGCAGAGCGTCGACATGGCGCTCCATGGCGTCAAGGCACGCAGCGCGCTTTACCACAATAATCACGACGGAACGTTCACCGATGTGACAGACAAGGCTGGCGTGGGATATCCATGCTGGGCCATGGGTGCGTCAGTCGGTGACTACAACAACGACGGCTGGCCGGATTTGCTGGTGACCTGTCTGGGTGGCGTTGTGCTCTATCGCAATAATGGCGACGGAACGTTTACGGACGCAACAAAGGCCAGCGGGTTAGGCAATGACACTGGATGGGCAACGGGCGCTGCCTTTGGGGACTATGACAGCGATGGCTGGGCTGATCTTTTCATATCGCACTATGTCGATTTTCACCTGGACAACCTGCCAGTATTCGGTTCGGGCAAGTCGTGCAAGTATCTTGGGATCGATGTGCAGTGTGGTCCGCGCGGGCTGAAGGGCTCTCCTGACAATCTCTATCACAACAACGACGACGGGACTTTTACCGACGTATCGAAAAAAGCTGGAGTGGACGATCCGGAGCATCGCTATGGTCTGACCGCGATCTGGACGGATTTTGACAACGACGGGAAGCTTGACCTTTTCGTTACCAACGACGGGCAGGCGAACTATCTCTACCAGGGCGACGGCAAGGGCAAGTTCGAGGATGTCGCGCTTATTTCGGGTGTAGCGGCGAACGAAGATGGATTCGAACAGGCCAACATGGGAGTGGCTCTGGGCGACTACATGCACAAAGGACGGATGGATTTGTTGCTCTCGCATTTTGACATCGAGTACGCGGCGCTGTATCGCAACGACGGAGGGATGAACTTTACGGATGTGTCGATCGCTTCTGGAATTGCGAGGGGCACGCAAGGGTACGTGGGTTGGGGAGATGGCTTCGTTGATTTCTCCAATGATGGCTGGCAGGATTTCTTTCTGGTGAATGGACATGTGTATCCGCAGGTGGACAGTGCTCATCGGGGCACGAAATATCTCGAGCCCAAGCTTTTGTTCTTAAACGAGCGCGACGGAACTTTTCGAAATGTCAGCAGTCAGGTGGGGCCAGCTCTTGAGATCGAGCAGGTGAGCCGAGGGGTTGCGATCGGCGACCTTTTCAACGATGGCCAGATGGAAGCAGTCGTTGAAAATCTGGTGGGCAGTCCGATGATTCTGCGTCCCGAGGGAGGACCGTCGAACCACTGGATCAGTTTTCAGCTTGAAGGAGTGAAGTGCAATCGCCTGGCGTTGAATGCGCGAGTCAGAGCGATTGCTGGAGATCTGGTGCAGCTCGGCGAAGTCATCAGCGGTGGAAGCTATCTGTCGCAGAACGACTTGCGACTGCACTTCGGGTTGGGTAGTCATGAACGTCTGGAGCGGGCCGAGATTGTGTGGCCTAACGGGAAAACAGAGACGCTGACGAACCTGGCTGTGGACCGGTTTTACGTGGTGCGCGAAGGCGAGGGAGTAGTGTCCAGCAAGCCGGCGGAGCGGGTCAAGCTTCCGTAATCCGGGAATCGATCACGAAAATTATGCCTCGGGCGCAATCGTGCATTTGCATCTGCGAAGGTAACGGCCGCGTTGCCGTCGTTCCCAATCGGGTCTCAGGGAGCGGTTTCCTTCACGGTTAGAATCTGGTCTGCTTTGACATTCTTCAAGACTTGCTTGATGCCGCTCGGCCAGGCGAGTTCGATGGCATCGATCATAGTGGCGGAGCCGAGACCGAAGTGGATGCGCTTGTCGCTGGAGGAGTTGTAACTGTCGGTAGTGGTGGCCTGGTCGTATTGCGAGCCCAGAGGGGTAGTTATTTTCACCTTAGTTCCAAGGCCGTCGCGATTTGACTTGACGCCAACCAACTTGAGCGTGATCCAGTGATTCTGGTTCTCAGAACGGTTCATCCAAATTTCTGGTGGACCGTTGAGGATGGTTACGACGGCGTCGATCTTGCCATCGTTGTTAAGATCGCCGAAAGCAGCGCCGCGATGAGGAGCCGGAACCTGGAAGGAAGCCCCGGCCTTTGAACTCACGTCCTCAAACATAAGATTGCCCTTGTTGCGAAATATTCGATTCGGAAGAGGAAAGGGCCTGTGCGCTAACTCCATCGAATTGTCGAGAATGTCGGCGTTGGCGGTGAACAAGTCCTTGTTTCCATCGTTGTCGAAGTCGAAGACACCGACTCCCCACGCCGTGGAGCGACTGGTCAAAGCGGCGAGCCCTGCAGTTGCGGTGACGTCCTGAAATTGGCCGTCGCCAAGATTCTTATAAAGAGGAAATCCCTCGCCGAACATGGCAGTTTCGAAAATGTCCGGCTTGCCGTCGTTGTCGATGTCTCGGAAATCGGCGCCCATTCCTGCGATGGCGTTGCCGTATGCGTTGTACGCCACGCCGGCTGAGAGCGCGACGTTGGCGAAGGTTCCGTCCCCTTTGTTGTGGAGAAGATAATTCTCGAAGGTGTCGTTCGAGACAAAGATATCGGTGAAACCGTCGTTGTCGTAGTCGGCGAACGCGAGGCCCATCCCTTTGCCGACATATTGTGAGATGTGCGACTGTTCAGAGACGTCGGTGAACGTTCCGTCGCCGTTGTTTCGATAGAGGATGTTCGGCGTTCCGAGAAAGTCGACGGGCGAACAGTATGCGGGATGGCCTTGCTGAACGCAGAGTGCGGCGTTGCTAATACTGTAGTTGAGATAGTTGACGACGAAGAGATCGAGTAGGCCGTCGTTGTTGTAATCGAACCATCCGGCAGCCACGGACCACGCCTTGCCGAGTTTGGGGACCATGCCGGCGACTCCGGCTTTAGTGGTCACGTCGGTGAAAGTTCCGTCGCCGTTGTTATGGAAGAGTTGGTTGCGATTCACGCCGGTAACGTAGAGATCAACGAAGCCATCGTTATCGTAGTCGCCTGTCGCCACTCCCATTGAGTAGCCAATGCCCTGCAGGCCGGCCTTCTCCGTTACATCGGTGAAAGTGCCGTCGCCGTTGTTGCGGAAGAGGCGGTTCCAGTAACTGGGCCCAGTCTTTTCAAGCGACGGAATGGCTGCCCCATTCGTAAAAAGAATATCGAGTAGGCCGTCGTTGTCGAAGTCGAAGAGCGCCACACCGCCCACCATCGTCTCAAAGGTGTAACGCTGAGGGCTGATACTGTTCTTGAGCGTGAAAGTAATCTTCGATGCTGCAATGACGTTTTCGAATTGACTGGACGATGAGGGTGGGTTCGTGGCCGAGGTTGCTGGCTTAGAACGCGGCGGCGACCGATGGGTTCCGGCAGGCGGGGCTTGGGCCGGCAGAGCGGGTGAGTTCCACAGCAAACCAAGGACCAAGAATCCGTAGACAAGGAATCGCAGCGGCGCTCTGTGATCCAACACGTACGCGGTTGGGTGTGGATTCATTCCGAGGACAGTCAAGTTAGCCACACACGGGAGCGGCCTGTCCATAGACATTCCACACAGCGGGAGTAATATAGCAATTTCGGGGAGCGGCTCGGAATCCCGCGCTCCGACTCAGTTGCACGGGCCTGGCTGGTTCTGAGAGCAGAAGAGCTGACATGTCTGAATCGCTTTCGATCTCGCGTTGCCTGCGCAGCGGCGGAGCTCTCCGCCGTGCTTTGTACCTTGCGAAATACCTAGGGCTTCTGGCTTGTGTATCTGTCGCATGGGCACAGTCGGAACAGACGGCGCTTCCGGTACTGACGCGCGCTGAACAGGTCCGGCAGTTGGATCCCGAGGAAGCAGCTCGCGGTTATCCCGTGAAAATCCGCGGGGTAGTCACCGACGATGTGCCGGCTCCGGATTTTTTTGTTCAGGACGCGACTGCGGGAATCTACGTCGAAGGTAGTTTGTCTCCGGCGTTCGTCCACCACTGGGGAGACCTGGTCGAAGTCGAAGGAATCACTGGACCCGGAAAATTCGCGCCTGTCATTCGCGAACAAAAGACTGAGGTGATCGGTAAAGGTAGGCTCCCCGCGTCGCGTATCTATCCATTCAGCGAGGTCGCGGCCGGACAGCAGGATAGCCAGTGGGCCGCGATTCGTGGAATTGTGCGCTCGGTTTCCATCGACCGCACTTCCTGGCGGGAAACCACGCTTGCCATGACGGTGGCATCCGGGAGCGGTCGTTTCGCAGTTCGCATTCCGATTGACCACGACGAGGATTTTTCCTCGTGGATCGATCGCGAGGTTCTGGTGGAAGGTGTTTGCGGAAGCCTGTTTAACCAGCAGCGCCAGCTTATTGGCGTGTTGTTCTACGTTCCAGATCTTCAACTTATCAAGGTCGAGGCTCAAGCCAAAGAAGTGCCGGTCTCGTCTCTGATGCGGTTCACGCCGGGCGGATCCTCGCCGCATCGAGTTCGAGTGCAAGGTGTGGTGACGTACCAGCAGCGTGGGCGGGCGCTGTTTCTTCAAGACCACGGCAGGGGTTTGCGGGTATTGACGCAGCAAGATGCCGCATTGTCGATTGGCGATCTCGTCGATGTCATCGGATTTCCGACAGTCGGAGATTCCGCGCCCATATTGGAAGATGCGGTTTTTCACCGGATCGGTTCGGGCCGATTGGACGACGCGCTGAAGCTGGACCTGACGATCCCATGGGAAGAATACGACGGAGCCCTGGTTACGACTGAGGCAACACTGCTGCAGTTGGAGACCCACCCGGATGGCCAGCACCTGGTTCTTCAGCGAGACAATCGAATCTTCGAAGCGACGCTCGAGACCGACGGGCTGCGTGCGCGTCTTCCGTCGAGCCCGGTAAATAGCAGAATCCAGATTACCGGCATTTGCCTGGTTCGCAACGGAGGCTTATGGTCGACGCCCGAGTCGTTTCATATTCTGTTGCGTTCCGCAGAAGATGTGACTCTGCTCCAGGCCCCGCCTTGGTGGAATTTACGCCGGGCGCTATGGCTGCTCGGAATTCTGAGCGGCATTCTGCTCTTGGTGCTGGCTGGAATGTTTGTATTGGGTCACAAGATGCGCGAACAGATGATCATCATCCGGCAAAAGCTGCAGCACGGTGCTGTGCTGGAGGAGCGCAACCGGATCGCGCGTGAGCTGCACGACACTCTGGAACAAGAACTGGCTGGGATCACGATGCAGCTCGACCTGGCGGTGGACTGTTTTCGCGAGGCACCGCCGGTTGCGTTCCACGCGCTCGATACGGCGCGCAACATGAGCCGGCACAGCATGGTGGAAGCGCGGCGCTCGGTGTGGGATCTGCGATGCGACCTGCTGGAGCAAGGAGATTTGCGCTCGGCGCTCGGGCAGATCGTGCGTCCATTGATTCCCGGTGACGAAGCCAAGATCGACGTCAACGTGACCGGAATCCCGGTCCGACTGCCGGGCAGAGTTGAGATGAACCTGCTGCGCATCGGTCAGGAAGCCGTCGCGAACGCCGTCAAACATGGGCAGGCATCAGCGATCCAAATTGAACTGCAATACACCCCTGAAAGAGTGATCCTAAAGGTGAGCGATGATGGTTGCGGATTCAGTCCGGATCACTCGCGTTCTGCCGGGCACTTTGGAATGCTCGACATGCACGAGCGCGCCGAGGCTCTGGGCTGTCATCTGCAGATCGAAAGCGAGACTGGACGCGGCACACTGATTGCGGTAGAAGTTCCCTACGAACAACAATCCATTCCCGATGCCGAGCCCAAAACCCATACGCATTCTGGTCGTTGACGATCATTTCATGGTCCGCATGGGGCTCTCCGCCTCGCTGAACGTCGAGCCGGATATGGACGTGGTGGCTGAAGCGGCCAATGGCGAGACAGCATTGACGACTTACCGCCAACATCATCCCAACCTCGTAATCATGGACGTGCGCCTGCCCGGCAGCAGCGGCGCTGAGGCCACCGCTGCGATTGTGCGAGACTTCCCGGACGCTCGTGTGCTGATGCTGTCGACTCACTCTGGAGAGGAAGAAGTCTTCCGCGCGCTGCAAGCGGGAGCGCGCGGGTACATCCTGAAGAGTGCGATGCGCGACGAGTTGCTTCGAGCGATTCGCGAGGTTTTTCAAGGGCGAAGATACCTGGACCCGACTGTGGCTCCGCTGCTGGCAGCGCGCATGTCGCACCGCTCGCTCACCAGCCGCGAGCTGGAGGTGCTCCGCATGGTGGCGAGAGGACTAGGCAACAAAGAGATCGCCGCATCGCTGAGTATCGCTGAGGTCACGGTCAAGTTGCACGTGAGCCACGTGCTCGAAAAGCTGGGCGCTAAGGATCGCACGGAAGCCGCCACCCTGGCGGTACAGCGCGGGATCATTTCGTTGGATTAATCCGACACCCGGTACCTATACAAAAGTACTATAGGGACCCCCATCCAATGCATAGCAGACATTCGAGCGTCGAATCCCTAAAATTTGTGGTCCTTAGAAAGCGTAGCTGAAAAGCACTATGCTTCGTCCGGCTGCCTGGGTCTCTTCAATGTGCGCCAAAGGCAGGGGCGATGAAACAAAGCCGGAAATAGAAAGTGCGCCGTGTTGCGCACGAAGCTACGCAGACAAAGGTCCACGAAGACCACCGTCATGAACTGGCCATCCCAAAACAAGAGCGACGTCTTGCGCAGCCTCGCTCTGCCCGTTGTTCCGGTGTTCTTCCGATCGAAGGTTTTCAACCAAGCCACGCGTAAATCGGATTCCGTCCAGTATCAGTTTGGATTGAAGCGAAGAGAAACACAGCACCTCGTGGAAGCAGTTCAAGCGGTCAAGAATTAGGGAGGCTTTACATGAAAAGAATGATGCCGTGGGTTCTGCCCCTGCTTCTGGTATTTGGAAGTCTGGCCTGTATTGCACAAAGCACAAACGCGGGCGATATTCGCGGCAGCGTAAGCGACTCCACGGGCGCCCTGATTCCCGGAGTGACGGTTACGGTGCTGAACGTTGATACCGGGGTGATGAAGAACTTCACCACGAACCAAGACGGGTTGTACGACACAGCCTCGATCGTGACCGGGAACTACAAGCTGACATTCAGCAAAGATGGCTTCGAGAAGCTGGTTCGCGGGCCCATTTCCCTGGAGGTCGGGTTCACCACGGTCAACGCCGAGTTGCAAGTCGGCGCTTCAACGCAAGAGGTGACCGTGACGACGGACGTCCCGTTGTTGCAAACGGAAACTGCCGAGCAGAGCACGACGCTCGAGGCGAAGTCGATGTCGCAGTTGCCACAGGTCACACAAGACTGGGAGAATTTTATGATTCTCCTCCCTGGCGCATCCGGTACAGTTGGCGGATCTCAAGGATCGTCCAATCCCGGCCAGGAAGTTGCCGTTAACGGCAACTTGCCTTACAGCAACATCCTTGCGGACGGTGCGTCAACGACGCTCTCGCACAGCCAGAATGCAAATCCCGCGGTGTTTGAGACTGTGTCCGAACTTCAGGTCAATACATCGGCATTCTCGGCGCAGTACGGCGTCGGCGGAGTGATCTTCAACCAGATCACCAAGGGTGGCACCAACCAGTTCCACGGCGCGGCCTACGAATATTTTCAGAACGACGCCTTGACGGCTCACTCCGCCTTCACCACTGGGACGATCCCGTTCCTTCGCTACAACAACTTCGGCTTCGCGGTCGGTGGGCCGATTATGAAGAACAAGATGTTCTTCTACTTCGACTATGACCAGATTGTGGACCACGGCAATAGCACGTCTACGAATAGCGTGCCAAGCACCGACGTCTTGGCGGGCAACTTCAACGCCGACGCGCAGACTATTTACGATCCAACCACGCAGACGATTGCAATTGATTCAGCCGGCAACCCTTATCCGGTGAGACAGAGCTTTGCCAGCGAGTATCCGTCGCTTGGAAACGCAATCCCCACCGCGCTGTTCGATCAAGTGGCGAGCAAGTTTCAGGCGTTTTACCCGACTCCGAGCAACCACATTCCCGGAAGCATCTTCGTTGCACCGAACGGGGTAAACTCGGAGGGAGTGCCGCAGAATAACTTCTACGCCAGCCAGCAACAATCGGCGCCGTACAGAAAATTCTTCGGCAGACTCGACTATGACATCACGGCCAACAACCGGCTGACGATGTCTGACACACAGAGTGATACTCCTCAGCTGTACCCAAGCGGCGTTACCGCGTGCCCGGTAGGGTGCCAGAGCGGCGACGTGGATAACAACAACGCGCAAATCACCGACGTGTGGAACATCAGCCCGCGGACTATCAACGAAGCCAGAATGGGTTTCACAAGCCAGATGAACTTCTTCGCTGACCTGGCTCTAAATCACGGATATGCGGCCCAATTGGGCTGGCAGTTCGCCAAGGCGGATGACTTCCCAGCAGTTAACTTCACTGGCGGCTCGTATCCTTACGCGTGGATCGATCCCAGTTCTAACTCCGTGTACAAGGAGTTCACCTGGGATCCTTCAGATGTCGTGACCATGATCCGCGGCAAACACATCCTTCACTTCGGCGGAGAACTCTTAACCTACCAGAATAATTCCACGGCCTGGGGCAATACCAACGCCGGTACTTTTTCCTTCACTGGCCAATACACCCAACAATGGGCAACCGATGCAAACGGAGTCGCCGGACCAGTCGCTGGAACGGGCATGGAGTATGCCGACTTCCTGCTAGGTTACGCGCAAGGTTGGAGCGCAAGCATTTCCCCCGAGTATGGCGCGCGGATGAAGACCCCACAGTTGTTCGTTCAGGACGACTGGAAGCTGCGTCCAAATCTTACCGTGAATCTCGGCCTGCGCTATCAGATCAACCATGGCTGGAATGAAGTCCACAATAATATGTCGAGCTTTGACCCGACTGTGACAAACCCTGCTGACAATTCTGCGGGGGCGTACTGGTTTGGTCCCACCCATGCCAACGGGCGCACATCACTTCAAGCCAACACCTTTAACACTTGGCAGCCGCGGCTTGGCTTCTCTTGGGCCTACGATTCGAAAACAGTCTTACGAGGTGGATTTGGGCTCTACTCCTACACGTGGAGCCTGGACACTTACGGCGGAAACAACACCAGCTATGGAATGGGTGCGGCGATCGCATCGGCTGGCGGCGACAGTGATCAGACCAACGGCATCACGCCGATCACCAAGCTTGATGGAACCGGCACTGTCTTCGGAACGCCCACAGCCCTGCCTTACACCCAGGCGTCCACCGCACCCGATGCTTACAATGGCCAACCTGTAGGCTATGTCCAATATCACACACCAGTTCCAAGGATTCTGCAGTGGAACGTCTCGGCGCAGCGATCGCTCAACACGAACACCGTAGTCGAACTTGCCTACGTAGCCAGCCACGGATCGGGGCTAAACTTCGCTACCGATCTCAACCAGGTACCGGAAAGCAAGCTCTCGTCGAACGACTCGGGGGATCGGCCATACCCGAACTTCCAGAGCATTACGGGCAGCACGAATAACGCGGTCTCCAACTACAACTCGCTGCAGGCATCTATCACGAAGCGCATGACCAACGGAGTAAGCCTGAGTTTCAACTATGTTTGGTCGCATATGCTGGATGACATGGATTCCTCGGGATGGGGGAGCCGGGCGGGCCCACAAGATTTTCAAATCGCGAACGACCCAGCGGCGAACTACAGCAACTCGAACTTCGATGTCCGCCACGCTTTCAAAGGCTACGCGGTCTACGAACTTCCCATCGGCAGGGGAAAGCGGTTCCTCAACAGCAATGCGCTGCTTGACGCACTGACTGGCGGCTGGCAAATTTCTGGTACGGTGGTTATCTCTACCGGAAATCCGTTTAGTGTAACGAATGGATCGAACAACACGTACGCACTCGCTGGAACGTCATTCCCCAATCGAGTACCTGGGGTGAGCACTAAGCCCGATCACCAAAGCATTACCGACTGGTTCAATCCCGGAGCATTCTCTCAACCGGACAACGGGACCTTCGGAGATGTGCGGAGAAACAGCCTCTACGGGCCGGGACTGAATGTGATCAACCTGTCTGGCAGCAAGACGTTCTCGCTGCCGTGGGAGGGAGTCAAGATCCAGTTCCGCTGCGACGCTCAAAACGCATTCAACCATCCGAGCTACGGCGTGCCAGGCGATGCAAACCTTGGCGGCTCAGCCGGCCCGGGTACGCCCTACACGAGCGGTACGGTGGTCATCTCAAACTACACCGTGGGTGGACGCAACGTTCAGCTTGGGCTGCGCCTCACGTTCTAACGTTTGTTGGATTTGCGCTTCCCGAAAAAGACGGCGATTCGTCGCCGTCTTTTTTATTTGTGGAATCAGCGGGAGTGCGATCCCGCGATGGCCGGAGAAGGATCTGGCCCAGGCATCACGATGCAGGGTTTGCAGGTGACTGGTGACCATTCACATTGCAGGTGCTATCTCTGACGATCAACTCGGGCTCGACTACGATCCTTCGGCCGCGCCGGACTGTTGAGGGTGTCCTAACAAGACGCAACACAACTTCGGCGGCGATCTGTCCCATTTTTCGCAGCGGTTGCTTGACGGTGGTCAATTCCGGGCTGGAGTGCGTGGCGCTCTCGATATCGTCGAAACCAACGACGGAAACGTCCTCGGGCACGCGCAGATTCGAGTGGCGCAGGGCGTGGATGGCCCCGAGCGCAGAGATGTCATTAAAAGCAAAGATCGCTGTAAACGGTTCGTTGCGGTCGATCAGTTTCTTCGTCGCTTTGTAGCCCACCTGCGGCGACGGAGAATCTTCTTCCAATTGCACGATCAGCTTCGATCGCACTTCGACACCCAGGCGCAAAGCCGCTTCCAAGTTGGCCTTCGAGCGCACCTCGGTATCGGAACTGAATTTCTGTCCTTTGATGAACGCAATCTTGCGGTGTCCAAGTTCAACCAAGTGCTTAAGAGCAAGTTCCGACGCGCGGTCGTGATCGAGGACGACGTTGGTCACGCCTGGGGCGTGATTGTGTCCAGAGATCGTGGCAACCGGCACGGGTAACATGTGGTGCCAGGGCGTATCAATCGCGATCACTCCGTCTACGTTGCGGTCCATGAACATCTTTGGATATTCGTCGATCAGGTCTGGCCGGTGACGGTGACTGGTTACGAAGTAGAAGTAGCCCTCTTCGAGGAGATAGTCTTCGATTCCGCCGAGGACGGTGGCGGTGTAGCCTTCGCTGATCTCCGGAACAATGACGCCGACGGTGAAACTGCGGCGCGTGCGCAGTGAGCGCGCAAAAAAGTTGGGGCGATAGTTCAGTTCGCGGGCAGCGGCTTTTACCAGGTCCTTGGTGTCTTGCGGAATGGAGTCGGCATGCGAAGAGCCGTTCAGGACGAGCGAGACGGTAGCCGGAGAGAACCCGAGGTGGTCGGCCAACTGCTTTAAACTGATTTGCTTACGGACCCCAACGGATTTTTGACGCGGACCGGAGCGAGATTTTTTCCGGGGCACGGTCCGCAGTCTCGCATATTGCGTGTGTCCAGACAAGGACTTTCCGGGGCAAATCTGCTTGACAGTGCTGCAACGAGCATGGTAACTACCAAGACTACCTGATCCTCGATAAATCGATTTAGTTCCGTTTTACTAAGAACGCATGATCGACTGCGAGGTCGTTAACGAATCGGGTTGCTGGCGAAGGAATGCTGCACGATGAGTAGGAATTTGCTGGCTCTGGTCGATGCTAGAAGTCCTTTCTTCGATATTTCTTCTTCGCTCCTTCGATGCACAAGATTGCAGAGCCCTGTTGGCAGGGATGGCACTCTGCGCGAGGTCATTGTGTTCAGCACCAATGAATTTCTGACTGCCGCGGAGAATGCCAACTTGAACCATTTTCCCGGGGATTTTGATCTTCGATTATCACAAGGTTAAGGTTGTCGACTTTCTCGGAATGATTCCGAACCTGAGGTGACTCCATGAGGCGTCCAAGTTTAGTGGTCTCTGTCGCACTGCTTGCGGTATGTATGATCTGGTTAACTGGTCTGGCGCAGGCGCAGTTTCGCGCTTCGATCCGCGGAACGGTCACGGATACATCGGGCGCCGCGATTCCTGCAGCGACGGTGACATTGGTCAATACCGACACGAACCAGACTTTGGTGTCTACCGCCGACGGCAACGGCATATACCAATTCAATGCGCTGCCGGCGGCACCCTACCGGCTCACTGCGGAAGCCAAAGGATTTAAGAAGAAGGTGCTGGATCACGTGCAGATCATCCCGGACCAACCCAATGGGTTGGACGTGCAGCTTGAGATCGGCGACGTGCAAGAGACCATCGTCGTGTCGGCTACGACCCAGGCGCTGGACACGGAGACGGCAACGGTTAGCGGTACTGTGAGCAGTAGCCAGATCCAGCACATGCCGTCGTTTGGGCGGGATGTCATGAAGCTTGCGCAACTGGCGCCGGGGGTATTCGGCGATGGCTCGCAGGGCGGGGGCGGCGGAGGCTTCGATCTTCCAGGAACAGAAACCGGCGGCGGCGCCTCGGGCGGCGATCAGGGCATATTCAATACCGAAAACGGCGTGCCGATCAGCGCCAACGGAGGCCAGTCGCCCACCAACGGGGTTACGGTCGACGGCATCAGCACCAGCAGCGCGGTGTGGGGCGGAACGACGGTCATCACTCCGTCTGAGGATTCCATCGACAACGTCAAAATTGTCTCAAACAGCTACGACGCGGAGAATGGACGCTTCAGCGGCGCACAAATTCAGATCACGTCCAAGGGCGGCAGCAACCAATATCATGGAAGCGCGTTCTTTACAGCTCACCGGCCGGGGCTGAATGCCTACCAACGGTACAACGGCGATGGCAACCAGCCGCTGAGAGATCCCAGCCTTTTCAATCAATACGGCGGCAGCTTTGGCGGCCCTATTTGGAAGAACAAGATATTCGCATTCTTCAACTACGAAACGATACGCGAGCACACGGATATTATTAGCAACCAGTGGGGTGAGACTGCAGCTTTCGATGCCCTGGCACCTACCGGAAGCATCGCCGCAACGATGGTCGGATTCCCGGGGAATGGCATCGTCAATAAGGGCATCAACAACTCCAGCTGCGCCAACGCCGGCCTGACGGAAGGTGTGAACTGCGTCACCATGCCGGGACAGGGGTTGGACATTGGCTCGCCGTTGACGACCGGTCTAGGCACACAAGATCTTGGCTGGACTGATCCTCAGAACCCCGGGGTTGGAGGCGGCCTTGACGGCGTGGCGGATATCGCAAACTACATCGTTTCGAATCCGACCAGCCTAACCGAGGTACAGTACAACGGCCGGCTCGATGCCAATCTCAGCGAGAAGGATCGCATCGCGTTCGCTATTTATTGGGTTCCGATAACAAAGGAAAACAACAACGGCAACCGCGCCTTAGACGTCTTCCATCACAATCAAATCAATAACGCGTTCTCCGTGATCTGGAATCGGACCTTCTCGCCGACCCTGCTCAATGAGTTCAGAGTAAATGCCGCTGGATGGCGATGGAATGAACTCGCCTCAAACCCGCAATCGCCGATTGGACTTCCTCCGGACAATATCGACGGCTTTGGCAGTATTACTATGAATCCTTTTGGGCCGAGTGTCGGCAGCCAACTGGATCAGTGGACGTATGGGTTCAAGGATGTGGCCACGAAGATTATCGGGCGTCACACTCTAAAGGTTGGTGGCGACGTTACGCGGCTTTTCTACCTGAATCAGTGTGTGGGCTGCGGCATCCCGGGATACAACTTCTTCAACATGTGGGACTTTCTGAACGACGCGCCGCATACCGAAGGCTATACGACATTCGATCCTCACACGGGCCTGCCCACGACCCTTCGCCAGGACGATCGCGAAGACATCTGGGGTTTCTTTGCTCAGGATGATTTCAAGCTCCGAAAGAACCTTACGCTCAATCTAGGTCTACGCTGGTCCTACTTTGGCCCGCTATCATCCAAAGAGAACAACATGTATGTCGCCGTTCCGGGGGCTGGAGCCGATTATTTGACCGGCCTAGTGGTACAAAAAGGGAATTCCTGGAACGCTCAAAAGAACAACTTCTCTCCCGAGATCGGTTTCGCCTGGAGTCCGAGCCAATTCCACGACAAACTCGTGGTGCGTGGCGGCTATGGCCTGAATTACAACCAGGAGGAAATTGCCATTTCGGCAAACGTTCAGGGGAATCCGGGACTGTCGGTAGGGGAGTTTGTGAACATGAACACTCCGACGTCGCCAAACCCAGGAATTATCTATGCGGTCTCGTCAGATCCGCACGATCTCCATGGCTATCCGCCGAATCCTAACTTTATCTTGAATTTCGGCACGAATGGCCTGCCCACGAATGGCGCGGTTGGTGTCGTGGTTCTTCCCGGCACCCTGCCCACCATGCGGGTCCACCACTATTCGCTCGACACGCAATATGATCTGGGGCACAACCTGATCGCGAGCCTGGGATATCAGGGAAGCCTGTCGCGGGACGTCCTCTTCCATCAGAATCCCCTGGCCGTGCCTGCAACCTTGGGCTACGCCTTGAACCCACAGATTAATGGCGGAGATTACTGGAGTGCGTCGGGCAAAGGCAATTACAATGCCATGCTCGCCGAGTTGAAGCACGACTTCTCGCGCCAGTTCATGGCCGACGCTCAATTCTCGTGGGCCAAAAGCATGGACAATACTTCCCGGCCATACTCGGAACCTTACTATCCGTATGACCCCAGCTTGAGCTACGGCCGCTCGGATTACAATGTCGGCAAAGCGTTTAAGCTTTTCGGTATGTGGCAACCGGTGCTGTTCCACGGAAGCAACAGCTGGATGGAAAAGATTGCTGGCGGCTGGTCGCTCAGCGGCATCTTCAATCTTCACTCCGGATTTCCGTGGAGTCCCGTGGTGAGTGTGCAGGGCGGAAGCCTTTATTGCGGACAATGCGGCTACACGACTGTGCTCCCAGCGGCTTACCTCGGAGGCGCAGGCTCGAGCACCAGCAACGACGCATTCAAGGGCCCGACGAGTTCGAATTTCCCTTTGACGGCTTCTCAGGGTAACGCCTCGGCGTATTTCTCGACGCCGACCTACACCGCATACAACTGCGACACATGCTTCGGAACCGCGCTGCCTCAGGCTCCGGGAGCCCGTCGCAACTCGCTCAATCTGCCGGGATACAAGGATGTAGATCTGACGTTATCCAAAGGCTTTGGCTTACCGAACACATCGGTGCTCGGCGAAAATGCAAAGCTTGAATTCCGAATCGATGCCTACAACGTATTCAACAATTTGAACTTTGACCCAACCCTAATCTCGAATAACGTTGGCAGCTCGAACTTCGGTACGATTTCCGGAGCGCTCGCTGCTCGAGTCGTGACCCTGGGCTTGCGCTTCAGCTTCTAAGACAGGAAGGGCAAGCCGAGGAATCGGCTTGCCCACTTTACAGATCTCACGATCCAGTCGCAGCCTTCAGTGACCTGGGGTAGCCAGGCGCGAGGGTTTGTTTTGGCTGACATCGGATTTGAATCCGATGTGGTCGAGCATCGGTTTGATCTCCGGGTTCGACATGAACATCTTCCAGATCAGTCCAGTACGATAGTTCTCAACCATGACGGTGATCGGAGCTTGGTTCAATCCCATATAGATCGGTGAGAACCAGTTGTGATCGAGGTTGAAGGCGTCGCGCGGGCCGTAGACTCCCCAGAGGCGGTCTCCAAGATCGCGATAGAAATGCTTCAAGGCGGCCATCGATTCCTGCGGCGTATAAGGAAAGGAAGCGAGTGCGCCCGTCGGAGTGATTGTGCCGTTGTCGTCGAGCGTGTCCGGGGCATGGGGCGAATAGCCCAACTGATCATCGCTTGCGGTCAGGCCCCAGTCTCCCGGACCGTAGCCTTTGAAGTGCTTCGGATTCTCGACGGAATATCGGTAGTTGATCATCGCAATGTTCTGGTTGTTCTTGAAATAGTCCGTGTAGCGGTCACGAATGCCGCGAGGATCGAAACCCATATACGAATAGTGCGTGAAGAACAGAGGGCCTCCGCTGCCCACGCCGACGTCGAGTTTAATGCCCTCGTAGGTGTGGCCGTTCTCGTAACGATTCCCTTCCTCGGTGCCTGACCATCCGGCGCGGTATTGAATGGCTGCTTTCGACTGCCCGGCCCAGCCGGTGTAGTAAAGATCAGCAGGGACGCCATGCGTTGGTGATGCGACGGCCAGCAGATATACGATCATTACTTCGTTGAAGCCGGTGAGCCGATGATTGATGTACCAGGTCCACTGCGGGGACCAGTGCCAATAGAGGGCATCGCCGGTCGGTGATTTCCGATACCAGTCCCACTCCACGGTTTCCCACAATTTCGAGATTCGCATGTACAGCGAGTGTTCTGCATCGGAGGGCCCGTTGAAATATTGGCGGGCGGCAAGAAGACCCTCCATAAGAAATGCGGTCTCGACCAAGTCCCCTCCGTTGTCGAACATACCGAAGACGGGCAGGGTGTCGCCGGTGTCCCCATCCATGAAGTGCGACCACGCTCCGTGATAGCGCGGGGCTTTCTCAAGAAAATCAACGATGCGGGTAAGGCGCTCGATGCCTTGCTGGCGAGTGACGAATCCGCGATCGACTCCGACGACGATCGCCATGATGCCGAATCCGCTCGCGCCAGTAGCCACGATGCGGTCGTCTCCTGGGACGTTTTCGCGGGTGGTGCCGGAATGTGGATGCGAACCCTTCTCCCAGTAGTAGCGGAAACATTCTTCCTGCAGCATGGTGAGAAGTTCGTCGTCTGACATTGTGTGTGTGGAAGCGCTGGTTGTGTCGGAAAATTCCGATTGACGGTAGGACCTGCCCACAGACGCAACTTTGTAAGTTGCGGTGACGGGTGTCGCCCCGAGGTAGTCGGTGAAGCGATTGATTCCGGGAGTTTGTATTCCGACCGGGTTGAAGTGTGTTCCATCGGTTGCGCGGTATACCACGAAGTACTGCACATCATCGTTCGCAGGAGCGTCCCAGCTCACGTCGACGTGCCGCTCATATCCCTGGGCATGAACGGCGCTGGGCACCGGAAGGCTGGAGTGCGCTTCAGCCTGCACTGCGGCATCGTCATCAATCTTGATTTCATCGAGGATCAGCGTGTGCGGCTTCCCATCGGCTGCACTCTGCGAAAAATAAATGCTGTGCAAGTGCCGAATGGCAAACGCATGGATCGATGCCGAGGCAAACACCCGCAGAGGAATCCTCACCCGCACCCACTTGCGGGGAGGCAAACTCTCGGTAAAGTTCGCCATCTGCACCGGAGCAGTGAAGTCATGGTTATTGTCGAGCAACTGAATCGCAGGGAAGTCCGACGTGGCCAGGCCCTCGGGCGCGTAGCACCAGAAGTAAAGAGTGTCACCGTGGAAATCCACGGGCCGGTTGCGAATGCTTAATGCCTGCACTTCGGCGTCCCAACTTCCACCGGGCATCGACTGCCATTCCAGACGCAACGCGTTCGGAGGAGTGAAGAAAAGCTTCGTCTCAACAGGGATCCGCCCGTCCTGACCAGCCAGGACGCTTGGGTATACCGCGTGGGCTTCGCTGTAGTAGTCGTTATCTGGAGTGAAACTATTGTCGAAGAGAACGTGGTTGTAATAGTCACCGTCGGACACGGCAAGTGCAGGCAGAGCCAGAACGACGAGAGCTAAGGCGAGACGAAGAACGCGCATATAACCGTCACCTCTCGGAAATGATTTTTGACGGTGGATCGCAAGACGCACACTGCGCCGCTGGCGGCCCCTGTCCACTTGTGGAAAAGCATTGCAAAGCAATGAGTAAATCGATTTACCCGCCCCAACAATTTATCACGAAGTGCTGTGTCTTTTAAGCCTGAACGAACGAAACCCGGCGTCGCGCGAGTCAGGCACAACATCATTCTGCGTTTCAGTTCGCAATAAGGTTGCCTTTTCCTGGTGCGGGGTGAATAATTCGAGCACACTTCCCTGGGGAAACAAATTAGGCCGTTCAAGGAGAGCATTCCATGGCTCAAGCCGCACAGTTGCCCATCATCAGCCACTACACCGCCTACAAACCCCGGCCGTTCACTCGCGAGGAGCGGGACACGACCACGATCCTCTACGGAGGCCTGACTTGGAAGCACGAGCGGATGATGCAAGGAGCGCTCCACAATCTGAAGTACAACGCCGAACCCTTGCCTAACATCGCTCGCGAAGACCTCGATGCCGGGAAGGAGTTGATCGATGTGGGGGCGTGCTGCCCAACGATCTTCACCACTGGAAGCCTGGTGAACTTTCTGAAAAAGGAAGTGCACGAGCATGGCAAGGACGAAGTGAATCGCAAGTTTGTTTACCTGACAGCGGGGGCGTGCGGGCCGTGCCGGTTCGGCCAGTATCACGAGTCATATGCGATGGCACTCGATGGTCTGGGACTGCGCGACTTCCGTCTATTCCTGCTGGCGCAGGACGAACTCGACCAGGGGCCGGGGAACGGCGGCGGCCTCGATATCAACATGCCGATGAGTCTCGGCATCATCTGGTCGATTCTGTGCGGCGATCTGGTGACGGATCTCGAATATCTGACGCGTCCCTATGAAGTACATCCGGGGCAGACTGAACTTGTGTTGCGCGAGTGTGTCGAGCATATGTACGACATATTCCTGCACCGTCCCGACCGCGGGAAGAAGTACGGGACGATGGCCTGGCACTTGATGAGTAACTATTTCACGCGTGCACTGCGCGCAGTCCGCAAGAAATGGGATGAGATTGAAGTCGATCATTTGCGCGTGAAAGCAAAGGTTAAAATCACCGGGGAGTTCTGGCTGCAGACGCATGAAGGCGAAGGCAACTACAACATCAAGCGCTGGTTGGAATCGGAGGAATCCGAAGTAGTTCCGCCTCCGGTCGCAGTATGGCTGCATTACCTGATGCATCCGACCATCCGCAAACTGGAGCACCGGCACAGCACGAGCAAACATCCGAAGGCCCAGGAGTTTTTGCTGCAGACGCTGGAGCGCATCTACCGCGGCACATACAACCGCTTCCGCAAAGCGTTGGCGAACTTGCCGCACGAACTGCCGGATCAGGAGGAACTCAAGAGTCTGGCGGAACCCTTCTATCACTTCGAACTACGAGGCGGCGAAGGACACATGCTGATCGGCAAAGCGCTACACTCTTACCATCACAAAACGGCGCACATGATCTGCGAATTGTCGCCTTACTCATGCATGCCGAACACGATGTCGATTGGGTCGATGGCGAACGTTATCGGGAAATATCCCGACCTTCTCTACGCACCAATCGAAGTGAAGGGCGATGCCGAAGTGCACGCGCTTTCGCGGTGCCAGATGATCCTCACTGAGGCGAAGAAGCGCGCACACGCGGAGTTCGAAAGCGTGATGGAGAAAACCGGCTTGAGCGAGAAGACGATTCGGGCATACGAAGCCAAGCATCCGGAAGTGCGGAAGGCCACGTATTACGTGCCTCATCATGGTTATGCCGGAACCGCGGCCAATTACGTGATGCACTTGGCATACGACAAAGGGTTGGCGCGGGCTTGATAGACGCAGCGGAAACGAACCGGGCCAACTCAACGAACTCACTCAACGAGGCGCCTCGCTAGTCTGCGGCGAGGCGATCTGTGACGAGGTCGATTAATGGCAAGTGAAGGTTTCATTCAGATCCAACCGCTCGAAGGCAGTCCTTTGCTGGCGAAACCCGCGGGCGACGTTTCCCGGAGTACGGGAAAAATCTGCGGCCTCGATGTAGGCAGCACAACCTGCAAATACTCGATTGCCGGTGCATCCGGGGAAACCCTCGGTCAGGCGTACGAACGCCACAACACCAAGCAGGCGGAGAAGGTGCTCGATTTCCTGACCCGCATGGAGAAGGACCACGGCCTTACGCCGGAGACGGACCGCGTCTTCTTTACGGGGTCGGGTGCGGGGCTTATTGCCCCGTTGGTTGGCGGAAAAGTTGTTCAGGAAGTTGTCGCGGTTGCCGCTGCTGTGGAGAAAGTTCATCCCAATGTGCGCTTCGTCAGCGAAATCGGCGGCGAAGACATGAAGACGATTTTCTTCAGCGGCAACGGCCCCAGCAAGAGCAAGCAGGTGCTGATGCAGAGCGCGTGCTCTGGGGGCACCGGAACATTTATCGAAAAAACTGCCAGAAAGCTCGATATTCCGACGGAACAGCTTTCGAAGATGGGGTACGACGGTTACACGCTGCACAAGATCAGCAGCAAGTGCGGCATCTTCGCCGAGGCGGACTCCAATACGTTGCTGAAGGCCGGTGTTTCCGTGGAAGAGATTATCGCTTCGTTGTTTGAAGCGGTGGTGTATCAAAATCTGGCGACTCTGACTCGCGGCAACACGCCCATGCCAGAGATTCTTCTGCTCGGCGGTCCCAACCTCTTCTTCAAGGGATTGCAGGAGGCTTGGCGCCACCATCTCGCAAAAGTGTGGAAGGAACGCAAGATCGCGATTCCTGATGATCGCGATCCGGCGGAATTCATCCGCGTGCCGGATGATGCTCTTTATTACGCTGCCCAGGGCTGCATTGAAGTCGGCCTGAGAGATTCGCCGTCAGTCGGCATTTACCAGGGAACCTCGAAGCTGCGCTGGTGGATTGAAGAAGGCCAGTACGAAGAGAAGAAAAAGATAGGGCGGGGAGGATTGTGGTCGGATCCAGCCGAGCTTGAATCTTTTCTAAGCCGCTATTCGACACCCGGCGGGAGTTGGAATGACAACGGTCGTCCAAAGAGTAATGGAAACGGTCATTCGAAGATTCGTCGGCGTCCGCGAGTGCAGCTTCCGATGCTCGGCAAGACCAGCAAACTCGGGCCGGTCGTAGTGGGCTGCGATTTTGGATCGACGACGGCGAAGGCTGTCTGCATGTCGCCGGATAAGGACCTACTCTTTTCTTGCTACGCGCTGAGCCGCGGGAATCCCATTGACGACGCGAAGAGTCTGTTCAAACAGGTTCGCGAGGCTGTGGGCGACGGGGAAATTCTCGGTCTGGCCATCACGGGCTATGGCAAGGATCTGCTGAAGGATATTCTTGGGGCCGACTGCCCCGTGGTCGAGACCATTGCTCACGCCAGCGCCGGTCTTCACTACTTTCCCGATGCGGACTGCATCTGCGATGTGGGCGGCGTTGACGTAAAGATCATGATCCTGAACAACGGGGCCGTGACGGACTTCCGACTCAATTCACAGTGTTCGTCGGGGAATGGCGCGTTTCTCCAGGGAGTTGCCGAGCGCTTCAACATTCCGATGAGCGAAATGGCGGACGGCGCATTCCGAGCCAGGGCCATGCCTCAACTTTCGATGGGATGCGGAGTCTTCCTGCAGAGTGACATCGTCAATCAGCAGCGCAAAGGCTGGCAGGCGGAAGAAATTCTGGCGGGGCTGTGCGCCATCCTCCCGTTGAATGTGTGGATCTATGCGGGTGGACTGAACAATCTGCAGCAGGTAGGGCGTAAGTACATTCTGCAGGGCGGGACGCACAAGAACCTGGCGGTGGTAAAGACGCAGGTCGACTTCATACTGAAGAAGGTTCCGGGGGCAGAGGTGGTCGTGCATCCGTTCTCGGGTGAAGCCGGAGCGATTGGAGCCGCGTTGGTCGCGCTCGACTGGTGGGACAACGGCGGGGAAAGCAAGTTTCGCGGCTTCGATGCGATCCAGCGATTGACCTACAAGACCGCGACGTCAGTCGACACTGTCTGCCATTGGTGCCCGGTGACTTGCCAGCGCAGTTTTATCGATGTGGAACTTGAAGGCGGCAAAGGCCGGGAGTGGAGTAAAGTACCTCTTGAAAAAGGTTGGGAGCGGGTAATCGTTAATAATTCCTGCCCCAAGGGATTGGTCGAAGATCTGAACGAGATGAAAGTCATCAAGACCGGGATGGAGAAGACCAAGAATGCGTTTCCCAACGTTGCCGATTTGGTCCGCAAAGAAGCGTTCCGTCGCGTCGCTACCACCTAAGGACCGTTCGCAGGTGCGCGTCGGGATTCCGAAGGTGCTGAATATCTGGACGACTCACCAGTTCTGGGTGGGCTTCCTGAAGTCGATCGGCATCGAGTCGGAGAATATCGTCTTCAGCTCCGACACCTCCGAGGAACAAGGGCGCGAGTTCGGCAAGGGTCGCGGCACGGTCGATTGCTGCTATCCGGTGAAGTGCATCAGCGGCCACTACGGCGAGTTGGTGTTTGGACAGAAGAAGAAAATCCACGTTCTGCTCAGCCCCATGATTCATTCGCTGCCTTCGGTGCTGCACGGGCACGTAGTCGACACGGTGACCTGCACGCGAGTGATGGCAGGACCGGAGAACATCAAAGCAGGATTCCTCAAAGAAGGCGACGTTTTTGGGGATGCGGGGATTACATATTCCTCTCCGTTTGTGAGTCTCGGAGACCGGCACATGGTGACTGAGCAATTGCACACAGCTCTCAAAGATGTGTTTGATCTTCAACCCGAAGAAACTGAGCGGGCGGTCAAGGCGGGATTTGAAGCGCTCGACAGCTTCACCGACAAAGCCAGACAACAGAGCCGGGACATTCTGACGTGGTGCGCGATGAACCAAAAGCCTTGCATTCTGGTTCTTGCACGCCCTTATCACATGGACACCGGCATCGGCCACGAGATTGAGGGAGACTTGCAAGCCCACGGTTATCCGATTCTGTGGCTGCAATATCTTCCCGGCGACGAAGACCTGATGAACTGGCTCTTCGAAGCTGACATGCAGATGGGACGGATCAAGAATCCATTCGACATTTCGGATGTGTGGACTTCGTCGTATAGCAGCAATACGAACGAGATCATGTGGGGGGCGAAGGTCGCGGCGCGCTGCCCGTGGATTACATGCGTGGTGAGGCTTTCAAGCTACGAGTGCGGCATGGACCAGCCGACCTACACGCCAACGCAGAAGATCGTGGAGGCGACGGGCACTCTGTTCTTCAAGTTTGGAGATCTCGATTCGACGAAGCCGGCGGGGGGCATCAAGATCCGCATCGAGACGATCGTGCACTACCTTTCGAAATATTCTCAGAAGATCATGCAGCAGAAGCTGCAGTGGCTGTCTCCGAACTGCCCGCTCGGCACGCTTCCTGCTTTTCCGGAGGCGGACGCGATTCAGGAGGAGGCCAACGTAGCGTCGCAAATTTCGCAATCGGCCTAACCCGAATCAACGCAGTATTGAAAAACGCCTAAAGGCTTCCGCGATGCCGAGTAATCTCGGACATCACTGCGCGATATTCACCATCCGAGTGCAGGCTCTCGGCAGCTTTGTGCAGCGCAGCGATGACGATCGGATCACTCGAATAACGGGTGGCCGCGTCCAGCAGAACTCGTGCCTTATCTCCATCAGAAGAAATCCCGGCGGCCGACTGAATCGCTGCGACGGCCACGGTGCTGGAAGTTCCCGGCCTGTCGAGCACGGCAATGAGAATGCGGCCGCGGTCTCCATCGGAATGAACACTATCCGCCGCAGAAAAAAAGGCGTCGCGAAGGGGATCAAGATTTGCAGTGGCGAGATCAACCAGGACGCGCGCCTTGTCTCCATCTGAAGAGATCCGTTGTGCGGAGTTGGCGATCCCTCCCAGAGTGGGGAATCCAACGCCATCTCTTTGAGCGAGGTCCACAAGCACCTGCTGGTGGTCGCCGTCGCTCGTAATGGAATTTGCGGCGTCGAAGAATGCCTTGCGCACGGAATCATCCTCGCTATATTTCGGTACAGCGTCTCTGAGCACTCGGGCCTTGTCGCCGTCCGATGAGATCTTTTGGGCGGAACGCAGTACGCGGGCCACCGTGTCGCGATCATCTCCGTGTCCTTCAAGCAATTTGGAAAGGACGCGCGCGTGATCGCCATCTGAGTTAATTGAGTTGACCGCCTCGAAATACGTCATGCGAAGCTCGTCGCTTGCCCGGTAGGGTTCGGACATCTCAACAAGGACCGCCGCCTTGTCTCCGTCGGACGAAATGCGCCGGGCAGCGCGAGCCGCTCGCACAAGCGTCTCAGTGCTGGCCGGGTCCTTCTTGACGATGTCGGAGATCGCTCTTCGTTTATCGCCATCGGAATTGATGCTCTCGACTATGTCGAAGAGGTACGAGCGAAGGTCGCCGGTGAAATATTTTTGATCTACGTCGATAATCGTCTGCGCCTTGTCACCATCCGATGAGATTCCCTGAATTAATTTCGCGACGTCTTTCAGCTGAGGAACGCTCAGCGTCGCCTGCGAGAAGAGTTGCTGCACGTAAACGCGTCTTGATCCGTCGCTGTGGATCAATCCGATCTCGGCGATCACCGCCGGCGCTCCTCCCTGCCGAAGGATTCGTGCGACACGGGGCGCTGCTCCGAAGCCCGAATCGCGAATCATTTGCGGGAGCAGGCGCGCCAGCCACGCGCGCCCGTCGTCGTCGAGCGGCTTGGTAGTCCGGCCCACCGAGTAGTTCCTGGTGAGATTTCCTGCCCAATCCGCTTTTACGTCGTAGACGCGGCCGGAGAACCAACTGCCTTCTTCCAGACGAAAGTGGCCCGACGGGGAAAGTGTCTTTACATCATGGTCGTCGTCGGTGAATTCGATTTTGCCGTCGATCTTCAGGGAGAGTGACGTCCATCCATTCCGGGTTGTCATCTCGACGTGAACGTCACCACTCTGCTGGGAAGCAACGGGCGCGAGGGGGGCAACCGGCGATACGGGAGACGGTGGGGAGGTGGGCGAGAGAGGCGACGTTGGCGCAAGGGGAGAAGTATTGGCCTGCGCCGCGATCAGGCTGAGAGACGCTCCCGCAGCCAATGGCGCCGGTGAAGGCACCGATGCAATCCGCGCCGCCGCGCGGGCCGCCAGGGGAGCTTGTGATGCGTTTGGGACGGAGAGTGTTGAACGGCTGATTTCCTTTGTCGGATTCTGTGCGAGCGCGATCAATTGGGGTGATCGCACTCCCAAATACGTCAGAGCAACAACTGCGACGACGGCCGCGATCAAGGGACCGATGGCGAGCTTTGGAGTCGAGTTCCGGGTTCTGTAAAGCATATGGTAAACCCGGCGGAAGAGCTGAGACCGGTCGCCGGCGGCGCCGGCAGCAAGGATGCCTGCGCGCTCCCATTGCGAAAGCTCGGCTACCTTTGTTAGCGACGCAGCGTATGGCTTCGCGGTTCCTGTCGCCGCAATCACCCAGTCGTCGCAGGCGATTTCGCGCTCGAGTGAGATTCTGTGTCCGATCCAGTAAAGCGCGGGTTGAATTGGTAGGAGCGCTTCAATGAGTTTCTGAGCGAGGTTGGTCCAATCGTCGCGACGGCGCAAATGCGCGAGTTCGTGCAGAACGATGTGCTCGAGTTCCGAATGAGAGAGAGAGTCGAGCAATGCTCTCGGGATAACGATGGCCGAATCAAGAAACCCGAGCGACATGGGCGCGACGGCGGCGCTTGAAATGAGCAACCGTGGTTGCCGCCTTACGCCATTGCCTGCACACAAACACCGTAGCTGCACTTGCCAGTCTTCCGGAGCCGGTGTGGCGTCGGACTTCAGACGCCGCAGGGCCCAGTAACCGCCTGCGAGCCGGATAAGCATCACGAACGATAGAAATGCCCAGAACATCTCGATGGCGGTAAGGAGTTTTAAGGAGCGAATCTGGATCAGCGGATGTTGGAACATTGCCATCACCGCGGATGAACTTTGCGCGGCGAAAGCTCGAACTCGCGACGAGTCGGAGTTCTGCGCACCTTCCGACTCTGAATTCAAGTGCGAAGCCGGACGAGATGCGGGGCTCGGTGTCCTTATCAGTTCCGACGGCGAACTCTTCGCGGCGAGAGTCGGGTCGTCATATCTGCTGGTTGCAACCGGAAGCAAATTCGCCTGAACTTCCTTCGCAGGTGACCGAGGCGACAGCAGCCCGATCGGGAGTGCCGCGACAGCCAGCAAAGTCAGCCAGAGCACGGCGAAACGAGTCGTCGAGTTCAAGCGTGGAAGTAGGCGGAGAACAATCCACATCCCGGCCGCCAGAATCGCTCCCTCGCAAATCCCGTTCAGAAGAGTTGTCATCGCAAAATTGAAATGAGTCATTGCCGCTCTCCTTGCTCGCTCTCTTCGATCATCTTCTTGATCCGCCGCAATTCGGCGCGGCCGATCGGTTCTTCCTTCAGAAGATTCACAACCAGCAGTTCACGCGACCCGCCGAAGAAGCGGTTCACCAAGTAGCCGAGAGCGGTACGGCTGGCTTCCTCGCGCGCGATCAGCGGTTCGTAGACGAAGGCGCGTCCCTTCTTCGTATGCCGCAAGTAGCCTTTGCCTTCGAGGATGCGCAGAGTGGTCAGCACCGTACTGTACGCGAGCGGCGGATTGGCAGGGAGCGACGTTACGACGTCACCTACAGTTGCCTGTCCGCGATTCCACACTACATTCATCAATCGTAGTTCGCCTTCGGTTAAGTTCGGGGATTTTCTCCTCGGCAACGATTCCCTCCCGGCCCAACAATTAACTAATTAATAGTTCGAACTTATAGTGCAGACGATCGCGCTTGTCAATTAATAAATTAATAGTTCAGAAAGTTGGGTGCCCCTATCGAGATGCGGTCGTGGCATTTTCAGATCGAATCAGTAGAGCGACGCGGGGAAAAAGGAAAAGGCCCGCGGCGTCATCGATCACATTCACCTGGCAGGTATAGAAACCGGGCTTCAGTGCGGTGAGCGGGAGGTCGAGTTGGAAGACTCCAGCCTTACGGTCCCGCTCGTTCAGCTCCGTCAACTCAACCAGCGAACTCTCGAACACCTTAGCTTTCCCGCGGAAGAACGAAACATTGGAAAGCAAGTGGATGCCGGGCTTCGCTTGCCCCGCGCCGGCAGGCACGGCGCTCGCCCGGGCGGGATCGTACACCTCGTAGAACAAGCGCAGATGCTGCGCGGACGAGAATACGTGCGTAACGCTGGGGATGATCTCGGAGCCGTCGCGAATGAGTGGATTCGCAGGAGTGCCTTTCTTCGCCGGTTGCAGCTGGCTGGCAAGCACAACAGAACTCATTTTGAGAGGCTGCGATTTGAGGTCAGGGACATTCACATCGGTTTCAAATGATCCCATGCGGCCGGTTTGATTTTCGCGCACGACGAACTTGAGGTGATATTTGCCCGGAGGCAGGCTTACTCCCGTATCGTACTGCACATTCTTTTTCTTCACTTCGGACGAAGTGTCGATGGCCAGTTTGACCGTATCGCGAATTCGAGTGACGGGATGTTTCTCGGTATCGAGAACCATGCCGATCACGTCGAGCGTCGCCTTGTCGCGATCACTGCTGCGGACGAACGGGATCTCTGAGCCGGGCACGACCAATGAGATCGGGATGTAGAACCTATTGGGCTCTATTCGAAAGTAAGCGGCACTCAGATAGAGCGGCAGGTCGGTGGTCGGAAGTTCCGACGCTAACTCTTCCTCCAGCTGAAGCTCTTTGTCTTCTTTGGTCAAGTGCTGATAGTCGGCGGCAGCGTAATAGCCGCGACGGTAATCGATCTTCACGCCGGGGACATTTACCTTGACGGCGATGTGCCGATAACGCCCATCCCGGGCCGGATTTGTGCTGTGATAACCGAGAAGATAGTACGTCGATGTGTCTTGCTGAACGCCTTTGAATACTTGAGTGAAATCATTAGAGTCGAGGAAAGCGCGCCCGCCGGTGTCGCTGGCCAAGGTCACGAGCGTTTCCTGCGTGGTGAAGTTGGAGTTCAAGGCATTGATCGTGGACTGGCCAGAATAAACGGATGTGCCGCGCATGCTGGCATTCTGTGCCTCTCCTCCGGCTACGAGCGCCTGCAGACCGCGCAAGTCCATAGTGTAGATCGCCAGGTTTGCGCGAACGGCCGCATTGGTCGCAGCGCGAAGTTCCGACTGATTTTCGATGCCGGTGCGGTCCATACCACTGGAGAAATAAATCAACGACTTCTTCTGCTGAAGATGCGAGAGCTTTTCCGCGACGGAGCGCAGTGCTTCCAGGCGCCGATCCGTATTGAAGATGTTGTATTCGGTGTCGTCGGCGGTGAATGGCTGGCCCGTGTCGGGCGTGCCCTCGGTCGTTCCGGTGGTGCCCTCTTCGAATCCCTGGCCGCTGCCGGTGCTGAAGGCGTCGAGTTGTTTCTTGAGCAAGGCACGATCGGCGGTGAAGTCCTGATTCACCAGCAGCGAGCTGCCTAGAGAAACGATCGAGACTAGGTCAGCGGGAGCCATCTGGGTATCGACGTAATGTTCGGCGGATGTTATGGCGCGATCAATCTCATCCGGCTCCATGGCGGAGAGATCGAAGAACAGAACAATGAGGCGCCGGTCTTTGAACTGAGCCGTCGAATCCGAGGCAGGAGTTTCCGCTGCCTGCGGCGCCTGTGGCTGTGATGCCGCGCCGGGACGGGGTTTTGCTTGAGCCACATCCTGCGTTGCAACGGCGTCCACATTCTCTATATCGAAGGAGGAGACTTTCTGAGGCTTGTTGTCCTCGAGAATCGTGAAGTCCTGAGGCTTGAGATCGCGCACGAAGTTTCCGTTTTTATCGCGGACCGTTACGTTCACGAGCACTAATTCGGTTTGTACTTTGAAGGTGTAGTCGGACGCTTGTTGTGAAGGCAGGGTGGAATTGAGCAAGCAGAGTTCCAGAGTCACGGCGAGGATTCTGGCCGACCATCGTTTCGGAGTCGAAATCATTTCTGCTTTCCTCTCGCTCTCGTCAAATCTGCTCTGCTCAAAAGCGGAAACGGGCGGTCATCGTGATTTGCCGCATCGCTCCAACCGACGTCACTCGACCAAATGTCGGCGACGTAATCGAAGTGTCGATCGACGAATAATTCGGGATATTAAAGACGTTGGTGGCCTGCGCGCGGAATTCCAGCACACGGGATTCCTTCAGCGGAATGACCTTGGTGAAAGCCATGTCGATGACGTGTGTGGGCGGGCCGATAATGCTGTTACGCCGCGCGTCGCCATATGCGCAAGATGGTGGCGCCGCGAACGCCGCGGTGTTGAACCACTCGGCAATCGAGGGATTCGAAACACTGATCGATTGTCCAGGAACCCGATCGGGTCGCAGCGTGCCAGTCGTGCCTCCATTGAGTTCACACGAACTACCGACAATTCGCGGGGTGAATGGGAGTCCGGAAGCGAAGGTCCAGTCTCCACTCCACTGCCAGTCGCCCAAGACGGCGCGCAGCGGAGTTTTTCCGTTAAGCCATCTCTTGTCTTGTCCGAATGGCAGTTCCCACAGGAAATCGGCCGTGAACCGGTGAGTCTGGTTGAAGCTGGAGAGACCACGCTCCGCAGTGAGGTTGAAAGGATTCTGCGCGACGTTGTTTGCGCCGCTACCGGCGGAACTGGTAGCGCCACCTCCGCCAGCTGCGGTACCGCCCGCACCCAGGCCTGCGCGGCCCGAGCCCGACGTGGCTCCCGCTCCAATGGAGGAAGCGTCGTCGATCGATTTGGAGAAGGTATAAATCCCTCCGATGGAGAAACCATTCGATAGGCGCTTCCGCAAGCGAACGGATCCAGCATTGGCCTCGGAGTCACCGACCGAGCTTTCGAAGGTGAAGGGTTGGACGTTTCCAATTCGCGTCATAATGCCTTGAGTCGGAGATATTGTTCGATTTGGCGCTTCCAGAAGGTCGAGGTCCGTGCCTTTGGTTCCCGTGTAGTCGATGTTCAGCAACAAGGTCGGACGAATCTGCTGCTGAATATCGAGATTGCGAATCTGCACATAACCCAAACGATAGTTCGGATTCACGGCGTAATTATTGGTGATGCCATTGGTCGTAGGAGCGGGAAATCCGTTCGCCAGCGTGAGATCTCCGGCAGCCGATTGAATGTTGGTCTGAGTAGTCGAGAAAGGCGGCTGGAAAGCCAACTGCTGAACGATCCCTTGATAAGCGCCGGTGTTGTAGTTGATTCCGTATCCGCCTCGCACGACTGTTTTGGAGAATGGCTTCCACGCAAAGCCGATGCGCGGCGCAAAATTATTGCGATCCGGGCGGACCAGGCTGGCGGGCAAGTTGCCGTTGTAAGGTCCGGTTTGTCCCGGCAACACGAGAGCAACTGCGGGCGTCCCTAGAGCTGGGTTCAGAACCGAGGGTGAGAGATCGAGGTTTGCGATCCGGTCGTTCTCTTCGCTGAGCGGGGACACGTATTCGTATCGAACACCGAGATTCAGGGTCAAGCTCCCGCGCACCTTCCATTCATCCTGCGCGTACAGATCCCAATAGTTGCCACGGAAGTGGTAGTTGTCCTGTCCAAACTGCACGGAGGTCGACTGCGGGAGCCCGAGCAGGAAGTCGGCAAAGTCGTATCCAGTTCCCTGCACGGACTGGCCCCCAACCGTCTCAGAAGTATTCGTTCCGCTGAAGATGAACGAGCCGCGCGCGTTGCCGCTGGTCTCGGTATTGATCTGAATGCGCCGGAAGTCGGCGCCCCAGCGCCAGGTGTGCTTGCCGTGATTCCAGACGATACTGTCAGTGAGAGTGTACGTCTGGTTCCGCAGGAGCTGCGGATTCGTGTCCTGGAGACTCGTGAAGTTGGAAAAGGAGAGACTGGGCAATCCCCAATCGAACGGATTCGTCGAAACACCGTTGATTCCCAGCGTAGCGGTAACGTCGTTGTTAAACGCATACAGGTTCTGCGTGCGGGTGCGGCTGCGATTGAAATCAAAGCGAACACTATTGGTAAGCTTGCCGATGCTTCGGACGTACCCGATTGGCACGTCAAAGCTGCGAATACTCGTGCTTCCGCCAACGGTCGGGAAAGGATTGGTGATGTTGCTGTCCGCTCCGTGATAGTGTAGGCCGAAGTTCAGATTGTTGCGTGGTGCGTTACGGCCCGCCCCTCGGCGTCCACGTGCCGGTGCCGCGCCAAAGGTGTGATTAACGCGCACGTTGAGATCGTCGCTACTGTTGTTGGTGGAGGTCACAAAATGAAAATTCTGAAAATTCCCTGGCAGGTTCGGCTGGGGAATGTAAGCCAGCAAACCAGCGGCAACGGGATTGATTTGCGGGAGTGTATTGTTCGGGAATTGTGTATTCGTGTTGGGATCAAAAATCTGTACGGGCACAGACCGTCCTGACTGCGAGCCCGAGCGATAGGTACTCTGCGAGAAGTTCCCCTGTCGCTCCAGTAATGTCGGCACGGTCGAAAACTGGTCGAACGGATTCTCCCCGCGCTTGCCGTTGTAGTTAACGAAGAAAAATGTCTTACTACCCCCGTGATAAATCTTGGGAATGTTGAGCGGACCGCCAACCGATCCGCCGAAGCTGTTCTGGACATATCCCGGGTTCGATGAGGGTTCGCCAGCAAGCGCGTAGGGGGCCGCGTTGAGCGCAGAGTCACCGATTCCATAGTAGATCGATCCATGCGGATGGTTGATGTCAAAGCCACGTCGGCCGACTATGGCCATGGCGCGTCCGGGGCCACCACCGCCGAAGCCGCCACCACCGCCAAATCCTCCGCCTCCGAATCCTCCACCCTGCTCGCGAGCTTCGGTGATGCGCTGCTCGAGTTCGGTGCCGCTCATGGCGTTCAGTGGGTTCGATGTGTTGCCCGACACTGCGATCGACTCGGTCGCACTGTTCGGATCCACGCCAGGAACGGGCATGCCGGAGGGCACGACATCGTTCATCGAACTGCCGGCCGCATCCTGGCCAGCTAGACTCTGCACGACCGACAAACTCTGAAAGCCGCGCTGGGCGCCACCCTGAGCACCCGGTCGGCGCGGCGCAACTGGCGCCTCGTGCGTTCGCGATAAAAGAATCAGTTCAAAATCCGCTTTCGCATTTTGGTGCGACGCGTCGATTACAACCTGCTGCGCGCGATTGGCGAAGGCCACCATCTGCACTTGGACGGTGTAGGAACCATACGACGGCACAGTCGCGGAGTAACTGCCATCCACGTCGGTCCATGTGGAGATTTTGTTAGATGAAGGCCCGAGCGAGATGGAAACGGATGCACCCGGAATCGGCATGTTGCCTGACTTCACGATTCCAGAGATCTTTCCGCCTTGCGCGGCCTGAGGTCGAGTGGGCTGAGGTACAGCCGATTCGGTCTGGGCGCGCACATAGTTGATCGCAAACATCAGCGTCAAGCTTGCCATCAGACATCGAACAGTGAGCCTACCCATCGCAATCATTACCGTTTCTTGGCGCAGTGCGCCCAGTGATGGGATCATAGCTTGACGCCCCGTATTGAACCGTAAACTTTTGTCTCTTCTTGTCGTTAGGGGCGGGGATTGACGCCTCTAAGTGAGCTTGCGTTCCGATTCAACAAAGATCGAGTAAAGATTCGTAAAAGGGACGGAGTTTTCACAACTCTGGGCCGATAATCTGGTTCATACCGATATCGCAAGCCGAAAACGCATTGGAGGAAATAACATGCTTAAACATTGCTTACTCGCGCTCATGCTCGCAGGCCTAGTCGGCGTAGTCACGTTGCCTGGAGTCGCACAAGACAGCGGGAATAACGATCAGCAGACCGCACCTGCGGCCGGGCAGGAACACGGCCACCGTCACTTTGATCCAGAGAAACGGACCGAGAGGCTAACCAAGGAACTTAAGCTCACACCAGATCAGCAGCCGAAGGTGCTCGAAATCCTAAAAACAGAACAGTCGCAGATGGAGAGCCTGCGGTCGGATTCGTCGACGTCGCGCGACGACCGGCGATCGAAGATGATGGACATTCACAAGACGTCTGACGATCAGATCCGAGCCTTGCTGGATTCAAACCAGCAGAAGAAGTGGGATGAAATGCAGAGCCGGCACGAACAGTGGCAGGGGCACCATCAGGAAGGTCAAGCGCCAGGCTCGACGCCGAACTCGCAGCCGCCGCAATAGGGTGGAGCAGATGCGGTGAGGAGTTCAGATTCTCCGAGTTACGACTCGGCTCACGCACAGATCGAGGGACAGGGAGGCTCCTCATTGAGTTGCTCAGTGAGGAGCCTTACTTTTTCTGAGCGCACACCGCGATCGCACGACCCCTTACTTAGTTGATCGCGCGCCGGCAGGGACGACCTTCGCGTTTATATAGCGCGCAGCGAAAGAGAGGAAAGTCGGCCAATTCGGAGCAGGAGTATGCCCGCCACTGTGCTGGCGGAACGCAATATCTCCATCGATCAGAGCGGTCTCGATCGGAGGAAACTCCGAGGTTCCAAGATCCTTCTTGCCCAGCAATTTGTAGACGGGGCCGGCATCGACCGCGGCGAGGAACATTCCCTTCGCATCGACCCATCCGTCACCATTCGCGGCTCCAGCACTGATGAACACGGGCCGCGGGGCGCAGAGCGCGATCAACTCGTGGGCGTCCACCGGCAGATCGTTCTCTGTGAGCGGTCCCGCATACTTCAGGAAGTTGCCGGCCATCCAGTGATATTCACCGGTTCCGGCTATGTTGCCGATCTGCTCGCCGAAGTTGCGACGGAAAAGTTTGGCGCCGGCCTCTCCAGATGAACTGATGAATGCAATGGCGAAACGGGGATCATACGCCATGGCGATTAGGGCAGCCTTGCCGTAGCGTGAGTGGCCTTCAATCCCAATCTGCTTTGCGTCCACTGATTTGTCGGTCTCGAAGTAGTCGAGGGCGCGGCTCGAGCCCCAAGCCCAAGCGCGCAGTGCGCCCCAATCGTCGAGTTGGCGCGGCTGTCCTTTGTTGACGAGCCCGATTATGCCCGCGGCCAAACCTTCTCCGTTGTCGGGCTGCACGCTAGTCGGGATGTACATGGCGTATCCCCAGCCTTTGGCAAGGACCTGCTGCTGCCACGTAGGACCGGGCCCAGGGGTAAACATCTGTGGAAAGCGCTTCTTCAACATCTCGAGAACTTCAGGACTTAATCCGAACTCCATCATCACCGGAACCGGGCCGTTGGCACCGGCCGGAACCGTTAAGGTGAGATCGATGTTCACGGTCACGAGTGGATACGCGGAATTGTCCACATGCCCGATCAACTTTTTCGTGATGACGCGTACGTCGCCGTTCATTTCTTTCTGAGTGCTGACCACCCGCCAATTCACCTTAGGGGTGTTCTTCGGAACTCGACCGTAGATCTCGCGGTCGAAGTCCTCCACGATCTCCGGGCGCCGATCCCGCCACCACATCCCTGCGGTCGTGACCTTCTTGCCGTTTTTCAACACCACCGGATCGGGAACTTTCGGATTCGGATCAGCTTTAGCCTCGTCGTAATTTGCCGCGTTCGGCGATTTGGGGTCGCCGTCGGCGCCGCGGCGCAGTGACTTGATGTGCAGCAAGTCCATGATACGTTGATGGTCCTGCTCGGCGGTCAAGGGCGCTGGCGGGGAAGGGCTGGCCGACGTTGCCTGGAGCGAAATATTCTCTGCTCCCGAGTGATTGCACACGAACGAGACCATTACGAGCGCGAGCAGTATGTTCAACAATCGCGCGGTCACGGGAAGCTCCTTTGTTGTAGCCACGCCCAGCGCATCCAATATATCTAAACGACGCCGCGAATGCGGCCCGGTTGTTGAGACTTTGCAGTTGATCTCTCGATGTAACGCTCCTACGATGAAACGCACTACCCACCAAGGGCGTCGTGCGGTCTGGTTTATTCGCAAAACCAGTTGCCCGGGAGGTTGACATGTTCGCTCGCAAGGTTACTGCGCGCTTGAAGTCGAACTCTCTAGCGGAATTTTCGCATTTGGTCGAAAGCAAGATCCTTCCCTGGCTGCGAACGCAACAAGGATTTCAGGACTTGATCATTCTGGCCGTCACCGACGGCAGCGAAGTAACAACGATCAGCTTCTGGGATCATGAAGCGAACGCCCAGGCATACGATTCCACCGGTTATCCGGAAGTGTTGACGACGCTCGGAGAACTGCTGGACTCAACTCCCTACGTGAAGACTTTTGAGGTGGTCAGCTCGACTTTGCAGACGCTGAACGGCGTCGGCCGGGCTGTCGGAAACGAGGAGCGCGAAACGGCGCCTGCCCATCGGACAAGAATTGTTGAGCATTTTCCGTGAAACGGTGCGCTTGTTCTCTGCACTATTGAGTTGAGTGGAACATGTCTCCTAGAAGATGCAGTTGCACTCAACAGATCCCGACTTGGAAGAACCCTTGGCGACCGGGGGGAAGCTTGGGTCCTTCAGATCGCCGGAGCCGCCCGGGGAAAGCGGCTCCGGCGATCTTCGGGCTTTGTCAACCATAAAGGCTGCCCGGTATCGTTTTCTCTTCTGCTGAGGCCTATTGAACTCCCGCCTCTGAAAAGCCCATTCCAAACAAATCAGATCTCTTAGCAGCGAGCCCCGGGTCATTTTTGCGTGCGCTGGAGACTGCTGATTTACGTTCGCCTTATAAAGGGCGGCGGAAACGGAGGGCGCGGAGACTACCGGAAGATATTCAAGGCGAAGAGAACGATGGTAGGCGCGGTTCTCATGATGATGGCGGAAATTTCCAGAAGAACGTCGCGCATTCGGGCAAACGCAGGCTGGCGCGGAGCAAGATCGTGGGAACCCGGAATCCCCCACCCGGTTAGGTGAGGGATCCGGTTTTTCGCGGACCCGATTCGCCGTAGCGAATTCGCCAGGGTTGGCATTACCCCCTCTCCATGGCGTCGGAATCTCCCAGGTGACCGATTTCACGGCGGGCGCGTTGCAGGCGCACCAGAGCCGTGTCGATGCTGATTCCGAGAATGGCCGCGATCTCAGCAAGGGTGTGTCCGTGAATCTCCTTCAATAGCAGAACGTCGCGATAGGTCTTTGGAAGCTCAGAAGCTCGCAGCATCATGCGCTGGAAGGAACCTGGTTCCTCAGCGGCTGACGCCGGTTTTCGGGCCGGTAGCGGAGCATTGTGGGTCAATCGAACGACCTCGTGCGCAGGATGGGTTCTGCAACTGCTGCAGGAAAATAGTGCGCCGTCCAGCCATTTCGTTTCAGGAACTGCTTATCGGATGCATCTTCCTCCACTTGAAGTGCTAAACTAGCTGCCACTCCAGCACTTGCGGGGCCTTTCTGTGCAACTCCAGTCTTTTGACGAATCCTACGTTGAGCGTCTTCGTGAGGGGGACTTTCGCACGCAGGAACATTTCGTGGCATATTTCAGCGAACTGATCCAGCTCAAGCTGCGCTCGCGCCTGCATTCGCCGCAGGCCATCGAAGATGTGCGGCAGGAAACCTTTTCCCGCGTGTTTGCCGCGTTGCGAAGTGGAAAGCTTCGTCAGCCCGATCGGCTGGGCGCATTCGTAAATTCGATGTGCAACAACGTATTGCTTGAGCACTATCGATCGTCTTCGCGCGACACGTCGCTGGAAGACGAAGAAGAAAAAGATTTCCCCGCTCCTACGGTGGACGTGCTGGGCGCGATCGCGGCTCGGCAGATTGGAGAGAAGATCCGCGAGATTCTCGAGGAATTGCCGGAACGAGACCGGCGGCTGCTGCGTGAGGTATTTCTGGAGGAACGCGACAAAGATGAGGTCTGCCGTGACTTCGGAGTGGACCGCGACTACTTGCGGGTCTTGCTGCATCGCGCAAAGCAGTCCTTCAAGTCGTTGTATTTGAAGAATGTTGCCAGCCGTCCGCCGGGCGTTGTAGCGGCGCGGGAAATGTGAAACGGTATGCCGCCACAAGTCACTACTGTTATGAGGGGGACCGACAATGAATCACGATGAGGCGGTCCGGCAGAAAGCAACAGAGAGGTATCTTCTGGATGAACTCGATGCCGATACACGGGATCAGTTCGAAGAACACCTGTTCGACTGCCAGGACTGCGCAGTCGATTTGCGCGCAGGAGCTATGTTCGTAGAGCAGAGCAAGGTCATCCTCGGGCAGCCGGAGGTGTCTGTTCCCGTGAGAGTACCGGCGACGGCGAAACCAGGCTGGTTCGCGTGGCTGCGACCTGCGCTAGCTGTGCCCGTGCTGGCTTTGCTGCTGGCAGTAATTGGTTACCAGAACTTCGTGCAGGTGCCACACTTGGAATCGGCGGCCAATCAGCCGCAGGCCCTGCCTTATGCTTCAGTCAACATCAGCACGCGAGGAGTGGTCAAGACGACGGTAACCACGGTGCCCGGACAGGACTTCAACCTGTTCGTCAGCATTCCACCGGATGCGGCTTATGCGGCCTACACTTTGGAGTTGCATAACCCGGCGGGACAGCTAAAATGGTCGCTCAGGATTCCGGCCTCCTCGCCGGATGACACGCGGTCGATCCACGTTCCCGGAGCCGGCCTTGAGCAGGGGACCTACCAACTGGTAGTCAAGGGCATCACGGCCAGCGGCCAGAGTTTGGATCTCGGGAATTATCCAGTTGAACTGCAACTCCAGAAATAGCTCGACCAAATAAAGCTCAACCAGCGGAGCAAACAAAATGGCGACAGCACCGAAAGGGCGGGTGGCTTCTGATCCCGTGCATTATTACCACGCCGACGCTTATGTACTGAAAGCGGACTTGAAACAACCGGTCTCCAGCGACATTAAGCCGCAGGCTCTTGTTGAGTTGCCGGAAAACGGTACATACACCTTCCAGCGTGCGGAGCCTTTCAAACTTTTCGGTGTGCTTTCCTACAAGTCTGGCTACAGCCAGGTCGCGGGGCACCCGAGTACCAAGGGTCACGGATTTACGACCTTGGCGACATCGGTCGTCGAGGATCTGAATGTTCTCGATGTAGTCACGGCCGATCGCGTGGTCGGACAGATTTCGACTGAGCATCCGATTGACGGCGAGGTCCCGTCGGTTACATTCCTGGGAACGCGCTTCGTCAATTTGCGCATCGGCGGACACAAAGTGGAACTCGATCAGGATGTTCACATCCTCGGTCCGAAGCCGGCGAAGGATAAGTCGTATCTCGACGAACCTGAAGTGCTCGCGCGCATGTCGCGGCAGTATACGAACATTCGGAAGTCGAAGGGTTTGCCAGATTGGGCTGCTGAGCAATATCGCTGGGATAAGGGCGCAGCAAAGAATGGCACGGCGTCATGCTCGCTCGTAAACAAAGTTAGCGGAGCTCCGGGGACGTCGTTTGGACACGTGATCGATCTGCCGCACTTTGGCAAGATATTCCTCGGCGAACTAACTGTGACCCGGCAGCCACCCAAGACGCGCGACGAAAATGAGACCTACCACTTCCAGTTGAAGATGATCCGCTTGGAGATGGGATGCATCGCGACCGGGAGCACGACGGTAGTGGCGCTGGACTCGAATGGCGGAGGAAGCCAAGGCGGAGGCGGGCACAAGTAGGGTTTCGACTAAACCGGCCCAGATCTCTTTGCTTTTCGGGATTCGATATTCCAGGTCGTCGAGCGATTTTCATTGTTAGCCTTCGGATCTTCTGCCTGTAGAAAGCTCTTCTACGACTGCTTCCGCTTGAGTTCAGCACAAATTCGCACACTGCGACCAATGGGGGCTACAACTGCTTGTGACGGCGCGACCCACAGCGCTGATTCTGCTCACGATTGCTATCGGGTTAGGGTGTGGATGCTCACGCCGAACCGACCCGCAAGCAGCTTTTGACCACGCCTGGACGACATTTCAGAACGGCGATCTCATCCGTGCTGAAGCGGAGACAACACGAGGCTACAAGCAGTTCCATCTCGTCGGCGAGTGGGCTTGGAAGTTTACGATTCTCAGGGCCCGAATCCTCTACCGGAAAGGTCTTTACGGTGAAGCGCTGAAGACTTTGAGTTCTGAGTCCGCCCCCGCTCCTCAGGGGGACCTAGCAGTAAAGAGACTGTGGCTGCAGGGTCTTCTGGACACCTCCTTACACAGCTTTCCCACAGCTGAGCGGGAGTTCGATGAAGCTGAACACCTTTGCATTGGCTCGCAGTACGTGTCCTGTGAAGATGTGCCTGGAGCTCGAGGGGCACTGGAAATGCAACGTGGTCATTACGCTGACGCACAGGTTTTCTTCGAGCGCGTCCTAGCATCCGCACGAGCCAGCCGCAATCGACTCTGGGAGGCAAACGCCCTCCTCGATCTTAGCTGGTCGGCCGAGGAGCAGACCCATTTTGACGAAGCGCTCGATTGGGCCGCCGCTTCGCGAGACATCGCTGTCCCCCAGCACTTCGACGGTGTAGCACAAACCGCATTGGGAAATATGGGGTGGGCATACTACAAACTAGGAGATTCCGAAAAGGCTGGGGAGACCTTTATTGAGGCAAGGAAGCAGTCGGTGAAACTTGGTGATTTGGCTGACCAAGTAAGATGGCTCACGGACTTGGGCTACGTAGTTATGGACGCTCACGATAGCCGCGGCGCCGAAGAGGCCTTTCGCCAATCGCTCGACCTAGCGCGCAAGATAAATAGCCGCGAAGATATTATTAACGCGCTGATCGCCCTTGCGTTTGTCTCCGAGCAAACGAACAAACTCGATGACGCCAAGCGCTATGCCGACGAGGCACTTGCGATGGCTCGGGCGGATGGGAACAAGCGCGACGAGACGTATCCGCGGTTGGTGCAGGGACGGGTGGCGGCGCAGCAGAACGATCCGGCTGCCTCTGAGGCTGCTTATCGCGAGGTCGAAAACTCTACGGATGCGCCGGTGTTTTTGAAGTGGGAGGCGGAACGCTCGCTGGCCCGACTCTACGAAGGCGAGAATCAGGCGGATGCTGCAGGCCGCGAGTACCGAACTGCGTTAAGCACCTTCGAGGCGGCGCGATCCCAACTACAGCACGAGAATTCCCGTTTGCCGTTTCTTACGAACGCGTCGCGCATTTACGACGATTACATTCACCTGCTTGTGTCGCAGGGAAAAACGGACGAGGCTCTGCGAGTCGCCGAATACAGCCGCGCGCGTACCCTAAGTGAGGGACTCGGATTCCTCAAGGCGACGACTTCGTTCCAGCCCGATCCACTGAACGCTCCGCAGATTGCACGCAAGGTTGGTGGCAGCATTTTTTTCTACTGGCTGGGAGAGAAGCAATCGTATCTCTGGTTGGTAACGCCCCAGAAAACGAGCATGTTCTCTCTGCCGCCGGGGCCTCAAATCGAGGCCATGGTGCAGCGCTATCGAAAGGCGCTGGTCGGGCCGCTGGACCCGCTGGCGACTTCCAATGACGACGGAATTGCTCTCTACCGGGCGCTGGTGGCCCCGGCCAAGGCCTTGCTGCCAAAGGACGCGAAGATCTTCACTATCCCCGACGGGGGCTTGAACACTCTCAACTTTGAGACGCTGCTGGTGCCCGATCCTTCGCCGCACTACTGGATTGAAGACGCCACCATCGCCGATGCCAGTTCCCTTCGCCTGTTAGCCGCGTCGCGTGCGGCGAGCAAGCACCCCAACGGCCTGCTGCTCATAGGCAACGCGGTTGCACCGAACGCAGATTATCCAGAGCTGCGGAAAGCAGCCGACGAGATGGATAGTATCGAGAAGCATTTCCCTGCCGCACAGCGGCATGCCATCGATGGTGCACAGGCCACTCCGGTCGCTTACATGGCGAGCAAGCCTGAGCAGTTTTCCTATATCCACTTCGTTGCGCACGGCACCGCCAGCCGTATGAGCCCGCTTGACTCCGCGATCGTCTTGTCCAGGTCAAATACGCAGGACGATTCCTTCAAGCTCTACGCACGTGACATTGTTCATCAGCCGTTACGTGCGGAACTCGTGACGATTTCCACCTGCTATGGAGCTGGGTCGCGCGCTTATTCGGGTGAAGGCTTGGTGGGACTCTCTTGGGCATTTCTTCGCGCGGGCGCGCACAACGTTATCGGTGCGCTGTGGGAGGTCAGTGATGTCTCCACGCCGCAGCTCATGGATGACGTCTACAGCGGCTTGAACAAAGGAGAGAGCCCCGAGGTTGCTTTACGGAGCGCGAAACTCTCGCTGCTACATTCTGCAGGAGCCTTCCGCAAGCCGTTTTATTGGGCGCCATTCCAGATCTATACCGGGTCGTAAACAGGACGCATCGCACAGACAACCGGCTTCGACAGGGCCGCTTCTTCGCTCCATCTTCGCCGTTCTGTAAAGCCAGTAATGCGACCTTGCTCAGTCCATTTGACGGTTAAGGATGTGTCCGAAACCGTCGCACAGTTGGCCATTTGGACCTGCCCCTGTGTCACCTGTTGAACTCCCACCGCACCCATCTAGGATCGGGGAATGCGTCAGACGGTAGAAGCCCCTCCCCCATATCAGGTCGCACGAAAATACAGACGATTCGATCTTCAGTTTCCGGTGTGTTTGAGCTTTCCCGCAGGAAAATCTGTCCGCGAGATCGATGCGGTCAGCAAGAATGTCAGCATCGGAGGACTTCTCCTACGAACGGACAACCGGATCCCGCCTCAGACTCGGGTGAGTCTGACCATGCATGTACAGGGCCCATGGTTTCGCCGACCGGTCCGTTTGCATGGCGAGGGGAAAGTAGTTCGAGTGGAGAAAGTCGGCCCAGGCGCAGGATTTGCGATTGCAGTCGAATGCACGCAATCCATCACCGAGATGGAAGACCATCTTTCGGCGGCGAGTTAGTGACACTATTGGATCGAGCTGGCCGCGTTGGAAAAAACAGTATTTGCGTTGGATCCAATCAGCCTGATCGTGCCGACCACAAGCACTAGAATCACCGCCAACATTACCGCATACTCGGCGATATCCTGACCTTCATCGTTTGACCACAACCTGCGAAGATGATGAGCCATCGTGAGACTCCTTCTGGCGAATGAAAGTCACGATTTAGTTTTCGCGTCCCAATCCGCTCATCGAAGTGGCATTGGGGCCGCAGGGGGACTTAAGGCATTTGTGATCATAATCCCATCCCGAAGGAATAGGGAGTGCGAAAGCGGGTCCGTCAAAGGCGAGATTCAGAGGGGCGACAGAGAGTTGGTTTTCAAGTTGAGCGACAGGCCTTGGATCGAATTCCTGTACCACAACTACTGCTCCGACCAGTAACGGTTGAAACCCTCGTAGTCTGAGGGCAGGTGAGCCAAGATCGTTCTTCGCAATTCCAGAATGTCGATCGAACCCTGCTTCCGGTAGAGGATCTTTCCATCCGGAGCGATCACGACGGTGTAAGGCACGGCCGATTCCCACGTTGGATCGAACGCGGCTTGCAGCGCAGCGGTGTCGTCGGAAGCAAAGAGCAGGTTGCGGCTGGTCGCGTGCATCTTTTCTAGAGTGCGCTGGACGCTGCTCTTTTCGTCCGGCATATTCGCGGCTACCGTAACCAACTCCACATCCCGAACGTCGTACATCCGAAAAGTATCCTCAATATCAGGGAACTCATGGATGCATGAGCCACACCAGGTCGCCCAGAAACTCACTAACAGGGTCTTGCCGGTGGGATTGCCTCGCAACTTTGCCAGATCTGCGGCCGAAGCCATCTCGAGTTCAACCGGCAGAGCTTCGATCTTCCGCAAAGCTTCAAGACGCGTGGAGGCTTTTTCTGCCCACTTGGTCGAGCAGCCGAAAACCGCTGTGTGCTTCACTGCTACTTCGCGGTGAGCAAGGAGGGCGTCGATCGCATCGCGCGCTTCGTGGGTCTTCACCATTTCCGCGCGATAGCTGTTGTCCATCCGGCCTTCATAGCGCAGGTGCCGATCGCTGTCGAATACGAATACGTGAGGCGTAGCCTGCGGGCCATACGCGCGCGCGACAGATTGGGTGTCGCCGTCATAGAGATACGGATAAGTCAGATGCTTGTATTCGGCGCGGATCTTCATCTCGTCGAGGCTATCGCTGATGTCCGAGGAATCGAGTTCATCGATCCTGATCGCCTTCGGATCGTTGGGCTGGATTGCAACCACAGCGACGCCACGGTCATGGTAATCGGCGGCGAGTTTCGCGATGCGGGTTTCATACATCTGCGAGATCGGACAGTGATTGCACGCGAAGACCACTACCAGAACGGGGCTGGAGTTGTAGTCGGCGAGTTTGTGAACCTTTCCGTCGACTCCGGGGAGTTCAAAATTTGGCGCTGAGGAACCGAGCGCGAGGATGGGGTGCGACTCCTGTGTCCAGGCAGAAACAGAAAGAGTCAGCAGAATGAGGATTCTCCACATTTCCTTTTCCTTCGAATAAACTATGGCTTCGGCGAGGCCGCCGGCGCACCGGCGAGTTTGTCGCCATCAATTACGGTGAGTTTCTCGCTCGCAATGTTTGCCACGTAGGCCTTGTTGGTTGCGGCGTCTACCGCGATCGCATACGGACCACTTCCTGCACTCACGGTGGCAACCACTGAATTGCGCAGTCCGTCGATTACAGTCACGGTGTTGTCATGAGTGTTCGCGACATAAACGCGGTGAGTGTCAGAGTTGACGGCTAGGGCCTGTGGATGCTCGCCGACATGAACCGTCGCGATCACCTCACTACTGGCTCCGTCAATCACGCTCACGCTGTCGCTGCCGTAGTTAGCGGTGTAGATCTTGTTCGCCACTGGATCGACAGCGACCGCGCAGGGGATCTCCCCCGTGTCGACGGATGTGGCGGCATTGGTCTTGCTGTCGATGACCGTCATTGTCGAACTGCCTGTGCTTGTCAGGTAAATCTTACCTCTCGGTGGATTGACCGCGATTCCCCAGAGATGGAGATCTGCATCGACTTTTGTGAGGCTCTCGGTTGCGCCATCAATGACCGTGATCTGCTTGTCTTCATAACCGGTCAGATAGATTTTGTTGGCCAGAGGGTCGACGGCAATCGCGTCGGCTTGCACTCCCACTTTCAGAATATGTGCCTGGTTCGTCGCGCCATCGATCACCGTCATCGTATTGCTGAAGGTCCTCGAGACGTAGATCTTATTCGTGGTCGGGTTCACGGCAACCACGTATGGCTGATCTCCCACCGGCACAGTCGCGACCACGGCGTTGGTCGCGCCATCAATCACGGTCACCGTGCCGCTCCCAGCATTCCCTACATAGACCTTGTTCGTCGCTGGGTTAATTGCGATCGCTTCGGGTTCTTCTCCAACCTTCACCGTAGTGGTCGAATGCGCGGCGTCTAGTACTGTGACGGTGCCGCTGGCCAAATTAACCGCGTAGACTTTGTGGTTTGTAACATTGACAGCCACACCGCGCGGACTGACTCGCAGGCCGGATGCCGGCGGGGGCCCTGTTGCGGCCGATGGCATGCCAAGCGAGATCATTGCGTCTTCGATGAATTTGTTCTGTGTGGAACTGGTGAAAATCTTGTCACCGTGCCCCATGTTCATGTAGAGCATCTTGTACTTCGTGTTGGTCCAGACTACTGGCAAGTCTCCATTGGTAAGAACGTCCTTCAGTCCCAGTGGATAGTTTGCGGGATCGAGTGTGACCAAGACGCGCACATCTTTATTAAGACGTGGATTCGGCTTCCAGATGTACCATTCGTTCGAAGGCGACACAAAAGCGACTGGAAGCCCAGCGGTTGCTGGATTCGTACGATCGTCAACGATCAATCGCGCCGGCAAAGGAGGCCAGCTATTTGTGTCGAAGACTGCCCCCAGGAAATCGACGTACCAGGGCCAGTTCGTGTCCTTATCGTTGTAACCCGCGGCATGAAAGCCCAACCAGGCGCCTCCGGCTTCCATGTATTGCTCGAAGGCGCGCCTCTGCTCTGGATCGCTGGGCGATTCGTTCAGCCAGACAACAACTTGGTATTTCTTCAGATTCGCAGCGTTCAGGTCTGCCCAGTTTGTGGTTGATTCGAAGAGGAAGTTGTCTCTTGCGGCGATGCTGGAAAAGAACTTCACCGCACCCTCCGCAAACTGGACGTGGTCTGGTTCTGCGTTTGCAGAGTAAAACGCAAGCACCCGAAAGCCTGTTTGCGCCAGACTTACCGTAGACGAAAATAGGACGGCAAGCGATAGGAGAAGCCAACCGACATGTCTTTTCATTGGTGAGCTGCCCAGAAGATCCCGTTGGTGAAGATTCGAGTGAAGGCAGGATTCTGAAATAACTTTGGATGGTGCCCCATAAAAATGTAAAGATTCCGGGCCTTGTAGTGTTCGTTTGTCCAAATGACAGGATGGTCGCCCATCTTGATTTTTGTGTCGGGCGAATAGGTTGACTCATCGACGCGCGCGAGAACGCGTACGTTGGGGCGCGGCGACTTGTCATACGTGTACCATTCTTCGCGGTCGACGACGAACGATCCTGGTACATCCTTCATCGCTGGGTGCGAAGGATCTTCGACCACTACATTGGCAGTGGCAAACTTAGCAATATAGTCAGTGAACCGGATGCCGCCCATGAATTGGGAGAACCAGGGCCACATCTTGGTTCCATCAAATTCGCCGAGCAACGTCGCATGATGGAACCCAATCCATCCGCCTCGGCCTTCCTCGATGTATTTCTCAAATGCTGCGACGGCTTTGGGGGTCCAACCGTAGGGCGGGTAATTCAATTGAATGAATAGTTGGTAGTGGGACAGGAAGTCATCGTCGATCTTGTCGGTATTCTCAATGTAGTCCACGACGAAGTTTTGTTCCGCAGACAACTTCTGCAGCCAAACCTTAGCGGCGTCAACGAAGGGACGATGTATTCCGCCAGCCTCGGCTAGCACTACGACTCTGAATTTCGGATGGGCGGTTTGTGCGGTGCTTGCGATCGCGGAGATCAGTGCAAGCGGAACAGCCATGCAAAAGGAAAGACGAAACCAAGACCGTGGCCGGACCGGCGACGAAGAGGATGTCAGGTGTTCTTTTTCCACTGCGCATTATATAGCCAGGGACCACGTTAGGCCGGGTGCCCCGCGATTTGTAATTGGTCGGAAACCGCAGGCCTGCTTCCCATCTCTCTGGGCGCCCCAGACACTTCCAGGCAAAACGCTGTTCTGACCATGTTGCAAGCGATTGCAACCCGTGTTGCAAGAACTATCAGTCTTGACAACGAGGGGATTCCGAGTCATTCTTACCCTGCGCAAAGTACGCGAGCCCCCCTTCCCCTTTTGCCAAATATTTTTATGAGGAGAAGTGTAATGAAAAAAATCCGTAACTCGTGGCTGATCGCGGGGGCTGCATTGTTGTGTTTTGCTCCGAGTGCCCTGGCCCTACAGAACGTCCATGAGGCCAACAAGAACAAAGATCTCTGCCGTTATGACAAGCGCTGTAAAGTGGCCGCAGACGAGGGCGGGAGCGCTGCGATGTATTTGGTTCTAGCGGGCCTCTCGTGCGCCGGCGCTGTGTTTGTCAGCTCCCGTCGTCGGAACACCGCCGACACTGCAGCCTAGCCAGCAATCAAACGATATCGGTTCATCTTGAAAGGCGCTCCAAGTCGGAGCGCCTTTTTGATTTAGTTTCAAGTGCTTTTCGGTTCGTCCTTGTTCGGCCGACCTTAATCGTTCCGCGCTTCGTACGTTTCATCAGGGCCGGAAGCGGATGGTTCCGATCCCGATTCCACAACCTCACCCAAGGCGGGCGAGGGAGAAGTCTGCTTTAGCTTGGAGAGCCAGACACTCGCTTTCTGTTTGGCCTCCTCGATCTGCTGAGGAGTCATCAACTTCGCGATCGAACCTCTGGCGTCGAAGGCGCGTTCGGTCGCCACGAGATACCACATATACGCGTTGACAATATCTCCGGGGTCGGCGCGTCGCGATAAGTACAATTGCGCCAGGCCCAACTGCGCCGATGGCAAACCTGCTTCCGCCGCCTTCTTCAGCAGAACCAATTCTTCGCGACTTCCTTTCGTGGTCTGTGGAAACAGAGCTTTCGCCTCACCGGTCTGGCTCAAGGTCATAAAGAGAAGTTCTACACGGCTGGAAACGCCCACTTTGTCGAAGATTCGAAAGAGATAATTCTTGATCGTATGCTGGCTGAGCTTGAGGCGCTCCGCAATCTCGCGATTCGTCAATCCTTCAGCGATGCAGCGAACCACTTGCACTTCCCGTTCTGATAGCAACTTCATCCCGTTCGCATTCACAGCGCGAACCGTCGGAGAACTCGCCAGAGCCTCCACTGCGACACGCAGTGCCTGACTATTTGCCCAGACTTGACCCTGATGAACGCACTGCACGCACTTGCTCAGAAATTCGACGGGTTCGCTCTTGCTGAATACGCCGCGCGCACCCGCGCGAAAAGCCCTTAGCACAGCTTCGTCTTTTGACGACTCAGGCAACAGCACAGCACGAGTGCGCGGATGCGATCGACGCAGTTCGTGTAGTACCTCGAAACCGCGGTTGGGCTGCTCGTCGAGGTTTGAACTAATCACCAATACATCAATGTGCTTAGAAGCAATTTCGGCGACCAGGGACGAGGATTCGGACTCGAAAGGGATCACCTCAAGAAGGGGATCGAGCTTCAGGGCATCCGCAAGCAAGCCGGTGTGGATGCGTGAACTATCCGCGACCAGCACTCGGATTAGGCTTCCCCCCGGGGGTCGATGGACACCCTTCATGCGCACCCTCATTCCTCGACAGTGCAACGATTTCCGGTCAACGGTCACTATTCCGGGGGAGAACGAATTCACGGACCGTCGGACCAAATGATATCTATCCCGCAGGCATCTGTGCAAGCACGTGCGACGTGGGGGCTGGGCAGGTTGCAAGGGCCTGCACATGTGGCGTCCTAATGGTTGACGCAGAGACTAGTCTCGGGAGAGCAAGTTCTCAGGATGAGAACGGGCTTCCCGTAAAATATTCTAGATGAGCAAGTTACGACCGGCGCCACAGTTTCATCGAAAGCTCCCTATACGGAGCGCGTTAGTCTTGATAGAGAATATCGTCTCTGGGCTTGTATTCTCCTCATGGGAGCGTGTCATACCTATCCAAACGGAGAAATACAGGGGTAGGAGCGTGTACCACTTGCAGCAACCTGCAATCGCCGCTAAGGTTGAGTTGCAATTTTGCAGAGCGATCTGTTCTGGAATTCCCGCCTACACTCTCCTCCCCCGTAGGCCAAAGAGTTCTAAAATCGGTGGCAAAAGTTAAAGATCACGAGGAAGCGTGATCCACCGCTCGAAGGTGCCATTGACAGGTATTTGGCGCCTGATAGTATGTCGATGAGTTTACTTGCAAATAACTTCCCAAACGTTTGCCGCCGGATTCCGCGAGAGTCGGTCGAGCTGCAGACTTCATCGTTGCAAGTTTTCTGCGTTGTAGTGCGGGAAATTGCAATCAGGAATTTGAGCCACCAAGAGATGCAACAAAGGTAACCTGCGGTAAGGAAGCATTCTCCCCCCGAAGTATCTCCATCTGTTCTCCCCCGGGCGATCTCCCCGTAGAGGTCGAGCAATTCTTAGTCTGTGGTTTTTTGGGGTCACCCTTAGGGATGTGACCCAGAGGGCGAAGCTATGTCGATGAACAGCTTACTCTGGCAGCCGCCGGTTCCGACTGGAGTCCTGGAAACAGAGACAGAGAACTGGTACGCGCTCCACACTCGTCCTCGACATGAAAAGTTAGTGGCGCAGCGATTGACGGAGCGCGGCGTCGAGACGTTCATGCCTATCGTCACCGAAGTGCATCGGTGGAGCGATCGCAAGAAGTCGGTGCAGTTGCCCCTATTCAGTTGTTACGTGTTCGCGAGGTTCATACCAAACCGTTCCGACCGTTTGCAGGTGTTACGCGTTGGCGGAGTTCTCGGCCTCGTCGGAAGTCAAGGCGAGGGCACCCCGATTCCGGACTCGCAGATCGACGCGGTGAGGACTCTGGTTGGCGGCGCCGTGCCGTGGTCTCCATATCCCTTTCTCCAGATCGGCCAACGCGTGCGTATTCGCGGTGGCGCCTTGGAAGGCCTGGAAGGAATTCTGGTCTCCCGCAGCGGAAACCAGACACTCGTAATTTCGGTCGATGCGCTCCAAAGATCTCTCGCGGTGCGCGTCGAAGGCTACCAAGTCGAGGCGATCTAGACCTCTCTACACAAAATTCTTCCTCGTTTGAGAAAGACTCTGACAGTGCCCGAAAACATGACTGAAACCGCACGCTTGCTCGTCGTGAGCCGGGAGTCGGCCGTTCTGCGTCCGCTGTGGTCCATTGCGGACTCGAACTCGTGGCATGTGGAAAGTGCGGTTAGTGCCTGGGATGCGATGGAGCGCGTACAGTCCGGTTTAGCGCCGCATCTGCTTTTGCTGGACGTACCGCGCGGCGACGGCGATACCCTCCACATCCTCCGTTGGTTGCGCAGACTCAGGCCGGATCTTCCGGTTATCGTGATTTGCTGCCCTGAAGATGCGGATCGAAAGCGAGAGGCGACTCGTCTCGGCGCGCAAGAAATATTGATCCGGCCATTCGATGAAATGAAGTTGGAGACTGCAATCGGACGCTACCTCGTCCCCGAAAAGCCTGAACACGCGGACTTGGACAGTCAGGACATCGAGCAACTGGGTCCCGAGGCATTTTTCGTGAGCGCCGGTCCCGCTACCCAAAAATTGCGCGCGCAAGCCGAACTGTTGGGCGAAGCCGATGTGCCGGTTCTGATTCTTGGCGAAACCGGCAGCGGAAAAGACACCGTCGCCAGGCTGATTCACAAATTCTCCGTCCGTTCCGGTTTCAAGTTCCTTAAAGTAAATTGCGCGGACATGCCGGCTGACTTGCTCGAGGCCGAACTGTTCGGAAGCGATGGCTCAGGCAACGGACGCCCGAATCTGGGGAAATTTGAGCGAGCCGAAAAAGGAACGATCTTCCTGGACGAAATCACGGAGATGCCGTTTGTTTTGCAGACCCGGTTGATGCAGGTTCTACAGGATAAACTGCTCGTCAGGCCAGGCGGTGACAAGACTATCCCTGCCGATGTCCGCATCCTCGCAGCGACCAGCGCCAACGTGGAGCGTGCCATCGCAGAAAAGAAATTGCGGGAGGATTTGTATTATCGCCTGAGCGCCTTCACCGTGCAGGTGCCCTCGCTCCGCCAGCGTAAGGGGGAGATCGCGGTTCTTTTGCGGCACTTGATGCACAAACTGGCGAGGCACTATGCCCTTCCGCCGCGTGAGTTCTCATTCTCGGTGCTCGACGCCTGTCAGCGTTACTCTTGGCCGGGAAATCTGAAAGAGCTTGAGACCTTTGCGAAGCGATACCTTGTAGCCGGCGACGCGGAACTGGCCTTCAGCGAACTGGACGCAAACCTGGCAGACAGCTTTGGCCGATCTGGCGTTTTGGATGCGGAATCGGTAACGCCGCGCCTTCGCGTCAAAGATGCTCAAACGGGTTCAACTGGTCCAAAGTCATTAAAGTCGTTGATCCAGGGCATCAAGTGGGAAGCGGAGAAAAGTGCAATCGGGACTGCTCTGCAGAAAACGGGATGGAATCGGAAGGCTGCCGCCCGACTCCTGCAGGTGAGCTACCGGACGCTTCTCTACAAGATCGATCAGTACCACATGAGCGCGTCGGAACCCGAGCTTCCTCCGTTCTCGGGAGAAAAGCTTTCTCTCGAAGGCACCGGCGCCAAGGGCAACGGAAAGGCGAGTTGAAATGAACGCCACGAGGACTATGCTTAAGAGCGATCAAGGAGTCGTTATGAGCATGAAGGACCATGGCTCGTGGGCAAAACGATTGGCAGCATTCTGCCTTTGTATCCTTCTCTCGAGTTCACTGTGGGGCCAGGCAGCGGCGAACGACAAGCAATCGAGCGCGCCAGCACAGACGGCCTCGGCTCCGGCTTCAGATTCTTCCGCAGCGAAGGCGCACGACGACAGCTTTATCATCGGCAACGACGATGTGTTGGCCATCAACGTCTGGAAGGAACCAGACATCTCGCGCTCCATTCCGGTGCGGTCCGATGGAAAGATTTCGTTGCCTTTAGTCGGAGAAGTGCAGGCCGCAGGCCGGACCCCGCTGAAACTGGAACAGGAAATCACGAGCAAGCTGCAGAGCTTTATTTCACAGCCGGAAGTTACGGTGATCGTGCAGCAGATCAACAGCCAGAAGTTCAACGTTCTCGGCATGGTCGGCCACCCGGGGACGTTCCTGATTACCAATTCCCCGACTGTCCTGGATGCTATCGCCCTCGCGGGCGGCTTTCGAGATTTCGCGAAACAGAAATCGATTTACATTCTTCGGCAGAACGCCGACGGAACTGAAACCCGGATTCCCTTCAATTACAAGGACGTCGTGAAGGGCAAGAATCCGGAGCAGAACGTGAAGATTCAGCCGCGAGACACGATCGTCGTCCCGTAAGAGCAATTCCGTAGAATGAACCGTTTCGAACTCACTTGCGTTCTCGCTGTCGCGCTGGCCACGGGCCACGCATGGGCCCAGGAGGATAGCGCTCCTCAGAGGCAACCTGCGCCTGCACTGTCCGGCGTCGACAACAGCGTGGAAATCACCGATGACAGGATGACCACTCCGCCGGCTGTGAGTGGCCAGGCATATCCGATCGTGCTTACGTCGCAGGAACGCTCGAACTACCTAAGTGGCGGACTATCGTTCACAAGCGCCTATAGCGACAATGCACTGGGAGCCGTGAACGGCACTCCGGTGAGCGATGTGAGCTATTCCATCGCGCCAACGATTGCGCTCGACGAATCCACTACACGGCTGCACACCGTTCTGTCCTATGCGCCGGGATTTACCTTCTATCAGCGCACCAGTTCGCGGAACGAAGCCGACCAGAATGCCTCGATCCAGTTCGCGTACCGATTGAGTCCGCACGTCACCTTCAGTGCGACCGACGGCTTTCGGAAGAGTTCGAGCGTATTTAACCAGCCGAACTTCGGAACGGGTGGAACCGTATCCGGTGGAACAGAAGGCGCCAATTTTTCAGTGATCGCGCCGATCGCCAGCCAGCTGAGCAATTCGGGGAACGTTGGTATCAGTTATCAATACGCCTTGAACCAGATGGTGGGCGCGGGTGGAATGTTTTCAAATCTGCACTATACCGATCCTTCGCAGGTTCCCGGCTTGTCAGATTCGGCGTCGCAGGGTGGGATGGCATATTATTCGCTTCGCATCTCGAAGATGCACTACCTTGGAATGACGTACCAGTATGAAAGACTCTTGTCGTATCCGACAGAGGGAACGAACGAGACTCAGACGCACGCGGTTCTGTTTTTCTACACGCTGTACCCGACATCGAGATTCTCGATTACATTCTTCGGCGGTCCTCAATATTCAGATACGGTGGAGGTACTTCCCGCGCAGTCATTCCGAGAGTGGACACCGGCAGCTGGAGCCAGCATGAACTGGCAGGGCAAGTGGAACAGCTTCGCCGTAAGTTACTCGCACATCATCGCAAGCGGCGGAGGTTTGGTCGGGGCCGTTCAGTTGGATGGCGCGAGCATATCGATGCAACAGCGGATCACGAAAACCCTAAACGGATCGATTGCGGGAGGGTACAGCCAGAATGATCTGTTGGGAAATTCTTCCAGCCAGACCAACAACGGGCATTCGTTTTCTGGCACGGCATCCTTGCAGCAACAGTTTGGGCAGCATATGAATGTGCAGCTTGGATATACACGGCTTCATCAAAGTTACAGTACTGTCGCGGTTCTGGCCGCCACGCCCGACACGAATCGCGAATTCGTTTCTGTGTCCTATCAATTTTCAAGACCGCTGGGAAGGTAATCAATGGTTGACGATCTCGAAGAGCAAAGTTCGGAAGGGCTAGACCTTCAACAGTATCTGGGGGTGGTGCGGCGTCGACACCTGCACTTCCTGATCCCATTGTTCCTTGGGTGGGTTATGGTGTGGGGTGTGAGTTGGGTGCTGCCGCCACGTTACCAATCCAGCACGCTGATTCTGGTGGAGCAGCCCACCATGCCTAAGGACTACGTCACGCCGAACGTCAACGACGACTTGCAGGAACGGATGCAAAGCATCACGCAGCAGATTCTCAGCCGGACGCGTCTGCTGCACATCATCGATCAGCTCAACCCTTACGAAGGCGAACGAGCCGTGCGATCCCCGGATGCTCAGATCGCGCTCATGCGCAAAGACATTGACATCGAACTGGTGCGTGATTCGCGCAATCAAATCACCGCGTTTAACGTTTCGTATATGTCGCGGAATCCCGAGATGGCGCAGAAGGTCACCAGCGAACTGACGAACCTTTTCATCAACGAGAACCTGGAGGTCCGCCAGCAGCAGTCGGAAGACACGACGCAGTTCCTTGAGACCCAACTGGAAGCCGCCAGGAAAACGCTGGCAGATCAGGAAGACAAGGTTCGCCAGTTCAACGCGCAACACGTTGGCGAAATGCCTGGACAGTTGGCGAGCAACCTCCAAATTCTTCAGGGCCTGCAATCCCAACTTCAGAACGAAGAAGACGCCCTCAACGCCGCGCGGCAGCAGCATGTTTATCTGCAGACGCTGGCGGACCAGTACCGAACGATGCAGGCGTCGCCTAAGGGCTCGGACGGCACCACGGTCGGGTTGCCGGCTCTTGACCAGGAACTGGCAAAGCTCAAAGCACAATTGGCTGATCTGATGTCGCGGGGTTATACAGATCGGCATCCCGACATCCGCAAGGTGCGTGACCAAATCGCCAGTACCGAGAAAATGCGGGACCAACTCATGGCAAGCCTGAAGACAAAGGGACCAGACACTGGAATTGGAACCGACGGGGCCGACCCCAATCAGGACCTAGACCCGGCTCAGGCGTCAATGCTGGCACCGATTCAGAGCCAGTTGCGATCGAATCAGTTGGAAATCACGAACCGCGAACATTCCATAGCGGCACTGAAGACGAAGGTCGACGACTATCAGGCCCGCTTGAACCAGGAACCTATTCGCGAACAGCAGTTAGCAGATCTGACTCGCGGCTATGATCAATCGAAAGCCAACTACGACGATCTTCTGAAGAAGAAGAACGAATCGAAGATGGCCACCAGCATGGAATTGCTGCAACAGGGCGAACGATTCCGCGTGGTGGATCCGCCAAGCTTTCCGCAAAAGCCTGAGTTCCCGAATCGCCTCAAGTTTTGCGGCATGGGTCTTGGTTTTGGGCTTGCGCTAGGCGTAGTCATCGCGGGGGCGTTCGAGTTCATGGATGGCCGCCTGCACAGCGCAAAGGAACTCCGGAAGTTGTTGCCAGCGGAGGTGATCGGAGAAATCCCGGCGATTGTGAACGAATCCGATGCGCGAAGGGCGCACCGGAGAATCTGGCTCGGGTGGGCAACGGCGGGCCTTGTCTTTGCTACCATATTGGTAGGTTCGGCGTTCAGTTACCTGCGCGGCTAACTTCGTCCCATGTACAAACGCTTCTACAACCTGCAGCGGAACCCCTTCGAGATCACCCCGGATCCGTCCTTCTTGTTTGCCACAAAAAGGCACAATGAGGCGCTCGCGGCCCTCTACTACGGCGTTAAGCGGCGCAAGGGTTTCGTGGTGATGACGGGCGAAGTTGGCACTGGGAAAACCCTGCTCGTCCGCTGCCTGCTTCAGGTGCTGAACCGTGCGAACGTAGCCTACGCCTACGTCTTCAACCCGCGTTTGAACCCGATGGAGTTCCTGCAGTACATCGCCGGAGATTTCCGCATTCCGACGGCGGGCAAGTCCAAGAGCGACCTGCTTCTTGATCTGAGCAGTTTCGTGATTGCGCGTCATCAGAAGAATCTCACAACGGTGCTGGTCGTCGACGAAGCACATCACCTTTCTGCCGACGTGCTGGAGGAAGTGCGACTCCTGACCAACCTGGAGACCCCCCAGGAGAAACTGCTGCAGATTCTGCTCGTCGGACAACAGGAACTGGATGAGAAGCTCGATTCCGTTGACCTGCGGCAACTCAAACAACGCATCGCATTGCGCTCGCATCTCGGAGCGCTGACTCTCGAAGAAACCTGTGGGTATGTTTATTGCCGGCTACAACTGGCGGGTTGCGCAAATCCTGGCCAGCTTTTTCCGATGGAAACCGTGGTGGAACTGCACCAGCAATCGCGAGGGTTCCCCCGGCTGTTGAACACTCTGTGTGAGAACGCATTGATTCACGGGTATGCCAAACAGTCCTTGAGCATTTCGCCCGAGATCATTGAGGAGATCGCTGCGGATTTCCGTCTCAACGTACAGACTCCTTCCGCGTCTGCGCCAACAAGCCAAGGCGAGCGATCGGGGGAGATCGAGCGGGCAGCGAGGACTCTTTTAGATCTGTATTCGTACTTGCGAAATGCGCAGGACGGAGCAGATTTGAGGATGGAAGTGGGCGCGGGAGCGCGTAAAAATGAGCCGTATATTTGACGCATTGCAGAGGTCGGGGACCGAGCAGTCTGGAGTCGAATATCCAGACATGGTGTCAGTGGCGACGGAAGTTTTCGAAGCGCCGCGACGCCAGAAGCCCCAGGACCAGGCAATCGCGGAAAAGGCCCCGGCCATCCCGCCATCGATGCAGGCTCCGCCGGTCCAGTCCGCGATAGCGGAGATCATCGCCGAACCGAAAGCGGATGCAGCGCTTGACTTTCCGTCCATGGAAGTATCCGTCACCCCAGATAGCCGGCTCGTGTACTTCATGGAGCCTGACAGTCTTGCGGCGGAGAAGTTCCGGTTCCTCGGAGTTCGCTTGCGCCAGCTTCAGCAAAACAGAACTCTGAAGAAGGTACTGATCACGAGCACGATTCCCGAGGAAGGGAAAAGCCTGGTGTCCGCCAACCTGGCTGGCGTCCTCGCCCAAAGAAAACAGAAAGTACTGTTGATCGAAGGCGACCTGCGCCGTCCTACGCTGTCACAACAGTTTGGTCTCGGAAGACTGGCCGGTCTTGCTGAATGGCTGCAGAGCGGTCAGCAGACAGCCTCGAACATCTACCAACTCGGAGGCCCCGGATTCTGGCTTATGCCGGCTGGCGATCCTCCGGCGAATCCTCTGGAATTGATGCAATCTGGCAGACTATCGAAGTTGATGACGCAACTGGCCACGATATTCGACTGGATCATCGTGGATTCCCCGCCGTTGCTGCCCCTGGCAGACACAACCGTTTGGGCCCGATTGACCGATGGAACTTTGCTCGTGGCGCGCGAAGGAAGAACTGAAAAATCTGCGCTATTGAGCGGCCTGGAAATTCTGAAGAAATCTGACCTGCTGGGAGTCGTATTGAACGGCTGCTCGCGATCAGAAACGAACTACTATCAACGGTATGCACCGGCAGGAGCGAAGTGAAGTGCTCTCCTGCGCGATCGAATAAAATTTATCCCCCACGTTTCACATCTTTAAAACCGATCTAGCCAGACCGACCTCCCCCCGGGCTACTCAGATTACAAAATAATTATTCGCTATTTAAGCCCTATCAGGAGAATCGCCGTGAATTCCCGACCCGAATTTGTCAAGGCAAGTAGCGGTCTTTTCGCCGCCAAATCCCAGAACCGCGAAACATTAGGGGAAGATGCGTTTCATCGGATGATCTCGATCGAGCGCCGCAGGACCGAGCGATCGCGCAAGTCTTTCTTACTCATGCTGCTCGACATGGCAGATCATTCCACTTCGAATCACAACAAGCTGAGCTTGCGCAAGGTTCTGTCTACCTTGTCCCTGATGCTGCGGGAAACGGATGTCACCGGTTGGTACAGGCAGGACTCAGTCGTGGGTGTGATGTTCACAGAGATCACACTCGATGAAGAAAAATCTATCCCCGCCACGATGATGACCCGTGTGACCCAGACCCTGAAGAATCAGCTGACCCCGCAGCAGTTTCACCAAATCGGCATCTCGTTCCATTTACTCCCCGAGGTTCAGGAACAGGAAGTCTCCTCGCAAAGCCCCTTCCCTGTGGTCTATCCAAGCGTCGCCAACGGTGCAACCGAGACGACGTTTTAGCTGGAATCCGTCGGTCGAGGATCGCCAGAAGTTCCCCCGCAGATGGTGTTTCGCTGTGTCTCTAGCGGAGATCTCAAGCCAGTGAAGCGAAAACATTACAACTCTCAAGTGATTGAGATTTCACGATGCACATCCCCCTCAAGTCCCGGGAGCCAATTGCAGTTGCGCAACCGGATGGTGTTCTGGAGGTATGGAGCAAAGTGAATCCGACCGTCCTAGTTGCGGCGACGTCGCATTGGTTCCCAACTGCCAGGCTTGCGATGGCCTTGGCAAATGCCGGATGCATCGTGGAGGCCGTTTGCCCGCCACGCCATCCGCTATGTAAGACGAGCGTCGTCCGCCGGACTCACACCTATCGCGGACTCGCACCTTTAATGTCTTTAGCGGATGCGATCGCAGCGACCGAGCCCGATCTCATCATTCCAGGGGACGATCTCTCAACGCGCCACCTGCATCATCTTTATCGTCGGGAGATTCGTCGCGGACAGAAGGGCGCTCAGACCTGCGCACTGATTGAGCGCTCATTTGGATCGCCCGAGAGTTTTCCGGTTGTGTACGAGAGAGCCGCGTTCATTCGGATGGCCGAGGAAGAAGGCGTCCGAGTACCGAAGAGCCGGATCATCACGAATTTCGACGAACTCCGGCAATGGACGGCTCGAATGGGATTTCCGGTTGTGCTCAAGGCTGACGGAACCTCTGGCGGCGATGGGGTAAGAGTGGCACGAACTCTTGAGGAAGCTGAGCGGGCTTTTCGCGCATTACAAGCGCCTCCCCTGCTGGCCCGGGCTGCTAAGCGGGCGCTGGTAGATCGTGACAAGACTCTGGTCTGGCCGTCACTCCTTCGACGTCGCTACATGGTGAGTGCGCAAACTTTTGTAGACGGGCATGAGGCAACCAGTACGGTCGCTTGCTGGAAGGGTGCCGTCGTGGCCGGCCTGCACTTTGAAGTCATCAACAAGCGTTACTCCGCCGGACCAGCTACAGTGATGCGCCTGATCGACAATACCGAGATGATGACGGCGGTCGAGAAGGTGGTCCGAAGGCTAAATCTTTCGGGCTTGCACGGCTTTGATTTCATGATTGAAACACACACTGGACACGCCTACCTCATTGAAATCAATCCTCGAACGACCCAAGTGGGTCACTTGAATCTAGGCCCAGGACGAAATCTTTCAGCCGGGTTGTGCGCGGCTTTGACTGGAACAGTCGCTCAAGCAACTCCGAAAGTGACCGACAACGACACCATCACTCTGTTTCCACAGGAGTGGATGAGGGATCCATCGAGTACCTTTTTACGATCTGGCTATCACGACGTTCCGTGGGAAGAACCTGAGTTGCTCCGAGCCTGCGTTCGCCAGGGCCGTAAGCAGCATTCTTTGAAAGCTCAGCAGAACTGGGAGCAGTCCTTGTCGCCGGTACGGATACCACGGATATGAGGAACCCTGCGAAGAGTTTCAATTTATGACTAGCGAACGGGCCAATAGACAATCGGCGGAGTCATTCGTGGGGCACCTGCACGCCCATCATGCACAGAATCCCCATTCGAATCGGACTGTTCGGCGATCGCTACGGGTGATGAAATTCGGCGGCACGTCCGTGGGAGATGCCACCTGCATTCGGAGCGTGGTTGAAATCGTTCGTCAAGCTTCGGCTGGATCCGACGTCATAGTAGTAGTTTCCGCGATGAGCGGTGTGACAAACAAGTTGATTGATTCAGCGAACCGGGCAGCGGCAGGTGATCGCCAGGGGGCGTCCGAGGTCCTGAAGGAAGTTCAGAGACAGCATGACACCGCTGTAAAGGCTCTGATCCATTCCGAAGAGGAGAGGGACCGCATTGGGCATGTCATGCGGGATCTTCTTGGGCAGTGCCAGAGCTGGTGCGAAAGCGCGGCGGTACGAGGCCATCTCACTCCGCAGATGCGGGATTTGATATCGAGTTTGGGTGAGCGCCTCTCGGCTCCTCTGGTTGCGGCGGCGCTTGCGACGCAGGGTGTATCGACCGAGGCCGTCGAGGCTGTGGACCTGATCGTGACCGACGCGTATCACGGAGCAGCTGATCCGATGATGGATCGCACTCGCGAACGTTGCCAGGCCCGCCTGCTTCCCCTATTGCAACAGGGCGTGGTCCCGGTGGTCACCGGTTTCATCGGCGCAACTGGAGACAGCGTGCTCACGACTCTTGGCCGCGGTGGCTCCGACTATTCGGCGACCATTCTCGGATCGGCTCTTGAAGCCGACGAAGTTACGATTTGGACCGATGTAGACGGCATGCTGACCGCTGATCCACACCTCGTGCCGAACGCGAGCACGATTCCTGAAATCTCTTACCGAGAGGCGGCCGAACTCGCTTACTTTGGCGCAAAGGTCTTACATCCGAAGACTCTTCGTCCAGTAATGCAATGCGGAATCCCAGTGTGGATAAGGAATACGTTCGCGCCGCAAAAGGCAGGAACGAAAATCACCCCGACAGGCCACGCCTGTAACGGAGGAGTGAAGGCACTGACGGCAGTGAGCGATGCAAGTCTGATCACCCTTGGTGGTCCCGCGATCGCCCTTGTTCCAGACGTGATGGATCGTGCGCTGGCGACCGCTGCCTCGGTTCGAACCGACGTGCTCATGGTTTGCCACTCAACCTCCTGCAACCGCGTGTGCATGGTCGTTCCCTCCGCTTTTGCCGAACGGACGGTAGAGGCTCTCCGTCGCGAGTTTGCGTCCGAGTCGAAACTGCAGGACCCGGATCACATTACAGTTGACTCTACGGTTGCGATCCTCACCGTGGTGGGACAGGACTTGCACGAGGTCAAAGGAGTTGTAGGCCGTGCACTCGACGAACTCGGGCGCGAGAACGTGAACATTATCGCGACGGGGCAAGGTTCTTCAGAGCACAACGCTTCGTTCGTTGTAGCCAGAAAAGACATTCGGACAGCACTCATCACGACCCATCGGGAATTTCAGCCCTGCCTCTTGGATTCGCCGCAAGAGAGCAGACCGGAAGCACAACTCCTTTAGACAACAATTGCCTACCCCAGGAGCCCAAACCACAAGGTTTCGCAGGCCCATGATTCCAACTCAAGGAAAGAGTGGAGCGGAAGCAGGAGAGGGAGTAGTGAATCTACGTCGTTCCAACCACATCCTGGCACCGGCACAACCCCAGAAGAGTCGGGAATGTGTCGTGCTTGACGAAGCATCGTTCCGGCGCATGATTGCGCTCGAGCGGAAACGAACCGAGCGCTCGCGCAAGCCGGTATTGCTCATGCTGCTAGATGCCGGAAATTGTCTGCCATTCGACAAGAACGGAAGAGTGCTGAGCAATATACTGTCTGCGTTGTCGTTGTCCACGCGCGACACTGACGTGACCGGTTGGTACAAGGGCCACTCGGTGGTAGGCGTGATGTTCACAGAAATCAGCATGGACGATCATGGAGCGATTCTCGGCACCATGATGAATCGTGTCAGCCAGACCCTGCGTAACAATCTGAGCCTCGAGAAGTTCAGCCAGATCAGTATTTCGCTGCACGTCTACCCCGAAGACTGGGATCACGAAACCTCGCCCGGTAATCCTGTTCTCTATCCGGATCTCGTGCATCGCGCCGAGGCTCAAAGAGGCGCGCTTGCGATCAAGAGATTGATGGACATTGTGGGCAGTCTTGTAGCAATCATACTTTTCGCGCCTTTGTTTGTCGTGGTTGCTGCCGCGGTTAAGTTCGGATCGAAGGGCGCGATTCTCTTCAAGCAGGAACGGATCGGGCAGTTTGGAAAGCCGTTCACGTTCCTGAAGTTCCGCTCGATGTACGCCAACAATGATCCGAAGATTCACCGCGAGTTCATGAAGCGAGTCATTAGCGGGAACCATGACAAGCCGGGAAGCAAAATGACCGACGATCCGCGCATTACTCGGGTCGGACGCCTTCTCCGCAAGTCGAGTCTCGACGAACTTCCCCAGTTCTTCAGTGTGCTCAAAGGCGATATGTCACTGGTCGGGCCGAGGCCTCCTCTGGCGTACGAATGCCAGGAGTATGACATCTGGCATCGGCGCCGCGTTCTCGAGGTCAAGCCGGGACTAACTGGCTTGTGGCAGGTGAAGGGGCGGAGCCGGGTGAAGTTCGACGATATGGTTCGCCTCGATCTGCAGTATGTAAACACGTGGTCCCTCTGGCTGGATACCAAGATTCTCCTGAAGACGCCTCTCGCCGTTCTGCTCGGCGGTGATGCGTTCTAGCCCTCCTCGACTCTTCAGCAGTGCATGTAAAGACTCCTTAATACTTTCCTTGAGCACGATTGGAAGTGAAATTTATGACCAACACAAGCACCCCCGTTGAAGAAGCAAAGCCCTTAGCCGGCGAAGAATTCGTCGAGCTTGGCAGTGCGGGCGATGCCCCTACGATGTTGTACTCCGGGAAGAAGGTGTGGATCGACATAGACAACTCGCCGCATGTGCCATTCTTCCTGCCCATCATCGACGAGCTCAAAGCCCAGGGCGTCGAACTGATTCTGACCGCTCGTAACATCTATCAGGTGTGTGAGCTTCTTGAGTTCTTTCAGATGCCCGCCAAAGTGATCGGCCGCCACTATGGTAAGAACAAGTTCCTGAAAGTTTTCGGTAACCTTCTCAGAACGGCCGAGTTGGCTCCGACCGCGGCAGGTTCGCGTCGTCCAGACCTAGCGATTTCCCACGGATCTCGGGCGCAGCTGCTTATCTCAAAGGCGATGCGAATCCCGACCATCATGCTGCACGATTATGAGCACTCCACGAAGACGGGATTCATCGAGTCCGATTGGGTCATGATGCCGGACGTCATCCCGAACGCGGCCATGAGCAAGAAGACGGACCGAGTGTTGCGTTACCCGGGCTTGAAGGAAGACGTCTACGTCCAGCGTTTTCGGCCGGATCCGTCGATCCTGAGCCATTTGGGGATTTCCAGAGATGAATTGGTGGTAGCAGTGCGTCCGCCAGCCACTGAGGCGCATTATCACAACCCCGAGAGCGAAGTATTGTTCGCGGAAACGATGCGTTTCCTGGCTTCGATCCCCAAAGTACGTGCGGTCACCCTGCCGCGAAACGAGAGACAGAGTAAGCAATTGCACGCCGACTGGAGCGATCTGCTTGCTGATGGCCGCATGCTGATTCCGAGTTCTCCAGTCGACGGTTTGAACCTGATCTGGTTCTCTGACCTGGTCGTGAGCGGCGGAGGCACGATGAACCGCGAAGCGGCTGCGTTAGGTGTTCCCGTCTACAGTATCTTCCGCGGGAAGATTGGGGCTGTGGACCGCTATCTGGCGGAACAAGGCCGCATGACTCTCGTCGAGACAATTCAAGATGTCCGCAAGAAGATCCAGGTGTGCCGATGGAATCGACCGTCCCAGCCGGACAGTCGACGGCGTCCGGCACTCGAATACATTGTGAACTGCATCCTGTCGGTCCTCATCGCCAAGGATCCACGGCGTAGCATTCAGGCGGCCCCCCCTGCAAGTCCAGAGTCGAAAGTCCGCTCCGCACAAACTACCCTGCTTCAATCCTAATTCCGCTATCGCTGGGATCTACCTGATCTCGCAGATCGTTTGAGGAAATGAATGATCGGTTTTGCAGTCGCAGTTGAGGCCGACGTCGCGCTATCCAATGCTCAATCCGGCGCCGCGGCCGCAGCCTCATCGAAAATCAAAGACAGGCCAATTTCTCGTATTTATCCGCTAAAGGATCGCCGCTGGAGCACCTTTGTAAACCGTCATCCCAGAGCATCGGTATTTCATTCTTCCCCGTGGCTGGAGGCTCTGTACCGAACATATGGTTACGAGGCCATTGCATACACAACATCTTCCACCTCCGAAGAATTGCAGGACGCTCTCGTGTTCTGCCAAGTCGACAGCTGGTTGACCGGACGCCGCTTGGTTTCACTGCCGTTCTCCGACCACTGTGAGCCACTGGCCGAACCAAGAGTTGCGGCATCAATTCTGTCCCGAATGCTTGAGCAGGATTTTGACCGGAACAAGTGGCGCTATGTAGAAGTACGGCCCCTGCAGTCGGTGGCAACAGACACACAACTTCGTCGCACAACAGTGACTTATGCGTTTCATCATCTAGACCTTGAGCCCGAGATCGAGACCATCTTCCGCAACTTTCACAAGAATTCGATCCAGCGGAAGATTCGCCGGGCCGAGCGAGAAGGCTTAACCTATTACGAAGGGTCGAACGAAGAACTTCTAGATCAGTTTTACGCGCTATTCAAGCTCACTCGCGAAAGACACCGTGTGCCGCCACAGCCGCGGAAGTGGTTTCTGAATCTGATGGAGTGCTTCGGTGACGCACTAAAAATCCGAGTGGCGCACAAAGGTGATCAGCTGGTTTCCGCGATGATGACCCTTCAACATAGAGACACAATGGTCTACAAGTACGGCTGCTCGGACCCTCGATTCAACAATCTGGGCAGCATGCATCTGCTCTATTGGCAAGCCATCCAGGAAGCGAAGAATGCAAATCTGCGCTTCTTCGATTTCGGACGGACGGACGCGGATCAACAAGGCCTGATCACGTTCAAGAATCGCTGGGGGGCGACGCAGTCTGTCCTAACTTATTCACGCTACGGTGTTGCCGAAAGCTCAACACATTTTTTTGATTTATCGACTGCGCAGTGGAAGGCCAGAACCGCCAAGTACGTTGTCTCCCACCTGCCGTCTGCGGTTGTCTCAAAGATCGGCCAGATGTTGTACGGACACGTCGGATAGCCGAGACGCGATCCGCGATTTACTCTTATGAATAGATCTGGAGCATTGGTGCCAATGATAGATACAAGAATTGCAACGACACCACAAACACAGACAGACCGCGTCACCGTGAGTCGCTTCATTGAACTCGCCGTCCGCGGATTGGTGCCGATGTTTGATCCGCAGCGGCAGCTGTTCTACTACAAGTTGAAGAGAACTGATCACCGGATTGTTCCAGAAGGCATTTCGCAGCGCTACACGATGATGACCCTGATGGGACTGCACAGACTGGAGCAGGCGGGCGCGGTTTCGCCCTTCGACAGAGAGGCCATTCTCAAAGCTCTGCTATCCGATCTCGGATGGGTAAATAATGTCGGAGATCTCGGCGTTCTGTTGTGGTTGTGTGGAGTTGTCTGCCCGGAACGGTTGGCTGGACTGGAAGATCGTTTGCAGCTTCAGACTGCTCTCACTCGCTTTCCGGGCGCAAAGCAAGGTATTACGATGGAACTGGCCTGGTTTCTCACGGGACTTTCCTACTGGGGACAGGCGTATCCTGAGAAGTTGTCTGGTCTCGAGCCGCTCGCTTTCGAGACGTACAGAGTCCTGACGAAGAACCAAGGCGACCGCGGCTTCTTTGGTCACCTATCGACCTCTGGCAGTCTTGCCGGCATGGTACGCGGCCGAATCGGAAGCTTTGCCGATCAGGTGTATCCGATCTATGCGATGGCACAGTTCGCTAAGGCCTATCAACATGACGAAGCTGCGAATCGATCGCTGAAGTGCGCGATGGGAATCTGTGAAGTGCAGGGACCCCAAGGACAATGGTGGTGGCACTACGACGCCGTCGGTGGCCGCGTCGCCGACGGATACCCGGTGTTCTCTGTTCACCAGCACGCCATGGGGCCGATGACGTTATTCGGGCTCGGTGAGGTCATCAATCACAATTTCGACGAATGGATTTACAAAGGATTGCGGTGGATCAACTCAAACAACGAACTCGGGTTTGATATGGAATCCCCTGCCGACGGTGTGATCTGGCGCTGCATCTACCGTTCGCGCCGCTCCTTCGGCAGATACTTGAAGGCAGGGTTTGGCCTCTATTCCGACACGGTGCAGCACGAACGTGCCGAAGACTTGAAGGTGCTGTTTGAGTGCCGCCCTTATGAATTAGGCTGGCTTCTCTACGCATTCGCGAACCGGTCAGGGCGGAGTTCCGCCGAACCAGTCTCGCAGACTCAGTTAGCGGGGAAGAATTGACCATGAAGATCATGATTGTCGTCGGAGCCCGGCCTAATTTCATGAAGGCTGCTCCTCTCGTGTTTGCCGTCCGCGATCACAACAGTCGCGTTGAGCGTACGGAGAACATCCGATGCGTCCTGGTCCACACGGGCCAGCACTATGATGAAGCGATGTCGGGATCGTTCTTCTCCGATCTGTCACTTCCGCAACCGGATATTCAGTTGGGAGTTGGTTCGGGCTCACACGCCGTGCAGACGGCAGAGATCATGCGGCGGTTTGAAGGCGTTCTGTTGCAGGAACAGCCCGACGTCGTCGTCGTGGTCGGAGACGTGAATTCGACGGTCGCTTGTGCTCTGGTGGCCTCGAAGATTTCGATGGACTCAAACGGAACAAGACCTCTGATCGCTCACGTCGAAGCCGGTCTCCGTTCATTCGATTCCGCCATGCCTGAAGAGATCAACCGTGTCATGACAGATCACCTTTCCGATCTTCTGTTTGTTACTGAGGAGAGCGGAATCCAGAATCTGTACCGGGAAGGCATTGCTCCTGAGAAAGTTCACTTCGCGGGAAACACGATGATCGATTCCCTGCTCGCTTCAAAGGAGAGGGCAGACCAGTCTGCGGTTCTCGATCAGCTCGGGCTCCGCGCCGGTTCGCAAGAAAAACCGAATCGTGTCCGCAAATACGCGCTCCTTACCCTGCATCGGCCTTCCAACGTCGATAATCGAGAAACACTGCTCAGCATTCTCGAGGGACTCGAAGAATTATCCGAGTCGTGCCCGATTCCGTTCTCATGCCATCCAAGGACCAGGAAGCGGATTACCGAGTTTGGCCTCGAGCACTTCTTTCAACCTGTGACGGGGACGGGGCAGACAGAAGCGTCGCCGGTTGCGGCAGGTATTCGCCTGCTCGAACCTCTGGGGTATCTGGATTTTCTCTGCCTTATGAAGAACGCCGCTCTGGTCGTCACAGACTCCGGTGGAATTCAGGAAGAGACAACATGCCTCATGGTCCCTTGCGTGACCGTCCGCGAAAACACCGAACGACCTGTCACGGTGACGTGCGGCACGAATACGATCGCCGGAACGAAGAGTGAAGATATTCGCACAGCAGTGCGCGAGCAACTGAAGGGACAGAGATCCTCCCGGATTCCCGAAAAATGGGATGGCAAGGCGGCCACACGCATCGTGCAGGCGATTGTTCACGAAGTCCGGAGGAAAACCAACTCTCCATTGACGTCGGAGGATTCACGCCGTCCTTCAGAAAAAGCGGCGGCGCCACTGGCATGAGCCTTCGATCCGGCCTGGGACACATTCGCCGCAGATTGCTTTCCGGGTTGTACCGCCGCACGGTACCACTCGGCGATCTTGGACCGGTCGTATCTTTTACGTTCGACGACTTTCCGCGGACCGCCCTTTCGACGGGCGGAGCCATCCTGGAATCTTACGGAGCACGCGGTACGTATTACGTAACCGTCGGGCTCATGAACGTTTCGAACGAACTCGGAGAGTTGTTTGTGGAAGACGATCTTCGCCCTCTGCTGGAAAAGGGCCATGAATTGGGAACGCAGACCTTTCACCATAGCTCTTGCCGTTCGGTGCCTCTGTCCAGTTTCCGGGACGACGTTCAAAAGGGAATGAAAGCCGTGGAAGAGTTGGCCGGTCACAACTCCACCAACTTCGCCTATCCCTACGGCCACGTGACTCTTCGCAGTAAGAAAGCTCTCGGGCCGGTGCTCACGAGTTCCAGAAGCATCATCCCTGGCCTGAATGGACCGGACGTAGACTTGAATTTGCTGCGGGCAAACCGTCTTTACGGCGACGCCGACACGTCACAGCAGGCTCAGGATCTGATATCCGAGAACGTAAAGCAGAAGGGCTGGCTGATCTTTTACACGCACGATGTCCGTCCCAACCCATCCGAGTATGGATGTACGCCGGCACTCTTCGAGTTTGCCGTATCACACGCCGCGAAGAGCGGCAGCCGGATTCTGACGGTTGAACAAGTGTTGGCCGAGATTGGTGCGAAAGAGTAGTTGGAACCCGCTGAGGCTTCTTGAAGACGCAATCCAATTCTGATGATCGAGCCGCCCTGAAACGGAATCCGGAGCGCATTCGGGTGCTGTACAGCTTTCCGAATAAACTCGGCGGGGAGCGTATCTGCTACACCGCATGGCAGCAGGTAAATGGTCTTGCCGCGGCGGGGGCCGACTTGCTTCTTTGCCCAGCTTCGACATGTCGGCCCGTGCCTGCGGGAGTGTCGCTGCGGCCAACTTTGGCACGCGGAAAAGTTAGAATTCCGTTCAAGTTCCTCGGAAACGGCCGCGCACACGCTCTCCACGACCAGATTGTTGCTCGCCGCATCAAGAAGCTGGCAGGTCAGATTGACATCGTTCACACGTGGCCATCCGGTGCTCTCCGCACAATCGAAGCCGCAGCAGAAGCCGGGATTCCGACAGTGCTCGAGAGGTGCAACTCGCATACGCGGTACGCCTATGAAGTCGTCCAGAAGGAATGCGAACGCATAGGCGTTTATCTTCCTCCCGGCTACGAGAGCGCGTGGAACGACGAAGTTCTTCGAGTCGAGGAAGAAGAGTTTCGGCTCGCCGATCGATTGCTGTGCCCCTCGGACTTCGTGGTTCAGACTTTTGTCGACAAAGGATTCTCGCGGGAGAAGCTCGCCCGACACATCTATGGCTTTGACGAGGAGGCTTATCGTCCGGCCCCGGACTATAAACCCAACCAGGGCGGACTGAAGATGTTGTTTGTCGGCTTTTGCGCAGTGAGAAAGGGCGTCCACTACGCGCTCGAAGCATGGCTCAAGTCCCCGGCGCACCGTGAAGGCGGCACGTTTGCCATCGCGGGAGGGTTCATGCCGGAGTACGCGGAAAAACTTGCCCCGATGCTCTCGCACCCCAGCGTTCGAGTGCTGGGTCATCGAACCGACATTCCCGAACTGATGCGCGACAGTGATGTGCTCGTACTTCCAAGCGTCGAAGAGGGATTTGGCCTCGTATGTATCGAGGCCATGGGCAGCGGAAGCGTGCCCCTCGTGTCTGACGCGTGTACCGACGTATGTAAGCATATGCAGAACTCTCTGGTACATCACGTAGGGGACGTCGAGGCTCTGACCAATCACATCACGCTTCTACACGAGAATCGAGACTTGCTGCAGCGGCTGCGGTCGGCTGGGTTAGCTCAGAGCGGCAATCTCACATGGAATGCCGCCGGGGTAAGACTTCTTGACGTTTACCGCGAGACGATCGCTGAGTACTCAAAGAAAAAGGAGCAAGCCCCTGCCTTGGCGGGAATCGGGCACTAGTAGCCTGAACCAGGCGTGCGTAATATGCAAACGACTTTGGACAGCAGCAACAAAATCATTCAGGGGGTCTGGTTCGCCTCTGAATTGACGGCCATGCAGCAACTCTGCATCCGGTCCTATATCGATCACGGACACGAATTCCATTTATACGTTGCGGGACCAACCAAGGGAGTGCCCGAAGGCACGATTATCAAGGACGCCAACGCTTTCGTCTCTGAGAACGAACGCAGAAAGTTTCCGCACAATACCCAGGCTGCGGATTTGTGCCGCGTTCTCATCGTCCTCAAGGAGGGCGGGTGGTATGTCGACCTCGACACGGTCTGCCTTCGTCCCTTCGACTTTCCTGAGCCGTATGTCTTCGTCTCCGAGGATCCAAGCAAATACGGCAAGCAGAAGAGCACGAAACTCCCTCTGACGCCTTGCCTCGAGACGGTGACCAACGCCATCCCGAACAATATCTTCAAGGCGCCAGCAGGCAGTCCGTTCTTACAGTATGTGGCGGAACGGATTCGCAGCGCCGACACGCTTCACCCTGGGCACTGGACCGCCTTCGGGCCCGACTTATTTATGGAGGGAATTCCCAAGTTCCATCTTGAACAGTACGTCAAAGCTCCCATCGTCCTTGACGCCGCGAACCCCAACGAGCTCTATCATCTCGTGGATGGCAATGTTCGCTATGACATTTCCGAAAAGTCCTACGCCATGCACTTCCGAACGTCCTGGTGGAGCGGAATCCGGCAACCATCACTTTCCGCAACGCACCACCCAGACAGCCTGTTCGAACAGTTGAAACGTAAGCATAGAATTGTGACGGCCGATCCGCGATATAAATCTCTTCCGTATTATTACGTTCAATTGGCGGGGATGCTTGGCCGCAAGAAGGTCAAGCTGGCGCGCAGGTTGGGTTGGATCTGATTTTTGACCGGAAAGTGGCAATCGTACATCTTTTTGCGGCGACCGCGCATGTACTTACGATAGTTGGCGGCCGTGGGGGGACACCCATAGCATGTCCTTAGGGGCCAGCGCACCGGCCGGCCTCAATTTGGATGTAGGGGCCCCATAATGAGCCGGTTATCCCCCACTGCTCTATTCGCCATCATTCTTGGACTCGGATTTGGAATCAGCACGAACGCTTTCGCCACATCCTATTACATCGCCGCGAACGGCAACGACTCCAATAACGGCACTTCGAAGACATCCGCTTGGTTACACGCTCCGGGCATGCCAAATTGCACTCAGAGTTGCGCAGGCACAACACCGAAGGCTGGCGATCTCTTTATCTTCCGCGGCGGCGATACATGGCATTTCAGCAACAGCTCGGCCAGTCCTTACACCGGCGGAACGTGGAACTGGACCTGGTCGGGATCATCGACGAGCTGCAATGTTAACGGTACAGCTGGCGCGGTTGTGCGATCGAGCTGCATTTACATCGGAGTAGACACCACCTGGTATTCCGGCAGCGCGTTTGCGCGGCCCATCCTCACCATGGACAATCCGCCGACCACCGGCCGCCCGGCTTCGTGCACATACAACAACAACGGATTCAACGGCGTATTCCTGCGGGGCAGCTACACGGTGTTCGACAATTTTGACGTGCAGGGCGAATGCTGGACGGCGTCTCCTCCCAACGCCAGCTGGATCAGCGTCGGTGGCAAGCAGGTCGAGGTGGAGAATTCTTACTTTCACGGCTGGACGTACTCCTCAGCCTCGGACGCCGACGAGTTTCGCCAGATTGGCTATATGGGCGGCTCAGGTTTCGTTTTGATCGATCACAACGTTTTCGACGGATCGGACTCTTCCCTGGGCACGAGTGCATATCACGCCTCGGGATTTGCCCTCGGAATCGGTACTGAGGTTGCATTCAACGTCTTCCGCCACGTATCGAACGGGATGATCGGCGGAACTGGCATGCTGAACAGCGTTCACGACAATCTTTTCGAGTACATGTACGAGCCCACGGCCTCGACACACGGCAACGTTATCGAGTCCAACGGACAGGCGCCTTCTTCCCCGCCGAACCAGTATTTCTATAACAACGTGCTTCGCCACACGGGTGAAGGCATCATGATTTTCCTGGAGCCCTATCCCGGCGGCGCACTGTATTACTTCAACAACGTTGCTTACGACAACGGAAACGGGCTCAACTGCATGCTCATTGGGCTGCCCCAGCAGGGTTCGTCGCCCATCAAGGCCTACATCTACAACAATACCTGGGATTCGCAATCCAACGTTCAGAACGGAAACAACGGCGGTTGCCAGGCCAGCATCGGTACCGGCACGGCTACGACGACGCCGAATACGGGCAACTTCCTCTACTTCGAGAACAACCACTTCATCAACTATTCGGGATTCTCGAGTGTCTGGGCCTATGAAGGCGCCTCGTCATCAGACATCACGGTCGTCGACAACGGACACGAGGTTTTTCAGTCGGAGTCAACCGCGAACGGCCAGGGATACACGGCATCCAACGCCTACGCGCCCACGTCCGGATCTGGCGCCACCGTGGGAGCCGCATCAAACCTGAACGGCAGCTGCAGCGTCTTTTCTTATGACTCGGCCTTCTGTTCCGGAACCACTGACGGTTCCATGGAGCAGTCTGGAAACGGTGGATTCCTGGCAGTATCTCCTGCCATCGCCCCTGCCGCGCGCCCAGGCAGCGGCGCATGGGACGCCGGCGCGTACCTGTACAGCGATTCCAGCGGCAAGCCCGCTCCTCCCACCGGACTCACCGCGACCGTCAATTGATTAGACAGTGAATCAAGACAATTGAAATTGATCAGGACTAAGCCTTCTGAATAACGCCGCGACCCGTTTTGGGAAGGCCTCGGGGCCTCGCTGGTCCCCGGAAGATGATTTCCGCTCGCAGGGCGCTAAGCGGTTGATAATATTAAGCTTAACGTCGCGAAAGAGTCCGTGCACGGGGTCATGCGAGCCCATATCGAAAGGCCAGCCAGTTGGATTGGCTCGCAGCGATTCCGGGCATGCACTTACGAGACTTGGCCACCGGAGAACAGGTGAATACGATGGCAGGTGATGCCAGACTAGGAACTGGCGTCAGATTCCTAACCATACCCTGGGAGCAAAATGAGACGCCTCTTCCCCCACGCGCTCGTTGTATTCATACTCGGCTTACTGATCACCGGAAACGCTTTCGCCACAACCTATTACATCGCCGCCAACGGCAGCGACTCAAACAGCGGCACCTCCAACACGACCCCCTGGTTGCACGCGCCGGGCATGCCAAACTGTTCTAGCACCTGCGCTGCGATAACCCCGCAGGCGGGAGATAGATTCATCTTCCGCGGCGGTGACACTTGGCACTTCAGCAAGAGCTCTGCAACTGTCTATATAGGCGGATCTTGGAATTGGAAGTGGTCCGGAAGCAGCGCCAGCTGCAATTTCGACGCGCTTGCAGGGAAGGTCGTTCGAACGTCGTGCATCTACATTGGCGCCGATCAGAGTTGGTACACCGGTGGCTCTTGGGTTCGGCCCATCCTAACGATGGATAACCCGTTGAGCACAAGTTTCGTGGCGAATTGCGCCTACGACGACGACTCCTTTAACGGTCTCAACATCAACGCTGGTTATGTGCAGGTAGACAACTTCGACATGCAGGGCAACTGTTCGGAATCCAGCCCCAACGCAGCCTTTACGGGCATGGGTGGTACTCCCGTCGAGTGGTCAAATAGTTACTTTCACGGATGGACGGTCACGAGTTCGGGAAATGCCGGAGGGTACTCGGAACTTGGCTGTGGCGGCTCCGGCTGCAGCGGCTTTTCTCTGTTCGACCATAATGTGATGGACGGCTCCGATTCGAGCGGCGCGTCTACTCCCTACACGGGTAGCCAGAAGGGAATGAATATGTGTACGGATGTTGAGTTCAACGTCATCCGTTACGTTTCCAACTTCTGCGTAGACTCATCGGGAACGAAAACCGTCCACGACAATCTCTTCGAGTACCTTTATAACCCGGCTGGTGGGCATGGCAACGTTGTGGAAATGGGCGGTGGGACAGGGGCGTCATCATCGCGAGGCTCAGTCTACGCTTATAACAACGTCTTTCGGCACTCTGGAGAAGGGGTTGCGTTTGACTTTCAGCCCGGTGATGGCTACTCCGTGTACTTTTTCAACAACGTAGTCTACGACATCGGCAATGGCGGCAACTGCCTTGGCATGGGACCCGCCAACAGTGGAAGCACACCCAATACGATGTATGTCTATAACAACACGTTCGATTTTCAGGTCAACGTGCAAGGCGGAACGAACGGCGGCTGCAAAGTGCGGTCGTCTGGCGGGTCGATGTCATCCGTCATCTTCCAGAACAATCACTTTATCAATTATTCTCCGCAATCGATTTCTTCCGTCATCAACGGTAGCTTTTCCTACACCGACAAGGGCAATGAGCTTTGGCAGTCTGAGTCCGTTGCCAACAGTCAGGGTTACACCGAGGACGGCGGTTATGCCCCAACCTGCGGGACATCGAGTTGCTCGACGGTTGGAGCGGCTAACAACAACTACTCGCTAATCCCGACTTTCACGCCAAGTAACTCGGCGTACGGAAGCGGGACAAGCGTCGGAGTCAGCGAGATTAGCTACGGTGGGGGCTATGGCGTTAGTGCCCCTGCGATCCCGGTGAACCCACGTCAGTCGACCGCAGGGTCTTGCACAATAGGAACCCCGGGTTGCTGGGACGCTGGAGCTTATCAGTTCGCATCGGCTTCGACAAATCAACCGACTCCCCCAACGGGCCTCGCGGCAGTGGTTCAATAAGTAAGATTCAACCTAAGAAGGAACGGCACCGCACGCGCCCCGTGGGCGGTGCCGGAACACTCAACTCCCGCCGCACAATTACCGACGCAGCCGGCTCAGGCAATTTTCTATGAAGGTGTCCGCTCTTATCACTACATTCAATCGGCGCGAGTACGTTCAGCGCGCGATTCGGAGCGTGTTGGCGCAGACTGTGCCTGTCGATGAGATCGTCGTAGTCGACGATGGGTCGACGGACGGGACAGCGGAAGAGATCAAGTGCCAGTTCGGCGAAAAAGTGAGAGTCATTTGTCAGGCCAATCAAGGAGTGTCGAGCGCGCGCCGACGAGCAATTCTGGAGGCCAAAGGCGACTGGATTGCTTTCCTTGACAGCGATGACGAGTGGACCCCGGACCGAAACCGAGCACTCTTGCAGGCGGCTGCGAGCGTGCCTTCAGACGTAGCGTGGATCTTTGGAAACACACAGATCGTCACTGACCAAGACGCGAAAACCACGATGTACGAAAAGTATGGCCTCTCTGTCGCCGATGCGGTGCACGTCTTCGCTGACCCCCTGAGTGTCAATTACCCGTGGCAGTTTGGGATGTTGCAAAGCAGCTTGATCAGGCGCGAGGCGCTGCTGAAACTTGATTGCTTCCCTGAAAACCTAAACCAGGGTGAAGATCGCCTCAGCGGAGTTCAAGTCGCATGCCACTACGGATTCGCGGCAGTGCCAGAGACCGTCACCAAGTTCTATCGAACATCGGACCTCGCAGCGACGTCCCTCGTATTCGCACGAGATTCCCAAATGGATGGGCGGATGAGGGCGGATTACTACCGCGCGGAAATGGACCTGTTCTCCTACGTTGTCGACAGCGGTCGCCGGAACCCATGGGGTGAGCGCTACGCCGAATCCGTACGTAGCACCTGCAAAGAATTAGCGCGGACTGGGCAAAGTTTTCGCGGCTTCGCGTTGAAACAGTTCCGCTATGGCGTTTCCCTTAAATCGGTCGCTTTCCTATGTGCGGCGATGCTGGGGCCTCTAGGCCTCCGTTTGTGGAGCGGCACCGCTTCCCTCGGGCGGTCGGTCTCCGCGACTGCGTCACAGAGTCTCCAACGCTAGTCAACCCTGTTCCAGAAGAATCGAGATAGATAGGTGAAGCAGCATCGTATCGTTTTACTGGGATCAGTCCTCAGCATTGTCAGCGTGATCGTCACGACGGCAGTGGGATTTTTCCTCATGCCGTTCATCGTCCACGGACTGGGCGATCGGATGTATGGATACTGGGCGCTGGTGGGTGCAGTACTAGGCTATTACGGTGTCCTGGACTTGGGCATCAGTCCGGCGGTTTCGTTTCAGCTCGCCAAAGCCATTGGCGAAGGAGACAGCGAATCCCCGAACCGAACCCTGTCGACGGCGGTGGTTGCATTCTCCGGACTGGGACTCGTTGCTCTCGCAATAACCGCGATTGTCGCCGTGTGTTCCCCGCTGTTCGTTCACAACCCTGCGGATGTAGCGGTCTTTCGCAAGGTCCTCGTGATCATGGGCCTTGGATTCGCCTTGGGCTTCCCAGGCCGTGCGTTCATGGGGGGCGTATACGCACATTTGCGTAACGACCTGGTGGCGATCGTAGGAATCGTCGGGTTGATTTTGAGGACCACGCTGATTGTCCTCGTAATCACGCAGGGAAAAGGGATTGTCGGCCTCGCGCTGGTTTCGCTGATCATCGAGGCCCTGAGCTACCTGGCGAACTACCTGATTCTCCGCAAGATCCAAAAAGGTCTTCATATTTCGATTGCTCTTGCGAGTAAGACCATGTTCAGGCAGTTGCTGAACTATGGCGGCTACTCGGTCGTGATCAAGGTAGGCGATCAACTCAGATTCGCAGTCGATTCCTGGATGGTCGCGGCTTTCGTGAGCCTCAGCGCGGTAGCCCACTACACGATCGCGTCCCGGCTCTCCGGATATTTCCTGACTTTCATTGCCAGCGCGGTTGGGCTTCTGCAGTCGTGGTTCAGCCAACTGTTAGGCAGCCAGGATCACGTTGGAATTCGGAAAGTTCTGAAGTTCGGAACTCGGGTCGCTACGGTGCTTTCGACGATTGTTACAGTCTCTTTCATCCTGTACGGCCGGGTTTTCATATCCCAGTGGATGGGTTCGTATTACGTCGATGCATACTGGCCGTCGGTCATCCTGATTACGGCGCTCTTTTGCGATCTCGCGCAGCAACCGTCGGTGGCGTACTTGTTCGGCGTCTCGCGGCATCGCTATCTGGCGTTTCAAACTTTGAGTGAAGGCGTGGCGAATCTTGTGCTCAGCATGTACTGGGCGCGGCAGTATGGAATGATCGGCGTGGCGATGGGGACACTGGTTCCCATGTTTGTCGCCAAGGTCCTCCTGCAACCGGCATACGTCTGCCGTCATGTCGGCATCACTTTGCGCGAGTATTACGTCAACGTGCTCGGCAAGTCGGCCGTGGTTCCAGCCGTGCTGGGCCTTGCGATGTGGCGGCTCTTTTTCCGCAACCTGTATCTCTTGAGCTTGTGGAGGGTCTGCGCGATCATCGTGCTGCAGGCATCGCTCTGTGCGGTGGGCAGCTTCTTCTTCGTTCTTGAGCGTGAAGACAGGAATCGCGTTCTGAGCAAACTGTGGCGGCTGCGCAAACCGAGCCCGGAGATTGCGGATGCCGCAGCATTGACTCCCGAACTGACAGGGACGCGAGCGGAATGATGACGACGCAGCCGTTAGTGAGCGTGATCATTCCGACCTACAATCGGGCGGACGTGATTGGAGAGACGATTGAGAATCTGTTTCAGCAGACGTACCGGAATATCGAGATCATTGTCGTCGACGATGGGTCGACCGACGGTACGCAGGCGGAACTGGAGTCCTACGGCAAGAGAATTCGCTGGGTAACGCAACCGAATGCGGGTCCTGCGGCAGCGCGAAACCGCGGCATCGGCATGGCGACGGGAGAGATTGTCGCGTTTCAGGATTCGGACGACGCTTGGCACTCGTCGAAGATCGAACGCCAGGTTTCGCTGATGCAGCGGGCAGGGCCGTCGGTGGTCTGCTGCGTATGCAACAGCATCGTGCAGCTGCCGGAATGTCAGGTCAACGCATTTGACCACGCGCCGGTGAATTTCCCCATCGAAGAAGGAATCTGGCTGAACGTGCCGGAGGTTCTGGCGACGCGGTTCTTCCTCTTTAATCAGGCCGTAGCGGTGCGCCGGGAGGTGCTGGCGCGGATCGGCGGCTTTGATGAGTCACTCCGGCTGATGGAAGACCTGCAACTGGCGCTGCGGCTGTCGCTGGAGGGTCCGTGGACGTTCATTCGTGAGCCGCTCGCGACTCGTCAGGAAATGGGCAAGCGCACGCTGGGGCATGAGGCGACGCCGCAGATCACGTCGGCGAATAATGTGCGGATACGGGAAGGCATTCTGCGAGTGGTCGAGTCCAATCGCGAACTCGCTCCGTTGAAGCCGTTGATGGAAAGGGAGCTGCGCAGGGCGCTCCGAGGGCGTCGCGCGGCGGAGTTGCAATGCGCGCCCGCGGTTACGGACTCGATCCGTGGCTGGATTTTGCAACGCGTCGAGCACTATCGCATGGCGGCGTATCGGCGTGCGCCCTGGTTTCCGCAGATGAAAGTGTCCGTAGTATGACGAGTGTTGGCTGACGCCGACTTTTGCCGTATTTTTCGCAGGAAGGAATAGTTCATGGATCCGCAAGACTTTCAGAATATGCAGTTCGGGGGAGGACTGTCGCAGACGGTCGTCAACCCGATTGCGCTTCTGATTGTGCTTGTCGCGGGAGTCATCATTTTAATTTCGCCGCGCCGAAGGGCGACCGCGGCGTTTCTGGCGGGCACGATCCTGATGCCGAGCAATCAGGTGATTTTGTTAGGCCCGCTCCATTTCCCGATGATGCGGGTGCTGATCATCTTTGGCGTGATCCGCATGTTTCGGGACAGGACCAAGCCCGGATTTGCGGTCCTCAGCGGCGGCATGAATTGGATCGATAAAGCGCTGATTATTCTGACCATCGCAACGATGGTGGACGGCATTTTGCTCTGGCGGCAATCGGGAGAGGTGATCTATCAGCTGGGGAACGCCTACAACTCGTTTGGCGTGTATTTTCTGCTGCGGTTCTTCATCCGGGATATGGACGACATCAAACACACCTTGCGGGCGTTTGCGTATATTGCCGGCGTGGCGGCGGCTGGGATGATCGTCGAACAGGCCACCGGGCGAAACCTGTTTTATATCGTGCTAGGGGGAGCGAAAGCGTCACAGTACGAGGCCGTCATCAGCCGGGACGATCATCTTCGCGCCGCGGCAGCTTTCGGACACCCGATTCTGGCCGGCACGTTTGGCGGGATCCTGTTGCCGATGTTCATTGGCCTTTGGATCAAGGAAAAGAAGGAGCGTAAGTACGCGGCGTTGGGTGTGGGGGCGTCGACGGTAATGGCCTTCGCGGCAGGCTCGAGCACGGCACTCTCTGGCTTCTTAGGCGGATTGCTGGCGCTCTGCTTCTGGCCTATCCGCCGGAGTATGCGCGCCGTTCGTTGGGCAATCGCGATAGCCCTGGTTTCGCTACACATCGTGATGAAAGCGCCCGTGTGGCACCTAGTTTCACGAATCGACCTGACTGGCAGTTCCTCCGGATATCACAGGTATATGTTGATCGATCAGTGCATTCGTCACTTCGGCGAGTGGGCGCTGGTCGGGACGAAGGACTTCGGGACCTGGGGTTGGGACATGTGGGACCTGTCGAATCAATACGTCGCGGCGGCTGATACGACGGGACTGATTCCACTGCTGTCGCTTTTGGCGATCATTGTCCTTGGATTCAAGTATGTGGGCCGGGCGCGCCGCGCCTATCCGGGAGATCGGAAGCAACAGATGTTCATTTGGGCGGTCGGCTCTTCTCTTTTTGCCAACGTCGTTGCGTTCTTCGGAATCTCCTACTTCGACCAGACGATCGTGGCGTGGTACGCTCTGTTAGCAATCATCACGGCAATCGCAGTGTCGGCTCGCCAACAGCGTCGCAGCGCCTTAGAGAAGTCCAAGAGCGCCATGCTGGCTGAAAACCTCGACCGCGATCTTGAACCCATGCACACATTACCCCTAGCGAACGGATCGGGACTCGATCGATTCAGCGGACAGGTGCCGGAGAACCTGTGATGAAACTCTCAATCATCATCCTGTGCTGGAATGACATCAAGGTCATCGGAGATTGCCTGCGATCGATCTATGCCAGCACCCATGTGATCGATTTTGAGGTCATCGTCTCCGACAACGGATCGACCGACGGATCAATCGACTTCATTCGGAAGGAGTTCCCTCAAGTCCGACTAATCGAGAACGGCGTCAATCTCAGGTTTGCCAAGGGGAACAATGTAGGAATTCGAGCCAGTCGCGGCCAATATATTCTCATTCTGAACCCCGACACGATTATTCATGACGGCTCTCTGGATGGGGTGGTCGCATTTGCCGACAGACACCCGGAGGGCGGCGCGTTCGGATGCCGGGTTCTCAATGCCGACGGTACCTATCAGGCATGCGTCCGGCCGATGCATACTCTTCGGAGCGAGTGGTGCTACGCTCTTTTCCTCGGATGGCTCGCGCATTTCTCCGACTGGTTCAATCCTGGCCGGTATGTAAATTGGGAAGGTGACTCGGAGCGTGAGGTGGGTTGGCTGGCGGGTTGTTTTCTCCTCATTCGCGGAGAACTAGTTCGGCAGTTGGGCGGTTTCGACGAGCAGTTCTTTTACTACTACGAAGATACCGATCTCTGCCGGCGGGTCTGGGAATCGGGATCGTCCATCCTGTTCACTCCGGATTTCACAATCACGCATCTCGGAGGACAGTCCACAATCAACCGCTTCAATGCCGTTACTTTCGCCCTGGACGGAGAGATCACCCGCTACCTTTATTACTACAAATATTATGGTGCGCGGGGGCTTCGAAACTGCAAGAGGGCAGCTGTAATGGGAATCGCAATCCGCAGGATTGGCTACAGTATCATTCAGTTGGTTCGCCCTAGCGACGCCCGGAAGAAGCGGCTGGCTTTGCTTAAGACGCTGTTCGAGTGGAACTACAGATTGGATCCTGTCCGATTGGTCGAAAAAGGAGAGGAACCTGAATTGGCGGTCAGACCCGCGTATCGCGTGCTCGAAAGATAGCGCTTCGACGCCTCCTTCACCCTTTCCGGATGCCAACTTTCTATGACTTTCAAAATACCTGATAAAGGAGACTTTACATTTAGATCATGGATATAAAGGTCGAATCACGAACATTTCGCGACGTGGCTGTCCTTGTCCCCGACATTTTTCAGGACAGCCGAGGGTTTTTCACCGAGACATACCGCGAGGACAAGTTTCGCGAACTCGGATTGCCAACCCAGTTCGTTCAGGACAATCATTCCCGGTCCGCAAAGGGCGTCGTACGAGGACTGCATTTCCAGTGGGAACCCCCGATGGGCAAGCTTATGAGAGTGACTCAAGGGAGCGCATTCCTGGTCGCAGTCGACATTCGCAAGGGTTCCCCGACGCTGGGCAAATGGATTGGAGTAGAAGCCTCAGCCGAGAACCGGCGCCAAGTGTGGGCACCGGCGGGGTTCGCACGTGGTTTCTGTGTGCTCTCAGATTTTGCCGAGATTCAGTACAAGTGCACCGGACTCTACAACAACAAGGCCGAGTCGGGCATTCTGTGGAACGATCCGGCCATCGGCATCACATGGCCAGTCCCTGCCGCTCAGGCGGAACTGTCCAAGAAGGACAAAGAGGCGCAGACGCTAGCGCAATGGCTGGCTAAGGCGGACTCCGACAATTTTCGTTATTGATGTAGCAATTAAATTCGCAAACAATACCTTAAGGACAACATTATGAAAATTCTTGTCGCAGGTGGTGCAGGTTACATAGGCAACGTTTTGATTCCGCGGCTTCTTGACCGAGGTTACAAAGTGGACGTCGTCGACCTCTTCTGGTTTGGCAATAATTTGCCTCGCCAGGTCGGCATTCTCAACAAGGACATCTTCCACCTTACCGTCGAGGATCTGGAACCCTACGATCAGGTCATCTTTCTTGCGGGGCTCTCGAATGACCCCATGGCCGAATTCTCGCCGAGCAAGAACTTCATCTTTAACGCAGCGGCGCCGGCGTACCTTGCGTACACAGCCAAGAACGCAAAGGTGAAGAGGTACATTTACGCGTCTTCGTGCTCTGTCTACGGCTATACGGAAAATGACCTCTACGACGAAACCCGCCCTGTAAGCTCGAACTATCCATACGGGATTTCGAAGCTTCAAGGTGAGCAGGCGGCGGTCCAACTCTCCGATGATGATTTTTCCGTCATTGCACTCCGCAAAGGCACCGTCTCTGGCTATAGCCCGCGGATGCGCTTTGACCTCATCATTAACACGATGTTCCGGAATGCAGTGCGCGAAAAAGTGATTACGGTTAACAACCCATCGATCTGGCGGCCCATCCTCGGAATCGAAGACGCAGCTACCGCGTATATCCGCGCGGTTGAGGCTAATTACAAGCTTTCGGGGATATTTAACGTGGCATCGGGCAACTACACGGTCGGTGAGGTCGGCGACCTGATTAAATCGGCCGTCGAAGACCGTCTCAACATTCACGTTAACCTGAACATCAAACACATTCAGGATTTCCGCAATTACAAGGTCAGCTGCGACAAGGCAAGCAATGTGCTGAGCTTCCATCCGACCGAAGACGTGAAATCCATTGTCGGATCTCTGGTCGACAACATGGACAAGTTCCAGGACTGGGACAATCCGCTCTATTCGAACATTCAGGCCTTCAAGAAACTGGAGAGCGAGATCGACATGCATTCGATGGCGGGGGCAAAGGGCCGATGAAGATCGCGGTCATCGGCGCCAACGGCCAACTCGGCAACGATGTGGTTGCCGGGTTCACAAAAAACGGGGACGAGGTTGTCCCCCTCACCCACTCAGAAATCGAACTGTCCAACATTGACTCGGTTTCGACTTGCTTGCAGGGACTCCGTCCGGAAATCATCGTTAACACGGCGGCGATGCACCACGTGGAGAATTGCGAGAAGGAACCCGAAAAAGCGTTCGCTGTAAACGGCCTGGGTACCCGAAACCTGGCATTGGTTTCACATGATATCGGCGCGACTCTGATGCACGTCAGTACCGACTACGTATTCGACGGAGCAAAGGGAAATCCATACGAAGAATCCGATGCTCCGAATCCCCTGAACGTATATGGCAACACGAAACTGGCGGGCGAGTATTTCGTTCGTTCAACCGTCGAGAAACACTTTGTGTTGCGAGTCTCGGCGATCTATGGACGAAGCCCGTGTCGCGCCAAGGGAGGGCTGAACTTCATCGAACTGATGCTGAAGCTGGCAAAGGAGCGGGGTAAGGTTCGCGTCGTGGATAGTGAATTCGTAACTCCAACCTCTACGGCCGAAATCGGGCAGCAGATCGTCAAGCTTAGCCGCTCCGATGCGTATGGGCTTTACCACGCTACGGCCGAAGGAAGCTGCTCGTGGCACGAATTCGCTCGAGAGATCTTCGCCCTCACCAAAACGAAAGTTAACCTGGAAGTGGCTGGGCCAAACGAGTTCCCGGCTAAAGTGGCGCGTCCGAAATACTCTGTCCTCGAAAATCGAGGTTTGAAGAGCCACAACCTGAATGTCTTCAAACCATGGCAACAGGGTGTACGCGAATACCTGTCTGCCACCCAGAGACTGTAAAACTGCAGCATGGCCACTCCAACTTCAGAATGCACCATGTTGGCTGATCCTATAAACGCACCGGGGGAAAACCAGCACCGGAATGCGTCCAGCACATATGTTCTCCTCACGGCCGCTTACAACGAACAAGAGAACATTGAGAAAACGATCCGGTCGGTAGTATCGCAGACACTGTTGCCAAGCCGATGGGTCATTGTCAGCGATGGCTCGGTCGACCGTACCGACGAGATCGTCAAGAGCTTTGAGGAGAAAAACGATTTCATTCGGTTTCTACGGCTAACCCGGGCTCCGGGTCGCAGCTTTGGCTCGAAGGTGAGGGCGCTGCAAGCCGGGGCCAAGCTTCTCGAAGGCATCACTCCAGACTTCATTGGGAACCTCGATGCCGATATCTCCTTGGAGCCTTCGTACTTCGACGATCTCATCCACCGTTTTCACGAACGGCCCAGGCTCGGGGTCGCGGGCGGATTTGTCTGCGAAGAGACGGCAGGCGAATTCAGGAGTCGCCGGTCGAATCGGGTATATTCAGTAGCCCACGCCGCCCAACTCGTGCGCCGGGAATGCTACGACGCTATTGGAGGGTATGCGGTTCTGGAGTATGGCGGCGAGGACTGGCACGCTCAGGTTTCGGCCAAGATGAAGGGATGGGAGGCTGAGGCTTTTCCAGAACTCAGGATCTTCCACCATCGACATACCGGGGAGGGAGACAACCTGATTCGTCACAAATTTCGCCAGGGGAGGATGGACTATTCATTTGGGTGCGACCCGTTATTCGAGCTATTGAAGTGTGCAGAGCGTTCACCGGAGAAGCCGTTCGTTGTCGGCAGCTTGGCAAGGTTTGCTGGGTTCGTCTGGTCTTGGGTACGAAGAGACCAGAGACCCGTATCCGATGAATTCGTCGCTTTCTTGCGCGGGGATCAAAGAACGAAGCTACGGTCTCTTTTCGGATCAGCGCGTAAGAAGTAAGCCCCGTGACGCGGTCACTGGCGATTTTCCTGAAGCTATCAATTTATGTCGGTTAAGCGAGAGATACCGGGCACGAAAGCCGTTACATTCGTGGTTGCTGTGAGTTCGAGCGGCAATTGGTCGTCGCCAAAAGCCAACTCCGCTAAGCGGGATATCTTGGAGAAGAATTTCCTGGCGTCCCCATGTCTTGGAGGCGGCCACCCTCATCAGATCCTGCTACAAGAAGGTTTTCGCTCTGCCGGGGAAGCATACAACGACGCAATTGACAAGAGTGTCAACGACCTCATCGTCTTTTGCCATCAGGACATGTTTTTTCCGGAACCGTGGATTTCGCAACTCTTAGAGAGCTGTGAATGGCTCGAACACAAGGATCCGAACTGGGGCGTATTAGGATGTAGCGGCATCACGGGTGAACGCCGGATGTATGGCTACGTCTATTCCTCAGGTCTCGGAATTGTAGGCAAGCCATCTGACCCAGCGGAGATCCAAACGCTCGACGAAATTGTTATAGTCCTCAGAAAGTCTTCCGGATTGCGATTTGACGAACGGTTACCGCATTTTCATTTTTACGGAACCGATATCTGTCTCCGAGCGGCCGCGCAAGGAATGAAGAGCTACGCGATTTCCGCTTTTTGTGTTCACAACACTTATCAGAATTTCAACCTGACCAGCGAATTCTACGAATCTTGCGAGTACATCAGAAAAACATGGAAACACTCTTTGCCGATCCAGACGACTTGCATCTCGATCACCCGGTCAAATCTTCCCGTTTACTTCCGAAGGTTGCGGCAGGCGTATGTCAAACACATCCGGCGCAAAGAGCACGAGGTTACGAGAGCCGACGATGTGAAACAAGTCTTCGAAGAGGTGTCGGGAAGAATCTAGTCCCGCTCTTGACGACGAGGCGGCGGGGCGTTTTTCCTGGTACTCAGCAGAGTCTGGGTATGGTAAAATCTTTTCATACTTCCCCCGCAATTCTTCCCCGCTAGTGTTTTGGGTTTGACTCAATCTGGTCTCCGAAGAACTAGAATAAGACCATTTTTATCAATCACTTATGACAAACACAGCAATCATCGGTGCCGGCCCCTACGGGCTTTCCATTGCAGCGCACTGTCGGCAGCATGGGATCGCGTTCCGAATTTTCGGCCGACCCATGGATAGCTGGCTCTCCCACATGCCCCAGGGCATGCTGCTGAAGTCAGATGGCTTCGCTTCCAACATTTCCGACCCAGAAGATCGGCTGACATTGGGAAAATTCTGTGCGGAACGTGGCATTGAATACGCCGATAAAGGCGTGCCCATTCGGCGGGATACGTTCACCGAATATGGTCTGGCCTTCAAGGAACGGATAGTGCCGCAACTGGAAGACAAGACTGTGGTTAGTATTGAGCCGGACACCGAGGGGTTCACCATCGGACTTGATAACGGTGAAATATTTCGTGCCCGGCAGGTAGTCCTGGCTGTCGGCGTCACGCATTTCGGCTACATCCCCGAAACGTTGGCCCACCTTTCGTCCGAGTACGTCTCTCACAGCGCACAGCATTCCGATGTCACACGACTGCGCGGCAAGAGTGTCGTTATCGTCGGAGCGGGCTCTTCCGCGCTCGATCTCGCTGGATTGATGCGCGAAGCGGGAGTTGACGTCCAGTTGGTCGCTCGCAAGCCTTTGAAGTTTCACAGCAAGAGTGACAAGGCTCGCCCGTGGTGGGATCAGTTTCGGCGTCCTCCATCGGGACTCGGTCCGGGATGGAAGTCATTCTTTTTCGCGAACTGCCCCAACGTATTTCACTATCTACCCGAAAGCCTGCGCGTCGAAGCAGTTCGACGGGTTCTTGGACCATCGGGAGGAGCGTTTATCCGCGACAAGGTTGAAGGTAAAGTTCCAACTCTTGTCGGCTACTCTGTGGACGCGGCGCGAGTCGAGGGCGGCAAAGTTCGTCTCTCGTTGGTCGACGCATCCGGTGCAAAACGCGAGATTGTGGCAGACCACGTTATTGCGGCGACAGGCTACAGGGTTAATCTCCAGAAGCTGTCGTTTCTCAGCGACAAAACTCGTTCCAGAATCAAGACCCTCGAAGGCTCTCCTGTTCTGTCGTCCTCGTTCGAATCGTCGGTCCCAGGCCTTTACTTCGCGGGACTGGCTGCGGCGATTAGTTTTGGCCCCGTCATGAGATTCGCATTCGGAGCTGATTTCACTGCGCGCACGGTCTCCAAAGCTGTGGCGAAGTCGCTCGCTCGCGAGGCGGTGGCCTTCGGAGCCAAAGCGGCGGCAACCGCCTCGAAGTAAGGTCGCGTTCAGCATTTACGAAAACATGAAGCCTGAAACGATTGCCATTCACGTCGGATACGACGGGGACCCCACGACTAAGGCTGTGGCGGTGCCGATCTATCAGACGGTCGCGTTCGAGTTCGACAGTGCGGAGCATGGTGCAGCCCTCTTCAATCTTGAAGTCCAGGGAAATATCTACACACGGATCGGCAATCCCACAAATACGGTTCTCGAGAAGCGAGTGGCGGCTTTGGAGGGCGGCGTTGATGGCCTGAGCGTCAGCTCTGGAATGGCAGCAATTGAATATGCTCTGATTAATATCCTTGAGACCGGAAATAACGTCGTTTCCACGTCGCAACTTTATGGAGCGACTTATACTTTGCTCGCGCACATCTTTCCCAAGCGCGGCATCGAGTCGCGTTTTGCCCTGACTGACAAGCCCGAAGACATCGAAAAGCTGATCGACGAAAACACGCGTGCGGTTTACTGCGAAAGCGTTGGCAATCCCGCTGGAAACGTCGCAGACATCGACGGAATCGCGAAAGTCGCCCACAAACATGGCGTACCGCTGATTGTCGACAACACTGTGGCAACGCCGATCCTCCTCCGGCCAATCGAGTACGGCGCAGACGTTGTTGTGCACGCCATGACCAAGTTCATTGGAGGAGCGGGTACGAGCATTGGCGGAATGATCGTCGACGCCGGCAGGTTTCCGTGGAGGAAGTATCCGGAAAAGTTCTACATGTTTAATAAGCCGGAGATTGCGTATCACGGCGTGGTCTACGTCGATCATTTCGGCGACGCTGCTTTCGTGGCGCGTTGCCGAACCGTGTGCCAGCGTAACACCGGAGCAACACTGTCTCCGTTCAACAGTTTCTTGTTCTTGCAGGGGATTCAGACAATGGCTCTTCGAGTGGAGCGCCACGTCGAGAACGCGCGGAAGGTTGCGGAGTTTCTTCGGGCTCATCCCATGGTCGAATGGGTAAACTACGTGGGCTTTCCCGATAACCCGCTTTATCCGATGGCGCACCGATACCTGGGAAACAACTTCTGTTCGCTTTTGACCTTCGGAGTAAAGGGCGGCTACGAGGGCGGCCGCAAGTGTTTCAATGCATTCCGTCTTTTCAAGCGGATGGTCAATATGGGCGATGCGAAGTCGCTGACATGCCATCCGGCGTCGACAACTCACCGGCAACTGACGCCCGAAGAACAGAAGAAAGCAGGAGTCACGCCGGAGATGATTCGGCTCAGCGTAGGCATCGAACACATCGACGACATTCTCGAAGATCTTGGCCAGGCGTTGGAGACTGCAGGAAAGTGAAGACTCGGAAGGAACATTTGGGCGGAGGCATGATATGCCACTGATCATCGAAGGCGGACGAGTTCCGACTCGCTGGGCGGAGACCCGAGATCCGCTTTCGACCACGTCGGCGGGATCTCTCGCCGTGCGGGACTGTATCAGCCTCGCTCTCATCAACAACATGCCGGACGCGGCTCTCGAAGACACGGAACTGCAGTTCTTCGAACTTCTCGACATCGCATCGGGAGACATGCCGGTTGTTATCAAGCTTTACTCGCTGACCGGAGTGCCACGCGCCGATCGTGGACAGCGGCATCTGAACAGCTTTTATTGGGACTTCAACGACCTTTGGAAGGCCCGGTTCGACGGCGTGATCGTCACCGGAACAGAGCCGCATCAACCTGATCTCCGAGACGAGCCCTACTGGGGGCTGATGGCAAAGGTTTTTGATTGGGCGGAGCAGAATACGTTTTCGACTGTGCTCTCGTGTTTGGCTGCCCATGCGAGTGTGCTTCACTGTGATGGAATCTCGCGCCACCGGTTGCCAGACAAGCAGTTTGGAGTTTTCGAATCGGCGAAGACGTGCGATCACCCGCTGCTGAGTGGCATTTCCGGTTCGCTTCGTTTTCCTCATTCGCGGTGGAACGAAGTGCGAGAGAACGAATTGACTGCTGCTGGATACCTTGTCCTGACAAAATCAGTGACAGCCGGCGTCGATCTCTTCGCCAAGAAGAAAAAGAAGAGCCTCTTCGTTCACTTCCAGGGCCACCCCGAATATAGTGCGCAGACATTGGCTAAGGAGTACCGCAGGGACATCAAGAGATTTCTGCGAGGCGAGAGAGAAACCTACCCATCGATGCCACACGGCTACTTTGACGACTCTTCCACTCAGCTTCTGGAGAGCTACCGCCGGAGCGCTGTCTGCGACCGGCGTGAAGAAATGATCGAATCATTCCCCGAATCCGTAGTTTCGGGATTGCAGAATGGGTGGAAGGCTTCCTCCATCTGCGTGTATCGAAACTGGCTGACGTATCTCGCTTCGCAGAAGGCCGAGAGTACAGCGTTTACGACATTCACACCCGTTGGCCGCGAGACGACCCGCCCTGTGAATAATGACCTTGCTTAACCAAGTGGCGCTTCTGCCCGTTGCTAAGCCTCGCCCTGTAGGTGTACATGGCTTCGATTGAAAAACGAATCAGCGCCGCACTCTTATCCGCGATTCGCTCGCGGCGGGACGAACACCCTGTCTCGACGAGCGCTGCGACGCCAGGTTCAGCGACCGTCCCCGCCCGACTGCGCGAAGCCGTTTTTTCGGATTTCGGCGGAGTGGCCGAACTCAAGCGGCGCTGGGGTATGGCTGAAGATTCTGTTGAGAATTGGGACCGATTGTGGCGCCAGAACCCTGCGCTCAATCGTGCGCCGAGCCCTCGGCCGATCGGCTGGGTTCTTGAAGCAGAGGGAAAGATTGTCGGCTACATCGGCAACATCTCTCTCCTCTGCCAATACGGGGATAAAACTCTCTCCGCTGTAACCGCACATGGACTCGTGGTCGAACCCGCCTACCGCGGGGTCAGCGTAAGCCTGAACGCTGCCTTTTTTCGACAGAAGGGTGCCGATCTTTATGTATGCACCACGACGATTCCTGCCGTAGGGAGGATTTCCGCTGCGCTCAAGGCTGATCCTCTGCCGGATTCAGAATATTGGACTGTTCTTTTCTGGGTTTTGCAGCCGGCCGCCTTCGCAAAAGCAGTGATGAAGAAATTGTCAGTTAAGTCACCGCTCTCGACTGTGGGTGGTGTGTTGGGCTCGCTTGCGATTAGGGCTGACAGATTCCGCAGGAAACGCCCCAGACAGTCATCAGCATCACTTGAGGTCTGCGAGATCAGTGTTGGCGAAATTGGAGACGAACTTCAGGCTCTCTGGATCGACAAAGCAAACGAGAAGACTCGCTTGCTCACAGACCGCAGTGTGACAACCCTGCGGTGGCATTATGAGATCCCCGGCGATCGCGGCTCTGTGCGCGTCCTGTGCTGCAGGAAAGATGGACGACTCCTTGGCTATGCAGTCGTCCGAAATGAGGAGCCGGATGAGAATGGACTCCGGAAATCGATTCTTGCGGATATGCTGACACGAGAAGATGAACCAGCGGTAGTAGAGGCGCTTCTCGCTGCAGCCTACGATCTGGCTGAGCGTGCCGGAAGTCATATTCTGGAAGTTATGGGTTTCCCGAAAAGTATTCGACAGGTTTTCGCGAAGTCGAGCCCCTACCAACGAAGGTATCCGGCATGCCCTTATTACTACAAAGCAGCCGATCCGACGCTGCACAAGGCACTCTCTGAAACCACTGCATGGTATGCGTGCCCCTATGACGGAGATGCAACCCTGATCCGCGCGTCCTATTCCAGTTCGCGCAGAGCCCTCACACCTGCGGCATATACGGAACACGATGGGTCAAACGTTGCTGATCAGGTCGATGAGAAAGAACGCACCGAAGTGGTCTGAAGGCCTTAGTTCTTCTCCCGAAATTTCGAACCGTTTATCAAACTGATGACAGAGGCTATTCAATCAATGGAAACAATGGATATTGAACATGACGTCCGAACTTATATCGTGGAACACTTCCTGGCTGGCAACGCAGCCAAACTCAGCGCCGATGGATCTCTTCTAGGAGATGTAGTCGATTCGATGGGAGTCCTCGATCTCGTCGCTTATCTTCAAGACCATTTCCACGTCACCGTGGAAGATGACGAAGTGATTCCGAGCAATCTTGACACCATCAACAATCTCGTAGCGTACGTCGCGAAGAAACTCGATAAGTAGAATGACTGTGCGGGGCATGCTCCGGCTGGCGCCATGACGATAAATGCTGTGCTCGACAACTCGGCGGCCTCACCCACACGTATCAACGATCTAGTGGAGCTTTGGGCCGAGCGGTCGCCCGACCACATCGCTTTGGTGGAGAACTCTGGCAGTTGGACGTACCGACAACTGGCTTCGGCGATCTCTGACACGCAGGCATGGCTCCAACGGCTAGGTGTGCGACCGGGCGATCGGGTGATGATCGTAGGTGAGAATTGTCGCGCCTTCGTGACAATTCTCTTTGCCGCCACCGGCATCGATGCATGGCCCGTACTGGTAAATGCGCGCCTCTCGTCACGTGAGATTGACGAGATCCGAAACCACTCTGGCGCCCGTCGCGTGTTCTATACCATCAGCGCATCTCAACAAGCTGCCGATCACACCAAGCGAGACAGTGCGCTCGTGGAGGAGTTGGAGGGCTTCGGTACCATCGGCATCGGCCCGCTGAACGAGAACGCAGAGCCAGAGCCGCTCGATGCCGACATCGCCAATCGCGTCGCCGCTCTGATCTATACATCAGGCACGACCGGGCTCCCGAAAGGTGTCATGTTGACGCACAGGAACTTGCTCTTCATGGCGCGTGGATCGGTGCGGGTTCGTTCTGTGACGTCGGACGACCGGCTGTACGGTGTTCTGCCGATGTCTCATGCCGTCGGTCTGTCCGTCGTCCTGCTTGGTTCGTTGCTCGCGGGCGCAGCACTCTATCTGGTACCGCGTTTTGACCCCATGGCCGCTCGAGTAACGCTCGAGAAGGACGGAATCACTTTGCTGCTCGGGGCACCTGCAATCTTTAACCAGTTGCTCCAGTACGCGAAGCTCAGAAAGATTTCGTCCCTAAAGTTTCCGACCTTACGAATCATTTCCTCTTCCGGAGCTCCTCTCGACCCCGCCACCAAGGCCGGAATCGAAGCCCTTTTCGGCATGGTTCTGCACAACGGCTACGGCGTAACGGAGTGTTCTCCGACGATCGCTCTCACACGGCCAGAAAGACCTCGCACCGACACTTCGATTGGCCCGCCGTTTCCGGGAATTGAAATCAAGCTGATCGGAAGCGACGGCCACGAGGTTTCATCTGGAGAGGTCGGGGAACTGCGAGTGCGGGGACCTAACATCATGAAAGGTTATTACCACGCGCCGGAGGAGACGGCCGCAGCCATCGACGCCGAGGGATGGTTTAACACTCGCGACCTCGCACGACTGGATGACGGGAATCTCATCATCGTAGGCCGCACGAAAGATTTGATCGTGCACCGCGGATTCAACGTCTATCCGGCCGAAGTCGAGGCCGTCTTGAATGCCCATCCCTCTGTTGTTCAGTCCGCGGTCGTTGGCCGATCGGTTGGCGGAGACGAAGAGGTTATCGCGTTTGTTCAGCCGCTGCCTGATTCGGCGCTGACCGCAGTCGACTTAGCAGAATATGCTGCCCTACACCTCGCCCAATACAAGCGGCCCTCCCAAATCCTGCTTGTTCCGTCGATGCCAGTCACCCCGACTGGAAAGGTCGTCAAGGCCGAGCTCGCTAAAATGGTGAATGAATGGCTCCCCTCCGGACCTCCCAACTTAGAGGCTGCCCCGTCTAGCCAGGATCTCGATCGGCTGTAGATTTTCTCCCCTCGACTTTCCTCAGGAAAGTGACCCCGCTTGGCGCGGACATGGCCACTCTGCTCGTACCTTTCGGATCTCTGGCTCTTTCGCGCACAACACGGAATCTAGCGTTATGACCTCCATTCGGAACTGCATGTCCAAACACGAAAACAATGTTGGACTGCCGATCATACTTGCTCTGGTCTTGGTGTGGGTGGCGGTTCCGTGCATAGCGCAAGCAGGTCAGCAACGCGAGCCAGAAAAATCTGAAGAGCAGAGGTCCGCATCAGAGGCGCATAGCTACGTGGAACTCTTTTCCAAGCTCGAGCGTGACTGGAATCAAGCGATTCAGAAAAAAGATAGATCGGCGTTGGAGGCAACGCTCGCCCCGGAGTTCACCTATCGATCTTCCGAGGATCCTGAGAATCCCTTATTACGTGCCGACTGGATCCAACAAGAGCTCATTGGTTCCGACATCCACATTCTCAGTCAGCGGGCAATTGCGATTCGCGCATTTCTGGGCGTAGCGGTGGTGAGCTTTGTGCAAATCGAGCGGTCGACCGTTAATGGCAAAGATCGGTCTGACGAGTACTTCATTGTCGATTTGTGGGAGGGTCACCACGACAAATGGCAAGTTGCCGCTCGATATAGAGCTCCTGCAGGAACTCCTCCCGGTCGGGGGACCAGACGTAAAATACAGAAGTAACGCCACGATCCGATCCCCTCAGAGTTCAATCCCTTTGCACACTGAGAGGGCGATTTTCCGTTAATCCGCGAGACCGGTCCTTCGGCAGTGTTGACGTTTGCACACTGCCGATTCCTTTTTCAAGTATTGATAGCCGTTCCAAGTCGGTGATATCCTTACACCACGTTACTAGCACCTCCCCCCTTGTAATCCTGGGAAATTCTTAAATCGTTCGCCGAGTTAAAGGTACAACTATGCGCGCATTCGCTCTCTCCTGCATAAGGAGATTCCTCTTTTTGGTTTCGTTGTCATGTCTGGCTGCGGCTCAGATTTCTGTGCTAACCCAGCGGTACGATTCGGCGCGCGATGGCCTGAATGCCAACGAAACCATCCTGACTACGAGCAACGTGAACTCGTCGACATTCGGCAAGCTCTTCAGTCTTCCAGTCGACGGTCGCCTGTTCGCTCAGCCTCTTTATGTGTCGAATTTGTCGATTCCGGGCAATGGCACGCACAATGTTGTTTTTGTCGCGACGGAGCACGACAGTGTCTACGCCTACGACGCAGATGGCTTGCAGACCCAACCGCTTTGGACGGTCAATTTAGCAACGAGCAGTTGTCCAAATGGGTGGACATGCACATCCGTACCGGCGAGCGTCGGTGGCTCTACTGATACGTTGCCGGAGATCGGAATAACCGGGACTCCGGTCATCGACCTTTCGACCGACACGATGTATGTCGTGGCGAAGACGCAGGAAGTATTAGGGAGTACGACCAACTACATTTATCGACTACATGCTCTGAACATTACGACGGGTGCGGAAGAACTGAACAGTCCAGTCATAATCCAAGGGCAAGTAACAGGCACAGGAAGCCCGAACAACAATGGTTCTCTGGTTTTTAGTCCTCTTTATTCAATGCAGCGCCCGGGCCTCGTGTTGGCAAACAACGAGGTGTACATAGCCTTCGGATCGTGGGGTGACAATAGCACTTGGCATGGCTGGGTCTTCGGCTACGACGAGTCCTCGCTGAATCGGACCGCTGTTTTCTCCGTGACACCTAACGGAACCGAGGGAGAGGGCGGAATCTGGATGCACGGCGGCGGCATTGTCGCTGACGCAGGTGGATACCTCTATTTCTCAACCGGCAACGGAGGCTTTGACGGTCTCACCGACTACTCGGACAGCTTTCTCAAGTTGGCAACGCCGGGGCTTAGCGTCGCCGATTATTTCACCCCATTTAATCAATCGATCCTCGACGCGGGAGATCTCGACGTCGCATCGGGCGGATTGATGCTGTTACCCGATAGCGCGGGAACGACCACGTATCCACATATTTTGATTGGTTGCGGAAAGAACGGCGCCATTTATGTCATCGATCGTGACAACATGGGACAGTTCAATTCTACGGGTGATTCTCAAATCATCCAGGAATTACTCAACGTTATCGGGGGATCGCATGTCAGCAGCAGCAGCTCCACGTACGTGAACAACTGCTTCAGTTCGCCGGCTTATTGGAATGGCAATGTCTATTGGGGTGGTGTGGCCGACTCGCTGAAGATGTTCAGTTTCACCAATGGGCTGCTGTCGGCATCCGCGACCTCACACTCCTCGGAGGTTTACGCCTTCCCCGGTACGAACCCAATCGTCTCTGCCAACGGCTCCGGTCAAGGCATCGTATGGACGATTGAGAATAGTAATCCTCAATCTCCAGATAAAACAGGCACTGCGGCAATTCTGCATGCTTACGATGCGACGAACCTCACGACCGAGTTATACAACAGTACTCAGGTCGCCTCCGATGCCGCCGGATCCCCGGTCAAGTTCACTGTACCAGTCGTAGCCAACGGAAAAGTTTATGTGGGAACGCAAACTGCGATTGTCATATACGGTCTGCGCAGCACTGCGCCGGCAGCGGCGACACCGACGTTCAGTCCGGTGGCGGGAACTTACAGCACGGCGCAGTCGGTGAGCCTCAGCGACACCACGCCCGGAGCCACGATCTACTACACCACCAACGGCACTACGCCCACGACTTCCTCGGCGGTGTTCAATCCCAGCTCGCCCATCGCTGTCTCCACCAACACCACCGTCGAGGCCATGGCCGTAGCCTCCGGCTTCAGCAACAGCACCGTCGCCAGTGCCGCCTACGTCATCAATCTGCCGGCAGCGGCCACGCCGACCTTCAGTCCGGTGGCCGGGACCTACGCAACCGCCCAGTCCGTGACTATCAGCG